>RCUK01000002.1_pt1 | contig 882352 bp, 790 predicted proteins | sample 2166381 | NCBI WGS metagenome assembly RCUK01 (sample SAMN09932809, study PRJNA488358) | compost metagenome | isolation source: compost soil in an enriched community | place: Germany: Experimental Botanical Garden | reverse complement strand
AACGCCAACGATGATGAGTTACTCCTATTGGCTTCCTATTTAAAGAAATTTAAAAGTGTTGATAATGTAAGGAGAATTGACAAAAGATATTGGAGGAATCAAGATATGTCCAGATAGATGATAATATTTATCTTATTAAACATTCACTGTACAAGCAACGATCGGAGTCCATGAACTAAAATCTAAAAATAGGAGAATGCAAATTATTAGAATAACCACGACTTCACTCTGCTGCATTTTGGCGGGCTTTATTTCTTCAGCTTTCATAAAATGGGATTGGTCATTTATCCTTATCCCGACATTAATCTCATTAGCTGTGTCATTGAGCAATTTTGATAGGATCAGTTTTCTTAAGAAATTGATAGGCATACTGCTCCATTGGTTTTTGAGTATTGTTATCTTTATCATCACGATTGGCATCACTGTATTTACTCTTTCTCCAATGGGAATGCATGCGATGTATGTTGGTTCGGCTTTAGCTGCGATACTATTTACACTTATTACAAATATAATTTTGCCTTTCCCAAAATTCTGGCTTTCAATGGTGGTTATATTTGGATTATCTATACTGGTATGGCCAATAGCAGATTATGTGCACGCACATCCCCTATCTAAATTCACATTACTAAATGGGCGTGAGAATATTATCACGATGTGGTGCTCACTTGTTGGATTTGGTGTTGCATTGGGTATACATCACAGGAAGTATAATTCAGATGATGACTCATCACAGCGATAAATTTATTAATTTTAGAAAAAGTCTTAGAATATGTCTGATTTCATAGCGCTGCTGCAATACAGAACAACACAAGAAGGTGGAAGAAAGACGCCTGCTTTCTCTAAATATAGACCACAGATCAAATTTGATTTTGATGAAATGCAAACATCAGGTGAACAAACATTTATCGATAAAGATACAGTGTATCCCGGAGAGGAAGTTAAAGCGGCGATTCGATTAGCGGGTGTCATATATTTTAGAGGAAGACTTGCCGAAGGTATGTTATTTGAATTTCGGGAAGGCCCCCGTGTGATCGGTACAGGAAAGATCTTAGAAATATTGAATGATACATTGAAAATAGATCACTGATCCAAGTGAAGGTGTACAATTTCCTGACGATATAATTATATCTAAAGACAATATGGCAAAAGTTATTGATTTTATCCAGCTCTCAAACAACTGGAATGCACACCCTGTATCACCGGAAGTAAACCTACAAATTGTAGGTAAAAATTTGATAATGGAGATTTATCTTAATCACTATATGTTCGATAACCTTGTCGAGGGCGATAAAGCATGTATTACATTTGAAAACTCCTACAAGTATTCATTAAACTCTTGCAATGACGAGGGGTACTATTATGGACAGTATCGGATAAATTGGAAGCAACTTAAATGGGGAGAATTCTACGAAATAATTAGCGGTTTAGATAGGAAATTGCCTAAACCGATTGTACAGTTAAGTGATGATTCAGATAATAAAAGACATTTCCTTTTCTTCTTTAAGGATGAAACTTTCGAGTGTCTAGCAGATAACTATAAGGTTGAATTTATATATGTCCAAAGATAGCGTAAAAACCAATTCAATATGTTCTTCTGATTATATAAACGGCTTCTCATTTGACTACATCGAAACATATTTCCTCCAGCGCGGAGAGGAATATCAAGCTGCGATGCAAGTGCTAAAACCTGAACACAATCGCTTAAAAGTGAGAAAACAAAAACGAAACAATCTCAACGAAAATGAAGAAATTCGCCTGATCGAGCTGAACGCTTTATTAGGTGTAACACAGTACTTAATTGATAATAAAGGTCGATTTCATTTTTCGAGTCAAAGAACCAATACATTTATACGTGGCAATGAGGAAATCAGTCTACTAAAGAATATTTTACTTACCAAAACAACTAACGTCAACAATTGGATGTGTGCCCCCATTTACAGGGATGCTATCGTGTTCTACAAAAGCTCTGGCGAAATTGTATCTCTTCTGAATATCTGTCTAAGTTGTGAGGCAATAGCGCTAGATCGTTCCAATCAGGTTACTGCCGATAGTAGCACATATGGAATGCTTAGAAAGTTTTTTAAGGAGATAGGTCATCCTGTAGAGTCATGAATTAGAAAAAGATAATTATACGTTCAATGCACAAAAGAATAATAGAAATATGTTTAATGGCCCTGGTACAATTTTCATGTACTTCGACGAACAAAGTTCCAAGTAATAGTAACGACATAGTTGTACCGACAGCCAAATTTGACTTCAAAGATACAATACCAAAAACAACCATTAAGGACACATCACTGGCATTCCCGCAAATATTTGAGGGAAGTTTCGTTAAGGCCACAAAAGTAGCACAATTCGGCACGGAAATAACTTTTGATAAGATAGTTGTAGGAAATCTAAAGGTATCTTCAGGCCAGATTATCGCGACTGATCCTGTGATGTTGAGCGATGCGCTAGCTTTTAACGAGAATTTCCCAATAGGTGAGTTTCCGGTCGAATTGGCAATGGCAAATATCAACGCTAATAAGGATCGAAGGGTCGCCTTTGCACGGGTAAAATTCTCAGATGAACCCATCCGAAAATGGGAGTTTGCCTTATTACCTGGACAGACTCCAATCCCCCTTAAATCCAAAAAAATCTATGGCTACGGAGTAGATGCAGGACTAGGTCTTTTCGTTGATCAAACAGCAAAGAATAGTCTAAATACGCTGCTCGACAAAAACTGGGACAGTATGTTCTCCGAAAAATTCGAGGATTATTTAAATTACAGTTTTCAAAATCAAAATGCCTTCTTTTTTTCCACGGGGTTTGGAGATGGTTTTTATGCTACTTACATCGGAAGAGATAGTTCAGGTAAAATTTGTCAACTATTGACTGATTTTAATATTGTACTGTGGCGGAATGTTGCAGAGTAGCGAAAGATTGAGCGTTTTATTTCTTTTCTAAGGAATCTAAATTAAGCTCGTAAACGTCCCCTAATTCACCACTGCATTTTATGAAGATATTCTTAGGAATCTCAGAAAAATCAATTTTGGTGACTAAAGATCGGTCGCATTCATTTTTAGTTGTGTTATAAAAGAACAGCTCATTCTTGTCTAACTTTATAGGCAGATCACTTGATGCTCCCAACACATAATTCCCAAAGTATTGTTTTTTATTATCATATAACAGAATTGAACCTGTAGTATGTTTATTCGGGCCCCACACCCTGCCCCAAGTTACTATGTAATACTTTTTTTGGGCTTTCGTCTCTATCTCGCCTAGATAGGCTACATCGACTTCATTCAGGTAATCCTTCTTATCACTCAGATTAAACCTGAATGTCTTCCCTACAACGTTTTTGGATAAAACAGACAATACGATATCCTCTTTATCTTGAGCTAGCCCAGTACCAGATAAACAAAAGAAAATAGAAATTATTAAAAGTTTATTCATAATTGCAAATATCCCTGTGACGTTAAAATGATGTTATTCTACCTACTTGTAAGCGGACAGCTAGAAAATAACTTAAATGTCGGTAACTTATTTTATTCATTTAGTTTTGATGACACTTTAATTTTCATGTTTACAGTATCCAAGATAAAACATCGGATATGGATATTTCTTTTTATCAAATGATTTTCCGATTGGATTTAGATAGCCCTTTGAAATCAAAATTTCTTCGCCAAGTTGTTCAACTTTGTTTCCATCATATTTGAGCGTTAATACATTACCTGCTCTCTGCCATTTGCCCGTCCTCAATTCATTATATCCGAAAGCGCCTGTCCAATGCAATTCAAATGTCTTGTCTTTTCTGAAAAGGATATAAGCTTGATTTTGAGTTCCTTCATAACAGGCTCTAAATTCAACGTCGCTTTCGAGTTTTTCTGAATCAAGCTTGTAGGGACTAAATAGCGTGTACAAAATTGTAATTGAACAAACTATTGTTGGTAAGCAAAATTTTAAAGACAAGTTCTTCTGATTGCGGATAATTTCGATAATCCCCTTGATTTCAAAAACAAATATCGTGACAAAAGTAACGGGGATTAAAGCTGTCAGACCCCAGTACACAATACCAGAAAAATACTTGTCAATATGATGGTAAAATATGGTCAGCACAAGATAAACGCTACAGATAATTGTTGTTAAGATCAGTGACCGTTTTGTCTTGGTAGTTTGTTGCATAAAATTGCTGCTTTTCTATTATACCAACTTACAAAAATTTGCAGCATCGAAAAAGCGTGAGCGGAATAATAGTTCCAAATAGTTATATTTGATAGCGGTCTTATATTTAAGAAATAAAAAAATATAGTAACTGTTCCGCTGATGGATCATGGAAAGAACAGTGCGAAATACCAGAAGATCTCTGATAAAATAATAGAACTTCACCATATTTAAAGTATAACTGAATCAATATGGATCATTTAAAACCTACACCATTATGGACATTGGTTGCTAATATCAAAGAGAACATCAGGCATGGTGAAGGGAAACTACAAACTCGTATCGGCACGAAACAGTTTAGCGCTGGTACCAAGGTGTATATTATCGATTGGTTTGCCGGAATGTGTAAAGATATTACGGTAATCGGTTTATCCCGAGATACGAAAAGGTTAATCACAATTGTTATTCGTGCTGAATGGGTAGAGAACCTCCGGGTCAAACTTTGCTATACCCCTACAGTTTGCTCAAAAATAACGGCTTACTTTGATAAGGAGGAATCTGGGATGCAGCGATATACAGAACGGTTTGTGAAGGAAATGTTTATCGGTATCCCTCAATGGAATGAACCTGAGTCAATATAATGTATAGATAATATAACTTAACAATGGCAAATGGACGAGCTTGATGATTTTACGATTGGATTGCACTCAGGAGGCCAATCAATTTCAATTACGGTAATTGGATTATTAGTTATTGATGCCACTAGCAGCTGGGATAAGAATTGGTTAAGGACTAAAATCTCAGTACAGGCTGGCGCGTTCGGTGGCACCTACAATGCAGACCTAACAACATTTGACTTTGAGAATTTTAAACAGGATCTGAATTTGCTATATGAAAATTTAAATTCCGAAATTGAATTTAAAGATTTGGAAGGTTATTTATATATGAAAATTAAAGGGAATGGGCTAGGTAACATCAATGCTGAAATAAGCTGTACTGACAATCCAGAAATCTATGGCGCTACATTGGATTTTGAACTTAATTTTGACCAGACTTATATCGAGCCAGTTCTTCAGAAATTAAATAATATTACAAACAAATATCCTATTGTTGTATAGTAAGTAAATTGTAAATGATCAGAAAAGTAATGACATGGCTCTGCTGCATTTTGGCTGGCTTTATTTCTTCAGTTTACATTAAATGGGACTGGTCATTTATCCTTATCCCAACATTATTCTCATTCGTCGTGTCATTAAGCAATTTTGACAAGATCAGTTTTCCTAAGAAATTGATAGGCATACTGGGTATGGCCAATAGCAGATTATCTGCGCGCGCATCCAATATTTAAATTAGTTGTGCTAAATGGGCGTGAGAATATCATCACTATTTGGTGCTCACTTGTTGGATTTGGAGTCGCATTGGGTATACATGCACAGGACGAAAAACATCAAAATCAGAGTCTTAAATTATAAAAAGTTAAGTATATAATATGAATAATCAATTAAACGAACTGATCGTAAAAGATAGACAAAGCTTCATCAAATTTCTTGATTTGTTGCGCCAGGATTTGCTCCAACAGCCTGAAAATTGGGAAAACAAAACTTTACCTGATTTTCTGGAAGCTTTGGCGGCGTATACAGAAGATATCCAAGGGTATTATGATAATACAGACGCAAATGTAGATGCTGAGAAAGCTGCGTGGTCAACATTTGCTGATATTTTCAAGGGAGCACAAGTTTATGAGTAATAACTAGCATTAATATCGACAAAAATTACCGAATATTATATGAACATAACTATTAGCCTGAACGGAGATTTGAACGAAAACGACATACTGAAACTTTACCAAGCCAACAAATGGAGTGCGGCCGATAAACCAGAACTACTGATAAAAGCACTCTTAAATTCGCATTCTTTGGTTACTGCCTGGGATGGTGCAATATTGGTAGGCTTGGGGAATGCCATTTCCGACGGATATCTCGTCGTTTATTATCCGCATCTACTGGTGCTACCCTCCTATCAAGGCAAAGGGGTTGGGCGTTTGATTATGGATAAAATGCAAGAGATTTATAAGGGTTTTCATATGCAGATGCTTACTGCTGATGGAAATGCTATCGACTTTTATAAAAAGAACGGCTTTGAACGAGCAGGTCAAACAGAACCGATGTGGATCTATAAAGGTAATGATCACTGAAAGAAGGTTAAGGTTATAAAATATATGACAGATTTTAAAGTAATAATACCCGATGAATCTTATTCCTTGCTTAATTTTAAACAAGATGATTTACCAGGAGTAGCCGTCGTCAATACTGCATTAAAGGAATTTGAACCAAAAATAGTTTTCGCATGGCATTTATCAATTATGATAGATCTAGACGATTTAATCGACAATGGAATGCCTTCAAAAAGTGAAATTGAAGTAATTGACAACTATGGCGATTATTTAGATAATGAAATAAAAGGAAAAAATAAGAAAAAGCCTAATGCCTTATTTCTTGCAAGAATAACCTGGAATAAAACTCGAGAATTAATTTGGAGAGTCTACGATCCTGAAATCTCAAATAGCTTTCTGCAAGAAATTATTACAGCTAACTCCTCTCCTAGACAGTTTGACTATCGAATCGATCCTGACGATAATTGGGAATTGGCAAAATGGCATTTGACAAATTGGGAGTAATAAATTCTTGAAGAATTGGATATTTAAGGAAAACATCGAAATCGCCGTAAATTTAGAGTTTTTCGACCTCTTCGACTGGAAGTCCTGTGCCCTTAGCAATATCAGCTATAGGTAGACCCATTTCCTTAAATGCTTTAGCAGTCTCAAGAGCTTTTTTACGCTCTCCTTCTGCTAGGCCTTTAGCTTTACCTTCTGCTAGGCCTTTAGCTTTACCTTCCGCTAGGCCTTTGGCTTTACCTTCCGCTAGACCTTTGGCTTTACCTTCTGCTAGGCCTTTAGCGTGACCTAAAGCTTCTCCTGATTTCTTGGCCGAATTAAATACGCTCTCAGCATCACGCTTATGTTTTAAACTTGCTTCGTATGACATTAGCTCCTCCTCCGTTAGTTTACCTATCTCTCCTATCTCAAAGATAAGACCAAATATTCTTTTATCCAAAAATGTTGGCAATCTATCCATAGTACTCAAGTGTTTAAGTAAGTACAACCACTGATCCATAACTGTCTTTAGTTCTTCCGGCTGTTTATTAAATAAGGGAAGCGAAATCATTTTATATCCCAATTTATCATAGAATATTTCTTTGGTCAATTTGTCACACAGCGCCACATCATAGAAATAAGGGCATTCTGTGACACGGGATATACCAGAACTTCCATTTCTATCCATATCAAACTCCAAAATACCAATAAAGTAAACCTCCGGTAGGTAATAATCACTACCCTTCTTACCTCGCGCTAATTGTTTATTGATGAGACGTGAGGTATAGTACACTGCACGGTCCTTAAAAAATTCTTGAAAGAGCTGCTGCATCTCAATGATGAAAACCTCACCATCGCTGCCGATACAATGTAAATCAAATACAACACGACGCATTTCCTCATAATCACCATCATGTTCTACAGGCTTATATCTTAGATCCGAAATTATCTTCTCTCCATGAAATAGACTATTGAGAAACTCAATCAGTAAGATTTTGTTGTCCTCCCTACCAAAGTAAAATTTCCAACCGAAATCGGTACATGGATCTACATACCTACCCAAATGCTTTTTTGATCTAGCCATAACATTTATTAATTGGTTATCAAGCAAATATACAATAATAAATTTAAAAATACTAAATTAATTAGCAAAAAAAAACAAAAGTAGGAAAGTAATTTATAGTGATAATCAATCGCACGAGCTGAAAAGTTATAGACAGACTAGTCTTTATTAAATTTTATGAGTTACTTAGTATGTCTTAAATTAGGGCTATAGCTTAGTAAATAATATCGATTATGTGTAAATTACTTTTAATCACTTTTCTTACCGTTTGTTGTCTTAACAGCAGCTCCGCAAATTATTCTAATAACGCTTTAGATAAAATACACAACACTTATTTTTATGCGTATATCCGGGTGGAAGGGAAATTCCTATCGAAAAAACTAAAGGTAAAAGTTGACATAGGGGATTCTGATGAGCAGATCGCGGAAGGTGAAAAGCTGTCCGAAGTATTGACCAATAAAAAATCTTATGCCTCCATATTGAACTATATGTCAAAGATTGGCTATGAACTGGTAAATACATTCGATTTAACGGATAACTATAATGGGTCGGGTGGAACTTCTGGAATTATTTACATAATGAAGAAAGCGGAGGAATAAAAGGTTAGTACTATCCCATCTTTCTCTAAACGACAGCCCACCATGAAACTGGTAATTGAATCCACCAATTTGTCCAGAACGATTTCGACTACTCTTTTGTTCAAATTCATCCATCTTTGGAGAAAACTGATATTTGAAGTCGTTTATGAAGTGGAGAATTCGTTTCAAATAGCAAAATTTGGCCAATACTAAAATCGAAATACCATAATGAACGATAAGGTAAATATTGAAAATATCAATCTTGCTGAACGAATTCGTTTAGGAGTGCAAAAGGCTTTACGAAAATTGGCAGAAGAAAGTGCTGCAAAGGAACTACTTATGAATTTACCAAAATAGTTACTTTACAGGCTCTGTAAAGCTTGCTAAATTATTTGAGATATCAGTTGTTAATTCTATTCAAAAATTTTCGATACCTCAAAACGTTTCTTCCTAACCGAAAACTTAGAAATTTCCAACGCCATTATTTTAGCCATCCAACAACTGTTTATTAATGTCAGCCCCACTATTGCCAATACATTTAGGGCCTCTGACGCTCTTCTCGTAATAAGTTCACTACTTCCATTTCCACCAATTGCCAAAGTCTTTGGAAGGTTCTCAAAAATTTGATAGTCGATATTGGCTCCAATTAATTCGTCAGTGTCCCAAAGTCTCACAAACTCTGGTCCTATAAACTGTTCAAAACCGGAGTAATTCTGTAAAAAAACAAGTAATCGTTAGGAAGATTGAAGTTCAAAATTCTTTGTATTTGTTCAATTTTTGTTTTGGCTTTTTGAGTACGTTTTGGACAATTGTATTTCAATAATAGTTCACTGACTGTTTTCATATTCTAAGTTAATATTTTTTGTAAAGTTCTATTTTTCTGTTGTCATATTGTCTCGTCCTGAAAACTTTACAGATCAGAAAATGTTTTCTTATAGCTATTGGAAGGTTGGAATTGGTCGTGGCATGCTGAAATTAATAGACTTACAGTTATTAACTTTCAAGATTATTACAAATCGTTAGGCTAAGGTATAAGTTTGAAAGAATGGTTGGATACGGGAAACCGTAGCTGATTTATTCGATAACCGCCAAGGGAAGCCATGTTGGCTAGATACTCGCTTTTTACTTTTTTATTTGCGGCAATTATATCTAAACAGCTCGGCTTTAAAAACTTTTACTTCGGTAACGAGATTTTACCGTCTGCGCCATTCTATAATCGGCTTTATATTAGCCTATACATCATTAATCGCATAATTACAGAGTAATTATGCCAGTTCTTTTAGGATCTTTGATATTGTTATCAATTGCTATAGACAATGTTGATCAACTCTCTTCTGTGCATAGGCCGCTAATTCAGTCATCCACAACAACAGCTCCTTTACAGAATCATATATGAATTATTATTGTGGTCATCATAATAATAGACTGTATACTCCGTGTTGCCGTTAAAAAGGTTACTCCATTATCGCTTCTTCTTCATAAATTGAAAGTTCGATTTGCCCTGTTTATAATTTATTGTCCCAGCCTTCAGGTCAAAAGTCAGCTGGATATTTGCTGGGTCATATCTAAAAGTATGACCTTCGTAAGCATCCAGAGGCAAAGCATGTTGTCCATCGGCTTGAAGCATCAGTAGATCGCCCTTTTTAAAAAAATTTAGGTTTAAAGGAATGTTCGGTTCAAAATAGTTTCCTATGTATTGTGCGAACATATCATCTGTGAGCTTTAATGATTTCAAGATGGGATCATGCAATGGTTCATCGCAAATGATCTTTCTAATTTCACTCTTCGGCGTATAGGTAAGGAAAGTTGAATTATTCTGTAAAACAATAATTGTCGCATCATGATCGATTTGCCGGCCAATATAAGTTTCATAGCCAGCCCAGCCCCCTGAATGATAGATCAAACGCCCATATTTCTTAGATTCTCCGATCTCCCATCCAAAGCCATAGTCTGTCTTCTCTCCGGTTGCCGTCACTCCTGATTGAAAGATTAATGCCTTATCCGCTGTATTGACCAATTGCTCGGTATACAATGCTCTATCCCATTTGAATAGATCGTCTAAGGTGGAATTGACCATACCATCTCCTACCACACCATCCAGATAATAATAATAGTGACCCTTACCGAGGCTATCAGCAGCAACTTTGTTCCCCAAACTATCTGTTACATAGCCCACAGCGTAATTTTTTAGCACACGTGGTGCATATCGACTTCGATACACGGAGGTATTCAACATACCTAGGGGGTCGAATATATTATTCTTCAAAAAGGTACCGAAACTTTCCTTTGCTACTCGCTCAATTATGAGCGCCAATAGCGCATACCCTGTATTACTGTATTCGAATCGCTCACCTGGCTTGAAATGAACTACTGGCTTATATTTCACAAACTCGGTTACAATGGTTTCATTTGTGACAAAATGACTCTTGTCCCAGTTCTCAATAAACAGATCCATATAATCGGGAAGGCCGCTGGTATGCAGAAGTAGGTGCTTAATGTTGATGTTACCATAATCGCTTAGTTCGGGAATATACTTGGACATCAAGTCATCATAGGCGAGCTTTCCGCGCTTCTCCAGCAATACTACTGCCATTGCCGTAAAAGCCTTTGACACAGAAGCAAGTTCAAATATAGTCTCTGGATTAAGACTTTCCCCGGTCGCCACATTAGCCATGCCGCGGCTTCCCCTATAGATTACTTTTCCACCTTTTGCCACCAAAACATTACCATTGAACATTTCTTTATGATGCAAAGTATTTAAGAGGCTATCTATTTTTGTCGCTTGGATACTTTGTGCGAAAGTATTCGCATAAAGTAAAAATAAGGGGGCAAAAAGCAATTTTTTGATCATCATATCTTTCAATTATGGGGCGAATATATGTAATCTTTTCTTGAATGCTGCTTACAATGCTTAATGCCAAATACCTTCTTCCAGTTATACAACATAGCCTCGCTGATCCCTATTTTTCTGGAAACTTATTCCAAATGGATTATAGTCTCGGGTAATTTTATTGCATTTTTTCATCATAAAACTTCCAATCCCCCGTTTCCTTTCCATATGTATAGATTTCGGTTTTTATCAACGTTCCCTGTTCATTCTAAAATTTCCATTCACCATTATGTCTTTTGTATTTATTATAAATCTCTAAATGTTCCAATTCGCCATTTTGGTAATAATAATTCCATTCGCCAATTTTCATTCCTGATTCATACAACTATGCGCGAAATGATGTCTGTTCGGTATCACTGCCCTGCGGTGGCAGTCCCTCCAAATCAAAAGCCTTATAGCGGTGCTTCCAATCGGGACGATCTGGATATCCCAGCAACGTGTAAACCGGATAAGAACAATTCATTCTACAGAACGTTTGGGTTTTTATTCAAATGAAAGCTGTTATTTACTCCCTGGATCTGGCTTTAAGGGCATCTTGGCACAGCGGATCACTTCAATAGATGGACATCCCTATTCAACAAACACTTTGCCATTTAAAGCATATTCTTAGCGCTATCTCTTCACTAAATCTGCAGGTATGGGTATGTTTTGAGTATAATTAACAGAATTATTTTGATAGATCAGATTTACCAATTTTCGATGTTGGCGGATTTATCAAGAATGGATTTGATCAAATCATTAAAATATGTGTTTACGTACTGATGATTTTTTTCCCCTCTAGGTTCACCATTACCCTTAAAATAAAATTTTTTCACGTTCATTTTATTCCAAGTACCGTTGTAATTCATAATTTGGGCACTAAATGTTGGGCTATTGATTCGTATCTTTCCATCTTTAAACAAAAAAGTTAAGGTATAATCCACATCATAATAAGCCTTCGAGAAACCAGAGGTTTTAAGTCCCTTATTTTTGTAACCTGCTAAAGTAATAGCCTGCCCAGGAATCAAAGTCAAGCCATCTTTGGGATTGGAGTACAAACTATTTATCGACTTAAGTACATTATCGTATAGCTCCTGCTGTTTGGCGCCTGGAACTTCTACAACAGCATAATCCTGGTTTTCTTTAGATATGAAACCGGTTGGCGCAAGGGTAAAATACTGGGAGAACGCTGAGTTTGCGAACAAAAGCATAAATATTGCGGTTACTATAATTTTCATATTTAATTATTTTAAGGACAGTTAAATAAATCAATAAACTTTTCAGTAGAAGTGATTATTGCTATCACGACTTGGTTGCAATATACACCTTTCAGTAGTGAAACACAAGATCATGGTTGATGGTTTGAAATTTCTGCGACCAAGCGCTATATCATCCGCCAAGATCGCAAAGTAGCTATTTTTTACGCCTAGGACATTCTATATATTTTAGAAACAGTTCCCTTTTCGGATATAATATAACTGAATCTATAGATTTTACTGCTTCGTCACCTAATTTAAACCGGCTTTGGATATTCCTCTATTGTAAAGACCGTTAGATTATTTGGGATAATTTTGCTCATTATGCAAAGAGTTCTTCTATGATCATTCACAGCTGATCTGTCAATGTAAAATATTTTTTTACTGCTTAGATCATCTATAGTCAAAAATCCCGTAAGAGAAAACTTTTTGACAGCTAGTACTCCATTTTCAACATCTATAAATAATTTTTTTTAAAAAACTAAACAGGACTCAATATTGTATTAATAGTACTTTTCAAAATAGGTAGTAATTAGGAAGCCTTGAGATCCTCCCAGACTCAAGGTTTTTTTTATTCCTTTTATATCGTTTTTCATCGAATATCGTCCATGTTGTATGCAGTTTTTATTCTTCAATTAAATCAAAGGAATTTATGATAATGTTTTTAGCTCCAATTTCATTAATAATATCCAACAACGCGAAAAATGTTTCGGATGTTGAAGTGCCAAAGTCTACTGTGAAAATCGTTGATTTTTCCGAAATACTGGGAATAGATACATTATGTATAGCCTCAAGCAAATCTAATTCATTAGTAGATTCATCATTGTTCTCTTTCAGAGCTGTAGTAGTCCAACTTTTTAACCACTCAAATTCTTCAAATTTTGTATCCAAAATAAATTCAACTCCGTGCCAAAATATAGGGTGTAATGCTATATTTAAATTTTTATATACAAAATTTATAGGCTGATGATTTGAAAATGTATCTGGGTATAATTCTTCGATACCATAATTTCCATCATTATTTGATAAAAAATCAGGTCTTGTTAAATTAAATAATAAGGTTTCCTCATCAGAACTTAATTTTAGTAATATTTCTTTTACACCATTACCTCTGTTTCCATAAAAGGAAATTAATTGATTAATGTAAGTATTTCTATGATGATTAATTATTTCTTCAAGAGTCATAAAATATTAGGAAAGTCTTTTTAAAATTGCATACTATAAACTCAGCGCCATTGTCACATCAGACTGACGTAGGGCAAAGTCCATCTGTGCCTCGGTAAACTTTGATCTTTTCATCGTTTCTTCTCCTATTTAAAGTTAGTAATTCACGACGAATTCTCTATTTTTAAAATGTACTGTTTTGTGGGGGGAGGTCAACATTATATCTTTGATAGTATTAAAATCTGAATAAGCATGAGAAAGGTAACTAAGGCAATCAACACGACGATTGATAGATTTTCCGAGCACACAACATATTGGCAACTTGGCGATACTGTACTAACTGTGGCGCTATTATGATATTAAATTCAAAATAACTGCGATTTAAAATGTTTCAACAATTTAAAAATACATTTCAGCTTGATACAGATAAATGGGATGATTATACAAGCTGTTTTAAGCGTATGGAGACTCCTGCCAAAACCATACTTTTAAACGAAGGTGAAGTCTCTAAAAGAATGTTCCTGATTGAAAAAGGTTGCATCCGTGTGTGGTTCAATGGCAATGGAAAAGATATCACGTGCCAGTTTTTCCTGGAAAATGAAACAGTTGGCTCCATCGAAAGCTTCCGGAAAAATATTCCGAGCCCTACAAATATTGAAACTATTGAGCCGAGTATTTTATGGTGGATACACAAAAGAGATTTGGATCGGATAATTGAGGAAATCAAAGAAAATCCTCATTTGAGGGATATGTTTATTGATAAAATTTTTGATCGGACTTTCGATTATATGAAATATTTCTTCTCAATGGTCAGGGATACCCCACAAATGCGGTATCTAAATTTATTAATAGAAAGACCTGAAATTGTAAAACGAGTTCCACAGCATTATATCGCCTCCTATCTGGGAATTTCTACCGTACACCTAAGCCGGATCAAAAGTAAAATATTGAAAAAATAGATTTGATAACAAATGTTATTGCTGAAGGTTATGCCAGTCTCTAATTTTGTCTTAAAATTATTAAGATGAAAGCAGCAGTAGTATTCCAAAAAGGTGAATTGCCAAAATATACAAAAGAATTTCCGGAACCAAAGGTTCAGAGCGAAAATGAGTTATTGATTTTGGTAAAGGCATCTGCCGTAAAAAACCTTGACAAAATGCAAGCGAGCGGTAAGCATTATTCCACACAGAACGAAATATTTAAGGAAAAGGTTGTCGGTGGAGATGGCATCGGTTTTCTGGAGGACGGAACTCGGGTATACGGAATAGGTATCAGTGGAATGATTGCAGAAAAGGCAATCGTAGATAAAAATAGAATAGTGAAACTACCGGGAAACATTGATGATGCAACGGCTGCCGCCCTACCAAATGCAGTAATGGGTTCCGCCCCTGCATTACTTTTCAGGGCTGGCTTAAAAACAGGAGAAACTGTTTTAATCAATGGTGCGACAGGTGTCACAGGGAAAATTGCTGTGCAGATTGCCAAATTTTACGGCGCAAAAAAAGTAATTGTAACGGGTCGAAATGAATCGGCTTTAAAAGAATTATTGGCCTTAGGTGCAGATGAAATTATCAACCTTAAACAGGAGAACGAAGCCTTTTTAGAACAATTAAAAAACAGCCACAATCAAATTCCGATCGATGTCGTTATTGATTATTTATGGGGACAGAGTGCAGAACTTATTTTATCAGCACTGAAAGGTAATGGCTCGTTTTCGCACCGTACACGTTATGTTACCGTTGGAGGGATGATGAGCGATACGCTTACATTATCATCTTCTGTTTTACGCAGTACTGATATCCAAATTTCAGGTTCTGGCCTTGGATCATGGACCCGAGAAGAAATAAAGCTACTTATTGATAAAATACTTCCCGAAATGTTCCAGCTTGCAGCTGAGGCTAAACTAACGATTGATACAGTAAAAATTCCGCTAAAAGACATCGAAACAGCTTGGGATATTAATATTGATGGAGGAAAACGCTTGGTTATCATCATCTGATAATCCTGTAGTATCTTTGTCTGTACTTTATTTGAAAAAAGTTAAAAAGAGAAACTCATTTTCAATATTTCTATGATAATAACCCTATTTATTATTTTGAGGACTTTGATGCAGATAGCCTCTTATATTTCAGGTTCACATCTGGCGGTAGATGGCGGTGTTACATTCGCAGATAAATATGCGTAGTTTATGATATACTTAGTGTTATCCACTAAGTATATCATATCTAATCTTGGAATTAGAATTTAAAACGCCATCCGCTGAAGCTATGATTTAGTATTACTTAGCAAGCTAACAAATTCCTTTACAGATTGGCCACTTATTTGGTTTTATTCTAGTATAATAATATTTTTTAAAACCCTAAAATTTCTGTTGTCAATACTATTTAGTTAACTACTCTCAATTATCATAATCCTGTTTCAAAGCTTATAAAAATAGGATCTTATTGGCAAGAAAAAAATACCGCTTAATCCAGGAAATGCAAAGTAGATATTTTCTTAAAAGATTAAGAACACAATTTTCTAAAATAAGCCTTATTGTTCATTATACATCTATTTTAATCTTTAGCTTGTAATTTTTAAAGACTGGATTTGATCACCAACAATATTAAGCTTATAGCTCAATACAATAGGACTTCCTGGAAAGTTACCTGAGACTTCCGCGTTCAAAATACTTTCATCCTCATTCTTCTCAAAGCTGATAGGCTTCATAATTGACTTATAGTTTTTGTTTGCATTTGAAATCCATTTTTCGATCTCTTTTCGTCCCCTGTGCATTTTGCCCTCATCATAAACTACTGCTGCCATTATATATTGCCCCAGCCTTGTGGTGTGCTACGACCTGTTGGCATATGATTTAATTAAACAGTTGGTATTGTTCCGCCATCGATTACAAATTCGGTTCCGGTGAGATATCCTGCTCGTGGTGATACTAAAAACCCTACCAATTCTGCAACCTCTTCGGGTTTTGCCGGCCGGCCAAAAGGTATTCCGCCCAGGCTGTTCATGACCTGTTGGATTGCTTCCTCAACACTAATACCGGTTCGCTCAGAAATTTCCTGCATCATTCCCGTTGCACCGTCTGTCTGTATCCAGCCCGGCGAAACTGTTAAAACCCGTACTCCTTTTGGTGAGACTTCATTTGATAGATTTTTACTATAATTTAGCAATCCTGCTTTTGCTGCCGCATAAGGTAAAGTTGAATCGTGTAGTGGTAACCTCGCTTGTATGGAAGCGATATGAATAATGACACCATTTCCCTTTTCCAACATATGAGGCAAAAAGCCTCGGTCTAAACGGACCGGCGCAAGCAGATTGGTATGAATAGCCTTTTCCCAATCTTCATCGCTCAATACTGAAAAACCTCCGCCTTGTGCATCTGAACCGCCAAGGTTATTGACGAGTATATCCAGCCTTCCAAATTTTTGAAGAACTTCTGTAACTATCTTTTGGGTTCCAGCAGATTGGCTTAGATCAGCAGAAATAAAATGTAAGTTGTCGTTGGCTTGTTCAGGGGCATTTCTTGCCGCAATAATCACTGTTGCGCCTGCATTTAACAAGCGTTCAGCTATTGCCTTTCCCGCGCCTTTTGTACCACCTGTTACCAAAGCAAGTTTACCCGATAACTCCTTGTTGAAATCAACTATATGTTCCATTATTGAAATATTTTTATACAAATTTCCGACCTATAAACAGTTTACACAAGTACGGAAAAACGAATTGCATAGGGATAAATTTATCCCATATTGTATATTTTCGAACATTGATTTAATTTTGGAATATGTACGAAAAGAAAATACCGTTAAGTCTCAACTGTGGTTTAGACCTGATTGGTGAAGTTCTCTATGGTAAATGGAAAATACGATTATTGTGGTTTATCAGTGAAGGGTACAAACGCCCAAGCGAACTCCAGCGCAAAATACCGGATGCTTCACGAAGAGTTCTAAATGTTCAGCTAAAAGAACTTGAAGAGCACGAATTGGTTGCAAAAGTTATTTACCCTGTTGTACCACCTAAAGTGGAATACAGTCTTACAGAATTTGGGAAGACTTTAATCCCTGTAATTTCTGCACTAGGAAATTGGGGTGATGAGCATCAGGAGCGTCTAAGGAAAGTAATTTTGAAATAAAACGTTCAATTTCCCCGAGAGAAATTCAAAAAAATGGCGTGCTAAATATCAAAATAAGTCGATTCTAAATGAAGAATCGACTTATATACATACGCTAGAAAAGGTTTGTTCTACAAAAAAATCGTCGTTTTAATGCGGTATTGGAATTTCCGTTCTTCTTTTAATAAGATGGAAAGGAAGTACTACTTTTAACATCATTTTGATTTTGTCTTACAATAGGCTTCCTCAAGAATTTTCAGTCGCCCGCTTTTTATCGCAATTTTCGCAACAAAACTCAGAAGAGGTTCTACAATTTTCATTACTCCTACCATCTTGGAGTTATTCAGATAAATGAACAGAGCCAGATCTGAAAACTTCTTTGGAATTCCATTCTTGTCCGTGAGGCCATCCTTTGCCAGACCCAGTAGAATCAGTGCGGCCTTTTCAAATTCAATATTTCCAGGATCGATGGTTGTCCGTAACCGGCACACGCCTTTAGACCTATTATTAAAAAGATGTGTTTCAGTAGCCGATATGATAATCTTATCCCCCGGCTTGAGTTGGTAAAGTTTACCGTTTCTACCCACTTCCAGTTCTCCTTCTAGGACTTCAAACCTTTCAGAGAATAAAGTATGATAATGCCATGGAGTTTTTGCTCCAGGGAGTAGATCACATTCACTTATAGTAGGGCCTCCATTGGCGGCAGACTGAATAAGATTAAAAGATACTTGATTATAAGGATTGTTGGTTCTCTTTTTTTGCATTAAAAGCACCGGTCCCACTATAATGCAGATCAATACTGCCATCAAATGAGCTATGCCATGCTGCCAGCCGCTGCCATTTTTGCCCATTACGATCATGAAATCGCCTAAGGGCACGACGGTCGCTGCTAGCATTGCTATGGCCAGTGCTTTCCTTTCATTTGCCAGTACTAAAAGAACCAGTAGAATACCGGAAAATAGATCGCGAACTCCTTTGATGTAGTGAAAGGAATAATCAGCATGTGTATTAGTAGAGATACCGTAATCGAATTCAGCGTTAAGCGGTGAAAACAAAAATCTTAGACCTATAAATAGTAATCCTATTCCGGTCAAAAATGAAATGATGTAACATATCCTTGTTGCCATAATATATAATTTTATTGATAACAAAGTTATGTGGACCGATTTCACTATTCATGCACCTAAGTTAATAACTCAATCCCTCCTCGTATTTCGGCTCCGGATACGGCTTAGCGATTGTGGTTTCACCCCCACATACGAAGCAATATAATATTGAGGAATTCTTTGTACCAGCTCAGGATATTCTTTTATAAATTTCTCATAACGAATTTCGGGAGAATCAGTATAAAAAGAATTAAGTCCTTGAAGGGTTTGGACAAAAACCTGCTCTATCACTATTCTACCGAAACGTTCGCCATTCTTGATCTCAGAATAAAACATTTGAAGATCATTATAAGAAATTACCAATAGTGTACAATCTTCAAGAGCTTGAATAAGCTGCCTAGATGGTTTTTGGGGAATAAAACTTTCATTATTGCAGACAAAATCCATTTCTTTACCAAATCCATAAGTCTTCTCTTCCCCATCATTGTTGATATAATACTGCATAACACCGCTGATAATAAAACCAACATAACGGCAAACGTCCCCTTCACGCAAAAAATAATCTCCCTTGCGATATTTCTTTTCCTTAAAAAGTTTCGAAATCAGCTCCCTATCTGCTTGATTAATGTCTATTGCATCTTCAATCGTTTTTAATAATATATTTATCATAATAGCGGCTTATTGGTTCTTTAAAGATCGTAAAAATTTTTATGCCAGGATCAGGAATATGGAAATGTACATTCCCTTTAAGTGATTTAAGATTAGCCAATTTTTATGGTCTCTTATACGCAACTCATGAATTACTTCCCAACAATCACTTTTCGATGTTCAGTTCCCCATTCGGCCAGAGTATTGATGATTTTTTTTAGCGTCAAACCGTATTCTGTTAGTTGATATTGAACCGTTACGGGTTGCGTGTCGAGAACTATCCGTTTAATGAGCTGATTCATTTCCAATTCCTTTAACTCTTTACTAAGCATTTTATTGGAGATTCCTTTCACATCGTTTAAAATATCAGAAAAACGCCGTTTGTTGTAATAACAAACTGACGATATTATTGAGATTTTCCATTTGCCATTCAACACATCCATGGCATCGTGGACAGCCATTATCTGCTTTCTGTTTGTATCGTTATTCGAGCATTCTATTTCCATAATAAGTTACCTTGTTACCCAAAAGTTACTGTTACTTTTAGTTACAAAGTTACCAAAATAAATTTAATCAATTTAAATTTGCATAGTTAAAGAAATCGATTTCAAAAACAAACAGTATAAAAAGTCTTGACTAGAATAGAATTTTCAATCATTAAAAATTTAAAAAGATGAATTTCTCAGATAAAAATGTAGTAATTACCGGCGGAAGTGCAGGAATTGGATTCGCCACCGCTAAAACATTTATTGAAAAAGGAGCTAATGTATTGATAACAGGCCGAAATACCGATACCCTGCAAGCAGCAGCAGAAAGTATAAATAGCCCAAAACTGAAGACCTTGTCTTCCGATACGTCCAAACTGGCAGATATTACACGATTGGCAGAAACAGTTGCAGCTAGCGGAAACAAAGTGGATGTGCTTGTACTGAATGCGGGAATAGCCAAGCAATATTCAATTGAAGATACAACCGAAGAGGTTTTTGATGACCTTTATAACATCAATGTCAAAGGACTATTCTTTACGTTGCAAAAATTAATCCCTCATTTATCAGAAGGAGCTTCCATTGTTCTTATCTCATCTGGAGTCTCTGTGAGCGGGTATGCACAAATGGGTGCTTATGCAGCTACAAAAAGTGCAGTCGATGCGATTGCACGTACCGCAGCTACGGAACTGGCAGACAGAAAAATCAGAGTAAATGTGGTTGCTCCCGGATTGACCGATACACCTATGAATCAGCAAACGCCTGCAGATATAAAAAATGCCATAGCAGCAGCAGTTCCATTGAAACGAATCGGACAAGCTGAAGAAATTGCTAACGCAATTGTTTTCTTGTCTTCAAACGAAGCCTCTTATATTTCAGGTTCATATCTGGCGGTAGATGGCGGTGTTACCATTCGCAGATAAATATGCGCAGTTTATGATATACTTAGTGTTATCCACTAGGTATATCATATCTAATCTTGGTTAAGATCATTGCTAATTTGCAAAAAAGAAAATCTATCTCGTCGACCCGCTATCCGTAAATGGTCGGATCGGAGGTACTCGAGAGCGATCCGCCAATTTTCCAAAGCAACATATGGTCTTCTGCTGGTAGTCTGTTGTTTTTACCCTATGATGCTAATCAGATAAAAAGGCCTATTCCAGACAATATTCCCCGATTGTCGGGCAAAGGATTTGCAAACGGTGCTTACCTCCGATTTGGGAAAGGGAGGATTGTGATATTTACTTCCAATCCCCAGTTTCCTTTCCATCTGTATAGATTTAGGTTTTTATCAGCGTCCCCTGATCATTATAAAATTTCCATTCACCATTATATCGTTTGTACTGGTTATACATTTCTAAATGTTCCAATTGTCCATTTGGGTGATAATAATTCCATTGTCCCGACATTTTTCCATTTTTCCAATACCACTTGCTTTCACCAATTTTCTTTCCACTTTTATATGTGTTGACCGTTGACAACTTTCCATTGTCAAAATAGATGTTTGCTTCGCCAGTCAACTGTCCATTTTTATCTAAATAATATACTTCCTTAATCTGACCGTTGTCGAAAAACGTTTTATGCTCCGTGAATTGTCCTTTACAATAAAAGAAAATGTGTAAAATAACGAGTAGAAATAATAGTTTTTTCATCCTGTATACCATTAATTTTTATTTTAGTTGACGTTTTACATGCTGAATACTATTCCGCCTTCGGATTATTCCATATAATCAGTATATGGTTATCTTGCAATTCAACTGCAAGCATCCACAAAGTTTTACTGAAATCTGATAACTTCTCTTTTTTAAAAGCACTAAGAATTTCTTTTAACTTTTCTCTATTACAGTCTGCTTTTTTATTATTGACCAAAACCATTCCAATGTTTGAATATGATACATATCTATTGTTCTTTATAGTTTGATACTTGCCAAATGCCTGTCTTAATATACTTGAAGCTCATTGCTGTTTTTTGGGCGATACAGATATAACTGAATGTATGTTGTAGTACCAACTCCTTTATCTTTTCGCTTAAAACCTCCCCACAACGCTGATTTTTCATTGTTAATTTTCTCTAAGCACACCAGTTTTCCGTTAGCATAAAAAGTCATTTTATATTTTTCAATGGGTTTCAGATCAAAAAACTCCAAATCCTCATCTGTTCGGAATTGATATTCTTTGTCCCAGTTGTTTTTTATTTTTTCGGGAGAAAGATACATTTGCTGTGCAACTCTCTTTTCTTTTTCATAAACAGCATTCGCCAAATCGTCTTTCGTACCTTTCATATAAATACCTCTTATCTCATTGTATTTTGCAGCAACTTCCTTTTCTAATGCTTGTAAATGGTCTTTATTCTTTGTAAAAAGAACTTCAGCATTATCTAATGTGTTTATTTTGTAGGGAACTTCGGCGTCAAAAGTAAAACTGTCTTCAAAAAAAATCTTTCCGTCAAATGCTGAAACTTCTCTACCTTCCACTAATTTTTGTGGAGTGGTGTAAGTAGTCACTTCTTCCTCATCACCCCAACTGCCATCTGTAGCTATGAAGGATTTTTCGATTTTGATTTGAACCCCAGAGTTTCTCATCAATGATGAATGCATTGACTTTGCATTTTGATTAAATCCGGGAGAGAGACGAATGGTGATTTTTTGCGCGCCTTTTTGTGTGATGTCCCAATTCAAAGGGAAGTATGAACCTGATAAACTTCCTCCTGAATTATCTTTGTATTTGATAACGGGAACATCGTTGATAAGAATTTCGAACGAGCAGTTACTCGTGGATATATTTGCGCCATAATGCGGTTCTTTATCGAAGTGCTTTATTTCGGTTCCTATAGCATAGATATCTTTTGCTGATTTTGTGCTTTTATTCTGCCCATTACAGCTAACAGATAGAAGTATTAGATTTATAAATAAAAATATTCCCTTAAATTTCATCATACTTATAATTTATTCTATTTGCCTGCGGAATTCAGTGAGCCAATTATCGTCATTGAACTGTACTTCTTTGCGATATACTCATCATTATCTTGCTTATCCTATTTGTTTTTCATGGATAGATTTTTGAATAAATTTAAAGTTTTACTGCTTAGGTGATTCCTATAATTACAATTCGCTGGATGCGCTTTATTATTCGTTGCGGTCGGCCTGTTTTTTGCTAGGGAGCAAAGCAATTTAAAATTAGGAAAGACTAAATTTTAACGTTTTTTTGATTTCTTGCCGAACTTGCGGTTATACCAAATAATAAAACCTGTTACAGGCAAAGAAGCCCCAATAAGACTGGCAAAAAAAGCGATAATCTTCCCAGGAAAGCCCAAGATCCTTCCTACGTGGATATCATAGTTCATTCTTCTGATTTTAAGCCCGGTTTCCGCCTCCTCAAAGCTGGCAGAATAATAAGCAGGGCGCACAATTTCCTTAACCGTGTAACGATCAAAACAGATGTTCTGATTCGCGTAATAGCTGTTCAGCTTCGGATAAACATCAATCTCAATTGCGGCCTTCACATCGAGGCTATCCGGCATCCTAAAAAAATATCCTGCACTCCCAGGAAAACGTTTTCTGACCTTTCCCATTGCATGATCAAGTGCCGCCTCTAGTTTAAGTGTTTTTACTGCTGTACTATCAGATACTGGCGCCGACCATTCGGGCATGCTGGTGCCAGTAGTAGCTAGGTAAAGACCATTGCTATACCATTTTATCCCATAGATCATCCCTGTGAGGGATAGAAGCAATAATATCAGTAATGCATAAAATCCGAGGACATTATGCAGGTCGATATTGATACGTTTCCATTTTGCATCCCACTTGATCTTAAAACTCTTGTTGCGGGTAGAGCGGTTCCATTTCTTTGGATACCACCATATTAGTCCTGTAATGAGTAATACAACAAATATTAGTGTCCCATAGTTCACCACTGCCCTGCCCAATTTAAACGGCAACCACAGGTTTCTGTGTCCGCCTTCTATCCAGTAGAAAAAAAGTGTAAGACGATCTTCAAGGATTCGCTTATAGAGCACTTTGCCGGTGTAGGGATCTAAAAAAACAAGAAGTGGGTCATTTCCCCACTTCTTGATCAATACCTCAACTGCTGAACCGTCCTTATAAAAAACGGTATTAATAGGCTCCCCTGGATAAAGTCTGTGTACGATACCACTGATATCAGATGGACTGATGATCACTTTATGCTGCTTATCCACAACAATAGGCGGTTCGATGAGGTCCCTAATATCATCTGCAAATACCCATACAGCTCCGGTCAGGCATACCACCAGCATAATGATTCCTGAAATAAGCCCTAGCCATAAATGCAACCAGTTATTGATTTTCCTGAACATGCTGTTAATTAAATCTTGAAATCCAGTTTACATTGTCTACTCCTTTAATCTCTAGCCCTTTGGTCAAGCTGCCGGTTGTAATATCATAGGTGTAAACAAAGTTTCCACTGGTAGAGGAAGCTACAGCAATATAGGCCTTTCCATTCTCAACCAGTACAGGAGAGGCATGTACGACCTTGCTTAAAGGCAGGTTTAACTTCGTTTTTGTTTTAGCTACGACGTCTACCAGATAATATTCGAAGACATCGGTTGAAAAATAGTCCTGAAAAGTTTTTAAAAGATCCGTTCTTCCTAATCTGGTAATAGCTTTTCCATTACCCAAATCCCAAAAACCATAAAACTCTCGGTTGCCGGAACTGATTGCTGAAAGATCGAAAAAGTAGGAAGTATCAAATTTATTTTCGCCAGCTTTAATTCTGTATACCGCGCTTGGTTTATTTGGCGTCACAGCCCACCTATCTCCAGTGTTGGTCAACATATAGATATCCCCGTTAAGCAATGCCGTTGAAGGGATGACAGCTGAAAAAGAGCCCGCATAAGCTGAACGTGTATCAGTTGAGATGCTCAGGTTGGTCATCGCCGGATAATCTACAGAGGCCAGATAGGATACTTCTGTTGAGGTCCAGTCTGAATTGTAAACCGTATATGGCAGATATAAACGGCCATTCCGGAGTATACAACCGTTCAAATAAATCGCCTTATCTCCTGTCGCCAGACCGCTAAAGGAAAGGTTACCCGTTTTAGTCACTGTCATAGTAGACACATTAACGATGCTATAGGTCATTACATTATTGGGAGCTGTGGTAATACCATTCCAAACGATAAGCGTTTCATCGTTGATCCAATAAGAATACAATGCTGCGCCTGTTACTGCAACTTGCCCAGATGCTGTTAGCAGATTGTTTTCATACTTGTATTTGGTTAGGGTTCCGTTGGCAATATTATAATAATTACCTTTTTTGAACAGTCTGGCAGTTCCAGTTACTTCTGCACCTTTTCCTACTGCAGTAACCGATCCGCTTGCCAGCGTACCCGAACTCAGAAAATAAAGTGCTGAGGGATTGGTGACCTCGCCAACAATGGCATAGGCATTACCGTCCTGACTCTCGCCACCTTCCTGGCTCCCATCGGAACTTTTTTTACAGGAGGATACTGAAACGGCGAGACCTAGGACGACAAGGAACAGTTTGCTCAAGGTAGTTTTTGTTTTCATTTTAAGATGGTTTTTATAGTAAAGAATGATTAAATTATTTAATAAAGTAGCGGAGTTTGACCAGAAATGATCGCCCCGGTTTTTGTAGCCTAAAACTGTCATAGGCGGTTTCATTAAAGATGTTTCTCGACTCTAGGGAGAGGTTGTATCGCCCTTGGTGAAAAGAATAGGTTAGCGTAGCGTTATGGATGGTCTGCGTGGGGATGCGACTTTTGCCCTCCGTAAATCCACGGCTCGGCCAGTTGAGATAAAACCAGTGAGTATATTGGGTAAACCAGTTAAACTGAAGCCGGGTGTCTTTACCAAAGAGGTCATTTTTCCCTAAACCTAAATCTGCATTTCCAAAAAGCCAGGGCTGGTTGGGAATCCTATCTTCAAAAACGGTTGAGCTCTTATCTGCATTGAGGGCATTCATATAACTACCGTTCACCGTAAAATTCAGCCAATCTTGATAGCCATATTTCAGCTCTCCATCAAAACCTGTGATATTGACCTTGCCGATATTTATAAAGGATGAATATATACCGCCCGGGACTGCGTTGATAAAATCTTTTGCACCACGATAGAAACCGGAAGCTTCAGCCGATAAGTGATGCTCACCGATCTTTATGCCATAATAAATGCCAAAGTTGTAATTATCGCTTTCTTCGGGCTTCAGCTGGGGATTGGCCAATACTGTTATCCCATCACCAAAAAGTTCCTCCACATCTGGTAAACGGTAAGCATGTTCGAAGGATGCCTTAATACCTGCTCCGTCCGTTAGCTTAAACCGTGTAGCGATTCCATAACCATAATAATCCTTACTTTGATCGGCCTCCTCTTTTACGTATCCGCTACCGTTATAATAAACAGCCGATCGGATATAGGAATGGATATGGTATTGCTTGGCAAAGACCGATGTCGTTAACCTTTCGCGCAATAACCGGTTTTGCCAGGACAACCCAAGAACACCCTTATCAAGCTTATTGGGTATATCCAAAGGGTTATTTTCCTGCCCCGCCCCTTGGTAGGTGTTGATTCCCGTTCTCCGACCAGCAGTAAGAGAGTAGTTCAGGTCAATTGAATTGCCGGTATTAAGCGCATAAGCTGCATTCGTCCGGATAACAAAAAATTTATTGGTATATTTAAAAAGGGAGAAAGCGCCTTGTTCGGCAAAGTTTTTATCTGTAGAGATGATATCGCCATCCCAGTTATATTTTGCCGCCGAGGTATCAACGCTCGTAGTCCTGTCTTTAGCATAGGATGCAAATACGCTCACATCTAGTCCATTTAAGAACAGATCTTTTTTCTTATACTTTAAGCTGGGCATAAAAAAGTTGCCGCGCGAATGTACCTGACCAAACACGATATCTTGTTGTGCCCCCGTCTGCCTTTCCTTATAGCCCGAAGAGTAGAGCGCTCCCAGGAGTAAAATATCAGCCCACGCTTTATTCCTGAAACCCATTTCTACCTGCCCCATTGTTGACCGAAAGGCATCATGGAAGCGTTTAGCATCCTTGACCTCATTTCCGCCTGAAGCCAGTCTCACCGTCACATCCCGCATCAGGTAATTGTTGTCTGAATAATTGTAAAAACCGCCAGCATTAATTGTAAAACCGGTTTTAACATCGGTGTAGCGTCCGCTTAAAGCTGCACGGTGGGTATTAAAGGAACCATAACTATAACTGGCATCGAGGTATTTTTCAACAGTTTGATTGGTGACAATGTTAACAGCTCCACCCAGCGCATCTGCACCCAATTCTACCGGAACCACCCCTTTATACACTTCTATGCGCTCCGCAAGATTGACAGGAATATTATTGAGTGACATCGAATTGCCGAAATTCTCCATTGGGATACCATCAATAAAAAATTTCACCTGTTTTCCGGAGAGGCCATTGATCGAAAAATTAAAATCCGACCCCAGGCCTCCACTTTCCCTCACCCTGACGCCGGTGCTGCGGCTCAATATCTGGTTCAAATCGGAAGTGGTATTGGCCAGTGATTTGGTCTCGATTGCATTTACATTAAATCCGCTCTGGACAAGCTTTGTTTTTTCGGCCATACCAGTAACGTCAACCACTTTCAAAGACCGGGAATCTGTTTCTAGCATAATGTCGACCTTCGAAGTATCCGATGGCTTCAGTACGATCTCCCTCTCCTGACTTAGGTAACCTACGGCACTCACCTGTATCACATACTGCTGAAAAGAGGGTAACTTTAACTGAAAACTACCATCAGTAGCACTTACAGTTCCGATTTGGGTTGACTTAACAAATAAGGAAGCCCCTTCAACGGCTTGGCCGTTCCTATTTGAAACTTTTCCGCTGATTTGCGGCTGGGAAATTTGGGCAATAGATAGAAAATTTACGGAAAATAGAAGCCCCGTCAATAGAAATTTATTAATTTGCATTGATTTTAATTGTCATACGTTAAAATTAACCCGGTTTACGGGATTGGCCGTACTGTTACCAGCAGTGCGGCTATTTTTCATCTTTATATCTGTCTTAACTCATTGTTTATTTTTATAGCCAGGTTTAAGGGTAAATAATCTTCCATATAGCGCTGATCGACCACGATTATATCGGGCGATAAACTACTCATTTTAAGGGCAACATAGCTTATCCCTTTTTTGCAGATAAAGTTCTTTGTGGGATTGCCAGAATCTGAACATGCAGAGGCAAAGTCCAGAACGACATCCTCAATGGAATGGTTTTCGATAAGAATCACCTCACAAAAGGAAACATTACCTGACGAGCTGTTGATCCTTGCCTTGATATCGCCTTTGGGCAACGCGGTCAGAATAAGTCCATTTATATTATGTGCCTTGGCAAACTGCCCATTGAGATTTTCAATACGCACCAATTGCGGTGTAGCCTTAAAAAAACCGATGCGGTTGATCACAATGGTACTCGTGGCAATCAGTAAAAGGCTTGCCGCCACACTCAGCCACAAGGACTTCTTCCTAAATCTCTTTACGGGAACGTCTTTTAAAACGGTGTTTTTCTGAAGCCTATCCCAAAGCAGCCCTTCAATCTCATCTTCCTCTTCGGAACTGTGCTGGAAGAAGATATCTTCATCTTGACCTTCCAACCATGCCTCAACAGCAGCCTGTTCCTCAAGAGAACACTTGCTCGAATGGTAGCGCTTTAAAAGTTCTTCTGTAATCTGAATATACTGCATCTTATAATAACAGTCGATCTTACCGGCATTCTCCCCTACGCCTTATTTAGATTCTTTTCAAATAAATTTAAAAACGTCATTTAAACGCTAGAAAGAGCTATATTTTCAAGTTTATTTCGGAGATGTCAACAGATAGGATGATTTTGGAGATATTTCGCCCTTGATTAACGCACCTTTTTTGAGTGTATCACTAAGGGCATCGTAAAGATATAACTGCGCTGTGCCTTCGCTACCATTAACAATAAAATAAGCCTGCTTTTCGATGTTTCCACCACTTGTTCCCCATACAAAGCTGGGCTGGAACTGATCCTTCAATAAAAGGCGTAGTGTCTGTTTATGTACATCTGCCAGATAAAAATCACTCCTACCCGTACTGGGATAGGAAATAGTAGCAAGGATAACTTTACCAGGACCAGCTTGCGCAATTCCCAGGAGATGCATACCTTGGAGCTTTTCAGAAAGATTAAAAAAATAGTCCTTATCGAAACTTGCCTTCCCTTTTCCAACGCGATAAAAGGCTGTTGGCGCTGTGGGATGATTGCCATGGTAAAATACGGGTGAGGTCAATACATAGAGATCCCCATAGGCACCTTTGAAAAAACTGAACATGCCGTTCACACCGGCTCCCGGAAAAGCTGAACGGATATCCCGAGATACCGATAAAGGTCTCATACCTTGAGGATCTAACACAGCAAAATACGATGTATCACTACATTGATCATAATCGGCCCCGAATGAACTATAGCCTACATAAAATCTTTTGTCGCTTAAAACCCCAAAATTATCACTCAATGACTGCCCTTTAGCGACTGGCAATTTAAAGCTATCGGTTTTGAGCAGCTGCATAGACTTGGTATCAAACATAGCATAACGTGAAATATTCTGACTGCCGCGGCCACTGATGAGCATGCGCCCACTATCCAGATCAGCTGCGTAGGATATGTATTCAAATCCCTGTAATTTTAGTGATTTTTTGGCCGTTATCCCTTCTTGAGTATAGGCGAATTTCTGAAGAATGCCTGTTTTCTTATCCAAACTTAGCGCAAAGCTATCACGCAAGATCACAGCAGACCCTAATTTGCCACTGATATCAGCTCCGTCGCCAGCATTGATCACCGTACCAGAATCCAGGCTATTAAACCATACTGCCCGGTCTTTGTCTCTGTTGCCTTTTTCTCCATTGATGATCAATAGATATTTTCCAGCATGTTGGTCTTTGGATTTCTCAGGTCTGCATGCAATGGCTAAAAAGGGGATAAAGGATAAGGCCCAATATTTTCTGTAGCTGTTAAAGCATTTGAATTTCATTCATTTCTATATTTATTCAGTCCCAATCGCAGGAATGAAAGTGCTTTGGTAATCTGGTTTTCTACCGTTTTTTCCGAAACCAACAAAGCCGATGCAATTTCGCGGTTATTGAGACCACTCTCCCTACTGAGCTTATAAACTTCCCTGCAACGCTCGGGAAGCTTTTCAACAAGCAGATTTACTTCAGTGGAAAGAAGGTTATATGCAACTTGCTTTTCTGTTACCGATTCTGATTCATTGACATATAAAAGCGAGGCTTCCATATTCCGTTCTTGCTGGATCCGTTCACGAAAATAACCAGATATTTTGTATTTAATAGACCTGACCAGATATTTTTCTATTGAATCGGAAATGACAAGTTCTTCACGTCGTTCCCATATTGATCTGAAGACATCATGTACCATATCTTGTGCCAGATCACTGTCTGCCAGTTTTTGGTGGGCTAAGTAATAAAGCTTTTTCCAGAATTGTCTGTATATCATTTCAAAGCTGTCTTTGTCAATGCAAAGGCTGCTTGATTTGTCAATATCTTTGGGCCTGGATAACATGAGTAAATGAAATAAGGGTCCTCAAAGTTAGAATTATTTATTCTAATTCCAAATAACGATCGTCATGCTAAATGGAGCTCCGTCGTAATCTCAAAACTTTATGAACTTGGCTTTAAATATCCTCAGTACTACCACCAGAGAAATCGACATAACTCGCTCCTAAAAGGCAAGACAGTGGTGCCAATCACAAAACAATGGTGCCTATGACAACATTAGCAGCTATTGGAGGGCTGGAATTGGTCGTGGTTACTATCATGGCATGCTACTTTTCAATCGGGCAAGGTTAATACCCAAGCCTAATATACATTATTTATGCTGAATTAATATATTTACAGATATTAACTTTCAAGATTATTACAAACTGTTAGGCTAAGGTATTGGTTTGAAAGTAGGACTGGTTACGGGAAACCGTAGCTGATTTATTCAGCGGTTTTAATAAGTTAATAAAGTAAATAAAAATGCCCCCCTTGTTAACCGCCAAGGGAGGCAATGTATGCTAAGGTATCTTTGGTAGATCCTTGTTTGCATACAATTATTCCCTTGTCTAGACCTAGTTCAGGCATCGTTTCGGATAGTTTCATCACACTACCCTTATTCGCTTTCGCCTTGCTTATTCAATACTGGAGAATAAGCAACAAGTCACATCTTTAGATTTTAAAGAAACATCATTATATTCGAATAGGCAATTTGACAATTTTTAGGAGTATCCAAAGTCAGATCAAGTAGAGGCTATTGCAATAAAAAAATATTAGCCAATACCGCCTAAGCTTTAAACTATGAACTGGTTGTACGTTTTTAAACATTGGGGAAGCACGCTATTAATAGGTGCCATTCTTTTTATTCTGGCATCGGGATTGGGTACCGATGCAGCAATGGTGGTTATAATCATGCTATCGGTCGTAAGTCTCCTCTTCTCTATACCTACCCTAATTGTTTATATTTTAGTCTTCTACTGGCTTAAGAAATATAGTAGAATGGACACAAAATGGGTAAGACTAATTTTGGTTTCTACGGCAATTCTTGGCATTGGTACCACAATCTGTTTGTTTAATACCGTTGAAGTTCTGCAACCAATAATCTGCTATTCAATAGCTGCAATTGTATCTAGTTACTTTTTTGAGTTAGAAAAAGATGATGTGGAAATTCAATAACTTTTAATTTTTATAGTTTTTTGACTCTTCTTAAAATCGTACAACTATTTGTATGGACATTAAAAAATGAACACGCTTTGAATTTTTTAAAATATAGTATAGTTAGCGTTAAAGTAATGACTAAACACGCCCCGCCTATTGAAAATGTGCTGTTATGGGCTGCCTTTTCTGTTGCTTGATTTAATGTCAAGGTACGCACTTTTAAAATAAATTTTCATGTTGGCACTTTGCTTATTCCTTGGCAAAATTTCTTGTCCGTCCGCTTCACCACTGCTTGTGTAATAGTCACTACTTTTAAATTCCACATATCCATAAATAACTTGCTTTTTTGTAGCGTCTGGAATTTCTGATAGAATGATTTTTGCATCTGTGCACGGCACTTCAAGTCGAAAAATCAAACTGTCCTTTTGGTTGTATGCGTAAGAAGGGAAGTTTTCCGATGCCAGCATGTGATAAAGTGTTGCCTTGCCTTTAACCATTTTAATTGAAAAGCCTGTTCCGCCGAAAAGTCCAAATGCACCATCTATGCCCAATGTGTCGCCTTGCCAATAGTAAAATGATTTAAAAACTGTGCTTTTATTATCTTGCTCTTTGAGTGAGATACTCAACTTGTCGTCTTCGTAGAGGTCAAGCAACATACGGTTATTGTAAATTAAAATCTTGTCTTGTCCACCACCAAGTTCGCTTATAGTGATATTTTTCTCTACTTCCGTCTTAATGTTTGGGTCAATTGTCAGGCCGGCCGTTGAATTGTCTTTTGTCGTTTGTCCACAAGCGCTAAGTATCGAGCAAAAAGTGATTATTATGATTAAGTATTTTGTCATTCGTATTGTCTTTTAAGGGCAACTACCTAAGTTTTTTTCCAAAATGGAGATACGTCGTATATTGGATAGCAGAGATAATCTCAAGCACCTTGATAAAAGTCAGCAAATGGCTGATTATATCGTGAAGTCTCCCTCTCTTGGACGGAATTAGCCCTGTTAATATCATGGTATTATACTTTTCAATCGGGCATGGTTAATATCCAAGCCTAATATACATTAATTATGCTGAATTCATATGTTTACAGCTATTAACTTTCAAGATTATTACAAATTGTTAGACTAAGGTATGGGTTTGAAAGGAGGACTGGTTACGGGAAACCGTAGGGCTGTTAAAAAAAGCCCACTCGAACTTTGTGCTCCTTTCGCTTTTGAAGTGAGTAAACTACCGCTAGTGACTCCGTGTTACCGGAGATATTAGATTTCTGGAAATTTATAAATGTCGACAACATAGCAGCAGGTATTTCTCTTTTCAACCCGCAAAGCTTAGCTGTATCAGCTGGACGAATTATGTTGGAGCGTATAGCGGAATTGATACACTAGCCATACAACGTGTAAAGAAGAGAGTAGAAAACGGGGGACACAATATTCCATCTGATGTGATAGAAAGACGATATCATCGTGGTTTAGAAAACCTGTTTAACATTTATATTCCGATATGTGATCGATGGCTGTTTTTTGATAACATGGATCTAATACCCGAAATAATTGCTCAAGGTGATAAATCTGGAGAATTCGTTTCAAATAGCGTAATTTGGTCAACACTAAAATCGAAATACCATAATGAACGATAAGGCAAATATTGAAAATATCAATCTCGCTGAACGAATTCGTTTAGGAGTGCAAAAGGCTTTACGAAAATTGGCAGAAGAAAGTGCTGCAAAGGGTGAGAGTTTGGTGGTAAAAGTTGATGGTAAAATTCAAGAAGTACCTGCAAAGGAACTACTTATGAATTTACCAAAATAGGTTCTTCTGTAAACTATTTAACTAGGCCCCCAGCTATACGCCAAAAAATCTTTAATCCCTTAATACGTATATTTATTAACTGGAGTTTCTCTGCTGTCTCTTGATAAAAATAGTCTTACCACTGCATATAAATCTCTGATATATCATACTGAGTGGTTTCATGCTTAGCGGACTTTGTTTTCTCCCTGACCTTTAGCCACTCAAAACGCTACAGCACAAAATCGACATAGCCAGACTCGACCAGCTCGCGGAAATCGCTTTTGGTGACTTGTTAAAAGGGATTGCATAACATGGGACCAAGATAGGATCTAATCGCCAAATAAAAATTGCGATTAAAGCCTTACGGATTAGGCCACTAGCTCAAAAAGCCCTGGATAGGTCTTTACCATGCCATGTCGGTCGATCAGTATCGATGACGCAAAGTCTGTTTCCATATTTTGGTAATGGTAGCACTCCTTTGATAGTTTCGTATACTTTTGTTTAGCAGGTTTGATTTCGTCATTCAAAATGTCAATATAAATGACCTCAATCAGCTGTGTATCGTCAACATGAAGCTCAAGTCCCTTTATCGGTAAGGTATTTGTCAATGGTGTAATGGAGATATCAATATACTTGAACCCCTCAAAAGCAGGTGTGATCTGTCCGTTGATCAGCCAGTCTGATCCAGTCTTTTTCCCGTACATCTGTTTCCACTTTCCTTCCATCTCGCAGCTTATCTCAAACTCCTGAACATCCCAATGATCGTCAGTAATGATCAGATAGTTGATGATATAGGTACTATTTTCGTGATTACCGACTACTTCGGAAGCTATTTTGAAACCGCTATCCACTGTATCAACTTTGCAATGCTCCCAGGATTTATTGATCAATCCTCTCCATAATAATATTTTCATATACGCCAAAATTATGCTAAAGTGTAATCTTTTAACAGATCAGCTCTCTATTGTGATGCTCATGTAACAGTATCCCGCGCATAAAAGTTTCAATTATTTGCATTTTTTCATTAAAACACATCCTACCTAATATCATTCTTCAACGCTGGTCGATCAGTCCGAAAAGGCAATTAAGATTATTCATATTTTCAACGTATTGGAAGTATGCTAGTACTTAAGCGTCACCATTTCCACCAGAAGCATTTACTTTCCTCTCCTTCTTAGGGATTTGTCATCCGACTGATCAGAAAAATGGCTTTCTTTTTCCTTTGAAGCCCGTAATCCTCCAAACTGCCAGCTAAATGTTAACGTTGCTGCTCTGTTATAAAACCTGTTTATCTGCGTACTTTGGAACGTAGGAACAAAAGCATAAACCGTCTCCTTAAAATTGTTTTGGAATGGATTTATTATAGCTAACGTAAGGCTTGCCTTATTATTCATAAAATCCTTCTTCACAGCAAATCGGTAGGAGTAATTAGCGGTATTCTTACCCTGCAATGTGATAAAACCATTGCCGTAATCAGCTGTAGCACTAAATTGAAACTGTTTCATTAGATTGATCGAATTACTGATACTGGAATTGAAAAATGTTCCATCGTTTTTAAGACCTAATGAATTACTTTTAAATTTTAGATGGAAGACCTCTGCACCTGCATTTACGGTCCAGTTTTTATTGGGGTTAAAAACTGTGTTTACATTCAGCCCCATACGTGAACTTTCACCGATATTATCGGGCATCATATACGATACGCCGTTTTCATTCACCCTGGCGATCTGTTCCACTGCATTTTTATTCGAACTATAATACAAACTGCTCGTAAATAAGGTATTTTTGCTTCCATTATAGGTATGTGAAAGTTCCAGTTTTCTGGTAAGCTCCGGCTTTAGATACGGATTCCCCTGCATGATATTCAATGGATCAGAAGCATTGGCGTAAGGATTTAGATCCATGATCCAAGGGCGACGAATCCGTTCATTATAATCTAATTTTAGTTCATGACGTTCATTTAATTTCTTCAATACCAATAAATTCGGGACCCAGTTAGAAAATTTTCTTTTGTAAGGCGCATTATTCTGAAATGTTGCATTGATATCTGTATTTTCAAAGCGAATCCCAGGACGTAGTGTCCATTCGTTTCCAAGGTCAAAATTTAAGGTCGCGTATGCTGAAAAAACTTGCTGTCTATATTGCATATTGCCTGAACGATTTGGATCCACTGGCAAGGTACTATTAATCACTTCGTACACACTCCTGGAGGTATTGCCCAGATATTTTGCCCCAGTCTCCAGTGAGGTTTTTCCCTCCTCTCCAAAAGGATGTGAATAATCAGCTTGAAGGCTCCACTCCTTTTCCTTACTACGATTAGGTCCACGCTCTGTAAAAGCGAGTTGACCATCTGGCTTATACTGTTCAGTGAAGTAGTCTGACACATCAGATGCCGTAGAAGCCTGACCTATAAGCTGTAATTCCTGCCCTTCACGATGAAATTTTTTCTGATAATTCAATACCCATTCCGAGAAATTAAACGTACCCTTTTGCTCAGTTTTTTGTCTATACTCCTGATACCGGTCGGCATTCGTATATCGGTTAAACAACCCTCCCTTTTGAGGCCATGAACCGGTCCAATAAGAATAACCTGCCTCGAGGGTCTGTAGAGAATCTATTTTATATTGAGCAGACAGGCTGGCAGACCCGCCCTTTGTGGTTTGTATCATATCGGATTCCTGAAACAGCGATCCGATTTGTTTCCCGTTATTGAGATTGGTTCTGTTGAGAAAAGATGTCGTCCTTTCTCTTTCTCGACTATAGTTTCCCATGGCTGAAAAATTGAATTTTCCTGTGCTCATGTTTAACGAAAGATTCCCTGTCTGCTCCAGATTTCCACCTGTAATATCCAATGTTCCGCTAGTTCCCTTCAATTTCTTTTTTGTAATGATATTGACGACACCGGCAGCACCTTCTGCTTCGTATTTGGAAGACGGATTTGTCATCACTTCAACAGAGACAATTGAACTTGCTGGAATCATCTTTAATGCTTCCTTCAGGTTTTTTGCCATGATGCGTGACGGTATGCCATTAATAAGGACCTTAATATTGGAATTCCCGCGTAATTTGAGATCACCGTTGGCGCCTACGATAAGCATTGGCGCTTTGCGTAATACATCTGCTGCATTTCCTGATTTGTTACTGATATCGGATGCTGCGTTGTAGATGAGCTTATCTTTGGTTCTTTGGACCAAAGGCTTTTTGCGGCTTGCCACTACGGTAACTCCTTCAAGCATGGTGCTTTTGGTATCCAGATATATTCGTCCTAAATCAAGATCTTCTTGGTTAAGGGGTATAATACCGGAATTATACGCATTAAAACCGATATAATTAATAACAATCGTAATTGTCGTCGAGGACTTCACTTTTATCGTAAATGTTCCATCTCTTTGCGTATTTGCCGAAGCGATTGTTCGACCGCTAGCATCATTGACTACAACTGTGCTTCCGGCCAAAAGTACATTTTCAGATGCACTAACAACAGTTCCTTTCACCTCAACTTCATTTCCTGCCGTCTGAGCGATGCCCCACGTTGTACTTAACATTAGGGTAAACACCAATATTTGTTTGCATAAGCTTTTTAATAATTCTTTCATTTGCAAAAATTTAGTGTCGCAAAACAAGGTGATCTATGGCGGTTTCAAAAATAAAACGGACGAACAGACTTTATTAAATGTCAAAAAACGTTGGTCATTTTAATTTTCCGAATTACCTTTATTTTTAGAATTTTGAAAGATGAAAATAGTGCAATGACTTTTTGAATTAATCAAGAATGTTCTAAGATGAGAAAAGACTATATTTATTATGAATAGTACATTAACTAACATGCGTAAAAGATGGATCCAAGAGACCATTATTTTCTGCGCCATGTTTGTTTTGACAATGCTTCACGAATGGATGTTTATCAACTCGCCAGAAAACTTTTTAAAAGGATTCGTCTTTTTTGTGATCCTTTACATCCAAGCGCAGATTCATCGTTTTTTTATCTTTAGGTATTATTTAGAAAAAAAATATATTATCTATGTTGTATATTCATTATTTGTGATATTCCTAGGAGCAACGATCCTTTATATCGCCGATATCAATTGGATACAGCCTGATTTTTTCGAGCCGGATGAACTGGTCATTAGTTTTTTATATCATTTCGTAATCTGTATTATCAGTACAGCGACAATTATGGCCCTATCATTGATGCAGAGTTACGCTTTGGAGGTGCAGCGCCGGAGTATGGACCAGATGCTACTCAATGAAATGAATCTAAAATTTCTCCATGCACAGCTAAATCCACACTTTTTCTTCAATATGCTCAACAATCTCTACGGGGTGAGCCTAACCGAACCGGACCGTACTCCGGGACTTATTGTTAAACTGTCTGAGCTGATGCGCTATCAGATAGAAAATGGAAACGTACCGAAAGTTCCCCTGGCTGATGAAGTCAATTTTCTCCGGAATTATATTGATCTAGAAAGGGAAAGGGTCGGTAAAAGATGTAATATACAGTTTATATGCAATCACCCACCGGAGGAATTGAATGTATGGCAAATATCGCCTCTGCTTATTATTATTCTGGTTGAAAATAGCTTTAAACACAGTCAAAATCTATCTGAGTGGTTTGTTCATATTCACATTGAGTTAAAACAGGATGAATTACTGATGACCATTGAAAATTCCCTTGCAGATGAAAAGCTTAAAAAACCTTCTACACAAGTTGGCCTAAACAATCTTAAACAACGACTATCTTTTATTTATAATGGTAAGTTCAGCCTTAATGAAAAGCAGTCTAAAACCAGCTATAAAACAACCCTTTTAATCCCACTTCAAAAAAAGCTTATATGTATCAATTAAATTGTATTATTATTGATGATGAAGAAGGTGCCCACCGCGTACTTGAGCATTTTATCAGCCAGCTCAAGCAACTTCAGCTAAGTGGATCTTTTTACACCGCTGTAGAGGCAATGGAATATGTGTATAACAATCAGGTGGATATGATGTTCCTTGATATCAATATGCCTGGTTTAACAGGAATGGAAATGCTGGAAGCGATGTCCAATAGACCCTTTATTATCCTTACCACTGCCTATAAAGAATATGCACTGGAATCCTATAAATATGATGTGGTGGATTACCTGGTCAAGCCATTTGATTTTAAAACATTTCTTTCGGCAATTGATAAAGTAATTAACCGTTTGGGAACCCATATGAGAAATTTAGAGCAGAATAATCCCAATGCCTACCAGCCTATAGCAAAAACGGACCACCTTGTTTTAAAAGTAGACAACGAAATCGTAAAACTGGATTTTAGTACGATATATTATACGCAGAGCTATGGCAATTATGTCAAATTTTTCGCGACCGAGAAAATGTATATGAGCCAGATCACGACCCAGGAAGTGGAAAACAAACTGGACCCCGACCTTTTTGTCAGGATCCATAAATCTTATCTGGTTGCATTGAAAGAGATTTCCAAAATTACAGGTGCTGAATTATCTTTAAAAAACGGAACGGTTCTTCCAATTGGAAAGTTCTATAAGAAAAATGTGATTGAGCGAATGAAAAGCTAATTAATGCCATTCCTTTTTTAATATTGCAAACTGCAGGGTATTCTCAGATCTTTGTGTTCCGTCACTCTTACTGATAAATGAGATATACTCAATAAATAATCCTTCCTGATGCATACCTAAATCTTTACAAAATTGCTATGAGCGTACATTGTAGTCCTAGACGTATCAATATAATCTTCTTGCGTTCTTTCTACGAAAGAGATAACTGATTATTACCTGCCGTTTCTTATCTTCGCAACGTTTTTGTTCATCTTGTGCCTAACGATATTTTTGAAAATAAATCTTTCAAAAGCATTTAATTTTTGTTGATGTTGTTCGTAAAATTCGTCAGGTGTATCGAATAAACCAAAATCCTGATTGATCCCTTTGTCTTGAATAAACGTATTGTTTAAATTCCAATCAATTGATGGATTTTTAAAATTATCTGTGTAAGCTCCATAACCACAAAAAGTAGTTTTACAATCGCTATTTTTCTCTTGTAGCTTGGCTAAATATATTTTATCCAAAATCACACCTTCTAAAAAATACCATTGTTCATCGACCAATATTTCAACCCAACTATGCAGAATGTTTTTAGGCGAAAGTTTATACCAAATTCCCGTAATCGCTCCTTTTTGTAATGCTTTATCAATTGTAAATCCGTGAATACGATTCGGTATTTCGGTAGCTCTCAATAAAGTCATTAACAAGGTGGCTTTCGTGTTGCATTGTCCATATCCGTCTTTTAAAACAGCTGATGCTGGAATGTTATCCGAAAGATTATAACCGAATTTTATTTCATCTCTTACAAAATTATAAATGGCTTTTATCCTTGAAATCATATCAAGTTGATTCCATTCTCTCTCTTGGACTAATTTCTGAATCGAATCGTTAGAATAGTCAAGAATTTTAGTTTCTTTAAGGTAATTGTTCATATCGCTTTTTTACACTACAAAGATGAACAGCAACAATAAAACAAACTTGTATAAAGCGGCTATTTTAATGATGACAAAAATTTGGGTGTAAGTCCAAATGTTTCTTTGAATGTTCTGCTGTAATGGGAACTATCTGTAAATCCAAACTGATGTGCAGTTTCGGTAATCGAATGTTCTTTTAAGTAAGGTAATGACTTTATGAGTTTATTCCAAAGTTGGTATCTTCTGAAATTAAGATTAGTTTTCTCTTTGAAAAGATGTAAAAAACGTGTTTCGGAAAGAAAACAAATATTCGCAATTTCTTTAAGCGATACAATTCGGTCAAAATTTTGTTCTAAATATTGAATTGCTTTGTAAATTCTTTCGTCTTCAAAGTGATTTTTAAGTTCACATTCGCATCGGAAGTTTACGAAATAATTGTTAATCTTATTCGTCAAATTGATAAAGTCAGAATCATTTTGTAAATAATCCGCAAAAATTTCTACAAGTTGTTCAAAGTCTTCATCCAAACTCGTAATCTTAATGTTTCTGTATTTATTGTATAATTGATGACCTATACTACTAATCGGGTTTATAAGAATAATCAACGACGTTTCATTACTTTTAAATTGGTGTAGTACATTGCTGTTAATGAAACAAGTTGAGTAAGAATTTTGGTTATCTTTCGCGTCTGTGATTTTAAATTTTCCCTGTGAAGCAACACTGATTTGCAATGCAAAATGCTTATGCGAAACGTTGTCGTTAAACTGTCCAACGAACACTCCCATTGTTTTTTCGATATGTATTTTATTTTGCGCGGTGTCGTTCATTGAAATGGCAGGTAACGGGAAACGCATTGGCGAAGGTAGCGGTAGTTTTTATTTTTTTAACGGTTTAGGTTATTTAAATTCCAATATATCATGTCATTTTCTGTTTTTAATTGTATAAAATTAAATTTACTCAATAGATTTATGGAACTCACATTTTCTGTAAAACAATTTGCTGTTATTTCTTTTACTATTTTGTTTGAGAAAGCCCATTTTATTATTGCACTTACTGCTTCTTCTGCATAACCCTTTCGTCTTTCTTCTTTAATTATACCGTATCCTAAATCAATATTTTTTTCTTTATTATTGAATCCTTTAAAGCCCAAATCTCCAATTATTTCCAAAGTTTCTTTTTTAATAATCATCCAAGATTCATAACCTGTCGGATGTTCCACTTTTTTTAAGTTATTGATTATTCTTGGCAAAGTGTCCAAAACATCTGCATCGGGCCAACTCTTACCTCTTTTTAAATTTAAAACTTCTAAATCTCTATAATCGCCGTTTAAAATATTTATACAGAGGTCTACTGTATATGGCATTAGTATTAATCTTTCAGTTATAAGTTTATCAATTTCTAATTTCTTAACTTTCATTGGTTTGTTAGTTTCCTTGCTTTTCTATATAAATTAGACGGTTCTGCTAAATTACCGCTAAAAATTGTATTTGGGAAACCAACATACAAACGTATTTCGCAAAGCCATATCTATATACGAAATACGTTTGAAAACACATCATAAGTGATCGAAAATAAAATATGTATATTTATTTTAAAAGTAATAGCATCATGTAACTCAGCTAAAACAAATGACAGAAACAGAAAAATATCTTGCTGACTTTAAAACAGCTGTTACAAGCGTATATCCTATTTCGGATAAGGCATTTGATTTGTTGGCTAAAACTGCCTACGTTCAGCAGTTTAAGAAAAATGAAGTTTTACTAAGGGAAGGGCGTGTCGCAAATGACATTTTCTTTGTTTGTAAAGGAGCCTTAAACTCTTATTTTATTGATGAAAAAGGGGCTATCTGGAATAAATGGATTTATTTGGAGAGGGATTTTGCGAGCACAAGATTTTCGGCAATCATAAAAATGCCCAACGATTTTAAACTGCAAGCTATTGAAAACACTACTGTGGTATGTATGCCTTATCATCAAACAAGAGCAGCTATTAATCAAAATGATGAACTAAAAAACCTTTACATTGCCTATTTGGAGAAAAAATGGATAGTCATTAATGAAGAAAGAGAAATTTCTTTACTAACAGAAAGTGCAACCGCAAGATATCTAAAATTGTTGGCGGCACATCCGGGAATTGATAGGAGAATTCCACTACAATATATCGCTTCGCACCTGAGCATTACCCCAACACAGTTGAGCAGAATACGTAGAGGGCTGACCAAATAAAAAAATCATTGCGCTCAACCTATGTAGAGTGCGTTCTCGAAATCACACTTTATTTTTGCTTATTATCAAACAATAATAAAGCATACTATTAAAATACCGCTTTGAAATAGAACACATCGTACTATTAAAAGCGGAATAGGAGAACGTAATAATTAACAACTGAAATCAAATTATGCAAACAATTTCTAAAACACTAAAAATATTTCTAACCGCACTTATTATTTCCAATATCGTACTGATGGCTTCTGTGGTTTACTTTTTTTTGAACGACAAGCACAGCTTAACCGCCGAAAGAATAGATATCAAGGACAGATCGGGAAAAAATCGTGTCGTTATTGCAAACACAGATAACATTCCGCAACCTATTATCAATGGGAAAACATATAAAAGGGCTTACACTCCCGCGGGTCTGATCTTCTTTGATAAAAATGGCGACGAAAGAGGTGGTTTGGCAATCACTGATAATGAAGAGACTAACCTGAATGCACTTGCATTTGATTATCAGAATGCCGATGCCATTGGTATCTTGGCACAGGATAATAAACACGACAATTATTTCAGGGCAGGTCTTTTGATTAATGATAAAGATCTATCCGGTAAGCCGGGGCATAATATTAACCGGATAAACCTGCTAACCGAGAATGGGAACGCTTCTTTGGTGATGAAAGATAACAATGAGATACCGAGAATTATTTTAAAGGTGGACAGTCTGGGTAACCCTTCTATCGAAATGTTGGACGATAAGGGAAAAGTGAAATGGAAACAATAATCATTTAAAACGGGCAAATTATAGCCTCCCTCTTTCATTACGATTCGATATTGTACCGCATGGAACCTTAACAGATTTATCCGTTTGGATGTACACGGACAAGACCTGTAAAGATCGTTGCTAATTTGCAAAAAAGAAAAGCTATCTCGTCGCCCCGCTATCCGTAAATGGTTGGATCGAAGTACCCATATGGATGATGTAGCACAATTTGATCAATTATGTTTAAATTCACGTTACAATGATAACTTGCTACTGCCAATGATCAATATACTGTATACCTTTCATGCTTTTTCGGCTGGTGCATTTCTGTTGCTCGGCACCTTAATCGTTATGGGTGTCAACCACAGTTGTTCCCACGCAGACGGGTGGCTTGGAACATGGTATTATTTGATGGCATGCTTATTTACCCAGCTTTTTCTTGAAGGTTTTCATATCGAGAACAATGGATTGATCCATACGTTGGAATTGCCACGATGGGCTACACTTCCCTGCTTCTACCTGGCCGTTCACTACATGGTCAAACCAACAGCAAAAATTCGGTATTGGGGACTACATTTTGTTCCCTTCCTCGCTTTTGTTTTCTTCTCAATCATCTATTTAATACCAGGATTTTCTAATAGACATATCCATTTGCCTCAATTACCGCAATGGATCATCTTTGCTATCAAATATTTCTTTTTTACACAATGTATTTTTTATTGGATAGCCTGTTATAACCTCTTCAAAATACACCAGAAAAACATTCGCCAGCTATCTTCCTTTACGGAAAAGATAAACATGGCCTGGTTGAAGTATCTACTGATCGCGCTATTATTGATGATTGTTGCCCGTCTGCTGGCTATGGTTCATTTAGTTTTCAGTGCTGTCGCCCCAATTTTATATTTTATGGGCACCGTGGCACTTGGGTACGCCACGCTAACACAAAGGTCAATTTACACAATTGAGTCTACAGAAAACCTCATCAACGAAGCGAAGCATAAAAAGGTTAAAGCCGAGGAGCGGTTTACAGCACAACAGGTAGACACATTAAAAGAAAAATTATTACAGAAAACAACAGCTGAAAAGCTATATCTCGACCCGGGTTTAACACTATCATCCCTCGCGGAGCATATCGGAATCAATCCCCATGATCTGTCCTACATCATAAACAATGGACTGGAGAAAAATTTTTACCAGTTTATCAATGAGCTTCGCACGGAGGAAGCGAAAAAGCTTTTATTATCCGAAGAGGCCAAGCAACTTGATATGTTTGGAATCGCAATAAGGGCAGGCTTCAATTCAAGAACAACCTTTTATGCCAGCTTCAAAAAAGCAACAGGCATTACGCCGACAGAATATATGAAAGTCCATAGTAAACAATCAAACTAACCCGGCACAATGAAGTTTGTTCGATTGCATCCATTCGGACGGTTAGCCTATCAAAAAGACCTACTCTTGTATCATATCAACAAAAGAAATTATGATACAATACACCAAACCAAGCGGATACTCGAGAGCGATCCGCCAATTTTCCAAAGCAACATCTGGTCTTCTGGTGGGAGCATGTTGTCTTTTTGCTTCGATTGATACATTTGCCCAGCCCAGCCCTAAAGATAGCCCCAAGCAACAACAGTTGGTTCCGCTAAAATCATTTCAAGGTTACTACCAGCTACCCAATAAAGTAGCTTTCATTGCCTTCGAGGAGCAAGATAACAACCTATATGCGACGCAGCTGTGGGATCAGAAAAAAAGATATCAGCTGGTCCGTAAAGATGATACGCATTTTGAATCCAAAAACGAAGGATATGCCATAGAATTTTTGAAGGATGATTCTGGCAATTTTAACCAAACCAAGATCCTAGGTAGAATTGTATGTGAGCGCGTGCCATTTGACCCCAATAAAATTGCCGCTCTAACCTCATCCCAACTAAAACAGCTTGCCGGAACTTATCTAAAGGTAAATGACAACAACTTTAAGATTCAGATAGAGCCCTCCTCAACAGGCTTAATGCTTACACAATTGTGGGATAACAAAACAATTTCATTTACTCCTCGTTCGGAATTTTTCTTCCTCAACGATGATGGCACCTTCCCATTAAAATTTTCTGTTGCCAATGGAAAGGTGCAGCAAATGCAGTGTTTCGAAAATGATCTTTGGCTAAAGACTGATCAATAATTCTAATAAAAAATAATATGAACAGATTTATTGCCAGCTTATTCCTGCTGCTGCTAGGTATAGCTCGCCTTAGCGCCCAACAGGTAGCAGATGAACAGTTTCATTATCCCATTACCGATCCGCACCACCGGATCGGTGATGGACCTCTACTCCTATTTGACGAGGCACACAACAATCCGGTTACTTTGAGAGGAGCCTACGCTCCTTTTTCAGATATCCTTCAGGCTGATGGATATCGTCTCCGAAGTGCTAAAGAAAAAATCTCTTACGATCAATTAAAGGAAGTAAAAATCTATATCAGCATAAATGCCTTATATAATCCGGAAAACTGGAAATTACCCACCTATTCAGCCTTTACCGATCAGGAGATAGAAACTCTCCGCCAATGGGTATTTGATGGTGGAAGCCTATTTCTAGTCACCGACCACATGCCTTGTGGCGGTTCTGTACAAACGCTTGGTGCGGCATTTGGTATTCATATCGTGAACGGTTTTGCCTTACCTACGAATGGACGTCCCGAAATCTTTTCAAAAGATAGAGAAACACTGTTATCCAATGCAATAACCACTGGATCTGGTAAAGAAATAGACAGTATCATGTGCTGGGGCGGAACAGGGTTTATTGTACCAACGACGGCACATATTATTTCTTTATTAAATGAAGAATATGACATCTACCTACCAAACGATGCTAATCAGATAAAAAGACCTATTCCAGACGATATTCCCCGATTGTCGGGCAAGGGGTTTGCAAACGGCGCTTACATGCAATTTGGGAAAGGCAGGATTGTGGTATTCGGAGATGGTGCTCCTTTCTCGGCACAACTCCATGGCATCAAAAGTGAAAAAAGAGGAATGAACCATCCGGCCGCAACACAGAATGCGCAATTTTTGCTCAATATAGTTCATTGGCTTGACCAATGAACTGATTTGACTAGGCTATCCTCTTAGTTCTTGAACCGGAAAATACTGATTGCTGAAAAATAATAAGATATGTTGTCCACGATGATCCGTATTTGAACATCCAAAAACAATCAAAAAATATTTATCATCAATCCATCTTTTGGCAGAATCAAAAAATTGCTCCTCATTTCCAGAATTGTCAAAATAATAACTAAAGCTTGCACTGAAAGCATTTTGAAATTCATTATTATTACCAGTATTTATCATATTTTATTTTTCTTCGAGACTTTGCACGTTATTTTTTATTGAATTATTCCCTCAAGAAAAGCCCTCGTTAAAACAATATTGTTTGTAAAATAGAGGGATTTCCTAAGGGATATATCCAGCAGCTTCGTTTTCAACGTTATTTTGTCTTCTATTCAAGAAACCAGATTAACACGGATTTCTAATTCTTTTTTTCTAAGATGGCTTAAAAAAAATATTTGGCACCTGAGACTAGCAGTTACTTCTTTTCATGAACAATTGCTTTACCCGATTTTTCGAGCTCTTTCACAAAATCCCGCCCCCAGTAATGGATATCGAAGTGTTCAATATGCTCGTACAGCCTGCGCGCCCTGACCTGAGCCTCTCCGGGTTCCATGACCAAGGCTTTCAACAGTGCATCTTTCATGCTCTTACGGTCATAGGGATTGGTCAATATGGCATAAGGCAATTCGACCGAGGCACCTGCAAATTCTGAGAGCACAAGAATCCCGGGATTCTCCAATAGCCCATGGGTCGCAATGTATTCCTTTGCGACCAGATTCAGTCCGTCCCGCAGAGGCGTGATCCAGGCAATATCGCTCAGCGCATAGTGTTTGACCACTTCCTCAAAAGGCAAGGCCCGGTAAAAATATTGGATTGGGGTCCAGTTCATCGTTGCATATTTACCGTTGATTTCACCCACGGCCTGATTCACCTGATCTCGGATTTCGTCATAGATCGTCATCCCCTGTGATGGCGGCGTACAGACATTGACCAGTTCGATCTTGCCCCTAAATTCTGGGTATTCGGCCAGAAATTCACCAAAAGCCTGGATTTTTTCCAAGGGGCCTTTGACGTAATCCAGGCGCTCGATGGATATGATACGCGTTATTCCCGATCCGGCTTTGTTTTCTTTGAGGGCATTGATCTCGGTCTTGACCTTATCATCCGTCAAAATCTGTTCGATATGATCCCTGTTCACCCCCACCGGCTGTGCGCCAAGCCTAATCTGCCGGCCGTCCACCTCTATGATCTTGGTCATCTGATCGACGCCGAGCGCACAGCTATAGGTCAGGAACTGATTGGCGACGTCGACTTTTTTGACCACTTTAAATGGTGTATGGCTGCGGATCACATCCACAAAATTCTCGACATAACGCGGGATATGAAAACTGATAAAATCACAGAGCAGCAGGCTGCCGATAATCTCTTTGCGCCAGGGAATAATATTGAAGATATCTGCTGCCGGAAAAGCCGTATGATGAAAAAAGCCAATTTTCAGATCCGGGCGCATGGTCTTTAAAAAAGAAGGCACCATCCATAGATTATACTCATGGATCCAGACCAGCGCCTCCTCGTCGGCCTCGCGGGCAATCCGCTCAGCAAAGCGTTTGTTGATCATCAGATAATGTTCCCAGTCCTCGTGGTTGAACTTTGCCCGGTCCACAAAGGAAAAGATCGTTGGCCAGAATGCCTCTTTGGAGAATACACGATAGAATTTATCGATATCCTCTTTTGACAACGATATGGTGGACGCGACCAGATTAGGATACCGGCTTTCGTCCACCAGCTGATTTGGGACCGGCTTTCCGTCCTGCTGGATGACTTCCTCCCCGATCCAAAGACCGGAGCGTCCCTTTTCAAATAAGCCCAGCAGCGAAGGAATGATGCCGTTCGGGCTTTTGGGCGCTACTCTTACCGTCTTACCATTGACCGACTCCTTTTCAAAAGGAAGCCGATGATACACCATCACCAGCTGATCTGATTTTTTGGATTTTCTTTTTTGAGGCACTGCTTTTTGTTCCCCGCGGATCAGCTGCTGAAACGGGCGGTATTTTCCCATATACTCCAGTATACCGCCCGCTCCAGAGGCCTCTGCGCTGTATGCCGTATCCAACTGCCCAATAGCCTGCAGCAGCCCCGGCTCGGATTTTCCGACAGCAACACCACGAAAGCCGATCTCAAACAAGGCTAGATCATTCAGTGTATCGCCAGCTACCATCACATCATCAGGGTCAACGGCCAGAAATTCAACCAGCTTCTTTAATGTCGTTCCCTTATTGACCCCTCTGGGGAGTAAATCTAGGTATTTATCGGCCGAAGTAATGATGTCGCAGTCGTACCTGTCCGCTACCTGCTGCACCAGGCTATGGTCCACGCCGGCTTCAAAATAAAAGGAGCTGCGGCGCTGCTGCGGTACATGCTGGTAATTCAACTGCGGTATTTCCTCCAGCGCCGCCCGGATGGCATAAGTCTGCGGCCATTTTTCCTCGATCTCACTCTGCAGCGGCTCAATCGCTTCCAGGCTATGGCCGTTAACGACCGTGGCGCCCACATCCGCAATAATGAAGTCCGGCACCGGAATAAGCGGATCGCTCAGCAGCGGCAATACCGACTCCAGCCCTCTTCCTGTAACAAAGACCAGCTGCATATTCGGGCTAGTTTTTATCAACCTATATAATCTGAGGCGGTCTTCCATCTTTCCGCCCAAAAAAGTTCCATCTAAATCTGTTGCTAATAGCATATTATTTTATATTCCTTTCTAAAAGTTTAAATTCATCAATTGCGGCCATATGGTTGTATAGCACACGATATGTTGTCTGTAAGAGGGGCAAATTGAGCCCGAGGCTCGAGACCGTCTCCATCAGCCCCCGGGTTGCAAAATATCCTTCAGCGACCATGCCCATGAGTTGACGGGCTTCGAACACCGAATATCCCTGGCCGAGGTATTTACCGAAAGTCCGATTACGGCTATGCGCGGAGTAGCCCGTCACCAATAGGTCTCCCAAATAGGTAGAGCTGCCCAGTCGGACATCGGGCGCACCAAGGGAACGCAGCAAAAGCCCCAGTTCGTCAATCGCATTGGCAACAATGACCGCCATAAAGTTGTCACCGTAATGGAGTCCTTCGGCCATACCACAAACGATGCCGACGACATTTTTGTAAATAGCGGCGTACTCCACGCCCAGCATATCCGGGCTATAGTTTACCTGCATATAGCTTGAAGCGAAGCCCTTGGAAATCTTACTGATAAAGGATTTATTGGGACCGCACAGGGTCAAATAGGTTTTCTTGCTCCGTGCGATTTCTTCGGCATGACAAGGTCCCGCGATGATTGCTTGCTGAAAATCTTTCAATTCAAAATACTTAGCGAGGTAAGCACTGGGGAGCAGGTTGTCCGGGCCGACGGTTCCTTTAATAGCGGTGATCACAAACTTTTCGGCAAGGTCCTCTTTGGGGATTGTGGAGCAAAGTTTGTCCAGATGCGCACTGGGCACGACGAAAAGGATTACTTTCGATCGGGCCACGATCTCGTCCAGCTGATCGGACGCATAAATTTTTGTATTGTCAAGTTTTAAAAACGATAGGTAGTCAGGGTTAACAGCATCCCGGTTTATCGAGCGCACCTGCTCTGAACGCCGCAAGTACCAGTTGATATGAATGCTATTTTCTGTCAAAATTTTAACCAGGGCCGTGGCCCAACTCCCACCACCTATCACACTAATCTCATTCAAATCGTTGGGGGTTTTAAGATGCGAAACAGAAAATTTTCGTCATCCGGTTATCTATTAATTTACAAAAATACGTAAAAATTAATCAATAAGCAACTTTTACGCACAAAATCTGGGTTAAAGGGGTATTTTCCACGCCAAAATCCGTGTTTATATTTCTTCGTAAATTTGTTTGTTCATATGAAAAATTTAAACATGCTTAATTTCAGTGAACAATCATCAAGTTCAATTTATCAGTACATTTTTAATCTCTTTGCCAAATTGGGTTTACCCGAGCAGCAGGCACATTTTGTGACGGCCGCCGGATTACTTTTTGCTTTTGCGGTGCTGCTCTATGCACTCGATTACATCATGCGCAAGGTATTTTATTCCGCATTGAACCGAATTGCACGGCGGACCTCGACCAAATGGGATGATTATCTGTTGGAAAACAAGGTGCATGTACGCGTGAGCCGTACCCTACTCGTGCTGCTCACACGGCAGCTGCTTCCGGTGATCTTCATTGGTTTTCCGGTACTGATAGCGGCTATTGTCAAGTTTCTAGATATCGCGGTATTGTTCACCATCTACCATTTGGCCAATAGCTTGTTAAAAACCTGCCGCGATATTTTTCGTGGGGCAAGTGCGTTTAAGGACAAACCCATCGACAGCTACCTTCAGGTGGTACAGATCTTTTTAATTTTTGTGATCAGTACACTGGTCATTTCCTTGCTGACTGGCAATTCGCCCTGGTCCTTTCTGGTCTCGCTTGGGGCGGCCTCCGCCATCCTCATGCTCGTATTTAAGGACACAATCCTAGGCTTTGTGGCTAGTATTCAGGTCTCGGCGAATGACTCGGTCCGCGTGGGAGACTGGATAGAAATGCCCAAATACGGTGTAGACGGCGACGTGCTGCAGATCAACCTCAACAATGTGAAGATACAGAACTGGGACAAGACCATTGTCACCATTCCGACCTATACCCTACTGAGCGATTCATTCAAAAACTATCGTGGAATGCAGGATACTGGTGGACGTCGGATAAAACGGGCATTGAACATTAAAATGTCCTCGGTGCGCTACCTCAGCGCGGAGGAAATCACGTCATTAAAAACAATCCGGCTGCTGGCTCCTTATATCGAAAAAAGAGAGCGCGAGATTGCCGAGTACAATAAAACCTGGCATACAGACAGCTCCTCGCCTGTCAATGGTCGCAGGATGACCAATATCGGCCTGTTCAGGGCCTATGTCCTCGCTTATGCCAAACATAATCCCAATATCCATCAGAAGCTTACTTTATTGGTCCGTCAGCTAGCTCCTAGTGAATACGGTATTCCGCTGGAACTCTACATGTTTACCAAAGGGACACAATGGGCTTATTTCGAAGATACGATGGCCGATATTTTTGACCATCTACTGGCCGCCATTAAACACTTTCACCTGCAGGTATTTGAACTGCCGGCATCCGACGACCTGCGGCTGCTCGGCGCAATGGAAACCCGCTCCTAATAGTCGCTCCTCTGTTACAATAAACCAAAGTTTGCCCAGTGGTTTCAATCTTATTTCCGCTGGGCAGCTATCTAAAGATCTTCTCATAGCTGGTAGAACGAACACCAAAGAAATCTACATAACTCGCTACTTATTGCTAAAGACAGTGTTGTCGATGACAACATGGGCAGCTATTGGAATGTTAGAATTGGTTGGGGTTGCTATCATAGCGCTCTATTGTCCGATCGGGCAAGGTCAATACCCAAGCAATCGGCCAAATGTTATATTAGAAAGCTATTTAACAAACATTCCGGAAAGCAACATACTTTCGTTAAAATTCAGGGTTACTGTATAAGGTGGTGTTTTGATTTCAATATAATTGGCAAAATCCACCGGATGATAAATTATTTTAAGCTTATCTAACAACTTAAGCACTTCTTCAAATTGTAAGCCTGGTTTTAAGTTATTTTCAAATGAGATGTTGACCTTTCTAAAGTCGTTGATGGCGTAACCATTGATAGTGTTTTCCTTTTGGTTCTCCGGATCACTTTTACTGACAGCAAAAAAAAGATTGAAATCATGATAAGTATTCTGATAATAGATCTCGTTGGTTTTTCCGGTAGTGCCATCAATTTCTGTCACTCTTTCAAAACGCTTATTTATAAGAGATTTCGTAAATTCTTCTTCCGTTGTTTTGCCAACAATCAAATTGTTTATATTCCAGTTCTTATCAATTTTCAGCGTGGGTTTCTCTCTAACTTCTTCCGGTTTGGTCGCATTTTTTAGCAAGTCCGCCATATATTTTTCATTGTTGCATCCGCCAAAATCAATTAAACCATTCATGATATCCCAGTAACACGTTTTAGACAAGTTTGTGTTGTTCAGAATGATTAACCTATCATAGTCTGGCGCGTAAAAAATAAATTTATTTTGGGGCTTTAAATTCCAGTATAATCCATTGTCGGTATTTGGATTTTTTGTCCCTTTGCCATATTTTACTTTTAGTTTCTTTAAAATACTCGCCTTTAGCTGTTGCGTCTTGAGCTCAATTCTTACGCCATATATTTTATCATCAGCGTCGTATCGTTTTAAAGATTCCTCTAATTCACTGGCAGTTTTTGTTTGTTTGAGATCAATATGTCCACCGCCAAGACGTGTAATACTATCTGTTTTTAATTTTTCCGAATTGATTTGAAAAATAATCCGCTGCCCTGCTAAATCAATTCCATCGAAACTATACCGTTGTGATTTTTCAACCTCCAGCAGCAGACTGAAGGGATACTCTACTGTCTCCACTCCAATTAATAATCGATCATCATATTTACTGATTTGGTCAATCGGCTCATTTAAGTTCAAGTTTGCTAAATCTATTTTTTCTTGACTCCTACAAGAGATAACAAAGGGTAAAATAGCTAGTAATGATAATATCTTCATGATTCTTATTCTCTTTTAATAGCATACAGTTTTTTTAATTTGGCAGGCTTAATATGCTAGATAAATTTAGCTGTAAAATCTATAGCAAATTGAACGGATTACAATTCGCTGGCAATAAATAACAATTCGTGGCCATTTTCTTCTTTTTTCCACATCGATGGCACCCTGAATTCATTATACTGCTGCCAAATCTTACGATTATCTATTCAAAAAATGGCTTCGAATAAAAACGGTCTCACTTTATCATCCTATGATCTGTTCAAATAATACATGGTATTCTTTCTTCTAAACTCTTCGTGAATTCAAGGCTATGCTCCATTGTGTTTTATTGCATCTTGGACATGACTGAGAATCATTCTCAAAACTAAATAAAACATGACCGCAATACATGCATGCAAATGGCCCTTCAGAACTGGATACATCAACCATTTTGAAAGATGATGGAAATAATGGCAGGCCATATCTCACATCATTATCAGCATAAAATATAACGCTTAATGTTCCATCGACTTCTAGAATCCCTTCTTTAACCTGTCCCAAATGTTCGACATTTAAATTTCTCAGTTCAGAAAAAAATTCCATACGCGAAAAGTTATTATCATTTTCATGTTTTATATCAAATACGCCATCCTTTACTACAGGTAAAACTTTACCTTCCAATAAATGAGCTATATTCTCTGATCGGGAAGCGAGCCAGGTTATCAACTTATAAACGAAGATCACACATATAAAAACAACAATCGCATGAAAAATCGGTATATCTTCTTGAAACATTGGATCTCCCGCAGCTGAACCCAAGCTAAGAATAATCGCAACCTCAAAAAGAGTTAACTGCCGAACCCCTCTTCTACCCGAGAGCCTCAGAATGATCAATATTAGAAGAAACATTATTATTGTTCTCGCACCTATTTCAACAAGAAAGGAGCTTTCCACCCCTGCTGCAAATATTTTTTGTATATCAATCATAACCTTTTAAAACCAAAAATCTTAATGTGGTCTCTGTACATTCAATCCTAAAACATTCCTCCGGTTACAATAATTCATCACTCGTCAAAAACAACAAGGTATTGATTGGTAAGAAGGCCTAGACGACTTGCAGATCTGATAACGAGTTATTCGTTAACTAGCCATTGACAATTTCTCCGCCATTGGGATGTAAAACTTGACCGCTCATAAAACGTGAATCTTCGCTAGCTAGAAATAGAAAGCTTGGTGCAATTTCATTCGGCATTCCTGCCCTTCCCATTGGGGAGTCGCTTCCAAATTCGGAATTCTTTTTAGGGTCAAATGAAGATGCTATCAATGGAGTCCACACGGGACCTGGGGCGACAGCATTGACCCTAATTCCTTTAGCGATAAGATTTGCTGACAAGCTTCGTGTAAAAGAAATTATTGCACCTTTTGTTGCAGAATAATCGATCAACTTTGGACTGCCTCGATAAGCAGTTACAGAGGATGTATTAATGATGCTTGCCCCCTTCTTAAGATACGGTATGGCATACTTCGTAATCCAGAAATAGGAAAAGAAATTATTCTGAAAAGTCTTGTGTAACTGTTCAGTGGTAATTTTTTCAATTGATGCTGTTTCCCAATGAAGACCTACATTATTAACGATAATATCAACTTTCTTATGCGTTTTTATCGTAAAATCAATTACTTTTTTACAGTTATTTTCATTTCCCAAATCACCTTTAATCAGCGTGCATTTTCTAGAGAAGGATTCAACCTCTTTCTTGGTTTGTTTTGCATCTTTTGATTCACTTAGATAAGCAATAACAATATCAGCTCCTTCCTTCGCAAATAACAACGCTACAGCTTTGCCGATGCCGCTATCTCCGCCCGTAATCAACGCTACCTTATTTTTTAATTTTCCTTCTGCAGGATACTTTAATGGAGATGTGTCAGGAACTGGTGCCATATTTATTTCCAATCCCGGTCGCTTTTGCTTTTGCAGTGGCCGAATCTTTTTACTTGCTACTTTTTTCATGCTACTTCCTATAAATAAATACAAACAATTTTTGATTTCCAGCCTAACTTCTATTCGATTGTTAAACAAATAGTTCTTCTAAAGAAGAACTATTTGTTATACATCAAGAAGGCACTTTTCTTGATTTTTCTCTCTCCCAGACACGGTGGCCTTTCATTACCGCTATAAAATCTGCTGTTAAATTGTCCTTGCTTTCGAAAATAACGCCTTTATCTTTTTTAATAAATGATTGTTCAGCTAACCCTTCAGCATCTTTTGAAAATGCAAGGACCTTACAGTGTAGGTAACCTTCATTGATAAAATGGAGATAATCGGCATTTTGCGCTAGAGTCTTTACTGATTCGCCTGCTGGTGTAAAGAATGCATCGTAACAAACTGAGGCCTCTGTAAGATAGGAATGTTGGATATCTTCTTCTGTCCCTTCCATGAACTTGATCTTTCCGACATGAGATGCGATTAGCACGGCTTGTGCTCCTTCGCTTTCAAGTGCTGTTTTCATTTTATCTATCGAGGATTTGCTAGCCCCATTATCAACAAGGAAAGCGACCTTTCTACTCTTGATTGTACCCTCGCCGTCTTTTACTTTCATGCTCAAAGTAGCTGACTTATCAACTTCTGGTTTGACTGGTTTAAGAGGATATTGCGGATGGTTCTGCCGTGCGAATTTGAGGGTTAATGGATCAAGTTCTTTTGGCGGTGTAAGCCCGAGGTTTGTACCAACATTTTTTGCTAATCCCTGGTCTATCTGATTCAAAATAGCCAGTTCTCGCTTTCGTATATTGACATCATTTACTTTCGAAAGCTCAAAACTCAGGGCATTGACCATGTGATCCTGTTCTTCTGGGCTCTGTGAATTAAAAAATAGTCTTGCTTGTGTAAAGTGGTCTGCGAAGGAAGCTGAGCGGGCCCTAATTTTCGAGCCATCAATAGGTTGCTTGTGGGACTCAAATCCTACCCCATCATTGAGCATTGCGTGATAAGGACAACCCACAGCTTTACTATTAGGGAAATAACTCACAGCACCTTTAGGAATCTCAGATCGCGCAAAACCATCTTTTTGGTTATTATGTTTGCCGGTCACGGGACGATTGATAGGAAGCTCATGGAAATTCGGACCACCTAATCGATAATTCTGGGTATCCATGTACGAAAATATTCGCCCTTGCAAAAGCGGATCATCCGAAACATCGATACCTGGCACTAACCTTCCAGGATCGAAAGCGGCTTGTTCGGTCTCTGCAAAAAAATTCTCTGGGTTGCGATTTAGTGTCATCGTTCCGATAATCTGAACAGGCACCAGTTCCTCTGGAATAATCTTTGTCGCATCAAGAATGTCAAACGAGTATTTAAATTCATCAGCCTCAGGAATCAATTGAACGCCGAGATCCCATTGCGGAAAATCGCCCGTTTCAATAGCTTCATAGAGATCTCTCCGATGAAAATCAGCATCAAATCCTGAGATCTTTTGGGCTTCATTCCATGCGACTGAATGTACTCCTAATCTAGGTTTCCAATGAAATTTAACGAACGTGCCTTTTCCTTTGGCATTCACAAATTTAAACGTATGGACACCAAAACCTTCCATCATCCTTAAACTGCGGGGAATGGCACGATCTGACATCGTCCACATGATCATGTGTGCAGATTCGGGCATCAGTGATACAAAATCCCAAAAGGTGTCATGTGCAGATGCCGCCTGCGGTATTTCGTTGTTCGGCTCTGGTTTTACGGCGTGGATGAGATCTGGAAAATTCATCGCATCCTGAATAAAAAAAACTGGAATATTATTCCCAACAAGATCGTAATTGCCTTCTTCGGTGTAGAATTTAACAGAGAAACCTCGTACATCTCTAGCAAGGTCGGTAGAACCTTTGAAGCCCGCTACTGTGGAAAATCTTGTAAAAAGAGGCGTTACTGTTCCTTTTTTTAAAAATGCTGCGCTCGTATATTGGGATAGGTCAGCTGTGGCTTCGAAAATACCATGAGCTCCTGATCCACGCGCATGAACGACACGTTCTGGTATACGTTCACGGTCAAAATGCATCAGCTTATCAAAATAAATATGATCCTGTTGTAATGATGGCCCCCGCTCACCCGCCTTTAAGGTATTGTTGTTGTCGGAAATAGGCACACCATCATTGGTGGTCATAATCTGCTCGGAATTGTCCACTAAATGCTGATCTATCTCAGCAGTTTTTAAATTCTTTTCTTTTTTCATATCCAATGCTGTTCTGTTTTATACTAGTATAATTTTTCCCATGGCAGGTCTTAATTCTTATATACCGTACTATTTTACTTAGATCCACTAGGTGAACAAAGCCAAAGTCTGAAAAGTTTGGCAGGTACTTACATTTACCGTTTGATGAAGGGATTTGAGAAAACACCGCTGGTTTTTAAATAAATTAAGCGCTAGATTTCTTTTATTGAACTAAAGTGGTTTGGGCAGGGTTATCTATGAAGTAACACTTAAAATTTTTATTATGGCAACAACGAAATCTGTACCGGCAAAAAATGCCACAAAAAAACTTTCTGGTAATACAGGAAAAATGAAAGACAGTGAATTCCACGAGTTTTTCGTCGATGAACTAAAAGACATTTATTGGGCAGAGAAACACTTAGTGAAAGCTTTACCCAAAATGCAGAAAGCTGCAACTAGCGAAAAACTCGCCGCTGCTTTTGAAAAGCATACCAAGGAAACTCAGAAGCATATAGACACTCTTGAACAGGTATTTGAGCAATTGGGAGAAAAAGCTGTTGCTAAAAAATGTGACGCCATTCAAGGTTTGCTTGATGAAGCCGACTCAATCATTTCAGACACAGAAAAGTATACTTTTACCAGAGACGCAGGCCTCATCCTTGCCGCACAAAAAGTAGAACACTACGAGATCGCTACTTACGGTACTCTTCGTACATTTGCAGAAACGATGGGACACGACGATGTAGCTACACTGCTCCAAAAAACCTTAGATAATGAAAAGGATACCGACGAAGCATTGACAGGGATAGCAGGTGGTTTTAACTTTCCATACATCCGAATTTTCAATAGATGCTAAAACCCACGTTTTGGCTTTTATCGCTGTACCTGCAGCTGTTGTATATGGAGCAACATAAAGGACAATTTGAACTGGATCAATTACTTCGACATTCCCCATCGAAATCGCACCATCTATAAAATAGATCGTTATCTCTAGATAGACACAATCCATTAATGGCCGAAAATTAAGCTTCCCAAAACTACCTATATAGATATGTGAATCGTCAAAACTTATTTGTTTCATAATCCTACAATGAACCGCCTTTAAGACTCGTCTTTAGTATTCTTCACAAGACTTATTCCTGATGAGAAGAAAATAAGCGCCAAAATACCGACTACTGCCAAATTCGTATAGGCATTACTTTTCATGATCAGTTCATAGCCAGTATAAATTAGTCCTACAATACCCAATACGGTGAGAATAGTTCCAAATATTCTTTTTACATTCATGATTAATATATTATTTTTTTGAATCCTTTTTACTTGAAAATTTTCCCATTTCATCCTCAAGCTCCTGCTTTTAATTACTGATATAACACGTCTCAAAAACAAATAGATTGCTTTTGCCAAATAAATTATTGGATTGCTAAAAAAACAAAAATGGCATATGACTGTTAGAATTATCGCAGATCAAAATTCCAAAATTTATGATCTGAAATAAGATCACTATAACTTTAACTTTCAATTTGTAAGATTATGAATGGTATTATTTTTCATGGTACTGAGATTCATTATGGCGGCATAGCTGAGTTCTTATTCAGCCCGGAAATTGGTTATAATGCGATGCCAGCAATTATCGAATTCCTCGGCGGCGAAAAAGCCTACGCCGAAATTATCCACGCTCTTCCTTCAGAGATCACGATTACGGTGGGTGAACATTCAACCGATAAGGAAGAGAAAGTCCCCCAGGAAACCTGGCTACTTCGATATGATAAAAAAGAGGACAATTGGAAAATAGTCGAAAAGTTGCAGCCGGGATGAACCTTCGTCGGAGTGCAATCATGTTCAGTTGATGACCATACGATTTCCGCAAAGGAACTATTGTTTTAAAAGTACACTAAAGAAAGGCTGACCTTAAAAAGTCAGCCTTTGCAAAAATCAAACTAAACTGAAACGTTAGCTTTTATTTTATTTATTGGGATTGTCAATTTAACCGGTAGACCTTAAGCTGTTTTTGCAGCTTTTTCCTTACCATATGGATTCTCGTTTTTATTGTACCTTCTGGCATATCAAAATAGGATGCAATTTCATGGTATTTATAACCATCTAAAAACAAACGGAAAATTTCATAGTTTTCTGCCGTTAAGCTGTTCATCGCCCGTTCGATATCTTCGGCCATAAACTTATTGATCCCTTTGTTGAGTTCTGTTGTATTTGCACTTTCCAAGACCACATATTGATCTTGAATTTCGGTGGTACGCTTTGCTTTTCTATACTTATTAATGTAAGTATGTTTCATAATTACATATAACCAGCTCATTAACTTCGGATGCTGAACAAAATTGTCTATGGACTTCAATGCTCGTATCCACGTTTCTTGGATCAGGTCTTCCTTTTCATCCGGATCAGCAGTAAATTTAGCAGCAAAATGACAAAGTAAACTTCTTTTGTCGTTGATGAGTACATTTAAATTGTGGTTGTTCATAACTTATCCTCTTTCTTTATTCAACTGATTGTTTAAAATGATTATACAAGAAAAGGATAACAAGAAGAGTGCTAATTTTGAGGGCCAATTGGCATGTAAAATAAATAGCATTGTTAGCGGTAAAAATACGTTGTCTTAGTTTACAAAGACTATTAAGCAAATTTTAATGGATTTTTGCGCTTAATTTTAAATACAGATAAAAAAATAAGCAAATAATAAAAAAAGACAATAGGGTATTTATATATGGGGAAATGTTATAAATACGTTTATTCTAAAGTGTTATTTGCAAACCAGTTTAGTAGTCGATCGCTGAAAACGGTACACCTTATTGATAACAAACAACTAGCGATTGATAAATAACAATTAGCGTTTAAATTTTATTCATTCAAACCATAATCCATCGAAGGCTGTTCTACTGCAAAAACAAATATATTATGGGAAATTTATTATATATCATTGCTGTTATTTTAGTCATTATCTGGGCATTTAGTTTCTTTGGAGGTTATGCTACAGGTAATATAATTCACGTTTTATTAGTTATCGCCATTATTGTCGTTCTGTTACGTGTCATCCGAGGGGCTGCTTAACGCGATATAAAAATCAAATGCATGGTATATAAAAATTTTTATATACCATGCATTTGACTAGAAAAATAAACCTGACCTGACCAAGGCTTTAGCAATGCGCCAGTGATTTGAGCATAATCAGTATTTGACATAACCGCGGTATCCATTTCATTCGTATTAAATATCATTTTCCATTGCAGATCTGCAGGTAGAGTTACCTGTTGTGCAATGGCAGAAAAATTCATCATTACAAATAGAGAACTATCGTTTTTTTTCATCGCTAAGATAAGTACTTTTTGATCCGGGAGACATTTGGCTGTCATTTCATCGCGCTGTATATTTTTCAGCACAGGATTGGTTTTACGAAATGCTATCAGGGATCTATAATAGGATAAATGTTGCTGATGGACTTCGCTATCCTGTTCTTCCCAATTCAATACGGCATTCCTAAATATCGTCTCGTCCTGCGGATCGAGAAATTCTGAATCTTTAAAAAAATCTTCAAACTCTTTCTTTCGTCCCTGTCTCACCTGCTCTACAAGTTTGGGGTCACTATGACTAGTAAAATAGGGAAAAGCTCGTTTTGTTCCCCATTCTTCTCCCATGAACAGTAAAGGAACATATGGTGACATGAACACGGCAAAGACCATAAGTCGCGTTATTTCTACAGGATAGAGTGAAGCCGCGCGATCGCCCATCATCCTATTGCCGACTTGATCGTGATTCTGGCAGAAAACTATAAAATGATCCCCTTTGATACCAAGAGTGTCTGTTCCAAAGAATTTTTCCCGATGGAAAGAATAGTTGCCATCGAATACATATGCTTTTTCATAAGCTTTTGCTAGATCGGCCAATCCATTAAATTCCTCATAGTACCCCTTTTTTGGTTCGCCCACGCTTACTCTTAAAGCATGGTGAAACTCATCTAGCCATTGTGCGTCCATCCCAAAACCATTTATCGCCAATGGGTCTAAAAATCGTCTATCGTTGAGATCGCATTCAATAAATAGAAAATGTTTTTTTCCGGATTTAGCAATAATTTCATCCGTTTCCTTACGAATTTGCTGAAGGATATGAACAGCGTTAAAATCCTTGATTGCATGTACCGCATCCAAACGCAGCGCATCGATATGAAAGTCTTCAAACCACATGCGTACATTGTTCAGTACCAAATCCCGCTGTCCATGACAATAGCCATCGTCATAATTCAGCGCATTACCCCAGGGCGTATGGTATTTATCAGTAAAATATGGGCCATAATTCGAGAAATAGTTTCCCTCTGGACCGAGATGATTATAGACGACATCCAAAATTACCGCAATATTGGCCTCATGACAGGAATTCACAAGCCTTTGGAATTCCGAAGCGCCACCATAGGAATGCTGCACTGCAAAAGGAAAAACACCATCGTAGCCCCAATTTCTTTCACCAGGAAACTGTGCAACTGGCATAATTTCAATAGCAGTGATCCCCAAATCTTTCAGATAGGGAATCTTTTTAATAACACCATCAAAATCATGGGATGAAGTAAATGTTCCTACATGAAGCTCGTAAATAATAAAATCAGACAATGCTGGAGGCCGATAGTCTTTATCGGTCCAAGAAAAAGTGAGATCAACGATTTTTGAGGGACCATGTACACCTTCTGGCTGGGAGAGCGAAATCGGGTCCGGCAATTCGTTGCCATCGACACTGATCCTGTATAAATCTCCAGCTGCTAATAAATCAGTCTCTGCGTACCAATAACCATACTGTTGGGGCTTAAGCGCGATCTCCATATCTTTTTGATAAAATCGGCAAAGCACATTCTTTGCCATTGGTGCCCATACGCGAATCTGCCAAACGTCACCATTGCGACGAATACCCAATTGTTCAATTCCTGTCTTGCTCATCAATATGCCCCAGTTTATTGTGATTGGAATAAAAGTATGGAACGTGAGGGCACTAAAATAGAATCTCCTGCTGAATAGTTTCCAAAACTTTCTATCGTATCGTTATTTGTGTCTAAGATCTTGAACCAACCAGCCCCATAATTTTCACTGGGGAGCGTGTATGTTACATCTTCCCAATACGCATTAAATAACAGGTAAAAATTAGCATCCACGATTTTCTTTCCATCGGTATCTACTGATCTAATTCCCGCACCGTTTAAAAACACAGCGAGTGAGCGCGCATGGTCTTCCTGCCAGTGATGATCATCCATCTCAGATGCATCTGGAAGAAACCATACGATATCTTCAACACCTGTACCCCGGATAGGCAATCCTTGAAACCATTTGCGACGACAGAATACCGGATGTTCTCGCCTGAAATGGATCAATTTTTTGGTGAAGTCCAATAAAGATACGTCTACATTGGCCCAGTTGAGCCATGAAATCTCATTGTCCTGACAATAGGCGTTATTATTGCCCTGCTGTGTTCGCCCCTGTTCATCGCCAGCGACAAGCATAGGTACTCCCTGGGAAAGAAACAATGTGACGAGCATGTTCCTTTTTTGTTTTTCTCTTAGGCTATTTACCGTAGAATCATCTGTAGGTCCTTCTGCACCACAGTTCCAGGAGCGGTTGTGGCTTTCTCCATCTTTATTATCCTCACCATTAGCTTCATTGTGCTTTTCGTTGTACGATACCAGATCGTGGAGGGTAAATCCGTCATGTGCAGTAATGAAATTTATACTCGCGGAAGGTGTACGATTGTCACCCCGGTATAAATCGGAGGATCCCGTTAGGCGATTGGCAAATTCAGCGATCATACTGTCCGCTCCAATCCAATAATCGCGGATACAGTCACGATACTTTCCATTCCATTCGGCCCAACCGGCGGGGAACTCGCCTACCTGATACCCTCCTTCTCCAATATCCCATGGTTCGGCAATTAGTTTAACCTGTGAGATCACGGGATCCTGATGGATAACATCAAAGAAAGAGCTCAATTTATCTACGTCATGGAGCTCCCGTGCTAATGCTGATGCTAGATCAAAACGGAATCCATCAACGTGCATTTCCTGCACCCAATAGCGTAAACTATCCATGATCAACCGTAGTACGTTAGGCTGGCGGGTATTCAATGTATTGCCTGTTCCAGTAAAATCCATATAATAACGTGGATCTTCAGCCAAACGATAATATGAAGCATTGTCAATTCCTCTAAAAGAGAGTGTTGGCCCCATTTCATTCCCTTCGCCTGTATGATTGTAAACGACATCAAGGATAACTTCTATCCCTGCCCCATGAAGTGCTTTTACCATTTCCTTGAATTCCATAACCTGTTCCCCATAGCTACCCGAAGCTGAATAGCGTACATCAGGGGCAAAAAAACCAACACTGTTATATCCCCAATAGTTAGTTAGTCCTTTATCCTGTAGGTGACGGTCTGTAATAAAATGATGTATAGGCAATAATTCAATTGCAGTGATACCCAATTCCTTTAAGTAATTTATGGTTACAGGATGCGCCAAGGCAGCGTATGTTCCTCTTATTTCTTCGGGAATCTCTGGATGAGTTGCTGTAAAACCTTTTACATGTGTTTCATAAATAACACTCTGGTGCATCGGTATACGCGGAGGATGGTCGTCCCCCCAATCAAAATGACCGTCTACAACCACGGATTTCGGGACGAAAGGAGCGCTATCAGTTGTATCCAAACTTAAATCGTCCTCTCCTATATTGTATGCAAATAAAGCATCATTCCATTTTACGACACCCGAAATTGCTTTTGCATAGGGATCAATCAGTAATTTATGCGGGTTGAAGCGATGCCCTTGGGCCGGATCGTAAGGACCATCCACGCGATAACCGTACAGTTGTCCTGGTTTAATTCCCGAAACATAAATATGCCAAACTTGATGCGTCTTCTCCGTTATTTTAAATTTCTCGATTTCTTGTTGGTTCGAACTATCATAGAGATAAAGTTCGACAGCTTCGGCATTTTCGGAGAAAAGGGCAAAGTTAACCCCTTCTCCATCGTAAGTTGCACCTAAAGGATAAGGGCTTCCAGTATTGATTTTTGTTTCCATCTTTATGTTTAACGATTGTATAATTTTGTATAGTCATTTAATCTCGCCTGAAGTTTTGGAGAAAAAGCTCTTTTCTGCATGCGCCACAACCAATTTCCGGTCGTACTGGCAGGTCGGTTCATACGACATGATCCATCAAGATTCAGGATATCTTGCATCGCAACAATGACTGTATCTGCGACAGAAGCGTAAAGTGATCGTATGAGAACCTCATTTACATTTCCACTTTCAACAATTTGTCCAAAATAGGTATTGATATTTATTTTGCTCGATGATTTAAGATCTTCACGATACCAAGAAAGTGTTGTATTATTATCATGTGTTCCAGGATAGGCAACAGAATTTCTTCGATAATGATGTGGAATATGCGCTGAATGTGCCATATCGTTATCAAAAGCGAACTGTAAAACCGCCATGCCCGGAAAGCCGTATTGATCGCGCAGATCATATACCTTCGCATCGATATCTCCAAGATCTTCGGCGATAAAAGGCATGTCATCTAAATGAACTTTTATTTGATCAAAAAAATCCGAACCAGGACCTGTTGACCAACGTCCATTCTTGGCGGAAGTTTCTTCAAAGGGAACTTCCCAATAGGAAGAAAATGCTCTAAAATGATCAAGCCGTAACCTATCAAACAGCGCGCAATTGTGTGACAAGCGCTCAATCCACCATTTGTAACCATCTTTTTTGAGTGATCCCCAATTATAAGTCGGCATTCCCCACAATTGCCCCGCTGCATTAAAGTAATCAGGCGGAACACCAGCAACATTTTTAATAGTACTATTTGCCCCTATGGAAAAATAGTGCGGATTGGCCCAAACATCGGCAGAATCATAGGCAACATAAAATGGAATATCACCGATAAATCTTATGCCATAATCGTATGCGTAGTTTCTTATGGCATCCCATTGTCTGAAAAATAGGTATTGAAACCATTTTTCCTTTCGCAATTCATCTGCGAATTCAATTGCGAAATCGTTAAGTGCAGCACTATCGCGATGCTTGTATTGTGTTGGCCACTCATACCAAGGACGATTGCCATGTCTGTTTTTTAGCACTTTGAAAAGTGCATAATCCTTAAGCCACGAAGATTCACGGTCTACAAATTCGGAGAAATCAAGAGCATATTGAACAGAAAGACGATTAAATGCCTTCTCCAAAAGTTTGTATTTGGTGAAGACTATATCAGCAAAATCTATTGTTTTAGAACTATTTCTTTTTAAAGCCTTTAGTTCCCCTTTTTCCAATAAGCCAAATTCCAGCAATTCGTTTAAATCGATGAATAATGGATTACCGGCTCTACTACTTAGGGTGCTGTAAGGAGAATGGTTTTGCTCAACATCTGTAGGCCCTAAAGGAAGTACCTGCCACCAGCTTTGGCCGCTGTAATGCAGTTGTTTAACAAAACGACGAGCTCCGGATCCCAAATCACCAATTCCATAGGATGATGGTAATGAGCTGATATGCATTAAAACACCCGCACTGCGTTTAGGGAGGGTACTTTTATATTTTAAAATAGCCATTGGAAGATCCCTAAAAATGGCATTCACTGAAATTTCTGTGCCTTCGCCCGCTGTGTCAAATAGCATGTGATGCCAGGTCACGGAATGATTTACAGAAAGATGAACGCTCGTATCTGCCCAGTCAAATGAGCCAGGTACGAATTTGGAGATTTTACCGATAGCCGCGAGGTGTAGTGGAAGTACTATAATCATCCAATCATCTCCAGATCTACGCGCGAATGCCAAAATATGTTTACGGTAACGACCGCTTACTTTTAATGGAATATAACTACTATCTGATGCAAGTGCAGCATTATGCTTTCTGAGTTTTACCAATTCCCTAACTAACCATAGTTTAATTGTCCCATCGTATCTATTTCGCCATAATTGTCGAATTCGATTGTCTTTGGACATATTTTCAGTAGCCTGCAGCAGATTTTTACTTAATTGATAATCTATCGGCCGTCGATTGTCGGGATCAACAAAATTATAGTTCCAAAGTTCCGACCCCTGGTATATATCAGGTACACCAGGACAAGTAAATTTCAAGATTTGCTGTGTAAGCGAATTTAAAATCCCGAAATCAGCTACCGCTTCAATAAATTGATAAAAGCTCGTAAAAAATGGACGATCTTTATCAAGCAAAAAAGAGGCAAATTCCCGAACAGCGTCTTCATAGGTTAAATTTGGATTTTCCCAGCTCGAGCGCTCTTTCCCTTCGCGTAGATATTTAACCAAGTAGTCCAAAAAACGTTTTTCAAAGGCGACATAGGCTTCTCCATCCTGTTTTTCCATTGGATAAGAGGCTACCAGCGACTGATAAATAAAATATTCATCATTCGGATGTGGGAGGTCTTTTCGATATTCATTCCAAACCACATCTTGCCAAATCTGAACCTGCTTAACCCATTTATGAGCCATAGCGGTTAGGACTAATAGGCGACTTCGCGAATCTTCACCGCGTTTGGTATCATGTGTAGAACTTGCATTGATGGACAGTGGCCAAAATTTTTGCCTTTCCTGCATTAATTTGTGGAATTTCTTTTTACTTAGCCCCCAATTATCCGGATGATCGCCAACTTCATTGTGTCCTATAAAACGGTTGTATGTATACATTAACGTATCTTCCACCCCCTTAGCCATTACAGGGCCGGCCAACTGCATACATCGGAGAAAAAAATCAAACACAGCAGAATGGCTCAGCGATTTTGAATCTGCCTGTGCTTGCTCAAACAGTTCTCGAAATTGATTAACCAGCTTTTGATCGAGCTCGGGCTTTCGGGCCAACTTTTTAAAAAGAGAAGAAAGCAGATCAAAATTGTTTGCCAACAGTGGAAAGCTTTCATCATATAATCGATAAACAGGGAAAAATCCCAAAAAAGAGGTTAGAATATCTTTTAAAGGCCCTAGCTTATTCGGACTTTTAACTGCTAAAAGTGATGCCAATGACCGGGCCAGGTTATCAAGTTCGCCCTGCATGTGTTCATTGAGAATTATGCTCTTTTTTATATACTGTTGTTTTTTAATGGATAGATTTTCTCCAATAACTTTTCTATAATACTTATCCAATATTTTCTTTCCCGATTTACAGGAGCACACATTATTGGAAGCCGACAAAAAATCGTAGCCTGTTGTTCCCTGTATGGGCCACTCGAGTGGAAGTTTCTCCCCCTGTTCAAGTATTTTTTCAGCAACTATATAAGTTTGTGGACCGATTAATTTCCTCAAATTAAATAAATAGTCAGTAGGCTTATAAAGTCCATCAATATGATCAATCCTTAATCCATCAAACAGTTCTTCATCGACAAGTTTTTTTATCAGCTTATGCGACTGCTCAAATACATTTTTGTCTTGTACATTTAAACAAATCAATTCATTTACCGTAAAAAACCGTCTAAAATTTATACGTTGATTTGTAAACCACCAAGGACAAAGCTCATAATTCTGACTAGCTACCAGTTCGTGAACACCTTCCAGATTATTATTAAATTGATCAAGAATATGCTTTAATTTCTCATTAGAAAGGTTCTTAAAAATGTGCGCACGCAGCTGTCTCCATTCCTCGACATCTCCATTAGCTTGAGCCGTATTTATTTGAACCAGAAGTCCACTAAAATCCGATTGGCTCTCTTTTAAATAATCATTAAGGATGAAAAAATAGGATTCAGGAGAAAGTGGATAAAGGTTTTCTTGATAAGAAAGCCGGAAACTATCGTCTGAGAAAACGACTGTAATTTCATGGTTTGAAATCGTTTCGTCTAAAGTCTTAGACAAGATAGGCACCATTAACTTTCCTTTCTCAAATAAATTGGAACTATAGCAGGTATCAAAAAAATGGCTAAATTTTGATGTCTGTCCAAATTCGAGCAGATTCATTAACCATTCATTCGAGGGATGAAACGCCATATGGTTAGGAACAATATCCTGTAACCATTTGATATGATATTCACGTAACTCTTTTTTAATGGATTTCAGCTCATCCAGCGTACCAAGTTCACTATTTATTTTATTCAAATTTGTGCCGTCATAACCATGCATACTTCCTGGTGTTGACTGAAAAATAGGTGCAGCATAGATTGTATCGATGCCCAGATCTCTTAAGTAAGGAATAATTCTCTTGAAATCCGAAAAGTTAAATTCTTTATGAAACTGAATTCTGTAAGTAGTGTTTGGCGTATTTATGGATACATTTCTCTTCATCTGCATGGCTCGCTGAATTTCATTTTAGATCAGAACGTCAGCCAGCAATTTTAGTTCATACGAATTTCAAAAAAGAAAGATGGAAAAAGGTCTAAGAATCCTGAAAATACTGCAGTGAAAAAATAATTTAAAATTAAAACGAATCTTTTTGAGCTACGTTCTACCTATACTTCTTCAATAATTGCAGTTTTAAACTAATATAAAATGAAAAAAATAGGAATTACGTTTTCTGCTTTTGATCTGCTCCATGCAGGTCACATTAAAATGCTCGAAGATGCCAGAGAACATTGCGACTTTCTGATCTGCGGTCTACAAACCGATCCAACACTTGATCGTCCAGAAAAAAACAAGCCAACACAATCTGTATTTGAACGCTATATGCAATTAAAGGCATGTAAACATGTAGATATGATTATTCCATATGCAACAGAACAGGATCTGGAAGATGTATTACGTTCGTTCAAAATACATGTACGGATTTTAGGCGATGAATATATGGATAAAGCATTTACAGGAAGGCAATATTGCGAAGAAAAAGGAATAGAATTGTATTTCAATAGACGGGAAAACAGGTTTTCGAGTTCTTCTTTACGCCGAATAATTGCATCGAAAGAAAGAGTCATTCCGGGTTCAGTCGTGAACATAAATGAGGGAGTTAACTACGCCTTAAAGCGTATAAATGCATAAACTAATAATAAATATATGAACGTAGGTATTATTTTCGGCGTATTCGACATGTTACATGTAGGCCATATTGTTGCACTACAGGAAGCTAAGAGCAAATGTGATTATTTGGTTGTAGGACTTAAAATTGATTCAAATATACAGAATGCTGAATCCCAAGATGCAGCACAAACAATGGTCGAACGGTTTATCAAATTGGAGGGTTGTCAATTTGTTGATGAAATTATTCCTTTTGAATCGGATAAAGACATCACGGATATGCTTCAGTCGCTGCCCATTCACAAGTATTTTATAGGTGAAGAATATAAGTTAGTCGATTTTTCAGGAAAGGATTATTGTGTCTCGGAAGGAATCGAAATATGTTATACCAAAAACAAAAATAGGTTCTCGAGCCAATCGCTTCGAAAGATTGTAAGTGACAAAGAAGCCGAAAAGGGAGAAAATGCTTTTCAGCACAAATCTGAAATGCTATCCCTAAATCAACGTATACCTCAATTTTAAAGGTAGCAATATATCGGTAGCGATAAGTAGAGAGCTTGTAAATAACATTAATATCGTTAGCTATGGAAAAAATCAATATTGGTATTATTACGAATTTGAGAAAGCTACTATTCGCCTACCGTACACTTTTTTCTGAGCATATACAAAGTCCGGCAAATATTGTACTTGAAGCAACATCTATTGATTCTATCAGCAGCAATTCTTACATCAATGAAAGGCCAGAATTGCTGCTGATAGATTATCGCCTCGTATTTAAAGACACAGCACTTTTCTTTTCGTTTGTAACTTATTTTTATCCCGACACAGTCATTTTACTCATTGTACATCAAACTTTTCTATGGGAAGCAAAGCGATGTACAGATTATGTTCAATCGGTTCTGTCCCCTAACCTGGACATTAATCAACTTTTTATGCTCATAAGAAATTCAATTTTACAGTCTAACATTGTTAAACAGTGAATTCCCTTTTTTTAAACTCGATCACAATTCACAAAGAGTTAGGTAAACATTTTGTTTTGCCCTCGTCATAAACGACTGCTGTTTCTGAGAAACAATTGGCGTATGCCCCACTATCGTAGCTTTCTTAAGGTTAATACCCAAGTCGAATACACATTATTTACTATGTATTAATATGTTTATGAATATTAACTTCCAAGATTATTAAAAACTCTTTAAGGCTAAGGTATTGGTTTGAAAGAATGGTTGGATACAGAAATCCGTAGCCAATTTATTTATTCGGTAGCTTTAATGAGACAAACAAATTAAGCAATAAAAGCCCCTCTCGTTAACCACCAAAGGAGATACTCTTAGCCAAATATGTTCATAAGTATAAAGCTCAAAAGATTGGACATATTCCTATCCCGATCTATCAACGATAGAAGCTGACGGAAAACACTATACGCCACTTTTTCACACTAATTATCTCATCTTTTTGGACGGTAGTTGTAATACATATATGAGGATGAATTGGCGAAACTTTTAGTATATTAGTTTCGCTAATACAGTTATTATCTGCAATTTCCCAAACGCGATTTACAATGAATGAAGTAGAAAAAATAAAGCAACAGATTGTAAGAAAAGCTATAGAATTTAAAACAGGTGGTTTTAGGCCAACAAATTCTATTTCTGAAAGTTGGATTTGAATATAGTTGATAGCGAAACAATGTATTTTGCTAAAAATGCGAAACAGAAGAATGGAATTTCTACTGTGACTTTTATTAAAAAAATTTACGAATAATAATGAGCAAAATAATACTTTATCAGATGTGTATATTCGGGTGGATGGGAAAAAGCTGCTATTATGTAACGTCGTGATTAATCTTCCAGGAAAACTTTTTACAATTATCAAGGTTTTCAAATTCAAATGATTCTATCCAATCATATTTTCCATCCTCATCTTGATATAAAACTAAATTGTCAGCTTTAATATTTTCAATAAATGATGATAATTCTGCGACGCAGGCTCCTAAATCATCTAACCCATAACATGAAATATGACTATGAATATCTGTTTTTCCATTTGGATCTTCAATTCCGATAGTTATTTCAGTATTATATGTTGCAATCCAAATTGAAAATATTCCGGATTCACTTTTCAAGTCACAATCAAAAGATCCGTCGTCTTGAAATTTTATTGTCTGAGCAAACTGTGGATAATTTCCTTCCAGAAATTTAAGTATTAATTTCGAAAATTCTCTTTGTTCCATTTAGTTCTTGATTTATAACTATGTCACATAACTCTTAAATATACGCAATTTGCCAAATTAGAAAGTTAATTTTAAAGTCGAAAATGACTAATGACCATGCATAAGTAACGATTAAAATAGCCTACATACAATTTAAGGCCAAGATATCGATTAAATAGAGGATTGGTTACGAAAAACCGCAAGAAAGCCTAACAGGCAATTGGGTTAACCCGGAAAAAGAGTCCATAAATGAAATTACAAATGGCCTTTTTAACAAGTATATTTGGACTTTACGACAAGTAATAATTATCTTTTCTTGTAGAAATTTGTTCCTATAAAATTTCAAAAAAATGGAAAATAAAGAAACAGTTTTGATTACAGGAGGTTCAGGTTTTATTGCTTCTTATTGTATGATTACCTTACTTAAGAACGGATTTAAAGTAAGAGCTAGCCTTCGCTCGCTTAATAAGTCGGAGTTGGTGAAAAAAATGTTGAAGCAAGGTGGAATTAACAATTTTGAAGATTTATCTTTTGTGCTTGCAGATTTAGGTAATGAAGCGAGTTGGGAAAATGCTGCGGACGGTTGCCAGTATGTTATTCATACCGCTTCGCCAACGCCGTTTACCAATGCAAAAACAGAAGATGATTTTGTAATTCCTGCCGTAAACGGAGTGCTTAATGTAATGCGTGCTGCTAAGAGAGCTGGCGTAAAAAGATTTGTGTTAACTTCAGCTTTTGGCGCTGTAGGGATGGGTACTAAGAAAACAACGCCTTATACAGAAGAAGACTGGACAGTACTGAATGATACCGTTGCACCTTATCAAAAATCAAAAACTATTTCTGAAAAAGCTGCGTGGGATTTTATCGAAAATGAAGGAAATGGAATGGAACTTTCTGTTGTAAACCCTACAGCGGTTGCCGGTCCAATTTTAGCTGATGATTTTTCACACTCTATTCAAAATATAAAACAAATGTTGGAAGGGCAAATGAAAGGTTGTCCCAAGATTATTTCTGGTTATGTAGATGTACGTGATGTGGCCGATTTACATTTTAAAGCTATGATAATGCCTGAAGCAAAAGGAGAACGTTTCATTGCTGCTTCAGGAAGAGGATTGTCGCTTTTGGATGTCGCGAATATTCTTCGTGATAATCTGGGTGAAAAGGCTAATAAAGTCCCAACCAAAGAATTGCCAAATTGGGTCATAAAATTGATAGCAGTATTTAATCCAAAATTAAAAACTGTTGTACCTTTATTGGGAATGGTAAAGCACGCAAGTAGCGAAAAAGCCATCAAAATGTTGGGTTGGAAACCACGTCCTACAAAAGAAGCAATTCTGGCAACAGCTAACAGTTTATTTGAAATGAATGTAATAAAGTAGAAAAAAATGAAAGTAATTATCACAGGCGCTACAGGAATGGTTGGCGAAGGCGTTTTATTGGAATGTTTGGATAATGCTGCCGTTTCAGAAGTATTAATTATCGGCAGAAGAACTTATGAATTAACATATCCAAAGCTAAAAGAACTTATTGTAAAAGATTTTTCGGAAATCAGCAATCATTCAGAAATATTGAAGCAATATGAAGCTTGTTTCTTTTGTGCAGGTGTAAGTTCGGTAGGTGAAAACGAAGATAGCTTTACAAAAAAAACTTACGATTTTGTTGTTCCGTTCGCTGAATCTCTTTCTGAAATCAATCCGGCAATGACGTTTATTTATGTGTCCGGCAATCGTACAGACAGCAGTGAAAAAGGAAAAGTGATGTGGGCAAGGGTAAAAGGCAGAACTGAAAACACTTTGATGAAATTACCATTTAAAGGTCAGTATAACTTCCGTCCGGCAATAATGAAAGGAACCAAAGGACAAAAAAATGTAAAAACCTTATACAAAATAATGGGACCATTAATAGCTCCTTTTATTTCAGCAAAAACTCTGAAGCTTTCAGATGTTGGAAAAGCAATGATAAATGCTGTAGCAAAAGGTTATCCATCACAGATATTGGAAACTGAAGACATTTTAAAACTCGCAAAATGAAAATTACCGAAATAAAATCCTGCATCATCGGTCCTGCACTTTCTGCTGAACAATTTATTGCGGAGCATTTCTTCTTGTTTTTAGCAAAAGGTAAAATGAATGGTTACGATGGCAGCAAACATTATGCTTTAAAAGCTGGCGAAAGCTGTCTTGTTCGTAAAAACCGATTGGCAAGATATAATAAAGTGAAAGATAATAATCAATTTGAGAAAGTAATTATCTTTTTTGATGAAGTATTCTTGAAAAGCTTTCAGAAAAAGCATTCTATTTTATTCAAAAATTTCAGTTCAAAAGATGCTTTTATAAAACTGAAGAACGATGATTTAATCAATAGTTTTCTATTGTCCCTAGAGCCTTATTATAATAATTCCGGAGATATTAGTCTTAAATTTTCAGATATTAAAAGAGAAGAATTATTACTTATTTTATTGGAATTGCAACCAGAATTATCTGATGTTTTGTTTGATTTTGGTGTGCCTGGCCGTTTAGATTTAGAAAAATTTATGCGACAAAATTATAAGTTCAATGTAAGTATGGAGCGGTTTGCTTTTCTCACCGGGCGTAGTTTATCAGGATTCAAAAGAGACTTTAAAACTATTTTTAACGAAACGCCTCATCGTTGGCTGGTAAAAAGAAGATTGCAGGAAGCCCGGTTTCTCATTGAGAAAAAAGAGCAGAAACCGTCTGATATTTATCTTGATTTAGGATTTGAAGATTTGTCTCATTTCTATTTTGCATTTAAAAAAGAATTTGGGAAAACACCTGCTGACATCCACATTAACTCAAAATCCGCAAGTTAAATTTCATTACACTGCTCACCCACGCCTGCATAACTTCATTATGGAAAAACGATCTATTGTCAATCGACGACGCGCCTTTATTGTTGGTTACAGCGTGCAAGACGACTGGATGGTGCTTGTGAAACAGAAAAGGAAGAAATAAAGCCCTCTTGATGAGGTATTATCAAGCTAAAATATAAGCTATTCGAATTTCACTGCATATTTAAATCTAGATAACCCACAATTCGTTGCACAGCTTTTCTTTTGATAAGAAGATGTAAAATCTTCAATGCTTCTTTTTAAAAATGGACTATATGATGGGTATCAGTATAAGGTGAAGATTCCAGGCATTGAAACGATTCCGAGACCAATTGATTGGTTATGGCTGTTCGAACAATAAAAAAGATTACATGCGGCAGTATTTCACTTACAAAGTCACTAATGAAAGTCGGTAAATGATGAAATTCAATGGGTCGTTGGTCCCGTGTCTATTGGAAAAGGGTATTATTTGAACCTATTTTTTAGATTACCTTAATAAATTTTGCAGGAACCCCTCCTACTACGCTGTTATCAGGAACATCTTTGGATACAACAGCTCCAGCCGCAACTACCGAATTTTCACCAATAGTTACTCCAGGTAAAATAGTAACGTTCGCACCGATCCATGCATTATTTTTTATATGTATGGATTTACCTATCAAACCTTTTCTTTTATCGGGAGCTAAAGGATGGTTTTCAGTTATCAAACTTACTTTTGGCCCAATTTGAAAGTCATCTTCAATCGAAATCCCTCCAAGTGCAAGAAAGGTACAGTCAAAGTTGATAAATACATTCTTTCCTATTTTTATATTCTTCCCATAATTGATATAGATTGGCGTAAAAACGGTTACGTTTTCTAATGTATAGTCTAAAATTTGACCAAGCAATACTGATATCTCATCAGGATCAGCCGAATTATTTATTTGAATCAGAATTTCTTTAGTTTTATAAGATTCGGCTCTTAATCTATTAATTTGCGGATCATCAGGCAATATAGTTTCACCTTTTAATAGTCTTGCGAAAATGTCTGTGGATGATTTATCTTTTTCTAACATAGTGTAAATCTTTACACAAAGGTAATACGAAAGCCCCCCAGAAGGATTTCTATGAGGCTCAATTTGCTTTACTGAAAAGCTCAATTTGTCAAGTAAGATGAGCTGAATAAAAGAAATGATACGCTTTTTAATCAATCATTGAATTAATCGTAAAACATATTGATCTACATATTCAACACCATATTTAACATGTAAACTGCTACCCTACAGTGAACAGATCAATTATTAATTTATCAAACTAGATTTCAGAAGGTGCTATACCATATTGTTTTTTAAATGCCGTCGAAAAATGGGACGGGTTTTTAAAACCCACTTCGACATATACATTCTGCACCTTTTTACCTTCTTCCTTTAATTTGACATAAGCAGATTCCAACCTCTTTTTTATCAACCATTTTTGAGGGCTTAGCGTACTAATTTTTGCAAAGTCACGTTTAAATGTTGCTAGGCTTCGACCAGTATAAGCCGCAATTTGATCCATTGTCAGATCATCCATGTAGTGATCATTCAAAAATTCCAACATATCTATCTTCCAAGGATCAGTAAAATCAAATAATATCGGGAAGAAAACATCAGCGTTATTAAGCAGCGCATAAATACCTTCAAGCAGTTTCAAATGTGTCACTCCTTCCGTCGGTTTTACATTTTCTTCAAAATATGGAGTAAGTGAATTAAACAAACTCGTAATATCTGGCTTTGGTTCTATCTTGAATACATTTTTATCTGAAACTGCTTCTTGTTTAGGAAGCATAGATTTGTTCAATCTGCTGTAAAACTCCCTTAGAACACTGCGGTTGAATGTTAATGAAATTCCCTTATACAGATCATTCCCCTTACTATTTTTATACATCAACAACCGATGATTACGCCGAATAAACGCACATTCTCCAGCTTTTATCTTAATTTTCTTGTTCCGATCTTCAATAATCTGTTCACCTGAATATACATACACCAATACATGTTCAGGCGCTGCATGAATACATTTTTCGCTAAAGTCTGAAAAGCAAGAAAGGAAAATACCCCAATAACTTATCGTTTTTAATTTATTAGCCTGTTCCATCGTATAATATGCTAATTTTTCTTTACAAAAGTAGTAAATAAGCAGGGGAAGTTCTTTACTCAGAAGCTCAATTAACATTTCTAAAAAATTCATTGTTGAAAACAATGAATTTTATGGAGCAGTATTTGCCGTTTTTTTACATTATTTATAGCACATCTTATTCATGGTCAACATGACCGTCTGTATTTAAACGCAATAATGATCAAAGGTTCTTAAACGCAGAAATATTTGTTCCGGAGTACATTTTGAAAAACCGGCTAAAATGAGCAGGACTTTCAAATCCAAGTTCGTAAGCTATCTCTTTCGCTGACTTCTCGGTATAATGGAGATACCTTTTAGCCTCAAGAATTATTCTGTTGCGGATTAGAACGGATGGCGCCGACTGTTTCAACAGCGCAAATACATTGCTTAGTGTTTTCGGTGATTTGTTGAGTGCGGCGGCATAGAACCTGACTTCATGTTTCTCTTTAAAGTTACATTCCAGTAGCAATGCAAATTTTCTCACAATATCCATTTTTTCGTCGGGGAATAGCTGATAACTTTCACTTTGGAGCTTTGCAATTCTTGTGGTATTGATAATCACTCTCTTAAGAAGGGTGCGCAGCATTTCACCCTGAAAATTATCTTTTACCATCATCTCATTTGAAAACACATTCTCCAGATGTGACATTTCTTCCACAGCAGTTTCATTTAATACAATGAACATTGGATGTCGAATACCATAGAACAGAAAACCAACACAACCGACCTCAGCATCGTGATCAACGATACAATAGAACTCCCTATTAAACTGCCAGGCCGTCAGCGCATCGGGCTGTTCAAATACAAAATGTTGATTGGAAACCAAAGGAAGTATACACCTTGATGGCATCGTATAGCTGATCTCATCGATCGTCACTTTTTGTTCGCCGCCCTTGTTATAAATAAATGTATTGATAGGCAGGGAATTCTCATTACGAAGTCCCCTGCCTGAAAACTGGCTGTTGTCACTGTGCATCACAAACAGTGCAGCTGTTGCGTTATCGCTATACTCCCTAATCATGTTGTCATTTACTTACAGCATTTCAATTCGCTTAAATTTAATCATTTTCTTGTGAGAGCCTAACGCCCACAAGCTAGAAATTTAAAGATCTTCTTTAATGCTGCTTGCAGCAGCAAGCAGCAGATTGGAGGATAATCTTTGTTTAAAATCGGGATTGATAAATTCAAAATGAATTATTCCCTTTTGATCAAGTATAAATACTGATGGAACCGGAAGCAGCAAGTCGGTGTCTTTACCTCCAGTTGTTTTCGGTAGCATCTCCCAGTAGTCTTTCGGAGCTTTATACGCAATCCCCATTTGTTTCGACAGTGAAAGATCTGCGTCCGATAAAAGTGTATAGCTTAATTTTTCTTTCGCTGCAGCTTTCATTAATCCCTCGGATTCGTCTGTACTTATGGCAATCAACTGATACCCCATTTCTTCCAAGCCGGAAAAGGCCTCTTGTAAGCCCGAAAGTTGTCTGGTACAATAAGGACACCAGCCACCGCGGTAGAAAACCAAAATGGTCGGCTTTTGGGAAATCGCTCTATTGAGATCAAACCTTTTACCTGAAACGTCTACCAATACTGCCATCGGTATTTTTTCTCCACACAATAACGGACTGATGTCTTCCGGATTTTGCGGAATTCGATAAGGGATTTGCTTCATATCCATTTTATCTATCCTGCTGTCAGCTCTCCGCATGCTGGACCGCTCCTGCGCATGGGCTATGCTTGCGATGCAGGTCGTGAACAACAGCAGCGCAACAAACGCAGCTAATTTTGTTTTTATAGGATTTTTCATTTTATAACACGTTTATTACTTAATAAATACTGAATCGATACTTTTTGCCCGAGGAAACTCAATAGATACTTTTGCCACTGCATGTAATAGGTTGCTGATCGTCCTCTCTCCAATAAGGACAATAATATCCATGAGATTTTCGTTCGTATAACCGGCCTCAAAAATTAGTTGATTGTTACTTTAATAATGCTAGAAATTGATGGCAGTGTGGTGAACCCATTTGGATTAGGCACTTCTCCAATTGGTTTACGTTCGGTCACAGGAGTGCCGCCTAATCCTGCCTGCTCATTGCCAGCTCCGGGAAACTGATTAATCGCTGTCCCATTGTCAAACAATCCGATTGAATAGGATACATCTCCTTTTACTGTTGCATCAATTCCATTATCTTTTGTTGCAAAGAACCAATCGTTGGAAAGTCCATACATGCTTGCAATGGCAATTCGATCTCCACTTGCTATACTTAACTGTTGTGAAACGCTGCTTCCTGCCTGCGCTCCGATTTTAGGAAGTAATACTGTTGAGCTAGCCGCTGGAAGGATATACACCGCTTTTACATCTGAGCGTGTTTTAAGATAAGCCGCTAGGCCCGATGCATCACCTTTTTGCGCTAAATCTTTCAATCCTTTACCACGGTCATTTTCACCGATTTTATATATTGGGTTTTCGATGCCTTTATATAGCACCACCAAAACTGGAGATAATGGTGTAAAAATACCTGTTTGCGTATTATTGTAATTACCCAACACGCTATTGTCTCCCATCTCCGCAATATTTGTCAAGCCATTTACACTTGGTTTTCCTACTTCAAATAATGGATTAGGATTTAACAGGTTGCCTCCCACGCTATATGAAATCGCCCAAACTCCGGGACTGAAGGGGGTCGGATTGGTCGTACCGCCCGAGACATTAGTGATTATAAGTGTAAAATTGGAATTACCTTCATAATGAAGTGTTGTTTTCATTAAAGTAGAAGCTGGAGCATAAGTATTGCCCTGTGCATCGGTTCCGTTTACTTCGGTAATAGCTCTTGGCGCAGTTTCTGTTGTTCCCGGGTGAATTACAGCTGCACCTAGCATCTGATTGATACGAGTACCATTATCCCATAATTTGATCTGCGCCGAAACATCGCCCTCTACCGGAGTTCCATTGTCCTGGTACAGCTTTATGCCAGGATTTGCGGGAGCAAAAAACAAGTCATTCGACCAACCATACATCGTTGCAAAGCTTAGCGCTTGTCCTTTGGCTGCAGAAAACTTAATAGAAATTGCTTCGCCAGGCATAACCACTGGCGAAGCACCAGTGTTTTTAAAGATACCGGACTCGACCAATGGTTTTGAATCCAATACATTTTCTATCGTGATGGTCGTCGCCGACGTTGATCGCATAGCATCATTTTTATTGCAAGCGATAATTAGCAAAAGCATTACTGCCATAGCCCACAAAATTGAATGTTTATGTTTCATAATGAATTCTTTTTAAATTACATTACAAATGTAAATTTCATGGGAGGAGCTGCAGGTATCTGAATTTCCCGCTGTGTTGCCGATATTTCCCGATGGGATAACTTAGGAGGAAGTAGATGTTGGACTGTACTGATAGTACAGGAGAACTGAACCGCCAGAGAAACACCTTGTTTTTATTAGTTTAAAAACCATTCTATCGCTTATATGTTCAAATAGTGAAAGCCCCTGTCCTACCACAACGGGATAAATGCACAATTGAAGTTCGTCGATCAAATTGAGATTCATCAGCTGGACAATTAAGCTCCGACTCCCAACCAAAATATCTCTACCGGGTTGCTGTTTCAATTTCAATATTTCATCTTTTAGCATCCCTTCGGCCAATTTTGCACTCGCCCAGTCTACATTTTTTAGGCTGTTTGAAAAAACAACTTTTGGAATTTTATCGATAGCCAATGCAAAGTCATCCATTGATTTTTCACCTGAGGGATTTTTTACAAAAGGCCGCCAATATTCCATAAGCTGATAGGTAATCCTACCATATAAAATGACATCAGCGCTATTTAACAGATGCGTATAATGAAGATGTATTTCCTCTTCGGGAATGCCTGCTGTATGATCACAAAACCCGTCAAGGGTCATATTGAATGCTGCAATTACTTTTCTCATGTCCTTTCAATAAGCTTCTTTTACACCGTAAATCTAACATTTTACACATTGAATAGGCTTTGCATAAGACAAGAAATAAACCGGGGTAATGATAGAAAAGAAAGCTAATGTTTCAAAGAATAAATAATAGCCCCCGAATAAAATTGCAGGTGGAAGGAATTAAAATAGAAATGTCAAACCACTAAAGATAATTAGCGTTGAAGGGGGGAGCACAAAGCTGAGCTCCTGCCCCTTTTTTAAAATATGAAGTCTATTTTAGATCATCGAAGCAGGCTAGTCACGATCTGTTCTCACAAATTGTCCATTGAAATCGAAAATAAGAGCATTTCCTCCCCTGATATCTATTCGATATGAACTGCGTTTTTTTTCGATAAACTCAACCTGATTCCCAGGATGATTTTTTATGATAAAAGTTAAAATACTTCTTCTGACATCCTGGGAAGAAAGTTTTTCACCCTTGCCGGTTACTAAATTCCAATTGACCATGTGATTTAAGATTTAAAATGTTATAATAATCTAAACCTATACATCAATTTGGGAAAGAAATGGGAATTATTTATCTATTTTCCCAATCTAAATCCAACTGTTATACCGCCAACAGGTGTAAATTCGCTTTGGCTGTCATAAAAACTCAAACCTGGCCCGATACCTACATTCATCATAAAACGATCGCCATAAGTGCGCTGTATACCCCACATTACGCCTAAAGTTAGGGAGAAATCAGCAACATACATATTATCACTTTTCAATATGGACGGACCAGCGGCTCCAAGCACCCCTGCAATATAATTGCCGGAATTGTGTGCTATTTTTTTCCCTTTCTGAAGCCTTTTATTTAAATTATAATAATGTCGCACTTGCATATCGACCGCTGGGCGAAATGCATATCCCCACTCAGAATCTTCATGATGATATTCGTTAATCGTTATTGATGTTTTACTGTATAATAAACTTCCTGATAAAGGTCCTGAAAAGCGCAATGTTGTTTTATTTCCGAACCCCATTTCGTAAGACATATTGGTCAGGATATTGTAGGCAAACTGGTGATCCTCAACTTTGGCTCCAACTGCTGTATTCGTTTGTGCAAAAGACATCGAGGCAAAAGCCACCGTCATAAAGAGTGTAAAATAATTTCTTTTCATTAATAATTAATAATTTGACACCGCAAAAATATTAAAATAAATAATGTGTAAAAATCAAATTCCTATTGTCAAATCGAAGGCATTTCGTTTCAAAAACAAAACATCAATAAATACAAACTCAGTTTATTAGGTAAGCCCGATGTACTATTTCATATATTTAACCATCAAGATTATTATTTTAATTCTTATTTTCACAAGCGCAACAGGCAACGAAATCCGTTACCCCTACTGCGGCGTCGATGCATTCGCAGCTGCAGAGGCGATTGCTAGTGAAGTAGTAAAGAAATATACTTAGCAAATGCTCAGAAAGTTTTTGAGTCTGGGGCACAATGTTTAGAAAAGAACATATGAAAAAAATAGTGTTATTAAATACCTTGTTTACTCCGTTGATCGGATTTGCCCAATTACAGACCGTTTTTAAGCAAAAAGTAGATTCTATTTATGATAAAAATAAGGATGCAGTAGGGATTATTGTTCATGTAGAAGCACCGAAACATAATATTTCCTGGAGCTATGCAAAAGGTGTAGCAGACACCAGCACGAACCAAACGCTAGAAGACCAACAACCTGTTTTGATTGCAAGCAACACGAAACCCTATGTCGCTGCAGCAATCCTAAGATTGGTATAAAAAGGCGAACTTTCTATTGATCAGACAATTGCAAATTTATTATCAAAAAAAACACGTCATTTATTTGAAAGCGATGGTTATAATCTAGCAGTAATTACGATAAAGAATTTGCTCTCACACACTTCGGGAATTCAAGATTATGTAGATGAAGCTTATTTTGAATTCGTCAATCAACATCCTAAATATAAGTGGAAAAAAGACGAGCAGATCAAAAGATCCATCGATATCGGAAACCCTCAGCCTGTCGGTGAAAAATTTAGTTACGCTGATATTAATTATTTACTTCTTACCGAAATTATTGAGCAAAAAACACAGCAGCCATTCTATGCAGCCATCCGAAACTTACTTAGATACAAAGAATTAAAACTAACAAAGACATGGTTTATAAAAGTAGAACAATATCCTGAAAACACCCTGCCTCTCGCCCATCAGTACGCAAGCAAGTACAACTGGGACTCGTATGCCATTGATCCTTCGTGGGATCTGTACGGAGGCGGTGGGATAGCAGCGACAGCCAAAGAGGCAGCCCTATTTTTCCAATATGTATTTGACGGAAAAATCATTCAGGATAAACAACTTCTTGAAGCGATGCATACCTACGTCTTACCACCAGATAAATCTAAATACTGTTTGGGAATTTATCATTTTGACATGGGGTTCAACGCTTACTATCATGGCGGTTGGTGGGGAACAGATGTCATCTATTCACCAGAGTCTGATGCGACTATCACTGTCTTTACGCTGCAAAAAGGATTTCAGCATCTCATCAATCCATTTATCGGAAAAGAATTTCAAAAGCTATTGATTGCGGAATCAGCAATAAAATAGCAGCTGGCTACAATACTATGGAAAGCTTAAACTTTGATTGCCAAACCACTATCATTTACTATATTAAGTAAGCACTAGACAGGCAGTCGTTTACGATATTGGATATAGTATACAATTACATTTAGCAAAACAATAAGAGCCGCTATTATAGCCGCTGTATATACAGTGCTATTAACTAATTTATTAGCAACTGAAATCGCTATTAAAGCCCATACAGCTACAAGTCCGAATAAGGGCATATGACGTTGCCATATCATCAATAAGTGAATGATTAATGCAATTGAAAACATGATAATAACCCATGTTGTAGCTGATAATCCAAAACCGTCCCAGCCTATCTTCGTGAGATAGGCTGCAATGTCGGCAATCAAAGCCACTGAAATCCATCCTGCATAAAGTTGAAAAGGGAACTTAAGAAATATACGCTTGCTGCGTGCAGCATGAAACGCAATAGATTGAGTATGGTGAATTATCTTTAATAGCGACACAAAAAGTAAGATCATCAATAAAATAGTTAAAAAGGTATAGTCATACAACCAGGTAATGACCCATAGACTATTTGCTAGACAAGAAATCAAGAACCACCATCCGACTATTAAAACTACTTTTTCCCTTTCATTTGTCTGTCTGACAAAAGGACCAAAATAAATTACAAATCCAAACAACCCTAAATAAATGAGGCCCCATATAGTAAAGGCATATCCCGCGGGTGTAAATAGATTTTGATATTTAGCAGAAACCGTTGCCATGGTCTCCCCATTAAAAATTCCCGTATTGGATAGGTAATTAATAATCACCGTGATGACCAAAGCAACTCCATTGGTTATTTGATAGATTTTCTTCATTGTATACAGCATAAAATATGTTGAAAAGCTCATCTGACCTCCTTCTCACCGGTCACGTGAACTGCAATAGACTCGTTATCACTAATTCTTAGTTTGATTAAATAATTTTTCTAAAACCTGATAACGGTAATCGAAGATCTCCTCTAACTTGTTTTTAACAAAAATTCCATGCGCAATTGTGCCTAGAATTCCCAAGGGCAATTCATAATCTACCCTGTCTTTCACGAGCACTCCATTTTCATTCGGAATAAACTCATGAAAATGATTCCAATAAGCATAAGGTCCCTTTAGTTGAAAATCAGTAAAACTTTTATTCTTTTCCACTTGCGTTATTTTGGTCTTCCACTTCAACGGAAACCGAAGGATCGGAGATACCAAATAATCAATGATCATTCCCTCAGAAATTTCTTGCCGACGAAAGTCTGAGACGATAACAAACCCCATTTCTTTTGGTGTAATTTCTGAAAGATTAATGGGTGAAGAAAAAAAAGACCAAGCGGTATCCAAATCGCAGGCCAATTGTTGTTCTCTATATAATTTGTACCTCATCTTATTTGAACTAACGTTATTGCTTGTCAATATAACAATATTACCGTAAATTAGTTTACAACTATACTATAAAAACATTCAACGAGGCTATATCGTCAATATAAAGAATAATTATACACCAATACAACTATTTAATTTGAAGCTAGCTTTTAAATATACTTTTATCGATGGTTATTTAGCGGACATATCCTTTTCTAGAGCCTTAACAAGGGCTTTCGTATAACTTTTAGAAAAATCAGCTAAGCTGGAAGGGTTGATTGTTTCAGACTGCACACTCCAAACCAGTTGTTCGGAACTAACGTCATATAGATTGCTTTCCAGATAGTACATTTTATCCGTGGTATAATATCCCGGATCGTATGCAATCGGGTACCAATGGGAGTAATAGCTCCAAAAATTACCATACCATCCAAACCTCGGATAAGGCATATAAGGTCCACTTCCCGGTACATATCGGGTTTCGCTGGTTTTGTCGATCAGGGTAACAGTAAAAATAGCATCCGCATTCAGACTATGTACTGCTTTCATCACTAAATCTCTATTTTGACTTTCATCTTTGGTGAACGTGCGTTTAAAAACATCAGTACTTTTAATAGCCTTGTAGCCATGCATGGAAGCCGCTTCAGCCAGATTGGATTCAATGACCTCCTGTGCTTTAGCATGGTTTGTCATCGCAATAATGAATATTGTTTGGTATTGTTTCGGAGTCAGATCTCTATTTTTATAGACATCTGTTATCCTTGTGGAGGTACTACAAGCCAACAATAAGAAGCTTGAGACAATTGCGGTTAAAAATGACTTCGATTTCATATGTTTTAAAAATTAGTGTCCTTTTGAAGTGTAGCAGAGAGTCTCTTCGTATTTTCCGTGGGATAAGTCAGTACATCAATCTATTTTGGGTAGTCTTAGCGTAAAAACTATAGAACCACCTATTAGACAACAAGTTTACACTGACAATTGTTTTGCAGTTATTAATTATAAAAGAAATACTTTAATTCTTAATTGATATTATCAAAAAAGGTCCTTGAGAAGTAAGGACACCACTCATCAGGGATTAAATTTCATCATTCAGGCAAAATCTGATTTCTGTGATGCTTCAAATGCATCACATAGTCAAGCATTAAAAATTCGAGGCTATGGTCATTACAAGTCCTTTGTGTCAGTTTATTCGCAATTATACGCTGAAACAAAAACAACAATTGCTCGTTTACCGATCGCCATAGATTGCATAATTTAACGGTCTCAGCATGTTGATAGTCCGCAGATGAACAGTAGGCTACCTGATCATAGTATATTTTTGGATTTTCTTCAAATTGAGCTCTTATAAACCGTCCGTAATTTACAAAAGCGCTATCGACCAAATGACCTAGAATTTCTTTTTTACTCCACTTATTTGGTCCCATTTTCATATTAAAATCGTCCTCGTTTAATTCCATAATTTGCTGGGTAAAATCATGGATAATATCCTCAAATTCTGCCAAAAATGTATTCATACCTAAATCTATCTCTTATTGCACTAGTTTCTTAACACTGTAATCCCTTGCCTCCACTCTATTGTGCAAGGTTCCATTGTTCTACTATTTTATTGTTCCGAAAACTTTTTGTACCATTCCACAGCTTTTGCTTCGTGCTCTTTCAAAAATTCATCCTTGGCGTCATTATAGTCGTTCCCATCTTTCCATTGCTTAAGGACCAACTTTTCTTTGACCGCCTGATACTGATCTCTTACTTCTTCATGTACACGCAGATAATCGCGAAACGCTATATGGCGCAACCAGTGCACTGATGACGTCGGTATGCTGTGAATATGTGCTATCCGTAGCGAATGATCATGCAATCGTACTGGAATTTCATCGTCGGGTGCAATGTGCTCTGGCAACCCCAATACTTCAGCCCGATCAATCAGGGCGACAAAAAAACGTCTGTAAGGCATATCCTCATTATATTTTTCATAATATACATAGCATTTACCCTGCAACAGGAACGGAATGCGATCAAGGTCATTTTCTTCCTCAAGACCGATCAATATATCAATGATTGGTTTGGCAGACAACCCCTCAACAGCCGTACTGCCTATGTGATCTACCCTCGACCTTATAGGTTTCAATAATGTAAGAAGTTCATTTTGAATGCTGTCGAAATTCGCTTTCCATATGGGATTATAAGGTTCAAACGGTAAAATCATACGATGTTGTCTTTGTCAATACAAGATAATAGACATCATTCGATCAAATACGTCTCGAATGGTGCCCTAAAAGTTAAAGTTAATAAATTTATGGTTTTCCAAGAGAACCTATAAACTAGTTCTCTTTTTCTAATGCATTTATTGGGCAAATTTCTTCGTAGCTACGACACAGAGGATCACACCAACTGTTACAGCAAGCATGCCAACACTGACTTGTTCATGAAGAAGCCAGGCGGCTAAGGCCAAACCAAAGAATGGTTGTAATAACTGTAACTGTCCGATGGTCGCCGTGCCACCTTGGGCAAGTCCTTTATACCAAAAAACAAAGCCAATAAACATACTGAACAAGGAAACATAGGCTAAACTAGCCCAGGCGCCCATAGGCACAGCATCAAAAGAGGATGGAAGATAGATAAAAGTAAGTGGCAACATCAGCGGCAGCGATAAAACCAGGGCCCAGGAAATGACCTGCCAACCACCCAGCGTCTTGGTCAATTTAGCGCCTTCAGCATAGCCCAAACCACAGAGAATGACCGATAAAATCATTAAAACGTCACCTAAAGGAGAGGCTGTTAGTCCTTGTGCCAGCGCATAGCCGATCACCAGTAGGCTCCCTAAAGCAGAGAACAGCCAAAAGATTGGCTTGGGACGCTCGCCACCGCGTATAATACCAAATACGGCAGTCGATACGGGCAAAATACCGATAAAAACGATAGAGTGCGCAGACGTGATGTGCTGCAGGGCTAAAGCGCTCAGTAAGGGAAATCCAACGATACATCCTATTGCAACGATGCATAGCGAACCCAATTGTTTTCTTTCTGGGCGTTTTTCCTTAAAAACCATCAATGTTACCAGTGCCAATATACCTGCAATCGAAGCTCTGGCTAGCGTCACAAATACGGGGTCAAATGCTAAAACCGCCATTCGTGTTGCCGGCAACGAACCACTAAATAAAACCACCCCAATAAAACCATTTAACCAACCGCTTGCGGTATTTTCTTGTAATTTACTTATACTTAATTCCGCCATGTTTCAACCTTTTACACAAAGTTCGTCCATTACAAGAACTAAGCACAGTCACAGTTTTTGATAATTCAATGGACACAGTTACCTTTGAAGACAGATGTTAATCCTTATTTTATGAAAAAAGATTATTTGTATAATGAAATAGCAGACAATATTGCCAATAAGATTAATACAGGTGTCTTAAAAGCTGGCGAGAAACTACCTTCAGTGAGAAATCTAAGTGCTGAACACGGTATCAGTATAAATACTGCAAAAAGGATATTTCTAGAGCTGGAAGGACGTTCACTTATACGGTCCAAACCTCAGTCCGGCTACTTTGTTAGTCCTCCAAACTATTTGCAGCTTCCTTTGGCCGCAGCCAGTCAACCTATTCCAATCGCCAATAACCGAGAACCAGATCAATTAATGAATAAGGTGTATTCAACCATGGGGCGCCGGGATTTAACCTTATTTTCGATCGGTGTTCCTTCGGGAAGTCTCCTGCCTACCGCAAAATTGAAAAAAGAAATCGTTCTTGCTACACAGGAGCTCAGCGATGGTGGCACAGCATATGAGCCCTTGCAGGGCAATATAAAATTACGTCGTATGGTGGCTGTACGTTCATTGGCCTGGGGTGGAAATCTAAACGAAGATGAGGTCGTTACCACCAACGGCTGTATGAATGCTTTAGTTTTATGTCTGATGGCCTTAACCAAACCTGGAGATACGCTGGCTCTTGAAAGCCCCTGCTATCCGGGTATCCTCCAACTTGCCGTTAGCCTGGGACTTAAGGTGCTGGAAATAGCCACGGACCCCATCACGGGAATAGACATTGAAGCCCTCAAAAAGCTATTGTCCGAAATCAAAGTCTGCTTACTGGTTCCCAATTTTAACACCCCTTTGGGCTATTGTATGCCGGATGAGAACAAGCGGAAAATTGTATCACTGCTAGCAAAACATCATATCCCGCTGATCGAAGATGACACCTATGGCGACCTCCATTTTGGCACCCAACGCCCCAAATGTTGCAAATCTTTTGACCTAGATGGCAATGTACTCTGGTGCGGGTCAGTTTCAAAGACATTGGCTCCGGGCTTCCGTGTCGGATGGGTCGCTCCTGGAAAATACAAGGAGCAGATTATCAAACTAAAACTGATCCATTCCCTATCATCTACAGCGATCATCAATGAGGCGGTGGGAAATTTTCTATTAACAGGAAAGTATGAAAACCACCTACGTAAACTCCGTAGATCATTAACAGAAAACTACCAGCAGTATGCCGCTATCATCGCGGACCATTTTCCGGAAGGCACTAAAATAAGCCGCCCACAGGGCGGACTCGCCCTATGGGTTGAATTTCCAAAACACATCGATACAGGCAAACTATACAACTATGCGCTTAAACTACAGATTAGCATTTCACCTGGAAGGATCTTCACCTTGCAGGATCAATTTCACCATTGCATGCGTCTCTGTATTGGCTTACCCTGGAGCAATGAACTCGCCTTAAAATTAAAACAGCTTGGTAAACTCGCAAAGGCCCTCCTATAGATTATAACATAAAAGAATAAAACCAACACTCAAGACAACGATACAACAAGTCGGAGCCTATGTTTACTTGAGTTCCAGCTCCAGCCTGTGTTTACCAGCCTCCAATTGGACGATATCGCTGCTTCTAACATTATCCGGTGGATAAAATGTTGCCGTCGCATTAGCAGGTATTTGGATATTATATACGATCATTTTATCCTTTAACTTCCATTCAGAAACAATTTTACCATAGGGTGAATCATAAGAAATAGAAGATTCTTTCAGTTCCTGGGGGAAGATAGGCTTTAAGAGCACATGTTTAAATCCAGGTTGTTTAGGATCTGGCAGAATCCCGCCGATAGATTTAAAAAACCAACCACCGATTTCGCCAAACATCATGTGGTTGTCTGAAATATCCCGTGTTGCTTTTAAATCCCAGTTCTCCAACAATGTTGTCGCTCCATTTACAATCCACCATCCCCAAGACGGGTAGGTATCTTGTACCGCGACCTTATAGGCTGTGGTTGCATAACCGTTATCTTTTAACGCATTCAATAATGCTTTAGCACCCAATACGCCTACATCCAAATGAAAGTTGGTCTCTTCCACTTTCTTATTCAGATTGGCTGCAACACGGGCTTTCATTTCATTGGGTACAACACCCCAATAGAGTGGTACACTCAGTTCGGTCTGTGTTCCATTGCTATAAACACCCTTGGAAGCATCTAAAAATTTAGCGTTAATGGCCGTCTTAATTTTTTCGCTTAGCAGTTCATATTTTTGTTGATCTGCTGTGTATCCAAACAATTTGGCCGCAGCAGCCAAGATGGTCGCATCCACATAAAAATAAACAGATGAGGTCAACTCCAGATTGGACTGTGACTTCACCGGCACCCAGTCTCCACGCCCAAACGTTGTCAACCCAGACGGGCTGATTCCGTCTACATAATCGACGTAGCGTTTGATATTTAGGTAGCATTCTTCTAATGCACGTGGGTCTCCATAAAACTGATAGATCTGCCATGGAATGATGGCAATGGTGCTTGTCCAGTCCAAACCATTTGCGGTACCGTAGCCCCATCCGCCAGTTGGAATAATATCGGGTAAGACACCACTCTCCTGTTGTTCATCACGATGATCCGCCATCCATTTTTCATAAACTGTTATCCCGTCAAAATTGTATAAAGCTGTTTCAATCGCAAGGTGCCCATCCCCTGTCCAGCCGTTCTTTTCCCGTTGCGGACAGTCTGTAGGATAGCCCATCAAATTGGATAAGTAGGCGTTGTTGGTCGCTGTCCATAGTTTGTTGACCAACGCTGATGATGTCTTGAGCTGTCCAATAGCAGGCACATCACTATGCATAAAATAGGCGGTCACAGCCGAACTATCCAATGCAATTGCTGCACTGCTGCTAACCTCGACATAACGAAACCCTTTGTAACCGAACTTTGCCATAAACTCATCATCGCGACCACTTAAGGTCAATATATCGGTCTGAAAGGGCTCCTTTTCCTTATCACCCCGATAATAAACATCAATATTGGACTGATCAAGATGCCCATCGGCCTGCAATCGCTCACCATGCTTGATACGCAGGATAGTACCCGAAGCTCCCTTCACTTTAACTTTTGTAATCCCGGCCATATTCTGGCCCATATCGAACACATAGGTACATTGGTCTATCTTTGTCACTGATTTTGGCTTATAGGACTTCACGAGCCGAATCGGTACCATCTGTTGGGAAACGATATGTGCTGATGGCGCATTTCTATACTGAACAGCCTGCCAGGCCGAATCATCGTATTTTGGTTTATCCCAGTTAGGTATTTCCAGTCTTGCATCGTAATGCTCACCAGTGTAAATATTATTATAGGTGATTGGCCCCGAAGCAGTCTTCCACTGCTTATCCGAAACAATGGTTTCCGTCGTTCCATCTGTATAAAGGATTTTCAGTTCTAAACAGAATGTTGGCCGGGCCCGCCATGGTACTTTATCAAAGTTCCAAACGGCCAGTGGTTGATGATTATACCAGCCATTCCCCAAAACAACGCCAATGGCGTTCTCTCCTTTTTGAAGCTGCGGGGTTACGTCCGTCACGACATACAACGTGCGTCGGTCAAATCGTGTATACATTGGATCCAAACGATGGTCGCCAACGCGCTGGCCATTAATGGAAAGTTCATATAATCCCGCTGTGGCAATATACGCGCGGGCAGATTTTATCTGCTTATTTGCCTTAAATTCTGTTCTAAAATAAGGCGTTTCCCGCGCATGAATATCCTTATTATCGCCGATCCATTTTCCTTTCCAAAGGTCCATTCCCATCATTCCTGTTTCGAAAGATGCTATTTCAGAACGTGTTGATACACCATCCTTATCCCATATTTTAACCTTCCAGTAGTACTTAGTCTGTGGCTTTAACTGTGCGCCGTTATAGGGCACTAACATTGCCGAGCTGAACTGTTTGCCACTATCCCAGCTATCTTTTGTCTCTTTCAGCAGTGCCAGCGAATCTTGCCCTAAAAGGATCTGATAAGCTTGTTGTACCGCACCTTTACGTTGGTCCTCAAGTCGCCAGCTAAGTCTCGGGTGAATTGCATCAATACCCAGTGGATTGACCAAATGTTCGCATGTCAACTGCACGGCGCTGCAGTTGTTTTTAGGTTGGGCATAAGTGTTGCTAGCGATACACAACAGTGTTGTCAATAAAATCCTACGCATTAAAAGATACTATTCTTGGTGGTTGTTAAATTGTTTTAGCTGATTCAAAAAACTAATATATCAAATATTTCCCACATACTGACCTGTTCTTTCCTGCACAATATGCCTGAGTCTGCAAAATAAATTTCTTGCAACTTTCATAAAAATAATCTTATCTTAGTCGCAACTTTAGGGGTGTCTGCTCGTGCAGGCTGAGATTTTACCCTTAGAACCTGATCCGGATCATACTGGCGTAGGGAAAAGTGAGCTGTCTACAAGGTGCATTGCTGTGCCTTTGTGTAGCCATTCCTAAAGTTTTACCAAAAAAATTAAGGAATGGAACTTACAATAAACCATCAGATTCGATTTTTCGACCCCACACTTACTTCACTTGAAGGCTTGTTGCTTTTGGAATTATCTGGCAAAACTCAGGGTGTGGCTGTAGCCATCAACAACAAAGTCATCCCCAAAAAGGACTGGGCTACGACAACACTTAAACCTTACGATCAGATTATCTTAATTACCGCATCTCAGGGCGGATAGCCATTCCCAAAAAATCAACCGAGTAATTCACCCAATACAGAAAAAAATGACAGCTGAAACAATTACGCAATCCCCCTTTCCAAATGCAAAGAAAATTTTTGTATCCGGAAAACTATTTCCTATTCAAGTCGCTATGCGTCAAATCTCCTTGAGTACAACCAAATTAACGAATGGAGAGGTAGAAATTAATCCGCCGGTAACAATTTATGATACTTCTGGACCTTATACTGATGACACCGTCCATATCGATATCCGAAAAGGCCTCCCGCGCCTTCGCGAACAGTGGATCTTGGATCGTCAGGATGTCATACAGCTGGCTGGCATCAGCTCTGAATATGGACAAAAGCGCCTTTCTGATCCAACGTTGGATGAACTCCGATTTGCGTATAGCCATAAACCGAAAGTAGCCTCTGCCGGTAGTAATGTCACCCAATTACATTATGCAAAGCAAGGCATCATTACCCCAGAAATGGAGTACGTTGCTATCCGTGAAAACCAACGTATCGAGCAGCTCACGGCCAGTACCCCCGGAATGGATCATCAGCATAAAGGACAAAACTTTGGTGCCAGAACACATGATAAAGCTATTACACCAGAATTTGTCCGTGAGGAAATCGCTGCCGGAAGAGCAATCATCCCTAATAATATCAATCACCCTGAAAGTGAACCCATGATTATCGGGCGCAACTTTCTTGTTAAAATTAATGCCAATATTGGCAATAGCGCTGTAAGTTCAAGTATAGAGGAAGAAGTTGAGAAAGCGGTATGGGCCTGTCGTTGGGGAGCCGATACCATCATGGACCTATCCACTGGCAAAAATATTCACGAAACCCGCGAATGGATTATCCGTAACTCGCCCGTTCCAATTGGTACAGTACCGATCTATCAGGCGCTCGAAAAAGTGAAGGGAATAGCCGAGGATCTTACCTGGGAAATATTCAAAGATACCTTGATTGAACAGGCCGAACAGGGTGTTTCGTACTTTACCATACACGCCGGCGTACTGCTTCGTTATATCCATCTCACCGCTTCTCGAGTAACGGGAATTGTCTCCAGAGGTGGATCTATCATGGCCAAATGGTGTCTTTTCCACCACAAAGAGAACTTTCTCTATACCCATTTTGAGGAGATCTGTGAGATTATGAAGCGATATGATGTTGCTTTTTCACTTGGCGATGGTCTCCGTCCAGGAGCCATTGCGGACGCCAACGATGCGGCTCAATTTGCTGAGCTCGAAACACTGGGCGAACTCACCAAGGTCGCCTGGAAACACGATGTTCAGGTGATGATCGAAGGTCCAGGGCATGTTCCTATGCAATTGATCAAAGAGAATATGGACAAGCAATTGGCTTGTTGTGACGAAGCTCCATTTTATACCTTGGGTCCCTTAACAACTGATATTGCTCCAGGTTATGACCATATCACATCAGCCATTGGAGCTGCTATGATAGGTTGGTATGGATGTGCGATGCTTTGCTATGTGACCCCAAAAGAACATCTGGGCTTACCAAATAAAAAAGACGTTAAAGACGGTGTAATCACCTATAAACTAGCTGCCCATGCGGCCGATTTGGCCAAAGGACATCCGGGTGCACAATACCGTGATAATGCCTTGAGTAAAGCGAGATTTGAATTTAGATGGGAAGATCAATTCAACCTTTCACTGGATCCAGATACCGCACGTGAATATCATGACGAAACGTTGCCTGCGGATGCGGCCAAAGTGGCACACTTCTGCTCCATGTGCGGTCCCAAATTTTGCTCGATGAAAATTACGCAGGAAATCAGAGATAGTGCCGCACAAGGGATGCTGGAAAAGTCGCAGGAATTCATCGCACAAGGAAAAGAGATTTATTCATGATCATCGCTTTGACAGCAGAAGAAACGATCCCTTCTGAAAAAGGGATTATAGATGCTTTGTTCAAAGAAGGACTTGATATTCTGCATTTGCGCAAGTATCATTTTACGGACCTACAAATGTCCAGGTACGTTGAATCTATAGATTCAACGTACCTGGACAGATTGGTCCTACATTCCCACCCTTACCTATCGGCTGAGCTCGGAATCGCACGTATTCATATGAACGAAAAGAATAGAAAGGATAGATCAACAAATCAAATGCTGCCTACAACAATATGTTCAACATCTGTGCATGATATCGATCAATTCAATAACCTTGATGAATGCTGGGCCTATGCTTTTCTAAGTCCATTATTTCCAAGCATCTCAAAAGTGGGGTATGGAGTGCATAATGCAAGGTTGGATCAGCTCCCGTCACGCTCCAACTTTACTGTTGGTCTCATCGGTCTTGGAGGGATAAATCAAGGCAACTGTCTTATTCCGATGCAGCAAGGTGCAGATGGGATTGCCTTATATGGTACTTTATGGAAGCACCCTAATCCAGTTCAAAATTTTATAGCATGCAAACAAAAACTATGGAAAAACTCCAATATATATCGCAGGGACAAACATTAACTGAACAAAAAAATAACATACGCAAAGCGTTGGATGCGGGGGCCAAATGGATACAGGTCAGATGGAAGGACGCCGATGAAAAGAGCCGCAACATGCTTGCGGAACAGATCAAACAAACCTGTTCCGAATTTGGTGCCAGCTGTATTATCAATGACCATCCTTTGCTTGCAGCGGCTGTAGATGCCGATGGAGTGCACTTGGGACTGGATGACTGCAGCGTCACAGCTGCCCGGGACATATTGGGTGCAGGAAAAATAATCGGCGGTACTGCCAATAGCTTTGTGGATGTAAGACGTAGAATAAGTGAAAACTGTGATTATATCGGACTCGGACCATTCAACTATACCACAACAAAACAAAAACTAAGTCCCCTACTGGGGATTGCAGGATATGAAAACATCATCCAACAAGTCCGCCTAGAAGGCTTGCGCCCTATTCCAATATTCGCAATTGGCGGTATAAGCCAACTTGAAGATATCCAACAGCTATTAGAAATTGGAGTTTACGGTGTAGCACTCTCCGGAATCGTAACCAGGACTCCAAACATTGTTTCATCCATCAATAAAATTTTATTATGAGCAACCTACATATAGCCGATCGCGTATTTGAATCCAGATTATTTCTGGGTACGGGCAAATTCGGTAATCTCACAGAAATGAGCGATGCCATTGTGGCTTCGGCCTCCCAATTGGTCACCGTTGCCCTCAAACGAATCGACCAGACCAGCTCAGACGACAGTCTCATCAGTGCGCTCGATCTGGCGGCAATCCATTTACTTCCCAATACTTCGGGAGCACGAACTGCTGAAGAAGCTGTACTCGCAGCCCAACTTGCACGGGAAGCATTGGAAACCAACTGGGTAAAGCTGGAAATTCATCCCGACCCTCGTTATTTACTGCCCGATCCCATTGAAACCCTACGTGCAACTGAATCGCTGGCCAAATTGGGTTTCGTTGTCATGCCCTATATTCACGCAGATCCAGTGCTTTGTAAAAGATTGGAAAATGCAGGTACAGCAGTTGTTATGCCTTTAGGTGCTCCTATTGGTAGTAATAAAGGACTCCGCACACTGGACTTTCTCGAAATTATTATTGAGGAGAGTAATGTCCCTGTGGTTGTGGATGCTGGGATCGGAGCTCCATCCGATGCCGCCAAAGCCATGGAAATCGGAGCTGATGCGATCCTTGTCAATACGGCAATTGCAGTCTCAAATAATCCGATACGTATGGCCGAAGCATTTAAAGAGGCTGTTATCGCTGGACGAAAGGCTTATGAGGCCGGTTTAGGAAAGATCGGATCACAAGCAATCGGTTCGAGTCCCTTAACTTCATTTTTATTTGATTGATGATTCACTTATGACCGATTTCAAAACGATACTCGATGAATACTCCTGGAATAACGTCCACACGCAGATTTATGACGCTACCAATCAGGATGTACAGCATGCGTTAGAAAAAGACCATTTAACGCTCGCTGACTTTAGGGCGCTCATCTCACCGGCTGCAGCACCGTATCTGGAACAAATGGCACAAAAAACACAACAAATCACGCAACGTCGCTTCGGTAAAACCATACAGCTCTATGCCCCTCTTTACCTGAGCAATGAGTGCCAAAACATCTGTACATATTGCGGTTTTAGCATGGACAATAAAATTAAACGCAAAACCCTCAGCAACACCGAACTATTATTGGAGGCTATGACACTTAAATCCATGGGAATCAACCATATTTTACTCGTCAGTGGAGAAGCCAACAAAACTGTCGAGATCAATTATTTCCTAAACGCTATTCGGCTTTTAAAACCTCATTTTTCCCAGATATCCATTGAGGTACAGCCACTGGAAGAATCCGAGTACCGACTACTACAGGTCGCAGGGGTTTATGCAATTTTGGTCTATCAGGAAACCTACCATCGAGAAGTTTACAAACAATATCATCCGAAAGGAAAGAAGTCCAATTTTGACTATCGTTTAGATACGCCTGACCGTATAGGCCGGGCCGGAATCCATAAAATCGGACTGGGGGTATTACTTGGGCTAGAAGACTGGCGGGTGGACAGCTTTTTCACCGCGGCACACATTTCCTACTTGCAAAAACAATATTGGCAGACACGTTATTCAATTTCCTTTCCGCGCTTACGACCAGCCGCGGGTTCAGTTGAGCCAAATTTTCATTTGGCCGATCGTGATCTACTGCAGTTGATCTGCGCATATCGTCTGTGGAATGAAAATTTGGAAATCTCCATTTCAACCAGAGAAAACCAAACCTTCAGGGATCATATCATACCTATTGGCGTAACCACGATGAGTGCAGCTTCGAAAACCAATCCTGGAGGCTATGTTGTCGATCCGCAAGCTTTGGAACAATTTGAAGTAAGTGATGAAAGAGATATGGAAACAATAAAAAATCAAATCCGAAAAATGGGCTATTCTCCAGTGATGAAAGACTGGGAAAGTAATTATGCGGGTATTGTACGTTAAATACATGAAAAAAGATAACATTTTTGATCGCTATAGCAGACAGATTTTTATCGAAGAGATTGGCGTTGCCGGGCAACGGAAGATTATGGATGCCAAGGTATTGGTCGTTGGTGCAGGCGGACTCGGGAGCCCTGTCATTCAATATTTAGCCGCGGCCGGTATAGGCAAACTTGGCTTGATTGATTTTGACCAGGTTGAAATCCACAATCTAAATAGACAGATCATTCATTCCGAAGATAATATAAACCAAGCAAAAACAGAAAGTGCCGCAGCCTATATACGACAGCACAATAGCACAATTGATTTTGAACCCTTTCAGGTAAAAATAGATGCTGACAACGCGCTAGCAATGCTCGCTCCCTATCATATCATTGTCGATTGCTGTGATAACTTTACGACGCGCTACCTGCTTAATCATACGTGCCTACAACTCGACAAACCTTTGGTATACGGTAGCATCTATGGTTTTGAAGGGCAGCTGGCTGTCTTTAACTATCAGGGTAGTAAAAACCTATTAGATATCTTTCCAACACCCCCCGATCCGGAGCAGGTTCCAAATTGCGATAAAAATGGGGTGCTGGGCCCCTTGCCCGGTATTATCGGCAGCATGATGGCGATGCAGGTACTTAAAATTGTAACCGGATTACCCGTAGATAGCAACCAGTTAACGGTTGTTGACACATTCCATTGGCGTTTTTCAAAACTTTCATTCTAACGATCATTTCGGAAAGCATTCCGCAAAATGAGATAGAATGCTTTAAAAGAGTTCAAAAATTTATTTTAAAACAACTAGCGACAAACAAAATTTCCTAATTTTAGTTTATATATTAGCAAGCTTAAATGTCAAATTTACGATCTGGAATGAAAAAAGTAATTTATCCATTACTCTCCCTCTTTACAGAACTGGCTAAAAAGAATACAAGTGATGAAGATTTCTTTTTAGCCTACGCCACATTGGAATGTTGGAATATTTGTGTTCAACAGTATATAGTATCAATTCGTCGTCTTCCGCTATTAAAATCAACGTATCATTATTTATTTAAGATTTTTGTAATTAATTCCAATCCTATATCCATTTCTTGTTCGATTGCCACAAAAGCAGTCGCGAGCTCAGTTTCAATCGTTGGGCTGGTCTCCAAGTCTTTGGTCATTTGGGCCAACTTGATCAGTCCGGCTGTCGATGAAGTTCCCCGTAACTTATGAAGGAGTTCTTTGATGCGTACAATATCGTTTGTATCAATTGCCTCCTTTAACTGCTTTCTAGACCCCGTTATTTCCCGGACGACCAAATCCAGAAAAAACGTTAAAAATGCAGGATCATCACCGGCCTGTTCTTCCAGGCGCTGCATATCCAAATGCTCATCCAAATCCTCTAAATCCGAAGCTTCGGCAGCACTAGGTATTACCGATAACATCGCTTTTTCCAGGGCCTTGAATAAGTCCTGTTGTCGAATAGGTTTAGCTAGAAAGTCTGACATCCCCGCTTCGAGACAGCGTTCCTTTTCGCCTGAAATATTACCGGCGGTAACACCGATAATAGGTGTTTCAGCATAAGCTGCCATTTGCCGGATCTGTTTGGTTGCTTCGATCCCATCGACCTCGGGCATCTGAACATCCATCAAAATAAAATCAAATTGTTTTTCTCTGCAAGCATCAATGGCTTGTGCTCCGTCAGAAACTTCGGTTAAGAGTGCCCCTGGCATTATACTTGCCATCATGCGTAAATTAAGGGCCATATTAACGGCATTGTCGTCTGCCAACAGCACCTGAACGTCTTGACCGTACGAATCCGATGATAACGATAAGTTTGCATTCGCCTTTAATTGCACTGCATCCTCCCTATTCTGTTGTATCGCCCTTCTTAAAGTCGAATACAGTTCCTCAGATTTAATCGGCTTAAGTAGACAGAATGACCGCTCCTCTTGTCTAAATGCTGAAATCACCTCATGCTCTTCTGACGAAGTGTGCAACACGATCAAAGGGATGCCTTCTTCCTGTTTTCTAAAGAGTTCTTTAATTTTTTCTATCGTTTCGAGGCCCGATAAGATCGGCATATGGTAGTCCATTAAAATCACATCGAAACGTTCCCCTTTCATCAGCAACTGTAAGGCTTCCATACCGTTTTCTGCGAGAACAGATTCGACGTTTTTATAGGCCAACATATGTTGCAGGATAATCCGATTATTAGCGTTGTCATCGACAACGAGGACACGATTTAAAGGTAAAGCTGTATCTTCGTCCTCCATTTCTTCACATCGGACTTCGATATCAAAATAGAACGTCGACCCGACACCCAGTTCGCTTTCCAGATTCAATTTACTTCCCATGTATTTCAAGAGGTTGTTGGAGATTGTCAAACCGAGTCCCGTGCCCCCATATCGTTTACTTACGGAGCTATCTTCTTGCGTAAAGGCATCAAAGATGCGTTGTTGCTTCTCTGGCGGAATTCCTATTCCGGTATCTCTAACCGCAAAACGTAAGGTTAATTTATGCTCATCATTGCGAAGTTTACTGATCTTAAATTCGATTTCGCCTTTTTCCGTAAACTTAACTGCATTACCTAATAAATTCACCAACACTTGCTTAATACGTGCCTCATCAATCCAAACAAAAGCCGGAAGTCCCTGCTCAATGTTCAAAAGCAGTTCGACTTCTTTTCGTTGTGCTTGATAGAGAACAACATTAATAACCTGATTAGCTACATCATATACGTTATACTTATCGACAAATAGTTCAAGTTTACCCGATTCAATTTTTGAAAAGTCTAAAATGTCATTAATAATATTGAGTAAGCTATTTCCGGATTCATTAATATAGCCAAGGTATTGTAGCTGCGTATCATTTAGTGGTGTTTTTAACAACAAATCGGAGAATCCGATCACACCGTTTAAAGGAGTTCGAATTTCGTGACTCATATTGGCGAGGAATTCGGACTTTGCTTTACTCGCCAGATCGGCCAGTTCCTTCGCTAACTTTAATTCATCATTTATTTTTACCGATTCCGTGGTATTTTGTGTAAAAATAATGATCCCGCCTATACTTCCATTAGCAAGATGCCAAGGTCTTACCTCCCAATTGAAATGTTGCGCTTCGGCAAGTCCGCCAGCCTGTATGACCTCATCCGTATTCTTATACGGTATTCCCTCCAGCGCATCAAGGTAGATTTTTTTCCTGTTTTCTGGGATATTTGGAAACAGTTTGAAAAAGTTACTACTTGGCGGCAAGCTTACCCCTTCGTGAAAATCTTCTAACCATTGATTACTTACTGAAATATAGTTAAAGTCTCGGTCAAACATAGCAACCGAAGCAGGAACATAATCCACAAACGCACGTAACATCGATTCTTTACGTTCCAGCTCCAAGAATAGCGATTTACTTTGATCGATATCCTGAATAATTCCAAAAACACGCTTACACACATCGTTTTCAAATTCGGGAATACCCTTTACCCGTACCCAAATTGATTCGCCATCTTGCTTTAATAGGCGCAATTCGGTATCGTAAGGTGTTCTTGATGTAATGGCGTCTTCAAAAATTCCACGCAAAATAACCTGGCTTTCCGGCTCATAAAATCCGATTGCATGTTCAAAATCAGGTGTAAAATCAGGAGCCACACCATGAATTAGCTTCGTGGAGTCGGACCAATAAACCTTATTTTCAACTAAGTTGACTTCCCATCCGCCAACCTGAGCGACAGCATTGGTCTGCTCCAGGATCTGTTTGGTATGCAAAAGATCATTTTCAAGTCGCAATCGATCCGTCATATTCAAGGCTGTACTAACAACATAAGATCGCCCATTTTCATCCGTTTCCAACATATTGTGGTATAGCCAAGAAATATCTTCACCATCTTTTGTTTGGAGAACCATCATTCCGGAATCCTCTTTATTACTGGCAATACGCTTGAGATATTCTTCAACAAGACCCACATGATGAGACGGAACCAATTTCTTGAGGTTAAGTCCTTTTACCTCTTCTTTGGCATATCGCAATATCTCTCTTCCTTTTTCATTGACGGATAGAATATTACCGTCCAAATCATGCATACTCATAAGGCCAATCGCATTTTCAAAAAAGCTACGAAATCTACGTTCGGAATTCTCCAACTTGAGTTTTTTTTCGCGCTCTTTTGTTACGTTTCTGCCAAAGGCCAGAATATCATGATTTATCGGATCATATTTGAAATGCCATTCAATTTCGACAACTTGACCATTTTCTATTTTAGTCCTACTCGTAGATTGAACACCGTACTTTGTTTCCTCAACTCGACCTAAGTCCGACACTAACTCTCTTTCAGTGTCTCCCAATAATGTAAAAATAGATTTGCCTAAACTATTCGATCTGGACAATCCCAAGACTTTACTAAATGCAGGGTTAACTTCTTTTACCTTGCGCATCTCATCCAATACACAAATAATATTGTTCGTCAAGTGAAAAATTTCGGAGAAATAACCAGCCTGTACTTTTCGTTTTTTTCCTAATAAAATTTTGGTCACCGCCTTGCCAAGCTCCTCCAACGAGTCCTTTTGTTTATCCGAAAGCTTTTTCGGATGGAAATCAATGACACAGATTGTTCCAAGAGCATCGCCATCATCATCCAAAAGAGGAACTCCGGCATAAAAACGGATATTTCCTTCGCGAATCAATGGATTGGAAGACGAGCGTGGATCTTCAAAAGTATCTTCAATAACAAGGACCTCCTTACTCATTATGGTGTATTGACAGACCGTATTCTTCCTTTCAACGGTATCCAGCTCCATCCCGACACAACTTTGAATACGTTGTGTTTCTTCTTCCATCATGGCAATTAAAGCTGCAGGGCAATCTGTAATCAGACAGGCTGCCTGCGCAAAAACATCCAGCTCAGGGTCTTTCCCGAGTCCCATTAACTCATAGGACTTTAATTTTTCTATCCTTCTTAACTCATTTTCAGGAAAAACACTATTTGCCATTCACTTCTAATATTTAGATCTGGTTTATTGTGACCGTGAAGTTAATAAAAACATTGTTTAACGCCTAAACAATAAGGAAATATTGATCAGATAATGTTTTATAAAGAACAAACAACTGGTAAATTAGTTGATGCAATAAAAAGATTTACCATATATCCTTTTCATAATTTAGTTATTTACTAATTGAATTTTATAAAGCTTGACCTTATTAAGAAAGACAACTGTACGTCTTAGGAAGTCTGTAAAAACTGATCAAATAAATAGCTTAAAAACGAAAGAGCCCCGCTAGACGTGATAGCGGGGCTCTTCAATATATTTAAATTAAAAAAGTTTTTCAATACTCTGTTCGGCATAGCCAGCACTTGCTGTCATTCCCTTCCCTCCAATACCGGTTCTCACATGTATTCTTGGGCTAACGTCGATTTCAAGAATATGATCTTTGTGCTGCGAATAATAACCTGCCCAAGAAGATGAAATCCAGGTACTCTCCATTGGCATGATACGGTTGGCTTCCGCAATCATCAATTCATTGATATAGGAGCTTACTGAGAAGCCCAGTTCATCCAGTCTGTTGCCCGCTGCATATTCATGCGAATCACCGATAATAATACTACCATCCGTGGCTTGTTTAAATAGGATATGAATTCCATAATTGCGTAGCTCCTGATAGTGATCAGGCATTGGAATTGTCTGAAACGATGGACAATATTCTTCAAAACTCTCGTATCGACGAATGGTCAACCCAGTTAAGATATTCCCGGGAAGATGAATATGAGCCAAAGGCTTTGTACGCATCATTTGCAACTTGCTAATTTCAAGCCCGCTATTATCAAACAAGGAACGATATAAAATTTTAAACTCGTATCCATTGCAGATAAGCAATTTCTTCCCTTCAAAGTTTTCTAGCGTACTGCTCGTGACAACAACAGCATCATTTTTATCCTCGCAGGCCACAATTGTCGTATCGTATTTCAACGTATAGTCCACAAACTTATTTTGCATATAAATATGCAGCTGCCTAATCATTGACTCGGGTTCTACACTGAGTTCCTGCGGAAAAAAGATAGCCTCTTTAACATAATCAGCATTCATTACGGGATATTTCAATAGAACCTGTTCCTTTGACCAAAGTTCATGATCATATCCTTTTCCCTGATAGTGCTTAGATAGCTCTTGAAGCACCTGAACTTCATCACTATCCGAAGCAATATAGATGCTGCCGTTATTTCTAACGGATATATCCATCTCCCGCTGAATGGATTGATATATTTCAAGTCCCCTTACACCATAATCAAACCATTCTCCGGCCATCCCCGATGGCACTACCTGTCCGAAATTACGAACAGTAGATCCTACGGGGAAATTATCTTTTTCGAGTTGGAGCACACGTAATCCCATTTGTAACGCATGATAGGCATGAAAGGTACCTAAAATCCCACCCCCAACAATAATTAAATCATATGTATTTGTTTTCATCTTATAAATAGAATAACATAAAAAAGTATAGTTAACTAATTTGCACCTCTCCTTTTGTCGCATGCCAAGGAGCCAACAACTCATCGTCGCTTCCTTTCATTTGTTCCTTCTTTCGAATAAAATAGAGTAGAGAGAAGATACCCAAAATAGCTCCGATAATAGAGGCTAAAAAGACCAATTGAATAAAGTAATTTCCCCAAGTAACAGAATTTGGCATAAATTCTTTGTTTACCAATATCAGAAAACTACCCAAATAACCGATTGAGTCAGCCATATACATAACAAAGCCAATATTACTTTTCATACGATATGTTGCGATCATTCGCTCAAAAAATATGGCATTGTAAGGGATGTATGCCATATACAAGCCCAAACCGACGAGCAACATCCAACTTAAACCGTCAATCCATTGTTTCGTAAACAAATAGGTAGAAATACCTGCAGTCAGAAAACCTATAATGATCATATAGTGGATCAACTTAAATGCTTTAAGATTATTTTTAACCATGATAAGACAACTTACCAGCAGCAGTACAATCAAGGAGATAGTCCCGTCAACTTTTGCAAAAATGCCCGCCCCCTTCACATGTAACATCTGCCAGATTTCAACCTCAAAATTATCGCGTACATCACGTAAAATAGTAAGCATGGTGTAAACGATAATAGTCAAAACGATACCCGGCATAAAGGTTTTAAAAAAGTGTTTTCGCATTTTACTATCCATCGCTATGCGCTCCGTCCGTAGCTTCTTATCCTCTTCTGTTGGCCCTGGAGCATTTTCCAATATCCATACACACAAAACAAAGGGCAGAAAAAACAGTAAACCCGTCAAAAATGGCATCCAAAACTCGTTAACATGAAAAGAAGACATCAACCACCGCCCAACCGTTTTTATCAGTCCTGAAGCGAAAATCAGGCTCACAGACATCACTGCCCCCATAATCTCTGTAAACCGCCTTCCTTCTAAATAACTAAATACCAAGCCCCAAACCATTCCCAATGGAAAACCATTGATAAAAAGAAAGACAACATTCCAAGGTCTCGGACAAACTGCAAATGCCAAAAGCCCTACCCATGAAATACAAATCAAACCGATTAAATACCGCCCTCTATTACGCTGTTTACTTTCAGAGATAAATTTAATGCCATAAAACTTGGACAACAAATACCCCAGCATTTGAATGACCACCATACAGACTTTATAATCGACACCAAAAATAGTATCATTTGCAAAAGCAGATGCCGTAAATGACTTTCTAAATGAATACATACTCGTATAACATAAAAATGCTGTAACAGCCAGAACAATAGCCACAGATTTCTCATCCAGTCTATTTATGCGTCTTTTTATTCGTTGGTTTAACTCCATCATTTAAACTTGTTAACAGACCTCATTGTCCGCAATCAAAAGTAAATTTTGGAAATTAACACAAGACTAAACTTTTGTTAAGTATTTATAAACAAATATAAACATCCCTTTGCGATATGAAAAGTATAAAATAAAAAAAGCATCACTGAATGATTCAATGATGCTCTGACAATTAACATGTTATCCTCTATTTCTTATTTTCAAAAAAGTATACAATTAGCATAACGGCCTTTTCACTTCCAACATTACGTGGTGTATGTGACAATCGTCCATTAAAAAAGATCGAATCGCCCTCTTCTAAGCTAATTTTTTGATCATTGAAGATGTACTCAACCTGCCCGCTAATGATATATTTATATTCATAAGCTTCGGTCTCAACCATTGGTCGCTGTGCATCTGGAAGCAACTCCAAAAGAACAATGTCCATGGTCGAACTATCCATCGCAGATGTAAAAATCCTTTTATAATGGAAACCTATCGCCGACTCTTTTTCAAACGGACTATAAGTATCTTTTTTCCGAACGACCACGGGGCCTGAATCCAATTCAGAATTAAAATCTTTAAAAAACTCATTAAGATCAATATTCAGTGCATTGATGATATTAATCAATACGAGTAAGGAGGGTATTGTTCTGTTATTTTCAATCTGCGAAATAAGTCCCTTGCTTACCCCCGCTCTATCAGCAACTTCCTGTATGGTAATCCCTTTTTCTTTTCGAATTTCCTTAATATTATTGCTAATCTTGAATATCGTATTATCTTCCATAATTTGGCCAAAAGTAAACATTTTTCCTATGTCGTGTATATTAAGTTTTTATCACCTAATCATAGGTCACCTCTAAAATTAGGATATTTCACTGTTATCAGAACACTGCAGTTCATTAATAGGCGATTTTTTTCGCCTATTATCCCTCTCAGAATTGGTAGGCACTATTGGTAAACTTTAACCCAGTCAACACGCATCTCAACAGGTAGCTGGTCTTGATTTACCTTCCCCACCCAACTTCCGCCCAACTGTTGATCAATCAATAGATAAAAGGGCTGATCATAAGGCCACTGAGAAGGATCTACCCCATTAACTCTTGGATAAGTAAAGGTATCAACACCATTCACCTGAAATACGATACGGTCGGGATACCAGCTTATACCATATATATTGTACTCTTCTGATTTGATCGAAGCGGTACCAAAATGTTTCGGATACTCCTTTTGTCCCAGATCCAACGTATAATAGGAGTGCGTGGTTTGGTATATGATATGATCAAAATTAAGATGTTCCATAATATCGATTTCGCCGTTTCTCGGATACTTCCCATACTTATCTAACTCCGCCAGCATCCACATGGCAGGCCATGCCCCTTTTGCACTTCCAAGTTTAGCTCGGATTTCTATGCGTCCGTACTGAAAAGCAAACTTTCCCTTACTCCATATCCCACTTGTCAAAAATGGTCTTGAATCTTTATTTTTGTCTGTATTTTTTATTCCTTTAAGAATTAACTCACCATTTTCCCATCCAAAACAGGCATCATCCATACTCATATGCCGGTTCCAATCTGCTCCTCCCGCTGGAATCCGGGACCATTTACTACTGTCTAGCTTAGGGGAATTAAAGTGCTCTTCCCATACTAGCTTCCATTTCTTAACCTCTCGATCTTTCTTTTGCACATATACATACGGATGATCTTTGGGACGATAATGCACACTACATGCAGAAAACAACAGATAAAAACAACTTAGGCCTAAGACTCTTTTCATGATTAAAATTAATGGTTTGCTCAGAAAAATGATTTGGGTCTAAATCTATATATAATTTACCATACCTGACAGCTTCACGAACAATTAAGAGGGACTAAAACGCAACGGAAAAAAGAAATGCGATTTTTTGCTATCCCTAAAACATAGGATGTGCGTTTGCTGCATTTTTAGGCACATCCTGCTGTGCATCCCAATGCTCCACAATTTTACCCTTTTCCAGCCTGAATATATCAATAGTCGATTTAAGACTACCATCTGGATTCTTATTCTTTAGGTGTATGAAGACCAAATCTCCATCCGAAGCAATGTGTTGCACATCAATCTTCGTTTTAGGTTGTCCTTCAAACCATTTCGCCGCAGCGAGCTTAAATGCTGCCGCTCCATCCGCAACAGAGGGATTATGTTGGATATACTGAGGGGAAATGTACTTATCAACTGCAGAGACATCCTTATCCCCAAACATTTGCTGATAAAAATCTAAAACGATTCTTTTATTCTCTTTGTTTTCGTCAAGTTGTTTTTGTGCAGCCTCCTTTGATTCATTTGTCTGCGGCTGCTGACAACCCAGCGTTAGCAATAAAACAGAGAAAGTCATGACCTTAACCATTGTTCTATTTTTCATCTTTAAATCTATTTTTAATTGAAGTCTTCAATTCTTACCTCACATTAGTACAATCCAATTTACCTAAATTATACAATATATAAGGCTTTTATCTGTGTTCATTTATACTATTAAATATTGGCATGATAATTGAATTTACTGTTGTAGTATAATATTCAGAAATATACATTTCATAAATTTAGGTTAATAATTGGTTAGGTTAAACACCTGAAGTCCCCAACTTCAGGTGTTTTTTTATATATTTTCGAAAATCAATATTCCCTAAAAAACAAAATTGCCAATTATCGCTTTTATTAATCTAGTTCAATAAAATTCCCTGTTGGTCGGCGTAACTTTACATTAGTTAAGAAAATAAAATTATCAGATATGGAAAATAAAATATTAGGGTTACACCACATTACTGCGATAGCAGACAACGCAAAGCGAAATCTCGATTTTTACACGAAAGTACTGGGTGTACGCCTTGTCAAAAAAACAGTTAATTTCGACGACCCTGGCACCTACCACTTCTACTTCGGCAATGAACAGGGGGACCCCGGAACGATCCTCACTTTTTTCCCATGGGAAGGTATTGGAAAAGGTACCGCAGGAGCAGGAATGGCGACTCATATTGGCTATGCAGTACCTCAAGGGAGTTTGGATTTTTGGAAAAATCGCTTAGGGGAACATCAGATTAGTTTACAGGAAAATGAAATTTTTGGAGAGAAGCTAATTTCATTTAATGATCCTGATGGATTGCAGCTGCAGTTTATTGAAACGAAAGATGATAGAAAGGCATGGACAACGACTGACATCAATAGCGAACATGCACTAAAAGGCTTCCATAATATCACGCTTTCTTTAAAAGAAGCAGATCCGACGCTAAAAGTATTGACCGATATTTTGGGTTATTCGATCCAACAACAGCATGATAATCGTTATAGGTTAACAACGGATAGCATTGATACGGCTAACATCGTTGACATAATAGCGGATAAAAATCTATCATACGGCAAAAATGCAGCCGGTACAAACCATCATGTCGCATTTCGGGTAAAGGACGACAATGTTTTGATGGAGTATCGTGAAAAGGTGCTTTCAGCAGGGTTAGATATCACACCAAAAATAGATCGAGATTACTTTTTCTCACTCTATTTTCGTGAACCTGGTGGTGTCTTATTTGAAATCGCGACAGACAATCCCGGATTTACAGTAGACGAATCGCTATCCAGCTTAGGATCGGCACTCAAATTGCCAAAGCAATATGAAAGCTACCGTTCGCAGATTGAACAGACATTGCCAAAAATCGATTAATTAAATTATATAAACATCATTATACAAACGAGGAAGTTATGGAAAGAACTGAAATTGTATTAGACAAAAATCAACGTGGAGAGCTCCAATTATTCTCCGATGAACATAAAGCAGGTTTGATGAGTATCGCTATCATTGACGGCAATCTCGTTGTTTACCATACAGAGGTGGACGAAGCCTATGAGGGAAGAGGATTTGCAAAAATACTGCTCGAAAAATTGGTATCTCATGCGCGCGAAAATAACATGAAAATTGTTCCATTATGTCCATATGTAAATGCGCAGTTTCATCGTCATCCAGAACTATATCAAGACGTTTGGTTTAAAAAAACGGTATAAACTACCATACATGAAAGCATAAGATGAGTCATTCAATAAATATTAAAACAGCTGGTAAAAATTTAGAACAGGCAGAAAAAGCCATTGTCATGATCCATGGTCGTGGGGGGAGTGCAGAAGACACCCTTGCCATGTCATCCTATCTTCATGTCGATAATTTTGCTCTACTTGCACCGCAGGCAGAAAATCACACTTGGTACCCCTATTCTTTTATTACTCCCGTACAAGAGAACGAACCCTGGTTGAGTTCCGCAGTTGATCTGATCGATCATACAGTTAAACTAGCTTTAGACAATGGGATCCTCGCCGAAAATATCTATTTTTTTGGTTTTTCTCAGGGTGCCTGTTTAACACTAGAATATCTTGCACGGCATGGGCAGCGCTATGGTGGCGCTATAGCAATTATCGGCGGAGTAATAGGTGAAGAAATTAACAGGGATAATTACAAGGGTGACTTCGCACAAACACCTATTTTTATTGGCACTAGCAATCCTGATTTCCATGTTCCTCTTGAACGCGTTGAAGCTACAGTATCCATATTAGCACAAATGAATGCCAATGTAAAGCTCATGGTATATCAAAACGCGGGGCACTCCATCAATCGCGAGGAGATCGATCTTGCAAATGAATTTGTTCTTTAAGAAATAAAGGAGTGAATCATCAGTAAGGAATGATCCATTGGTTGTTGATTATAATAATTAATCAACAACCAATTTTAAGGCATTATACTTTTGGGTATTTATAGCCGTTATGATAAACCGAAGCTAAGTATTTATTTGCTTTCTGATCGGTAAAATGTTGTTTATCTTTATCCCAATAGAGTTTTTGTCCAGTTCTGAATGCTATATTTCCGAGCTGAGAAAAGATGGCAATATGTGCCCCTACTTCAATTGGTGCATGAAGTACCTGTGGATTACGTTGGCGAATGGCGGCTACAAAATTTTCCATATGTTTGTCCAGTCCATTATCTAAAGAAGGTTGGATAGAGACCGCTTCCATCCTTCCTTTTTCTGGAATGACCTCCCAGCCCGCTCTATTCAAGACCAGCGTACCATTGTTACCAATAAATGCGACACCGTGATTGCGGTTATAAGGTCCGAGATCAATTCCTTTGGCATGTTCCCATTGGATATTGAAGCCATCAAACTCGTACACAGCAGTCATCGTATCAGGTGTTTGGCCTGCATCGTCCGGGAACGCAAACTTGCCTCCTGAGGCCATAATAGATTTTGGATCAGAAACCTTCATCCCAAGTAAAGCATAATCCAACATATGCACACCCCAATCTGTCATCAAACCTCCTGCATAGTCCCAAAACCATCGAAAATTAAAATGGAATCGATTCGAATTAAATGGTCTTTTTTGTGCCGGACCTAGCCATTCCGTATAATGTACACCTGCGGGAACCGGTTCATCGGGCACGATGGGAATAGCACTTTTCCACCCTTGATAAGACCAAGCTTTTACCAATCTTATTTTGCCCAATTTACCGGAATGAACAAAATCAATGGCGTCCTTAAAATGTTGCTGACTTCTTTGCCATTGCCCGACTTGTACAATAGCCTTATTCTTTTTTGCTGCCTGAACCATTAATTGACATTCAACAATGGAGTTACCGATGGGCTTTTCGACATATACATGCTTTCCAGCATTTACGGCATCCACCATTTGCAGGCAATGCCAATGATCCGGAGTTGCAATAATGACCGCATCCACAATCGAGCTATTGAGCATCTTCTTATAATCTACAAAGGTTTCGACCTGTATATTTCTTTTTTGAAGTTCTTCTGCTCTCTTTTTAAGAATATTTTCATCCACATCACAAAGAGCAGTACACACCAAGCCATCATTCTTTAACAATGCATTCAAATCAGACCAGCCCATACCATTTACACCAATTAATCCAACCCGGATGGATCGATCTAAAAAGTTTGAACCTTTAGCATTTAAAAAAAATGACGATGCAGCTAAAACAGTGGATGTTTTGATAAAATCTTTTCTATTCATTGGATATTGGTTTAAGTTTTGTTTTTACTGGATATCATCTAAATTCTCAATACGAACAGAATACATATGCTTAGATGAATGCCATGAATAAGAATGCTTCCTTTATTATTAAAAACAAATTGCTTCGATGAAAATACAAAAATGAATCTAGGTGCTCGCAAAAAGCATTGTAAAATATATATAGACAAACCTAGCGTAAACCTATGAAAAAAACGAAAAAATGGTCGAGTTAGAATCACTCGACCATACATCTACCTATGAAAAACATGCCCTTGGGAGGGGCGGTTGAAGTTAATACTAATTTCACTAAGAACAAACATTTAGAAAAAATATTTATCTAAATAATTAATAATACCATTAACAACAACATCATGAGTTGACCATGTTACATTGCTTGGCGAGATCGTGTTTTATTATACATTTTTGTTCGATAAATTCCTCCTTCTAACGCTGTTTCTATCAACATTTCGTTCAAAAAAACGCTCAGTTACACAACGCATTTTATAATTCATTAAAAAAAATAAAAGATTAATCATTTATTATGCCTACCTTGCCGCACTTAATTAAAAATAATGAATACAGGTAAAATTAAATTTTTCAATGAAACTAAAGGTTTTGGTTTTATTACACCAGAGGATGGTAGTGCAGATGTTTTCGTACACGTTTCTGCGCTTAAAAACCAAGTATCTGAAGGCGACGTTGTTACTTATGATGTAGAAAGAACTCCAAAGGGGATCAGCGCTACAAATGTAAAATTGGCGTAATCCAAAAAATACACTTTCTTGTTAATGGGGTAATTCTTAATGACTTATCCCATTTCTTTTTCCTATTCTTCCTTTACAATTTTTTAGCAATCTTTTACTTTTCCGTTGAAGACTTTTAGTTTTCAAATAAAAAGCATAAAAAGGATTCTCAAAGGTTTTATTTAAGACAAATTCGAACATACTATTTATGGAATTTAAACAACTCAGTTTAATCGCTCCGCTTTTAAAAGCAATAACAGAAACAGGCTATACACACCCTACTGCAATTCAACAAAAAGCCATTCCAATTGTATTGCAAGGCAACGATCTTATTGGTTGTGCACAAACGGGAACCGGTAAAACGGCCGCTTTTGCACTTCCGCTTTTACAACGTCTTGAAGAAACTAAAACATCAGGTAAACTCGTTCCCATTAGAGCTTTGATTCTTACACCAACACGTGAACTAGCCATTCAAATTGGAGACAATATCAACTTATACCGAAAATATCTAAAACTAAACTATTGCACTATTTTCGGTGGAGTAAGCCAAGAAAAGCAAGTTAAAGAAATTAAAAAAGGTGTTGATATTCTTGTTGCTACTCCAGGCCGGTTACTGGATTTAATGAATCAAAAGATAGTTTCTCTAGATAAAATCGAGATCTTGATATTAGACGAGGCGGACAACATGCTGGACATGGGCTTTATTCATGATATCAAAAAGATCCTGACCAAAGTCCCGTCAAAAAGACAGACATTATTCTTCTCGGCGACGATGCCGCCCAATATCCGTAAATTTGCACATGGAATATTACATAAACCTATTGAAGTTGACGTCACCCCGGTAAGCTCAACGGCCGAGAAAGTAAATCAATCTGTATTTTTTGTTGAGAAGAAGGAGAAGATCAAATTATTGACGAGCATATTAAAAAAGCTGAAGCATGAGCGCACTATTGTATTCTCCCGAACAAAACATGGAGCGGATAAAATCGTCAAGTTGCTTGCGAAAAATGGCTTGAGAGCAGCGGCCATTCACGGAAATAAATCGCAAAATGCAAGACAAAAAGCTTTAGGTGAATTTAAGGACAGTCATCTTAAAATTTTGATCGCTACCGATATTGCAGCGAGAGGAATCGATATCGAACAACTACCGCTTGTGATTAATTATGATCTCCCAAATGTACCGGAAACCTATGTTCATCGTATTGGTAGAACAGGAAGAGCTGGTCAGGAAGGAAAAGCCATCTCTTTTTGCGATGTAGAAGAAAGACCGTATTTAGCTGATATTGAAAAATTAATCGGACTAAAAATCAAGATAGAAAAGATCAATAAATAGGTCTTTATAACACCATAAATAAAAAGCCCCTAAATGATTTAAATTAGGGGCTTTTTATTTATGGTTTGCGATCCGCCATCAACAATGTCGATGGCGTGAAAGGGAGCCAATGTACTTTTTTATTGACAATTTTGTTCCAGCTAGGCAGGCTGATCACCATTAAGTCCTGGTCCTGCCAGGTCTCACTGTTTAACTCTTTTTCAGTTATTGTAAGGTGGTTTGGAACAAGCTGTTCCAATTGTCTCAATTTCTCTTTGAAGCTTTCATTGGTTCTCAGCACTTCATTGAGATCCCAAACTATGATCTGAGCATCTGAATGCTGAATCAGGCGCTGTATCATTTCACATAGAAATTCATCATTTTTCAAAACAACAGGAACTATAACTCGCTTCGCCTTCACAAAGTCTTTATCAATTAAAATGCCTACCATTGCATTCACTTTGGCGTTGATCTGCTGATTTCTGTCAAATGTCGTAAAGGGGGACTCGGCATTTGTAACCGTATGGAATAACTTTTCAGGATTTACAATCCGCGTAGTAAAATCTAAAAATCGTCCCAATAAACTCCCCTCATAAATGGATTCGCTGACACCCAACAATAATAAATCCTGATCGCACTCATTGGAAGTTTGAACAATCTCGCTATCGATATCACTAGAAATTTTAAATACTGTCTGAATAGGCTGTTCGAGTTGCTGAGCGACCTGCTTGATTTCACGAAAACTATCCAGTTCCTGGGTTTCCACCTCATAATGATGTAATTCGTTTGAAGGTTCAATATGTAATGCAGTAATTTCAGCATTCTTTTTCGATTTCAACGTTAAAGCATCAGCTAAATACAGTAGCGAAATCCCAGTATTACTTTTCGCAAAAGACAATAGAATCTTAAATTTCGATTTATCCTGGATATCTTCCTGTAATAAACTCTTCTTTGGTCGATAGAGAAAATTGATGAGATCTAAGGATGGCCCTGTCATAAAGGTGGTCACTAAGGCCATAACGACCATCATCGAAAATAATTCAGCACTTAAAACGCCAAGATCGTATCCAATATTGAGGACGATAAGTTCCATCAAACCCCGTGTATTCATTAAGGCGCCGATACTCAAACTATCTTTCCAGCTTTGACCGACAAAACGCGCCGCCAACGTACTACCTGCAAATTTCCCAATAACCGCGACCAAAATAATACCAATGGTAATCATCCATAGCTGAGGATCATTAAGTAGACCGATCTGCGTACGCAGTCCAGTATAGACAAAAAATAAAGGCAACAACAACAAAGTAGAGACATCTTCGATTTTTTCGATGAATGCTGTTCGGAATCGACTTCCTTCGGGCATGATTGCTCCAGCCATAAATGCGCCAAAAAGTGCATGGATACCGATAACTTCGGTCGCATAAGCAGACAACAGCAGGACAATGAAGAAAATAGCAACAACAGGCTTACTTAGGCCTTCTTTACTCCCTTTTACCTCTCCAACGCGCATCAAAAATGGACGAACAATCTTAATCATGATGAGCACATATGCAACAGCAAGTCCGATTGTATACAATGCACTGGCGAAATCACCGGCTTTGACGATTGCAATTACGACAGCGAGTATACACCAAGCAGTAATATCGTCTGCAGCCGCGCAGGTAATCGCCATTGCACCTAGCTTACTTTTTTGCAATCCCCTTTCCTGTATAATTCTAGCAAGGACAGGAAATGCTGTGATACTCATGGAAATACCAATAAACAAGCTATAGGATAGAAACTCTACATTTGTAGGTGGATGGAATAGGTATAAAAAATAAGCCAATGAAATTCCCAACGTAAATGGGATCACAATACTCGCATGAGAAATGACAACGGCATCATGCGCTTTATTTCGCAGCACATTCAGATCCAGCTCCATACCGATGATAAACATAAATAAGATTAGCCCAATTTGACTCAAAAACTGCAAATTACTGAGCGATTCTACAGGAAAAAGTGTCTGCGAAAATTCCGGAAAATAGAGCCCCAGCAATGATGGTCCCAATATGATACCTGCGAGCATCTCTCCGATTACCACAGGCTGCTTAATCTTAATGCAAATCCAACCCATAATACGTGCCGCGATAATGATCGTCACGATTTGAGCCAATAATATCGCTAGCGGATGCTGCAGACTATGGAATAAAGTTGATATAAAATCCTTCCAGGCACCTTGACTTGTTTTCTCCCCACGCAGTAGTTCTGGAGCCTCTAGCTGTGCCCCCAAATGAATCACCCAATACATCACCCCAAGTAATGTTCCAACTAAAACCACATAGAAAATTGTATTCCTATATTTCCTCATCTTCAATAGCAATTAAAATAAATATAATGACAATAGCATACTAAGTCCCGACCAATATTCTCTAAACAAGGAGGGATAAAATACAGTCTCAACAAAAATATAATTCTGTAAGAGTTTTAGTGCTTTTCAGCTGCTAGGTGGAAGGAAATATGTAATGAAACAAAAAAAATTTGTAATCAACTGAATTTCTCGAAAAACATTTTCTTATACGATTCCCCCAAATTAAACAAAAGAGGCATATCTTGTTCGTCAAACAAGTTGCTCGTCATTTGATCAGCGGAGAAAAATTTAACGATCTTGGTTGCAATGATCTCTTTTTTATTGATGCGTATAAAGTCATGCTCAGGCAAAATCTCCATCAACTTATCGAAGCTTATATTTTTCAACAAAATGAACGAACCATCAGCCAAATAAACTGTTTTATCGCGGCTGTCTACTTCAGCTATTTGAACATAGTTAATCTGATCGAAATACAATACCGTTTTTCCTTTATTGGTATTAAACTGTGCAAACGAGACAATTTCAGCTTTATTATTGATTATTTGTTCCACTTTCGCAATGGCCTGCTGGAGACGTTGCAGGGATATTGGTTTACGCATGTAATCTACAGCATTAATATCAAAAGCATCGCTCGCATATTGTTTATATGCGGTAGAAAACACAATCGGAAAATCCTTGAGTTCTCTGGCTACATCAAATCCATTAAATTCCGGCATTTCAATATCCAGAATACAAAAATCAAAACTTAGTGAACGGTATTCTCTCAACAATGCTGCTGGTTCATTAAAGGTTTTCACCACCTCTACCCCTGGAATTTGCTCACAGAGCATTTTCAAGAACCTCAAGCTTGGTATTTCATCATCCAGAAGAACACATTTCAAACTTCTTTCAATCCGCATACAATCTGATTTGAAGGTGGGCACTATATACATCATTTTCTACAAACCTGCGCAGTTGATGTCTACCTGGATAGTACAACATGAGCCGCTCTTCCAAAGTTTTGCTGCCTATTCCACTTTTGGCCTTTTGTAGAGGCGAACGTTTTGAAATTCGATTGCTCACAATGAGCTCCAGCAAACCATTCTTAAAGGTCAGCATGATAGAAATAAAAGAATCAGGGCCGTGGAAATCTGCATGTTTAAATGCATTTTCAATTAAATCCACAGACATCAAAGGAACCAATGAAGGTGTATTCAACAAGGAACTATTTAGTTCATCAATATCAAACTTAACGCGTATATCAAATAAGGGACTCAGTTTTACCTTGTTAATCTCAATGAGATTACGCGCAAACTCAATCTCTGCTTTAGGTGAAACGAGTTCATCTTCACTTTCATACAAAACGTAGTCCAATACCATGGCCAACTTATCCATGGTGTAATAGGTTTGATAGGCATGTGAAAGTATTCCGTTCAATGAATTTTTAAGCAAATGGGGATTTAATTGGGCCCGATGGAAATCGTCAATCTTCTGATTGTCCATACGATTAAAAAGCTCCTTTTGTCGTTTATTTTCTACCTCAAGTTTTCTATATTTTTGTCTTAACAAGAGATACAAACCCGATATTAAAGCAACAATTGCCAGCAATAACAGGATGATTATATGCGAGGTCTCAGTCGTCATGTTCATTTCAAACTTACTGAAAATTTCAATACTAATGAAAACGTAGTATTAGAAAATCCGAAATCCACATATAAACTTGTTCGTTTACAATAAAATGAAATCCGGCATTTTAAATTAAATATAACGACTATAAAATTTCCATATATTTATTACAAAAATTAACAGTTTCATTACAATTTAGTCATTTCAAAGCATTAATTTAAGATTATTATCCTTATATTGAGACTATTGTAATTAGCCGATCAAATGATTGTCTACGCTATTTTGGTTAAACCCGCCTGATTTTTAATCAGGCCTAATATGAAACACTATGGAAAAGCTCATTTTCGAAACTAATGCACAACACCCCAGTCTTGTAGACAAAATTAAACAAGCTGTTGAAAAACTGAATGGCATCCACGAATGGAAGATCGACTTGGATTCTATTTATAATCTGTTAACCATAGAAGGCATTCGACTCAACCCAACGGAAATCGAATCAGAACTGGCGCTCCATGGAGTCGAGGCAAGCCGTCTATATGAGGAGTAGAAGTACGACCTTGTATAGCAAATAAAATAAGTTTCCTGGAAGCTATGTGGTTAAAAACACCCGAATTCAATAAGCGTGAGCTTCTTCCAGATAAAATTAAAGCAATCTTATCTGGAAGAAGCATCAAATCTTTTTAATAACCATTGCAGAGGCACCACCGCCACCATTGCATATCGCTGCAAGCCCTACTGCCCCCCCCTCCTGTCTTAAGATGCTGCTTAGTGTTACAACAATTCTAGCGCCCGAACATCCCAATGGGTGCCCCAAAGATACCGCTCCTCCATAAACATTTACTTTGTTCATGGGTAAACCCAAAATTTGTGCATTCACTAAAGCTACGACGGAAAAAGCTTCATTATATTCAAAATAATCAATGTCTTCTAGTGTCAATCCAGCTTTTTTTAACACCTTTTCTGTGGCTACACTTGGTGTAGTCGTAAACCATTCCGGAGCCTGTTCAGCATCAGCATAAGCAATAATCTCTGCTAAGGGGACAAGTCCAAGTTCTTCCAATTTCTCGCCAGACATGAGCAGCACCGCGGCAGCCCCATCACTTATTGTCGATGCGTTTGCGGCAGTTACAGTCCCCTCTTTTTTAAAGGCAGGCTTAAGCTCAGGTATCTTATCAAAATTGACCTGCGAAAACTCTTCGTCCCGCGAAACGACGACGTCTCCTTTACGACTTTGTATCGTTATAGGTTGAACCTCATTTAAAAACTTATTTTTTTGCCAAGCGTCCAGGCTTCTTTTATAGGAACTTATCGCATAACCATCCTGTTTTTCACGGCTAATATGATATTTCTCGGCACACAACTCTGCAAACATTCCCATTGCATCATTCGAATAAGCATCGCTCAAACCATCACGTTGTAAACCATCAACCAGACTCTGAGCTCCAAATTTAGCTCCCCAACGCATACTATTCGTATAATATGGTACCCTACTCATGCTCTCCATCCCACCAGCAATCACTATATCAGCATCTCCCAATAGAATACTTTGCGCAGCAACAGCTATTGCTTTCATTCCACTAGCACATACTTTATTAAGGGTAGTTGCAGCGGTATGATCCGACAAACCTGCTAACCGGGCTACCTGCCGGGCAGGCGCTTGTCCCAGATCAGCTTGCAAAACAGCACCAATAATAATCTCATCCACTATATCGCGGGAAATACCCGCCTCATCAACTACAGCCCCAACAACCTGGGCCGCGAGACTTGGCGCAGAAATAGATGACAAGGCACCACCAAAACTTCCAATTGGTGTGCGTTTCGCTGCAACGATAAATACACTCTTTGACATGATATAAAAAGTTTATAATTGTTCTGCTAAAATTTTGAGGGCTTATCGCTAGCATATCCCCAACAACCCTTCCTAATCTTAAAGATAAAAAATATAACAGATAACCCACAACAAGTCGGTTTTATTTTTTTTATCAAAACAGAATAAATAGAAAAAAAATAATAAAAAAACTTCCCTACTTGACCAATTGAACGAAAAATAAAGAATAAAAATTTGCAAAAAGCCAAGGCTTTTCGTTAAATTCGTTTAGATAACATCCTACTAGATGGTCATTCAAAAGGCCATCTTACAATAAGATAACCAAAAGCAAGATAAACGATTATGCAAACAATCAAGTTTACAGCTGAACATCAGATTTTTCGCGATACACTTCGCGCATTTATTCGAAAAGAAATTACACCTTACGTCGATGATTGGGAAAAACGGGGTGAGATCGACCGAAATGTGTGGAAGAAAATGGGTGATATGGGATTGATGGGACTCAATTATCCAGAAGTGTATGGTGGACTAGAGCTTGATTTTTATTATTCCTTGATACTCTGCGAAGAATTATCCTATTGTTTTTCTGGAGGATTTACCATTTCCGCGCTTGTCATTCAGTTTATGTCAGCTCCATACCTACTGAAATATGGTTCAGAAGATCTGAAAGTACGCTATCTTAAACCGGTTATTGCCGGTGATATGGTCAGTGCTGTTGCTATTACTGAACCCGGGGCTGGTTCTGACGTAAAGCAAATCAAAACAACAGCTGTCCGGGATGGCGATTTTTATATTGTCAATGGATCTAAAACATTTATTACCAACGGTTATTACGGTGATTTCTTCATTACAGCAGTCAAAACAGCTTCTGACCAAGGAACAAAGGGTATAAGCTTATTACTTATTGACAGAAATGCAACTGGAGTCTCGTCAAGCAAAATCAATAAATTAGGCTGGCACGCCTCTGACACTGCCGAGCTAGGGTTTAATAACGTACGAGTCCCTATTTCTCATCTCGTCGGCATGGAGGGAGAAGGATTTCGCTATTTAATGGATGGACTTCAGTTGGAAAGGCTTACCGCAGCTATTCATAGTCTCGCTACCGCAGAATCCGCATTTCAGTATACACTTGATTATATCGCACAACGTGAAGCCTTTGGAAAAAAAATCCAGGAATTTCAAACAATAAGGCACCGAATCGCGCAAATGGCAGCAGATATAGCAACCACGAAAGCCTTTGTCTACCATTGTTGTGATCTCCAGGATCAAGACGAATATGCAGTCCAAGAATGTTCCATAGCGAAGCTACAAGCAAGTGAGCTTGCCGTCAATGTCGTAAACCAATGTCTCCAATTATTTGGTGGTTATGGGTTTACAGAAGATTATAAAATCGCACGTTTATATCGCGATGTCCGTGTCGGCACCATTATCGGGGGAACCTCAGAAATCATGCTTGAAATTATCGCGAAAATGACAATAGATCATGTGACTTATCAATCAGGAAAGTCCAAACAATAGAAAGCTTTTTAAAAATTATCACCAAGCACAATGGATGAAAATAAATCTTATATGACCCACACGCTCTTTCGTGTAGAACAGGATAATCATCACATCATTACAATCCATCCGCTATCGACAGCAGCTCCCGAGCAGTTGGATATTATAGACTATCTCACGCAATTTGTTGATTTGGTTACGTTCATTCTCGAACGGGAAGATACCATAGGTGTCGTATACAGCTGCCCGATTCAAGACAAAAAAATTGAATATACGCAATTATTTGAGCAGTTTTCTTCAATCCGCTCAAGCCCTTCGAACTTATGCAAGCTTACATCAAAAGTATTGCATTGGGAAACGTTTAAAAAACCCATTGTTTCTCTCATTACAGACAATTGTACAGCTATTGCCCTAGCGACCATGTTATGGTCTAATTGTCGTATTGCCTCCGAAAAACTTCAGTTTGGCTTTCCGGAGAGTAAGTATGGTTTGTTTACAGCTTTTGGTACAACGATCTATTTACCTGCATTGATAGGTACTGAAAATGCCCTAAATCTGCTGACACAAAGCAAACTTCTGAGCAGTGAAGAAGCCCATAAACTTGGCTTAATCAATGAATTGACGCAGAAGCCCGCCGACATCCTTTCATTAGCAAAAAATTGGATACTTCATCCACCCAGCACGAATGCCGGCCATCACACAGAACAAATTGATAAACTGACGCCAGAAGCAATTCTCACTATCCAAAAAAAAGCACGCGGTTTATACCCCGGTACAAATGCAGTTATTGAATTATTAAGAAAAAACCCGTCATCTACAGCGGTTGAAGCTAGTGAGAGAGAAGCAATTTTATACCTAGAAGTCTTAAATCGCCCCGAACCACTCAGCATGGTCCGTACACTTCACTATGCTGTCCAATTGGCAAAATCACCCAATAGAATAAAACATCTCGACAACTATAAGTTAAATAAAATAGGTGTACTGGGTGCTGGGATGATGGGCTCGGGGATTGCTTATGAGGCCGCCCGAGCAGGAATAGAAGTTGCTTTAAAAGACGTTACACTTCCCCAAGCCGAACGGGGCAAAGCCTATTCTAGCCAGGTTTGTGAAAAATCATTGGCTTTAGGGGCCATGAACCCATCACAACGGGAGCAATTGCTTGCACGCATAAAACCAACTGACCAAGTCGATGACCTTAATGGATCTGACTGCATTATAGAAGCTGTATTTGAAGATTTCCACCTAAAGGCTGAGGTTACAAAAGAAAGCCTACCCTATTTAAACGAAAATGGCTTTTTCGCTACAAATACCACTTCATTGCCTATTACTGAGCTTGCTAAAGCAACCAATGATCCTAAAAAATTTATAGGGATGCATTTCTTTTCGCCTGTTGACCGCATGCCTCTTGTCGAAATCATCTGCGGTAAACAAACCGAGCAAAAAACCTTAGAGAAAGCACTTAGCACAGCTTTACGCCTCAATAAAATTCCAATAGTCGTGCAGGATGGTCCGGGCTTTTTCACCTCGCGTATTTTCTTCAATTATTTACTCGAAGGTATTACAATGGTACTGGAAGGCATCTCTCCGACACTGGTCGAAGAGGAAGCTATGGCTGCAGGATTTGCCGTGGGCCCATTGGCCGTATTGGATGAGATATCATTGGAATTGATGCTACACGTTTATGATCAGTTACCCGGTCTGCATGCCAGCCAAAAACGTGCATATACCTACCTCAAAGGAATGGTCGATCAGGAACGAAAAGGAAAAAAATCGGGCGCTGGATTTTACGATTATGACGTTGAAACCAAAAAGAAAACCATTTGGAAAAACCCTGTAATTGCATCTGCAAAGGAAAATGTAACACCTTCAATTATCCGGAAACGGTTGTTGCATGTCATGGCATTGGATAGCTATCGATGTCTCGCAGAAGGCGTACTCAACCAACCCATCGATGGCGATATTGGTTCTATTTTAGGTGTAGGGTATGCATCCTATACAGGTGGAGTATTTGGACATATCGACCGTACAACGCTTCCTACTTTCATTGCTGAATGTGAAGACTTTCAGGCCAAAGGCGAGCAATGGGATATACCAGAATCTTTAAGAGAACTGGCAAAAAAGAATTTCAGATTTTATAGTGGTTTTGACTCAAATTGGCGATAGATTAGCCAATCTATGTTCTTTCGTCCAAAGAAGCGTGCATAAGCTGTTTAAGTGCACTAAAGTACAGGTAATCATAAAAACAACAAAACAAAAGGTTGCGACCTTAAAAAGAATATTCGGTGCAGTTAACGCTGTAATAGAAACGAAAGCAGGGGTAACAAAACAAATAGTTTGGTCCCCCCGTCCTCTCTATATCATTAGCGTACAAAAAGATCCATCAGCTGCGAGACATCCTGTTCGAGAAAAGTATCGTAGTCCAAAGTAGCTGTAAGTATTTCCTTTTGCTGTTTTTCAGAAAATACCCGAGCAAGATTTGTTTTGTATTTTTCGATTAATTTAGGAATTCCCTCCGCCCTCCTTCTTGGATGACCTATCGGATATTCAACGACCAATTCAGGCAATATTGTACCGTCAACCAGTTCAATTGTCAAAGCATTTGATATGGCACGTTTCTGTGGATCGTGATAGTCAGCGGTGAATTGAGTATCTTCCACGCAGGAAATCTTATCGCGCAGTGCATCAATTCTTGGATCCGAAGCGATATGGTTTTCATAGTCATCAGCCGTCAAACGGCCGAAGATCAACGGAACAGCTACCATGTATTGGATACAATGATCACGGTCTGCAGGGTTATGTAAAGGTCCCTTTTTATCAATAATCCGGATAGCAGCTTCATGTGTACGAATGGTTACACGGGCGATATCTGAACTGCTTTTTCCAAATTCTTTCAGTTGTTGATGAAGTTGCATAGCAGCTTCCGCTGCTGTCTGTGCATGGAATTCTGCGGGAAATGAAATTTTGAAGAGAATATTTTCCATCACATACGATCCGTAAGGACGCTGAAATTTAAATGCACTCCCTTTAAAGGATACGTCGTAGAATCCCCAAATTGGAGCTGTCAAAACAGAGGGGTAGCCCATTTCTCCTGTTTTTGCGATCAGGGCCAATCGAACAGCACGTGAAGTTGCATCTCCAGCGGCCCAAGATTTTCGGCTACCTGTATTTGGTGCATGCCGATAAGTGCGTAAAGCTTGTCCATCAACAAAAGCCAAAGAAACCGCGTTGAGCAATTCCTCTCTTGTGAGTCCAAGGAGTCTGCCTACAACCGCTGTCGAAGCGACCTTAACCAAAATAACATGGTCCAACCCCACTTTATTAAACGAGTTTTCAAGTGCCAAAACACCTTGTATCTCATGAGCCATAATCATCGCCTCGAGTACCATTTTCGTTTTCAATGGTTCTTGACCATTCGCAATATTCGTTCGGCTCAACCAATCTGCCACAGCTAAAATTCCCCCTAGATTATCGGATGGATGCCCCCATTCTGCCGCTAGCCAGGTATCATTAAAATCCAGCCATCGAATAATCGTACCGATATTGAATGCTGCCTGAACAGGATCTAATTGAAAATCTGTACCCGGCACCCGAGCACCGTTCGGTACAATGGTCCCAGCCACAACTGGCCCCAACAATTTAGTACAGGCAGGATAGGTTAATGCTTCCAAGCCGCAGCCAATGGTATCGAGGAAACAGTAAAAGGCCGTATTCCAAGCGACTTTTTCCTCAATTTTATAATTTAGGACATAGTCCACAATGTCCACTAAAACCTGATCCGGTTGTGGTCTTTCATTTGATATTGCTGAACTCATTCGTGTATTTCGTATAAGACTATCGTTCTATTTATTGATATAATTCGTTTTTTCCTGCGCCAAATTCTTCCTCAAAGCCCCTGTTCAAAAAGCACTTTTTAACGCCTTTTCCCGATCCAAATTTACCGTTCTGAAAGAGGTACAAACGGTCTGTCCTCAGGACCAACATAGTTTGCACTTGGTCGGATAATTTTTCCATCCTGACGCTGCTCGAAAACATGCGCTGACCAGCCTGTAATACGTGAGAGGACAAATAACGGCGTAAACATCTCCGTTGGAATGCCCATAATATGATAGGACACCGCAGAATACCAGTCCAGGTTCGGAAACATTTTCTTTTCCTCCCACATGACTTTTTCCAACCGCTCTGCGATCAGGTAGAGTGTCATGTCGCCCGCTTCTTCCGACAGCTCTTTTGCCACTTGTTTTATAACTTGATTTCTTGGATCCGAGATTGTGTATACAGGATGGCCAAAACCAATAATGACTTCTTTGTTTGCCAATCGCTTCCGGATATCCGCTTCCGCCTCATCAGCATTTGCATAACGACTCTGAATTTCGAAAGCGACCTCATTGGCTCCGCCATGCTTAGGTCCACGTAGCGCACCTATTGCGCCAGCGATGCAGGAATACATATCTGATCCTGTACCAGCAATCACCCGAGCTGTAAATGTAGATGCATTAAACTCGTGTTCGGCATATAAATTGAGTGAAATCTGCATCGCTCTTACCCAAGAAGACGACGGCGATTTTCCGTGTAGCAGATGCAAAAAATGCCCGCCCAACGTTGCATCTGATGTCTCTACCTGCACCTCACGTCCATGCTGACTAAAATGATACCAGTACAACAGTGCTGAGGCCATCGAAGCCATCAGGCGAGTTGCAATGTCACGGGCACCAGCAATGGGATGACTGTCTTTCTCGGGCGAAACACTGCCGAAAAAAGAAACATAAGTCCGTAAAACATCCATGGCATGTGCCGTCGATGGCAACTGCTTGAGGACCTGTTGAACAGTAATAGGCAGACCACGTTGACTGATCAGCTGACTTTGATAAGTGACGAGCTGGGCCTGTGTTGGTAGACTTCCATAAATAAGTAAATAAGCGACCTCTTCAAAACTTGCCTGATGCGCCAGATCTAAAATATCATAACCCCTATAATGCAGATCATTACCACTTTTTCCGACAGTGCTCAAAGCCGTATTACCAGCTGCTACACCAGAGAGTGCTACACTTTTTTTGGGCTTAAAACCTGTGCTATTTGTCTCTTCCATCTGAATATAATTATTTGTTAAACAATTGATCCAATCGATTTTCATAGGAATAATAATCGATACTTCTGTATAACTCTTCTCTCGTCTGCATGTCGTCGATCACATTAACCTGCCCACCGTCTTCCCGAATGTGGCGATAAACATTTGTAGCCGCTTTATTAGCTGCGCGGAAAGCAGAGAGTGGATAAAGAACAATAGAAACATCGGCTTGACGTAGTTCATTCAGGCTAAACAACGGTGTTTGTCCAAATTCGGTGATATTCGCCAAAATAGGAAGGCCAGTTGCCGCACTAAATTGAACGTATTGCTCCAAATGATGTACTGCTTCAGCAAAAATAAAGTCCGCTCCAGCTTCTTTATAAGCCACCGCTCTTTCCAAAGCAAGTTCAAGGCCTTCAGAAGCAAGTGCATCCGTACGTGCACCAATGGCAAAATGTTCATCCGTTCGTGCATCCACCGCCGCCTTGAGGCGGTCAACCATTTCAGATCGAGAGACGAGCTCTTTCCCAGGCCGGTGACCACAACGTTTAGCACCCACCTGATCCTCCATGTGAACTGCTGCCGCGCCCACTTTAATTAAAGACTTTATTGTACGTGCCACATTGAATGCCGAAGGACCGAAGCCAGTATCAATATCCACCAGCAAAGGAAGTTTACACACATTTGTAATGCGATCCACATCAATCAAAACATCCTGAAGTGTTGTAATCCCAAGATCTGGAATTCCAAGTGAACCTGCTGCAACACCACCTCCAGAAAGATAAATAGCTTTAAAACCAGCCTGTTCAGCCAAAAGCGCATGATTAGCATTAATCGCTCCAACAATTTGTAATGGTTTTTCATTCTTGATCGCTTCCTTAAAAAGGAAGCCAGGGGATTTTATCATAATATCGAATTTGAAATTCCAAGCCCTATAGCCTTCTCTAGATGCAGGCTACAGCGATTACTTAAGTTTAATTAGTCTGAAGAATTCATTTTTCGACCCTTCCTCTTAAAGATAGGAATTATCAATGCAATAAAACAAATTATTTTCTACATTCAAGGTAAATCACAGAAGAAAATACGGCAATACTCCCTATTAATTATAAATAAATTATTTCAACGGTTAAAGCCTTCCCTCAGTCTGCTAAATGGCTTTAACAGCCGTGTACTCTTTTTTGTAAAGGAGGATACATGATCAATCAAAAAGTCCCAACTTTTGATGTTGAGGCTTTATCCGAAAGGTTAACAGTACTCCTTACTCCAAAGGGGAGTAAATTTTCCTCCAAACGAGCAAAAAAAAGCGGGATCTTTCGATACCCGCCCAATTAAGCACTTTAAACTATTTTTTACCATTGTCTTTTGCCCACCACAATCTTTTTCCCCAGTTATAATCTACTGTGCCTTCAGCAGCTGCCTTTACGTTATCCGTATTATATAAGTATTCATTATTCGGATAAGGCAAGCGCCATGGCTGATCTGTATGTGGAGTTGCTGAATTTTGAATTTTTGAAGGATAATTAGTAGTAGGAATTCCCGTCCGTCTGTATAAACTCCATGCTTCAAAATTTTCTTTAAACAAGGCGACCCACATATCCCAATAGATACGGTCCTTTGTACCATCAAATTTACCTGCACCAGCAAGATAAGTTGTGATATCAGAAGCAGCGACATCATTATCTTGCATCGACAATGTCACAGCCTTTTCATAGGCATCTTTAGCGGAAATTCCAACATTATAACCCGATAAAGCAGCTTCTGCTAATGTATAATAACTTTCACAAGCACGATAAAAAGGTACTGCTCCAGCGGGATTGTTGATGTAATGCAGACCAATCCAAGAAATTGAAGTCGATGGAGAAGGGTTGGTAAGCGAACCGTTGACAAACCCTACATACTTACCAGCATTATTTTTCTGCGCTATTGAAGCAATTCTAGGATCTTTTGTTTCATTTAAATGGTCGATAAAAATATCAAACATACCCCAGTTGTTGATCCGATTACCATTGATACCTGATTTGTACCATGGTTCCATATAAGGTAGCGTTCCCGGATAAACCATTTGACAATTTTCCGCGTTGGTTTCTATGATTGGATATTTTGTCTTATTACCTGCAATTTCTTCAATCGTAGATTTAGCTAAAGCAGGAGCAACGGATGATATCCGCATCGCCATCCGCAAACGCAAAGAATTACAGAATTTCTGCCATTTCAGCATTTGCAGCTTTACATTATCTTGCCCAGAATTTTTAGGCCCATAGATAATATCGTATTCCAATGTTTCATCGGTACCAATCCCAGCGGCGAGTTCATCAGCAATTGATTTGAGATCGGCCAACACCGCCGGAAAAATGTCCTCCTGCTTATCATATTTGGCTTTCAATACCGAACCATCGTCTGGCCGCCCTTTAAATGCCTCTGAATACGGAATATCTCCCCAGCCATCCAACAAATAAGACCACATATAATTATTCCAAATTCTTGCTATAGCCCTTGTGTTTTTATACCCCTCTGCAGTGGCATCAGTCTTTTTCAGCATATCCTTCATTTGGGTGATATTATAGTAACAAGCGGCCCAGCGATTGCCATAGGTATTATTTGTCGGAATCAATCCACTTAAATTATCTGGATATTGAATTTTAACAATATATCCAGCAAATGTACCATACCCATCAACATCACCACCAAATTGGTCACCTGCGTTTCGCATCACATTAACCAACATGTTTTGTGGTGGAACATTATTTAAAGCATCCGGGTCGGTATTAATTTTCTCAAAATTCTTGGTACACCCTGTAACCAGAAGAACGGCTAATAAAGGCGTATATTTTAGTTTTTTAATAAAAGTATTCATAATCGTAATTTTTTGGGGTTCTAAATCTTAAACTTTATGTGTTAATTAAAATGTAAAACCAAGTTTAAGACCTATACTTCTTGAGTTTGGAACACTGGCTTGTTCAAATCCTACACCTCTAGAATCACTAGATACACCTCCTCCTTCCGGATCCAACCGCATCGTGTTCGATTTATGCACCCACAGCAATGCTAAATTGGTACCTGTGACAGAAATATTAGCCCGCTTAATCCCTTTTATTTTACTATACAGATGTTTAGGTAAATTATACGAAATATAGGCTTCTCTTAATTTCAGAAAAGAGCCATCAAAAACATACATTTCGGCAATGCCTCCATTTTCATACCAGTCCTGCGCAGTAGTCTCGATGGTATTTGCAACCCAGCCTCCTTTTCCGTCCGACATGGCAAATCGTTCGTTTTTCATCACGTCACGACCGGCAAGAATAGCACGTTCACGAATCCCGTCGACAGCAGTAATTTCCGCTATACCCGTCGCATATCCATGAGACATGGTTTGTGACCAAATATCTCCCCCCTTACGGAAATCGAGCATAAAGCCAAATCTAAAATCTTTAAAAGTGAAGTCATTACGCATCGAAGCCAAGAAGTCCGGCACAGCATTACCAATCACCTGACCATCAAGTGGTGTAGAAACCAGACCATTGGAACCCACTTTAATAGCACCTTTCATCGGTCCATCTGTTACACGATCGTAACCTGGTCCTACCAAGCTGCCCCATGGACGTCCGACAGACGCCATATTGGAGATACCCCAAGTCCAACCCTGTCTATAATCTTTCAAACCCAATTCTGGATAAAGTTCAACAACCTTGTTTCTATCTTTTGAAAAGTTGACAGTTGTTGTCCAATTTAACCCATCTTCGCGCTTAAGGATATCGCCGCGTAATTGCACTTCAATACCCTTACTTCGAATTTCTCCCGCATTTAGGAAGATACTGCTGAATCCAACCACATTGGAGGTCGTCACTGGAAGCAATTGTTTTCTATTTATCTTTTGGTAATAGGTAACATCTAAGTGGAGACGGTCTTTGAATAAACCAAGCTCAGTACCGATTTCATAAGAAGTAATGGCTTCAGGTTCTAAGCCTTCGATGGCATAAACCATGCTTTTGTACATTTGCGCTAGGTTATTATAGGCATCTGTTTGCGCATAATAATAGTTTCCATTTTGATAAGGTCGTGTAGCGTTACCTACTTTCACCAAATTAAATCGCATTTTCCAAAAATTCAAATAGTCACTTTTCAGACCTTCAAATGAAGCTGTTGGAATCCAGCTTAAACTTGCCGAAGGATAAAAAAATGATTTTTTTAACGTTGAAGACCAATCGTTCCGCGCTGTTAAATCTAAATACAATTGATCTTTCCAGCCCAAATTAGCCTGTCCATATACCGAATTGGAACGACCTTTAGAATGGTCCATAACGGTGTAGGCATCTCCGATTTTATTCGAAATGGTATAGACCCCCAACACATTTAATCCTTTTGCTCCTATTGTATTTGTTTCATATTGATAGTCCCGATAATTCGCTCCCAAAATACCTGTTAAACTCAGATCGCCAAATTGCTTATTAAAATTTGCAATAAAGTCTGCATTAAAATCAGAATTGCTATTTTTAATTTCATTAAACTTACCATTCTTATTATCAAAATTATAATAAGTCGTTTCAAACATATGTGTATTATAGTAATCCAATCCTACACGTCCCTCAAATTTTAAAAAATCAAAAGGTTGATAATATAGGGATGTCTTACCGAAAACACGGTTCATTTTCATAGCGTTACGGGATTCATGCATCGTATAAAAAGGATTCATGTGGTAAGCGGAATTCCAATTGTAATAGGTATAATTCCCTTGTGCATCTTTTTGATCCCAGTTCTTTTTCAGGTCCTGCATATCCACCTGACGACCAAACCAGATTAGGCCATTCATTGGATTGGCAGCATCATAACCCTGCGTGACCAAGTTGTTACTTTCTGTACGTGTAAAGTTACTCATGATATCATAAGACACTTTATCACTGACCTTATATTCATTGTTCAGCTGTGCGGTATATTTTTTCTGATCCGTATTAGGCACCGTTCCAGTTTGATTTCGGTAAGAAATTGAAGCGCGTGTAGATGATCGATCTGATTTGGAAAGTAATGAAACATTGTGGTTTTGAGAAAAACCGGTTTGAAAGAACTCTCTAACATTGTTTTTATGTGAATTCCATGGGGTTGCCTGGCGTACACCATTCACAACCGGACTATTAAATTGTGGTATCAACAAGCCAATGTCCATGCGAGGGCCCCAAGATTCATCGATGTTATCATTAACACCAGAGTTTCCTGTCCCATCAACATAACTGAATGAATTCTGCGTTACATAATCCTGGTAGGATAGATTTCCGCCAAATTTCTTAAAACTGTATTCATCCCCTCTAGATCCCTGACCATATAAATTCTGATACTTCGGCAAATTGGCCGCCCTATCAATGGAAAAATTTCCGTCGTACGAAATTTGAACACCGTTTTCGGCGCGTTTTCCAGATTTTGTCGTAATCATAATAACGCCTGTACCAGCACGCATACCATATAGTGCCGCAGCCCCACCTTTCAGTACGTTGATGCTTTCGATATCATCTGGATTAATGTCGTTTAAACCCGAACCGTAATCCACCCCAGTATACGTATTATCACCACTACGTTGAGAATCATTTGTAATAGGAATACCATCCACTACAATAAGTGGTTGCTGATTTGCCTGTAAGGACGTATTTCCACGAATGGAAATACGGGCAGAAGAACCTATCGCTCCACCAAATTGGTTCACCTGAACACCTGCAACTTTACCCGCCAATGCCCCTGTTAGGCTATATTGTCCGGCATCTGTCAGTTCTTTTGCTTTAACCTCCTGCATGGCATAACCCAACGATTTTTTCTCTCTTGTGATACCTAATGCAGTAACCACCACTTCATCTAAATTCTCTGCTGAAGATTCTAATGTAACGTTTAAATTCGTTTGATTATTCAGTTGAAACTGCTTGGATTTGTAACCAACTGCAGTGACATTTAAAACTCCTCCACCTGTATATGTTAATGAAAATCCACCATCAATTCCTGTCTGCGTGCCGGCACCGCCTCGAATGGTTACCGATACTCCCGGTATTGGTTTGCCGTCCTGATCCAACACTTTGCCTTTAAGTGCTGTTTGGGCATAAAGCGCAGAACATACTAGTATATTGGATGCTAGTATTGCAATACTTCTTTTGTTCATAAGCTAGTCTCTGTTAGTTAGTTTAAAATGCTTTTATAAAATCTAATTTATGCAAATGTTAAAACAGAGCTCGCTATGATATTGACCAATATTACCCATATTTTAACCTCAAATGTTAAAATATTACAACCTCCACACAATAGATCCCTATCACCCAGCTTGAATAAACAAACCGCAAGCACCTATTAAACAAGACAATACCACTTAAAAAAAACAAACCCTTGCCAACATATTGACAAGGGTTTTCGCTTCAGTAAAAACAATACAAATTACTTAGTTTTCAATAAATTTCTGTCCATGGAAAACCCGTTTCGCCTGTCCCCGCGTCACGTCGATTTGGTTTTTCCATTTTTGTTCTTTGGCCGTATTTAACTCAACGCTTTCCAAATCCCGCAGACGTGCAGCCAAGCGCAGCATTGCGATCTCTTTATTCTGCAATTGCGATCTCGTATCCATCACCTGAACACTCATCCCTGTCGGACCATGCGTCGCTCTAACGCCAGAACTTACTTTATTGACATGCTGTCCACCTGCACCGCTACTTCGCATCGTTTGGAAATATACATCCCTCACATCCAACACCTTTTCCTTTTCACCTGGATGATACGTTTTAACTTCGACAAACCAATTCTTCCGTTTGTGTAAAGGACGAAAAGGGCTTTTACACACCCAACAGATTGTACCAATCCAATGATCAATCAAATGATCCATATTTTTTCCTCTCAATCTGACGATCAACGAACAAGGAAGTCCATCAACTTCTTCTCTTTCCATTTCCGTGACTTCAACTCCTACTCTACTACCTTCAAAAGAGATTCTGTCGACTACCAACCTGACGGCCATATTACATTCCTTAGGACCTCGTCCCGAAGAAATTTGTAAATACCTTTCTTTCATAACCTTATTTGTCCATACGTACAATCTTCGGACTAAACGTTCCGAGAACTGTTACTAACTCCTGTTGTAATTTCATCACCCGATGAATATCTTTATAAGCGCGTGGTGATTCATCCAATGCACCGCCAATCAATTCCACACCATGTGCTTCCAGATCTTTCAGCATAGCGCTTTTTGTCAAATTATTTTTGCAGGCAGATCTCGACATGACACGCCCCGCTCCATGGGATGCAGATTGTAAACTTAAGGGGTTTCCCGTTCCCTCCACAATGAACCCTGGCGCTGTCATCGAGCCGGGAATCACCCCCAGCACACCCTTGCCTGCAGGGGTTGCTCCCTTCCGATGAACAATACATTCCTCCCCATTCACGAATTCCTTCCATGCGAAATTATGATGGTTTTCGATCGTTACCACGGGATTACCGCCAAGTGCTTTAGCCAAACGTCGGTGGATATCTGCATGACAGGCCTGGGCATAGTCCCCTGCCAAATTCATTGCCATCCAGTATTCTTGTCCTTCTTGGCTTGCTAAATCCAACCAGGCCAAATGTTGGACATGACGCGGTAATGGACATTGTTGCGCTGCAAGACTTGTGTAATGCTTAGCGATATTCGCCCCCAGACCCCGAGAGCCACTATGGGATAAAATCCCCACATACTGTCCTGGATTTATCCCCCATTCCTCCCGCACGGTATGAAGCTCAACAATGCCTAATTCAACAAAGTGATTCCCACTACCGGAAGTACCAAATTGTCTGTAAGCTTTACCCAATAGGGATTTTATTAGTGGAATTTCCTGAAATTCAGTTCTACTGAAAATAGCGTGGTCATGCTTATCACGATGTGTGTCATTTAAACCAAATTTGGTGTTTTCCTTCAATATATTTTTCAGTTGGAATTCCCTTCCTTTGAAATAACTGACCGGTAAATCGAATATCGACAGGCTCATCCGACAGCCGATATCTACACCTACACCATAGGGTATAACGGCATTTTCTGTGGCCAATACTCCGCCGATGGGAAGTCCGTACCCTGTATGTGCATCCGGCATCAGTGCACCTTGTCTTGAAATAGGCAATCTCAGTGCATCATACAACTGTCTTTTTGCCTGCTCATCAATTTCATTTTCACCAAATATGCTAAATGGAGCACTATGTGAATGAAGTTCCTGCATACGTACTTCAACAGGTTTAACAAGTCCTTCAGAGATCTTTCCCCATATTTTATGCTCCATAAATCGCTCCGGAGCTTCTATCAACTCAGCAAGTTCAAGAAGAATGGTTTCTTTATTTTCCTTCTTTCGATACCTTGTGATCAGCCCTAAAGCTGTATTAACTATATTATTTTGTGGAAAACCTATTTTTACTAGATCTTTTCCAGCTAATTTACTTCCCATTTTTATAAAAAATATAAATAATTGGCCATCAATTTCCTCTTGGAAATCGGCAGCCTTTTTGAAAAAATTTCGGGAATATTCTTTTAGGGATTACGATTCTATTACGCATTTTTTCTTAATGCACAGTCAATTACTCCTATAGAGTCAACGCACCCGTTTTTCAAAAACGCTGCAGCCCTGACGAGGTTTGACTGTCTAAATAGAAACTAAAATCCGGAAAATTAAAAAGCCCGAATGAACCTCGGCTTTTTCATCTGTATAAATTGGTTTTTCAAAAGAAGTAAAGCGACCTGATTATTCACTCCAACGGATTGAACAAACACGATGCGCTCCTATTTCGAAGAATATCTTAAATAGGACGAAAAGCACGAAGATTGCTTTCGGCAAATCCATTTGCCTTAAAAGCTTGCTGTGTTATTATTCTAGCGACCAACATATCTTTTCGTGTTTAAATTATTAAAATATTATTATCAAGTGCAAATATAAGTAAGTTCAGCTTAAAATAGCAAAATTCGCGAAAATTTAATCCGAGTTAAATGGAAGCGGATCCTTTAACACAAATTTAAAGTCGAGTGTCTTCTCGCCTCTGGTCACTCGAAAATGCATTTCCTTTCCCTCTTCTGATTTAAAAAGATTGTGAATTGACTCCAGGGAAAATGACGATGCAGATCTACCATTGATCCGTACAACCTTATCTCCGGGTATTAGTCCTGCGATTGCCGCAGGCGAACCATCACGAACAGTCGCAATTTTGTACATATTTCGAAGTACAAAGCGATACTGTACGCTGTTACCCATTCTTACCTCTGTACCGCCATCTTTTTGCAGAACGACAGGTATTTCTTCTTTTTCGTATTTAATGCCATCATGTATAATCTCCAAGCCACTCATATTCAGATAATAAAAGCGATCAAAATCTTTATTCTTATGAAGGTATATCGACTTGTTGGGATAATCGAATACGACCTTAAATCGGCGTAACAACTCGTTTCCAATAGAACCTATTCTTTCGCTCACAAATGTTGCATGCTGTAACGAACTCAATTCGGGATAGGCTACCAAGGGGTAGTTCATTGTAAACGGCCCAAGTTCGAGCGATCGGATTCGATTTCTTTTTCCATAAATCTCACCGTTAAACCCCTGCCCAATGTAGTCATCAATAAATGGGGGCTTAATATCAAAATTGTTTAGCTTTGAAGGAATTAGCATTAAGGCATCGCTATTTCCCATGTCGATCAATACGCGACCATCAATAGAAACATCCCCCTGTTTAAAAGCAACCGCAGTATAGGGACGACTATTTAAAATATCCAGCGGCAAACGCTGCATCTTGTCAAGCCCCTTGGGCCGGTTCGCCTTGGCATATAAGGTAATACGATGTTTTTGAAAATCTATTTCTATGATTTGGTTTTCAAAAAAGCGACTTCCCATAATTCCATTAACTTCCACTCCTATCCGGGTAGAGATATCAATATGCGCATTTTGAAGAATATAGATCGGTTGGTCTAAATCCTCATATACCCCAGCAATATTCACCTGATTATGTATGGATAAATAGCCATCCAACCCCTCTTCCCTGCCCAATCCCTGAAATTTGTTAACAAAAACAGCGCTATCAATTGACTTTAATGTTTCGCCAAATATCATGGTTTCTTTAACCCCCGTATCCAACAGGAAGTTCATCATATATCCATTTACCTGTACAGGTATAATCACCAGGTTATGTACGAAAAGGAAAGGAATTTTAACATTCTTTTTCCCGTTTAAGACAAACCCCACTTGCCCCTGAGTAATGAAAAAACACAGCAGTGCCAGCGATAAAAAAACTGTTTTCATCCAAGTTTATATTTGGTATTTCCAATTTAAACAAGAATATTCAGATTAAAGAACATTTATAAAAAAAAGCCCATTTCTTATTGCCATTTCGACGGTAGTTAATTTATCCTTCTTATCTACAAGTCTGGTTCAAGATTACACTTACTTTACCGTTTCTGTGCTATTTTATTGCTGTTTTATTGCTGTTTTATCGTTAAAATACCAAAGAAACGCCAAAGAAATATCAAAGAAACGGCGAACGAATACCGAGGAAGGTCTAATGAAAGTAGCTACAATAAGCGAAGAAACACCAAAGAACAAGCAATAGCTGCAGCAACTTAGAATCAAATAGTGACCAAATTAGTATTTTAGACATTGCTTGTTCAGTGATTGTTCAGTGCTTGTTCAGTGATTGTTCAGTGCTTGTTCAGTGCTTGCTCAGTGCAAACTGAATAACCAATGACTGATCACTGTCTAAAGATTGATTAAAAATTGTTATTAGATATAAGTTGATATTAGGATGTATCCGTTTTAGTACCTACCTTGATTAGCTATAATCCGGGACTTGAGGCAATCTTCAGGTCAGATGCAGCATAGACGCACAAAAAAAGCCTCTTTACTTACTGTAAAGAGGCTTTTAGTACCCGGAGCCGGAGTCGAACCGGCACGGTTTCCCACTGGTGTTTGAGACCAGCGCGTCTACCAATTCCGCCATCCGGGCATATCCGTTTGGGATGATGCAAAAGTAGGTTTTTTATTGAAAAGGAGAAAACTTTTTGAACAAATTTTCAATGAAAACCAATATAGAACTGAAATTCAGTCGAATAATTTTTCATTAGTTACTCAAAAAACTTGCTTTAACCGTGATATTAGCTGTTTTTTTTCTCGAGGTTGTATTAAATGCACCGCCAGAAGAGTACTCTTCGTTGTCGTTTTGTCCTGTTATCTGAAAAATTCCGAGATCGGCCTTTACCAGATTACCTAATCCGGCATTCGATTCCTTTGCAATATTGTCTGCACGTTGATGTGCATTTTTTGAAGCCTGTGAAATAAGTTCCAATTTCAGATCCTCTAGCTTGGAGTAATAATAATTGGGGGTGCTGGAGCTAAGTTCTATCCCTTTGGAAATTAATGTCGATATTTCTCGTGAGGCATTGTCCACTTTATTTAAGTCTTTTGATTCGACACTTACGGCCTGCGATAATGTATAACCGGAAAAAGTATTATAACCATTCCCCTTTCCATCTGTATGATATTCGAAATCTTTGGCAATATTAACGGCCTCGAAACGGATTTCGTCGGCTTTAACCCCCTGTTGTACTAAAAAATCCCGCACCAAATCACGATCAGTGGCCAGTTGTGCTGAAGCAGCACTCAATTCATAATTCTTTCGGCTAAAAGTAGCACTCCATTTGACTAGATCAGATTCGAAATCTTTTTTGGCATTACCATTAACAGTGATTGTCTGCGTCGATTTAAACTTATAACGATAAGCTGTACCCAATATCCAGGTGCCAAGCAAGAGCACAGCGCCCATTATAATCGAAATAATAACAGCGGATGATGATTTCATAACCAGTTTTTTATGTTTACGTAACAATGAATATACCAAAAAATCGATGTTTATTTATTTTTTATGAATAAATTGCGACAAAAAGGTTTAAAATATGAATAAGAAAAGTATCTGTATTCCATTTTGTTTTCTGGCAGCATTCGCTGCCCATGCACAAAAGAAACCATTGGATCATACGGTATATGATAGTTGGCAAAGCGTATCATCGCCCTATATCAGTAAATCGGGAAAATTTATCCTGTTCCAGGTCGTTCCACAAGAAGGCGATAATCAGCTTTTTCTCAAAACCAAAGAAAACAAAGAACTCATTCAAATTCCCCGTGGATATAATGGAAAACTGACAGATACCGAAAACCATCTGGTAAGTTTGGTCAAAGCGCCATTTGCCGTAACCCGCGAAGCCAAAATCAAAAAGAAGAAAGCCGAAGAACTCCCAAAAGATTCATTGGCGATCTACAATTTAACAACTTCATCGCTTGTCAAATTTGCGCAGGTAAAATCATACAAAATTGCCGATCAAAACAACAATTTCGTCTCTTTTCTTTTCGACAAGGAAACAAATGAGAAATCTGAAGCAAAAACGGCTAATGATGCCACATCAGCAAAGAAAAGCAGCGATAAAAAGAAAAAAACAGTTGCAACGCTTGCTTTATATGATTTAAATTCTGGTGATTCGGTACAATTTTCATCGGTAGATCAATACGAATGGAATAAAAACGGATCAAAAATTGTTTTTTCAAAAAAAACGGATTCGAAAGATAGCCTGTCAAAAGAATCTGGAGTCTACCTTTACGAAATAGCAACTAAAAAGCTCAAAAAAATATCAAATGGAAAAGGCAATTATAAAAATTTCAAATTTGATGAATCAGGCAACCAGCTCGCTTACCTAGGGGATCTCTCCAATGAAAAGGCATTGCTGAAAAATTATAATTTATATTACTATTCAAATGGTATAGATACAGCCCAATATCTTGCAACAAAAACCAGCAATGGTATACCTAAAAACTGGGCCGTTAGCGGGGATGGGGATATCCGTTTCAGCAGAAATGCAGAGAAGTTATTTTTCGGCATAGCACCAATACCGCGTGTCAAAGACACCACTTTGGTTGATTTTGAGCATGCTAAAGTAGACGTTTGGAACTGGCAAGACGATTATTTACAACCAATGCAGTTGGTAAATTTAAAGAAAGACCTTGCAAGGAACTTCTTAGCGGTCACTTACCCTAAATTCAATCGTAACATTATCCCCCTGACGGATCAAACATTCAACTCCACCGCACTTACACCGGACGGAAATGAAGAGTATATCTTAGCGCGTACTGATTTTGGCAAGCGCATCGCAAGCCAATGGGAAGGTAGCACAAAAGATGACATCTATCTGGTTTCGACAAAAACAGGAAATAAAGAGTTAATCCTTTCAAACTTTTCGGGAAATGCAATCTTGAGTCCTGACGCAAAATACATCGTATATTTCGACCAAGATAAAGGAACCTGGAATTCCTATCAGGTTAGTTCAAAGAAAAAGACAGTTCTAAACGACGGTATACCTGCCTCCTTTGCCGACGAGGAAAATGATATGCCTACCTCTGCACAAGGATACGGCATGGCAGCATGGAGCCCAGACTTTAAAGGGATTTACGTCAATTCGAGATATGATATCTGGTATTTTAACTTGGACGGTTCCAACAAATCCATCTTAACGAACGGCTATGGAGCTGCATCACAAACAACTTTCCGCTATTTGCCTTTAAAAAGAGAAGAAGATCGCGAACAAGCCACTACACTTGACTATAAAAAGGGTGGTTTTCTAACGTCTTTTGACAATAAAACCAAAGAGTCTGGTTTCTACCAGTTCAAGGGACAGCATAGCGATCCTAAAAGTCTTTTGGTAGAGGCAAAAACGTTCAAGAATATCAGCTCTTCGACAGATCAACAAACGATACTGTACAGTAAAGAGGATTATATTAATTCACCTAATATCTATACCAATACCATCAAGTTCAAAGACGAATTACAGCTATCCAATATTAACCCCCAACAGGCTAATTACAATTGGGGTACAGCAGAACTTGTTCATTGGACAACGCCTGAAGGAAATCAGGCTGAGGGAATTCTTTATAAACCAGAAAATTTTGATCCTGCAAAAAAATATCCCATTATAGCTTACTTCTATGAAAAGCTTTCCGATGGATTATATACCTATCAACCTCCTGCTCCTACACCATCACGTTTGAACATCCCCTATTTTGTAAGTAACGAATACCTTGTATTTGCACCAAATATAAGCTACAAAACAGGTCACCCTGGTCAATCAGCTGAAGAATACATCAATTCGGGGATGAGATACCTCGCTCAGAATGCATGGGTTGATAGTACGAAGATGGGAATACAGGGTCAAAGTTGGGGTGGCTATCAAGTTGCTCACCTCATTACACGGACCAATATGTATGCTGCGGCTTGGACTGGTGCTCCTGTTGTCAACATGACATCTGCCTATGGCGGAATACGCTGGCAAACCGGTATGTCGCGTCAATTCCAATACGAACATACACAGAGCCGCATCGGAAAAACCCTATGGGAAGCTCCGGAACTGTACATCGAAAATTCACCTTTATTCCATTTAGATAAAGTTAAAACTCCTGTTGTCATTATGGCCAATGACAATGACGGGGCCGTGCCATGGTATCAAGGCATTGAAATGTTTACTGCATTGCGCCGATTAAACAAACCCGTATGGATGCTGAATTATAATGGTGATGAACATAACCTCATACTCCGACAAAACCGCAAGGATATACAAATTCGGGAACAGCAATTCTTCGATCACTTCCTAAAAGGTGCCCCCGCCCCTGCCTGGATGAAGAAAGGAGTACCTGCCACCGAAAAAGGAATCGACTGGGGGTTTGAATTATAATACAAAACAATAAAAAAGGTGTGATTTATACGAATCACACCTTTTTTATTAGCTAAAAACCATAATTTTTGAATTATTTCACAAAAAACATCAAAAAAAATTTCAGTTTTCAATAAAAACACAATATTTTTGAAAAACAAAATCAACAAAACTGTAATTTAACTACAAAATACAAATGTCGAACCTAAGATTCAAAGCAGTAGAAGCAGCAGGCTCACGCCAAATTGCTTCATTTGAAAAAGTTGAAACTAAAAAAGCAACTGACATCTACGGAAAGAATGTTTTTTCCGTAAACAAAATGAAAGACTACCTTCCTAAAAATTCATACAAGGAGTTAGTTGCATCCATTGAAGAGGGACAGATTATTTCAAGAGATTTGGCTGAACACATTTCACAGGCCATGAAAACTTGGGCACTTAACCACGGCGTTTCTCACTACACACACTGGTTTCAACCGCTGACAGGTTCGACTGCTGAAAAACATGATGCTTTTTTTGAGCCAGACGAAAACGGTGAAGCAATTGAAAAATTTACAGCTGACGCATTAGTTCAACAAGAGCCCGATGCATCGTCTTTCCCAAATGGTGGTATCCGTAATACTTTCGAAGCTAGAGGTTATACAGCTTGGGATCCATCTTCCCCTGCCTTCATTTACGAAACAGGCGCTGGTAAAACATTATGTATTCCAACAGTTTTTGTTTCCTATACTGGTGAATCATTAGACTATAAAGCTCCTTTATTGAAAGCGATCAACGCGGTAGATAAAGCTGCAACAGATGTTGCTCAATATTTTGATAAATCGGTCACTAAAGTAAACGCTTCTCTTGGTATTGAACAAGAGTATTTCTTGGTTGACCTTTCCTTATATAATGCTCGTCCAGATCTTCAGTTAACTGGCCGTACGTTATTTGGCCATATGTCGGCAAAAGGCCAACAATTGGAAGACCACTATTTTGGTGCTATTCCAGAGCGCGTATTAGCTTACATGGTGGATTTGGAAAATGAGGCTTTAAAATTAGGTATTCCTTTAAAGACTCGTCACAACGAGGTTGCACCTTCTCAATTTGAATGTGCTCCAATGTACGAAGAAATCAACTTGGCTATCGATCACAACCAATTGTTGATGAATGTCATGGAACAAGTTGCTTTAAGACACAACTTCAAAGTATTGTTGCATGAAAAACCATACTCTGGTGTCAACGGATCTGGTAAACACAACAACTGGTCTTTAATCACAAATACCGGTGTAAATTTATTATCTCCTGGAAAAACGCCTAAAAACAATTTGATGTTCTTGACTTTCTTTGTCAATACCATTAAAGCTGTTTATGAATATGCTGATTTAATGCGCGCTTCTATCGCTAGTGCAAGCAACGATCACCGCCTAGGTGCAAATGAGGCTCCACCAGCAATTATTTCAATTTTCTTAGGCTCTCAATTGGATGAGCTTTTGGAAGAAGTTGAATCCGCTCGTGTTGCTAAAAAAGTAAAAGCAGAGGCAAACTTATGGCATGGTATCCCTAAAGTTCCTGAGTTAAAATTGGACAATACAGACCGGAACCGTACCTCACCATTTGCTTTTACTGGTAACAAGTTTGAATTCCGTGCTGTTGGTTCTTCTGCAAACTCTGCTTTACCGATGACCGTGTTGAATGCAATCGTTGCAGCACAATTGATCGAGTTCAAAACGGAAGTAGATAAACAAATCAAAAAAGGCATTAAAAAGGATCTTGCAATCTTAAATGTTGTCCGCAAATACATCAAAGATTCAAAAGCAATCCGTTTCGAAGGCAATGGATATAGCGAAGAGTGGGAAAAAGAAGCTGAGGCACGTGGTCTTTCTAACATCAAATCTACGCCTAAAGCATTAGATGTTTATGTAAAAGAAGAATCTTTAGCCCTGTTTGAATCACTAGGTATTTATACTAAACGTGAATCAGAAGCTCGCCACGAAATCTTGCTTGAAAACTTCTATAAAAAATTACAAATTGAGGCACGTGTCATCGAAGAGATGGTTAACAACCAAATTGCTCCTGCATGTTTCATTTATCAAAACGAATTGATTGAAAATGTCAAAGGATTAAAAGACCTTGGTCTAGCGCAGGCAGCATTCAGCTCTCAATTGAACTTTGTAGAACGTATTTCAACACACGTAAATACCATCCTGGAGCAAGCGGAAGCAATGCGTCAGGAACGTAAAAAAGCAAACCAAATTGATGACGTACGTGAAAGATCAATCGCTTACGATGAATCGGTTAAACCATATTTCGATGTGATCCGTTATCATGTCAACAAATTGGAGAAAATTGTTGATGACAAAAAATGGCCTCTTCCAAAATTGAGAGAGATCTTATTTTTAAGTTAAGATAACTTCCCTAAAACAAAAAGAGCCTGCGATATCGCAGGCTCTTTTTGTTTTAGGGAAACGTTTGCTATCTCTCGCTCCTTATCTCCCCTTACAACAGTAGCTCCTATTTTTTTAATCGATTATCTTCATCATTATTACCAGCCTTCTTATTGACTGACTTAATATTCATATTACCAAAACGATAAGAAACTGACAATCGGATAACCCGACTATCATATCCATTTCGTATACGATAGTATCCATTTTCCTGATAACTCGACAATCTGCGCTGACCTCTTGTATTCAACACATCATTTACAGCCAACTTCACATTCAATTTTTTGTCAAGAAATGTTTTTCCAGCACCTAGATCGATACCATAGTAAGACTGAAAACTAAATACTCCATAAACCGCTGGCGAAAAATAATTGGCCGTCAGCTCCAGGTTTGTTGTTTCCCCAATTCGAATGTCATGATTGGAACTTATCTGGAAAGATAACTTTTCCAATTGGCGTTGCGCTCCGGAGTGCTCATCAAAACTAAACTTATTATAAAAAGCGCTGGCATTGTTAGAAATACTCCACCATTTAAAAAGCTTAACTGGTATATTGACATTCATGTTGTAATAATCAAAATAAGCCAGGTTTCGGTCTGTCTGTGCAATAGCTTTGGTCTCCGAATTGCTTTCTATGACCTGAGTGATGGCATCGTTGGTCCTCTTGTAGCCCAAACTCAATAAATAGCGATCTTTAAAAGTATAATTTACTTCATACGAATTAGTATATTGTGGATTTAAATAAGGGTTTCCATACTGATACGTATATTGATCCAAATAATACACAAAGGGATTCAATGACCCATAATCAGGGCGGTCAATACGTCTGCTATAACTCGCACCAAGCTTGTGATTATCATTAATCTGTTGCTGTACAAATATTGATGGGAAAAAATCGGTATAGGTCCGTTTTGTTTGTTGCCCTAGCGTCACCGAATTTCCCAGGGAGTTCGTATTTTCAACACGTAGTCCAGTTTGTACCGAAAACTTTCCGAACGATTTATTTAGGCTGAAATAAGCTGCAGCTATATTTTCATTATACAAAAACTGATTACTTTGACCATTATTTTGCACAAACTCGCCTTGCTGATCCTGATCTTCGTACAACAAATTATTATCTGTTTTTACGCGGCTATATTTTAAGCCCGCCTCAAGTTTCGTCGTTTTATTAAAAGGATGCACAAAATCGGTTTTAAAAACTAATATTTTTGTCTTAGAAAGCATATCATTCCGGAAAATATTCGGTGATTTAAACTCTTCCCAATTTGCGTCCAAAAAACGGTTTCCAACAGTGCTATTGTCATTATTTTTCGAATATGAATAATCCCCATTAACGGTCAATTCAGTTCCTAAGGTATCAAATGTCTTTTTATAATTGAGATTATAAGTTAGATAATGATACTTAAAATCTGACAAATTGCTTCCTAATACAATCGAATCAAGCTTTCCTTTTTGGGATGCGATCAGATTACTCCCCTCCCTGGTTGAATTACCATTGCTCACATTACCATTGACAACAAAACCAATCACATCCTGATTACCCAAGTTAAAATCTGCCGCAAATTTGAAATTATGGCCTCGATAACGGAATTTCGAATAAGAATCCGAATTGAAGTAGGTCGTCCCGGTTTTGGTATCTACAGCCCTATCGATATCCAAATCATTAAAAACCAATGTATTGACATAATTATAGGAGGAAAATAGATTCACCCAATTGTTGCGATGGTTTATCTGAAAACCGCCATCAGCCTTTGTATATTTCCCCTGTCCTAAATTTAAATTTAAACTAACATTACTACCGAATTGTGTATTTTTCTTCGTCTTAATATTGATAATTCCGGCGTTCCCAGCCGCATCATATTTAGCCGGCGGGTTTGTCAGTACTTCGATCGATGCAATGGCATTGGATGAGGTATTTTCTAATAATCTTGATACTTCATCAGCCGAAAGATAGGTTGGTTTGCCATCAATCATTATAATCACGTTGCTTTTTCCACGTAAATTAATCTTTTTATTATCTAAAGTGACACCAGGAACCTTTTGCAAAAGTTCTAATGCGTTATTTCCTGTTGCCAAAATACTATTCTCGACGTTAAGCACAACTTTATCCAGCTGACTTTCGATCAATGGCTTCCTTCCAATAACTTGTGCTTCACTCAATACTTTACTTTCCATTTGTAAACGTATGGTATCTAGTATCTTGAAATCACCAGTATTCAGTGTCATCTCGCTGGAGCGATACATTGCGTAACCGACCGAAGATACTTGCAGCATATACTTTCCCTCAGGTATAGCAAATAACTCAATTTCACCATTTTCGTTGGATAATGTTCCTTTTAACAGGACATTGCTGGGGTTACGAAACAATGAAATACTGGCGGCTCCAATGGGGTGGTTATCTTGTCCAACAACTACGGCACGTAATTTTCCGCCGACAGATTGGGCATAAACAATTCCCGAAACAGAGAATAGAGATAAAATAATAAGTAATAGCAACAATTTAATTTTTTGTGATTTCATAATACATTTTTCTTTACGCTATCAATTGGATAGTCGACTTTCATAATTAATGACAACAAACCTCGTGTATTCATTACACCTTGACCAGCAGAAATAGATAGATAGCCTAAATAACTCGGTAGACTACCGAATAAAATCGGTAAATCACATCCTTCACTGATCGATGCTAAAGCCGGCAAAATCATCCCAGCTCATCTTGAATCTCCAAAAAGCACAGCACAAGAAAAGCACATCGAATCAAAATAAAAATTCAAAAAATAAACAAAAATCAAAACAAATAAATTGTATACAAAAAATATTAAGCATAATATTTGTATTTTTGCACAGAAAATTAGTAAACTGATTAATGAGCACAGTATCATTGAAGAAAAGATTCTACCGTATTTATATCCTTATGATACGATTTATGCATGGCGAGCATTCTGGAGACGCATTACGTAATGTTTCCATCAGCATCTTGCCAAGTTTAGCTATCTACTTATTGGGAGCGCAAGCGAGCACGGCAATTGGAATCGGTGTCGGATCGTTGTTAACAACACTCACAGATCCTCCTGGAAACAGAAAAGATAAACTTTCTTCTGCTCTCATATGTATTCCCACCTTCTTCGTTGCATCATTGTTTACAGCGATTGTATTTCCGTATCATTGGCCTTTGGTTATATTGCTAGCGGCGGCCGGTTTTATATGTACATTATACGGTATTTTTGGAGCTCGGTATGCTGCAATTGGAAACATGACATTGATTCTCATGAGTTTTGTGATCGGAATGGCCCCACAACACCCCTTTGCAGTTAGTTTACAGATTACAACAGGATCCATTATATATTACTTTTTTAGCCTTTTACAAGCCTATATACAACCTTATCGCTCGCTAAAACATGCGATGGCCAATGGTTTTCATGGATTATCCCAATTTCTATTGATACGATCCCAGTCTTACGATCCCGATATTCCTTTGAATATAACGTACAGTCGCGTCGGCAAAATTCATAGCCAGATCAGCGAACAACAGGAACAAATCAGGTCTCTTCTTTTTCGAGAAAAAAAAATCATAAGCCAACAGTGGCATAAAAGCAATTATTGGCTCAGTCAAGTTTATGGGTTAATTGACCTCCATGAGTTAATTATTGCACTTGATCACGACTATGATGCGATTCGCAAAAACCTTGCAGACACGGGGAGCCTCCATTTAATTCGTCAAACAATCAAATTATTAGCTTTAGAAATTGACAGCTTTTCACAACCTAACAAGAGGTTTCGGTATGCACATCAATTATATCACAATAACTTTAAAATTAATGCCCTCTTACAGGATTTAAAAGAAATTCAAGAACAGCAGGCCGGCCAAGCAAAAAGTATATTATGTTCGATCATAAGCAACATTGAAGCAATTATTGAAGTACTCAACCGAATTCAGGTGGCTTTTTATCAAAATCAGGAAATTCAGGATAAGATTGACAGCAGTGAGTACCAACAATTTATCAATCGGCCTTTGCGCAACCTCGCTGATCTAAAAAGTAAACTCCATCTGAATAACCCGCTTTTTCGATTTGCCGTTCGGATGGCTCTTCTTTTTGGAACAGGTGCATTGATCGGTATTTTATTTTTGGATTTTAAATATACCTATTGGATCTTACTGACGATCGCTATTGTTGCCAGACCAGCATTTTCAATGACAAAAAAGCGCAATATAGAGCGTATTGTAGGCACATTCTCGGGTATAATAGTTGGCATATGCTGCTTAATTGCTATTCATTTTCTCCCAGCTCTTCTTACCATAGCTGCATTAGGTCTTTTCGGATTCTTTTTATTCAATCGATCTAATTACATGGTCAGTGTCATCTTTATTACCTTGGGAATTGTAATTGCGCTCAATTTGTTTGAAGGCAATATCAATCTCATTTTAGGCAGCCGAATGCTTTTTACACTTATTGGCGCATTTTTGGCTATAGCAGGTTATTTCTTGATACCTGTACGCCAGAGCACAGGCATGGTCCAGCTGGCAAAAGAGGTATCTCTTTACAACGAACATTATTTCCAGATCATCAATAACCGTCTGTCGGACGAGAGACAAAGTTCGTTTGATATACGGCTGGCTCGCAAAAAAGCGCAGACTGCCATGGCCCTGTTTTCAGACGCTATCAATCAAATGAAAAAAGAACCCGAACACAAATGGATGGATTGGTCACATATCCACCATTTTCAAGCACTCTCTTATCAGGTCAACTCCCATTTGGTGGGTCTTTCGCTATCGTTAAACAAAAAGACGAATCTCCACCTGACGTATGATATCCATAGTAGAATTGATGCACTTAGACCTCTTTTAACAGATTTAAATCAAATTGCAGAACGGATCAACTTAAAGAAATCATAATACCCGATTGACAGTTACTTTTCAAGTTTCATCGGACAATATGCGATCCGATCGGTATGTTATTCAAAATTCCTTTAACTAAAAAACAGCTTTTCTTTTGCTTTAATAAAAAAAGAGTTTATATTTGTATCGTCTTCGAAAGAAGATTTCTAATCAACACCTCCCTTAATCAGTAGGTCTTGATTTATAAAGAAGTGGCGAGAGACTGGCTCAATGACCCACTGGCAACCTTCAATTTGTTTGAAAAGGTGCCAATTCCTGTCCAAAACAATATCGTTTTGGAGCATATAAATAACATAAGACAATGATTATTAAACTACTGAAGTCCATTAAAAATTCAGGTTCAACACAAGTGAGCCGCACGATAAGCGAAAGTGTAAGCCATCATACAACTGTATTGATGCGAATGTGTATGCATATGCACTTCCACGCTTGTTAAAAATCATTTCCTTTTTCTTGGATAAAGATTTAACAGACCCTTCAAGGAGGTGTGTATGCTTCTCTTTTTACTTAGCAATTTCTTTTTGAACCCTTAAAATCTGATATATTATGTCTTCAAACAAAAATTTAAAATTCGAAACTCTTCAGGTTCACGCTGGCCAAGTCGCTGACCCTACTACGGGATCCAGAGCAGTTCCTATATATCAAACAACATCTTTTGTATTTGAAAATGCCGAACACGGCGCAAACTTATTTGCATTAAAGCAGTTCGGCAATATTTATACACGGATTATGAATCCTACTACGGATGTTTTCGAACAACGTATTGCGGCACTGGAAGGTGGAGTCGCGGCTGTTGCTGTTGCATCTGGCCAGGCGGCACAGTTTATTGCATTAAATAATATCTTGGAAAGTGGTGACAATTTTGTTGCCGGATCCAACTTATACGGCGGTACATTCAACCAGTTTAAAGTTTCTTTTAAACGCCTGGGCATCGAAGCTCGATTTGCAACGGACGCCGAGGCAGATAAAATTGAAGCCCTCATTGATGATAAAACAAAGACCATCTATGTTGAAACAATTGGAAACCCAAGTTTCAATATTCCAGACTTTGAGAAAATTGCTGCAGTAGCAAAAAAATATGACTTACCGTTAATCGTCGATAATACTTTTGGAGCTGGGGGTTATTTATTTAAACCTTTGGAGTATGGTGCAAATGTGGTTGTTGAATCGGCAACTAAATGGATCGGTGGACATGGTACAAGCATTGGCGGTGTCATCGTCGACGGCGGAAACTACAATTGGGGCAATGGAAAATACCCTCAATTTTCCGAACCATCTGAAGGCTATCATGGCCTAGTTTTTTCCGAAGTTTTCGGTGAAAGCGGACCGTTTGGAAATATTCAATTTGCCATTCGGGCACGTGTGGAAGGGCTTCGGGATTTCGGACCAGCACTCTCCCCTTTCAATTCATTCTTATTATTACAAGGACTTGAAACCCTGTCTTTGCGGGTGCAACGCCATGTAGACAACACTTTAGAGGTCGCTAAATGGCTTGAGGCGCATCCACAGGTAGAAAAAGTAAACTATCCAGGCTTAAAAAGCTCTCCTAGCTTCGCTAATGCACAAAAATACCTTAAAAATGGCTATGGTGCAGTGCTTTCTTTCCAACTCAAAGGTGACGCAGCACAGAAGGCCAATAGCTTTATCGACAGCTTAGAATTGATCAGTCACTTGGCCAATGTTGGCGATACGAAGTCATTGATTATCCATCCAGCAGCGACTACTCACCAACAATTGAGTGATGAAGATCAAGCCAATGCTGGAGTGTTCAAAGGTTTATTACGTCTTTCTGTCGGAATAGAACATATTGATGACATCAAGGCTGATTTACAACAAGCTTTTGATAAAATTAAATAATCAGATTTTTTCGGCTTAAACTTAAACGTAAAATGAGTAAGCATATTTATCTGCACCCGGAGCCTTTTGTATTTGAAAATGGAAGAGAGCTTACTGATTTACAAATCAGTTATGAAACATTTGGCAAACCCAACGCAGATCGCAGTAATGTGATCTGGGTTTGCCATGCACTAACGGCCAATGCGGATGTACTGGATTGGTGGTCAGGTCTTTTTGGAACAGGTGAATTATTTGATTCAAACGATTATTATATTATCTGCGCCAATGTCATAGGATCAGCTTATAATAGCAGTAATCCGCTATCTGTTAACCCAGCTACTGGACAGCCTTACTACCTATCTTTTCCTGAATTTACAGTAAGGGATTTGATCAACGCACATCAATTTCTTGCAGACCACCTGGATATCAAACAAATAGAAATCCTTATTGGGGGCTCATTGGGCGGTCAACAAGCATTGGAATGGGCCGTATCGCACAGTATAGCCATCAACCACCTAATTGTCGTTGGAACAAATGCCGTCCATTCACCATGGGGTATTGCATTCAATGAAAGTCAACGTCTTGCCATTACAACTGATCGAACCTTTTACGCCAATCACCCTGACGGCGGAGCTAAAGGATTAAAAGTTGCACGCGCTATGGCACTATTATCTTACCGCAACTATACAACGTACGCCAACACGCAAAAGGAGGATGATAACGAAAAACTCGATCATTATAAAGCATCCTCTTATCAAAACTATCAGGGTGAAAAATTGGTGAAACGCTATAATGCGTACAGCTATTACTTCCTAACCAAAGCAATGGACAGCCATAACTTAGGTCGGGGAAGACAATCTATCGAATCCGCTTTAGCGAGCATTGACTGTCCAACTTTAGTGCTGAGCGTCAATACAGATTTGTTGTTTCCTCCACAAGAGCAACAATTCATCGCGCAACATATTCCGAATGCCCACTATCAGGAGATTGAATCTACTTATGGTCACGATGGATTTTTGATCGAAACAAAAAAACTCACTAAAATCATCAGCAGCTTTCTGCGGGAACAAAAAGAATACATCAACGAATTAGTATAAGAGAATAAATAATATATAAGAGAATTTAAGAAGAGATATGAGTAATAAATTAACAATAGGGATGTTTGGGTTTGGTGTAGTAGGCCAAGGTCTTTACGATATCATCAAAACCAAAAATCTTAATCTGGAGATCAAGAAATTTGTTATTAAAAACGGAGATAAAAAGCGCTCGCTACCAGCAGATTTATTTTCTACCGATGCCGAAACAATTTTAGGTGACCCAGAAATTAATACTGTTGTCGAACTAATAGATGATGCCGAAGCAGCCTATCAACTAACTGTTCGTGCCTTGAAATCGGGAAAAAATGTGGTATCTGCCAATAAAAAAATGATTGCCAGCCATTTGGAAGAGCTGGTTGATATCCAACATGAATACGGCACCAGTTTATTGTATGAAGGTGCCGTTTGCGGAAGTATTCCCATTATACGGAATTTAGAAGAGTACTATGACAATGAATTACTTCATTCTGTCAGCGGTATTTTTAATGGATCTTCCAACTATATTTTATCTAAAGTTTTCAATGAAAACCAGCAATATACAGACGCTTTAAAAAAAGCGCAAGAACTTGGTTTTGCAGAGACAGATCCTACCCTTGATGTAGGTGGGTTTGACCCCAAATTTAAAGTATGTATTGTTGCTTCCCATGCGTACGGGATCTATGTCAAACCAGACGATGTCTTTAATATTGGTATTGACAAATTGGGACAGCAAGATATTCGTTTTGCCAAAGAAAAGAACCTCAAGATCAAATTGATACCTACAGCAAAAGAGATCGACGGCAACAAAGTTGTACTTTACGTATTACCACGCCTAGTGGGTAAAGACAGCATGCTCTATAATGTAGAAAATGAGAACAATGGTGTATTGGTAAAAGCGGCCTTTGCAGACGAACAATTTTTCTATGGTAAAGGAGCCGGTGGCCACCCGACAGGCTCTGCTGTACTATCGGATATCGCTGCCCTGCGCTATGGATACCGTTATGAATATAAAAAACATTTAGAATCCAGCACATTAAATTATAGCCAAGATTATTTAATTAAGGTTTATTTGAGATACACAGATGATACACTGATTGAAAAGTTAAATTTCAGTGAAATCACAGAACGATATTACGCACCAGATTTCAAATATGTCATAGGACATATTAATCTTCAACAAATCGCAGCTCACAAAGCTGATTTGGATCAAGAAGGCAATTTTATTGCTGAAATCGCGTAGGCAATCAACAAACCAACCTACCTTGAAAATAGCCCCGAATGGGGCTATTTTTTTATTGCTTAAATTTAGTTGCCTTTCAACTTGAGATCTAAAATCCCACCTTCTACCAGGCGTTCAAAAGGAAGCTGCCAACCTTTCCACAGGCGGTTATTCAACCAAACCTGATCAACAATATAACTATTGGGCTGCTCCTTCTGCACCTGAATGATAAATTTATTTTTTCTTAATTTCTCCGGTAATTGTATCGTTACCCGATCGAACAGTGGCGAGCCAATCTGAAGTGCGGGCTTCTCGGTGGTTAGACTTCGTACATCGAATAGGCCTATACTAGACAAGACATACCATGCTCCCAGCTGTCCTTGGTCTTCGTCTTGCCCGTAGCCATAGCCATGTATTGCATCATTACCATAAAACTCATTGCAAATTGCCCGTACCCATTTCTGACTTATATCAGGTCTACCGGAAAAATAGAACAGCCAAGAGATATGCAGGTTCGGTTGATTACCGTGATTATAAAGACTTTCAATCCCTGCGAAAGCGTCAATTTGTGTACCACCGCCAAACACATTCTTCTGCGACACCGTAAAAATACTATCCAACCGCTGATTGAACAGGTCCTTTCCAACCATTTTAACCAATTCTTGTGGGACATGCGGAACATAGAAGGTATACTGCCAAGCATTTCCTTCTTGAAATCCACGCCATGGTTCATAAGGGTTAAAGTTTGAAATGAATCGTCCAGTACTATCCTTTGGTCGCATAAACTTCGTCGTGGTATCGTACAGATTGCGCCATCCATTGGATAATTCCTGAAATTTAATGTAGTCTTTTTGATGCCCCAATGATTTTGCAAATTGTGCTGCTGCTCCAGCGGAAAAAGCATATTCCAAGGTATGCGAAGCGCCAAAAGGAGATCCATTGGTCATTAATTCGGGACTACCATGATCATCTTTTATATACGGTGAGTAGCCTTTGCGGACAAAAACTCCCACATCTAACTTTCCCGCTCCAGGCAAACGGTCCTTCGCTTCCAGTTCATTTTTGCGCACCGCATCATAAGCTAGGTTCACATCATAGCCACGAATACCCACATTATAGGCCGCTGCAATTGCCAAACCTGTAAAATTAGTTCCTACACCCGAAACGTATTTACTGTTGGCAATACCGTCTCCTAACCAACCTGCATCGCGATAGACCAACAATTGACTCTGAATCCAGTCGTTGTAATAGTCCGGATAAGCTATGGACCACAACTGAGTCAAGTTCCAAAATGCCCCCCAGATGGCATCGGTATTATAATGATGATGAATAGGTTGCCCTTGTTTATTGAGGGCAATCTGCCCTACCGAGCCATCATTTTTGGGATATGCACCATTTACATCGCTTGCAAGCCCCCGGCCAAGTAAAGCATGATACAATCCAGTATAAAATTTTATGCGGTCGTCCGCTTTGCCCCCTTCTACCAAAATTCTTCCCAGCTCGCTATTCCAGGTTTGCAAGGCATTTTTCTTTGCAGTATCAAACGATATATCTTTTGCTTCTTTAAGCAAATTCAGTTGCGCATTTTCCACAGATGTATAAGACAAACCCGTCTTGACTTCGATAGATTCTCCTACCTGGGTATCAAATTTCAGGAACACGCCAGCTCCCTTTCCTTTTATACGGCTATGTTGATCGAAAGTCGTGGAATCTCTAAATGTTCCAAAAGATTTAGGCTGTTTGTTTATCTCCGCGAAGAAAAACATTTTGACCGTAGCCCCCTGCTGATATTTTTGTACGTATACAGGATTGGTAACCACATATCCCCAGACGTGCTGTTTGTCATAGTTTACTTCAGCATCAACGACTGGGCCACTTTCCCCAATCATATGGCCAATATCGAAAATAAGGTTGGCTTCTTCCGTTTTTGGAAAAGTATACCGATGAAAACCGACGCGCTTGGTTGCAGTGAGCTCCGCAAGTATATTATAATCTTTTAGCTTGACGCGGTAATAGCCAGAAGTAGCAAACTCATCTTTTTTATCGAAAGCAGAACGATAGCCGCTTTGTGGACGATCAAGTTGACCAGGAGTTGTCTTCAATTTTCCAACGGATGGTGCAAATACCACTCCGCCTACTTGGAATTCGTGAAAATTAGCAAATCCTTCTATTGACCCATGCCTATCATCGTACCCCACAGCTTCCCAGCCTGACTTGTTCCCATAGCTTCCATTTGTGCTCGGAGCGAGCTTAGCCATTCCAAAAGGTACTGCTGCTGGTGTATAAAAGAAATACCGGCTATGAACGGATCCAATATTAGGTTTTACAAAAACGGTCAAATCTGTTTTCTGCTGTGCCAAAACAGCCGTCGTACTAACAAATAAACTACAAAAATAATAAATGATACGCTTTACCATTGTTTTCAATTAGGTTCTACAGCAAACTTACAAAAAAATAGAGTATGTATAAACATGAGTTCCATTTTCTTACTCAATTTAACTGCGAAAAAGGCCGAATCACAACACCTAAATTTGTAAAATTTTAAATACTAATCAAATAAAGCGTTACCAAAGCTTAAATACTGACATTTTTCCATAACTTTGATTGTACATACATACTAAAATATAACCAGTAAATAAATTCAAAAAAAATACACATCAGACGGATGATCTTCGATCAAAACCCTGAAGTAGATGAAAATTAACTCTGAAATAGATACAAATTATTGACAGATACACTTGTCAAGCCTAATTAATTACAATAAAACCATAATGAAAAAAAACACCCCATTTTTTAGTCTAATACTTCTGTTACTCGGAACCCAACTATCAGCACAACAAACAAAACCTGACCGTATAGCTCAACTTAAGTTAGAAAAAAGCATTCTAGCGGATCAAAACCTAAAATATGTGGACAGCCTTGCGCGAGAGGTCATCAAAGAAGGTTTCAATGCCGGAAGTGGCTACTCACAAATTTGGGCCAGGGATCTCAATACATTTATTGAAACCGCCTTGGAAGAGCGGTCCCAAGCGGACATTAGAGGGGCCATTTTAGTATTCTTTCAGATGCAACAGCCCAATGGTGAAATGGTAGACGGCTATGTCCTCAAAAAGGATTTTACCTGGCACGATGATACACCTTATTATTCAGAAAATGCGCCCGGCCATGTTGGATTTAAAAATACAGTAGAAACAGACCAGGAAACGTCACTCATCCAACTGCTTGGTAAATATATCCGGAAAACAAAGGACTACAGTATCCTGGAGGAGTCTATCGGTGGAATTTCTGTCAAAGATCGTATCCAACTTATGTTGGATTATTTGAAAAGAGAACGGTTCAACCAAAAGTATCAATTGCTTTGGGGTGCGATGACAGCAGATTGGGGAGACGTACAACCCAACGATAGCTTTGGTTGTGACTGGAATGAGCTCTCCAATGAGGCGATCGATATTTATGATAATGCGATGCTTATTATTGCATTGCAGACATTGATTGATATTCAGCCCAACTCTCCGAAGGTGACAGCATGGAAGGGATTAAAAACGAGTCTCGAAACAAACAGTAGACGTCATTTATGGGATAAGAAAAAACAAAAATTCATCCCTCATGTCTACCCTAAGACATCTCCTATCCCAAAAGGATTTGATGAAAATACGATTCATTATCATGGGGGCACCGCCATCGCTATAGAAGCCGGGTTACTTTCCGCTTCAGAAATAAAAACAGTCAATACGCAAATGCTGGAAAACGTGCGGTTATCTGGCATGCCGAGTATTGGGTTGACCTTATACCCGACCTATCCGGTTGGATTTTTCATCGGCGGAATGGCTCAGCCTTACCAATACCAAAATGGTGGTGATTGGACCTGGTTTGGCGGGCGGATGATCCAACAACTCGTTTTAAACGGCTTTTATCAAGAAGCCTATGCAGAACTTCAACCGATGATCGATCGGGTTGTGAAAAACAAAGGATTTTACGAATGGTATGGTCAAAATAACGTCCCTAGTGGATCAGGGAAATTCAAAGGTTCAGCAGGAGTGCTGAGTAAAGCAATAGCTCTCCTTGAAAGCTGGGCTGAAACTACCGTAGAAAAGAATCATTAAAAGAATAAATAAATTAGCTGTTCACTCATCCAATTGATCAATTTAAAAAGGATGAGTGAATTACTTAATAATCTCTTCTGCTTTCAACGGTATAGGTAAAACTTTCCGCGCGGTAGAACCCTAAATTATATTCAATTGGCTTTCCAGATTGGTCAAATACAAAGCGCTTGCGGGACAGAATAGGATCACCGATATTAATCTCCAATTTATCAGCTATAAATTTATTTGCAGCCATTGCATCCAGCTCTTCCTGAGAAAGATCTGCAACGACGTGATAATCTGCTTCTAAGATCTCATATAAAGGTCTCTTAAAATCTTCATCGCCGTTTAAACCTATACGCGGATGGAAGTAAGAGATAAAATAAACAAATGGATCATCTTTCTTTCCTCTCAAACGTTCTAATTTTAATAACTTCTGGTCCTCATCTACATTAAAAAACTTCGAAACAGCTTTGTCCGGAACAACCCAGCTGACGTGAAGCTCAAAATTCTTCACCTCAATCCCACGGTTTTTCATCTCTTGTGAGAAACTTAACCAGTTCTTGGATTTTGAACTGAATTTAGAACTAGCCACTTTCGTTCCTATCCCCTTCTTTCTAATGAGCAGCTCCTCATATACAAGTTTATTGATCGCTAAACGCAAAGTAGAACGGGAAATTGCCAATCTTTTTGCTAATTCAATTTCGTTGGGTAATAACTTACCCTCTATATATTCAGGCTGTTTAATTAATTCGCGTAACAAATTCTCCGCTTGTATATGTAGCGGAACAGGACTTTTATGATCTATTTTTAAATTCATCATTTGGATTGCTTGTGCTAAAATAAGATTTTTTGCATAATTAAAAAAATAGACATATGTTTGTATGTATATACATATTAATATAAACCTCAGATGTCGAAGAAATTTATCATCATATTATGTATCGTTTCACTTGGAGGACTCCTTTTCGGTTTCGATATGGCTGTAATTGCAGGTGCTTTGCCGTTGGTGAAGCAATTTTTCGGACTATCTCCTGCTCAAGAGGGCATTTTTGTCAGTTCAGCCTTGCTAGGCTGTATTGTTGGTGTATTTTTCACAGGACCATTAACAGATAAATACGGCCGAAAACCTGCCTTTGTCACTGCGGCCCTGCTTTTTTTATTCTCAGCAATTGGCTGTGGATTCAGTCCTTCTTACAGCATATTGATCGCAAGTAGAAGCATTGGGGGCTTAGGTGTTGGAATCGCCTCAATCGTTGTGCCCCTATATCTCGCGGAAATATCGCCAAGCAAATTTAGAGGAAGATCAGTCACCTGTTACCAACTCGCTATTACATTCGGTATCCTATTTGCCTATATCAGCAATTACCTGATTCTTGAATATACCTCCGCCCAGCAAAATGAACTGTGGCGAAATATGTTTTTAGTTGGCGCAATACCGGCTTTATTGTTATGCATCGGTGTTTACTTTATTCCTGAGAGTCCGCGTTGGCTTTCTAAAAATGGACGAAACACTGAAGTTGCGGCGATCAGTGCCACATTAGGACTATCAGATATACAAGAGGTCAGCCATGTTTCCTCAAAAGGAAATCTACGTGATCTGTTCTCTCCTATTTATCGCAAAGCCTTTCTATTGGGCTTATTCCTCCCTTTATTTTCACAGCTTAGTGGCATAAACGCAATTGTTTATTATGGTCCGAGCATATTGCTTGAATCAGGTATTTCATTAAACAATTCCTATCATGCCCAGTTATTCTTTGGAGCCGCCAATGTGCTATTTACTTTCTTTGCCATCTGGAAGGTTGATAATTGGGGTAGACGTCCCTTATATCTTTTGGGAACTGTGGGTGCTACCCTGAGTTTGCTGGTTACTGGTTATCTTTTTAATCAAGGTCAAGTCAATAATATCGCATTGATTATCGCGATACTTTCATTTCTATTTTTCTTTGCTTTTTCCATTGGCCCACTAAAATTTGTCGTCGCAGCCGAAATCTTCCCTAATGCCATCCGGGCTCGTGCCATGGGTATCAGTATTATGGTGATGTGGATTTCCGATGCGATCGTGGGGCAACTAACGCCTATTCTTCTCGCTTCCTGGGGAGCCCGCTATACGTTCTGGTTGTTTGCATTTTTCTGTGCCATCGCTTTCCTGGTTGTACTTGGATTCCTTCCAGAAACAAAGGGCAAACCTTTGGAGGAGATCGAAAAATTCTGGATTGAAAAACACAACAAAAAATCAACAAACAAGTAAGCAAAAAGCTATTTATTCCAACATCATTCATTTGCAATAAAAAATTACATCAATATGTATTCTAATACTCAAACAAAACCTTTTCAGTACGAAATCGCGCCGACGTTTCCAGTTCAAGGATCCTTATCAAATTCTTACCAAGATCTTGTTGCACATCTCATTACACATAATCTACATAGCATTGATAGTTTTGTAGGTGTTAACTGGGACACAATCATCCCCAACCTGAAGCAAGAATTTGAAAAACAGGGCATAGCCGCACGATTTATTGCGATGGATTCTGCCTTAAAATCGGAATCAGCCATCCAGGATATTGTCTCCCCCTACCTAGGCGGCAATGATCCATTGTTCGGAAAAAAAGCCGGGATTCAGCTCATTGAATACTTTGATAACCAAAAGCTTGCGAACCTTCAAACCATACGAGCAAACGCCGAATCAACACAAGGCGAGTATACCATCTTTTATGGTCCTGGAGCATCATTAGTTGATACGTCTAGTCAACTGATGTTTATTGATCTGCCTAAAAACGTGCTTATTCAACGCATGCGTACGGGAGAAGCTTTAAACTTAGGCTGTTCAACACAAACCAATCAAAAGGAAACCTATAAGCGTTATTATTTTGTCGACTGGGAAATATTGAACCGACATAAAAGATCCATCTTGTCCCGTGTCGAAATTCTTGCCGATCAACAATCGTCCCACAGCTTACCATGGATTACGGGGAAGGATCTACGCGATACATTGCAAACCATGTCCCAAAATTACTTCCGCGTACGACCAACCTTTGAACCCGGAGTATGGGGTGGACAGTGGATGAAAGAGCACCTTACAGGCATCGATCAGGATGTCAAAAACTATGCGTGGTCCTTCGAAATGATTGTCCCCGAAAATGGTATTTTGCTCGAAGCAGATGGACATACTCTCGAAATTTCATTCGATCAATTGATGTTTCAAGAAAGTGCCAATGTACTCGGTCATGCACAGCAACGTTTCGATGTTGAATTTCCAATACGCTTCAATTTCCTGGATACCTTTGATGGCGGCAACCTATCCATTCAATGTCACCCCAGTCCAGCTTATGCAAAAGCCGAATTTGGAGAAAACTTCACACAGGACGAATCATACTATATCGTTGATAGAAAAGAGGACGCAAAAGTGTATCTAGGCTTTCAGCAAACAATTGATGCAGACAAATTTCGCTCAGCTTTAGAAGAGAGCTTCCATAGCGGAATAGCTATGGATATCGAGCAATACGTTCAAAAATTCGAATCCAAGAAACACCAGTTATATTTGATTCCACATGGTACCGTACATTCTTCCGGAGAGAATAATCTCGTACTCGAAATAAGTGCAACACCTTACAATTATACCTTTAAAATGTACGACTGGGTGCGTCCGGATTTAGATGGGAAACCACGTCCATTAAATATTGATAGAGCATTCGCTAACCTCAATTTTAGCCGGAAAGGTGATGTCGTAAAAAACACACTGCTATCTCAGCCCAGTGAAAAAGTCCTTGATGCGCAAACAACAAGAATACATTTGCCAACGCATGAAGATCATTTCTACGATGTTTTTAGATACGAATTCGATCAGGATGTTTCGATTGAAACGCAGGGACAGTGTCATATCATGATGCTTGTCGAGGGCGAGGCAATTGAGCTCACGACAGCTAATGGCATGAAAAGGATCTTCCATTATGCCGAGACTTTTGCGGTTCCTGCTGCTGCTGGGTCCTATACATTGCGTAATTTAGGAAACGGTAAGGCAAAGGTTATCCAATCTTTTGTCAAAGAATCCAAATGTTAATCAAACCATTATTATAAACAAACAGCACAATGAGAACTATATTTTTTGCATTATCTTCATCGCTCCTATTACTGTCCTGCCAAAACGCGGGCAGTAAAGCAGCTACGAACAATTTACAAGACAGCATCCAAAAAGATAGCAGCTTCCATATTGTCAAAGATATGGCTACGAACATCATCAAAAGCGGATTCAATGCGGGGGATGGATACAGTGAGGTATGGATTAGAGACTACAATACATTTATCACCTTAGCAACAAAAGTACATCCCCATGAACAGATTAAAGATCAATTGGCTTTGTTTTTTAAGCTACAAGGTCCTGATGGTAATATTGCAGACGGTTTTGTCAAAAAATCCAGCTTGAAAAATGGCGTATCGGACTATTACACCATCACTAGTCCCTTGGCTTCCGATTACGCTGCCCACAAAAATACCGTTGAAACAGACCAGGAATCCTCTTTAATCCAAGCGGTACATAAATACATCGTTGCAACTAAAGACAAAGCTTTTCTCAATGAAAAAATTGGTGATGCAACTGTAAAGGATCGCATGGAACATGCTTTGCAATTTTTATTGGACAAACGTTATAATGCTACTTATGGTTTAATTTGGGGCGCAACTACAGTCGATTGGGGTGATGTTCAACCCGAGCATGACTGGGGTGTACATCTAGATGAAAATTCGCATATTGCTTTGGACATCTACGACAATGCGATGTTTTTGATCGCCCTTGACAACTACATGGATCTACTTCCTGAGAAAAAAGAAAAATGGGGAAAAATCAGAGCTTCCATAGCAAGTAATACCATGAAACATCTTTGGGATGAAAAGAACCAAAAGTTTATTCCCCATATTTATATCAAAGGCTCTCCATTTGCAGCTGATTTTGATGAAAATCAAATCTATTATCATGGTGGAACAGCTATCGCTATTGAGGCAAATTTACTCAGCAAAGAGCAAATAAAAGTTTCATTGGATAAAATGATTAAAAATGTAAAAGACGCTGGTGCGGCAACAATTGGACTTACCGTATACCCAACTTATCCTGCAGGTTCATTTAAAAACAAAGGCATGTATCCGTATGGTTACCAAAATGGTGGGGACTGGACCTGGTTCGGTGGGCGTATGATTCAGCAGCTCGTTAAAAATGGTTTTCAACAGGAAGCTTACGAGCAAATACAGCCGATGCTTGCCCGTGTTATCAAAAATAAAGGTTTTTATGAATGGTACACAAAAGATAATAAACCAGAGGGTTCAGGAACTTTTAGAGGTGAAGCAGGTGTTCTTTACGATGCCATCGAATTATTAGAAGGTGCTGGCAAGAAATAAAAACAGCTTATCGCGATGTAAAAAGAGCAGCAGGAAATTCCTGCTGCTCTTTTATTTGAAATCGTCACCTTAGCATTCCTATTTTATATTACTCTAAAGCCTTTTCCGCATTCTCCTTTGCATACTCGTTTCCTATCCGCTAAAATATCCTGTTTATTTTCCTTAAATTACTTGTCCATGTCACCCAATCGTTAAATTGTACAAGAGCATTCCATTTGGATCGCGGATTTTCATCGTGTAGCCAACAGGTCCAATAACAGCTCAAAACCTGATTGTATCGGTTTCAATAAAAGGCAAACTATAATTACCGGTATCTGCCTTAATCTTAGCATTCAACTGCTTTATCGCAGCGACTTCCTGATTTACCGTCTTATAGAGATAGACGTTCTTTAGACTCGGAAGCTCGTTCAGTTTTGATAAACCTTTTGATGTAACTTTTGTGCCTGTCAGATTCAAATACGTTAATTTTGACAGGCCTTTCAGCTGGCTCAATCCAGCATCGGAAATTTTTGTATTTTCCAGATGCAGACGGGAAAGAATGGGCATTGCCGAAAATGTTGAAAAAGCAAGATCTGTAACAGCCGTATTTCCTAATTTCAGCTGAACAATATTATCCTTAATGGCTAACAATTCCTGTAGGTCCTTATCATTAAATTGAGGATAATTAATCGCATTAACCAACACGAAGTTATTATTTCTTGCAACTTGGATGATCTTAATACCCTTAGCCTGCCAAACATCAACTTTATCTTTTGGCAAAGCTGGTGCTGCTGGTAGATCAGCATACAATACAGCAGACTCCACTTTTTCCCCTGTTTCCAATTTTTTCAACAAATGAGCTATTTCCTCCGTTTGTGGTATTTCATGCACTTTTTTATCAAAATTGGCTCCTTGATCAATCCACCAGGCAATCAGTTTTATCTGATCAGCAGTTATCGGTGTACGACCTTTAGGGGGCATACGTTTCTTATGTCCCTCGGGCAACACCAACCGGGCATATAATTCACTCTTTTTCGAATCATTTGAATTTAGTACTGTTCCGTTCTCTCCTCCTTTTAACAAATTCTCTTTTGTATCCAATGCCAGTCCCCCTTCCTGCTTTCTTTGCCCATGGCAGCTTTGACAACGCTGTTTTAGAATAGGTTGAATAATTCCCTTATAGGCTTCTGCTTCTTGCGCATTTTGAACGATAAGAACCTCCTCTTTAGCTTCCTCCGTTTTAAACAGCTTTTTAAGTGCTACTGGCATAGCTTCCACAAAGTAACCCTTTCCATGTGTCAGTGTCCCACCGTAGTGTCCAGTCACCCCAATTAAGAGTACCAGTATGAAAAAAAGCCAAAAGCGAAATGCACCAGGAGATTCCCTACGATAAAGAAACCAAAGCAATAAACTACTGATAGCCACGGCAATTCCCAGCCACTTGTGATAACTCAGGACATCCTCCTCATAACCTCCATTTCGTGAAAGCAGATAACCCGATAAAGCAGCTACTATAGCAGCGATAGTCCCTAGGAATAAGGAGAGCTTAATAGCAGGCAAATACATATCTCCGCCTTTAAACTGAGTCCTAATTGCCATAACAAAAGCCAACAATAATATGCCGATCGGTAGATGGACCAAAAGCGGGTGAAATCGTCCCAAAAAGCCCAATAATTCATCAAAGAAAACTATCATTCTTTATATCTGTCTTTGAGTAAATGCAACATATAAACATTGATTGACCATTGATCGGCCACCGGTTGTTGTGTAAATGGTAATGTGGGTAAATAACCCGCTGGACCAAACTCGGTCGTTATGGTCAATAACTTCACCCCATTTTCCTTGTGCTTAGCAACAACTTTATCCCACCAGGTCAAATGTTGTGCAACTATACTCTTCCATTCAGGAGCCGCGGGGTCATTGACTTGTGGTCCTTCGGGATGCCCAATTCGTGCATGAATGTGCTCCGTTCTGGAAAGCGCTTTTGTTACAGCCTCGGTCTGATCAGAAAGCATTGATTCGTGCACATTGCACCAATGCGAGATATCCAATGCAAGTTGTAAGGTCGGAATCTTCTCTAAATATTCTTTTGTCACATGAGCTGCAAAACTAAATCTTCCGCGATGAGTCTCATGATAAACGGGGATGTGGTACTTATTTTTAGCCGCATCGGCAAGCTCAATCAATGTTTTATTCTGCTCAAAAGAGTAATAATCTTTACCTGTATGGCAATTGATATAATCGGGTTTCAGCTGTGCTGCTTCATCCAAATTACGCTTAAAACTTTGTTTATATTCCTCATAAGTTCCGCCCGATCCGCCTGAAAGCAATCCTAAACTCAATCCATATTTATGTAATGCATCGATCATCTCCTTGCGCTCATTTGGACTACCAGGTAACCAGGATTCAACACCATCGTAACCAGCATTTTTCACCCGGAGACAGAACGTATCCCAGGAATCGCTATTTCCCCAATTGGTGCAATAATATTTAATGTGTAACTGCTGGGCAGTCATGGATAAAAAACTGCTCATAAATAAAATTAATACTAGAAGTTGTTTCATATTTTTAAATTATAGCTTGAATAAGTTCACCCTCCACATCTGTCAATCGGAATGGTCTTCCTTGAAAATCGTATGTAAATTTCTCATGATCAAAACCCAAAAGGTGGAGCATGGTCGCATGGACATCATGTACAGAACTGCGCCCTTCTACCCCCGCGAACCCAATATCATCGGTTTGACCGTAACTTATGCCATTACGAACTCCCCCGCCTGCCATCCAGATGGTATAGGCGTCTGTATGATGATCGCGTCCCAGGAATGGCATATCGCTGTTGTCCCTATTTTCTTGCATCGGCGTGCGTCCAAATTCCCCTCCCCACACGACTAGTGTTTCTTCCAGCAAACCACGTTGTTTTAGATCCATAATCAATGCGGTCATTGGTCGATCTATCTCCCGGCATTTATTTTTAAAGCCAAGATCAATCGAATCTGCGGGATTAGTACCGTGACTGTCCCAACCCCAATCAAATAACTGAACGAATCGTACCCCTTGTTCTACGAGTTTCCGAGCCAAAAGGCAATTATTGGCAAACGATTCTTTACCCGGCTCAGTTCCATACAATTCGTGAATATAAGCAGGTTCATTATTGATGTCCATCACTTCAGGCACTGCAACCTGCATTTTATAAGCCATCTCATATTGTGCAATCCGCGACAAGGTTTCTGGGTCTTTAAAGGTATCGTATTCCGTTTTGTTGACGTTATTTATGGCATCAATCAAATCACGCTTCATATCCCTTCCCATTCCTTCAGGATCGGCAATATACAATACGGGGTCACCCTTTGAACGACATTGAACGCCTTGGTATACCGATGGTAAAAATCCACTTCCCCAAACACTTTTCCCTGCATCCGGCGTTTTACCTCCCGATGTTAACACAACAAATCCGGGTAAATTGCTATTTTCAGATCCCAGACCATAAGTTACCCATGAACCAATGCTTGGCCGACCGAGACGGGCACTTCCCGTATGCATAAACAATTGCGCTGGACCGTGATTGAACTGATCGGTATGCACAGCCTTCAGAAAACTCACTTCATCAACAACTTTACTAAAGTGAGGCAAATGATCTGATACCCAAGCCCCACTTGCTCCATACTGTTTAAAAGTAGCCTGTGGCCCCAACATTTTTGGAATCCCACGAATAAAGGCAAATTTCTTTCCTGCGAGCAAGGATTCCGGGCAAGGTTGATTATGTAATTTCTGCAATGCAGGCTTGTAATCAAATAACTCCAATTGCGACGGAGCGCCGGCCATATGCAGATAAATTACACTTTTAGCCTTACCTGGAAAATGAGGAGGCTTGGGTACCAGCGGATTGAGTGCATTCAGATCCAACTTTTCTGCTGATTTTGACTGCCCCCATCCATTACAACTCGTCAACAAACTACCCAAAGCAATACCTCCAATACCGGCCACACAATCCTTTAGAAAATGTCTTCTTGTGACAGCCTGCAATTCAAATTGTTGCGCTTCTTTTATTAGCTTATTTAGATCTTTCATCTGACTATCATTATGTATGAACGGGCTGTGTCGCTAAATTTTTAGTCTGCAGCTTTAGCTCATTTCGGTTTATATTCTTATTATTTCATAGGCCTTATCCTTCTTAACAAAAGACTTCGTTTTCATACGAAAGCCCTTATCCAGAAGTTTCAATTCCTATTTATTATTTCATTATTTATGATTTCGTTAAAAACTCGTCCAGATTCAACACGGCATTGGCAACAAGCATGTAGCCAGCTTTTGAAGGGAGGACCTTTACATTGCTTTTTGCTAAATCTTCATTCAAAAATTTGGCTGCCGAATCAGGCTTTTTGTTGAAATCAATCAACGCTTTTTGATAAAGATGTTCCAGCTCTTTGAGTTTCTTTTCATCGGCATCCTTCAACATTGCACGTTTATAACCGATACGGATACCATTTCTAAGGTTTCCATTTCCCTCCTTTTCCATAATAGCCCCCAGATGTTTAGCTGCTTCGAGGTAAACAGGATCGTTTAATGTGGCGAGCGCTTGCAGCGGTGTATTGGTACGGATACGGTCGACCAAACAAACCTCCCTACTCGAAGCATCAAAAGAAACAAAGGAAGGGTAAGGACTCGTACGCTTTAAAAACGTATAGATGCCCCTTCGGTATTGATCTTCTCCAGTACTTTTGACCCAGGACTCACCGCTATATACAGTCATCCATACCCCATCCGGTTGGTATGGCATTACACTTGGTCCGTACATTTTATTGCTGAGCAATCCACTTACGGCTAAAGCCTGATCACGAATCTGTTCGGCAGATAACCTAAACCGAGGTCCCCTTGCCAAATAATAATTCTGTGGATCCTTTTCAAAATTGGAATTGTTCAAGCTAGAGGACTGCTTATAAGTTCCGGATAGTACCATCTCGCGGATCAATTTTTTAACGCTCCACTTTTTGGTATTCATGAGATCTAGCGCAAGATAATCTAATAACTCTCGGTGAATCGGTGGAATACTCTGTGTACCCATATCGCCCAATGGTTCAACTAGCCCCCGACCAAATAGTTGAGCCCATACGCGATTAACTAAAGTCCGCGCTGTCAACGGGTTTTCCTTACTGACAATCCACTGCGCAAAACCCAAACGATTGCGTTGAGCCCCCTTAGGGAAACTATTCAGTGAAGCCGGAACTGTAGGCTGCACTTCCGCACCTAGCGACAAGCGGTTACCACGTATAAATACATTGGTTTTACGATGCATGTCTTTGGGATTTTCAATCATGATTGGTACTCCCTCAGGTTGCATGTTGACCAACTGGAGAAAAGTCTTTTGAAAATTCATATTATCCAGTGACTTTTCATGTGGAAAGTTCTCGCGAAATGCAAACCATTCAATCATGCAGATCGGCTGTCCATGAGCGACAGATGGATTCTTGAAAACCAGATATAAGTCATGTACACCTGGAGTCGCGAGTATGGGAGACTGAATAACCTGTCTTCCATTCGTACTCGGCAAATCGATAACAGCAAGTATTGGTCCGCTAGGTTTATCCAAGTGAATTTCCAATTTTCCACCTACCGCGCCTGTCCAGAAATTCATGAAGAATTGCTGTTTATTATCCAGGTTTATTGCCCTTAATCGGGCAGATCCTCCAGTTCTCACCCCCAACCATTTCGTATCATAAAGCGCACCATCTACTATTTGGTCACTGTAATGCGCATGGACTTTGGGCTCAAGGGTGTGAAGAAATAGATCTGTTGATTTTACCAAGCTTGCATTTCCTGTCGTCGACAACCACCTCTTTATACTGTCAATTCGCTTTTCATCCTGTGCAGTATAAAAACGCAGTTTAGGATGATCACCTTGGGTATCTTCATCTCTGGTGTTGTTAAAAAAAGCTAACGATTTATAATACTCTTCAAATTTAAACGGATCATAAGTATGACTATGACATTGTACACATTCGAAGGTCGTACTCAACCATACTTGATAAGTTGTATTTAAACGATCCAAAACCGCCGCCATCCGAAATTCCTCACTATCAGTCCCGCCCTCATCATTATTCATGGTATTGCGATGGAAGGCCGTTGCGATAAGTTGATCCTTGGTTGGTTCCGGGAGCAAATCCCCAGCGAGCTGTTCTATCGTAAATTCATCATAAGGCATATCCTGGTTTAAGGCCTTGATGACCCAATCCCGATAAGTCCATATCGTGCGCGAACCATCCTTCTCGTAACCCTTCGTATCCGCATATCGCGCCATATCCAACCACCAACTCGCCCACTTTTCGCCATATTTCTGAGAAGCCAGCAGACTATCTACCCGCCGGGTATAAGCATCATCACGCTGGTCTGCTTCAAAGGCTTGAATCTCTGCCAACGAGGGGGGGATACCAATTAGATCTAAATACACTCGTCGTAGCAACAATGCTTTATCGGCTTCATCTGCAAAGGACAATTTCTTCTCCTTCATCTTATCCAAAACAAAAAAATCAATCGTATTGTTCACCCCTTTGGGCTTTACACCAAATATACTGAGCAACGAAAAAGGTTTAGGGACCTCCGTTTCCTGAGGTGTTGTATAGGCCCAATGCTCTCCCCACTTAGCTCCTTCATCGATCCATCTTTTGAGTATATCAATTTCATCGTCATTCAGTTTAGGGGCATTGTAAGGCATACGCAATTCAGGATCATCGGAAATCAGTCTCTTTACCAGTTCACTGTGTTCGCCATCGCCACGAATAATTGCTGATTTGCCTGACTCGGCTTTGGCGAATGCCTCATTTTCAAAAAGAAAACTTAAGCCACCATTTTTCTTAACCCCACCATGGCATGTGATACAATGTTTATTCAAAATCGGTTTAACATCAGCGCTAAAATCAACTGGCTCTTTTTTTCCAAAAGTCAAAATGCTTGTACCAATAAGCACAAGCGCCAATAATATTAGCACCAAAATCTTTTTTTTCATAGCCTTGGGATATATCTATTCTGTATTATTTTAGGTTTATGCACTAAACGAAATGAATAATGATTGTTTTTTTCGTTAAGTGGAGCCGAAACTATTCCATAAATGTGCTAGTTTCGAGTAGGATAAAATTAGAGAACAACACTGGATTATACTAAAACTAGATTAACAGAAACATAAACAATATTACCCCTTACCCTTGCGAGATTTTCTGGACACTATAGTCCCACCTGCAAAAAAGGTTGATTTAAGACAGCATAACGTACTTTCCTTGGTTAAACTGCAGACAATAAAACAACACTTTTGCGACATATTTATTCGAATCAAAAAGTATAACAATTTCGATACGAATTAACTTATTTAGTTTTCTGCACTGCATACAATCACCGCTAAATCTCCTGTTAAAGTGGTTTTAACAGGTTCAAAGCCTTCGCATAGATAAAATAGTATGCAAAAAAGTAACAATAGTGTCAGTATCTCCCCTTCCAGAGTTTTAAATTTACAAGCTAACCCTTTAAATTATGAAATATCTTTATTTAATATTATTCTGTTCGTTCACCCTGTTCTCTTTCGGTCAACCGACATCGGACAACAACCTCCATTTCGATCAGCTGGCTTCGCGGTGGGATGAAGCCATTCCTTTGGGAAATGGTCAATTGGGTGCACTGATTTGGAAAAAAGACAATACGATTCGATTTTCACTTGATCGCGCAGATCTATGGGATGAAAGAAAAGCCTTTGCAATAGAAAACCACAATTTCAATTGGGTCCAACAACAAATAAAAAACAACAGCTATGGCATTGTACAAGAGTGGGGAGACGCTCCATACGATAGATCCCCCTATCCCACCAAACTTCCAGCAGCGTCGCTGTTCTTTGACTTAGCGAAATTTGGCCCTGTCGTTTCGAACGTACTTGATCTGAAACAGGCCACCAATATTCTTAAATTCAAAGATGGTCGGATATTAAGAACATTCATACACGCCTATAAACCCTTTGGCTATTTTGAAATTACAGGAAACAATGTGAGTGAACTTGTCCCTCAATTGATTCCGCATCAATATGAAAATAGCGCAAACAAAGATGAAAACAAAAGCGTGGTTGAAGGTCAAAATTTAGCGAGATTAGGATATAAGCAAGGAAGTATAACCAGAACCAGCAATTACGAAGTGCTGCACCAAAAAGCTTATGACAATCATTTTTTTGAAGTTGTATTGAGGTGTGAAAAAATATCAGCTAAAAAACTGATTGGATATTGGACAATCGTCAACGATCAAAGGGCAAACCCTTCTGAACTTTCCCTCAAAAAATACACCGAAGAAAAAGCAAGCCATTTGCACTGGTGGTCAAACTATTGGTCCAAATCAAGTATAACTATTCCTGAAAAAAATCTTGAAAAGCAATATTATCTTGATATGTACAAGCTCGGTGCTGTCGCAAGAGAAGGCGCTCCAGCAATTACGCTTCAGGCCGTCTGGACGGCAGATAATGGTGGCCTCCCTCCTTGGAAAGGAGACTTTCACAATGACCTTAACACCCAATTGAGCTATTGGCCAGCCTATTCGGGGAATAGATTGGCCGAAGCCAAAAGCTATACAGATTGGCTCTGGAAGATCCGCAAAAAAAACCATGACTTTACAAAGCAATATTTCGGTGTCGATGGGCTGAATGTACCTGGTGTCCTTACTTTAAATGGAGACCCTATGGGTGGATGGATTCAGTATTCTCTTTCTCCTACAATTGGTGCATGGGCGGCCCAACATTTTTACTGGCAATGGAAATATAGTATGGATAAAGCCTTTCTAAGAGAACAAGCCTATCCCTATATCATTGAGTCTGCAACATACCTTAAGAATATAACCACATTAAAAAATGGACTCCGTTACCTGCCTTTGAGCAGCAGTCCCGAATACAACGACAATAGTGTATCAGCATGGTTTGACAGTTGGACCAATTTCGACCTTAGTTTAGCGCATTTTCTTTTCCAGGCTGCTACTGAGGTGAGCACAGCCATGGGAAAACCGCAAGAAGCGCAGGCTTGGTTAAAATGTAAGACCCAACTACCTAATTATGCGACGGATGAAACCGGACTACAAGTTGCTGTAAATCTTCCAATGAAACATTCCCATCGCCATATGTCTCCCTATATGGCAATTTATCCATTGGATTTATTAGACATCAATAATCCACAGGAAAAAGAGCTCATCGAAAGTTCCCTAGATCATATTGAAAAACTGGGTACTCGTGCGTGGGTTGGGTATTCCTTTGCATGGATGGCTTGTTTACACGCGCGGGCTAAACAAGGAAAGGAAGCCGTTAGCAATCTTCAAAAATTTGCACAGAACTTTTGTTCCACCAATTCCTTTCATCTGAATGGTGACCAGAAAGGGGGGCAATATTCAGACTTTACGTATCGACCATTTACTTTAGAAGGTAACTTTGCATTTGCACAAGGAATACACGAATTGCTTATTCAAAGCAAGAATAACTATGTAGAAATCTTTCCAGCCTTGCCTGCTGAATGGGCAACAGCATCTTTCAAAAATTTAAGAACGATGGCCGGATTTATCGTAAGCGCTGAAAAAAAGGGAGATAAAATCGTAATACTGAAAATAACCGCTACCGAAGATGGTACTTTTCGAATTTTTGAACCCAAGACACTCATGCACATCAGTACGAAAAAGACCTTACATAAAGATAACACCATACAATATGTGAAATTAAAAAAGGGGCAAACAGTGAACTTATGTAGTATATAAAGACGGTACCTGTTTAAGTCGGTCTGTCGACTAAAAAAAAAGCGTTTCAACAGTTGGTTGAAACGCTTTTTTTAATACTGTTCTGCAATTTATGCGAGTTCAATCAAAAATTCCTCTTTCGGAAGTCTAAACTTTTTCAGCTTCAGCAACCAATCTTGTTCTTCCATCCGATACCCTAACGGAAGCATAACAGCGCTCTTCAGCCCAAGTTTGTCTAAACCAAGAAGTTCATCCAATTCGGCATTTGAAAAACCTTCCATAGGAGTTGCATCAACGCCTAATTCTGCAGCCTGAGCAATTGCCAAACCAAAAGCAATATAGGCTTGTTTAGCCGCATGGGCTGCTTGTTGCTCACCGGATAGACTTGATAACTGTGCTTTCAATCTATTTTTATACTCGTCAGTGGTGTCTAAAGGTAAACCTCTCAACGCATTCATCTTGTCGAAGGTATTATCAATACGTTCGTCCGTATAGCTATCCCATCCTGCGAAGACCAATAAATGTGAGCTATCAGCAACAATCTGTTGCCCCCAAGCCACAGGTACAATTTTTTCTTTTAATTCCTGATTCGTAATCACAATCACACGGAACTGTTGAAGTCCAGACGAGCTCGGAGCCATACGTGCTGCCTCCAAAATCTTATCCAAATCTTCCTGAGCGACCTTTTTTGTAGGGTCGTATTTTTTTGTGGCATAACGCCATTCTAGGGTATCTAATAAAGCCATTTTATTCTAATTTAAATGATCAATAGCAACATTATAAAGTTATGTAAAGATACATAAAAAAATAAATGTCTAAACATCAAAATACAGGACTAAAACAATAAAAAATAGGACAAAAACACACTGCTTTTCAGCATTTGCTACTGGACTTTTAACGCCCAAACACAGTATATTTACTTCTAATCGCAAGCAAATGTCTATTTTATTCAATTTTATTAAGACCTTTGTACTGGTTTATATCCGATTAAAACAAAATGACCTTCAATCATTTGTTTCCGCTGGTTATAAATAACCAAATAAAAAACAGAGCTCACGTGCTCCACATTAAAAACAACAGCGATGTCTATAACGAATGAAACCGAGCTAACAGGCATACAAAAAGCGAGCGATGCCGTTGCCATCACCTTAAAAGCTATGATAGCACATGCTCAAGTGGGTATGTCCACGAAAGAGCTTGACGAATATGGAGCCGAAATATTAAAAAGCCTGGGTGCGAATTCTGCTCCCGCTCTTACCTATGGTTTCCCAGGCTACACCTGTATCAGTATAAACAACGAGTTTTGCCACGGAATACCTACTGCGGAAAGACTATTGCAAGAAGGTGATTTGATCAATATCGATGTATCTGCCGAACTGGATGGATATTGGGCCGATAATGGTTGTTCCTTTGTTATAGGAAAGGACATATTTCAACACGAAAAATTGGTCAATGCATCAAAAGAAATTCTTCAAAAAGCAATCAATAATATTCGTGGTGGTGTGAAAATAGCCGATATTGGGTATCTAATAGAAACTGAAGCGAAAAAAAGAGGCTATAAAGTCATCAAAAACCTTGGCGGACATGGTGTAGGAAAAAGTCTGCACGAGGAACCTGATGAATTGCTTAACTATAAAAATCGCTTCGACCAACGAAGATTTCGAAAAAATACTGTGGTTGCTATCGAAACCTTTATTTCAACGACCTCCACATACGCGACCGAAATCGAGGATGGCTGGACAATGGTTGGGGACAAAGGTGGATTCATGGCCCAACATGAACATACAATTCTCATTACCGATGGCGCTCCTGTTATATTAACGGCACAGAATGCAATTTACTAAGCAGGAATAAGAAGACACCTATAGGTCTTTTCGAACAAGTTATTGAAAGCTATCGAAAAGACCTATTTTCTTTAAAACAAGACCTCAAGCTTGCGGTGAAGTGCACAGTCCCTTTATCTCAAAACTAGGGGTTGCTTAAAAAAATAAGGGGCCTCTCATAACGAGAAAACCCCCAAATAATATATTTTTATGGCTAAATAATTTTTGTCAATACCAAAGACTAATCTTACTGGATAAATGGCTACAGCAGTAAAAGTAGCTTATTCTTCCCAACAAAAAAGTGATGAAAATCACTTTTACCAAAAATTTTATTCTCATTTTCAAAATTCAGCTTCTCTCTTAACATTTCACCCAACTCATCTATTCTCCGTTAACTGTTCTGATTACTGTTTTGATAACTATTTTCAAAAACACCCAATAATAGAAAGCCTTTTTACCATCCAAACACTTCGCCTCCCCCTTACTCCTTGCTTAGTTGCCTGAATAAACATGAGGGATAAAACACTACGATAATATTTGTATTTAGGCTGGTGTAACGTATAAAGTTTAGTATTTTTGGTCTATTAAAGTAATCTAGCTTGAGAACAATAAAATTCCATAAGGGTGAATGCGGTGTTGAGTTTTTGTTGAATGTCCTCAATGAAAAAGAAACGGATTATACACATCAAGATACTTACCATAAAGATTTTTTTGAAATTCTATTTTTCAAAAAAGCCAAAGGCAGATTGATATTGGGGCAAGAGATTCTCTCCTTGTCCGACAATTCAATCATCTTTATTTCGGCTTTTCAAAAACATACTTGGGAACTGGATCCAGAACACCTTGAATTTACAACATTGATTTTTCAGGAAGACTTTTTGAATGATTTATTTTCGGATAAACTATTCACATACAAACTATTATATTTCTACCAGCTTAGTTATGTACCCCAAATTATAGCAGATGACACACATATGTCAAAATTCTGTGGTCTTCTCGCCGAAATTAAACTTGAACTTATCGAAACTCAAGCAGATAGTGCCCATATTATTCGTTCTTTACTTTATTACCTATTGCAGACTTTAAACCGAAAATATGCCCACTTGAATAAGCTGCCGAACCAAAAAGCGGAAAATAATTTCGCCTATCAATTTAAAGAACTTATGGAACAGTTCATTCGGGAGAAACAACGGGTAAACGAATATGCGACACTCATGGGAATAAGTAGGATTACGTTAAATCAAGCCGTTAAAGCACAGTTTAATACCACAGCGACACACCTACTTCGGCAGCGTTTACTATTCGAGATTCAGGACCTTCTTATCCATTCTGACCATTCCGTTAATCAAATTGCTTTTGACCTTAACTTTTCAGAACCCAATCATTTAATGCGGTTTTTCAAAACTCAAACTGGAAAAACCATTAGTGCATTTATTCAGGAATTCAAATAAATGTTGGACTGTCACTACAAGTTGGCATTATGAAAATCGGGCCATGCAAATAGGCATCCACATGGCCCGATTTCCCTATAAATCAATGGAGTTCCAAGTACGTCTCGGTGTCCTGAACCTGCGCATAGAAGAACGCCAAAGCGGCAAGAAAAGCATGCTGAACATCCAGTGCAGCAACTACGGAGCCATTGATCTCAAGATCGCGCGTTGCACAGGCATCATTAATTACGGTACATCGAAAGCCTAAATCGACAGCGGCGCGTACCGTGGCGTCAATACACATATGGGTCATCATGCCTACGACAACAAGTTCCTCGACCTTATTGCTGCGAAGGTAATCCAGTAATTCTGTCTCTCTAAAGCTGTTGGGAAAATGTTTACGTATTACTAGCTCGTTTGCCATTGGACTCACGCTTTCATGAATTTCGGCAGCTCTTGTGCCATCAATAAAGAATGGCATTGCTTTGGGATCTGAAGAAATATGTTGGATATGAACCACTGGAAATTTTCTTCGCCTAAATTGGTCGATCACTCTTCTAGCATTCTTTCCTGCCTTTAAGGGATCCACAAGTTCCATTCCGCCATCTTCAAAATACTCGTTTTGAATATCAATGACTATTAATGCGCTATTACTCATCTATTTTATGAATTAAGTTTAATACAAAATTAAGTGGATATAGCGGCGAAGAACTACCAATAAATCACCAAATCCTACCATTTTGATAAGAGCGATAAGATGGGATTAAGTAGGAAGTTATGTAAATGTTTTACATAATTTCGATCAAAAAATCACCAACAAAAGCTAACTTCGCTGTATATACTCGTCACAGAGAGGTGATAATTGCAATAATAGATAGCATGACATTGAAAGAATTACAACACAGCAAAATATATGGCGCAGATAACGGTGGCACGCCATTAATTGTCCTGCATGGGCTTTTTGGTATGGCAGACAACTGGGGATCCTTTGGTCGTAGTTTCGGAGAGAAAAGACAGGTACATTTACTCGATCTTCGTAATCACGGACGAAGCTTCCATAGTGAAGATATGTCGGTGGAAGTTATGGTAGACGATCTGCTGGCCTATATAGCATCCATTGGAGCAGATAAAGTACTACTATTGGGCCATTCTTTGGGCGGAAAAGTAGCGATGCAATTTGCTATTGACCATCCAGAAAAGATTGAAAAACTGATCATCGCCGATATAGCGCCAAAAGCTTATCCTCCACATCATGAGGATATCTTCAAAGCGCTATCTGCTGTAGATATTACAACACTAGAAAATAGGAAAGATGTACAAGTAAAGATTGAACACTATTTGAGTGATCCGGGTGTTATCCAATTTTTATTAAAAAATGTATATATCAGAGAAGATCGGAAATTAGACTGGCGCTTTAATCTGGATGTTTTAAAAAATAAATATACGGAGTTCATCACTGTCGGGGTAAAATCAGGAATATTCAACGGCCCCACATTATTTCTACCTGGAGAGAAATCAAGATATATATTACCTGAAGATAAAATTAAGATCAGGGAACAATTTCCAAATGCCGTGTTTAAAACAATTCCTAATGCCGGCCACTGGGTTCAAGCCGAAAATCCACAAGCATTTGACGCCTTTGTTGCCGAGTTTTTAGATCAATAAATTAGATACATTGAATGTCCGCTCCTACTTGTTGGTCCTTAAAACCGCTCGTAAGGAGTAGACATTCAATACCATTATTTCAACGCCTTTGCGTAGGTCTTTATTGCACGATCACGGGCAAACTGATGCTCAACAATAGGCTTACAATAGTCTAAAGTGTTTAATTCAGGAACCCATTGTTTTATATATTCCTGATTTTTATCGAACTTCTCAGCCTGGAGCGTCGGATTAAAAACCCTAAAATACGGGGCTGCGTCACAACCACTGCCTGCGGCCCATTGCCAGTTACCATTGTTGGCTGACAGGTCATAATCATTTAATTTTTGTGCAAAGTAGGCCTCCCCCCATCTCCAGTCGATCAAAAGGTGCTTACAAAGAAAACTGGCTACGACCATTCTTACGCGATTGTGCATATAACCTGAACTATTCAATTGGCGCATACCCGCATCGACCATAGGATATCCGGTCTCTCCGTTGCACCACTGCTGGAATTCAACTTCGTCGTTTCGCCATTGTATGGCATCGTATTGCTTTCTAAAGGACTCCGTAACAACATGCGGATAGTGGTAGAGTATCTGCATAAAAAACTCACGCCAGATCAATTCAGACAACCACGTCGCATTGTGTTTTAAGGCGAAAGTAACACATTGACGAACACTGATTGTTCCAAAACGAAGTGCGATCCCCAATTTGGTTGTGCCCATTAATGCCGGATAATCGCGGGTGGTATCATAATGGTCAATAATCGTCGCATTCAGCTCTGGTTCTTCAAAAATAAGGTCAGTCTCCAGAAATCCTAAATTCGCCAAAGAAATAATCTGCTGATAGTTCTGCTGAAAGAAAAATCCCGTTGTATAGGTATAGGAAAGATGGTCCTCAGGACGTAATTTCTCCCGCCATTTTTTTGCATACGGCGTATAAACCGTATAGGGTGTTCCATCATTCTTTAAAATATCTCCTTTATCGAAAATAACCTGATCTTTCACAGCTTTGAAAGGAATTCCTCTAGCTGTACAAAGCTCGAAAATTTCTTTGTCCCGACGAATTGCTTTCGGTTCATAATCCCGATTACAATAGATTCCCTGCACATCGAATTTTTCAATCAACTCCCTGTAGATAGCGATAGGTTGACCATAGAACGTATTCAAAGTTGCACCACTTTCTCGGAGTAGGGTATTGATACGGGTTAAAGCCTGATGGATGTAATGAACACGTCGATCCCTCCTATCCTCCAATTGCATTAGAATATCCTCGTCAAATATGAATATAGGTAATACAGGATAGCCCGAAGCTAAGGCGCGAGTAAGCCCAGCATTATCATCCAGACGTAGATCCCGACGAAACCAAAACACAATAATTTTATCTTTTTCCATAAAAACGACCAATAGTTGAATTCACTACCCCATATTAACAATTTTAAAGGGTAAAAGGTTAGCTCAATAATTAGGTGAAAATACCTGTATAAAAAAACTGAACCATCAAAGGTACTCGAAATTTCCCTTGATGGTTCAGCATTGAATAATTTTCTTGTGCTAGTTTTTCAAACTCGCCATGTCAATAACAAACCTGTATTTAACATCGCTTTTCAATAGTCTATCATAGGCATGATTGATATCCTGCATTTTAATCAGCTCTATATCGGAGATAATATTGTGTTTACCACAAAAATCAAGCATCTCCTGTGTTTCCGCTATCCCACCGATCATAGAACCTGAAAAACTCTTACGTGTTGGAATCAGACTAAAAGGAGCTACAGGAAGTGGATGCTCCGGAGCACCTACGAGAGTCAAGGAACCATCTCGTTTCAATAAACTTAAATAGGCATTGATGTCATGTTGTGCCGAAACACAGTCCAAAATGAAATGTAATGTTCCGGCATGTTCCTTCATTTGTTCTGCATCAGTTGACAAGATCACCTCATCGGCACCTAAACGTTTGGCGTCATCAACTTTGGAAGCAGACGTTGTAATTACGACCACATGAGCTCCCATTGCTTTCGCTATTTTGACTCCCATGTGTCCCAATCCGCCGATACCAACGATACCGACTTTTTTTCCTGGCCCAACGTTCCAATGCCTCAAAGGTGAATAAGTGGTAATTCCAGCACATAATAAAGGTGCTGTCGCTGCGAGATCCAAATTTTCAGGAATGTGAAGTACAAAATCCTGATCTACTACAACACGTTCAGAATAACCACCAAATGTCTGTTTATTAAGGTGCTTATCGTGTCCGTTGTATGTTTGGATATTTCCATTTTCACAATACTGCTCCAAACCTTCTTTGCAACTTTCACATTCGCGACAACTATCTACCATACAGCCTACACCGGCCAAATCGCCAACTTTAAACTTGGTTACAGCGGATCCAACTTTAGTAATTCGACCAACAATTTCGTGACCGGGTACATTCGGATAAACGGTTCCGCCCCATTCATTTCGCGCTGTATGTAAATCCGAATGACAAACTCCACAAAATAAGATATCAATCTCGACATCTTTATCCGTCACTTCACGGCGTTCAATATCCATCTGTTTTAGATCAGCCGTTGGTGCACTTGTTCCAAAAGCTCTAATTGAAAATGTACTCATACTTGATAAAATTGTTGTTTTCTGTTTTAAATAAATGCATAAAATTCCTATGATGCAACACATATCCCAGCCACACGATAAAATTAACCAATGGATGTAAAAAATGTTTTGAAGGAACGATAGCAAAAGTAAAAAGTAACTTTCAGAATGATTTTGCTACAAAGCTCAAATTCATATTTCTTTACGGCTCATTGCATCCTACTTGAACAGTTGTAATAAGCTAGCTTTGTAAACCGGACAGCCTAATCAGTATCCTCGACCTGTACAAATTGCATCGCCAAGCCCTGCTTCTGGCATATATTCAGAATAGAAAATTCCAATCGGGTACTAATCCGCAGGACAAGCAAAAATTGCTGGTCATCCAACAATAAATCAATATTTTTTATCTCCGGGAAACTTTGATAGAGAAAATGATAAATCTCGCTGGCTTTCCACTTCAGCTTACGAGATAGAGAATAAACAACTTTATACATATTTAGATTATTTCAAAATTTTAACGGCAATTTGTTGTAATTGGTGGTTCAAAAAACGCATCTGTTTCAGTTCCTCAAAATCTCGGGCTAGTCGAACCTTTTTATTTTCATTTTCCAGCGCAAGAGCTAGGCTATCCAAGCGCTCCACATCGTTGTGTATTAATAGATAACAATCAATATCGGGATCCAACAACCCCATCATTTCAGGGCGGATTGTTTCCTCTGTCTCCACCATAACCAAAACGCATCTTTCTGATGCAAAGCTATCCACCGACTTTCCTACTTTCGCATTTAACACCATAGTTGTAATCCTGTTTATTGTCTGTATAAAAAGAATCGACCAATCAAAATAGACATATTTTGTATTTTTGTCGAAACAAGCTTCAAAAAAAAGAACAATAAATATACATCCTTACTGTTCAAAATAATTACTTCGCGCTACACTGCCGAGTTTTTAGCGCAATCCCTTAACACATATACTTGTCAACCAGGAAAGCCTAGCTTCAAAATCTGGAAAACGATCAAAAAGTAAAACTTCCTGCTCAAAACAACGTGATGTTGTCACTAACATTTCGGATAAAAACAGGATATCCTTTTCCACTAAGGCCTGAATTTCTTTTTTCCTAACGGCTAATTCAATCATTTCACGAATCAACTTAATCTCGTCGTCCAGCATGTAACGTGTTTTCGAAACCATCAAGGCTGGATCGGATTTCATATCTTCGAATGCGAGATAAAAACGTTTCGTAATTAAATTAATCTGGCGTAGTTTTGCTTGTAAAAAACCGACTAAATTATCTTCCAATGAAGCATCTCTATTATAAGTTCTACTCGCGACCTCAAACACCTGCTGACATAGGTACTCGGCAATCGCATCAAAGACATCCATTTTACTGGTAAAATAGTAATATAACGTGCTCCGACCCTTTCCACAAGCTTTTGAAATATCCTGCATAGAAACCCTTGCAAACCCATATGTTTCAAACACTTTCATGGATGATAAGATAATTTCCTCTTTAATATTTTCCTGTTGACCTGTCATTACTCGACAAATTTACAAAAAATGTCGAAAAATCAACTCCCCCAGCCAAATTTTTTCGCTAGGCGTTATAGGCGCCATTTTCCTGATCCAGCAATGGAATTTGCTCCACAGGTTCAATTTTATTCATTTCTGCAGGGTTAATTGGTAAATGGTTCATACGATTTCTCCATATATTTATTGCATTTCTCTCTTCTTCGTGATAAATATTATAGATTAAATTTGATTTCAATGCTTTTCAATGGGAATGGACTACGTTTTATGTATAATCTTAGTCAGGTGACTTACATCGGTCAGCCCAAATTCAGCAGCAATTTCCTTTAAGGTAACTCTTCCTGCTGCTATTCTTTGACGTATCAATGTACTGCGGTAGTTTTGAACATAGTCCCGTAAGGTAATTCCCGCCTGACGTTTAAAGTAAATACCGAGATAATCGTGAGCAATGTTAAAGTGCTCCGCCATCATTTGTATCCGCAGACAGTTGGGATCGTAAATATTTTTATGAATATAGCAAAACATAGCCTGCAGATCGCGACTTTTGGTACTACTACTACGCAATTCAGGCATATTTCGCTGCAGAACATGTGCAATACTGAATAATTGCAACCAAATAAGCGCCTGATTTCCGATTTGATCTTTCTTAAATAAAAGGAGTATATCAAAGATCTGTTCTATCACCAACTTATCTTCGCCCGCTAATTGAAATCCCCTCTGATGAGTTTCTCTACTTTTTATGATATATTCCAACTGTTGTATTGCAGGTGCAGAACCTACAATGTTATTATTCAGATAGGCGTCGGTAAATTTAAGATAAACAAAATGTGTGAGTTGTTCGATTTCAAAATAATGTTGGTCATCTGGCCCAAGTAGAAAGATCATTCCTGCCTCGTATGGAAATGAATGTCCATTAACGATATGTCGTCCGACACCCTCCCGAATAAAAATAAACTCGTAATGATTGTGATTGTGTTCAGGATGGTTCCATTCAAGCATCTTAAATCCTGAAATAAGCACCGGTTCAAACTGACGATAACGTTTCATTTCAGAAATATACATAATTATGTCGGATTTTTACATTAAACCCCACTAGGCTTCCAACTAACTTTAGCTTTATAAATAATAGACAAAGATGAAGACTAGAAAAAACACCGCTTTAGTTGTGGGCGCCAATGGCGTCATAGGCAACAATCTCATAGACTACCTTGAAAAGACGGAAGAATGGGAAATTATAGGTTTATCACGAAGAACAAATGCCGATCGGAATAAGGTTCGTTTTATCGCTGTAGATTTATTAGATATAGCCGCTTGTATCAAAAAACTAGGCAACTTGGATTCAGTGACTCATATTTACTATGTTGCATATCACGATAGACCGACCTGGGCTGAGCTTGTAGAGCCCAATATGAGAATGCTAAGCAATGTTTTGACCGTGGTGGAACCAATAGCAAGTAATCTTCAACACATCAGCTTAATGCAAGGTTATAAAGTATACGGTGCTCATTTGGGTCCTTTCAAGACACCGGCCAAAGAATCAGATGCCGGGCATATGCCGCCTGAATTCAATACCAGCCAACAGCAATACCTCGAACAACTGCAAAAAGGTAAGAAATGGACTTGGTCGGCGATCCGTCCGTCAGTTGTTGGTGGAACGGCTCCCAATAATCCGATGAATCTAGCATTGCTCATTGCTGTATATGCATCTATCTCAAAAGAACTCAGTATTCCGCTTCGGTTTCCAGGAAAAATTGGCGCTTTTCAGACATTGATGGAAATGACCGATTCAACACTATTAGCCAAAGCAACGGTATGGGCCTCGACCAATCCACAAGCGGCCAATCAAGCCTTCAACATTAACAATGGCGATCTCTTCCGCTGGAAGGAACTATGGCCCAAATTAGCTGCCTATTTTGATATGCAAAGTGCTGACCCGATCCCGCTATCACTCGAAACAATGATGGCAGATAAGGAACCTGTATGGCAAAAATTAAAAGAAAAGTATGCATTAAGCTATAACTATGCACAGGTTTCAGCTTGGCCTTTTGGCGACTTTGTCTTTTCTTGGGATTATGATTTTTTTGCCGACGGCACAAAGGCGAGACGACTCGGTTTCCATGAATTTATCGATACTGAACAAATGTTTTACCAACTCTTTGACGAAATGCGTGAAAAAAGAATAATTCCATAATAGTAAAGATTAAATTTTACCGTCTATTTTTGTAACTTACCTCATTCAAGCACAACCTTTACTTCATTACAAATTCATCCGGTATCTTTTTATCGATCCATAGTCAAAAGGATAGCAGATGTTTTGATAAAACATGCAATATGAATACAAAAAAAGCCTTTGTAGTAGGATCAGGAAAACTGGCAAACGCAATACTGGAAGCCGATTATTCCATTCCCAATGTAGAAATTTCACCTTGGCAACCATCCATTACAACGACGTCTCCATCTATTGTTATACATGCCGGATCGGGCCGGGAGTTACAAAATTGTCTTGATTTTTGCGCACGTTCGGGTTCGGTATTAATTGAACTTTCGACGGGCCTAGAGACCGAAAAGCTCGAGACTGCTTTTCCACTTGTCATTTGCCCGAATACCTCCATACTTTTGCTAAAAACGCTCCATATGCTTCAACAATTTGGTCATAATTTCAAAGACTATGAAATATCTATTATGGAGTCTCATCAAGCCTCCAAGAATACTGAACCTGGTACAGCTTATCATATCGCCAACTCTTTACAGGTTGCTCATGAGCGTGTTGTCTCTATTCGCGATGCGAAAACGCAAGCTTATAAAATAAATATTCCCGTTGCCTACTTAGAGAAACATGCCTACCATCAGATTGTGATCAAAGATAAAAATGATGAAATTAAAATTGAGACCAAGGTCCTCGGACATGATTCTTATTCAAATGGTGTCAAAAAAATTCTTGAAGCATGTGTCAAGAATAAGTTGGACAATAGAAGGCATACTGTGTTGGATTTGGTAGCTATGGGGCTACTTTAGTTAAAACTTTCAATTTAGAAAGTAGGTTTCTATAAGAGGAGTAAAAGAAAATCCATTTGGTTTTCTTCGAAGCCACAACAATTTATAAAATGGGATTTGGGGCCAATTTTTTCATTGTATTTATTTTTCTACCACTGCTGGTAATTTTAATGTTATGCGGAATTTTCACAGAAAGACGCTTCTTTGGTTACGCAATTTTATCTCTCATCGGTGGCGCAATTATACTTTTTTCTTTGTCTCAACTTTTTCAATGGATCGCTAGCCCAAAAATCTTAAAAAAAGAAGATTATTATGGGACTTATCATATAAAACGTGATCTATTCCCAGGAAAACAAACTGACTGGCAATACGACAGCTATAATTTTATCATAAAGGATAACGATTCGATTTATTTCAACGTCGTAAGCGCAGGTCAAGTATCCAAAGTTTACAAAGGCAAGATCGAAACAGTAAGTCCTTATGAATCCGCACGCTTAAAGCTGTGCATGGACTCTCCCACTCATCATATTCTTGCGTCGGATCCAACGGTGTACCGAAGTCCTTTAGGCTTCTATTTGGTATTTTATTCGTCGAAATATAACAACGTTTTTTTTGAAAAAGACTGACATTCAAGCGTTATTTAACATGACAAGATATTTTCTCTATGTATAGGTCACTGTCCTACGTAATATGCATAAAAAAACACCAATTTATGGTGTTTTTTTATTTTATAATAAATATAGGATTAGTTTGCCGGCGGCTATTTCCCTTTTGATCTTAGAAATCGTTTTGACAAATATCGCCGTACGGGTATATCGTATAACTTCAAGCAGCCGTATGCAAGCACAATACTTCCGATCACAACAGCTGCTGCTCCCGGCAGAGATTCTTCAAAACTCAGATTTTCATTCTTGACCCAAGCATAGTATAGATAAATAAAGGGATAATGTACCATATATAAAGGATAGGATATATCGCCTAAAAACTTGCAAAGCCAACTTGTAATACCGCTTTCTCCCTTACCAGATGCTCCTAAAACAACAAGCAAAGGGAAAACGACAACACAACATAACGTGTCGTACAGACCATTCATCCATAAATGCTCAGCCCCGCCAATGCGCGGCATAGCCAAAAGAGGTACTAAGATCAAACTACAAATCCAAAATGCCCCCTTGATCTGTAAAGATTTAAATATCCTCGATAGAAACAGGCCCGCTGTAAAAGAAAATAAAAGACGAAGTGAACCTGCCGTAAATTCTGTTCCTGTGAGTGAAAAACCAGCACATATATCTCCCAAGGGTCCCAATATCGCAAATGCAGCCAAACCTATTCCGAATAAAATAACGAGTCCCGCTAATGCTTTGGTCGAAAATCTTCGAATGACCAATGCATACAGGATATTACCGATGTATTCAAAAAATAACGACCAGCTTGGTCCATTTAATGGAAACATCTCCCCAAGCCCTCTCACCTCATGACCAGGAATCGCAGGAATTAACAAAGCATTCAATAGGGTTGCGATTGCCAGCGAAGAAAATGTCACTTTTGTCACATCCCAAACAGAACAACCCTGAAAATAGAACATAACTGCTCCAATGATCGCTCCCATAACAACCATCGGATGTAAACGTATTATTCTTCGTTTTATAAATTCTTTTGTTGTCATCGTCTTCCAGCGATCATCATAAGCATAGCCCACGACAAACCCTGAAAGCATAAAGAAAAAGTCGACCGCCAAATAACCATGATTAATTCGCTGATCTAAATGGCTCGTTGCAAAGGCTTCAAAAATATGAAAGCAAACGACGGTAATAGCTGCGACCCCACGTAACCCATCAAGTACAGCATAATGTGGTTTGGTATCTGCATAAGCGGAAGTCGGTATTTGAGTATCTGACATAAAAATAAAACGATTTGATTGATTTTTTTACAAGGAAGTAAATATAAACAAATTCGCTTATGCAGGTTTGTAACAAGTTTGACGGTTACCCATTAGCTACATCTGTCATTTGATAATGGGGATATAATCCGGTAAGTAAACCTGCTCTTTTTGCATATTTTGGATGTAAATTTTAGAATAAATTTCCAAACGGATATCGGTGATGTCTGTAGTCGTCGGCTTGTCGGCTTCATCTTCTCCAAATGAAAAAATCTGTTCTTCCCTTCTATTTTTTTGATGCAAAAAATAGTAAAAGTCTTTATTTCCCCAACCTTTTATACTACTTCCCGCATCATCTCGAAGCTTCAATTTTGTAAATGTCTTCTTTAGATAGTTGTAAATATTTTGAAAATCATCTTTATTTTTTGAAGTCTTCATTGCATATAGATAAGCAAATTCACCATTTTTATCCTCTGCCACAGTCAAGGCTGGAAAAGAGACTCCGTTTAATATCGCTACGGTATCCTTTTCTTCATTATAAGAAACAGTTGTATAACGATAACCGAAATCTTTAACTGGCTTTAATTTCCGTGTTCCCCAAGCTGCGGTAGACTCGATATAAAATAACGTTGGCAGACTCCCTTCTGAATTAAAAATAGCAAGCGTATCCTTTTTAAATATGGCGGTTTCAAAGACTTCTTTCAACTCTTTCTTATCCATACTTTTAACGTCTGCATGCAGCAACTCTTCGCTCTTTTTTATTTTGGGGCCATAGAATTTGGATGCATCAAAGGTTCTATCCAATTTTTCAAGTATCACCCGATCCGGATTTTGCGATTGACAGGAATACAGCATGCCAGATAAAAGGATCAGACAGCATACACTATAATATAGAAAATGAAACGGCTTCATCGGAATTGTCATTCAAATTATTTTTTGGGTTATGATCTTTACTTTGCCGTAAAGATCTTCAAACTAAAATAAATTTGTATTCATTTGCAAATGAAATTGTGCGGGATTAACACCTTTTGACTTTTTAGAAGTGCAGCGCAATCCAAAAGTACATCGTTCGTGGTCGCTTGCTATTCGGGAGTAATTCTGCTCAAATTCAGCAATTCGTCGCAACAAATTGGGCTTCTAAGTTACGAGCCAGACTATAAAACGTATTTTTGCATATAAAAATCAATTTATCTATGTTTGAAATATACAAATCGTATTAATTTAAATAGATAAAGAACAAGCAAGCGTATATTATGTTAAAAAAGGTATTTTCTTTAGTTTTCTGCTGTTTATCTACAGCCATTTTTTTCAAAGCATCTGCACAAGATTTCAAGCTTTCCTCGTTGCCAAGTCAGTATCAAAAACCGGTCAAAAATGCACTAAAAGCTGCCGGCATGAATCGTAATGAATTGGAGAAAGTACTAGAGAAACTGCCCAAAGAAATGCGTGAAGGCGCGGCTTTTCTCATTGCTTATATGCCTAAAAATGATTTAACGACGATTAAGAGTGATCATCTTATCCATAATATTGAAAAGGCTTACCAGGCAAGATCAACGTTTTCCTGGGCTAAGGAAATTCCAGAATCTATTTTTCTAAATGAGGTATTGCCCTATCGTGTATTTTCTGAAGATCTAGACGACTGGCGTGGTGATTTCTACGATCGTTTCTCAAAATATGTAACAAATAGCAAAACGATAAAAGATGCCATTGTAGCCATAAATAAGAATATCAGAGATGAAGTAAAAGTCGATTACAATACCCAACGAAAAAAAGCAGATCAAAATCCATCTGAATCGATAAGCCAAGGAATGGCATCTTGTACCGGATTATCCATTTTACTGATCGATGCATTGCGATCAGTAGGTATACCGGCCCGGATTGCAGGTACACCAAACTGGCATGACAATCGTGGTAACCACAGTTGGGTCGAGGTATGGATTAATGGTAAATGGTATTTTACTGAATATTATCCGGACAAAGACCTAAATTATAGCTGGTTTTTGGCCGACGCAGGGAAAGCCGATCCGAATAGCAAGGAACATTCCATTTATGCGGCTTCATACAAACCGGCAGCTACCTCATTCCCAGCATGGAGCGAAACAGAAATATATGCAGATAACGTTTCCCAGCGCTATATTGATCTATTCAATCAGCAATATAGTCAACAATTGAACGACAAATCTTACACCCGTCTAAACGTAACCATGTATCTCAGTAACGATCAATGTCAACCGGAAGGCAGAACAAAGTGCAATGTAGATATCTTTCAAGGAAAAGATCAAATTGGCGGTGGTTCGACCGCAACTAAACTGCAGGATGCGAATGACTATTTAACATTTATCGTGAAAAAAAATCAGTCTTATACCTTGAGGTACAGCAATAAAAATGGGCCTACCGAAAAAATAGTAACAGTAAAAGATGAGCCTTTAAATGTGATATTGTACTTCAATTAATGTAGATTATTATTTTGTAAATTTAAATAAGGAAAAATATTTTTGACAAAACAGTGAGTGATGAAGTGATAGATCATCATTTGACACAATTTGCCGTCTAATTAATCTCAGTTGCCAACTGGATCGCCAGGCGCAGAAGTGCCCTGACGATCCAGTTAAGGTTATCGCCACCAATGATAATAGTTATGCATGCCGTCGTATTCAAATCCACACCTCGGATAAAGACTATTACCGATAACATTTGTTTTCTCGGTCTCAAGCATCAGACCACAAGCTCCAGTCTCGTCACACCAGTCTTTACTACGATCTATAAGCCGAACCGAAAGACCTTTACTCCGATGATCAGGATGCACAAATAGATCACTCAACAACCACTGTCGCTGCAATTTAGTATAATGAAACAATTTATAAAGCTGAACAAAACCAACAGCTTCTTCGCCCTGAATTGCCAAAAAGATTTCTGACTCACCGTACAAAAATCGCTCCCTCAAAAATTCTTTGGCTTTTTCCAAATCCGATTCCTGTCTGTAGAAAATTCGATAAAGATTGAATAACGCTGCTGCTTGATCAAGATCCTCAAGACTTGCCTTTCTAATGTTATAATTCATTTCATTAAATAATTTGATTTATAGTGCAAATGTATCGCAACTCTTTCGTATCGACCTCATCCAGATAGCAGATGTACAGTGGTCCAATCTTCCGTAACATGGATTTCGATGCGACTAATAACCAAGTTCACAATAATTTCAAAAACAGACTTCATGCCTTTATAACAATAGTTGTCGAATTATAAATGCTTCTGAACGAATCGTAAGTCTTCTGTACGGTCAATTTATAAGGTCCTTATATTTAGATATGAAAAGGAGAAAATTAGTAGCCACAGACAGTGAAACCTTTATCAATTATTACCTACCCAATTGGCGATCCATTATCATCGGTAGTATCTTGATTTTAATGGGGATATCTACATGTTTCATCGGTTATCATCCGAATGATTCATTTAAAGAGAATTTCAGTGCCATGGTACTTGACTTTAAAGATGTATTTCGCTTTTTAGTCTCATTATTTATGCTGTTACTCCACTTATCTTTTATTATCGGCGGCTTCCTTCTTCTAAAGAGCAGCAGGAAGGTCATCCGAGCCCGGACAGATAAAAAAGGATTGTATTTTAAACGGATCGAAAAAAAGACCGGGAGTATGTTGGCTTTGGCAGATTTGGATGCGCTGGTATTCGTGCCCTACATTCAAATCGTTAATATCCGCATTATTGAAAGCAATTGGTTGGGTCCGAGACTTGAGCTTGAGACTTTTCAAGGTAAAGAAATCCTTACCATGTTGAACGTATTGAGCCGAAAACAAAAAGAGCAAATTTGCCAAACTGTGAAAGAATATGGTATTTAATGGAGATTTGGTTTACCCTCTCCTGTTTAAACAAGTAATGTTTACTAAAATCGGAAAAACCTGATTCTAGTAAACTTTTACTTTGAACGATTTGCTGGTATAATTTATAATCAATCGTTGGGCAACAACTGATCGACATAGTCTCTGATCTCTTGTGGTAACATAAGATAAACCGATGTTTTCAGATTTTCTTTACTCGGTACCCCATCGATGAAAATATTCTTAAAACCTTCATTAAGCCATTTCCCCTCATCCTCTAGATATCCACGATATTTGCTGTCTAAATTTTCAATAATACTATTGTTGTTTCCCATGTTTCCGTCATTTATTCTATGTAATCTGCATCTAAAATATTCGACAGGGGAACATCAACATTGGTGCCACACCTCCTTAAAATTTTAAAATTCATCTGTCGGAAGGCATATTTTAAGTTTTCTTAACATTTCCCTATTCTAGCAACAAAAACACATTACACATTAAATATCAACACATTACAACCAAACAAAAAATAACTTAATTTGCTTTAGTTGATATTATTCGCGATTTTTAATGGTGAATACCGTACTTTTGTATTTTAACGTTTATAACCCTATTTTTTATGATATTAATAGCAGTCTTACTTCCTTGGTTATCATTTTTCTTACGCGGTAAGATTCTAAGTGGCATTCTCTGTTTGATCCTACAGATGACCATACTGGGTTGGATACCCGCAGCCATTTGGGCGGTTGCATCTCGTGTTGACGGAAAAAACGAACAGCGCATACGTAAGATGGAACGTAATATGCGCAATTATCGATAAACCTTTGGCGCGAACTTATTCGATTGAACAGGTATCAATTGGGTGCCAAAAAATACTGTATTTGTCCTAGTGTAAAATCGATCAGTTGGTCATTGACATCGCCATTAAAATCAGCCATCATATAGTTCCCATGATTAGCCGGTAAAATAAGCAGTCGAGCATGAGGAATCTGCTGTTGCATGGCAGCTAGATGTGTCGTTTTTACAACATCTTGGTCTCCCCCTATCAAAAATACCGGGCAGGTCAAAAGCCTTAAGGATTCCGTTTCGAAGTCTTTAAAGTTTATCATGCGCTGGCTATCTTTTTCATACATATTTCGAAATTTCTCCGGATCTGGGTTCAGCTTCATAAAGTTCTCCTTGAGAAAAGGTGGTATATCGTTAATTGTTGAAGCTTCCATACTTTCAAAAAAACCATCTAAAAGTCCCTCTCTTTTGGTATTTCCCGATGCTGCAATAAGCTTTTCCACCTTGTCCGGATACATCGTCGCAAATTTTAAAAGTGTTGTCGCTCCATTACTAAAACCGAAAAATGACGCTTTTTCGATAGAAAAGAAGTCAAGAACAGCCGAAATATCTTTCGCATCCTGCTCGAAGGTTTCGGGGGTGGTTCTGTGTTCGGATCTTCCATGATTTTGCAGGTCTATCACAATCAACTGGTACTGGTCATGCAATCTTTTTACTGTCTCTTCAAAATCAGAGAATCCAGAGGAACCTCCGCCATGAATCAATACTAAAGGCCTTCCTGTGCCGAATATTTCGTAGTAAAGTTTTATTCCATTAGCAGGTGCATAACCGCTTTTCGATTCTATTTCATGCATAATTTATTCTATAAAGTCTATATTTCTGTCAGTAGCAACACGCTTCTACAACGATTTGTTTTCTATAAATTTTTTAAAACTTAGCAAGACCCCATCGGTAAAAGACTGTTGTAGGTCCAAAGGTGTAAATGTATCAGGTTCGAAAGTTTCCCGGATAATCGTATTGTTATCAATCGCTTGAAATTCAACAACACAGGTTCTCCCTCCACTGGTACTTTCAATATACTCCATCCAAATAATCTCATCGTATACTCCTACATAATCAAATCCCTCGCGGCTATTTTTTTGTTCCATTCTAAAATTAAACATCCCGCCCTCTCTAAAATCAATATGAACAGCAGGACAGTGCCAATCGTCAAATGGAATATTCCATTGCATAATTGCATCAGCATCACTCCAGTATTTCCAAACATCGGCTAGTTGCTTTTCAACTAAAATAACCGAAACCAAATTTTCGACAGGACGATCTTTATGTTTCATAGGATGTTTTAAATGATAAGAATACTTTTTTCTATCTACATTGGTTTAAAATCATTCCGTCCAATGTTCTGATACAAAAGATCACATCGCGCGGTACCACAATATTAATAAACTATATAGAAATTCGACTTGTCCTATGACAATATTGACTTACGCTACACACATTTTTCTGCGATACCGCGGAGCTGCACCTTATAGCTAAGGAAAGGATGAAAGCCTACCGTAAAAGGTCGATTAAAGAATAAACAGACGACTGTGGTATATTTATTGTGTGAATATCATGAAATATATAAAAACCGATTCAAATGAGAAAACTAGTATTTATAGTCATGGGCCTTGTTACTTTTACATCCTGTAACAATGCCCCCAAGAACAGCGAATCCAAAGAAACAGCTAGCCAAAGCAAGGAAGAAGCAACTCCATCGATCGGCGGCAGCAAGGATGAGCACGGTTGTTTAGTCGCGGCAGGACAAACTTGGAGTGAGATCAAACAAGGATGTATCCAGGTCTTCAATGTTGGCTTACGCCTAAATCCAACGGAGAAAGAAGAAGGAAAAGCTGTCATTAGTGCCTTTGTTGTCCTTAGCGAGGATAAATCAAAGCTAGAGTTATTTTTACCTGATGACAGTAAAAAAACCATTATCCTGGATAAAGTCGAAAACGACATTTACCAAAAGGATAACTATAAATATGATGCTAAAAAATCAGCGCTTTACGTGAATAATACGATCAAGTACACTGGTGATGTTGAGTAGCCTAGAAAGAAAATCTAGTTTTAATCATATATTAGCAGAAGGCCTGCTGTAATAAATTCCTGAATGGGACAATAGTTATTCTGAATCAATTTTATTCGGAATAACTATTGTCCCATTCTATTATTTCAAGTGTACTATTGAACTATTGGCACAATTTGTACTACATATGGTCCTGAGTAATGACTCCCTATCATTTTATTCTCATTCACAGTAATGTGATATTGACCAACATTTTTAAATCTATAGGTAAGCTCTTGACCAAAGGGGCCGTCAGCCGAACCATCGGGCAGAAAAAGCTGACTAATTCGTACATTGGCGGTATCCGTGGGAGTTTTTATTTTGATAAGAACCGAATCCGCCTGATGGACTGAAATGAAAATAGTATCCGTTTTCCCTGATACCATATTCATTTCCTTAGATCTGCCACCACCAAAAAAGGTTACGTTAGAAGGTAAATCCTTTTCCTTGTGTTTAGATTCATTTGTATTGGATTGTGGCGGGCTCTGGGGTAATTGACAAGCTCCATACAGAAAAATTACCAACACATTCATGATCAATAATTGTAATTTACCCATAACGTTTTACTTAGGATAACAAAAGCTATTAGATTACAGTTTTAGCTACTTTTCTTTTTCTGTACATCCAAACGTTGAAATTGAATTTGTTACATCGTCCACAAACTCCATTTTGATTTGATTGCATGTGGATTTAGTTCCCGTATTTTTTGATAGAAAACATAGAAATTCCTATTCCAAAGGGAATAGTTATGCGTAAAACTGAAAATGAACTGTCCCTTAGTATCCAATTGAACGACAACTTGCCAGATATAGTGATTATTAATTTGAGTCGATGTCCTACGAAGTTCAATGATATCCATTAACCTAAAGGATCTACCTGCCCCACCTCTTCGACCGTCAGCGTAGAAATAATTTTCATCAAAAAAATAATCTTCGTCACTTAACAGGTTATCTTCTATACCAAATAGAAAGGGTCGTGACGACAGTTTTCTTAATTTATCTGTTTCAAAATGATCATTCATCTCATAGCTTTTTTTATCACCGTATAAATAATTTTTAGCTACATTTTTCTTATAGACTTCTATCAACACGATAACGATCAACACACAACTGATAACCAAAACAATGCCTTTAAAATTCATTTATTTCACAAAAAAGAAATTAACTGACACAAATCAGATAGAACATAGGAATTCCCCCTTCATCTTTCTCGATAGCATCTAATCCTTCGAGATAGCTATGGTCGCGGAGTTCTTTCTGAGCCATTTGTTGTTCCAATTGATAGAGCAAATCCAAAGCCGTAAAATGTAGTGGATGTGAAGGCCACATGAGATAACACTCAGACGGAATGATTACCATTCCACCATGCGACATTATTCCAGGGACTTCCTTTCTTTTCTTTAAGATACCCAATATACCTTTTCAAGTAAGATTTCCCAATTTTACTATTTATCCCAACTTGATCTTCTCCTTCCATAAAATGATCGGAAAATAGCAACCAATCACTAAAATGCTTTTTCGCATATACTGACAACTTTTTGAGAACATCTAATGCCACAGGTTTTGATAGATATCCAACGTCCGTTGCGGATGTCGTAATATGACTTGCTACAGCAACAACAAAGGCATTCACCCCTACTTTGGAGATATCCCAAACGGCTGTATCGATCTTGTTGTTTTTTTCTTCCAATGCGGTCCCTGTCTTTTCTATTCCAAGTAATGTAAAATATGAACTCAACAATTCAAGACAGCTGTCCGTATCTGTTATACCAAAATCTCTTTTTAACAATTTGATAAAATCACTTCTATATTGATCAATTTTGGGATAATTTCCAAATTGATATAAGTGAATCGGATAACTTCCATCATCTCCCGTACTTCCGAATACCGTAAACCAGTCCCCAAAAACAATGACTCTAAATGCAGCTCCTAATGCATTACCAAACTGTTCTTCATAAGGAATATCCAGAAGTATATTGTTATCATTTGCTAAACTCCCCTCCCTTTTCTCCTCTTCGGCTTTCAAAGTAAGTTCATCTTTGGCTTCATGCACACCTTCCTTTGCCGCATTCCATAATTCTCTTAAAAATTTAAACATAACGGTATTGATATTAACTACTTAAAAGAAATCTTACTTACTATATTTTGTTACAAGCGCATAATCATAAGGGATTCTCATGGACAACTCGCGTGCTTGCCAAATATCTCCTTCAGACGCCTGGTAAAAATCATAGGCATTTTTCAAGAAATTTTCACCGTTTGGAGCCTCCACCCAACTTTTCTTCTCTCGATTGTAAAGTAAAATCATACAACTCACGCAACGATAATTACCTGCTGTTTTTGGGTTTTCAAAACAAGTTCCAACTTTAATATTAATCTTCTGATTGATTATCACATCGGTCAATTTACGATCCGTGAGATGAATTAATGCGATTTGTGCATCCTCATGATCCGGTGGTAACTTCGCTATTACTAATCGTCCCAAATCTGTCTTTCTAATTTTTTCGATTTCTAAAGCTCTAAATTCTGGCGATATGCGATTTGTATCAACCGGGTATAGATCATCTTCTACAGCTGCCACTTCAGTCGTCGTTACTTCGGTAGCCCCAGCGGCAAGTAGCTGTTTATTGTTTTCATAATTTTCCCAATCTGCTGTATCGTAGGTAACCCACTGCTGTATCTTATAGAGCAAGGTTTCCCTCTTATTGACTTTGATAAAAAACGCTGCTATTAAAAATGAAAACAGCAAAATGAACAGGATAACGAGGACTCTTTTCAAACTAAAATTATTTAATGAAGTATTTAAATCTGTAAAATCGTGAAAACATATTCCATGTTTTCATTTATTAACGTAAATCTGCACATAATTATTCAACAGGTAAATCTGGAACCCATATTAGGTCAAAACTTGGCGATATTTGTAGCTCAATAATCAATATTTGAAAACAGCAATACAATCGCTAATTTCGAAGACCCTTAATGATTCAATTAAATCCAACGTGTATGCATAAGCTGTTAGATCTCCTATCACCTCGAATCTTTAAAAAAGAAATTTCTTTTAGAAGGAACGAATACATCAAAACGAATGGTTCGATTGATTCAAAGATTTATTTCATAAAAAAAGGCAGCATCAAAATTTCTATTTTTCAGGAAGATCATGAACAGATTATTCGCTTTGGATATGATGGAGATCTCATTGTAGCTATGGATTCTTTTATTCATGGTAGCTACTCGGATTATGCAATTCAGGCAATAAAGAAAACAGATATGCTAATCGCCGAAAAGGGAGATTTTATGAATTTTATCTATTCCACTTCAGAAAACACAAAATTATATATAACTATCTTGGAACAGTTGGTGTTACAGCAACTTGAAAGAGAACGAGATCTACTGCTAGACTCCCCAAAAAATAGGTATGAAAGAGTCATTAGGCGAAATCCTACATTATTTCAACTAATTCCCAATAAGCATATCGCCAATTATCTCAGAATGAGCCCCGAAACTTTATCAAGAATCAGTAAATCTTGAGTTAAATCAATGTTTTTCCAATTTATTTTCGAGTATTTTATCAAAAAAAAAGATGAAATACAAATCATTAGAACTACTTGATCAACTGGAAAAGCAAGTACAAGAACATATGTCATTTGTCAATTCCTTAGAAGCCCTTTCTCCGGAGACATTACATAAAAGACCTCATGAAGGCGCCTGGAATATCCTCGAATGCATACAGCACCTGAATCTGTATGGAAGTTTCTATTTACCTGAAATCACAAAAAAAATATCCGAAAGCAATCTTGGTTACAATGCGAATTTCAAAAGCGGATTTTTAGGAAATTATTTTGCTAGTTCTATTTTACCAAATGATAAGGAAAAAAAGATGAAAACTTTTCGAAAAATGGATCCCAGAAATCTTATGCAGAGCGCCGACTCGATTCCAGTTTTTTTAGAACAGCAAAATAGACTACTTCATCTACTCGATAAGGCAAGGTCAGAAGATTTAACTAAAATTCGCATTAGGCTATCTTTCAGCAACTGGATACAGCTCCGTTTAGGAGATATATTTCGCTTTATTATTCATCACAATACCAGGCATATTGTACAAATAAAGAATATCTTATCGTTAACTACAACACATTAAAATAGGGTCTTAAAGAAGCCCACAGCATATACACCAAAAGCATGTGGGCTTACCGACAAATAATATTGACTAACCGAGGTAAACCCTATATTAACCGAATAACCCTATCATGATACAGATTATGTGTTTATTTTGACAAGATCAGATAACCAATAAAATAAAAACTGATACCTTCCACCAATTTATGCTAAATGATTATCAATTTTCGGACATTAAATCACAATCAACCAATGGCCTTAAAGAGCATATTACAGGACTAATAAATAAACAGTAAACGCGAGAATTCATCCTTTCATTTGAACTTTAAAATAAATATGAAAACCTGGACGATCATGCTATTCTTCATTTCCATTACGGTCATACAAACATATGCACAGGAAATGGTCGATATTAAAGGTGTACGAACATCCTATTGGGTAAAGGGGTTGGAAAATAGAAAAGCCAACGAGCCAATCGTCATCTTTGAAAGTGGCATCGGCATGAGCGGAAGCAATTTTTCCGTCCTTTTTCCAAAATTAATGAGTAATATACCCTATTTCAGTTATGACAGAAATGGCTTAGGAAATTCGGATCCTGACCCATCCTTAAAATCAGACCTAGATGTCGTGGACAAATTACATTTAATCCTATCCACTTTAGAAATTAAACCGCCCTATTTACTTGTCGGACATTCGTTGGGCGGAGCTTTTGTTAGGCTGTTTGCAGCTAAATATCCGGATGAAATTGCCGGCTTAGTCCTTATCGATCCTACCGATTTTATGTTAACAAAAACAGAAGACGCAATTGCTACTAAAACATCAAATAGCCAGATAGGTTACCAACAACTCTGGGTAAAAATGCTTTCAGATATGAAAAGTGACAATGACCTTGGTGAGGGTGTAAAATTGGAAATGAAAAGAGAACTAGCAGTCAGCGAAAAACATTTTTTTAAAGAATATGCCGATTTACCGCTTCTAAAAAATATCCCTGTTACCGTATTCATCGCCTACAATCGACCTATTGAGCGGTATGAAAAAGAAATGAACAGCAAATTGGGAATAAATGATAGACTTTGGTTTGATGCCTATGACCAGCTTCGAATCAAACACTATGCAAATCTAATCAAACAAAATAACAATTGTGAACTGATTCTTTTACCAGGATACAGCCATGGGATACACCAGCAAGACCCTGATAAAATCGGCACGAGCATAAATAGTCTCTTTAAAAAAATAACCCAATAAATTTTGTGAACTAGAATAATGGCACAAGAGATACCTCTAACTGTTCAAAAAAATCCAAATTTGGGTGATTAGCAAAACAATTTAAGTACATCCAACACGGCAGCAGCTATATTCAAAAAATGTTTCATACAACGAAAAACACAACAATCAAGCCAACATCATAACTTAGCACCAATGAGGGCTAAAACTTTTTCAATAGGGCGACCAATTACTGCTACACCATCCTTTACAACGATAGGGCGCTCAATCAAGATAGGATACGCTAGCATCACATCAATCCATTGCTCATCTGTCAAGTGAATATTTTGGAATTTTTCCTGAAAGACCGATTCTCCTTTTCTGATAAGTTCCAGCGGTTTTAAAGCGAGTTGACCCAATAGTTCAATCAATTGGTCTTTGGTCGGGACTTCGTTTAAATACTCCTGCACCTCTATATCCACAGCTTGATGCCGTAGCAATTCCAATGCATTACAACTCTTACTACAATTTTTATTATGATAAATTTTAATCATGATCGCAATATGTAAAGGATATCCTTGTGATAAAAATCAATTATTGGATACCTTCAAAAATAGTAACAAAATCACAAACAGTTCAAATAAAATGCCATTGGCTAACCAAATATTCGGATTCATTTTCGAGAAACTGATCCGTTTATGACGTAGGATTGTTTCTCTTTTTTTAATTTAGTAATATGAAATCAGCCGAAAGTGTAACAGATTTTTACAAAAGGCAACCAGGTTTAACTCATCTGGATTTGCCATTAAATAATACGGGAATTGGGCATTTTAATGTTTTCAGCAGGGAATCCTGTACTGTCGTCTCTCCGTACAATCGCCGCGATTTTTATAAAACCTCCCTTATCATAGGGCGTGGAAAACTATATTACGCAGATAAGTGGATACAAATCGATAGACCTGCCATGTTATTTGCGAATCCGGTTGTTCCATATGCTTGGGAACCCGAATCCTCAGAACAATCCGGATGGTATTGTGTATTTACAGAGGAATTTATACAGCATAGTGAACGGATAGAAAGCCTAAAAGACTCTCCCTTGTTCAAGATAGGTAGCAACCCGATTTATTTTCCGGATGAAACACAATTAGCAGAAATTTCTACAATCTTCCAAAAGATGATGGTTGAAATGAACTCGAGCTATATCCATAAAGATGATATGTTGCGAAGTTATCTACATCTTCTAATTCATGAAACGATGAAATCGAGTCCCGCAGCGAATTTTGGATCTTATACCAATGCATCGACCAGGGTATCGGGACTATTTCTTGAGCTTTTAGAAAGACAATTTCCAATCAATACCCTTCAACTTAGCCTGCAATTGAAAAGCCCTGCAGATTATGCTCATGCGCTTTCGGTTCATATCAATCACCTCAATAGGTCGGTAAAAGAAGCCACAGGCAAAACCACCAGTACACATATTGCAAACCGTGTGGCCCAAGAAGCCAAAGCTTTGTTGCTGCATACCAATTGGAATATATCGGATATTGCCTACAGCCTAGGATTTGAATATCCATCCTATTTTACCAATTTCTTCAAAAAGCAAACCGGGATGTCTCCAAACCAAGTCCGAAGCAGTACTGTTTGAATTGTATAACAATCTGTTTGATTGTCTTAACTCGCTTCGTTTGTTCCATATGTACTTTTGTATTGAACAAAATGTAATCATTATGAAATATAGAAATCTTGGAACAACAAATGAAAAACTCTCTGCGATTGGATTAGGTTGTATGGGAATGAGCTTTGCTTACGGACCTACGGACGAAAAAGAGAGCATTGCGACATTGGAAAGAGCATTGGACCTCGGCATTAATTTTTGGGATACCGCGGATATGTACGGCAACGGTGCCAATGAGGAACTTATTTCAAAAGTGCTTGTTCCCAACCGTAACAAAGTTTTTATTGCAACAAAATTTGGATTTCGCTTTAAAGATGAAATAGCAGGTCCAAGTGGTACGGCAAACACCTATTTCGATGGCTCGCCCGAATGGATAAAATTAGCGGTAGAAAAAAGTTTAAAACGCCTTGGAATCGACACCATAGATCTTTATTATGCGCACCGCGTAGATCCCAATATTCCTATCGAAGAGACCGTAGGCGCAATGGCAGAATTGGTTAAAGAAGGAAAGGTGAGGTATTTGGGTTTAAGCGAAGCATCTGCCGCATCAATCATTAAAGCAAATACCGTACACCCTATAGCTGCTTTACAGAGCGAATATTCGCTCCTTACACGTGATGTAGAAAAAGAAATCTTACACACCGTAAGGCAATTGGGGATAAGTTTAATTCCTTATGCGCCGCTAGCGCGTGGATTATTTTCCAATTCTTTAAATTTAGAAGATCTTGCTTCGGACGACTTTAGAAGAACCTTACCTCGAAATCAAGGTGAACATGCATTGAACAATGCACATTTAGTCGCCGACTTCTCCCTACTGGCAAAAGATAAAAACTGTAGTCCAATACAACTCGCTTTAGCCTGGGTGCTGGCACAGGGAAATGACATCATTCCTATTCCAGGAACTAAAAAAAGAAAATACCTGGAGGAAAATGTTGGTGCCCTTGATGTACAATTATCGAATGATGATTTAAAAAAAATGGATGAAATACTCCACAAATACCCCAATATCGGAGCACGATACAGTGAAGGTGCTATGGCTTTAGTCAACCATTAATCCATTTTTGAGATTATAAGTGGCTTGCCGCCGCCACTTATAATCTCAAAAATTGTTCTCCTCTCATCCGTCCTTGTTATGTTGTCATAATGTGCTGTATGAACAGATACGAATCGTTTAATATGGTATTAATTATCGGAAATCGCAGTACGCAATGAAAAATAGAAAGAACTTCCTGCGCCATAATCACTTTCAACACCAATTTCGCCACCTTGCGCTTCTATAAACTCCTTACTAATACTTAAACCAAGTCCTGTTCCACCTTTTTTGGACCCTGGCACACGGAAGTAACGCGCAAATATTTTATCCAGATATTTAGGCTCAATCCCTTGCCCACTGTCGGTAACGATAAATTTTGTTTTAAGTTCGCTGTTTTGCACTGCTATACGAATAACCGAATCTTCATGGGAGTAACGTATCGCATTGGAAAGAAAATTTGTAAGAACCCAGGCCGTTTTTTCATTGTCAGCAAATATAGCTTTTACATTAGGTCCTACCTCGATAACAAAGTGGATATTTTTTTGATTCGCAGCAAATTGATTTGCCATGATAGCATATTCAATAATAGGCTGTATTTCTGTCGTATGTAAGTTAATTTGAATAGAACCACTTTCAACCTGCGTCATATTTAACAGTTCCCCGGTTATTTGAAGCAAACGGTTAGAATCATCTTTTATTCCATTTAACAACGTGAGCTGCTCGGTATTCAGATGACCTATTTGCTCGTTTTCCAACAATTGAACCCCCATCTGAATCGCCGCAATAGGTGTTTTGAACTCGTGCGAAACAGTACCGATGAAGTTTGTTTTTGCAAGATCAAGTTCCTTAAATGGCGTAATATTCTTTAGGATAACCACCTGCCCTATAAACTTTGGTTCAAGTTCACCCGTAGGCAAAACATTGATATCGATAACATCTTTTTCAAAATAGCTTTCTCTATCGTCTGCATAAATTTTAACAGCATTTTTTTTACGTTTTTCTACAGGAAGAAAAAGATCTTTAAAAATATCCTTAGCAAGATCATTTTCATCTGAAACCGCTAAGGCAGATCTTCCGAGAAGTTGATCTTTATGTAGATTTGTGATGCGAAGTGCTTCCTCGTTGACAAAAATGACACGTCTCTCTTCGTCGAAGCCTATCACCGGATCATGCATATGATCGACAAGAGACTCAATTCGTCTTTTTTCCTTTAAAATTTTTTCAAGTTTACTTTCAGCGTATTCTTCAAGTTTCTCTGCCATGGAATTAAATGAAGCGACGAGTTCGGCAAACTCACCTCCGCTCTGTACCTGAATACGCTCTTTGTAGTTCTGTCCTGCAATCTGTCGAATACTCGCTGTCAATTTCGCAATGGGGTCAGCTATATTGGACGGTAAATTGACCAGCAATATAAAAGCAATGATAAAACAGAGTGCCCCGGCAAATGAAATGACCAAAATTGCATGTTCGGCGGTGCGATCCGCAATAATACTCTTCCGAGAAATTGCCGTCATATTTTGTTCCATTAACAAGGCAATATCCTTTCTGATAGACGAGACAATAGTAACATCTAAGGGCTTATCTCTTAGTTTTAAAAAATGTTTGGCAATTGCGTTTGTTGTTTGCTGCTCTCCGACTTCGGTAACATTTTTCCGTTGTTTGTCAAGATTAATCTGGAAATTGTTAAAAGCAGCTTTTTCAACAGGAATTTCCTCTAATGCCAATAACATATTCTTAGCGTACAGCAGCGTATTGTAGTTCGCTGTCAGTATATTTGCGGTATCCTTTTTTAACCGGTTTACATACCAACCACTTAGCGCGGCAAGTAGAAAGATCATGAGAAAAAGTGATCCTACACCAAAGGTAAGTTTCGTTTTTATTTTCATCTTATTCACAATTTGTCTTTATCATTAAGACAATATAATCAGGTCGATGTCTTCGGTCGACAGTTGTGCCAGCAGTTTGCTAAATGTATCCTTAGCAAGTAACATCCTTAAAAGAGATAATCGTGGTTTTCCAATGCAAACTGTGGTGATCTTACGGAGCTCGCACAAAGCGATGATCTCTTTTGCCACACTATGACTTTCTACTTTGATAATTTCTCCACCAAGTTCTGTCGCCAGTTTAAAGTTATTGATCAGGTGCCGTTGTTTATTTAAGGCTATCCGATCTCCGCGCTCTTTTGGCAACTGTACATACAGCAAAAACCAACTGCTATTGTAATATCCTGCTAAACGTGCTGTTTTTCGGATGACGTTTTTTGCTGTTATTTCATTAGAACTTATACAAGCCAGGAAACGCTCCTTTCGCACCCATCGTTGGGGTTGAACTTCAATCTCTACTTTGCGTTGAACCTGGGAGGCAACTTCTTTCAAAGCCATTTCACGCAATTGTAAGATATGTTCGCTTTTAAAGAAGTTTTGAAGCGCTGCCTGAATTTTTGACGCGTCATAGATCTTGCCCTCTTTTAGGCGAATGATAAGCTCTTCTGCAGTAAGGTCAATATTAACGACTTCATCTGCGGAATCAATAACACTATCGGGAACACGTTCTTGTACTTCAACGCCTGTAATCGCTTTGACCTCCTCGTTTAAACTCTCAATATGCTGTATATTAACAGCGCTGATCACATTAATCCCCGCTTCAAGAATCTCCATAACATCCTGCCACCTTTTGGTATTTTTACTGCCTTCAATATTTGTATGTGCCAGCTCATCGATAATGACAACTTCGGGATGTGAATTCAAGACAGCATAAAGGTCCAGTTCCTCCAACTGTTTGCCTTTGTAAAAAAGATGGCGTCGGGCGATAAGGGGTAGACCGTCGAGCAATTGATGTGTTTCCTTCCGATTATGTGTCTCAATATAGCCAATACGCACATCGATTCCTCCCTGTAAAAGGGTATGTGCATCCTGTAACATGCGGTATGTTTTTCCTACGCCTGCACTCATACCGATATAAAGTTTGAAGCGACCTCTTCTCGATTTCCGGATAAGGTCCAAAAAGTGTTCAGCGCTTTTCCTCTCTTCCATTTTTATTGCCTTTCATTTCAGAAGATTCCTGCCGATCCAACACACGGCAGGAACGATTGTTTTTAAAAACTAACGGTAAGTGCTGTTACAGCCGTCACACTATTTTTCACCAACTTATTTGTCCGATCAAGGAAAATAGCATCTTTATTCGTGAGATTACGTAGTTCCGTACGCCAAAGAACATTGGGAAGAATGGCATAATCTGCATTTAAAGAATAGCCAAACATTTGAAAACCTTGCTCTGTAGTCCTAGAAACGATCACGCCATGTTTATCGTTGTAATATTCTCCTCTTGCTGTTAAGCTAAATTTTTCGGTCGTCGCGTATCGTGCAATTAACACTGGAGTGTACCATACATTGTACTTCGAACTACCTTTTGCTTTTTGTTCAGCTCCAATATCAAATCCGAATGTGATTCCCAGCTTTTTGTTCATTTGATAAATTGCATATAGATTATGAAAATAGCGCATCTGTTTGACGCTATCCGCTTTATCACTGCCTATAAAAGAACCACTATTGATGGTCCATTTATCTGTCGGTTTATAGACCAATTGATGCCCAAATGCTGGTAAACTGCTACCATCTACACGTTGAATCCGCTGCCATCCGTTTAAAATAAGCCCACTTAAAAATAGTTTTCCCGATGCGGATGTATAAGATATTTTTGCTCCTGTTTCAAAATAAGGGGAATTATCCGCAAAAATACTCCTTGTTACAGTCCAATTATCCTTTCCTATAGCGCTTTCAAAGCCCAAATGGGAAGAAAATATGCCAGCATCGATCCATAAATTATGTTTTTTCGAGATACGTATACCGGCGTTCGCTTCGTAAATATTTTTTAAGACTCCGGGTTCCGCACCGTAGTTGGCATTCATATATGTACCGACACCTAAAGCAAGATTTGCACGGGTATTTGTTGTTTCGTATGCAGCTTTTAAAAGTGCCAAGTTTATGTTTACTTCATTCGTCCTATTGTGACTATACACAAAGCCTGGACGTGTATTTCCAAGTGGATTGTTAAAGTCCCTGAGGTAATATGCTTCAAGGTAACCACTGATAGACAATCGGGTATTTTGAGTCGTATCTTGCTGTGCAAATAATTGTGTTGCCCCTGCGAGTAAACAGGCCAACATCGCTAGTTTTTTCATGTAAATTGTTCTTATAAAATGTATATCGATGACCCTTTAGGTCAATTTTATTTTTCAACCATCTTGTCCAAAGCAATATTTAGTTCAAGGACATTGATTTTGCGAGGTCCAAACATATTCCATAAAGGCGTCTGAACGTGGGCATCAACAAGAGACTGTAGGCTATTTACTGATACACCTCTCGCTTTCGCCACACGATCAATTTGTATTTTTGCGGCCTCTATGGAGATATCTGGATCCAACCCACTACCACTGGCTGTAACCATGTCTACCGGTACCCGTTCGCGTTTTACAGTAGGATTGTGGACTAAGAAAGTATCGATACGGGCCCTAACTTCCGAAAGATATTCTCCATTAGAGGGGCCTTTGTTACTTCCCCCCGATCCTGCAGCATTATAACCAACAGCTGAAGGACGAGACCAGAAGTAATCATCACGCGTAAACCCCTGTCCAATATTTCTGTAATACTTTCGCCCATTGTACTCAAGCATTTCCCCTTTTCCATGATTAGGCGCTATCTGAGCTATCGCCCATACAAGGGCTGGATATACAACTGAGAGCAGGAACAATAAAACTATTGTAATCTTTATTGCCGGATATATATGTGTTTTCATCTTTGTTTTTATTTAAAAAAATGTATTAGATAAATAGCGAAACCAATAGGTCTATAACCTTGATACCAATAAATGGAACGAGTACTCCACCAAGTCCAAAAACGAGCAGATTTCTCCGTAACAATGCGCTTGCACCTATAGGTTTGTATGCGACTCCCTTTAATGCCAAAGGAATCAGTAACGGGATAATAATTGCGTTGAAGATGACAGCTGAAAGTATGGCGCTTTGTGGACTACTGAGCTGCATAATGTTTAAACCTTGAAGTGCCGGTATTGCTGCAATAAACAAGGCCGGAATAATCGCAAAATATTTGGCGACATCGTTTGCAATACTGAACGTAGTCAGCGTACCCCGGGTCATCAACAATTGCTTGCCTATCTCCACAACCTCAATCAATTTGGTCGGATCATTGTCGAGATCAACCATATTTCCAGCCTCTTTTGCAGCTTGCGTACCGCTGTTCATCGCCACACCAACATCTGCCTGTGCAAGTGCCGGAGCATCGTTTGTACCATCCCCCATCATGGCGACCAGTCGTCCGTCAAGCTGTTCTTTTTTGATATAGTTCATCTTGTCTTCAGGTTTCGCTTCGGCAATGAAATCATCCACTCCAGCTTTTTCGGCAATATATTTGGCTGTCAACGGATTGTCTCCTGTCACCATAACAGTCTTGATACCCATTTTTCGCAATCTTTCAAAGCGTTCGTGAATCCCGGGTTTTATCACATCCTGCAATTCTATGACACCGAGCACTTGTTCATTCTCTGCAACGACCAATGGGGTTCCCCCATTTTGAGAGATAAGCGTTACGCGTTCATCTATTTCCTGAGGAAACAGATTTCCAGCCTTTACAATGATATTTCGAATAGCATCTGTTGCACCTTTACGAATACGTGTCTGTGCAAAGTCTATTCCCGAGCTACGGGTTTCGGCGGTAAACTTAATGAATGTAGGGTTTTCGACCTTATAGCTCGATGGGTTGACACCAGCTAATTCAACAATTGATTTTCCTTCAGGCGTTTCATCCGCCATGGAGCTCAATGTTGCTGCACGTACCAGAGCTTCTTTCATAATGCCATCTGCGGGGTAGAAATTTGTTGCCTTACGATTTCCGATCGTAATGGTTCCAGTTTTATCAAGCAACAAGACGTCAATATCACCTGCCGTTTCAACTGCCTTGCCACTTTTTGTAATAACATTTGCACGAAGTGCACGATCCATTCCCGCGATACCAATTGCCGATAAAAGACCACCTATTGTTGTTGGAATCAGACAGACAAAAAGTGAAATAAACGAAGCAATAGTGATACCGACATTAGCATAATCCGCAAATGGTTTTAAGGTCACCGTTACAATAATAAATACAAGTGTAAAGCCTGCCAGAAGGATTGTTAATGCAATCTCATTCGGTGTTTTTTGGCGGCTTGCCCCTTCAACCAATGCGATCATCTTATCTAGAAAGCTCTCACCCGGTTCTGTCGTTACCTGCACGACAATTCGATCGGACAAAACCTTGGTACCACCGGTAACTGAACTTTTATCACCTCCAGCCTCGCGGATCACCGGTGCTGATTCTCCGGTAATTGCACTCTCATCTATGGTTGCCAATCCCTCAATAATCTCCCCATCCAATGGAATTACATCTCCCGCCTGGCAAACAAAAACATCATCTTTTTTCAGTTGAGCGGACGAAACTACCCGACCATCACGCAGGGTTGCTGGAGTTTCCTCCCGAGTTTTCCGAAGACTATCTGCTTGCGCCTTACCGCGGGCTTCGGCAATTGCCTCAGCAAAATTTCCAAACAACAAGGTTAAAAATAGAATAAGAAATACCGTAAAATTATAACCAAGTGTACCTTGTGATTTTTCCCCAGTCATTATCCAAAGACAAACGACGGCCATAATCAGCGTCCCGATTTCCACGGTAAACATCACTGGATTACGGAACATTATTTTAGGATTTAGCTTCACGAAAGATTGCTTTAAAGCTTGTTGTACAAGTTCTTTCTGAAACAATGTTTGTTGATTGCTCATTTTTAGAATTCTTTAATTTTAAGTACTACATGGAAAAATATTCCGCAATTGGACCCAATGCCAACGCAGGGAAGAAAGAGAGTGCTGCAATAATCGCGATCACAGCGAATACCATTAAACCGAATGTACTTGTATCTGTTTTTAGCGTTCCCTCACCTTCAGGTATAAATTTTTTCTCAGCCAATAATCCCGCAATAGCAATTGGGCCTATAATCGGTATAAAGCGGCCGAGTAACAATACGATACCTGTTGAAATGTTCCACCAAATTGTATTATCTCCGAGACCTTCAAACCCACTACCATTGTTAGCTGCGGATGAAGTATATTCGTATAATATTTCACTAAAACCATGAAATCCAGGGTTATTCAATGTAGAAGCACCTTGGGCTGGAAACGCTGTAGCAAGTGCTGTACCGACAAGGATTAGAAAGGGATGGGCGAGAGCAACAATCATAGCGATTTTCATTTCCCGCGCTTCAACTTTCTTACCCATAAACTCTGGTGTGCGCCCCACCATCAAGCCACTAATGAAAACGGCGAGTATAATAAAAATGAAGAAATTGAGTATCCCCGCGCCTACACCGCCATAAAAAGCATTCACCATCATCGCTATAAGTTCGTTCATACCAGATAAGGGCATGTAACTATCATGCATAGAATTGACAGAACCCGTCGAAATCATCGTTGTAACAATACTCCAAAACCCCGATGCCGCTGCACCAATACGTATTTCCTTTCCCTCCATGGCGCCCATAGACGTGTCAATACCCATCTGTGCGATTGCAGGATTTCCAGCCATCTCCATTTTTATATTTGGTATTGTCAGGATGATAAACCCAATGGTCATCACACCAAACATCATCCATGAAAATTTACGCTTGCGAATAAAAAAGCCGAATGCAAATATCATCGCCATCGGGATAATAAACTGGGCAATCATTTCCACCATATTGGTCAAATAATTGGGATTTTCAAATGGATGCGCACTGTTCGCACCGAAAAAACCACCTCCATTTGTACCAAGATGTTTAATTGGGACAAAGGCAGCTACTGGTCCTCGGCTTACCTGTACGGTATCTCCAGCGACAGTAATCATGCTGTCCTTACCTTCGAAAGTCATCGGCATGCCTTGGAATACGAAGATGGCAGCAACCAAGACAGAAATAGGCAGTAAAATCCGGGTGCAAGACTTCACAAAGAAATCGTAAAAATTGCCCAATTGTGTTGTTGTCTTATCCCTAAAAGCTTTGAAAATAACCACTGCAGCAGCCATTCCCACGCCTGCGGTCACGAATTGAAGAAACATGAGCCAAATTTGTCCTAGATAGCTCACTCCAGATTCACCGGAATAGTGCTGGAGATTACAGTTGACCAAAAAAGATATACTGGTATTAAAGGCCAAATCAGCAGTCATTCCAGGATTCCCATCTGGATTTAAAGGCAAATGTCCCATATTCATCAGGATAGCCATGCTCAACAAAAACCACAGTAGATTAATTGTCAAAAGAGCAATGAGGTGCTGTTTCCAAGTCATCTGGAGGCTAGGATTAATTCCTGTCACCCGATAAAAAAATCGTTCCAATGGTTGAAACAATGGATCTAACCAGGTCTTTTCATTGCCATATACCTTAGCTATATATTTCCCAAGGGGAAGTCCGAGTAGTAATGTTACGGTGAACATCACTATGATTCCAAGAATCTCTGTATTCATTTCTTTAATTGATTTGTATAAAAAGTGTGTCATGACCGATCGTCATCTAACCTCAAGCTCTTCTTTTCGCTATGTAATACGAAGAGAACTGACTGAAAGCGGGATTTCATCGCCGACGATAGAGAATGAGTAATCTTATTATTAAAAATTTTCTGGCTTTAGAAGTACATAACAGATATATGCAAAAACCAGTAGTGCTACAATAAATAAAGCTGTCATTTACTTTGATATTAATAGATTATGAATTTGTTGTCCTTTAAGGACCTCTAAAAATGGTGTTGGCAGCTGAGCTTCGATTACCGCCCATGCATTGACCGAACTGATGCGCCGAAGACCTCCTAAAGATCTTACAAAGAGATTTTCCAGAATGTATTTGACATAATGGTTTCCTCGTCCATAAATCATTCCGAGGAAATGAATATGCTGGCAAATTTTGTCCGTACTTTGCAATACAATTAAGCTCCGCAGGTGATTAATAACAGCCTGTAGGGCTCCTGCAAAATTGTGCTTCCGCAATAAGAAATTAATCTCTGATCGGATTTCCTTATAATGGAGCGCCATATACAAACCTGCACCGTATTGATTTAATTTTTTCATGTTGTGCGTAAAACTATACTTCAAAATCTAACCGATATAGAGTTGAAAAATCATTGCAATAATCAACACCACTACTATGATCTTCGCTATACGGTCTCCCGATAAATTATGTGCGGAACTTCTGCCTTTATTTTCTTGCTTCTCTTTCATATTATTTCTTTCATATTTTGCCGAAAAAATCGACCATTTTATAGAATAACCAGAAGAACAAAATTCCAGTTATGATAAGTATGATTGTTATTGCCATTGTTAAATTTTATTAGTGAATCGCGATTTCATTTTGTTAACTTCAATTACATACCAGCAGCTTTGCCGATCGTCCCCGCGGAGGACTCTTGCCACAGACTTTTCTTTTCCGTACTGTTTTCATATTTACATTCATTTGTCCCAATAAGCCAAATGGCGTTCCACTATGCCAAAAAACAACATAACAAACTATTAATCAGTCGATATAAAAAAATAAACCACAAAATAGCATTGGAGAATCCTATCATTTTGATAAGGTTATTTTATCAAAATGAGAATGACTACGCTGAAAATGTGATCAAATCATTATAATGTGTAACTTGTCATTTATACTTGAAAGATGACCAAAAAACGTAGACAGTTTGAACCGGTCTATGCTATAAAATGACTGAAAAGAATGTTTTAAAATTCATAAATGAATAGGAGAATATGTGAACCTCCGGATGAGTATTAGCAGAAGTACTATGTAACAAATTTGCAAAGGAACATGAAATTATCGCCAAAAGTTCATATTAAAAATTATTTTAGGGAATACATATTAAATGGGAAAACTTATTAAAGAGACACTTATACAAATAAAAACAATGATAAACTTAAACCTTTTCAAAAAAATCATCTTATCGGTCTTTATGGGCTGTATTTTACTCTCCTGTCAAAATGAAAAAAGCAGTCCCAATACATTGACAGAAGAAGAGCAAAGTAACGGCTGGCAACTTTTATTTGATGGTACCACACTCAACAATTGGCATACCTACAATAATAGTAAAAATGCTCCTGCAGCCTGGGTCGTTAAAAATGGAGCTATTTACTGCGATCCAAAAAGTGAAAGCCAAAAATATGACTTGGTATCGGACAAAGAGTATAAAAATTATGAGTTTAAGTTTGAATGGAAGCTCGAAAAAGAGGGAAATAGCGGTGTTTTTGTCAATGTACAGGAAAGACCGGATATCAATGCGACCTACCATTCAGGACCAGAATATCAATTGTTAGCAGATTCCCATCCTGATTTTGATAAGCCGCTGAAGCGTTCCGGCTGTCTTTATACATTTCTACCGCAGCAGAACTTTGTCAATATTAAAGCACAGGATGATTGGAATGAATCCAGTATTATTCAGAAAGACGGAAAGGTAACGTTCTACCTGAATGGTAAAATCACTGCTGAAATGGATTTTAATTCCGCTAAATGGAAAGATTTGGTAAAACATAGTAATTTCAAAGATTATCCAGAGTTTGGTAAACATATCAGTGGGAAATTAGCACTACAGGATTGGTCCAGAGGTGTTTCATTTAGAAACCTAAAAATAAAAACCTTATAATAAAAAAATCCTTAGCATCTGCTAAGGATTTTTTTTTACCGTAGCCTCAGCCCCATCGTCCCGCTTTAACCCTCTTATTATCTTCCGCTTTCATTCCCCGCCTTTCGTCCACTGTCTTTTCCGATGAAATACGTCAGGAGTTAAGCTCTCCCATCGCTAGACATTCAGTCCTTAATATAGGATCTGCACCATGATATGAAAAAGACGCCTTATACACCCCAAAAACTTCACAAGCCTTTAGTAAGTTAAAAAGAATTTAAAATCAAAACATGAATTAAATAAGAAATAAAATACTATATAAAATAAATTGTAGCGAATTAAATTTCAAAAACGTTACCTAGAGTAAGTCACATAAAATCGTGACTTAACTATATTAATGAAGAAAATTATATTCATCGTCCTAGTCTCCTTGATTTCGTTGGAAGGATATGGGCAGGAAAACATGGAAAAAAAATCAGAAATTCGAGTGGGGTATGGACTTATTCCGGTCCAAGAGATCGGTACAATGCTCGGTGAGGGAATATTTATGGGTTTATTCGGAAGAGAAGTAGAACATTCCAGCGGAACTGGCACATTTACTGCCGGGTATTCACGTAATTTAAACAAAAGATTGTCTATAGGCATCGACGGATTTTATGGTAAAAATACGGTTTCTTACAAAGATGATCTTGGGGATTCAAAATGGAATGTGTTTGGGGGACTTTTGAATATGCAATACAGCTATTTGAATAAAACTAAACTTAAACTATATGGAAAAGGAGGTTTGGGCTATGCAAAATTTAACAATAGACAAAAAGAAGATAAAGAAAGCTTCGGTGCGCTATCCTATCAATTTACGCCGATAGCCATTCGTTACGGCAATAAAATAGGTGTCTATGGCGAATTTGGATTCGGTTACCTTGGGATTGCAAATATCGGGATATCCTTCAAATTGTAAACTATCCTCCGGTGCCTCAATAACAATTAAAAAAATACAAATAAAAATCATTATGTTAAAACTTACAATATCAGTACTTGCTTTCGCACTCGCTGCAAGCAGTTGTTCAACAACATTAAATACGAAAAAAATGAATAAGGATACAACTGGTCTTTCCGTAAAAATTCAATCAACAAATGCTATTGCAGTTAAAAATCCAACGGGCAAAATTCGTCTGTATGCAGTTTCGGCCCAGATAGCGGATGTACCAGCTACAATGATTCTGGAAAAGAGTTTTACAGCGAACCAAATACCTTTTGATCTCAAACTCGATTTACCTAAAAATCACCTGAGGCTCATCCAGCCTAAAGTCAGTGACGCTGAACCCATAAAATACTACGTAACATTAGATTGGGATTCCAACGGAGACGGCGAAAAGGGAAAAGGAGATATTGCGATTGACTTCAACAAAAAGTTTCCTACCGTGGTCCTTGGACAAGAAAATGAAATTTTTGTCGCAGAATCCAAATAATAAAAAAGTGTCCCAAGAGGTATTCGTAGGAGAACGAGATGGCTCTTGGGAAAACAACACTTCAATTAGCAGTAAACTACCGCCAGTCAATTCTTGTATCTATCCAAAAACAATCTCTATTCCGCCGAAATAAATCGTCCGGTCTTTGGTGATTATAGATAAGTTCTTCCAAGGCGTTAAAATTATAGCGAAACATGTCTTCATCTTTTGATTGGATGGGACGCAAAATTGAATCTTCATCATCGATAAAAATGTCGGATTCGAAAATATTGATTCGATGCGTATTCACCCATGCAATAGCCATCTCCTTACTCATGCGCTCCAATGCTTTGGTCGCCTCCTGAAATTGTTTCATTTCCCAGGGAAGATCTTCGGGATAATGTGAGGCAATATAGTCTTGATAAGCTTTTATATCACCTTCGCGGAGACATTCGTTACGAAGCAACAGCCTTGTTGTATCCCGAGCAAAGCTAATATACTCCGGTCGCATAAATAGGCCGTACCTTTTACTATACAATTCTATTTTTTCAGCTAGTTCTTGCCTCATAATTTAATTGCGCAGCAAAAATCATCCCAACCTACTCTATGATAAGGAGTTTAGACTAAAAAAAATAGATTTTATATATTTTTTAACAATCCCATTGAAAAAAATTGAGCGCACATTCTATTTTTTTTGTGTATACTGAGATAAATAACATTTCCTGTATTTTTAAAAAATTTTTAAGCCAATAATTCCTGCGACGATCAATGTTGCAGACAGGAGTCTAAATACATTGGCCGAATCTCCGAAAAAAAAGATTCCGACCATTAATGTACCCACTGCCCCTAAACCTGTCCATACGGCATATGCTGTACCTATAGGAATAGTTTTTTGAGCATAAAATAATAATCCGCCACTAATGCTCATGGAGACAATAGCTAATAGAATCCAACCAAATTTATTTGACTCTGGCTGTTGAGCCATTTTTAATCCGAGCGGCCAGCCAATTTCAAAAATGCCAGCAACAATCAATGCAATCCAATTCATTTTCAATAGTTTAAATTTCCAAAGCAAAGATAATCGCTATATAAGGGGCATTTTTTGACTTATATCAAAATCGTGTACTTATCGCCGTATCCGGCTAAGCGTTTCCTGTGTAATTCCTAAATATGATGCAATATGGCCAAGATTAATTCTATTTAACAAGTTGGGCTGTAGGCGCATGAGAGATTGATATCGTTCTACTGCAGATTCGGTATGCAGGGACATAATCCGTTCTTCAAGAATAATACAAACCTCCTCAGCAATCTTTCGGCCTATAAGATTTAGTTCAGGATAGATCCTATACAATTCATTCAAATCGTCCACAGAAATTGCATAGATCTCGGAGTCTTCCAGAAACTGAATATTTTCAAAAGAGGGCTTTTCCGTATAAACGGGCAAAATTGATCCAAAAATCTGATTTTCCTCACCAAACCAACTGTTCATTTCACGTCCATTTTTAAAGAAATAAGCACGAATCAGTCCTGTACGCAAAACAAAATAGCTTGATAAATGCTGCCCTTCCCTCAAAAAATGCTCACCCTTTTTCTTAAAAAAATAACGAGTTCTATTTTCTACCGCTATCTCAATTGCTTCATTGAGATAGCCATATTTTTTAAATTGTTCAATTAGCGGATTCATACTATTTTAGATTAAAATCATTCATAGTTTATCGAATTATCTGCTGGATTATACTTTAGAAGTTCTGTATATGCATCGCCTTCAATTCCCAATAGCTGACAAAATGCAGGCTCAGTTTTTACCCCACTCCTTTTGAGCTGTCTGACCTGCTCAGCGAATTCTTCCCCCCTCAATTGAATGATTTCATGCTCTTTAAGCATATGTAAATATCCATTCTGAATTTCAGTTGCTTTATCCGTTGCATAAATTTCAAAAAGCTGCTCCTCAATCGAGAAGCTGCACACGATTACATGACCGGTAGCCCGTTGTAAGCGAAAATGTGCATGCTGCGAAAAATTAAGAGACAACTTTTCTTCAAGAGTGCCAAAATCATCTACACACAGAATAATGTCTATATCGCTCCCATCAACATCTATCTGAATCGGTATCGTACCAACTACAATTGGACTGTAGCCATCAAGATGGTTAATAATCTGATAATCCGTCAGTAACCGATAGGCTTTTTTTTGCACTTTATTTCCACTCTTCAAATACGCTATATTTCTAAAATTTATGGTCATAAGCAAATCGATAATTCGATCACACAAAATAGGTCAGAATATACTAAACAACAAAAAAAATTGTAACTATATCATATAAAAAAGGATAAGTCTTGTATCTTTATTTGCAACACATCATTCATATGCAGGAGATCCAACATTTCTATCTGAACCAGAAAGAACCAAATAAAAGCTGTCTTTTAGCATTAAGACATATTATCCTTCAACAGGATGCGGATGTGAGTGAGACCATAAAGTACGGTATGCCTTGCTTTTGCTATAGAAAAAAAGCATTCTGTTACCTTTGGACCGACAAACGGACTACATTTCCGTACCTACTGATGGTTGAAGGTAAACATTTGGACCAGGTACAGCTGGAAGCAGGCCAGCGTCTTCGGATGAAAACATTGCCTATTGATCCACAGGAAGATCTTCCGATAGAAACAATCGAAAGTATTCTGACGGCTGCCTTAAACCTCTATCGCAATGGCACAATTAAAATTAAAAAATAGCCATCAACCAGTGAAATAAGCTATCATCAACCATTAAACGATAACCTATATAATTACCAAATGAAGGCTTTATATAACAGCGATTGTGGAAATATTTAAATAATATTTACTTAACACAAAATCAATAATACTCTCCTACCTTTATCGCGGTTTAAAAATCACCTAGTCATTTAAACAGCTACAAAACAAATGAGAAAACATTTGATTACCAGCATTTTGCTAAGCACAATTGGTACATCACTTACCTATGCGCAAAATGAAACCACCTCTGCTCTGAATGGAACCGTCAGAGAGGGAAATTCGCCAATCAATGGGGCGACAATTGAAGCCATACATTTACCTTCTGGGACAAAGTACGTTACTTCATCACGAAGTGACGGTCGCTACAATCTCCCCAATATGAGAATTGGTGGCCCTTATCAAATCACCGTAACTTATCTGGGTCATTCACCCAATATCAAGCAGATCGAGAAACTAGCTTTGGGACAAAGCTCAACATTAGATATTCAGATGCAGTCCGCATCGCAAGTGTTGGATGAGGCTGTCGTTGTAGGAACGAGACAGGGAAAAGTCTTCAACTCCGGCCGAACAGGTGCAGCACAAAACATTTCCCGAACAGCGATTCAAAATCTACCTACACTCAATCGAAGCTTTACAGATTTTGTCAAACTGACCCCTCAATTTTCGATGCAGTACGGTAATCCTTCTTTTGCGGGGAGAAGCAACCTTGCAAATAACTTTACGATCGACGGAGCGCTATTTAATAATGCTTTTGGATTACAGGGAACTATCGGAAGTCAAACAAACTCGCAACCCATCAATATGGACGCCTTTGAGGAGATTTCAGTAAACATCGCTCCCTATGATGTAAGACAAAATGGTTTTACCGGCGCTGCAATCAATGCTGTAACAAGAAGTGGTACAAACGAAGTACAAGGTTCATTAAATTATTATTTCAGAAATCAAAATTTAGTCAACAAATACAATTCGGCCGGGCTAAGGGCACCAGTCAACAACTTCAGCTTAAAAGGCTATGGTTTTACCGTGGGGGGACCAATTATCAAAAACAAGCTATTCTTTTTTGCAAGCGGTGAACTCGAGCGAAGAACAGACCCAGGAACAAATTTTATAGCTTCACGTGGAGGAAATACGGGGCCGAATATTTCAACCGTATCTGCGGAAAAACTTGATGATCTAGCCAACTACCTAAAATCGATCGGCTATAATCCTGGATCTTATCAAGATTATCCTTTAGATACACGCAGTGACAAATTTTCCGTTAAATTAGATTACAATATCGATCAAAAAAATACTTTAAGCGCCAAATATTTCTACTTTCGCTCCTATCGCGACATCCTACCATCCAATAGTGGTGCGCCCAAAAATAATCGGCAACCCTCCAACCTGGGCCTACCTTTCAGCTCAGCAGGCTACGGTATAAACAACAACATGGACAATGTGAATTTAGAATTACGCACACGTATCAGTAGCAAATATTCGAACTCATTGACCGTAGGTTACAATGTCATGAACGATTTTAGGGAATCCAAAGGCGGTCAGCCATTTCCTTTGGTAGACATCATGAACCCCGACGGCAGTAGCATGACAGCATTTGGTTACGAACCATTTACAGCATTTAATAGTTTAAAGACGAAGGTATTTCAAGCTACAAACAACTTTAATATTTATGCCGGAAAACATGAGATTACATTGGGTGCCAATTTTGAAAACTACAAAACCACCAATGGATTTGCACCGAACTATTATGGAGCCTATACATTTGCCAGTTTAGATGATTTCTACAACTCTGCAAAAAATAATGTCTCCAACGCAACCAAATACCAAATCCAATATTCTGTTTTACCTGATGGGTCATTTCCTTATGCAGAGATTTCTGCACGTATGTTTGGTCTATATGCACAGGATGCCTATGCTGTAAATGATCATTTTAAATTGACTGCTGGATTGAGAGCCGATTTGACCAACATATCATCCCCCAATGAACTGAAAAATGATAATGTAACCAAGTTGAATTTTGATCAAGGTGAAAAGATCGATGTATCAAAATATCCAAAGAGTGCAATTCTTTGGTCGCCACGAATTGGATTTAATTGGAATGTCAATGGAACAAATCAAACGCAGGTACGTGGTGGATCCGGGATTTTTACAGGTCGTCCGCCATTAGTATGGATTTCTAATCAGGCCGGCAATAATGGTGTCATGTTTGGTTCTGAATCCATCAATAATCCAACAAATAGACCGTTTACACCTGATGTGGATGCTTATCGCAATGTGAACAACCAAACTGCAGCCAACAACTCGAGTTATAACTTGGCGGTAACGGATAATAATTTCAAATTTATGCAGCTTTGGAGAACGAACCTTGCCGTTGACCAAAAATTACCGGGCGGTGTTATTGGTACTTTTGAAGCCATGTATTCGAAAGATATCAATTCGGTTTATTTCCGTAACGTCAATCTAAATACGACGGATGGAAAAGCTTTAGCTGGTGCCGATAACCGTATGCGCTATACAACACCTCGTATCTATGGCGCCGCACAACCGACTCCTGAAAATCCTAACATTTCCGACGCTATTGTGATGTCCAATACATCAAAAGGCTATAGCTACACCCTGACAGGAACATTATCGAAAGAATTCAAAGGTGGTTTCTTTGCAAATATCGGTTATACCTATACAGATTCAAGATCTGTGAACGATGGAGGATCTATTGCGCAGTCAATGTGGCGTGATCGTTATGTTTCGGGCAATCCAAATAGTGCCGATCTTTCTTATTCAACTTATCTGGTTAAAAATAGATTTATTGCCAACTTCTCTTACCGTAAAGAATACCTGGATCATTTAGGAACGACATTCTCTTTATTTTATCAACTGCAGGACGGACCTCGTTACTCTTATACCTATGGCGGTGACCTGAATAATGATGGTTTGTCGGGCAATGACTTGATCTATATCCCGAATAGTAAAGCTGAAATTGCTCTTGTTGGCGACAATGCGCAAGACACTCGGACAGCTGATCAACTGTGGTCTCAATTGAACGGATACATTAATCAGGACAATTACCTGAATGCACACAGAGGCCAATACGCGAAACGTAACGCATTGGTAGGAAAAATGATCGGAACACTGGATATTCGTATCGCGCAAGATGTGTTTTTAAATACCAGCGGAAAGAAACATCAATTACAGATTACTTTTGATGTATTTAATTTCGGTAATATGATCAACAAAAGCTGGGGAGTTGCCCAATTTGCCAACAAAGCAAACGGTATCTTAAATTACAAAGGATTGAATGCTCAAGGACAACCAACATTCTCATTCCCTTATTTAGATGCAACAAATCAGATTCCTTTAACCAACACTTTCTCGAACAGTGTGGATGAAACTTCACGCTGGAGAATTCAGCTGGGTGTACGTTACCGATTCAACCAATAAACAAAAAATAGTGTAAATTTGAACCCATCCTATAACAAAGGATGGGTTTTTAGTTTAATAATCATGAAAAAACTAGCGCTTTCCATTTTTACATTTCTTGTGACCATGACCTGTCAGGCACAGCATTTTGACCTTGTCCCGCTGGGAATATATGGTGGCGAACAAGAAGACAATCTTTCTGCTTATTTAGTAGGAACTCCAAAAGACACGGCCTTCCTCTGCCTCGATGCCGGAACCATAAATACAGGTATCAGAAAAGCCATTGCATTGAAAAGTCTAAATGGGTCGGTCGAAACAATTTTACATAACCAAATAAAGGGATATTTCATTTCCCATGGACATCTCGATCATTTATCGGGCCTTATCATTAATTCTCCTGCCGATAGCAAAAAGAACATTTTTGCGATTGATCCGGTCCTTCAAATTCTACAAAATCACTATTTTATAACGGATACTTGGATCAATTTTGGAGATCAGGGACAAAAACCCATACTAGGAAAGTATCATTACAACAGTTTACAAGAGGGGCTGGAAATGCAAGTACCAAATACAGCATTATCTTTGACGGCTTACGAGCTGAGCCATGTGAATCCATATAAAAGTAGTGCTGCCTTAGTCCACTACGACAACCACTATCTCCTTTACCTTGGCGATACCGGTGCTGATCGGGTGGAAAAATCCGATCAGCTAGATAAGCTTTGGAATAACATTGCCCCACTGATCAAAAATAAACAATTAAACAGCATATTGATTGAAGTCTCCTTTCCCAATAATCAGCCTGAAAATTTACTCTTTGGTCACCTAACCCCCAATTTGTTGCTAGAAGAATTGCTAAAGCTCAAAGAAAAAACGGGACTGAAAAACTTGGAAGGCCTAAGCATAGTGGTGACACACCGAAAACCAACTGGTGACAACCCTGAAATCATTAAAAGCGAATTACTCAAGAATAATCCACTTAAAGTAAATTATATTTTCCCCGAACAGGGCAAAAAGATACGTTTAAACTAATGTAAAAAAGATGAAACCGATAGTGGTTTCATCTTTTTTTTACCTAGAACTCTTCAATTATATCTGCAATTGTCAAGCGTGATTTTGCGGTAATGGTAGGCTGATTTGCATCCTCCACATGTCGATAGCCAATAGCAACTGCAAACAGCGTCTGATAGCCATCGAGTTCCAGTATTTCATCGTAGACGGAATTTTCAATTCCTTCCATTGGGGTTGCGTCAATATGATTTGCAGCACAGGCTGCAAGGAAAAATCCCAAAGAAAGATACACCTGTTGCTTCATCCAGGATTGAACATGGACCTCCCCTTTCGACTGCAAAAATTGCTTATAGTAATTAATCGATCCCTCTGGAAGCGTGTTTGCGATTTGCGCTTCAAAGCGATCTACATCGGTAAGTGCACTAAAGACAACCAGATGGCTTGCCTCATTTATCTTCTGTGCGTTCCAATAAGATGCGGCAGCGAGTTTTTGTTTCATGTCCCCAGAAGAAACAAAGAAAAACTTCCACGGCTGGCTATTGATGGAAGATGGACTCAATCGGATTATTTCCTTTAATTCAGCGATTTTCTCCTCCGGAATTAGCGCTTCTGAATTATACTTTTTCGTTGTGTAACGTTGCTTTGCTGTTTCTAAAAAAGCCATAACATACAAGATTAAATTAACTATATTTTTTATAGTTGCAAACTTAAATATAGTGTTATATATTTGCAATAACGGTCAAACTTGATAGTAACAGATGTATTTGATAGACAACAAACAATACCCATGCAGTACCAGCCTGACTATGAAGTACATAGGCGGAAAGTGGAAGGCAGTAATTTTGATTCATTTAATTGAAAAAAAACGCTATAATGAACTGAGAAAAGAATGCACCTTAATTACAGAGCGTACATTAAGCTTACAATTAAAGGAACTTGAGGCTGATGGTTTAGTAAAACGTACAGTACATACCGACAAAGCTCCTTTGAAAGTAGATTACGAACTTACAGAATTCGGAAAAACACTTGTTCCACTACTTGAGTCGATCGCTGAGTGGGGAAGAGAAACGGCAGGTCGGAGCGAACGGATTCAACAAATGTAACATCAGCAAGTTTCGATCACTCAAATTAGCTATAATGAATGAGCATATACAAAAAATCAATACTTTAATTGACGGTTTTGATGCGGAAACAGACTCAGCATTACAGGCCATTTCCAAAACCAAAAAATACAAAAAGGGCGAATTTCTTTTATATCAAGGTGAGGTCTGTAAGTCTAGTTTTTGGATAGAGGAAGGTATTACGAGAAAATACTATATGAATGAGAAAAAAGAAGTAACGACTGAGCTGCTTTTTAAACATGATCTCGCAGTCGCCTTTAGCAGTTATGTTTCGAATCAGCCTAGCAGGGAGTTTATTCAGGCAATTACAGACGTTACTGTTTCGTGCATGGATAAAAACGCTTTTCAGTATCTCAAAATAAATCATCCTCAACTCATTCAACTCGATCTTTTAATGACAGAATACTATACAATGTGGTTAGAAAAACGTCTGTTTGAATTTCACACCCTCAGCGCCATGGAAAAGTATAAGCTACTCCTTAAGGAACAGCCAGATTTCATACGCCATATACCGCTTACCTATATTGCTTCTTATCTAGGAATTTCCCTAGAAACATTAAGCAGGGTCCGCACAAAAATCTAATTATTTGATTTAAGTCAAATGCCAAACCAGTGCATCTTTCAAAATTTGCAGTACATTTTGAAAATCAACTATCATGGCAGAAAAAATCAGATTTATAGGATTTGATATCCTGAGAGCTTATGCAATCTTTGGGATGTATATCGTCAATTTTAATCTCGTTCTTGGAGATCCACAGCATACCAGTTGGCTAGGCCAGTTTCTCACTCTCTTTAGCGGCAACTCGAGTACAATATTTGTTGTCCTATCAGGTATGGGACTTACTTTGCGAACAGAAAAATCTATTTACGCTTCCCCGCAAGAACAAGTTAAACTAAAGACTATTGTGCAGAAAAAAGCAGGTTTTCTATTTGTTCTCGGATTATTATTATCTATTTGGTGGCCTGCAGATATCCTTCACTTTTATGGATTTTACATGTTTATCGCCTCTTTCCTGCTATTCGTTGATAAACAATACTACATACATGGAGCAGTTTTCTTCACGATCGTTTTTCACCTTTTGCTCATTTTAATTCCTTATGAAACCGGATGGAATTTCGATACACTAACTTATACCGACAATTGGAGTCTAAAGGGGTTTATCAGAAACTCTTTATATAATGGCTGGAATTCTATTTTTCCGTGGATGTCTTATTTCATGATCGGTATGTACCTGGGTAAACTGGACTGGACCAACGCCATTGTTCAAAAAAAACTGTTTCTCATAGGATTGATATTATACCTGGTAGTACAAGTTGCACAATGTATCCCTCAAAACCTCATTGGCATAGCAGCTTACTCTTTTCTAAATGCGGATTATCTTCCTCCGGTACTTCCATTTTTAATCAGTACAATAGGTTTTAGTCTGCTACTTATTAGCACCTTCATGTACATTAGTCGCTTTATTACTCCCAATACATTTGTCAACTGTCTCGCGAAAACTGGCCAGATGACATTAACGCATTATATATCCCATTTAACATTGGGCATCCTATTATTTTCTTTTTTGGCTAGCAAGGGGGTGTTTCATCAAGCAATCGACCAGCAAGCAACCTTATCACCAGGGATGATTCTCTTCCTATCATCGACCTATTTTATCGGCAGCTATTATTTCAGCAAAATTTGGACAAAAAAATTTAAGAACGGTCCATTTGAATTTCTTTTAAGACAAGCATCGAACTAGTGACACGCTTAAGCACAACATTTACGCATCAGGAAGTTTTTGTGATATAAACTTCCTGATGCATTAACAAAGTGCGATCATAGCCGGAAAACAGATCAATGCGGTCACTAAAAAACCTCGTCGACAAGTTCTTTATTAACCATTGCTCCTGCTAGGTTTCCTGTAGCAACGGCATTCGCCACCGAACGCATCATACTAGAATTATCTCCACAGGCAAAAACTCCTGCAAGTGAAGTTTTTTGAAAATTATCTATTTTGATATGCCCCTGTTCCGTTATTTCACAACCTAAGGCGGCAGGAATAGCCGAATGTTGCCTAAAAGGAATGGCAGCATAAACAGCGTCGAAGGCAAGTTCACGACCGTCTTTTAATTGTACCTGCTGGACCCATCCATTCTTGTGCTGGATTTTACTTATTTCTTCTTCAATAATCGAAATACCGTGTAACTTCAGTTTTGCTTTCTGCTTAACATCAAAACTAGCCTTACCCGAAGTCAATAGCGTTAAGTCGTTCGAGAGATTATTAACCAATCCCGCTACATGAAGTGCACGCTCTCCATTGGCCATAATAGCAGTTTTTCCTTTTCGAAATTCATAACCGTGACAATATGGACAATGGATAACCGAAATTCCCCAACAGGCTGAAAATCCTTGTATACTAGGCATAATATCTTCCACACCGGTCGCAAAAATAAGCTTTTTAGCCTGAAAGACGTCCCCATTTTCGGTGGTTATTTCATACCCTGTGGCTGTTTTCATGCCGCTCACAGCAAGCCCTTTCTGGAACTTGACACTCGGGTAGTTCAGGACTTCTTCCCTTGCTTTTTTCGCTATACTGAGCGGCTTTTCACCATCATGCGTAATGAAATTATGGGAGTGCGGCGTCTGTCGATTACAAGGTAACCCACTATCGATAATCAACACATTCCGCAAGGAACGTCCCAATGCCATCGCTGCAGAAAGCCCCGCATAACTTCCCCCAACAATAATTACCTCATAGCTTCTATCATCTTTCATATATACATTATTAAATATTAATCCTCTTCTGACAAATCATGAAGTAGAATGGAAAATTTTCCTCCACTTCCCTAATTTCCATTAATCCATAGGAATCGAATTCGGCATGAATGGAATCAACATCGTAAAAGAACATATGTACTCCACCAAACATTGCAAATCGATCAGTGCCTATGGCCTCCCCCTTTCCATAGATGCTTGCTAGCTTTGATACGGTCGTAAAAATCATATAACCTCCGTCAGCCAATTGGTCAAAACAATGCTGGATTAACGCATTACGTTCTTCAGCATCCAATAGATGAATAAGCCCGTAACAAAATATACCGTCATATATATCCTGATCAAAAGGCATTTCATTAACTGAACCATGATGGATAACCGTATCTGCCCCAAAGGATTTCCGGGCGAGCTCTATTGCCGTTTTCGAGATCTCAATGCCTGTAATTTTTATTCCATTTTCCAAAAAAGGGCGACCGTTGCGACCGTAGCCGAACCCAGGAATCAGTATATTTTTGATGTTGTGTTCCAAAAAAAAGCCTACTGCAAACCTTGTAGACTTTGCGGCTTCATCCCCCCACATTTCTTGCTTCTCTATAAAATTACGTTCCCAAAATTCCATACTACTGTTGCTTATATTGTTTAAAATTGAAATCGATCCTGTTTGCAATACCAATTCGGTACTACAATGGATTAAAAGTCAACTCAGCGAAGATAGTATTTTTCACTATTGCAACTATGTAGCAAAAACACCAAATGCAATTAAATTGCAAATAAATTACAATAGGATGAATTATTGAAATCATGGTTATTTATCAGTATTGAAAACCTGTGCTATGCTTAAATATCTTTGCTGATGAAAATGAATATCATCACAAAAACAAAAACATGAAAACTATAAAGACATTTTTAGCAGCTTCATTATTTCCGTTGCTTACGATACAGGCCAGCGCACAAAAATTGGATAAGATGCTTTGGTTTAACGAACCAACAGAATGGAACATCAAAGACAATTCGCTGTCGATGTTCGTTACGCCTAAAAGCGATTATTGGCGTATCTCTCATTATGGATTTACAGTAGATGACGCCCCCTTTTTCTATACGCTACGCGGGGGAGAGTTTGAAGTCAAGGCAAAGATCTCGGCTAACTACCAAACCCGGTTCGATCAAGCAGGTATTATGCTGCGCATTGATCATGAAAACTATATAAAAGCAGGAATCGAATTTGTTGACGGAAAATACAATTTAAGTACGGTCGTTACACATAAAACAAGTGATTGGAGCATTGTTCCGATCGATAAGGAAATCCCCTACATCTGGATCAAAGCAATACGTCGATTAGATGCTGTAGAATTTTTCTATTCCTTTGATGATAAGGAGTATATCATGATGAGAAATGCCTGGCTACAGGATAATCACCCTGTTATGGTCGGTCTAATGGCAGCTTCACCAGACGGTAATGGCTTTCAGGCCAAATTTGATTATTTTACGATCAAACACCTTGCAGATCAACGTCGAAGCAAATGGCTGAAAGAGAATAATTCAAATTAAAAATACCGACGCCCATCTATAAGGCTGCCTCAGGTGGGCGTTGTCTTAAATCTGGTCAGTATGATCCCGCTGCATCTTGTTAAACACACTCACTGCTTCATATGAATTTCGTACACGAAGCTTTTGGAGTATATTTTGCCGATGCCGATTAACTGTATTTATACTCAGACCTAGTTTTTCGGCAATTCGCTTGCTAATCATTCCCTCCTTGATACAGCTTAAAATTTCTTTCTCGCGTGTGCTAATCGAAGTTTTTGCGCCATAACCATTCAAGTGATGGACCACTCCCGTTACCTGATTGAGAATATAATTTCGGAGATTGACTGATGTTTCAGTTTCTGGTAATAGGGTATAACAGCATAAAGCCAACTGTGGAAATTCCGGCCCCGGGGTGTCCAAGTAAAAAATTTGATGGGACAGCTGAATGATTTGCCCCTCTCTCCCCTCGACCCGCAATACACTGTTTGCTTGATAATTGAATCGCTCCGCTAGATCCATTTTTTTGACCAAGTCAAGAAATTGAAGCTCCAAAGCATGCTTGATGGCCAAATCATCGGGGTAAACACGTTCGAGAAGAAAATCTTCCCAAATACCGTTTATTTCCAGTTTCTTTTCATCTGCAGGAAGATGAAGTCGCTTCGCAATTGTCCCTAAATATGTATAACTCCAGTTCGCTGTCAGGTCACTCAATACGGCTATACCATTATGAATGTCGGCAAAAGTTTTTGCGTAACTCTTATAGTGTTTTAGCACAGATAAATCGATGCTACTATTTCTTAGCCTACGTTCCGCAAAATTTTTATCTAATTTTTTTTTGATCTCCGATTTCATTTCATTTCATACTTAAAAAAGCCTCATTTTAGGTCTTTAAAAAGAAAGTCCAACGCGAAGATAAGGCAATGTTGCTTCTTTACTAAAACCGATTACCCCCTGAATAGTGAGCAGGTCTCCAGGCATAAAATAAATTCCACCGCCGTACCCCATGTGCCAGTCATTGGAATTTTCATGACTCATCCATACCCTTCCGACATCATAAAAACCAATTGCCCCGACTGTTCCAGGGACGACATAAGAAGAGTAGCTAAATAATTTTAATCGCATGTCAAAATTATTATAAAGCGCTGTTTTCCCAGTGAACCGTCGGGAATTATACCCTCTTAAGCTCATTTCCCCTCCAATTTGCGCATGCTGATAAAAATAGGGATCTCCCCATACCGCATCAAATCCCACACGATTTGCGAAAGTAATATAGTTGTCTGCAACCGTTTTATAAAAACTCATGGAATGCTGCAATTTTGTATAGTTGCGGCCCTCCCCTCCAATTTCAGCATTCCAGCCCAGCCTGGTATGTACGTGTACTCCAGATTTAGGATTGGCCATATTATCACGTGTATCATAATCTATCCCGCCAGTAAGCCCCGTGAAGAAATTGCTCCCATAGATAGGTTCCGATGGATATTTTTGATGGAATTCCTCAAAATAACGTCCAACATTATTCGATTCTTTACTCGTATAATATTCGGAAGAAGATCCATAGAACACCTTGAATTTAGGTTCTAGGTACTTTTCCAGAAAAATGTCACCGCTCACAAGATCAAATCGATTTCGGTAATACGAAATGCGCTTAGAATCCGATTTATCGAAAATAGTATTGTTTCCATATCCAAAGAAATTACTCAGGTTTTTGGGACCAAGGGACGAAAGATGAATATAAAAATCATGTCCTGCAACGAGATCTTTGTAATTACCTTTGTAATCAAACATAAATGATTCGCGACCGGTCAAATAACTACCAAGAAACTGGTGCCGATAGGCATAAGGCTTCTTTCTGAAACCCTGATTTTCGATCATATACCCCAGTCCAAAAATAAGTCCACGATCAACCCCATAATCTAAGTTAAAAACGACCCCTTTACGATCATAGACAAAATTTTCATAGTCAAACTTATGGACAGCGCTGTCTTTGCTCAACTTCAGATGAATAGCGTCATCAACCTGCATAGTACTCGGCACCTGATTTTTACCATCATAGATATAAACTTTGCTGCCATTGGCAAATTTATCAGTCGTACGATATAGATTCTGTCCGTCCCCCCCAATTAGCCGGATCTTTATGGGCGACTTGCCCGATCCATGTAACTTATATTCGTCAGTGCCCGATATGCCATATATACGAACTTCTTTGGTCTGATCAGGTACAAAGGTGCGTTTTAGCAATTTTCGACCTTCGGTACCATCTTTTTTCTTATTATGGATATTGACAGTGACCGAGCCATCCTTATTGTAATCGACATCCACAAATTCAGATTTGGCGGACAATGGTAGTTCAACGACACGCGCAAGAAATCGATAGTAGGTCAGTCCGCTTTCCATCAGCTCGTCCCTTCTTGAACGAATATTTGTTTCCAATTCATTCGCACTCATTTTCACAATTGTATCAGGCATCGTTAACATCGCTTGATGAATCAACGAATCCGTCAGTGTTTTCTGAACAAACTGTATTTCGTCAATCCATTCATCCTCTGTAAGATGAGTGAGAAAAAAATGATCAAAAGTACTCGCGTTAAAATTCCAATGGGGCACATTTCGGATATGTGGACTAAAGGGTTGCAAATGAGCCTTCAACCATTGATAGGAAAGTAATGTGGGAAATACACCCGAAGTTTTATAATATACCTTATCCCGATCCCTTGGGACGGGCGTATAGATCTTTTTACCTTTTTCCTTTTCGGGATCCCAACGCCAATTATCTTGATGACGATCCCAGTCCCCAAGGGTAAAGTCGAGCATCCGCGCACGTAGCGTGAGCTTCTGATCAATTTGCGTATCGTTGTCTTCCAGCACTTTACGCATTACTTTTGCGCTATTATCTGTTTTTTGATCCTCAAAAGGGGTGCGCGCCTCAAACATATAGGCCCTATTTTTAAATACCTCACGATACTCGCCGAACCTAGGGTCATCTCCTACAAAAACCAGTTCTGGCGAAGCTGAAGGAATACCTAAGGCTTTATTAAATGGCGGAACGGTCAATGCACCAAATGGATGATGTATCGAAATCTGATCTTGTACAATATCTTTTGCAAATGTCTTTCGAAGGCTTTCCGGTAGACTCCGTTCAGGGTATTTCTGAATAGACCTAAGAACCCACTCCCTACCCATAGAATCTACCAGTCGAAGTGACTGTGTCTGCATACCACCACCCAACTTAACAATCTGAAGCCCGCCCCGCTCTGTAGCGAGATCCATCACACGCATCTTAACAGGAGTATTATATAATTTACGATAACTATCTCCAAGCCAAAATCGATGCAGTAAACCCACTCGGTCATATTCAGGAGCGATCACCGTGGTAATACTGTCCGTACGTTGTGCATGCGAATTAAAAACACAGCAACAGGCAATTAATGTAAAGATTCTTCTCATTTTATCTAAGTCGGGTCTTCGAGAAATCAACAGTCGATACAGGTAGAATGTTTGATGGTCTCGATATCTAATTGGGCTAAAGTTCACCTTTTAAAGCAAAGAATCAAAAACTTTCTGCTCCTTTTTTAGTATAAAACCACTATTTTGATAAAACTTATGGCTCTCGGTCCGAATGATATTGCATCTTACACGCAAACGGTAACAATCGATAGACCTAGACCAATCGGATGCCGCATGCAATAATAATCGACCTAGCCCCCGACCTCGATATTCTTCATCGACAACCAAGCCAATGATTTCTACATAAACACCAGTCTCCATACTGATGACCTGATGAAGTTGAATCCAGCCAACTGTTTTATTATCAATAATCCCCACAAATACAGCATACTCTTGCTTCTGCAAGAGATTCTCCAAAATAGTTTTCGTTCCTTCAATATCGGCTGGATAACCCAGCTGTTCGGTCAAGGTTGCGAGCTCCGGAACATCAGATAATACCGCTTTTCTTATGTACATACTATAAATTTGTTTCCTATGTTTTAGAACAAGAAGAGGTTTACCAATACATTAACTATACCTCAGGTTGATCCAGCAGTCGGCGGTGATAGTTTATTTGGCCAAGGTGATAAGTTAGATGGGTGGTCAGATGAACAAGCAAATACTGCATCGTTGTTTTTTCCTCAAACACGAGTATGGGATATATCTCAAGAAGATTCTCCTCTGACAACAGGTCCAGAGAACGTGTAACCACATCAATCGTATCATCTATCTGATCTATTAATCGTGTTCGAGGAATGTCTTTTAACGAAAACTCGGCCGCTCGATCTCTGATATACCCAGTCTTGCCTATTTCAGCACCAATATATGTTTGAAGATTTCCGATCAGGTGTAAACATAAGTTGCCAGCTGAATTGGAAATATCACATTCAATAAGCCATATATTTCCTTCCTGTTTGTACAAAGAAATTTCATCACGCAGTCTGTTTAAGTCCCGTCGGAAAAGGTTTTTTAAAGTTTCTATAAGCATAGACTAAATTTAGGTATATTTTCTACCAAAAAAGCAACTTTTATATCAACACATCAGCTTTAGCCGTCAATGGCCATAGGTATACGAATGAAAAGTATACATCTCCACATGATATTTTGTAATTTTAAACTACTTAAAGCCCAATAACCATGAAGATAGTTTCAAATTTTCCAAAGAAAACCTGGGTAATTTTTATTGTAATAACAGTTGCAGCCACCATTCTCTTCGCTAAATGTGATAGTCCATCCGATGGAAATGACAGATTAGGCTTTCCATTTCCTTTTTATGAATATATTGGCGGCAAACGCTCAATTGAACCTGAAATTCGAAGTAGTTTCAATTTTATTTATCTTCTTTTCGATCTTATTATCTATTTTGGACTTGCTTATTTTTTCACATTTTTAATCAAGAGATCTAAAAAATAGTGTACATTGAAATGGAATTAATCGACCAAATTATTTCTATCTTTTTTTACAAGTTTTAAGCTAAACCGTCTTTACGATGAAGAAGAGCACAAAAATAACCAACCAAAGTATCGAATCTGCAGGACTTCCCAAAGACCCTAAACATGCCATTGCTGAATATATCTGGAATGGATTTGATGCAAAAGCCACACAGATTGAACTCTCTATAGACAGCAATGAATTAGGCTACATTAATCGTATAAGCATACAGGATAATGGCGAAGGCATACCCCTAGAGACGCTTTCTTCCTCATTTGGAAACTTTTTGGATTCTCTAAAAAAGAACAGCCTCAAACGCAGCTCCTATACAAGAGGAAAAAAGGGAAAGGGCCGATTTTCTTTCTCGCTTTTTGCAACACGTGCAATTTGGAATACTGTTTTTCAGAAAGATAAATATTTCTCAAACTACCGAATTCAAATCGATCGCGAAAGTAAAGAGCAATACGATATCAGTGAAAGTTCGCCAGTAGGACATAAAAATACAGGAACACAAGTTACTCTTGAAGGCGTTTTTGGACTTAATGCTACATTTTTTGAAAGCGATGACTTTAACAATTTCCTCGCGCAAGAATTCGGTTGGTTTCTTTACTTGAATAAGGAAAGGGATTACACCATACGCGTCAATGGAAAGCTGTTGGTTTATGATCATTTAATCCAGGAGACAGACCAGCTTTCGTGGACAGGCTATAGCCCGGATCATGATACGTCTTATAATTTTACCATCAATTACATTCGCTGGAACCAGCAAATTGGTGATCGATATTATTATTATTTTCTTAATAGTGATAAAAAGGAAATTGCCAAAGTACTTAGCAGTTTCAATAATAACGCGATCAATTTCCACCACTCCGTCTATGTGGAATCTACTTTCTTTGATCATTTCGAACAACAAGATATCCTCCTATCTACAGAAGATAATCTTTTCTCGGGGAAAGCCAAACAAGTTATTTATCGAAATTTACTTGCCGAATTACGTGATTTACTCGATAGAAAACAAAAAAAATATGTACTTGAGCACGCTGTCGCGCTAAAATTAACAGATCTTGAAAGAAAGGGCCTACTACCCACCTACAACAACTCGGAAAAGGATAAAAAAAGAAAAAACCTATTGTTAGCATTAGTACAGGAATTATATATTGTAGATCCACGCATTTTCTTCGGCATTAAAACAGACCTTATCCGCACCTATCTTGGTTTCATCGACCTGTTATTACAATCGGAAAAAAGTACGGAAATTCTCCCTATCATCGAACAGGCACTTCCCCTAACTGAGAAAGAAAAGAATCGCATAATACAGATTTTAATCCTTGCTGCAAACCCTGAAAACGCTTCTTCCGAACCGAAAAAATAAGGCCTTTTTATTTAATGACTTTTAGATGTCAATAAATAGAATTAAAAGTATCACTTTTGCCTAACACTGTTAAATTATTTACACATTAGCATGGGTAGTAAAGAACGCATACAACGGCTCAAAGATGAGAATAGAACCAATATTCTAGATGCTGCGCTCCAAATCGTCAAAGAAGAAGGATGGCAGGCCCTGAGTATGCGCAAAATTGCAGATATCATTGAATATACTGCCCCCATGATATACGAGTATTTCGCCAATAAAGATGCCATTTTGATGGAACTTGCCAACCAAGGCTATCTCCTGCTTGCCAAAAAAGTAAAGCAAGCCAAATCAACTGAAACTGATCTGGAGAAACAATTGGAAGCAATGTGGTTTAGCTATTGGGATTTCGCCTTCGAAGAACGGGAATTATATCAGTTAATGTTCGGTGTGGGAACAGCCTGTTGTGGATTTGAAAAAACCTATAAATGTGCAGAATCCCATGGGAAATTGATAAGTGATGTCATCCGTGAAATCATGAAAGAGAAAAATCCATCCGAAGAATTGATCTGTAGAAAGTATTTCACCTACTGGTCTATTATACATGGATTGATTTCGATCAATCTGGTAAACCAAGGTAATGGCGAAAATACCAATCAAGAAGTATTAAAGGATGCTATTTACGGCATCACACGCTCCCTGACTGACTAATTTTTTTACAGAAGAAAATACAACGTTAAGAAATCTAACACCGTTAAATACACCAAAACTTCAATTTTTAATATCACATGAAAACAAATTTATCACCAAGTCTTAAAAAGATTTACGTTCCAGCACTTAACAGTGTTAAACGAATTAATATCGTAAAGACTGCATATGTGTTGAGTGCAATCTTTCTATACAGTTGCTCAACCGGAACTAGTAAACCCATTGATCCACCACCAGTTAACCTCCCGGTTGTTACCATCGAGAACGGTAACGAGACAGTTTACCAGGAATATCCAGCGACTATTGAAGCTTCCGCCAATATTGAGATCAGACCTCAGGTAGAGGGAATTTTGGAAAACATCTATGTCGATGAAGGAGCCAAAGTAACTAAAGGTCAAGCACTTTTCAAGATCAACGACCGCCCCTATCAGGAACAATTAAACCAAGCGAAGGCAAATTTACTGGCAGCAAAAGCTAGTCTGGAAAATGCGGAGTTAGAAGTCGAAAAGAAAACAAAACTGGTGAATACCAAAGTGCTGACAGACTTCCAGCTAAAAACAGCTATTAGCGCACGTAATGCCGCTAAAGCAAACGTACAATTGGCACTATCGGCCGTTGAAACTGCAAAAATCAATGTCGGATATACGCTAATACGGGCTTCAGCCGAAGGATACATCGGTAGATTACAGCGCAAGCAAGGGAGTTTGGTTGGTCCTACAGACGCACAACCACTTACAGCATTGTCAAATGTAAGAGATCTTCATGTTTATTTCTCACTTGGAGAAAATGACTTTATCGCATTTAAAAACAATACAGAAGGGATCAATTTACAACAAAAGCTTCACAACCTCCCTCCGATCAGCCTAGTTCTTTCGGATCAGACAATTTATGATCAAAAAGGAAAAATAGATATGGTGGACGGGCAGTTTGACAAAAATACCGGTGCGATTACACTTCGTGCAACGTTCAACAATCCGGAGGGAGTTTTACGCAATGGAAATACGGGTCGTGTAAGACTACAGAAGAAGTATGAACAAGCACTATTGGTACCGCAGCTTGCTACCCTTGAAATGCAGGATAAAATCTTCGTTTATACCGTTGGTAAAGAAAATAAAGTTGTTCAACAGCCTATTACTGTCATTGGAAAAAGTGGTGCAAACTACCTGGTAAGTAAAGGACTGAATGCGGGAGATCGAATTGTCTATAAAGGCATTGACTTGCTTCAGGATGGTCAGAAAATTACACCACAAGCCATATCAAGAGATAGCATCAATTCATTATAATATTAGAAAATCACATGCTTAAGAAATTTATAGAAAGACCTGTACTTGCTACCGTTATCTCCATATTACTTGTCATATTGGGGGTGATTGGTATCCTCAAACTGCCATTGCAGCAGTTTCCCGATATTGCACCGCCCGCAGTGCAAGTAACGGCATTATATCCCGGGGCAAATGCCGAAACGGTCCTTCGTGCCGTAGCCCCCTCGCTCGAAGAGTCAATCAACGGTGTTGAAAATATGAGCTACATGAGCTCTACCGCCAGCAACGACGGTTCGTTAATGATTACGGTATATTTTAAACTTGGTACAGACCCTGACCAAGCTGCTGTGAACGTCCAAAATCGTGTGGCTCAGGCAACCAGCCAATTGCCCGCTGAGGTTGTACAAGCCGGGATCACTACCGCAAAACAGCAAAACAGCTTGATCATGGTATTGGACCTTTATACGGAAGATCAGAGTAAATACGATCAGACCTTTATTACCAATTACGCGCAGATCAATATCATTCCTGAACTCAAACGGATACCCGGCGTGGGACAAGCATTGGCATTTGGAGGTAGCAAAGACTACTCCATGCGTGTATGGCTTAATCCAAATCAAATGGCGACCTATAAATTAACGCCTGAGGAAGTAATGGCCGCCATCCAAGATAAAAACGTCGAAGCTGCTCCTGGTAAATTCGGCGAGAGTAGTCGTGAGGCTTTTGAATTTGTGATTAAATATAAAGGTAAGCTCAACCAACCAAGTGACTACGAAAATATTATTATCCGCTCCAACACAGACGGCTCTGTACTAAAACTCAAAGACGTCGCTCGTGTCGAACTGGGATCTTATACCTATGCGAGTCATACGCGCATCAATGGAAAAGCAGGATTGAATATTGGGGTCATGCAGCTTGCAGGTTCGAATGCAAATGAAATTCAGATTGCCATTCAAAAATTCATGGAAAAAGCCTCTTTAAGCTTTCCAAAAGGTGTCAAATATCTCGTTTTATACAACACAAAAGATGCACTTGATCAATCCATTGACCAAGTAAAACATACACTAGTTGAAGCATTTATACTGGTATTTTTAGTTGTCTTTCTATTCCTTCAGGATTTTAGATCAACATTGATACCAGCGATTGCGGTACCGGTAGCCATCGTGGGAACATTTTTCTTCATGCAGCTCTTCGGCTTTTCAATAAACCTACTGACTTTGTTTGCTCTGGTGCTAGCCATTGGGATTGTCGTCGATGACGCGATTGTGGTCGTGGAGGCTGTTCATGCCAAGATGGAGCATGAAAATCTCCCGCCTAAGCTTGCTACGACATCTGCCATGAGTGAAATCACAGGCGCCATCATCTCGATTACATTGGTGATGTCTGCCGTATTCCTTCCCATCGGCTTTATGGAAGGCTCTACCGGGGTGTTTTATAGACAATTTGCTTTCACCTTGGCTATCGCAATCGTTATTTCAGCAATCAATGCCTTGACACTAAGCCCTGCGTTATGTGCGCTCTTCTTAAAACCAACACATCATGGTCATTCTGACGCTAAAAGCCTTAATTTCAAAGAGCGTTTCTTCGCTGGATTCAATGTCGGATTTGATCGGTTGACTAAGAATTATTTAGGTAGTTTACGTTTCTTGATCCGTTATAAGTGGGTTGCATTTGCAGGATTGGGAATTACCCTGCTTTTGACCGTATTTATGATCCGTAAAACACCTACTGGATTTATCCCATCAGAAGACCAAGGATTCATTGCTGTATCCTTGTCTATGCCGGCAGGGGCTTCTTTGGACCGTACCTCTGGAGCATTAGCCGAAGCGGAGAAACAACTTCAACATGCTGATTTTACCAAAACTTTAAATGTACTTGCTGGTTTCAATATTTTGACACAATCCACAAGTCCATCAGCAGGTGTTGCATTTATCCTCCTTAAACCACATGAAGAACGTGGTAAGATAAAAGACATCAATGCTATTATGGCCGATGTCAATCAGCGATTGGCAAATATCAAAGGCGCAAATTTCTTTGTCTTTACCTTCCCTACTGTCCCAGGATTCAGTAACGTGGATGGTCTGGATATGGTACTGCAGGACCGGACCGGTGGACAACTCGGAAAATTCAGTGGCATAGGCCAAAAGTTTATTGGCGAATTGATGAAACGTCCAGAAATTATGATGGCTTTCACAACCTTTAAAGCGGATTATCCACAATATGAACTCCAGGTAGATGATATCAAAGCAGAACAACTTGGCGTAAGCACAAAAAGCATTTTACAGACTATGCAGGCCTATTTTGGTAGTGCTCAAGCCTCAGATTTTAATCGTTTTGGAAAGTATTATCGTGTGATGGTTCAAGCTGATGCCAAGGATAGAAGTGAACCAACTTCAATGGACGGCATTTTTGTAAAAAATAGATTGGGAGACATGGTTCCCATCAATACATTAGTCAAATTAGAACGTGTATATGGTCCGGAAACAGCATCTCGTTACAACTTATTTAATTCGATTGGAATAAATGCGATACCAAAACCAGGATATAGTTCTGGAGATGCTATCCGTGCAGTTGAAGAAGTTGCAAAACAACAATTGCCGACTGGTTTTACTTATGAGTTCTCAGGTATGACTAAAGAAGAAATTGTCTCCGGAGGCCAATCCACATTGATTTTTATTCTCTGTCTAATATTCGTTTATTTTCTGCTTGCGGCACAATATGAAAGCTATATCATTCCATTGGCGGTTATTCTCTCTATTCCGACAGGTATATTTGGGGTCTTCGCAGCAATTAGCTTCACTGATATTGCCAACAACATCTATGTACAAGTCGCACTCGTTATGTTGATTGGATTATTGGCCAAAAATGCCATTCTGATCGTAGAATTTGCCATCCAAGGGCGCAAACAGGGACTATCAATTCCTAGTGCCGCACTTAAAGCAGCGAGATTACGTTTGAGACCTATTATTATGACTTCTTTAGCTTTTATCGTTGGTATGATTCCAATGATGACAGCGGTAGGTCCATCAGCGCAAGGAAATCACTCAATCAGTATTGCCGCTGCGGGAGGGATGTTCACTGGAGTAGTTTTAGGGCTCTTTATTATCCCTATTCTCTTTATTTTCTTCCAATTTATCCAAGAGAAAATAGGAGGTTCTCCAAAGCAAAAACAACATGAAAACAATGCCGTTTCGTTGGAAATACCCGTGCATACAAACAATTAGTATATCATGACAGCATTTAAATATATGAATAGTAAATCAAAATTACTGACGGTTTTCATCTTAACTTTTGTCACATGGTCTTGCAAAACAGATAAGTTGGTCAGCAATCAACACCTTGCCCCCAACTTACCCGAACAGTACCGCGACCAGGCTAAAGCTCCGCAGGAAACTAGCATAGGTTCTATTCCATGGCGTGATTTTTTTAAGGATCAAGTCTTACAAACCTTGATCGATAGTGCTATACAACATAACTTAGATATGCAACTAGCACTAAAAAATATAGAAGCGTCTCAACTGAGCCTGAAACAAGCAAAAGCTAACTATCTTCCTACGGCCCAACTACAGATCCGCGGAAATAGCACCAACCCATCCAATAATAGTATGAATGGATTGAGCCTAGGGCAGTTTTTAGGCCAACACCATGTGGAAGATTATACGGCATCCTTAGGTTTATCCTGGGAGGCCGACATATGGGGTAAAATCAAAAATCAAAATATCGCTGCTTTAGCTTCCTATCTACAGACAGAAGAAGCGAAAAAAGTAATTCAAACCCAATTAATTGCACAAGTTGCACAAGGTTATTATCAACTACTGATGCTTTATCAATTGCGTGATATCGCCAAACAAAACTTGCAATTAAGCGATACAACTTTACGTATTGTCCAGCAACAATATGAAGTTGGTGACATTACGCTGCTTGCATTGGAACAGGTCGATGCGCAGCGGTTGTCTGCAGCTGCCTTGATCCCGGACTTTGAACAACAGATCCGTATTCAGGAAAATGCCATTCAGATTCTTAGCGGAAAACTCCCGCAGGAAATTAAAATAGCGGAGAAATTGTCGAATATTCAATTCCCCGAAGAATTAGCAACTGGCGTCCCAGCCGATTTGTTAAGTCATCGTCCGGATGTAAAACAAGCTGAACTGGCTATTACAGCTTCACAAGCTTATCAACAATACGCAAAGGCACGCATGTATCCTTCCTTGGTTATTAGCGCCGAAGCAGGAGTAAATGCATTCAAGGCAAGCAATTGGTTCAACTTACCGGCTTCATTATTTGGAGCAATTACAGGAAGTATTACGCAGCCAATTTTACAGCGGAAGGAATTGAAAACGCAATATGAACTGGCACGTGTCGAACAAGAAAAGAACGTACTGATCTTCAAGCAAAAAGTAATTTCAGCAGCTGGAGAAGTCTCAGATGCTTTAATTTCAATTCAAAAATTGAAAGAAAAACAAAAGATTACTTCGGATAGAACGACGCGTCTAAAGGAAGCAACGAAGCACGCCAATCTTTTATTTGAAACAGGAATGGCTACCTACTTGGAAGTAATTACGGCACAAAGCAATATCTTGCAAAGTGAGCTCGAACTTGCTCAGGTAAAAAAAGCGGAGCTTTCTGCAGTTGTTGACCTGTATCGTTCATTAGGTGGTGGATGGAGCAACAATTAATGCTGTAAAAAAAGCAATTTTCTAATTTTATTATACATATCTGGTAGATGGGGGGCTTTAGGGTCCCCTATTTTATTTTTATCCGAAGCTCATTCTTCCATCACCTTTAATTTGTTTCCATGTAAAGCAAACTTCAAATCAAGCAATAAATAAGATTTTTTTTGTTTAACCTTCTTCTACCACCAGATCGCATTCAATTTATAAATCCTTCAAACCTTGGAATAAAAGAGACAAATGCAGCTGAAACAATGCGATTATTTTTGTGACATCATATAAATTTTATAAAATGAGAGATTTAAAAAAAATTGCATTAGCGGTATGTATCGCCTTAAGCACATTAGTAGCGGTGAGCTGCAGTAAAGATGACGAAACTGTTGTTGAGCCACAGCTTACACCAAGCGAAATATTGGCCAGTACACCCTGGGAAACAACAAACGCAAAAAATAATAAAGGAGAAAGTGTCGTGTTAACAGATGCTAATGTGTCAAATTTTGTAGGATTTGCTTATTTCAAATCTGACGGTACATTTACCATGTTCAATCTTGACAATTCTCCCAAAATGCACGGCGACTGGACCGTATCTGCAGATGGTAAAACGAGAACAATTGTTGCTAAAAATGCTGCTGGAGAAACATTGTTTACTCGTGTGGTTGATATTACTGTATTAACGAAGAAAGAATTCACGTATAGAGTTTATCCAAACGCTAATGACAAAACGATCTATTTCGATATTATCCATACACCAACAACGCATCAAGAGCCAAAATAATTTACAGGATAACACATCGAAAACATAGTTACCTCAATAAAACAGAAAGGCTTGACGAAATGATGTCAAGCCTTTCTGTTTATAGCTAAAAACGCCCCCCCTCTCCAAAGTCATTCTTTGACACTGTTATACCAACCGATCACAAAAAACAAATAACAACAAGATTTACAACCAATTAAAAAACAGAACACACAAATTTCATAAAGAATTATATTCTGATATGTCAAAAATAGATAATCTACCAGCCTTCGTCAATATACGCCTGAGTGTATCAAATTGATATTTCAGTCGGGGCTTTATACGCTTCAGCAGAAATTTATCGCCCAATACTAAAAGGAATTACGAAATTTGCATAGATTTCACCGATACATATAAGTTAAAAGAATGCAGGATATAGCGATCTATAAAAACGATAAGACTCTAATTAGTACAAATAAAAAAAGGCTGATATTCACCTTTCTGTCCTTTCTGCTTATTTATCTCGTCGCCTATATTATTGATCCTTTCTCGAGTTGCTGGGATGGCTATTTTAAACGGAATATGTTCGAAATACTCGGTGAATGGACATTTACGATCATTTACAGCTTTATCATTTCCGAATTTAGTATCATTGTCCATGACAAGCTTAATAAGTTCTTAACTTGGAAAGATAGTCCGACAGAGCGACTTTTACTTGAAACCGTCATCAACCTTTTTGCAGTACTCTTTATCAATTTACTTCTGGAGTACCTGATTTCAAAATATTACTTTGGACCTCAAAATGTTACTATAGCCCCATCTTTGGAGGAAAAAAGGGGGATGATTCAAAACATTACAATCAGTGTATTGATTGCGTTGATGATAATGGGGATCAATATTGGTAGTCATTTGATCACCAACTGGAAGAATGAATCCATGCGCGCAGCAAAGCTTGATCAGGTCATTCTTGAAACAGAACTTCAATCGTTAAAATTACAGATCGACCCCCATTTTGTCTTTAATAACCTGAGCGTGCTCTCAGAAATCATCCTCGAAGACCAACAATTAGGCTATGAATATGCAGAAAACTTCTCCAAAATATATCGCTACCTTCTTGTCAATTCCAAAAAGGACATTATCTCACTCGAAGAAGAACTCAACTTTCTAAATTCATACATATTTCTCATCAAAAACCGATTTGGCGATGGGGTAAACTTCGAAATAAACGTCAATCCCGCCAAACGCAATTGCCAATTACCTCCTCTTACCTTACAATTATTGGTAGAAAATGCATTAAAGCATAATCAGACAAATAAGAGAAAACCGCTGAAAATAAAGGTATACACCAACTCCCAGAATCAACTTGTTGTTGAAAATATATTAATCCCTATTGAGAATGTATCCGAATCATCGGGAATCGGGATTTCAAACATCATTAAAAGATACGATTTGCTATCCAACTTAAAACTGCAAATAAAGAATGATGGCAAAACATTTAACGTTATCCTCCCACTTTTAGCGCAAGCATAATGAATATAACCAAAGTATTAATCATCGAGGACGAAAAACTCAATGCCGATCGTTTAAAACGACTTTTGAAGGAAATAAAACCATCCATCGTTATTTTAGATGTGCTGGATAATATCGCTGATAGCATCAACTGGTTCAATAGCAATGAACTTCCCGACCTGGTGATGATGGATATTCGTCTATCCGATGGTTTAAGCTTTGAAATATTAGAGAATATAAAAATAGACTGCCCAATCATATTTACAACAGCATTTGACGAATACGCTGTGAGGGCCTTTAAATTCAATAGCATAGATTATTTGCTTAAACCTGTAGAAAAAACAGAGCTGGAAAATGCTATCCAAAAACTTGACTATCAAAAAGATCTCCAGATCAACCAACAACCGCTTCAAGGTTTATTGGATTTTATCTATCCGAAAGATTTTCGCTCACGCTTTCTAATTCCATTCAAAGACGGCTATAAAACCGTTCTCGTTGAAGAGATATTATACTTCTACTCCGAATTTAAACTTACTCATGCGCAACTCAAATGTGGTACTGTCGAAATTGTCCCTCAAACAATGGAAGAACTCGAACAGCAATTAAATCCAAAAGTATTTTTTCGCGCCAACAGGCAATTCATTGTACATATAGATGCGATCAAAAGATTACATAACCACTTCAACGGAAAACTAAAAATAGAGATTAAAAATAACGATCAAGTGGAAATCCTTGTGAGCAGAGAAAAGGCTCAACTGCTAAAAAATTGGTTAGACTATTAATGTTAAAACTGATCCGCTTGCTCCTTTTTTCGTCAGAAAGGTAAAGTAAGTTTTTCGCGATGAAGAAGGGAATGTCAATCGATAAGACCAATATCTTCAACACAATTGGGTCGTACCATTTAATATCGTAAAATTCAGATCATCACTGATACGTTTCAGTAAGCAATTGTAACGTCTCGGTAGATTTCTTTGCCTTATGGCTTAAAAGAATTCTTTTCTTTGTTTCATAATAAAATGATAAAATGGCACAAAGAACGATGACTTTAAAACCTTTCCTTACACTTATTACAGCAGCAGCATTATTATCGTCCTGTGGAGGCAACCAAGAACAACCGCAAGAGCAGGCAGTTACTGTTGACTTTATCGAATTATCTCCTACCCACGCGGAGACCGAAAAAAAATATCCTGGTACATTAGAGGGGACCGTCAACGTCGATGTCAAAGCGCAGGTAACGGGTTATCTTGATCAGATTTATGTCAAAGAAGGAGACTATGTTTCCCAGGGTCAACCCCTTTTCAAAATAAAAGCTGATGTCTACAACGAACAAGTAAACAACAGCAAGGCAGCTTACCAAGCTGCTTTATCGGCAGAACAAAATGCGAAATTGGAGATTGAAAAAATCAAACCACTTGTTGAAGGTAAAGTGTATACCGAATTACAGTTAAAAACTGCAGAGGCCAATTATGCCGCAGCTAAAGCACAGGTAGCGCAAGCACAAGCTGCACTCGGTTCATCTCAAATAAATGCCAAATTTACGTTGATCAATGCACCAGTGAGTGGTTATATCGGCCGTATTCCTAATCGGATCGGAAATTTAATTACCGCAGCAGATGCGACACCTTTAACAACGCTATCTGAAATCAATACCGTAAATGTGTATTTTTCATTGAGTGAGGCCGATTTTATAGCCTTTATCAAAGATCAGAATAACAAATCATCCAATCAACAAGCAACACTATTACTGGCTGATGGAACGGCATACAACCATTCGGGGAAAGTCGAATTAGCCAGTGGTAACATCGACAGAACAACTGGAAGTATGGCACTTAAGGCAAGTTTCACCAATCCTGAAAAAATTCTCCGTTCGGGGGGCTCAGCCAAAGTAATCTTGAAAAAAACGCATGAAAACGTATTGTTGGTACCTATGGCCGCTGTCAAGGATATTCAAGACCGCTATTTCGTTTATGTTATTGGTGAGAAAAATAAAATTTCCATGAAACAGATTGAAATTGCAGGAAATACAGCTAACGCCTATTTACTAAAATCAGGACTCACAGCTGGTGAAAAAATCGTTATGAATAGAATTGATATGCTTAATGATGGAATGCAAGTTCAACCGACTAAAAAATCCACCATGTAACAAGGATAGCAGGTATAGCAAAAGCTGAACTACTCAAAGAAGGGCAACAAGCCTATACATTCAGTATTCACTTTTGGAAAAAAACGGTACTAAAAGCTTTATAAAATTTAAACTAAAATGTTAAAGAAATTTATTGACAGGCCAGTTTTGGCAACTGTTATATCTATCATATTTGTCATACTGGGGGGCATCGGTCTTTTTAGGCTACCTCAAACGCGATTCCCGGATATTGCCCCGCCCACGGTCCAAGTTACCGGAAGCTATCCCGGAGGAAATAGCGAAACAGTATTGAGATCGGTTGTGACACCCCTTGAAGAGCAAATCAATGGTGTGGAGGATATGGAATACATTACATCTACTGCAAGTAATGATGGTACATTCTCTGTACGTATTGTCTTTAAAGCAGGTGTAAATCCAGATCAGGCAGCCGTAAATGTGCAAAATAGAGTACAACAGGCTACGCCTATCCTGCCACAGGAAGTTGTCCGAATGGGATTAACCACCTCCAAGCAACAAAATAGTATGATCATGATATTTAATATCTATACAGAAGATAATAAAAAATATGATGAACTATTTTTACAGAATTATGTGAACATCAACTTGATCCCACAGATCAAGCGTGTACCTGGGGTCGGTCAGGCCATGGTATTCGGTTCCAAAGACTATTCGATGCGTGTATGGTTGAATCCGCAAAAAATGGCGAGTTATGGACTTGTGCCACAAGAAGTCATTGCTGCAATTTCCAAACAAAGTTTGGAATCTGCACCTGGAAAATTAGGGGAAGAATCAAAAGCACCACTTGAATATGTCATACGCTATAAAGGGAAAAAGAACCTTCCAGAGCAGTATGAAAACATTATCGTCAAAAACAATGACGTTCAGATCGTTCGTTTAAAGGATGTCGCACGTATTGAGTTTGGCTCGATCAGTTATAGTGGTAATTCGCAAAATAACGGCCTCAATACCGTTACCATTGGTATCTTCCAGACATCAGGCTCCAACGCCAATGAAATTGAAATTGGAATCGATAAACAGATTGAAATAGCGCAGCGCTCATTCCCTCCTGGAATCAAGATTTTTAAATTGATCAGTACCAAAGAGCGCTTGGATGAAAGTACAGCCCAAGTACGCTCGACATTGATTGAAGCCTTCATTTTGGTTTTCCTCGTTGTATTCTTATTCTTACAAGACATACGATCGACTATTATTCCAGCAATTGCAGTCCCTGTAGCTATTGTAGGTACCTTCTTCTTCCTGCTTGTATTTGGCTTTACCATCAATATATTGACGTTATTTGCCCTCGTACTCGCCATTGGTATTGTTGTCGATGATGCAATTGTCGTTGTCGAAGCAGTACATGGAAAGATGGAGACTTCCAATTTAACAGGTAAACAGGCTACCCATAGTGCCATGAGTGAAATTACAGGGGCTGTAATCTCCATTACCTTGGTTATGTGTGCAGTTTTTATTCCCATTGGATTTATGACAGGTTCATCGGGCATGTTTTATAAACAGTTTGCCTATACCCTTGTGATCGCCATTGTGATCTCTGCAATCAATGCCTTGACACTGACACCAGCACTCTGCGCATTATTGCTTAAAAATACGCACGCCGAAAATCACGATGGGCAGACCCCAAAAACAGGATTTTCTCAACGTTTTTTCAAAGCGTTTAACGCTGGCTTCGAAAACATGACCAACCGATACGTTGGTTCATTAAAATTCCTGGCAAAGAAAAAATGGATTTCAGCACTTTTGATCCTGGCTACAATTGGCGTTGCTGGATACCTCATGACAAGCACTTCCAAAAGTTTCGTACCAATGGAGGATGATAACTTTGTTGTATACAGTTTGGAAATGCCCCCAGGAACGGGACTTGATCGAACCACAAAAGCAGTAGAAAAAATCGAAAAACTACTTACCGATATTCCTTCTATTGAAAGTCATACGAGTATCACCGGATTCAATATGATCGGTAACAACTCCAGCGCAGCCTATGCAACAGGATTCATACGCCTGAAAGACAAAAAGAAGCGTGGCGAGATGAACGATATCGATCAGATTCACCAAGTGATTTCAGAAAAATTATCCAGTGTTAAGGAAGGTAATGCAATGGCTTTTCGCTCTCCTCCAGTGGATGGTTATGGTGTGATGAATGGCGCAGAACTCGTCTTACAGGACAGAGCTGGTAAATCGCCGGTAGAACTCAAAGCAATGTCCGATTCCGTTATTGCACAGATCATGAAACAACCGGGAGTACAATTTGCCTATACCATGTTCAGAGCAGATTATCCTCAGATGGAACTGGAAGTCGATGAAGACAAAGCCGCTCAACTCGGTGTAGACGTCAGTGAAATGCTTTCGTCCGTTCAAACTTACTTTGCGGGTGACCAATCATTGAATTTCAATCGTTTTGGTAAATTCTATCGGATAGCAGTTAAAGCGGATGGCATTTATAGAACCGATAAAGAAGCCTTCAACGAAATATTTGTCAAGAATAATCTTGGCCAAATGGTTCCGGTGAACACTTTGGTTACACTTCGTAAAGTTTATGGTCCTGAGTCGGTAACTCGTTATAATTTATACAATTCACTCACGATAAACGTGGTTAGTACGCCTGGTATCAGTAATGGTGCGATCATGGAAACATTGGAAAAAAATGTATTGACTAAGTTACCGGGAGACTATAGCTACGAATGGACGGGACTTAGCTTGGAAGAGAAGTCATCAGGCAATCAAACCGTACTTATCCTAGCATTAAGCTTACTATTTGTATATTTCTTACTATCAGCACAGTATGAAAGTTATTTATTGCCCCTTGCCGTTCTGTTATCAATCCCAACAGGTATGATCGGCTCTTTCCTAGGAACACGTGCTATTGGATTGGACAACAATATCTACGTCCAGGTCGGCTTGATCATGCTCATCGGTCTTTTGGCAAAAAATGCCATTTTGATTGTTGAATTTGCTTTACAGCGGAGAAGAGCAGGCTCCTCACTCATTGATTCGGCTTTGGAAGGCGCAAGAGCGCGTCTACGCCCAATCTTGATGACTTCATTGGCTTTCATTGCGGGTATGGTACCTTTGATGTTTGCTACCGGCGGAACGGCTACAGGTAACCATTCCATCAGTACAGGAGCAGCAATGGGTATGTTAAGCGGTGTTATCCTTGGGGTAATTATTATACCATTACTGTATCTGGTGTTCCAATATTTGCAAGAAAAAGTTTCGGGTAAAAAGCTTACGGACAATACAGTACACAATACAAACGATTAAAATGAAAAAATTTCATCACTATATAACAATTTTCGCAAGCACTACCCTGTTGTTGTCCGCATGCAGCGTGGGGAAAAAATACACACGTCAGGAGATAGCAATGCCCGAAAATTTCAAAAACAGCGAGGTTGTTCTCACGTCCGATACGCTACAGCTATCCTGGCGTAAATTTGTACAGGACCCCTTATTGACCTCACTCATTGAGAAGGCTTTGTCCAATAATACGAACGTCAATGTAGCACTCCTCAACATGCAACAATTAGAACTCGCCTACAAGCAGTCTAAGAAAGGGTTACTGCCAACAGCTGATTTAAGCATTGGAGCAAACAGAACCTGGTTATCGAGCAACTCCTTGAATGGTTCACTGAGTGACCAATTTATCGGGACACCTTATATGGACGATTATAGTGCTACGCTTAGATTATCTTGGGAAGCCGATATCTGGGGAAAGGTAAAAATGCAAAAAGAGGAATCCTTGGCCAATTTTTTTGGCCAAAAGGAAAATCTTTCCGCATTAAAAACACGCCTTATTGTACAGGTCATCCAGTCCTATTATAATTTGATTGCTTTGGATGAGCAACTTAAGATTGCACAAAAAAATGTTCTATTGAGCGACAGCACACTTAGCATGATACGTTTGCAATACAACTCATCACTGGTCAGCTCGCTTGCTGTGGAGCAAGCCGAAGCTCAGAAGAAAACTGCTGAATTATTGATTCCCCTAGCCCATCAAAATATGGCGGTCGAAGAAAATGCACTGAGCATTCTTTGCGGAGGTTTCCCCGAGGGCATTCAACGTACAGCAAGTTTAGATGATACGATCGTTGGCAACGGGCTTGCTACGGGAGTGCCGGCCGAACTCTTGAGCCGCAGACCAGATGTCAGAGCAGCTGAATACGCTGTAGTTGCTGCCACAAGCAGAATGGGACTTGCTAAAGCAGCGATGTACCCTTCCATAAGCTTGACACCATCCATCGGTACAAACTCCATTCAATTTAACAAATGGTTCGATTTACCGGGTTCTATTGTGAAAACAATAGCGGGGAATATTGCACAGCCAATTTTCCAGAAAGGAGCTTTAAAAACAAACTATGAGATATCGGTCATCGAACGCGAAAAAATAGCTTTGCAGTTTAAACAATCGGTTATGGTCGCTGTTTCAGAAGTTTCGGATGCCTTGGCAAAAATCAAACATACGGAACAGCGCCTGCAACTTATCCATGCCAAATCAAATGCCCTCGCCAAAGCCACCGCCGATGCAGCCCTACTTTACAAAAGTGGGATGGCAAACTATTTGGAGGTGATAACTGCCCAAAACAATGCACTTCAAAATGATTTGGAACGTATTACAGTAAAACGGGAAAAGCTCAACGCGGCCATAGATCTTTACCGTGCACTGGGTGGCGGAACAGATACTTTACCACCAAATACGCCATAGAATCACAAAATAAAGGCAACTGACTAAATATATGCCCCTAGAAGCAAAGACTTTCTAGGGGCTTTTTCATTCCTTTTTTGCAGCTGCGCCCAAAATTCCTTATCTTCGGGTAAATACAAATATGATGAATAGAACGAGTTGTCTTCCTCCTCCAATAGCGTAATATTTTTTCTCTATATTACTGAAGCACAATACCAGAAATGGTCCGAATTGCTGTGCTTCTTATTTTCTATCAATTTTATTATTTAACACCTTTCGTCCTTAATGGACGGAACTGGAAGACGATTTCTTATGAAACATTCATATTTCATGCTGCACCTTGCTGTGCTGTGCCTGGGACTATCTGGCGTATTTGGAAAAGTGATTTCACTCAACGAGGGGATACTCACATGGTACCGTGTATTTTTAGCTGCCGTTATCCTATTTTTTATTCTAAAATGGTATAAAATACCTACAGATTTTACTTTCAAAGAGAAACTTCATATTGCAAAAAATGGACTACTATTGACAGCATCCTGGCTATTATTCTATGCTAGCATCAAATATTCAAACATTTCCATCGGCGTGATCTGCTACTGTATGGCAAGTTTTTTCACCGCTATTTTTGCACCGATGATCAATAAAACCAAAATCAGATTGTCTGAACTTCTGTTGAGTGGACTTACGTTGTGCGGTATTGCACTGATATTTCACTTCGATACCTCACACCAGCTGGGCATAGTCTTAGGGATAATTTCTCCGGCTTTTGCCTCACTCTATGCGGTTCACAATGAAAAATTGACCAAAAAGTACAACGCAATATGCATTAACTATTATCAAATGATCGGTGGAACAATAGGGTTGGTATGTCTACTTCCTTTTTACATTCAACACTATCCAATCAGCACTTTCATTCCCAATGCCCTGGATATTTTCTATCTGATCATCCTATCTTTATGTTGCACTGTGGGAGTCTATCTCGCATTTACAGAAATCTTAAAGAAGATATCAGCATTTACATTGAACTTAAGCTTAAATCTTGAGCCACTATATGCTATTTTGATTGCATTTTTACTTCTTAATGAAGCAAGAGAATTAAACCTATCCTTCTATGTTGGACTGCTTTTGGTTGTTTCATCTGTGTTATTACAATATTGGATCAGCAGTAAAAAGAGCGCTTAACAACCTCCATTCATTTCCCAGTCCAACTAAGATTGGGAAATGAACATTGTTTCCTCCTTGTGCCAAGCAGGTAGCCCCGATAAACAGGTACCCCCCCAAAAAACATGTTGAAAAGAAAAATGTGTATCATTTTCAACAAAGCCTTATATTTATGAAACGATTCGGGTTTTAATTCCAAAACCGGCACAACCGGTCAAGCAATTTATTATATATACATTAGATAGATAGTTCCGTTATGAGCAATAGCAGTACAGAAAACAAATTTGTTAACCAGCAGATCCAATACCTTGAGTTTGTATCAAGCGACCTTGAACGTGCCAAAGCATTCTACTCAACGAGTTTCGGTTGGGAGTTTACGGATTACGGGCCAGCATATACGGCTTTTGGTGGAAAATATGTTGATGGTGGTTTTACACTTGGTGACCCCATAAATGGCAGTATTCTCGTCGTTATCTATGCCGACGATCTGCAGGCCACGCGTGATCAGGTTATAAGTGCTGGCGGGACTATATTAAAAGATATTTTTAGCTTTCCGGGTGGAAAAAGATTTCAGTTCCAGGATCCTGACGGATATGAATTGGCCGTATGGACTGTTGAATAAAAGTTGAATACAATATATACTGAAATACAAAGCCCCCATATTTTTCTCATATGGGGGCTTTGTATTTTAAAATCAGGCTCTTTTAGCTTTCTGATAGTTTTTATTTTTATTCCTATTGAAACGCTTCTTTTTATGCTGTGGATTCTTTTTGGCAGGATTGTAAGTAGGTCCCGCTTCAAACCCCTCTGGCAATGGAAGTTGTTCAATCGGATAACCTATTAAATTCTCAATCTGAGCGAAACGGTTTTGGTCTTTCTCATTGACAAAGGTAATGGCTGTTCCTGTAGTCGCTGCCCGCGCAGTACGTCCAATACGGTGTACGTAGTCTTCCGGATCCGGTGGAACATCGTAATTAACGACCAAACTGATCCCCACCACATCGATACCGCGAGATATCACATCTGTCCCTACCAGTACCCGTACCTGACGAGACCGGAATCTGGCCATGATATCTTCCCGTTTCGACTGCTCGAGATCCGAGTGGAAACCCTCCGCATCAATCCCCTGCTTCTGTAATTCCTGAGCGAGAAGTTTGACTGTAGTTTTTTGGGATGCAAAAATAATAACTGATACATAGTTGGGATCCTTCAGTATATTCTTCAGAAGCTCCATTTTCTGTTGATCATAGGCAAGATATACTCGTTGATCTATCCCTTCCGAAGGTTTAGAAATGGCAATATTGACTTCCACAGGCTCTTGTAGAATTTTTCGGGCAAAAGACCTGATCTTCATCGGCATCGTAGCCGAAAATAAAAGCATCTGCTTTTTCTTCGGTAGATAACTTACAATACGTAAAATATCGTCTTGAAATCCCATATCCAGCATACTATCGGCTTCATCCAAAACAAAGTGCTTTAAATGAGAGAGATCAATCTTCATGGAGGTAAGATGGCTTATCAACCTTCCCGGTGTAGCAACAATAATATTTACTCCCTCTCGTATGGCCCGTTTTTGCTGTTCATACCCCATACCATCACCACCACCATAAATGGCTATGGATGTTGCACCCGTATAATAAGACATGCCCATAATCTGCTGGTCAATTTGCATAGCAAGTTCTCGGGTCGGAACAAGGATAATAGCGAGAATAGATTCCCTTGAATTCCGTGCTATTGCATCGAGGATCGGCAACATATAAGCTGCTGTTTTACCTGTACCTGTCTGTGCACAGGCAATCATATCTTTTCCCTCTTTAATAATCGGGATGGTCTGTTCTTGGATCGGCGTAGCCTCCTCAAACATCATACTTTCTAAACCTTCTTCCAAAGCTGGAACAAAGCCAAATTCATCAAATCTCAACGTATTGTTTTTATTGTTGTGCCCTAAATTACTAAATCTAATTCATAAAAGTCTAAAATTAATACCTATAGCTCGTTATCCGCTGTCAAATAGATGTCCAAATAGAATTAATCCATGAGGAAATCAGAAATAAATTTGACAGAAAACAACTGTCCTACACATTCCTGTAAGCCAAGCATACGACTGCTATCTATTCAAAATCTAATCAATAACCTCTGTTTTCTTTGCGGCTGACACTGCGTTCAAAACGACATAGCCTAGCAAGCCAGCGCATAAAGAAGCGATCAGAACCGCGAACTTTGCTTCTTCAATCAGCATGTTATCGTCAAAAGATAGTATCGAGATGAAAATCGACATCGTGAAACCGATTCCACCTAACAAGCCTACACCAAAAATCTGTTTCCAGCCAGCCCCTTCTGGTAATTGCGCAATCTTCAATTTTTTAGCAATAAAACAGATCAAAAATATCCCAATTGATTTACCAGCGATTAGGCCAAGGATAATACCGATCCCCAATTTTGAAGTCAAACCACCAATCATTTCCCCATGGATTGGAATAAGCGTATTCGCAAATGCAAACAAAGGAATGATAATGAAATTGACAGGTTTGGTCAATAGATGCTCAAGTTTTTCCAAGGGAGATTCTTCCGCATCCGGTGTTGTCGGCAGCGTCATGGCCACCAGCACGCCAGCTATTGTTGCATGAATACCCGAGTGGTGAACAAAGTACCAAATAAATAGTCCCGGAATCAGGTAAGCCCATATCGCTTTAACGCCCAATTTATTTAACACGATCAAAAACAGAAATATACCTAAAGCAATAAATAAATAGGTCGCATGAATACCATTGCTATAAAAGATCGCAATAACCAATATGGCAAGTAGGTCGTCAACAATCGCTAGCGCAGCCAAAAAGATCTTAAGACTGGCAGGTACCTTATTTCCCAGAAGCGTGATAACCGCTAAAGCAAATGCAATATCCGTTGCCATAGGGATTCCCCAACCGTTTGCAGTATCGGTTCCCTGATTTAATGCAAAATAAATGATGGCAGGCAAAAGCGCCCCACCAACCGCAGCCAAAATGGGCAGAATTGCTTTACTTGGCGATGAGAGTTCACCCTCTACAATTTCACGTTTTATCTCGAGCCCCACCAGTAAAAAGAAAATCGCCATCAAACCATCGTTGAGCCACAACAACCACGAATATTTTAAATGAATATGACCGCTCTCAAAGCCTACTTCCCGGTTCAGAAATTCCATTACACTGGCATACAATGATGTATTTGCTACGATCAATGCCAGAATAACACAGGAAAAAAGTATAATTCCGCCTGCAAAGCTGGATTTTAAGAACTCTCTAAAGACAGTTAAATTGATAAGTTTTGACATGATTTGAATATCTAAAAACGCTTACAAAGGTTCACAAGATACGATTTTTAGGACCATTTACCGAATTCCCTAAACAATATCGGGAGCTATATCCAATGTAAAAAAGGTGAATTAGCTGTGTTTTATCAGTGGTAAAACTCTTCTTCTATCCTTTTATTTTTCGAACCTAACGAATCAAATGTGAGAAACAAACATTATACATTAAAATTTCATAAAAATCTTAGTTATTTTTTACCGAATTAATTTGACTTTGTTGCAAAAAATACTTAGCTTGCTACTATAGTTAATAAACCGTTTATTATGTGCAAGAAGTGGATTTTCATGGTGCTTCTTTTCGTAGCAAATTTTACATATGCGCAGACGACAGAGGATAAAACCCAACATTCAGGTTCCCATTACATTATTTTAGCAATCATCGCTATCATTGTCATTGTTTATATATTATACAGGAGGCAAAAGAGGAAATTTAATGAATAAGGGAGATCAGTAGATCTCCCTTATTCATTAAATTTCCTCCCACATCCCCTTTACTTCCCATCAAACTTTAAATGACTCAACATATTAGTCACGAATCGGTTCATTCGTTTGTGCTAATCGTTGCGACCCCGTATTTGCCGGACAGGCAATATCATCTGTTGCATCGTATACAAGCTTCTTACCATTCAATTTTGTAATCAATTCTTGAGGGACATACACCTGAACTTTAGTAACCGCATAACCACTTGGATAATAACGAACATAATAACCATCAGGATGAAGCGTCCAAATACCACTTGGCACGTCCGTACGAGGCTCAGCCATACCAGCTAAGATCGCATATTGTTCAAAATCAGCGTACGAATAGTTTCCTGAGGAAACGAGCTGCCGAATATTATTTTCTGCTTCAAAGATTGTCTGTACTGCCGGTGGCATCTGGTCTTTTGCCTTTTGGACAACGTCAAATGGCAAAACGCCGAGTGCACCACCTTCCAAATGCAAAATTTGTTCTGCCGTAAGCAATTTTAAAGCTGTTTCTTTCACCGGACCCGAATAATCAATAAATTTTGTCTTCGCAATGATCGTCCACAATAGCATCTGTATGTCTGATTGTGCAACTTCAGGGTGCTTTTCAGCGCTTTTCAAAATTGCAATGACCACGTCTCTCTTCTTGCCCAATGTAGGTGCATACATATATCCATCACCTTTCGAAGGCGCATAAGTACCCGCTTTCAAGCAATAGCTCTTATTGGTCATTTCAAAATGTCCAGCCTCCAGTAAGTAACCATCATTGCCATTCTTTTGCAAATTTTCTAAAGGTTTATAGACAGCCGTATTTTGAAAATCGGGCATTTGCTCCCCCTTCCTATTTACATCTTCAAAACTTGTACTAATCGCTTCGGGCTCTTTTAAAAGTTTATCCAGTCCAAGTACCTTGCTTCCCTTGGAAGCAACGGCTTTGCTTGCCTTATCTAATAGCCCTCCAAATTGAGCCGAGGCTCCTTGGATATTAAATAAAAAAGCAACTGCAAGTATAACGACACCCGTTATTCTATTTCTTTTCATAATTGATTTCATTTCAGCTCTTGTCCACAAAAAAGAAGCCAATTTAAATCACCAGCACAATATTTATAATTTATTAATTCATTATTTGCACACATTGCTGGATTTCACGCTTCATTTCAAAGATCCTCTCCATCCATTGAAATTTCAGAGCATACAGGTTTGCCAAAGAAGCTAAAAACAGTTGATTTCCCCAACATTACTCCTTTCAATTTCTCCTGAAACTGATCACCGTAAATAGTTAAAAATACAATATTAAAACGTATCTTTGCAGCATGATTAATGTGTCAAATCTCTCCCTTCGTTTTGGTAAACGTGTACTATTCGAAGATGTCAATCTAAAATTCACACCTGGAAACTGTTACGGTATTATTGGCGCTAATGGAGCAGGTAAATCTACTTTCTTAAAAATTATCTCAGGGGAAGTTGATCCTTCGACAGGTTCAGTGGCATTCACGCCAGGCGAACGCATGTCTGTTTTAAGTCAGGATCACTATGCTTTCGATGAGTTTACTGTTCTTGAAACTGTCATGATGGGTAACCAAGAGCTTTACAAAATCATGAAAGAAAAAGATGCCATTTACATGAAAGAGGATTTCTCTGATGCCGACGGCGAACGTGCTGGCGAACTGGAAAGTCTTTTTGCTGAAATGGATGGATGGAATGCCGAATCTAATGCCGCAACTTTATTGAGCAGTTTGGGCATTAAAGAAGAACTACATTATAAGTTAGTTTCTGAAATTGACGGTAACCAAAAAGTCCGCGTACTCTTAGCGCAAGCATTATTTGGCAAACCAGATATTTTGATTCTCGATGAGCCTACCAATGATTTGGATATTAATACCATCGCATGGTTAGAGGATTTTTTAGCGAGTTACGAGGCAATCGTCTTAGTTGTATCCCACGACCGTCACTTCTTGGATGCTGTATGTACGCATACGGTGGATATTGATTTTGGTAAGATGACAATCTATACGGGTAACTACTCGTTCTGGTACGAATCTTCTCAATTAGCGTTAAAGCAACGTTCTGATCAAAACAAGAAAATGGAAGATAAAGTGAAAGAACTCCAGGAATTTATCCGTCGCTTCTCTGCCAACGCTTCCAAATCCAAACAAGCTACTTCTCGTAAGAAAGCATTGGATAAGATTAATATTGACGAGATTAAACCATCCAACCGTAAATATCCTGCCATCATGTTCAATACCATGAATCGTGAACCAGGAGATCAAACGCTGCAAGTCGAAGGATTAAGCAAAACGGTCAATGGTGAGGTATTCTTCAAGGATATCACCTTTATGATTAATAAAGGCGATAAAATCGCTGTTCTAGGTCCAAATTCATTGGTTACCACAGCATTTTATGATATTATCACCGGTAGAGACACCGATTTCGGTGGCGAATTCAAATGGGGCGTTACCATCACTCCTGCCGATATGCCGATTGAAAATGCCGCATTCTTCGAAGGAAAAAGTGATAATTTGGTCGATTGGTTGAGAGACTATACAACTAACCCAGAGGCAGACGAACAATTTATACGCGGATTTTTAGGGAAAATGTTGTTCTCTGGAGAAGAAGTTATGAAGAAAGTATCTGTGCTTTCAGGGGGAGAAAAAATGCGTTGTATGTTTTCTCGCATGATGCTTCAAGGTGCCAACTTCCTAATCTTTGATGAACCAACCAACCACTTGGATTTGGAATCTATCACTGCATTGAACAATGGAATGTCTGATTTTAAAGGATCAATGTTGTTCACATCCCGTGACCACGAATTGACTGAAACTGTTGCAAATAGAATCATCGAATTGACTCCGAAAGGTATCATCGACAAATTGATGACTTACGATGAATACATTAATAGCGATGTGGTGAAAGCACAACGTGAAGAAATGTATAAATAAGATAATTTATCCCAATTTAATAAAGGCTCCATAATTCATTTTATGGGGCTTTTTATTTGCTTTTCAAAATAAACCAAGTACGACAGGCACCCAGGAGATGTCCCATAGGCAAAAAAGCACTGAGGGGTTCAGTGCTAATCGCGATTGATATGAAAGAATTGAGAAAGTTTTACTTTACTGAACCGAAGGTTTGACAACACGCCAACCTAATTGTAAGGACACCGCACAATGATCGGATAAATCCTGTCCCTTTTCGTTTTGAAAAAGCTTTTTTTGAACCTGATAATTCTTTGCCTCAAATAGCAAATGATGGTTATTGCGATAGTAAATTTTATCAATACCTTCGCAATCCTCTGTCAACTCCAATGCTGTTTTCGCTTCAAAATTCACTTGATGCCCAGGAATATTACCTTTGTTGCGTAAACTTACCCATGCATCTACCAAACCTAAGTCCTTCTGAAAAGAACCGATGTTATCCAGCTCGTAAGCATAATGTGCATTAAAGTCGCCCATAATCAAAAGTGGCCTGTCAGCCGAATACTTTTTAATATAGGCTTTTAACTGATTTATATTCTTCTGCCGGGCGATCGTTGCATTCGGATCATCCTGAGCTGTCGCATGTACATTATAAACATCAATAAATACCGCCTTGGCCAATTGAATTCGAGCATAAGAAAAGCCTTTAGGAGTCAGACAATCTGCACCATTGCAATCAGTCCAGCCTACCCGCTCAAACTCAACGATCGGATATTTTGAAAGTGTACTCAGTCCGTCTCCAAAAGGTACCCCACCCATATTTGCCGTACGATAGCTATGCTTATTTTCGCTGTAGAGGAACTTGTTGTAGTTAAAATCTTCCTGCACATTGACAATATCAAATCCATTGATCCGATTGCCGATCGACGTAATACTGGAAGACCGCTCGGTTACAGCACTGGAAATTAATTCAGGGAGGCCAGCTATATTGTACGTTAACAAATTTAGCTTTCCGTAAGTCGCTTCCGGCATAGCTGCATACACAGCATTACTGAGCTTCGGCTGTTGTTTTGGCTTCAACTTAAAACCCAGCATAACACCGGCAGACGCACAAATAAATAAGATGACAATCTTTCGAAAACCCTTAGGTCTAATTTTTTTTTCGAACAATAGATCTAATAGCATGGACTGAATGTTTTGTTCACTCCAAAGCTACTGCGCCAACATTAGCTCTATTATCATATTCAATTAATTCTATTTTTAATAATTATGCACAAATTATTAAAAACTAATAATTTATAAACACTATAATGACAAAAGGTTAATACCTGCATAGCATAGGATTTACAGCTTTCAGATATTTTTATACAACCCCTAATAAGAATAACATGAGAAAGGTAGCCTTCTTTACAGAGATACTCGTCGAGGATTTTGACGGTGCATCACGGACAATGTTTCAGCTAATAAACCGTATAGACCAGCAGAAATTCAACTATTTCTTTATTTATGGTGGCGGCCCTACGCAATTTCGCAATTTTCATTCTTACAAGGTACCCACATTCAAAATACCGGTCAACGACGATTATTGTCTTGCTATTCCTCAGCTTATTAAAAAGAAACTTGAGCTCGCCTTAGATAAATTTGCCCCCGACATGATCCATATTGCAACTCCTTCCCTATTAGGTTTTTTTGCATTAAATTATGCCAAACGGAAAGGTATTCCTGTCCTTACGATCTATCACACACACTTCATTTCATACATTGCCTATTATTTCAAAAACATACTACCCTTGGTCAAGCCAACTGAACAATGGATGAAAAAAGCAATGAATAACTTTTATAACAAATGTGATATTGTCTATGTACCGACCAAATCCATTCTAAACGAATTACAGCAGATCGGCTTACAACAAGAAGGGTTAAAACTGTGGCAAAGAGGAATAGACACAAGCTTGTTTAACCCCAATAAAAAGAATCTATCTCAGCTGCAGACTATCACAAAGAATAACAAACCAACAATCCTCTTTGTCAGTCGTATCGTCTGGGAAAAAAATATTAAAACGCTTATTGAAATCTATCAACAGATACAAGCTCAGAATCTTGACTATAATTTCATTGTTGTCGGTGAAGGAACAGCCAAAATAATTGCAATGCAAGAGATGCCTAATGCCATTTTCTTAGGAAAGAAAAGCCATGATGAGCTTGCAATTCTATATGCTTCGGCTGATGCCTTTGTTTTTCCGTCGGTCTCAGAAACGTACGGAAATGTCGTTGTCGAAGCATTAGCATCCGGACTTCCTTGTGTTATCGCCGATGGTGGGGGTTCGGCTTCCTTGATTCAGCACGGAAAAAATGGATTTAAGTGTCAACCTGAAAATGCAGCTGGATATGTTTACTACCTCAAAAAAATTCTCTCTGATGTGAGCTTAAAAAAGAATCTCATCAATGAAGGTCTATCCTATGTCGGACAACTGGATTGGAATAGACTATCTGGGTGCTATTTTAATGACATTGAACTATTGATTGACAAAACACAGGAAGTCGATTTGGCATGGGCAAACTAACAAACCCAAGCCAGCTCATCAAAGGTATTTTTCTATTTTTGATTCTGGCGTCCATAACTGTCTTTTTAGCGAAAAGCGACTTAAATGCCTTAAAAAAAGAGCTCTCCGCAGTTGGTTATCGCTTTATAATTATTTTGTTTACGACTTTCGCGGCCTATTTTGTTGGGACATTAGCTTGGTGGATATGCTTGGGCTCCGCAAAAAAGAAGGTCAATCTGATCGAACTCTTTGCCATCCGTCAAATCGGGGAAACCGTTGGACTATTCAACCCCACAAGCATTATAGGTGGTGATTTATTAAAGGCACAATTGATAACCCGTTATGACATTCCCTTAAAAGAAGGATTGAATTCAGTTGCAATATCCCGTATTACCGCCGTACTATCTCAATTGACACTCTTTTTGATTGCTATGCTTTGGTTGATATTTTCTCCTTTAAAAAATGAAATTATACGTTACGCAGGCCCAGTAATATATATTATCTGTCTATTTTTGTTCCTTTTGATGATCCTGATACTTTATTGGTTAATGGTTGCAAAAAGTTCCTCGCAAACCAAGGCTTCAACAACAACACTTTTTGGAAAAGCAAAAGCGCATTTTCAGTCACTACTTTGGAACGTAAAAGACTTTTATCGGCATCAAAATAAGGTTTTTTGGTATTCTTACTTACTTTTTGCACTACATTGGATTATTGGCAGTCTTGAATTCTATTATATTCTAAAATTTTTGGGTGTTGCAGTACAACCAATACATGGTTTAATAGTAGATATGAGTGTCATTGTACTGAAAAGCATCGGTGCTTTTATTCCAGGGCAGCTGGGTATTGAAGAAATCGCCAATAAGCTCCTACTCCATATGATCGGTATTACTGGGGGTAGTATTTGGCTCAGTGCTTCATTATTACGTCGCGGCCGACAGCTCACCTGGGTAGCGTTGGATTTTATATTTTATCTATGCATCAAAAGGAAACCAGTACATGTATCCATCTGAAATAGAAATACTATTTGTCAGCCACAAATATCCCCCAAGTGTTGGCGGTATGGAAAAACAAAGCTTTGAACTGATCAATACCGCGGCTCTTTACTTGAAGGTACACACCTTAGTCTATGACAACCGGGAACCTCTTTTAGCTTTCTTCTTCCAGCTGAATCGCCGAATTCTAGCCAAAATTAACGATAACCCCGGCATCAAGCTTATTCACTTTAATGATGGATTAATTGCGTCTTTAGCCTCTTTTCACAAAGGATATCCCCATTTAAAACGAGTTGCCACGCTTCATGGACTGGATATTGTATTTCCCTTTCGCTATTTTCAACGTAAGATCATACCGCGATTTAATACATTTGATCAGCTTATTGCGGTTAGCCAAGCTACCGCCGACGCCGCCCAGTTACGTGGTATCGATCCATCCAAAATTATTGTTATACCCAACGGTGTAGATCCGATACACCACTCCACTGAAAACAATGAACCAGCCTGCGAAAGCAAGCCCTATTTTATCACTTTGGGACGCCCTGTTAAACGGAAGGGCTTCTCGTGGCTGATGAAACATGTCATTCCCGCTATCCAGGGTGATTTCAAATTACTGATGGTGGGTCCATTCGATCACGAACCTACATGGAAAGAACGCCTATTGCAGCTTACACCCAAAAAGATAAATCATTTAATCACCTTATTCCTCGGATTTCCGACCGATCAGGGGGAGATCAGAAAATTACTGAAAGCGTACCCCGAAAAAATTGAACATCTTGGGAAAGTCCCATTCGAACAACTGCAAAGCCTCTTGACCAACGCACAGGCCTTCTTGATGCCAAATATTGAAGTGCCCGGAGATATGGAAGGCTTTGGGCTCGTCTGTTTGGAGGCTTCTACAGCAGGCACCATTGTTGTGGCCGCCGAATTAGAAGGAATTACAAGCGCTGTGACACATAATTGCAATGGCCTACTTCTGGCAAGCAAAAACCAAAATGCATGGATCGAACAACTTCAAGCCATTTTAGCAAATCCAGTCCATTATAAAAGCCTGAGCCTACAATTTAAACAAAATACCCTAAAACAATATAGCTGGGATATTATGGCCAGATCCTATTGTCAATCATTTGCGGACTTAGTTACAGCAGCAGACCAATAATTGACAGTAACACTTCATAGATTTGACCACATCTAACATTTAGCGGGAATGACTCTCCAGAAAGCAATTTTCAACATCTTTCAAGACGCAAAACTTTTTTATAGTGACCTGCTAACGTTTTATAAAAAATCAATTGAATCAAAGCGAAACATCCTACCAAAACAAGCCCCAATGGTGAATAAAAAGTTAGACTGATATACAGTAGTAATAAGAATAGCCGAAGCATCTCAAGTGGAAAAACCCAGTCTTCATGTTCTAGAAGCCCCCCAATACAAATGACGCTACAGAGAATAAATCCTCCGCCAATAAGGAGTTGTAGGAGTTGCTGATAATTACCATAAAGCAAAAAAAAGAAAAGCAGGAGCATCGTCAGCATGGACTGAAAAAAGATATAGCGGCTTAATACCTGTGCATGAACTTGTGGCCTAGCTCCTGCAAATATGCGCTCTTCCAGTTCTTCTCGAATTTCAGGCTGTATATCGTCAGGCCTACCAAATATAGTCCGCATTTTGTTTTTAAATCCTTCGGCCCGCTTAAATGATAAACCAATTTCAAATAAATAATGAAAATGCTGCCATAGAAAAGTGTAGCGATGAATGGGTTTTGTGAGTCCATAGACACAAGGTTCTTCTTTTTGTTCCGGGATAAATGTTCCGAATAGCTTGTCCCAAATAATCAGGATATCGCCATAATTTTTATCCAAATAGATTTCATTGCTGCTATGATGCACCCTGTGGTGAGATGGCGTTACAAATACACGCTCCAAAATCCCCAAATTTCCTACGGTCTGCGTATGGGAGAAAAATGGATATACGCCATGAATCAACAAAATAGCGGTCATCATAAAGGGAGGGAATCCCAAAAGGGGAATAAAAGCCCAAAATAACGAACGGAAAACGGCTTGAAATATGGTGATCCGGGCTGCTACGGTAAAGTTATAATCTTCACTTTGGTGATGTACAACATGAGCTGCCCACAACAAGTTTATTTCATGGCTATAGCGATGATACCAATACCAGAGAAAATCTGTAAATAGAAAAAGTATAACCCAGGTCCAAACATTCGCTTCAATGTGAAATATCGCAAAGTTTTGATACACCCAAACGAAAAAAAAGTAAAATAAACTAACAGAAAACATATCACACATACGTTCGACGATACCAACATTGAGATTTGAGATCGATTCATCAAAAGAATAAAAACGTTTCTGTTTTTTGAGGCTATACCAATATTCCAACACCATCAAGATTAAAAATAAGGGAATGATAAACGCCAAAAAATTAAGTTTTTCTGTATACATGCAGTCGCTATTTTGAAGACAAAAAATCTACCTTAATCGCAATTCAACAAGAACCGTCTTTTCTGATGCCAAAAGATCAATTCTTCCAAACTCTTTATTATTAAACAATCAATTTTAAATCAGGTTTTTCAATGGACAAAAATGTATCCTTCTAACGTCCCGACAATAATAAACGCCAGCTCAAAAAGAAACGCCAGCTCAACGTGCTTTTCTAGCACAAAATAACGTGTACAAAAAAAGTCCTCAAAAAGTTAAACACTTTTTGAGGACTTTTAATTGAACGATAAATTGTTCTTCACTGATGCTGCACTATGATAACAGCGCAGCGGACGAATCCAATACTAATGCACACTCGACATATCGATCTGTGTTTTCCCTTGTTTGATCATCAATACAAAAGGGACACAAATCAGAAAGACAACCCCGAGGTACAGGAACACATCCATATAGGATAGAACTGTTGCTTGTTTCATCACACTCAAGTCTAATATTTGATGCGCTTTGGCCAAAGCTTCATTAGGTGAAAAACCTTTCGCCTGAAAACTCATCTGCAATTGCTGCACCCGTTGTTGCACATCAAACTTACTTGGATCTAAATTAGCTACCAGATCAACACGGTGTTTTTGGCTATCACGGGCGATAAATGTCGTAATCAAAGCAATTCCAAATGAACCGCCCAATTGACGCATCATCCCTGTAAAAGCAGCTCCTTCACCGATTGACTTACCATGTAATGTTGATAAAGACAGTGTCATAACAGGCACAAACAACAATCCTAGGCCAACTCCGCGGAGAATCAATGGCCAAAACATATGCTCCGAACCTGTATCGTTTGTCATGAGGCTATACATCCAAAAACAAAAGCCAAAAAAGATACATAGCCCTAAAGCAACCATATACTTCTGAGGAACACCATTTTGGATCATCTTACCGATAAAAGGCATCATGATACCGGTCATAATCGAACTCGGTAACAAGAGCAAACCCGCATCTGTTGCCGTCCATCCCAATATCGACTGCGTATAGATTGGAATAATAAACGTCGATCCGAACAAGCCAAAACCAAGAATAAAGCTCATCACCACACCCACCTGCAAATTCTTATCCTTCAATACACGCAGGTTAACAATCGGTTTATCGTACACCAACTCCCGCCATATAAAAAACAGTAATCCAAAGACAGACAAAATCGATAAGCCTAAAATCAAAGGATCGTCAAACCAGTCATCCTGTTGTCCATGTTCCAATACAAACTGAAGTGAACCAATAAACATGATCAAAAATATCATACCGAACCAATCCACTTCCCTAGCAGACTGCTTTTGACTGTATTTAGGACTGCGTACAAAAGATAAGGTCAACAAGGTCGCAATAATGCCAAGCGGCACATTGATATAAAAGATATAAGGCCATGAGAAGTTATCGATGATGTACCCACCCAACGGCGGCCCTAATGTAGGACCAACAATGACGCCCATCCCGTAGATAGCTTGGGCCATACTACGTTTTTCTTTGGGATAACTTTCCGTAATGATGGTTTGGGCTGTAACCAGTAAGGCACCCCCACCCATCCCTTGTATAAAGCGAAATGCAACAAGCTCCCACATATTGGTTGCATTACCGCACAAAAATGAAGATACTGTGAATATGATAATAGAAGCCGCAAAGTAATTTCTACGCCCAAACTGTTGGGACAACCAGCTGGTCATCGGAATCACAATTACATTGGCAATTGCGTAAGCTGTGATAACCCATGCGACATCCGTCAGCGTCGCCCCCAATGAACCTTTCATATCGTTCAGGGCCACATTGACAATCGTTGTATCCACAATTTCCAACAGCGCACAAAGCACCGCTGTAATCGTGATTACAACGCGACGAAAACCATATTCAACCAGACTATCTTGTTGATTTAAATTTTCCATAGTTATTTAACATGCACATCTACGTCAGCATTCATGCCCGGTCTGAGCAAAGCCACATTTTCTGCTTTATTGTCTTTTGTCAATTTGATCTTTACGGGTAAACGCTGAACAGTCTTTACAAAGTTACCCGTTGCATTATCTGGAGGCAATAAAGAGAAACGTGAACCAGTGGCTGGAGAGAAAGAGTTTACCTCACCTTCAAACTCAATAGCAGGATAAGCATCCACTTTAATACCGACTTTTTGTCCAGGTTTTATTTTTTCCAATTGCGTCTCCTTAAAGTTAGCAACAACCCAAGTTTCAATATTATCTACAATGTAGAACAAAGATTGACCTGGATTGACCATCTGCCCCGGTTGTACCTTGATATTCGATACCTGGCCATCCACAGAAGCAAGTACTGCAGTATAAGAAAGGTTCAACTTAGCGGCTTCAAGTTGCGCATTCGCTCTTTTTATATTTGCCTCAGCAACAGAAGTTTGCTTTGAAGCTACTGTAGTCTTACTCACGACTGCATTACGTTGTGAAGCACTGGCGTTACGTTGTTGTTGCAAAATTTCAACCTGCTTGTCAGCTTCCAATTTCGCTGTTAATGCCTGCTCATACTGTTGTTTCGTAATTGACTGATTGTTGTATAAGTTTTGGTAGCGGATATAATCATTATTCGCTTGCTTAGCACGAATACGTGCTGCATCGATGCTGCCCAAATTAGATTGGATCGTTGCATCCGAAATAGCTACATTCGCCGAAGATGCAGATACATCTGCCTTTGAAACATCAAAGCTACTTTGAGCTGCTGCCAAGGCTGCTAGCGCTTCATCCACACGAACCTGATAGTCTTGGCTCTCAATGGTGAACAACGTATCCCCTTTTTTAACCAAATCATTATCTTTTACGTACACTTTCGAGATAAACCCACCAACACGTGGAATGATCGGACTCATGTTTTTCTCTACCTGCGCATCGTCTGTCGTTTCATGCGCCTGACCATGCATATATTTATAAGCACCGTAGGCTCCTCCGAAGATGACCAATGCAGCCAAAATAATTGTGAATTTTTTATTTGTACCTTTCTTTTCAGGTGCGTTTTCTACTGTATTTTCCATGTCTAGATTAATTGCTATTTAATGTTTAAAGACCCATTTGCTAACAGCAGGTCGTAATATTTTTCAATGGTATTTGCTTTGCTGATCGCAAGATTGATCTTGCTTTGAAGCTGCTGTACGTCGGCCGTTAACAAATCGTCCGTATCTGCGATACCATTATCGTACTTATCTTTTGTAATACGATAATTTTCAACCGCCTGATCCACCGCCTGATGGTAAACCACATCCTGCTTTTGCGCCAGCATATAGTTTTCATTGGCCTGTTGAACCTGCACTTTCACCTTATCGTTTAATAATTCAATGTGCTCATCAATTTCCCTGATATGATTTTTCGCAACATTCACTTCTCTTTTGTTTTTATAAAGTGAACCGATGTCGTAGGATACACCTACACCTACCATGGCCGCATTTGTCACGGTAACCACTTTTTGCAAACCAAAAGCATTGTAACCTGCCGTTGCAGAAACCTGTGGCAATGTAGATGCTTTTGTTACCTTCAACTGGTCCTCTGCAACCAACCGTTGTGACTCCAAAGATTTCACATCAGAACGCGAGGTTTTCGCAGCGTCATAAGATGCTTTTAAACCCAAATCAACACCGTTCACCTCAGCCAGATTGATCTGATCCAACTGCGTATCCTCATCAATTTTCAAAAAATTAGCCAATTGATAATTCAGCACCTTGATATTTTTCTGTGCTTCCTGAAGCGAAACCTGATAATTTGAAAGCTGCAGTTCTGCTTTTAACAGGTCGTTACGCGCGATCAAACCATTGTCAAGCATCGCTTTAAAATCCGAAACACGTTGCTCAGACTGCTTGATATTTTCAGCAATCAACAAGTTGGTTTGCTGAGCCTTATAAAGACTTAAATAAAGATTCACTGCACGTATAGCCAGTTGTTCTTTACTTGCTACAGCGTTGTATTCCTCGGCTTTTAATACATCTTTTGCAATATTAATCCCCCCTTTAATACGTCCACCTGTATAGATTGGCATACTCACCGAAGCCTGTCCTAACCACAATTGGTTTGCAGCAATATCCGGAGCAGAGCCCCCCTCACCTAAAGCCAACTTTAAATTCACATTTGGAGTAGTCATAGCCATGTATTGTCCACTCAATTTTGCATCAGGAAGCTGTTTCGATTTGGCAGTTTCGACTTCGAGCTGTCTCCCCAATATCTTAGTATCGGTAGACTTTGCTTCCACGCTTTGATTTGCAGCCAAGTGAATTATCTCTTCCAAAGTCATGTGTTTGTTGTCTTGCGCCAACAGACCCATAGGACTTAAAAGCAATAAAGCACTCAAATTGGCCAACTTATTTTTCATATGTCAATAAAGCTTTAATTGTTTTCTGTATAAATTCTGTTAAAGTTGTTTCTATATAATTTGCATAGTCCTCATCGTTATCGATATGCAACTGATCCTGTAAAAAACAATGATTCATCTGGAAATTCATAAATACGCCCATCATCATGGAGTGGATCAAGATGGGATCATACCCCGCTTTGAATACACCCTGTTCTACCCCCGCATTGATAACAGACGATATCACTTCAAGATTGTGCAGCTTGAGTTTGCGAAAAGCCTCCGAGATCAGCATGCGTTGTTTTAACGAACTTTCAATGGTGATGATATGATACAGTTTACGATGCGAGTTCATGGACTTAAACGATTTATCCACCATAGCGTCAATTTTATCCAACGCATTATCGACAAGCGCCAACTCATCCACATTGATCATAAAATCAGGAACACGCCATTCAAAAAACGTATCCAGTAGCTTGTCCTTTGATCCAAAATAATAGTTGATCATCGCAACATTCACATTCGCCTCATTGGCGATATCACGAACGGAAGTCCCATCAAATCCTTTTGTTGCAAAAAGACGCTCTGCTGCAAGCAAAATATCAATCTGTTTCTCGTTAAATTCCATTTTAAACCTCGATCTTTTAAAGATACAATCGCATATCCATAGCGATTATTAAATACGTTCTCGCTAAATGCGCGACAAAGTTAAACAAACGTTTAATTTAAACAAGTGTTTAATTATTAAATTTGTGTAAAAAAAAACACCATGTCTGGTGTTCTTGCTATTGGATGGGATTAGTTAAGTATCCGATAGATCATTTCTTTTAAAATCTCTTCACTATTGAAATTGCTCGGCACATTGACACCTTTGGATTTTAAATCAGTCTCCTTCAACACATTGAGCACATCGAAAGTTTTCCGCCGGTTGTAATTTCGTGCAGCAAGCTCGTATTCTTTCAGAAAGAAAGGATGTACCCCCAATTCTTTTGCTGCGACCGATTTGTCGATCAGATAATGGTATTTGAGAATCTTCGTGAAGTAGGTGGCAATTTGTCCAATGACCATCACCAGCGGATTATTTTTGGGGTTGGCCACAAAATAATCAACGATCTGATAAGCTTTTAGGGCATTACGTTTAGCCAATGCAGTATTTAATTCAAAAACATTATAATCTTTGGAGATACCAATATTTCGTTCAACATCTTCCATGCTGATCTCTTGACTCTTTGGAACATTAAGCATCAGCTTGTCAAGTTCATTGGACACTTTGGACAGATCATTACCGAGATAGTCCGCAATCATCATCGTCGCTTGCGGATGAATGCGCCAGCCGGCATCTTTCACATAAGCTCCAATCCAAGGGCCCACCTTATCGTCGTATAGTTTGGCAGCATCAACAACTAGCCCTTTTTTTTCAAAGACCTTATAGATCTTTTTGCGTTTGTCAAATTTCCCATGTTTAAAACAAAACACAAGAATGGTTGTCGGTGTAAGATGTTCCAGGTATTTAGTCAACAGTTCTTCCGTATCCGATTTCCATTTTAGCTCTTGTGCCTCCTTGATAATAATCACCTGATAGTCACTTAGCATAGGGTACCTCTTTGCTGCATTGACAATCGTAGAGATATCGATATCTTTTCCGTAAAAAATCGATTGATCAAAGCCTTTCTGCGCATCATTCAATACTGTTGCTTCCAAAGCGTCGGCAATGGTATCAATGAAATAACTCTCCTCCCCTTGCAATAAATACACTGGTTTAAAAGACCTGTTCTTAATATCGGATAAGATCGGATTTATGTTCATATATATAGTCTATTTATTCGTCCGCAATAGATCAGTTGCCCAGATTTGTTTTCGGTATCCAAGCCATCTGCAAAGGCTAAAATACCCCCATGTCACCATATATCAAAATGTCTATCGAGTTCGACCATGGGCGTTTTATGCGAAGCAAAATTACCATTTTTATGGCAATTCAACCGAGTAACTCCGTAAAATTACGTTTTTATAATTGACTCATGCACCGCTATTACATTAAACTATTGATTTAATGCCATGAACATTAAGCAACATTACTTTCACCATCTAGTTAAGTAAACGTATCATAAATACAGACCTCGGGTTTCCCCCTGCCTAAAAAATCAGACTAGTCAAAAAAACACCATATTTCGGACTTGACGAATTTATTTCTTTTGCTAAAATTTTAGTATATTTGTGTATGTTTTCACCAACTCCACTGAACTTACCGCCATTTAAAGCTAAAATATCCAAAAAGAACAATGCGATTTACATCTTTGATGAGCTCAGAAAAAAGGACTTGGTATTAACACCGGAGGAATGGGTTAGACAACATTGGATCAATTATTTGTCGCTCATGAAAAATTACCCCAAATCACTGATGCATATTGAAGGCGGATTGAAATTAAATAACCTTCAGAAACGAAGTGATTTATTGATTTACAACAGTAGCGGGCATAAGGTCGTGTTAGCCGAGTTTAAAGCGCCACATATAAAAATCACACAACAAGTATTTGAGCAAATTGCAAATTATAATACGGTTCACCGTATCCCATACCTGTTAGTGAGCAATGGCATGAATCATTACTATTGTAAAATTGATTTTATCAACGCGTCTTACGAATTTTTAGAAGACCTCCCCAACTACAACGAAATTGACTAAGGAGCTATGCATGAAATAGATAAAGAATTAATCCGGAGATACAGTGTCCCCCAGGTCTTGAAAGGGGATCACCGAAAAAATGTAAAGTAGATGTAAAACATCTTTTCAATTTATTTGATTTTTAAAATATAGTTTTATATTAGTCCTACAGAATAGAAAAAATAAAAAGATGAATATAGATAAAAACGAATTCAGAAAATATGCAGTAAAGCATCACCGTATTGGAAGTCAACATGTTGATAACTTCATTGCTCGTACAGAGACAAGCATTCCAACAAACCTTACACCTTACATCGTTGAAGAACGTCAATTGAACGTTGCTCAAATGGATGTCTTTTCGCGTTTGATGATGGACCGTATCATATTTTTAGGCAGCGGTATTGATGATCAGGTAGCCAACATTATTCAGGCACAGCTCTTGTTCCTACAGTCTACCGACGCACAACGTGATATTCAGATTTACATCAATTCACCAGGTGGAAGCGTATACGCTGGACTAGGAATTTATGATACTATGCAATATATCACGCCAGATGTAGCGACTATCTGTACAGGTATTGCCGCGTCTATGGGAGCTGTTCTTTTGGTTGCTGGTGCAAAAGGCAAACGTGCAGCCTTACGTCACTCACGTGTCATGATTCACCAACCTTCCGGTGGTGCACAGGGAGTTGCTGCCGATATGGAAATCAACTTACGTGAGATGATGAAATTGAAAGAAGAATTATACACCATTATTTCAGATCACTCTGGACAAACTTACGAATGGGTAGAAAAATCTTCAGATCGCGATTACTGGATGAGAGCCAATGAAGCCAAAGAATTCGGTATGATTGACGAGATTTTACTTCCTAAGAAGGAGATTATTAAATAACAATGGCAAAGAATAACGATAGAGACATTCACTGTTCGTTTTGTGGCATAAGCAAAAATGAAGCCCAGATGCTTATTGCAGGCAACGGAGCACACATCTGTGACAGATGTATCCAGCAGGCAGGCGAAATCTTGGCAGAAGAATTAAAACAACGAAAAAGTAAAACTTTACAGACTGCTTTAAAGTTGATCCGTCCTTTGGAGATTAAAACTCACCTGGATCAATATGTAATCGGTCAGGATGATGCTAAAAAAGTAATTTCAGTAGCAGTTTATAATCACTATAAACGTTTAAATCAGAAAGTGGATAAAGACGAGATTGAAATCGAAAAATCCAATTTGATTATCGTTGGTGAAACAGGTACAGGTAAAACCTTGCTGGCAAAAACTGTTGCCAAGATACTCAACGTCCCCTTCTGTATTGTGGATGCAACTGTATTGACAGAAGCAGGGTATGTAGGGGAAGACGTAGAAAGTATATTAACACGTTTATTGCAAGCAGCAGATTATGATGTAGCCTCTGCAGAACGCGGTATTATCTATATCGATGAGATTGATAAAATCGCACGTAAAAGCGACAATCCGTCTATTACAAGAGATGTATCGGGTGAAGGTGTGCAGCAAGCTTTATTGAAGATTCTGGAAGGTACGGTTGTAAACGTTCCACCTCAAGGTGGCCGTAAACACCCAGATCAAAAAATGATCGCAGTCAATACAAGTAATATTCTATTTATCTGTGGTGGTGCATTCGACGGTATTCAAAAGAAAATTGCAAACCGTCTGCGCACGCAAACAGTAGGTTATAAAATGAACGAAGACGAAGAGGAAATTGACTTGAATAATCTATACAAGTATATTACACCTCAAGACTTAAAGAACTTTGGTTTAATTCCAGAGTTAATTGGCCGTCTTCCTGTATTGACTTACTTAAATCCATTGGATAAGGAAACTTTACTGAGCATTTTGACTGAACCAAAAAATGCATTGGTAAAACAATATAAGAAGTTGTTTGAATACGAAGGTATCGAGCTAAAATTTGATCCTGACGTATATACGTTTATTGTTGATAAAGCTGACGAATTTAAACTTGGAGCCCGTGGCCTCCGCAGCATCTGCGAAGCCATTATGCTGGATGCCATGTTTGAGATTCCGTCAACAAAAGAGCAAACGGGACAAAAAGCATTAGAAATCACCTTGGACTATGCGAAGAAAAAATTCGAAAAGTCCGATTTAAAAAAGCTTAAAGTCGCTTAAAAAAAATCCCGTTCGCTGAACGGGATTTTTTTTTAGAAAAGAATTAAAAATCTTATATTACAATAATAACATAGCCATAACGGAATGTTGACAGGAAGATAAGAGATTCAAGAAATTAAATTTAATGACTATGACAACAAAGAAAAGTGCAAAGAATACCGTAAATAGTCCGATCACACCGGGTTTAAAAACCAAAGAAGAAATCGTGAACAACTGGCTTCCCCGTTATACGGGAAGGCCTTTGGAAGAGTTCGGGGAATATATCCTTTTAACGAACTTTTCGAAATATATACACCTGTTTTCTGAAATGCATGATAATGCACCTATTTATGGGGAAGACAAACCGATGCAATCCGTCACTGCCGGAGGCATCACCATTATCAATTTCGGGATGGGAAGTCCAATGGCCGCAACCATTATGGATCTATTATCCGCGATTGCGCCAAAAGCAGTGCTATTCTTGGGTAAGACCGGGGGGATCAAGAAAAAAATTCCTGTAGGTGAATTGATTCTTCCAATTGCCGCTATCCGCGGCGAGGGAACATCTAATGACTACTTTCCACCCGAAGTACCTTCATTACCTGCCTTCGCCATGCAAAAGGCCATATCCACTACAATTCGGGATCACCAACGCGATTACTGGACTGGAACAGTATACACCACCAATAGACGGGTTTGGGAACATGACAAAGCCTTCAAAAAGTATTTAAAATCAATCCGTGCCATGTGCGTTGATATGGAAACCGCGACGATATTCAGCGTCGGATTTGCCAACAAGATTCCAACAGGTGCTTTATTGCTGGTTTCGGATCAACCTATGGTTCCAGAAGGCGTTAAAACTTCGGTCAGTGATGTCACTGTGACTGCAAAATATGTAGAAGCACACATCAGCATAGGTATCGATGCTTTAAAACAGCTTATCAATAACGGATTGACCGTGAAGCACCTTAAATTTTAAGGTATTTAAGCGACAACATCATATTTTCCATTCGCAGGAAAATATGATGTACCCCTCCCCATAAAACCATAACTATCAACTTCTTAAAACTATTAAATATTATTTTTGATTAATAATTGAACGGTTATTAACTAAAATTTGAGGTGTTAACAAATGTTAATCTTCACAATAATTAAACTATTTGGCGTTTATATTGTAATATTCATATTACACCACACATATATCGTAAAAATTAATTAAGCATTGTGAAGAAAAAAACATTATCTATTTTTAAAGTATCCGTATTGATTTGTTCAGCCTTAGCCACTCAGGTAAGTTGTTCTTCAAGTTCTTCAAAAGAAAATAAAACCAATGAAAAAACCGTAGCCTTGCCAGTTTATACCGTCACTAAATCAGATGCGACCACCATCAAGGATTATTTAGGGACTATTGAAGGCAAAGTCAACGTCGAAGTCCGCCCACAGGTCGAAGGACTGCTGCAGGAAATTTATGTGGATGAAGGTTCTTTTGTACAAAAAGGTCAGAAGTTATTTAAAGTAGACCCCTCTACCTATCAGGAAAATCTCAATAACATGGTGGCTACGGAACAGGTCGCGAGAGCTAAACTTAAAAATGCTCAGCTCGAAGTAGACCGATTGAAACCGCTAGTTCAAAACGACGTTATTTCGGATGTCAGACTGGCTTCGGCCAAATCAGACTATCAAGTAGCCAAGGCAACGCTAGACCAGGCCATCGCAGCCGTACGTTCGGCTCAGATCAGTAAGGATTTTACGGTTATCACAGCACCGGTAAGCGGTTATATCGGCCGGATCCCAAAACGCATCGGAAATCTGGTCTCAAAAGGTGATAAAGAACCCCTCACCTACCTGTCGGATATCCAGGAAGTATACGTTTATTTTTCCATGAATGAATCGGATTTCCTCTATTTTTCCAAAGCGCAGGCAAAAAAAGACAGTTTAGAAGGAAAAAAATACAACCAGAATCAGAAACTTGTTTTTCCCGAAGTTACGCTAGTTCTGGCAGATGGCGAAGAATATGCAAAGAAAGGTATTGTCGACGCCGTAAATGGTCAGATTAACCGTACAACGGGAGCAATCTCCTTGCGTGCGACATTTCAAAATCACGACAATATACTTCGATCCGGAAGTAGTGGTACGCTTAAAATAGCCGAGGTAAAAAAAGACGTTCTTCAAATACCGCAGATTGCAGTCAATGAATTACAGGATAAAACCTTTGTCTATATATTAGACCAAAACAATAAAGCGCAAAAACGAAATATCCAACTGACGGGCAAAAGTAAAAACAATTATATCGTCTACTCAGGACTACAGGAAAACGATCGCGTTATTACCAGTGGATTTGACAAACTAACGGACGGCTCACCAGTAATTCCGATTTTACAGAAATAATTATCGATCATTTTTACATGCTACAAGGTATCAGGCACACTGTGCACTTCATGTAGCGTGTTTAAAATTCCATATATATATGCTAAAAACATTTATAAATAGGCCTGTATTAGCCACGGTGGTTTCCATTATCCTGGTAATCTTGGGCTTAGTTGGGCTAAAACTTCTGCCTGTCTCACGCTTTCCAGAAATTGCACCACCAAGTGTGCTTGTTTCACTAAGTTATCCGGGAGCTAATGCTGAGACTGTAGCAAAAAGCGTTTTACTACCTATCGAAGAGGCCATTAATGGTGTAGAGGATATGACTTATATCAAGTCATCTGCTTCTAATTCTGGATCCGGAAGCGTATCAGTTTATTTCAAAACAGGTACCAATCCTGATATTGCCTCGGTCAACGTACAGACACGGATTTCCAAAGCAATCAGTTCCATTCCTGCAGAAGTAAATGAGGCCGGAATCACGGTCATGCCACGGCAAACGGGCGTCATTATGACCATCAATCTCTACTCTGATCATCAGGATAGTGCCTACGACGAAACCTTTCTCCAGGCTTATGCACAGATTAACCTGATGCGGCCTTTGCTGCGTGTTGATGGTGTAGCCCAGGTTTCCCGTTTGGGAGCTCGGGATTATGCGATGCGACTTTGGTTGAACCCCGAAAAACTAGCCCTGTATAACCTCGTCCCGCAAGATGTGACCAACGCTATAAAAGATCAAAACTTTGAGATTGCCCCCGGTAAATTTGGCGAAACCTCAGATGAAGCTTTCGAAACAGTGATCCGTCATAAAGGGCGTTTCACCACACCGGAGGAATTCCAGAGTATTGTGATCAAAACCAACAGCGACGGTTCAGTGCTCTATTTAAAAGATGTGGCACGCGTCGAATTCGGTGCTACAAATCTAAGCAGCGACAATAAGGTAAATGGACATCCCGGTCTTACACTCAACTTAACACAAACCAGTGGTTCCAACGCCCATGATATTGATATTGCCGTCAGAAAGGTTCTCGAAGAACAATCAAAAACATTTCCAAAAGGCATACACTACGAGGTGACCTACTCAGTACGTGATCAGATCGATGAATCGATCAACCAGGTTGAGCACACCCTTTTTGAAGCCTTTATCCTGGTATTTATTATCGTCTTTATCTTCCTGCAAGATTTTAGATCCACCTTGATCCCTGCAATTGCAATACCGGTTTCATTGGTGGGAACCTTCTTTTTTCTGCAGCTTTTTGGATTTTCGCTCAATGTCCTCACGATGTTTGCCCTGGTGTTGGCTATTGGAATCGTAGTGGATGACGCCATTGTCGTCGTTGAGGCCATCCACGAAAAAATGCACAGCACAGGAATGAAACCCAGAGCCGCTACATTATCGACGATGTCCGAAATTACGGGAGCGATCCTGTCCATAACCATGGTCATGGCTGCTGTATTTTTACCGGTAGGATTTATGGAAGGGCCAGCAGGTATCTTTTATCGCCAGTTTGCTTACACCCTGGCAACAGCGATTCTGATTTCAGCACTCAATGCTTTGACCTTAAGTCCAGCCTTATGTGCGCTACTCCTGAAAGCCCCGCAACAGCATACCAATCAAAAAAACGGCAAAATCAATCAATTTAAAGATCGCTTCTTTAAAGCATTCAATACCTCTTTTGATCGACTGACCGCCCGTTATGTCTCGATTGTAGAAATACTGATCAAGAATAAGAAAATAGCCTGGGCAGGCTTAATTTTAATTACAGCACTTGGCATTGTGTTTATGATTAAAACACCCAAAAGTTTTATTCCGACAGAAGATGATGGATTTATCACGTACAACATTGCCCTCCCTCCCGGCGCTTCATTGAGCCGAACAACTGAGGTTCTTCATCGTGCCGATAGTATTTTAAAGAAAAGACAGGACATCAATGGAATGACAACAGTTTCTGGTTTTAATGCCCTGGACGGAAGCTCAAGCCCGGCATTTGCCGCTGGCTACATCACCTTAAAACCACATGCCAAACGCGAGCACATCAAAAATATCAATGCGTTTATGGATACCATCAGACATGATCTATCCCAGATTAATGAAGCAACGTTTACAGTATTCCCCCGGCCTACCGTACAGGGCTTTGGAGACTTTGCCGGAATTGAAATGGTTCTTCAGGATCGAATGGGTGGTGACATTCGGGATTTTAACACCATTGCAGACACCTTTATTAACCAACTCAATACCTTACCGGAAATACGAAGTGCTTACACAAGTTTTAAATCAAACTTCCCTCAGTATGAAGTAAATATCGATGCCGTAAAGGCAAAATCCCTGGGTGTTGAGATCAAAGATCTCATGTCCACAATCCGATCTTATTTTGCGCGTGTACAGGCGAGCGATTTTAATCGGTTTGGTCGCCAATACCGTGTTTATGTCCAATCAGATTTCGACTTCCGCAAAGATCCCGAATCCTTCAATTCAATTTTTGTGCGCAACAGTAAAGGCGAAATGGTGCCTATTAACACCATATTGACTTTAGAAAAGACTGTGGGCCCAGAAACCATCACGCGTTACAATCTATACAATGCAATTGCAGTAAATATTACACCCGCGGAAGGCTATAGTACAGATGATGCGATGCAGGCTATCCAAAAATTGGCCGACAACAAACTTCCCGGTAATTACGGTTTTGAGTGGACGGGCATGAGCTATGAAGAAAGTCAATCCGGCTCACAGACGATATTGATTTTTGCTCTTAGTATCCTATTCGTCTACTTCCTGCTTTCCGCTCAATATGAAAGCTACATTCTTCCTTGGGCAGTATTACTATCTATACCTGTGGGACTGATCGGCGTATTTTCCGTGATCAACCTTGTGGGACTTCAAAACAACATTTATGTGCAAGTAGGGCTCATCATGCTCATTGGTCTTTTGGCCAAAAACGCTATTCTGATCGTCGAATTTGCCGTTCAGGAGCGTAAAAACGGCAAAAGTATCGTCGAAGCTGCCATTAACGGCTCCAAACTTAGGTTACGGCCAATCTTGATGACCAGTTTGGCATTTGTTGCCGGCCTGGTGCCTTTGATGTGGACGGTTGGTCCATCGGCGATCGGGAACCATTCGATCAGTTTCAGTGCCGCTGGCGGCATGCTCTTTGGTGTAGCATTCGGCATCTTTATCATCCCCGTGCTCTTTGTCGTATTCAAAAGCCTGGATGAAAAACTACATGATAAACTAGCTAAAGAAGAGGAAGAATAATGAAAAACATAAAAAAATACCTTTCGGGAATATCGATCATCATTGGTCTCTTAAGCCTGATGAATGCTTGTAAGATCGGCAAAGATTATGTGCAGCCCAAACTCAAACTTCCGGAAAACTTTCGTGGCGATACGTTGGATTACTTCGGGGACACCTCCAGTATGGGACTGATCCATTGGAAATCCTTCTTTCACGATCCCACATTGAAACTATTGATTGATTCTGCCTTAGCCAATAATTTTGAGATGAAAACTGCACTACTCAACCTGCAGATTTCAACGCGAGTCTTAGCGCAGAACAAAGCCAACTACCTACCGAGTGTAAATGCGACAATTGCCAATGGAAATCGTACCTGGCGATCGAAGGACTTTGGCAGTGGTCCACTGACAAAATACTACGATCATAAGGATGAAAAAGCGCCACAGAATATGTTCGTCTATCAATCCATGTTTGGCTCTGATATTAATTTTAGCTGGGAAATAGATATCTGGAAGAAAATAGGTAGCAAACAGGAGCAACTGTTAGCCGAGTATTTGGATACAGAGGAAGCAAAAAATGCGATACAGACCTCTATCATAACTTCGGTAGCAAAAGGTTACTTCAATCTCTTGATGCTCGATGCCAAGATAGAGGTTGCCAAGCGGAACGTACAATTAAACGACAGCACGCTGCGCATGATCAAGCTCCAATATGATGCTGGTGAGATCACCGCCTTGGCGATCCAACAAACACAATCACAGCGTCTGTTGGCAGCATCCCTCGTTCCCGAAATCGAAAAGGAAATTGTCATTCAGGAAAATGCGCTTCAGACACTTACTGGAAAATTACCCGATAGCATCAAAAGAGGCACTTCTTACGAGCATCTCTTCGCGGAGAGCAAAGACATCTCCCTCGGTTCCCCGATCGAAATTGTGCGCAATAGACCCGATATCCGATCATCTGAATTTCAATTAATGGCAGCCAATGCGAATGCCAATATCCAACAGGCCATGCGTTATCCTTCATTGACCGTGGGCGGCGTATTGGGGGTAAATAGTATGCTCCCCAAAAATTGGTTCAACATACCAGGGGCATTGCTCGGTGGAATAACCGGGAATTTGACCACACCTATTTTCAAAAACAAAACCTTGAAAACACAGTATGAGGTAGCTAAATTGGAACGTGATAAAGCCGAAATCCAATTGCAACAAAAGGTGGTGGAAGCCGTAGCCGAAGTCTCTAATGCAGTGGTCACGGTCGACAAGCAACGGGAGCAATTATCTTTGGCCAAAGAAAGAGTCGATAATGCACATCTTGCCGTCAAAAATGCGGGTTTACTCTTTAAAAGTGGTTACGCTACATATTTAGAGGTGATTACAGCGCAAAGCAATGCCCTAAACAGTGACCTCGATCTGGTCGAGTTAAGGCAACAGCATTTAGACGCATTTGTGGATCTGTACCGGGCACTCGGAGGAGGTTGGAGATAAGGATTTAAAACGCTATTTTTGTGGTATGACTCCAGAAGAATTACAACAATATTTTCAATCCAAAGACCTGCCTGAATCGTTAGAAATACAGCAAGATATGCAGGTCTTCGACGTACAACGTTTCTTGAGCACAAGTTTTATCCATGTTGGATTATGGAAAAAAGATCTAAGCAAATGTCCATCCTGGATTAGACTTCTTAAATTCAAGGATGCTTTAGAAAATAAAGAAGAGGCCTAACATCTGTTAGACCTCTTCTTTATTTATAGCTATATGCTAGGAGCAAGTTGTTTCATTAATAGTGGCATCTGTTCTTTCGAAAAAATCTCTTCTGCCCCTGCGTCCCGCAATTCCATCCGTTCATTCTCATCACTACTTGATGTCAGCCCAAATATTCGAATAGAGGGAAACCTCTCCCGTATGATTTTTGCCGTTTCTATCCCGTTTAATACAGGCATATGCAGATCTAATATACATATTTCAGGAAGTTCGTGCTCGTTTTCATCGAGGTAGTCGATTAAATCCCTACCATTGGAAGCACAATAAACCAAATCCAATAAATGAGATTGAGCCATAGCTCGCATCAACACATGATGAATCAGCGCATCATCTGCGTAGACAACCGTACATTTATTTTTGGTATCCATTTGAAAAAGCTATCATTTTAATAATTATAAAAACAATATTATATAAATATGTAATAAAATAAAAAATACAGAAAAAAGTTAGCAATAATTATGTTATTATACAAATTTTATTTCAAAATGTTCACTATTAACAATCCAACAAGCTTTTAGTTTGATTTATACAATAAGAACATCATAGGTAGTAAATCTCTCCGTGTCAATACCGTTAGAAAAGATTAAGTAAAGAGAAATAAAGATCAGTAGCCTATACCTTAAAAATCATCTTCAATAATTTCAGCCACTCTTCCTACTTGGCCATCCGTCAACCTGACTTTAATTCCCCTCGAATGATATGAGGATGATGTCAGCAAGTCTTTCACAATGCCTTCTGTTAAATTTCCTGTACGTTGGTCCTTTTTTAAGATTATATTCACCAACATGCCTGGCTTTACATCTGCTCTATTTCTTCCATCCATGGTCAAACTTAGAAAAATTGTTTTTTAAATGCAATATAAATAAACAATTTATTGTTAGAAAAACCTTCGTCTTGTATTTTGGAACAGGTACAGTGAAAGCAAATGAAAGCCAATAGCGTAGATGAATGTTATAAACCGAACTTCAAGCTGTTCCATTCAATACCTACATACCATAAAAAATGGTCGGAATTTCTTCCGACCATGATTGGCTTTAAGCCTTTTTTTATGGTATGTAGGTCATCAGCATATTGGCTGTTTGACCAATTGAATTTATTTAAATAGCTTAAAAATATCGTTTCCGAATATAAAGACCATTAAAGCCAATAAAATAAAGAAACCGACCATTTGTGCTTTCTCCAGGAATTTTTCGCTCAATGGCTTACCTTGTATCATTTCAACCAACAAGAACAATACGTGACCGCCATCCAAAGCAGGAATAGGCAATAGGTTCATAAATGCCAATGCCATAGACAACATCCCTACTAAGGACCAAAAACGGATCCAGTCCACTTCTGTGCCGAACAAGGTAGCAATTCCAATTGGACCAGATAATGCTTTATCGGCACGTACCTCGCCTTTGAAAATCTTGCCAAATCCTTTGGCGTTGTCGGTAATCACCGTAAATGCTTTTTTAGCGCCGATTGGAAATGCCTCCATCAAGCTATATTGCGTTGTAAAAGATTTGATGGAATAATCACGATTAATGCCTATTCCCAGCATAGCATCCGCAGGAACATTCCCTTGCAATGAAACTTCAGTTCCTTTGCGTAGCACTTTAATCGCTACAGCTTTATTGATATTCGCTTTTATTTGTGCTTTAAACTCGTCGAAGAAAGGAACCTGTACTCCATTCACCGCAATAATGCTATCCCCTTTCACAAAACCCATTTTACTTGCTGCCGATCCAGGTGATACTTCAGCAACACTTGTCGTTTTAACACGAGGTTCAATAAACTTCTCACCTTTCTTATCTGAAAGTGTGTTCAATAAATCGGCTGGAACTTTTACTTCTGTTGTTGCACCATTGCGTTCAACTGTAAGTGCTACTCCGCCCATCAATACTTTAGAACTGATCAACTCCGAGTAATTTTCGATACGGTGACCGTCTATTGAAATCACTTTATCACCAGCTTTCAAACCGATAGATTCACCGATGGATCCCGGAACAATACCGTTTACCAGCTGATCCATTTTGATATCTGTATTGCCCATTTTAAAAGTCAGCATCCAAAAAACAACAACGCCGACCACAATATTGACAATAATTCCCCCAAGCATAACGATTAAACGTTGCCAAGCTGGTTTTGATCTAAATTCCCAGGGTTGTGGCTCACCCTTTAATTGCTCAGTATCCATCGATTCATCGATCATACCCGCAATCTTGACATAACCACCTAAAGGCAACCAGCCAATACCATATTCACATCCTTTATAATTGAATTTAAATAATTTCACTCCCCAGGCATCAAAGAACAGATAAAACTTTTCCACCTTGATACCAAATGCACGTGCTGCTAAGAAATGTCCTAACTCATGTAGAACAATTAAAATTGACAAGCCTAAAATCACTTGTCCGACCATAATTAAAACACCCATGTATGCTTTTTAAAATTTAATCTTTGATTATTTCCTTTGTTATTAATCTTGCGACACGATCCGTCTCCAGATAATCATCCAGGGTCGGTGTCCCAATGAATTCTACTTTATCCAATGTCTGTTCAATAATATCACTCATTTCCAAAAAACCAACTTGATCTTTCAAAAAGGCATCCACAACAACTTCATTGGCTGCATTTAATACACAGCTTCTATTTCCGCCGACACGAAGGCTCTCATACGCCAGTGCCAAATTCCGAAAAGTTTCCATGTCTGCTTTTTCAAAACTGAGCGTTGGATAATCCATGAAATTAAATCGTTCAAAACTGTTTTCAAAACGTGCCGGATAGGTCAGTGCATATTGGATCGGCAATTTCATATCAGGAACCCCCATTTGGGCCTTCATGGAACCATCCTGAAACTGAACTAACGAATGTACAATAGACTGGGGATGTACAATCACATCAACCTGATTAATGGACAGATTGAAAAGCCATTTTGCTTCAATCACTTCTAGCCCTTTATTCATCAAGGAAGCCGAATCAATCGTAATTTTGGCACCCATCGACCAATTCGGATGTTTCAAGGCTTCAGCCTTGGTCACCTGCAGAAGGTCTACGCGTTTTTTACCACGAAAGGGTCCTCCGGAAGCTGTGATATATATTTTCTCGATTGGATTATGCTCCTCGCCAGCCAAACACTGAAAAATCGCCGAATGCTCCGAATCTACAGGAAGCATGCGTACACCATATTCTTTCACTAAAGCCATAATCAGCTCACCGGCGACAACCAGCGTCTCCTTATTGGCCAGCGCAATATCTTTTTTCGATTGAATTGCTTTAACAGTGGGTTTTAATCCCGCAGATCCAACGATCGCATTCAAAACAACATCTACTTCTTCGTACTGCACCACTTCAACCAGTCCAGCTTCCCCAAAAAGAACAACGATATCATGTCCTTTTAAAGCATCCTGCACACGACTATATTGAAGGGTATCTGTTACGACAACTGCCTTGGGCTTAAACTCCAAGGCCTGTTTAATCAGCAGTGTGGCATTACTACCACAAGTCAAAACGGTTGCTTCAAATTTAGTAGGAAAGGCTCTAATCACATCCAAGGCTTGTGTACCTATACTTCCCGTTGCCCCTAAAATGGCAATTCCTTTTTTACTCAAAACCTTTGCTATTAATTAAAATATATTATTTAAAATCTTTGGATCCTCTCCCCCATGGTAATCCGCCATCATGGATCGGTAAGCAACCGAAACAACAATACTAGCTAAAGGTACCACCAAGAAAGAGCTCACGAGGTTCAAAATAATAAAAATTATGTAATATTCTAAATAATTAAAATACATCTGTAATAACTGGAAAAAAGCAAATACAGCCAAAATCAATAATAGTTTGAATACATTGCCCTTTGTCAGTGCAAAACTGAAACGTAATGACCTCAATGTGCCTGCGTGTTTATCAATAATGAAAAATGGATAAAATGCCACTCGAATAATCAAGATGAAAGTCAATATTGCCGCGACAAAAACAACAAACATCGTAAAGTTGCTCATCAGCTCCATACGATTGTCACCATTTTCGAATAGATAAAGGAATGGTAAAGAAACGGCTCCTAAAATCATCAGGAGTGCTATAGAAAGCACCATTATACTTAACATGGCACCAAAAAAATAGGCAAGCTCCTTCGAACTAGGAATGCATTGGATCAATTTCTTATCATGATTTCCATCAATCAGACTTAAAATATACTTAAATAAAGTCATATTCAACCCGAAATACATCACCATGAAAAAAAATGCCATAAAGCCACTCAACACCACATTGAAATCACTGATTGTGGTTGCGAGATAATTAGATAGTCCGGAGGTTACGAACAGTAAAAAACAAAGCCCTGCCACTGAAAAATAATGTCTTTTCAGCAACTCCCATGACTTATTAAAAACCTCATTAACAGCAAACGTACTTTCCTTTAGGAATTGAATCATTTTTTCTTTAAATAAACTTCTACAAAGATGCCATATTTTTTAATTTTCAACAATTTACACTCGCATAAAAATCATTTTTTTTGTAATATTTAACATAAAAAAAAATCCCCTATCCAAATGGACAGGGGATTCTATGAGTTATAGCGAAAATAACTATTTAAATTCTTTGGGAAGCGGCTTCTCTAATAAGTATTGGTAGTAGAAACGTGCACGCTCATTAGAATCATATTTACTTTTTGAACGGTCAAATCCATGACGGCTTCCCGGATAGATCATCAACTCAAAAGGAACACTTCGATCCGTCAATTTATCAACAAGTTGGATTGTATTCTGTAAATGAACATTATCATCCATATCACCATGCATAATGCGCAACACGCCTTTATAATTATTCGCATAGGTCAACACAGAACCAGCTTTATATCCTTCAGGATTGTCTTGAGGCGTATCCATCCATCTTTCCGTGTAATGGCTATCATACAGATCCCACGAGGTCACGGGTGCACCGGCAATACCAAAATCAAATACATCTGCAGCCTTCGTCATCGCTAAACAAGTCATATACCCGCCGTAGCTATGCCCAGTGATAAGCACTTTGTTTTTAGCTACCCAAGGTTGCGATTTTAACCATTTAACAATCGTTGAATAATCAATAATCTCCCAGTGACCAAGATTGCGGTGCATATAAGCAACACCTTGTTTGCCAAAATGACCAGATGCCCGGTGATCTGCCGAGACTTGAATAATTCCTTCATTAGCCCAATACTGATTATTCGTTCCTTTCCAGGTATCTTTTACCGTTCCCGCATCAGGACCACCATAGATACTGAAAACAACAGGGTAAACTTTTGATTTATCGAAATTTGTCGGATAAGTAATTGTCAATGGAAGATCGAACAAACCATCATCTGATTTAAGATGTAAGTATTCGGTTTTACCGTACGTATACGAAGCAAAATCGGCAGCTTTGCTATCCGCTAACTGACGGACGACCTTGCCCTGGTTATCCAAGAGCGCAAATCGATCTGGTGTACTCACATTGGAGTATTTAGTAATAAAATATTTGCCATCAGGCGATACGTTGACATCGTGCGAGTATTCACCGAAAGTCAGACGTTTTAAGTTTTTACCCGAATAATCCACGCGGTACAAATCAAAACGTGCCGAGTTTTCTTTACGTGCGGTAAAATAGATCAGCTTATTTTTTTCATCAATCCGTTTTAATTCGGTCACCTGCCATTCGCCGGAAGTAATTGGATTGACCAATGTTCCATCCAATTTATAGAGGTAGTAATGCGCCCAGCCCGTCTTATCCGATTTTAAGATATAATATTTGTTGTCCGCAAGATAGGTGATACGCTCATCGTGATCCAAATTGATCCATGAAGCCTGACGCTCATCGTAGATTTCTTTTTTCGAACCAGAATTCGGATCCACTTGATAAAACTTCAAATTGTTCTGATCCCTGTTCATCCACTGCACCATCACATTTTTACTATCAAAGGCCCAATAAGGCTGCCCAAAATACTGATCATCTTTTTCGTTGAAATCAGCCCAGGTAACGTTCCCTCCATCGAGATGAACGATACCCACCTTCACTTCCGGATTTGGGTCTCCAGCTTTGGGATATCGTGTCTCCTCCAGGTAACCATGCTGGCCTTTGGACGAATAAATCGGAAACATAGGAACCTTGGTATCATCGAAACGCATGAAGGCAATTTTACGGCTGTCCGGAGACCACCAAAAGGCTTTGTATTTTGTTGGACGCCCAAGAATTTCCTCGTAATATACCCAAGATGACCAACCGTTGTAAATAACGTCGGTACCATCATTTGTATATTGCATTTCCTTTCCCGAAGTCACGTCCACGCTATACAAATTGCTTTTGCGGGTAAAGGCAACATATTTACCATCCGGCGATAAGGTCGGATTCTGCTCCGCAACATCAGGAGAGTTGGTCAACTTCTTGGTTACACCATCTGTACTTTTCAGGAAGATATCATTGTTTTCGACATAGACAACCGTCCCTTCTTTAGGAGGAACTGTATAAATGCTTCTGTGACCTGATTTAATGTTAACCTGATATAAACGACCATCATTTACATCATTTTCCAGATAAGCTGTCCCGTCTGCCCAGCCAGGATACTGATTCGTACGAACTGTCAACGATGGCTTTTGCCCCCAGGACTGTGCAAAATCCAATTTCTTTTGTGCAAAACCAGCCTCATGCACTAAAAAAACTATAGACGCACCTAAGAGTACTCTTGAAACCGTATTCATTAATTTTTGGATATGTTTATTAATTATTTTGGCTAAGATAAAGAATTGTGTCAAATAACGACGATTTTGCCTGTAACAAGCTTAATTCAGATTACGCGTTTCATACGGCTTAGCAAAGACTTGATTAAACCGGATGGTTCCATGCTAAGGACCATGCTCGAAAAGTGTTAGCTGTATACCTTCCTTTGGAAAATCAGCTTCTTCGACAAAATTTGATATCGAAACACCCAACAACCTCACTTTGTTCACCAGCTCAACCTTACTCAACAAACTATGAGCAGTGGCATAAATTTTGTCTTCCGAATCAAAACTATTTTCTAAGGTTATACTCCGTGTCAACTGAACAAAATCGGCGTATTTAATTTTTATGGTTAAGGTTCTTCCAGAGATTTCCTTTTTCCCGATGCGTGTCCACAACTGTTTGCAGAGCCGTTGCAAAATGGTATTTAATTCTTCAAATGCTTCTACATCCTCGCCAAACGTATCCTCAATTCCAACCGACTTACTGCTGCGATTGGGAACGACAGGACGGTCGTCGATCCCGCGTACGATACGGTAAAAAAAATGCCCGGTCTTTCCAAACCAGCGCACCAAATCCTCTTCACGCTGTTTTTTTAAATCAAGCCCAGTAAACAGTCCCAGTTCATGCATTTTTTTCGCAGTCACCTTACCTACCCCAAAAAACTTGTCCACGGGCAATGACTCCATGAACTTGACAATTTTCGAAGGACCTATAAATGTTAAGCCGTTGGGCTTGTCCATATCCGAAGCAATCTTTGCAACAAATTTATTGACGGAAACACCAGCAGAGACGGTCAGATTCAACTCTTCTTTGATAGCCTCTTTAATGGCTTTGGCGATATCAATAGCCGAACCAATACCTTGTTTGTCTATGGTCACATCCAAAAAAGCTTCATCCAGGGAAAGCGGCTCTATTAAATCCGTATAGCGGAGAAAAATCTCCCGAATTTGATATGAAACCTGACGGTAAACATCAAAGCGAGGATAGGTAAAGATAATATGGGGGCACAACTGAAGGGCCTTTCGGGAGCTCATAGCAGATTTGACACCAAACTTTCGCGCTTCGTAACTGGCCGTCGCAACTACTCCCCTCCCATCCGGGGAACCACCTACTGCAATCGCTTTTCCCCGATATTCGGGAAAATCACGCTGATCTACAGAGGCATAAAATGCATCCATATCCAAATGAATAATCTTGCGATGTACCTGTTCGGGATCCATGATCCAAATTTACAAAAATTAGCATTATAGACTAAGAAAACCGAAAAATAACTAATAGAATTAGCAACACAGCACAAAACGACAATCACTAGGCCAGCCAACCTTTAATCCAGGTATAATGCATTCGTTATTATGCTGTTAATTATTTATCTTTAGGTGAAACTATAGGTTAGGCGAAAAAGCATACATTCCGCTGATAGTCTCATAAACCACAGTAAAAAGACTTTAAAATAACACATTATGGAAAATATGCCCGAACAAAAACCGAAAAAATCCGGATTTAAGAAGTTCTTACTCCTGCTGATCCTTTTTCTATTTGTGGGGGGCGGCTCCTACGTTTACTGGAAGTATTACTATGTATTCGGTGAAGGTGTAAAATCTGGCTATCTTAATTATGCTGTAAAAAAGGGCAATATTTTCAAGACCTACGAAGGTAAGCTCATCCAGGAGGGATTTGGAAGTGTCAAAACGGGAGGTATCGCCAGCAATCAATTTGAATTTTCTATTGAAGATGATTCGATATTCCGTCAATTGGAGCTCAACAGTGGAAAATACTTCGATCTGCGCTACAAAGAATATCATGGTGTGCTTCCCTGGCGTGGAAACACGGTTTATATCGTTGACAAAATTGTCAATATGAAATAGAAAACTCCGCCCTGTTTGCCAGCGGAGTTTCCGACACAACCTACTTATGCAGAAAGCACATCACGCACGATCAATTTTTCGTTAAAATAACGTTTTAAAATACTTCCGTCACCGTGTAGTGTCCAAACTTCTTTGGGATTTACCATCTTAATGTACTGAAGAATGTCATTCCAGTCCACATGATCAGAAATATACAGCTCGATATCATTCTGTGCCTGTAAACGTTTCCAGCCTGAGGCAAATGCGCGTAATACTTTAGTCGCCCTAAAATAACTATTGAAGGTCATCGGCGGTACCAGATAAACTTTGTTCTGTTCGCCCTGTTTCATTTCTTTTCTGTTGTAGGGCTCATAGTTTAATTTCTTCAGCCCGTGTTGATCGTAAAGGCGATGGTAAGGTAATATTCCACTATGCACAAGCACTTTTCGATCCGGACAGTACCTATTGATCAAATCAGTAATCCGCTGCGCCTTACCCAATACATAAGTACCTAATAAGATGTTGCTAGCATGTCCATCAAGTTTTTTTATCTCCTCGGCAGGATCAGGGTGAATAATTTCAGGATTTGCAAATGTGCTTTCTGTAATGAGCACATCGGCTTGCTGTACTTCGATCGGCTCACAGGTATCATCAGTTTGTAATTTGTAATCGCCCGTGTATAAATACCGTACCCCCTGATATTCCATTAAAATCTGCGCTGAACCGAGTATATGCCCTGCTGGCAGAAATGTAATTTCGACTGCACCAATTTTAAAGGGGCTATTGAACAATTTGACCTGATAAGAATCTTTGCGGTTTTGTTTATAACGATAAGTCATAAAAAGTGAAGTCGCATGTGTGGCATACACATAGTCGTGTCCTGAACTGGCATGATCGCCATGGGCATGAGATACGACATTGTACATGACGGGATTGCTCGCATCAATAAAAAAATCACCATAACGGCAATAATAACCTTCCGGCTTTCTGACTAAGAAGTCAGCTAATATGATCGACATAGTTTTATTTTAGAAATTTTTGATGTAAAGTCCATACCTGCGGTAATAGCGGAGTGGTTCCATCATTAATGATGACGAAGTCTGCCAATTTTAATTTTTCTTCGTCAGATAGTTGCTTATTTATTCGCTCCATGACCTGTGCTTCAGTAACGCCATCACGTTCCATGACACGTTTAACACGTATGTGTAAAGGCGCAGTAACCAGTATGGTATAATCAAGATCCTTGTAGGACCCACTTTCAAAAAGCAAAGCAGCCTCTTTGAGTGAATAACGGGACTTTTGCTGTTCGGCCCAGTCCTTTGCCGCCTGAATAACGATGGGGTGTACAATGCCGTTCACAAGTTCGAGCTTTGTCTTATCGGTGAATATCTGTTCAGCCAAGAAAGCCCGATCTAATTTCCCATCCTTATAGGTCTCTTCACCGAACTCCGCAATCAAGCGTGCTTTGATACGCAAATCGGTATTCATTAATTCCTTCGCCTCATCATCTGCATTATAAACAGGTACAGCCATGGCTTTAAAAAGCTGACAGATAAATGTTTTACCGGATCCTATTCCGCCTGTTATTCCAATCTTCATGAAAATATTGTTATTTACGTACAAAAAAGTCCACGTTTTGAGGTACCACACTGATGACCTTACAATAGTCAGGTACTTTGGTCAGCAAAACAGGCAAATATTGCACGCCGTTTTTCTCCCAATCGGACAAATCCACCACAGCTTCAAAATCTCGCGATGTATAGTTATTATAATCTTTGACAGACATCAATACTGTTACGACAACTTTGCTGGGACTAAGCCTAACAGAACTATAGCTTTGGCCATTTTCAACCTTCACGGGTAATTCAATCACTTTCTCTGTCAATTCACCTACAGGCATGAGCACCTCGACCGAAGTCGGATAAACATTGATATTCGCTTTTTGGTTGCGGGCAAGATTTGCTACGGTCCTAACATCGGTTTCCACTTCCTTCCCACGGACGGTGTCGGTTTCCCAATACTCGATAGCCGAAACGTCCTCGTAAGGTCCGGTGATTGTCACATAAGCTGGTGTAACTTTGGTATCAGCGATAAAACCGTAGCCACGTTTAAATCCGATATTTGCAAGGGGTTTTACAGGCACCTTACGCTGGGTCTGTTTGGAAAAATCAAAAAACAAGGTATCTGGACTCACCGAGACTACCCGTTGTTCATGTGGAAACTGCCGGTTGATAAAGCCCAATTGATTAGAAAAAACAATCCAATCTTTAGTTTTTAAAGAGCTTAGATCCACCTGAACCTTTGGGGTTTCCAATGCAGCTTTGGAAAACAGGAATTGCCATCCTGTCATCTCCAGTTTTACTTTTACCGTATCGGATTGCTGGGGGTGAAATGCGCGTTTCTCGGGAAGATTGACATATTCAATCGCCGCCTTAACGGACACAGTATATTGGTTGGAGATCGAAAACAATAACCAAGCTAACAACGAAATTCCAACACAACGCACAAAGACATTCATCTTACGTCGTTGGGTCTTATTTATTCGAACTGCATTCGCCATGATACAAACTTAATCAATTTGCGTAAAAATCAGTTCATATGCGGGTAAAAACTTGGCACGAGAGGAGGATAAATCAACTACTACAAAGTTGCCTATCCTAATGAAACCAACAACTCCATTGCATTTTTCTCTTTTGCGGCAAGGGTTTTGAGAATTTCCGATGCCTGTTGAACGTCATCGAAACTGCCTGTCTCCGCAATTTGATTAAACAATTCCGACAAGGATGTCCACAATAATGCAATCTGCACAAACTCATGATGAACCTCAGCGATCTGCTCTATCCCGAGCAGATCATAACTTTCCTTTATAAAGTCGCGGTATAGATTTCGAAACAAGGCGCCTCCAGTACCTGCGTTTTCCATCAAATTTGCAGCCATTTTAAACTCAATTTCAATCGCATGACTCGTCTTGTACCATTTGGTCAATTCCTCAGCAGTTTTCAAAATTCCCTTATATGAAATGTTGCTTATGGGCGGTGCAAGATATTCCTTTGCATTATTGACCATTGCAGCAATCAGCACTTCTTTCAGGTCCAGATCCCCGCCACTACCTGCTGTCGTGTAATACAGATTTTTAGACGCCATAGGCCCCTTCTCTGCCCTAGCTAGCGCCAAACTCGCAAGGGATGTACGCACGCTTCCACCCTGCTGCCTCGTATCCACTAAATAGGCATTATCATGGTCATAACCATAAATAGCTACATAATGACCCGCGAAATGAAAGGGTTTTGCAAAATACTCCAGGTGATAGGCATCGAGTTTTAAGCCTACCGGTTGCCCCCCATCCAAAAGCTGTCGTACAGCCTGCCAAGCTTTTACTTTTGAAGAAGTTTCATGAACGCTGAGGTTTAGACCGAGATTTTTGCAGATATGCTGCGTCAGGAGATCTGGTTTTATTCGTCCGCCCAAAAATGGAAAGTCCATACTTTTCATTTTCCAATAGATAAAACTGAGCCCTTCCCCCAGTCCAAAAAGCATCGGCTCTGAAAGTTCAATGCCTATATGGGCCAGTAATGTACCTATTGCCGTTGTTTCACAATGCTGCCCATCAAATGGTTTAAGATTTTTCATCGCATTCTTTTTAACAAAATTAAAAGCTCGATCGACAACACGATGTCAACAGTGGATCAAATCTTAAAGACAAATGAAAAACAGTTGAGAATAACATCGCAAAAACAATTGTATTTAACAGGTATTACGTTTTATGTTAACAGGGGTTTTACAGGAGTATTACAGGGGGTTAACAGGGGTATAACAGGGGTCAATCCCCTACTAACCCCTTGTTAATCCCCTGTAAAAATAGTGTTACTACTAAAGTAATTAAGAAAATAGTAGTAAATTGATAATAAGCTCAATACTAGAATTATAAACTAAAAGAGGAATAGCTATGGCAATTTTACAAAACGGTCCGAATGGACCTATTATTGGTAAATTTGGATCGGTGAGTGCCTACATGTTGAAGGATCAAAATGTGGTACGCGGCCCAAAGAGAAAACGCAGCTCCCCACCAAGTGCGGCGGAGCTCTTAAACAGAAAAAAACAGCAAGTAGCCGGTAAGTTTGCCGGCCATAATAAGCGGCTTCTTGAATTTGGTTACCAGTTTTTAGCGGAAAAAGGAAGTCGCGTAGGTGCATTTCAATTGGCACAACGACATATTTTTAAGGAGGCCATCGAAATAGACCCAGATAATAACCCTTTTGTTAATCCAGAACGACTGCTTTTATTTTCCGGTTCGCTAACCCCATTATCCAACTGCCAAGTCAGTATCAACAATGATGTGATCGACCTGAGCTGGGAAGCAGATGATCAATATAGTGATAGCGTATATAAAATCAACCTGGTATTATTGGACCCGTTTAATGAATCCCATTTAAGAACTTCTATCGCAAGCGTAAGTGAAGGTTCTTGTTCCGTTCAATTTGACTGGTTAAAGCGAAAAAAGACTGATTTCCATGTCTATGTCGGAATATGGGATACCTTAGATGGCGGTTTTTCGAATTCCATCTATTGCGGAGTAATCTAAAGCATCGTTATGCTAACAATTTATATGAACGCTCTTGCCTAGGCGTTCTATTAACAGCATAAAAAAAGCCAGTTTTCTACGAAAACTGGCTTTCATTTCTTTTAGGAAAAAGCTTATTCGTCAATTTTATTGACAACGTATTGAATAAACCAATTTGGAAGCTTATTTTCCGGTAATAAAATAGTGATTCCTCCACGCAATACTTCTGCTATCAGAACCATTTTTTCGCCAGAGTTGTCAAATAAATAAGCTTTTTCACAAGCTCTTATCGCTGGCAATAAATTGGTCAGTGTACGATAGTATCTTTCGACGATTTTATCTTTTGGCACACCATGCCCCCCCTTCTCTTTTCTATTTCAACCCGAGAAATATTAATCAATGGGTCATCCAAGCAAACAAAATAGAAATACGTCCTATATTTTCTTTCACTTGCTTCATCAATTTCATCCAATTTGGATGGATGACTCATAACAGTCTCAAATGAATAGCTGATATCATTTTCGAGTAAATGATATCGTATAAAAGAGGTAATAAGTGACGCTTCATAGCTATGAGTATCTCTAGACTTATCTACGATCATATTTTCACGAATAGCAATAGAGATAGGGTGTCCAGATTCTTCGGCCTTCCGTAATAGGCTTATAGATTGATCCCTGCCTAGAAATTGATCCAAGTCTTCCTGAGTAAGTTTTAATCCAAACCGATTAAGATTTATAAACCCAGCTTTACTAATATCCTATTCAATTTCGTCTGAATTAACAAAATAGCCAGTATTAAACTGGCTACTGATTTGCTTATATAAAGTTGATTTACCCGAACCATTTGGACCGGCAAATACCCTCAATCTTTTGGCCCTAGGCATAAAACAATACCTTTTTTTAATTTAACTTTACTCTTTATCCGATCTATTTTTTTTATAATCTGACGACTTCCATCTACACGTTTTTCAACAACATATCCGTCCTCAACGACCTGGATCGATAGATCTAAAGCCCGATTCTCCTTATTCGCAATTTCAGAAGCCTGTTTCGCTGCTTGATTTAATTTTCTGCGTTCTTCTCTCAATTCTGATGATGTCATAATAACCTCCGATGTCTAAATATACAAAATATTCACTATACTAATTCGAATGGGGATACATTTTAGACTAAATCTCGGAAGACGAAATTATAAAATTACCACCAAAATATCATTTTATATTATCAAAAATTAGGGATACCAGTGCATCTTTACCATATTCGGGACTCGTCCCCTAGCGTAATCGTCTTATCGGGAACATAATAAAAAAGCCAGTTTTCGTAGAAAACTGGCTTTCATTTCTTTCAGGAAAAAGCTTAAGAAGCGCTCTTCTCTGTGTTGTTAGCAGCTTTTGAAGCATCTAAAGCAATTGCTGATTTATCAAAACGGATTTTTACACCCGAACCTACATCGACTAAGAAAGTCGTGTCTGATACTTCTACAATACGGCCATGAATACCAGCTGTAGTTACCACCTTTGAATTTACACCTAATTGCTCAATATATTTCTTATGGTCTTTTTGCTTTTTCATCTGTGGTCTGATCATGAAGAAATAAAATACCACAACTAGACCAACCATCATTATCAGTTGACCATAACCGGCGCCACCTGCTGCTTGTAATAATACTGTATTCATTTGTTATTATATCGTTTAATAATGTGTTATTTTGCTAATACTTCGCCCTTTAGCTGCACCGTTGTCAAGCCATTGGAAGCATTCGATTGAATCGTAATGATCTTCTGCTGTTTACCAACTTGCCCTTCGCTGTTAAAAGTAACATGGATTTCCGATTTTCCACCTGGCAAAATAGGGCTTTTCGAAAACTCAGGTTGTGTACAACCACATGAAGCAGTCACTTTCGAGATAATAACAGGAGCATCACCCGAATTTTTTAACACAAAGGTATGTTTTACCTGCGCGCCTTCCTTTACCTGACCAAAATCAAATGCAGACTCTTCAAATTCTACTTTTCCCAATTGTGCTGCCGCCTTTGAAAGGCTATCTGCAGCTGCTGTTTCAGTCGCTGTCTTGCTTCCTTCTTCTTTTCCTTTTTGTGCATTTCCACAAGAAAATAAAAGTACTGCCGACAAAGCTAAAACCGAATATTTGCCAAAGTTTTTCATTCGTATAAATTATTTACGCGTTTGGTTTTAATCTCTTAAACCACGACCTGCCTTCTGGATTCTTCCTTGTTGATTCAGATCGCTTAATATTTTATCCAAGATACCATTGATAAATGTATTACTTTTCAATGTACTGAATACCTTAGAAATTTCAATATACTCATTTATTGTCACTTTCACAGGAATAGATGGAAAATTAACCAACTCACATATGGCCATACGCATCAATAATGTATCCATTAAGGCAATACGATCTGACTCCCAATTCTTCGTTTTCTCCGAGATAAGCTTTTGATATTCATTTGTATTGCGGATAGTTTTACCCAACAATGCAATGACATAGTCGCTATCATCATTCCAGTTTTGCGTAATCTCTGCAAGTTTATTTTTACGCGGATCTTCAGAACTAAAATTCTTAAAAGTCTTCGCAATCAACGCTTGCAATACTTCTTTATCTACCGGCCAGTTGATAAATTTTTCTTCAAAAACTTGCTCAATAACCGGCGATTTCAAGATGATCTTTTTAAAGATATGTTTAATGATATCTTTTTCCGTACCGATTGAACGGTCTTCTTGCTGCAAGTATTCCAAATAAGCCTCGGAATCCTTTAGCTGCAAAAATACTGTACGCACGATCTCCGGGTCAAAGCTCCATGAAATCTTATACTTTTTGACACCTTCTCCATATTGTGGATTTTGTCTCAATGACTCAATAAAAGTGTTTGTACTTAACTTGGTCGTTAAAGACAAGTCTTTTTCAGTAGGCAAGAACTTATTGGCCCGACCTTCTGCATCTATTAAAACATAATCTGATACCTCATCTAATAGATTCAGTGTCCACATATACATTTCATAGACTTCATCCACATTTTTTAATAGTGCTTTTTCAAATGTTTTGATGTCTTTATCTTCCGAAAGACTGTACGCATAAAGCGTTTGCACTACTTTTACCCTCAGGTGTCTCCTGTTTAACATAGTAATTTTAAAGAACGATTTTTTATAAAATAATAAATAAGAACGATTTTGGGATGAAGACTACCGCTTGATTTTTTTAATATCTTGGATACGCTTCTCCGCGATGCGATTAGCCGCTTCAAAAGTAGAAATATTCTCTTCTTTTGATTTTTTCAATACGTCTCTAGTCGCATTATAAATATTTTTGATCACAAATTCAGTGTGATCTACGCCGTAATTTTGAATCTCTGAATAACAGCCGATTAATGCACCAGCGTTGATCAAATAGTCAGGGGCGTATAATATACCTCTTTCATGAAGAATTGAACTTGTGACAAGTTCATCTTTCAGTTGATTATTGGCAGAACCAGCAATAATTTTGCATTGCATTTTTTGTGCGGATTCTGGATTTACCGTACCGCCTAATGCACAAGGAGAATATACATCAAATTCGTGATCGAATACTTCACCGTAAGGTATTGGCTCAGCTTTGTACTTAGCCGCAACTTTTAGCATTTTTTCTTCCGTAATATCGCTGACATATACACGCGCATTCTCTTCACGCAACATCGCAATTAAACGCTCACCAACACCACCTACTCCATGTACAATTACTTTTTTACCAGCAACATTTTCCGATCCGTATAATTCCTTTAAGCAGGCTTTTATACCGAAATAAACACCTTGAGCAGCGAAGATCGAAGGATCACCAACGCCACTGCCATGAATTGCTTTTGGTAAACCAGCAACATGGTCAGTTTCGGTATAAATATGTTCTAAATCGCGTTGTGTGGTACCTACATCCAAAGAAGCAATGAAATTACCATTCAATCCTTCAATAAACTGGCCCAAACGGCGCAATAAAACCTCAGATTTGTCCAAACGGCTATTCCCAATAATAACAGCACTACCACCGCCTAAATTCAATCCCGTGATGGCTGATTTATACGTAATGGCCTTGGATAAACGTAAAGCATCCTCAATAGCTTCTTCTGTACTTTCGTATGGTAACATACGAACCCCTCCTATCGCAGGTCCTAAGGTTGTGTCATGGATCGCAACGATAGCTTTCAAGCCCACTAATTCATCATTACAGAAAAATAAGTTTTGATGGCCAGACTGGCTCATCAATTCAAAAATAGAATTTTGAGATGTTGACATAAAATGTACTACTCTAATTTGTTTTAATTTTTTAAGGTACTTGATGCAAAAGTAGGAAAATTATTCGTTGTGCATAACAACTTTTTTTATCCAAGACTTAACATTTGATTTCCGAATGACAGTAAATTCACTCAAATCGTAAAGCATTTTGATGAATTAGTCCTACTTTTGTATTCGTAATATGAAGGATCTCGCCTACTTAAATAAGTACTTTTATAAATACCGCTGGAAACTGATTCCAGGGGTTATTTTTGTTATCATCTCCAACTATTTCGGGGTATTGCCTGCAAAGGTAATCCGCGAAGCATTTGATTTGGTACAGGAAAACATCTATCTATACCGTCTATTTGATGGTTTCGACAGACAGGAACTCATCTACCAGGTATTTGGCACCAGCCTCCTGTTTTTTGGTTTCGTCGTTCTCCTACTTTCGCTGTTACGGGGCATATTTTTATTCTTTATGCGTCAGACGATCATTTTAACGTCGCGTTATATTGAATACGACCTCAAAAATGAGATTTATAATCATTACCAAGATTTAAACTTCGGTTTCTTTCGGAAGAACAATACCGGAGATCTCATGAGCCGAGCCACCGAAGATGTCAATCAGGTACGTAACTACCTAGGACCCGCCATCATGTATGCGATCAATACCGTAGTTTTATCGATCATGGTCATCTATGCGATGTATAGCGTCAATGGACGGTTGGCGACCTATGCATTGGCGCCAATACCGGTCCTATCGGTTATTATTTTATTTGTCAATAAGATTATTAACAAGCGTAGCTTAAAAATACAGAAACAACTGGCGAACCTTTCTTCTTTCGTGCAGGAAACTTTTGCAGGTATCCGCGTCATCAAGACCTATACCAGAGAACAAAATAAAATGCAGGAATTTGAGAAGGAAAGTACCATTTATCGAAATACGGCTCTTGATCTCGTCAAAGTGCAGGCTGTTTTCTTTCCGCTTATTCTATTGCTTATTGGGCTCAGTACGGTAATCACCATTTATATTGGTGGAATTGAAGTTGCCAAAGGAACAGTCACGGCAGGAAATATTGCTGAGTTTATCATCTATGTCAACCAGTTAACTTTCCCTGCCATGTCTTTGGCTTGGGTTACCTCATTGGTACAACGTGCTGCAGCTTCACAAAAACGCATCAACGAATTTCTCCATACTGAATCTCCAATTGTTAACGGAACAGCTACCAAAGAACTAGCGGGTGAAATCAGGGTTGATGGGATCTCCTTTACCTATCCGGAAACGGGTATTCAGGCGATTAAAAATATATCGTTCCAAATTCCGGTCGGCAAAACACTTGCTATTATCGGAAAAACAGGATCCGGAAAATCTACACTGGCCAACTTACTCCTTCGGATGTATGATATCGACAAAGGAAGTATTCATTATGATAGTCTTGAAATTAAAAACCTTGATTTTAAAAGTTTACGCCAACAAGTTGGATTTGTCCCACAAGATGTTTTCCTATTTTCGGATACCATTGCCAATAATATAGGCTTTGGTTTAGACCATTTTACACAGGAACAAGTGGAACAGGCTGCTAAAGATGCCGCTGTATACGACAATATTATAGCTTTTGAAGATGGATTTGAAACGGCCGTTGGGGAACGTGGTATCACCCTCTCCGGTGGACAAAAACAACGGGTTTCCATCGCACGCGCTTTAATTAAGGAACCCAAAGTATTGATTTTTGATGACTGTCTTTCAGCCGTGGATACAAAAACAGAAGAAACAATTCTCCGTTCGCTAAGCCGTATCATGAAAGGCAAGACCTGTATTTTTATTGCCCATCGCATCTCGACAATCAAGAATGCAGACCATATATTGGTGATGGATCAAGGAGAAATCGTAGAACAGGGTACACATGCTGAATTGATGGAGAAAAGAGGTGAATATTTTGAACTCCATGAAAAGCAATTACTGGAAAGTGTCGAAGGATAATTAAAATATCCCTGAATTCAGCTAAAGGATGGAAGGGATATCTCTCCTAAATTTGACTTAAATATTTAAGTCAAACATTTTACATTAAAGGATCATGGAGAGAACCCCTATTCAGAAGGCTACGTCAAGTGACGGAAAAACAATTGCTATTATTTCTTACTTAACCATCATCGGCCTTGTTGCTGCCATCATTATGAACAACAAGGAAAAGACCGCTTTAGCGCAATTCCATATCCGACAAAGTATAGGAATTTCAGTAACAGGAATGGCTTTGGGACTATTACGTTTTGTTCCAGGTATTGGCGGAATTGTCCTTAGTATTGTTGGATTGCTCCTACTTGTTGCTCTTATATTAGGATTAATATCCGCATTTGCCGGAGAGCGAAAGCCACTCCCATTTATCGGTGAAAAATACCAGGAATGGTTTAATATGATATAATAGGTATATAAATGACATGGAGCAACTTCCCATCAAAGATGCTCCATGTTATCGTCTTTTATGAACGTTCTGCCTTTAATTGAACAAAGAGCATCTTTAGCTAGCTTTCATATCCGACACCGCTTTCTCTTCTTTAAAAAACAGGGCAAATAGCACAAGACAAAAACCAGAAATACCTGCTGGAATAAACCAAAGATATTCCCAAAATTGAGCAGCATAAGCTGTTTTTAGATAATCTGAAACAGCACCGGCAACCCAAAATCCGATCAGCATACCTACACCATACATCGCAATGGTAATAAGCCCCTGTGCAGAAGCTTTGTATTTTTCACCGGCAATTCGATCGGTATAGATCTGACCCACTACGAACATAAAATCATAGCATATGCCATGCAATAAAATTCCGAATAGCAATAAGAATGACCGTTCCTGTCCGTCGCCATAGGCAAAAAACAAATAACGGAGTGCCCAGGCCGCAATGCCCAGTAAAATCATCTTTTTATACCCTAAGCGTCTAAAGAAAAATGGAATCAACAACAGGCAGATGGCTTCGGAAAATTGCCCCAATGCCATTTTTGCTGTGGGGTTCGGTATTCCGGCGTTGACCAAAAATGGGTTCGCATTTTGATAATAGAATGAAATGGGAATACAGATCACAATTGCTGTTACAAAAAAAATCAGAAAACTCCGCTGTTTTAAAAGCTTCAATGCATCCAAACCGATTGCCTTTCCAAAATCAAACTTTTCATCTCTAAGCTTCACCTGTGGTGGTGTTTTTGGTAGGGCCAAACTAAAGAATGCCAGTAACAACGAACAAACCGCGCCCATAATAAAGGTATTATGCAGGGCACCTGCCTGTATCGATTCGGGAGCATCCCAACGGAACAAATAACTGATCACAAGTCCCGAACAGATCCAGCCGATCGTTCCCCACACGCGGACCCCCGGAAAATACTTCTTCGCGTCTTCAATATGCCGGAATGCGATTCCATTGGATAAGGATAGCGAAGACATATATGCCATAAAATAGACAAATACATAGGGATAAAAATGTGTCGCATCCGGTGCCTGCGACATCCCGTAAAGTAGTCCAGCTCCAATGAGATGTAAAACCGAAAGCACCCGCTCGGCATTAAAGTATCTGTCGGCGACAAAACCCACAAAAAAAGGGGCAAATACAGCACCAAGGGATTGTGTCGCAAAAATATTCGCGACCTCCATACCTGAGGCATTGAGCGATTTAATGAGGTATGTTCCCAAAGTAACAAACCAAGCCCCTTTGGTAAAATACTCTAAAAACATCATCAAGGACAATTGCACGCGTAATACTGGTTTCATCTATTAATTAGTGTTGGAGGTTTTTGTTTTGATTCATTTAATCGGCTTCGCTATTGTTAACTATTTGCTCTTCAAGACATGCTATCATCTGGGTAGGTTATTGACCTATTTGTGCTCAAGTATGTCTCCATTTCTTTTCTTAAGATCGATTATCCTTTCTTAAGATTCGGGCAATGCATTTCGCATAAAATTAAGCCAGTTCTTGCTGGCAATCTTTTCAAGATCCGTGTTATCATACCCTCTTTTTGACAGGATACCAAATACTTTTTGGATATCAGCAATAGTTTCCAGATCATAAGGGCATTGCTCACGGCCAAATGCTCCATCTAAATCGCTTCCCACGCCGACATGATCGACATTTCCTGCCAATTGACAAATATGATCAATATTGTTGGCCATGATTTCCATGGAGCAATTGCTTGTTTTAGGGTCGGATACCCCGCGGACCCAATTCGGTACCATCATCCAAGCATCGAGCGCTACACCGATCACCGCTTTTTTCTCCACAAGTGTCTTAATCATTTCATCGCTGAACTGCCTATTATGGTCCACAAACTTGCGGCAATTATTATGACTGGCCCAAATCGCCCCGTTATAACGTTGTACAGCATCCCAAAAAGCATCATCATTGAGGTGTGTCGCATCCAATATCATCGCCAATCGTTCCATTTCCCGTAATAAACTTATTCCCTGCTCACTTAGCTTGCCGGATGAATCTGTTCCGTTGGCATATCTACCTGGCCCGTAATGTGCTGGGCCAATAGCTCTTAAACCATAGTTATAGGCTGTTTCGAGATAGCTGATATCTACAATGGAATCGGCACCTTCCAGACTCAGCAGATATCCGATTGGCTTATCGGCATGATCGCTCCCATCCGACCAAAGCGCCAAATGCTGGTCCAGATCAGTTTTTGTACAGATCATTTTCATTTGTCCATCGGCTTCCATTGCTTTATACCATGCAAGCTGTCCCTGTGTTTGCGCCCATGCCTGTTCAGGTGAGTACCAGCCTGGTAAAGAACTTTCGGGTTTTACGAATCGAGCGATTTGTGTAGCAACAACCAAACCAATATGACCACGACGCAGTTCGTCAAAAGTAACCGTAGCCTTACCCCGATCAGGCTTGTCATCCATCCCCTTTTCCCTACGGTTCAGTTCCGTAATCGGCAAGCGAAGATCCCGATTCCATTCCATGGCATTCATGCTCAAATCCAAATGTGCATCGACCAAAAATGGCATTTCAAATTCGTACATATCAATAATTTATTTTTTTATTTCGCGCATAAACAGTCCAAATTTGATCTGCCTGCCGTTCATGGACAACTTGAAGTTCGCCATAACAGGCTACTGTAGGGCAGATATGTCGTGGTACAGCATACAGCGCATCCCCTAAGTTAAACTGTTTACTATCTGTCACCTCAACAACCAGATGTTCTTCACTCTGCATTTTTATTTCGCCAATACGCGGATCGAAAAACTTGACGCGGGGCTGCGGCGATTCACATGCAACTGATTTATACCCCAGGTCCAAACAAAGGTGCTTGTGATCAACAATAGAAACGACACGCGTCAAAAGTACCGCTGCAAGCATAAAATCCTGTTCTGCGTAATTTTCAGCATAGCCGAAATCCCAAAACACAAAGGTTCCGGGACTGCATTCTACATCGTTACGTTCGGCATGAAAAGGGAAACTTGGCGAACCGCCAATAACTTTAGTCAAAGGTTTAGAAGTGGACACCTGCGCCATAAGGTAGGCGGTTTCGAGTATACCATATGAATGTTGGGATTGCTTTTCGCGAAGTTTATAATCTTTGTCATGAATATGACCGTCATAACCATGCACACCTACCAACTGAATACCTTCCAAAAGATGGATATCCATAACGAGACGCTCAATCCCTTCTAAAGCCACTCCTGTACGTCCCATGCCAATATTAACATCGAGATAAACAGCGCTGCGTAAGCCTTTCGATACACTCCGCTTTGAAATCTCCTGTGCTGCATCGACATGATCCACAAGACAGGAAAAATGTGTCTCCGGAAAGGCGGTTACAAGATTCAAAAAACGATCTATCTTTGGCCCTACGGGCTGGTATGCCAGCAAAACATCCTTCGCACCGATAACAGCCAATAGCTCAGCTTCCGCAATCGTTGCACACTTAAACTTTGTAATCCCCTTATCCATCATTAGCTGGCATACTTCCCGACACTTGTTCGTTTTGATATGCGGCCGCAATCGATCAGCCCGCCCATGCACAATATGTAAAGCGCGGTCTATGTTCTTGACAATGCGATCAGGGTAGACCAGCAAGGCTGGCGAATCGACCTGATCGACATCATGTATATGGCACCAAGTTTCCATACAATTCCGATTAGTATAACTCAAATAATGCTTCGATTTCTACGGGAATATTATCGGGCAAAGAACCGAATCCAACTGCACTACGTGTTCCAATACCATTCTCTTCTCCCCAAACCGCAGCGAATAGTTCACTACAGCCGTTAATTACACCGGGATGATAAAGAAAATCCGAGGTACAGTTGACCATACCCAATACCTTGATCACACGTTTGATTTTGTTCAATGAGCCCAAATTGGTTTTAATGGTCGACAACATGGTTAGGCCAACTTGTCTCGCTGCAAGTTTGCCTTCCTCAGGACTGATATCACTTCCAATGCGACCGATAATTAATGCAGCATCATCTTGTACGGGACCATGACCAGAAAGATACAGGTACTTGCCGTCAATGACGTATGGTTTATAGACGCCTTTTGGCGCCGGTGCCGGAGGTAGTGTCAAACCTAATTTTTCGAATTGTTCATCTGCATTGTACATCTTTAATGATTTTAAAGTTTAAAATAATAGCTAATATAAAATTAATTGCAATAGTAAAACAGCAAGTAGCCCAACAATGGAAACAATCGCCTCCATGATCGACCAGGAAAATAACGTATCCTTTACGCTAAGGCCAAAGTACTCTTTAAATAGCCAAAATCCGGCATCATTGACATGGGAGAACATCAGACTTCCGGCTCCTATCGCCAATACCATAAGGTTGGGATCCGCTTTTCCCCCTGTAACAATAGGTAGCAAGACACCAGCGGCTGTCAAGGCGGCTACTGTGGCCGAGCCGACACAACCTCTGATAACAGCTGTAATTAACCAAGCCAACAGTAAAGGTGAAATGGGGAGCTGCTGCAGGGTATTGGCCAATAACAGACTAACTCCACTGTCCTCCATCACTTGTTTAAAGATTCCAGATCCAGCAATAATCAATAGAATCATGGCAATATCTTTCACCGCAGACTCATAGATTGTCATCACATTGGCCATCGATCGTCCCAATTTCAACCCTAATAAATAGGTTGCTACACCGACCGCAATAACCATAACAACGGTAGGATTGCCAATAAACTTAACTCCCTGCTGCAACGCTATATTGGTTGTATGATAACAATAAGGAAGCAATGTAAACAAGACAATGAGCAATACCGGCAGCAAGGCAACAGTCAGACTTACCCCCACTGTTGGGCGCGGATACTGCGCTGATTCCGAACGATCTTTCTCGCGAAAAATTGATTCCTGACTTGCCCGTATTTTTTTCAGACTTCTTCCAAAAATAGGTCCACCCAAAATAATAGCAGGTATGGCGATCAAAAGACCATAAATAAGTGTCAGTCCCATATCAGCTTGAAACAGGGCAACTAAGGCAACAGGAGAAGGATGCGGCGGAATAAAGCCATGTGTTACAGACAGGGCTGCCAGCATCGGTAATCCAATATATACTGCCGGCAACTTATAGCGGTAGGAAATCGAAAATATCAAGGGCACTAATAAGACAAATCCAACTCCATAAAATAGCGGTATTCCAACGATAAAACCCGTCAACATAAGCCCCCATTGAAGGTATCGCTCGCCCATCAGACGGACCATTTGCTCAGCAATAATCTTGGCGGCCCCACTTTCTGCTACAATTTTCCCCAACATTGCACCCAAAACAATGATCAAAGTTAGGCTTCCCATAACGCCTGCAACACCTTTTTCAACTGTACCCACCAACTGTGCCGGTGGAATACCCAAACAAAGCCCACTGAGTAAGGAAACAACTAAAAAAGCGAGAAAGGCATTGATCTTAAAATAAGTTATGCAAAGGATAAGCAAACAAATGCTGATTACAATGAGGATTATAGTCATTATATCACGATTAGGTTTTCCCTCAATTTGAGAGCTTGTATAAAATTTGGTCTATTAAATCATTTTTTCATCCTGAAAGTAAGGTTATTTTTCATTTTTTGCAAGAAAAATGAAAAATTAATGAAAACAAAAAAGGTATGGCTTACACCATACCTTTCTGTTTCCGCGATCTATCTCTTTTTGCTTTCATGACCTATCCTCAAAAAAATTCAGCAATAGGCCCTTGTTGAAAATTTATTTTTTAGGGATTTCTTTGAGAATATCAAGCACAAAACTCCAAAACTTCTGCACCGAAGAAATGGAGACACGCTCTGCAGGCGAATGTGCACCTAAGATTGTTGGTCCAAAAGAAATCATATCCATTTCGGGATAGTTTGTTCCTAAAATACCGCATTCCAATCCGGCATGGCAAGCCACGACCTCCGGAGCTTCACCATGTTGTCTCGTATAAATTGATTTGAGCACTTCTAAAATTTCAGAATTCGGATTAGGTGCCCATCCTGGATAATTGCCCGAAAAACCAACGGTAAAGCCACCCAGTTCAAATGCTGCTTGTAAAGATTGAGCTAAATCAAATTTAGACGTTTCAACAGAAGATCTGGTTAGACATTTGATGGAAACCTTTTCCCCACCTACTTCTACTTTAGCAATATTATTAGAAGTTTCTACCAAGTCTTCAAAATCAGCACTCACACGATATACACCATTTAAGGCCGCATAAACACTGTTGATCAAGTTTTCCTGCACGTTTACGGGAACTACTGTTGCATAAGCAGCATCAGTTTGCTTTACGACAATTTCCATAGCTGGTTCTGTCGTTGCAAATTCCAATTTAATATCCTGAGCCAATTGTGTCAAATTCTGAACAAAGTCAGTTGCCTTATCCTTACTGATAACCACCTTTGCAACACTTTCTCTCGGAATTGCATTACGTAGACTTCCGCCCAATAAAGAAGCAATACGCAATCCATAATGCGCATTAGCACCAAATAGCAATCGGTTCATTACCTTATTGGCATTGGCAAAGCCCTTATGAATGTCCATACCTGAATGCCCGCCATGTAGTCCTTTTACGGTAATTTCAAAAGATAACGTATCAAAAGGACAAGGCTCAGCAACGTAGGACTGCGTTGCGGTCACATCAATCCCGCCAGCACATCCTATATCGATTTCAGTATCATTCTCTGTATCCAGATTCAGCAAGATTTCACCCGAAAGCACACCGCCTTTTAAACCTAAAGCTCCGGTCATACCTGTCTCTTCATCAATCGTAAACAAAGCTTCAATGGCAGGGTGTTCAATACTAGATGATTCCAAAATCGACATGATTGTCGCAACGCCAAGACCATTATCTGCACCCAAAGTTGTACCTTCTGCTTTTACCCAATCACCATCAACGTACATCTTAATACCTTCATTATCGAAGTCAAAAACAGTATCGTTATTTTTTTGGTGCACCATATCCAAATGCGACTGCAAAACAATCGTTTTGCGGTCCTCCATTCCAGGAGTAGCGGATTTTTTGATGAGCACGTTGCCAATCTCATCAACGCTTGTTTCTAAACCCAAGGATTTACCAAAGTCTACCATAAAGGCAATCACGCGCTCTTCTTTTTTAGAAGCTCTTGGCACCGCATTCAATGCAGAGAAATTTTTCCAAATTGCTTTTGGTTCTAAACTATTTTCAATCATATCTAAAATTTTTCCTTGGTCAAAGTTACTCCATTTTTATTAGATATCCGGTGATTATTGGTTTAGAATAAAAACAAAAGCCAATCACTGTTCGTTCTAATACAGGGTATAAACATGAACATATCATTATGCATAGACCAGTACAAGTTGAACGGAAGGATATTTACTTTAAACCAGATAAAAAGAGAGTTTTAGCACGTTTTTTCTCACTGGGGGATGATCGTACCATTAAAGTTCTCAAACGTATCTTATCCCTGAACGAATCGGAGCGAAAAGAAGTCTTTGGCCAGGTCCTCCGAAGCTATACAAAAAGACATCGTAGTATAGTCCATATCTTTGAACGTAATTTTGACCGCATAAGCCACTTATTGGAAAAGATTCCATTTCCAAAAGAGAAACTGAGCCAAATTGACAAGCTACTGATCGGCTCCTATTTCACGATGGAATATTCGATTGAATCGGCGGCATTGTTTAATCCCTCCATTATAGAACATCCGGACCAGACAGAATTATTCAGGGGTGAAAAACGCGTTATTTTGAGTTTCAGGGCAACCGGAGAAGGCCATGTCTCTTCGATCGTTTTTCGATCAGGGACATTGGATGTTGACAACAATATACATATCGATTATGTCGGCAGTTTATTGGATAAACCTATGCAAGTCAAAAATCACCGTTATCACAAGGAGTCTTTCTTAAAGAAGATGAATGAATTACATGGAGAACCTACGGAAGTCAAGTCCAAACTGGAGGCCAAGTTAACGGAGACATTTACCTACGAGGAACTCAAGCGGTACATCGATGAAGTGCGGCGCGATAGCGACGAAAACCTGGAAAATGTGACATTTCTACAACAGGCGCTCTGGCTCGCTTCCTCGCATTATGAAATGACTTTCTCCCTGGACACCTCCATTTCAGAACGTGTGATATTTCCGATTGCCGATACCGAAAAAAGAGGAATTGAAGATGCGCGTTTCGTTCAGTTCAAAAACGAAAGAGGTGAGAGCACGTATTATGCAACATACACCGCTTACGATGGATTCAGCATCCTCCCGAAATTACTCACCACAAAAGATTTTTACCATTTTAAAGTGAAACCTATTTATGGTGAAATTGCCAACAAGGGGGCTGCACTATTTCCACGTAAAATAAATGGACGTTATGCCATGCTCTGCCGCATTGATGGTGAGAACAACTACATCGCCTACTCCAATAACATCAATATATGGCAGGAAACGGCAATCCGGATTCAACAGCCAGAATATCCGTATGAATTTGTTCAGATCGGTAATTGCGGTTCGCCGATAGAAACGCAATACGGCTGGCTGATTTTAACCCATGCCGTTGGACCAATGCGTGAATATGTCCTAGGCGCAGCTCTTTTGGACTTGGACAACCCGCATGTGGAAATTGGACGCCTACATAGCCCATTGATGACGCCCAATGACGAAGAGCGAGAAGGGTATGTACCAAACGTTATTTATTCCTGCGGAGCGATAGTACACAACGAACACCTCATTTTACCTTATGCGATGTCCGATTATGCATCAACCTATGCGACCATCAAGCTCGAAGATTTATTGCTGGCTATCTTGAATCCTGAGCGTTATCAATAAAAGCACGGTAAACTACGATATAAGCCAAATAGAAACAAAGGGTACTCTCCGCCCCTTGGTTTCTATTGATGCCATAGGATTCGAGGCCATCACAGCAACCTTTGGTTTCCTCATCATATAAACCGAGCCGAAGGTCATTCTCGCCCAAAAACCAGCGGAAAGAAGCAATCATACGGGTAAAATAGACCTTTTTATTGGTCAATCGAAAAGCTTCACGATACATAAATACCATTGCCGTGACATCGAGCGGCTGCTGGCCAAACTTGCTGATATGCTTGCCTTGCTTGGCCCACTCCTGGTTTCCGACCAATGAAAGCGCACCATTCTGGACAGTCATACTTTCGAGAAACTTTAAAGTCGATAATCCCAACTGTTTTATTGTTTCATCGTTCAAAAAAGGATAGGCCGTCAATAACGCATAGGGCAAAATTGCGTTATCATAACTCAATACCGCTTCAAACCATTGCCAGCTTTCATCTGAGCTTGCTTCGTATTCCCGTACCAGCTTGCCGATAAGTGCCCGCATCAACTCGATCATCACCTCATCATTGGATTGATGATGCAAATATTCCGCAATTCCCAGTACAGTATAAGCTATCGCCCGGTTGGAACGCAACTGGCCAAAATTTGGAACAGCCCTAAAAAACAGTTCATGCCCCAATTGATAATAACTTGTCAATTTTGTCTCCCGAAGAAGTACTCCCAATGCCCACATGGTCCGTCCAAAGGAGTCTTCCGAACCGACGTCATCGAGGAAACTATGTTGGAAATTCATAAAATTGTGAAAAAGCCCATCTTCGCGTTGATGATAATAGATATAACTCAAGTAGGTCGAGATGCGACGATCAAGCCTTTTGTCGGCAAAATCATGCTGCGCCAATAAAGTAACTAAAAGCGCTCTTGCATTATCGTCCAGACAATAGCCCTCTTTGTAGTTCGGTAGCGAATAAGTTGCATGCTGTAAGATACCGACCTGATTGGTCAGTCTGTCGATATGCTTCCAACTGAATTTGGGCATTTCCTCTTTACTAAATCCGACATTTTCTTTGAGGCTATCGTAGGTAGGAATAATTTTATCTAAAATTCGTGTGTACCGGAGGCCTATATTTTTCCAGGTCATCTCTTTACCAAATATGCGGGCATTGTCTCTTAGTGTTGTGCGATAGTCCAAATTTGAAAACAGATTTTTGAGCACCTCGGCCATCTTGGCTGAATTTTTAAATTCGACGAGCACTCCCCTTCCATCAGCGAGCAATTCTTTGGCGTGCCAATAAGGAGTGGACACCACCGCAGCTCCGGCACCGATGGCGTAAGACAATGTTCCACTTGTAATTTGCGCCTCATTAATATAAGGTGTAACATAAACATCGCAAGCACTTAGATACTCCACTAGATCGGCTTGACTAACAAAGGAATTAACAAATTGCACATGTTCCTGCAACTGATAGGTTTCCACAAGACTGCCCAGGTATTCCCGATATTCCTCGCCGGAATGTGCTAATACATTGGGATGCGTTTTACCAACAACGAGGTACAACAGATCCGGTTCATCTTTGACGACTTCAGGTAGGGATTCAATCACCATTTCAATCCCCTTGTTTCGTCCCAAAAAACCGAAGGTCAATAAGACTTTCTTTCCAGAAAGCCCCTTTTTGAATTTTGCAAGCTCATGATCCAAATTAAACTCCGGCACACCGTGATGTATAAGCCTTACTTTAGCGGTATTGACCCGATAAATCGATTTGAGTAATGTAATTGCATAATTGCTCATGACGATTACAATGGAAGCACGTTTTACAATTTCAATAAGAATGGCCTTTTCATCAACATTTGGTTTTTCAAGAATGGTGTGAAAATTAACGAGTAGCGGAATGTGTAATGCATTAATCAATGATAAGATATATATGCCGCTGTTGCCGCCAAAAATACCATATTCATGTTCGAGTATGACGCAATCGTACCCGTTTTCATTAATATAATTTGCTGCTTCAATATAGGACAATTGACGATGTTGATCTATTTTAAACACGACCTCACTGGGATAAACATAGTCCCGATCCGCGACCGCAAAAACATGTTGCGTCAGTTCCTGATTATGCAATGCTACAGCATGCAACAAATCTGATGTAAAAGTGGCAATCCCACATTCTTTGGGCAAGTAGGTACTTATATAAGCAATCTTCATTGGAATAATATTTTTTGAATATAGCCCGGACAAAGGCAATAGCATCGTGTGCTCCATTATCTAAATGCGTTTCGAACGAAAATTGTTTGTCACAACTGTATGAATTAAATCGGAAAAAGGTTTATGATACTTTGTGCAGATCAGTACGTTGCTATAAAACCTGGCGCTGAAAAACTGTCCATTTGTTGAAAACAGGATAATTCGATGGAAAGCAGGGTATCCATTAGTTATGCTTAGTAGAACAGAAGCTTGATTATGCGAAAAAAGAGCGCTCAATATCCTAGATTCACAACGCGTAAATTGCTATTGCTTTTAAAAATCAATTTATCTAAGTTTGTTACAGAAAAATGGGCATTGAATGAAATCAGCAAAGGAAAAAATGATTGCCGGACTTCCCTATATCGATTCGGAGGGGCAATTATTTAAGGAAAGACAATACGCAAAAGAAGAACTGAAGCGATTTAACGACTCGGAGCCTAAACAACTGAAATTCAGAAAACAGATTATTCAAAAACTGTTTAAAGCGACGGGAACCCGATTCTTTCTCGAACCCCCTTTTCGTTGCGATTACGGTTATAATATTGCTATTGGTGAGAACTTTTACAGCAATTATAATTGTACGATTTTAGACGGCGCGCCGGTTACCATAGGTGACAATGTATTATTTGGGCCCAATGTAAGCCTCTTTACAGCTGGTCATCCCCTCCATTTTGAAGCAAGAAATCAAGGTTGGGAATTTGCGTTGCCAATCGTTATCGAAGATAATGTATGGATCGGTGGACATGTTGTCGTCAACCCCGGCGTGCGAATCGGAAAAAATTCGGTCGTTGGTTCTGGATCAGTCGTCACAAAAGATATACCAGCGGATGTCGTAGCTGCAGGCAATCCTTGCCGGGTGATACGTAACATCACCGAAGCGGATCGGATCACCTACACTGAGAATCTGTAGGGATAACATAGATCTTACAGTTAACTTACAGAATCATTTGTTAAAGATAATGAATAGGTGACGGTGGCTTCATGTTGTTTTAGAAGAACAAATCCATTACTTATCCAAAAATGTCGCTGATCGCCGGTCACATTTGCAAGAAGATATTGACCAGCAAATGTATGGATAAAAAGCCGCGCATAACGCAATAATGCGGTTCCAATTCCTTTCAGCCTTACATGTGGAGCAACAGCGAGGAAATGGATTGTATAAGTATCACCTGAACTAATCAGGCTCAGTACGCCTACCACTTCGTTTCCATCGTAGGCCGCAAAATGCGTCGCTTCAAAATCGCCCTCCAACATCACCTCAGCCAACTTACCTTCCGGAGAGAAAACCTCTTTTCGAAGTTTCCAGGTACGGGAGGTAAAAACTTGTTCAATGTACCAATCTATCATAATCCTTTTTCTAAAGACATAAATGCGTCGGAAAGATGATTAATGGTATCTGAAGGTAATAAAGAATAGGTGCCGATCGTCTTCACTGCAATATCTGCCGCGCGCCCATGGATATATACCCCCATAATTAAAGCCTCTTTAGAAGAATAGCCCTGTCCAAGCAAGGAGGTGATTATCCCTGTCAGTATATCACCACTGCCTCCTGTTGCCATCCCAACATTGCCCGTACTATTGAAGTACACCATCCCATCGGGCATAACCATAGCACTATTAGCCCCTTTTATTAACACGTAAAACTGATGTTTACGTGCAAAAACTTTTACTTTCTCAATCTTTTCAAAATCATCTTGCCAAGCACCCAATATCCGGCTAAGTTCTTTGGGATGGGGAGTCAATATACTATGCGCTGGAACAGAGGCCCAAAGATCCGATTCACGGGCAAGAATATTCAAGGCATCAGCATCTAATACCAAAGGGGTATCATTAATACTGGCTATAAATACCTTTAGCGCATCAATTGTATGCAGCGCTGTTCCCATGCCGATTCCGATACCCACAGACTGATAGCCATCGATTGCCGGGAATTGGGAAATAAAATCTTGTTCAGGATCAGTCAACACCATCGCTTCAGACACGGCGGTCTGTAAGATGGTATTACCACAGTCAGGCACATAAGCGGAAGCTAAACCGCAACCTGCTCGGAGAGCCGCTTTTAACGCAAGCTGAACAGCCCCCATTTTACCTTTACTTCCGCCAATAATAAGGGTATGACCAAATGTTCCCTTATGATCAAATTTTCTTCGTTGTCGATAAAAGGACTTGACAAGCGACTCGTCGACATAAAAAAGATTGGTTTCTGCCGTTTCAATCGCTCGTTGGCTAAGATCGATATCCAATACCTTGAAGTCTTTTACATACCATTGGTTTTCGGGCAGCAGCAAGGCCATCTTGGGGAACTGAAAGGTATAAACCAAATCTGCCTTTACAATTGGAACATCTGCAGCAGTCTTTTTATCTGCCAGTAGTCCAGAAGGCATATCGACGGAATAGATCCTTGCACCACATCCATTTATACTAGAAATTATACCGTTCCAATCAGCTGTTAATACACGCTTTAATCCATAACCAAACAAGCAATCCAGTACGATTGCATCGGAAGGGATATCAATCTGGTCTTCCGCTGCAATTTTTTGAATCATATGATTGGGTAAACGCTTTTGATTGGCAAGATTATCAGCGGAGTAATCCGCTACATCCATTAAATAAACCTTGACTTGGGCCTGCTGTTGATCCAACAGACGAGCCAGCACCAAGCCATCGCCGCCGTTGTTTCCTTTACCGCAGAAGATGAAAAAGGTACTGTGCTCCAATCGGGGATGAAGCTTTTTAATTTCCTCAAAAACAACTGTTGCAGCTCGTTCCATCAGGTCTAGACTATTGATTTTTTGATCCTTTAGGGTTTCACTATCAATCCTGTTTATCTGCTGAGCGGAAAGTATCTTCATTTGGTCGCTATTTTTATTGAAGGTACCTATTCTCAGGGTCAATTAAAAATATCGGTATAATTTTTTGGCGGGCTGGCGATTGTGATCCTGGTGTAGGATCCGACGAAGGAACTACATCGGATCGCTATCGCTTAGCTCATGCACGTGCCTGCTTTTTATTCACCTGTTGTTACTTGCTTCTATTCACCTGTTGTTACTTGCTTCTTATTCACTTGTTGTTACCTGCTTTACTCCCCCTGTCCGTTTCAAGGTACCCCAAGTATTTAATTCACCTTTAATCGCTTTTCTGACAGACTTGAATAAAACGAAGTACATCAGTTGACGCCAGAAAAAACGCTGCGGAAACAAATAAATTAAATTGCTAAGCTTCTCGCCTTCCATTTTAAAGGCAATACCTGCAAAAAACATATCCACGAATACAAAAAGGAAGTAATAAAACATCACTTGACCAAAACCGTTATGCAGTGAAAATAATCCGGCAATTCCCGTCCAGCTGATACCATTTACCTCGCTTAAGGAGAAAAGACCACTCACCAGAGAGAATAACATAAAAATATCGGCCAAAGGAGCAAATAAAGGAAGTATAATCTGAAAAATCAGAATATTAGGCATTCCAACCATACCAAAATAGCCATATTTGGGATTCAACAAGGTCTGTTTATTTTTCCAAAAACTCTGCAACACACCAAAACTCCAACGAAAACGTTGCTTGAAGAGCATTTTGACCGTATCCGGTGCTTCCGTATAAGCGATTGCTTCAGATGAATTCCGTACGGTATAACCCGCTCTCAATATACGCATGGTTAAATCACAATCTTCCGCTAATGTATCCGTCGTAAATCCGCCCACTTCCAAAATAACAGATCTACGAAAGGCTCCAATTGCCCCTGGTACGACCGATATCATATTGAGCAAATCGAACGCTCTCCGATCCATATTCTGTGAGGTGATATATTCGATCGATTGCCAATGTGTCAATATATTATGTACATTTCCCACTTTAACACTACCCGCAACAGCGGCGACCTGAGGTTTATTGAAATATTTCATCAACTGTTTTAACGCATCTGTTTTCAGTTGTGTATCGGCATCGATACAGAGCACAAACTGTGCTTCGGATTGCTGGATACCATAGTTAAGCGCAGAAGCCTTCCCCCCATTTGGTTTTGTAAATAATCTTACTTTAGGATGATCGCCATACACCTTACTGACAATCTCAAAAGTTTTATCTTTCGATCCATCATCAACAAAAATCAATTCATAATTGGGGTAATCCAAATTCAACAGGCTTTTTATCGTTGCCAACACTGTTACTTCCTCATTATAGGCAGGAATGATCACACTGACCTTTTCCCGAGGTTCCACAACCAATTGAGATCGCTCTTTTTTACTTTTTTGTTTTTGTCGGATTGCCAGATAAGCAATCATTGCTGTTCTAAAAATTGCCAATACAATTGCAATGGAAAAAACCAAGTTAAGAAAGATGTTACCGTAAAACAATGTTCCTAAGAACAAGCGGTTGGAAGATCCACTAAATCCCGAATCGGAAGCATTTTCTACAGGAGGCATCAGTTCATCACGTTTTTTCCCCATTAAATCTCCAATCGTCGCAAATTTATAACCATGAGATTTAAAATAATGAATAATACGCGGCAAGGCGGCTATAGTCGCTTCTCGATTGCCTCCGGCATCATGTAATAGAATAATGTTTCCGTTATCCCGTTGTTTTATGACTTCATTATAGATTTCATCTGCCGTACGACCAGGTAACCAGTCGTTGGGATCAATATACTCGCCGATATTGATGTAGTTCTCTTTCCGGCTCTGAGCAACAGGCAGAATTTCCGCAACAGTCTGTGGCTCCGCATCAGCATTAAAAGGAGCCCGGAAAAGAATTGTACTATGACCGGTAATACATTCGATAATCTTTCGGGTGGCATTCAGTTCAAACTTAACGCGATTCGGGCCTATTGTGGACATATCAGGATGAAAAAAGGTATGGTTACCGAGTTCATGTCCTTCTTGATATTCTCTCCGAACCAGATCCATATTTTTCTCAGCCATAACACCAACAAGAAAGAAAGCTCCGGGAACATGTTCCTTTTTTAAGATATCCAATACTTGTGGTGTATACGTAGGATCGGGACCGTCATCAAAGGTCAGGACGACAGTATTATCTCTTTCTCCAAAGCGTTTGATTACATAATTACTTGGCGTCTTTACATACTCCTGATCCTGAACCATAAGCGTTGATGGGTCGTAAGTAAATCTCACTTCCCCCGGAGCGGGACTATTGACCAAGTCCAAAATTTCCCCATCCCCAATATATTGAATACCCCCGACATTGATCTGGCTTATCTTTCCAAAGTCAAAAGGTTCTTTTTTCAGATTTTCTCGGTCCAATGATCTTGAAATAAATGACCATAAACGGGAGTCTTCGCTTCCTAAACGCCAAAGTGCAATACCAGCTAACCCCCAGTCATCTGCTTTGCGGATAAGATTAAAATAGGTTGCAGCGTCTGTAAAATAGACATCATGGTGCATCCCTGTGCCATCTTTATAGCTAAAGTTGAGATTTGCAGATTCGGGATCAAAAGTAATCTTAGCATTGTAATTATGCGCCAAAATAACAGCATTATCATATGTCAATGTCTTGCCGACACTGCCTTTTGGCCAATCATATCCATAACAGGCCAAAGCCAGAATCACCTTGTCTGCATCGATATTATTGCAAAGTTCATCGAGATTTTTTTCGACCCATGCCTGATGTGAAATGGCGCCGGCATTACTTTCAATGGAATGCTGATCATAAGCCATCAGTATGATGTAATCGTTGTATTTTTGTAAGGCAATGGGATCGTAATCATCATTTTCAGGTGAAATATCCTGCGTGACAAGTAGGCCTTCTGTATGAAATACCGTATAGATGTGGGCCATAAAATCATTCAGCGCTTTGTGGTCATCCAACTGTAAATTCTCAAAGTCAATATTTATGCCAGCAAAGCCATTGCGCTTCACTTTAAGAAGGATGTCGTCTATAAAACGCTGTTGTTTATCCGGATTGAGTAAAATAGTCTTTACAGTCTGCCCGTCAAAATCGTTACCACTGAAATTGGAAATTTGTGCGATAGCTTTGCGCTTATATTGATGAATGACCTTAAGCGCAGCAGTATCTGCTTTATCCACTACTGTATCTTGATTAGGTACAGTAAAAAAGGATTCCATAGCGACCATATCCAAATGACCAATATTGCGGCGTAGATCCGATAAAGACTGCTCGCGGACTTCATTGGACCAAGAACTGACATAAAACCCCATATTGATTCTATCTTTGGTACCAATATGTTTCAAATGCTTCAGCTCCCGGTCACGTTTAATCTTCTCCAATTCGGATTTTACAATGGTAAACTCCTTAAATTGTTTGGATTTTTTTAATCTGGCGGTGGACTTTTCAGTCAATGCTGTGTTGGTATTAATTGTTGGAAAAGGAGGAATCTGAATCTTTCCCAATGTATAAACCACACAGATAACACCAATGATCAAACCTATCACCAATGCTCTGCTCATCCATGAAAAAGCGTACCAGCGCTTTTTACTTGACGTCTGAAAAATCTGTTTTCCTGACATAATCGTATTCTTATTAACTTCGGCTAAGCTACATCAGAAAATGATCCAAAAAGTTGATGAATAGCTTAAAAATTTCTTAATTTTTTCACATGATTCACACTTCGAATTATATCTAAATTTAAGTATATTCGATGAAACGCAATACACTAGCTCAGAAACTTTTATATGAGATCAATATATGTACTCATTCCACTCCTCTCGTGCCAGGTTTTCAGTGGATGTGGGCAGCCAAATGTTGCTGCACCTAATAACAAAACTTTGAATCCGGCAACTACTGAGTCAATCGCACCTGACAAGAATCAGTTTATCAACCCCGATGGGATGACTATCAAATCGCGCATTTTGTTACCAGAAGGCTTTAAGAGGCCTACCTACCGGATCGAAGAATTTGGAAATTTTCTCGAAAATCTTCCATTATACCCCATCGACCAGGAGGTACATTATTATAACGGAAAAATTAAATCTAGAAATAACATCTACAATAGTGTTGTGAAACTAGACATAGGAAAGCGCGATTTACACCAATGCGCCGATGCTGTCATGCGGCTCAGGGCAGATTACTTATACCAACAAAAGCGGTATAAGGATATCAAATTCAACTTCCTTTCCGATAGCAAACCCCGCGCGTATACAAACTATGCAAAAGGAGACTACTCCTACCCAACCTATTGGAAATACCTGGAATATGTGTTTGCCTATGCCAATACAGCTTCGCTACACGATGAGCTGCCCAGCGTAAAAACGACTCAGGAAGTTAAGATTGGAGATACTTTTATCCAGAAAGGATCACCCATTGGCCACGCCATCATTGTAGTTGATCTAGCCAAGGACAGTACTGGAAAAACAATCGTGCTGCTCGCGCAAAGTTACATGCCAGCCCAAGAAATACAAATTTTAAACAATTGGAACAACAGCGCGCTTAGTCCTTGGTACGATATAGACCAGGATATTATAAAAACCCCTGAATGGACATTTTACCCTAAAAACCTCAAAACATGGGAATAGCCAGGGTTAAAAGCTTGTGAATAGCCAGGATAATAATAATAATAATAATAATAATAATAATAATACCTTTTCAATCGATCAGGTGATGACCAAACAACAGGTAAAAAATAATAAAAGATATTTTTGTCTTTTATTATAAATTTCTATTTTTGTACCCGATAGTCACTTGCAAATGAACCCTATCAAGGTTTACAAAATTCCTCGTAGCCGAGGTGGATTTTTTGTTTTTTATTCCGATCAAATAAAAGATAAAAAGGTATTTAAATATTTTATTATGATTACTGAAGCACAAAAAGAGTTAATCAAAGGCACTGTACCGGTTTTAAAAGAACATGGTGTGGCGCTGACCAGTTATTTTTATAAACGTATGTTTGCCCACAATCCTGAGCTTAAACATATCTTCAATATGGGAAACCAACAAAATGCGCGACAACAAACGGCGTTGGCCACGGCAGTGTTGGCCTATGCCGAGCATATCGAGAATCCCGCAGTCCTTCTTTCTGCAGTGAAACATATTGGACAAAAACACAGTAGCCTCAATATTCGTCCGGAGCATTATCAGATTGTCGGCAAGCATCTATTGGCCTCCATTCAAGAAGTATTGGGGGACGCTGCGACAGAAGAACTGATTGAAGCCTGGAAAGTTGCCTATTTTCAATTAGCAGATCTGATGATCGGAGTCGAAAAGGATATGTATGATCAAATGATCCAGAACGAGGGCGGATGGACGGGCTGGAAGCCATTCACCATTGTAAAAGTGGTATCTGAGACCGCCGAGATTCAGTCTATTTATCTCAAACCAACAGATCAAGGAAGACTTCCAAAACATGAGGCAGGCCAGTATGTAAGTGTACGTGTATTTCTTCCCGAATTACACCTGTACCAACCAAGACAGTATAGTCTTTCCGATGCGAGCAATGGAGAGTACCTTCGGATTTCGGTAAAAAGAGAAGCCACGGAAGGAAAACCTGAGGGTATGGTGAGTAATTATATACATCAATACTTTGAAGTTGGAAAACAACTGGAACTTACAGCACCTACAGGTTCCTTTCAACTTATCGAAAGTGAAAAACCACATGTATTTATTAGTGGTGGAGTTGGTCAGACTCCATTAATTGCCATGTTAGAGCATTTAGCAGACAAGAAAGGAGACAAACCAATCACTTGGATCCACGGTTGCCGTAACCCTGATTTACATGCGTTTAAAGAAAGAGTAAAAACATTGGAAAATCAATATCAAAACATAACTAGTTTTTCTTTCTATGACGAAGCTCAGGATGCGGATGACAACCTACTTGTGGGTTGGGTTGATCTCGCTAAAATAGATGCTTCGCATCTTCCACAGGAGGCGAACTATTACCTGTGTGGCCCATCAGGATTTATCAAAAAGCACTTCCAATATTTAACCAATCAGGGGGTCAACGTTGAGAACATTCATTTCGAAGAATTTGGTCCAGCATCTTTGCAACTAAATTAGTTGCACTACCCCACTTCATCAAATAGTCATCCCTAATTTTTAATCATTGGCGGATGGCTATTTTTGATTTTGTACATTTGCAAAAAGCAAAAAGATTATGGGTATTTTTTCTAAAACATGTGAATATGGACTACGGGCAGTTTTTTTTATCGCACAAAGCTCCCAAGAAAATAAACGCGTGAGCATAAAAGAAATAGCAGAGAGTATCCATTCTCCGGAAGCTTTTCTAGGCAAGATACTACAGAATCTAAGCCGTGCAGGTATCATTCGATCCATGAAGGGACCTGGTGGTGGATTTTACCTAGACAGGGAAGACATGTCTACTCCACTATCCGAAGTCGTCAAGGCGATCGACGGTGAAAGTCTATTTGTCGGCTGCGGCATGGGACTTGAATTCTGCTCCGAACAATATCCCTGTCCCTTGCATCACGAGTTCAAAAGCATACGCAACAACCTCTCGGAAATGCTTCAAAAAACAACGGTCGGCCAATTCAATGATGACCTGATTAAAGGGAAAATCCTGTTAACGAAAAGCCATATCGACCCTAATAAAACCAGGGGTAATTCCTTGGATTAACAGGTTAAATCTTCAGCTTTTTCCCTCATTTTTTCTATTGAGCATCGTTTTGAAAATAATCCAGAATACGCAAAATTCACTTCTCAAAACCTAAACTAAAAATCAACATAACCGAAATAAAAAAACTGATTAAAAGCAATATAAAAACAAGAAAATATTAAAATGAATCACATTTAAGCATCCCGCCATTCAATTATTCAAATCATTGAAATCCCTTGAAATTACGCGAAATAGGATGACCCAAGACCATTTCTAAACTTGTTATAAGGTCGCCACCAAACTCGATATAACTCCCTGAAAGTAACCCTCTCTTTTTATTTAATCCGCTCCATGAAACAAGGAAATAGGCTTTTTGTCAATCTATACCAAGGCAACAATGCTCCTTTCTTGACGTCTTTCCTTTGGGTTAAACCCAAAAAACATGGATCATTTTCTGACTATCACACCATTTTCACGCAATTTTTTAGCTTTTAATATAAAGCCAAAAAAAATACAAATTAACATCTACACAACAACACATTACATCTTTTATATAAATAAATAAAACACATATAAAACGGTTTTAAAAGATTGGTTTTTATAGCAGAAAGGGTATGGATAAAATTTTATCCATACCCTTTCTACTAATCATGGATAGCGCCAAAGTGGGCATTCCCTCCAGTGCCGGATACAAAAAAATACAGGAGACCACAATCTTTAAATTCTTCATGTGTATTGTACAGTTCGAGATCACAGTTCCCGCCATTAACGATGGCCGTCTACCCAAAAAGAGCATCCATGCAGTAGAGCGCGCACATGTACGTTACTACATTTTCTAGTGCTTCTCCCAACATCATGCGAAACGTTTCGACACCCCAAGCAAGTCCATTCGTAAAGACCACTTCATTAAGTATAAGTAAACACCGGATTTAACACTATTTTAATCCGACCTAAGACAACATCTCTACACAACCATCCATTTACTCACAATTTGCATAAAATTGCTTAGAACGATTAATAACAACCTTTCAGCAAAACTATAGGATGATATAAAAAACTTCTCCGCTACATAGACACATAACTCCCACCTGAATCGATCTGCGGCGACCGAGACCAACCATCCAAATCACACGACTTGTTTCTAGCCCTCTTTTAATCAATTTTAAGACATCTTCTCCGAGTAAAGCACCTTACGGTCACTCAAGAAAAAGAGAAGCAAAAACGAGCTTAAAACAACCTTCACAGCATCGGACCAGCACTGGAATGTGATGAGTTAGACAACCCTTTCGGTGTACCCAACAGCGTCAAAAAACAACAAAATAAATCAATAAGAAGATTTAATACAGCCAAATAAACAGAATAGCCTTAAGTAAAACATTACAACTAAAACTACCCAAATCCATTAAAATCAAATTCACACAGAACAAAACAAACGCTTTTATTATATTTAAGTTTTTCCAACAAACCATGAGTAACACCCCCTCTTTATCGAGATCATTTTTAAAAGCGGAACTTATAAAAATCAGGAAAACCCGCAATGTGATCATTGGCATCTTTCTCGCGATGTTCGTTTTTTGTTACGGATTTTTTCTGGTGTCTTTTTTTCAGAAATGGTCGGACAGTGAAGACAGGCTATCGTTTTTTTACAAATCACTCCCTACCCTATCCTTTCTTTTCGCTTACCTAGGCTTTGCGTTCGGCCTGTTGAGTTGGATAGCTTACATTAAAAACCAAAAATTCATTCATGCACTTCAGCAACTAGACGACGATGATCTTTACATCTACCAACAATATAGCAGACGGCTGGTCCGCATCTTTTCAGCTATTGCCCCTTATCTTTTTTGTGAAAATGAAATTTTATTTTTCCCATTTATCGGAAACAAACAGATCCCAATTAATCAAATCCATCGCATTGAAACAAAAATCATAAGAAACTACCGGGGGCCAAACAGCTATCGCATCTATTTCTATAATGAATTCAACAAAATCTATCAGGTCACCATGAATCAGAAAGGAGCTTTTGATTTCTTACAGGAGCAACTTCGGAAGGAAAATCCAACGATAGTTGTTGTTGCTAGAAACCATTAAACACATACGAGTTTTCAGATAATTCAGCGAAAAAGCGGAGCATCCTCATATCATCGCTCATTGAACTGCTAAATGTGATCCAGTTGAAAAATTCACCCCTATGCTTCTCGCAAAAACCAACAGCCTACACCTACAACCTATCGCTTCTTCCCGAAGGAAACTAGACTGGAAGATACAGCCGGTATTTACCCGACTCAGCAACTTCTTTGATCACCTGGTTTCTTTCTTCAAGAAAGCGTCGCATGTATCGGGTCAAAAACAGCCATTCCGCAAGCCTTCCCAGAACCCCAAGAGGAGCCTTAAAATTGAACACATCGCGCATTAATACTTTACCATGTTCCAGTTCCTTGAAAATATGCTGGTGATCCATCGAATGAAACACTCCTTGAGTCATTCGATCTTCGAAAAAATGAGATTTTTCCATCGCTGTTATCTGCACAGTTAATGTTTGCTTTACGCCAAGATGCCTTGCACGCCAACGCACATGCTGACCTGCCTCGATTAATCCGGTCGTCACCCCATCAATTGCCTTCTCTCCAGTTTTCTTTGTCGAATACATATGCAGATCAATACTACGTGCCAAGTCAAAAACAACCGATAAAGGTGCTTCTATAATTGTATCTAAAATAAGCTGCGGCATAATACTCTTTTAACATATTTCACACGAATTTCGTAAAATTCAGTAATTTCTTTAGGATCGGGCTCGAGAATTTTCTAAATTGATTTACCTTCAGAATGGCAACTAGACAATAATCATGATAACACTACTTCAATTCGAAAAATCAGATTTCCCGCTTTTTAAGTCATGGATTCGATCGGCAGAGGAACTATTACAATTTGCAGGACCATATTTTTCGTTTCCGCTTACCGATTACCAACTTGAAAAATACATTCAAGACCCAAAGCGAAACGCTTTTAAAATAATCGATACCGCAACCAAAGAAATTATCGGCCACTGCGAATTAAGCTTCGAAAGGGACATTCCAAGACTTTGCCGCATCCTAATTGCAAAAAGTTCCGAACGAAATAAAGGTTATGGCAGAAGCACGGTAAATGAACTACTCAAGCTGCTTTTTACTGAAGGCAATTATGAAATAGCCGATTTAAACGTTTATGACTGGAATCACACTGCAATCCGATGTTATGAAGCCGTAGGTTTTCGAATTAACGAAAATATTATTTCGGAAGTAACAATTGGCAACGAAACCTGGAAAAGCCTCAATATGAAGATTAGCAAATCTGATTGGAAAAGTTAATTTAGCACCATGAAAAATAAACGAAAATTAAAGCATATCGCAATTTATTTATTGGTAATGGGTGCATTGCTCGGTTTTTACAGCTGGAAAATCGAGCCACATTGGGTAAAATATGAGCAGATCAATCTAACTGTAAAACATTTACCAAAAACATTGGAAGGAAAGTCATTGATCCAAATCTCGGACATCCATATTGGCAACTACGTGGATAAAGATTTTATAAAAAGAACCTTTCGGGAAATCGCTGCATTAAAGCCCGATATCATGGTATACACCGGCGACTTTGTACGTCTTGTCCAGAATAAAATTCCCTTAGAACAACTCGATGAAGTCATGCAAGATGCACCAAAAGGCAAACTGCAAACATTGGCAATTCTAGGAAATCATGACTATGGAAAGAATTTTCAGGACAGTGCGGCGGCAGATTCAATCGTTAGCCTACTCAATGGATATTCGATAAAAGTATTGAGAAATGAAAGCGTAATAACCCAAGGATTAAGAATATTCGGTATAGATGACTTTTGGGGAACGAACTTTGACCTTGTAAAGGCCATGAAAGACTATGATCAATCTCAAGCCAGTTTAGTTTTATGTCACAATCCGGATGCCGCAGACCTCGACGACTGGAATGGATACAATGGCTGGATACTAGCAGGACACACGCATGCTGGTCAAGTAAGAATTCCTTTTGGGGGCTCCCCGATTATTCCCGTAAAGAATAAAAACTACGATCAAGGAATCAAAAAAATAAGCGGAGACAGAACATTATATATCAACCGCGGACTGGGACACAGCATCCCCATCAGATTCAACGCTCGACCCGAGGTTACCATTTTCACATTAAGGAAAGAACAATAATTCAAGGATCGATCCAATTTGACCCGCTCCTTTAAACAAGATATGGATAAAAGGCCGTGTGAATTGTCTGTCTATAATCTTCCAGTGGATTCCCATTTTGGTGTGCACCCAAAACAGCATAGCTTGAGCTCCAAAAATCTGAAATGATAAAAAGTTGGCGCACGAACCCCTGTAAATTTACCAAGGGTATATCAGAACGAAACATACCTAACTCAGCGTAATACAAAAATAGAGAGACAAGTTGCTCTTCACGCTGTGCCACCAAATTTCTGTAAGCTTCTGCAATACTGGGGATCCAGTTGCAAATTTCGACAAAATTCTCAAAAATAAACCTATATTTCGATATCAGCGCATAAGAGCCATCAATAAAACTATCCAGCACCTGGCGAAATGAGTTCGCTCCATGTTCAGGTTTCAAAATCATCTTTTCATACTCGTTTTGCAATAATTGGAAAAGTTGAAAAATAATATCCTCGGTATGTTTAAAATGATAATGAAGATTACCGGCACTTATATTCAGTTCCTGAGCAATTTGACGCGTTGTTACCGTACGTATACCATCACGATTGTAAAGCTTCAGCGCACCCACAATAATTTTTTCTTTCGTATTCATGATGCAAAATTAGAACAATTGTTCTAATTTTGCATCATGAACTAAAAATAAGATCATATACATGGAAAAATCAACGGGAAATTGGCTAAAAAGGCAATACATCGAATTAAAACAAACTTTAATCCCAGCTCATCCAAACGACAGTTCTTGGAAGAAATTCGGTAAACAGACTGCTTTCTTTATGTTTTTAACTTTAATGGCATGTGGTGCTATAGCAATGTTAATCGCCGTCTCCTTCGCTCATTAAGTAGGGAGCTGTTTGACGGCTTATTTATCTTCTACTGGTTTTGTTGGTTCTTTATTCGATTTACTCGGGCTAATCATTTCCCTATCCCCATCCTGAACGACTGGCTTACTGATTTCGTTTTTGTACCGATCATTATCCATTGTTCTTCTATCGTGGGTAGTTATGTATTCAACAATGGCAGAGCCCATGGTTATCCGCTTTACCAAATCTGGATAATTTCATTCTTCACTGCCTTACTTTTTGAATGGATCATGCCTCAATATACCACTTATAATACCGGAGATATTGCTGACGTCGCAGCTTACTTTGCTGGAGGGTTATTTTATTTCTGTTTCCATCAATCCTTCTATATCAAAAAAAATCATCAACTTATCCAAGAGAGGAACAATAAGCAGAAATTTACCGGCATTTAAGGCAAATTATCACAAAACTACAAGGGTAACCCCAGAATGACCACATAAAAAGTATACAAATCACGTAAAAAGTATACAGATCACATCAAAATTAGATCAGCGACATATTCAAAATAAAGGGGAATTCTAAAAATTGAACTTTTTCTGTAAAGGTAATCGTGAAATTATACCGGTAGGGAAAAACTCTTTTCGCTTTCAAGAGAGCGATTAACGAAAGCGATTTAAACGCTGAAACTGCAGGAAGCCTCTCTTTTAAAGAATACCATTAGCGGGAAAGCAGGCATTCAGATAAATGTAAAAAACCTTTGTTTGACTCCAAATACCCTGACATCAAACAAAAGGCCTTATAATCATCAATACTCGATTAAGAGTACTTTTTTAGCTAATACTCGATCAAGACTTCAGTGACTTGAGCACCTTGTTTAGCACTTTTAAATTTAAACTTCACTTTCTGATTCAGGTTCAATTTCTGTCCAGCAAGACGGTCATTGAAATAAATAGATTGCTGAGTTTCGTTGTCTCTAATAAACCCATAGTTGGAGTCGTTATTGTAATGGACAACTTTTCCGAAGGAATACTCGTCATGATGATTTGAGGCCATGCTTGGACTCTCCCCTTCTTTCAATTTTATCGCAGGTCTGTCTGAAATATTCCCATGTTCATCAACATAAGCAAACAATTCTTCCAAAGATTTCCCCTTGTCGTTGTTTGTTTTGTTGAATTCTTTTTTCTCAATTTTTTGTTGTTTTTTGAGTAGTTTCTTTTTTTCTCGTTCTTTTTTGTTAAATGTAATTTGGCTTTTGCTCATTCAATATGGATTAAAATAAATGTTCCCGAGGAGGTTACGGACCTTTAGAGCTTCGTTGAAAAGATAAAAATGCGATGTGTTCTAAGGAGATAATTGCAAAGGTACAAAAAATTCTTTAAAAAAGGGATATTGAGCGATCCTGTACCAAGTGATCTTAACCTGGAACCGATTCTTTTCTTAGACTTTAAACACGAATATCCAGTTCATAAATTGTTGTCTAAACCTAGTCGCGTACAATGGCTCCTGATAACAGTCAGTTACCTGAAGCCCATCGATCTTTCGATCATTTTAAACAAGATTTATGTCGATCACAAAATTGAAAAATTCCATAAAACAAAAAGATCATTTGGACGTTATTTTTAAAAAAAACTATGGAAATAAGAAACATCGAAAGGGACGAAAGAGGCAATTTTATTGCAGAAGTTGAAAATAATGAAGCCGGAATTTTAGAGTATACCTGGCAAAACGATCATGAGTTTTCCATTGATCATACAGAAGTCTACGATGAGTATCAGGGAATGAGTGTTGGAAAAAAATTGGTACTGGAGGCTGTTGACTATGCCCGAAAGAATGACGCCAAAATTATCCCAAATTGTCCCTATGCGAAAGCTATATTCGATAAAACAATAGCTTTTCAAGATGTATTGGCATAAAAAAGCCGTTTTATCCTGTCGATAAAACGGCTTTTTATACTGTATTGAGTGGGTTAAATCACGATATTGATTATTTTTCCTTTGACAAAAATAATCTTTTTGATCGCCTTCCCATCTAAATGCCGTTGTACATCAGCATGTGTTCTAATCGTATCTTCTACTGCTTTTTGATCTAAATCAAGCGCTAATGATAGATTGAATTTCATCTTACCATTGAAAGATACCGGATAAGCAAATTCAGATTCAACCAAATATTCTGCTTTGAACACAGGATATGAAGCGTAAGAAAGTGTACCAGCGTCGTTACCCAACAGCGCCCACAACTCTTCCGTAATATGTGGTGCATAAGGCTGAAGAATAATGACGAGCTGTTCCAATATCTGTCTTTTATTACATTTCAACTCGGTCAATTCATTGACACAGATCATAAAGGCTGAAACAGAAGTATTGAATGAGAAACGTTCAATATCATCTTCCACCTTTTTGATAATTTTATGTAAGGCTTTAAACTCTGCTTTGGATGGATCTTCATTGGAAACACTGAAATTACCCTCAGCATCGTGGAACAGTCGCCATACTTTACGTAAGAACTTATAAACCCCTTCAATACCATTTGTATTCCAAGGCTTAGCCTGCTCCAAAGGCCCTAAAAACATTTCGTATAGACGCAATGTATCTGCCCCATAGGATTCGATAATATCATCAGGATTTACCACATTGAATTTGGATTTAGACATTTTCTCCACCTCACTACCACAGATATACTTCCCATTTTCCAATACAAATTCAGCATTTGCAAAATCCGGTCTGAAGTTTTTAAATTTTTCCAAGTCCAGCACATCATTATGAACAATATTCACGTCTACATGTAAAGGAATAGTTTTGTATTCATTTTTTAATCCATAAGACACAAATTGATTTGTACCTCTCCCTTCGTCATCAAGTACACGATACACAAAATTAGAGCGCCCTTGAATCATACCTTGATTAATCAATTTGCGGAATGGCTCTTCCTCATTTTGGTAACCCAAATCTTTCAAGAACTTGTTCCAAAAACGCGAATACAACAAGTGTCCAGTAGCATGCTCAGAACCACCGATATATAAATCTACGGCTTTCCAATAATCCACAGCCTCTTTGGATGCAAAATTACCTTCATTTTTTGGATCCATATACCTAAACCAATACCATGAGGAGCCTGCCCATCCCGGCATCGTACTCAATTCATACTCATATTGATCTTCATATTTCCAATCTTTGGCCCTTCCCAATGGAGGTTCACCCGATTCCGTTGGTAAATATTTATCAACTTCGGGCAATAAGAGCGGTAATTCTTCTTCTTTAATTAAATAAGGTAATCCATTTTTAAAGTAGACAGGCACGGGTTCTCCCCAATAACGCTGACGCCCAAAAATAGCATCACGCATGCGGAAGTTTATTTTCGCTTTACCTAATTTTAATTCTTCCAATTTAGCAATCAAAGCAGGAACCGCCTCTTGGTAAGTCATACCATTGATAAAATCGGAATTGATGTATTTTCCATCTTTATTTGGATCAGCTTCTTCTTCAATATTTTGGGTATCCGAAATAGGAATAATAGGAAGAGTGAAATGTTTAGCAAACACATAGTCACGTTGATCGCCACTAGGAACAGCCATTACAGCACCTGTACCATAACCAGCGAGTACATAATCTGCGATCCAAATCTGTACATCCTGTCCAGAAATTGGATGTTTAGCGTAAGAACCAGTAAAAGCACCAGAGACTGTTTTTGTATCGGCCATACGATCCAATTCAGATTTTTTCGAAGTTTTCTCGATATAGGCGTCTACTTCTGTTTGCTGCTCAGGGGTAGTCAATGCTGCAACCAATTCATGTTCTGGAGCCAAAACGACAAATGAAACACCATATATAGTATCTACACGCGTCGTAAACACTTCAATTGCTGTATTTAATTGTGGTACGGGAAATTTCACCGAGGCACCGACCGATTTTCCGATCCAGTTTCGTTGCATTTCAACCAAAGGTTCTGGCCAATCAATGGTATCCAAACCTTTCAACAAACGATCCGCATAAGCAGTAATACGCATAGACCACTGCATCATCTTCTTTTGCTCCACAGGATAACCACCGCGCTCAGAGACACCGTTGATTACCTCGTCATTCGCTAATACTGTACCTAAAGCAGCACACCAGTTTACAGTACTTTCACGCAAATAGGCAATTCGATATTTCAACAATTCCCGTTGTTGTTTTTCTTCATCAAAAGATTTCCATTCGTTAGCGCTGAACTCCAAGACATCTTCATCTGAAACTGCTGAAATGCCAGTTGAACCACTTACAACAAACCTCGCGATTAACGTTTCGATCGGTTCAGCTTTATCTGATTCCTTATTATACCAAGAATCAAACAATCTCATAAAAATCCATTGTGTCCATTTGTAATATGACGGATCAGAAGTACGTACTTCTCTACTCCAATCATAAGAGAACCCAATGTTATCCATTTGCTCACGATATCGATTGATATTTACCTCAGTCGTCACTGCAGGATGCTGACCAGTTTGAATGGCATATTGCTCTGCTGGAAGTCCAAAAGAATCATATCCCATCGGATGCAATACATTGAAACCTTTCAAACGTTTATATCTTGAAAAGATGTCCGAAGCAATATATCCCAGCGGGTGACCAACGTGCAGCCCCGCTCCGGAAGGATAAGGAAACATATCCAATACATAGTATTTTGGCTTTTGATGCGTATCGGACGTTTTATACGTTTGATGATCCGCCCAAAACTTTTGCCACTTTTTCTCTAATGATTTGTGATTATACTCCATTTTTATTCGTAAGGAATTTTTATGACTTGCGAAATTACGATTTTAATACTGAAATGTGATAAAAGTTTTGTAGTTTGAACAATAAATTATAGTATTGAAAAGTTAATTAAACATAGGAAGAAAACAGCCTTCGAATTGATTTTTATCAAAGTAATTACAAGATTAATTCGAAATCTTCCACTCAAATAGTTACTTTCGCAAATAAATTTTTGCTTATTATGTCAGAATACGAATTAAGCACACAAAAAAGAAAAACAAAATCTGTATATGTATCTACGGTTATCAGTATCGCTCTTGTGTTGTTGGTAACAGGTATGTTGGGATTACTCTTGGTGCACGCTAAAAATCTTTCGAAATACGTTAAGGAAAATATCGTCTTAAATGTCATCGTAAATGATGGCACAAGTGAAGGTGATGTCCTTTCTCTACAAAAAGACCTTGAAAAAGATCCCTACGTGCTTCGCACCGAATATATCAGTAAGGAATTGGCTGCAAAAAACTTGAAAGAAGATCTTGGTGAAGATTTCGTGCAATATTTGGGACATAATCCACTTCTACCTTCTTTGGATGTCTACATGAAAGAGAATTATGCCAATACAGATAGCATTAAAACTTTTATTGAAAAGATCTCCAAAAACAATAAAATTAAAGAAGTTGTATACCAAGAGTCATTAATTGACATGGTCAACAAAAACGTACGCATCATCGGCATGATTGTTCTTGCTTTTGCGGTTATCCTATTGATTATCGCCGTAGCTTTAATCAACAATACGATACGTCTTGCGATCTATTCACAACGTTTCTTAATCAAAAGTATGCAATTGATTGGGGCTACTAAAAACTTTATTCGTAAACCATTTATAACGTATGGCATCATTCATGGTTTACTGGGATCTTTGATCGCGATTTTACTCCTTATTTTAACGCTGAAATTTGCACAACAGCAAATACCAGAACTTGTCTTTTTACGCAACTGGTTCGAATTTGCGGTGATCTTTTTAGGGGTAATTCTGATTGGAATTCTCATTTCGGGACTTAGCACCTATTTCGCAGTAACAAAATATTTAAAGGCACAATCTAACGATTTATACAGATAAAAATGGCTCAAATAAAGAAATCTACTGAATCAGTCAACAAAGGTTCATTTGTATTCTCCAAAGTAAACTACCAACTGTTCATAGCGAGTTTAGCTATTGTAATCATAGGCTTTACATTGATGTCTGGTGAAACTGATATCTATAGTTTTACCAAGATTACCTTGGCCCCTATTGTTGTTGTTCTTGGGTTTGCGATAGGATTTGCGGCAATACTATATCGTCCCAAAAACAAATCAAATTAAAGCATAATCTTATCTTAAACAGATGTCTATTATTGAAGCTATCATCCTTGCTATCATTGAAGGATTAACGGAGTTTTTGCCTGTATCTTCGACAGGTCATATGATCATTGCTACTGCCTTAATGGGGATTCAACCATCGGCATTTGTCAAATTATTTACGATTGTCATCCAGTTAGGAACGATATTATCCGTGCTGGTACTATACTACAAACGTTTTTTCAAAACGCTATCATTTTACTACAAACTGGTCATTGCAGCTATTCCTGCCTCTATATTGGGTTTGCTATTCAACGATTATATTGATGCATTATTAGAGAGTCCTTTAATGGTCGCAGTGATGTTGGTGGTCGGCGGCGTAGTTCTACTTTTCGTTGACAAGTGGTTTAACAAACCAACTATTGAAGATTCAGACAAGGTTTCCTACAAACAAGCTTTTATGATTGGGGTATACCAATGTCTTGCATTAATCCCGGGTACCTCAAGATCTGCAAGTACAATTATTGGCGGTATGGCTGAGAAACTAACCCGTAAAGCTGCTGCAGAATTTTCCTTTTTCCTTGCTTTGCCTATGATGTTTGGTGCTTCTGCAGTAAAGCTTTTAAAGTTTTTTAAAGAAGGTAACACCTTCACAGGAGAAGAAATTAATTTGCTTATTATTGGAAATCTAATTGGTTTCGTTGTTGCAATTGTAGCCATTAAGTCTTTTATTGGCTTTTTGACCAAATATGGTTTTAAAGCATTTGGTTGGTACCGAATCATCGTTGGTGTTATTATTCTTGCCCTTCTACTTTCGGGCCATAGTTTACAAATTATCTAAAATCTTCGGATGGAAAATATAGAGGTTAGTGAAAATTCAGCGAAGTTCAACTTTGCTGAAGGAGAAATGTTGTTGATCGATAAACCTTTAACATGGACAAGTTTTGATGTTGTTGGTAAAGTTAGAAACTCAATCAAACCGTTAAAATTAAAAGTCGGTCATGCAGGAACTCTAGATCCACTGGCAACAGGTCTACTGATTGTATGTACCGGAAAACTAACAAAGAAAATAGACAGCTACCAAGCTGAAGACAAAGAATATACAGGTTCGATCACATTAGGAGCGACAACGCCTTCTTACGATCTGGAAACAGAAATTGACCAAACCTTTCCAATCGACCACATTACAGAGGAAATGATCTTCGAAGCAGCAAAATCCTTTGAAGGCGATATTCAGCAATTTCCTCCAGCCCATTCAGCCATAAAAATTAATGGTGAACGCGTGTATGAAAAGGCCCGTCGTGGCGAAGAGGTTGAAATAAAATCCCGCCAGGTACGCATCAATAGCTTTCTCATTGAAAAGATCGAGCTTCCTAATGTGTATTTTCGCATATCCTGCTCAAAAGGAACCTACATTAGATCACTGGCCTATGACTTTGGAAAATTCTTACAGAGTGGATCACATCTGAGTTCTTTGAGACGCACCAAAAGTGGAGATTATTCGGTAGAAAATGCCTGGAATCTAGAACAACTTATCGCCGAAATAAAACGTCATAAAGAAATCATTAAATAACTTTACCCTCCTATTTTATTGATTCTTTATCTTATTTTTGCAAAAACTCCTATAAATGAAAATCTACAGAAGTTTAGATGATTTCTCACCAGTTGAAAATGCAGTTGTGACCATCGGTACTTTCGATGGCGTTCATATTGGCCATCAAAAAATATTGGCTCACTTAAAGGAAGCAGCTCATAAAATTAATGGTGAGACAATTTTGCTTACTTTTTTTCCACATCCACGATTGATTATCAATCCAGATGATGATAGTTTACGCCTAATCAACGATATCGAAGAAAAGGTCAGTCAATTAAGCAAAGTGGGAATTGACCACTTAATTATCATTCCTTTTTCCCGTGATTTCTCCAATCAGACTCCAGAAGAATACATTAGTAATGTTCTTGTAGGAAAATTGGGTACAAAAAAGATTGTGATAGGCTATGATCATCACTTTGGAAAAGATCGAAAGGGTTCTATGGGCGATTTAGAGCAGTTTGCATCTATATTTGACTACAGTGTTGACGAAATTCCAGAGCAGGATATCAATGATATTGCTGTATCCTCCACACGAGTCCGTGAAGCGCTTATAAAAGGCGATATAAGAACGGCTAATCTCTATTTAGGCTATCCTTTCGAATTAACGGGAACTGTTATTAGAGGCGACCAAATTGGGCGTACAATCGGATTTCCAACAGCAAACCTCCAGGTTCACGAACCTCATAAACTGATACCAGCCTATGGTATTTATGCTGTTGAGGTATATATCTATAATCATATCCAAAACATCACTACAGGGGAGTATAAAGAGGAAAGTCCGGTTTCAATTGCAAAAGGTATGGGCTATATAGGGACCAGACCCACTGTTGATGGGATGAATCGTGCTATTGAAATCAGCCTATTCGATTTCGATCAGGATATTTACGGCAAGACACTACGTGTCAAGTTCCTTCATTTTATCCGACATGATGAACGGTTTGACTCGCTTGAAGAAATGAAAGCTCAGATCAAAGCAGACGAAGTCGAAATCAGAAGTCTTATTGGTTAGAACAAGTCTGTTAGCTATAAAATAAAAAAGCGGAAATTCCCGCTTTTTTATTTTATAGCTATTTTTTCTCTTCCTTGCAAAAGAAGATATTATTTAATAAACGCCTCGATACCCAATCTGTAGCTATCCAGACCAAAACCACAGATCACCCCTTTACAATTCTTTGCCAGGAACGAGTGATGGCGAAATTCCTCTCTTTGATGAACATTGCTTATGTGAACTTCAATAACGGGTGTTGTGACTGCCGCAATTGCATCTCCAATAGCAACAGATGTATGCGTATACGCTCCAGCATTCAACACAATTCCATCAAATTCAAAACCAACTTCGTGGATCTTATCGATTAACCCTCCTTCTGAATTGCTTTGAAAATAGTGCAATTTTACCATTTCAAACTGTTGTTTAAGCTCTTCAAAGTAGCTAAGAAAGTCCTGGCTACCATAAATCGATTTCTCCCTTACACCCAACAAATTCAAATTTGGGCCATTCAGTATGAGGATTTTTTTCATTGAAATATAATTATTTTTGTGCTAGTCCATTGGCTAACTGAGCGAACCCATGCCATGTTTGTTTAAATAGATCGTTTTTAAGCCGTAATAAATCATAAGAAGGGATCGTCGACCATCGGATATTTTATTCTGGCTCTATCAAAGTTGTCTTCCTTATCTTGTCAATTTGTCGTGAGACCTCGTTTAAAAAACAAACTATATTGGTTTTTGCAGCGTTTATGGCCAAATCAATATAGTTTGTCTTATTTCAACTATAGATCAGTTTATAAAAATTTCTATAAATCGTTATAAATTGCTCGGAAACTTGAACGAAGTCCAAATGACACAACACCAGACTTATTGACTACAGGTGTTTCGTATTGTGCTTTTGCGTAACGTTGGGTATAACCAAGTTCTAAACGAAGGTTATACTTGGGATTAAGCACATAGGCAGCCTTAGCATCTGCATAATAGATATTATTCTTTATACCTTGTGCGATATGGTTTCCATACATGTTTGGTATTGTATTATAGGATTGGAAGATGTTACCGCCCATATTGCTTCCATCAGGTAGATCCAGCCCATTCTGTGTGAACATACCCTGTAGCGAAAAGTCCCATCGATCCCAGGCATAATTCACAAGACCGACAAGCTCTCTAAAGTTTGCCCCTTTCGGATGCGCCAATGGTTCGGCATTGTTGCTATAGTTTGAATATGATTTAAAGTGTGCGTAAGTATATGGTCTGGCTGTATTATACTCGGCTAAAAAGTTTAGGTTTTTCACACCAAACATATCATATCCCCTGACACCAAGTTGTGCTCCCCATTTGTTGTGCGCATATCCATTCCCAGCAAAGAACTCTTTCGCTGTAAATTCACCCAACAAAAACTGACCATACGCAGTCAAACGATATGGAAGCTTGTATTTGGAAGTCAATCCCAAAAACATCTTATCCGGAGAGGAACGATTATTGCTTTCAACAGGACGAATAAAGATAATTGGACTAATATAACTGAAATCAAAGCCTCTTTTACCTGCTTCATCTTGCGCAGCCCAAACGACAGATTGAAAAAATCCTATCGATAACTTATTGGTCACATTCCAATCCAAATATTGGAAAGCACCCCATTTTTTCCCGTCTCCTAAACGTGTATTATTCTGCCCTTCCATTGGAGTTGTACCCGTTAAATCTTGCCTAGGATGCGTCGGATCATTCATATAAGCCCAGATCGAAGTATATTGAACATTTCCTATCGTTCCGGTCAATTTCAGATGCGCATAATTTGAAGAAAAATCAGATAGAAGCATCGATCTATAGCCGTCCCCGATAAAGTTTTTGTCGTAAGCCAAAGTTGCCTGAATATACTTATGCGCGTCATAGGTCATACTGGCTGTCGCATACATCCAGTCCATTTTATTGTTGGACTGAAATTTATTTGTTCCTTGGCCAGGAACAACTTTATGCTCCACAATATAATCATCTAGGTATTTCGGAAAGACCGCCTGACTTTCAAATGCGGAAGTATTGAATGTAAATTTGTTTCCTACGTTCAATCCCACCTGAAATCCTCTACCATTCATCCATGTTCGACGTTTGTCACCTAGCATGTCCTTTCCAATATAAAGATCCGGTAAAAAATCAGCATAGAATGTGTAGTCGTCTTTTTCAACCTGTACAAGATGCTCATTAAAAATCTTACGCATAAACCAATTGGACGAAGAAACGGGTTTATTGGATTGGATTGAATCAAACTTGGCTAACAATAAAGAGTCTTTTATGACGAATGGTTTGGCAGAAGTATGCATTCTCGTTTCAGTGGAATAAACCGCATCGTTCATTTTTTGATAAAAATGATACGAATAAGGTTGACTCTTAACCTGGGCAAAACCTCCGCAGGAAATACCTACTCCAATGCCTGCCAGCACAATTCGGAGTAAATTATTATTTTTTGTTATATTAAGCCTCATAAAATTATTTCAAAGATTATTTTCTAGCAAATTGCATTCCTAAACGCAAATTAACCGAATAAAATTGACTTTATTCATATGCTCATTCAGTTTTATCATGCTAAATCGTATTTGCTATTCCTTTTATTCAAAAATATTTATATCTTGCATTTCAGTAAATAACCTTATATCATAATAAATAGTCCTAATAAGCATGAAACGCAGAACATTTATCCAAAACGCAACCCTGTTAACAGCGGGTGCACTTACAAGCAAATTTTCATTTGCTCAGGAACATTCTTTTCCCACTGTTCGGACAGGTAAAGAGAAAAGACTTTTCTCGAGCAAGGTAATCGAAGATGCAATTGTAGAATTTCAGAAAAATGTTAAAAATAAGGAACTGGCTTGGTTATTTAACAACTGCTTTCCTAATACCCTAGATACTACCGTATTTCCCTATGTCCAAAACGGAAGAAATTATACTTATGTAATTACAGGGGATATTGATGCCATGTGGTTGCGTGACAGCAGTGCGCAGGTATGGCCGTACCTCCCTTTTATGAAAAAGGACAAAAAACTACAAGATCTTATTGTTGGCTTAATCCAAAAACAGAGTAAATGCATCAATATTGATCCCTATGCCAATGCATTTTATAACGATCCAACAAAAAAAGGCGAATGGTTCAGTGATCACACAAACATGAAACCTGGAATTCATGAACGAAAGTGGGAAATCGATTCATTGTGTTATCCAATTCGATTAGCTTATCATTATTGGAAAGAAACAAATGACAGCAGTCCATTTAATGAAGAATGGCTAGAAGCACAACATAAAATATATCAGACTTTCGTTGAGCAACAACGTAAAGATAGTCTAGGCCCATATAAATTTGAGCGAACAACCTCCAGAGGATCCGACACATTACAGGTAGATGGCTACGGATATCCTGTAAATCCAGTTGGTTTGATCTGCTCTAGTTTTCGACCGTCGGATGATTCTACAATCTTCTCATTTTTGATTCCGTCCAACTTATTTGCGATTGTTAGCCTTAGACAGTCTGCCGAAATCTTGAAAAAGGTTAAAAATGAACACGAACTCGCAGCCAAAATGGAAGCGCTAGCCAATGAGGTCGAAACAGCAGTCAATACATATGGTATCATCGACCATCCGACACTAGGCCGGATATATGCCTTTGAAGTAGACGGTTTTTCAAGCCATCTTATGATGGATGATGCAAATATCCCTAGTTTATTGGCCTTACCTTATTTAGGAGCTGTAGATCTAAATAACGAAGTTTATCAACGTACACGTAACTTTGTTTTGTCTGATAAAAATCCGTTCTTTTTTAAGGGAACGGCAGCAGAAGGCATTGGTGGACCACACATAGGAAGAGATATGATCTGGCCGATGTCCATTATTATGCGAGCACAAACTTCGACAAATGATGATGAGATTCGCAATTGCATCAAAACGCTGGTCAATACGCATGGTGGAACCGGATTTATGCATGAGTCTTTTCATAAAAACGATCCTAAAAAATTCACAAGACATTGGTTTGCTTGGACAAATACATTATTTGGCGAATTAATTTGGAAAATATACAAAGAGAAACCATCTTTGCTTCAATAAATCTGAAACTTGTAACACAATGTTATAAGTGAAAGAACTTATAACATTGTGTTATGGATAATTTATCAAAATCAGGTCCGATTGGCATTTTTGACTCCGGTTACGGAGGACTCTCCGTATTCAAGGAAATTCAACAACTTTTACCTCAATACGATTATATCTATTTAGGCGATAACGCCCGTGTTCCATACGGTACAAGATCCTTTGAGACCGTTTATAATTACACCAAACAATGTGTTTTTAAATTATTTGACCTGGGCTGTAATCTCGTTATTCTCGCATGTAATACGGCTTCTGCAAAAGCATTAAGGACTATTCAACAACATGATCTTCCCCCAGGAAAAAAAGTCCTTGGCGTCATCAGACCCACAACCGAAATCGTACACAATTTTACGAAAACTAACAAGATCGGTATTTTAGCCACTACAGGAACGGTAAAATCTGAATCCTATAAAATAGAAATACACAAATTCAATCCAGAAATTGAGGTTTTTCAGCACGACTGCCCTTTTTGGGTTCCTTTAGTTGAAAACAATGAAATCAATACAGAAGGCGCACATTACTTTGTAGAAAAAGATTTACGGGAACTTTTACAGCAATCCAATCAGATAGACACCATTGTACTTGCCTGCACTCATTATCCTTTATTGCTACCCGTAATCCAAAAATATACACCAAGTAATATAAAGATCATCTCACAGGGACCTATTGTTGCCAATAGCTTAAAAGAATATCTTGATAGACACCGGGAAATTGAAACAATTTGTTCTCAAAATGGCCAACTGGCCTTTTATACAACAGACGATCCACGGGACTTTGAAAACAAAGCAAAAATATTTTTTGGACAGCCGATAGCCGCAAGCCATATCAGTGTTTAGAAAATAAAAGGCAATAATTTTTAAAACTTTTACTTCCCAATTTTCGTTATTCTGATAAAAGGCGAGTAAAATGAAAAAGAACTTTATAACCATTGCTTATAATCAGGATACACAGCATTGCGAATCCAAAGAGTTTTCAAACATACAGGAAAGTGCAGATTATTTTAAGACTTTCGAGACCTCTGCACAACCCAACTACGTTCCCGTGTGTATTTACAATTTAAACACAAACACCATTCTAGATATAAGTGATTATTATATAAACAACGATATTGAGCTCCACCGAATCGTAAGAAACTGTCTGGCGGGAAAATAACTCCTTTAATACTTAAAAACGAATTAGCGGACTAGCATACCCTTTCTTATTAGTATGCGTTATATATTTATATTATTACATTCTGAAAAATAATATTTCATTAATTTTTAATATCTTCAAGCAGATAATCAGACCAAAAACAAGTCACAGATAATGAAAACCAAACTGACAATAAGCCTCTTAACAGTATCTTTAGGATTAACTGCATGTAATTCAAACCATGCGAATTCAAATTCAAGTTCGGATAGCAGTGCAAATTCTACAACTGATACAACAAGTTACCACCCAGTAGAAACACAAAAGGCAAACACGAATTATAAACCAGCATTTGCTGGACAAACCAGAATTAAAGGAGCAAAGACGAGCACACCGTTCGAAGGTAAAGTAATTGCCGAGGGATTAAAATCTCCTTGGGGTATCACTGCGCTACCAGATGGCCGATTATTAATTTCAGAAAAAGAGGGTGATTTTCGCATTGCAACCGCAGACGGTAAATTAAGTGAACCAATTAAAGGTTTACCTCCAGTAAATAGCAGCGGCCAAGGAGGGCTTTTAGGATTACGTCTTGACCCAAATTTTGAATCAAATCGGATGATGTACTGGGTTTTCTCGGACAATACGGCTGTGGGAACTTTGACGGCAGTTGCAAAAGGAAAACTGTCGGCAGACGAGAAATCAATAGAAGGTGCTAAAGTGATCTATCAGGCAACTCCGGCACATAAGGGGAATCTGCATTATGGCGGCCGTATCATCTTCGATAAAGAAGGAAATATTATTCTGAGTACTGGTGAAAGATCAGATTTGGTTACTAGACCACTGGCACAAGACCTGAATGCAGCATTGGGCAAGATCCTGCGCATCACTACAGATGGACAGCCTGCACCTGGCAATCCATTTATAGGTAAGCCGAATGTCCGTCCCGAAATTTACAGCTATGGACATCGCAATCCACAAGGACTCGTACTACATCCAGAAACAGGTGATCTTTGGGAAACTGAATTTGGCCCTCGGGGTGGCGATGAGCTGAATAGAATACAAGCAGGCAAAAACTATGGGTGGCCAACAATTACATATGGTATAGAATATAAAGGAGATAAAGTTGGTGAAGGCATACAGCAAAAAGACGGTTTAGAACAGCCTGTTTATTATTGGGACCCTGTCCTCTCCCCTAGCGGAATTACTTTCTATACCGGACAAAATATTCCCGAATGGAAGAATAATCTTTTTATTTGTGGTTTGAGCAGCATGCACATTGCCAGAATTATACTGAAGGATAACAAAGTGGTTGGAGAAGAACGTCTACTAGGCAGTGAAGGACAACGATTTAGAGATATCACGCAGGGAAAAGACGGCGCGCTGTACGCTATCACAGATATCGGAAAATTATATAAAATTGATAAAAAATAAATATTTCGATTCGACGCAGCCCCTCTCAAATGGGCTGCGTTTTATTTTGACCTAGTGCTAAAAAACACATTTTCAATTATTTTTTATTGACCTTATTTGCTATATTTCTTTTTGAACATGACAACCACTCTAGTTTGGCTCGATTATTGATCATCTATTAGCGAATCAATAAATTATTATATGGTAAAAAAAGAAAAAATGAAAAAATTATTAGAAATTAATCCCTTGTCATTCTATATGACCAACTGGGGATTCGTAAACAACACCACCCCAAAAAGAACGCGCAAAACCTGCCAACCTTCTCCCAAAAATTAAGCGTTCTTGCTTAAACAATTCAATTAAAATTTATTAAAATCATCTGCTGATATCCTCCATACGGATATTAAGTAAGAGATTTATTTCTTTTACTAGATCCGTATGGAAGGGCATTAAGCTATGCAAAAAAATAGGCCAATGCGATTACGATGATAATACAAGCAATCATAATGTATTTATTCAATTGGCTATTTTTTTCTCCTTCGTCACTTTTGTAGTGATAATCTCGTTTGTTGGGCAAATTCATAAGCTTGTTTTTATTCATGATGAAGTTACGGACTTTTTTCCATATTATTCGTGATGATAAGGCTCTCCCTTCATGATAGAAAATGCACGATAAAGCTGCTCTGTAAAAAACAAACGAATCATTTGATGCGAAAATGTCATCTTGGACAATGAAATTTTTGAATTTGCGCGATCATAAATTTTTTGGTCAAACCCATAGGGGCCGCCAATAATAAATACCATATGCTGAACACTTTGCACCATCATTTTTTCCAGATAAGCAGAAAACTCCAAGGAGCGAAACTCTTTTCCATGTTCATCCAGCAGAACGACTAAATCTTGAGGCTGTAATTGTTTTAGAATCAAAAGAGCCTCCTTATCTTTCTGCTGCTCAGCAGAAAGATTCTTGACATTTTTGATGTCCGGTATCACCATGATATTAAAGTTCACATAAAACTTTAATCGTTTAATATACTTGTCAATACCCTCTATCAGGTACTTGTCATCTGTCTTACCTATACAAAGTAGCGTTATCTTCATCTAAACATTTTATAAGTTTTTGTTATGAATAGCACAATAGAAGCCGGCTTTCTCGATCCAAAATAATGGCTTTTTTCTTCTTCCCGGGTATTGTCAAAAGCTGCTCATAAACTTTTATCCAAGAGCTGCTACGCTAATAAATAGCGCATACATACAGTTGAGCAAAGTTCTGATTTTATTTAAAATAAACACAATCAAAAGGACAAAAAAACATTAACCTCATTTATTCGTTTAGTTATAAAACATTTATTTTCTCGTACACGCTTAAAACATCACGCTGAAAATGGATAATAACCTCGTTTTAAGAGCATCGATCAGATCAAATTGTTGTATATAACAATGTTATTTCAACATTTCCAACACGCAGAAATAAAGCTGCTGCGTTCGTTGTCTAAAAAGATGTGAAACTGTACGTGCTCATTTGGATTATAATAACATGGAAATGCAAACAAATTAAGTATACACATGAAAATAATAAAATCAATTATTCTTATTGCCTTTGGCTTATTAGCACATGAAACCTACGCTCAGACAACCGCGGTAGACAGTACGAAAACCTGGATTATCAAAGGAGAAAACACCTTTCTGATCAACCAAAGTTCATTTTCCAATTGGGCTGCAGGTGGGGTAAATTCATTTTCCGGCAACCTAACTCTTAATTACGACTTTAATTATAAGAAAGGCAAATGGTCATGGGACAACAAAGTTCTGGCAGCTTATGGGCTGACATTTCAAAAAGAATCGGACTGGCGCAAAAATGATGACCGATTAGTTTTAAATAGCTTGTTGGGACATCAGGCATCTCAATATTGGCTTTATACCTTTTTTCTAAACTTTAACACACAATTTGCTGACGGTTATGATTACACGGCTTCACCCAAAAAAAGGATATCCAGGTTTTTAGCTCCGGCATACCTGAGCTTCGGTCCGGGGTTTGCGTACAAACGATCGGACAATCTCAGATTTAATCTTTCACCTGCGGCTGTGCGGTTTGTATTCGTAAGTGATACACTCCTTTCCACACGATATGGACTAAATCCGAACAGCAAGTCCCGCACTGAATTCGGTGCATCATTTGATGCTTATTATAAAGTAAATTTAATGGAGAACATTTCATTTGAAAATATACTAAAACTCTATTCAAACTATTTAGATAAACCTCAAAATGTAGATATAGACTATACGGCCAATCTTTTTATGAAGGTAAACAAGTTTATCACCGTAAACGCAGGTGTACAGATGATCTACGATGACAATACTGCTATTCCGATTATTAAAGATGATGTTGAAGTTGGAAAGAGAAATTCTGCTCTACAAATTAGGCAAATTGTTGGTGCAGGTGTGACCTACAAATTTTAAAGATCAAAAAAGGCAACATACAAAAAGTAAAGATCAAACACTGGTTATATACAGAACCCTCATGACTTCGCAGCCACCAACGGCAATGAAATCGAACTGAATGTCTTTTCTATCCAATAATATCTAAACATTTTCATAAAAAAAAACCGAATTTAAATCATTCGGTTTTTTCTATTATTTAGGAATACTTATGTAAAATTAATCACTAAAATGGCGCATCATCAGGCATGTCGTTCATTCGGGATGGCATAGTAATCCCCCCACTGAAGCCCCCAGCACTAAAATCATCAGCAAAGTTTGGTGACGGATTCAATGCCGAAGCAGAAAATGTAGCCGGTGCATCACCGAATCCATCTCCACCACCCATACCCGAAAACTCATCTTCTAAATCCACAAACTTCACAAATTTACCCACAAAGCGAAGTGGAACAATTCCGGTCTCACCATTACGGTGTTTTGCAATAATAACTTCACCGACACCGGCAGTAGGACGTCCCTCTTCATCTTCTGTCAAACCATAATATTCGGGTCTATATAAGAAAAGAACCATATCCGCATCCTGCTCAATAGAACCAGACTCCCGTAAATCGGACAACATAGGGCGCTTACTGTTTCCTGGCCTCGACTCTACTGCACGACTCAACTGCGACAATGCAAGCACAGGAATATTTAACTCTTTGGCAACAGATTTCAAAGCACGGGAAATACTACCGATCTCTTGTTCACGGTTCCCCCCACCTTTACCGTCTGCTTTTCCATGCATTAACTGCAAGTAATCGACGATCACCATTTGGATATCGTATTGTGCCTTTAAGCGCCTACATTTAGCTCTAAATTCGAACACGTTCAACGCCGGCGTATCATCAATAATAATAGGTGCATCGGTTAAACGACCAATCCGCGAATGTAATTGTTGCCATTCATGATCAGCAAGATTTCCTTTTTTCAATTTCTCTTGCTCAATTTCTGTTTCACCAGCGATTAGACGATTGACAAGCTGAACGGATGACATCTCCAGCGAGAATACGGCGACTGCTTTACCGTGTTCCACAGCGGCATTACGCGCAACAGAAAGTACGAATGCCGTCTTTCCCATCGCTGGACGTGCTGCAATAATAACAAGATCGGAAGGCTGCCAACCTGAAGTCATACGATCCAAGGCTGTTAAACCCGAAGGCACACCTGTCAGACCATCTGTACGGTCACGTAGCATTTCAAGATTAGAAATTGCCTCACGCATAATATCATCCATCTTTCGTGAATCTCTCCGCAAGTTATTCTGCGCGATATCAAACAAGCTTTTTTCGGCATGATCCAAAAGATCGAAGATATCTGACGTTTCATCGTATGAGCTATTAATAATTTCCGTAGAAACTTTAATAAGCTCACGCTGAATATATTTCTGCGAAATAATACGTGCATGATACTCAATATTAGCTGCAGAAACCACGCGATCTGTCAATTGCGTAATATAATAGGCACCACCGACCATTTCAAGAGCCCCCATGCGTCTAAGCTCAGAGGTAACGGTTAATATATCAATTGGAGAAGTCTTTTGAAAAAGGCCAAAAATCGCTTCAAAAATCTTTTGATGTGATTCTTTGTAAAACGATTCTGGTTTTAGAATATCAATAATTTCACTCAGCGCATTTTTCTCCAGCATCAAAGCCCCCAAAACAGCTTCCTCAAGATCCACTGCCTGCGGCGGAAGTTTGCCCAAACCGCTCACCAAATTATTTAATTTGGTACGACGTTCGCCATAATTACCCCGTTTGTTGTTATCCGTGTTATTCGCTTCAAAATTACTGTCGTTCATCATGATATTATATCAGAAATATAGCTTTGCTATCCTTATAAATTGAGATAGGATAACAAATGTATAAAAAATAAAATTCACCGCCATGCGGAGTTACACACAGAGAAATTCAACGATCACACCCGAAACCTCAAAAAGCTTTGAAGGACACAGATTTACATAGCGAGTTTTCAACACTTGCTGTTGAAAAGATGTTGAAAATAAAAATTCATCACTTAAAATCAGCACATTAAAAAATGTTAATAACTTAAGCCATTGTGAATAAGCAAAATGGTAAAAAGTAATTCAATGCCCTCCACTATCGTCAAAACAAACTGACTTTCATATGAAAACAAATCCCTTTTTTAGCACTAAAAAATATTCATATATTGTATCTTTGTAACTATGACGCACGACTCCTCAACATTAAAACCCTATAAAGATACCAACGATGGGAAGAAGAAACAGGTAGCAGATATGTTTGACAATATCTCTCATTCCTATGATTTTTTGAACCATTTCATGTCTTTGGGTATTGACATTATATGGCGCAAAAAAGCCATCAACGCCTTAAAGTCCATAAAACCGCAACTGATGTTGGATGTAGCGACGGGAACTGGTGATTTTGCATTGGAATCAATTAAAATCTTGAATCCCAAAAAGATTATTGGTGTCGATATCTCCCAAGGAATGCTTGAAGTCGCTAAGAAAAAAATTGCGAGCAAGGGATTAGCGAATCAATTTGAAGTTCAGTTAGGAGACTCTGAGAGGCTTCAATTCGAAGATAATACGTTCGATGCTGTTACCGTAGCATTTGGTGTCCGTAACTTTGAAAACTTGGAGAAAGGCCTATCAGACATATACCGCGTATTAAAACCTGGTGGGAAAGCTGTTATTTTAGAATTTTCGAATCCAAAGAAATTCCCCATTAAACAGCTTTATAATTTTTATTTCAAGTTTATTACACCAACCATTGGAAAATTCTTTTCAAAGGATTCCAGTGCATATGAGTACTTACCAGAATCTGTTGCTCAATTTCCGGACGGCCAAAAGTTCGTTGCCATAAACAAAAAAGCTGGTTTTAATGAAACTATTGTTCGACCGCAAACATTTGGCATCTGTACAATCTATATTGCTACAAAATAGTACCATCTAAGATCTGGTTTTGAGTCCAATCGGATTAATTTTTAATATTAACGAGTTACAATATATGACTAAAACAGTTTTTATTACAGGAGCAAGTTCAGGAATTGGTCAGGCTTGTGCCGAAGTTTTAGCGAAAGAGGGTTACAATCTTTTACTTTGCGCGCGTAGGTTAAACCGTTTGGAAGCATTAAAAGATACGCTGCTAGCGGCCTACCCGACTATTCAGATCCATATTTTTGAGCTTGATGTTCGAGATGCAGAACAAGTTGCACATCAAATTAATGGTCTACCTCCAGCGTGGAAAAAAATAAATATTCTAATCAACAATGCTGGGCTGAGCCAAGGATTGGATCCTATTCAAGATGGTGATATCGGAGATTGGGACAGAATGATTGATACGAATGTAAAAGGTCTCCTATATGTGAGCAAATCTGTGATACCACTTATGGATACCGAAAACGGTGCTCATATTGTTAATTTAGGATCCATTGCGGGGAAAGAGGTTTATCCGAATGGAAATGTATACTGTGCGACAAAACACGCTGTTGATGCGTTGACTAAAGCGATGCGCATAGATTTGCTCGCTCAGGGTATTAAAGTAACGTCTATCGACCCAGGAATGGTAGAGACTGAGTTTTCAGAAGTTCGTTTTCATGGAGATCGAGAAAGAGCTAAAAATGTTTACAATGGTGTACAACCCCTAACTGGGAAAGATATTGCAGAAACGATCCTTTTCGTCATTACCAGACCAGCACATGTTAATATCAACGATCTCTTAATAATGCCTACAGCGCAAGCGACAGGCACAATTGTCAATCGAAAATAATTTCAATATCATGTCATTAGAAATACAAATAAATCAAGACATTAAGGCGGCAATGATCGCAAAAGACACGGCAAAATTACGTGGTTTACGCGCGATTAAAGCAGCTATTCTCTTAGCGAAAACCGAAAAAGGTCATGCGGAAGATCTTAACCAAGAGGCGGAGATTAAAGTTTTACAAAAACTTGTAAAACAACGTCGCGAATCTGCTGAAATTTATAAGACTCAAAACCGTGAAGATCTCTATGAAATTGAAGTCGAGGAAGAAAAAGTCATTGAGGCTTATCTGCCCAAACAGTTAAGTAAAGAAGAAGTTGAGACCGTCGTCAAAGCAATTATCGCTGAAACTGGGGCTTCTTCCATTAAAGATATGGGTAAAGTAATGGGAGCCACAAATCAAAAGCTTGCTGGACAAGCAGATGGAAAAACCATCTCTGAAGTTGTTAAAAGTCTTCTCGCATAAAACTCTTAAATCAATAGAGTCAAATTAAATTGGATATGTCTTTCCAGCCATATCGATTACATAATTTGACTCTATTTTTATTTCAATTATGGCTTTTCAGTGGAATCTAAAGAGTTTTGACGAACTCAACACGAAAGAATTATATCGTATTTTAAAGTTTCGAATGGAAGTGTTTGTTTTGGAGCAGGAATGTTTATATCCTGAATTGGACGATAAAGATTTTGCTTGTCTACATCTGTGGACAGAACAAGATGATCGTATTATAGCATACACGAGATTAGTTCCTCCTGGCCTTTCCTACCCACAAGCTTCGATTGGTCGGGTTATCGTCGCCGAGGAAGCTCGTGGAACTGGTCTGAGTAAACAATTAATGATTCATTCCATCGAATCTCTCTATAAAGAATTTGGTGAGGGTGAGATACAGATAGGTGCGCAATTTCATTTAAAATCCTTTTATGAAAAATTAGGGTTTAAACAAATCTCCGAGCCCTACCCTGATTATGGAATCCTTCATATTGATATGATTAAACCCGCAATTTAGTAAATTTAGGCATGCAAAACGTTGTCATCATCACAGCCGCTCTATTTGGCGGCCTCGCTATTATCCTAGGTGCATTTGGAGCCCATGCATTCAAAAAAATCCTATCAGCTGAAAAACTGGAATCCTTTGAGGTCGGCGTTCGATATCAAATGTATGCTGCTCTAACCCTATTGATTCTAGGATTCAATTTCCACTTTGAGCTTCAGTCTGAACGAGTCGCATTTTATCTGATCACACTAGGAACTATTTTATTCTCTGTAAGCATATATTTTCTATCGTTTGCAGAATACTGGAAAAAGAATCTAAAGTTTCTTGGCCCAATTACTCCGCTTGGCGGATTACTTATGATCGCAGGCTGGGTTGCTATTATCATTCGTTTTTTGTAGATTTGAACTAAATATGGCAATGATGTCTGCCTTGAACCGCCCTAATAAGCTGATGACGTCTACTATTTTAGTATAAAACAACAATTTTATATAAAGTGTAGACTTATGGCTATAACACATTCAAATCAAAGCAATCTTCATTTTTTTCTTAAATGGCTTATCTCCTGTAGTGCGATAGGTTTCATCGTAGGATCTATTTGTGCGTTTTTTCTCTTTTCCCTCAATTGGGTAACGCAATACCGAGAAGCTCATCCTTGGATAATTTATGGACTTCCTCTAGCGGGATTTGCCATAGCATTATCCTATAAGTATTGGGGCAATCCATCAAGTAAAGGTAATAACCTCCTGATTGAAGAATACCTTCATCCCCAACGCCGCATTCCGCTTATCATGGCACCTCTCGTCCTATTCGGAACTCTGCTTACGCATTTGTTTGGCGGTTCGGCAGGTCGTGAAGGAACTGCCGTACAGATAGGTGGAGCAGTTTCCGATCAGCTCAATAGCCGGTTTGAATTCGATAAAACAGAACGTCGTATCTTAATATCAATCGGTATAACTGCAGGCTTTGCCGCTGTATTTGGCACACCATTAGCCGGAACCATATTCGGTTTAGAGGTTCTACTTATTGGCAAAAAAAGATATTTTGGTATAATTCCTTGTTTATTTACAGCCTATCTCGCTAATTTTAGCTGTCAATTGTGGAATATTCCACACACCCACTATCCAATTCATGATGTTATTCCGATGCTTTCCTTGACCAATATTGGATTTAGTCTCGCCGCAGGCATTCTATTCGGTATTACAGCATGGCTTTTTACATTTACCAGTGATTTCTTTAGCCTTCAATTCAAACGAATTAAATATCCTCTACTTAGACCAGTGATTGGCGGTATTATTTTGGTACTTATCATTACGTTATTCCATAGCAGTAACTATATTGGACTTGGTATCCCGATGATTCAGAACGCATTTGTCGATCAGTCGAACTATTATGACTTTATCATCAAATTACTTTTAACGACTTTCACCCTTTCTGCCGGATTTAAAGGCGGAGAAGTCACCCCGCTATTTTTTATCGGGGCAACCTTGGGGAGTGCGTTAAGCGCCGTTATTCCACTTCCAATCAGTCTGCTAGCCGCTATGGGCTTTGTAGCTGTATTTTCAGGCGCAACAAACACCCCTTTAGCCTGTATTGTCATGGGATATGAGTTATTTGGGATTCAACCTATTTTATTTATCGTAATAGCCTGTATAGCCGCATTTTTATTTTCCGGAAAAAAAGGAATTTATATTGCGCAAAAAGGCGGTTTAAAGGAAAAATTATATCGCAGACTCAATTTATAACAAGACAATGCGCTTTCAGCTTCTCAGTCTATCTCCTTGTATCCCATTATGAACTACTTCAAATAAAAACAAGATAGGGCAAAAAATACATGCGAAGAAGAAGAGTGCAGACCACAATGAATGGGTGGATGAATTTAATAATGACACAAGATTTTTTTTGATAATTTTTTTTGATAAAAAAAGCCTAAATCATAAGTATGTTTTAGGCTTTTTAAGTTAAATCTTATAATCGCACTACAGGAGTTTTCCATGCAGAAAGAATGCAGCAACGGTAAAATAGATGATTAATCCGGAAACATCCACCAATGTAGCTACAAATGGCGCTGATGCCGTCGCTGGATCCAATCCGAACCGACGTAGGATAAATGGAATAAACGATCCTGACAAAGTCCCCCATAAAACGATAAACAATAAGGAAACAGCAACCGTAAAACCAATTGAAATCCAATAAGGGCCATAGTCATAAAGACCAAGAAAATGCCAGGCCAATATGCGTAGAAATCCGATCGAACCCAATATCCCACCTAAGATCAAACCAGAAGAAACTTCGCGCTTCATCACGTACCACCAATCTTTAAGCTTTAACTCACCGAGCGCCATGGCACGAATAATTAAAGATGCCGCCTGCGACCCAGAATTACCGCCACTGGATATAATTAAAGGAACAAATAAAGCAAGTACAACCGCCTTTTCCAATTCTCCTTCAAAAAAGCCCATTGCAGAGGCTGTAAGCATTTCGCTAAAAAACAAGATGATCAGCCAGCCGGCTCTTTTTTGAATCAATTGCAACAAAGGAGTTTTAGTATAAGCCAGATCCAATTCTTCCATCCCTCCAAATCGCTGAATATCTTCTGTATCGCGATCTTCAATTCGATCCAACACATCATCAAATGTCACAATTCCAACCAATACCCCTGCTTCTGTAACGATAGGTAAAGCACTTCGGTCATATTTTTGAAAAATCTCGAATGCCTCTTCCATGGGTGTAGAGGCTTTAATCGCGGCAAAATTGTAGTCAATTAAGTCGGAAATCTTAGTAGAAGAATCCGATAGTAGTAATTGACCAATTTTTAAGTCATCGATCAACACGTTTTTCTCGTCAACTACGTAAATAAAATTAAGCGTTTCGGCCTTCCTTCCAAACACCTTGATATGCCGAAAAACATCATCCACGGTATAATAAGGACGAACTTGAACATACATTGGCGTCATAAGTCGGGCAATACTGTCCTCTTTATAACCAATCAGCTCCAAAGCCATCTGCTTCTCGCGCTCATTCAATAGATTGATCAGATACTTGATCAGATCATCAGGCAATTCAGACAGTAATTCATTACGCGTATCCGGCTTCAAATTATTCAGCAATTCGGACAGTTCATGTTCCGTCATGGATTTGATTAACGTATATTGAACATCCATTTCAAAAAAAGAAAAGATCTCCAATCTATCCTCCAAAGGATAGTCCATAAACTGTTGATGTTGTTCTCCCTTACTTAAACGCGATATTTCTTCCGCGATATCGGCTGGGTGTAATGCTGAATTTTGTTCCATTGGAAGAATATTTTAATGGATTTAGCGCAAAAGTAGCTTATTTTGTATGATTTTCAACAATCTGAAAAACTATTTTTCCCAATGGGAATTGCTGCTAGTCTTTCGTAAAATCGTCTACTACTACATTGAAGAGTACATTTGACTTGATATGCCCATGAACTTTACAATATCTTAAAAATTAATTAATCCAGGCGCTAGCTCCTCGGGCTCAAAACCAGCTTTAAATAGCCGGGCTGTTAAATTACCTTTCAGTTCTATATTTCCTTCATCTACATGCAACCAGCTCCCTTCACGTAAGCCTATGACCGGCTGAGGATTAAGTTGATGAAATTCCTGGATTCGCGTTTCCCTTGTCTCTCCTTTATGTGTAGAATTTGGATCCGGATCCAAATAATGTGGATTAATATTAAAAGGTAAGAAACCAAGTGCGTCAAAGCTAGGCGGATAAACAATAGGCATATCATTTGTAGTTCCTATTGTTAGTCCAGTCAAATTGGACCCCGCAGATGTACCGACATATGGAATCCCCTTTGCGACTTGTACGCGCAATTGCTGTACCAAATCCAGCTCATATAGTGTTTTTAAGAGTAGAAATGTATTTCCTCCACCAATAAAAATAGCTTTAGCATCCTGAATAGCTTTCTTCATGTTATGGAACTCATGTAGCCCCCTAACCGTTATACCCCTATCTTTCAGCGCGTTCTGCACCTTAGCCGTATAACCGTCAAACGAAATTCCTGAGGGTCTCGCAAAAGGGACAAATAGCAACTCGTCTGACTGAATAAATTCTACAAAATCTTGCTTAATATAAGCTAAAAACTCACTACCATAGATCGTACTTGTACTTACGACCAATAACTTGTACGCTGGATTAACATTCATCTTTTATCGTTAAAACATTAAAATAAAAAGTACCTTTGGCTTTGTCGATTACGAAGCCAAAGGTACAGTTTTCGTTCTTTACTCTATGCTATTTCTTATCAGCAGCCTTTTTTTCTGCACCCAATCTTTTATTTTCTTGCAGCGCTTTATGTAAAAGATATTCTATCTGCCCATTAACACTTCTAAACTCGTCTGCCGCCCATTTTTCCAATGCTTTGTACATCTGGCCGTCTAAGCGTAGCATAAAGTTTTTCTTATCCGCCATTTCATTTCGTTTATTGGTACAAAGTACCTGTATTTACAATTGGTGTCGCCGCTTTCTCTCCACAGAGCACCACCATTAAATTGCTGACCATTGCTGCTTTTTTCTCGTTGTCCAATTCTACAATATCTTTCTCAGACAATTTATGCAAGGCCATTTCCACCATGCCGACAGCACCGTCTACGATCTTTGCCCTTGCTGCCACAATTGCTGCCGCCTGTTGTCTTTGAAGCATAGCACCTGCAATTTCGGAAGCATAAGCCAAATGACTGATTCTGGCCTCTTTAATAATAACCCCGGCTGGAGCCAAACGATCAGACAATTCTTGTTCAAGAATATGATTTACGGTATCTCCACCTTCACGCAAAGTGATCTCCGCTCCTTCATCTTCCAGGTTATCATAAGGAAAGCTTCCGGCCAAATGTCTTACTGCTGCTTCACTCTGCGTGCGTACATAAGATGTATAATTACTTACATCATAAGCAGCTTTATACGTATCACCTACCTGCCATACGATAACCGCTCCAATCTCGATTGGATTTCCCATCTTGTCATTTACTTTCAATGTCTGTCCCTGTAAGTTATCCGAACGAAGACTTACTTTAATCGTTGAATACAACGGATTGACAAAAAATAATCCATTTTCCTTAACGGTACCTACATATTTTCCGAAGAAATTCAGCACACGTGAATGATTCGGATTAATAATCATCAATCCCTTCAAAATAAAAAAAGTAGCAATCATCAATATCACCCCCAGTACAACATACAGGGAATTTGCTTCGACATTCGCGAAGGAGAATATAGCTGCCACAAAGGAGACAACAGCTATCAATAAGGCTAAATAGCCAGACATTGGTTTAATTAGTTTTTCCATAATTTGTTAATATATATTTGATATCATTTTAATATCATAAATATACTATAATATTTTTCATATTTCAAATGAAAATTTAAAATTACTATTTTTGATTATGCTCAAAAGATCCTTTTTACCTTTAGTAAGCTCCACGACAGAAATACTCATCCTTGGCTCTTTGCCTGGAGACAAGTCTTTGGCAGAAAATGAATATTATGCACACCCACAAAATCGATTCTGGAAAGTAATCACCTCTTTGTTTAATGCGCCGGAACAAACAAATTATACGGAGAAGATAGATCTATTATTCAAAAACAACATCGGTCTTTGGGATGTTTGCGCAGAAGCCTCTCGTCCCGGGAGTATGGATCTAGCCATACAAAATGAAGTTCCGAATCAGATTGTTGAGCTGCTAAAAGCCCACCCTAAAATCACACAAATTATTTTTAACGGGCAAAAAGCGCACAGTTTATACGTAAAGCATTTCAACAAAAGAGAGGACATTATTTACAGATGCTTGCCTAGCACAAGTCCAGCCAATGCGAAAAGTAATCTCGAAAATCTAATTAAACAATGGTGCGTAATAATAAGTGATTAAATTACACGAATTAGATTCGTTAATTCAGTCCTATTGCTTATTTTTGCCCTAAGATGTCAGATTTAAAATACAATCAACGAGGCGTATCCGCAGGGAAAGAGGATGTGCACAATGCGATAAAAAATATAGATAAGGGTCTGTTTCCCAAAGCATTTTGCAAAATAATTCCAGATATTTTGGGTGGAGACCCAGACTGGTGTAATATTATGCATGCTGATGGTGCTGGCACCAAATCTTCATTGGCGTATGTCTATTGGAAAGAAACCGGTGATATTTCAGTTTGGAAAGGTATCGCACAAGATGCAATTATCATGAATATTGATGACTTGCTTTGCGTGGGCGCCATCGATAACATTCTTTTATCCTCAACGATTGGCAGAAATAAGAATCTTATTCCTGGTGAAGTGATTGCTGAAATCATCAATGGTACAGAAGAGATTCTGGCGGAACTTCGGGAGTTGGGAATTGGCATCTATTCTACAGGAGGTGAAACTGCCGACGTTGGCGACCTTGTTCGTACCATCATTGTTGATAGTACAGTAACCTGTCGGATGAAACGTGAAGATGTTATTTCAAATCATCGCATCAAGGGTGGTAACGTCATTGTTGGCTTAGCATCGAATGGAAAAGCAACATATGAACAGTCGTACAATGGCGGAATGGGTTCCAATGGACTAACTTCTGCACGTCATGATGTATTTAACAAAAAAGTAGCTGAAAAATATCCTGAAGCGTATGATCCAGCTGTTCCTTACGAACTAGTTTTCGCGGGAAGCCAAGATCTTACAAATGAAATCGAAGTTGAAACCGGAGAAAAAATAACTGCGGGTAAGCTTGTTCTTTCAGCGACGCGTACTTATGCGCCTGTTATCAAACAAATACTAGACAAGTATCGTTCTCAAATTGACGGGATGGTACATTGCTCTGGTGGAGCGCAAACAAAGGTCTTACACTTTGTGGATAATGTGCACGTCATCAAAGATAATCTTTTCCCGATCCCACCGCTTTTTGAATTAATACAGAAAGAATCCAATACAGACTGGAAAGAAATGTACAAAGTATTCAATATGGGACATCGTATGGAATTATATGTACCTGAATCGATTGCATCGGATATCATTGCTATTTCAGAATCATTTGGCATTCCGGCTCAAATCATAGGTCGCGTGGAAGAATCTACTGCTAAAAAAGTTACTATAACCTCTCCTTACGGAGAATTTATCTACGAATAAAAGATTTTCATCCCTGTCCCCTGCTTATACATGGGACAGGGCTATTTTTTCAATTTGGTATAAATGAAAGAAAAACTTCTTGTGGGCTGGAAAGAGACCCTTGATTTACCTGAATTGGGAATATATGGTATAGAAGCAAAAGTCGATACCGGTGCTGCTTCTTCAGTCCTACACTGTAATTCGTACAAAATCATTCATGAAGATGGTCAAGACTGGATTATCTGCGAACTCATCATTAATTTTGAGACCGAAGAGACAAAAACTTTAAAATTAAAGCTCTATAAAACAAAATTGGTTAAAAGCTCTTTTGGTCAAGAAGAGAAGCGATTTTACATCCGTACCACAGCAACATTGTACGACCAAGTGTTTGGCATTAAGATATCCTTTAGAAATCGATCCCAAATGACCTACCCTATGCTTTTGGGGAAAAATTTTTTATATAAAAGGTTTTTGGTTGATGTTTCCAAGGAAAATCTCTCCGTGAAGGCCTTGGCAAAATAAAAACAAATAGCCAAGCTATTTTGTTATCTTAGCACAAAATATACTCAATATACAAATCGTGAAAATTGCCGTATTATCGACAGTAAAGAGTTTATACTCAACTCGTCGTCTCGTAGAAGCCGCACAACAAAGAGGACACGAATGCGTTGTCATCGACCACAGTAAATGTTATGTAGGTATTCAACAAGGTAAACCCAGTATTCATTACAAAGGACAGGATCTGAGTGATATCGATGCCATTATTCCGCGGATAGGAGCATCGGTAACATTTTACGGATCAGCTATTGTTAGACAATTTGAAGTGATGGATGTTATTTCCGCCAATCCCAGCCAGGCAATTACGCGATCTCGGGACAAATTGAGGTGCCTGCAGATTTTATCCGGTGCAGGAATCGGACTCCCAATTACGGGATTTGCACGTACAGCTTCCGATGTAGATGACCTGATTAGCATGGTTGGTGGAGCTCCATTAGTTATCAAATTATTAGAAGGAACCCAGGGTATTGGAGTTGTTCTTGCTGAGACAAAGAAAGCCGCTTCATCCGTTATCGAAGCATTTTACGGCCTCGGTAATAACATTCTGATCCAAGAGTTCATCAAAGAGTCTAAAGGATCTGATATCCGCGCATTCGTGGTGGACGGCAAAGTTGTTGGTGCCATGAAACGTACGGCAAAAGAAGGCGAATTTAGATCAAATATCCATCGAGGTGGTACCGCACAAATTATCCGTTTAAGTAAGGCTGAGAAAGACACAGCGATTGCCGCTGCCGCTCAATTAGGGCTTACGGTATGTGGCGTCGATATGATCCCTTCTGATCGCGGCCCTTTAGTACTCGAGGTTAATTCATCTCCAGGTTTGGAAGGGATTGAGAAAGCAACCAAAAAGGATATCGCCTCCGAAATAATACAATACATTGAAAGACAATACGAGTTAAAGCAAGCTCAGATGCCTAAAGTTGTCAAGAAAAAGAAAAAAAGAGAAAGTAAATTATAAGATTACCGAATTAGCAACGAAAAAGGGTGTCCGAATATACGGACACCCTTTTTCGTTCCCAAATAACCTAGGCTCTACTAAAGTCAAATTCCAATACTCCTTAAATTCGCCTACCATTACGTCCAATTTTTACTTATCTTAGGCTAAATTATGAATTAATGAAAAGATTTAGCCATCTTCTATTTGCCATTGTACTCGTACTAGCTGCATTTTCCTGGTCTTTCAGCCAAACAACTATCCAAAAAACAGCATCACCAAATTGGCTCCGCCCCACTACAAAAAAGGCTATAAAGCCAAATTTGGATGATATTAGTGATGGATATTACTTTGAGTTAATCGAACATCAAATAAACTTAGCTACCCAAACAAAGTATTATAAGGACATAAAAGTTCTGTTTGATCAGACTGGAATCGAAAATCTGGGACAAGTTCAGGTAACCTTTGACCCTCATTTTCAAAAACTTCAACTACATGAGTTAAAGGTTATTCGCAACGGCAAAGATATTAACCTATTACCGCAGGCAAAATTTAAGCTCCTTGCCTCCGAAACGGAGCTTTCGAGATCCATCTACAACGGAAGTCAAATGGCCCATTATGTTTTGGAGGATCTACGTAAAGACGACAAGATTGTATTTGCTTATTCAATAATAGGTGCAAATCCCGTATTTGAACAGAAATTTTTCGACAGCTATTACTTACAGGGATACGAACCTACAGGTCTGGTCCATCTCAACTATATTGTACCCAGTGGTCGCAAACTTCAGTTTAAGAGTTTCAATGGCGCACCTGAGGTACAGCAACAGTCAACAGGAAATGCAACAAATTTTTTCTGGGAGCTGACGGCGGACAAGACGGTTCAGTACGAAGATTATAGCCCATCATGGTACAGCCCTTTAAAATATATCCAATGCTCGGAATTCAATACCTGGCAGGAAGTTGATCAATGGAACCGTAAAATTAATCCCATTCCACAAATAGCAATGACAAGTACACTTCAAACCTTCGTCAATCAACTTTGGAAAGAGTCCAATGGGCAACCCTATTCGTACCTGAAAAAGGCCTGCGACTTTGTACAAAATGAGATACGCTATATGGGCATTGAGATGGGAGAATATTCGCACCGGGCCAATGTTCCAGAAAAAGTATTTTCCCAGCGCTACGGCGATTGTAAAGATAAATCAATGCTGCTGGCCACAATGCTCAAAAACAAGAATATTGATGTAGGACTCGTATTAGCCAATACCTATAAGAATAGAGGCCTGCAGGAAGAACTCCCTTCGCCTTATGCTTTCAACCATATGGTTATTGAAGTTAATATTGGTGGACGTTCCCAATATATTGACCCAACCATAACTAATCAGGGTGGAGATATCAAAAACAGGTATTTCCCACCTTATGGGAAAGTACTCTCCACTATGGGTAGTGGAAAGCTCATAGACGTACCACAGCGTGTTACCGGCAATATTAAAGTCAAGGAAATCTTGACAATGGAAGGCAAATTTGAGGCTACCCTTGATGTCCACACAACTTATGTTGGAAATGAAGCGGACGATATGCGTACTTATTTTCAAAGTAGTGCCAAAAATGATATACAGAAGCAATACTTGGAGTATTATACCAAGATCTATCCGAAGATCAATAAAATCGGTCATATACAATACAAAGATGATTTGGAGAACAATATTGTGGAGATCATCGAAAAGTATAAAATAAAAAACATTGGAAAGACGGAAAGCGGATCTACTAAAAAATATATTCCTTTGTTGGGAACAAATATCAATGACAAGCTTCCAGAGATTATGGATGATCGTATTGCTCCCCTAAGCCTTTCTTTTCCAACAGATCTAAATTACGAAATGTATATTGTCAACAAAGGGAAAAAGGAATTTGGTAATTATAGAGACAATAGTTATTTCGACCGAACTGCGTATGTTTTCGGCAAAACATTGGAAGTAGAGCAGGATAGTATTAAGGTTGCATACACGTTAAGTTTCCACGAACCCTTTGTCGAACAAAAAGACCTGAAACAGTATTATACAGATTTTGCAGATCGTGATAATATCTTTTATAATGGCTTCTATCTTGACAATGATGGATATGTAACAGATGGGCTACCTCGCTTAGGAACACCTTCTTCAGTCAATGACATTAATTGGTTTGTCCTGATCCTATTCGTTCTTCTGGTGCCAGCTGTCATCTGGTATATTGTTAAAAAGTATAATAAGACCAGGCCTTTTATCATCAAACCTTATGACGAGATTTATTACGATCAGATCGGTGGATGGATGATTGTACTGCTTATTGTGCTTTTTATAAATATATTCACCTTATCCGGTATATTTTTCTTCCAACAGTCCTTCTTTAGTTTAAATACTTGGCAAGCGGTAGATCAGCTGGAAGGGGTTTCCCCTGTTCTATACAGAACTTTACTATTATTGGAAATAATCTGTAATATATTTATACTGGCTGGTTTGATTTATAGCTGTATCTTGCTGATCAAAAAACGGGATATTTTCGCTCAGACCTTCTTTATCGTTGCACTATTTATGGCCGTATTCTGTACTATTGATGGAATTGTATCCCATTTTATGTTTAAAAGTTATTTTGAAAAAACGGAGGATCTGTTCGCACATTATAAAGATGCTTTAAAATCGATTTTCTTTTTCTGCATTTGGGGAATTTATGTCTATAAATCGGAACGCGTAAAAGGTACCTGTGTACGGACATACCAGAACGATGAGATTATTCAGAAGGCTGCAACAGTGCATCCCTTTAATCAAGATTTCCTAAAGCCTTATCCAATTATGAAACAAAGTGAAAACGAAGCTGGAGCGGAATTTCAATCCCAGGGTGATAGAGCTGATCGTAGTCATCCCGAGGACGGGCAGGACAAGCCATAACGACTATTTTCATAAAAAAGGGTTTTGTATATTATTTACAAAACCCTTTTTTATGGAAATCTGATTTACATTATTTCATTTTCATCACCATGTTATCAGCACCTTCTGTAGACACTTTTGCCTGACCGGATTTGTTTTTTGTAGACTTATAATGAACATGATTTTTGACTCCTTCAATTTGAACAGTCTCTAGTGAACCAATATTCACCATATTTCCAGCCCCTTCTATGGTCACCATGGCAACATCATTGCCCGTTACCGTATTCCCCTTGCCTTCAATAATCAATTTGCTCACATTGCCACGTATCACAATCTTATTATCTGCACCTTCTATTTGGACGGTTTCACCACCTTTGGCTTCTATTGTGCGCGTATTTCCTACCCCTTCAATGGAGATTACTTTTCCCTGTTGATTAGTTATTTTGGATATTTTTGGCATCAAATCAGTTCCTTTGGCCATAACCATACCTCCTATTAAAAGAAGTGAAAATCCAAATGCGATCGCTCTTGTTTTCATAATTGCTTGTTTTACAAAGAACGATACAAAAATCAAACCTAATTTTAAATCAAAAAGGATTGTTAGCTATAATTTAATAATTTAATTGCGCTAAGGTATGATCTGATCGGTGAGATAAGTAATAAAATGAAATCTATCCTTGTATTGAATTTACGCGCTACGTAACGTCCAAAAAAAGATACAGCATCTGGCTATTTGATATAACAAAAAAGGAGCCTCAAAGGCTCCTCTAATATCTCTAACAAATTGATAACGGATTAAAAACTCTATTTTACTGCGTCTACAACTGCTTTGAAAGCTTCTGGGTTATTTAAAGCTAAGTCAGCTAAAACCTTACGGTTCAAACCAATATTCTTAGCGTTTAATTTACCGATCAATTGGGAATAAGAAATTCCGTGTTGACGAGCTCCAGCGTTGATACGTTGAATCCATAAAGCTCTAAACTCGCGTTTTTTGGTTTTACGATCGCGGTAAGCGTATTGTAAACCTTTTTCTACTGTATTTTTAGCAATAGTATAAACTTTGCTACGTGATCCAAAGTAACCTTTTGCAAGGCCTAGGATTTTTTTGCGTCTTCTTCTAGAAGCTACTGCGTTAACCGAACGTGGCATATTTTTAAAATTAGTTTGGTAGAAGGTGTCATGTATTTCAATGAACTTACAACCTTATACCCGGTTAAAAAATTATTATTAATAAAATCGAATAAAACTTATTTACCGATAGCAAGCATACGTTTTACGTTGCCCATATCGCCATCAGATACATAACTTGTTTGTGTTAAGTTACGTTTACGTTTTGTGCTCTTTTTTGTCAAGATGTGGCTTTTGAAAGCGTTTTTTCTTGCAATTTTACCTGTTCCAGTCAATTTGAAACGTTTCTTTGCGCTGGAATTGGTTTTAACTTTTGGCATAATACTTATAAATTTTATATCAATCTGTTAGAATTCTTATTATTTTTTAGGAGCCTTTGGAGCTACTGTTAAAAACATGCGTTTACCTTCTAATTTCGGTAAAAGCTCTACCTTACCGTAATCCTCTAAAGCCTGAGCAAAGCGTAATAACAAGATTTCACCTTGATCCTTGTGTACAATAGCACGACCTTTGAAGTGTACATAAGCACGAACTTTCTCTCCACTTTCAAGAAACTTAATCGCATGCTTCAATTTGAACTCAAAATCATGCTCACCAGAGTTAGGTCCGAAACGGATTTCTTTAATAACAGTCTGTTTTGCATTAGCTTTGATTTCCTTTTGTTTCTTCTTCTGTTCGTAAACAAACTTACTGTAGTCGATAATCTTACAAACCGGCGGTACAGCATTTGGCGAAATCTCCACTAAATCAAGTTCCAACTCATCAGCCAACTCTAACGCTTTGCGCGTAGGGAAAACTCCTTGTTCCACATTATCGCCTACCAAACGTACCTCAGGTACCTTGATTAATTCATTAATGCGGTGATCTGGTTCTTTCTTTCTCATTGGTGGTCTTGGACCACCGGGTCTTTTTAATGCCAAATGTTTAAAAATTAAACGGTTATTTCCTTAATTAATATATCTCTAAATGCCTCAGCAGTCATAGTTCCTAATTCCACTGAGCCATGTTTACGTACAGAAACTGTGCCATTTTCCACCTCTTTTTCCCCTACAATCAACATATAAGGAAGCTTTTTCACTTCGGCGTCTCTGATTTTTCTGCCCACTTTCTCGTCACGTAAGTCTATCAGTCCGCGAATATCGGAATTATTTAGCGAATTCAAAACATTTTGAGCATATTCTTCATATTTTTCTGACACTGGCAAGACGATAAATTGCTCAGGAGCAAGCCATAATGGAAATTGTCCAGCACAATGCTCGATCAATACAGCTACAAAACGTTCCAAAGATCCGAAAGGTGCACGATGGATCATCACAGGACGATGTTTCATGTTATCACTTCCTGTATATTCCAACTCAAAGCGCTCAGGCAAATTGTAATCCACCTGTATAGTACCTAACTGCCATTTACGACCTAAAGCATCCTTCACCATAAAATCCAATTTCGGACCATAGAAAGCCGCTTCACCATACTCTACGACTGTCGGCAAGCCTTTTTCTTCCGCGGCTTCAATAATTGCCGATTCAGCCAAGGCCCAATTTTCGTCAGTACCAATATACTTTGTACGATTCTCAGGATCACGTAATGACACTTGTGCTGTATAATCATTAAAGCCTAAGGCTCCAAAAACATAAAGGACTAAATCGATTACCTTTTTGAATTCATCTTTAACCTGATCTGGACGACAAAATAAATGGGCATCATCCTGAGTAAATCCACGCACCCTTGTCAAACCGTGAAGCTCACCAGACTGTTCGTAACGATATACTGTACCAAACTCAGCAAATCGAACCGGTAAGTCCTTATACGAACGTGGTTTTACTTTATAAATTTCACAGTGATGCGGACAGTTCATTGGTTTTAACAAAAACTCTTCTCCTTCGATCGGAGTTTTTATCGGCTGAAATGAATCCGCGCCATATTTCTCATAGTGTCCAGAAGTCACATATAACTGCTTATGTCCGATATGCGGAGTAACAACAGGCTCATAACCTGAGTTTAACTGTGCTTTCTGTAAGAAGTCTATCAGCTTTTGACGTAATGCAGCTCCTTTAGGCAACCAAAGAGGCAAACCTGCACCAACTTTTTCAGAAAAAGCAAAAAGTTCCAACTCTTTCCCCAGTTTACGGTGATCGCGTTTTTTCGCCTCTTCTATAAATTTCAAATATTCTGTAAGCTCCGATGCCTTAGGGAACGTAACACCATAAATACGTGTCAACTGTTTGCGAGACTCATCACCTCTCCAGTAAGCACCGGCAACATTAGTCAATTTAATCGCTTTGATAAACCCAGTATTTGGAATATGAGGGCCACGACATAAATCTGTAAATTCCCCTTGAGTATAGAAAGTAATCTTTCCATCTTCCAAGTCTTTGATTAAATCTAGCTTATACTCATCTCCTTTTTCAGTAAAGTAAGCCAATGCATCCGATTTCGAAACAGCTTTACGTTCAAATGTTTCTTTCCGTTTAGCCAGCTCCAGCATCTTGTCTTCGATCGCTTTAAAGTCATCAGACGAGAATTCACGATCACCAAAATCAACATCGTAGTAAAATCCGGTTTCAATCGCGGGACCAATACCAAATTTAATCCCAGGATACAATGCCTCCAAAGCCTCAGCCAATAAGTGGGCTGAAGAATGCCAAAAAGTGGATTTACCTTTGGTATCATTCCAGGTCAATAACTTGACAGTAGCGTCATTTTCAATAGCACGGGCAGAATCCCACACTTCACCATTTACTTCGGCAGCAAGGACGTTTCTTGCAAGCCCCTCCGAGATTGATAACGCAATCTCTGCAGCAGTGATCCCTTGTTGATACTCTCTTACGGAACCATCCGGTAGTGTAATTTTAATCATTTACAACTATGATCTTTAAATTGTTAAAAAATAGAAAACATAAAACAACATGTACAATTATGTTATTACACTTACGTTTTCAATAAATAAATTGTGACACAAATTTAGTAAAAATTCTGATAAAATAACAGGGGTTTTGCGCTATTCAACGCATTGTACAGGTATAATTACTAGCCCTGCTCCTGTCCTCTGTTCAAACGCACCGATTTCATCAGCTTTACATCCTCATCATTGCAGTTTAAAACGAGTTGATAATCTGATCTTATTGATCAACAACTCCTCTCTATTTCCCCGATGTAAATCCCAACAATGAATGAAAATCAGATTATATATTAACAGGGTATTTACAGGGGGTTAACAGGGGTATAACAGGGGGATAGCAGGGGTTAAATCCCTGTTAACCCCCTGTTATACCCCTATAAAAGGGATGTTACATCGCTGTTAATATAGAGAATGGTATAGCCCTGGTCATATAAAGGGGAATGAACTTACGCTTTTTAGCAAGAACAGACTAAAACAAAGCACTCAAACAGGTTATATGAGCCATTATAATAAATAAAAATGACATGACTACTACTTAAAAGCCTGGACACAAATTGAGCATCTCATTAATATTTGCTACCTTTGCAGACTGAAATTTTAACTATGTCAAATCAAGTACCAGAAGACGGAACACTATTGCCTTTAATGGAAGAATTTTACACTATTCAGGGAGAAGGCTACCACACCGGGACTGCTGCTTATTTCATACGATTGGGTGGTTGCGATGTGGGCTGCCACTGGTGCGATGTAAAGGAAAGTTGGGATGCATCTATCCACCCCCTTACAACCGCAGATTCGATTATCGAAAATGCAAAGAAATATCCGGCAAAAACAGTTGTCATTACGGGTGGCGAACCACTTATTTATAATTTGGATTACCTAACAAAAGGACTTCATGAGGCGGGCATTAAAACGTTTATTGAAACCTCAGGTGCATATCCTTTGAGTGGTGAATGGGACTGGATATGTTTATCTCCAAAAAAATTCAAAGCTCCACGCAAAGATGTGTTAGAAGCTGCTGGTGAACTTAAAGTTATCGTTTTCAATAAAAGCGATTTCGCATGGGGAGAAGAATACGCACAACTTGTAGGACAAAACTGTAGATTATACCTTCAACCTGAATGGTCGAAATCTAAAGAGATGACACCTTCTATTATTGACTACGTAAAAGAAAACCCTAAATGGGATATTTCACTACAAACACATAAGTTCTTGAACATTCCTTAATCGTACAAATGCACGATTAAATAGACACAAAAAAGGCTTTCGATAGAATCGAAAGCCTTTTTTATAAACTATAAATCTATATTAATGCATGTAATTAAAAATCACTTCACATAGGTTTTTAAAAAAGCTTCTAGGTCTAACGTTTTCGTTTCTTCACCTTCCTTCTCCCGGACCAGAACATTTCCAGCATTATCAGCATCTAAAAATAATAAGTTAGCCTTTAGTAAAATCTTTCCATTTTCATCCAAAAGTCCTACTTTGCCGTTTTCAGAGAACATCAAATAATTGTCTAAAAATTTACTGATATTCTCTTTCTTGTCGAGCAGTACTTTTCCTTCTGGTGTGACCAGCCCAAAATTGCCATCCTTCTGAAAAATGGCCAGTTTTTGATTTGCAGGCGTAAGCCAGTCAAACCCATCTTTATTCACCTTTCCTCCTTTCTTATCCAACAACCAGAAATAATTATCTTTATCTGAAACAATAGCAGTCTGCTCATTAAAATACGCTAAAGAGAAAAGAGAACAAGGCAACACGTCTTCTCCCGCTATGCTTTTTATACCATAATATTCATCATTGGTATCTTTATCCTTCACCATCGTCCATTTAAGTGATTTTTCCAATGGAAAAGTATCTTCAAACAAACTCACATCTTCCCCTTCACTCGTATTCCCTCCCCCTGAGATATCAATCACCTTTGCATTTTTAGGAAGCTCGAAATCTGAGACAGAAGATACGTTGATCACTTTTGTTGTTTCAAAACCAAGGTCATTGTTCTCACCCAAAGACAGTTTGAGCACAGCTCCGGGCAAATCATTGATAAATGAAAATGCCGTCAGATAATAAGTGGGCACTGCTTCCGAATACCATACCGTTGCTACCGCGGAATCGGCATGGTTTTTTATAAATAACTTTGCTTTCTTACAGGTAATTCCCGCTATCGATTCGATCTCGCCCATATCTTGCAGCTGCACATAAGGCCCTTCCGATTCCCCTAACTTCGTACTGACAATCTTATAGGATGGACTGTATGCTTCGGCAGTAACAACATCATCTCCAACTGAATACGAATATGTTTTTGCTAATTTTCGATTTAAAATAGCATGTGCTTTTTGATTCACTACAGTGGAAGAATAATCAGCATCAGCCAAAATCTCCACATTCCGATAAGCCATTTTTCCTTTCAAAAATGGCTCATAAAACTCTTTTGCAAATTCCGGAACTTCATTTTCAAATTTTTCAGGGGAAACTTCACCTTTAAACACCAACTCCATCTCCCATTGCTTATCTTGCGCATAGGTTGTCGAAATTGATAATCCAAATAATAGTGCAACGTTGAGTAAATTATTCATAAGAATGATAAATATGTAGCTAAATAACAAAAGACAGACCAAAAAGCCTATCTTTTACGCTATTTTTTTATTTATTTACTTTTTTCTCTTCATATTTCCATAAAAGCAAAAAAAGACCCCTAAGCAAAATAACTACAATTTAATCATCTGCCTAGTTTTCACCGCTTCATCACATGCCAAAGCAATTCGTAGACTATTAACAGCATCTTCCATCGAATCAGAAAGGTCCAAATTATCTACAATCGCCCGCTGAAAGAATAACTGCTCCCGGTTACATAATTCCTGATGATCGGGCTCATCAGATAAGTTGACCCACTCATCGACCTTCGTAAATTCATTTGCAGAATCTAAATCGGCATAATGTACGCGAAGGCTTTCTGTTTGCGTATGGGATGCTACCGAATCCGATTTACCTTCATCACTGGCTTTATTAGCCACAATGGAAACCGCGCCCTTAGGTCCAAATACGTCCTTTACAAAAAAAGCATTCTGACTAACCATTGGTCCCCATCCGGCTTCATACCATCCTACGGAGCCATCTTCAAAATGCAACTGCAATTGTCCGTAGTTGTAATTCCAAGCAGGAATCTCATCAGTCAACCGCGCTCCGATTGCAGATACATACAATGGTTTCGTTCCCACCATTTGACACATAACATCAATATAATGAACTCCACAGTCAACAATGGGACTTAAACTAGACATTAGATTTTTATGCACATCCCACATATACCCATGGCTCTGTTGATTCAGGTTCATACGCATAACAAGTGGCTTTCCCATCGTTTTAGCTATTTCAATAAATTTGATCCATGAGGGATGATATCTCAAAATATAGCCAACAACCAATTTTTTATCATATTTCACTGCTGCATCGACCACCTCCTGCGCGGAGATCACGTCTTCAGCCAAGGGTTTTTCAATAAAAACGTGAGCCCCCGCCTGAAAGGCTTTTATGGCGTACTCTTTATGTGTATCTGGATAGGTCGCTATACAAACGGCATCCGGTTTCGTTTCTTGAAGTGCATCCTCATAAGATTCAAACAATTTATAGTTGCCTCCTAATTGTTCATTCAATTTACTTTTGCTCTCACCGCGAGCAACTAGCCCCACAATTTGGAAGCCCTCTAAATCGTGATATGCCTTCGCATGAGATGCGCCCATATTTCCACATCCAACTACCAATATTTTAATAACCTGTTGTATCATTTTTTTATTGCTATATTATTTCTTTAATCCATCTAAAGCAAAGGCTGCGCCTGTTCCCAATACAGCGCCTGCTAACACATCGGAGGGAAAATGTACGCCCAGATACATCCTTGAATACCCCACGCTACTCGCCCATAGAAGCGATGGCGCGACGACGTACCACTTTGAGTAAGCCCGAGACAAAGCAGAAGCTGTGGCAAAAGCAGATGAGGTATGACCAGACGGAAAGGAATACCCACCGGCCGTACGCACCGATATGAAATTAGGATATTTTTTAAATGGCCTGCTTCGCTTAAAAATATGTTTTAACCCAACATTCACGAGCGCTGTTACAGCCGTACTACTAGCAACATACAAGGCATTCTGACGCATTGCCTTATCATCGTTGACCGCACCTGCAACCAGTAAACCTACAGGAACGGCTATCTGAACATAGTTATTGATATCAGAAAGCACTTTAAATGTTTGTGTTTGTGGTGCTGTCCGAGTCTCGGCTATGGACTCCAATATACGGATATCTAACGTAGACGCTGGCTTTTCCTGCCCTAGAACAGGACCATATAGACAGTTAATCCAACAAATAAAAATAAAAGCTAATCTTTTCATCAAACAAATAATCTATCTAATTTACAATTCCTTTGAGGCATGTACCACTAAACATATTCCTCCTAGTTATTAAGCAACAACTTATACTTCCTACCACTGTAACACTTATTCGCTACTAACTTAATATATCCCCCAAATTCTTAAAAATAAGAAAAAATTATGTGAGTTGTCAGCCTATAAAAAACGTTTCTATTAGACAGGATGTCACAACTTGCTATTGGCGTGATTCAAACAGCCTACTATAGGATAGGAAATCAGCATTATCTTTTGTCTAAATTATGGTATATTCCCCCAATCAACAGCATAGTTTTCACTTTTTTTTTAAGAAAATTGAATTCATTTCAACAACAAGTCCATTAGGATAAGAATTTTAAAATGATAGTCTTGCATTTCCCATTAATTTACTATACATTTGCTATCAGTTATTAATACAAACATGGTTTATACTTACGTACATCATTTTCATTTGCATCATCGCCATTGTGGCGATATGTTAATTTAATGTGTTCTTACGTAGAATACCTTCCCTCTTGTTTGATTTCTTATTATTAATAATTTACTGCTAACATTTATAAAGCGTTGAAAAATCTTAAAATTGCTATCCAAAAATCGGGTAGGTTAAACGAAAAATCTGTTCAATTACTGAAAAATTGTGGTTTAGACTTCGAGAACTACAAAAGCTCTTTAATCACCACTGTTGGGAATTTCCCACTCGAAATATTATTTTTGAGAGACGACGATATTCCGGGATATGTGGAACAAGGAATAGCCGACTTGGGCATCGTCGGTGAAAACATCATTGATGAGACTGAATCCAAAGTAGAATACATCAAAAGGCTTGGTTTTGGAAAATGTACATTGAAACTGGCTATTCCCAAAGATAGCACCATCCAAGACATTAAAGACCTTAACGGCAAAGCAATCGCAACCTCTTATCCAAATATCCTAAAGAATTTTCTAGACGATTATAAGATTAATGCAGACATCCGATTGATATCCGGCTCAGTTGAGATTTCACCTGGCTTGGGTCTTAGTGATGCGATCTGCGATATCGTATCTACCGGAGGAACACTAAAAAGCAATGGTTTGAAGCCTTTTGCTGATGTTAAAAATTCAGAAGCCATATTAGTCGGAAGAAAAGGATTAGAAGGCAATGAAATTTTGACGGAATTAGTACAACGTATCGAATCTGTTCTTTTAGCAAAAGAAACTAAATACGTCGTATTGAATGTCGAAAAGAAGAATTTGCCAGCCATCACTTCTTTATTGCACGGTGTTAAAAGCCCTACGGTTGTTCCTTTGGCGGAAGAAGGCTGGGTAGCTGTACACACTGTTATCACCGAAGATGACTTTTGGGATAAGATCAATAAATTAAAAGCTGAAGGTGCCCAAGGTATCGTTGTGATGCCAATTGAAAAAATCATTCTTTAAACTTGATGCACTTATACAACCATGTTAAAAAAATATGATTACAAAACGTTAGGAAAAACCGAAATCCAGCAACTGGTCGCTAGGAATACGGATCCAAACAATGCAATACAAGAGGTTGTCCAGGAAATTATTCAACAAGTACGCCACCAAGGTGATATCGTATTACGCGAATATGCGGCCAAATTTGATAAAGTTGAACTTGACAGATTATATTTAGACGAGGAAGATATCGACGTGCTAGCGTCTACCATAGGTCGTGATCAACAAAGAGCACTGGAGATTGCGTTTCAAAATATCCATAAATTCCATAGTACACAATTAAAAAGAGAGCGTACTGTCGAAACCATGCCCGGTGTAAAATGCTGGCGGGAGGTTCGTCCAATTGAAAAGGTGGGGCTATATATCCCCGGAGGGTCTGCAGTCTTGCCGAGTACACTTTTAATGCTAGGTGTTCCTGCAAGAATAGCTGGATGCAAAGAAATTGTCGTTTGTTCGCCACCTCAGTCCAACGGAAAAATCAATGGTTTTGTCGCATTTTGTTTGAAATTACTTAAGATAAACAGAATATACCTCGTTGGAGGCGCTCAAGCTGTTGCTGCTATGGGATTTGGAACGGAGACAATACCAAAAGTTGATAAAATATTTGGACCTGGAAATCAATTTGTTACCAAAGCAAAATCCATCATTCAGGGGCTAACAAATGTCAGCATTGACATGCCTGCAGGACCATCCGAAGTACTGGTCGTGGCTGATGAGTCAGCTACCCCAGCGTTCGTCGCAGCTGATCTTTTGGCACAAGCCGAACATGGAGCCGATAGCCAGGCTGTCTTGGTTGCAACTTCCACGGCTATAGTTGATGCCGTCAATACAGCATTGGTAGCCCAATTAGCGGTTTTGCCTCGCAAGGAACTTGCTGCAAAAGCGATTGAAAATTCCTATGCAATAACTGTCGAGAATCTTCAGGAGGCCATACAGTTTTCAAATGACTATGCGCCAGAACACCTTATTTTGGAGACGGATCAATGGGAGTCCTTAACACGCTATATCAGTAACGCTGGTTCCGTTTTCTTAGGTCACTTAACCCCTGAAAGCGCAGGAGATTATGCCTCAGGTACAAATCACACGCTTCCTACATCGGGATATGCACGCTCCTACTCCGGTGTATCGGTAGATTCTTTTGTGAAAAAAGTTACTTTTCAACATATAAGCGAAACTGGACTTCAACAAATCGGGTCGGTAGTTGAAATACTCGCTGAACTCGAAGGCCTGCAAGCGCATAAAAATGCGATTTCTATTCGGAAGAAATGATAAAACATAAATTCTTGATATCACAAAAAAGGCTCTACGATGTAAAGCCTTTTTTGTGATACTGATCTTTCGAATATTGATGACTAATGTTGATTGCATTACCTTCCGAAGGTGTCATAATTATCCGTTGCATATTTTTCAAATCTAGTCAGTAAAGCTATATTATCTTTTTCTAAGGGACTTAAGTCTGCAGACACATCTTTTGAAATAGGTACATACCAATCTACAGGTTCAAAAAACTGGCGAATGCTAGGTTTGGTAAACGCATAGCCATGTCGGGCAAAAATCGTATTCCGAATAATCTCCAGATCTAATTTCTTGAGGTTTTTAAGGTCTTTCTCCGTCAACTTTTGTTTAGATGCATTTACAGTAAAGACCGCAGGGGATGCCGATCGATAGTATTGAATAATGTAAGTATAAGTTGAATCTCCATCCACATCAGTCTCCTCCTTTCTTTTTTCGTTAATCCAGTCGACCAAAGTTCCGTCTTCTCCATCCTGATTTTTTAGCATCAGGTTTGGATTATAGGCGAACTGCTTTTTCAACAATTTAAAGCTTCGCTTTTTAATCTTTACCCCTTGGTCATATGCGGTCCAATTGCCGATTAAGGTATCGTGATTAAGCTTAATTTCAAAACGCCCATCTGACTTTCTGTCGCCGGGCTCATCCAATAATAACCGGATATCGGCACCATTTTCCTCCAATTTCCCCACAAAAGAGCGCAGATTTCCTTTGACAACATTCTGTCCGAAGATATTACCCTTATCCGTAATTTTCTTTATGGTCAAATTTATCTTTGGAGAATAATCTGTCGTGGGCAATCCCTCTCCTTCGTCAAGAGTGCTTTCATCCACAACAAATTCGCCTACCCAGTTACCATAAAGTTCCTGATGTGCCTCAGCTTCGGCCACAACAGTATCTTTTGTTTCGGTGGCTTCATTCTTTTTGCTTTTCCCGTCCTTACAACCAAGGATTGCTCCAAGCATTAATATTAAACAAAGGTTCTTCCTCATAATTTATGATTTTTTTGATAAATAATAAATTCCGCTAACAACAAATTAGGGATCCACCCCAACCAGGCAATAATTTGATAGAGATCCATCGGATTGGGCTGAAACAGGTACACTAAAGCAAGCTTCCAAAAACGTAGGGTAAGTGCTGAACAGGTTAAGGCAAAACTACGGATCATAAAATCACGGTGTTTATCAAATTTTCGCTGACTTGCCAAACGAACTGCCATCCAGGTGAAATAAAACCATCCGAGCCCCAATAATTCAAAGGCAATAATAGCGGTTAATCCGCCATTTGCCACGGATCCAATAAGCAAACCTGAAGGAGCGGCAAAAACCAAAATAGCGAATACATACAAATACCCGATACTTCGATGAACTCGCGGATATTTATTCAATAGATAAGTATTAAACTGCGTAAAGCCGGCAGGCAAGGCAAAGATAGCTGTGCAGACATGGACATAAAACACGTAGCGATACCACCAAAGTTCTTCAATTTCCGTTTGTTTAATCATCAGGAAATTAGCATCGAGTGAGAACCCACGATAGCGAAGTGTGATTTCTGCCATCAGTAGACAGCTATAGGCAAAAATTAAAAGCCAAAATCCATGTAATATCGAAAATTGAGCTTTTTTAAACATATCGCTTTCTATTTACTCCGGATCGCTTCTACCGGATCCAATCGAGAAGCCATTAGGGCCGGAACAATACCTGATATGAGACCAATAAACGTCGAAAGCGAAACGGTAAGCATAACCATTTTCAAACTTACGACAATAGCAACGCCAGTCGCAGCTTGCACTAGAAAGGCCAAAAAATAAACAACAACGAGGCCTATCCCTCCCCCCAACAAACATAGTACGATAGACTCGACTAAAAATTGTGAAAGAATAAAGAAATTTTTAGCCCCCAAAGCTTTTTGGATTCCGATGATATGTGTACGCTCTTTGACACTGACAAACATGATATTGGCAATACCGAAACCACCAACCAAAATCGAAAAAATACCGATTGAAAAACCCGCAAGATTAATTATCCCAAAAAGCTGATCCAGCGCACCTGTAATCATTGTGGTTTGGTTAATGGAAAAGTTTTCCTCCCGTTGTGGCGATATACGACGAATCGAACGCATGAGTGTCTTTGCTTCGCTCTCCGCCTCGCCAAGCGTATAGTTCGATTTAATAACCATCGCTATACTCGGTGAAAAATTATCATAGTTGACCAAATTTCTCGCAAGCTCAAATGGAATAAAGGCGGTATCATCGGGGGAGGTATTGATCAATACACCATTTCCTTCTTTCTTTAATACACCAATGACCTGAATTTTCCGGCCTAACATATTAATATATTTGCCAACCGGCTCCTCGTTCGGAAAAAGCCCTTCTGCAATATTCGCCCCCAATACAGTTACAAGAGCTCCCCCCCTAGACTCACTTTCAGCAAAGTAACGACCATTTACAATATTCAAATTTTGAATGTAAAGATTTTCATAGGTCGCCGCATTAACCGATGAGCCTTGGGCCGAATTATTTTTATATTTAATAGTCGTATTGCCGATATTGATCATATACGCCATATACTCAGCCGTCGTCATTCGGCTTTTTAAATCCAGGTAATTATTGTATGTGGGCTCGGGTCTATTCAAGTATTTCCACCAAGGGAAATTTGGTCCCCCATCCCAGGGCCATTTCTCAATATAAAGTGTTTTGCTACCGATCTTCTTTACTGATTCCTCTATATTATTCCGTAGGGTATCTACTGCAGAAAATACACCAATAATCGTAAAAATACCGATGGTCACCCCCAACAGCGATAGTAAGGTGCGCGTACGATTGTCTTTTAATGCCGAAAAAGCAAACTGACAACTCTCCAATATCAATCTAAAAAATAGCATAATTGTATTCTAAAATACAACATAGTTTTGATTTAATGTCAAAATCGTCAAAAATATATACATAAATTAGAAATAAGCCCTTTCTATACCCGAAAAAGTTATAACTTTGTATGCTTTTTGCAACCTAGTATTTGGTGCACTGTAATGCACTGAAAGGCAGACATTAAAATATATATCATTAAAGATGAAGTTATCTCAATTTAAATTCAACTTACCAGAATCATTACTTGCTTCTGAACCTTCTGAAAATCGTGACGAATCACGCTTGATGGTCCTACATAGAGATACTGGTAAAATTGAACACAAAATTTTCAAAGATGTATTGGATTATTTCGATGACAAAGATGTCATGATCTTAAACAATACTAAAGTTTTTCCAGCCCGCCTTTACGGTAATAAAGAAAAAACTGGAGCTACGATTGAAGTTTTCTTGTTGCGTGAATTGAACAATGAGCTTCGTCTTTGGGATGTGTTGGTAGATCCTGCGCGTAAAATTCGTGTAGGCAACAAATTATATTTCGGTGATGATGACTTACTGGTTGCCGAAGTGGTTGACAATACAACTTCTCGTGGCCGTACAATTAGATTTTTATTTGATGGTACCGATGAAGAGTTCCGCCGTAATATTGAAATCTTAGGTGAAACTCCGCTTCCTAAATACATCAAACGTAAAGCTACACCGGAAGATAAATTCCGTTACCAAACGATCTACGCAAAAAATGAAGGTGCTGTTGCCGCCCCTACAGCTGGACTTCACTTCTCAAGAGAGTTAATGAAACGCCTGGAACTAAAAGGGGTTGATTTTGCAGAGGTTACTCTTCACGTTGGTCTTGGAACTTTCCGTACCGTTGAAGTCGAAGATTTAACCAAACATAAAATGGATTCGGAACAGTTCATCATCACAGATGAAGCTGCACGCGTTGTGAATAGAGCAATCGACAACAAACGTCGCGTGTGTGCTGTAGGAACGACTTCTATGCGTGCAATTGAATCTTCTGTTTCTGCAGATCACCACTTAAAAGCGGCGTCTGACTGGACGAGTAAGTTCATCTATCCTCCTTACGATTTCAGTATTGCAAACTCAATGATTACAAACTTCCATACACCAGAATCCACACTTTTAGTGATGATTGCTGCGTTTGCAGGCTACGAAAATGTGATGAATGCCTATGAAGTTGCTGTAAAAGAAAAGTATAGATTCTACAGCTATGGCGACGCTATGTTAATCGTTTAACGATGTGGCTTAAAAGATAAAATAAAAAAACGTGGGTAGCCTTAAACTATCCACGTTTTTTTAAATAATAACCTTTCAATAACAACATGAACTTTGTAATTATCGTTGCTGCCGGAACCGGAAGCAGAATGAATAGCGATCTTCCAAAGCAGTTTCTTGACTTAAATGGACTGCCGATTGTTATGTATACAATTAATCGATTTTGCCAGTCAGAAACTATTTCGGAAGTTATTTTGGTCATCAGCGAGCCAATGGAAAGTTTTTGGACTGAATTGTGTTTGAAGCATCAGTTTGATCGTCCTATACATATCGCTTTTGGCGGAAAAACCCGCTTCGAAAGTGTAAGGAACGGAATAGATTACATTCAGCAAAATTTTGATATCGGTCCAAAAGACTATATTGCGGTGCACGACGGAGCTCGGCCTATCATCACTGAAGCTCTTATTAAAAAAGCCTTCCAGGGAGCGTATGATCATCAGGCAATTGTCTTAGCACAAAAGAGCATTGAATCAGTTCGGATGGGAGACACCACATCCAACTCTGCTGTTGATAGAAATCAGACCTGGTTAGTACAAACTCCACAGGTTTTTCATGGAGAATTGCTTCTAAAGTCCTATCAGCAAGCCGAAGATCCCCTTTTTACAGATGATGCGTCGGTGGTAGAGAAAATGGGCAAGCGTATCGCTATCATTGATGGTGACTCCAGAAATATAAAAATCACCTACCCTCAAGACTTACAAATTGCCCAGTTCTATCTGAATTTGATTTAATGGATTAAGCATTGCCACGAATAACGCGCAATAAAACCACAATAATAGCAATGACCAAAAGGATGTGGATAATGTTATTGCCAGCCGCATAACCTCCAAAAAAACTTATCGCCCAAATGATAACTAAGATAACGGCGATGATATACAGTAAATTTCCCATTTCTTTATAATTTAATACCTAAATCTATTTTTTATAGGTATAACAACGAAAAAAGAACTATAGTTTTATTTTAAATGGATTAGCTAATTTCAAGCTGTAATCTATCGTAAGCTAGAAACATGTTTTCGGGCAATTCTCTGGAAACAGCTTCATGCAGTCCCATTCGATGCCCAATATGTGTAAAATAGGTTTTGTCGGCATGAATATCATAGGCAAATTCAATCGCCTCATCCAATGTTAAATGTGAAATATGAGATTCCTTTTGCAAAGCATTTACCACAAGAACCTTTACTCCTTCCAATAATTTCCGTGATTCTGCGCTGATAAATTTCGCATCAGTAATGTAGGCGAAATCTCCGATCCTAAAACCCAAGACTGGCATTTTATAGTGGAGAACCTCAATAGGCATAATTTCTTTTCCAAATAAGGACAATGGTACACCGGCCTTTATCTCTTCCAAATCCAACCTCGGAGCTCCGGGATATTTAACTTCAGTAAACGCATAATAAAATTCTCGCCTGAGGGCTTCATGGAGAGCTGTTGTACCGTAAATAGAAATTGAGCTATGCTGCTGATAATTAAATGCCCTTACGTCATCTAAACCAGCGATATGGTCTTTATGTGAGTGTGTCATTAACACCGCATCCAAATGCATAACTTTCTCGCGCAACATCTGATACCTAAAGTCTGGGCCAGTATCCACAACCAATGTATGTTGATTGTATTCAATAAGAATAGAAGAACGTAACCTCTTATCACGTCTGTCTTCAGATTGACAGACCTGACATTGGCATGCAATTACAGGCACCCCTTGTGATGTTCCGGTTCCTAAAAATGTTATTCTCAAGCTACAATTTTTGATTTCAATACTTCTTCATAAATCGGAAGAAGTTTTTCAGAAATGGCCTCCAAATCAATTTCAATATCCAATAATATGTTCCACAATGACTGGATTTTTATTTCAAGATTCGAAAACTTATTGACTACTACAACTTTTGTCGTCTGCAACATACAAGCACCTGTACGGAATGAACCTTTCTCGTATCTAACTTTATACCCTTGCTCCTTAAAAAACTCTTCTAACTTAGTTAAACTGCTTTGTGTAAACGGCAACAAAATCTCTCCTTCCTTTTAAATTTCTACCTCAGTCTTCCAAACTTAGATAAATTTGATTTTATATACAAATAAAATCACTGCTACTCATCAACGCGCCAACTTAAGAAGTTCATTGCCAAAAGTATCCCAGCTGTATTTCCTTTTTTCATCGATAATATTCGTTCTAAATTGCTCTTCTTTGTTGTAATGGTAAAATGAAAAAATACCGTCGGCTATTTGACCGGCATCAGGTTCCACAACATAACCAACATAGCCATCTTGAACCAATTCCGGCAATCCCCCAACATTACTCACAATCATGGGAAGATCAAAATGATAAGCAACTTGAGTGATTCCGCTCTGCGTAGCGCTACGATAAGGCAACACAACGCAATCCGCAGCTGAAAAATAACGTCCCACCTCCTGATTTGGAATAAAATCGGTATGCATAAAAATAAACTCTTCGAGTTTATACTTTTTTATAAGCTCCAGATAAGGAGCAGGGTCACCATAAAATTCTCCGGCAAGCAATAATTTAACACCGAGATCGCGAACCTTGGAATGAGCTAATGCTTCCAGCAAGATATCTAAGCCCTTGTATTGACGAATAAAACCAAAAAACAATACGACTTTATCCTCTTCGGCAATCTTAAGTAATCGACGTGCTTCCTTTTTACTTTGATGCGCACCATAGTTATCGTAGAGTGGATGCGGCGTATATACCGCTGGCATTTTCGGGCTTAACATTTTCAGATCTGCCAGCACACTTTTACTCATAGTGAGACAAGCATCAACAGATTTCAAAAAGTAGCGGATCAACGTCTTATCACCTATGCGTTGTTCATGAGGGATTATATTGTCAGCGATACATACAATTTTAGTATGTTTATTTTTTCGAACCTGTCGCTGGATCGTGCCCAAACAAGGCCCAAAAAACGGCATCCAAAATCGCACGATAAGCAAATCATAGTTTGCCTTCCTAAGCTCCCTACCAACCTTTATCCAATTAAGTGGATTAATAGAATTCACTATTGTTTTAATATGAAGACCGGTTGGTGCAGGCTCATCTGAATATTGCGACTTCCCAGGGAAAAGAAAATTGGGATACTGTAGACTAAAGGAATAGATATCCACTTCATGACCTAACTCCTGAAAATGGGATGCCAATCGTTCATTAAAAGACGCTATCCCTCCTCCCCTCAATGGATAGGCAGATCCTAAAATCACAATTCGCATAATTATTTAGATGACTTTCTCAATTTGATAATCATTTCGATCGGAGCTGCTTCTAGAGACTAACTCTGCCAAGAAACCAGTCAGAAATAATTGTGTACCCAAAATAATCGCTGTCAGCGCAAAGAAAAATAACGGTTGATCTGTTATATCTCTAAATGGTGTACCGCTTGCTATACTCATCAGTTTGTGGCAAATCAGATAAATGGAGATAAATAAACCTGCAAGAAAACTAATCACTCCCATAACACCAAAAAAGTGCATCGGTCTTTTCGCAAATTTGCCGACAAAAAATATGGACAATAAATCCAAGAAACCTTTTACAAAACGGCCCGGCCCAAATTTGGTTGTACCGTATTTCCGTGGATAATGCTGTACAACCTGTTCCTGTATATTGGTAAATCCAGCCCATTTCGCAATAACGGGTATATAACGATGCATCTCGCCATAAACCTCAATGTTTTTAACAACATCTTTTTTATAAGCTTTAAGACCACAGTTAAAATCATGCAGGTTATGAATTCCAGACATAGATCTTGTTACCCCATTAAATAATTTGGTTGGGATTGTTTTGGTCAATGGATCATAGCGCTTTTGCTTCCAACCCGATACTAAATCCGCTCCCTTGTTCACGATCCGATCATACAGTTCAGGAATCTCATCTGGACTATCCTGTAAATCAGCATCCATTGTAATAACAACATCGCCCTGTGCAGCAGCAAAGCCTACATTTAAAGCCGCAGATTTTCCATAATTGCGTCGGAACTTTATCGCAGAAATATTCGTGTTCTTTAACTTCAACTCTTCAATAACTTTCCAAGAATTATCTTTACTCCCATCATCAACTAAAATAATTTCGTAGGAAAAATGATTGGCCGCCATAACACGGTCGATCCAAGCTGTCAATTCGGGTAAGGATTCTTCTTCATTAAATAAAGGAACAACAACAGAAATATCCATGTGAATGTTAATCATGCTAAAAATGTAGTATTATAATACCAACAAAGGTATTACTTTTTCAGTAATACCTTATAGGGTCAATTTTATTTTATTAAACACTAATTGGTCTCTTGTTTAATCACCAATTTTTCTCGCTTTGTCAAGGCTGATAATAGTAACGCAAAAACAAATTGAAACATCAATGTGATTGCCAATCCTTTGAACACCTGCCCTAAGGTTATCTTTCCTATAGCATCAACTTGCTTTTCAAGTTCTGCGATTTTTGAATCTATAACTTCATCTGGCACATTGTTTTTCTCCATATACTCAATGGTAACATTAATTGTATGCGTCACCACCTTTTCTTGTAAAGTTGGATTAATGAAATTAACATACAGTTGTGTACCAATAGTGGAAATAATCGTAGAAATAGCAAGCATCATAAATATGGATTTCAATGCTATAGAAAAATTCCAGTATCCACCATTTGCTTTCCTAAGAGAGAAGGCGAACAGCGCAGAGATAACAACAAAAATCCCTGTATTAACAATAAATGACATCGACATTACCCCCCAAAAGGAATTTAAGTCTTTGACAACAAACAAAACAACTAATCCTAGAATAAAAGAAATTATTCCTAAAATAACACCATAGATAATACTTTTCTTTTTGTCGATTACCGCATCAAATCCTACATTACTTTGGTTGAATGATTCTGCCATAAAATTATTTGTTATAGTAAGTACTAATTATTTGGTAAAGGGCGATATCAAAAGCCTTATTGGAAGAAGCGTCGGCATACTCTTCAAATTGTTTTTCAGATGGTTTCAACTCGCTAAAGAAACTCATAATAGGATAGAAAAGTTCATAAACTTCGCTTCTCGGATTTATTCCTTTTCCTACTTTTGCAATTTCAGCATACGGGCTATCTACTACAATCTGATTAGCAATGATATCTTCATAAATTTCATGCTCGTCTTGGAATTCATCTTCGTCAACCAGTAAAAATTCTTTTAGGAAATCATCCAATTCAGGTTCAATCTCATCATCCTTACATTCCCCTAAATAAAGAAAAATATTCAACAATTCTGTTCCACGATCTATTGTTTCATCTTCGATCGCTTCCCATTCTTCAGAATCCAAATAATCATCTTCCAATTTTAATACGTCATTGGAGAAAAAGTTCATCAATAAAAGATCGACATATACTTCACGAAGTTCGTCAAACAACGGATAGTCATCAAAAGACTGATCCAACAGTTCTAATTTCTCTAGATAGCTGGCCTCCGTATTGAATACGCCAATAATCTTTTCAAGAAACTCCGGGGCTGTCGAGATTCCATCAACCTTGCCATAATTTAGTATACCTGCCTCAACGGCTGCTTTAACATTTGCTTCCATGGTTTTTAATCGTTTTTAATGATTTGACTATTATTGATGACCAATTCGACAGCTCCCTTTAAGGCCTGTCCGAACAATGGAGAATTTTTTGATTTGGATTTATTGGTTTTCTCATCGAAGCTCCAAGTCTTCGCTGAGTCAAATACGACAAGATTGGCTACTGCCCCTTTTTCAATAAGAGGAACTTCAAGTCCTAGAATCTGTCGGGGTCTAACTGAAAGACTATTGACAATTTGTTCTTCGTTTAATCCAGCACGAACCATGAGTGGCAATACGGTCTGTAGTCCAATAATTCCATTTTTTGCAATATGAAATTCTACATTCTTAAATTCTATTTCATGGGGTGTATGTTGCGAAACAACAGCGTCAATAGTACCGTCCTTAATTCCTTTAAGTAATACCTTAAGATCTGCCTTTGTGCGTAACGGCGGACTCACCTTATAATTACTATCAAAACCGACAATATCTTCGTCAGTAAAGACCAACTGATGTGCAGCAACATCACATGTCACTGGAAGACCTTTTGCTTTAGCTTTTTTTATCAGGTCAACGGCTTCTGGTGTGCTAATGGATGCAAAATGAATTGGAGCTCCGGTATATTCCGCCAAATACAGATCACGAGAAACCATTAACGATTCGGCAAGATTGGGAATACCCTTCATCCCCAAATAAGTACTCATCGCACCTTCATTCATTTTGTTTCCACCTGCCATAGATTCATCTTCAGCATGTGAAAAAATCAACCCATCGAATCCCTTCGCATATAACAACGCTCTGCTCATTAATCCTGCCTGCTGTACACTCCTATTTCCATCACTGAAAGCGACAGCACCCGTTTGCTTCATATCAAATAGCTCGGCTAGTTCTTTTCCTTCTCGCTTTTTACTGATAGCTCCAATTGGATGTACATCAACAAGATTCCCTTTTGCTGTATTGACTATAAGTGCAACTTCAGAACGGCTTTGAATCGCCGGTTCGGTATTTGGCATTACAGCAACTCCAGTAAATCCTCCCGCTGCTGCTGCTGCGGTTCCACTTACAATATCTTCCTTGGTTTCTAATCCAGGTTCTCCAAAATTGGCATGTAAGTCAAAAAAACCTGGCGCTAAAATTTTTCCGGCACCATCGATGGTCTCTATATTTTTATCAGCTACTTTGACAGATTTTCCAATCTGCGCAATCTTTCCCTTTTCGATAAATACATCAACTTGCTGCTGATGAAATTCATTACCAGGTAAAATTACTTTAACAGAAGTAATCAATAAGCTTTTCATATATGAATGTGATTGAAATTAAAAGGATACAACTTATTTATCGAAGCATATAGCGTGCGCAGTGTTAACAGACAAACGGTGGCTTTATCACTATAAATCATATAGCTGCAAATAACTTTTTCGCGTGATGCCTGTGATTGCTTCATTTCGAGAAACAAAGTTACAAAATACAAATTTATTAAAGAACATTAAAAATAGATTTCAACGAGGAATAACTAGGCATTTTCTCCCCACTGATAATGTTTAAATTCAAAGCCTGCAAGACTCAAAATCCGATCAACCACAGTTTCTGCAACATCCTCCAAAGTCTTTGGCAAACTATAGAATGAAGGTGATGCAGGGCAAATGATACCTCCGGCCTCTGTCACCAATTTCATGTTTTGAATATGTATAATACTTAGCGGTGTCTCACGGGTAACCAAAATCAATCTTCGTCGTTCTTTTAGCATTACATCTGCCGCGCGAGTTGTCAGATCAGAAGAAATCCCGTGGGCTATCCTCGATAATGTCCCCATTGAACACGGACAGACAATCATCGTATCATAGCGAGCCGATCCTGATGCAAAAGGAGCAAAGAAATCACCCTTATCATAAAATTTGAACGGTACATCCTGATAACTCTCATCGCCTAACTCTGCACGCCATACATCCTTCGCATTATTCGACATTACAATTCCAACTTCTGCGATCTGTGTTTTTAATACCAATAGTTTTTTAAGTAAAACTTTAGCATAGATTGAGCCGCTAGCTCCAGTAATGGCAATAACAATTTTTCTCTTAGACATCTCTTTTAAAATAATAAAAACAAAGCTATAAAAAAAGGGTCGTAGTGAGACTATTTTTATAACGATCAAATATCTAAATTTCAGATATTTACATATTATTTAAAATTAACACACACCATATACACACAAATAATTAGGTTTTTGTGTCCGCCCTACTTTTTCGCTAAGACAAATATACCGAAATATCGGCTTTCAACCTTAAAAATGATAACTCTAAAAAAGTTAGAAAAAATGTTTAATTTTTGTTTGAATTTTAAATTAACATTGTTTAACTTTGTATAACAAATAAGAGATATTAAAATAGTAAATCATTAGAGCATGAAAACAGTAACAGTTAATCACTCTGGAAAAAGAGCTTTCAATTTTATGGTTGAAAATGGGTTCATTACTTATGACTGGATCGATTATGTTGATCAGGATGGCAGCGAAGTTTTGAGCGATGTTAAGGCTAGGGAAATAGTCAAAATCGATAATTCCATTAAAGGACAAAAAACCATTTTTTACAACTAAAAATATGTGATTATCACATTAAATACATAAAATATGAAGACGCTATTATTTTTCTACAACATAATGAATGAAGCGGAAAAGCAAATCGTCAAAGAGACGGTTTGGGCTTATATTAAAGTTATTGGACTATTGCTTACCCTAGCTTACCTAGCTTGTTCATTCATCTTAATTTTCGGTTAACCATGGGACAAAATTTTTCAGAAGAAAACCTATTGTCATTGGGTTTTGAAATCGATGCACCTTGGGGCGACAATTCTCTACCCGACTACTCTATGTTTTTAGGCCAAGGCATGACAATGCACATTGTAAACTTCACCGAAGCCTTTTTAGAGGTAGATGGGAAAATTAAAGAATTACAAGGCATAAGAAACGTTGCATCTCTCACAAGCGGATTATTGCTATTCGGGCAAGAGGTTGACTTAAGCAAAGCTCTATACGCCATGGACAGCCAACCTGCCAGTAAAAACGAACTGGTTTTAAAACATTAACCAATGGCGCCTCACTGGCGCCTTTAAAAAAGAAAAGAACATGGAAAATCAAATAAAAGTAGGACAAAGCTGCGAGGTAGTGGTGATAACCGATAATAGCGAATATCCGTCCGTTTATAAAATTGGAAATACAGGCGTATTAATAGATGAATATCCTAGCGGAAATGCTAAAATATGTATAGGTAATACCAATGAATTTACAGGATCATGGCATGTATTAGAAGGGTGTTTTAAAATATCAGGCAAGTTAACAGTAACTAAAGTAAAGTAGCCATGGAACCAAAAGACAAAGCGAATATAGAATACGACGAATGGTCTAAAAGTGTTATTACTATACTTAAAAACCGACCATTCCTAAAATGGCAGACAAAGAAGAACATAAGATTGGCTAAAAGGCTTTTCAAGGACGGATACACACCCGAATCAGCAGCAGGATTAATAATATTAAACTCATAAGCGTGGAACCAAAAGACAAAGCAAAGGAACTTGTAGAGAAGTACAAAGAAGCAACCTTTAAAATGGATCATTACGCTATTCAATGCGCAATCATTGCTGTTGAGGAAATATTAGATGTATTTGTCAGACGCTCACGGCAATGGCTCTACTGGCAATCAGTTTTAACCCACCTTAAAGAAATGTAAATCATGACAATCGAAGAAAACAATATTCTAGTAGACTTAGCATCTAAGAAGAAAGACGGTGTCTATTCAAAGAAGCCTTATACCTATGCGGTAAAGGACGGTAGAATGATAGCGTTTGCGGACTATGGCGGAAACATATTTAAGTGTTATAGAGGATTTAATGGAATTCTTGGCAAGGTCCAACGCTACGAAATTCGCCAAACATTAAACAAGGTCATAAAAGAAATTTAAACCCTATTCAGCCATGAAAACAAAGCAAGAATTAATACAGGAAGCTTTTATAAAACTTATCGGTGAAGATAAATTCAATTTAATAAAAGCCCATATACAGGAAGACGGTTGGTGCGTAATGTTTGATGAAGATAGTAATAAAATAACGCCAACTTTTAAAGAACTGGGATTACAATACGATCTATCACTTTCTGATACAGACCGAATAAGTAACATAGGCGGTACACTTTGGCGCCCAAAATCCCTTGCAGGCATTGAAACCAATAATGGTTGGACACGTATAGGTAGTGAAGATGATTTGCCAAAGGAAGATGGAACATACTATGTTATGACTAAAGACGGCATGAAATCTCTTTATTGGATGAGCGGAATGGGGAAAAGATACAACGTAAAAAAATGGATGGAATACAAGCCTACTCATTTCCAGAAAGAGGTAATTCCACCACCCCCTATTTATTAATCTTTAAAACTTAAACAGATGAAAACATCAAGGCAACACATTCAAGAAATAAAAGTCAATTCTGCCAATGCGGAATACATAGCAACTACCGGAATAATTAATGGAAGTCTATTAGTTGACTTAGAAAAAGCTTTTGAAAGCTATGCAAAAGACAAAGTAAATGAATCTTTACGTGGAATGTCGAAAGACGATTCCAATATTGGAAAGGACTCTACCCATGAATAACAACGAAATAAAAAAGACTTTATACAGAGAGAAGCCGATAGCACAAATCAAGATGATTAACAGCGATGGCGATCTATACTTCTCCGCCGAGCTTAAGTCAGGTGCTATGGTAAAGTTTTTTATGCCTTATGCAGAAAGCTTTGAAATTGGAGATTTGAATAACATACCTGCCCAATTATTAATCAGATGGTTGGTTACAGAGGATAAGGAGGTGTACGGTGAATAGGCAGATAAAATTTAGAGGACAAGTGACCGATACAAAGAAATGGGTTTTCGGTTACTATTTTAACCATGCCGGTATAGACAGGATTTTTGTACCCGAAAAAGGAAGCTTTACTGTCATCCCCGAGACAGTAGGCCAGTTCACAGGCTTAACGGATAAAAACGGAACAGAGATTTATGAGGGGGATAAGGTCATAGCTTCAATGAAATATAAAGGAGTAACATTAATGCCTTTCAGAGCCTTTATATTTTACAATGAAAATGTTGCCTGCTGGCAAATAAAGTATGAAACGACAGTCAATAATTTTGCTACTGATTTCATTTATAGCTATGACATAGAGATTGTCGGCAACATCCACCAAGAAAGCGAGGTAACGAATGGATAAGCTAACACTAGAACACCTTGCACCTTATTTGCCTTACCAGTTGAAGATGTACCATAAAGAAAGTGCTGTTAAAATACAAACAATGACTTTTATGGACTTGTCTGATGGTCTATTACAACATCATAACAAATGGCGAAATAAACCAATCCTTCGCCCACTATCTGAGCTTAATGGCAGTGATCTTATGAAACACTGGAACAAAGAACATTCAATAGAAATTCGATACAATAAACGAGTTCTATTAGATGTAAATAGCTCTACTTGTATCGATATAATTGGCTATCCTTTGGCTTTTATTACTGATTTATTCAAAAATCACTTCGACGTGTTTGGACTAATAGAAAAAGGCTTAGCTATTTCCACCGATACTTTAGGAAAGGAGGTGAAGGGTGAGTAAGGGAATGAGTGGGCACCACAAAACCATCGGTGATTCACAAGTATGGCTTACACCACCTGAAATTATTCAGTCACTTGGTGAGTTTGATCTTGACCCATGTAGCCCAATTAATAGACCATGGGACACAGCAAAGAAACATTATACTGAGATTGATAACGGACTTATCCAACCATGGGACGGTAGGGTTTGGTTAAACCCTCCTTACGATCGTCGTGTAATCGAAGAGTTTCTTAGAAAGATGGCATTACACGCAAATGGGACGTCACTAATTTTTGCAAGAACAGACACTCAACCTTTCCAAAAATGGGTTTTCCCATACGCCGAAAGTATGTTATTTATAGAAGGTAGACTGTCATTTCATCATGTAACAGGAGAAAGAGCGAAAATGAATGGCGGGGCACCTTCTGTTCTAATTTCATACAGCGAATACGATTCATTGATGATTGAACAATCTGGAATAAAAGGAAAACATGTTCTTATCAATTCTGTCCCTGTGATCATTGTTAAGCAAAGTCCATCTTGGAAAAATGTTGTATCACTATGTCTTATTCGCCTAAACGGAGAAGCAACCTTAAAGGAAATTTATTCCATGGCTGAGGTAATAGCTGACGATAAGACTAGGAAAAATAAACATTACAAAGAGAAAATCCGGCAACAACTGCAGCGTCATTTTGAACGAATTGATAAAGGTCAATACAAACTACTAACAGCATGACACCCGAGGAAATAGGACAACTAATCGAATTAGTTATAGGCGAAATACTCACGTTGGAAGAAGCAGCTTCGATAGAGTGTATTGATCCGCGAGATCTTTCCAAAGTAATAGATGAGGTGATGACCTTTAGATCTATGTACTCTCGTAATAATTCGGTTGTTGTTCAGGCCTCATTAGTTTAGAAAGGAGAAATTAAAAATGGACTTAGAAAAACGTAAAGAAGTATATCAACAAGCAGTTGATACCTGGGGCACTCAGGCCCAAATGGAAATGGCAAATGAAGAAGCAACTGAATTCGCTTTAGCAGTACGGAAGCAAATTAGGAAAAATAATGACCAGTCATTCGCCAACCTGGTTGAGGAATTTGCAGACATAGAGATTATGTTAGAGCAAGTTGAACTGATGCACTCTCATTTAGGATTTAGGGATATGGTAAACGGTCAAAAGGAGTTCAAGGTTAACCGTTTGAAACAACGGCTGGACCAACTATCATTTGAGGCATTACCTAACGAATAGTTACTAACCCCCTCCCCGATTAACTTATTCTAATCGGGGGGATAAAATAAAAGACGAATGAAAACACTAGAAGAAATAAAAGACGAATACGCAGGTGAACAAGGCCGAGATTCTTGGGAAGAATTTTTCAAGTACTGCGATCTTATACATACTCGGCTTGAAACGATGCAGTATCATCATGATCAAGTTGCCAAACGATTCACAATCGAAGTAGCCAAACAAACTTTGGAAAATATAGCAAGTAAATCCCAAGAAATGATCTATTCACGGAAAATGATTACAAGGGATATCCTTAATGAACCAATTGTTTTAAACCAGCATTGCTATGCTGTTCCAAAACATGAAATTTTAAAGGAAACTAACATACCAGATCTATGAAAAGACTAAAGTGTATTCAAGAATGCCTAGATAGCGAAGGCAATAAGATAATGGATTTTACCAAGGGTAAAGTTTATTTGGCTGATAAGTCTTATGATCCTCCTGGATGGGAAGTTCGTGATGACAAAGGGAATGATCAGTCTTTTTACGATTTAAAAATAATGTTTAAGGAGCTATGACAAACGTTATAAGCCAAACAACCCAAAAGGCGCGCAAAGCACATAGATGCAATTATTGCCGTATGCCTATCGAAATAGGTCAAGAATACATTAGCCAGTACAATGAATTTGACGGTGACACATATACCTGGAAAATGCACACACATTGCGATCAGATAGCGCAAAAGCTAATCAACTTCAAAGAGTGTGACGATGGTGGTGCGTCCAGTGATGATTTTTATTGGTCAGTGGTTTACAAGTATGAGGAAATTACAGGCATTGCACATTCTGGACAACCGCTCACTGAAATGCTTGATGTGGTTAGAAAGGAGTTGGGTCTATGACCTGGATTCCCGTAAAAGAACAAATCCCTGAATTTGGTATATGCGTGCTTGTTTCGCTTAAATCGGGCCTTATGACTGTCGCTTATCTAAAAGATATAAATGGTAAAAAAGCTTGGCAATTATATGGCCCAATCCAGGATTATTTTGATTTAAAAACAGAAGCTGTAACAGACTGGCAATATCTGCCAAAACCACCAAAACAAAAATAATATGAAAGTTTTAAAGAAAGGGATTAATCCCGATAGCAAACCAAAGAAAATGACATGCTACAAGTGCAAATCCGAACTTGAATATACTTCAAAAGATATTGTACATGATCCCCGCGATGGTGATTTCATCAAATGCCCCGTGTGTTCATCTTGCAGTAATGTAAGGTCAATTCAAAACACAAATAGACTTGACGATTAGCAAATGAAACTATCCAAACCCCAAAGAGAAGCGCTCCGACTAAAGTATTCGGGGCGCTGCGCCTATTGCGGATGTGAACTTGGCGAACGCTGGTGTGCGGACCACATTCAACCGATAGTTCGCGACTGGGTAAACGGTGGATGCCAATACCCCGAGCGCGATACATTTGAAAACCTAGCTCCAGCCTGTACAAGCTGCAACACGATCAAAGGCAGTCTATCACTCGAAGGATTCCGAAAGACAATATCAGGCTTTATCCCCTCATTAAATAGGGATAGCACTCAATATAAGTTTGCCAAAAAGTATGGGCTTTTAGAGGAAAAACAGGTCGAAGTTAGGTTTTACTTTGAGGATTATTTAGGATATCGAGATAGTGATTAAAACTGATCCATTTCAATTAAAACATCTTCTATTATCTCAATAAATTTCGGCATTAACTCTAAATAATCATAGTAGTTAGTTGACTTACTTCGTAAAAGTTTAACTAAGGGGCTCAATGCTTCTAAAGCACGAAATCCAATATATAATAAGCTGATCATGTCACTTATATGATACTGGACTTTCGGCCGTTGTTGCAGGCATAATGATTTTTGTAACTAAAATACGTTACATAATTTGACGCTATGTCTACCTTATAAATTAGTTCGTAACCAATTATTATATTTCATTATGAACTATCCTGTTAATAGGACAAAAAAGTTATTATTTTTTTAAAAGAAATATTTAATATCAAAAATTTGTTGTTATGTAATAAATACAATACTTTTGATATATTAACTTAAAAAAATAAAAGTATGTCAGAATTAAATTTAACAGGTTACCCTTTGATTATTTCAGAAATTAAAAAACTAATAGAATTATATGAAAGTTTACCTGTAGATAGTATTGAAAAAGAAGTTGTATTGGAAGATCTTAATAGATTGATTACAGTAGTAAATGTCGAAGGTTCAAGAGCTGCTATTAACCAATAACTTAGGGGAATTAAGGAAAAGCCTAGAATAGCAATCTAGGCTTTTCGTTTCTCTCCTCTGCCCACACTTTTGTGTAGAATTAACTAATACTACTATCCTGCCTATTCAAATTTATTTATCTTAACGCTAAATTATATTACCAAGTGAAAAGATATTTAGTATTTGTTGCGCTGCTAGGGCTAGGCCTTGGCGCGTGTAAGAAAGAGCAGGCTGCTGAGCCTGAAAAGCCAACTGTTGAAACTATCAAAATTGCAGGCCACGATTATCCAAAAGATTCAACTTTTACAGTATTTGCCCAATACTCTGGCTTGCCAAAAGAAGATCTTAAATTTCTCCAAGATGAGGAAGTCTTCATTTACAAGGATTATTTAAAAGTGTTACCATCCGATTACTTAACACTGAAAAAATAATGAAGAAAATAATATTATCTGCCATCTATCTTTTTGTTTCAATTTTAACGTTTGCTCAGACAAATCCTGTCAAAGTAGCGGATTTCTTTGCTGACTTCGAAATCAAACCGTACAATGGAAATGTTATGGATACCGTATACAATACAGGTGTTGATGTTACCTTGCCAGTTTTTATGAGGTTTAAATTAAAGGGAGCTTATGGAAGTGGCATTTTTAGCATGGTTCCTCAAAAAAGTTATGCATCAGTAGCTTATGAGCGTGAAAATGGCTTCGATTTCAACACAACTAGCAATTACATTGATCTGAATCGAAATGAATGGACGCCATCAATTGGTAGTATCTATTCTCCTTATGTAAAAGTTGATCTTCTACTTTATAGCCAATATTTAAAATCAGGAAAATTAAGAACTAATTATATTTCAATGTACGATCCGGTGAACAATACTTTTCAATATGGAATTGCTTTAGCGGCTAACTATACAAGAAATATTACTGTAATACAGGTGCCTAACTTTATCGGACCGAATCAAATATGTGATGAAGCGACGTATACGATCGAAAGACCTGATGCAATTACCTTGCAAAATGCAGCTGGTATTGCAACTTTAACGGCTCTAGGAAACAATCAGTGGAAAGTGACTAGGATCGGTACAGAAAACGGCAAAGTTACATTAAGATCAACTTCTAACGGTAAGACTTATGACAAAGATATTGCGGTTGGCACTCCATCCCCAACAATATCAGGTACCTCTCAAATAAATACTCTAGGAGAGTACAACTATATTGTTTCAAGAAACACACCTGGATCAACTATTGAATATAACCTTATGCTTGGAGGAGACGTAGAATTAATTCCCGTATCTGATACGCAATTTAAAATCAAAGTTGTTAACCCAAATACCTCAGGTTCAACCATGATAGTTAAAGTTAGAGCAAGAGAAACAAGTTCATGTGGTACATCAAGCTATACTATTAAAAATATTAATCTCAATGGAAATATGTAGATATTTCTAAAATGAAAAAGCCTAGACTAACAATCTAGGCTTTTACCCTACAGCAGTTCGTTAGAATTCAAAACCTCACGAATAAATTCACGTTCCGCGGGGTTTAATACAAAATTTGTTCTAAAATCCCGATTGCTTATAGTAATCCTTAAATTTACTTCGTTTCCTCTCTCCATGCGAAATCTTAATTGAATTTCCCTTGTACTGATAATGATTATCTGTCCAACTATTTCCATAAATTAATTACCCCTTTATTATGGGGCTCCTATTAATAATATTGTACTTTTTTCAATTTTTATAAACCCTATTTTTTTTATGATATTACAACTACCTAATAATCAGTTAGACTATTTTGAAATAATTTCAAATTTCACAATTTACTAATTATTTTAGTATTTTTACCTAATGAAACCCTTGGAAGTATATTGCCGTAATCGTGTTTTGTACGTTCAAATAAGCGTGCATGATAAGAGTATGGGCATGAAGGACTATTACTTATACAACAAAAACGGTCATACTTTTTATATTTTCAGGAAGTCGCAAGGAGTCTGGGAATTGGCCTATGGTGAACTTTCGGAAGATATCAAAGAAGCCTGTATTGATGCTTTGATAATTCGTTTTGATGATGATGTACCCGAACTATTCTATCATCATGGTAAGCGCCAGGTAGTCGAAGTGCGCGCTAAGAAATATAGCCTGTGGCATATATACCTGAATAACGGTTACGTCGGTAGTATCGAACATGATAAGTATACAAAGAAATTCGATTACCATTTGGAGGATGAGGGATTATTGACTGATGATCACGTGCAAAAATACATAGGCATGATCCAACGTGGTGAACTAAAGTGGATAAAGGATGATATTCGATAATTTTGAGGTCGACGGTGAGCCGCAAGTTTTGGAAATCACTTCATTGATAGGTGGTTATTTTCATGTATATATAAATAGGAGATTTGTGACCAGTATATCTTACACCACTGAAGGCTGGCGTGTCCATTTCAATAACAATTCCTGGTTATCCCGGGATGAAGCTGATATAATGATAGAAATGATTGAGTCAGATAAGTTGCCTATAAAATAAGAAAGGCCTGGGTATGGAATTCCAGCCTTTCCTAACAAATCAGTTATAAACCTAAACTATGTTAAGTTACTTGTTTTTTTCTAATATACCAAAATAAAAAAGCCTTGAGCGGGGAACTCAAGGCGGAATGTTAAATATTTAAAGTATCTGAAAAACCAAAGTTATAACAACCTCTATAGATTTTCGTTTTAATTTTTCGAAAAAAAAAGGCTGATCTAGCGACCAGCCCTAACTAAATTATAGACAGATCCATACTGGACCGGAATATACTTTGGAAAAAATGGCCAGGCCTTAAACCTGACCATACAATTTAATCACTCAAACTGAACTGATACATTTTGAACGACCTTCAATATATGGACAAATGCTAAAAGTGATTGGTTTGATAAAAATAAAAAAACCTTGAGTCTTGGAGGATCTCAAGGTTTTAATTACTATTAACCTATTTTATGAAAGTACTTATAAGACAATATCAATCCGTCTTTAGTTTTATTGAAATAAAAAAAGGCCAATCTTTCGACTGACCTTTAACTAAATTAGAATATATCCATGGATACGAATATTCACTTTAAAAACTAGAGCCTGATCATTAAGATCAAGCCCTAAATACAATTCACTTACGAACTATATAAATTTACTATTTTTATTTGAAATAAAAAAGGCCGAGTTAACATGCTCGACCTTAACAAATGAAATGTTTTATTATAATGGAGACTTCGATAACAACTAGTCTGTAGTTTTGTTTTCCACTTTTGGTTTTTTAGGACGAAATCCGAAAAATAACAACAGTCCAATAACTAAGACAAGCACACCCAATCCCAGCCAAATCATCATTGATCCTTTCGGCTCCTTTTGGATATCCTCTATCTTCGTCGATTCCTTTTGCCGATGTTCCTGAGATGTGGCGACTTGCTTTTCTACTTTCTCACTTCCTTGCTTCTCGCTTTTTTCCTTAGCATCCTTATGTTCAGTGACTGTCTGCTTACTATGCTGCGTTACCTTCTCTCCAGGTGATTCAGATCGCACAGTCAAAGTTTGCTTAAGCGTATCGAGTTGAACTAATATTTTAAACCCTGCAGAATCTTTGAGCAATATCTCTGCGCCCGATTTGACTTTGTCAACTCCAATCGATCCACTGATTTTACCGCCCTTTTTCTCGGTTAGAGTAGTAGTTTCTGTTTCCGTGACAATTGTACCTTTGTCCACCTTTACGGTTCGCTGTAAACTGTCTTTTTGCGTTTTTTCAGTAAGAGAACTATCGCGCTTGCTTACAACCTCCAAAGAATGCTTTTCAACGTGTTTAGTCGATCTTCTGAATATTCCACAGGAAGCAAAGGCGGTCACTATGACCACCGATGCAATTAGTTTATTTAGCATACTTCAAAATCGAATTGAGCTCTATAACTGACTGCTTTAGGCTATCCAAGCTATTTACTAAATCGGGTTTATTAACCCTTTGCTTTCCGTTTGATGAGATCAGAGTAACCGACCCTAATAGCATCAATAACAATACTAATTTTTTCATCTTATTACCTCCCTGATGATCTGTTTAATTTGACTGGTGGTTGTATCTACCTGCTCACGCATTGGTGCTGTTTGTTTGCTTACCTCCTGTTCAACAGCAGGCCGTAACTCAGCAGGCAATTGTTTGCGTATCTCGTCCTGAACTTGCTTGCTAGTGTCTTTCAAAAGATCGATATTTTCGTTTTTAGCAGACACGTACAGCCACACGAACACAAATAGCAGTGCAGCAAGTACAGCACATAGGAAAGCAAGTGGATTGTCCTTTATCCACTTTGTAAACTTTCCCAGTCCATTTATTTTTCTGTCTATGAAATCGTCTTTATTCTCTGCCATTACTTTTCAAAATATAAGTTTGCTTCTGCAATTCGTCTCCGAGTCAATCCATTTAATACCTTACCGCCAGACTTATTCCATTTTGGAAACTCATCGCGAATTGAGGGATCATTTGGGTTAATGTTAATCTTCCGTAGCAGCGTTGATTTTCCTAGATTACTGGCTCCACAATTGTATGTAAAGCTGACTAGAGCATCAAACTGATTTTGGTTCAGTTTTGCCTTTACTAGTCTATTCACGTCTGCTTCATACCTAGGCAATATATTCGCAAACAACTTGCGGGCCCGATCCTCCGTGATCACATCTCCTTTCTTGATTAAACTACCATCCTCGTAGTATGTGGAACCGATGCCGATCGTCCAGACTTTACCTGTGGCATCCCAATAAGCAGTAAGGTATTTTTTCAGATTGCCCCCTGTCTCGAATTCAAATATTAAGTCAATTCCTTTCTTGCCCGTCTTCATGATTCCCCTTTCTTTTACCAAGATCACCGTCAGGATTAGCTCCAACGACCCTCTGAATATATTTTATTGATTCTATTCTATTCATTTGATTATTATTTTAAAATGGATTTGCAGAACTACTGCTAGATGTAAAATCGACCAGTAAACCGTTAATGAAATTGAAATGGTAATATGTTGTACTAGACGCTGTATTTGCCAATGTGATTTTTCCAGTTAGACCCTTTTTCCCTTTCACTTTTATATCACCGTTTACTATATCAAGTGCATTATTTTCGGAAATGCCTCCTGTGATGTCGATCCTTAAACCCGAGCTTCGTGCCCGTGAAGAAGATGAAAACAACACCGACATGAAATCAACGTATCCACTTGCTGCCGAGTACGGCCTACCGATAGACCAAACTTCATCATTGGTATCCTTAATTGATCTTAAGCCAGCAAGATCCTCTCCGTCTCCGATTAGTGCTCCATCTTGAATAATGAATTGTCCAATACTGCTATTTCCTATTACCTTTAAATTTGTTGCCGTAACTTGCTGGGCAAACAATTGAATCACATCTATAAGTTCAGCCTTAATGTATCCTCCTTCAATAATTGTCGTACCTAATTTTGCAAGTTCAACCGTATCTTCAAAAGCCAAATCGCCTAAACCATTGAAAGCATTTGACAAATCATTACCAGTCGCTAATCCTCCCTTTACGATAATGTCGTTTACATTCAAACGCTCTGCATCGATCGTTCCGGTCTTTATCTGACCTCCGTTGATGTAAGTCATTCCCGATGTAAAACTAAAGTCTCTTCTTCCATCTAATTCTGCATAAATGACACCTACATTAAAATGATAATAGCCTGCTTCGCTCTCAGTTCCTATTGGGGTATCTGAGATGTACCACGTGCCTGTTAAAGCTGTTCGGCTACATTTCGCCGACACATAATATGGTTTACCCGATACTAAATCATTTTTTATTAACTGGGAAATATTCCAAATGTAGCCCAACCCTTCTATACTAACTTCAAGGTGGGCAAGTTGGCCATCCGAAATAGCAAGGTGATTTGGATTATCGTCTTTATTCACTTCAATGCGGACACCATTTAATAGAAAATTCTGGCTTTTTGCGCCAACAGAGAGCATTAGCGTTTCAATACTATTAGGCTTAATTTTAGACCCATCAAAATAGCCGTCAGGATCAAAAATCAAGTTTTGTAACTGTCGCATGCGAACTGCTAAAATCCTATCCTCCTCAATACTTCTTTTTGTGGTTTGGGTGATGATCTGCTTATTCTCTTTAATATCATTTTGGATTTTTTCGAAAAGCGTATATGTTATATCATTCCCAATCACAGCATTATAAGTCATACCGTTCTCAAGAACAGCAGGATAATGCCCAGGGTGACTAAGCTCTGTAATACGTACTTTTTCATCAATACCTTTCTGAGTATCGATAAGCTCAACAGTATCGCCGATGTCTAATGTGATATTCTTTCGTTTAAGGTCGAGAATATCAATATCAAGCTCATAAACAACACGAGGCGAACTATTGCTATCCAAATATTCTTGCCTTTTAGTGGTCAATTCGGCTACTGCTGCATCAATATAAGATTGTGGCATCCGTATACCTGTAAGTATGTATTTATCTCCTATTTCGGCATGTACGGATTCCGTGGGAAAAAACTCACCGTTCCCTTCATCGTTTGCTTTGAATACTAGCTTTTTGTCAGTATGATTATAGCTTGAAATCTCAAACTGATTGCCTTCCAAATAACCAGACTTAAAAACAATGTAAGCTGATTCTCCATCGATCTTCTGATTATTCAGATCAAAATCAATAGAAGTATCGATGATTGAAAATAGCTGTTTATTTATCGTTGTAACTCCTGTCACAGTACCAGTTCGTTTTGGATAAATATCCTCATCGACAAACTCACCTTCTCGGACTCTATAAAGATTTACATTCTTCTCGACATACCCTGGAATCTTGAAATAGTCTTTCATGCCGGTCGGCAAGTTCTTTTCACCTCCTCTTGCATAGGCCCGGGTAACAATCTTTTTCTCATTGATTGACTTCCGAGAAAGACTATATAATCCATTGCCTTTTCCATAACTAAAGGATAATGAACGAGGAGTACCAATTGTCTTTTTCAGAGAAATAACCTTTCCCTTTATACCCCATTCCCCTTTCATGGCTTGCGCAACCATGGTTAACGCATCAAGAATGTAAGTGCTTTCAAAATCAACTGTCACCCGACCCATATCTTCGACTTCACCAATCGACCAACCTTCAGATTTAGCATTTGCGCAATCGACAATTAAATGAAGCCATTCCTCAGCGGTACCACTGTAACTAAACTTACGATTACCAAGATGTTCAAGGAAATACTGGGAAAGTGTGTGTCTTGGCCCCTCAAATACAAAATCATACTCAAATAGAAATCTGCTAACTTTTTTAAAATTGACAGTTTGATTTAAAGTATAAAGTTCTCCCTTGTAATTAATTGTATCATTAACTCTAATGTCTAAATCTACCGACGATTTGAAACTAAAAGCAAGGGAATGCTCCCCCATTATTTTATTTGTAAATGTTGAAGCATTCAACGGAATTTCCACCCCTGCACCTTGTCCTCTTAAAACTTGAATCTTCATGCTAAGACAATTTTGTGATCTCTAATAAATTAAATGACGGCCTGTTATTTAGCGCTGTTGACCATGCTCCAAAATCTACCGGTATACTTCCGTCTGTAACTGTAAATTCTAAAGTTTGATTAAAGTCTTGATTTCCGATACCTGTAAATGCTGTATCATCGCTTACAAACTTTCTAACCAATTCCGTGTTACCTTGGAAAACCCCGTAAAAGGTTTGTTGTCTTGTCGTATTACTTGTGATTGAGTAGTTTGCTGTTGTATTCATCAACACCCTTATTCTGTACGTACCTGCAGCCAATGAGAATGAAATCCTTGCCTTCCTTAATGTGCCCTCAGCTCCAGATTGTGTTGGAGCGAAGTTTCGTTGCATCACACCTAAATTATATGGCCCAGATGCAACAGTAGCATTCATAGCTGTAATTGTAGTTGTGCCATTTGCAATAAAGAAGCTATTGGCAGCATAGAATGAAGAGTTTAGATTTACAACTATTGCAGGAACAGCAACATCATTCGTATCAACCAACGTTTTGGCCCCATAAGATGTAAAGGTTGACAAATCTATTTGGTTGGTCATCAATCCGCTGGACGAAACTTTAACTACAACGTTCTTAGTTGTTGTATTGAATCCCAATAATACCTTAGGTGCAGATTCTATTAGATCTATGTTTGCATTCCTGATCACGGAATTATTGGTTTGGTTTTTAACCTGACCATATAGAGTTTTATTACCAAATGAATCGAAAGTATAGTTTATTTGCGATACTGTCCATGTTACCCAAGCCGCGGCTTCCAATGCAGACTCCGACTCGGCTAATCTATAATGTGTGGGATTTCCTTCATTGATCACAAATTCAACATTTACCGTTTTACCAGTGTGTGAAGGAGCCCCTCCATTCACAAGAATATATGCTAAATCAACTGGATGAAGAAGGGCGTCTATTCTATTTAAATATGTTTGTCTCAATGTCGGCTTCAAAAGTTGGATCATATACATCGCGTCATCATAATTGTACGGATCAGAAGGATTCATTTCAAATTTTGACGTATACTTGTTTGCCAGTCCACTCAAATACTGGGTGAAGTTCAGGTTTACCATCAATTTACCGGAATTAACATTGTAGGATAGCCCTTCTGTATTTGATGTAACTGTAACTCCCGATAAGCTTGAAACACCAGTCAACAAACATGTCAATTCTTTGAACCAAAACCTTTCGACAATTGGGGTTTTAATTTTAAATGTGACAGTTTGCCCCTCAACTACTTTCTCAATTTGAGCGTTTCTTGTTAAAAACCAATATTCATATACCTCATCAATAGTGGCAAACCAAATGTTATCTAGTCCAATAGCTCCAAAACTATCGTTTATACGCTTGAACAAATTGTATTCCCAAAGTGAGCTTCTATGAGCTGCTCCTATCAACCATTGAATTGTCGATAAATCTGTGGTATTACTGTGAAGCATTAGTTGATTAAATACTTTATCAGCGTAATCCGCCTCTCCAGCAAAATATCTTTCGATCGTCGTATTGGATTTTGAAAGATTAAAATCCGCTCTATATGGATACACCTTTTTGATTCTTGTATCACCACTTTGGGCGGTTAGGAACTTAATATCAAATAAAGCCTGGCTCAAAGTAAGATAAAGATGGTCTCCATTTGGCTCCGCTAATCCCTTCGGAATAATATTCTCACCGAGATTGGCAATAAAATGAGCCTTTGTATCTGCAAACCATTTGTTAAACGTGTCCTGATTTGCTTCTGCTTTTTTATAGCCATCCAAATCATGATAAAGCATTGTGAAACCGAAATCATGGAACATTTTAAATTCCTTTTCGGACATCCATGGCCAATTTTTCCCAACATCAGCGCCTATTCCTTTAACGGCATCTACCAATTTGTCCGGCCAGCCCGCGATCGAAGTCGAGAATCTTCTTTTATTCCCTGCACCATCTGTAAATTCAAGAGGATATTCAGGGGTAAATCCTTCAGTGAAATCGGGCGATATTGGATAGTTTAAATGGAAGAAGCTTGTTTCATTTGTTGCCACATATCGTTTATTAATACCTGAAAATATAAATTGATAAATCGAACAGGTATCATCTGTGATGTAGCTAAATAAGATCTTTTTGTTAAACTTATTCTTTGGAAATTCTAATGTTATACTATTGGGGTCTACTCCTTCCGGTACTGTTACTGTGAACTCCGTCAAATCAATATTGTCTTTGACATAATTGATTGTTCCATACTTTACATCAGTCACTACCTCGGCCGATCTTAATTGCATAAAAACATTTTTAACTCCAGCCCAATCTGTGAAAGTGAAGTTTACTTGTCCCCCCGAATATGGTAGCCATGGGGCACCCAACAGTGCATTTGCTGTTTCGGCTATTCTATATTCTGTTGGTATACCTTTATAACCAGGTAATACTGAAACGGTATTGGTGTATGTTAATTCAGCCCCATTATTTATTGTTACCGTTTGTAGTGATAAAGGCTCGATCAGTACATAGTTCTTAACCAAAAGCATTCTATGGTAGATTGGAGACTTTGGAAAACTTGGAGCATAAGGTGATATGTATATTTCATTGAATGGCTCTGTTAAGGTGAAAGGTAATATCACATTATAAGTTGTATTCAATACTCCATTCCATTCTGCTGGGCCCATTGGGGCTCTTGCAATTTCTGCATTTGTTACTGCATTTAAAATTGTAAAGAATGAATTATTAACCTGATTTTGAGGTATAGCTAATTCGTTGAATGGTACAGATGTTATAACCTTTAAAGCATAATTACCAGCAGGAAGATTCATAGCTATCCTTGCACGATAACCACTATAGGAACCAACGTTGGCTGGTGATCGAGCCTCTCTGATTTCCATTTCATTTAATGGGTATTCTAATTGACGTATGGTATCTGTGTCCATTGCATAACCACTCCGATATTCAAGTAAGGTATTTTGAGCACGGAATCCCATTGTGTTTACGATAGGGTACTTATCAGTATTGAAGTGTACCATCATATTAGTCAATTCCCCAAGTGAGTTATAGAGATAATGTGAACCATACTCTGGCTTTATGGCAGATGTATACTCTACCCTAAATTTACTACTGTAATAGCCTGTATCTCCTATTTTACCCTGTTCAACCTTATTGGCAGTAGGGCTTATAATACCATCACCATTATCGAATATTACGGTTTCATTTATATCACTTATTAACTCGATTGAGTGATGAATGGATGCAGATTGAGTTCCAGCAGCATTTCTTACTCTGGCATATAGTTCTTTAACTCCAAGACCTGAACTTAAGATTATCTCAAATTGAGTTGTTAATGGTTTCCACTCGGAAGTACTAAAATTATCAGAGGTTTCAACAGCATATTCTGTAGCATCTCCGGTATATATTAAATTAGCCAGTATGGCTCTTTTTGTTGTTATTGATTTACCATTGATAATGTTGACGTTAAACTCTTCCAAACCAAACTCAAGTTTTACATCACCCGTATATGAAAGAATATCTGTTTCATTGTTGTTATTGGCCGCTTGTACATATATAGTTACGTTCCCGTCGGATGAGTTTTGCAATGTATATGGAAACACAAGTGATGAACTAGCTGTAATGTTTATCCAAGGTATACCATCCATATTTGGATCTTCCGAGATACGATACCTATTTGCTTCCCCAATAATGTTATAACTAACCTGAACTGTAGCATTAACAATATCTCCTTTAGGATTTATTGGAGCTATAGATATACCCCTCAAAAGCAACTCCTTATTTACTTGATCGTCAGGATTATCCATTTCGGTTAGGGTAAAAAAGTTTATTCCAGGGTACGCTGTGTTGTTTGCAGAATTAGCAGCATACATTGTTATGAAATCTATATCGAATGTAGCTGATGGCCCAACTCTTATGGTATCTATAACAAAGTACTTAGACCTATTTAAAGCTGTTTGAATTGTTTCAGAGTATTGATTTCCAACTTTAAGCCTTAATGGTTTCTTTAAATTAACGTCATTATCCGGTACACCTCCATAGGCATCAATTCTATAAACCTTAGTTTGATCTAAGTTTTGTAATGTGAGTTTGGCTTTTAAATTTTCATTTTCTTTAGCCCCAAATGCCATTAGGAAGGCTTTTTTCCAAATTGTTCTTTCCTGAATGTCTAATATGGTGGTGGCTCCATTACTAATACCTCCCCATCTAATGGCAGCTCCATTGTCAACCTTTATAAGTTTAAGGTCAGAGGCTTCTTTAAGATCAGTTTGTATATTGCTATACTCTACCTGACCAGAGGCAAATATGATGTTATTCCACCCCCTATCTGCTGGCTCTAAGTTAGCATCATCGGTTAGATTGAAATTAAATACCCTTGAAATACCACTGAAATCTCCATTCTTATTTTTAACCACATATTCTTCAAGAGGTTGTAATGGTATATTACCTTGGGATGATATAACGTTTATACCGTTATAACTTACCCTAATTTGACGATCTAATCTATCATACTCTGGTAATGAAAACCTTGGAAAGGTAAGTATGATGGTATTAGGATTTTCCGGTGACACATACATATCCGTATATGGAATCTCTTGTTTCAAATCAGGGTCCTCTGAATCAAACGGATATTGGGCCACTATCACAACAAATGATGGGTCAGAGTTGACCAATTCAACATTCATATCAAACTGAAGGCTGATTTTGATTCCCAATTTGTCAGTGGCCACTTGCTTTAGCGCTGGCGGCATCTCCTCTGGTAATAAAGTCCTCGTATCAATTTCATTTGAATAGGGACTTACGCCGTTTAATCCAATAGCCCGAATTTTATACTGGTAACTTTTTCCAACACTTAATCCTGTATCTATATATAAATGGGTATTAAGGTTTTCAACTCTACCAACTAGCGCGTAGACCGAACTCGAATCCATTCGATAAATTCCATAATACATAAAGTCAGCAACTTGTCCAGCAGGATAATCCCAAAAAATGGCTATTTGATTCGTGGTACGGCCAACTACTTTTAGATTGGTCGGAGCAGGCAAGGAACTGAAAGTTTGTACACCTACTTCATCGCTCATTTGGCCAACTAAATCACTACCTTTTTTCGGTCGAATCTTAAAGTAATAAGTAGTGTTGGCGGTTAAGCCCTGTATTCTAACTTTATTTTCGCTACCTGCATCCATACTCGAATGCAATGTAAATCCCGTCTCCGGCAAATTGGATATGAATATATCATATCCTGTATCTTCCACATTTGTATTATTCCACCATAGATCAATAATACTGTCGTTTATTGGCTTTGCCGAAAGATCCGTGACTTTTGATTCGAAATCTATCTCGGGGATTCCGTCAAATAAATAAAATTCGGGAAATTCCGAAACATTTATAGTAATCTTACCTGCAAGCTTGTTTATTGTGGATTTAACCCCATTTGCTCCCTTTTTACCTTCAATGGTATGTTCAATAAAATCACATACAGCATCGACCTGGCGCCAAGAAAGAATTTGGTTATTCTTAGCTTCCCACTTCGTAACACCTCCATCGTCATAAGACTGCTCGTATTGTTGAGCGCTAAGATTTAATTCATGAGATGATGCCCTCGCTTGAACAGGCCCCACAATAGGAAAATAGGGATTCTCCTGTAAAGTTGGAAGCGTTGTAACCTCGTCACCCTCTTTCGGATTTGCTGGATAGTTTGCAGGTGCGTTCGTATATGACGAGTGGTTTATTCCATCATATTTCTTATTTACAACAACCCACTGGCCGCCTATATATTTTTCCCTTCTGCTAGTGGGTAAACCGGTCCGAGCCTGATCATTACCTAAAGACCGCGGTACATTCAATGGATTAGGTATCTGAGGAAGATATACGGAGACTTTTTGAACATTTTCTGCCGCATCTGGAATAGATAATACTACATCTGTTGCCCCAGTGTTAACCATGTCGTTATAATAAACAACATAGGCTCCCTTTTCCTCTCCAAGTTTTCTAAATGCGAGAACTTCAATTTTGGAGTCTGAAGCTATCTTCTTTTTGCCATAATAAATATATCCCTTAAGAGCGCTCCGCATTGTAGCAGTCCACCAATAAGCATTTGTAATAGGATACGCTCCATTTCCAAGCATTTGACCAAACAATCCTAATGAAGCAAATCCTCCTCTTTCAAATTGGTGTTCAAATTGTTTAATGTATGCAGCCTTCGCTCCGGGTGTATTATCTGAAATATCATTCCAATGAAACATTTCAAACCCTGGTCCGGTACCATATCTACTATTATCAAAATAGTTATTCTCACACTCGGTAGAATAGTAGTTACACATATCGTAGCCAAGTGCCATTAATTGAAGAGTTGCCCTGACTGTCCATGCACCTTTCAGTTCTGATCGATGCCTATCAGGAATAGTCCAACCATTAACAACACGACCAGGTTGTGTATAGCATTGATAAGAGCTTTTTGTTCCTTCCGCCCCTGACTCTCCCCATCCAAACTCTGTTAGCCATAACTCAGTTTTATAACTAACTCTATCTCTGATTTTAACAATATCGAGAACAGAACCACCAGTATCACCAAGACTTAAAGAACTCTCTAATGTTACGCCATATCTTACAGCCTCCTGCGATGTTGTACCCTGGTTACCAACATTTGAAAAATAACGGTGTAGAGAGAAAGAATCTACAGGTACATTCGCATCATTACGATGGGCTTTCCACCAATGAATAGCTGAAAAGTAATATCCCTTGTTTATACCTGCAGTGCCCGAGCTAACCGATAAAATATTTGATGCTTTGATTCCTCCGAGATTTTTCCCCGATTCATCTTTCAACGTATTGCCATGGGCATCCGTCGAAGCCGACATAACAGCCGCATATTCCTCGCTGTTTTGATACCCAATCCACCCATTCCAGTTAGCGTCAGGCTCATTCTCCATCTCTAAACCTGATATTAGATTGAGACCAGTAGTAGTTGATTCGGTTAAAGGCCAAAACAAACCCTCTCCTGATAGATTAGGGTTATTACCATACTTTGCCCCCAAAGCATAAGCAAGCTTGCTGTATGTACGATATTTTGAAGGATCTTTGGTAGAAGCATAATATCTTTCCAAACCGTCATATCCGCGTTTCGGTACTGGCCTCCACGCATTCGGGTACCAGTAGTCGTCATGAGGCCTATTGTGCTTTTTATTATTCTGATCATAATAACAAGGATCAAACACACCTGTATTTGTCAAATATGGTTTCAAACCATACTTACTGTATGTTTCCCTTAGATTATACTCAAGGCCTTCATTCAGTCCACTATTGCTCTTTACCCAACCAATATCATTGACGCGAAATTTAAGTCCTTGTATGGAGGTAGGCATGATTAATGAACCATTGGTATCAAACTGTGCAAACTGCCCAAAGTGTATGTATATACGAGGTTTAGAACCGCCCGAAAGCGCATGAATACGCCCTTGTTGATACGCGTGACCGTTAACATTAAAGAACTCGTCAACTGTTTTCTTTACCGTAGTTCTCCTTAGAGGTTCATGGATTTTATCCGGCTTTGAAAGGGGAAGCCCATAAACAAGCATGTTATTAATCTTTTCCGTTGTTCCGTATTGTGGATCAGGAAAAGCTTCTGTACCTGCTGGCATAGATGGACTAGTTGACATTGATCCAAAATCGATTATATCATAGCCGATACGAATCATTCTGTACTCACCCTTCTCGAAGTTTACATATGCCCAAGCATTAAACTCGGAATTCATTTCTCCAACTTTGACCCATGGATAACCAAATCCTTTACTTCCATAAATTGAGGCAATCGTTTTTGTAGCGCTATATATACAAATGCGATCTAAACGATAAATCTGATAAAGATCGATGTCAATATTGAAGGGTGCAGTATCTCTACTATATTTGTACGTTAACCAATAAGTCTCAAAATCTTTTTTGGTAGTGTCAGGGTAACCAGTAGGTAAAAAGCTGTTTTTATCCTTTTCGTCAACAATGTTATTAACGCTTGACACACGGCCGGTTGCCGAATCAGTCACATAAGAATAATGTTGAGGATATAGAGACGCATTTTCAATAGGGATATTATAAGTTGCTTCATCAATATTTGCTGCTCCATTTGTCTTGATGAACAGCTCATTTGAAGCATGTGAGAAGTTTGTTAGCCCTAAAGTTACTTTGGCCGATTTAATATAGAAATAGTAATTCGTACCGGGTTTTAGATCGATTACTGTAAATGACTCTAATTCTCCTGGTGAAAGGGGAACAATTGTATTGGCAATTCTTTTGATACTATTCCAAGCAACCGAATCCTCGGGATTAATTTTATTGTTTGAATACCTAATATCATAATAGGTCACTGGCGCATCAAGAGTTTCCGCGTGGGGAGCAGTCCACTGAAAAGAAACAGATGTATTATCAAAATATCGAACCGTCAAATCAGTGATTGGCGACACTACCATCGCCTCGGTATCTCCAAGAATAATATCGCTATGAAGGAAAATTTGTTGGCCTATGACGTTATATGAACACAGAATCATTGTTCCTGGTTTCAATGGTATATCAATTGAACCAATGATATTAGAATCAAGTGCTACCTGTCTATAACCATCTTGTATGATAATGATCTTTCCAGATACACCGTCTTTTACATCGATTATTGACAAATCGAAAACAGGCTTTTCATCGCTCAATCTTACACGGGCGAATGGAGTGTTTTCATGAGATATAACAATGTCTTTTCCAACAGGTAGTACATCCTTGAATTGCTCAAGACTTATAGCTGTGGATGCACCTAGATTACTACCTAATACTTTTGTAACCTTTTTAGTAATTGGGTCTACAGAAAGGAAAGGACTGTTTTTTATCTTTTCCACGTCTGTCACCTCCTCAGCATCTGAAGGGAAATGGACTTTGTTATCGTTGGTATCAATAGAGTCCATCAATGTGGAAACACTCTTTTGGACTATTTCTCCATCATCCGATCGATAAAACTTCTTATTTATCATATCTTATTTTTTTACAATTATGTAATGTCCTTCTTCATCTAAGATTGGAACATCATTATCATCATGTAGAACTCCATACTCTTCAGCTTGCTCATGATTATTTATCCATTTCATTTGTATTTCGCAGAAAAGCTTTTTGCCTTTCCAAACGGGAGTTAAATCATTGAATTGACCACTATCGACAAAGCGAAGCAAATAATCCTTTCCTAAAGTAATTGATGTCAGAGTGAACCCTTCCGGATCGTTTAAAAGAGCTACTAAACTGTCGCGTCTAGTTGTTAGCTGGGAAAGATTATTTGCAATTAGGTATACTGTTGGGTTGTATTCTAACGGCTCAAAATATGTTGGCGACAAGTTATCATAGTCGTATCCGTTCTCGTCGGACCAATTATTCAGCTGCCGTTCTTTTGGTTTGGGCATCTTCAATAATTCCTTAAAGATCGTTCCCTTCTTGAAGTAAATACCCAAGGAACTAATATCCTGCCCATTAATCAAAAACATTAATAACCTCCTAAAATGATGCTTTCTATATCAGAGAAATAAAAACATTGAAATATGTAAAATATGCTTATTTCACATTAACAAAGGAATGAATTACTTGACTATTTTGGAGTTATTAAGTATCAGTTGTGTTTGATATGTTAGAGTTATTAAACAAAAAAAGCCCCTTTCGGAGCTCTATTGCTAACTTTTTTAAATATTATGTCTTACTGAAGTACTGATATGTTTAACTATTATACTAAATCTTCCCAAATATCAATAAATCCAATTCCTATAACAAATGTTCGTAACCCCATGAATATTTTAGCAGATCTAGGGGATGATTGTTCAAATATAGATGTTACAAAAAATAATCTGTAACTCTCATGCTCTATCATTTTTTTATTCCAATAATCATAAACATTTTTAATCAAAACCTCGTCTTGAATTTTTACATTGTATGTAAAAAGAAATGCATCACAAGTTTTGTGTTTCTTTACTGACTCTATTAGCTTATTAAGCTCTCCTTTATCCCCCAAGATAGTAGACTCGTCTATTTCCCATTCTGCACAAAGTGATATTTGTCCATCAGTCTCTCTCATTACGCCGTCATGTCTATTTTCTGCTTCAAAATCACACTTACAATTTAATAATTGACATACTTTAAAAAACACATTGGCGCATACTCTAGTAAGGTTTGATTTACTGACAACTTTTTCACTATATATATCATACAAATCTTTCATAAAATGCAAGTTGAATAATTCAACCATTATTTCTGTTGAGTATTTTATAGGTATCTCTGTGTCAGCAAAAGTGCTGCAATATTTAAAAATATTCGCGGTATCATATGTGACAGTAACTTCCCGGTCTTTTATTACTAAATCTTCTTTTTTCATAAGAATTTAATGTTACCAGTTAGCTTTTGATGTTTGATCAATAATAATTCCTATTAATGCATTTAAATTTTTCTCAAGCTTATCTTTAGTCCCTTTTTCTACAAGTTTATCCTTCTCATCGTAAATAAACATCGTCTTAGCCTTCTTATTCCAAACATCTCTCTTTCCTTTTATTCCCATATCTAATGTAAATTGGACGCCTTTATTCGCAATTACAGCATCACTTTCATACTTCTGATTTGCGCTTATTTTTATTGACGGAGTATTAATTCTATATTTATCATCTTTGACATCAATCGATATCTTATAAGAAAGGTCTAATAAATATGCGCTGCCAGCAGTCTTGTCTGTTTTTGTAAATCCAGGAATATAGTCATTGACAATTATAGTATTGTCAATTGTGTCAATTCTTAAATTTTTAGACAGATGTTTTGTTTTCAAATTCTTTATTATGGCATTAACTGTTTCTTTTTGTGGCATCCCACTTTCAACAACAATAGTAGTTTCATCATTTCCAAATGTTATACCATGTGGAGAAACTACAATTTGATTTTTTTTCAATTCCTGCCCTTTCACAATCCCCAAACCTCCCAATAACAACAAAACAAACAATAATCTTTTCATAATATTTTTTTCTCCCAAATATAGTAAAAATTAAAAACTCAGATTTTACGGTTTCCCGTAGATCATTTTTTACCCCCAGGTTTCTTTTTAAAATTTTTTAATGTCGATTTTATGAAAAAATAAAATATGTTTTTTATCTGTATTATTATATGGTTTATTATATGGTATTGGTCTGCGATTAGACTCATTTCCATTTGTGATTATTAGCAAATGGAGTTTTCCCAAATCACAATACCATTTCGCATAGAATGAAACTCGAATAACTCCGATTTTCAATCCGACACTCGGAAAAAAAACCGCGCCAACTCGGAAATTTTTCCGAAAATGCTCGGAAATTTTTCCGACATATTAAACTATAATATTATTAAATCTATAAAGGATTATTTTTAGAAAATTTTTCAAAAAATTATTTTTAGTTTTTTTTGATAAAAACACTAGTATTATACTTAGTATTATCTATAATAGTATTATGGGGTTCAAAATTTGCACTCCCCCCTAGTTCAAAATTTGCACCACCCCTGTTCAATTTTTGTACCCCCAGTTCAATTTTAACACTTTTTTACACCCATTAATATAAGGTTATTTTTAGACGTTTTAAGACATTAACTTTGTTCTCTATATATTTTCATATATTATAGATATAAATGAAACTGAACACTTGTAAGACACCTAAAATTCAAAGAAATTAACATCTGAACATGATTTACTCAAACAAAGTAACTGCACTCCTTACCAAAACAAAATTTTTAAAAAATTAAAGAAACATTTTTGGTTTATATCATGTTTTGATATAAATTAGCAACAATTAGCATTACGCATTACTAATTGTAAAGAGCATTACATTATTGTATGGTAACGAACCACATGGATACTAGGGCGACAAATAAAAATGAACAAATGCAGTTTATTTTTTCTTTGAGCGAAAAACTTAAAAACAATACTAAGCGCATTGTTGTTGGATCTGACGAACATCTTGATTTTATCAATGACAGAACTAAAGATCTTAACGAGGTAATTCACTATTTAGCGAAGTACAATGACCTTGTAGAAAAACATTTCCCCGGCAATAAAGAGGAAGCGCAACGTATTATGCAAGACCTGCACACCGCACATAGCAGTGTTACATTGTTAATTCGATCAGTGGAGAAGTACAACAGAAAAAATTCTTTCTACACTTGCATAGAGAGACTAAAAGAAGAGAATAGTCAACTTGTTGAATACATTGAAGATATCAACAATTTTGTACTAAATGATGATGAAGACCTATTAGCTGATTTAGATTAAAGGGTTATGCATTGTTGTGGAATTGAACGTTATCATAATGATATAAAAAAATTAAAAAAATCATATCCTAATATAGAAAATGATGTGAGAGAGGAGTTTAGGGGAAAGACTTTTGAGCATATTTTTGAATTAAAGCAGAAACTTTCAAATTCAGGAATTTGTAGACTTTTAAAAGTAAGAGTTGCGAATTCAAAAAACGAAAATTCTGGAAAAAGTGGTGGCTTTCGCGTTTATTTAATGGCAAATCTTTCAGAACAACATGTCACTTTTTTGACGATTTATCCAAAGACAAACAAAGGTGGAAAAGATAATTTAGATAAAAACGACCTTAGAGATATAATCGCGGAGTATACAAGAGAAAAGAAAAATGCTTCATTAAAAGTATTTAATTTAATATAAAAATGAGAGGCTTAAAATCTATTAAGCCTCTCATTTTTAATACCTACCTCCTAAATTCTTATTCATTGTTTGCAATTCACTGACCGCGCTGTCTAATCTTTTGACTGTCTCAGCTGTATTGAACTGGATCGCGTTAAGAGCAGCCATTTTATTTCTAGAAATTTCAAGTCCCTGGATTAGTAAGTTTGTACGCTTTTCACCGTCTTCAACCATCTTTTTCGTTATCTCAAATGTTGAACGATACAATCCTGTTAATTCGCTTGCTGTAGCTTCTGTAAGATCTCTCTGAATGGAGCTTTTCAAACCTGAGGACTTTGTATCTCCCTCATAGCCTATCAAATCCATTATTTCCTTGTACCGCTTATTCCCAGCCTCTGCAATGGCTTTATATTGTGCTTTAAGAGCGTCAGACTCCTGTTTTGACAAATCACCATCCTCCATAGATTCGGTCACCTTTTTGTACCATTCGTTGATACTATCGGTCATCTTTCCATCTTGGACCAAGCGCATCACGGCTTTCTTCATGTGGCCATAAAATGAATCGGATATATCGCCAAATGTAAGATCAGCCTGGTTGAAAAGGTTTTCAAATTCGCCTTTAATATCATCAACGGAAATGCCTGTTAGCGCCTCTTGTAGTGCCGTTTTTAATTCCTCTGCCTGCTCTTTAGCGTCGATCATACTGTTCCCAAACTTCTGAACCTCTTCGGGTAGCCTAGCCCACAATGTAGGTTGTTTTAAAAGCAAATCCGACCACTCCTGACTAGTCATATTCAAAAGTTTTTGCCGACTCAACACACTTCCTAATTCCTTGTCGTAATTGTACCAGTTGCTATGCTTAAACAAACTCGCGCCTTGCGAAAACCACGCTTCGAGAGCTTTTTTATTGGCAATAGTTTTTGAGTTTACGAGATCAAGAGCTTCTTTATAGGCGTCCATAGAATCTTTACCAGACTTCTCCGAAAAAAGCTCCTTTTGCTTATCTATTAGAATGTCGAAGGTTTTCGAAAGAGTCTCATAGTACTCCTGTTCTTTTTTAAGTTCTTCATTACGTTTTTTAGATGCGCCGTCAATAAAAGAAAATAAGGATTGTACAACAATTAATGCGGCTTGAATAATTGCCAAAATTACTGACGCTCTTTCAGCTTGTTTTATCGCAGCAGAAGCAGCGACGGCGACAACAGAAAGAGCTGTTAATGATGCTATCGCTGTTGCGCCAACCTCTCCTATAGCATCCTTTAATACTGAAGCTGAGTTAATAGCCGATGATACAAACTCGAAACTTTTATTTGTTGCTTTTGCTAAGTTAAGCCATGCAGCTTTCGTTTTTTCCGCTGCTTCTTTCGAATCATCTCCAGCATTAGCCATAATTAACTTAACAGCTTTGCCAAATTCGGCAAAAGGATTTTTCTCCACAAGGAGATTATCAGCCTCCTGCAATCTTTTTTTCAAATTCTGAAGATCGATTGGATCTAGCTTCCCTTTTAAGTTTACTAAATTGCTTTCGATTATCGATATTAGATTTCTAATCTCCTTAGACCCCATCTCATCCATACCCGCAAAAAGCTTCTCCCACTCTATGGTGCCAGTAAGTTCATCAGTTGCAAGTTTGGAGACTTTCAAATCCTTATCTTTATTCAGAACCTTTTCACGTTCCGGAGTCAATTCCCCCTTATCGCGAAGTTCTTTCATTTTTTTCTGATGATCTTTCTCTATCTCCAGGATTTTATCATTTAGCGTTTGCGCAGCCTTAAGAGCTTCTGTATATTGAGCAGTATCATATTCTTGCTGCCTTTTGCCATTGTCTTTTATGATTTCAAAAAGTCTATCCAAACGATCTTTTTCAAAAACATTCAGCCCAATGGTTTTTTGCTTGGTCAGTAAGCCTGCATATTCTCCTGATATCTTCTCGAAGGTTGACTTATATTGCCCCAATTGAGCATCAGACACTTTATCTCCGTATTCTTTCTTCAGATCCTCATATTTTACGTAATTGTCATAGTCATTCTGATACGCATTTAACTTTTTGTCGGTTTGTTGCTTATAGATAACGTCTTGAATCTCCTTATCGCGAGTATCGTTTACCTCTTGGATCTGACCATTAGATATTTGCTTTTTCTTATTCTTAGGGTTACGATTGAATTTCTCAATTTCATCAGTAAGTACTTTATACTTCGCTTTTATGCCTTCAATTTCCTGCCGGTCACGGGACAATTGAGACGTGCCATATTCCGCTTTAGTTTTTTCAATATCCTTTAAAATACCCAAATAACGCTCTTGCGCATTATAGACTTGCGTAGCTTGACGAGCGCTAGTATTCTTTTCTTTACCTTGAGCTTTGGCCAATTCATCTTCAAGCTTTTTTATTTGCGCCAAATTAGCCTTGTATTCCGGGCTGTACACACTTAATGGGGCGTTAGCTTCTTTTAGCTTTTTTATTTCCTCATTAAACCAATTTTCGGACCTTACACCTGCATTTGGATCTTTCTTGTTAGCATCCTCGATACCTTTGATTTTTCCTAAAATATCTGTCAGCTCATTGTTGAAACGAACTAGATTCCAGCTATTCAAGTTATTCGCGATAGTCACAGTCTTATCCTGGATGATGCCGAATATTGCGTTTTGATCATTGATCTGAGGATTGACTTTAAGTATTGCATCCCTTTGCTTTTCTATCTCCGATTTCTGAGCTTGTAAAAACTGTAATTTTTGGTCATCATTCATGAGAGAATAAGCGTATTCTTGCTGTTGTTTACGCAATTCCTCCCCTAACAATCCAGCCTCAATTTTTGCAGCTTCAAGTTCTTTGTACAGTTTCGAATATGCCGCGCCGGAACCTCCGCTACTATCGTTACGCATTGCAACTTTAAGACCTTCCAGCTCTTTAGTCATGGCAGCTACTTTGTTCTTCGCCTCGTCGTAACGATTAGATAAAACAGAAAGGCTCGACTTATCATTTTCGTTGTTAAGTTCCTTTTGCAGTTTGGTCGACTCCTCTTTCAAAAAAGCTTCTTTTGACATATTTGCCAGCAAATTGGGATACAGTCGCTGCAGCTCTTCGTAAGCTTTATTAGTTTGAAAATCTGTTGCCGTCTTGTCTCTTACAATGTTCGTTAATTCTGTTGCCTTAGCTTTCATTTGTTCCATTGACTCGATAGCCTTACGGTTGCCTTCCGTGAAGTTTTGCTGGGCTTGCTGCGAAGCCGTCAAACTTTTTTCAAGGGAATACATTGTCACAATGAGACCTGCAACTACAGCACCCACAGCAATATATGGATTGGCTAACATTGTTGCATTAAGAAGACGCTGTGCTTTCTCTGCGATGATAAGGGCAGTATAGTGTAATACCTCTACGGCGGTGAGACTTGCAACGCTGGTACCAAGTGCAAGGGCTGCAACACGTCTGGCAGTGGTAATTAATGTTAACGAGCTTTCCCATGCGGCTGTTGCTATTAATGCCGCCTTATAGACTCCATAAGTGGTAACTAGGCCAAGCATGATGGAAAGTACTTTATCGTAGTTTTCAACGAGTGTGGATAGTCCCGAGATTGCCAAACCAATAACTCCCTCAGAGTCCTTACCCATAGAGTTCAACATTTGATCGAACGCATCGCCAAGTCGTTCAAGATTCCCTTGAATAGTGTGGGACTGAGCTTCCATAAGCCCCCCGAACATAGAACCTTGGGAGGTCATGTTTTTGAAAGCTTGTTCTACCTCTTTAAATCCAACTTTACCAGCAGTAACAAGGGCATTCACTTGGTCTTTACTAACACCAAGGACTTTGGCAAGCTCCTGGTAAATTGGAATACCACGACCGGCAAATTGGCGGATATCCATCATATAGGCCCTACCCTGTGTTCGCAAAGTTCCATAGAGATAGACAAGCTCCCCGATTGGTTGAGACACACCAGAAGCAACGTCCCCAAGCATGCGCAATTCGTTCTTTACGTTTCCGGCTTCGGAACCATAGGCAAGTAATTGCTTGGTAGCATCGGCCGTATCTTTCATGCCGAATGGTGTGGTACCAGCGAACTGAATTAGGTCTTGAGTCAGCTTGTCAGCCTTCTCCTTACTCCCTAGCATAGTAGTGAAGGCGATTTCGAGTTGCTGAAATTCAGAACGAACGGAAATCATTTTAGAGATGAAATTTTCCATCATATTGACGGAAAGAAATGCCGTAGCCGTTCGCGCTAAACGATCAAATACAGCTTCCATGTCCCTACCCCTATTATTTACATTACGAGATAGGTCATTCACCCTTTGTTCTATACGGCGGATCGTCGCCATGAACTCAGTGTCTCTTATGTATGCGTCCCAATCTAATCTCATTCGCTATAATGTAAAAAATGTGAAAATCACATTATTTGTTTGAAAAATTCGTCCTCTTCGTCCTGTGTTTCCACCTCGTTATTTCCTTCTGTAGATGGAACTGCGAGTAATTCCATTATCATATTGTCCCAGCTAAGTTGCCATAGGACATAATCTCTTTTCTCGCGGTAATATTTTCGATAATCGTGTATTCGGTACCATGGGCTATTATCCCCCAGGTTTACAGGCTCGTCAATTGGTTCTCCGTTTTCATCAACTTTGCCGTTCCGGAGATTACGACGATAGAGCTCAAAAAATTTTCTACATCAACAGAGCTTATTGCCTGTTCAAGTATGTACGCAAATAACTTGTCATCAATCCATTTTACAGCATCCAATAGCTGCTTAGATGGCTCGTTCCTATCGTTCTGTAAAGCCACAGCAACTACGTAATTCATTGTCTCTTGATGTTCAACGGTCAATTGGAAAACGCGCTTATAGATGTATGTTTTGTCCCTCTCGAACTCAGGAAAATCAAATAGTTTCGCTGCAATACGTTCACGGTTACCAACACGGATCTTTCGAAGATTGAATTTTAGCTCCTTTTTCTTTAAACCTACTTTTTGAAGGAGCTTATCAAACCAATTTTTGGGCAAAAGAGGAATGATTATTTCCTCGCTCGCATCAATAAGTGTTTTGATTGCCTTTTTTTTGATGTCTTTTTCTTCCATTTAAAAGAGAAAATAAAACGGCTAGACATGCTAGCCGTTATTATTACGCTGCAGCATCTATCTTCGTGATTGTTGCTACTCCTGCCTTTGCTGGCTTCAATGGCGTCCCGGTAATGATTACTTTACCAAACTGCGCCTTCATGAAGTCGAATTGTGGTTTAATACGCACTTTCATGCGAGGGATTTCAAATTTAGCTCCGTTACGGGTTTCAATTTGAACGGACAATTCCACTGCCTCTGGGACATCCATCTCAATACTGTCACCAGCCCCGGAAGCACCAGCGGTAAATTCACCACCACCCAACTCGCTAAGCGCCTTCGCTGACACGTTGTATGATTCAAGTTGGAAAACCCATTTTGCAGGCGCTGTGTCAACTTCATCGAACGCCTCATCATATTCTTCCACCTCCAAGGTTTCAGTCGTTCCTTCGTTAAGAATCAGAGATGCTGATCCTTTCACAGTATCGCCGAGGATTTCAGTAAGAGCCGTGCCCATACCACCATCAGCTCCGATAGCGCCCATCAAAACGATTTTAAGGCCCAAAATATTCTTTTTTCTAGCCATCTTATTTTTTATTTAATTGTTGTAAACTCAATTTTAAAGCTTGCGTAGTGCATGTCCCCATCTTCCTCAATAGTATCAGACTCAATCTCAAAGCAGACATCCTGTCCAATCCACAATTCCCCATTATCACCCTCGAGGACTTTATGTGCAAGTTTTGAAAGATATTTTAGCCTAGCTGTGTCTCGCATATTCTTGCCGGAGCCAATGTCAGGAACTCTTAAGGGATCAAGATTTTTAACGTAGAGATTGAGATAGATAAATCCACTTTGAACTGGATTACGATTTAGTCCCAATGTATTGATAACGACATCTTCAATTTTTGAATTTTCTTTTCGGTCGCCTTTACATAGTTCTCCTGTAGGTTTCTTAGGATCAGAGAATAACTCCGAACCTTTTAAGTACAGATAGAGAATATCAACAGCTTCGCTACTTGTAATCATTTTTCAATCTATCTATTGCTGTTCTCAGCATTTCTTCCACTATGAGAGATGACCCGGAGATCACATCTTTCCCCTTGCTTTCGACCTTAGTCGCATAATCCATACCTGCCACCGCTAACAAAGCATACCCTTCGGAGAACTGTGATTTCATTTCGCTTATCAGTCTTTTGGCTTGGTTCTTCCCTTCGGCGGTTCCATTACTAGCATAATCGCTTGCCATGATTTTACCGCGATAGATGACCGCGAAAGCAATAGAGCTTCTTAGATTACCCGTAACATCATTGAACCCACCTTCGCTGGCGCGCTTTCCCCTTGCCAACCTAACGAACTCTTTGCCCGCCTTACTAAGCTCCTTCACCACCGCACGATGAAACTTAATTTTCTCAATTTCGAGGTATTCTCTGACTTGCTTAGGTGTGAATCTCGCTCTCATGTTATACCCAAATTCTACAATGCGTTTGATATTCGAAAGGCATAATCACTGATCCTGTTAAGATAACCTTGTCACCTTTCAAAATCTCAACCTCCACTCCCTTTCTCAAACTGTCAGGCATCTTATCAAGGAAGATCTCATAACTATAGACGAAATCCTGGCCTTCATTATTCGGAACGGTCCGACCAGCGGTATTCACATCGACCCTGCAGCTTATGGTGACAGGCGTCTCCGTTACTTCTCCTTCAATCCAATCACCATTTTCATCACGACCACCACCGACAACTGTTGCTTCTTTGTACCGAATGAAATGAGCCCTTTTCCTTACCATTTTCTGATTCGCTTAATAGCTGGAGTTAATTCGGCCAAAGCTGCCTTATCTGAATACTTACGCGCTAAAAAAAGAAGCCTTTGTTTTATCCCTTCTACGTTTCGACCCTCAGACCATGCACCTTCGCTTTGCGAGGAAACAGGCAAAAGGGATTGAAGACACGGTATTGCACACTTTTCAAGCTCAGCAAGATCGCCCGTATATTCGTCGTCACCGTTTATCCTAGAGGCCAATAAGTACAGCTGGGCGGTGCTTTCATCTACCGACCCAACTTGCACTACATTCAAAAAGGCTTCTTTTTTTTTCATTGTTATACCGTTTCAGTTTGGAGGATCACCACGTTTTTAACTTGCGAGTGCCCAGGAATACCGATGAACTCAGCAGCTGTGTATTCCGTCATCGGACGACGTTGGAACCATTGCATAATCTGAACTCCCATGATGCTTCCGTATTGGTAAACCGACGGTTGTCCCATCAAAACCTCATTGTTAAAGGCACTATGAACCAAACCAAGATTTCCAGCAGGAATAAATACCGCGTTGTCCACCGCCCAAGAGTTGACCAATGATTTAACGCCGTCTTTAGCAACAGGAGTTACTGCCTCTACGATTTCGAAGTATGGCAAACGCAATTGACGCATCATTTTATTTACTGATTCCTCAGTCGTCAAAAAGTCAACGCTAACGTCATTTGAAAGCTTCATGATTTGCTTCAAACCGGCTTTTATCTCGTCATTATCGAGAATTCGATCAAACAAAGTGTCGTGTACCAAGATCTTTTCAAGGAACTTACCTTTGTCGCGAAACTCCTTGTTAGTTTTCTTGATTTCGGTTAAAATCTTTGATGTTGGATCGCTCCATTTCTTAGCAACCTTGCGAATATTTGCCGCTGGAATACCAAGATTCAAAGTCCACTTTACACCATTGGGGTTGTTATTGGTATCGAGGATAATTGTACCAGTTGATACTGCTTGCAGAGCCATTCCATTGATACGACGTAAAACCGAGCTAGCAACCTTCTCTGCTTTCTCATAGATCTTATCTAGGATCGCATTGAAAGTTGTTTGATCATTTACATTTACCAACGCTTGCAACTGGATCAAATCACGATACTCTTTTGCCGTCATATCGATAGCAATAGCAATCGTCGGCATTTCCCCCTGTAATTTACCAAGGGCATCTTTCCCCATCAAAGGGATTTCGGAGCCATCATGGATTACTGCAGCCATTTCCTCGATTGTTTCGTCACTGAAAATAGTGGCGAAGTCCAATGATACTTGCTTTGGTGCAAAAGCAAAGTATTTAGTAAACCATAATGGCGTTTTCAACTCCGCTTTCACTCGCTCGAGGATCACATCTAAGGGCACTTGCAATTGTGCCAGAAACCCATCTAATTTTTCTTGTTCTGCCATTTTCTATTAATAAGATTGTGAGCGGATAACACGAGGCATTTTAGCTCCTAGAACAGGGCCAATACCAGTGGTACGGCGTTCGTAAACAGTTCCCGACTGTAATAGAGTTACTTCGTTATCTCCATCGTGTATTTTAAATTCCAAGTAGTTTAATGCAACAAACTCGTTGGTTGAATCTTCCACGATCACATCGCCGACCTTTTGAGCTGTACCGATAGACACATCAACATTCACCAAATCAAAATTGGCATCCGTTTTATCGATAGAGGCGATTGTTTTACCTCCGAACTTTCCGCCGACCGCGAATAAACTACCTTTAGCAACTTTATAAGCCGTTGCCGAGGCTGTGGCATTCTCAACCACTCGAGCCGTTTTAACGACTTTAGCTGATCGATTCGCCTCATCAAATTGGATGACTGTAGCACGCCCGATAGTGTCTCCAACGGAAACATTTGATTTGTCCAAGGTAAAACCACCTTGTACGGAGCGAGTAGCGTCATCAATTTGGAAAACAGGGATGCTTCCCCCGTAAACAGTTGACGTAATTGATTTCATTTCTAACTTTCTTTTGCGGTTTCTTTCGTCCCCTTCCAACCATCAATTTTCGATTGTACTTCTTTGGAAACTTTATCAGATGAAGCAGAGCCGGCAGGTTTCCCAGTAGAATTGCTATTAGCCTCCTGAACTGAAATAGTCTTGTTGAACTCGACTAAATCATTCAAGCTGTCTTCAAACTCATCTTCTGATTTTGGGAGCCATTTATCGCGAAGTTTATCATTTTTGATACCCTTGTCGGATACGGCTTTAGCCCATTTTTGAGCTAATGTTTCTTGCTGTTTTTCAGATTTCAATGTTGTGATTTCTTGTCGCATCTCCTGGAGCAACTTCAACATTTCATTTCCTTCACCTGGATTTTCCTTTTTATCTGGTTGCGTTGAGTCGCCCCCTTTTTCTGCTTTGGCTTTTGCTACGGCCGTATTAACTCGATTGTCAATATCTCCCTGAAAAGCTTTCAGCAAATTTTCGACCCCACCAATGGCGGTTTCAATTTGATCTTCCTCCGTTACAGTTGCAGCTAAATAATCAGCCACCCCTGAGAAGGCTTTTTCCCCAAACCCTAGGTTTTTATACTTAGTTTTTAAGGCTGACAATATCTTTTCTTTCATATGAAAATTATGTGATTATAACATATTTACATACAAAAGAACTGTATTCAATTTCTTTTGAGTAGGAATATAGGATTTATCTCATTGATAAATGGGGATTATCAAACACGAATGGAGATAAAGATTTTATCGAACAATTAGTCCGTCCGATTTTCTGTATTTGTATTCTATTTTAGGTTCTTTCAATTTGATGATTAAGTTTTTATCATCATCAGTGATCTCAATCCCTTTCTCGCCCAAATAACCGTAACCATTAATCATATTTTGCCAAAGGGGAGCTGTTAAGTCACTAGGCCTTTTAGTAGGAAAACATTTAACGATCAAATTACCAGACAGATTGTAAAGTACTATCATTCTATTTTCGTCAAAATAATAAGCTGTGATAGACTTCATCAAGAAATCTTCAGGTATTTTTGTGTCTTGCAATAGTGGGGCACCGGTATCTCTATAAAAACTTAAAAACCAAGTTCCATTATAACAGTAAAATGTTTTGTAGGATAAGTTCATGTACGAAAGAAACTTATATTGCAAGTCTGAAACATCGATGTTTATATTGATCAGTTTATCATTATTCGGGTACACTATTGAATAATTTGCTGGAATGGGTGAGCCAGTCGGCCCACTTGAATTTAATTTCTCTAAAAACATTAAAGAAGCAATATCACTTGGTCTGGTTCTATTGTCAACTGTAAAACCTAGTTGACCAATCTTATCGATGAACTTAGAATCAATTTTAAATTTTGTTGCTGAAAACAGTTTTCCCGAAGCATCAATATATGCTACCAAAACATCAGCGCCTCTTAAAGCTCCAATGGTTTTGTATTTAAAATTTAATGTCGTCCCTTCAGCAAAGTGTTGATATTTATTCAGATCAGGAATTAGAGAAACATATTTATCGCGAATATCGGTACCGGTTTTCACTTCTTGAATTGGTTTTTCAGTATCCTCAGGCCCATCACTCTTACTACAGCCAGTAACAGCCAAAGAAGCAGCTAATATAAATGGAAAAAATCTTTTCATAATGTGTGTATATTAACACAAACTTAAGGAAAAATAATATTGTTTAAAAATTGTTTGAAAACAAACTATGCTTTAATCTTTCGATTCATTATATTTGATTTTAACCTATTTAAAAGAAGAAATTTATAGTATGACACTAAGCGAGGTAAAGCAATATTACTTATTTAATGAACCAATTTTAGAATTGTATATTAAACACATTGAGGATAAATATTCTAAACTTCCAAGAGTATACGATGAGAATTTGTCAGATATAACATACAATGAGGATTATAATTTAATGCCAAAAAAGCTGTACAAATTTATTTCAATAAATTCTGGCATCTCAGCCTTGAGTAGAAATAACTTACAATTCTCTCATCCATTGGGATTTAGAAGTTTAGAAAATCCTGCACTGTGTGATACTACAGAGTTTTCTTTTGAAAGATTTTATATAGACTCTAATTCTGTTGAATTCATGAAACAGAAAATCAAACAAGATCAACCTTGGTATTCTCCAGTAGATAATAGAATTGCATCTCAATATATTCTATGGAACTATGTTTTAAACTTTTTAGAAAGGAATAAAGTTTTATGCATGAGTAACAATGTCGAAAATGATTACATGTGGAGTAAATTCCCTGAAGGGATTTGCATTGAATATAACACCGAACTATTTAAAAGAGGTAATATAAATTTCGAAAATGAAGACTATAACTTAATTTTTGGAAAAGTAATTTATACAGACAAATTAGCTTGTTATCCAATGGACGTCAATTCACACAATTGGATTTCTAATATAATTTTTGCCAAAAAAATTGATCCATACATTAATGAGGATGAATATAGGATCTTATACTCTTTTGACTTCGACCCTATTAAAACATTTTCAGTTGCTGAAGAAAGAAGAAAATTAGGAGGTGATCGTCTTTTAGAACGAGATTTTGGTCAAGTAAAAAAGGATTATCCGACCTTTTCAGCTAAATACATAAACAAAGTCTTCATTCCTAAAATCTTAAAAAACAATATAGAGTTACAAAAAACCCTAGATAAACTTAATATAGAAAGGGAAATTATTTAATCAAAAAAATCCCCAAACATCACACGATGCTGGGGATTACAAAGGGAGCGCCTGAGCGCCGAATACATTATTCTGATTTACCATATTTCCACACCTCGAAATCCTTAATAAAATTCATCTGCATTTCCGTCACAGTGAAAACAGGCATACCCCAACTACCTTCCTTCTTCATTTTCTTTTTCAGCTTTCTTGGTACTTTTACTAAAGTGCCCCTTGCCTGCTCTGATGTATCTAGGTATATCATTTTGCCTGGTTTACCTAAATCAACTGATGTCATCATCTTTTCCATAACTTGAATACAATTTACTCCCCAATATAAAACTCAGGATAATCCCCGAGATCAATCCTTTCGTTATCAATATATGTGAACCACTTTAAGTTGTCGAAAGTGAATATCTCCTGAATGTGATGATCTAATACCAACCCATTTTCGTAAGGAACCAAAACTTTGTAGATACTATGCCGAGCCTTTTCATTAATTAAAGCCACTTGGCATGCAGAGATTATTTCCCGTGTTGTTATCATATCTTAGAATTAAACCTCCCAAACCTTCTCCTGGACCACACTTGCCCCATACTTCAAAAGCATTTCTTCCATCTTATCCAAGGAGATTGAACGCCCCTGTTTAAGATAGGTTTTCCAGTTTGCTACCGTCGATCGATCAACGCCCAATTTCTTGTACACACCGCGCTCCGATAACATCTGGACAAATGCCTCTTTAGTTCCTTTTACTTCCATAAAATAAAACTAGCAATTCCTCCCAAAACAACAAAGGAAATCGCTAACAAATCATACCACTCCAAAGTGAGCTCAAATTCAAACTCCTCCCCAGCTTTAAATCGTCTAAACATCTCAAACAATTTTTTCATATCTTTGTAATAACGTTATCAAACCAAGGCTGGGGAAACCTAGTTCCCCCAAGGCTTTTTTAGAAGATTATCCACTTAAGGACTCTCTTCACCGCTCTGCTTGAAATCGTCACTTTCAAGCTAAAGCCCTTGATTTTGATTAACAATTTAACCATACATAAAGATACAAAATGTTTTGATATTTCAAAGCTTTTTGTATCTTTTTTAGTTTAGATTGAATGTTTTTTTCAGCTTCTATGACAGTTAGTTAACTATTGTTATTTTTGCCGAACTATATATTATTTTTTTTGAAATTCTATATTTATACTGTTCGTGTTTTCGGAATTTCTGAAATACCCATACCGAATAGAACAATTCACTGAATAAATATCGATATTCCTTCTTTCAACTCCATCCTCGTATGTCACTGCAAGTGTCAAAGGGGAGAAACACTCATTAGATCCTAATTTAAATCCATTAAAAGTCCTATCAGAAAACAGTTTTTTCTGCCAGTAAAATATAAACAACTCAAGATACTCTATTGGAAATCGAATATCCCTCCCACTCGGCATATTTTCGAAAGTTAAAAGATAATCTATATTTTCTGAAAGGAAAAATTCAGAATTTGACGGAATAGATACAATATAGTTATTTACCTCAATCTTATATGCTTTCAGATGAGGGTATAAGCTTATATTTGGATCATCTATAATTTTAAATATTTCTTCTAGACTATAATTCCATTCAATTTTTATATTCTTGCAATTGCTCTTACCAATATTTAAAATCTTACTATTAATTGTCCTACTTGGTTCCTTTTTTTCATCTAAAAAAACTAGCCATTCCCCATCTTCAATTTTATCAAAAAAATTGATTTCTTTGTCCGGAAAGAACACTTCTGACTTCTTTGTAGAAATAATCTCCTTCCGCTGTTCGACTATAAAATCATCCTGCTGTTTAAAAGTCCTATAAACAAGTATGATTGTAACTAAATTGATAAAAAGGCCAACGATCCCTTGTAGATATGAAGAGTACTTATCCATATTAGCAAAGTCAAGTTCGTGACTAAAACTCAATTTCTCTAATTTTAATAGTGAATACGTAAATATAAATATGCTATAAAGAAACGCAATAATTAAAACTGTAATAAAAATTGATGTAAGATCATATTTTTTCTTTTTCATAAATTTTCGGAACTTAATTTAACATGGTATAATTTGAAGTAAACATATAAAATATCTATCATTTAATTTATTAAAATAAAAAAACCGTGAGGTGTTTGGGAGACAACCCTACGGCTAACCAATTATGAACCTAAATTATCAAAAGTATTTGTGCGCCACGGTTGGACTCGAACCAACGACCCGAACATTATGAGTGTCCTGCTCCACCGCTGAGCTACGGGCGCTTTTTAGATGATCTTTCCGACCACCTATTTGTTTTTGAGGTATCGCCACAATTCTCTATAGACAACAATACCAACTGGAACCACAACAACCAATGCCATTAGCAAAAGCATTGTAGCTTTCATTATTTCCTTGCTTCTATGATGGGCAAACCTGCCTCCGTCGGTATGTAAATCTTTTCACCTTTGGAACCTCGTATTGCATCTATTTGCAAGTACCGGAGATATTCATTATTTCCCCTCAGAGATTCCCCTATGATCTTGTTTGCTTCAGCTACTCCTTTTGCTCGCTCAATCTCTGCCTGAGCTTCTGCCTTTGCAATTTTTACTTTAGCTTCAGCCTGGAGTGTCGCGCTTTCATTTTCAGCTTTTGCCTGTTCGATTAAAGCTTTCTTGGAGTTTTCAGATTCGACCAGTGTGGCCTTTCCTTTGTTTTCCGCGTCTTTTAAAGCCTGTTCACGACTGAAATCATAGCAAGAAGTGAACGATAGCATAAGCGCACATAGCGCGAATAGATAACCTAATTTTCTCATTTTAAAGAACAAATTTAATTGTGAGTGGAGAAAGATGGATTCGAACCACCGACCTTGCCGTTTGCACCGTCATGCTCTAGCCGCTGAGCTACTTCCCTAATTAAAAACCGAGAGGGACCTGGCGATCCCCTCGGTTAGCCATATATTAACCTATTTTATGAAAAGAGTGGAGCGAGCAGGATTCGAACCTGCGTATACAGTGTGCGGACTTACTATGCCATTTATCCAAGGAATCGAACCTTGTCATGCCCAAGTCACTGCGCGTTTACCGTTTCGCCACCGCCCCAGGTTCCCACGATCCAACCTCACGGCTGTAAGTGGGCTTTTCCCAATAAATGGGAGATTTAATAAAAACTTCTTTAAAAGCAAGGGCAGGATTGGTTACCTACAAGTACCGTTCACCTACTTTCTATTGATTAGCTTCACACGCGCACCTTCCGGGTTGCAGTTGTTGGTTCTCGTCAATTTCAATACGTGTACTGCCTTTTGTGACAGCTTCTCACATCGTGACATGCGTTTGGTTTGCGCCACCTTGCTTTATGTTTTAAATCCGTTTCTACCTCTGACTGGGAGCTGCGCACACTCAAACAACAGCGGGCATCTTAACCTGATTCGGCAACGGATTTATATTTTCAAAGAACAATCTTTCGCGGTCTATACGGGATTCGAACCCGTGATCTCTCGGCTGACAACCGAGCACTCTAACCAACTGAGCCAATAGACCTTTTGCTCGTCTTTCCGAGCTGTCATTTTAAGACCTTTGTTTCATGTGGTATCCCGACCCGTTGCAAAATCTCTTTACACACCATACGGCCTATATTTTAGCCTTTCGGCTTCCCAACCGACTACGTGTCGTTTGCTTCTCGCTATTGGGCATATCTTTTCGCTTTTGTTACACAAAGTTAAACATTGTTAACCGGATATCAAAATATAAATCAAACTTTTTTCAAACTTTTTGTTTTACTGATATTAAAAAGGCCGCCTAAATCACTTTAGATGGCCTAAACACAAAAAAATAACACATATCATATTGGAACTCTAAAATATGCAAATTATGTTAAATTCACATTATTTTGTTTAATATTTTTCTCTTTTGCTTCCAGATCACTTAAAACCTCCTTTAATTCTTCCTCAGCATTCCTTACCAAAGTTGACATTTCAATCATGGTCTTCCTGGAGATCATACCAGCATTGAAAGCATTTATCAGCATGCTATTATATTCAACTTCGTTAACAGGCATAAAGCTTTTGAAAATCGGCTTAAGTTCAAGCACTACATTAACAAACTCCATCGGCGACAAAGACATTACGATCTTCTTGATAAGATTCAAACGTCGCTGAATACACTTGCCAAAATACTCCTGCTTTTTGCTCGCTTTGATCTGGGCATCCATAAAAAGGAGCTTAAGCGCTATGCCAGATAGATTACCTAGCAAAGTTTTCATTGTACCAAAGGAGATGTCAGGTGTGTGCGTGTTCGCGAAGATCTCTTGGTCCAACATTTCAAATTCCATCTTGGTAGACTCTGGAGCGCTGTCCCAAGTAAGATAGTTGATCTTACCACCATTCCTCACCTGGAACTGTTTGCCCACCTCACCTTTTGAAGGAAGGTTTTCGACTTCTCCCTCAGCGACAAGGGCAGGGTCAGCAAAATAATCGTTGGTATCAGCAAAGTCCGAGAATCGTGTCTCCTTTCTTTCGATCAATGGTTGGACATTGGCCCACTCTGGTCGATCTTGGGAATAGTAGACGACAGGAATAGCACCGTATGGGTTCTTTTGCTCTGTCGTTTTCCATTCGTTGCCCTCCACCACGCCTTTGATAATGACATCTTTAGTGTAGTAGTCGAAATGCTCAACCTCTTTGTGGTCGACATTAACCTTATATCCGCGTCCGAATGCGACCAGGTCTTGATACTCGTCGAATATGGGATAGAGTTTGTCTCCCTTGCTTTCTGCAAGGATCATCACACCTATTTTCTTGGTTGAAGCTTTCAGTATTGTGCCTTTCCAATAATCGGCATCGATGTAGTCATACCAAAGCTCAGCACAGTGTGTCTCAGACATCATTAGCTCGGCTATGTTCTTCGATTCGTAGTCAAGCTTATTGTCGTCCCACACTTTACGAATTAGGCGTTCTAGCTCCTTCCCTGTCCCTTCTGAGTTCGACTCAATATTGATTCTTTCGCCGACAAGAAAAGTGGCAGCAACAAGAACAATCCTTTGTTGGACCGGAAGAGGGAGACGGTTGACTAATGCGAGCGAATAATCTGTTGATGTTTGGACACCGTTGCGCGCGGCCATTTCAGCCTCATCGTAATTTATAGCATTGACGAACTGTTCGCCGTCTTCTGAGAGGATCTTATCGGGCCTAAAGCGCCTGTCTGTTACTTTATGTTGGAGAGGATCATATTCTTTGAGAATCTCCTCAATTTTATACTTCTTCTTGTTGTATTCGACGATGCGCTCGTTCTTTTCAAAGTATTGCTTTGCCTCTTTGAAGTTGTCCTTTTTATTTAGCTCTTCTATTGTCATTATGCCGATCTCCTTATATTTCTTCGTCCGCCACGTCGTAAACTTGACATTGCTTTTGCTGTTTTTTCTCTTACTTCTGGTGTCATTTCTTGCCCTTTTTCCATGAAAAACACATATCGAGTTGCATCAATACCATGGTTGAAATTGTCAACAGGCTCATTGAGCCATTTTCCGTTTTTATCCTGCCTCCAAGTATAGTTGCGCCATTCCTTAATAAAATTCCGGCTTCGCTCTGTTATATGGATTTTGTAACGCTTCATTATGTCCAGTCCTACTTTTATTGATCCAGGAGGTTTTAAAGCAGGATGGATGTCAATACCCATTAGATGAATCTCATCGATACTTTTTTTCTCTGTATCCGCCCAACCTTTTACATTACCTAAATTATTTTGCTTGAGTAATCTACCAATATCAGGATTGAGGAGGCCTGTCTCATAAACTACTTCATCGATATATACATTTCTTGTATCGCTTCCCCAGTAAATCTCAGATACTGCTGTAACATCATTCGTGTAACCGAAGTCGAGCCCATAGCGATGCACCTTCTTTGCCCAATCTGGTACCTCTTTGATAATTTCCCAATGTATTCCCTGAGTGAAAATAACACCTTCTAAACTTGCTCTCTGACCAAGCCCATAAATCTTCCATTTACGCTCGTCTGCGGTACCAGCTAAATAATTCTCCTCAGTAGGCTCATAAGAAAGAATTTGCCTTTTTGCAGTTAACGGAATCAATGGATTGTCCAACATCGTACTATGATTGTAAAATGTTGTGGAGCGTTTTAAGATACGATCATATATCCAATGCTCCTCCTCTGAAGGGTTATAATCCAAAATGGCAAATCCACTACAGCGCTGCATAAGTTGAGCATAATCTTCATACCCTGCTTCAACAGCTTCATTTATCCAAATAGCGGAACTCTTAAAACCATGCACTTTCTGAGGATCATCCAACCCCATAAACCAAAATTCTACCCCATAGAGAGTAATCACCTTGTTGGTTTTGTTGTGGTTTTTTGGATTATAAATGCCATAGGCAGAAAGAACATCAATAAAATCTTTAAGAACAGTAGCACTTATCCAAGTGCCTTTCAAACGACAAACAGCAACGCGCTGGCCGGTTTTGTTTCTTCGGAGGTAAGCCCACTTTATCCAAAACTGTATAATACTATGAGTCTTGGAACTACGAGAACCGCCCTCCAAAACAAAAACATCATGCTTATTAGAATTGTAAGCATCCCAAAGCTTATCATGAACCTGTGTCGTTATTGCTAGCATCCCCCTCTAAATTCTTCCTGATATACTCTTGTTTCTGTTCCTCTGTCAAGTCAGAAGCAGAGACGAAAACCAATGGATTACCGCCGACATCTTTACCGTTGGTCGTAACATCAAGTCGTTTACCTTCCATAGTCTTTTCTCTCCATTCCTCATCGTGATTGAAAAGCCACGTCATCAAAACATTTGGGTTTGGAGGCAATTCGGTTTCTTCTTCATACATCACCTCATCGTCTCCCTCAAGCATTCCTTTACGTTTGGAGGTGCGTTTTGTCTTAAGACCACCTAAGCCAACAGCAAGGAGCCTTTGACGCACAATATTGTTAACTTTGGCTCTTCCGCGCGCTAGGGCTTCGGAAATAACTACACTGTCTCTTTTTAAATCACTAAAATAAGTTGGTGTAATATTGATCTCGTATGCGATCTCTTTGTCAGCATAACCTTTACGTGCTAGCTCCTCTAATCTATTGAGGAACTCTTCACTATCGTAATCATGTTTCGGTTTTGCCATAACTTAGTATATCCTTTCTATTTGTTCAGCGAAGTCATCGCCACTTATAACATTGGCATTCGAGTCTAAATCGAACCGTTTCATGAACTCCTCTTTCCCCATGTAATCATTGAATGAAAGCATAACATAGGTATTGCCTTCTCGGGCAGTGTTTACCGCCTTTTCTGTTGATGCCTCTTTCTTGGCCTTGATGTCTTCCTTCTTCTCCTCTTTGGATTTAGGTTTGATTTCCTCTAATGGTTCCGGTTCTACCTCATCAATTTCGAAGCTTGGCAGCTCAAAGCCTAATAGATTAAGATCGAAGTCATCTAATCCGGTATTCTTTACTTCAATATCGTTCAATAGAGTTGAAAGGATATCATTGTCGAACTCGCCTTGGGCATTCTTGTTGTTAAGGAAAATGTTTTGTTCGATTTCCTCCTGGTCCGATAGATCAACAGCCTCTACACGTATGGTGTAATCGTTCTCGTTAGTTTCTCGGTTATACTTCTGCAGCTCATCGAGAATCATTAGCTTTTGATGCCCCCCAACAAGACGGCCAGACCGCTTGTTCCAAACGATGCCACCCATCACTCCCATGCGCTTGATATTGGCCTTAAGCTTTTTCTTTGCCTCCTCGGATATCTTACGGGGATTATATTTCGCTGGTTCTATCTGCGAACGATTTATCTCTATGGATTCTGATGTTATAAATTTGCTTTTACTCACTATGTAAATAATGTTAAAATCACATATTACTTGCCAAATAAAATGACTCTGCTCATTGGAAAGGCCTCATAGATCTTCTCCAAATCATCTGGGTAATTCTTTTGCAGATATTCAAAGCAATCCTTTTCAAGCATTACGCCTGAACTTGCTTTCTTGTTATATGCAATGGGCTTTGGAAGATTGTTGTCTCGAATGAAACGCAATACCTCCTTATTGGTCCAAAGGGATAGAGGATATACGCGATTAGTCTTCTCGTTGATCGCCTCCATGTCATACCCCTGCAGCATTAACCGGCGGTTGAGACTATCTGCTTTCTTCATACCGAAGATTGAATACTCAATACCCGTTTCCTCTCTTACCTCGTCATCTACGTCCTTCAGCTTCTTTAGCTTTACCTTTGGATCAGCAATACAATAGTTTCCTGACTTACGGATATATGTCAATATCCAGTGAGGCTTTTGGATCAGCTTTACATTTGGGTATCGGTTCAAGGCATCTTTCAAATAAATATCGACGTGTCTAAGGTTCGGCACCAAATACATGAAAACAATCACTACCTCTTTGAATCTCGGCGCCACCTGGTTAAGCAGCATAATAGAGTCTTTACCCCCACTATAAAAAAGTATAACCCTATCAGTTTTTTGACTAATAAGGTTAATTACTTCTCTTGTATGGTTTAGCTTATCCACCTGCCATTCCAAATGCTCTGCGCATGTCACCATAACGCTGCCTACGATTACCGTACTGCTGTGCAGTACTACCTGCATTTCGACCCCGACGGGCTACCGTGTAGATATTACGGGCACCGTTGACGTTACTTGAAATACCGGTATTTCTGTTGATCCGATTTCTCATAATTGCAATTTTACTGTTCTAATATTTCACCCAACTCGTATCTAATGATCGATGCAATATATTCTTCCCCTTTATCCAGGTAAATAATGTCGTTACCTTCTTCATCAGTCAATATGATAACCGACTCATCTTTTACCTCAACTAGCATGCTTGGGCGTTTACCCTTATATGCCCCGGTCAAAAACTTAATAGCGTCATACTTAACCGTGATTGGTTTACCATCTACCTCATCAACATACCCCTCGTCATCTAAAACGCAATACTTGGTGACGTTATTTGGCCTGATTTCACGTTCTTCGAACTTTTTACGTTTTGCTTTAATATCGTCAAAGAACTCTTGTTTGATGCTTAATGTTAATACTTTCATAATCAATTTTTTGATAGAAAGGCAGGCATTACCCTACCCTTCAAATGTAAATAATAGTCTAATTTTAATGCTTTTTAAGTTACCCTAATTGCTTGATAATAGTAAGTTATCAATTTGATTCATATCAATTGCAAGTCCTTTTTCGATTAGTCCGAACACGTCGAAGTGCCAAGACAATAGCTTTACATGAAGCCAATAGAATTGAAATGTATCAATATCGTCTTCAATGCCACCTTCCCAAGATCCGCCACCTTGTGTTGTTAAATTTGGCTCTATCCATCTGTCGCAGATACTCTCGGAATTTTTACCAAAACCATTTATAATGTGAAGTGGTATGAATTTTTTCCCTTTATGCTCTATCTCTTTAGTTAGGTCGGATAGAGGGCGAAGGATTGGTTTTATTCGCTCAATGTTTGGTTTGCTTCCGCCTATTGTTAGTGTTGACCAATATAAACAGTTTTTATCCCATTGGTGAAATCCTACAATTTCATCATATTGTTTGCCTACATAATCAGATTTGTAGTCTAACATTTCAGCTTTTAACCCATAAGGCAAATATGGCGCTAGATGTTCTAATTTTAACTTATCCATTTTTCACGACCTTTCCCTCTAAAATATCCGACAATTGACCTCTAACGGTTTCGTACGACCTACCTGAAGCATGAGCGATTAGATAGATAACCTTTTTCATTTTAGACGCGCTCAGCCCCTTAAATGAAGCGTTTTCTAAGATCGTTTCAAGATGATCAATATATCTTTGCTTACTCAATAAAAACCCGGTCAATTGCGCGATCTCTTTATCTTTCTCGCGAATGATTATCAACTTGTTTTCTTCAATCTGGACGTACTTACCAAATTCTTTTTGAATAGCCACATCAAATAGTTTAGTAGCATATTCAAAGCCGTCTGTGTAGCCTTTTTCGTAGCCTACGTATTCGCTTTCTATGTCAGGTATGACGAAGTTCTTTAAGCGATTGAGTATAGTGATTAATTTTGCTTTAATTTCCATTTTTACTTTTTTATACCCCAACTTTTCAGAAGGGCCGCATTGGGAAGTTATGAAGTGTTGAATCGATATTATTTTATTACTTTCCTACACATTAAAGGATTATGTCTATATTGTTTTGACAACACCACCCCTACAGGAAAATTAGTTCCATAATGGTGAAAGCTTGAATATTCGACAAATTCAAAAATACCTTTGTCTTGTTCGTAAAAAAAATCACCTTTTACTAAGAGAGAATACTCTTTTTCTATAGTGTATTCTATTCCGTCTACTTTTACTTTAATTAATTCCATAACTATCTATTCATTTTATAGTTGTCCTCTAATTCATCCTGGGCTTGATAATAACCTCTTCGAAAATCTTCCGAGTGTTGGTATAAAAGCCTTTGATCATAATCTTGACCTTTATTTATCCAAGTGTGTACACCGCTTGCAAACTGTCTTGAACATCCTGGGTAAATATCAGTAGCATCGTTAATTACTTTCTTACTTTTCACATTCTCATTTATAAAGGTCAAGCCTCTATGTTCGTGTTCAAATACCTGTGACAAATCTGATTCGTCAAATGGTAATCCGCAATCATTACATATCATAATTAGTCCTTTATAAAATAATAAACTTCACCTGTTGACTTAAATCCTTCCAACACCTGCACATTTGTTGAGGTAGCTATCAATGTGCAATGTGGATGATGCTCTTTACTCATGTATTTTAATACACTTTCAGATATTGATTCGAAATCTTCATTGTTTTCAAGGTATTTTTTGAATTTTATTAACAACGACTCTAATGTGTAATCGCTTCCTGATTTAGGGTGTTTATGTAATTCTTTACCATCTAATCCTAGATTAAACAGGTATTCTTCATGTCTTTCCACTTTATTCAGTTTATAGGGTTAAAAAATTAGGTTTTCGATCTTACACGATCTAAAGGCACCCTGCTCTACATCGTAGTATGTGAACACCTTGTTCGAACTAGTCTGACCTTTGTATTCGTAATCGACGAACTTTGATGACAATGTGCCGATAGCGGTGCGGATAGATCCATCTACCTTTTCATACTTAAATTCGACTACTTTAGATAACATAGCCAATTTAAGCTTTACTACTTTCCAAGCATAAGCCAAAGCGTCAGCGAATGATTTAAAGCTACTTTTTAACTGCCATGCAGTTTTGAATACTAATGATTTCATGACTCTAACGATTAAATTAATACTATTTTACTCTTATTTGTTAAACAAAGTTAAATAGTATTAAATTAATATCAAAGAAAAATCAAACTTTTTTTTAAAATTTATCAAACAACAGCTATTTTATCAGTCGATAATTGTTGCAGAATTGGATCACATCTACTTTAAATTCAGTATAATAGAAAAGATTTACGGCACATTTAACAGCTGTATTTAAATTTGGGGTATTTAGTTCTAACAATTGTTTAAGTTCTGTTGCTAGAGTAATATCCAACCTTTCTTTGCAATTGATTTTACCTGGCTGATATAGCCATAATATAGCCCCGATTAGCTTGTATCTTATGTTTAGCATCTTACCATAGCGGACATTGCGAAGATCCTCTATAGAAATCCCCATATAGTCACAGTATCGGTTGGCGATAAGCTGAATTTCCGACAGCTCTGGTATGTATGCCTTCTCAATTTCTTTGAAGATATTGAAGTGGTTTTCTTTTAAATATGCCAGGGCAAATGATGTGTATCGCTTTTCCATTGTGATTAGTGTTTATAAGCGAGCAATCCAGCCACTCGCTTTTCGGGGTTTGTAAGTTTTTTAATATCCCAGTTGGTGATCTTGCAGAACATTTCATGCGTATAAGAACTCAATCCACAGGGTTTTATCAATTGATGTTTAATGTCATTTTTTATCAAAAATCTTTCAATTTGGGCACCAATTTCGTTATTTCTTCCAACATCCTTGACGGCTCCTACAGTCCTCCTCCCCCATGTTTTCTTGACAATATGTCCTGATTCAAGACGAACAATCAGCTCACTATTTATCGAGCTGCAGATCATTTTTTGTCGGAGGAGCTGAATGAACAAATCGGATAAATCATATTGGAAAATCTTAAGTGCATCGATTTGCCAAGAATATACTGCGTATCCCGATTTATCGACATCAGGATCTATTCCAATTGTGATTTTATCTTTATACATTCAATCTACTTTTTGAATAACCATGCTCTTTGGCCCACATTGGATTCACCTCAACACGATTATGGCAACCACGGCATAAGGCCACGAAATATCTTTTATCAATCAATAAGGAGCCAATACGGCCCTTTGCATGATGAACATCGGTCGCACTGGCGCCACAACACATACAATCAGGATTTTCATTTAAATACTCCAATTTCGCTTTGAGGTATAGAACGTTTTCCCTGGATCGTTTGGCACTCACCCGACGAATAGGCTTTTGCTCCGCCTTTTTGGGCGATTTTGATCTACTTTGCCAGTAGTGAGAAGAACAAAATCCTCCAATAAGCGGTACGCTCTTCCCGTTATCACAAGTTGGACATATCCCTGTTTTAACCTTAATGGTAGAATTATGTAAAACATGTGATTTTAACATATTATTTTGCAAAAAGAGTTTTAAAACGGTCATTAATTTGCTGGGAAATTTCATCTTGATCTTTTCCGGAGAGGCAGACTAATTGATTAATTGCTGCAATATTTGCATAGGCCATGTCGATCACCTCCGACTTGCCTTTACCCTTAACCAAGGTTTGTTCAAGAACAGAATTTAATTCCTCCATCTCAGCAGCGATGATGGCTAATTTCTTTTTCATAAACTCCTTTAGATCGATAGGCCTTGGGGTAGAAATACCGCCATAGGATGCAGTTTTAATGCCTATAGTTGTAAAAGAGCTAAAACTTCGAACATTCTCTTCAAATAGGATTGCCGAATTGATCAAACGGGTTCCCAATGCTAGATTGGACAAACCTCGTTCTCCTGGCAACATGTTTTTAATAAGCCCACTGTATTTACTAGCGCTTAATGCTTTTCGATCCGATTCAACTCGGTTTTTATCAAGGACTACTTCCATTTTTAGTGTTTTAAAATGTATTTTGCGTATCTCTTACCTGTTTTGTTGTAGGTGGTTTCTATATTATAACCTTCTTTCCGCAAATCGGATATTCGCGCTCCCAAGCGTAGACAGTTGAACATGTTAAGAGCTTCAAGTGGCGACAAACTTCTGCCAGTTTGTAAGTAACTTAAAATTGAATCTTTTTGACTGTCGAGATTCAAATCATTTGATAACACGTTGTTCTCCATGATCTACCAAGTTATTGTAAAGGATAAATCAAAATTAAACAATGTTAAACAATTACACAAATAAAAACGATATATTGTTTAATAAATTCCAAAAAAAAAATATCTCCCTATTCGTATGCCTGAGAATTTATCAGATTGTAAATTTTCCGCTCAATGAATTTATCAAGGGTATAACGTTCTTTCCCAAATACCAAAAATCGCACTGAAGAAACTTGCTCCCCGAATTTTCTGAAAAGATTATCAAATTGTCTCAATGCTCGTTGATGAAATATCTCAGCTTCAGTTTTGACCCTAGGCTTTGGAGGCTCAGGGGCAAACAGCTTCTTTTCTCCTACAGCACTTTTAAGTACCTTAATGACATCCGGATGAGCGCCAACAAAAAGAGATACGTTATTTCTTTCATCCCTTTTGGATTTGTAATGATCCCTTTGGTTTTGTTGCTCAAAAAGATCCATCCTTTCGCTATTGTAATTTGTGAAAGCTTCAATGATAACCTGCCCGTCTATTCGGTCAAAAAACTTCCCATATACTCCTTTTTTGAATCGATTGAAGAAAAGTTTCAAATCGGCCAAATTTACATTTGGATAATCTTCGATCAAATAAGTGACAGTTTGAGCTATTTGAACATCACTCATAGTTTTACCCAAATTGAGAAAAGATAAGGCATCTTCAATAAACTCTGTAATGTAAGCAGATAGAACGATTTTACTTTCTTCTCCAAGCTTACGTATGGTCGGTAATCCGCTATTTATCGCTTGCTGATGCGTTACTAATTGCATCGTTGATAATTTGTCGTGCCAAACTGCCCATTCTTTTGACACCATCAATCCGCTGTTGTCTGTCCTGACCTGCTGTAACTGGTTTATTTGTCCCATCTTTATTTTCGTTTAAATACCACTGATATTTGAAAGTTTGCCAACCTTTGCCGGCACACATCTTAATAGCCTCCTCAATCGGAAAATTGTGTTTATTGCACTCATCAAAAATGAGCTGCAATGCGGTCGCTGTGAAAACAGCTTTTTTTGACGTTCGAACAGAAATCCAGTCGTCGACATATTGCTTATCAACTCCCATTTCAAGCAAAGTTTGCCTAAATTCTTTTTTTCCAAATTCATTAATTTTTGGAATTACATTATTTAGCCATGCTTGGAAAGAAATATTTTCTGCATTCAGGGCCTGCTCATATAATTTTTTAAAATCAATATCGATCGCCTCGGATTTTTTTTGAAAAATTTTAAAATCCTTTTCATAGGTACTCCTTTTTCCTTGGAATGCCATCCAAACTTTTTTAAAGTCTAAAATTCCTTCTGAATTTTTTTGTTCAGCGTCAGCTGTAAAATACCTAGTATTATCTTTAGTATTATCTATAATAGTATTATGGGGTTCAAATTTTAAACTACCCCCTAGTTCAAAATTTGATATACCCTGGTTCAATTTTTGAACCCCCTGTTCAATTTTTGAATCAACTTTCATTTCACGACTAGATCCTGAAAGGATCATATCTAATGTATTAAAGTTTGCTGCATAATCATTGAACGTAACTCCATTAAAAACCTTACTTCTCTTTACAATCAAATCCCGACTAAGCAAAGACTTGAGTATAGTAATAACTGTACCTTTTGAAACGTTTAAGGCATTTTCGAGATACTTCAGCGATCCCGTAAAATAAGTTATTCGGTCTTGAGAGAAGCCAAAAATGATAGCAAAAGCGATTAACTCATTTGGCTTCAAGGATAGATGATTGACCATCCACCCTTGAATCTGTATATAGCCAGTATCTTTCATACCCTAGCATTAAAAAGGTAAGTCATCATCGTCTGCAGCCTCAATCTCCGGAGATCTATTTGAACCACTATTTGCACCACTCTTTGGCAAAAATTCAAAGGAGGAACACTGAATTTCTGTAATAAAACATCTTCGACCATCTTTCTCATATTCCCTATATGCAATTTTCCCCTCGACAAGGATCGAATCACCTTTCTTGAAATACTTTGCAACAATCTCTCCCTGTTTGCCCCAAAAAGATATATTGTGCCACTCTGTTTTCTCCTGCCTATTACCGGACCTATCTTTATATGTCTCACTGGTAGCTAAAGAAAATGTGGTTACACTACCATTTTCAAAGTTGCGTGTTTCAGGATCTTTCCCAATCCGTCCTATTAAAATTGATTTATTCATCGTCTTTTACTTACGTTTATTGATTTCAAAACTTCATTGAGACTATACAGATATTTAGCCCCTGCTCTTTTATGGGGAATTGTCTTTTCAGCTGTCATCTCCCTTATCTTCCATTGAGAAACTCCCAATTCGGCTGCTATCTCTTTTGTTGAAAGCAACCTGGTAGATGGCTCTTTTTGATTTTTTAAAAGCTCCAACTCCTTCTTCACCTCGCGAAGCTCAGAGAAAATCATCCCAATTGCCAGAGGCATTTCTTCCATTGTATACTCCATGATTTATGTATTTTATGTTATTTTCACATATTATTCAGCAAACAAAGAGGTTTGTTCGTTCGGATCAGGAATGTAAACTCCTATATTCTCAGCACACCACCGCTTTATATCTTCGAAATAATCCATCATCTGAGACGTAGAATTAGACGTTGTCGTTGGTGGAAGAACCAGTATTTCCCCGGTATCTTCATTTATTAGCTCCTCTTTCGGGCAAAACATACTTTTCAATAGTTCGTGAATAACCTCACTGTTATTTATTTTTTCACGAGAATATCCGGCATCAATCAAGCCCTGCTTTACTATTGGAACGACTACGCCCCAGTAGTAACGATTTTGCTCATTAGAACGCGTTTTCTTCTTCTTTGAAATTCTGATTTCTATTTCTTTGCCTTCTAAAGATTGGAGATCTAAAACCAGCGCATTCTTATTTCTTATTTTGAGTGCTCCATCCTTGACAGAGCCAAAATATATCAATCCCATAATTATTGCCCCAAAGCTTCCAACACTTTTTTCAGATCGTAAAAATATCTCTTACCGACCTGAACGAAGGGAATGAGATTCTTTTCACGATAGTAGAAAATGGCCTCTTTAGTTACTCCTAATTCATGGACTAATGCACTTGTTGGCACCAAACCTTTTTCTAACGCGATTTTTGCTAATCCTTTACTCATTTTGTTGTATTTACTTAATTAATAATGATTTCGATTCTTTTAACTCTGCTCCTTTAACTTTAGCCCCATTGTTCAAGGCTTCCTTGATCGCTTTTTTATCCGGCTGTACTTCGACCTTTTTGACCATAAACTTTCGCGGAATCAACTTCTCGTCGCTAATCGATAGTGCTGAAGCATTATTTCGAAGGGAAATCTTGATTGTTTCCCCTTCGATCTTTGTAATTCCGTAAATATTCATCGCATTGAGAATAGAATTTTTAAGACGATCAACGGTGCCTTGTTTGCTCTTTTTAAGCTTTGTTAAGCGATCTATTTCTTTATCGCACAATTCTGCATCGTAAAGCATTTTCTTTATTACATATGCGTAATTAACGCCTTTTACTTCAAGCTCACTCTTGTTTATAGTAAGCTGCTTTTCGATTTCTTCCGTTAGCTCGCCGCCATTATCCTCTAGGATCTCGGCGAGCTGTAAATACTCTTGGTTTATATGAAATAAAGATTTGTTCATATCTAGTTTGGCATTAAACTTTTTTGTGATTGAATATTTTTTTCACGCTCTTGAGAGAAAAGAGCATCAACAACCATGTCGTCTATGATTTTTAAGTCGGCATCGGTAATGATATAACTTTCCTTAACCTTTTTAAGTCTATTTTGGCAATTTTTTTCTAATACCCATGTGACTGTTTTATCCCAAAGCTCCTTGTTAGAGGAAAGTAATGGTTGAAGTGGTACTTTTACAATCGCCTTATTTTCATTATTTACAACCTCTTTATTAGTTGAATCACTAGACTCATCAGGTTTACGATGAGGATTATCAATATCATCCTCATCTGTCGCGATATGAAAATATTTCAAAAGAAAATATCTCTCAGCATACGTCAACGCGCTACCAACGCCTTTATCCCAACCATTTTGACCATTAGCACCAAACAAATTTTCGTCCTTCTCATTGGTTTCAGCGTCAATCCAGGTAAACCTCATTTCAAGCTTTGAAAGTATTTCTGAACGAAGACCTGCTTTCGTAGAGTAATCCTGTCTAACATTCTCTATATTCAGGACTTCTTGCTTTAAAATCAAACCGTATTCATTCATCAGTGGCTTGATAAATTCTAACACCTTAGACCCTGTAACATATCCGTAACCATTAGCTTTGGCATCTTTTGCTAATCCATTAATTTTCTTTTGGATAGCAAGCAGTTTAGGATACACCCCCTTAATTTCTGTTTCCATCTCTCAGTATTTTTTTAGCCATTAATAATGTATTCAGTTTACCTCTTGCATCCGATATTTGTCCTTCAAGCACCGGGTTAATATGGATAACTTTGGTTTTTTTGAGCTCATTTCTAATATATGAATGCCACTCATTAAATCCCTCCATGGGATTGCCCGGATCGCGCTCTAGCGGCCATAGTGATTTTTGAATTCTAATTCCCATCTGTAACAGACATTAGAAGATTTAAGAACTTGCTAAAGGAAACTTCTGCAGGAGGTGTGAAAACCTGCACAGTATCACCTTGAATCATGAAATTACTGTCACCGACCATGACATTTACATAATTACGACCAGATAGATTTACAAAACTCATCGTAGAATTAATGTGACCTATATCCGAAAGGTCAGCTAGCACCAACGCTAGTTTTTGAATCTGTTGATTTCTCATTTCTGTATTTATTATTTAATTACTCTTATTTGTCAATTTTAAACAGGCTCTAACCCCTGTCAATAATATATTCGATTGCTTTATACTCTGCTTCTTGTAGCGCTTCATCTAATCTAAATGCCTCATGGCTATTATCGATCAATTCGCAATTTTCTCTTATCAAAACACCTTTAGAAATATCAAATTCACTATTACCAATCACTTGCTTTTCGAACTCGATAAAAATCTCTTTCAAATCGACTTTTTCGTCCCAATCATCATTTTTCCATTTCTCTAAGGGGACGAAGAAAAAAATAGCACCACCGCCGACAACATCATAATCTATGTAAGCATACTGTTTAACAACAATTGTATCATTGTTTAACTCCATTTGGTCCCGAAGCACCCCTAGATGCTTATCATTTTTCAATGCAAGTGACTTGATTTCCATGGTTGAATTTTTTATATTTGTCATCTCTAACGGGTTTATTAATTTAAACTCTTATTTGTCAGGCTTTACTATTAATTTAGTAAAGCCTATTTTTTCAATCCCTTGGAATTGTTAAACAAAGTTAAGCATTAAAATCAAACTATCAAGTTTTTGTTTAACTTTTTTTCTAACTTTTTACAAACTTTTTGTCATACCATTTTTTAATGTTAAACTTTATTAAAGACAAAATAGCACCTAAAAACATAATTAACTGACATTTTTACGTTTGGAGCGACTATTGTTGTAAAAAATTAAACATTATTACATATAATTGTTTAAACACTACAGATAAAAACACAAAAGTTTAAACACAATGGAATATCCAAATAATAATTTTGAGGTGATCAGGAAAGAGATGGGATTAACGAATAGAGATTTCGCCAAACTTCTTGATATACCAGAACAAACGTATTCCCGTGTAAAACGAGGAGTCTATCCTTTGGGGATGAAAATGAAAAAACGCTTCGAAGAAGCATTGCCGACAGTAAATCTAAATTGGCTAATTTTCAATGAGGGTGACAGAGAAAAACCAAAAGAAGTAATAGATCATAATAAAGTATCATTGAGCTCAAACGCGAAATACATTGGCCAATTCTCCGACGATATTAAATACATGGATGAGGAGGGCAATAATATTTTCTTTGAGCTTAGTCCTGGCCGTTACCTAATGAAAACAAGATTAGTCACAGAGAAAGCAAAAGCCGGTTATCTACTGGGGTATGATAACCAAGAGTATTTAGAAGAATTGCCGTTCCACACTATTACCGTTAACGAATTCCATAAGGGACATTATGTTTCATTTGAAATCCACGGAGATAGCATGGATAATGGTAAAAGGAAAAGCCTAGGCCATGGAGATATTGTTACTGGGCGACGCATCGAAAGATTGTACTGGAAAAGCAAATTGCACACTCATACTTGGGACTATTTTGTATTTGTAACAAACACTGAAGGCATCATTGTAAAACAAGTGATAAAACATGATGTTGAAAACGGAGTTTTAACCCTACACTCCCTTAACGAAGACAAAAAGCTATATCCTGATTTTGATATTCACCTTGATGACGTTAGAGAAATATACAATGTCGTTGATGTAAGCATGAAATTATAATAACACCAAAAAGATGACGCAAGAAGCAAAACGTTTCAAGGATTTCCGCAAAACTATAGGTCTCACTCAATATCAGCTTGCGGATGCTTTGGGAATTAAACAAGATCTAATTTCTAGGTATGAGAGAGGAGTTTATACAATCCCTTTGGATATTGTAAAACAGCTTTATTTTAAGTATAAATTGAATTATACATGGTTCTTTCATGGTTTTGGAAAGCAACAAGTTGACGAGGTAGCTAAAGCTACAATCACAACAGATCTAAAAGAGGTACTCTTGGAGAACAATATTCTAAAGGAAAAATTGAGAGTTTTAGAAGATAGATTTGAACGTCTTGACGCGTCTATTGAGAAAAGATTAAGTAATTTGGAAAGACTAAAGTCCTAGTCTTTCCATTTCTTCTGCCATCATAAAAGCCTTATCTTCATTTGTGGCCCTTATATACTTTAAAAAACTAGCCTCCGTCTTATGGCCAGTAACCGCCATAATCAAAAGAGTAGGAACCCTAAGTTTGAACATAATTGTCGCATAGGTCCTCCGAGCAGTATGCGAACTAATTTTTGTAAATAGCTCTACTTCATATTTTTTAATTGTCCCCTTTTTCGAATCACTTGTTTCAATCATCGAATTAAACTTTGCTATTTTCATGATCTCCCTAACAGCGACATTATAATCATGAAGTTTGATTTTTAGTGTTGGAAAGGAATTTCCATACTTCTCCAAAATTGGATGGATCTTTTTTGACACCGGAATCGTAACGCGACTCCCGGTTTTAACCTGAGTCAGCCTAATTACATTATCCTCCAGTTTATCGATCGTTAAATTGGAAAGATCAGAAAACCTCAAAGCTGTATAACAACCGATTAAAAACATATCCCTTACCTGATCCAAAATTGTATCATCAATTTTAAGTTTGTAAATTATGTCCAACTGATCCAATGTAAGGGCGACAGCGTGCGATTCGTAACTCGGAGATACAAACTTATTTTCGGAATAATGCTTATCAAGATTAAACTTGTCTTTTCTAGCCTCTTCCATTACCGCTTTTATATCTTTTATGACGCCACCAAAAGTGCTTATCTGCATCTCCTGGACCTCGTAGCAAAACTTTTTATAACGATCATAAAAAGCATCGTTAATGTCTTCAAATTTTAGATCCTTTTTTTTGATGTATTTCAAGTACCGTTCTAGGGACGACAACAATGATTTTAGTTTTCTAATATTAGCCTTGCTGTACATCCCGCCGTCTTTAGGTTTTGTCTTTTCGCCCGATTTACGTTGCGAGATCAGCAATTCCAAATAGTCAATGAATGTTGTATCGTCCTTAACGACCTCCGATCTCTTCGGCCGATGAACAAGATCAAGATTTTCTTTAAACTCCTTTACCGACATAGGTATCTTTGATGCTGCAATTAAATTGCGAAGCCTGGAAGCCTCTGTTGTCAATGCCGAAAGGCGATCATTATTTTCACCAAAGTTTGGAGCCTTTACGCTAATGGGATCTTTCCCTTTTTTAAGATAGTCAGCAACAAAATGTTTTTCATCTACCCTTATACCAGTTGAATATTCCACCCTTCCGTCCGGAATAGTAATATACATTCTTATAAGGCAATCTTTGATAATCGGATTCCCTTCCTTATCCTTTCTTTTCTCTAAATACAATTTTGGTGTGCTGCTCATACCCTATCCGTGTTTGTGTGTAAATATAATAAATCACACACTAGACACACACAGATTTATTAACAACACACAGCATTACACACTACTGGTTTATTTAACTTTCTTTATCTATTTACTATGAGGTTTGATTACGAAAAGTATGAAAAATAAAAAAGGGTCGTAGTGAGAAACACCCGACCCTACATCTACCTATGAAAAACATGCCCTTGGGAGGGGCTTAACAAAAGTACATCTACTTTTTAATTTACAAAAACATTATGTGCATTACTACACATTTGTGTATATAAAATACCCCAAAAATAACTTTTTCCCGGATTTTAAGATCCAATTCACCCTGTAAAAACACCCTTCTTCTAAATTTCAGTTCAATCCCAAGCAAAATTAAATACAAATATTTTCGCAAATCAAACATTTATTCTCATCAATAAAGTCTATTTTAGTGACAACGTTAGACAATTTGTTAAGACATGAACCTTTCCGTTTTAGAACAATATATTGAAGAAGGCAGAAGCCATGATATCGACTTATTATTGATTGGAAATCCCGAACTTTTACAAGAAACAACGAGTCATGGAATTTCTCCCCTCCTATTGGCTTGCTATTATAACAAACCCCAGATCATTCGGACACTTTTACAACACACCAAATCCATGACTATCCATGAGGCCTGTGCGGCTGGGTTAACCTCATACCTGGAGGCTATTATTTTGCAAGCTCCGTCTGTTGTCAACGAATGGTCATCACAGGGTTTTACGCCATTGACCTTAGCAACATATTTCAACAAAGCAGACATTGTCCGTCTTTTACTATCCAAAAAAGTCAATCCGAATGTCGTAACCAAAAATGAACAACTCACCACTGCGCTACATATTGCTGCGGCAAACAACAATGAAGAGATCGGTAAGTTGCTTATCGATGCTAATGCAAATGTCAATGCCATTCAAGCTACTGGTGAAACTCCACTTCATTTCGCCGCTCAATTTGGTAATATCGACTTTATTGTTGCCTTACTCGAAAATGGAGCCGACACCAGAGTCATCAATATTTCAGGATTAGCTCCAATGGATATGGCATATGAAAAAGGCCATAAGGAGATTGCAGAGATCTTAAAGAATTAATTTCTTTTTAAAATTTCGGATCCTATGCTGCAATGAAGGCAGCGCTTCTTATCACAATAAAATCTCTTTAACTGCAAAATTCCTTGACTTTGCAATGCGCTTTGAACAGGCCAATCATATTGAGTAAATTGTCTCACAACAACATTTTTTTCTGCAGGAAGCTGCTCCAAAAGATCTAGAGCTTTATCAATATATGACTGAATACTAAAATATTTACCGTATGAAAAAAGAAATACGATAATCACATTAATAACAAGCGTGTCAATAGTTTCTTTACCCAGCCGAACCGATGTTTTCACCTTCGTTTTTGTACCGAAAGAAAAATATCCCCCAAAATAATCACCCGGCGACTCTATCTTAAATAATTTTCGAGCAGCCTCTAAATCATCCACAGCCAAAATCTTAGCAACGCCTAACTCGTTCTTACTAAACAAAAGAGCTAATTGCGTGATTCGCCGTTCAGGAAAATTATAAGGTCTCATTCTCATCCTTTTCCAAACCCCATAAATAGCCTCTATACCATGAATACGTTTTTGATACTCAAATTCACCAGCTAGCCGCTTCATATACTCGCTTTCTTGTCCTTGAATAAGCAGCCTGCTGATCCCAAAGAAAAGAGCCTCTATTTTAAATAGGTTGGAACGATATTTTTGTAAAATGTTCCAAGGTAATTTTTCCCCAAGTTCCTGAAATGTATCTGCATTAACTTTTAATCCCATACATCTGCAGATCCATACCCATAAAGTTTTTTCCCAATCCGTATTAAATTGTTTTAAGATCACCGACATTTGTTGAACCTTCATTTCTAGGCGTTCAATAGCTAAACTACTCAGCCACATGGATTTTTTAAAAAGATCGATAGAACCAAGCTGAAATTCACAAGGTATCGAACTTTTAGTATTCATCATCACTGAATACCGCTCCAAGAGATGCTGTTCCACATATTCCGAAAGCACCAATGTCGGTATAGATGTCCCATCATTTCGGCAGATAACTTTATCATTTTTCCAAACCACATGTAAGATAACGTTATTATAAACGACATCTTCTTGATGACAATGTCGATCCCAATCCGAAGATTGGATATGCATCTCGACATGACCAAACCAATCATGATCTTTACACCTAATATGTGACATGAGAAAATCGGGGCCGGAATCTGTATTATTTTGCCCCACATGAACAACGACCAAGGGTTCTCCATCAGTAGAATTCAACCCATTTGCACGGAATAGCCGAAGTTTCCAGATAAACTGCATTAAGTTTTCTGTAACTAACATAATTGTAATTTTAGAATTAAATCAACCGGCTATGGCTTATAATTCCTTAAATATACAATTTAATAATTACTGTTTCTTATAGATCTTTAAAAGATCATTGGAAACCAATTTGCTTTCTAGCAATTGTCCTTTAAATTGAGGAGCCTCAATCCCATTCAATAATGTTCTTTCAGACTCAAATACCCTTGCCTCATCCCAGAGATCCGCATCTATAAACATTTGCAGTGTAGCACGCCCTCCTTCTATGATTATTGACTGAACATCCATTAAATAAAGTTGATAAAGAATATTCTGCGATAGATACAACTCATAATTTTCGAGCTCAATATACTTCACATTTGCTGTCCATTCTGTCTTTTTAGCATTGAACACAATTGTATCAGCTTGATCATTTAGAATATTAGCATCTAGCGGGATAGCAAGATCTCTATCTAAAAGAATACGCAATGGGTTTTTACCCTGCCATTCCCTTACGGTCAGACTAGGATTATCTACGACTGCAGTATTTGTACCAACCAAAATAGCATCTTCCTCCGCTCTCCAACGGTGAACCAGCTGTTGGCTTGCGGCATTACTTATCCAAACCTGCTTACCCTCTTGTCCTATAAAACCATCCTTAGTTTGTGCCCATTTTAAAATAACATAGGGACGAAATTGACCGATACGTGTAAAAAAACGACGGTTGAGCCATACGGCCTCTTTTTCCAGTAAACCAATTTCAACCTCAATACCAGCTTCCCGTAATATTTCTACTCCTTTGCCATTGACCTTTGCGAAGGGATCCAAACAGGCTATAAAAACTCTCAAAGGTTTCAGCTCCGCAATCATATTAGCACAGGGTGGCGTCTTTCCATAATGCGCGCAAGGTTCAAGGCTGACATAAAAAGTACTTTCCGCGATAAGCCGCTTAGCCTTTTCCCCATACTTTTGCATAACCTGTTGTACAGCATTGACCTCAGCATGTGGTCCACCATACGGAGAAGTATACCCTTCACCGATAATTTTACCGTCCAAAACAATAACTGCCCCAACCATTGGATTGGGACTCACTGAACCCGCACCCATTTGGGCCAGTTCCAAACAACGATGCATATATTGCTTGTGCATATCCATAGATACAAATCTATGAAAATCGTACCTTTGACACATGAAAATACTTCAAGATTTCGAATTATTATTTCAACATGAGCTTCAGGAGTTATATGATGAGGATGAAATAAAAGCAATATTCTTAGTGGTTGTTGCCGAAAAGTTTGGGTTAAATAGAACCAATTATCAAATGAGAAAAACAGATATCGTCAACGAGGCGGATAAGGCTGAAGTACTTAGCATCCTTCAGGATCTAAAAAAACACAGACCTATACAGTACATACTCAATAAAGCAGATTTTTATGGGGAAGTTTTCCAGGTCAATGAATCGGTCCTCATTCCACGCCAGGAAACTGAAGAACTTGTCGATCTGATCATCAAAAATCACAAATCTTCTCAAAACCTAAAAATTATAGATATCGGAACTGGCTCTGGCTGCATCCCCATCACCTTATCAAAGCATCTCAATAATGCTCAGGTAACCACGATAGACATCTCAAAAGAGGCGATAAAAACAGCACAAGAAAATGCTAAGAATTTAAAAACTCAGGTTCAATTTATCAATGCGGATATATTTGAATGGGAATACATTTTCTCCGACCAACACTATAATATCATTGTATCCAATCCGCCCTATATAACCCCAGGAGAAAAGCAGCATATGAATCAAAACGTATTGGCTTATGAACCTGAGCTCGCATTATTCATTGAAGAAAGCGCTCCGCTGATTTTTTATGATGTTATTTCATCCTTTGCACTGAAACATTTAGCACCAGATGGAGATCTATATTTTGAAATCAATCAATATCTCGGTGCAGAAATGAAAGAACTTATGGTCAAAAAAGGATTTGAGCAGGTCAAACTCATAAAAGACATCAATGGAGCAGACCGAATAATCCATGCAAAAAAAGCGCGATAAAAAATAATCCGTTTATTTATTAAGCAGTTAAGACCTTTTCATCAAAATTTGCACGCAATAATTTGGCATATATCAAAAGAAATTCTACCTTTGCATCACTTTCAAAAACAGAAAGGATTCCGTAGCTCAGCTGGTAGAGCAATACACTTTTAATGTATGGGTCCTGGGTTCGAATCCCAGCGGGATCACTAAAGAAAAGCTAATCGCAAGATTAGCTTTTCTTGTTTAACACCCACGGGAACTTCTTTTTGTTCTGCAAAAATTACCGGTAAAACCGAAAAGCTACAACAAAACCAATACGCAACCCCATTCAGCCTATAGTTTACCGATATTCTAATATTGTACTGTTCTCACAAAACTATTTTCATTATCAGTTGTCTCTATTTATACAGATAAAAATTTAAATAATGAAAAGGCAATTAACATACATAATAATGTCATCCTCCTTTTTCCTTATTACAAGCTGTTCCGTAATAGAAGGGATATTTAAGGCTGGCGTTTGGACAGGCATCCTCATCGTAGTTGTTATAGTAGCCCTTATCCTTTGGCTCATCAGTAAACTTTTCGGCGGCACCAAATAACAGCCTCCTCATTTAACAAACTTTTCGACACCTTTCGCCCGAATACAAACAACATCTCATCAATTCTCATTAACAACGCTTTTCTTGATCTCCATTTGAAAACATGTTTTTTATCTTATCTTTATAATTTCAAGAATTTACGGGCTCAATACATTAAAAATAGCAACCGATAATTCAAGAATAACTCTAGCGCTATCTTACCATCGTATTAACGCTAGAACATTTGTAATCAATGAAAGAGGATCGAGCACATGAAGAGATTTACGTTAAAAGAGATTGGCCAACAGTTAAACCTATCTCCGGGAACCATTTCCAAAGCACTAAACGATAGCCATGAAATAAGTGCAGAAACAAAAAAGCTAATCTTAGATTTTACGCAGAAAATCAATTATATACCCAATTTCTCCGCAAAAAGCTTAAAAACGGGGCGTTCAAACACCTTAGCAATCATTGTTCCATTTATCTCAAGCTCTTTTTTCTTTGATTTCTACGAAGAGATCTCGCACATTCTATCACAGACGAATTATAAACTGATCCTATTGCAGACTTTTAACGACGAGAAAAAAGAAAAAGAAGCGCTGGAACTTTGCATACAAAGCAATATCGAAGGAGTGATCATTTCCCCTGTGAAAAATGATTCAAGCTTATCGCTTTTGTTTTATATGACGGAGCAGGTTTGTCCTGTTATTATTTTCGACCGTATAAACCATCAGCTCGATACATTCAAAATCGGAATCCAAAACAACAAGGTCATCTACCAGGCAACAGAAGAAATGATCAAAAACAGAAGAGAAAATATCATTCTTTTACTATGTAAAGATATCGGCGGAAATGTAAGCCGTATAAAAGGATACAAAGATGCACTCTTCAACGCCGGCGTACCCTTCAAAGAAGAAAATATTATAGAAATATCCTATTCCAGCCCCAAGGACAATATCGATGACGAACTGGAAAGCAAAATAAACACGTTATTAAATAAGCCCTCCGCCCCAAATGCACTCCTCTCAACGACAGACACCCTGTCGTTAAAAGTTTTGCACATATTAAATAAATTGAAGGTGAAAATTCCCGACGACATGAACTTAATTGGCTTTAGCAACACCCCCTTTGCCAACAGTCTCAATCCATCTCTAACAACAATCACCCAACCAACACAGCTTATGGCAGAAAAATCGGTAGAACTCCTCTTGCAGATGTTAAAGAAAAAAAACAAAAAGAATTATTTCGAATTCGAGACGTATTTTTTGGACTGCAATATCGAACACCGAAAATCTACATCATCCCTTTAAAGAAAAGGTCAAAATCCCGCGATGGAATTTTGACCTTTTCAGAAAATACCGATCTCTACTATTAACGATCGACCGCAACACCCACCAATTAAACCCTACTTAATCAATGATCGCAATGCATGGACAGGCAAATCTATTTTAGTGTCATTGGATAGATTTCCGTTCAATGTTCCCCATTGCAAACTATCTAAACGGACAGATGATTTCCCCTCAGTTTTGATATTCAGAAGACCAACTTTGGCTTCAGGTCCTTTCCTATTGAAATATACTTCTGAATTGTTTGCCACAATATCTGCACTTTGATAATTCGTACGCGGAAGTCCCAAAACACTATTCGTCGTGTTAACAAATAAACGACCGACAAGAGAATTCCCCTTACTGTCCGTCCCGCCAAGATCATCGATAGTGGAATTTGTCAGGTTCAGGTTCAACGTATTTATAACGGATTTCTCCGCAAGGGAAAATACCTCAACACTATCACCTACAACAGTCAACTCGTTCAACTTGGCGGATAACTCGTTAATACCCGCATTTTTTAATTTTAAAACCTTAAGATCAGGTGAAAAAATATAAATTGACTTATAAAACCCCTCTCCTCCTGATAAAAGATCTAAGGTAAGATTACCAGATTGATCGACATTCGTTTTCACAAAGTCGGCTTGACTTTTATTAACTTTAATCATAAACTTTTCACTTTTCACCCAATACAACCCTACACCGCTTGCATTGGTACCTACAATATAAAGCTTATCGAAAGCTGCCAAGGGGAACGATCGGTAATAAACATCCTTTGCATCTGGCTTAGATACCTCCTGCTCAACATCAGCATTATATTTTTTCGCATCCACTCGATTTATACGAACAAGGTAGGACGCGACAAGCATCGGAACCGCGAATAAGCCTATTGCTAATCCCATTATTATTTTTGTACTTAATTTCATGACTCATTTTGATTAAAATTCTGACTTACAAACCGTCTATAACGTTGCTCTAACTCATCCAGACCAATTTCCAATAAATAAATATTACGAAAAAACAAGGGGAGATCTTCTTCTAGAAAAATTGCCTTTCTATATAACTTCACATTCTTCACCGATTCTTGTGTCAGAAAAAAACCGATCCCGCGCTTATTAGCTATAATTTCTTTCTGCTGCAACATATCATAGGTCCGCATAACAGTATTGGGGTTAACCTCCATCTGAACTGCCAATTCCCTTACTGAGGGGAGTTTTTCATCCACTTTCCAGGTCGCTAGCAAAATATGATCACATACGTACTCAGCAATCTGAAGGTAAATGGCTTTATTTGCATTGAACTCCATATTAGATCTCCTTTTCTTTTAACCTTAAAAAAGCAACCGCCCAAATCATTATGGTAAGCAACACTCCTACAGCGCCGATCAATGCAAAAATATGATTGGAATCAGACCAATAGTTATTATCCATTGTACCTACGGTATCCTGGGTCTGGGTCTTCATTAAGTAAACAAAAAGACACATCCAAACAACACAGTAAAGTACAAGAAAAATAGCTGTCTTTATATATTGATAGTTTTGGTAGACGATCCCACCAAGTAAGAAAATTGCATTCAGAAGAATTGGTACAAAACAAAAATAATAAGCTGGTTCAGGGTATTGAACCTTGAAAAAGTACTGCCACAGATCCACACTGACTGTCTCTCCTGATGGCTGTACTTCATTTAAAACCACAGAACCAACGCTCCTCAAATAAGAAACAAATGCCAAATCGATCAAATAAAAGACCAATAAGTATGAACCAATACTCACGACAACCGTATAGAATAAGCTGACCAGGAACTTTTCCAATTGTGACGCCGGAATCATCAGCTCAAAAATCGCCCGGGTCTTCTTCCCTAAATCAGCAAAATAACTGCTCGAGATAACCGTTACAAAAAAGAGTCCCAAGATACAAAACAACGGTGCTCTGAAATTTAGCAACGAATAAACAGTATTCTTTTTGATATCATCATAATTTGATCCCAAATTAACCGCATAAAAACCAAAAATTACCCCGGCAATAATTCCTATTGACATCAGATAAATTCGTCCAAAACCAATCCATTGTCTTCGAATTAGTCCAAAAAAACGCGTAGCATTAAATAGATTTGACATATTCATCATGTTTAATAAGGTCCGTAATTTTTCCCTTGCACTGTAACACAGCATTAAATAGCAATTCCAAATCCAGCTTCGAATCTTCTACCGCCGAGTTTGGGAGAATAACATTAAAACCGCCCACTCCTTCTTCGGAATAGAGTGTCCCCAAAGGCAACTCTCTTACTTTTTTAAAGCATAAGCGATCAGTAATCACATGCATCGGAGCGTTGAGTGCAACCTTGTGATCATCAAGTAAAATAACAGCATCAATAAGATTATCCAGATCACGCACCTGATGTGTGGAGATAATTACACATCGATCGTCAGTAATGGCAGAAGCCATAATCTTTCGAAACTGAACCTTAGAAGGAATATCCAAACCATTCGTTGGTTCATCCATGATGATCACTTTTGTGTTAGACGCCAAACCAAAAGAAATAATATATTTCTTTTTCTGTCCATAACTCATGTTTGCTAATTTTTGCTCAACAGGAATATCGAACTCACGGATAAGCTGATCAAAATATACCTGATCGAAGTTGGGGTAAAACCCTGCATTAGCCTTCAGAAACTGTTCCGATTTTACGGCAGGGAGATAAAACTCTTCCGGAATAAAACTAATCTCCCTTAACAAGGAAGGTTCCCTTCGATTAGGGCTATGCCCCAACACATCAATTCGCCCCGAAACAGGATATACCAAACCGGCAATATTCTTAAGCAAAGTTGATTTGCCAGCACCATTCTTCCCCAACAAGCCATAGATATGCCCCTGCTTCAATTCAAGATCCATATGAAGAAAGAGTGGCCTTGATTTACTATAGCTGAAATTTAGATTTTGGATAGTAACCATACTACTGTATTATTTAATTAATACACTAATATAGAAACGAATTTTATATAATTCCAAAAATATTTAAAAAAAACACAGGCAGAGCTTTGCTTACGCTCAGGCATTACTTTATTTTAATAGCGCCAATCGGGCATAGGATAACATAAACTCTCAAGTCATATAACAAACATAATGCAATGACAAACAAATAGTTATTTAAATACATTATGAAATTCATAATAAACAAAATGCAACTTTAACGACATGCGTTATCCGTGTTAAAAAACTGAACAAATTATAACTATCCGCCAAAACTAAAATAACCCCATTCTAAGCCAAAATAAATCAAAACCACACAAACCCCTTTTGAGAGGATAAACATCACCTCAGAAAGGCTAAAAACAACCAAAAAGAGAATACACAAGAGCAGTATTGATTATTCAACAGGAAATACCTTTGTTCTTGCAATCATTTGAACTGTGTGTTTGGACTAGTTAATCGTTGTTCTCCACCTGACCGACAAATACCAAATTACAAGCAATAGTAGTATTAATCAATAGTTAAACACAATACAAAACAATCTAATTATCAAAACAATAAAAAACTTATATAAAGAATAAATACATATAAACATAACATAGCTTGAACAACAGATTAGTCAACAGATGAAAAAACCGCCGTTTATTTTATGCAATGATATTGCTTAAAATAGCTTTAAATCTATTTTATTACCATCTTTGTCTGTATGATGAATTACATTTATCCTTTCATTCTAGCGATGCATTCTTTATGGAGATGGGAGGTACTGATTGTAGTAACGATTAGTCTCGTGTACTTTTTTTACAAAAGAAAAAAGAAACATCCATTCTCCCCTACCGATCAATTTCTTGTAAAAACTACGGTTATTTCTTTTTATATTCAGCTAGTTTTAGGTTTTAGCCTCTATGTACTGAGCCCCATCACACAGTACTTCCTGCAACATTTTGACGAAGCAGTTCACCTCAGGCAAATTCGCTTCTTTGGCATGGAGCACAGTAGCATGATGATTATTGCCGCAATCTGCTTAACATTGGGTGCCCTTAAAAGCAAAAACGCCGATACAAACGATCGACGTTTTAAAATATTATTAATCTGGTTTGGACTAGCTCTCCTGATCGTCCTTAGCTCCATTCCCTGGGAATTCTCGCCGCTGACAAGCAGACCTAGTTTTCGATCATTTTAATCAGCTATTTTGCCAGTTGGCTTTTCTTTTATTTCGCATTGCATCCATTCCCTCTTTGAAATCATTGGTTTTACGCAAATCTGCCAAGCTCTCCAATAGAAAGTTATACTTATCATCATAATCTTGCTCTTTTAATTTTCGCAGTGCTACAAAACCCCGTGATATAGCCAAGGGAGCATTTTCCAGGATCATCCTTTTCAATTCACCTAATACTGTTTCCTCAGCATCCAGCATGCCATACAAGATTTCCTTTTCCAAAGCCTCCTCAGCAGAAAAAGACCGACCACTGATACAGAGATCCATCGCTTTTCTTTCAGGCATATATTCTGTAAGCAACGCCAACACCTGAAATGGAAAGAGTCCAATTTTCACTTCAGGCAAAGAAAAACGTACATGTGGGAGAGCAAACAAATACGTACAGGATAATGCTATCAAAAAACCACCTGCAATAACATCTCCCCTAACAACACAGATTGAAGGCTTATCTAAACAGGCAAATATTTCTGCCAGTGACTTTTCAACCTTGGGAATTGCCGAATTTCCAATATCTAATGTAGGGTCCTCAAAAGCTTTAAGATCCATACCAGCACAGAACACCGGACCTTCAGCCTCTATTTGTACTAAGCGAACATCAGGATTGCTATTCGCCAGATTCAATGCATAGGCTATTTCGCTCACCATTGTCGGACTAAAAGCATTTCTTTTATCCGAACGGGCTAAGGTCAAGTTGAACACATACCCCTCAACATGCACTTTAATAAAATTCAGTTTTTCCATCTACAAAATCATTTGTCTGAAGCTATGCTCCAATCCGATTATTTCAGCATCAGTCCCTCGCCCAAAATAATGCAATAACAGCTCTGAAGGTATATTACCAACCAAATCATCTTTTGCAAATGGGCAGCCGCCATAGCCGAGCAATGCGCCTTCAAATTTACGGCAACCTGCGAGGTAAGCTGCTTCAACCTTTGCAAGACTTTCCTCTCGCCTTGCATGAAAATGTGCTCCTATTTCCAGTGTTGGAAAATGAGTTTTAACAAAACTAAATAATTCTGAGATCTGATTTGCATCGGCTTCTGAAGTTGTGTCTGCCAAAGAAAATTCCCGAATGCCAAGATCGCATAATTTTCCAATCCACTCTTCTACCAAAAGTGGGGACCAAGGGTCACTGTATGGGTTTCCAAAAGCCATGCTAATATAAACGACCAAAGATTTATGCTGCGAGTCGGCCAAAGCTTTCATTTCTTTTACCTGCTGATAAGAGGCCGCCAAGCCCATATTGGTATTTCGAAGTTGAAATGTTTCCGATATTGAAAATGGATACCCTAAAAAGTGGATTTTTTCCTCTAGAGCTGCCTCCTGCGCGCCCCGAAGATTGGCGACAATCGCCAATAACTTCACTTTCTCATTCGTTCTGATTCCTTCCAATACCGATTTTGTATCCGCCAACTGCGGAACTGCTTTCGGCGAAACGAAAGATCCAAAATCAATAACATCAAACAGCCCACTTTCGATTAACGTATTGATATGTTTAATTTTCTTATCTGTTTCAATAAAGTTATGAAGCCCTTGAATAGCGTCTCTTGGGCAATCAACCAACACAACTTGATCCCTCATAATATGCTATAAAATATCTTTCTCAATCTCTCTAGCGATCACCATTTTCTGAATGCTTGAAGTCCCTTCACCTATTGTACATAGTTTAGCATCTCTAAAAAACTTCTCGGCAGGATAATCCTTTGTAAATCCATAACCGCCGAAGATTTGTACAGATTCATTCGAGACAGTAACGGCAGCCTCTGACGCATAAAGTTTAGCCATCGCACCAATTTTAGAAACACGATCTCCATGATCCTTTAAATAGCCCGCCTGCCTCGTCAACAGTTCACTGGCTTCCACTTGTGTTGCCATATCTGCAAGCGCAAAAGAAACCGCCTGAAATTCGTAAATCTTTTTCCCAAACTGCTCACGCTCGTGCGCATATTTCAACGCGCACTCGTAAGCTCCGCGTGCAATACCCAAAGAAAGTGCCGCAATAGAAATACGTCCGCCATCCAATAATTTTAAGGCCTGCACAAAGCCCTGCCCTTCTTCACCGATGAGTTGATCCCGATGAATCCGACAATTATCGAAAAACAGACAGGCAGTTTCTGAGGCACGCATCCCCAATTTATTTTCTTTCTTTCCTGCGGTAAATCCAGGTGTACCTTTCTCAACAATAAAAGCTGACATCCCTTTTTTATCTCCCTTAGCCCCCGTCCGCGCAATAACGACAGCAACACTAGAACTGATGGCATGCGTAATAAAATTTTTAGAACCATTTAACACGTAGTGATCACCATCTCGCTCAGCAAATGTCGTCATTCCACCAGCGTCCGAACCAGAACCTGTCTCTGTAAGTCCCCAGGCACCGATCCATTCAGCTGTCGCCAACTTTGGAAGATAACGTTTCTTCTGTTCTTCACTGGCAAAGCTTAATATATGATTTGTACATAACGAATTATGCGCCGCTACGGAAAGTCCAATTGAGCCACACACCTTAGAAATCTCATCCAAAACGGTAATATACTCCTGGTATCCGAGTCCCGACCCACCATATTCTTCAGGAACGATCACCCCCATAAAACCGTGTTCGCCTAACTTTTTAAAAACTTCTATTGGAAATATTTGGGCTTCGTCCCATTCCATCACATAAGGTTTGATATGATACTGTGCAAAATCTCGTGCACTTTGTCTGATCATATCCATTTGTTGTTTATTTTCAATAAACATAAGCATGAATATTAAATTTACAATCGGTAATTCAATTCAAATATATCAAAATATTTAGGAATAAAATTGCAAATATTTTAAAATTTTATTTTAAATTTATCTAAAAATAAGAAATTCTTAATTCAACAGCTTTTTAAAACCAAGATTATAAATTATGAAGGAGCTACTCGCATTACTTCGCCAAAAAAGAGAAAATTTAAAACTAGGTGGTGGCATCGATAAAATAAAAAAACTGAAAGAAAAGGGTAAAATGTCAGCCTGGGAACGAATAGAATATCTACTGGACCCAGACCGGGAATATCTGGAAATAGGCATGTTTGCCGGCGAAGAAATGTATAAAGAACATGGTGGATGCATAAATGCAGGCTGTGCAGCGGTACTGGGCTATGTAAAATCCAAACTATGTGTAATCGTCTCTAACGACGCAACCGTAAAAGCAGGAGCCTGGTTCCCTATTTCTGCCAAGAAAAATCTACGCGCACAGGAAATTGCCATGGAAAACAATCTTCCAATTATTTATTTGGTAGATTCTGCAGGCGTGTTTTTACCGATGCAGGATGAAATATTTCCCGATAAAGAACACTTTGGCCGCATATTCCGTAACAATGCCCGAATGTCTTCCATGGGAATACCTCAAATTGCAGCAATCATGGGAAGTTGCGTGGCAGGTGGCGCTTATCTCCCTATTATGTCCGACTACGCCTTTATCGTCGAAGGAACAGGCTCTGTATTTTTAGCAGGCCCATACCTGGTCAAATCTGCGATAGGTGAAACCGTAGACGCTGAAACACTCGGCGGAGCTTCTACCCATTCGGAGATATCCGGCGTGACAGACAATAAATTTCCCGACGACCAAAGTTGTTTAGAGGCTATAAAAAATGTTATCGATAAAATCGGTGGAAATCCAAAAGCTAATTTCAACAGAAAGAAAAGCCTTCCTCCAAAAACAGATCCGAGTAAAATAGTAGAGATTCTTCCTGGAGACAGAACAAAACCTTATCGCATGCAGGATATCTTGAATGCAATTGTAGACGCAGATACTTTAGAGGAATACAAACCCGATTATGGAAAAACCATTGTCTGCGCCCTCGCACGTGTAGACGGCTGGGCTGTCGGGATTGTTGCCAATCAACGTGAAATTATCAAAGCCAAGAAACCCGGTAACGCAATGGAAATGCAGATGGGCGGGGTTATCTATAGTGATTCAGCAGATAAGGCAGCGCGCTTCATCATGAATTGCAACCAGCAGAACATTCCGCTTGTGTTTTTTCAGGACGTCACTGGATTTATGGTAGGAAGCCGATCAGAGCAAGGGGGGATTATCAAAGACGGAGCAAAAATGGTAAATGCAATGGCCAATTCCGTAGTCCCAAAATTCACTTTTATTGTTGGAAATAGTTATGGCGCAGGAAACTATGCGATGTGTGGAAAAGCGTATGACCCACGACTAATCTACGCTTGGCCTACTGCCCAAATGGCTGTCATGAGCGGTGCCGCTGCAGGCAAGACACTGTTTCAAATCCAAGAATCAGCTTTAAAAGCCAAGGGTCAAGAAATCAATGAAGAAGAAAAAAACAGTCTCCTTAAATCAATAGAAGATCGGTACAACGAGCAACTGAGTCCATATTACGCTGCTGCAAGATTATGGGTTGATGGAATTATAGCGCCTGAAGAAACACGAAAAGTGATCAGCATGGGAATTGAAGCTGCCAACGAAAAGCCTATTCTAGAACGGTATAATGTAGGTGTTATACAGGTCTGAGTGGAGTAAAATTAAATTAGAAAACCCCTCAAACGATAAACTTCATCATCCGAGGGGTTTTCTAATTAGGTATTTTTATATCATACTATACTTAAGATCTTCTCCAGATTTTACTGATCGCTTCAAAGTCTAACAAAGATTCTCTGTTCCGCATAATATCTACTGACACCGCTTTTTCTACAGCCATTCCCGAAAAAATCTTCTTAATAGGCAACTCCAGTTTTTTACCGCTTAACGTGTAAGGAATAGCCGCTACCTGAAAAATATCGTCAGGCACATGTCGCGGACTATATTGCTGCCGAAGCTCCCTTTTAATTTCCCCTTTTAACGCATCATTCAATAAACCATTGTCCAATTGAACAAAAAGCAACATATCAGATGATCCATTTTCATGATCCACACAGATAACCAAACTATCCAATACCCCTTCTGTTCTATTTAAAACATTATAGATCTCTGCAGTACCGATACGTACGCCACCCCGGTTCAGCGTTGCATCTGAACGACCGTACATAATTATTCCATCATGGACAGTGATCTTAATCCAATCACCATGACTCCAAACACCGCTATATTTATCAAAATAACTATCAAAGTATTTTTTATTCGCCAAATCATTCCAAAAATAGATGGGCATACAGGGCATGGGAGCTAAAATAACAAGTTCTCCCACCTCTCCATAAAGATGATGACCATTCTCATCAAATGCTTCTATCTTAGCTCCTAGGGCGCGACATTGAATCTCTCCTGCATAAACATCAAGCAATGTACACCCCGAAAGAAAGGCACTGCAAACGTCTGTACCACCACTTAGCGAGACAATTTGACTCTTTGGAAACTGTACATTTAGCCATTCAAATACATCTGGTGGAAGTGGTGAACCTGTCGATCCTATTGTTTTCGGCTGATAAGCCATGGATTTTAAATCTTGATCTTGACAGGAGATGAGATAAGCAGCGCCAACACCAAAATGGTCCACCTTGCTTTCCTGTGCAAACTTCCATAAACTCAATTTATCGGGATAATTCGTAGCCCCGTCATATATACACAAGGTATTTCCCATTAAAAGGGCCGAAAGCGCGTAATTCCACATCATCCATCCAGTAGTGGAATACCACATGAATCGATCTCCGTCTTGCACATTTTGATGCAATCCAAGTGCTTTCATATGTTCCAGCAGCATACCGCCAACTCCATGTGTAATGGCTTTGGGCTTCCCGGTAGTTCCCGAAGAATACAAAATCCATATTGGCGCATCAAAAGGCATTGCCGTAAATTGGAGCTCAGCCTGTGTAAGATCCTTTTTCAGAATCTCTTCCCAAATATTGTCATCAATCAAAACACAAGCCAGTAAAGATGGTAGCCGCAGAGAAAGCTGTTTAATACTCTCCGCTTTTTCAAAAAGACGGCCATTATAGTAATAATTGGAATTTGCGAAGAGCACTTTGGGTTCAATCTGCTCAAAACGATCCTGAATACTCGCCTCCCCAAAATCGGGCGAACAACAGGACCAAATAGCACCGATGGAATTAGCGGCTAAAAATAACGCAACAGCTTCAATGCCATTAATCAATACACCAGCAACGCGATCTCCACGTTGTACCCCTAGTTCTTTCAAATAGACCTGAAGTTTGAGAACCATGGATTCCAACTCAGTCCATGACACCTCTCTTTTAGCATGCTGTTCAGATTGAAAGATTAATGCCGGACGCTTTTCCGTTTTGTTTCGAAATACGTGTTCAGCATAATTCAAGGTAGCCCCAGCAAACCACTTTGTTCCTATAAAGCTTGAGGAATCGGCTGGTGACTCAACAATGGTTGTAAAGTCTGAATGAAACTTTATATTAAAATAGGTGGCTATACTCTTCCAAAAACTAGCCAGTTCCGTCGTAGACCATGCCCAAAGCTCCTGATAGGATGGAAAGAATAAGCCATGCTCCTTCTCGACATATTGTTTAAACTTATTGATCTCAGATTGAGATTTTTGCTCTTCTGTTGGGCTCCAGAGTAATTTCCCCATAATAGTTAGATATAAAACGGTTATATCCAAACTTAGATAAATTTACTTGTATATGCAATTTTAAATATTTCTGGCTTCCCATAACTGCACAGCATATTTTTGGATTAAATACGAATGCTCAATTATAGCACTTCAATAGCTGTATTCATTTCTGCCGGATGCCCCGTGCACAACAGTATTCTTCCTTGTTCAACTTCGCGGTCTGTTAACACCTCATTATAGTCCATTCTTACTTTCCCCCTTGTACACTGCGAAATACAGGTACTACACATACCGGATTTACAAGAATACGGCAACTTAATTTTATGCTCCAGCCCTATATCTAAAATAGATTTATTGTAGGGAACCTCTAGATTATAAGTTTTACCTTGAAAAGATAGTTCGACGACATAGGTTGTTCTATCGACTTCCTTTTCGGTCTCATCATCATCATCCTCTTCATTTTCGGGCAATAGAAATGTCTCTCGTTTTATCTGATTGGAATCAAACCCCATCCCCAAAAGTGTAAAACGACATAAGTCCATATAAATCACAGGACCGCAAGTATAAAACAAAGCATCTTCCTTATTTCCAAACAAATGATCATTAACAATAGCATGTATATAATCTCTATTTAACCTGGCTTTCATCAAGTATTTACTATTGGAGTAAATCCACACAATAGTTAAGCGATCAGGAAATCGATCTGCCCAGTGCTCCAATTCCGATCGGAACGGTGTTAACTCCAGTGTACTATTACTGTAAATTAAAACTATTTTGGACTTACTTTCAGCAAGAAGCGCTGTTTTCAGAATAGCATACAAGGGTGTAATGCCAATTCCTGCAGCAAACAAAAATAAGGTCCGAACCTTTTCCGGTTCGGGTTCATATACAAATAAACCCTGAGGTTCCATTGCATTGACGATATCCCCTTCCACAATAGTATGGTGGAGCAGTCGGGATATTTCCCCATTTTCGACACGCTTAACAGTGATACTTAAGGGCTCATTATTATCAGGCGAACTATTAAAAGAATAAGAACGACGTACCTCACGATCACCAAACACAAAAGAAAGTGTAATGAACTGCCCAGCTTTATAAGAAGGATAGTCTCCTGCTATAGGCTCGAGCTGAAAAGTAATGTTATTATTGGGTTGCGGGATAATTTTTGAAATCCTTAATGTATACATAAATCAAACTTAGCTAAATTTGACTTTATAAACAATTATAATTCTCTAGCTACCCTGCCCTAAGACTGCCTTGAAGCGTTCTTAAAAGAATGCTAATTATATGTTACCAAATAGCGTAAACCAAAATTCAAAACAATATATGTCGCATTAAAAGATGAATTTATAACAATTTTGTTGTATTACAATTAACAGACAATTCTTGCACAATATTTGTAAAATTTCACGTTATATTTATATCAAAACTAATCACAATAAGATTATATGCAAACACGCAGAAACTTCCTTCAAAATGCAGCAAAGGCTACACTAGGCATCGCTGTATCTGGATCAATATTACAAGATATTGCTTCCGCGAAAGCTACTGAATTAAATGCCGCTACCTTAAAGTTTTCCCAAGTAAAATTACCTTTCAGTTATGCCGCTTTGGAGCCTAATATTGATGCGTTGACAATGGAAATCCATTATACAAGGCACCATATGGCCTATATTAACGCCGTTAACGAAGCCATTCTTGCTGAAAACATCAAAGAAGCCTCAGAGGAGCAGCTTCTAGCAAACATATCTAAGTACTCTCCTAAAGCAAGGAATAACGCTGGTGGAGCTTGGAACCATAACTTTTTTTGGGAAAGTCTGTCCGAGAAGCCGAGCCAGCCCTCTGAAAAATTATTGACCATGATCAATAAGACATTTGGTTCTTTAGACAAATTCAAAGAACAATTTGCCGCAGCAGCAACCTCACGATTCGGTTCGGGATGGGCCTGGTTGATTTTGGATGACTCAGGTAACTTAAAAATCACCTCTACTCCAAATCAAGACAACCCTTTAATGGATGTTGCAGAGGTAAAAGGTATCCCTGTTTTAGGCCTTGATGTATGGGAGCATGCTTATTACCTTCACTACCAAAACAAAAGAGCTGATTATATTAAAAATTGGTGGAATGTTGTGAATTGGAAAAAAGTCAATGAAAGACTAGCATAAAAAAAAGCTCGATTATTACTAATCGAGCTTTTTTTATATCCGTTACGAACAACCTATCCTAACTTTTCTTTTAATTTGTTGACCTGAAAATCAACTAATTTTTGAAGTGGTCCAGAAGCGATCATCTTCATCATCATGTTGAGATCAGCATCTATAATAAAGGTTGCCTTTGCCACTGTATCAGCAACAACTTGCAATTCCCAACGAAGAGTAACCTCAAAAGGCGCCTTCTCCGAAGGAACCAACTTAATGAATTGATTCTCACTACGCTCTTCTACCTTAAGTGCCAATTTTGCCATATTCTGTATTGTAAATCGAGCTTCGTCCGTAGTCGAAGACCAATTGTAGATATTTTCCGGCATCAACTGTTCATGATTGTTGAGATCCGCCAAAAATGCATACACCTCGCTGACATTTTTGTTGATTTCTGTTGTGTTCTGAATAGTAGTCATAACGATAAATTAATCTTTTTTATTGAAAATTATCCCCCCAAGTTGCAGGGTTCAATCGCCACTTTTTCAAGATCTCAATATCCTCTTCCAATACATAACTATTTTCAGCAGCGACCTGAATCAAAGCATCATAATTACATAAACTGAAATAAGGACATTTTGCATCGGCAAAATTATCAGTAGCTTGTTGCAATCCATAAGTAAAAATAGACACCAACCCAACAACATTGCAGCCAGCCTCACGTAATGCCTTTACAGCCACTAAACTACTCTTACCTGTCGAAATTAGATCCTCAATTACAACTACACGTTGACCGCTAACTACTTCACCTTCAATTAAATTCTGACGACCATGATCCTTAGCTGAGCTTCTAACATAAGAAAATGGTAGTCCCAAATCCTGTGCTACCAAAACGCCTTGTGGAATACCTGCCGTAGCAACTCCAGAAATCATATCCACTGATCCAAACTCTTCTTGAATAAGCTTAGAAAGCTTTTGACGAATGTATGTACGAATCGCAGGATGAGATAAAGTGATACGGTTATCACAGTAAATTGGAGACTTCCAACCCGACGCCCATGTAAAAGGACTTTTAGGTTGCAATTTTATTGCTTTAATTTGCAATAAGGATTCAGCAACTTTTTGTTCAACCTCATTTAAATTATTCATGGCGCAAATTTATAAAATTTATATGAACGAAACCGTGCTAATTTTAGCAGATTTTGTTCCATCGAAAACCAAAAACCCACAAACAATTAGTTTTCAAGAGATTGACCTCCAAAAACTTTTCAAACAATCTGAAATTGATAAAGTTCCAAAAACATATCTCTACATCAACAAGGATTTTGAAACTGTATTTCAAAACTTAAAAAATAAAATTAAGCTCATCAAAGCAGCCGGTGGATTGGTGAAAAACGGTGATGGAGATTATCTTTTTATCTATCGATTAGGAAAATGGGATCTTCCTAAAGGTAAAGTGGAAGACAATGAAAAAATGCGGGAAGCAGCTGTACGCGAAGTTGAAGAGGAATGTGGCATTAAAATCAACTACTTAGGAAAAAAAATTACCACATCATACCATACTTATTTTTTGCGAAATGGAGAATTCGTCCTAAAAGCAACAAACTGGTATGAAATGGGAGTCAACAAAGTCCCTAAATTGATTCCACAAACCGCAGAAGATATTACAAAAGCGGAATGGCGTCATGTGGATCAATTTGAAGACATACGGAACAACACTTACCCTATTATCGAAAATATCCTCAAAAAGGCAAAATAAGTTGCCTTTTTGAGGATTATTTGACACGAATAAAAAAGATCATACCTATTTTTATGTAATGGAAAATATAACAGGAAAAAGAGCATTAATTACAGGTGGCGCGCGGGGATTAGGAAAAGCAATTGCCTATGCATTAGCGAAGGAAGGTGTTCATATCGCGATTACTGGGAGAAATGAAGCTGCTTTGAAGGATACGGCTGCGGAACTTGCCGAGCTAGGCACTGAGGTCACTTATGCCGTTTTTGACGTATCAAATTATAGTGCTGTACAACAGGAGATCGAGCAACTGAAAAACACTTTCGGTAGCTTTGATATCTTAATTAACAATGCGGGAGTGGCATCATTTTCCTCCGTGCTCGACATGGACGTTGCCGATTGGACATCGATCATTCACACCAATCTCTTGGGGACATACTTTGTTACAAAAGCTATCCTTCCACAACTGATTGAAAAAAATCAAGGCGATATCATTATGGTATCTTCGACAGCCGGATTAAATGGCGCAGCCACCACTTCCGCTTATAGTGCATCAAAGTTTGGCGTCATCGGCTTCGCCGATTCTTTAATGCGGGAAGTACGGAAAAACAACATTCGGGTATGTACACTTATGCCTAGTACAATTGCTTCCGATATGTCCAAGGAACTTGGACTTACCGATGGCGATCCAGAAAAAGTTCTCCAGCCTGAAGATTTCGCAGAGTTGGTGGTTGCCAATTTAAAACTGCCAAGAAGAGCAATGCTAAAATCAGCATCTTTATGGTCTACAAATCCTTAATGGTTGAACCACGGTTCGCAAGGATTTAAATAAAGGCTTCTGAGGGCCTCTCTTTACAAAACAAAGAATTGATCAAGGCAGGAGCTTTCCTTGCTCCTGCCTTCTATAAACACGCAATTATGAGTCAATTATTTTCATCAGTAAATATTGGAAACCTGCAATTGAAAAATCGTTTGGTCGTATCTCCAATGTGCCAATACTCCGCAAAAGATGGTTTTGCAAATAACTGGCATTTGGTTCATTTGGGCCAATTTGCAATCGGCGGAGCTGCAGCAGTAATACAAGAAGCAACAGCAATTAGCCCTGACGGTCGAATCAGTGATGGAGACCTTGGTTTATGGGACGACCAGCATATCGAAAAATTAAAAGAAATAACCGAGTTCATTAAAGAAAATGATTCCATACCGGGCATACAACTTGCTCATGCAGGCCGCAAAGCAAGCAGTAATAAACCCTGGGTCGGGCGGAATCAATTTTCACCAACGGATCCACAGGGTTGGCAAACAGTCGCCCCATCTCCGATCCCTTTCCATGCCGGAGATTATGAACCACAGGAACTTGATGTAGACGCCATTGAAAATCTGATTGATCAATTCGGAACAGCAACGAAAAGAGCCATACAGGCAGGCTATGAAATTATTGAACTCCATGCCGCACATGGATATCTGATCCATCAATTTCTTTCACCATTGAGCAACTTACGGACAGACTCTTTCGGCGGGATCTTTGAAAATAGGATACGTTTTCTTATTGAAATTGTGAAAAGAGTAAAACAAGAAATAACAAGCCAAAGTTTATGGGTACGTATTTCAGCAACGGATTGGGCCGAAGCAGGCTGGGATTTACAGCAGTCTATAGCCTTATCACAACTACTGTATACATTGGGGGTAGATTTAATTGATGTGTCGAGCGGAGGCTTGGTCTCCTATCAAAAAATAGATGTCGGGCCAGCATATCAGCTCCCTTTCGCCATCGCAATTAAGGAACATACCAAGAATAACGTTGCCACAGTAGGTTTAATCAAAACGGCTATGCAAGCGTCTGAGATCATCGCACAAAAGCAAGCTGATTTAATCTTAATCGCGCGGGGATTTCTTGATGACCCACATCTTCCATTACATTTTGCCAAAGAATTAGACGCTGACATCCCCTGGCCTAAACAATATGAAAGAGCAAAATAAGATGAAACATTGTAAAATAGTCTGTATATGATCCATATCCTTAAGGAACAACCTTGTATAACAAACGTAATGAGATAAAATTTAATAATGAAATTAAAGCTCAACAAGATACATCATATCGCCATTATCTGTAGTGATTATGAGCGTTCAAAGAAATTCTATACTGACATACTGGGCCTAGAGATTGCTAGAGAGTACTATCGTGTGGAACGTGATTCCTACAAACTGGATCTCAAACTCAATGATCATTACATTATAGAACTTTTTTCGTTCCCATCACCACCTAATCGGCTCAGTTTTCCAGAAGCCGCCGGTTTAAGACATCTTGCATTCGAAGTCGATAATCTCGACCTAGAATTAAATAAGCTCGAAAAAGCAGGTGTATCACACGAAGGGATCAGAATAGACGAGTTAACAAATAAACGCTTTACATTCTTCTTTGATCCTGATCAGGTTCCAATAGAACTATACGAACGTTAAAACAGAAAGCGGCATTGATTAAAATCAATGCCGCTTTCTGTTTTATTAGTGTATCACTAAGTGATTACAATTTACGTTTCACTTCAACTTGTTCGTAAGCTTCGACAATGTCCCCTACTTGAATATCATTGAAACGGTCAATATTTAAACCACATTCATAACCCATTGAAACTTCTTTCACATCGTCTTTGAAACGTTTCAAAGATGCCAGTTTACCAGTATGGATTACGACACCATCTCTGATTATGCGGATATCATTATTTCTATTGATCTTACCTTCTTTAACCATACATCCGGCAATCGTACCAACTTTAGAAATTTTAAAAGTTTCTCTGATTTCAACCTCAGCAACGATTTTCTCTTCAAATTTCGGAGCCAACATACCCTCCATCGCAGACTTGATTTCATCAATCGCATCATAGATGATCGAATATAAACGTACATCAATTTGCTCGTTCTCTGCCAACTTACGCGCATTTTGTGTTGGACGTACTTGGAAACCTATGATGATCGCATCGGAAGCAGAAGCTAACAATACATCTGATTCAGAGATCGCACCCACTGATTTATGAATAATATTAACTTGGATCTCGTCAGTAGACAATTTCAATAATGAATCTGATAATGCTTCAATAGAACCGTCCACATCACCTTTAACGATAATATTAAGTTCTTTAAAGTTACCGATGGCCAAACGACGACCGATTTCATCCAAGGTAATATGTTTAGTTGCACGCATACCTTGCTCGCGTTGTAACTGAAGACGTTTGTTTGCTACAGTTCTAGCTTCAGACTCGCTTTCAAGAACATAAAGCTTATCCCCTGCTGTTGGCGCGCCTGCCATACCCAAGATTTGTACTGGAACAGACGGTCCCGCCTCTTTAACGCGTTCACCTCTTTCATTAGTCAAAGCCTTCACCTTACCTGAATGCGATCCCGCTAAAATAGGGTCTCCAACACGTAATGTACCACTTTGTATCAATACCGTTGTCACGATACCACGACCTTTATCCAAAGCTGCTTCAATTACTGAACCAACAGCGCGTTTTTTCGGATCAGCTTTTAGATCTAACATCTCAGCTTCCAATAGAACTTTCTCTAATAATAGGTCAACATTTTCTCCCGTTTTTGCTGAAATCTCTTGCGCTTGAAACTTACCGCCCCAGTCTTCAACTAAGATATTCATCGCAGAAAGCTGCTCACGGATTCTATCAGGATTTGCTCCCGGTTTATCTACTTTAGTAAATGCAAATACGATTGGCACTCCCGCTGCTTGCGCGTGGTTGATTGCTTCTTTTGTTTGCGGCATGACTGCGTCGTCCGCTGCAATAACGATAATAACAATATCCGTCACTTTAGCACCGCGGGCACGCATAGCCGTAAAAGCTTCGTGACCAGGAGTATCCAAGAATGTAATTTTACGGTCATCCTCCAATTTCACCGCGTATGCACCGATATGTTGGGTGATACCACCAGCCTCACCAGAAGTAACGTTCGCTTTACGGATATAATCCAATAAAGATGTTTTACCATGGTCAACGTGTCCCATGACCGTTACAATAGGAGCTCTTGAAACCAAATTCGCTTCGTTATCCGGTTCCTCAAGTTCAGCAGTCTCCTCATCCTCAGGTTTGATAAATTCTACCTGATAACCAAATTCATCCGCTACAATTGTTAAAGTTTCCGCATCTAAACGTTGGTTAATTGACACGAACATACCCAAACTCATACAAGTTGCAATAATTTGGGTTACCTGAACGTCCATCAAATTAGCTAATTCGTTTGCTGTTACGAATTCTGTAACACGCAATACTTTCGCCATCATTTCTTGCTCCATTGCAGCTTCTTCTGCATGTTGAGCAACATCGTCACGTTTCTGACGTCTCAATTTGGCACGTTGCGCAAATTTACCAGATTTACCTGCACCACTCAAACGAGCAAGTGTTGCCTTGATTTGATCTTGGATTTCCTTTTCAGTAGGTTCTTCCTTATTCTCAACAGGTCTTCCCTTACCTCTATTGTCAAAACGATTACCGTGTTGCGGTCTCGTACCTTGTCCTGGTCTACCTGGGTGTTGGTTGTTACCTCCTTGTCCTGGTCTACCCGGGTGTTGGTTGTTGTTTTGCCCTTGACGATTGTTCGGGTTGTTGTTAGGACCATGATTCCCCCCTCGGTTACCCTGTTGGTCCCTGTTGTTGGGATTGTTGCCATCACGCGGCCCACGGTGTTGGTTATTATGACCTTGACCTTGCCCCGCATTTGGGTTTACTGGACCATTTGGATTCGTACGCTTACGCTTACGTTTCTCATTATTATTTCCAGCATTTGAAGATGAAGCCACTGGTTTGTGGGAAGGTCTAGCAGTTGGTAATTCAATCTTACCAATGACTTTAGGGCCTGTCAATCTCTCTGCGCGAGCAGAAATAATTTCATCTCCTTGTTTTTTCACAGGCTCCACTATTGGAGTTACTGGTACAGCTTTCGGCGCTGTTTCTTCTTTTTTCTTGTCTTCTACCTTCACAGGTTCAGTTTTTGTCTCTACAACCGGAGTTGCTTTTACTTCAGTTTTATTTACTTCGGGTTTTTCTATTTCAGCTTTTGGTACAACAACTTCCGGCTTCTTTTCAATAACCTTTGGTTCTTCTTTTTTCGCTTCAACAATAGGCGCTTTAACTTCGGCTTCCTTCTTTTCTTCCACCTTAGCTTCAGCTTTAACCTCTACAGGTGTTTCTTTGACGGTTTTTGGTTCCTCCTTAACAGGTTCTTCCTTCTTGACCTTATTTCCGCCTCTATTCAATGCGTCCAGATCAATCTTACCAACCACCTTCATACCACCTTGATGAACGGGCTCCTCTACTTTTGCAGGAGTAGTTTCCTTAACAGAAGGGATTTCTACCGTATTTTTGACCAAGATTTCCTTGGATTCATCATGATCTTCGAAATCCTCATTCTTAGATGATTCCTTAGGAGAAGTGGACGGCGACTCCTCACGACGAATTTTGCCAATCACAATTTGTTTAGCTTCATCTTTCAGTGATTTGTCTCCCTGAAACTCTTTTAACAGCACACCATACATCTCTCCGCTCAATTTAGTGTTAGGCTTTGCTTCTACATCATATCCTTTTTTCACTAAACATTCCACGGCGGTATGTATCCCGATGTTGAGTTCCTTTGCTGCTTTAAGCAAGTTTGTTCCTTTTCCTTCAGTCATCTATAATATAAACTATTTTAATATAATTACAAAAATATGTTTTTTTCCATCCATAAACAATTTATTCCGAATGTTAGATAGAAAAAAATTAACGAGCTGAATTTTATTCAAATTCAGCTTGTAAAATACGTACAATCTCACGAACAGTATCTTCTTCCAAATCGGTACGTCTAACCAGTTCTTCCTCGCTAAGAGACAACACCGACTTTGCTGAATCCAAACCAACACGTTTCAATTCATCAATAACCCAGCTTTCAATCTCATCGCTGAATTCTTCGATATCAACATCTTCATCAAACTCGTCATTTTCGCGATAAACATCAATTTCATAACCAGTCAATTTACCAGCCAACTTGATATTGTGTCCTCCACGACCAATTGCTAAAGAAACCTGATCCGATTTTAAATATACAGCCGCTGTCTTATTTTCTTCATCAATTTTGATTGAGCTAATCCTTGCTGGACTCAAAGCACGAGCGATATACAATGAATGATTTGTTGTAAAATTAATCACGTCAATATTCTCATTACGCAGTTCACGAACGATACCATGAATACGGGATCCCTTCATACCAACACAAGCTCCTACAGGATCAATACGATCATCATAAGACTCAACAGCAACCTTCGCTCTTTCTCCTGGTTCACGAACGATTTTCTTAATCGTAATCAAACCATCAAAAATTTCAGGAACCTCAAGTTCAAATAAACGTTGTAAGAACGCAGGTGCGGTACGTGAAATAATAATCTTTGGATTATTATTCATCATATCCACTTTATGCACAACTGCGCGAATGCCATCTCCCTTTTTGAAATAGTCAGCTGGAATTTGTTCTGATTTAGGAAGAATTAATTCATTACCGTCCTCATCCAATACCAAGATTTCTTTTTTCCAAATCTGATAAACCTCACCAATGACCAACTCTCCTTCTCTATCTTTATATTTCTTAAAGACCTCGTCTTTTTCCAATTCCAAAACCTTAGATACAAGCGTCTGACGTGCAGCTAAAATTGCACGACGGCCAAAGCTTTCCAATGTGATCTGTTCAATAAAATCATCGCCTACTTCCAAATCTTCATCATGCTTTCTAGCTTCCGCCAATTCGATTTCAAGATCATCATCCTCTGAAAACTCATCTTCAACAACGACACGCGTCCTCCAAATCTCCAAATCTCCGTTATCTGGATTCACGATAACATCCACATTTTCATCCGTACCAAAACGACGACGGATCATACTACGAAAAACCTCTTCCAATACTGTAATAACAGTAGGTCTATCGATATTCTTAAACTCCTTAAACTCTTGAAAAGAGTCTATCAGATTGATGTTGCTGTTACTCATTATTATTAAAATGAAATTACCACTTTTGTTGCTTTTATTTGATCAAAAGGAAGTTCTTTTTCTACCTCTTGTGCTTTTTTACCTTTTTCTTTTATCTTCTGAAGAACATTGATCTTCATCTCATCGACGGTCAATAATGTACCTTCAACTTTTGTATTATCGCTCAACTTTACCTGAACTGTACGACCTATATTCTTTTGGTACTGTCGGATATTAACAAAATTAGCATCAATACCTGGAGATGAAACCTCTAAACGGTAAGCGTCATCAATTACATTTTCCTCCTCCAAGTGGAAACCAACATGACGGCTCACCTGTGCGCAATCATCAATATTCACACCATTATCTCCGTCCAAAAGAATCTCAAGAATTTTATTTGGGCGCATCTTCACGCTGACGATAAACAAATCCTCGCGATCTGCAATTTTTTCCGCGATGAGTTCAATAACTCTCTTTTCTATATGCTGCATTGTTCTGTTTCTAGAAATGCTAAATTAATTGAATTAAAAAAAGGGGGCAATACGAGCCCCCTTCCTTTCAGATATGCAAATATAGCATTTTATAAAATAAAAAACAAAATTAGATAGATTGTTTTTATATTCGATACCCCTACATTCCCTATAAAAACAAGCTATCGATCGCTCCTCGGTCATAAAAATTCTCTTCACAGCGCAACTATATCGTAAAAAACGCAGATAATTCTCTACTATTTTGAACCATCTACCACCGCATTAATTGTTTTTTGCATCTGCGCCATCATACTCGTCAGCGTTTCCATTGTTGGCTCTGGCGTAGGCTCAGGTAGCTGTGTACTGATAAAAGCCTTCGCTTTCCATACTTCAAGAATGTCCGCAGTCTCCACCCAATAAGGCTCATATGTTTTATTGTCTGAAACGAGCTTCAGACCCTTATCTTCTTTAAATTTAAAAGCGATACGCTTATAAACCACACCATCTTCCTTAGACAATATAACATAGGTACTCCCCGGCTTGATATCATGCCAGTTCTCCACATACTCCGCTACAATAATGGACCCCGATGGCAAAGGTAACATCGAGTCCCCCTTTATTTCAAAAGCACGAAATGTCCCCTGACCAAACATAGGCAGCGAAAACTTAGGCAACTCAGCAACATATTCCGGATCACCATACCCATTTAAATACCCGGCGCTAGCCTTAACGGGAACAAGTTCGATATTTTCACGATCACCTGCATCTACAGTCACACTAAGCACCCTTAAATTTGAGGCATTGCTTTTGGGAACCGGCTTCCATTTATCATCAATAACATCGTTTGCCAATTCATCCATAGTCAAACCATAGAATTCAGCAATCTTCTTTAATAACTCATATTTGGGCTCTGCTCGATCTTCCTCGTACGCACCCACAGACGCACGCTTAATTTCCATAAGATCAGCAAATTGTTGCTGTGTGATTTTTTTTCCTTTTCGAAGGAACTTCAGATTGGACGAAATATTTGACATATTATTTTTTCAAAAAAATATTTTGCAAAAACTAATTTTATTAGTAATATTGTGCCAATAAAATTAGTAAATATATTTTAAACGTCCAAATAATTTAGCATTATGAACAATTTTATTGTATATATATCAACTGACAACAATCGTAAACACTTCAAAATCGGCCTCAGTTCCAACATCTTTAGTACAGTAATGGAATTACAGCAATCCAATAGTTTTATTTTCAACCAAGGCCCCAGTTTAAATCGAATAATCTACACAGAATCTTTCACGAATTCAGAGACCGCCAATAAGAGAATAAGCGAACTACAACATTTTACAACCATGCAAGTCGAAAGGCTCATTCGTAAATACAACCCTAACTGGAACAATCTTTTTCCACAGCAACACCAAGCGTTCACTAAGAGAGATTCCAACCACGCAGCCTAGCATAAAAAAGCCACCTTAGTTAAACTAGGCGGCCATCTTTATTTTTTAGATAGAATCCTCTTTAAGTAGTATCAGTTTTGACTAACAACCTCCTCCAACGAGGATGACCCTTCGCTACTCGTTCCACTATCAGCACCTTCAGTATGATTACGCTCAACAGGATGCTCCACTCCCTCTTCCTCAGGTCCGATAAATCCTTCATCAGCGGGCTCTTCTACCTGTGTAGAATCGCTCTGATCTGGCTCTGGATCACTATAACGCGGAGTTTCGCACTTGTAAGATTTCGTAATTTCAACTGTAGGACCAGGAAACTTACCTTGCGTATACCCCAACTGCTTATCTTTATAAACAGATTCCATATATACCCCAAATATCGGTAATGCTGTACGAGAACCTTCTCCCGAATGAGAATTTTTAAAGTGAATACTCCGCTCGTCACAACCAACCCAAACACCTGTAACCAAGTCTTTGGTCACCCCCATATACCAGCCATCCACATATTCCGAAGAAGTACCTGTCTTTCCGCCGATTTCATTTTCCTTATCAAATAAATCCCATTCCCACAATCCCTGAGATGTACCCCCAGGTTCTTCCATACCACCACGCAACATATATGTCATCAACCAGGCATCTTGCTTATCCACCACTTGTTTACGCTCCGCCTGAAAAGTAGCAATAACATTACCATCATGGTCTTCGATTTTAGACACTAATAAAGGAGTGACACGCTCACCGTGATTCATCATCGTCGAGTATCCATTCACCATTTCAAAAACAGAAACATCATTAGGCCCTAACCCCACAGAGGCAACAGGATTTAATTTACTTGTGATACCACAACGATGTGCCGCATCAACAACTTTCGCAGGCGTAACCATATCAGTTAACTGAACCGTAACCGAATTGATGGAACGTGCCATCGCATGACGCAACGACATTTCACGATAGGAAAAATTCCAGTCTGCATTTTTAGGCTCCCAAACCTCAACAGAATCTCCTTTATCAATCTTGATCGTAACAGGTTTATCCGTAATCTTATCACACGGAGACATCCCTGACTCCAAAGCAGCCAAGTATACAAAAGGTTTAAATGTAGACCCCGCTTGTCGCTTCGCCTGCATCACGTGATCATACTTAAAATATTGGTGGTTGATCCCACCCACCCATGCTTTAATTTCACCCGAATACGGATCCATAGACATCATACCTGCATTTAACATCATGGCATAATATTTCAAAGAATCCATTGTAGACATATCCTTTTCGATCTTACTGCCATCCTTCCAATTATAAACTTCGATCTTCTTCTTTTTATTTAGGAAGTAATTGATGCTATCAGGGGTATTTGCATATTTTTTACTCAAAAAAGCATAATAAGGAGTTTTCTTTGCCAAATTATCCAAGAAGTTGGGGATAACTTTACCTGATAAATCACGCCAAGGCTCCTGTCCCTCCCAGGTGTTATTTAGACGTTGCTGTAATTCAACCATTTGTTTCGCCACAGCCTCTTCAGCATACTTTTGAAGTTTAGAATTTATCGTCGTGTAAATTTTCAAACCGTCTGTATAGATATCATAATTGTTATCCTCAGACCATTTTTCCAACCATTTAGCTACTGCAGCACGTAAGTAAGAATCTCCACCCGCATTAAGATCTTGACTATTTGTATTCAAAACAATCTTCTCCTTAACCAGATTATCATACTCTTCTTTTTTCAGAAAACCACCTTTATACATTTGACTTAAAACGGTGTTTTTTCGCACAAAAGCATTTTCGGGATTACGAATAGGATTATATAAAGTCGTACCTTTTAACATGCCAATCAAAACAGCAGCTTCGGTCTGATTCAATTGATTCGCTCCTTTTGAAAAATAGCGCTTTGCAGCAGTCTCAATCCCATAGGCATTATTACTGAAGGATACCGTATTTAAATACATCTCCAATATCTGATTTTTGGAATAACGTTGCTCCAATTTATAAGCCGTCATCCACTCCTTAAACTTCGTGACCACCAGGCCCGCGACGGGAAGACGCGTCAACAATCCACCAGCCTTATTATAACGTGTACGATAAAGATTTTTAGCTAATTGCTGTGTAATTGTACTTGCACCCCGCTTATCCCCTTTTAATGTAGAGATAATACCTGACCCTAAACCAAAAAAATCAACACCATTATGACTATAAAAACGTACATCCTCAGTTGCTATCAACGCATTAGTAACAGACTTCGGAATGCTATCAAATGGAATTGGATTTCTGTCCTCGTCGAAATAACGCCCAATTAAAACACTATCTGCCGTGTATAATTCGGTAGAGATATTAACACTGGGCATAACGATATCCTTTTTTGTCGGAGAATAACCAAAGAGCCACAAAAAATTCAATTGTATAGCACACACCAATATAATGATAAAATATATTGCTATAACGAGATAACGAAGAACCCTATTCTTAATACGTTTAAACATAAATGGAAATTTATCTTATATTCAACACATCCGACCAGCAAAAGGTTTTACGCCCGTCCAATATGCCTTTTTATCTATTTTCAGGGGCTAAATATACAACTAAATAAATCGCTGTAATCAACTATTTACATTTTTTAACAATAAAAAACACGCGCCAAACAACAGTAAAATACGACATCATTCGAAAGGGTATATTTTGGAAATTACAACGACGACTAAAGTAAGAACGGCCCGGTATGGAGAAAACAAGCCCAGTCTCAAATTTGTTTATAAATTCTCCCGCGTTCCACAAATATTATACCCAATTTTTATTTATTATCGATTTTATTTTAAAATAATAATGATATTTGTTTAAATTTAGATGTAAAAAAGTCAACTATTAGCATGTTAAAACAAACATTACAACAAAAGCTATTACAGAAATTGTCCCCGCAGCAAATACAATTTATAAAATTGTTGCAGGTTCCGACCGTTTCATTAGATGCGAGAATCAAGGAAGAATTAGAAGAAAACCCTGCGTTAGAAGATGGTAGCTTGACTAATATGACCGATCCTATAGAAGAATACCCCGATAAAGATCCAGACGACAATTTCGACAATGAAGACGGATTCGACTCAGAAGACTTTAGTTTAGAAGACTATATCCAAGAAGATGATTTCAAAGATTACGGCAACGGCTATGACTATGGAGACGATGATGACGACCGGAAAGAAATGCCTGTTGCTATTCAACACTCCTTTTATGAGCAGTTACAACAACAATTAGACCTTTTAGCATTAGATGACAAACACTTTTTAATTGGCCAACAAATTATTGGCAGTCTCGATGATGATGGCTATTTACGCCGACCCATCATCAACCTTGTCGACGATCTCGCTTTTGGCCAAAATGTAATGACCGATGAGCAGGAAGTACTTGATATGCTAAAGGTAATTCAAGATTTTGAACCTGCTGGAATTGGAGCTCGAGACCTACAAGAGTGCCTATTGATCCAATTACAAAAAAAAGATACCCAAAACCCCACAATCAAACTCGCTATTAAAGTCGTAGCGAATTACCTTGAAGAATTCACCAAAAAACATTATGATAAATTAGAAAAATCTTTAGGTATTTCATCAGAGGATTTAAAAAACGTCGTCAACGAGATCCTAAAACTTAATCCTAAACCAGGAGATTCTGGTGCAGTCGCGGGCAAACAGCTTCATATTATCCCGGATTTCCATATCAGCAATAATGATGGGACACTGCATCTGACTTTAAATGGCCGAAATGCACCTGAGCTTCGCATAAGTCGTGATTACCAACACATGTTTGAACATTACGAGAAATCGGATCAAAAGGATAAAAAAATGAAAGAGGCTGTGCAATTCGTCAAACAAAAACTTGACTCAGCCAAATGGTTTATTGATGCAATAAAACAGCGTCAACAAACCTTACTAAAAACAATGAATGCAATCATGGAATACCAATATGATTATTTCCTAACGGGTGATGATCGCAAGTTAAAACCTATGATATTGAAAGACATCGCCGACAAAATCGATATGGATATATCTACGGTATCGCGGGTAGCAAATTCAAAATACGTACAAACAGAATTCGGAACATTTCTCTTAAAATCATTTTTCTCTGAAGCTATCCAGACGGATTCCGGTGAAGAAGTATCCAATAAAGAGGTTAAGAAAATATTGGAAGAGTGCATCTCAAAAGAAAATAAACGGAAACCCTTGGCTGACGAGAAACTAACTGAGATCCTAAAAGAAAAAGGCTACAATATTGCGCGGCGAACGGTGGCAAAATATCGGGAAGCATTGAATATTCCTGTAGCAAGATTACGAAAAGAGCTCTAAGAGCTCTTTTTGTTTTTCCCACAGACCAAATCCAAATTAAGAATAGTATCTTTGTACTGTATTAAAATAAGCATTAAAGAATGAGCAAAGTAAAAGTTGGAGTTGTACAGATGAGCTGTACCGCAAGCAAACAAGAGAATCTCGAAAAAGCTATCGCTAAAGTAAAAGAAGCCGCTGCAAAAGGTGCGCAAATTGTGTGTCTGCAAGAACTATTTACGTCTTTATATTTCTGCGATGTGGAAGATTACGACAATTTCGCACTGGCTGAATCCATTCCCGGCCCATCGACGGACGCCCTATCGGCTGTTGCTAAAGAAGCAGGCGTCGTAATTATCGCTTCATTATTTGAAAAAAGAGCAGAAGGATTGTACCATAATACAACCGCTGTATTGGATGCAGATGGTTCCTATTTAGGAAAATATCGCAAAATGCATATCCCAGATGACCCTGCATTTTATGAAAAATTCTATTTTACCCCAGGAGATTTAGGCTACAAAGTATTCAAAACAAAATTTGGAAGAATAGGCATTTTAATTTGCTGGGATCAATGGTACCCTGAAGCATCTCGAATTACCGCATTAATGGGTGCAGAAATCTTATTCTACCCTACAGCTATTGGATGGGCAACAGACCAAGATGAAGAAACCAACAAAGATCAATATAATGCGTGGCAAACAATACAACGCTCCCATGCCGTTGCAAATGGCGTTCCTGTTGTATCCGTTAACCGCGTAGGATTTGAGCAAAATGGCGCAATGAAATTCTGGGGTGGAAGCTTCGTAACAAATGGGCAGGGTAAATTGCTTTATCTTGCTTCGCATGACAAAGAAGAAATTGAGGTCGTCGAATTGGACTTAAATGAATCTGACTATTTCAGAAAACATTGGCCATTTTTGAGAGACCGAAGAATAGAAACATACGCACCGATCACCAAACGTTTTATTGACGAAGACTAATATTGGATATGATAGCCATTTCAGTTTCGAACGCACACAACTGTGCTGAAACGAACTGAAATGGCTTTTTTTAATCCCATTAAAATAAGTATGGAACAAAAAAAGACATTCACACAGGACTATTTTGACAATTCCCCAAAACAACAGGGCTTCTCATTTCCCGCAGAATGGGCAAAACAAGAAGCCTTATGGTTGAGCTGGCCACATAAAGAGGAATCTTGGCCTGGGAAGATCGACACAATATACAAACCCTATTGCGAATTTATTAAAGTCGTAGCAGCAGGGCAAAAAGTAAGGATTAACGTCGCTAACGAGGAAATGCAAAATTTTGCTATTACCGCGCTCAAAGAAGTAACAACAGATTTTAGCAATATCGAATTCTATTTTAATCCGACTAACGATGCTTGGTGTAGAGACCACGGTCCCGCTTTTATTATTAACCAGGCAACAAATCAAAAAGCAGTTGTCGACTGGGGCTATAATGCCTGGGGTGGAAAATACCCTCCTTTCGACCTAGATGACGTCGTTCCGACGCGTATTGCCAAAGAATTTAACCTTCCTTTGTATACCCCTGATATCGTCATGGAGGGCGGTTCAGTTGAGTTTAATGGCGCAGGAACAATCATGACAACATCCGCTTGTCTATTGAATAAAAACCGTAATCCTCACCTGACAAAAGAACAAATAGAAACCTATTTGAAAGAATTTTACGGTCAGGAACAGGTTTTATGGCTTGGAGACGGTATCGTTGGAGACGATACGGATGGACACATTGATGATATCACACGTTTCATCAACGAAAACACCGTTTTAACGGTTGTAGAGGAAGATCCAACAGACGAGAACTATGAGATACTTCAAGAAAATCTAGCAACACTTCGTTCATTTAGACTCTTAAATGGAGAGCCTCTGCATATCATTGAGCTCCCAATGCCAGCACCGGTCATCTATGACGAAACAAGATTACCTGCTTCTTATGCTAATTTCTACATTGCAAACGATGTTGTTGTTGTACCGATCTTCAACGATAAAAATGACCAAAGAGCACTGGATATCATCCAAGGCTGTTTCCCTTCACGTAAAGTCATAGGAATAAATTCCGTTGACATTATTTGGGGACTGGGAAGTTTCCACTGTCTAAGCCAGCAAGAGCCGGCGCTGAGCTAAAAAAACTATCCATAAAGAAAATGTCCCCAAATAGTTAAACACTCTTTTGGGGACATTTTTTATGATAAAAATAAGCAGCTCCGCTTTGATTTTTAGTTAAGCCGTATTAAACAACAATAACATTTACCCCCGCTTTTTCTAACGATTCCACAAAGCTTGTATTTACTTTATCATCAGTAATTAATATATCAATTTTATCAAAACCACAAATCCGCCCGAAGCTCCGTCTACCGAATTTAGACGAATCTGCTAGTACAACAACCTTTTGAGCCGTATCGATCATAATGCGATTTAATTGTGCCTCCTGTGCACTTGACGTTGATACACCATATTCTAGGTCAATACCGTCCACACCCAAAAATAATTTACTGCAGTAAAAATCCTGCAATAAATTTTCTGCATACTTTCCAGTTACGGATGTTGAAGTCTTGCGAAGCGTTCCGCCCATCTGCATGATTTCAACCGAAGGATATTTGATCAATTCCATCGCAACATTTAATGCCGAAGTTACTACAGTGATATTTCCTTTAGGAATGATCTGCTTTGCCAGCGACTGCATGGTCGTTCCTGAAGCGATAATGATTGAATCATTTTCCTCAATCATTTCAGCCGCTTTTTTTCCGATCCGACTTTTATCATCCGAACGAAGCTTCTCTTTTTCAAATACTGTACGGTCAGTCGTATAAGGATTATATTGTGTTGCCCCGCCATGCGTTCTAAACAACAATCCACTATCTTCCAACAAGGTCAAATCTTTCCGAATGGTTACAGAGGAAACGCCCAATTCCTCACATAGATCGATTACCTGAACTACGCCGACCTCCTTTAATTGTTTTAAGATATATTGATGTCTTTCTACATTTGTCATGGCTCTATTTATAATAAGCTGTTAAAATACTAAATCTATTATCGGTTTGTTTAAAGGAATATGTCGATATCTTGAAAAAATCCATCGATATCAATAAATTTCAACAAATATGACTTTCTACTTAAATTTCCCTTAGTAGAATTGATGTTAAAATAATGAAATTATTTAATTTTTTCACGCTGACAATCATAAATTCATTTTTATTTTAAAAAGAAAAATGAATTAAAATTGCAAAGGATCAGGCAGGACAAATTGATAATCAAGTTCCTCTAGAAGTAATCTTCCGCTAACTATTTTTTGCGTCACATCCGCAGCTTCGAACGCAAGCGGCAAAGCATAACCATGTTTTTTTGCCGAAGCTAGAATAACATCCTTTTTCTTAGGATGTAAGGGAGCAACAACATTGTATACACTATGCTTAAGCGCATTGCAAGATGCTGCCTCTAACAGTCTGATCACATCATCGATATGAACAAAATTGGCGGGCTGTTCGCCCGTCGTACAGATACGTTCGGAAAAATATTTGGCAAAAACACGATTTTTACCAAACAAACCTCCTAATCGATAAATTATAGTATCAGCCAATCCCAACATACTTGCTTCAGCAAGCAAGAGTTTTGATGAAAGTTTGGTTGTATCTGCATAGGATTCATCAAATACGCCATCTTTGTCCGGATAAATTCCAATAGAACTCAGGAAGACTTGTTTCTTCCATGTCATATGCGCATAAAATGATTTGATATTCGTAAATCTGTTTTCAAGGATCGCTATACTATTTTTCTGGCTTGCCGGTATACTGTTTAATACGAAGTCAAATTGAGTAGGTAAATCTACCTGTGCTGGAAAATTTTCATAATCAAAGTCTAAAATAAACGAAAAAATACCATCAGCATTAAGCCGATGGTATTTTTCAGATGTTGTTGTACTAGCCCAAACCTCATGGCCTCGATGCTTCATATGTATCGCAAAAGATTCTGCGAGCCAACCGCATCCCAAAATGAGTATCCTCATATTACGACAACACTATTAATAAGCTTTTGCAAACAGTACACGCCGACTTGAAGGTTTCCCTGTAAAGATACAGATACCTTCTTCTTCCTTCGCATCCAAAGGAATACAACGAATTGTTGCCTTGGTTTCTTCTTTTACACGTTTTTCCGTTTCTGTTGTTCCATCCCAATGACAAGAGATAAAACCGCCCTTACCTTCCAGCACTTCTTTAAACTCATCATAAGAATTCACCTCAGTAAAATGAGATGTCCTGAAATTTAATGCTTTTTGGTATATATTTTCTTGTATTGTATCTAGCAATTGTACAATAGTACCAGCCAAGCCTTCCTGAGCAACCGTTTCTTTCGTTTGAGTATCACGACGCGCCAATTCTACCGTACCATTTTGCATATCTCTCGCTCCAACAGCCACACGTACAGGAACACCCTTTAACTCCCATTCTGCAAATTTAAAACCTGGACGTTGTGTGTCCCGATCGTCGTATTTTACCGATATATCGTTCATACGCAATTCATTGGTCAACTGATTCACAAATGCATCGATTTGGGCTTTTTCTTCTTCAGTCTTAAAAATCGGAACGATGACAACTTGAATTGGTGCTAATTTTGGCGGCAATACCAATCCTTGATCATCTGAGTGAGCCATAATCAATGCGCCCATCAGACGTGTAGAAACACCCCAGGAAGTCGCCCAAACATGCTCCAATTTACCTTCTTTAGAAGTAAATTTCACGTCAAACGCCTTTGCAAAGTTTTGGCCAAGAAAATGAGAAGTTCCTGCTTGTAATGCTTTTCCATCCTGCATCAATGCTTCAATACAATACGTATCCAAGGCACCCGCAAAACGCTCGTTTTCTGTTTTTCTACCACGTACAACAGGCACAGCCAAAATATTTTCAGCAAATTCAGCATACACATCAAGCATACGTTCTGTTTCTTCAATAGCCTCTTCCCTTGTTGCATGGGCTGTATGGCCCTCCTGCCATAAAAACTCTGCAGTACGCAAGAAAAGACGTGTACGCATTTCCCATCGTACAACGTTCGCCCATTGATTTACCAAAATTGGAAGATCACGATAAGATTCAATCCATCCACGATAGGTGTTCCAAATAATCGTTTCGGAAGTCGGGCGCACGATCAACTCTTCCTCCAATTTCGCGTCTTCATCCACTATGATCTTACCTGTGCCATCATTTTTTAATCTATAATGTGTTACCACTGCACACTCCGTAGCAAAACCTTCCACATGTGCCGCCTCTTTAGAAAAAAACGATTTGGGAATGAATAAAGGGAAATAAGCGTTGCTATGACCTGTTTCTTTAAATCTTTTATCTAAGATCGCTTGCATCCTTTCCCAGATAGCGTATCCGTAGGGTTTAATCACCATACAGCCTCGTACAGCTGAATTTTCAGCTAGATCAGCTTTAATCACAAGCTCGTTATACCATTGTGAATAATCTTCAGCACGACTTGTTATTCCTTTACTCATATGAAATTGATAAATTATTGTAACATTATTACGTTAAATCTCGTCTGTAATTCTAATACGAAAAGCGTTCAATAAAAAATATTTGTATTTTTGATTACTTCGATTAAACCCCCTTGAGAAATTTGCGTCTAAGATAGTAAATAAGGCTGTATAATCGAAAATAAGGATTTAGGATATTATGAAAAAAAATAGATTATTTATCGGAGCACTTGCCATAACAGGAGCGTTCATGCTTGGTTCCTGCGGTACAAGTAGGCAAATCTATGGCGACGATGTCTATGGCAATAATGGGCAAGCTAGACAAAAGGTTTATCAAAGCCCAGATTACTATTACACAGATGCAGATCAGGCCCAACCAAACGGGCAAGCGCAAGGCGGTTACTATGATGACGAATATTCTGATCAGGATTACAACAATGATTCCTATGAAGATCTTGAATATGCCAATCGTATCAACCGTTTCTATTACGCTAGTCCAGGCATGACGTATTTCGACCCATTTTTTGATCCATGGTATGGTTATGGTTTCGGCGGTTGGTACGGATACGGCCCATCGTTCGGAATGGGATGGGGATGGAACTCTGGATGGGGTTCATCTTGGTCTATCGGCCTCGGATGGGGTTGGGGATCTAGCTGGGGCTGGGGATCTCCTTGGTATGGCGGTTACAGACCTTGGGGTGGCTGGTATGGCGGCGGCTACTGGGGATCTGGTTGGTACGGAAACGGTTACTGGGGCGGTGGTTCCTGGGGTAACTCAAGACCACGGTATGCATCAAGTAGATCAGTTTACAGAGACAACTATAACACACGTAGTTCATCATCAAGAACCCGTACTTCGGGGGGATACGACCGTAATAGCGTTGCTCGAAATTCTGGAGGATATGACCGTACCGGCGTAGCACGTGATTCTAGAGGAAGGATTACATCCGTTGCTGGCAGATCAAGAAATTCTGATGGCACAGTATCGTCACGGAGCTCATCATACGATAGAACTGGAGGAAGAACAAGAACATCGGATGGTGTGTCGAATAGAGCTTACTCAGACGGTATGCGTTCAAGAACGTCAGATAGAGTCAATGGTTCCTATCCAAACAACACACGAAGCACCTCTAGCGGATATTATAATAATGATTCCAGATCACGAAACAGTTCAGGTGAGGTATCTCGTCCAATGAGCCGTTCGATGGAAACACGTTCCAGCAACCCAAGCTCAACGTCAAGACCATCGTATACTCCGCCAACAAGAAGCTATGATAGTGGTTCATCATCACGCTCTAGTGGTGGTTTTTCTGGAGGTGGTAGTTCTAGATCTTCGGGAGGAGGCTTCTCCGGAGGCGGTAGCTCAAGATCAAGTGGAGGACGTACTCGATAGTTAAAAGCATTTAAACAGTAGCATACAGCATCTTGTGTGCTACTGATTATTATTGACGATATTTTAGCATATGACAATCAAAAAATTACTTTTTGGAACTGCATTCGTTTTAGGTGCAGCAGGGACTACTCAAGCGCAATATACGAAAGATGTACTTTTATTCTCCCAAGGGGACAATGGCGGAACAGCTCGTTTTAAAGCCATGGGAAATGCTTCAACTGCATTAGGTGGAGATATAAGTTCAATTACGAGTAACCCTGCAGGTTTGGGTTACTTCAATCAGTCTGATGTATCAGTAACTGGCAGGTACCTTAACAATAAAAACAAAACCGACTATTTTGGTCAAAATTCAAACAGCAGCAAGAATAATTTCAACTTAGATAATGCTGGAATCGTTTTTCACCTACCAACTTACCGCAATGGAGGTAACCTGGATAGAGGCTGGTTGAATTTTAATGTTGGTATTGCTTACAACCGCAATTATGTCTATAACAACCTGCTAGAGTATCGCGGAGTAAATAATACAAGTTCGATATCAGATGCTTATTCAGACCGTCTTTCGGACGTCGGAGGAACACAAGGTTGGGGCCAGGAAGTCTATAATAACTCTTTATTATTCGACGTAGACCCCAAAAATGCAGGCGCCTATATCCCGATTACTGTCGGCGGAACTTTTGATGGAAAAAATGGCTTTAATCAAGTAAATTCCATCCTAGAAAAAGGTAGTAAATCCGAATCTGTATTGTCATTTGGAGCCAATTATAGTAACAAATTGTATATAGGAGCCTCTTTAGGTTTCACCGCATTTAGCTACGACAATTCCAGCTGGTTTACAGAATATGGTCAAACAATGACGGCCGACCAATTAAAAGCCATCAACAAAGATTCAGAATTTTTAAAACCAACCAATGCCCAAAAGTATGCCATGTTGGATAAAGATTATGAATTATATGATGATTATGCGCAAGCCACTGATGGTACCGGTGTTGACTTTAAACTTGGGGTAATCTATAAATTTACGCCAACGTTTAGCATGGGATTCACCGCAAAGTCACCTACGTTTATGAGCATCCGAGATGAATCATATAGTAATTCTGAGTTCCGCTACTTCAGACCAAATGAAGACAAATCATTTAAAGAGTATAGAACCAGTGATGACGCAGGGCACAGTTACTTGGAATATAATATGAACACCCCTTATAAGCTGTCACTTGGGGCAAGCCAATTATTTTCAAGAGGATTAATTACTGCAGACGTCGAATGGGTAGACTATGCCGCCATGCGTTTTAAAGATGTGGGAAATTACAGTAAAACGTTAGAAAAAAACATGAATCAAAACATCAAAGATACTTACCAAGGTGCATTTAATGCCCGAATTGGTGGTGAAGTTATGTTTGATAATGTATTCAGCGGAAGAGCTGGTTTCAACTACAGTGGTAATCCCTATAAAAATGCAGATTATACGAATTATACAGCATCTTTAGGTATCGGCGCTAAGCTTGGCCGTGGTATGTATGTTGATTTGACTGGTGCGTATAATGCAGTCAACTACAAAGAAAGCCCATATTTGATTAATGAGAACTACTGGAATAATGCTAGTCCAGTAGCAGACATAAAAAATCAGCGGACTAATGTTGTACTAACAATTGGTTCAAAATTTTAAACTACATTTTTCTCAAAAAAGTCCAGCTATGTCTGGACTTTTTTTTGAGAAAAAATAGCAGAAAACAAACATAAAACATGATAAAATTTGTTTACGTGTGATTATACTTGTATATAAAGGTAACTTTATCTAAGTTTGTCCCCTTGGATTGAAAATCACATGGCAAATCAGACAATTTCAAAAGCATTCAATTTCATTTTTACATACCCCATTTGGCGGATAGAAATCGATGCGGAGAATAAATTGATCGCTGTGGAGACCAGAAATCCAGACGATACCCTACCCTATTTTAATGTAGTCACTTTTGAAGGAACTTACGTATTACAAGACTTCAAGGCAATAGCCAAAGAGTGGGTCCTAGCTGGAATTCAACACAAAAAATTAATACTTAAGAAGATTGCCAATAATTCACCTATCGACGCAGGCATACAGGTAATCGATTGTTACAATCCGCAGCTTCAAGAAACCTGGTTCAACTACATATTCATCGGTATGGTTGATCAAGGTGTACTTATTAGACCAAAATTAATAGCAGAAGGCTTCCAATTATTTTTGAACCTCCAATCGATGTCGATTGAAAGCAAAAATGAAATTCCCTTTAAACCTTATGCCAGCGAGCTCGTCTATCCTATTATCTACAATGGTCAAATTCCCCTTTTTTTGAAGGACTTCCCAATTGATGGCGAAATCTGGATAAATACGGTGAATGACTACTTTATTTGGGCTTTCTATGAAAAAGACAGAAACAATCGTTATCAAATCAGGCTAGTGCAATCCACAAGAGAAAAATTGACAGAGTCTATTATTGCAGTTTCCGAGCTGGAACTAAAGCTCTTCAACATTTATTTTCTTATTCACGAACAAATATTCCTTTTGACAGATAATAAACGGGAGTTTGTTTCGTATTTAGTATAATTGCAAAATATATGAAAGTTTTATTCGAATTAAAAACATATAAAAAGATAGCTATTCTATCCATCGCGATATTAGCTATTCAACAAGTTGAAGCAAAGAATTCAACTTCTTTACGTACTGATTTTATCCCTGATTCAGTAGGAACTGAAGCAATCAATGGTGAAGAATACGTGTTGTTCAAAATTGAAAAAGGAGACAATTATTACCAGTTAAGTAAAAAGTATAAAACAACGGTGGGCCAATTGACCCAAATAAATGGTAATGGAACATTAAGCCTGGGACAAATTGTTAAGATTCCGACAGGTCGAAAAGCGAAATCAACAGTAAGCAACGACCGTGGAAATACGACAGTGCAAAACCCGCGTAATCCGCAACAGCAAGAAGGTTTTACGGAATATATCGTTGGAGAGAAAGAGACACTTTATGCCATATCTAAAAGATTCAGTATTTCTGTTGAAGATATCAAAAAAGCGAACAATTTAAAAAATAACGTTATTGGCGGTGGAATGAAACTTATGATCCCCAATCAGCCCCTACCTCCTGAACGGCCAAAATTAGTTGAACCTAAAGGAATCGAAATTGTAACACCTGATTCTACAGACGATGACGATAAAGAAGAAAATCAAATTTCAACAAACCGCTACGGAATTCGTGAAAAGTCCGAACGTGGTATTGGTGTGTGGATTGATGGACTTTCATCCCAGGGTACAAGCAACCTTGCTCTTCATAAGAGCGCTCCAGTAGGTACTATTCTAAAAATTACCAACCCAATGACCAAAAGTGTTACTTACGCAAAAGTGGTCGGTAAATTTAATGATAATGCCGAAAACCAAAATGCAATTGTCGTGTTGTCAAAGTCTGCCGCCGCAAGCATAGGCGCACTTGATAAACGCTTCCAGGTCGAAATTGCGTATGGATTACCTCTAGAAAATTAACAGAATAAAATAGCTTTTATAGCATAGTAAGAATGAATAACAAACCGTATGTCATAGGAATTGCCGGAAGTAGTGGCTCTGGAAAGACTTTTTTTTTAAATAGTTTTTTAAAACATTTTAAGCCTAACGAGGTAACCTTAATTTCCCAAGATGATTATTACATCCCTGCCAATACTAAAACCCAGGAGGAAAATAGGCTCTATAACTTCGATATTCCGACATCAATCGACAGAGATGCTTTTTATAAAGATATCAAGGCACTCTTTAACGGTGAGACAATATATAAAGAAGAGTATACATTTAACAACCCTTCATTAACACCCAAAATACTAGAGATTAAACCGGCACCCATTTTAATTATTGAGGGCCTATTCATTTTCTATTATACGGAAATTAATAATTTAATCAATCATAAGATATTTTTAAGTGCTGATCAGGATATCGCATTAAGAAGACGTCTACACCGCGATCTAGTTGAACGGGGCTACTTTGAAGATGATGTCATGTACAAATGGATAAACCATGTACTACCATCCTACAACGAGTACCTACTTCCTTATCAGGATACTTGCGATCAGGTCATATTTAACAATACCGATGAACCAGAACCAATCTGGGATATCACCAACCAAATTTCCGAAGAGCTAAAATTAAAACTCAATTTGGTATAAAATTAAAACAATGTAAAAAGGAGAATCTCATAAACAGATTCTCCTTTCTATTTAAAGTACTTGATTTATTGGTATCAAGATTTTAAATACCTATCTTTGCGCCACGAAACAAATCCATCATAATGAACCATCCTGTAAAGATTAAAAATGCATTGGTTTCAGTCTATTATAAAGACGGCCTTGCTCCTTTAGTTGAATTATTAAACAAATACGGTGTTACCTTCTATTCCACTGGTGGAACAGAAACATTTATCAAAGATTTAGGTATAGATGTTGTTCCAGTTGAAGACCTCACCAGCTACCCTTCTATTTTAGGAGGCCGTGTAAAAACATTGCATCCAAAAGTATTTGGCGGTATTTTGGCACGCCGCCCGCTTGAGTCGGATCAACAACAGCTTGCTCAGTATGAAATACCTGAGATCGATTTGGTTATTGTGGATTTGTACCCTTTTGAAGAAACTGTTGCTTCCGATGCATCGGAACAAGATATTATCGAGAAGATCGATATCGGTGGAATTTCACTGATCCGCGCTGCCGCTAAAAACTTTAACGATGTCGTTATTATATCTTCCAAAAATGATTACAAAGCGTTGGAAGAAATACTAGCAAACCAAGAAGGTAATACGTCATTGGAACAACGTAAGGAATTTGCTAAACGTGCATTCAATACATCCTCGCATTACGATACAGCAATCTTCAACTATTTCAATCAAGAAAATCCGCTTCAGGTTTTTAAACAATCTGAGCAAAAAGCGCAGGTATTGCGCTATGGTGAAAACCCGCACCAAAAAGGCACTTTCTTCGGTGATCTAGATAAGATGTTTGATAAATTAAACGGTAAAGAGCTATCTTACAACAATTTGGTTGACGTTGATGCTGCCGTTGCTTTGATTGATGAGTTCACAGAACCTACATTCGCGATCTTAAAACACACAAATGCTTGTGGAGTTGCCTCCCGTTCAACAATCAAACAAGCTTGGTTAGATGCTCTAGCATGTGATCCTGTTTCAGCTTTCGGTGGAGTCTTAATAACGAATGGTCAAGTTGATGCTGCAACAGCTGAAGAGATCAATAAATTATTCTTCGAGGTGTTAATTGCACCTTCTTATTCTGAAGAAGCGATTGCTATACTTACCGCAAAGAAAAACAGAATTATTTTGGTTCGTAAAGAGGTTACATTGCCAGAACAACAGTTCAAAACTTTACTGAACGGCGTCATTCTTCAAGATAAAGACAATACGATTGAAGGACCTGAACAAATGGTTACAGTAACACAAGTACAGCCAACTGCAGAACAACTGGAGGATCTTTATTTTGCGAACAAAATTGTAAAACACACCAAGTCAAATACAATCGTATTTGCTAAAAATGGCACTTTGTTAGCTTCAGGTGTAGGGCAAACTTCACGTGTAGATGCATTGAAACAAGCTATTGAGAAGGCAATTTCTTTCGGTTTTGACCTTAAAGGCTGTGCGATGGCATCGGATGCCTTCTTCCCTTTCCCTGATTGTGTGGAAATTGCTTCAGAAGCTGGTATCGCCGCGGTATTGCAACCTGGTGGTTCAATCAAAGACCAGTTATCAATTGATATGGCCAATGAAAAAGGGATCTCCATGGTAACAACAGGTGTTAGACACTTTAAGCACTAGTTGAACTTCAATAATAAATAAAAAAAGCTACTTTTCTAAAGTAGCTTTTTTTATTTATCTCGCTTCTACAGGAAACTTTGAACGCTTATACTGTTCCATCTCAGCGCTAAGTTTGCGAATCGCATAACCAACAATGGCCACATCATCTATCCACCCGCCCACAAGAATAAAATCAGGAATCGCATCAATCGGCGAAACCACATAAAGTATCGTTCCAATAATAATCGATAAATTCCATTTATCCATTTTATACTTCCCCGTAACTGTGTCCTTACACATTGCAATTAATACGTTGAAGTCGTCCATATAGCCCCCTAGATTCCTCGCTTTTGCCTCCGCCTGTACAAATTCAGATTCCGTAATTTTACGGTGCCTAAACTGCTCAAACATTCCCTTCGCAATTCTTTTGATTCTATTGTTCATACCTCAAAATTAGGATTACTAATTTAACAATCCAAATCCTCGTGCTCAACGAAACTCACATCAAAATCGGATTGCTTATCCATCATAAGCAAATCCTTTCCCTCAAACTGATTAAATTTTGCCTAGGAACCATATTCATCTGCTACGGATCCGATTAACCACCATCTTTAAAAACTGGCTTGCAAAGGCTATTGGAATAAAAAACGAGGTCTGAATATAGATTTTTATTATTTTTACAAATCGCTGTAGCAAAGTGTCAGTCATCTCCGTATAATAGACAACACAAGCGCAATGTGAGTCACAAAAACAGATTTTAATATTACACGGTTATGAAAAACTATAGATTATTTAATTTTATTGCTATTACTTTAGCGGCCTTCTTTCTAACAAGCTGTCTAAAAGATAATGATGACCAGCCAATTCCTGCTGCATTGCTTACCATGGTGAATGGATACACGGATGCCAATGCAGTTATATATTTCGCAGACGGAGGTTCGCTTCAAAACCCCAATTATCCACTGGGATTCAAGAGTTATGCTCAAATTGGCCTATTTACAGGAGCACGTAGAATTACAGCTTACGCTGAATATAACACGAAATTAACGGATACAACTGTAACAATCAAAGATAGCACCATCTATACATCCTTTTTATTTGGAACTAAATCCAAACCCGTACAGGTGATCACGACAGATCGAATCAATAAAGACATCAAAAATACAGAGTCTGGTTTACGCTTCTTTAACCTTGCAGAAGGAACAGATTTAGTTAGCCTGAAAATAGGCGATCAGGTTTCCCCCTCAGAATGGACAAATAGAGCACAAGAAACACAGAATTCGGCAAGTGCCCATCAGGGCTTTATCGCTCAAAAAAGTGGAACATTCACTGTAACAGCTCGTGATAAAGCGGGAAAAACAATCGCAACACGCAGCGACATTAAATTGGTTGAAGGTTATTATTATTCATTAATACTCATAGGCAAAGCTAATGATGAAAAGAAACCGTTATACATTGGTTTAGTAGCCCAAGCCGCAAATTAAAATACCCATATCTATATACTTTATAACAACGGCCGTCATGTAAACATGATGGCCGTTGTTTTTCATTTTAAATATACCGTGGATCTTAATGATTCTCTTTAGCTGCTACTTTAGTAATCACATAAATATCTTCATTATCTTTTTTCATCTTATACTTCTCACGTGCAATACGTTGTACTTCCTGCGGATTTGATCGAATATCGTTAATTGTTTTAATGATGGCGGCATTCTCCTTCAGATAGAAGGAGCGTTCACTTTCCAAATTTGCTTTCTGCTTTTGATAACTATACTGCGTGGCAAAGTCATTTCGATCAAAAAATAACATCCACACGAGAAAAGCCAAAGCGGCTAACAAATACTTATTTCTTATTAAAGACCACAATCGTTGCATAAGACAAAAATACTATTTAGCTTTTATACTTAGGATATTTTCTTCAAAAGTTGAACTTCTTTAATTAAAGATATGGAATAATATGTTCAAAGTCATCATATACCTAGAATAATCTTATCTTTAACAGTTCAAAAACGATCATTTCAATGAAATATCCGTCCGTAAGACTAAACGCAGTTTTAACGATAAAAAGGATATTCCATATGATCATTAAAGAATAAATCATTGACATATGAAATACTATCTTATTGCAGGTGAAACTTCAGGGGACTTACATGGTGCCAATCTTATTAAAGCATTAAAAATTGAAGACCCCAATGCGACTTTCCAAATAGTCGGGGGAAATCTAATGCAAGCAGAGACTGGGAAAAAAGCGCTGATACATACCTCAGAAATGGCTTTTATGGGCTTCATTGAAGTTTTGAAAAACCTACCTAAGATATCAAAGAATCTCAAACTCGTCAAAAATGATCTGTTAAAAGAAAAACCGGACGCTGTTATTCTCATAGATTTCCCTGGTTTTAATCTGAAAATTGCTGATTTTGCAAAAAAACATGGAATCAAAACATGCTATTATATTTCCCCTAAAGTGTGGGCCTGGAATCAAGGTCGCGTAAAGAAAATCAAACGGATTGTCGACCATATGTTTTGTATTTTGCCTTTTGAGGTAGATTTTTATAAGAGGTGGCGCATGCCCGTTGATTACGTTGGAAACCCGCTTTTGGATGCGATTTCAACCTATAATTTCAATCCCCAATTTAGAGCACAAAATGGACTTTCAGAAAAACCACTGATCGCCCTTTTACCGGGAAGCCGGGAAATGGAAATTTCCAAGCTTCTTCCTATCATGGCCGAACTTCCGTTTTTCTTTCCTGTTCATCAATTTGTCATCGCCGGTGCTCCTAATTTTGATGAAGCCTACTACAAGCAGTTTTTTAAAGGTATTGATATTCCCGTGATCTTCGATCAAACCTACGATATTCTCCATAACGCAGAAGCCGCAGTCGTTACAAGTGGAACGGCTACTCTTGAAACAGGTATTCTGAAGGTACCTCAGGTTGTCGTTTATAAGGCTAACCCAATATCTGTATGGATAGCCAAATTAGTCATCAAGGTTAAATTTATCTCTCTAGTGAATCTAATTAATAATTTCTTATCAGTGAGGGAATTGATTCAAGACGACTGCACGGCATACGATATTTCATATGAAGTAGGTGAACTTATCAATAATAAAGCTCATCGCGCAAGTGTGATGGAAAACTACGATATTTTGGCAGAGAAACTAGGTTCTCCTGGCGCATCAGAGAAAACTGCCAAATTAATTGTAAAATATCTCGCTAAAATTTAAACTCTTTTACCTTTTATTTGTCAAACTACTAGTTAGTTACAATTAATTAAAAGTTTTATGAAATTTAAATTTATTCTAGGCTTTTTTCTTTGCTTTGCAATGACCTTCACTGGGAAAGCACAAGAAACACAACATATTTCTAAACTGGAAATTGGCAAAAAGGCAAAAAAAAATATCGATAATAGAGACTCAACTGTCGTCATGCACATCGATACTTTAATCATGAAAGACAATTCTACCCTTTCGTTCTATGGCAAGAAAAATGTCAAGCTAACGATTGGTTATGCTGAAATTGGAAATAAGGCAACCATCTATGGAACCGATGGAAAGAATAACGGTGCAAATTTTGACATCAATGCTAATTTTCAAAAATTAGGTTCCCTTTATATCATTGCAAAAGGAGATGACGCTTTTAATGGCACTAAAACTTTTCCCAATGGGAACGGAGGAAAAATTAAAGTCACTTTAACAGATGGCAGTCTCAAACCGCAAACAACAAACAAAAAAGCTGCAAACTATATCTATGGAGACGTAGCTGCAGGTGGACGGGCTGTCAATGCAAACACAGACTTGAGAAACATCTATGATCGGATTAAAACTGCTCCCACCGGATTGAGAGGATTGCCTCAAGGACAAATTTATTCGGGCAGTGCCGGAACTGAAGGTACATTTGAACTAATTTCGACACAATAACGAAATCCTTACCCCATAAAAAAGGCGTATTATTCTCTAATACGCCTTTTTTATGGGTTCCTTATTATCTACACCCCCTTCTTTTAAGCTCATAGGCCAATACCAACCGCGTCATACGGTCGTACCGTGCTATTCCTTCCTGTTGATTATTATGTTTCAGGTATTGATTATAAAACAATCCCATCACATCATCGACCCAACCCGTGTATTGACTCCAAAAATACCTTTCTTTTTCTACGTCTTTCAATACCTTCGCGCTTAATCTTCCCTTGTAATCCTTTCCTAAATCCGGATACATACCTTGCAGTTCACGCAACATATAAAGCGTGGCCTGTAGATAAGCCGAATATCGGTAAAAGGACTGTGGATGTTGCTGTAAGCGAACAAAAGCTATAAAATTAGCCTCGTCTTCAAAACCAATTCCCTGTTGATGTGCAAGTTCATGCACTGTTGTAAAAGGTAAAAAGGTGACTGGCATTGCATTATTAACCTGTGCTTCATGAGTAAATGGATTAAAATAGCCCGAGACACCAAAAAAAGAAACTATCCTGCTATTTATTGGTGATTTTGCCCTAATTTGACCCCTTGACAAGAATTCTGCAAAAGCCGTATCCTGTTGTACCCATGTACTCAAATCCGTTTGAATAGCTTCTTTATGCTCTTCCCATTGGGATGGATCTACATGCTCTCTCAAGTTATTTGTACTATCCAGAAACCCATTCAAAACCACGAGATAATCGGCTAACTTTAAGCTATCAACTTGCAAATTGGCATTGGTACTGATTGGTTCACGATAATAGTTCAGACCCCAAGATAGGTAAAAGAAAAAATAGAGACCCAATACCAAATTGATGATAAACAAAACCGAACGAAAAGAATTTTTCCATCTTCCTTTCCATAAATTTCCGATTAATTTAGCAATTGAATAAAGTAGAAATGCAACGACTAGGACATAAAATAGATCACCTAAATTAAAAGGAACATAACCAAAAATAAATCTTGGCACATGGCTATAAGAACGGTAAAACCCGCGTGCATAAAACGCCTCAATCCATTGACTATGTTGCTCAATCTGAGAGAAAATAAAAATTCCAATCAGAAGTAATACTACTGTGAAAACAGCTATTTTATCGCGCTTTTCCATTCAAATAATGATATAAGTCGATTAACTTTCGTTCTCAAAATAGACCTTGTAATAATTCATGCCTTTATCCTCATCGTAACCCTTCTCAAGATATTCACGTTTACCATGAACATAGATATGAAAATTCTTATCCAGCTTTAAAACAGACTTGTAAGAAGATTCCATTTTTTTTACCGCTTTATCTGCTATTTCAAAACTTGCCTGAAATGGAGCGTCAAATTCATCTTCAAAACCAGCTTTAAAGTCCTGAAATAAAGCAATCGCCTGCGGGTTGCCCAATACTTCCTCCTCAAACTCTTCCTGGATAAAAGTTTCCTTTTCCTTAAAGTAATTCATGGATTTGTTCATCAGATCAATCTTGTCCGCTTTCTCCAATTCAAATGTTTCGTCTAATTTTTCCTGAACAAAGTTCTTATACACTTTCAGGTAATTCCCCGTTTGATTGAAATTATCGTTACGCACGCGAAGCTGCAGAAACTCATCTTTCCAATATACAGCCTCCTGTTGACGGTTTGTCTGATCGAGAACCAGCACCTTATACCCCTCCTCTTCTTCTACATTGATAATAATACAGCCCTTGTCCAGTTTATTGATATTGATCGCCTCCTGCTCATATTCCAACATAAAAGCACCTTGCTCCGGATATACTTTCAGATAAGTCTCTTTATTCTCAGATTTGAATATACCAATCGCATCATGTTCTTCCCCTTCGATCTGCACATTTTTTAAGGCAACTACATATACCTCTCCAGCTTTAATTTTAGGATGGTTGGATACCTCATAAAGGTGTTTTGAAATCTGTTGAGAAAAATCATGAAATGGAAGCTGCTCCTTAAAATACTGTCTTGCAAAATAGAAAATCTCATTCAGCTCCAACTCTCCATTGGGATGATATAAGCGATATACTTCATTCACCTTTGCAAAAGGGCTCATAAAATACTGCATCAGGAGTCCAGGTAACACGTCATCTCCTTCAAGAGATACCGGGGCATCCGACAAAATATAAAATTCATCTTGCGCTTTATTGCCTACACGATGAATAGATAACGCTTCAAAAGTTGCATCTTGGTGAAAAAACATATTTCTTATCTTATAAATTATATATATCTATTGCTATTCTAAAAGTCTGACAATGTGCATTGACAATATCTTTAATTTCAGGAGAATAACCTCCGCCCATACTTACTTGAACAGGGATATTGTGTTTACGGCACATTTGAAAGACCAATTCATCTCTTCGATGACAGGTACTGCTGCTTAAGTTTAATTTACCCAGCTTATCTGTTTCCAAAATATCTACCCCCGCTTGGTAGAAAACGAAATCAGGCTCAAATTCCCGAAATACATCAACCAAACTTTCTTCCAATAAAGTGAGATATTCCATATCCGTAATATGATCTGCTAAGCCAATATCCAAATGGGAGCGCTGTTTGATAAAGGGATAGTTTTTCTCACCATGCATTGAAAAGGTAAACACCTGATCATGCCCCTCAAAAATATGGGCTGTACCATTTCCTTGGTGCACATCCAGGTCAATTATGAGGATACGGCTAGCATATTTATACTTCAATAAGTAACCGGCGGCAGTCGCTTGATCATTCATCAGACAGAAACCTTCACCAAAATCATAACCGGCATGATGTGTCCCCCCTGCAATGGTAAAAGCAACACCATACTCAAGTGCATATTTAGCACTACGGATCGTCCCATCCAGGATATATCGCTCCCGATCAACAAGGCTTTGACTTAATGGAAAACCTATTCTACGGACCATCCTGGAATCCAAAGTAAGCTCAAACAACTGCTTTACATACACTGGATCATGGACCAAACAGCATGTCTCAAAACTCGCGAGCTCAGGACTGAAAAAACTTGACTCATCTGCCAGACCTTCATGTTTTAACTGTAAAGGAATCAACTCGTATTTCAGCATCGGAAATCGATGTCCCTCTTTGACGGGGTGGACAAATTCTTGACGAAAAGCTATCTTAAGCACCTTAAAATCTTCTATTACTCATGCGAAGATAAGAAAAAGATCTTTTGGAGTTATATGAGAAAAAGGGCATCTTTGAGAAGAAACAAAACAGCAAGCCAATGTTATGTTGCCATAACAGCATACTTGTATTCAATCATAAATTTATATTCTTCAAAATAAATGGAAACAACTAATTTGCCCCAATTGTCTGCCATGGAACAACGTGTACTAGGCTCACTAATCGAAAAATCAAAAGTAACCCCAGAATATTATCCGATGACAATCAACAGCTTACAGGCGGCTTGTAATCAAAAGACTTCCCGCAAACCGGTTGTGCAATATACAGAAGAAGATATTATTGCGACATTGGATATATTAAAGAAAAAGGGCTTAATCTCGACAGTTGTTGGCGGTGGATCTCGCGTAACAAAGTACAAACACAATTTCGCCATACAATTCCCACTGGTTCCCTCTGAATTAACCATTGTCTGTTTATTGCTACTCAGAGGACCGCTGACCGCCGGCGAAATTAATTCAAACTCCGGAAGACTTTATGAATTTGAATCGTTGGGCGAAATCAATGAACAATTGGAAAAATTGGCACAAGAAGGCTATCTTAAGTCATTACCTAAACAAATGGGCCATAAAGAAGTCCGCTACATCCATTTATTAGGAGAAATCAATCTGGAGGCCTATGAAAATAGTGGTCCGGTGAGCAGCTCCTCGAACGACCAGATCTTACTCGATCGAATTGGACAATTGGAACAGGAAGTTGCAACCTTGAAACAGCAATTTCAGGATCTCTGGGATGAATTACATTAATTGCTCATGTCGCAAACAATAGATTCCAAAAACGAAATACCCAAAGCAACTCTGTGGCTGATGACCATCGCCACAGGCTTAGTTGTCGCCAATAATTATTACAATCAACCACTATTAGGCTTGATTGCCAAAGACCTACATATTGACGAGGCTATGGTCAGTAATTCGGCTATGTTAACGCAGATCGGATATGCCTTTGGCCTGTTACTGATCGTTCCTTTAGGGGATATGTTTAAAAGAAAGAAAATGATCTTGATCGATTTCTTTTTCATTATTTTTTCTTTGGTAGGCATGGCCATGTCCACTTCTATCCTATCCATATTGCTATTCAGCTTTCTGATAGGTTTCACATCTGTTATTCCACAGGTTTTTGTGCCCATGGCAGCCGAACTTGCAAGCAAAGAAAAGCAGGCTTCAGCCATAGGTATGGTTATGTCGGGTCTGCTGATCGGTATATTACTCTCTAGAGTTGTAAGCGGATTTGTTGGCTCCTACTTCGGATGGCGCGAAATGTATTGGATAGCGTCAGCAATTATGGTCATTACAGCCATCACCATCGCATTCAAGCTACCAGAGGTACTGCCCAATTTTAAAGGTTCTTATAAGGAATTGATGCGATCAGTCTGGAACTTTGCCAGGAAACAACCTGTATTACAGTTGGCTGCTTTTCGTGGAGCCATGGGATTTGGGGCTTTTTCTGCATTTTTTACAACGCTTGTTTTCCATCTTGAAGCCCCACCTTTCTTTGATGGCCCGGCAACTGCTGGAGCCTTTGGCCTCGTCGGTGCCTGTGGTGCGCTTGCCGCTGCTTTTGTCAATAAACTAACTATTTATATGGGCAAAGCAAAAATCATCTTGTACGCGATCCTATTGATGTTAATCAGCTGGTTATTATTCGCCCTCTTCGGAAATTACTATTGGGGCCTGATCCTTGGTGTTATTCTCATCGATCTTGGCCTACAGTCGATGCATATCCTGAATCAAAGCGATTTCTATGCGCTAAACCTCGGGGCCAACAACCGACTAAATACCGTATATATGGTCAGCTATTTTATTGGTGGATCAACAGGCACTTTTTTTGCTGCACAAGCATGGCAACACTTCCAATGGCCCGGTGTTATTTTCGTAGGCACATGTTATACGCTGTTGGCATTGTTGGCTCATCTATTATTTGATTATAAATTAAGAAAAAACTGATATGAAATTCGGCCAAGTAGAACATCCCGAGGAAATCGATTTTACCCTTCCTCCTACTACACCAGAAACCTTAACCTTATTACAGCACTTCAAAATAGACAAACCTTTTGAGGTATATGTAGGCTGTGCAAAATGGAATAAACAAGATTTAAAAGGCTTTTATCCCAGAGGTACAAAAGACGAACTTGCTTATTACTCCACACAGTTTAACAGCATTGAACTCAATGCTACATTCTACAATTCACCTAGCATAGACCAGGTAGAGACCTGGAAAAAGAAAACACCTGCTAACTTCAAGTTCTTCCCTAAAATACCACAATCCATCAGCCATTTCAGCAGACTACTGAATACCGGTGATAAAGTAAAATTATTTACGGACTCCATTGTTCATTTCGATGAAAAACTGGGAATGGCTTTTCTTCAGATGCACGACAATTATAATCCAAAGGACATGGCACGTTTAAAACTATTTCTTCATGACTGGCCAAAAGAAGTCCCGCTAGCGTTGGAAGTCCGAAATAAAGATTGGTTTTCCAAACCCGAAGTAACAAAAGAACTCTATGCGCTGTTAGAGGAAACCAATGTGACCAATGTACTGGTCGATACTGCAGGCCGGAGAGATATGCTCCATATGCGCTTGACCACGCCGACTGCTTTCATCCGGTATGTAGGTGCCAATCATGCATCAGACTATGATCGACTGGATCAATGGATCGATGTGCTGAAACTTTGGCGCGAAAACGGATTGCAAAAATTGTATTTCTTTATCCACCAGAATATTGAGGTGGAATCACCCTTACTGGCGACGCATTTTATCAAAAAACTGAATACAACATTCGACTTGGATCTAACCCATCCCAACAAGAACACAGGAAATACTTTATTCTAAGACAGGATATCAGATCTAGTGCTAGAGGCAACGATAGAAAAGATCATTGAGGATATTTTGCACACAAAAAAAGCCGAAGTAGAAGATACTTCGGCTTTTATATTAAAAATCAAACTTTAGCTTATTTTTTAGCGTATTTAAAGTTTTTACCGATGAAACGGGCATTACCACCCAATTCCTCTTCGATACGCAACAATTGATTGTATTTAGCCATACGGTCAGAACGTGAAGCAGAACCAGTTTTGATCTGTCCACAGTTCAATGCTACAGCTAAGTCAGCGATAGTCGCATCTTCAGTCTCGCCCGAACGGTGTGACATCACAGAAGTATAACCAGAATTTTGAGCTAAAGTAACCGCATTGATTGTTTCAGTCAATGAACCGATTTGATTTACTTTCACTAAAATTGAATTTGCTGTATGTGTATCAATTCCTTGTTGAAGACGTTTTGTATTTGTAACAAAAAGATCATCACCTACTAATTGAACATGGTCACCGATTTTGTCAGTCAATGTTTTCCATCCAGCCCAATCATCTTCAGCCATACCATCTTCGATAGAAATAATAGGATATTTAGCTGTTAATTCAGCCAAATAGCTTGCTTGTTCTTCACTAGAACGTACAGCACCTTTATCACCTTCAAATTTCGTATAATCGTATTTACCGTCTTTGTAGAACTCAGAAGAAGCACAATCCAACGCTAAACAAACATCTTGGCCTGGTTTGTAACCAGCGATTTCAATCGCTTTCAAAACTGTTTCGATAGCATCTTCAGTACCTTCAAAAGTTGGCGCGAAACCACCTTCATCACCTACTGCAGTTGAAAGACCTCTGTCATGTAAGATTTTTTTCAAGGTATGGAAAACCTCAGTACCCCAACGCAAAGCCTCAGAGAATGAAGGCGCACCCACAGGCATGATCATAAATTCTTGAAATGCGATAGGTGCATCAGAGTGTGAACCACCATTGATGATATTCATCATAGGAATAGGCAACGTGTTCGCGTTTACACCACCGATATAACGGTATAATGGTTGACGTGACTCTTGTGCAGCAGCTTTCGCTACAGCTAAAGAAACTCCTAAAATAGCATTTGCGCCTAAGTTTCCTTTATTTTCGCTACCGTCTAAATCAATCATGATTTTATCGATGGCATTTTGCTCGAAAACATCTACACCTTCTAGTGCTTTTGCAATTTTAGTGTTTACATTCTCAACAGCTTTCAAAACACCTTTTCCTAGATATTTTGACTTGTCGCCATCACGCAATTCTACTGCTTCGTGAATACCAGTTGAAGCACCTGAAGGAACAGCTGCACGACCAACAAAACCATTTTGTGTAGTAACATCTACCTCAATTGTAGGGTTACCGCGCGAATCCAAAATTTGACGCGCATGAACATCGATAATTAAACTCATCTCTTTATTAGACTATAATTTATTTTCATTACTTAGTGTAAATAAGACACACTCTTATCTACAGACATTTTTCACAATCAAATATAATAAAAAATGTCTTTATTCATCTATTTATTATGAATAAAATATGCCCCATCGGCATAACTGTTCAAATAAATACAATAAAAAACCCTTCAAGATCTGAAGGGTTTTTTATATAATATTGTACAATTTAGTTTTTAATCATCGCTACAAAATCATCAAACAAATAGCGCGAGTCATGTGGACCCGGTGATGATTCTGGGTGATATTGCACCGAAAATGCTTTCTGTCCTTTGATACGGATACCTTCAATAGACTGATCGTTCAAATTAACGTGTGTAATTTCGACGTTCTCAGAATTTTGGATATCTTCAGCCACAACCCCAAAACCGTGGTTCTGCGAAGTGATTTCACAACGGTTGGCGATAATATTCTTCACGGGGTGATTGATACCACGGTGTCCGTTATGCAATTTACTTGTGCGGATACCATTTGCCAATGCTAAGATCTGGTGACCTAAACAAATACCAAACATCGGTTTATTTGCATTCAAAATAGCTTTTACTGTATCGATTGCATAATCCATCGGTGCTGGATCGCCAGGACCATTGGAAATGAAATAACCATCCGGATTCCATTTCTCCATTTCCTCAAATGTTGTTTTCGCAGGAAAAACCTTTGTATATACATCACGAGCCTCAAAATTGCGCAAGATATTTTTCTTGATGCCCAAGTCCAAAACCGCTACACGTAACGAAGCATTTTCATTACCGAAGAAATAAGGCTCAGCTGTTGTTACTTTTGAAGACAGCTCAAGCCCATCCATTGAAGGAACTTCAGCCAATTGACGCTTTAATTCCTCAACATCCAATGTTTCTGAAGAAATAATCGCATTCATCGCACCTTTATCGCGGATATGTCGCACCAATGAACGGGTATCCACATCAGAAATACCAACTAAATTACCCTCTTCAAAGTAGCTTTGGATAGATTCATCAGCCATTTTACGGCTATAGTTGATGTTGTAGTTCTTACAAACTAGTCCCGCAATCTGAATTTGATTTGATTCGGTATCATCCTCATCAATACCATAGTTACCAATATGAGCATTGGTGGTTACCATGATTTGTCCAAAATAAGATGGATCTGTGAAAATCTCTTGATAACCAGTTGTTCCTGTATTGAAACAGATTTCCCCAGTAGTCGTACCAATTTTACCAGCGGCTTTACCGTGATAAACTGTACCATCTTCTAAAACTAAAATTGCAGGCAATTTGCTGTAGTTGGTCATTATCGATGTAATATTATAAAATGTGTATCCTTACTTTTATGAATTTTAAAGCGTTCTTGATTGGATATAAAAAAAGCCCTCAAATGGGCTAAATATCAATTAACAATGCATCATCACGATTGACAAACCGTTTCCTAAGGCACCTACCAATAAAGACTCTACTTTAATTTTCACGGGAGACAAAGTTACGACATATCACTTAAAAGTGAAAACATTTTTTATTTTTTTATTCTTCAACTAATTCCTTCCTCCAAAATATTGCAAAGTCTCTCAAAATCAGACTTGTTAATAGCGGGACAAGCATATAAATCAATGGATTTTCTAACCAGGCTTCTCGAAACTCCAAGCGCAACAAAGCAATCAAAGCGGTAGTAAGACCACATCCCGGACAATCATAGCCACTTACAGCCTTCCAAAGGCAAGGAACAAGAATATGGATATCCGTGAAAAGATATAAGCCTATAGCAATCCCGAAATACCCCAATATCAACGAATAGATCCAATGATATTTAAGGTATTTCAGCAGGATATAAATCATTAATTATTGTTTATAGGACTCTTAATGTAATTGCCATCTGCATCCTTATATTTTCCGACAAGAATCATAATCAAATCGATCAGATACCAGATACCACAACCGCCCAAGGTAAGCAGCTGAATAACGGCAGTACCAATTTGTCCCAAATAGAACCGATGTGCTCCAAAAGGGCCTAGAAAAAAGCAAAATAACAATGCCGGCAACCATCTGTCATCCTGAAACGTGTTATTTTGTTGCTGAAAGGGTTGGTTGGCATAAAATATAGGTTGTCTTACACCACAATAGGGACAAACCTCGGCCTTGATATTGATCAACTTGCCGCATTCTACACAATACTTTTCGTCTTCTGTTTTCATTTAGATTTAATTTGGTAATGGGGCTAAAAACCAGCCTACCATCCGGGATAAATTAATAGCATGAAATTAACAAAAAAACTTATAAAATGTTCTTTTTTTAGCAACATATAGAATTTAATAGAAATAGAAAAGGCGCTTCACCGTGTGGAGCGCCTTTTCTATTTCTATATTCAACTTTTAAGAGTTGATTGCTTTCCAGATCATATCTTTCAATGGCAATATATTTTTACCTGTCACCGAAGAAATGAAAATATAGGGCACATCTTCCGGTAGCTCCTGCTCCATTTCCTTCTCCAGCTCCTCATCGAGCATATCAGACTTGGTAATAGCCAGCAATTTGGGCTTATCTGCCAATTCTGGATTATACGCAGTCAGTTCATTCAAAAGAATCGCGTACTCCTCACGGATCGTCCGATCGGTATCAGCCGGCACCATAAACAGCAAAACAGAATTTCGCTCAATATGCCGCAAGAAACGATACCCCAATCCCTTTCCTTCTGAAGCGCCTTCGATAATACCCGGAATATCGGCCATAACAAAGGAACGGTTATCCCGGTAGCTCACCATACCCAAATTAGGTACCAGTGTTGTAAAGGGATAATTCGCGATTTCCGGTTTCGCAGCAGAGACGACTGACAACAACGTTGATTTACCCGCATTCGGGAATCCAACCAATCCAACATCAGCAAGAACTTTCAATTCGAGAATCATCCACTGCTCTTTACCTGGAAGACCAGGTTGCGAAAACCGTGGTGTCTGTTGCGTAGGGGATTTAAAATGCCAATTGCCCAAACCACCTTTTCCCCCCGGAACCAATATCCGGGTTTCACCGTCTTCTGTGATATCGAACAACACCTCTCCCGTCTCTGCATCCTTCGCAATCGTACCCAATGGCACTTCCAGGATCTCATCGCGTCCAGTTGCCCCAGTACGCAAAGAACTGCCGCCAGACTCACCGTTTGACGCAATAATATGCTTACGATATTTTAAATGGAGTAACGTCCAGAGATTAGTCGTTCCTTTCAGTATAATATGCCCTCCACGACCGCCGTCACCACCATCGGGTCCACCAGTAGCGGTGTGCTTGTCACGGTGCAAATGAGCCGAACCTGCCCCACCATGTCCAGAACGACAACACACTTTCACATAATCAACAAAATTCGAACCTTGCGCCATTACAATTTATTACAGTCTAAAAAGTACTTATCTTAATTAATAATTATCGATGATATCAGTTAAACTTTTAAAGATAGAATCGATATCACCGATACCATTCACTTTAGAAAGTTTACCTTGTGCCTCATAATACGGCAACACATGAATCGTCTTTGTGAAATATTCATCAATACGCTTCACCAATTTATCAGCATCATCATCCGCGCGACCAGAAATTTCCTTACGTTTAGCGATGCGTGCTTTTAATTCATCCTCATTCACATCCAGTGCGATTACTACTGAGATTGACGTATTGATACCTTCTAAAAAAGCATCCAACGCCTCAGCTTGAGCAACAGTACGAGGAAATCCATCAAAAATAAATCCTTTTGCATCCGGATTTTTCTTTACTTCCTCTTCCAGCATTGCTATCGTAATCGAATCTGGCACTAAATTTCCCTCAGCAATAATCTGGCTCACTTGTTGACCAAGTGGCGTTTGACCTTTAATATGTGCTCTAAAAATATCACCAGTTGAAACATGAACCAATTGATATTTTTCAATAAGCTTTGCAGATTGGGTTCCCTTACCTGCACCCGGAGGGCCAAATATTACAAGGTTTAGCATAGTTTTATTTAAGAAATTAAAACGAGTTAAAAAATAAAAGCCTAATCACAGATGATGACTAGGCTTTTCAGTTGTGCGCTCCAAGGGAGTCGAACCCCTAACCTTCTGATCCGTAGTCAGATGCTCTATCCAATTGAGCTAGGAGCGCAATAAACCATTACGTTTAGAACTCTGTCCCATGTGTTTTGGTGACGCAAATATAGTCAGAATTCGTTTTTTTACAAATTTTTTTTCAAAAAGAAGTTCCCTCCTTCCATCGACTGCCTTGCAATAATTCTTCTAAAAACAAAAAGCCAATCAAATCGACTGGCTTTTATCTGTGCACTCCAAGGGAGTCGAACCCCTAACCTTCTGATCCGTAGTCAGACGCTCTATCCAATTGAGCTAGGAATGCCTCTTTTAACAATACAAAAACTGTATTTGTGCGCACCAAGGGAGTCGAACCCCTAACCTTCTGATTCGTAGTCAGATGCTCTATCCAATTGAGCTAGGAGCGCTAGGCAACCAAAACAAATCCGTTATCCTTTTCCGTTTTGGTGATGCAAATATCGTTATATTTATCGATTTAACAAACATTTTTTCTCTTTTTTAAACTTTATACAACAACATTTCTTTTATCTCGTTGATAATATTATATTTAAAATATCAACTTTTTTTTTCAGACACGGTCAAATGTTAGCATTCATGAGCAAAAGAGAATTAAAACTCAGTAAAATTCGCATCGGAGATATCAGTATCTCCTACTATATTCGCCCAAGCAAATTATACCCCTCTCCGAAAACAGTCATTTTCATTCATGGTTTTCCCTTCAACAAAAACACCTGGAAACAACAACTCCTGCAACTCGACGAAGATTATACAGGCATCGCCATTGACGTTCGAGGACATGGCCTAAGTACCAATGGACATGGTTTTTTCTCCGTCGATGTTTTTGCCAAAGATCTTGTGGAGTTTATTCGTAAACTCGACCTCAATCATGTCATCCTTTGTGGAATCTCTATGGGTGGCTACATCGCCCTCAGGACGTATGAACTGATCGGACAACAGCTCAAAGGACTTATCCTCTGTGACACGAATTCCCTTTCCGACGACAACAAAGGCAAACAAAAGCGTTTTGATTCCATCCAAGCCTTATTAAAATATGGCAGAAGACCATTTGCCATTGGCTTTATCGCGAATGTGTTTCACGATAAAACAATCCGTGAAAACCCTGAAGCTGTTGAACTCATCAAAAGCTGTATTCGGAGAAATGAAGTCGCCAGCATTTGCGCGACACAACTTGCTCTAGCTTCACGAACAGATACAACCCATTCGTTGAAAACAATTATTATCCCAACACTGATCATAAAAGGGAAACACGATAAGTTGATGAGTGAAGAACAAACAAATATTCTGATCGAAAATATACCCGACGTCCGCTATATGGAGTTTGAAGAATCCGGACACTTGCCAAATCTCGAGGAACCCGAAAAATTTAACGCCGTGCTAAATGATTTCCTGCGAAATATACCATTATAACCATCACCTTGGTTACCAAGTACAGCATCGATTATAAAGCAATAAAAAAAGCCACAACAGTGGCTTTTATTTCTTTTTTTCATTGAGATTTCGTTCTACGGATTCTAGAAAGAAAAATCATCTTTTGACCGAACATCCGCTTCCTCAGCATATGCATCATCAAAGTTAGGCTCATAACGTTTCTCGATTACTTCCTGATTAGACTTGATGTAATTAACCACATCTGTCAAACCATCAGCGAATTTCTCAAAATCTTCTTTATATAAGAAAATCTTATGCTTAATAAACTGGCCATCCTCAAAGCGTTTCTTGCTTTCTGTGATAGTAATGTAGTAATCGTTCGATCGAGTTGCTTTTACATCAAAAAAATAAGTACGCTTACCTGCTCTCACCTTTTTTGAAAAAACTTCTTCACGTTCTTTGTTTTCAAAATCTCCCATTGGTTGTTATTTAAGTTTAAAGTAATCTTAATCTTTGATAAATATATAATAATTCATTTTAATACACCAAATAATATTAAAAAAAAAGACAATTACGCGTAAAAATGGCAGTTCACTTCTATTTATAGCCGAGATAAAAAATAAACAACAAGATTTTTTACCGACGAAATCATTACATTTACCGAAAATATAAGTTGTGTTACCTAAAGCAAATATGTAGAATATATTTGTGCCTCTATCTTTGAGTCATAAATAGTAAAAACATTATGGAAAAAGAACCCATCATACCAAACAGCAATAATAGCCGCAATATTGTAGGAGCGATTGTGATCATCGTAGGTATATTCTTATTATTGAATAACCTCAATTTAGGAAGCTGGTTTCCGGATTGGTTATTTGGCTGGCAAACGATATTAATCATCATTGGATTGGTCATTGGTATAAATTCCCAATTTCAGAAAAAATCGGCAATTATCCTATTGATCATAGGCGGAGCAAGCCTTATTTCAAGAATGATGCGCACAGACTTTGGTTCCGTAACCGTCCCGATCATCATCATTTCTCTCGGGATTTACTTTATCATGAGCAAAAGGAAACCTCCGATGGTTCCCCCAACTTACCCTAATCCGCCGCAAGGCTCTTACGACTGGGATAAGCGAGTCAATGTACCTACGGAGGGCGTTACTGACAGCGGCGTTACTGACCAGGAATCAAGACCATTTAACGAACAATACGGTTCAAGCCAACAAGCCTCGCCTAATCAGCAGGCTTTTGGCGACAAAGATAAAGAATCCTTTCACCAGTCATTTGAGGACAACCTCAATCTGAATACCATCTTTGCGGGCCAAAAGAAAGTAATCTATTCCAAACATTTTAGAGGGGGCAATATGACCAATGTATTTGGAAGTGTAGAGCTGGATTTAACAAAAGCAGATATTCAGCAGCCTATTGTGATCGATACATTCCAATTGTTTGGCAGCGCACGTATTATTATACCTCCGCATTGGACGGTATTTAGCAACGTCGCCTCAGTCTTGGGCTCTGTCGATGACCGCCGGTTCCAAACGATTTATAACCCCGATACAGATAAAAAAATCTATATAACAGGCACCTGTATTTTAGGTAATTTAACCATAAAAAATGCTTAGTAGATGAAAAGTAAGCTGTTTCTCAGTGTTAAAAGTCGATTAATTGGCATTATCTGTATATCCGTATTTATTGGATATCTTGCATTACAATACCTTTTGATGCTTCGTTCTGGTTTTGACCAACAACTCGCATTCAAAGATTCATTTATAAACAGTATTGTGATGATGTTTTGCTGTTATGGCATGTCATCAGCACTTAATTTCTATACCCCACAACCTCGGGAGATCTGGAAAGTACTCATCATCGGTTTAATCATGGGTGCAATAAGCATCGCATTAAGCCGATTCTTGATGAGTTACTTTATTCAATCGACCTTTACCCCCTTGCTGGATTTAACATTACCCTATCGGGGTATCGTTAACTTCCTCATTTTGACTTCTGTTGCCATTATCAATATTGTCTGGAATATTCAGGAAGACAACATCAACAATATCAAACGGAAACAGGAATCCGAAAATTTACTTCGGGAAGCCGAACTGTATAATTTAAGACAACAGTTACAGCCTCATTTCCTATTCAATAGCCTCAACTCCATTATAGCACTTATTGGTGCCAATCCGGATGAAGCCCGAAACATGACATTTCAGTTATCGGACTTTTTAAGAGGAACATTAAGAAAAGAAAACAATCAAATTATCACACTTGAAGAAGAACTCGATCACCTTCAACTTTATCTCGATATTGAAAAAGTACGCTTCGGTCATCGACTAAATACATCCATCTCTTCCTCAGAGGAAATTTTCAACAATAGATTACCAGCCATGATTATTCAGCCACTGGTAGAAAATGCAATTAAACACGGCTTATATAATGTAACGGATCAAGTAGAAATTAAAATAAAATGCCATTCGAATGATGGTCAACTGCTGATTCAGATTACCAACCCCTTCGACACCGAAGAACAGTCAAAACCGAAAAAAGGCACTGGATTTGGGCTATCGAGCATTCAGCGCAGATTATATCTCCTATATGGAAGAAATGATCTACTGGAAACTCAAATTCAGGACAACATATTTATCAGCACCCTAAAAATACCTCAATATGATTAAAGTCGTTATTATCGATGATGAACCCCTTGCACGCTCCATTATTGCGGGTTACCTAAAAAATGAAGCCGATATATCCGTCATGGCAGAATGTGGTGATGGCTTTGAAGCTGTTAAGGCTATCCATGCGCACGAACCGGATTTAATTTTTCTAGACGTACAAATGCCCAAATTGACCGGATTTGAAATGCTTGAACTCGTTGACGATCCTCCTGCAGTCATCTTTACGACCGCTTTTGACGAATACGCCTTGAAAGCTTTCGAAAAGAACGCCCTGGATTACCTATTAAAACCAGTATCACCAACACGTTTCAAAAAAGCTTTAGAAAAATTCAGGACAAGCTACTCCGCACCGGAGAAAAAAGTCCAACCCAACTACGAAGTACTAACAGCACAAGACGAAACAAAAATCGACCGTATCGTTGTAAAAACAGGTACGCAGATTAAGATTATTCCGATTGATACCGTCAAATATCTGGAGTCTTATGATGACTATGTTAAAATTCATACCAAAGATGGCATGTACCTGAAAAATAAAACAATGGCATTTTTTGAAAAATCTTTGGATCCGAATCAATTTGTCCGCATACACCGATCTTTTATCATTAAGGTAGATCAGTTGGCCAAATTGGAACCTTATGAAAAGGATTCTTATATTGCTGCACTGACATCCGGCGAAAAGCTCAATATCAGTAAATCAGGCTATGCACGATTAAAACAATTGATTGGAATTTAAACATTCCGTAGATTTGTGCCCATCAATAGTTATGAAACATTTTATTACAATAGTATTGCTGGGCATCACATCTTACTCCTTTGCCCAAACGAATCCCGAGGAACAGATCAACAGAGGAGTTTACAATAGGCTGGAATTTTTTATCAATTCCCAGATGACAGACTCCGCCTATAATTTGGCCAGTGATTCTTTCAAACAACAATTTAGCCTAGCCAAATTCACCCAAGTACTGCAAGAGCTCTATCCCTTAGGAAGAGTAAAAAGCTCAACGATAAAAGAATTTGAAAAAGGGCTTGCAACTTATCAAATGGACTTCGACAACAGATCGTATGAGGTTCTTTTTGCGACGGACACAAGCTTAAAATTCAACACATTAAAGTTCACTCCTTTGGCAATAAAGCCTCAAGTGGAAAAAACTATTGTGATACCTGCGGCACAGAAATCAGTCGATAACGACGATCTTTTTGTCGATTCGGTTGCAAATGCTTATTTGAAACAACAAAATACGCAATCACTTGCCATTGGCATTCTAAAAAATGGACAGACCAAAACCTATTTCTATGGTGAGACGGCCAAAGGAAACCAAACTCCGCCTACAAAAACGTCTATTTATGAGATCGGTTCACTGAGCAAAGTTTTTACCGCTATACTTTTGTCAAATCTTGTCGAAGAAGGAACGATAACGTTAGATCAGCCTATCGCGCTATTTCTCCCTGATACACTCAAGAAAAATGGAGAACTTTCGAAAATAACGTTTCAAATGCTGGCCAATCATACTTCTGGCTTACCTAGACTTCCTGACAATCTTGACAAAGTCAAAGGATTTAACGAAAACGATCCCTACAAAACATACGACAAAAAAGCACTTTATAATTACCTCGCAAGCTTTAAAAACAAAAAAAATCCAGGTGAAGAATATGAGTACAGCAACCTTGGTTACGCCGTATTAGGAGACATTATATGCAGCATCTATAAAAAAAGTTATGATCAGCTTGTAAAAGACATCATCTGTAAACCACTTGAAATGAGTAATACCTTTCAAGTATTAGACCCTAAGAGAAAAGATACTTTTAAAGTATATAATAAAGAAGGCCAGGAAGTGATTCCTTGGTCATTTGACGCTTTCGGTCCAGCTGGCGGATTAAAATCGACACTCGAGGATCTGCTTAAATTTGCGAATGCGCAATTCAAGATGCCACAGACTCCCTTGGAAAATGCGATGGCAAATACCCGGTTATTTACATTTTTTCTTCCCCCAGACACAGATCTTGGACTCGCATGGCATATGAATTTGATTGACGACTTAACGGTTTATTGGCACAATGGCGGAACTGCAGGAAGCAGCTCCTATCTAGCCTTATCCCCCGACAAAAAAAGTGGTGTGATCATCTTGTCCAATTCAGCCATCTCTGCCGATGACAAGGGTAAAGCTATCTTGGATTACCTACTCCGTAAAAAGTAAAGTTCAAAAAACAAGGAATAATGAGCCATATTGAAACAACAATATGGCTTTTTTTGTTGTAATAGCGATGATTGATCATTAATTTTGAAAATAGGATAAAACAAATGGATTCGGAGGAATCAACCAACAACAAGCTAAACAGCATCTATTTACATGAAGATATTTATCACTAAAAAAATTCCACAAAAAGGCGTAGATCTATTAAAATCTGCTGGGCACGACATTTCTATACACGATTCAAGTACTCCCCTATCCGAAACGGAGCTTATCAAAGCTAGCCAACAGGCCGACTATGTCCTTAACGGTGGGATGCAAAAGTTTGATGCTAATTTTTTCCAAAACTGCCCCAACCTAAAAGCCCTATCTCTCATGAGCGTCGGCTATGACAATGTGGATATCTCTGCCGCTACACAGCATGGAATACCCGTAAGCAATACACCGGGCATCCTTTCGGGAGCAACAGCAGACGTTGCTTTCCTCTTGATGCTATCGGTATCGCGGAAAGCATTTTTCAACCACAAAAGAATTTTGCAGGGCGAATGGAAAGGTTTTGATCCCACGGCAAACCTAGGCATCGAGCTCAATAACAAAACACTGGGCATCTATGGACTGGGACGAATTGGCTTTGAATTCGCCAGAAAAGCCAAAGCAGCGTATAACATGGAAATTATCTATTACAATCGGAGCCGTAATGAGGAAGCAGAACAAATTCTTGGCGCACGATATGTTAATTTCGACGATCTGCTCACGCGGAGCGATGTACTTTCAATCCATGCAGCTTTGACTGCGGAGACTAAAAGCAGGTTTGACAAAAATACGTTTACGCGCATGAAAAACTCCGCTATATTGGTTAATACCGCTAGGGGCGGATTGGTCAATGAATTGGATCTAATAGAAGCCCTGCAAACTGGCCAATTATGGGGCGCCGGGCTTGATGTAACAGACCCGGAGCCGATGGATCCAAAAAACCCACTCTTAACGATGGAAAATGTTTGTATCCTGCCACACATCGGCTCTGCAACCGTAGAAACAAGGGATAATATGGCACTTATGGCCGCCAGCAACTTACTGGCAGCAATTAAAGGCGAAAAAATGCCACAAATTATCAATAAAGAAGTATATCAATGAAACGAAGATTTTTTCAGCTTTTAAATAGCTTAAATAAAGCCATCTTACCAAAATACGGTAAGATGGATCCGTTAAAATTAAAAAAGTACCAGCAGGCTATCATTGCCTACAGGTACTTTGTCCTTATACATGCATTGGAAACGGACCAGGACTAAGCTTTTGCAGTTCCTTGGTCACTTGAATTTGAAACAATGCTAATCTGCGTCGGATTGGAAGATAAACTAATATCGTTCCTTTCCAGCTCCAACATAATCTTTTCCTGCATCGAGTTTCGCGCAGCGACATAGTGCTCTCTTTTCGTCCAGGCACGAACGGTCAACACCATGGCACTGTCCCCCAATTCTTTGATGAAAACAGTTGGCTCTGGACTTGTCAACACATTCTCATTCGAACGGAGAACCCTTAATATGATATCTTTCGCTTCTTTCACATTTTTATCATAAGAGATACTGATGGTATATTCAAACATCCGTTGCACAATTTTCGTATAATTTTTGATAACTGAATTGGCCAAAGGACCATTCGGGCTAAAAATGCGTACACCGTCATCACCTATTAAAGTAGAATACAAGATATCAATCCTTTCTACAGTACCTGCTGTACCATTTGCACTCGATATGGAATCCCCTACTTCAAATGGTCTAAACATCAAAATCAGCACTCCACCAGCAAAATTACTCAAACTTCCCTGCAGCGCCATACCAACAGCCAACCCAAAAGCAGACAATGCTGCGATAAACGAGGTTGTCTGAATCCCAATCTGGCTGGCTACAGTAAGAAGCAGCATCACCCACATGACAATCTTGACGATGCTAGAGATAAAAGCCCGAATCGAAGGATCTACATTCTTCTTTTCGAAACGTTTATGTAATAAGCGATCCACAAAATTGATCACATATTTCCCAAGAATCAATAGGATAATCCCCCCTATAATCCCCGGAATAGACTCAATGACAATATCGGTCAAACGACCAAATCTACTCCCCAAACTATTTAAATTACTTTCCATTTTATGAAATATATTTTAAATCTCTAGGCACAAGGATTGTTCCAACATATCAGCTACAGCATCAAAATGTAAAAATCATTGAAAAACACCACAAAAGACCAAATAAACACCACTATTAAAAGAATATTTGCCGTAATTTTGCTATATGAATAGAAAAAACACCATTCCTATTATTGATAGTTGTAGCATTGATCTCAATAACAAAACAACGATTCATATTGATGATCTAAAAGAATATATCATCAAGCATCAGGATATGGTGTTTCCTCACAAACATAATTTTTTTCATTTTGTACTATTCACTAAGGGATCAGGAGAGCACATTATCGATTTCAATCATTACAACATTGAACCTTATCAAATCTATTTTATGGTACCGGGTCAAGTTCATACCTGGAATTTTACGGGTGATGAAGAGGGCTATGTTGTCAATTTTTCCATTGATTACTTTCAGTCTTTCCTCTTACGAACTGATTACCTGGAACGCTTCAGCTTCTTACAGGGTAAAATTGAGCAGTTGATTTTTGTTATTGCTGAACAATTTCGCAAGCAGTCTATTCGCATTCTTGAACAAATTTCTTCTGCAAAAACGGCAGGGCAGCCGGAAGACTATATCCGTACACTTCTGCTTCAATTTATATTGTTTATCTCAATTTCTACAGAAAAGGACCATCAAGAGAACAGTACGCCATATAATCACAAAATATTCAATAGTTTTCAGCAATTGGTTGAACAGCAATTCAAGTCTACCAAATTGCCCAGTGTGTATGCAGATCAATTATTTATTACACCCAATCATCTGAATGCGATCTGTAAATCCTACATCGGACAATCAGCAGGTGAAATTATACGAAACCGGATTGTACTCGAAGCGAAGCGACTATTGGTCAATCGAAACTTAAATATCAATGAGATTGCAGATGAGCTGCAATTCAATGACAACTCATACTTTACTAAATTTTTCAAAAAATCCGCTGGGCTCACACCAGAAGAGTTCAGAAAACAACTATAACTATGGAAGAGGTTAAATACGAATTATCTGAATTTAAAGCCGCATGGCAAGCAAAATGTCCAAGATGCAGAATCGGCCATGTATACCAAGGGCCTGCATACGGTCTGAAAGTACAAAAAATGAATAGCCATTGCGAATACTGTGGACTTCGTTACGAACGTGAGCCAGGTTATTTTTACGGTGCCATGTATGTTACCTATGCGTTCTCCATCGCCGAAATGGTTACTGCCTGTATGGCAACCTATATCCTGACAGGCAATGATTCTTCTTTTATACTCTATGCAACAGTTGCGATCATGAGCGTTGTTTTAATGTCGCCATTCAACTACCGCTATTCCCGTATCATACTGATGTATTGGTTAACTCCAGGCTTAAGGTATGATCCGAATGTCAAAAAAAAGGAAGTTGATGTGAAGGCTTCAGCATAACCTTCATTATCCTTATCTTTATCCTGATGAAGGATATCATTTATTTGGACAACAACGCAACAACTCGAATTTTGGATGAAGTATGGAATACCATGACTCCCTATTTCATCCAAAATTATGCGAATGCATCGAGTGTCTATCACCAAATGGGGCGTGAAGCCAATGCTGCAATCCAACTTGCTAGAGGACAAATAGCTGAAGTGCTGAATTGCTCACCGAAAGAACTGTTTTTCAATTCAGGTGCAACAGAAAGTATTAACACCGTAATCTGTGGCATATTTGACAAATATCAATCCAAGGGGAATCATATTATCACCGTTTCAACAGAACACAAAGCTGTCCTAAGTTGCTGTGAACAATTGACGAAAAAAGGAGCTCAGATCACCTATCTCCCTGTCGATGCACAAGGAATGATCAATATAGACGATTTGAAAAATGCGATGAGTGCTCAGACCATACTTGTTTGCATCATGGCCGCAAATAACGAGACAGGGGTATGTACATCGCTGGCACAGATTGCTACGATTTGTACAGAGAAAGATATCTTGTTCTTCTGTGATGCAACCCAGGCTGTTGGAAAAATCGACATTGATCTACAAAAAATTCCTATCGACATTTTATGTCTGAGTGCACATAAACTTCATGGCCCAAAGGGAATCGGCGCGTTATACATTCGTCGAAAATCAAAGCCGATTCAGATTACCCCATTAATTGTGGGGGGAGGTCAGGAAAGCGGATTTAGAGGCGGCACATACAATGTGCCAGCTATCGTCGGCTTTGGAAAAGCCATGTCTCTGATTAAACCAGCAGTTTATAATACGGTCGAACGAAACCGCAATCTATTGGAAGAAATTTTAAGTGAGATTCCTGAAATCATCATTCATGGAAAAAATGCCCCCCGCCTACCAAACACCAGCTACATTAGTTTTAAACATATCCTAGCCAGCGAAATAATGACTACCTGTCCCACATTGGCCCTTTCCTCGGGCTCGGCCTGTGTGACCGGATCCAGAGAACCTTCCCATGTTTTAATGGCTATGGGTATTTCCAAAGAAGATGCATTATCGACCATTCGCTTTAGCTTAAGCATATTTACGACTCAAGAGGATATTATACAATGTACCCAATTGATCACAGCAGCGGTTCGCAAAATCCGCGATCAATCCCCCATCTGGCAACTTTTCAAAACTGGCCTGATCGATTAATTTATGACATTCTAAAAACTTTATAGGAGACGAAATATAACAAGATTGTATGTATCTTTGTGTCATACAAAGGATATTACTATGATTACAGTTACTGACAAAGCAAAAACTCGTATCGAGGAAATCATGAAGGATGAGCAATATGACAGCAATTACTTTGTGCGTGTTGCTGTGGAAAGTGGCGGTTGTTCGGGCTTGAGTTATAAGCTGAACTTCGATAACGAAGAAAAAAAAGGTGATCAATTTTTCGAAGATAAAGGCGTGAAAGTCTGTTTGGATATAAAATCATTTTTATACTTAGCAGGTACAGAATTGGATTATTCAGATGGTTTGAACGGAAAAGGTTTTGAATTCCACAACCCGAATGCGAGCCGGACCTGTGCATGTGGCGAAAGCTTCTCCGTTTAATCAATCAATCGATCCACCATAAACAAAAGAGCCCTGAAATATTTCAGGGCTCTTTTGGTAAGTAACCAAACACTTTTAGTTGCACCAACAAATTATTAGTTTTATAATTAAATATTGACCTATCTTCATTTTGTTAGAATTTTTTTATTTTTTCAACTTTTTAATGGATAAATATTAAAAATCACAACCAAACAGATTAACCAGTGATATTTTCATACTTTTGTATGAAATAACTGAATAAAAAATAAAACCATGCGTATCAATCCATGCATGGTATTTCATTTGACTCATATGGAGGGAAGAAAACTTTTAAATACCGAAGTTGCTATCAGCTTCGTTAAAGATACATTTGTCCAACAACTAAAGAAAGCATTAAATTTAATTCCGATCTCATCACCATTGGTGGTTTTAGACGGCACAGGATTAAACGATGACTTAAATGGAATTGAGCGTCCGGTATCATTTCCGATTAAATCATTGAATGAAAAAAGAGCTGTCGTGGTACATTCATTGGCAAAATGGAAAAGAGTCCGTTTAAAAGAGCTTGAAATGTTACCTGGGGAAGGCATCGTGACAGACATGAAAGCACTGCGTCCTGATGAAGATTACACCCCTATTCACTCGATCTATGTAGACCAATGGGACTGGGAAAAAGTAATCGATAAAGATCAACGTAATTTGGCCTTACTGAAAGAAACCGTATTAAAAATTTACGATGCATTACGCTATACAGAACAACAGGTTGAAAGCAAGTATCCACAGATAAAAGCGATTCTTCCGGAAACAATTAAATTCATTTCGGCTGAAGAACTACTGCAAAGATATCCTAATCTAAGTGCAAAGGAACGTGAAAATACAATCACAAAAGAATACGGTGCTGTGTTTTTATACGGTATCGGAGGGGCACTTAGCAATGGTGTTGCACACGATGGACGCGCGGCTGACTACGACGATTGGAGTACTGCCAATGAGGCTGGCCACAAAGGATTGAACGGCGATATTCTCGTATGGAACCCGATCTTAAATTCAGCATTTGAGCTTTCTTCCATGGGAATTCGTGTCGACAAAACAGCCTTGGCACATCAAATGGAAATCAGAAATTGCACTGAAAAATCCAAACTGACTTTCCATAGCATGCTGCTTAATGATCAATTACCGGAATCTATGGGCGGTGGAATCGGACAATCACGTGTCTGTATGTTTATGCTCAAGAAACAACATATTGGAGAAGTTCAAGTCAGTATCTGGGAAGAGGACAAAAAAGAAACGCTAAGACAAGAAGGTATTGATATCTTATAAAACAATACTTATTAAGAATTAATAACGCGGTAAGATACCGCGTTTTCCAGGATATCGATATAAATCAGCGCAAGGTAATCATCTTTTATAGACCGATTACCTTGTTTTTTTTATGTATAAAATGCCTAAAAAATTTTCATTCTAGTTTGTTCCTTTCAAGATAGCGGTATTTTGTACTTTTGTCAAATGCAGCTAGAAGCTATTTTAAATAAATTAGGCATTTCATCCTTAAATGAGATGCAAGAAAAAGTAGTGGAATCGTATCAAAAAGACCATGATTTCATCTTACTTTCACCCACAGGATCTGGCAAAACCTTGGCCTTTTCATTGCTCGTTTTAGCGCAATTGAAGGAAATCGTTCGGGAGGTTCAAGTACTGATTTTAGTGCCGACCCGCGAACTTGCCTTACAGATAGAGCAAGTGCTACGCAAGGTAGCCACAGGTCACAAAGTCACCTGTGCCTATGGCGGTCATAGTACCCGTATCGAAAAAAATGAATTCAAGGATGCTCCCGGAATTATTATAGGAACTCCAGGACGTATAAAACAACATATCGAAGAAGGAAATTTTGATCCGACCAGTATCCACACCCTTGTGTTAGACGAATTTGATAAATCGTTGGAACTGGGATTTCAGCATCAAATGGATTTCATTATTCGACATATACCGGCCATCAGATCACGGATATTGACTTCTGCAACGATGATGGATGTAATCCCGCCATTTACACAGATAAAGGAGCCTATCCTTGTTGATTTTCTGAATAATTCCCAAAACATACCCCGCATTACAATAAAAAAGGTCGTTGCCCCTGTTCAAAAGAAATTGGAGGCATTGCTAAAACTCATCTGCAAGATCGGGACGAAAAAAATGATTATTTTCTGTAATCATCGCGAGGCAGTAGATCACATCAGCGAACTACTGGACAATCGCAATATTATTCACGACACCTTTCATGGTGGACTAGAACAACAGGATCGCGAACTGGCACTTCTCAAATTCCGTAATCATTCCAACAATGTTTTGATCACGACCGATTTGGCTGCAAGAGGGCTGGATATCCCCGAAGTTGATGCCATTATTCATTACCAGCTGCCGCATAAAGAAGATGGTTTTATTCATCGCAATGGACGTACTGCGCGTATGCAGGCAAAGGGCGATGTCTATGTCATCTTAAAGCCTGAAGAAGCCTATCCCTATATAGCGGAGGAAATACCTGAAGAGGAATTTCCCGAATACTATGATCTTCCGGAAAATTCACCTTTCGCCACACTTTATATCAGTGCTGGACGAAAAGATAAAGTCAATAAAATTGACATCGTAGGTTTTCTCCTGCATTTGGAAGGTGTTGAAAAAGACGACATCGGTATCATAGAAGTGAAAGATAAGGTAGCTTATGTTGCCGTTAAAAGAAAGCTTGCTTCCATTATTATCAATAAGGCTAGTGGGCAAAAAATCAAAGGGCGTAAAGTAAAAATTGGACGTACCTAGTTCTTCGCGTGCGAAGGTTAGTCGATAATCCAACTGTGATTCCAATGCATAAGGAGACCTGCATTGTCGTTAAAATAAGTCGATAAAAAAAACACTCAATGAGTGTTTTTTTTATCGGAACCTGATTAACTTTTGGTTAATATCATGTTTGATTCTAACAGGGGTATTACAGGGGGTTAGCAGGGGTATAACAGGGGGTTAACAGGGGTGTACCCCTATTAACCCCTTGTTAATACCTTGTAAAAAGAGTACTGTCACCCTTTTAATTCCAAACATGGTGTAATCGAAGTTATACGCCTTACCGAAGTCGTTATAAACAAAAGCAAGAAATAAAGGGAATTTATCAGGGGGGTAGTGCACACCGGGGAATCAATTGCCAAGTAAGCCTTCACAATGCCGTGTAAGGCTTACCTGGCGATTCTTATTTAAAATTTTTCAGGGTGGTCATGGTTCCTGTTCAGGTCAAGCGCCCCAGGTTAATCCAGTTCTTTTAAATACCGGAGATACAACTGCACAGCTTCGCGTTTCTTATCTGTCAAATGGAAATTAAGATGCTGTGTCAGATATTTGGTATAATCAAAGCCCTCAAATTCTGGGAGACCGGCTATCACATCGGTTGCATGTTCAACGCCATATGCTAAAGCTTCATTAAATTGCTCCACAAAAGAGTCGGGAAGTTTTTTGTTACTTACCCATAAAGCAAAAGCGAAAGGTAATCCGGTGAAGTTAAACCACTCTTCCCCCAAATCATAAACATAGGGTACTGCATTCTTCTTACCGAAAGTACGATCCCCAATTAAAACATAGGCATCCGGCTCTATAGATTCATCAGTGACCAATTCTACATCCTTTTTCCAATAATTTTTAATCAATACACGTGCTAAACCATTTGACGTGCGCGATTGCTTATCCAAACGTAAAGTTTTTACCTCTTCAATAGGCTTATTGGCAAAAATAAAGACAGAATCGACAGCACCTTCTGTGCCGATACAAAAATCGGTATTAATATAATACTCGGGAAGACTTAATAAGGCAGCTGTCGGTATAATACCGATATCAGCTTGATCATCAATTACTTTCTGTGCACAGGCACTTGGATAATCAACGCTCAAGTCGATTTGCTCCATCACTTTCGATTTACGTATTCCATTCAAAAATGGATAAGTATTGGTATACGATACGGCAGAAACTCTAATTTTATTCATTTATCAATGCTTCTAAGTGTGCGGTATTGTAATGGTCCACAATCTCAAATTGACCATTATCATACAGCAATTTATATAAAGCAGTATTTGTATGCGGGAAATCATCCATATAACGGGCATCAACACCAGTCATTAGACAAAGCATAATCCGTAAAGCACGACCGTGCATACAGACTAATATGTTTTTTTCATCTGTCTGAGCGAGCATATGATCCAAGGCGACTTGTTGACGAGCCATCAATTCATGAGGAGACTCTCCGTTTTCAATACTGACATCCAATTCTCCATTGCGCCATGCTGCGACCAATTTTTCAAAACCAGTTAGCAACTCTGGTGTTTGTTCTTTTCCTTCATAAACTCCCCAGCTTATTTCATCCAAACCAACAAGCTGTTCCCAAGGTAAATCCAAATCAAGAAATCCCTGTACAGTTTGATGAGTACGCAATAAAGTGGAGGTATATATCTTATCAAAAGGCACCGTCTTATAGTGATCAAAAAAAGCCTGAGCTTGAGCTATGCCCATTTTATTGAGTGGGGAATTAACGCCCCGCCCCTGCACAATACCTTTTAAATTTAGATCCGTCTGTCCGTGTCGTATAAAATAAAATGTCTTTTTCAACGTGTGATATGATTATGAATTGACAACAGGTAATGCATAATAGCTTTTCTTTTGATCACCTTGATCAAAAACAAAATCATTATAATCGGTCACCACATTGTAGAGGGTATCTCTTTCTATCGGATGGCGTCCAACATTTTTTATCAGCTCGACAACCTCTTGTGTGGTCATCCCCGGTTTTTGCTCTTCTGCTCCCGCCATGCTGTATATTTTTGTCGTATCATCCAGTGTTCCATCGATATCATCGACCCCAAAAGCCAAGGACAACTGGGCCGTATCTCTCGATATCATTGCCCAATACGCTTTAATATGATCAAAATTATCCATATAAATTCGAGCGATCGCGTAATTCCTTAGGTCTTCGATAACGGATACCTCGGGAATATGGGACATTTGGTTCTCCTTATTTCTAAATTTTAAAGGAATAAAGGTCTGAAAACCGCCAGTCTTATCCTGCAGCTGTCTCAAGCGCTCCATGTGATCTACACGATGCCAAAACTGCTCAATATGACCGTACAGCATGGTTGCATTGGTATGCATTCCCAGCTTATGCGCTTGCTCATGAATATCCAACCATTGTTCGGCGGTACATTTATCATGTGCAATCTGCTCTCTGATTTCTGGATGAAAAATCTCTGCTCCACCCCCTGGCATAGAATCCAAGCCGCAAGATTGCAAATACTTCAGACCATCATAATGGCTCAATTTTGCCTTCTTAAAAATATAGTAATACTCTACAGGTGTAAGTCCTTTAATATGCAACTCGGGGCGATGCGCCTTACATTTGCGAAAGAAATCAGCATAAAATTCGAGGTTTTGTTTAGGCACAACCCCTCCAGTGATATGAACCTCAGTAACAGCCTCATTGTCATATTTTTTGACAATATCCATCATGCCGTCAACTTCCATCTCCCAACCTTCTGCCCGTTCTTTTATTAAGCGGGAATACGAACAGAACTTACAGTCATAGACACAAACGTTAGTCGGCTCAATGTGAAAATTACGATTGAAGAAAGTATGATCTCCATGGCGTTTCTCACGAATATAGTTAGCAAGCACACCAAGATAGCCTAGCTCACCTTTTTCATATAAAAGCACTCCTTCCTCAAAAGTGATACGCTCCTCTCGCAAAACTTTCTCCGCTATATCTCTCCATTCGACAGCTAAGTTTTTGTCGTTTATCAAGAAATTCAATTTATCTATTGCGTTCATTAAATGTATCTCCTATCTTAAATCAAATGTACCGAAAAGGCAACAAAAGTTATAATAAAAAATGTGACAACAACTAATTTGACAAAGCTCTTAGAAAAGAAAGCTAATCTGTAAACTGTTGCATCTCGATTAATTTGCGGTATAATCCTTCACGTTGTATCAGCTCACTATGGCTACCTACTTCTACAATATTTCCGGCTTCAATAACCACAATTATATCCGCATTCTGAATGGTACTTAAGCGGTGGGCAATAACAACAGTTGTTCTATTGTCCATTAATCTATATAAGGAGTCCTGTACCAATTTTTCAGATTCGGTATCTAGCGCAGACGTCGCCTCATCAAGAAGCATGATCGGTGGATTTTTTAAGACAGCCCGTGCGATACAGATCCGCTGGCGTTGGCCACCCGATAATTTACCGCCCCGATCACCAATGTTGGTCTGATAGCCATGTTCTGTTTTCAAAATAAATTCATGCGCATTGGCAATCCGTGCAGCGGCTTCAACCTCTTCCTGGCTGGCAGAAAGATTAGCAAATGCTATATTATTGAAAATCGTATCATTAAACAAAATAGACTCCTGATTGACAACACCGATCATGTCCCGTAAAGAATCCTGGTTTAAATCCCGCAAATCTGTACCATCAAACAAAATTTGCCCTCCAGTGACGTCCATAAAGCGCGGAATCAAATCAACCAAAGTTGATTTCCCTCCACCTGATGGCCCTACCAATGCAACGACTTTCCCTTTTTCTATAGTCAAATCGATGTTCTGAAGAATCTCTTTATCTTTGCTATACGAAAAATTGACCTGGTTAAATACGATATTCTTCTCAAAGCTTTTCACAAGCTTGGCGTCAGCGCGATCTTTCACTTCCGTCCGTTCATCGATCAGTTCCAATACGCGTTCGCCTGCAGCAAGACCATTATGAATACCGCTAAAAGAATCTGTTAACGCCTTTGCCGGACGCATTACCTGTGAAAAAATAGCGATATAGGCAATAAATGCTGGAGCAGTTAAACTCTGGTCACCTGAAAGCACCAAATGACCGCCATACAAAAGAATAATAGCCACCATAATTACCCCCAGCAATTCGGAAACAGGTGAACTTAACTGTTGTCTTTTGGCCATGGAACGGCTAATATTTGCGTAACGCTCGTTCTCATTATGAAACCTGTTCTTAATAAAGGAGACGGCATTGAAAGCTTTGATAATCTTAATCCCAGACAATGCTTCGTCCAAATAGGAAATCATATTTCCATACGACTCCTGTGCTGCATGCGCTTGACTTTTGAGATTCTTAACGATTCTTGCGATAAAAAATGCAGAGACGGGAATGACCAAGAGTGAAAAGAATGTCAATTGTGCAGAGATATTAAAAAGCATCACAATATAGGCGATCAATTGCAGGGGTTCCTTAAAAACCACCTGTAAAGTGCCCGTCACAGAATACTGCACGACTTGTACATCGGACGCAACTTTAGAAACAATATCTCCTTTTCGCTGTCCTGTAAAATAACCAACATGCAGGTCCATTACACTGTCAAATACTGCTCTACGCAATTTGAGCAAAGTATGAATACGGAAATTCTCCATGATACGCTGACAGAAGTAGCGAAACAGATTACTGATAAATACGGAGCTCACAATTGCAATACAGACCCTTTGCAATGCGCCATAGGCACCAAACTGCTCATTTGCTACCGATGCATAGTAATTGAACCAACCTAAAATATCTGTATACGTTTCAGGTTTCACGACTTCAATAGCAGCTTCACAAGCTTCTTTTCCTGTTTTAAAAAGTGTATGGAGTAATGGAGCAAGCAATGCTAAATTCAGGGTGCTAAATATAACCGTGATCAGCGTGCAAATTACATAGGGGATTGCAAATTTCTCAATGGGTTTAGCAAACGATAAGAGCCTAAAATATGTTTTCATTTATTTTGAACTAAGACAAATTACCCTTGTACGAAAAGTCATTCGTCGGTCTCTCCTCTACCTTTCAGATTTTTGACGAGGAAATTGAACAAAAATAACAAATTAATCAAGAAAAGCACATATCCTGGTAAGGGACTATAAAATTGTTGCATCTCAAGACTAAAGCATTCAGCTTGTTCAGCTTGAAAAATCGATAAAAAAATCTCCTTTTAATAGATAATTCCCTAATTTAGCCTTATTCAAATACCAAATTTATTAAAATAAAATGCAAATAGACGTTGCCAAAAGATTGCAGCACACTGAAGAATATTATTTCTCCAAAAAATTAAGGGAAATAGATGAGTTGAACAAACAGGGTGCACGTGTAATCAACCTAGGAATTGGAAGCCCAGACTTGCCCCCACACCCGGAGGTGATCGAGACATTAAATACGAATGCCCAACTTCCAAATGTGCATGGCTATCAAAACTATAAAGGCGCACCTGCCCTACGACAAGCCGTTGCAGATTGGTATCAACGTTATTATAACGCGACTTTTAATCCCAATACAGAAATATTACCCTTAATAGGGTCAAAAGAGGGTATTGTGCACATCTGTATGACCTATCTTCAGGAAGGAGACCAAGCGCTTATACCCAATCCTGGCTACCCAGCTTATGCTGCTGCAGTGAGATTGAGTGGTGCTGAAGCAATTACCTATAATCTTACACAAGAGAAAAATTGGCTTATCGATCTAAATGAGCTCAAAAAACAAGACTTGTCAAAGGTTAAACTGATGTGGATAAACTATCCTCATATGCCAACAGGTGCTTCGGCACCCGATGCATTTTATCAAGAGCTGATTCAATTTGCCAAAGAGCATAATATCCTGATTTGCCACGATAATCCGTATAGCTTTATTTTGACAGATACGCCAAGAAGCATTATGAGTATCCCTGGTGCGAAAGATGTAGCCATTGAGTTGAATTCGCTGAGCAAGTCTTCCAATATGGCGGGATGGCGAATTGGTGTGCTCGTGGGTGCCGAAGAACGAATAAACCAAGTCCTCCGTTTCAAAAGCAACATGGACTCAGGTATGTTTTTACCTGTTCAGCTGGCTGCGGCAAAAGCCTTACAACTTGATGCCTCCTGGTATGCTGATCTAAACAAAATTTATGCTGAAAGACGTCAACAGGTGTATGAAATTATGGATTTGCTGGACTGTTCTTATCAAAAGGACCAAGTAGGTCTATTTGTATGGGCGCGGATCCCTGAAAAATACAAGGATGGTTATGCCCTAAGCGATGCTGTTTTGGACAAGTCACGGGTATTTATTACACCGGGTGGAATTTTCGGAGACAAAGGCGATCAATATATACGCATCAGTCTCTGTGCCACAGTAGAGGTGCTCAAGGAATCAATCCAGCGCATTAAAGATAATTTCTAAGACATTCGATGTCGGGGTAGCTTAACTGCTTTGAAATTATCGACAGAATAATTGATCGACAAACAACCAGGGTATAAGATGTTCGGTGTATAACATTTGAACAAAAATACGCTTAATATAATTGTTTACATATGAACATTGCCATTGTAGGCGTAGGCTTGATCGGCGGCTCAGTTGCCATTCGCCTAAAAGAAACAAAATTCTGCGACAAAATAATCGGTGTAGATAAGAGTCAAAAGAACTTAGATAAAGCGATGCATATCGGCTTCATTGACGAAACAGCTAGCTTAGAAGATGCGATTAAGACCTGTAAAGTATTGGTGCTCACAATTCCTGTCGATGCCATTTTACATGTTGTTCCTCAAATCTTGGATTTGGTTACAGATCAGGTCGTCATTGACATGGGATCGACAAAAACAAATATTCTCAACAAAATCAAGGATCACCCTAACCGGGGGCGTTACGTTGCAGCCCATCCCATGGCCGGAACAGAGTATTCGGGGCCTGAGGCTGCAATAGCAGGCTTATTCAAAGGCAAGATGATGGTATATGTCGAAGCATTTAAAACTGATGAGGATGCTTTCGAGATCGCCGATGCCATAACCGACCAATTGGAGATGCGCAGCTGTTTTATGAATGCAGACGAACATGATGTACATACGGCTTATGTATCACACATCTCTCACCTGACCTCTTTCGCCCTCGCCTTAACGGTATTGGAAAAAGAGAAATCTCAGGGACGTATCTTTGAGCTGGCGGGCTCGGGATTTGAATCTACGGTACGCCTGGCCAAAAGTTCGCCCGATATGTGGACACCGATTTTCAAACAAAATCGCGAAAATGTACTCGAAGTACTCGAAGAACATATCAAGCAGCTTCAATCCCTGCACGATTCTATTGCCACCGAGGATTATGACAAATTGCACAAACTTATTACCCGTTCCAATAAGATAAAAAGGATCATTAAGTAAAGCGTGCTTTAGTTAAAATAGATGAATAAAGAAGTCCACCTTTTGGTGGACTTTTTTTATTCATCTTCCAACTCATTAAATTTATCCAGGTCGGCTTTTGCCCCGATAGGATCACCCAATTTTTCACGAATTGCTGCGCGATATGAATACAAATCAGAATAATATGGATTCAAATCGATCGCTTTCGAGTAATCTGCCAGTGCGCCTGGTAAATCCTCCAACTTTTCATTCAAATCGGCTCGTAATGAATACACATAAAAATCTTCCGGATTGAGCGTAACAAGGCGGTCAAAATCCAATAATGCTTCCTCAAAATTCCCCAATCGCTCAAACAAAGATGCCCTTTCTTCGTATACGATCGATGAATCACGATCTATTTCCTCCGCTTTGGCATAGTCTTCCAGCGCACTTTGGTAATTGCGATAGGATTCAAACACTTTAGCGCGAAATATATAGGCTGCAGAACGATTCTCATCAAGAGCAATAGCCTGATTGAAATCAGACAATGCCAACTCAAAACAGGTCAATTTCAGATACAAACTTCCTCTAAAAACAAACAGATTGCTATCCTTGTTATCGGACTCCGCAATAGCAGAAGAATAAAGTCCGATTGCTTTTAAATAGCTATAGCAATGAACATATTCGAGTCCTAATGAATTTATTTCGTCAGTATTCAGCTGCTTTGGCTTCGATTCCAGCTCTTGAATAACCAAATTATCGGCCTCAAAGTAAGTGAGTTCAGCTTGATTCTCCGCCCATTCCAATACACTATGATAATTAAAATCCAGTCTCTTGGCAATCTGATAATCATAGAAAGCACCTTCGTCTTCATCGATGAGTCGATAAACTAAACAACGGCTCGCATAAAAAAATGGCTCCTCTTTATACTGTTCGATTGCGCTTGTAAACGTTGCAATAGCTTGGTCATATGCCGCTATTTTAAAATAATAAAGCCCCAAATAGCTATAAGCAAGTGCATGATTAGTCAAAGCAATCGCCTGCTCAAGTAAAGCGACAGGATTACCATCACCACTGATTCCGACATTAAACCCTTCCAATGTAGATCTAATCGCGCTCTGCTGGATGGTATCTAGCCAATCAGCGGAAAAAGATAAACTCGCTTCCGGAAAAAATGATGAAATAGGTAAAAAAGAAAACTTAGCAAGAAGTACGGGTACTGGCAGTGTAAAATCTGATTCCACAAAAGTATTGTTTTGTAGAATAACAGCTAGATTTGAAAACATATGCTTCATACCCAAAACTAAGCTAAATTTCATTACAAAAGAAATCTAACGGGAGATCGGATATTATAATCGGGTGTTCTTATCAACTAATTTCACCTGTCAGGTATAAATATTTATAGCGGACAATATCCCTCGAATTTGTAAATTTGATTAATTTTTCCTTTTTGAAAACATAATTGGAAACCTTCTCTTCCATCAAACGCAGGAATTCAACAAATTCAGCAAAAAAGTCTTGACGTTCTCCTGGTGTAAACTGGCTGTTTTTTACAATCCAAAAGAATTGCTCTTCATTTACATGGAAAGATACCTCATTTTTCTTTTCTTTTCGAAAAATAAAGATTGGGTCATTTTCTTGGTTAATAAATAAAGCAAAGCCTGTATTTCCACCATCCAAATTAACAACAAAAGCAGAAAAATGGACAGTACCGATCTGTAAATTTTCCAGACAAATTAATTTATGCAACATCAGGTTGACAATTAGATCACCTAAAATTATTAAGTTTTTATTAAAAAACAAAAAAAGGCCCACAAAATAATTGTAGGCCTTTTGTATTCGACGTAAATCTTATTAGAATGTAAATTTCACAGATGCATTCCAAGTTCTACCCTGTCCGATCAAAACAAAATTGGAAGTATCAATACCATTCCAAGTATTGTTCACATCTGTCACCAAGTTACTCGAAGTAGCTTCCGAAATATAGAACTTATTCAACACATTGTTCATGTTGACACGGAAACTCATACTGTTCTTGTCACTTACTTTGACATTGTAAGAAAGACCGGCATCCAAAAGATTAAAAGACGGTAATTTCATATAGCGTCCATAAGTTTGGCCATCTATTACTTCTCTACGATAATTCGATGCATACAAACGCTCATAGTATCTGTAGTTTGCGTCAACAGACAAGCCCTTAAACACTTTATATTTAGCACCAAATCCATAAGAAGTTTGCGCTGCGTTACCAACATGTTCACCAGTTAAATTAACCTGAGAACGTCCCAATTCGACGCGGTTATCGTTACGTACAACCGAATTTACTGCGCCATCGTATTTCCAGTCACCTATCGATAAAAACCCTGTTAGGCTTAATTTTTCGATTGGACGGGCCTCAAAATCAACTTCTACCCCTCTATGCACCTGTTTTACACCGTAATTTGTTGTATATAAATAGGCTCCTTCGACCAAAATACCAGGATCATTTGTTGGATTGTATTTTTTCACATCATCTGCCGTCGCTAAACTCGAACTACCCGTAACACGGTTTTCCCAGGTTGTGCGGTAAACATTCACATTCACATCCAAGAATCGAGAAGCAAATTTATAACCAGCCTCTAAACCAAGGATTTTTTCATTTTCAGCATTTTCATTAATATCATTTGCAAAATTCATGAAAATATTGTTTTGATAAGGTTGACGGGAATAGTACCCCGCATTACCAAAAACACTATGATGTCCCAATGTATAACTTACACCACCCTTCGTATTGTAGCCAAAATTGTTCACGTCTTTAGAATCCTCATTACCTGGCGTGTATTGAAAATAATCAGAACGTTTGTTTTGTTGTTCGGAAACCGATCCTTGGAAAAACGCTGTAAAGCCATTTTTCGCATATTCCAATTGACCGAACAGACCTCCGTAACGGATGTATTGATTGTAATCCCAAGCTAAACGATCTTCACGCGAATCCGGTTTACTTGAGAAAGCTTTCCAAGGGTTCGTTGAGTATGTATTCGTAACCAATGGCTTATTAGGGAAATTAACATTACCGCCTAATACGACACCATTTGTATTTCCAAGTGGATCAGTCAATTTACGATAGTGTGTACCTTTATAGTCCCTTACATCAAAACCGACATTGAAATTCAAGGATTCTGAAAGTTTACGATTATAGTTAGAAACTATACCAAACCATTGGTGATTGTTCACATCAGCAGCTAAATATTTTCCTGTATTGTATTTATCGCTTCGCAAGGATTGACCACCCCCAGCGGCTAACGATGCGTAAATGACAGTTGACAAAGATGATTTATCATCGATCGTCCAGTCCCAGTTCAAATTGGCTACTGGCTTATGATAAAAGTTCTTTTGTGCATTCATCATAACGCCGTTTGCATCCTTATAATTGTCGTTATAACGTCTGCCATTAGCGAGATAGTTAGACAATTTTGAGGTATACCCCTGGTTGTGCCACTGTGGTGCACCCGTTACCATAAAGTTCAGGTTGTGCTTTTCATTCGCTTTATATCCAACAGACAAGAAATAACTTTGTCCAGCACCTTCTGTATGGTCCATATAACCGTTACCTGACCACTGTGTAAACATAGCCGAAACAGCAAAACCGTTTTTCATAAGACCGGTATTGTAACCTACCGTTGCCTTCATAAACATATCGTTACCAACAGTGGTGCGGACAAAACCGCCCTCTTTCATTGCAGTGGATTGTGTCACGTAATTTACGGTTCCGCCGACAGATGAAATCGCTAACTTAGATGATCCCAAACCACGTTGAATCTGTACTAAAGAGGCGATATCTGTAAGTCCCGACCAATTTGACCAATATACACTTCCATTGTCCATACCATTGATAGGCTGACCGTTCAACAAAAATGCTGTATTGGACTGATCAAAACCACGTGTTGTCATAGAAGACTCACCAAAACCTTTTGCCTGACCAGTGATATAAACCGAAGGGGTATTAGCTAATGCTGAAGTAATATCCTGTGCTCCTACCCTTTCCTCTAAATCCTGCTTACGGATCGTCGAAACGGCAATCGGCGTCTTTCTTCCTGCCGCAATATCGATAACCCCATGACCGACAACAACAACCTCATCCAAATTTGTTGAAGATCCAGCCGTAAAAATTGGATTGATATTCAACGATTCCCCCGATTTCAGCATGATGTTTTCGAAAACAACAGGCGTTTCGCCAATGTAAGTTACCTCTACTTTGTAGGGGCCTCCTTCTTGAAGATTTGAAATTTGAAATTTTCCTTGGGCATCGGCTGAGCCACTTACTACTTGTCCACTTGGGATGTGGGTAATTTTAATGGTTGCTCCTTTAACCGTTTGTCCAGTAGCTTCTTTGACAACTCCTGAAACCGAACCAGTATTTGCTGTTTGACCTTGAACGGCACTATAACTAGCAAAAACAAGGGCAAAAAAAAGTAAAGACTTTTTCATGTTAGATGTGATTGTTTTGTTTTTGTGCCGCAAAATTAGGAATTGATTGTCTTTTTAACTAATTTTAACAATACCAATATCATGCAGTATCTCTATATAGAAAGAATAAATTTTAATCTTCCACAGAAAAACAGCAAATTTCAGCAAAAAGAGCCAATAAAAATACAGGATTGATAAAATAAATACAATATATTCATCCTGTTCTTGAAAAAACATCAAAAATAATCAGAATAATATTTTGTCTGTTTTGAATAAATCAAAATTTATCAATTTTACGATTTTTATGAATTGGACACAAGATTTTATAGCCTATCCTCATGAGCTGCTAAAAATTGTTTCTTTCAATCCGCCATCTCCACCGACCTTCTTTTCTTCCCACAACAGCTGAAATAAGCCTATAAATAATTAACTTTAACTAATTTAAAAAATATGTTATCCATAGAACAAGCTTATACAGGCATTCTTGAACCAGAACTAATCGCTGAAATAGCGGAAAACGCGCATATGAAAACGTTCCGTGAAGGTGATCTCATCATTGATACCAATCAATATATAAAGGCTATGCCTCTCCTCTTGGATGGGGCAATAAAAATTGTCCGGGAGGATGAAGATAAAGGAGAATTGTTGCTTTACTATCTGGAAAAAGGTCAAACCTGTACAATGTCGATAGCCTGTTGTCTCGGGAATAAAAAAAGTGAAATTCGTGCGCTCGCGGAAAAAACAACGACTGTAGCCATGATTCCAAATGAGCTTGTCAACCTTTGGATGGGAAAATACCCTTCCTGGCGAAATTTCATCATATCAAGCTATTCAAGCCGTATGGACGAAATGTTACAAGCTGTTGATAGTCTTGCTTTTTCCAACATGGAAGAACGCATCATCAACTATTTGAAAGCCAAAGTGAAGCTGAATGACGACCGAATACTCACCCTTACGCATCAGGATATCGCTTCCGATTTAAATACATCCCGAGTCGTTGTCTCCCGAATTTTAAAAAAACTGGAACAGGAAGATAAAATAGTGCTGCTTCGTAACGAAATTAGGGTATTAGTGGAATGAGCAAAACATTTGTATCTTTAGCTATACATAAATTTCAAAAGCAATTAATGTAATTTTTAGATGAAGATAGAAAAATTAGGATTTATAGGATTAGGAAACATGGGATACCCCATGGCTAAAAATCTAGAAAAAGCAGGATTCCCCCTTTCTGTTTACAATAGAAACAAGGCTAAAGCAGCAGGCTTTGAAGAGCAATCAATTATCAGAGAAGATATAGGTGAATTAGTCGATCATAGCGACATTATATTCTCCATGCTCACAAATGATGAAGCAGTCAGCGAAGTATATGAAAAAATCCTACAAAGGGAGATCAAAGGCAAATTATTTGTCGATATGAGTACAATATCTCGTGAACGCTGTATTTCAATAGCCACTAAGCTAAAAGAAAAAGGAGCTGCTTTTATAGATGCTCCCGTTGCCGGCAGTACCAAACCAGCGACTGAGGGTACGCTTATTATTATGGTAGGTGGTGACCCCGAAGACCTTCATCGCGCCCGACTATACCTCGAGCAGATGGGAAAATCGATCAAACATCTCGGCGAAAATGGCCAGGGAATTGCCGCTAAACTTGCGATCAACTATTTCCTTTCGACGATCTACCAAGGTCTCGCGGAGACGATCTTATTTTCAGATAAACTGGGAATTCAACGAAGCGATATGCTCGAAATCATCAACGACAGTGCCAGCGGCAGTGGGGCAACAAAAGTGAAAACACCATTATTGGTGGAAGAGAACTACAGTCCTGCATTCGCGCTAGACCTTATGCTGAAAGATATTCGACTGGCTCAACAAGCCGGTGCTGAATATCCCCTCCTCAAGACCTTACTCGAAACCTACGGGAAAGCACACGATCAAGGTCTCGGACAGCTCGATGTTATTGGTATCATTGAATCCATCAAGTCGTAGCTTCAGGTTGGCGACAGTGAAAAAAATGTACATTGAAAATTATATTTAGTTGAGATGGACTCCAAATTAGGTTCATTTCTGATCACACAAAATAATGAGTGGAACAAATTCTTTACAGATGAAAACAGTTATGACACTATTGATGCTTACTATGGTCACCATGACTACGCAGGCCCAACAATTAAAACAGGTTTCTTACCAGGATGGTGAACAAAAACTCAATGGACTGGTAACCGCCAATAGGGCAAAAAAAGGCCCTGCTGTCTTAATTCTTCCGGCATGGAAGGGAATTGACAACGAAGCGAAACAAGCTGCATTGCTTCTTGAAAAAGAAGGTTACATCGCGTTCATTGCCGACATCTACGGTGAAGGAAATATTCCCTCAGACAACACCGCAGCTTCGAAAATTGCCGGCCACTACAAGACAGACTATAAAGCTTATCAGCATCGCATAATGCTCGCATTGGAACAACTGAAAAAAGAGGGCGCGGATCCGGCGAGAATTGCTATCATCGGCTATTGTTTTGGAGGTTCAGGAGCCTTAGAAGCGGCGAGAGCCGGCTTCCCCGTCAATGCAGTGATCAGTATCCATGGAGGCCTCTCCAAAGCTGCCGACAGACCCAATGGTTCGATCAAAACAAAAGTACTCGTTGAGCACCCAGCAGCCGATAAAAGTGTATCAAAAGAAGATTACGATGGGTTGGTCAAGGAATTAAATGAAGGAAAAGCAGACTGGCAAATAATTACGTACGCAAATTCTGGACATACGTTTACGAATCCCGAGTCAGCCGAATATAACCCCGTAATGGCTAAACGTGCCTGGGAGCACACTTTATTATTTTTGAAAGAAGTATTAAATTAAATAGCAAAGTCTACAACAGCAATATCGACCCAAATGAATTATAACGCGAAACTGCACATTTATCCGATTATCATTCAATTGTTGATATTGCTGTTATATAGTCCCAGCGCAGCATCGCAAACAGTAAAATCGCTAACAATAGCTAGCCCAACGCATGCAGTTCTATTTGTAACCAATGAGTCCGATAAATCAACTGATTTTATCATGCGTCTCCACGAAAAAAAGGCAACTGAGATTTTCAAATTAGTACCTTATAGCACAACAAAGTTACTGGTGACGAAAACGGATGCAAAAAGACTCACATTTATCGTTAAAAATCACCAATGGACTATCGACGTATTGTCATTAAAGCAACGTCATGCCATGATCTTGTTTGATGGATTAGCCAAACCCAAGATCATATACGATAGTAACACCTATCTGGCAGCAGCCAAACCGATATTAAACACCAGCACACAAATTGAGTCAACGAAAGCTTCGGCACAATATAATGCCTCACATTTCTTTGACTCAATCGCACAAGTTCAATTTATTCCATCCCGGCAATATGCAGCGGCCATTATCGCAAATTCCGCTCTTCCTCTTTATTACAGTCAGCGTAAGAATAAATGTAACGGCACTTATGTAATGCAGCAGTTTTCGGACGAAAATGAGGTGCAATCCGGTGCAATTATGACGACTGTATATGAAGAAGGCAAAGAGATCACATCGAACAATCTTTCCGGGGGAAATAATTATTACAACAAAAGATGCTATAATCAATTAGGACTTATCGACTCCATACAGTACCTTCGAAATAGTAAGTGGAGCAGCAGTACAATTTACCGATATCTGGCAGATGCAATTATTTCCTACGATCCTACATTCGAATCGGCGATGATTTATCACTTGAACAGTAAACTCCAGGTTATAAAAACTGAATCCATTCATTTTGTCTATCAACGGAGAGACTGGACCATTTACAGTTATGATCAACAGAATCGGATTACTGAAGAGATTTCGGGCAGAAATGATCAAAGAGAAAGTCGCGTCCGCTATCAGTATGATAGTCCAGAAACAAGTGACTACTCGCTGCGCCAAACCTTCGATCAAAGCGATCATTTGACAGCCGAAATCAAGCGATCATACCGAGCCAACGAAACGATTGATGAGTTTTATTATGAGGGTGTATTACAACAAAAATCTATTGTAAAAGATCTCGGAAACTGTACCTACGAAAGCTTGATATATAACAAGGAGGGAAAGTTAACAGCAAAATACATACAGGCAAAGAAAACCAACTAAACGAACTGAAAAACTGCACTAAGCTCAGACAATAAGATTCTTGATTTTGATAAAAAAATATTCGACGAAATACGGCAAAAAACACATTTCTGCACTAATTTTGATAGCGATACATAAACGTCAAATTGAGAAAAAGAAAACTGATCAGTCAACGTCATCCCATACTCTATTTTATTGCAGTATGGGCGAGAAGAGTACAACGAAAAGCCGTTTGGCTCTTTGACAACAAAAAATACAGCACAGCTAAATCAGCTGAAAAACTGCCCTTTCGTATTAAAAAACATCAGTCGGTATTATTAAAAAAACTGGGCGAAAATAATATGCAATTGCAGATTAACAAAGTTACCAACCTGAAAATTGCAGCAGCACAGATAAATAGCATTCTGATCAGACCACAGGAAACCTTTTCATTTTGTAAACTCGTTGGATTACCTACTGTAAAAAAAGGATATCTACCCGGCATGGAGTTATCTTTTGGTGAAGCAAGGGCAGGTATTGGCGGTGGAATCTGTCAAATATCCAATCTCATCCATTGGCTTGTTATCCATAGTCCACTCACCGTCAATGAACGTTATCACCACTCTTTTGACCCTTTTCCTGACGATGGCCGTGTTTTGCCATTCGGCAGTGGTGCTACGGTGTTTTATAACTATCGTGATTATCAGTTCACCAACAACACGACTTACACCTTCCAAATAAATATCTGGTTCACAGACAAATGTTTAGAGGGCGAATTAAGAATTGATCAAGAACTGGATTTTGCGTACCATGTATTTGAAAAAGAACATCAATTTCTTAAAATAGACAATCAGTTCTTTCGTAAAAATGAGATTTGGCGCGAGAAGTTTTTAAAGTTTCAAGGTGGAAAGATTTTAGAAACCGAACTTTTGACCAAAAATTTTGCCCGGGTTACCTATACCCCTGTTGAATATATTGAAATTAGTGCCGATCAAAATCCGACCGATTAATTCAACAAGCTAAGTGATCGAAAAATGACGGATATGAAAAGTCCTCTTTTTTGTTTAAGTTTGGTCTGGCTTTGGGGGTATTCTGTATAGAATTGAGATAGTCCCTTTGAACCTGATTCGGTTTATACCGGCGTAGGGAAAAGCAAAAATCCACTGTACAGCATACTCCTTTACTGCACAGGCTATCGCTCTTCTTCCCTCCAAGGCCACACGGTATATCTTAGCATATGTAAAAAGAATGGAAGATTCAATTATCAATTTATTAGAGCAGCTGAGGGTTGAAAAACCCCTTATACACAACATCACAAACCTAGTCGTGATGAACAATACTGCCAACGCACTTTTAGCCCTAGGAGCATCCCCTGTGATGGTACACAGTCCATTAGAAGTACGCGAGGTTGTCGATATTGCACAAGCTCTTGTCATTAATATCGGCACCTTGAGTGAAGATACTGCCGAAGCTATGCTGGTTGCTACCGAACATGCCAATACCATTGGAAGGCCATGGGTACTTGATCCTGTTGGTGCTGGGATATCAGCATTCCGCAATGATTTATTATCCAATCTACTGGATCTCAAACCAACGGTTATTCGTGGAAATGCATCAGAAATCATGACGCTGTACAATTTCAACCAACCGAACACAAAAGGAGTCGACAGCACGACAGCTAGTAAAGATGCCCTCCGATTTGGCCAATTATTGCAAGAGCAAACCGGCTCCATTATCTGTATTTCTGGAGAAGTAGACTATATCCTTTCACAGCAATACCGGGTTGAAGTTTTTAATGGCAACCCTTTAATGACACAGGTAACTGGACTTGGCTGTAGTGCTACTGCGCTTATTGGTGCATTTCTAGGTGTTACAGACCAATATTTTGAAGCAGCTGTTGCCGGTGTATCCATTTTGAGCTTAGCAGGAGAACTCGCTGCCCAAACAGCAGCTGGCCCGGGCACCCTGCAATTGAATCTCTACGATGAACTCTATCAGCTCAATGCAGAACGTCTAAAATCAAAGCTCAAGATCAAACGCTATGCGCATTAATCCGCTTTTTCCCTACCCTTTATATTTGGTGATTTCTGAGCGGGATTGTTATCCTCAAAATTGGCTCCATGTTGCCGAAGAAGCCATTATTGGTGGAGTCGATCTTATACAATTGCGCGAAAAAGCTGACGATCCGGCCACATTTTTGGATAAAGCCATCCGTTTAAAAAAACTGACCGATCATTATGGTATTCCGCTCGTGATCAATGATGCCGTAGCAATCGCTGCCCAAATCGAGGCATGGGGAATACATGTGGGTCAAAATGATTTGCAGCCGCTCGCTATTCGCGAAAAATATGGTGATAAAATAACTATAGGCTGGTCCATAGAAGACATGCAACAACTGGAAAGTCAACAAATGTACGCCGTCGACCACCTTGGTGTAAGCCCCATTTTTTCTACGAAAACAAAAGTAGATACGGTTACTGAATGGGGAATTACGGGTTTAAAACAACTTCGGAAGAGGACGGAAAAACCATTGATCGCTATCGGAAGGATGAATTTACAAACAGCAGAAGAGACCTGGAACGCAGGTGCAGACTCCATTGCAGTTGTTTCGGCCATATGCCAAAGTCAAGATCCCAGAGCTGCCAGTGCACAACTAAAAGAACTATTCAAATGACAAAAGATAAAAAATACCGCGTCCCTACCGTACTCAGCATTGCGGGGTTCGATGGTAGCGGTGGTGCAGGTATACAAGCAGATACCAAAACCATATCTGCATTAGGATGTTATGCCATGAATGTCTTAACTGCCCTACCCATACAGAATACACAAGGCGTAAGAAATATTTATGAAATTCCTACAGCAGCCGTCCAGGACCAATTAGATGCTATTTTTGACGACATCTATCCCGATGCAATCAAAATAGGGATGGTACACAATATTGAACTTGTGGAGCTTATTAGCGCCTATTTAAGAGAATATAAAGGGCCAATCGTATTTGATCCAGTCATGGTCTCGACCAGCGGGCACAAGCTTATTCACGATGATACAATTCAGGCCTGCATGGAACTTCTTTTTCCTTTGGCAACGTTAATTACTCCCAATTTAGATGAAGTAAGTGTCTTAGTAGACGAAGTTATTGACAATGTCGAGAAGATGAAAAAAGCGGGAAATGCCTTGTTGGCCAAGGGGTGTCAATCCGTACTGATTAAAGGCGGGCATCTCCAGAGTCAAGAATTAACATCCCTGTTGTTCCGGCACAAGAATCCAGCAATTGAATTCAAATCACAAAAAATTAACAGCAAAAATACACATGGTTCAGGTTGTTCGCTTTCTTCAGCAATTGCGAGCCATTTGGCACAAGGCATTGGTCTCGATAGCGCAGTAGACTTCGCATTAGCCTATATACACGCAGCAATAGCTGGTAGCAAAGATCTCGTCATTGGCAAAGGAAATGGGCCATTAAATCATTTCCACAATCCGATTAAACTTATTCAATATGAACTGGACTGATCATGCCTGGGAATCCATAACAGCTATTTATTCTGATATACTTACTATGCCGTTTATTGTTCAGCTTAGTGATGGCAGTCTTCCTCTGGATAAATTTCAATTTTACATGCAGCAGGATGCTTTCTATTTAGAAGAATTTGGCCGTGTGCTCGCCTTTATAGGTGCAAAAAGTGCGGATAACCAACAAGCATTGGACTACTTCGAATTTGGTCGCAATGCGCTTCTTGTTGAACGGGCATTACACGAAAATTACTTTCGGGAATTTGGTTTAAGTCCTGCCGACAAGAGCAACAAAATCGAACCAACCTGCCATCATTATGTCCATTTTCTTAAAAGCGTAGCCGCTTTCGAGAGCGTTGAGGTCGCTATGGCGGCAACACTCCCCTGTTTTTGGATTTATAAAGAGGTCGGCGACCATATTGTAGCCACGGCAAATACACAGGGGAATCCCTATTCCAAATGGATAGAAACCTATAGCGGTGAGGATTTTGCACAGGGCGTTATCAAAGCGAAAAACTACGTTGACAAAATTACAGCAGAAACTACTGCAACAAAACGGGAGAAGATGCGACAAGTATTTATAACAGCTTCCCAATTAGAGTATCAGTTCTGGTTAGCAGCTTACGAACGAAGGGTATGGTAAACAAACGCAAACTGTCCGATACCGAACAGTTGATGTTCAAAAATGAGCATTAACGAAAATAGCACTCAGGAACAAAACTAGTGTTAATCAGTATTTTAAACGGATTAAAAGTTTTGGCATTACTATTATACTCTAGGTGGCAGTTAACAATAGAGCGTGTGCACAAGTGCATAAGCACATAAGAAACGATAAAAGGGAAATTAAAATGAAACTTTCAGTAACAATAAATTTAAACTAATAACAAAAAAATAATGAAAAGAATCTTAACCATTGCCTTTATTTCATTTTTATATGTAGCTCAGGCACAAGAACGCGAAACACGCAAGATCACTGCTCCAGATGGTATTTCATCGGCAACTTCATTACGTGTAGATTATATCCACTCTAATCGCAACGAGGTTGTTGTTGAAGCAGATAATCCTGAGCATTTATCCCTTATCGAAACGACTGTAAAAAACGGTACACTCTATGTACAGTATAAAAGAAACAGTTCTGTCAGAAATGCGAGAAACAATCGCGTAATTGTTTACTCAAGCAAGATACCAACACGTTTTTCGGCATCATCCAGCAGTTCGATCTATACGGATGAAACGATTAAGGCAAACAAAATTTCTGTAGACGTATCCTCTTCCGCAAAAATATCCCTTAAAAAATTAATTGCGGATGATATAAATCTTTCAACGAGCTCTTCAAGTAAGTTAACGACAGAAGTCAGCAGTAAAAACTTGCAAGTAGCGGCAAGCAGTTCGTCTAAGCAGGAAATTGCGGGTAGCGCTTCAAATTTAGATCTGAACACCAACTCCTCAGCATCGGTTGATATGAGCCGTTTCACGACAACAAATGCGCAAATACAAGCCAATTCGTCTGCCAATGTAACGCTTAGCGTGAAGGAAAACTTACAGGGAAATGTCTCTACGTCGGCAAGAATTGCGTTAAAAAATCAGCCAAAAAATGTCCAGGTTGACAAATCAACAAGTGGCAGAGTAGTATTATAATTTTTAGTGTGGTCTTTAAAAAGACTGTTTATTTATGTTTAATGTTTAGTTAGCTTAAAGGTGATACATACCCCAGTATCACCTTTGCTTTTTTAACCGATTATCTTTCTCTATCCTACTCAACTTCAACGGCCTCCTGTCATCAAAAGCAATTCTTTACATGGAGTCCAGATTCTAGTAATCGGGGATTCCTGGCATTTTCGTATCTTGAAAGTGTAAAATCATAAACTTCAAAAGGATGGATAACTTTCTAGCGAGCTGCTTAAAAAAAATTCAATATTATAAATCACTGGGTGATAAAACATTTGATCAATTAAGTACTGAACAACTATTTTGGCAGCCAAATGATTCGAGCAACAGCATTGCACTGCTTGTGAAACATTTAAGCGGAAATATGCTTTCACGTTGGACCGATTTTCTCAGCACGGACGGAGAAAAAGATAATAGAAACCGGGATCTGGAATTTGAGAATACCTGGACAAACCGCGAGGAGCTTCTTGATCATTGGGATGCCGGATGGAATTGTCTGTTTCAAGCCATTGAGTCTCTCGTAGAAGGAGATCTAGAAAAAGTTATCTTTATACGCAATGAAGAGCATACTGTCATGGAGGCTATTTTGCGGCAGATTGCACATTACCCCTATCATATCGGGCAGATTGTTTATATCGGAAAAATATGTATCGATGAAAAATGGTCCTCCTTATCTATACCCAAAGGCGCTTCTGCATCCTATAATAAGGAGAAATTCAACAGGGAAAAATAGCGGGTAAATCTCTGCCGATTTTTTAAAGGTAGGCAAGTAGAACATGCATTACAAGGGCAGTACACTCCATTTAACACATTAATTCATTGTATAAGCACAGGTAGTTTTAACACATTTTTCGCAAACTTTTAAGTATATTTGTCATACATACAACTATTTCTTTTATATGATTTCGTTGTTAAGTACGTTGTTTTAAGACTATGAAAAATTCGATTAAGATCATCAACAATTACGAGTACAAAAAACTATTTCTACCTGATGTTTCGGAGCATAATCTGTTCAACGAAAATAAAATTCAAGTCTATCGAATTGAAAGCTACCTTCGCAGTATCCTGATGCCCGTCATCCCCTACCGTACAACCTTTAATTTTCTCATTTTTGTTACGAAAGGCACATTGACACAGCATCTGGAGAGTGCCTCTTATACACTGACCGAAAACCAGGTCATTAACATCAAACAAGGTAATATTACGGCTACGCTGGCAATCTCCGATGATGTAGAAGGTTTTTTTGTGGTCTATGAAAATGAAATTGTAACTGATATTGAGCTTGGTATAAACGATATTAAATTTTTCAATTCCCATCCTTTTACCACACTTAAACCCCATGTAGCGCATTGGATTCAGCAAATGTTGATGTTATTGGAAGAAGAACTTTTTACCGAGGGGCGCGTAATGGAAGTCTGCATCTCCATGATGCAGTGTATCCTTTTGAAGGTGATAAAATCGGATATTGAGACAAAAGCCCCGATGAGCAGGCAGTTAGATATTGCGTTCCGTTTTCGCGAATACGTCCAAAAGTTCCATATCGATCATAAAAACGTCTTATTTTACGCTAATTTATTGCATATTTCAGAAAACTACCTCAATAAATGTGTTAAAGAAGCGACAAATAAACCACCGAAGCAATGGATTAGCGAAATAAGTATTTTACATAGCCAGATTCTCCTGCAGGATGCTACGAGAGATATTGCTGGTATAGCCTTTGAATTGAAATTTCAATCGCCCTCGTATTTCACTAGGCTGTTCAAAAAAATCACTGGGTACTCACCCAGTGACTATAGAAAACATAAGTTTATGGCGGGCTAATGTTTTCGTTTATTGTAAGGTAAATTCCAGATTAAATCTACGGCCAAATAATGAACGCCAAAATCTACTTTGTCATAGCCTTTAATTAAGTCGTTCATATACCCCAGATCCAATCGCAAAGGTGTCTTTGGAATATCTGTCATGTAATAGAAACCAAGACGGGTCTCTTTATAGCCAAAGCTTGACCAGGCACTAACAGGTTCGTAGAGTTTACTTATTGCAAAAAGTCCCTCTGCGCTCAAAGCCAATTCTTGTTTATTTTTAGCCGAAATTTTAAAATTTAGCTGCGACTTCAAGCGGGTCCTAAACTGAAAATTCTCTTCTGTTTTCTGAAAATCAGCTGTAAAGAACTTTCGAAACTCTTGCCTTAAGGTATTTTTCCATTTCAAGCGATCATTAAGAGTAAATGTATATGCATATCGTCCATATAACCTAAACTCTTGCTCGACCCCTTCATTATGGTAGGGTGCCGCCTCATCATAAACGTTTTGGCGACGATAGCTCAATGCATAGCTATATTGTTGATTCTTGGCAAACTTATGATAGACTTCATGATTTAGCACCCAAATGGCCTGCTTATGAAATGGATTTGAATCGTCGGGCGTACTTTTGGTTCCCAGACCGATGTAGGTTAGTGCCTCTTTGGTTCCCGCACTATCCAGTTTCCGGCGTAAGCCCAGAACGGACCAAGATGCGGTCCTTGCTTTTCCTAATCCAGGCGGACTGACTTGCGCGTAGACCGTATTTACATGAATTCCCAATAAGAGCATTATTGGGAATAGTTTTATTAAACGAAATTTAAACATACATAAAATTTTAGTTCACAAAAAGGACTAGGAAGTCCCTTCGACTGATGAAAATTTATTCACCAACCATTTATCCACAAGTTTGACCGGTTGCATTGCCCACATCGCAAAAACAAATGGGAAAGTCAATGTCGTCCACCCGTTGTGAATCAAAAAATGATCAAAATAGGTGGCAATAATAACTGCGATCAGCACATAGACACCGTCACGAACACGTGGGCCGCTCAGAGCTATTCCAACCAAGACCGCATTGAAGCTAAAAATGCCATTATTGGTCATATCTGCAGATTCATGGCCATGATGCGAAATATAAACACTGATGATAACAGCAGCGAAACCGTAAAGTGCTCCCATGGGATTGCTCAGGAAAACCCCAATGAAAAAGATCAATCCAGCAATTAAACTACCCTGAAAAATAACCTGACCAAAGGCATGGCCTTCAATTAAGAAATCATCCATTTCTTGAATATCAACAAAATGCTCGGGTACCGTCCGTAATGCCAATTCTGGAATACTCAACACATACAATGCGATCCAGGTAATTAAGATAAATGGAAATGTAAATACCGGCAGATTCTTCTTTAATGCAAAACCCATCAATATGGTGGTCAACGCAGATCCGACGATTAAAGCTCCCCATACCCAGACGTTTGTCTGAAAATAGAAAACCAAAGCTATACCATAAAGCGTAGCATTAAATCCGAAGAGTCCATCATTGATATGATCCTCATCAAATTTCATCAACTTGGCAGTCAATACCCCAACGATATTGGCGAGGATTCCCGCAAAGCCCATGAGTGCCGAATCATAAATAATGGCGCCTATAAATAAAATACCCGTCCAAATGTTACCCTGTAACATAATTTGCCCAAATCCTTTAAAAAAAGCTTTTACGAAAGCTAGGATGTTATTTTTCATTGGAATATAATTAGTTGTTATTCAAAAATATGTTGTCCCATAATGCGCTTTGCATTTCTTTAAAAAGAAGATAAAGCTGTTCGGCACCGTAACCTAAAACGCGAACCATAAAACCGTCGTGTTGCAATTCACTAATACCAAACGCAACGTCTTTGGTTTCCCCGTATTGTTCATGGAAAGTCTCGATCCAGTCGCTCGGATTCAAGCCGGCACTGTTGAGATAGATCAAGGTTCCCTGATGCGTATAACCTTCCAAAATGCCCAAACCTTGTATGGGCATACGATCTGGCTGTAACAATACATTATCTTTTACAACGAGTCTGCCATTGACATAACATTCGGTCAAATTCTGGAAGTGATTGTACATAAATTCCTCACCGGACATTTTCCGCCCACAGGTCACGATTTCACTCAGCAATAAGTGACAATTAGAGGCAAGATGCACAATGTTATGACTCAAAAAATGAGACGAATGCTGCGGTACTACAGGATGGGGTACATAAGAAAAAACCGCATTTTCGCCTACATTCACTTCCATAGTTTGGGACGAATGCCCTTTCATATGGAATAGGCGCTGATAAGCCTGTGTCTGCAATTGCAACTTAGATCCGGGAGCAATATCCACTTGAATACGGTGGTCATCACCGTCGAGTAAGCCTGGGGATGAGCTCATGATCATCAAGTACGCGGCATTGTCTTTTTGATATTGTCCAACAGGAACGATACGAAACGGCTGTGTCGCATATGCATCTTTTAAAAAGGATTTTCCTTCGCGATGTGCTATTTTAATATCTAAAGAACAAATCATAATTAACGTAGTAAATTAGGTTCCTCAATATCTTGAAGGAGTGCGTATTTTTTAATCCAGCCCACGATCTCTTCCAAACCATCGCCAGTTTTCAGATTTGAAAACAAGAATGGAGAACCTTTACGCATTTTACGTGCATCATGCTCCATTACTTCTAAGCTTGCACCTACATAGGGTGCCAAATCTTTCTTATTGATCAATAAAAGATCAGATCTTGTAATTGCTGGACCACCTTTACGAGGCATTTTTTCACCTTCGGCAACATCAATTACGAAAATGGTAATATCGGCGAGATCAGGGCTATAGGTAGAAGTTAGGTTATCACCACCACTTTCAATCAAAATCAACTCCAAATCCGGGAAGCGGCTTGCTAGTTCTTCTACAGCTTCCAGATTCATACTCGCATCTTCCCGTATCGCCGTATGCGGGCAACCGCCGGTTTCTACGCCGATAATTCGTTCACGGGGAAGCAAACTATTTTTGGCCATATATTCCGCATCTTCCTTGGTATAAATGTCATTCGTAATTACGGCAAGATCAATTTCATTCATCAAACGTCTGCTCAATCTTTCCAATAATGCTGTTTTACCAGATCCTACTGGACCACCAACCCCTATTTTAACATATTTTCTATTTTCCATTTTAATTGTTTTTTAAGAAATATAAACTCTAGAATATAATCGTTCGTGTTGCATGCAACGGATATCAAATCCAATGTTGCATAAGCCCACTAAATTCCGTTCAACTGTTAAAGTCTCTTTACAGAGATCAAGTATATCATCATGTAAACCAAAAAGTATATCTTGGCCATCCAATTGACCTAACGGCACAAGTTTTACAGCATTGGTCACCATCGTAATAGCGGCATTATAATAAAAGCCGTGTAACGCTTCTTCCAAAGGAATTTCTAAAAGTGACGCCAGCATGCCATACATCAAACAGTAATGACTATCTACTTCCTTCTTTTGGATTAATTCACCCCAGGACAGCATAAAATCCTGCTGTTGATACCGACTGAATATTTTATAAATACGTACGCCCAGTTTTTTACTGGCATCGCGAATTTCTCTTGGGCTTTTTAATGCTGTACATTCTTGATCTAGGGCGATCAATGCATCCATGTCCTGCGAAGAAGTTGCTTCATAGGCCAATTTCATCAAAGCAGCATCATTGTACTTCAAATTATACCAGAGGTTATGACGCACATAGTTGTCCGCCGTAACCTTATCACAGACCAAGCCCTGTTGTACATAGGTCTCCAGTCCATTTGAATGGGTAAACCCACCAATTGGCAATGTTGGATCTGCTAGATGGAGTAACTTGCCTAGAAATGTAGTTTTCATTGACATTATTTTTTTATTATAAGTATATATCTTCAAGGACCAACCCGCCCCTCGTGTAATCTTCTCTACCATTGGATATTAAAGCTGTACCAAGTTTTTCCTTTTATGAAAAGAAAGTACTGCTGTAATCCTTTTTTATCTGAACCTTCCCTTTTTCCTGATTCCTATTTTTTACATTATAGGATCAATGAGCTAGCTACGCTCGGTTATCGAGCAGAACGAAACTTCAGTCTCCCTTCATAGCTGTTGGCGCTTGCGAATTCATGAAGGCTTTGTCGTTGATCAAAAGCGGGATATTTTTAGTCGAAGACTTTATCTTCTGATGATGTTTCGGATCAACATTTGCATTGAGCTGATGTAAAAGTTGACGCTCGCAACGCTGTGGGTCAAATCCTTGTTTAGTTAGCCATTCGTACATTGACCGTTCATAAGGCATAAGCAATTCATTTGCCTCCACAAATAGAGGCAAATGTTTGTTTCCAATTTCGCTGCTTACAAAAGCAGTTCGCAGGAAATCAATTGCCATGACACGGATGACTTCACAAGGTTTGATCGTTACCACAACAATTTTCTCCTCATCTTCGTACAAGATATCACCATCCTGCAAGCTGGATGTATTACCCAACAATTTGACGGCAATATCCATTCCCTCCGCTGTACGTAAACGTTGAATACGTTTGGTCGACTCATACCATTCAATAGCAAGCGAATCCAGACGCTTAGTGATCTGCTCACCATGAATATTCCTTGTGATTTCCGTGATTATCATTTTTTAATTCTTAACAAATAGATTTTTAGACAAGCCCAAACCTACAGTTGATCCGTTGATTCCTGTAATAACTTCGTGATCATTGGGAATAGCAGCATCTTTACTATTTCTCTTTTTATAAGACAATTCTGCCACTTTAGCTTTTAATGCCCAACCTTTTCCCAAGGCGATACCCACAAGCGGGTACACTCTGAATAGATAGCCATTGTATTTACCATCGACCATAGTACCTCCGGTAGCGACATGTTGATCGCCCCACAAATAATGCACATCAACCTGACCAATTAACATGAAATGCTCACTCAGAGGCCAAGTATTACTATAGAAAGGTCCTATTTCATGCGAATGATCCGTGAAATCCAGTGCTTTATCCTTAGCAGAATTGAATCCATAGTTTAGCCCCGCATTCATGTTGTCGGTGAAAAAATAGGCAGCACCCACCGGAGCGGCACTAAATTGATGCCCCGCTGTTGTTTCGTGGTAATTCAGTGACCCATAAACCATGATACCTCCCTTTTGCGCATAGACAGATTGTATGGTAAAGCACGCCATTGCTATACAACAGCCTAAAAATATCTTCAAATTTTTCATTAGCGTAAATCGTATTTTAACTTAATGAAACATCATGAGCAGTCATTATTCCCTCTCTTATGCGCTTTTGATAAGCCCATGATGATTTCATCAACATATTGTTTTTCATAGTTTATGGCGTGATATAGGATCACGCCATAAAAAAGTAGTTATAGGGTTAAAACAAGAAGTATCGTTGTCCCAACGAAACTGTATCAACAGGTTTTGATCGCAAGATCTCACCGTCAAGACTTACCTCATAATTCTCTGGATTAACGATAATTTCAGGTGTAGCGTCATTGTGGATCATATCTTTTTTTGAGATATTCCGACAATTTTCTACAGCAAGTAAGGTTCTTTCCAATTTATATTCTTCCTTAATTCCCTTTTCCAATGAAATTTTAGAGACAAAGTCAAAACAAGTTTGGTGAACAGCTTTACCTAAACCACCGAACATTGTTCTTAAGATGATTGGCTGTGGTGTAGGAATAGAAGCATTTGCATCCCCCATTTTTGAAGCGATAATCATCCCGCCTTTAATAATCATTTCTGGTTTTGCGCCAAATAAAGCTGGGCGCCAGATTACCATATCGGCAATTTTACCAGGCTCAATTGAACCAACGTATTTAGAAATACCGTGCGCGATAGCTGGATTGATGGTATATTTCGCTACATAGCGGCGTGCACGGAAATTATCGTTGTCCTTACCTTCATCTTCAGCCAAGGGACCTACTTGTTTCTTCATCTTGTCTGCAGTCTGCCATGTACGTGTGATTACTTCACCTACACGTCCCATTGCCTGCGAATCCGAGCTCATGATACTGAATACACCGCGATCTTGTAATACATCCTCAGCAGCAATCGTTTCTGGACGGATACGAGAGTCAGCAAAAGCTACGTCTTCCGGAATTTCTTTACTCAAGTGGTGACAAACCATCAGCATATCCAAATGCTCGTCAATCGTATTTTTTGTAAATGGACGTGTTGGATTTGTCGATGCTGGCAAAACATTTGGATACATCGCCGATTTGATGATATCTGGAGCGTGACCACCACCAGCACCCTCTGTATGGAATGTATGGATGACACGTCCATTGATAGCTTGGATCGTATCTTCTAAGAAACCCGCTTCGTTCAGCGTATCTGTATGGATGGCAACCTGCACATCATATTGATCAGCGACTGTCAACGCTCTGTCGATTGTTGCTGGAGTAGCACCCCAATCTTCGTGGATTTTAACGCCTAGCGCACCTGCTTCAATTTGTTCCACAATAGGTTGTTCCGTACCTACGTTTCCTTTACCAAAGAAACCGAAGTTCATTGGAAGGTCTTCAACAGCTTGCAACATGCGCCGTAAATTCCATTTACCCGGTGTTACTGTAGTTGCATTTGTTCCATCCGCTGGACCTGTACCACCACCAATCATTGTTGTAACACCGCTATACAAGGCCGTTTCAACTTGTGTTGGGCTGATATAGTGAATATGGGTATCAATACCACCTGGAGTTAAGATATATCCCGATCCACCATGTACCTCAGTAGAAGCACCGATAATCATATTTGGTGTAATATTGTCCATTGTATCCGGATTTCCAGCACGACCAACACCAACAATTTTACCATCCTTAATACCAATATCACCTTTCACGATACCCCAGTGGTCAATGACGATAGCATCAGTGATCACCATATCCAATGTACCTTCATCACGTGTATGAACTGAAGATTGGCACATCCCGTCACGGACAGTCTTACCACCACCAAATTTGGCTTCATCGCCGTAGTAAGCGTAGTCTTTTTCGACTTCAATAATGATATCTGTATCTCCTAAACGGATTTTATCTCCACTTGTAGGGCCAAAGATGGCGCTATAATTTAATTTGCTAACTTTTAAACTCATGATACTTTGTTTTTAAAGCCTTGTTCTTTTACTTTTTTCATTGCATTTGCTTTCGCAACTTCGGTTTCGGTATCTCCATTTGCCAAATCATTGTGGCCATAGATCCTTCTTGCACCTGCATACGGAACCAATTCGACGTCTTTTGATTCACCTGGCTCAAAACGAATTGCTGTACTGGCGATAATATTCAACCGTTTGCCAAATGCTTTTTCACGATCAAACTCCATCATTTTGTTCACCTCAAAGAAATGAAAATGTGAACCTACCTGAATTGGTCTATCACCTGTATTTGTCACAGTGATAGTTGTAACTTCTCTACCTTCATTGCAGATCACATAGCCATCTGCAATAAAAAATTCTCCTGGGATCATAGATTATATTTTTAACAATTAGCGAATCGGGTTATGAACAGTAACCAGTTTTGTACCATCTGGAAATGTAGCTTCAATCTGTACATCATGAATCATTTCAGGGACACCTTCCATGACATCTTCACGTGTCAACAACGTTGCACCATACTGCATTAAATCAGCAACAGTACGTCCGTCACGAGCAGCTTCCAAAAGTTCACTACTGATCAATGCAATAGACTCCGGATAGTTTAATTTAAGTCCTCTAGCTTTACGTTTTTTCGCTAGTTCGCCGGCAAGATGAAGCAATAGCTTCTCTGTCTCTCTAGGTAATAAATGCATATAAATATTATTTAAATTGTTGTTATTTGAACTAAAACAAGTCACGGTGAGTACAGGTCACGACAAGGCCATACGACTTAAAAAAATCGTTCAAAATCGTGATAAATAGGACAGATTATACCCCTACGCAACGCAAGGTCTGTCTTTTCTCAACCGTTGTAAGAAATGGAAATTTTTACCCCAGAAACGGGATCTTTAAACTTTGGAAAAGAATATATTTTGGCGGAAGGATCAATCGATCCATATAAGGCCTTCTGTTATTCTGAATTTTGAGACGTACAGGATAACAGAATACAAAAAGACAAATTGAAAGCACTCCCCAATAGAGCAGCTTGCTCCATTCATCTTTGAGGTCCATCTGTTCGGTGATATCATAGACATCATGATCTTTAACCGCAGCGACCAAATTTTCCCGTTCGGAATTTCCTGAACCTTTTTCTACATGAGCATGGAAAGCCGCTAGGCTTATCCGGAAAACGGGTACATTTTGGACAGTAGAATGCGTCGGTATAGCTATTCCTTTCATGAGCAGGGAGCTCAAAAGAAAAACTAAAAAGACTAAACTATACCTCATTCTTGTGTTCACAATTCTATTATTTGTTGTTCAAATTTACAACCAAAGCGGGCTACTTGACTAGCACAAATCTTGAATTAAATAGTCCAAATTTGTTGAAAAAGCCCGCTTTGGAGATTTTAGATCAATCTTTCGAATTTAAAAAGAGTAACCAACTGATACCATGATATTTCTCGGCGCACCAGCAAAGGCTCTCGTGTAGTCAAAACCACCTAAAAAGTAATATTTATCGAATACATTGTTCAGGTTTACTGCCATTTTCATAGCACCAATGTGGTAATAGGCCGCTGCATTAACAGTTGTATAAGATGGCCATTGTCCCCAGAGTGCATTTCCATCGCTATCCTTTCCGATGCTGTTGTCCATCCGCTTACGGTCTACATAATAAACACCGGCACCAAAACCTAAGCCTTTTAAGGTACTATTTGAAAACACATATTTTAACCAGGCACTCGCCATATTTTTGGGTGCTCCTGGCAGAGACTGTCCTATTTCAGAAGGAACCGAGGATGATTTCACCTCCGTATCATTATAGGTATAATTGGCCATAATCTGGAACTCCCGTGTCAACTGCCCACGCACATCGAGTTCAACACCCTGCGATAGCGCTTTGCCAGATTGTCTATACTCCGGCAGCCCTGAATCATTGATAGCCCCTGTGGCAATGAGCATATTCCGTCGTTCAATTCGGAATAAGGATAGATCAACTTGCAATTGTTCCTTAAAGAAACCCGTCTTTACCCCGGTTTCCACCTGGAAACTCCGCTCGGCATCAAAGGGTTTATCGGCACCATAATCTTTATAGTTCTGAATAAAATTGGCGCCTACAGGCACAAACCCCTGTGAATAACTTGCAAAATAGTTAATCTGTTTATTGATTCCATAGGTTACACCAAAACGAGGTAATAAGGCATTTTGTGTCGCATGAAACCGATTTTGTCCATCAAGTGTTTCAGAAGAATAGTGTTCATGACGTAGACCTACAATAAGTTTCAGTCGGTCGTCAATGCTGATTTGATCCTGTATATATTTACCCGTTGTTTTATAAGGGCTCAAAAAAGGATAAGCGACTCCCGTACGCCATACATAATTCGTCAGATCATGAGTCGTATAAGTGGGATTGTTCAAATCAAAAGTCAAAGGAACAACCTTGCCATCTACAGTTTGCTGCCTAGCCTCCCGCAATTGGTTTTCTTTGTCGCCCCGATATTGGGCAAAATCAATCCCAGCAACCAAATGATGATCAACTCTATCACCCAAAAGATCCCACTTGACGTAACCGACAACATTATCGGTATAATCACGCCCATGGCGATCAAAAAAGCGCATATTCATAATGGTATTATGTGGTGCATCAGCAAACGTGTTCATTGTCCGGTGTTCATTGACATCTTCCTGATAGATGGATTTCATGTAGCTCAGATTCAAACTAACATGTTCTGCCAGACGCTGAGACAAACGAGCGCTTAATGAAAAAGTCTTGGAATTATAAAAATCGGAAGGCTGGCTCAACGTAAATGATCTTGGCAACGCATAAAAGTTATTTTCTTTAATACCCATTCCCCGATCAAGATAACCGTTGAACTGATTATAGACCATGTCAATATCGACCACCGTGCCATCAGCCGGTTTGAAGGTGAAGGAAGGAGCGATCATCATTCGTTTCTGACGATTTACGTCACGGAAAGTCTTCGTATCTTCATAACCTGCGTTAAAACGATATAAAATACGCTTGGCACTATCCAATGGTCCACCGAGATCTACAGTAGTTCGCATCGTTTCAAAACTACCGCCGGCAAAATTCACATGCCCCTTAAAATCTTCCAAAGGCTTCTTTGTCGTCATATTAATTGTACCACCCGGCACAATATCCCCAAACAAAGATGCCCCAGGCCCTTTCAAAACCTCGATATTTTCAAGATTGATCGTTAATGGTGAATTATAATAACTGTTACCATAACCATAGCCCGAGCGTAAACCATTGACAAGTCGAACACCCGTTTCGTAACCACTTTTGAAACCGCGGATAACAACATCATCATAGGAAGATGCTTCTGTCACACCAGCCAGGTCCTGTACTAGCGCTCCAGTAGTAAAAGCCTGTTTATCTTCGATAAATTCCTTACTGAGTACAGCGACCGATTGCGGTAGATCCTTTAATTTTCCTGCAAATTTACCCCCCAGCTCCATATTATTTGTCAGATATGAATTGTTGCGTCTACCCGTAACTAATACTTCATCCAATGTATTATCACCGGCTACCATAAGCAATCGAACTCCTTTTTTTGCATTCCAGTTGGCCGTGTTCAAATCCAGCAATACAGGCTTATACCCGATTGCAGCTGCACGTAACTGTACAGGAAATGAAGTTATTCCGGTAAAACTAAATTCGCCCTGAGCATTAGAACTTGTCTGTTGTTGTCGATCTGCCAGGGTTAATGTGACCCCTGAGATGGGATTACCGTTTTCATCCTGGATCTTACCAAATAGTGCCACACCTTGTTGTGCATACACCGCTCCCGGTACGGAAGCACTTGTCAATAAAGCGAAAGCGAGCGCTTTCATTACGTTGTTCATTCGAATAAATTATATATTTTTTGGCTTACCCACTGTTGGGTTTAAGCAATACGATCAACGAATAATTCCATGTGTATCGTTGGAAAATTCGATTCATTACAAAAGTCTTTCAATTGAAATCCCTGTTTACCCCAAAACTCATAGGCTCCAGTCAGGAATGGGTGGGTATGTAAATAAAGCCTTTCAATACTTTTCTCCTTAGCTACAGCGACCAAGCCCTTGAATAAGGCCGTTCCCAAACCTGACCTACGGTAACTCGGGTCCACAAAAAGCCGAGCAACTTCCACCGTTTTCCTTCTATCAATATCCAAATGCGGGAAACGGTAGTCATAAGCCAGCATGCCAACGACGCCAATCAGTTTACCGTGCTGATCTTTTGCCTGCAAGAATGCACCAGCTTCAGCCTCAAGATACACGGCTGAAAATGCCAGTAGATCTTTAGGAAGTTTATGTGCATCCAACATCGGGAACAACTGTTTTCGAAATTCAATGACATAAGGTAATACGACATCAATATCTTCCTTTTCAACACGAGATATGCTGATATTTTTCAAATGGGGTTGCGTGGGAAAACATCGTTTGCTTATCAGTTGATTATTAATCAATATATTGCCGCTGTCTTTGATGGTATTCATATCGTTATAGCTATTTTTAAAATATTTGCACAGTAAACTTAGCATCTCACTTGCAAACCATGATTTTTCATAAAGGCACCTATTTAGGCGGCTTCGTCATGGCGTATTCATTTCAATTTTGGTTTCGGCGTTATGCGCTGAACTCCCAATGGTGTCAAATGTCCTATCTGCACCCAGCATCGGAACAAACATCCATTTCTTTTGATTTTCCAAACTGATCAAAGGAAGTTGATAGGTCTGTTCCAATAATTCCCGTACTTGCTCCTGCTCCAGACCGTGCAGATCCACGAGCCTATTGTCCTTCATCAGATAAAACTGATCACCAAAAAGGTACGCCATGTTGGGGTCGTGCATCACACATAACACGGTTGTCCCCTCTTTGACCAGCTCCTTGGCTGCCTGCAGAACCGCAATCTGATATTTCAGATCCAAATGATTGGTGGGTTCATCAAGCAATAATAAATCAGGTTGTTGTACCAACACGCGACAAAGTAATACCAATTGTCGCTCTCCTCCAGATAAAGAGGTATAGGGTTTGTCTTTTAAATGTGTGAGGTTAAATCTATCCAAGATCTGTTCAACTGCCTCGAAGTCTTCCTTATTTGGTGAAAAACGGGAAAATGAGGCTCGTCCCGTCAGAATAACATCAACAACGCTAAAAGGAAATGTGGTCTGATGGAACTGATTCAGAAAACCCAATTTCAATGAATTGGCCCGACTAACCTTCCAATCGCGACGCTCTGTTTCACCGATAAGAACTGATCCATTATATTTTTTTTCCAGCCCTGCAATAATATTAAACAAAGTCGATTTACCACTTCCATTTCGACCGAGAATAACAGAAAGCTTTCCTTCCGGAAATGACATGTTTACATCATTTAAAATGATATCCTTACCATAGGCAAAAGAAAGTTTTTTGATATGAATCGAATTATTCATGAATTCCAGTTGATTTCGTTACGGCGCATCAGGTAGATAAACAAGGGAGCACCAATAATCATCGTAAAAACACCGATCGGAATTTCAAATGGCATAACAGCCCTAGAAAAATCATCGATAAGTAATAAGAAAGTACCTCCAATACTGATATTTGCCCACACAATAATATTGTTATTGGGTCCAAAGATCATGCGGCTGATATGTGGTACAATTAATCCAAATAAACTAATTACACCTACAGCTGCCACCGCAGACGCTGTAATCATTGTTGCTACAGCAATGAAGACCAATTTCAATATTTTCGGGTTAACGCCAACAGCAATTGCTTCTTGATCACCAAGGGCGAGAAGATTCAGCTTCCAGCGCAAAAGGATCAGGATACCCAATCCTATTGTGATCGGCAGGAAAGCATGCTGTACTTTCGACCATGATGCTGTATGCAGATTCCCCATTGTCCATTGTACAATAGCTTGTAATTTATAGGGATCACTAATGTATTGTAAAAGGGTTAACATTGCTGTAAATACACCGGAAATAACCATTCCAGCCAACACCATCCCAATAATTGAGGTTTTCAAGCCGGCATTTGAAACAAAATAGGTCAAACCTACAGCACATACACCGAACAGAAATGCCGATAGATTGACTGACAATAAAGGGAACAACATGGCCAATGCGGCCCCAAAAGCAGATCCCGAAGAAATACCCAATGTAAAAGGATCAACGATTGGATTCCTAAAAATGGCCTGTAAAATTCCGCCGGAAGACGCTAAAGCAGCTCCGACCATAAAGGTCAACAGAATCCGTGGTAAACGTACCTGCCACAATATAGTATCCATGTTATCTTTCAATACAGCATTATGGTCTCCGATATAAATCCCCATTTCTAATCCAATGCGCTGACAGAGCTCGACAAAACCAATGTTCTGACTCGATCCTACAAGTAAGGAAAGCAATAAAACCAACAACGGTAAAACAACTAGCAAAAACAGCCTTTTTAATTGATGTATCATTGAAGTAGTCCAGCTTTACCGTATAGTTTTTCAAAAGCTATGGTCATATCCTGATCAAGCTGCTGTTTCGTATAATCCGAAAAACACCAATGCCGTACCTGCTTTGCAAACAGCATAAATTTTACCGTATGCGGATCGAATGGAAATGAAGGCGACATCACAAATACCTGTTTATTTTTCACAGCTGGCAAAGCTGCGAGTTCCTTTAGATTGTATACATCTGTCAATTTTGAATTCCAAAGAATAATGAGATCCGGATTCCATTTATAAATCGTTTCTGCACCGACATTTGGAGCTTCCATTTCCAGCGGACAGGCATTAGCTGCCCCAGAAAGACGAATCGCCATATCAATCAAACTACCGCGGCCGGATGTGGAAAGAACACGCCCTTTAGACCAGGCGTAATAAACCTTCTTTTGTTTTTGATCCTTAGGAACAGTCATTTTTTTGATCTCCGTTGAAACGAATTCAACAATCTCTTCAGCACGCTGTTTCTTGCCCAACAATGTTCCCATTCCAATCAGTTCATTAAAAATACTTTTTTCATCCTGCGAAGAAAAAGTAAACACCGGAATTCCCAGACTTTCTAATTGGGAAATATTATCCTGGTCTGTATTGAATGTCAGCACGAGATCAGGGTTCAGCCCTACAATGCTTTCTACATTATTGGCTTGTCCACCAAAAGTTGGCGTTGCGATTGATTTTTTTGCTATTCGAGGGTCTAATTTCGATAAAAAGGTGTAAGTATCTTCCATCTGATAAACCTGCTCGGGAATCCCAACAAGGCTATTTCCAGCACCCAACATATACACTTCATCAACAAGCGAAGGGAATAGTACAACCACACGCTTTGCCACATGCGCCAACACAACTTCCTTCCCTCTACTATCGACTGCTTTCACTTGACTGTTGAGCGTGCCGGATTGCCGATTTTGGCAGGCACTCAATATACCACAGCATATCAAAAGCAATACAATTATAACACGATTCACTTTCATTTAATTATCATTTATGACTTGCTCACTCAGGCCAGTATGCTCGTCTATTACCTTTACATCAGGGCTCTTCTTCGTTTTTGCCTGTTGACGAATTAAATCTTCAGACAGCAACAACGCCTCTTCCAACTGGATCGAAGGTCCATATTTTGCTAACACCTGTTCATATAGCCTCCCATCATAAGGCAAACGAAGGGATCCTTCCGATGCAATGTTGAATATTGGCAGATGTCTGTTTCCAATGAAATAACCGAAATCTGCAAGCTGCACCAAATCTGTTGGATTGAATCTTATTGTCAACGAGGGCTTGACAACCAAGATCGCTTGCAAAGTTTCCTGATGAAATAAAGCGTCGCCATGGTGCCATTCAGCTCCTTGCTCCAATTGCATAAGAATAGATTTTCCACCTGTAGTATGGCGTGTTAAACGTCTCTTATGGACTTCGTACCATTCAAGTTGCACTTGATCGACCTCAGTAGGGGCAAACGCATAGTTTGCTATGATTTTATCTATTGGAAGCGGCAGTTCATTCATTTTTGTAAATCTCTTTTATTCTCGCGTCATTCACAGACATAAGACTTTTCTCTACGCTGTTTATATCGCTCAAACATGGATATTCCTAAATCGAAAGACAGCATAACAATGAATATGGATCACTGTTATACTGACAATCACATTTATCGTCTATTATTTAGCTTCAAGTGCTTTATACTGTTCTTTTTTTGCATGAACTCTTTCTTTCAACCAATCACACCAGCTATCCAGTCCGTCTCCATTCAATGTACTGATTGTAATAACTTCCAAATTGGGGTTCACCTCGCGTGCATCTTTCGTTACCGCATCTACCGAGAAAGGTACATATGGTAATAAATCAGCTTTGGAAACCAACATCAATTCGCTTGTTAAAAACATACGCGGGTATTTTTTGGGTTTATCGTCACCTTCTGTGGTCGCTAATAAGGTCACGCGGTAATCTTCCCCCAAATCAAACGCTGATGGACACAATAAATTCCCGACGTTCTCAATAAACAACAGGTCTATTCCTTCTATATCGATATGATCTAGAGCTTGTAAGATCATTTGTGCCTCAATATGACACATTCCGCCAGTAACAATCTGCAATGCATTAATGCCTACCTCACGCATACGAACCGCATCACGTTCAGTTTCCGGATCACCTACCAAAACAGCGATATTCAAATCTTTTGCCAAACGTTTTCCCGTCTCTTGCATCAAAGTTGTTTTACCCGAACCCGGAGAAGAACACACGTTAATTACACAAACATCTTTCAGTCTATCGCGGATGGCTTTTGCGACAAAATCATTTGCCTTTAATAAATGTAGCGTTGTATTTTCACATTGAACCGAACCTACACGGTTACCTAAACTTTTAGGATTTGAAGTATTGTCTGACATGATAAACGATTTTTAGTCTTGTTTAAAAATTACTTTTGATATATAGAGTTCATTCCCTTGAACAATTCTACTAGAAGGTTGTCCGCAATCACAGACAAATCGATGAAAATGAACCGGGAAATTTTTCTGACAATGTTCACAATATGCAATGATATCGTTGACCACGACCTCCATTTCCATATCTTGGTATTGCGTATTTTCAGCAATAAAAGCATCAAATGCATTTTGGATCAATACAGGCTGGACGTTGGACAACAATCCTGCTGTAACTTGAATTTTTTGAATATCATCCACCCTAGCCTCATAATGCGAGGTCAAAGTATCAAAAATATCCTTTACTATACTTAGCTCGTGCATTGGTATATTTTAAGAAATAAATAAATTTAGAAAAGAAATGAAAGCTTTCTTTGCCTGTATGATGTGAAGAAAAGCGTATGCTTTAGCATGGAATTTTGATTTGCTCAAACAGCAAAAATCGAGCTATGGGTATAGGCTCTAGATCTAGGGTATGTTCATACCGATAATCTTTCTGTTGCGGGGATGGCAGTAGTTCATGCCAAAGCAAATCAACCGTAACCAACCAACGGTCCATCAACCAATCTTGTGCCACTTCCACGTCCATTTCGGCAACAAGGGATTGAAGCGATGGATGGAGCGAAGAAAATTGACTATGATCGTTTGAAAAATGGATGATGCGCAAATGGTCCGCATGTTTTGACGTATTTTTGGAGGATAAAAACTGGGATTCGATACTATCACTTTTCAGTACAAGACTGTTTGCATTTAAATTCTTAAATGACAACAACAGTACTGCAAATAGAAAAATAAAGTGCTTCCACATAGCTTTAACCTAACAAAGTATCAAAGATTCCTTTGAAACCAATACAAAGTTAATACCGATCAAAGAAGAAAAAGTAGCACAAATCTTGAATTTTATTTCACAAAATAGGAAACACCCAAAGAAAATTCCATAATTCTATATATATTAAATTAAAATTTGGTTAAAGTGAGATTAAAATGATATTAGAGGCAAAAATTGGGTATTTTCTGTCGCAGCTAAATACAAGATATTTTCTCATATAGCAAAATCGTAAGAAGCCAGCCTCGATATGAGACTGGCTTCTTGAAAGGCTTAATTTTTATTCATTAGCGATGCAAATCGAAGCGATCTAAGTCCATCACTTTAGTCCATGCCTTCACAAAATCTTGTACAAATTTATCTTTTGCATCGGCACTGCCATATATTTCGGCAACAGCTCTCAGTTCAGCGTTCGAGCCAAAAACAAGATCGGCCCGTCCGGCTTCCCATTTTTTAACACCAGATTTACGATCTGATCCTTCAAAAACTTCCCGATCCTGAGAAATAGCTTTCCAAGCTGTTCCCATATCCAATAGATTGACAAAAAAATCATTCGTCAGTTGCCCAGGACGATCTGTCATCACCCCTAATTGGGATCCATCAAAATTTGCTTGAAGAGCACGAAGTCCGCCGATTAATACCGTTAATTCTGGAACAGATAGCGTAAGCGATTGTGCTTTATCAATCAATAATGATTCCGTAGACACGGTATAAGCACCTTTGCGATAGTTTCTAAATCCATCAGCAATTGGCTCAAGATAGCCCATGGATTCCACATCCGTTTGCTCCTGTGTAGCATCCATACGCCCAGGATGGAACGGTACTTTGATATCATGACCTGCTGCACGAGCTGCCTGCTCTATCGCGGCAACACCGCCCAAGACAATTAAGTCTGCCAATGAGATCTTCTTTCCGCCCTGTTGTTTTCCATTAAAATCCTGCTGAATTTGCTCCAACGCGGTAAGCACTTTCTGCAATTGCGTTGGATTATTGACTTGCCAATAGCGTTGTGGAGCCAAGCGTATCCTGGCGCCATTTGCTCCGCCTCTCATATCTGATCCACGGAAAGTAGAAGCCGAAGCCCAAGCGGTCGTTACGAGCTCTGCAGTGCTGAGCCCCGCGTTCAATAGGGCAGATTTCAATGTAATAATGTCATCCGCATCGACCAAAACATGATCGACAGCAGGAATAGGATCTTGCCACAATAATTCTTCGGCAGGAACCTCGCCCCCCAAATAACGCTCTCTTGGTCCCAAATCACGGTGTGTTAATTTAAACCAGGCACGAGAAAATGCATCAGCAAAGGCATCTTGATCTTCGTAAAATTTACGCGAGATCTTTTCATAGATTGGGTCAAAACGCAACGATAAATCGGTCGTCAGCATCGTTGGTCGGCGCTTTTTATTCGGATCAAAAGGATCTGGAACATTCGAATCGGCCCCCTTGGCTACCCATTGATGCGCTCCCGCAGGACTCTTTGTTAACTCCCATTCATGTTCGAAGAGATTTTTAAAAAAAAGATTTGTCCATTCTGTTGGTTTCTGTGTCCAAATAACCTCCAAACCACTAGTGATCGCATCTGCTCCTACTCCACTGCCATATGTACTTTTCCAACCAAGCCCTTGTTGTTCTATGCCTGCTGCTTCAGGTTCTTTTCCGACATTGTCGGCAGGGCCTGCTCCGTGAGTTTTTCCAAAAGTATGCCCACCTGCAATCAAAGCGACAGTTTCCTCATCATCCATAGCCATCCGACCAAAAGTATCCCGTATATCTTTTGCAGCCGCTATAGGATCAGGATTTCCATCTGGTCCTTCAGGATTAACATAAATCAATCCCATCTGTACCGCTGCCAACGGTTTTTCAAGATTACGGGAGTGTTGCTTACCATCTGCATTATCATCGGCAGATAGTACACCGTGTGACTCCACTACGCCTTCTGAACCATGTGCATAACGAATATCACCGCCTAACCATGTTGTTTCAGAGCCCCAATATACGTCCAATTCTGGTTCAAAAGCATCCACCCGACCACCGGAATAACCAAAAGTCTTGAAGCCCATAGACTCCAAAGCGACATTACCGGTTAAGATCAATAAATCTGCCCAGGAGATATTTTTACCATATTTTTGTTTGATAGGCCACAACAGGCGACGAGCTTTATCTAAACTCACATTATCAGGCCAGCTATTCAAGGGTGCAAAACGTTGTTGCCCAGACCCAGCTCCGCCTCGACCATCACTTACCCGATAGGTACCGGCACTATGCCAAGCCATCCGGATGAATAATGGTCCATAATGACCAAAATCTGCCGGCCACCAATCCTGTGAATCGGTCATCAATGCATGCAAATCTTTTTTTACAGCTTCTAAATCCAACTGCTTAAATGCTTCTGCATAATCAAAGCCTTCGTCCATCGGATTTGACTTGCTCGCATGTTGTCTCAACAGATCTACACGAAGTCTATTTGGCCACCAATCCTGATTCTGAGTTCCCCCTCCCGCAACGGCGTTGCGCATAGTACCATTGTGAAATGGGCATTTGCTAATGTCTTTTTCGTTGTTGTCCATATGAAAAGAAAGTTTAGTTATATAATACCTTAAGTGATCAAATTGTTTGACTCCCACTTTCATAAAATTACACAAATGCGATCCCACTTGTACATCGAATGATTCGATACACTATAACCAAAATCTATATCCATAAAAGACAATTATACAAAATACTGAAAATCATCTTTTAATGAGACTCAAGAAAATAACGATTTTTGGTGTTGCTAAAACAAAAGCCATTCTTTTATTATTCTACAATTAGGTTGTATCAAAAAATATTGGCCATGAGTGAACTTTCTACATTTTTGGTGAGTGCATTTATAGGCGTGAGTCTGGCGGCAGCCACCGGCTTCCGGATTTTCATGCCCTTATTTTTATTGAGCCTTGGCTGCCGGTTGGAACTGTTCCAAGTTGGCAACGAATTGGCTTGGGCGGGCTCAACGCTTGTTTTAGTAGCAACAAGCGTAGCCATGATTTTAGAAATAGCGGGATACTACATTCCTTTTATTGACAATATATTGGACAGCCTATCCATCCCCTTAGCAACCATAGCAGGTACCTTACTTTTTGCCATACAGTTTACAGATATTTCACCGTTTGTCCGTTGGGCCATGGCAATTATAGCCGGTGGCGGTACTGCAGCAACCATCAGCACGGCCCTGGCAGGCACCCGAGCCGCCTCCTCTATCGGAACGGCAGGTTTTGGTAATTTTATGATTTCGACAATGGAAACCATCGGTTCTACTATTTTGACCATACTTGCCATATTTGTGCCCTTTATGGCCATTATAGTTGTTATAGGCTTGTTCTACTTCTTTTGGCGGTTTGGCAAAGAACAACTGAATAAAAAACTTAAAAGGTCCTGATCAAGAAAATCTACTGCACTGCATGGAGATTGGCGATAAATAATACGTAAAACAAAAAAGGACAGCAAAATTCGATGCTGTCCTTTTTCAAAATTAGCTCTTGCACTGATTAAGTTTGCGCACATAAGCAACCTTTACTTTGATGTGCGCCCAGATTATAGACTGGTCTTTACTAATCAATAACAACTTCCTGGGGACGTTTTACCTTCTCAAGATCCTTCGGAAGAATAACGGTCAATACACCATCCTCGAAACTCGCATGCACATTGTCAGTAAGTACTTGTTCATTCAACTGAAACTCACGTTCAAATGGCAGTCCTTCATGCTCTTTATAAATGTAGTCGATACCATTGTCCTGTGTGTTTTCTGTACAAGAAATCTTTAAAATCCCATCATTTATACTGACTTGGAATTGTTCTTTCTTGCGGCCAGCAGCAAAAAGCTGGACTTCATAAAATTCCGAGTTTTCTGCTATATTGGCAGGGACAAACTGTTGCCCTTCTGAACTGTGTTCACCTTCAAAAAAATGCTGTTGAAATTTTTCAAAGCGGTCCTTGAAATGCTGTCCACAAAATTTATTATGATTTGAATACCCTCTGCTGTAATTATCTCTTTTAAACATGTCTTTAATTTTTAATGTTGAATACTAAGTGTGAATTAATGATCGCCGGATTACATCCACAGTTGCGATTTTGTAAATATTAATAAACGGGAACTATTGTTGCTCTCTTCGAACGTTGTTGTCCCTTTAAAGGCACAATCGCTACAACTGTGTTATAGTGACGCTGAACATTCGGGTACACTGGAGCCTTATCCATTTTGAATGTATGCCTATCTCTCCTGCGCATTCTTGCTGCGGCAAAGCTTCCTATTCCAAACAGAACTGTTCCAAACAATAAGAGTTTAAAGATCGTCCCAATAATTAAGGTTGCTAATCCTGCTATTGCCGTAAGCACTATCAGGCGTGGCAATATAAATCGAAGTTTATTTTTCATTTGAATACATCTTTTTTAAGGTTTCCGTTAGCACACAGTTTCATCTGCTTAACATTGACCTTCATATTTTTTAATTAACTATTACTTTAGCCGACATCCATTCTGACAGATCATCGCGTTCTGCTATTTCCTTAGAATCAGGATACCGACATAAAAAAAGGCGCCTTTATAGAAGAAGACGCCCAACAACAGTTTTTACTTTAAAATTTTTATTCTTTTTTTAGAATCCACATCGTCCTCCAAAACGACGCTTCCATTCTTCCCGTAAACGCTCCCTTTCCTCATCGGAAAGATCCTCTCCTTTTTCCATCTGACGTGGAAAATCCTTTCGAAATCTTCCACCTCCCGGTTTACCAAATCCCCTGCCGAACAGGATTCTTGACAAAACAAAGAGTCCCAATGCCTGCCAATAGGTAATTGTTTTTAAATTGAAAATATCAACCATTAATGTATTCCATAAATATTGTAGTAAGGCTACCAACAAAAAAACACCAATGATAATAGCGACAAACATAAAAGCGAATTTACCCTTCCGCTGCCTTTTTATTCTTCCATTCATAGCTTAATTCTTTAAAATTTTAATTCTTCATACAAACTGCGCAACCGTACTCTCAGATGCTTCACTGCATACCCTTTTCGACTGATAATCGTCTTTAAATTCTCATTTTCCATGACTGCAATTTCTTGAAGTGTTTTGTCTTCCAGTTCATTGAGCATAAAAACCCGACGTTGCTTTTCAGGTAATTCGTCCAATGCTTTCATCAGTTCGTCCCAAAAAATATCCTTAAATAATTTTAGCTCCGGATTATTGGAGTCATCAGCCAAAAGAAACTGACGAATAGGAAATGAACTTTCGCTATCATCGCCGCCATCAATCAGATCATCAAGCGATTCACTTTTCTTTTTTCGATAACTATCGGTAATCTTATTCCGTGTGACAGCATAGAGCCATGCTCCTGCATTCTCCAATTCGTCCATATTGGTCAAACGGCTAAATTGATACCACACCTCCTGTAAGATATCTTCTGCATCCTCCGTTTTCTTTACTTTTCCCTTAACAAAACGTAGCAGCTGACTTCCATAAGTCTTAACGGTATCCGTAAATGATCTGGAATTTTTCTCTGCCATATGATTTTGGTATGCAATGTCCATAGCAACATAGACGAACTAGTCGAACTTTTACTTTAAATTATTTTCATGGATCTACTTTCTTGCTGACTTCCACCGCATGAACAACATGACACATTCCTTTTTCGTCGTCTTTCGTATACGCTTTATTCGCATAAATATACTAGATAATCAGCTAATAGGCTATGCTTTCTATACACTTTATGCAATATAAAAAAGTAGTACCATGGTTTAAGACTTTCGGCGCTGCTGAATAACCTTACCTGTATCGGTAATAAAAATATAATGATATGCGGGGAAACGCTGAATCAATTTTTTCCCTTCTTTCTCGCCCAGTACCATGATTGAGGTACTGAGTGCATTTGCGATTTCCGCTGAGGGTCCATAAATCGTCACTGAAGTTAATCCCGTAGCTGGATAACCTGTCACCGGATTTATAATATGTGAATAACGTTTTCCATTAATCTCCGCATATTTCTCATAGCTGCCCGAAGTTGCTACGGCCATTTCATTCAAACGAAGAACTTTGACCATTCGATGGGGTTTGAACGGATTGTTTACGCCCACTTTCCAGGCATCGCTATTGGGTGGGCTTCCCCAAGCCGACAGATCACCAGAAGCATTAACTATACCTGCTTCAATCCCTTTTGCTTTCATTATTTCCCTGCCCCTATCTGCCGCGTAGCCTTTCCCAATAGAGCCGAAACCGATCTTCATACCCGGTAACTCCAGAAAAATTGTCGAAGCCGCACTATCGAGGCGAATGTGTTGATAGCCAACTTTCTCGACAGACCTCTTAATCACTTCTTCTGCGGGCATCGAGGTCATGCTGCCATCAAATAGCCAAACTTTATCTAAGGCAACAATACTGATATCAAAAGCACCACCTGAATTTTGAGCATATTGGATTGCACGTTGTGTTAGATCAAACACTTCTCTATCCACCTTAACGGGCTTAATCCCTGCATTGCGGTTCACCGCTGCTATTTGGGTTTGCGGACGCCATTCTGAAATCAGATTTTCTATTCGATCTATTTCGGAGATGACTTCATCGATATGCTGATTTGTAATCGAGCTATCCCGATCTACCAAGCTAATTTCGAAAACAGAGCCCATAAGGGTGACTTGCCGTTTAACCAATACCTGCGAAAAACCCGAAGTAATTGATAGAAAGCAAAACATTAAAAATAGGCCACATTGTTTATTGTTCTTCATGCGATTGATCTAAAAAGGAATTATAAAGTCGATCTATACCAAAAGTAGTGCTAGTGATGGGATTTGCTATAGTACCACCAATTTACTAATAACAATCTGTTAAGATCTGTCCATTTTCTTTATAGACCGCAATAGTTTTGCCGATATGTGCTAGGAGAAGTTCATTTAAAGTATGTTCAACGTCATGCTGCATCCGCAATGCTCCACAAAGCAATATATAACCTCCTTTATCAAGCAATTCGACAAAGTATAGCGCATCCCGACGAATCAAGTCCATGACATATTGTGGATTTTCCTCACGCGAGAAAGCCAGTTCAAGCTGCTGCAGATGCCCTAATTTCAGCTGTTCTTCAGCAAAATCCACATAGTGCGCAGTCATTTCATTTCGATGGCGAAAACCAGCATATAAACGTAAAGGAGTCATACTTTCATTTTCTGAAATCATGCCTATAAAAGGTGCTATCCCAGTACCATTCGCAATCAAAGCGACTGCATTAGCTGCTTTCGGAAAATGAAAACTTGGATTAACCATGACTCGTGCTTGCAGGGTTTGATTCGGTTCCAATCGATAAAGGAAGCTAGAACCAAATCCATCAGGAAACAATTTCACCACAAGCTGAACCATCCCATCTTTGTAGCCGATCGAATAAAAACGTTCACGTTGATCTTGGGCGGGATAGATTGCCAACAAATCTCCGGATTGCATTTTAACCTTACTCAAAGGTTTCAATAATAACGTAAAAGTTGTATTGGTTGATGAAACAGTAGACTTCGCTATCACTTTGAATTTTGTCAATCCGACGACTTTAGCACTATAAATAGCAGGAGCAGAAGCTAACGCGATATCAGTCTTTTCTGACCAGTGATGTATCCATGAAATAAGTTCATCAACATGCTTATCATTAACGGTATGTAACTCGGTTAGACGAGAAGCCCAGACTTGTTTTTCTAATAAATGATCAATTTCGCGCGCATAGGCACAAAAGTCGGGATAGGCTTTCGAACCAAAGCCGAGAACCGAAAATTGTACATCTTGCTTTTGTGGATGGCTGTTGAGCTTTTGTTCAAATTGAAGTGCATTGGAGGGTGCTGTTCCTAGCCCGTATGTTGAGGTAAACACAAGCAAGTGTTTTGCCGTTGGAAAGCATTGATATTGATTCATTCCGAGCAACAACGATTTTTGCCCATCCGCTAAGAGCTGTTTATGGATCTGATTGGCGAAAAACAGCGTGCTTCCATTTTCCGTTCCAAAAAGAATAACAATCTCCGCTTCTTCAGGTTTATATTTATTCTTGATTTTAGTACGCGTGCGCTTGAATGTGATTGCAAAGCCCGTGTAAATAAAGAACACAATATTCAAAGATGCGAGTCCCAATATAATGGCCCATATGATATTGGTCTTGCCCGTATGTAGGTCCAAAGAAAACTGTTCGGCCAATGCTGTAAAGGGATACTTTACTTCTTTATGCAAGCTTCCATTCAACTGATTTATGGTCAATTCCCGATCGCGAAGCTTCAGTACAAAAAACTCATCAGGATCGTCTTCCATAAACGGAAACTCCAACGTCTTCAAATCGACAAGTTTTGTATTTTGGAATATCGAAAATTTCGCTACCTCCAATTGGACATCTTCCTTCATCTTATTGGGATATTCAATTGTTTGGTTCGGCTTTTTTAAGATTTCAATACGCACCAGGAATAAATAGGTACCTGTTAGGGCCAATATCAAAATTGGTATCAAAAATAAACGTCCTGAAACAACATGAAAATACTGTGCGAAAAAGTCCCGGTTGATTTTGGCAAAGAAATGTCGAACGCCCTGTTGACGCTTGACAATCAGAATAATTCCTGAAATAGTAATAAGAAACAACAGAAATGAAACCACACCAATAATCACCCTGCCGGTCACTTTAAGAAAGAGTGAGCGGTGTAAAGCTGTAACCCATTGAACAAATTGGGACTTATTCAATTGGGGGCCAAGCAGACGCCCCGTATTCGGATCGATATAACCTTTCACGGTGTTGCCATCTGCGTCTATAGCGTCAATACTCACGAATTGATTGTGATCTACCGAGATCGCTATGATTTCAGGATAAACCTTGCGCAAAGCTGTTACTGACTGCGCAAGGTTTAATGTTTCAATATGTTCAACCCGATAAGGCGGAATTTTTTCGTTGACGGCGTCAATGGCCAATATTACGCCAGTTATCGATAATAAAAGTAAAAAGATAGAAGAAACAATAGCTAAGGCTAAATGTGCATACCTCCAAATAGATACCAGCATTTTTACCCCTTTTCTTATTGTACTTTATTTAACTTAACAAGTTTGATATATCCCTTGCCATTAGCTTTTTCAGTGATAGCTTCCTTTGTCAAAGCAATTTCAACATCAGCAGTATGGTATTTTTGTTCCTCTACAGCAGATTCAAAACGGAGTTTATACCCTTTGTTAAACTTCGTTTCATCAATATCCAATGTCCGCATGGCACGGTCACCGCCACCAACTGACGCACCCGTCACCGCATTTAGCTTTTCTTTGGTTTTATTTTGGAACTTGTACCATTCCTTGATTGTATTATACCATTGTTTATCAGATCCCAATACGGCGAGTGTTTTTTCGTAAGCTCCACTAGGATTAATCAGTGAAATCACCACGTAGGCTTTCTCACCTTCGTAGGCATTCATTTGGATCATACACTTATATTTAGCTGCCTGTGCGAAAGAGCTTAAGGCCGCCATCGAAAATAAAAGAGTGGCTATCGTTGTTTTAACTATGTTATTCATCTTCAATTGTATCTAATTTTATTTCAAAAAGTCAAGCTGCACATTGGATTTAGACAAGAAATCGTTCTCTTTCGCCAAATCATAAGCTGTTTCATCGAATTCTGTTTTCAATTCCTTTTTTGCACCAAGCGAAACCAATGTTTTTAGTAAGGAATCGTCTTTCGCTAGGAGAGCTGCCTTGTGTAATGCAGTTGTTCCCTCTTTATCCTGTGCATTAATGTCTACGCCAAGTTCGCTGGCCTTCTGGATAAGCTTCACATTCTCTTTGGCTACCGCCAGATGATACAATGTACTACCATTTTTTTGTGGAGCAACAACATCCAATCCGTTCGTCTTAAGGATAGTTAATTTTTCTTTAAACTCATCTCCTTGTGACACATTTCCCTGGCCACCTGGTCTGCCCCCCTGTGGCAATTCTTTGTAAGAATTAAACCAATAGAAAGCTAAGTTATTACCCTCCTTATCCAATACCTTGGTATCGGCTCCATTTTTAATCAATGCTGCAGCTACTTCCGGAGTTCCATTCGCTATTGCTTTAGTCAATGCAGATTCGCCTTTTTCATTTACTGCATTTACGTTCTTCGCTTTAGTAAGCAGCAGCTCGACCAATTTAGCATCCTTACCACTAGCAGCCACCATAAGCGCTGTATTTCCTTCGTTGTCCGCTTTTGCGACATCTACACCTTTATCCAAAAAATAATTGATCACGGCCATATCTGGTCTGCGAACTAAAGCATGCAGCACTGTCGCTCCTTCTTTATTTACAGCCTTGGGATCCAATTTGAACTTTTCAACCAAATAGGTATAAACCGACAAACCATTCGATGCTTGTCTGGAACCCTGAGTCGCAAAAAATAACGCATTATTGGTTGGTTTTACGCCACGGGCGATGAATTTCTCCATTAGCTCGGTATTTCCAAGTTTAGCCGCATAATCCGTCACTGTACGGCCCGCCTCGTCTTTATCTTGAATAGATAATCCTTTTTTTATGAAATAATCCGTCAATGCAAGGTCCTTGTCTGCAGACGCTGCAAGCATCATTAATGTAGCACCACCTTCATATTTTTGTTTGGGATTCACACCCGCTTTAAACAAAGCATCATATACGGCAGTATTTGTATTTCCTGTCGAAGCTGCATAAGCAATAATTGGGTAACCATGGCTATCTTGGTAATTGACATCCGATCCTTTTGCAATTAAAAACTCGACAAGCTCCGCATTTCCACTTGACGCTGCCCAGTGTAAATAACTACGGCTGTGATGCGTCTTCTTCGTTACACTATTCCCTTCTTGTTCGATCATAAACTTGACAACATCCGTCGGAGCGCCATTTAATATCGCCATTGTGACTGGATCAAAGGATGCCGCATTAGGCTGAGAAGGGCTATTTCCTTTGCTGATTTCTTCTTTAACAATTGTCAAGGTAGGTTTACCTTTCCAAAACTCGCCATTCATTAACGAATTTGTTTGCGCCTGTGCATAAGTTGCAGCGAATAATAAAGCTGCTAAAAGTGTCTTTTTCATCCTTTTATTTGTCTTTTGAAGTTGATGAAGTAACATGGCCTATTCATTCCCTACTCAATTATTCAGCAAATTGAGCTTCCGTCATACGATAACTTGGGTCGAAATACATCGTGCAGGTTTCATCAGAATATAAGTGTAAATGCGTATATTTTAAGAACATGGGAGCTTTCCGAATTCGATTTTTTACAACAATTTCTGCATACAGACAAGCCCATGTTTAAAATAGAACAACTACTTTATTTAAATTAATTCTAAATTAATGCAAATCTAAAAAATATTCCCAAACCACAAAATTTAATCGTGCTAATTTTCATTGATCAACTGCCTTAAAGCCTTTCGGTCTCATTCGAACAAAATCGGAAAGAAGATTGTTAAACTTGCAAATGCACTAAAATTATCTTAGTTTACTTAAAATAAAGCGGTATAATGAGCAAGGTAGCATCCAATTTTTATACAATCAGCGCGACGACTGAAAATGAACATAAAATTTTCTATCGTTTGTATGTACCCGACGACAATCAGATAGTGGCAACAATACTCCTGGTACATGGCATGCAGGAGCATGGTGGTCGGTATCAGGAATTAGCCAATTATCTAACGACACATAATTTTGCGGTTTTAACCTACGATCAATTGGGTCATGGAAAGACAGCTCTAGATGCCGATCAATTGGGGTATTTTAAACAACATGGGGCTAAAGAACAACTCATTGATGACGCCATTACAATGAGTAACTTCTTACGTGAAGCCAATCCACAACTGCCTCAATTTATTTTAGGGCACTCCATGGGATCCTTTGTTACGCGTTGTGTTTTACAAAAAATTGGCAGGCAATTTAAGGGGGCCATTATCGTAGGGACAGGCCAACGTCAAAAAGGATCCACAGCCTTTCGCCTTTTACTTACTCTTCTCAATAATATTGCTCCCAAAAGAAGAAGTAAATTGATCAATCGTATTTTTGACAAACGCAATAATGCTCGATTTAAGAACGAGCCCAACCAAAATAACAGCAATTGGTTAAGCATAAATCAGGCAAACCGTATTTCATTTTTGGAAGACCCACTTTGCGGAGGATTGTTTACCAACAATGGGTTTCATACCGTTTTAGACCTTTCCTTGCAAGCGACAGATATCGAGGCTACCAAGAATATCCCAAAAAATCTACCAATTGTATTTATCAGCGGACAGGATGATCCAATTGGAGATTTTGGAAGAGGCGTTGAAAAAAGTGCTGCACAGTTAAGCGCACAGGGGCAAACCGATATAACGCTTAAATTGTATGCAGGTATGCGGCATGAAATTCTTAATGAAGACTGCAAAATGGAGGTATTCCAGTTCATCAGTAACTGGCTTCATCGCCATTTACTTTAGTTTACGACCGTAATATTTCCGAATAGGCTCATCTAAATATTTAAAGACTAATAAAGCTAAAAAAATCAACAACAGCATTCCAATTACAATTATCGCGGCCAGTTGCTTATTCGATGGGTGATGGAGTTCCACATAGCTCATAAAAATCCAGATAAATGGATAATGAATGATATAGAGTGGATAGGAAGTATCACCTAAGAACTTGCATAACTTCTTGACGCCTCCAAAAACAGGCTGCCCTCCTATCCCCAGCATGAGCAATAAAGGGAAATAAAAGATAACGACAATAGGATCGATGTACTTACCATACACTTCAGAAAATGGAATAAAAAATACAACAGCAAGCAGACCAAGAACGATGAAAAAAGGAAGCTTGTTCGAAATAGTCCAGTTGGATCTAAAAATAAGTAGTCCCATTGAAAATGAAAACCATAAACGGATTCCGCCAGCCCAAAAATTATCTGCCCCAAAACCGACAGCTAAATAGCCCGAACGAAATGATTCGGCATATAGCGCTGCTGCACCGAGGAGCACTATTCCCCAAAGAAACTTTTTTGGAATCCGTACCAGGACCAAAGCATAGGCTATATTGGCGATATATTCCCAAAATAGCGACCATGTAGGTGGGTTTAAATGAAAAAGATTAAAATATCGTTCTGGTACAGCGGGATATGGTATCAGCGTTATCCCACTGATGAACATCCCCATCTTTTGCAAGACTGAAAATGAGCCGGCCAAATTACTGAATGGATCATAAATAAATGCGAATAAACCAATCAGTGTACCGATTATAACCAATGGGTGCAATCGCAGCAAACGTAAGAGAAAGAATCTTTTTAGACCAATTGTGACCAACTTCTGATCGTAGGCATAGGCAATCACAAAACCCGATAAACAAAAGAAGAAATCAACGGCTAAGTAACTATGTGGAATAAAACTATTGCGGTAATCCGGTTGTGCGATTTCCATAAAGTGAAACAGGACGACTGCGATTGCGGCCACCCCACGCATGGCGTCAAGAAGTTCAAAATGTTTCTTCGTTTGATGTATCATATTTTTTATCGACAGCGAAAATCAAGACCAACAAAAATCGGCGATCCACTGCTAACTATTGAAAATTCTATTTAATATTAAACGTTGGTGCTGGTTGCCCCTCAACACTGCTGGTTGCCCCTTCAATTTTGGGCCAGTCCTTATCCCAGACAATCTGATCCAAAAATAGCATCCGGCGATTTCCCCCCGTAGCCACACGAGGCTGTTTTGGATCTATACCATGATAGAGTATCCAATCTTTTCCCTTGTCATCTGTAATAATGCGCGAAGTATGGCCCGTCCCCACAAATTTATCATTTCCTTTTAACAACAGTGTTCCACTCCCCCGCTGTGTAAGATTGCGACCTTCCTGATCCACATAGGGTCCTTTCAGATTGCGAGAGCGGCCCACAAGAACATGGTAACTGCTTTTTTCTCCTTCACAACAGGAGCCTTTGGATCCGATAAAGTAATAATATCCTTTTCGTTTATAGATCACCACAGCTTCAAAATCTCCTGCGGCAACTTTAAATTTTTTATTTAAATCAGGTACCGCGGTCCCATTTTCATCGAGTTCAACACCATATGTTCCCTGCGTATTCGCATCACTAAAACTACCCCAGAACAGATAATTCTGCCCATTTTCTGTAAAAAAATAAGGGTCTATTGAATTCGGCACATTGATCTCCTTGCTATCAAAAAGTTTACCTTGATCGATAAAGGGGCCTTCCGGTCTATCTGCTAGGGCTACACCGATACCGGGGTTGGGGTCCCCCCATGTTGAATAGGCATAATATAAGATATACTTACCATTTAACCTCACCACATCTGGTGCCCAGATTCCTCCCTCGGCTTTCCAGCTCGGTTTTGAGCTGAAGGCCGTGCCAATCCAAGTCCAATGAGCAAGATCAGCCGATTGTAGAATAGACACCAAACGTTGCCCCTTTCCGTCGCCCCAATTGTCGGCTGTCCCGTACGCATAGAACATTTTGCTCTGAGGATCTCTAACGACTGTAGGATCAGCAAGTATAGGCTCGAAAACCGGATTGCTGTAGGTCTTATGCTGAGCCCTAGCATTTGTTATTTGACCCGACTGCTTCACTGAACCTGTAGCGCTTCCACAGGAGCTCAACAGGTTCATTACGGCAACTCCCCCAATCCAATATCTTAACAACATTGCATTCAACATCTTATTATTCTATTTATATTATTTTCTATATCATAGGAAAAGCTATTTTGCTTTTCCCAATTTCTCTTCCAACATTTTGATAAAATAGCCCCCAACAACGGATCTTGCTTTAAATCCAGCTCTTTTAGGACGGTCTGTATACGTCCAATCCGACATGGGAACACGGTCTGTTGTTTCGTTCATAAAACGGTAGACTGGCTTCAAAAATGCCTCAAAAGTAGGCTTATCATCTGCCATGGTCGCCGTCCAAATAATCCAATCGGTTTTGGTATAAGGCTGACGATTGTCCAGGGGAAGTCCGTATTTATTTTGTTTGCCGAGATAGTATTTAATTTCAGTTTCACGAATAGAGGGGTCAAAAATATCCATCTTAAGCAATTTATCCCAGACCATATTATACTTTTGGCTCCAGGTTCCACTTTTATCAAAAGTTAACTTATAGTGATCCCCATCTTCGGCCATCTCTTTCCATTTCATCGCCATTGCTTTTGCTTCGGTCAGATACTTTTTCGCCGTAGTCTCTTCACCAAGCATTTGGGCCAGATAACTGTAAGATGCGATACCTAAAATAGCTTTAATTGATAAGTTGGCATTATGCGCAAAATGGCCTGCAAAATCATCTGTACACAACTGATTTTCGGGGTCAAAACCTTTATCTACTAGGTAATCTACCCAGGTAGATAGCACTTTCCAATGTTTTTTGGCATAAGCTGCATTGCCTTCGACCTTGGCTAAAGCATAAGTTAATATCAGCATATTGCCTGATTCTTCCACAGGCATATCCCCACCGTAGGTTTGACCATTCGCCAAAGGATAGGTTCCAACATCATGCGCCGCAAAAGGCTTTGTCCACTTATTGCTTTCACTATAATAAAAAATGGCGTTCATTAGTGCTTTTGCCAGTTCCGGATTATAGTATAAGAAAATCGGTGCTGAAGGATAGGTTACATCAACCGTTCCTATTGACCCATTGCTGTCATTTTCTTTGGACAGTAAAAGCAGATCGCCATTGGGTGCCTTGACAAGTTTATGGGCGGCGATTGCCTGTCTATAGGCCAAGGCACATAATGCGGCATAGTCCTCACCTCCGTTGCGCAAAGCTGTACCCCATAATTCGGCATCAAATTTATCAGCAGCCTTTTTGAGAGCTGTATACTCCTTGTCAGCCAGTTCAAATTGTTTCTCAATGGAACTATTTCCACTAGTATTCCAATAAGGTCGTAAATTTTGTTCAAAATATTGGATGGAGTACAGATCATCATACCCCAACAAGATCTTATCCTGATAGCTCGATGAAACATCAAAAGTTTGCATCAGTGCCAATTGTTGACCTCCATTTTCTGAAGAGCTATTTTCACTCTTCAGAAAATTAGACCGTAATTGATGGCTACTTCCGACCGCGGACTTTGTCTTTGATTTTGCACCAGCCATATAAAAATACCCCCAATCTATCCGTAGGTCGTCACCTTTCCTTCCTAGAACCTGCTGGCTTTTGCTTCCTGTCTTTACAAACTGGAGATTTCCTGAGACAAAGGAGCTGCTTGCTGCATCTTGAAGTGGGGAATTCAGTGCCCAATTTGGTGCTGCCTCCAAATAAAGTTGTACCTGGTGTTTCTTTCCATCCTTCGCATGGACCATATAGGAAAGATAATTTACGGGTCTAGCCATTAAGTCCAATTTATCCAGAAACATCGGCGCAGTAAATGTAATATTTAAATCGACGGGCCCGCAATTAAACGTGTAATGTGTCTGTGTTGCCTGCACATTGGAAGCGATCTGCTTCGCCTCATTGTCAAATTGAATGCTACCTTCTTTTTCTGTAAAGAGTCCAAAATCAAAATATCCGTTCGCTACCCTATTATAGCAATAACCCGCCAGTATATTTTTTCCTTTTTTCAATGTTTTTACGACATGTTCGGGCAGTTTGACCCGACTATTTTTACCTGTCGAATTACCTGTATTAACAACTTCAATACCGTTGACATACAAAATAGCGTCATCGTCATGTGTAAATTCTATATATACGGATTTTCCTGTCAGATCCTCAGTCAGTTCAACTTCCCTTCTAACCCAAATTTTAGGTTCCTGCCAATCAGTCTCCACATTGGGTTCTTTGTCCTTGGTACCGAATGGTGCTGCCCCAGTCTTCCATTGCCGCGCATCAAATGAAGGTTTCATCCAGTCAGAAGCGGGTTCGCTGACAACGTAACTTCCCGTCCATGCCGCATGTTCGCCCATCCGTGCCAAAGGCAAGAGTTCCGCTTCTTCTTTACCTAAGAAGCGATAGGATTTCCCATCCACTTTAAGGACACCCAGTAAGGGGAAGGATTTTCCGGTCCAATGTCGTACAACATCCGCATTTAATTCGTTACTATAGGACCAGGCACTTGTATTGGGGTCAATTGTTACTAAAGGATAGGCAGGCGCGCGAAGCTCATTCTTAAGGACTTGTTTTTGTGCAAACGACGATACCGATTGACACACAATAGCCGTTGCAATTAGTAATTTTAATTTCATTGATTTCGTATAAAATAGGTTTAGGTTGACAGGTATACTTTCAGCGATAAATTTAGGCCGCAACCCGAGTTGCGGCCATATCGCTATCAATTATTTGGTAGGTGCATTATAAAGCGCCTGATGTGCAGCTTTCAATTCCGCTTCAGGCATTTTGACAACTTTACGATCATAGGTCATCAAACCATTTGTTTCTACTTCCACATCTGTTGTCTGTGTATAAACAGCGGCAGACAATCCCATAGGAATTAGACGTGTCAAGTCATGGATCAGGCGTTTATAGCGCTCCAATAATTCCGTTTTATTTTTAAAACTTTGGTATCCCCAGTTGTCTTTTTGCTGCCAGGAATGCCCATCGATCGGTAATCCCAGACCACCAAATTCACCCAATGCAAGCACTTGCTTAGCGCCAAACAAATTTGGATCAGGCATGGCTGCGTCCGGATAATTATGGATATCCAAGATATGTCCAGTTTCCATAAAGTTACCACCACTGGCACTATTTACGAGTCTTGAAGGATCATTAGCCATTGTCCATTCCGTTATTTCTTTTGTTTTGAATTGCCCCCAAGCCTCATTAAAAGGTACCCAGATGACAATACTTGGGTAGTTGTGCAATACCTCCATAATGGTTTTCCATTCTTTTCTGTAGTAACCCTCAGATTCCTGCGAACGTACTTTATCCCGATTGCCACCTGATATTTTTCCCGGTTGCATATCCCAATGGTTTCCGCCAAGATCGCCACTAGGCATATCTTGCCAGACAAGCATACCTATACTATCGCAGTAACGGTACCAGCGCGCCGGTTCTACTTTGATATGTTTACGGATCATATTGAATCCCATTTCCTTTGTTTTAACAACATCAAACTTCAGCGCTTCATCCGTGGGTGCTGTATGTAGACCATCCGGCCACCAGCCTTGATCCAATGGACCATATTGGAAGGTAAACTTATTGTTTAACATTAAACGTTGAACACCATTTTCGTCTTTCTGCATAGCTATTTTCCGCATGGCAAAATAGCTTTTCGCCTGGTCTACGATTTTTCCTTTTCGAATTAGCTGAATTTCCAAATCATAGAGCTTAGGGTTACTCGGCGACCAGGGCTCCAAATTGGGTACCGAAAGATCAAAAGATGTATTGGGTTGTCCTATTTGTTCTTTAATAAGCTTTCCGCCATCCAATGCACGCACCTTTATCTCGTCACCGGCTTGACTTCCTTCTACGGAAGCTTGAAAGGCCAAGACAGCATCATCCAATCGCGGAGTCTGTTTGGTGCTCACTATATAAGTTTGTGGAACACTTTCTAACCAAACGGTCTGCCAAATTCCCGTAACTGGTGTGTACCATATACCATTCGGCTTATTTACCTGTTTACCGCGTGGTTGAGGTCCATCATCAGTTGGATCCCATACCCGAATGGCTATTTCCTGTTTTGCTCCTTTTTTTAGAAAGCTTGTCACATCCATCGAAAAAGGATCAAAGCCACCTTCATGTCTTCCGACCAATTGGTTATTTATATAAACGTCACATTGCCAATCTACCGCGCCAAAATGCAACAGGACTTTATTTTTATTGACAGACTTGTCCAATGTTATGGTATTATTATACCATAAGGCTTTATCTTTTCCGACCTCTTTACCAACACCAGACAATGCCGATTCAATAGCAAAAGGAACAAGGATATTTCCGTCCCATTGACGAGGAATCTCTTTAGTGCCTACTGGAGTGACAGCATATTTCCATAGTCCATTTAAATTCTGCCAGTTATTGGTTCTGGTTAATTGTGGTCTAGGATATTCAGGATGTGGCTTTTGTGCCGTTACTTTCTCGCCCCAAGGAGTTAATATATGTGACCCTGCGGGTTTCCAATCCTGAGCAAAGTTCAATTGTGCTGCCATCATCAAACTGGCAAAAAATAGGGTTTTCTTCATCATAAAAAATCGTTAAGTCATTTATTTATATATCGTATTTACATTATTTCACAGTTGGAAAAGCAGCAATGCGCAAACGTGCTGCACCCATGGGAATCAGTTCAACTTCCTGCACCTCACCCTTTGTTTCCACAGGACTCAGGGGCAATACGCCCGTTAGTCCATTTTCATCAATTTTCCATCCATCAATACGTTTCGCTTTCACAAGAATCGAAATAGGTACTGCTTCTGCGTCGAAAGGAAATGCATCTTTAGGCCATGGTCGTTTGACAACTTTTAATTGATCAACAGCTTGCAACTGATTTTGTACAAGTCCATAGTTCCACTCACTTGCAGGAAGGATTTCATAGGATGGCCATTTTGATGGATCTGCAGTCTCCTGCCATTTAGAATCCCCAATTGCCGAAGCCTTACTATCCTTTTTCACATAATTCTCTTTGATTTTGAGTGCATAGGTCAATGGTCCACGCTGGATACTAACTGAATTTTTATTGGCAGTCCATGTTTTCAGATCTATGGTCATCGGTAAGGAAAGCTCGACTTTGTCACCGTCTTTCCACTGCCGTTGAATCCGAATATATTTTGCACCGGCTTCCACAGCCTGACTTTTACCATTAACCGTTACTTTGGCTTGTTTCACCCAGGCTGGTATACGGAGATAGAAAGGAAAATCAACCGTTTTACCCTGTGTTCCTATTTCAAATCGCAGCGATTCTTCAAACGGATAATTGGATTCTTGTCTGATCCGAATGGCTTGATTGTTTCCGACTTTGACGTCAGCTTTTGATGCAGCATAGAGTACTGCCGCAACACCATTATCATTTGTTGCCATATACAGATGCTCCGCATAATATGGCCAGCCCTGACTGTGATTATGTTGACAACAACGTGAACTGAAGGGGTTCATCATTAAAAATGGCCCATTGTTATCAATCCCGGGAGCATGATTATGGCTATCGCTAATAGTCATATTAGGGCTCGTGATATAACGTAATGCTTTAAAATCGGCTGTCACAGCGGCTGGATAGGTATTAAAAGCAACTTCTTCCGCATGATCCGCCCAAAAAGGATCGCCTGTTATCCCGAGAAGGATTTCATTGGAAGCCATCTGCTCCACCATTCCACAGGTTTCCACTCCCTGACGGGGATCGGTATATCCCGGACGTGCATTTTCATCGGCACCGAACATGCCGCCCGGAACCTGACCAAATACTTGTCTGACAAAATGAAAATTATCGTAGGTTGCGTTAAGATCTGCAGTCGACTGGCTTTTCAGATAATAGGTTGCTGGCTCTCTAAAACACTGCGCTACGTTGACATTATGCCAATTGGGCAAATCATCTTTCTGCCGCCAATTGGCTGTATTCCGATGGATTTTATCCGCTAAATCCATCAACCATTCATTACCTTGTGTTCTATTATAGAGCCAATATACGGATAGCAAATTGTCGCCACCACGGCTATTCTCCCAGTAGTCCTTGAGAAAAAAACTATCTGGCAAATTGGCTTGCCATTTAAAATAATTTGTCATCAACGTTAAAACACGTTGGTCACCGCTATATTCATAGTAAGATTGCAAACACCATAGCATCAACATATTTCCCCAAAGATCCGGTTTGTTATTACGTAGGATCAATGGTCCAAAGTATCCATCAGGACGCTGGCTTTTTAGCGCTGCTTCTAACCAGATCTTTGACTCCGCTATGATTTTAGGATCTTTCAAGATGTAGCCCAAATTAGCGTAGCCTTTTAACCAATAAGGAACTTCTTCCCAGCCATAATCTCCTTTCCCATCCGTACTTAACCAAGCATTATTTTTTTTGGACAACCAAGCACTAATTTCGCCCAGATGACCTGTGAGACCATCTTTCTGTAGCTCCAGATACTTCCCAAGCCAACCTTCGGGGACGATACTGCCCACGGGTAATTTTATCAAGGCATTCTGTCTTAAAGGAACCCTATTATTAACATATTGTGTATTCTTACCGGTTAATGGTAATTGGTCTACAGCTGTTGCTATTCCTGTTTGCGCAGAGGTAGCGAGACCGATGCCCATGAATAGGCTTAAAAAGCTAGTTCTTTTGATCATTGCTATTTTAATTTCTTAGGTGAACTATCGTATAGCGCCTCGGTGATACCGCTTATCTTCAAGCCCACACGCGCATATACTGCAGCACTCTTGGTCAAAATATCTTTGATATCCAACTCCAGGTCGACATGCCCCGTACTAATTCCAGTTTTTTCCATTTTATAGGTATATTGACCCAAATCCACGAATTTTGTATCATTGACCAATAAGGTTGCAAAATCAATCGTTCTTGAAGCATCTATTGTCTTGACCTCAAAAGAAGCTTTTAGCATATTTCCTTGAACATTATAAGTAATATTACTCATGGTATAATAAGGTTTAACTGGGTAGTCGATGCTTGTATTGCCCTGTACATTCACCATCACTGTATCGGTACTATTCAACCAGGGGCCATTTCCGCTGGTTGCCACCAATTTGTACTGCCCATCAAAGAGCTTTGCAGCAAATGAACCATCCTGCGTCACATACACATTAATAGCAGATCGAAGTGGAAAACCATCTTGCCATAGTTGAAGTGAAACGGACTGATTTGACCCCCTTACTCCCAGAGGTTCTGAATTGTAGGTTACCCGGCCGTTCAGTGTACTTTTAGGTGCATCATAGTTATCTTTGCCACAAGCAAATACACCTACGATCAAACACAAACTGACTATTAATTTACAAAAAAAAGTTTTCATAAGACTAATGCTATTGATAAGGATTTCGAACTAACTTAGGATTATTATTAATCCAGCCTTGATCGATGAAATTATAATAGTTCTGATATTTAAAATTTCTTGGATAGAGTGTATGACTCGATTTCTGTTTCTCAAAAACCCATTTACCATCGTTCGGATCCCCTGGAGCATATATTTTATATGGAAATAGGGCATAGTGCACCGCATTGTAATTATCAGCACTTCCGTTCCAGATTTCATGGGCAATACGCAAACGCTTCAGATCCCAATAACGATGATCTTCGAAGGCAAATTCAACCCGGCGCTCCTGAATGATATCATTCAAAGAAATATTCGTCAATGGCTGTATCCCCGCGCGCTCCCTAATCTTATTGACATATCCCGTTAACTCAGCTTGCGGTTTACCAAGTTCAAGTCCGGCCTCTGCAGCAATCAGCAGAAATTCAGCATAACGGAAGCGCACAAACCAGATATCTGATCCACGCCCACGAGTAGAGGCATCTTTATTTTCGTCGATAAATTTCCTGATATTAAATCCAGTTTTGTTGACATACATATCGTTGGAAGTCGTTGGGCCATCTTTGCTTGTAATAATTCCTCCAAATTTGGAATCAGAAGCACCGGGTATTGCGGTCATCGTCTTCCATACTCCGCCCTCTTTGTATCTAACACCCGCTTGGTAAGTGATTTTGGTACCAGCAAAATCAGCACCAGAATAAATTACAGTACCATATAGGCGTGCGTCTTTATTGGCGAATAACTCTTCTGGGTTATTGTAATAAATGTAATCTCCCGTAGCAGTCTTCGTTTTCAACGTACCATTCCGATCATTTGTATATTCAAATGCTTCCACCAAATTTAAAACAGGCGTAACAAAATTGGCATCAATATCTCCACGGACGGACGAGGCAATGTTATTGTTGGTAAAAAAGTGTGTTTCACCCGGATAGGCATAATCCTTCGCCCAAATAACTTCATTGCTACTTGATTTTGAACTTACGGCAAGGTAGAAGTTCTTTCCTTTGTCGGCATTTCCATTATAGAGCGCATAAGGGCTATTGCTGATAATATCCAATGCGGATTCATAAGCTATCTGGTAATATTTATTGGCTTCGGCTGCCGAAATCCCCACCTCATTCCCTGCTGTTTTAACATCCGGTGTTTTATAGTTATACTTCGCAATAGAAGCAGCGTACAGACTTGCTCGCGCCTTGAGTGCCAAAGCTGTCCATTTATTCGCTCTAGCTGAATTTATGGTTTTCTCTATACCGAGCATTTTAGCCGCCTCGGTACATTCGCTAATCACATAATTATAACTCTCAGCTTCTGTTGATCGAGGTGTCTGCAACTCTGCCGGATCCATACCACCCGTATAGTCATAGATCTTATCCCCCACCAAAGGCACACCTCCCAAACGCTTAATCATATTGAAGTAGGTCCAAGCACGAATAAATCTCGCCTCGCCTTCGATACTCTTTTTATTATTTTCGTCCAATGATGATTGACGAACACCTACGATAAATTGATTCAGATTGCGAATAAGTTCATAGTCATACATACGCCAAAAGTCATTCGGAAATTCCTGCATTGTATTGGGGCCACCACTTGAAAATCCGGCCTCGTCTAACATCGCAAAAGATCCATTGTCGCCAAATTGCTGTCCCCAGCTAATCCGTCCATAATAATTCGCTAGCACAGATTTTATCATATTCTGATCGGAAAAGATCTGATCGTCCGTAAAAATAGCCTGTGATTCCCGTTCCAAAAATTTATTGCAGCTTGAAAATGTACATACCAAACATACACCCAATAAAATAACTTTCTTATTTATCATCTTCATTAAAAAGTTAAGGTAACACCAACATTTATAACTCTGTTTGTTGGGTACTGAACGCCCGAATCACTTGTGATTTCCGGATCGATCTTCATATCACCCAAATTATCTATGCTAAACAGATTCTGCATCATGGTATATATCCTCAATTTCTGAATTCCTCGAGGTTTCATCCATTTATCCGGCAAAGTATATCCGATCTGCAGATTTCTTAATTTCAGATAGTTGACATTGGTAAGCCAAAAGTCACTATGCCAATAATTGCTATGATCCCTATTTCCTTTAATTAACGTAGGATATTTTCCAGGGATCAAGGCACTATTTGGATCCGTAATATCACTCAACATCCACTGGTTTTCCATATAATACTGCGGATTGTTGCCACCATCATGAAAAGGGAATACGGCCTCATAACTCGGATTAAAGGAAGCAAAAGCTGCTCCGGTGAAATCCATTGCCAAATCAAATCCCTTAAATTGGCCACCAAGATTAATTCCGTAATTGAAATAAGGAAGGCCGCCTTGTCGATATCCGATTGGCCGCTCATCCAGCTCATTGATCACTTTATCGCCATTAATATCTTCGTACTTGATATCACCCGGCCGTAATGATGAGTTACCTTTACGGTCATTGTCTACATCATAATTTGCAATTTCTTCCCAGGACTGGAATTGTCCAATGGAATGTAATCCCCAATTGAGAAAGGCATAACGGTCATAGATCGATTTCCGATATTGATCCAAAGAGTTTCCAAAACGTGGTTTATATTGCTCACCATCAGTTTGCCGTGCGAAAGTGAAATTACCGCCTACGAAATAGTTAAATCCATTGACGCTACTCCGCCACATTAATGATCCATCTATACCTTGGTGAATATCTGAATTCAGATTTTCATAAGGTAAACTAAAGCCTACTTCATTCGGTATCAATACATCTTCTCGCTTCGCGGGCAGTCCTGTTCTTTTTCGACGGAAGAAATCTACCGAACCTGTTAATTTACCTTTTAGCGTACTAAAGTCCAAACCAACATTTAGCATATGGGCCTGAATCCAAGAAAGTGTTTTAACAGGAAGACCTCTCGCCTGAGAACCAATCACGTAATTCCCATCAATTGTTGAACCGACTATATTCTGATAGCCGTCACGGACAGGTTTCCGGAAATAATTATATCCACTTAAGTAACCAAAAGCAAAATATTCCCAGGCATCCAAATTATCATCGCCCAATACACCGTAAGATCCTCTTAATTTCACATCGTCCAATACCTTTTTCATACCTTCAGACCAAAATTTTTCGGATGAAACACGCCAGCCTGCAGATACCGAAGGAAAAAATCCCCATCGACTTCCAGGAGCAAATTTCCAAGAACCGTCATAGCGCGAAGAAAGCTCCAAGAGATATTTCTGATCATAATCATAATTGACCCGACCTGCAAAACCTGCTCTCGCCTGGGTATTCACGCCCGTATCATTGTAGGTGTCCATTGTCTGAAAATAGATCAAACTCAAGGCATTGGATGCTGGACGATCGTGCACGTAAACGTCTGGATTATCCCTTTTTATGGACTCAGCAGCAAGCACAGCATTGATTCCATGTTTACCGAATCGCTTATTATAATTTAAGGTAAATTGGGTGGAGATTTCTTCCACCTGCGAAATAGATCTTTCCCGCCAAGGGTTGTCCATGCTAAAAGTGACCGGATACGTATCTGTCTTCTCATCGTAGCCATATAGTTTATAGGTAAACTCTTGATTATCCATCCATTTATTGGCCAGATAATAGCCTATTGTCCCCTTAGCAATCAAATCATTTGTGATCTTATATTCCGCATTAAAATTTAACTGCATCACCCGCCATTTTTCCTGATATGTACCCGATAGATCATAATTCAACATCGCAAAGTTGGTTTCGGCATTAGGCGATGTTTGCGTTGGATACAAAGGATTATCGTTGGCAAAAGGTCGCGCTGTAGGCAGGTTACGATATATCGCAAATAAGGCCTGCCAAGTATCGTCAGCACCGGGTACTCCAGGTTGTTTGCGCTGTTCGATCCGTCCGTTCAAATTGGCCCCTATCTTTAATCGTTTCGATACATTCGCGTCAATATTCATTTGCACATTGGTACGATTAAAACCGCCGTAATTACGGATGATGGATTGCTGGTCCAGATGCCCCACACTCAGGTAATAATTAATTTTTTCTGATCCACCGCTGACATTACCTGAAATATAGGTCTGTGGGCTGGTTTTGAGAATATAATCATACCAATCAAAAGGACGATATCCTTTCTCGGTACCTTGTTGCCATTTTTCAAGATCCGCCAACGTATATTGTGGATGTTCGGTTCCGAGAATAGCATCAGACTGAATATAGCTTTTGATATAAGTACTGGCATCTGCTGGCTTGGGAAAGCGGAACATGCTCTGCCAGCCATAATATGAATTGATATTAAAAGTATTATTATCGCCCCGCTTTCCCTTCTTTGTCGTCACAACAACAACACCATTGGCCGCACGTACACCATAAATAGCGGCCGATGCATCCTTCAATACCGAAACCGATTCAATATCATTGAAGTCCAAATTGTTGAATTGGCCTTCATCTTTTTGAACACCGTCGATTACATATAAAGGTGTTCCCATATTCCGAATACTGATCCCTGTGGCTGCTCCTGGCCGTCCATCTGACATACGGCTATTGACCCCTGCTATCTTTCCGACCAAGGCTCCAGAAGTTGTTGTTGCCACCGATCGCGAAATATCCTGCGAAGAAATTGCCGTAATTGCACCCGTAACAGATTCTTTCTTTTGTGTACCGTACCCTACCACAACAACTTCATCGATACGTGCATTATCATCTTCCAATATAATGGCTAAATCGGCACTCGCTGCCACTTCTTTTGAAATATACCCTACCGAACTTACAGTCAGTAGATCCCCGGCATTCACACCTGTCAGACTAAAATTACCTTTTGCATCTGTTGAGACGGCTGTATTTGGTTTGGATTTTAAAGCGACTGTAGCTCCTACGATCGGATTGCCATCCTTATCCTTAACAACCCCTTTTATTGCTTTTTGCAACTCGATCCCATCAGAAGAAACTGGCATTAAATTAGCTCCCTTAGCTAAGGGGATAAAACTGCTCGCACAGCAGAGCAATGTAGCAGATATTGGCAGACATTTAAGACCCTTAAACATACCTAGATTGATTAGTTTGTATAATTGATTTGTCCAAAATTAAGGTATATTCAATCGTACAGACTTTCGTTTTTTCTCAAAAAACTGCCTATTTGTATCAAATAAATAAAATAGACCTAAAACGTTTTAAAGTCTATTAAAAAGAGAAAGTACACCTCTTTTCAGTGGTGTACTTTCAAACCAATCATTATTAAATATGTATTATTTTACCGAAAAACGATACAGGGATTTCGTTTGATAAACTTGCCCGGGGTTTAGGACAGTTGTTGGAAAATTAGGCTGATTTGGTGCATCCGGAAAATGCTGCGGTTCAAGACAAAAAGCTGTGCGAAAGGAGTCTTTTTTCCCGTTCTTCAACTGCACTTGTTCATTCATAAAATTACCGCTATAAAATTGTATTCCAGGTTCTGCAGTCAGAATATCCATAACAATACCCGATTTATCTCCAATCACATGGGCTGCTTTGTACCACTCGCCATCTTTCTCCTTGCTTAAGACAAAGTTATGATCATACCCCTTTCCAAAGCTCAGTTGCTGATCATTGGCATTAATATCTTTTCCTATTGGTTTCAAGGTTGTAAAATCAAAAGCTGTTCCCTTTACTGGTGCCAATTGCCCTGTTGGTATTAGTGTACTATCCACTGGTGTGTATTCATTCGCAAACAATTGAAGCTGATGATCCAGAATTGTACCGCTTCCCTCACCATTTAAATTAAAGTAAGCATGATTGGTCAAATTGATCACTGTCTTTTTATCGGAAGTAGCACGATAGGCAATCATCAATTCATTATTATCGTTAAGCGTATAAGTCACTTCCATCTGGATATTTCCTGGAAAACCCTCGTGTCCATCAGGTAAGGTGTAAGCAAAAGTAAGAGACGATTTATCTGATGATTTTAATGTCCAATTGGCAAAATGCACACCTTTAAAACCTCCATGCAGCGTATTAGGACCGTTATTTACCGCCAATGTATAGGTTTTATCATCCAATTTAAATTTCCCCTTGGCGATCCGATTACCAAAAGGCCCTACAATAGTACCAAAAAATGGTTCCTTGGGATTATTATAATCAGCCGCTTTAGAAAAACCCAAAACAACATCGCATAATTCACCCTTATTGTCAGGTACCCATAATCCCACTAAACGTGCACCAAAATTGGTAAAATAAGCTTGTACGCCATTTTTATTGCTCAGTTCATATAGATAAGCCTGTTTTTGATCAATAGTTGCGCTGAACTGTGCAGTATCCATGAAGGCCGATAAAGAATCTGCTTTTGAAGTTTTAGAACCCGTTGATTGCTGACAAGACACACAAAATGACAACATTGCAGAAAGACCAAGCAAGGTCAATTTTCCTCTCATTCGTAATATTTTAAATGGTTTATAATCTTTGTTTAGATAGAACGTACGTCCTTTTCTAGATTTTTTATAATTTTAACGCTTACAATATATAAGCTAAAGTCTTAATTTTTTCAGAAATTTTAAGATTAAATTGTTTCATTTTAGCACTATTTTGTATCAATAACCAAATGATCATGATCAACCTAAAGCCTTTACGTCTTCTATTTTTTCTGTTGCTCCCCTCGCTGCTCCATGCGCAGCCTTATTATTTCAATCATTATCAAATTAACGAAGGATTGTCTAACAATGCTGTCATTTGTAGTATGCAAGATAGTCAGGGCTTTCTTTGGTTCGGTACAAAAGATGGGTTAAATCGTTTTGATGGTAATAATTTCAAACATTTTGATGCATCAAAATCTGGAAAAAATAGTCTGGGTGGCAATAATATTATTTCATTGAAAGAAGATTTTCGAAAGAGAATTTGGATTGGTACAGATCAGGGAATCTATTGTTACAACCCCGTCGATGAACAATTTAGACTGCTGAGTAAACAATTTGAAAATGCGGACGTCCCCGTTATTATTACCGATCAACGCAAAAGGATCTGGTTTATATCAAATGGAATGCTCTATTGCCATGATTTAGTTAGTCACGCAATTCAACAATTTACAAAATCAGATCTCTATATTACCTCCATCAGCTGCACAAAAAGTGGCTCTGTATTTTTTGGAACTCCTGAAGGCAAAATCTTCCAGATAGGTCCTTCCGGAAAACCCGTACTCATGCTTGACTTTCAAGCAAAATATGGTGCTAAGGATTGGTTTAGTATTGAGAAAATAATGGAAAACCGCGACGGAGACTTATTGATTGGTACTTCAAAAACTGGTGTTTATAGCTATCGCTTTCAAGATAAATCCCTTAAGTCCATCCTTGGACCAGATCAACTGCATCAATTTCTCTATGTCAGAGATATTATACAGCCAAATGATCATGAATATTGGTTTGCAACGGAGTCTGGCCTCTTCATTTATCAAATTGCTAGCCGACGTTACATCAACATTCAGAAAGAACAAGAAAACCCTTGGGGTATATCTGACAATGCCATTTATAACATCCTACAGGATAAGGATGAAGGTATTTGGTTGGGAACCTATTTTGGTGGGATCAACTATTATCATAAGAACAATAGTATCATCGAAAAATTCCTCCCGCAAGACCGCCCCGGGAGCCTAAAAGGCTCTGTTGTACGCATTATCAAAAAAGATATCGATCAGAATATATGGATAGGCACCGAAAATGGAGGGCTATCTAAACTGGACCCTAAGTCGGGTAATATCCAAAACTTTTTCGATAAGCGGGGAAATCTGGCAAACAATAATATCCATGGCGTTCTTCCCATTGGTGATAAACTACTGATCGGTACCTTCGTCAATGGTCTGGACATATTTTCGCCAAAGCTTCAAAAAGTAATTTATCACATCGATCGCAATAACAATGCAAACCCTTCTGATCTACAAAGCAATTTTCTATTTTATCTCTATAAAACTCGAAAAGGAGACATTATAGCTGCATCAACTCGTGGCTTATACCGGTTTAACTTTGAAAAAAAGTCTTTTCACCTCATTAATAATGTCCCCGAATATATGTTTTATACGACTATTTTGGAAGATAAAGAGGGAAATATCTGGGTAGGTACATGGCGCGATGGGCTATTTTGCTATAATCCGACCACACGTTATTTCAAACATTATACACATCATCAGAACGATCCCAATTCCTTACCCAATAATAGGGTCAATAGTCTATTTGAGGATTCAAAAAATCAAATTTGGATCGCCACTGAAGGTGGAATGGCTAAGAAGAAATCAAATCAGGACAGTTTTGAAAACATTGGCCTGGAAGAAGGAATGCCCAGTAACGTAACGCTCGCATTTTTAGAAGACAAACAACAGAATCTCTGGGTAAGTACCTCTAAAGGGCTGGTGCGCTATCATCTGCCCAATGGCAGAAAACGGATCTTCAACTTGGAGTCAGGCCTACCGACGATTCAGTTCAATTACAATTCATCTTTTGATGACGACAATGGGAACTTCTATTTCGGTACTATCAATGGCCTTATACGTTTCAACCCTGAAAAACTAAACCAAATTAACTATAAGAATCAAATACCGATTTATATCACTAATTTTTACATCAACAATAGAGCGATCAATCAATATACCGATGCAAGTATTCTATCAAAATCAATCTTATTCACAAAAAATATCAAACTAAAACACGACGAATCATCCTTCAGTCTTGATTTTGCGGCATTACACTACCAAGCCCCCCACTCTATTCACTATAGTTATAAAATGGATGGTCTTGACGACAATTGGATAGACATTACAAGCAATCAACGCGCTTATTTCACCAAGTTAGCTCCCGGTAATTACGTTTTTACCGTAAAAGCGGAGGATCCAAATGGTAATACAATACCCACCTTTGCTAGTCTTAAAATCACGATTCTTCCTCCTATTTGGGCAAGTATACCAGCTTTTGTTTGCTACGCACTAATCCTTATGGGGCTCATTGTATTTGTTATTCATCATTTCAATGAAAAGATCAAGCAACGCAATCGACAACACCTTCTAACCGTACAAAATCTACGTGAGCAAGAACTCTACCGTTCAAAAATCAATTTTTACACCGATGTTGCCCATGAAATACGCACACCGTTGACATTGATCAAAGCCCCCTTAGAGAAGCTTATGGATAAGGTAGATCACAATCCTGTAACAGACAAGCTATTATTGACCATGCAGAACAATACGGAGAAGTTGATTGCGCTTAGCAATCAGTTACTGGATTTTAGACAGGTCGAAACGGAAGGATTCAAATTACACTTTGAGTCAGAAAACATAAGCCAAACGGTTCAGGAAATCATCAACAATTTTACGGTCACACTCCAGGTACACGGAAAGCAGATTGTGTCGCACATTATGCCCGATATTATAGGTCAGGTCGATATAGACGCTTTCGACAAGATTTGTTACAACTTATTGAATAATGCGCTTAAATATTCATCATCCTATATCGAAGTGAATTTGAATATGGATAAACAGAAAAATATCTTTATATTGACCGTGAAAAACGACGGAGCTTTAATTCCTTCAGAAGAAAGGGAAAGAATTTTTGAACCATTCAATCGTTTAAAGCAAAATAAGAATGTTCCCGGAAGTGGTCTAGGCTTGGCATTGACAAGATCCCTAACCTTAAAACACCAAGGTACCTTGTTATATAGTACAAACGACCTCCAATTGAACGTATTTAGCTTGACGTTACCTTTGAATCACAATACAAACCCATAATTATGAATGCCAAATCCAATTTATTATTAGTAGATGATCATACCGAACTGCTTGAATTTATTGCGGATGATCTCAATGAGGATTATCAGATAACGACGAGTTCTAATGGAAGGGAAGCCCTAGATTTATTAGCCTCTGAATATTTCGATCTGATCGTAAGTGATGTAATGATGCCAGAAATGGATGGTTTTGAGCTCTGTCAAAAAATTAAGGAAGATATCGCTTATGCACATATTCCAGTTATACTTTTGACGGCAAAAAATAGTATTGAATCAAAAATTCAGGGTTTAGAATTTGGTGCAGACGCTTACATTGAAAAACCTTTTTCGCCCGCTTTTTTAAGAGCACAAATAGCCAGTTTATTAAAGAATAGAGTTAAGGTCAAGGAGTTTTTTATTAAAAATCCGATGTCACAAATCCAACAGATCGGGCAAAATCAAAGTGAACAAGAGTTCTTGCTGAAGATTGAAGAAATCATTATGCAACATCTCGATGATCCCCAGTTTAATGTCGATAGAATGGCCGATATTCTCTGCATGAGCAGACCTACACTCTATCGCAAAATTAATGTGGTATCCAGCCTATCACCCAATGAACTGATTAATTTAACTCGGCTCAGAAAAGCGGCAGAACTGCTTATTCAAAAACAATATAAAGTTTACGAAATCTCTAATTTATTGGGCTACAGTTCCGCTACTCATTTCTCACGTAATTTTCAAAAGCAGTTTGGACAAAGTCCTACCGAATTTCAGGACGCTCAAACTGCTTTATCTAAATCTTGAACAAGCAAATAATCATATCTGAATAAAAATAGGTGTCCGTCCAAGCGTGCACCTATTTTGTTGATTCAACTTGCGCAAGTGTTGCATACTGTGCTGCATAAGTGAACATAAACATTCCCTCCAAATCATTCTTACTTTTATCATTTGCCCAGCCTCCAAGCAAGTCATTCGGCAGAAATCCATCTTTCAAGAAGTGGGTATAGCCGTAATCCAAGTTATCCTGAAAAGATTTTGCATACAGTCCAGCCTTGCTATAATTGGGAGATATAGCGGTATATCCTCTTAACAACACGCCGTTAAACCAATTATTAAAACCATCTGTTGCATAGGTATAGTGCTCAGGAATCTGCTGCCCTAACTTTCCAAAATAAGTAAAAGTCGCATCGGCGAGTTTCTTACCATCTTCTAAATAGCTTTTTGCTTTCGTAACACGATATAAGTCGGCGGCTCCAGAAATCATCGTTCCACTATTATAGGAAAATGCTGTTCCAACCGCTTTTCTGAGCTCGGTATTTTTTCGATATTGTACCCCATTGACCGTTTCATAAGCTATCGAACAATCTGGAAAACAATCACCCATCATATCCGCATAAACACCCTTTTCATTAAGAAGATATGCCTTTTGCCAGTCATAAATCCTTTTAGCATAACGAAGATAAAAATCGCTCTTCCTCTCTTTTTTAGAAATACGAGTTAGTTTATCTTTCGGATCAATGGAATGCGCGAGGATTTGATCTCCTCTCTTTTTATAGATTTCATACAATGCAACAAGCGGACTAATAATCGGTGCATTACTACAGGCATGCTTAGTTACATATCCTGGGCCCCATGGGATTCCACCATGCTCTTTCCCTTTCTCATCCAAAGTACAATCCCAACCATCAAGAACATAAGCAGTAAGGTACTCAGCTTCTTGCAAATAGCGTTCTTGCCCAGTCAAATGATAAGCTTCCAATAATTCCCGTACTAGCCACATCTGATCATCATAGACATTCAGTACTCCAGTTACATTTGCTTTTCCTTTTTCTCGGACGCGATCGACAGCATACACCGTCCATTCTTTATGTTGTGTAAAAGATGTTAGCGTAAATGTCCCTAAATAATAAGCTGCATTTGCATGAAGCTTAGCCAATAAATCCACATAGCGGGAGTAATACTTTCCGTAAAGCTCGCTATTACCCGCCTTTTGTTGCTTTTTCAAGCCGCTCAAAACAGCGTTTACAGCCTCGATGGACGCAGAGTACATCCATACACTCGCTTTTTCTTCCGATCTAGCCTGCGTAAATGGATTATAAAAACGATGCATTTTGAAATCGTCACCGGAAAAATAAACTTCCATTGATCGATCAATTAACCGAATTGCTCGTAAAAGATTCTGTTGGTTTTTATGTTGATCATGTACTGATCTTTGGCTGTGCAATTCTTGCGCACAAACCTGTTTTACACAGAGCGGTGATACTGACAGAGAAATTAGTGAGAGTGCCCAAAAAGGCCGGATGGAAAAGAATTTGATCATGACGTGGTTTTAAATTGATTAAGTAGTCTTTCATGCGCATTGGTAGAGCGTGATAACCGAGGTTGAAGATAAGCATTTTTCGGACAAAAAAAATCGCATTTTTTGAAATGCGATTAAAAAATATTTGCCCTTTAGCTTAGTTAACCAAGAACTTTCTCAGTCAACTAAGCTGCCACTGGCTGACGATGACGATTTACAAATTGCTTTTTCAATAGATACAATTTGTAATGGTCGTACAAACCAATGATTAAAAGAACAAAACAAACCACGTAAAATGTCTTATTCGATAAATAGGTGAATGAAATACCACTCACAAGCCCTCCCATGACATAGGCTCCCACGATACTCAGCAGTAAATGGAATTTGTCGACCAATGCCTTATTGCTTCGGTTCGACTCCTTAGTGAACATCGAAATCAATATTGCTAAATCTGTCGTTAGCCCTGTCAAGTGTGTCGTTTTCACAACAGAATTCGATATGCTCGCTGTTAAACCATTTTGTAATCCCATTGCAAACAGCAATGCACCGACAAGAATCTCTGTTTCTTTCAAAGAATCTTCATAAAATACATCAAGATATATCCCGACAAATAATATACTCAGTATTTCCAATGCCAATGGAATGGAATGTGTCAGATAGGAGCTAAAACGCCCTTTACCATGAATGATAATAAGATTCGAAAGCATACTCCCCACTAGAAAAAGTAAAATCCAAAATAGCACTACTGCACCTTGATACCAATTTCCTTTCGCAATCTCTTGCGCAAAAACAGCATAATAACCTGTTACATTGGATGTAAACGAGAAAAAGACAATGACAGATGCGACATTGACCATTCCCGCAGAGAATGCAGTTATTCCCCCTAATTTGATATTATCTTGAATCGTTCTATGATTGCTATATTTTCTCAGCATATTTTTCCTTTCCTCCTTTTTTCAGCACAATTCGTGCGATTCCTTTCGTCTGCATATCCAAGTTAAGATGCAGTATCAATTGGTTTTTATTCAATTTTTGTATGACAAAGCTTTCTATAAGCTCATCATTTTTCCGAAGCTCAAGGATATGGCCTCGTCCCTTCAAAAACCAATTGTATTGTTTGTCCTCATGATGGGCAATAAAATTTTTGTCACCCATTTTTTCAAAATGCCATAATCCATCCTGCAAGGGTGGAAGGTGAGCGATTGCAGCATCTTTTATTCCCTCATGGATAACCGCCTGTTTTTTGAACGTTGGAGACTTCTCCACTTTCTCAAAGTACCAACCTTGTTCTTCCCACTCCCCTTCTAAAAGCCGTTCGGGGTTTTCATAAAACATAACCATTGAACTAGCCCCTAAAAGCAAAAAGGACAACAAGACGAAGTTGAACCTTGCCAATATTCTTCTCTTAATAATTAACATCCCATTTCTTGTTAAAAAATAAATCCGCCAAGACATTTCCTCCTGTTTTGTTTGTCCCAGGTCTTGCTACAATCGAGACATTCTTCTGTTTACTTTTACTCAAGTGAAGCAAAGCCTGTCCGACGTCGAAAAAATGCCGTGTTCTTTTTTCAAATTCATAATCTGTGGGAACTTTGACTTCATCAATCCGAGCTCCGCGCAAATAATGTTGTAAATAATTGAGATTGTCAGAACCGATGATATCTGTATAGATATTTAGCTTACGATTTTCATAACGATGACAGATCATCTGGCAGGCCTTCAAAAAGTCCTCCGATTGAAGATTACTGAGTTGGTCATCCAATGTGATTCCCAATAGTTCGCTGATCGATGTACTGCTCTTATTACCATAGACAAGAATGATATCAAGTTCTTCGGCTGTCGATTGCTCTATACTATGAATCACAAAAAAAAGCGAATCAATCGTAAAATCACTTGGAATCAATACACGCATTGCCTTTGCCATATCCAATTATTTTTATACAAAATTAATAGGTCATCATGGCAACCGAATGAATCTGGAATTAACTTTCTATTAGAATTTTAAGACCGATATTAAAATGAGATTAAAAAAAAGATGCAGATTAAAATGGGATTAAAATTTAGTTCCGGCTTTGTAATATAACTCCGCTAGTGCCTTTCTGTAGTCCGTAACAAGCTTCTCTTGCTTGATCCGCATTTCGATCAGCTTGTTTTCCCTACTATTAACAACAAACAAGGTTGATTCACCCAATTCAAACTTATTTAATTCCCCCCTAAGAAGCAGTTCCTGATTACTTATATTGATCGATTGAAGTTCAATCTGTTTACTGTAAGCATTTAAATCATTATACTTTTTAACGACTTCATTGTAAATATTTCTCTCGGTCGCAACCTGTTCAAATCGTAGCTGATCTTGCTTAATCCGGACCTCTTTGAGCTTCCCACGTTCGGCGCGAATAAAAAGCGGAAATGCAAATTCAAAACCTACTTTATAATTCTGCCAATTAAAATCATACTGCGGTGGTACAAAGTCATTAAAACCATGACGGCTAGAAATGAGCGTACCTGACACATTAAATTTAGGTTTAAGCATTTCTTTTCGATAACGTTCCTCAAATAGAAGTTGTTGATTTTTACTCGCCAACTTTATCATTTCGGGATGAGCAATTTTTGCCGAATCAAGTAGCGCCTCGATCACACTATTATCTGGCAAAATAACAGGATCTTCGAGCTTATGCGGAATGGCATGATCGGGAAGTTCTACTGGAAATTGTTGATCATTCCACAGATGATTGGACAATACAATTTTAGCGTTTTTAAGTTCAACTTCATACTTTGAAAGTTCTATGCGTCGTTCTTTTACAACGACCGAAGCTTCGATGGAATCAATTACAGGTTTATCTCCCAGCGTCGTCTGCTCACTGATTGCTTTATACCGTTGATCAGCCAATTTTACTCCCTCCAATAAAAGCTGATACTGTTGATAGGCAAAATACCAATTCCAATAATCTGAAAGTGCCTGAAACCAAATGGCATTTATTTGTTTTATCTTTTCGCCTTCGAGGTAGCTGATCATAGCCTTTGCCTGCTGCAACGTATTTCTTCTGCTATCGACAATTAAACCTTGCCCCAATGGAATACTTAAACCGATTGCGGAAAGCCCTGCATTATTTGTTCGGGATTGCGGGTTTGTATAATCACCAACATTTCGATCATAAGCAATTTTCAGATCTGCGCCAGCTAACCAAAGTGGAATTTTCAACTCACTATTCCATTGATTGTAATAATCCGTCTTGCCAAAATGCTTATTTTTAAAACTGGAATTTAGCGTCGGATCAAACTTCCCTAACGCCTGTGTTACTTGGGCTTTTGCAGTTTCACTCAGCAGATTCACTTGTTTAACGATGGGATGATTGGCCATTAAAAGCTCTTCCATATCATCCACGGTAAAAGTATTCCTTGCTCCATACTCCTTTTCCTGAGCCGAAAGATGGGGCGAGAAAAAAAAACACAGCACAATAAAAATGAAATTCAATTTGCTCATATAACAATTACTTTTTCTCACTTTCTTTTGGTTCCCTTTCCAAACTCGGCGGAAAACCATTTAACTGTCGCCATATCTCATACCATAATGGGACTTTATTTAAAATAATTCTTCCATAAGCACCTGAGCCTTGGTTTAGCTGGATCGGCCAGGGCTCGTCACCCTCAGGAACTGGATCTGTCGCGCGTATCAAAATCCTAAATCGTCCATTCGTACTACTCACTTTATCGATGACTGAAACTTTTCCGGCAAAGGTACCGACCGCGACAGACGGCCATCCGGAAAATTGGATCGATGGCCAGCCATCAAATTGTAGCCTTACATCACTTTCCGGCTCAATCAGTGGGACATCCATCGCGTTTACATAAAGTTCTACGGCAAGCAGTGGTTTTTTAGGCTGTAATGTTGCAACGGACTCACCCTCCTTCATATTTTCACCAATTCCTGCCTTAAAGGTTTTTACAATAAAACCATCTTGTGGAGCCCTCACGACATATAGTCCCCGACGGACATCAATATTGGATATCTCATTTCTCAGTTTGGCGATATCCCCTTGTACAGAGGCCTTGGAGGAAAAAGCCGAACTTAAATCAGACTGCGCCTTCGCCAATGATTCATTATACTTTGCACGGATGTTGTTTAATTCGATACTGGCATTCGTTAATGATTGTCTTGAATTCGACAACTTGTTATCTGCACTTACAACTTTAGCTCGATCATTTTGCAGATTTAAGCGCCTTGTTTCGATATCTGTTAACGAAAATAAGCCGTCACGATAGCCCTCTTCGTACCGTTTAAGCCGCTTTTCACTGGTCTCAAAAAAGCTCATGACAGCGACCAATTCTGCACTATCTATTTTTACCAGATTTTGAGCTTGGATCACCTTATTTTTAGCTGAAGCAAGCTGAAAATCCAAACCATTTCGTAAAGCCTGAATCTGCGCTTCAGTGGCTTTCATTTTTTGATTAGCAGCATCTTCTCCGCTTTGTTTGGCATTCAATTGCTCTTCTAATCGCAATGGTAACATGGGATCAAAATAAGATTGAGAAGTCTCCGAAAGCACTAAAATCGTATCACCTTTCTTCACTTCCTGCCCCTCAGTAACGGCCCAATATTCAATGCGACCACCAATCTGATTTTGGATAGTCTGCGGTCTGTCTTGTGGACGTAAAGCGGTAACCGTTCCTACGCCAGGAATTGTCTGCCTCCATGGGAGAAAAAGTGCTAATACAAAAACAATCCCTGAAAACACGAGAATTCGCCCCAAGACGAGGGATCCCCGCTCTTTCAACAACTTATCAACCGCATCATGGGAAAGATCTCTCCATGAGAGCGTTTTCTGATTCGAACGATCCTTATTAATCAACATAAACCGCAGCGTCCTCCTCCAACGCAAGATCCGTTACAGCCGCCAATTTGACAACTCCAGTAAGCATATCAAAAATAGTATTCAAATTTGTCATCAGTTTTTCAATGGCATAACCAATTTGAACGATGACAACTTCAGCAGCAACAAATTGACCAAAAGTCATTTGCCGCTCAACAACAAAATAAGATCCAAGCAAGAGCATCGCTCCAAACAACAGGGTGCGAAGTAGGACAGAACCAATAAAAAAGCGCTTTAAAACCTTAAAATGATCGTTTCTCGCCCCTAAATACTTACTGACAATATAATCTGTTGTTTTTGTCACTTCGTTCATTTTCGTCTCATCAGCACGATAATGGTCAATTTGTCCGGCAACAGATTCCAAATAGGCTACCGTCTCATATTTGTATTCAGACTCTTCAATACTTGTTTTCAACCCTCTTTTATAGTATAAAACAAGTATCGTAATAACAGAAAAAATGACAATAAGGCCAAAGGCCAGAAATGCAGGATGATAAAATGATAACAAGACCACGCTAAAGAAAATTGTCACCACTGCAGCGATGATATCGATCAAAAGTTTGATAATTCCCTTTTGAATAATGATAACATCAAAAAATCGGTTGACCAACTCCACAAGATTTTTTCCAAGTAACTCTTTAGGTTTAATTCTCGGCAGGCGATAAGAAAATTCAACCGCCGATTTTAGAAAAATTTTCTGCTCTAAATACTCGACTAAGGTTAATTGTCCGATCAGTAACACTCCGCCCACAATCACGCCAAATAACACAAAAGCAATTAAGATATAGGTAGAGCTATACATCGCTCCATTGCTTAAAAAATTAAAGATAGCTGTTATCCCTATTGGAATAGTCAAACTAAAAATACCGATGACGATGGCATAAATAAATATATAATTGATCGTTTTTCGTTCAGTATGTAATAAGCTAGCCAACCGTTGCAAAGGTGATGGTCCGCCTTGTATATGCCCCATAAAAATAGATAGAAGATAAGTTAGAAATGATGTATTTCAGCTAAAAACAATGGTAAAAACTCCGATCGATCATTCAATTAGTCCGATCTCTTTGTTTCTAACAGTTGGTTGCTCCTTAAATGAAATCGTAGAACGAATTTGGCTTTCGACTTTACGGAGTGCATTAGCGACATTGAAAAAATTGCGTGTTTTCTTTTTATAGGTATAATCGCGTGGTATTATGACCTCATTCACAGACTGTCCTTTGAGATAATGCTGCAAATAATGACTGTTATCGGTACCCAAAATATCCGCAAAAATACTGAGCCTACGGTGTTTATAGTGCTGATAGATTCCGCTACAGGCTTTTAAAAAAGATTCAGATTGAAGTGTTTCCAGTTGATCTTCCAATCCAATTCCGAGTAATTCACTCGCAGAAGTACTGCTTTTATTGCCATACACAAGGATAATATCGATAGAATCAGCCATTGACTCTTCAATACTTTGACGCACAAAATGGAGTGAATCAACTGTAAAATCACTAGGTATTAATATACGCGTTGTTTTAGCCATGCTTTTTTTTAGCAAAGTTAAAACGCACATATGGCAACGGAATGAATCTAAAATTAGCTTTCCATTAGAAAGCGAGCAACAGTATTAAAATGAGATTAGAAATACCATCAAAATTAAAACTACATTAGAATCGAAGGTAAGTGGGTAGTTCAATTTCAACAGTGGTGCCTTCACTCACAACAGAATTGACCTTCAATGTCCCACCATGCAACTTAATAATATTTCTGGCCAAAGGAAGTCCAATACCATAACCGTCAATGCCACTCGTATTGGACGCTCTAAAATAAGGATCGTAGATATGATCCAATTCGCGGGAGGGTATTCCTATACCTTTGTCTTTTATTAGAATAAAGACTTTATTATCCAATGCACCCAAAGCAATATAAGCGGTTCTATCGGATGAATACTTACAGGCATTACTGATAATATTGGATAGCGCAAGCTGTAGCAAAATTGCATTTCCATTCACCTTAAGTCGCATACTATCATCAGGTAACAAACTGAAATCTGTGATAATCTTAAATTTATCATTGATGGCCTTAACAGTCAGCTCGGCATCCATCACAATCTGATCAATACGAACGGGGCTAAATGCGGTTGCATTATTTACAAAACCTGTACGCGCCAACAGTAAAAGTGCTTTTGTTTTCTTTTCCAAATGTTCTGCCGACTCAATGATCTTAAATAATGTTCGTTGGTACTCCTCTGTTGTTCGTTCTTTGGATAAAGCAAGATCCGCCTGTCCTATGATGGATGTCAATGGCGTATTTAGTTCATGTGATGCATTGCTGATAAAGTTCTTTTGTGTCTCGAAAGAGGTTTCTAAGCGCGTTAACATCCGATTAAATGTGAGCGCCAGACCATGAAGTTCACCTTTATATTTATCCTCATCCAATCGCTTATAGAGATTTTCCGAACCAATCTCTTGCACCTCCTTCATCATCGTCAATATTGGCTTTAAGAACGAACGTTTCATAAAAACCGAAACAACGAATATAAAGAGAATCCCCAAAATCAGACTTATAATAAGCAGATTACGAAGGTAGGCTAAATGGTGTGTATAAAAGTAATTTTCAGCGGAAGCGCCCACAATATACTTTCGACCATTTTGCGAAAAATATTTAGTTGAATAGAATTGATTACCCGACTTGAAATTTGAGCTTCCCTTTTTATTGATTTTATCCCAAAGTTCTTGATGAAATCCCTGGCTTCTTAAAATAGCACCATTGCTATCAAATTCCACCAAAAATTCATGCTGATTATTGAGATTTTCTATAAAATCAAGGCTCCACTGATCAGTCTGGGAGGCAGATTTATTATTCAGAAATTTTTCAGCAGCAATATTTCGCCGCAGATCCAGCCGTTTATAAAAATCTGTAAAGGCAAAATTTGTAACGGAATAAAAAATAAAGCCAACAAAACAACTCACATAAATGACCAGAATTGCAATGAGATAAATAAGCTTTCGATTATAATTGTGCATTTTTAAATATTCAGTCTTCTATTTTTAGAACATATCCCATACCAATAACCGTATGGATCGCTTTTTTGCTCGTTATTTTTTCAATCTTTTTTCTCAAATAATTCACATAAACATCGACAACATTTGATCCAATATCGAAATTTATCCCCCATATTTTGTCCAAAAGCTCCGTTCGCTCAAATACCTTTTTGGGGCTCTGAATAAACAACAAGAGCAAACGATACTCGGTACTTGTCAAATTGAGTTCCTGCCCCTCACAGTAGGCTACTTTTTTATAATCATCGATACTTAGAAAACCATAACTAAATGTGTCTTTCGATGGCTGCAAATCACGTTGTGTTGCCTGTACGATAGACTGTTGTCTGCGGATCAATGAACGTATCCGAGCCTTCAATTCAATTAGCTTAAAGGGCTTGGAAAGATAGTCATCGGCACCATTATCAAGTCCGAGCACCACATTCTCCGGAGTACCAAGTGCAGTCAGCATCATAACAGGTAAATCGGTATACCCCCACTGTCTGATCTGCTTACAAATATCTAGTCCATTAGTTCCCGGCAAAAGAATGTCCAGTAGTACAAGGGAGACATCTTGCTTCGCTAAAAGCTGTTCCAGACCTTCCGAACGCCCCAGATGAATGACTCTATAGCCATCCTCGCCTAAGCCTTGTACGATCAAATCAGCAACATCCTGTTCATCTTCAACCAAAATAATTTTTTGCTCCTCCATATTCGTCATGATGTGTAGTTCGCAGTAATGAACTACGATCCAAACCATAAAAATAACGTTTTGACTCAAGAGACACAAATCCCATTTTTGCCAAAAGCCACACGAAAAGAATCTTACTATTTTTTGCAAAAGTAAAAGCGCTGTATTCATCGATCGTGAAACAGCGCTTTCGCCCTAATCATAAATTGATTCAGCTATAATTTTACTTTACCCATTAACGGGTCCGTCTTACTTGATTTACCAGTCTCTATATGTCCAGCATAGCGAAATTTGACGGCACGATCTTCTGAACTCGTTATTTCAATATCATACCAACCTTCACTCTTGCTGCAATCGATTTCAACCAAAGCGGGATCATCCTTGCGCATTGCCTTCGCATGGGAAAGATCATAGGAACAGTCTTTAAGAAGTAAATCCATATTTAGCGAAACGGATTGTACACAAAGAATAGGTTTTCCAGCGACAACTTTCGTGTACACATCAATTGTAGGAATATGTGACTTTGCGGCTTCAATCATACGATAAAACCCATTAGGGCCATGCAATGCAAATGATATGTACTCTCCTGCAATTTTATCGAATTCCCATTCATACGCTAATTGATCCCCTTCTCGTACCGTAAAATTCCAAACTTTACCTACCGGATGTCCATCATAAGCTACATAGGAAATAACCTGATAAGGCAAACCCGATCCCGCTTTAGCTGTATCGAGCCTTCTTTCCAAGGTTGAGCTGATGGAAAGCATCGTTGGTGTATGCTGTACTTTTAGCTGCAATTCATAAGGTAAAGCACAGGCATCCTTCCACCCCTGCTCTTGCATCTGCATTGCTGCATGATATTGACCTGTCGATTTGATTTCCTCCAGTTTTTGGCTGTCGATTTTCACAAAATCTGTTGGGAGCTTTTTATTCCTAGCGGAGAATATACGTTCAACATACCCGTCTCTGTCTACCGGATTAAGCCTTGTTTTGGCAATGTTATCTACAGGACGAAAAGAAGTTGTTAAGTCGCCACAGACCATTCTTCGCCATTGACTGATGTTTTCCTCCCGTACCACCTTACCCGTTTTCTTCTCCAAAAAATGTTCTAAAAATTGAAGACAGGAGGTGTGGTCAAAAACTTCGGAATTGACCCAACCACCCTTAGACCAGGGTGAGGCTATCACCATTGGTACTCGATAGCCCAAACCAATAGGACTTTCAAAACTTACATGATTACTATTTTTCCTTTTTCGCTCCTGTTCTAGCGTAACATATTCATCCGAAGTGTCGATTTCTGACACGGCACCCTGATCTTTGTTCGTGCTCAATGGCGGAACAAAAGGAGCTATATGGTCAAAATATCCATCATTTTCGTCATAAGTTAAGATGAAAATCGTCTTTTTCCAAACCTCAGGGTCTTTGGTCAATATATCGAGGACTTCGGATACGTACCATGCCCCATACCAAGGTGAGCCCGGATGATCCGAGAAACGACAAGGTGCCACTAACCATGACACTGTAGGTAATTGGCGATCTTCAACATCTTTTCGAAACTGATAGAAAACATCTCCGGCCGGCACCTCAACTTCCTGCCGCTTTCCACCTTCTTTATAACTTAATTTATCAAGTTTGTGAAAGTTAGGATCAGCTAGATTAGTCACAAAAGCATTACGATGAATATCTTTTTCAAATTGGGATAACTTTTCAAAATTTTCAGGGGTATAATGAATGACATCTCTTTTCAAATTCTCCAATTCCGCTTTGGCTTTGTGTAACAATTCTTCTTTTGGATTTGTTTCCAAAAATTTATGCAGCTCTTTTACCCGTTCTTTCATCCACTGATAATGTGCCAAATGATATCTTACACCATACTGTTGGTGAAACTCCAGGTTGTTATCTGTAAAATTGGCCAACCAATCTTCCTCTTCTCCTTTAAAGCCTACTGGTAAACTTAGTTCATTTTGATAAACTTTCCACGAGACCCCTGCTTTTTGCAGTCGTTCAGGATAGGTTTTCCATTTGACATCCTTGTAGTTGATTTGACCATTGTCTACATGCGCAACAGATTCGGGATTACGGGGTTCTTCGCGCACTGTACCAGTCCAAAAATACGATCGATTAGCGCTCGTTCCCGTCAATGAAGAACAAAAATGCTGGTCACAAACCGTAAATGCATCTGCAAAAGCATAATAAAAAGGAATATCTGCACGGTTATAATAACCCATCGTTAAAGGCATGGCCTTATATTCCGAATTACCAGAGCTCTTTGCTTCCAACCAATTATCCATTTTCCCGTCATGACGAGCCGCAACCATATCACGCCAGCCATGCGGAAGCGACCCCATCCAAGTCGATTTACTATTGACGATATCTAAATGGAAAGGTGCAAAATATGCACCTTCCTTATTTCCTTGTATCCATACAGGTAGACCATTCGGCAATTTCATCGCACGGGGATCGTTAAAGCCACGTACGCCCTTCAAAGTTCCAAAACAATGGTCAAACGATCTATTTTCCTGCATCAAAAAGACAACATGTTCGGCATCCAAAAAAGTTGATCCTTTTGGAGCTTCAATCGCCAAGGCTTTTTGTATCGATTCAGGTAGCCAGTTTATCGCTACCGTACTCCCAGCCAGCATCGCTGCTTTTTTTAAAAATATCCTCCTTGAATCCATTATTTTAACCACCAAGTCTGTAAATTAATATTGTCATTTCCGCCAAATTGTGATTTGATCGCATCAGATACATTCGCAGTATTGTTATTGTACTCATCTTGAGGATACATCCAGCGATAGGCTGTTTTCACATTCGCAGATTTACGGAAACTCGGATATCCCGTGCGCAAATGATCAAAATAAGCCGAGTATCCGCCCTGATGAAATGAGCGTAGGTATTTCTGCATCAAGATACGTTCTAGCTTTTGCTCATTGGAGCTAGCTCCGTCAAGACTTACTGAATTTTGTTCAAGATATTTGGCCGCTTGTGCTTCATTTGTATAAGTTCCCAAATTTTTCGCATACTTTTCATAAAATTTGAACGATGCCTGTACTCCTTTGGTATACGTTGCATTGAGATCGCCCGTTATCCAACCTTTCAAAATGGCTTCAGCCAAAATAAACTGCATCTCCGAACAGCCCAATAAGACCAATGGTTCAGCTGTAGGATCTTGATAAAATCGTTCGTGGACTTTCGATAATTTACCTAATACGGCTTTTGCATTCACCTGTGCATAAGGAACAATCGGATCTCCGCCTTCATAAGCCGTAAAGTCATTAATCGCTTTACCCGCTTCTTTGCCTAGTCTTGTTTGTGTTGCGACAGCAAATAACCGTGGATCTTTCAGATCCTGCAACCGTTGGATAAAAGTTGAATCCATATACATTCCCGATCCATAACCGCTTGAGTTAAATTCTGGATATCGATTACCTTCTTGATTCAAAAAGACGAGCTGTCCATCTTCAGCACCGCTAACATCAGTGATCCGGGACTCATTGGTAAATATTTTCGAAAATTCTGTCGCTGCATTAAATGGGAGATCAGTCGTTTTCTTCGAAAGCGTCAATAATACTTTTAGGCGAAATGAATTGACTAGTTTGTTCCAATTGCCACTATTTCCACCATAAATAATATCCCCATTTATGGTGTTATTATTCTTCTTCAGAATAATACTTGCTTCCTCAAGCTCTTTCAATACACCCACCAAAACGTCTTTCTGTGTATCGTATTTCGGTGCAAAAATTGCCGAATTTTCACCCTTTGCTGCTTCTGAATAGGGGACATCACCAAACGTTAATGTAAGATTATAAAAATAATACGCACGGAAAAATTTTGCTAATGCCAAATAACTTTCAGCGCCAATACGTTCAGCTTCTTCGGTCATCTTGGTAATATTGCGAAGATTACCATATTGCTCAAAGCTTCCCCTTTGCCAATTATAAATTTGATTCGCATTTTCACCATCCGTTTGCACAATCATTTTCAAGGCATATAGTGGTGAGGTACCGTGCCAGGTCCGAAAAGCATCCCATTCTACCTTCGTCAATAAAGCTTGCGGGTGAGTTGTTGTCGCTTCATTTGGATTAACATTTACTTCAGTCAATTTCTGACAAGAAGTCATGATTGAAAGAGAAAATAATCCAAGAAATATATGTTTATTAAATAATTTCATCGTACTACTTTATTAAAACTTAAAATCTAGAGAAAAACCAATATATCGTGTGGAAGGATCTTGTAAGTTTCCATCGTTTCCAACGCCAAAATCAGGATCGATATAAGGTACTTTCTTCCACATAGCTAAATTATAGCCAAATAGTGATGCATTTAGTGCCGTAAGCTGTTTTAATTTAAACACTTTATTGACATCATAACCGACCGAAAGTCGACGCAGTTTTACAAATGATCGATCAAATACATTGGCAAACAGTTTACTTTCAGATTCTGTAACTCTAGCCTGGTAAGGATAATTTTGACTCCAAGCCTGCCAATCAACAGCTTTTGTATTACTTGTATACGTTCGGGTATCTGAAGTAATATTACCGTTCACGTCACGGGTAAGCTCACCTCCTGTTACGATCACCCCATCTGGCACAAAAACTGGTTTCCCTGCATCATATTGTTCCTGACGATATAAGACCGAAGAAGGATGCTTTCCACCCCACCACATTTTTTCTATCGTAGTCGAATTCATGACACCGCCGATAGATCCGTCGAAATCAAGATTTACCTGAAATCCCTTAAATTTAAACTGGTTTGCGAAACCAAATTGCCAGTCCGGTTGAAAGTAACCTAAATATTGTGGAAATGGATTTTTGGTCGGCATACCCGTATTCGGATTCAAGATAACCTTACCATCAGCCGATTTTTCCCAGACAGTACCATAGTAGCTATCTGCACGATCACCTTTTTTAAGATTACCGTATTTCGCTTGGTTATTGTAAATTTCTTCCAAACGCTGAATTGCACGAGACCAGTTTACGGTAGAAGTCCACGAAAATTGGTCATTTTTAATTATATTTCCTGTCAAAGAAATTTCCAATCCTTTTGTACGGTATTTATTTCCATTCACCTTGCGCGAAGTAAAAGCAGATGCTTGAGAAATACTCAAATCGATGATCTGATTTTTATCCACAACATTATAGTACGTTACATCAGCCGAAAGTCTATTTTTAAAGAAAGCCATAGAAGCACCAACTTCTAAAGAAATGGACTGCTGGGGGAGGATATCAGGATTAATAATGCCTGCAGGATATGTTACTGATGGCGTCGAACCATAGGTAACATCTTTTTTATAAGTCGCAGCAATGCTATAAGGATCCAAATCAGAAGATACCGATGCCCAGGAACTGTACAATTTAACAAAGTCAATTTGCGCTGGCAGTTTAAAATAATCGGAAATAACACTACTTAACGAAACAGATGGATAAAAGAAGGACTGATTGGCTTTCGATAATGTGGATGACCAGTCATTTCTTCCTGAAAAATTCAGATAGGTCGACTTAAACACATTTAAATTTACCGACGCATAAGCACTTCGGATTATTTTTTCAGTTGTTGTATTTGTTGCCTTAACTGGGCCTTGGGTATTGCCTAAGTTGTAGACAAATGGTACAACTAAACCATCTGTAGTTTGATAAAGCTCACGATAATCTCTTTTGAAAGTGGAAGATCCCGCATTAACGGTTACACCAAAATTGTCAGACAACTGCTTAATATAGGTTGCTAAGACGTCCGCATCAAAATTGAGCTGCTTGCTATCCCAGTTTTTATAATCCCCATTCCGTGAATCGCCATAATTCATGTAAGACTTCGGACTTTGCATGTCCTGGAATAGATTTTTTTGTCTTGCTGCTGCACGACCTTTGATGGTAAATTCAGGTGAAATACGCCAAGTTAAAGCAGTCTGTCCAGCCAAAATATCCTGGTCGTATACCTGATTCAGCTCATTGGCTGCAAAGTAAGGGTTGTTGTACCATGCATAGTTGTAGTTTGCTTGACGATAGCCCTCCTGTCCCGGAATATAGAGGTGATCCTTTAATTCTTGTCCATTTACATCGTTACCCATCCACAGCAAAATCGTATACATATGATTTTTAGGCCCATATCCATACCTTGGATAATTTGGAGATTTTACTTTATTATAGGATAAGTTAAGATCTAATTGTACCTCAGGAGTAAAACGGTAAGAGGTATTCAAATTTAATCCACCTGTAGAAAGCTTTGTATTGGGCACCTGGCCTTTTTGATAAGCATATTTTCCTGTTCCAAATATGCTTACCTTTTCCGAACGATAAGATAACGTCGCATTATTTTCGGTAATAAGTCCAGTTCCAAGGAAATCCTCTAAATTGTTATGTGCGACCCAATCAATCGGCACTCTTTCATAACGTGACTTATCGTTATACTTGGTTCCACTCACATCACCCCACCAAGGAATCACTTCACCAGTTTGCTTATCACGAATCGGACTGTTCCATTGTGCAACCTTTATTCCGGAGTTCAATTTGGGACCCCATGTCATATCCCCATCTGAAATGCCCCCATCAGCACCATCCCAAAACTCATATTTACCGTTGGATCCACTTCCAAACTCCTTCTGCGATTCAGGAAAAACCGTAAATCCTGCAGAAAACATATTACTGGTTCCAACCGAAAACTCCAGCTTATCACTTTTTGCACTTTTGGTTGTAATTAAGATCGCGCCATTTTTACCACGTGATCCATATAAAGATGAAGCAGCTGTTCCTTTCAGTACATTGATATTCTCAATGTTTTGGCTCGACATGTCGTAAAAATCAGATTCTACAGGAATACCATCTACGACAATAAGTGGGGTCTTACCACGCAATTGAAAAGATGGTGCCTGAAAAATCCCCGTTGGATTATTAACGATAAGACCAGATACTTGTCCCGTTAGCGCTGTACCAATATTCATTGTTTTAGACTCTTTAAGTACGTCTAATTTGACTTCTTGGGTAGCGTAACCAATTTGCTTCTTTTGTTGCTTGATACCAATTGCCGTGACAACAACCTCATCCAACTTTGAATCATCCTTTTCCAAAACCACCACAAGATCCCCATCTGTAGCAGTTATTGTAGCTGTTTTATATCCTAAAGAAGAAACACGGATTTGGTCGCCAACCTGACCTTTCAGATTGAATTTACCATTAAACTCTGTACGCGTACTCTGTTTGCTGGTTTCATTGATGATCGTGCCGCCGTCAATAGGTTTGCCGTCCTGATCCTTAACAATCCCTTTAATAATAGCTTGATCGGCAATTTCGAGCTTGGTAGTTTCATTCGCAAAGTTTGCCCATACGCTATCGACATGTGCCGCATTCAGCAATGCAATAGCTAAGGTCACCTGAGCTGTTTTCCTAAATTGAGGTAGTTTAATAGGTTTCATTATTTTGAATTTTGCCCAAAAAAATGAAACCTATATTACTAGAAGATGAGTAGTATATTAACAATGCAATCTTAAAGATTGCTTAACTTAACATTAACATCGTTCGCGCAGCAAGCAGCTATACGCCAACTTGTATATTGAGTTTCCGCATGCTCCGCCGAACCGCATAGATGACTAGAATGAAAATAATCCAATCTATCGCCGCACTCGCTACATAAATGCTGTGTACACCAAAATATTTTGGCGCAATAATTAAGATAGGAATATAAAATACAACCTGCCGCAATACACTGATAAAAGTCGCAGGCTTGGCATGATCAATGGAAGGAAACCACACCATCGCCATAAAAATAAATGGAAGAGCCAATAAAACACTCATATAAATTCTGAAATCCATTAGCTGCTGTATCGAAAAAGTAGATCCTGGTATCATGATCGATAGCACAGCAACGGGATGAAACATCACCAGCAACCAGAATGGAAGTAGAATTAGCAGTCCAGTAATGGCAAATAAGCGGTACGAATTGATACTTCTCCTATACTGACCAGCACCGTAGTTCATCCCAGTTACAGGCTGCAAAGCCCGCATAAGTCCCCATAATGGGGTGTTTAATAAAATATAAAGCCTATTGACCGCTGTAAAAAACGTAATGTCCATATCATTCCCGTAATTGGCCAATGCGTTGAAGACAACAATATTCTGGATTACAATCATGACCATCATGACAAAACCAGGCATGCCTAACGAAAACGTCTCTTTTAAAATCGACAAATCCCAAGATAAAGACCAAAATTTTGTTTTGAATGAAGCCTTTCCCCCGGCGTAATACCATACACCTAAAAATGTATAGATGATCATCGATATATTGGTTGCCCAAGCTGCTCCTGAAACACCCCAACCAAAATGTTGTATAAAAACTGGTTTAAGTAAGACATCAACAAGCAATCCTATTGCAATCATCCAGGCCGCAGTTTTCATACGACCCTCCGCACGAATGATCATATTGAGGGCCAAGCCATAAATCCAGAAAAAACTACCCAATATGGTTGCTCGAAAGTAATCGACCCCAAGGGCCAATATCTCACCTCGCCCGCCCATCATATAGACCAATCTGTCGGCTAATACATAACAAGGGAGCGTAATTATAAGAGAGAAAATAATAGTCAAAAAATGCACCGTACCAAATGACCTATGTAATTTCTCAAGTTGATCCCCACCTATCCAAATACTAATTGCTGCCCCCATACCTGTTCCGATCAGGGTACCAAAACCTTGGGCAAATTGGGCTAAAGGATAGGTTACACCCACTGCTGCCAAAGCTGTATTGTTAATCAGATGACCAACAAAAATACCATCCAGAAAATTGTTCAGTCCATACAGGACCATTGCAATCACGGCAGGCCACGACATCTGCCACATCACGCTACTTAACTTCTCATTTAAGATCAGTTGTTTCTGTTTCTCCATAACCTATCGTAAACGTTAAGCCTGGATTTCTTCACTCTCACTACGGCGATCTGTAGCAGATTTATCTTCCGCAACTCCAGCTTTCCAATACGAATAAGCATAAAGCTCCTCTCTTCCCCAACCGAGATCCTTACGCAAAAAATTGCGAATCTCCTTAACTGTCGAAAATTCAGCAGCTATATAAGCAAATTTGTCCTGTGTAGGCAAGGATCTGATCTTCACCAAATCCGCCAAAAGGCTACCTTCCTGTGGCGTATCATTATGTATCCAGATAAAATCAATAGCAGCCTTAGTCTTCAATTGCTGTATATCTTCGCTACCATGTACTTCAATCATACAGATTCCCTTTGCCGAAGGTGGCAAATCTTCTAAGATTGCACCCAAAACAGGAATTGCAGTCGCATCCCCAACAAGCAGATAGTTAGCTGCAACTTCATAGAGTGGCGTCTTACCTGCTTTCATTAGAATCCCGAGCGCATCGCCAGGTTTTGCAGCCATCGCCCAAGCGGAAGCTGGCCCCTCATCACCATGGGCAACGAAATCAATCCATACCTCATTTCTATCAAGGTTGATACCGCGATGTGTGTAAGTTCGAACTGTTGGCCTGATCGCTTCATCCATCGGCTTCCACTGCCCGCGTTCATAATCAAATTCCGGAAAATAAATACGATCTACATGCTTTGGCGGAATCAAAATCTTATTATTGACTCCGACGGTCGTATTAGCGATTTGATCTACACCATCACCAGTCAAATACACACGAATATAATGTGGTGTCAGATATTCCTTTCTACTTACAGTCAGGGCGAGCTGTATTACTTTCATTTCAGTTTTTCCCATGATTTTCTAATTACGTACCTATTTGATCAAAAGATTACTATTAAGAATCTTTCTAAACAAAGGTAATTATTCGATTTTTATCAAACCAATTCATGCGCTACTAAAACTTCCGTAAAAAGGAATAAAAAGTCCGTAAAGTGTGAAAAAACTCTTCCCTATTAGAAGGCATTTTTCAGCTTACTTGGTGGGATGCCAAATTTACGTTTAAAGGCGTCCGAAAAATGGCGTTGATTTTTGTAACCAACCAAATCAGAGACTTCACCGATTGTTCGATCTTCATCTAAGATCAACTTCTTAGCATGCTCCATTTTTGCGTCATGCCAAAAACCGAAAACAGTCGTACCAAAGAGCTCCTTAAAGCCTTTTTTCAAGGTAAATTCATTGGTACCCACCAAATGTGCGAGATTGACCAATGTACTATTGCTGTCCATATTTTTTAGAAGAAACTCACGAACGGCATATATCTTATCAATGTCGGCTTTTTTTAACGAAACTGCTACAATACCCTCTTCCTGAAACTGTTCCAATTGAAGAAGCAAGAGCTCCATAATCTTTGCTTCCAGGAAAATTTTCTTAAAAATTCCCTTTCGTTGGCAATTGATTACATCGTTGATAATTTCATACATATCGTGAGTAATCCGTTTATGCATATCGGTCAGCAATCCCGATTTACCACGGTCAATAGCATTCCGAAAATCTGCAAAGAATTTAGAATCTTCGGGCAAGAATCTTTTAAAAAATTCGGGCGATAAGTTTATTTCACATAACTGAAACTCCTGATTCCCCCACTCCATTTGACCACACATTGAATTTCCGTAAATAATATTATGCTGGTAGGTCTCAAAATTTACACCTAAGGGCATCATTTCGCCACTCGCCTGACTATTGCCTTTTAAAGCAAAGTGCATTTCAACTGTTTCAAAATCACTTTCAAAACGAAACCGCATCCGTTTAAATAACTGTGCATGACCGTAACCAATATGAATACCATCGAAGAAAACCTCCTTATAAAAACCTTTCCCAAATGTAGTATCTAAATGTGTTACAGATTCATAAATTCCCGTGTCGACGGAAAAGCAGGTACTTGGGTAAGTCCGCTCCAATAATAAACTGGGTGAATCAATATCATATAATCTTAGTGCCATTTTTAATTCCTTTTAGGATTCAAATAGTCTTACGCACATTAGGCAATATATCTTAGCAGAAATATTCCCTTCGACGGACATTTTACTCCTTTATGCAGACCCCATAACAATAGAATGACTGCTATCTTTGACTAAAGTATAAAATTATTTAGAATCATTCTTAATTATTTTAAAAATAATTCACTATGGATACAAATAGAAATCAGGATATGGCAGACAACTTTCCACTCATCCACGATAGCATTTATAATAACATCAAGATTGCCAATCCAAATGCAACGAAACATGACATTATTTTAGCTGCAGAAAAAGCTAAAGTCTTAGATTTCGCCTGGGAATTTCCAAAGGGGCTCGACACATGGATTGATGATAGCAGATATCCTTTATCCAGCATACAACAACAACAAATCCAACTGGCCCGTAAATTTTTAAGGGCATTGTCGCAATGACAATGCCCTACTCATGCTATGCCTTAAAGCATGCTGCGGTTGCATAACTATGAATTGCCGCCGTTTACTGTAACCAGCCCTTTACGAGATCGTTATGTTTCTTGACCCATTCTTTTGCCGTATCGGCTTTGTTCTGGCTTCCCTGCATTTGTGACAACAAATCAGCCATTGTTGATTCATCAAAGTAGACTTTGGAGAAAAATCGGGCTAGCTCCGGCTGCTCTAGCCTAAAGTCTCCCCGTGCAAAAATTTTAATTTGCTCGGCATCACCCAATGTCTTTTTGGGGTCATCCAAAAACTTCAATTTCATTTTAGCAAACATCCAATGCGGCTGCCAGCCAGCTACCACAATCCAACGTTTTGCTTTGATTGCGTTTTGCAATTCCGTAATCATAGCTACGGTAGATGAGTTAACATGCTTATAACCGAGTTCGTAATCCTTGATCACCTGGTCCACTGCACGTGTTATTCCAGCTCCCTTTTCTATACCAATGATCCTTTTATCAAACTCTTTTTCATGTCTTTTCAACTCTTCAATTCCATCAATTGTTACGTAATCCGGTACAACAAGTCCATTTCGCGCATGATTATAACTCGTTCCAAGCTCTTCAATATTGGGGAATTTAGCCACTTTACTTCCATGGGTCAATGGTAGCCAGACATCCATATATAGATCTGTATCACCATTATTCATCGAGGCTAAGATCATATCTGGTGTAGCGCGTTGGATAACTACGTGATACCCCTTTTCTTCCATAATAACTTTTGCGACCTCTGTCATTGCGACTCCTTCGGCCCAGCCATCGACCATACCGATATGAATAATATTTTTATTCCGTCCTGTGGTACATGACGCAAGCAACAACACCATCAGACACAATACCATACTTTTAATTTTCCTCATACTATGCTTTCTTTTTTACAAAGCCCTGCGTGATTCGATCCAAAATAATAGCGAGAATCACAACGGACAAACCACTTTCAAAACCAAGACCAATATCCAAGTTGTTAATACCCTCAAGCACTTTTTCTCCCAAGCCACCGGCAGCAATCATTCCGGCAATAACAACCATCGATAAAGACAGTAATATGGTCTGATTGATCCCTGCTAAGATTGTTTTTGTAGCCAAGGGCAGCTCTACTTTAAATAAGATCTGACTATTGGTTGCTCCAAATGAACGTGCAGCTTCCACGATATCTTTTGGAACCGCATCAATCCCTAAAGTCGTCAAACGGACAGCAGGTGGCATAGCAAAAATAATGGTAGCAAAAGCTCCAGGGACTTTACCAATACTAAAAAATAATACTGCCGGAATCAAATAGACAAACGCTGGCATTGTCTGCATCAAGTCAAGTAAGGGCCGAATGACTTTCGCTGCTAGTTTATTCTTGGCGGCCCACACGCCCAAAGGAACTGATATAACCAATGCTGTCAGTGTAGCGACCAATACCAGGGCCAAAGTCTCCATCGTTGCAATCCAAAATCCCATCAGATAGATCAATGTTAATCCCACCAATGTTGTCAATGCAACCCCTTTCCCAGATTTCCACCAGGCTAATGCTGTAAATAATGCGATGATAATAAAAAAAGGTATCGTTGTTAGCACCCATTCCAGTCCAATAATGGATGCATTCCCCGTATTTTTTATCAAGTTAAAAAATGGTTCTAAATGATCTGTCAGCCAATTGACGGCTACAGCAATGTATTGTCCTATATCGATTACTTTATTCATTTCTACTGATTATTTGCTTTCTCTTTTAATTCAATAATTTCTTCTTCATTATACTTTGTCGCTTCGATAATCAACGATGTCTGTGTTACGATCCCCAACAAACGATTATGTTCATTCACCACAGCGATTGGCGATCGGATCTCCGATATCAAGGGCAACATTTCTTCAACGGTCACCTCTTTTGATACGGTTGGAACGGTAGTATGTATAATGGATTCTACGGTAGGTTCCCTACGCTTTGCCGATTGAATGACTTCATTCATATGAACAAACCCAAGAAAAGTCTCATGCGCATCAACTACAGGGAGAATTTCAATTCCTGTGGACCGCATTTTCCGTAGAGCCCCCTCAGGGCCATCTTTTTTGAAACGTACAACAGTAGGTTTCTCAAACATCAGGGAACCTGCCGAAATGATGGACTTGCGATCCACTTTTTCAACAAAGGCTTTAACATAGTCACTTGCAGGATTTGTCAAGATATCTTCCGCAGTACCGATCTGTTCGATGACACCATCTTTCATAATAGCAATACGATCGCCCAATTTGATCGCTTCATCGAGATCATGGGTTATAAAGACGATCGTTTTTTGTAGATTATCCTGCAACTCAAGTAACTGATCTTGCATTTCCGTTTTAATCAGGGGATCCAGTGCTGAAAATGCCTCATCCATCAGTAATACTTCGGGATCATTGGCAAGTGCCCGAGCCAGTCCAACCCGCTGTTGCATACCACCAGATAACTGAGACGGTAGCTGTTGTTCAAATCCATTCAGCCCGACGACATCAAGCGCTTTCTGCGCTTTAGATTCCCGTTTATCCCGTTCTTCCCCCCGTAGTTCTAAACCAAAAGCGGCATTGCTCAACACGGTATGATGTGGCAACAGACCAAACTTTTGGAAGACCATACTCATTTCCGTCCTCCGGACTTCAAGAAGATCTTTATTATTTTTCCCTGTAATATCCTCCCCATTGATATATACCTTTCCTGATGTCGGTTCGTTCAATCGATTAAGACAACGGAGCAGCGTAGATTTCCCACTGCCTGATAGTCCCATTATAACGAAGAATTCACCCTCTAAGATTTCAAAATTAGCTTTGTTGATCCCAATAGTACAGCCCGTTTTCGCTAAAATATCTTTCTTCGAGAAACCCTCGTTCAGTAAATGCAAAGCTTGTTTCTTTTGCTTTCCGAAAACAAGTACCAAGTCTTCGACTTTTACTTTTACCTTCCTAGTTTTATCCATTCTTTAATTTTTTTAAACATAAATAAACCATAAGGGCATAAGTGATCCACTAAAGCTGTATGCCTACGCTATTTTCTTACAAATAAAAATATCCCTACAGTTGAGTTCGTTTGATCGAAATCTTACTCGTACAGTTCAATCAACTTATTAACTAACATACTTTACTCTCGGTTCGGTAAGAGCAATGATGAAAAAGAAACTAATCTTTTAAAGACGAAATGCCCTATTTATAAAGCATCTCCAAAATATACTTCAACAAGTATAACGAACAACCTAGGCTGTGCCAAAGGCACAAAGCCATAGCGGAATAAACTCACGCCATTCTGTCTTTTGACAGTACAAAGGTACGAAAAATAAATTAAACGTATTTTTCGGGCCATATAAACCTATTTTACAGTAACTTATAAAAACAAAAATGAGATTTAATTTTTTCAGGATAAGATCAATAAACTTATAGCTAAAACAGCCGATCGCTAAGCCCATATTGTAAGCATAATCCCTTAACCTTTTCCGCAAATGCCTGTCGATAATAGCTGGGAAGTTTACCGTCCGGGCCAAACAATCGTTGGTATTTTTCCACGAGCTGTGGATAGTGTTTTTCAACCGCACGCATAACCAAAGTCCGATTATCACCAGGATCAGAACCATATAACGCCAAGGTTGCTGGAAAAATATAATTTGTATCAACGGATCGAAAAGTCGAAAACATCTGATCAAGATGAGCTCCTGTATCTGAAATAAAAGGCAACAAAGGCATTAAACTTACGCCACTACACAATCCCATCATCCGCGCCTGGCTTAATGCACTCAAACGAAGCTCAGGCGATGGTGCCCCCGGTTCAAATATTCTGGCAATTTCGGTATCGATTGTCGAAAATGAAAAGGTAATAAAAGCACGATGTGTTAATTTATCTTGCAGATCAAATGGGAGTATTGCTTCTGCATCGATCTGCTTCACTAAATCAAAATCTCTACTGACGAGATCCGATTTAGTGATAATATGTACCGGAAAACGATAATGTAGTATAATTTCCAATAATTGCCGCGTCAGTAAATCCGTTTGTTCAAATTGCAAATAAGGATCCGTTGCAGACGACAGTACAATTATTCCATATTGTTTTTTACGGGCACGGAGCGCTAAAGCACGATCTAACAAATCAATCGCGTTCTGTTTGACACTTAGCTTTTCAGCCATATTTACCCCATATTTACTACCTCTGATATAACAATATAGACAGTTAAAAGAGCATCCGCTATAGGGATTTAAAGTATAGTCATCAAGAAACCAAGGATCTCTCCGTTTTGTTTTGTTAAGAATGGATTTAGCAATTACACGCTGCATACGAAACTTTATGTTTACTGAAAATCTATCTTATAAAACAGATTTTAACATACTAAGTTAATTCAAAATTACGACTAAGAGACAAAAAATAATTTCATAAAATTATTCTCCTAAATAAATTTTTCAAAACTCCATTCGGCTACATATTCCCTCAATTTGGCGATTTTTATTAGACGCGCTTTCTGGAAATTTGTATTACAAATACTAAGAAATATGATACAAAATACGCAAAGTAAAATCTGGTTTATCACGGGCAGTTCGCGCGGATTCGGGAAAATCTGGACAGAGGCAGCATTACAGCGGGGAGACAAAGTAATTGCTACCGCACGACGACTCTCTTCCATCGCCTATCTCAATGAGAAATATGGAGACAACGTATTGACACTGGAATTAGATGTTACCGACACCGAGAAAGTAAAAACTGTTGTACAACAGGCATATGATCACTTTGGCCAGTTAGACATTGTCCTTAACAATGCAGGTTACTCTCTGGTTGGAACTATTGAGGAAGCTAGCATGGGCGATATTCGAAAACAATACGAAACAAATATCCTTGGACCGATCGCTGTCATTCAAGCTGTTTTACCATTATTACGTCAGCAAGGATATGGCCACATCTTAGGTACATCAAGTAGCCTAGGCCACGTTACACTGCCTGTAATCGGATACTATTGTTCCTCAAAATGGGCATTTGAAGCAATACACGAAAGCTTAGCACTTGAGGTCAAACAGTTTGGCATCAGAGTAACCATCATAGAACCGGGAGCCTATGCCACCGAATTTGGAAGTCAGGAATCACTACAATTTGCTGAAACATTAGATCCTTACCAGGCTTTTAAAGCCCAATTTTTTACTGATTTAGGAAAAATGGAGAAAGGTGATCCGAATGCGACCCCAGCCGCAATCTTCAGTATCGTTGACACAGAAAATCCTCCCTTGCGGTTTAATCTAGGAAATGGGAACCTATCTTGGGTAAGTAGTGTATATGCCGAAAGGATTGCCACATGGAAAGAATGGGATACTGTTTCTGCCCAAGCTCAAGGCGTTTCCAAGTAAGTAATCCCTATGTCAATAATTCATTCTCGTTTACATTATCGACTATTGTAAACGAGAATTATGTAAATTCAAAAATGAAAAAAGAACAAAAAGCTCTCCCAAAGATGGAATCCCTATCGGATATTCACCGTGCTTTTGGCCTTCCAACACCGGCACACCCTTTGGTCAGCATGGTGAATGGCAGCACTCATCAGGTTATGCTCAACAATATTCCTCAACCGCATGTATTGAATTTCTACAAAATATCCTACAAACCCAGCGTTAAAGGAAAACTCATCTATGGACAAGGTTATTATGATTTTGACGAAGGTGGACTTCTGTTTGCCGCTCCAAATCAAATTATAGGAAACCACGGCACAAATGAAGGCGAGGTATGCTCACAATATACCCTTTTAATACATCCTGATTTCTTTTGGGGATATCCGCTAGCAAAAAGAATAAAACAATACGGCTTTTTTTCCTATACCACAAATGAAGCCCTACATTTATCCGAAAAAGAAAAAGACCGAATTATTTCCATCTTCCGACACATCGATGAAGAATTAACTAGTCGAATCGATGACTTTAGTCAAGATGTGATTATTTCCCATATTGAATTACTTTTAAATTATGCCAACCGATTTTATAAAAGACAGTTTATCACACGAAAAGCGATTAATACGAACTTAATAGCCAAACTTGAGGAAATATTGGAAGCATATTTCTCTAACAATATTTCCACGAAACAAGGCATTCCAACTGTGCAGTATCTTGCTGATCGCCTACACATTTCAGCTAGCTATTTAAGCGATATGCTCCGTTTGCAGACCGGTGAAAACACCCAGCATTTCATCCATGATAAAATAATTGACAAAGCAAAGGAGAAATTATCCATCACAAACCTATCCGTAAGCGAAGTTGCTTACGACTTAGGCTTTGGCCATCCCCAATCATTTAACAAGTTATTCAAAGCGAAGACAAATATGTCGCCTTTGGCCTTCCGAAAATCTTTTCCCCAACCAAATAAGTAGATAAATACGAGAAAAATAAGTGATATAGCACAAATAATTGCAAATATTTCATTTTCAATACCTAATAAAGGCATTTATTCATTACCTTTATACTATTGAAACAAAACTCAACCCCAGCCATGTTTATCGGCGCAGTCAAATGGTTCGACAATAACAAAGGATTTGGTACTCTTGCGTTACCTTCCGGAGAAGAACTCTTTGTGCATATACGCAGGTTTAAAGTTCCTCCAGAACATATTATTCAACCTGGAGAAGTTATTGTCGGTGACAAGAAACCTGACCCAAAAAGGAGCGGTTATCTCGCTCAAAATTGCAGGATTCTCAAAAGGCCCGAAGATTGGAAATTCGTTATCTCGCTCCTCGACAAAGAACACACCGTACTCCTCCCCGACAGCCACGGTCGAGAACAAAAGCATAACTTAACCTCATTAACAGCAAGACAACTTTTAAGAACCCAACCCAGAGAACATATTGTGGCCATGCTGACCGCTAATTTTGATGTGCATTTTGATAGCTCAATTTTCATTTCCTATGCCGAATTGATCGACAAAAGCATTACTGGTGTTTTTGAGAAAGAAACCGCTTACGATATACTTTCCAAGGTGTTCGAATACTTTGGGAAACATGTCTCGCATCAAATCCTATTTCGCGTGTGGAAAGAAAGCATGTTTAGGTACATCGGCTATCCAGCGGAAGGCGACTACGAAATACCTGAGCTTGTGTTTAATCTGAATGCCACCGAAATCAATTGTGAGGATCTGGCGAGAATAAACACTTACAGCTTTGGCAAATCTTTTTGCACTGATTTTGTAAATGCTTTATTTGAAGACATAGAAACAATGGACAAAAAGGATATTGAACCATTGTTACCTTATATTGAGTTTTTGGAGAATGAGGATTCTATTGAAAAAATACAGACGATACTGCAAGAATAGCTGAAACTATTTAATGCTGTAAAATTAGCATGCAATCCGCCCCAATATAATAAGCGAGATCAGACAAAGAATCTGAACTATTGATTATCCTTCGTATGATAATAATTGAATATCTACGAAGGATAAGTTCTTCACCTAAAGTCCTCTTAGTGCGTTATGCAGGTGGTTAAGAATGATTGACCCCCATTCCACCGTCCAAAACAAAATCAGCACCAGTGATGTAAGATGCATGATCACCACTCAGATAAACAACCATTTTAGCGACGTCTTCGGCTGTACCTATCTTTTTGAGTGGTGATTCTGCTGCCAACTTATTCCAAATATTTTCGACAGTCTGCTGGTCATAATTCTTGTTAAGAACATCTGTCCTAGTCGGACCTGGACTCACCGTGTTTACACGAATTTTACGGTTTGCAAGCTCCATTGCCGCTGTTTTGGCGAAGGAATTGACGGCCGCTTTACTCGCTTGATAAATCGAACTCGCTGGCATATTTAAGGTAGCTACATTAGAAGAAAGAATAACGACAGACGCACCATCGCGAAGTAGTGGGATAAATCTGCTCAATGTAAAATATGAGCCTTTTAAATTGACATCCATTACTGCATCAAAATTCGCTTCTGATGCTTCAGCAATAAAACCTCCTTCACCTGTAATACCGGCGTTTATAAATAGGACATCAATATATCCAAACCGATCTTTTATTTCCTGCGCAAGTTTTTCAATATCCTGCAGTATAGCCTGATCCGCCACGTATGCTGTTGCTCCTATCCGTTCAGCAGCTTGATCAATAGCTTGCTTTCTTCTTCCTGTAATAATAACTTGTGCGCCATTTTCACTAAACTCCTTTGCTGTCGCGAAACCAATTCCACTATTCCCGCCCGTAATTAAGACGACTTTGTTTTCTAAATTTTCCATTGTTCTATTTTTTTGACAAATATATCAGGTATTTGATATACATTTGATACCAGTATAATAGAGTATACCAAAATCACCATGGAAAGAAATCAAGTAGAAGAACTAAGGGCATTACAAGACACGCTGTATTTTATAGGCGGAAAATGGCGTATTCCTATTATCAATTCACTATGCAACGGTAATAAACGGTTTCGAGAAATTGAACGAAGTATCCCTGGTATCACGACACGTATGCTGTCCAAAGAATTGAAAGATATGGAACTCAACAAGCTTGTTAACAGAACAGTCTATCCGGACAGCCCTGTGCTAATTGAATACCTACCGACTGCCTATTGCCGGACATTTGGTAATATCATCCAAGAAATGATTAACTGGGGCCGAGAGCACAGAAAGGTGATTATTGAAGAATCTGTAGAATAGACTGTTAAGATCTATTCTACAGATTTAAATCGAAGTGCAGTAAGACTGAGTTTATCACCATCCCCCTCCACTAAAGAAACAGTAATTTTGTAGCGCCCCGGAGCCTTAAATTTCATCCATCCCCAAGGGTACCAATTATACACAGAAGAGGCCGCTTGCTGATTCTGCACGATCTCTCCAGCCGAGTTTTCGATCTTCCACACCACTCTCCCCTGCCCCGTATAATTTAGATCAATTTGATAATAGCCCGGCTTAACAATGTCTATAGCATACGTTAGTTTACTTTCATCAGTCCATTGTCCTACTTGAACCACATGCTTCCATTCACCGAATTTTTCCATCCAGGATTTTCCAGTTTTATTACATCCTTCAACTTCAGCAAAATCAACAGGCACAATTGTCTCCATCGCCGGATCAACTCCCAACATTTTATCAATAACGGGCGTACCCTGCATAACGACCTCAATCACAGAAACCAGCGGATCTGGAGCAAAGGAAGGGGTATTGATCTCCAACCATTTTCCATCGACCGTGTAATTCAAGGACTTTTTGCCGTTGGAAGTTAAAAGGCTAATCGACTTTATCCCTTTTGTTAGGCCCGGAACAAACAACTTTCCGTTGGTCGGCCAGTGATAGACCAACAATGAAATTTTACGTTCCTGTACAGTAGCATCCCCCCAGGGCAAGGCATGCCCCCAAGGTGACGCTTGTGCACCATAAACAGTCTCTGGATATTTTCGGATCCACGCACCCGCACCACGCAAAGCTAAGCTAGCTGGCTCTGGAATAGTCCCGTCGGGTTTAGGCCCAACATTTAACATATAGGTCCCACCCCGACCAATAGTCGACAATGTACGTGACAAGATCTCACGAGCACTCTTCCAATTATTGTCGTACCAAGCATAACCCCAAGAATCGTTGGTTACGTCTACTGCTTCCCAAAGACCTGGAACATTCTGCCGCGGTACTTCCATATCCCCCAAAGTAGAATAATCACCGAGCCCGTGCCCAACACGCCCCGACACATACGCCCCAGGTTGATTTTTATGAACCAATTCGACAAGTTTTTGTGCGTATTTCTTATCCATCCCACCTGGAGTATCGAACCAAACCAATTCTATCGGCCCATACTCAGTTGTAATCTGATTCACCTCAGGATAACATTTTTCCCAAAAATAATCATCAAATGTTTTCGGTTGACCAGCTGCATTCACCTTTGGGCCTCCATTTCCGCCAGGATAAGTCCAATCCTGATTTTGCGAATAATAGAAGCCAAAACCAATTCCCTCCTCTTTACATGCTTTTGCGAGCTCAATCATTGGATCGCGCTTAAAGTCAGTCGCCTCAACAATATTAAACGCATTCACCTTAGAATGAAACATCGAAAATCCATCGTGATGTTTGCTCGTAATCACGATATAGCGCATCCCGGCATCTTTTGCAAGCTGTACAATCGCTTTAGCGTCAAAATGATCTGGATGAAAAGACGCCGCCGCTGCCATGTAATCAGCGACAGGGATATTGGCCATGCTTTTGTTCATGAGCCATTCCCCTATGCCATAAAACGTTTTTCCCTTCCAGGTATTTGCCAGCTGCGAATAGATTCCCCAATGGATAAACATCGCATATTTGCCTTCACGGAACAGTTTCCCTCTATTTTCGGCAATCGGTTTATTTCCCCCTTCACCATTCCACATTTGTTCCATCTGTTGCGCTGAAGCCTGGTTCACAATCAACCCCGCCAATGCTAGACAAAACAAGATCTTTTTAATACCTATTTTTAACATCTTAGACTTTGGGTAGGTTATAACCATTATGATAAACTTTCGCCAGGTACTGGTCTGCATCCTTATCATTGAAACTGCGCTTTTGTTTGTCCCAGAACAATTTCTTTTTGGCCCGATAAGCAATATTCCCCATTTGTGAGAATATCGCGATATGTGCCCCAGCTTCTATCGGCGCATGTAAACCCTCCACAGATTTCTTTCTAACTGCTTCAACAAAATTAACCATATGCTTGTCCAACCCATTATCTTGTGAACGTTGAAAAGAGACAGCATCCATTCGCCCTTTCTCCGGGATAACTTCCCAACCCTCACGATTGACGACCAAAGTACCATTATTGCCAATGAAAGCAACTCCGTGCGTCTTCTGGTAAGGCCCCAAATCTATACCTGTTGCCTGCTCCCATTGAACATTAAATCCATCAAACTCATATACCGTTGTTAAACTATCTGGTGTTTCAGCGGCATCGTCAGGATAAGCAAATTTACCCCCAGCAGCCATAACCGAAACAGGATCTGACACTTTCATTCCAATTAGCGCATAATCCAACATATGTACCCCCCAATCGGTCATCAAGCCACCCGCATAATCCCAATACCATCTAAAATTGAAGTGAAAACGATTGGGATTAAACGCACGTTTTGGTGCTGGCCCCAACCATTTATCATAATGTACTCCCGCAGGAACAGGAGCGTCTGCCTGAACCGGGATACTCTTCATCCAACCTTGATAAGCCCAAGCCTTAACAAGACGTATTTTCCCTAATTTTCCGCTATGAACAAAATCCATCGCATCTCTGAAATGTTGTTGGCTTCGTTGCCACTGCCCTACCTGTACAACACGTTTATGTTTTTTAGCAGCTGCAACCATAATTTCACACTCCCGAATGGAGTTTCCAATCGGTTTTTCGACATACACATCTTTTCCCGCCGCAACAGCATCAACCATTTGCATACAATGCCAATGATCAGGTGTAGCGACAATAACAACATCAACGTCATTTGCTTTTAGGAGGTCTTTATAATCGACGTATGTTTTCACATTGATATTGCGTTTCTTCAATTCCTCAGCGCGATTCTTTAAAACATTTTCATCGACATCACATATTGCCGTGCACTGCACTCCTGGTACCTTCAAGATAGCATTCAGATTGGACCAGCCCATACCGTTGGTACCGATCAGCCCTACGCGGACCGTATCAGCTTGAAAACCGAATACTTTCGTCTGCGCAAAAAGTGCCGATGCTGCCAATAGACTCGTATTTCGTATAAAATCTTTTCTCTTCATTGTTTAGTTTGGTTTATATTGATATTATATATTCATTACTAGGAAGACGATTATCTTGGGATCCCCCTAGCGAGATTACTAATATAACATTTAGTCTTTAGGATGAAGAATATTAACCCAAACAAAATGGCTGAAATAAAGCACTTTGAATGCTGTAGATAATTTCTATATTTGTTAAAAAAATTCTACAACCATGAATCGAAAAACTTGTCTTTCCCCTCCTGCAAAATAATATAGCACAATGTCAAACGAATGATGGCATCCGATCAGGAGCAAATTCGGATGATATAAGGATTAACTATTTATTTAGCTTTTAATTTTCCCTTTATGGGAAAGACATTTTTCTTATGAAAAAATCATATTTAGTACTTCATACCGCAGTACTGCTAGCAGGCTTCACCGGCGTTTTCGGCAAGCTCATTACCCTCAATCAAATACCGCTCGTGTGGTTTCGGGTATTACTTTCAACACTCATACTATTTGTTCTCCTCAAATTATTCAAGATTGAGCGATTAAAATCGACGAAAGACATACTGAATATTGCAAATGGTGGATTATTGATCACCATCCATTGGATATTTTTCTATGGTAGTATCAAGTTTTCCAATATTTCCATTGGCGTAGTATGCTATTGCCTCACCAGCTTCTTCACAGCCGTTCTAGAACCTGTCATCAATAAAAAAAAATTTAGCGCAGCCCAGCTGATGTTAAGCATGCTGACCTTGATCGGTATCAGTTTAATCTTTCATTTTGATAGCTCCTATCAGGTGGGTATTATTTTAGGCGTAATTTCAACAATTTTCGCGGCCTTATATACCATCTACAATGAGCGATTGGTCAAACACTATGACAGTAAATTGCTTAATTATTATCAGATGCTTAGCGGTACAGTGGTATTGGGTCTAGCTTTACCTATTTTCTATTATCTATTTCCCACCGAACGTTTTATACCAAGCTTTTCTGATGGAATCTATTTAATCTTGCTGGCTCTATTTTGTACAGTTGGCCTTTATGTTCTTTTTGCTGAATCACTCAAGAAGCTATCTGCATTTACGGTCAATTTGAGTTTCAATCTTGAGCCCATCTATTCGATTATCATTGCTTTTTTGTTCTTCAACGAAGGCAAACAGGTCAATGCTTCCTTCTATGTTGGACTCGCTTTTGTACTTGTTTCTGTTCTTCTCCAAACGCTGCGCTCTATCAGAAAAAAAGATTAATAATTCCTTATTCTATAGGCAAACATCGCATTGATTGCCTATAGAAATGTTGTTTTAACGTTAAGAAAAAAAAAGGCTTTCATAACATTTCTTAGGCTGATGGTGACTTTGGAAGACTCGCAATATGTTGTCCGGCTTTCATGCCTGAGAAAATACAACCGCCCAAAAACGTGCCTTCCAGTGCCCGGTAACCGTGCATCCCGCCACCACCAAATCCAGCCACCTCACCCACAGCATACAAGCCCTTTATCACCTCTTCATCCTTCGTTAGCACTTGCGAATGGAGATTCGTTTTAAGACCACCTAAGGTTTTACGCGTCAACACATGAAGGCGTACGGCAATGAGCGGCCCATTTTCGGACGCCAGAATTTTATGAAGGGCTGCCACTCGGCCTAATTTATCACCACGGTAATTTCGTGTATTCCGAATGTAATTGACTTGCGTGTCTTTTGAGAACTTATTATCTACTTCCCGGTCACGCGCTTCAATTTGCGATTTAATTGCTTCATAGTCCAATAAATCCTCCCCTGTCAAACGATTCATACGAGCTACCAGATCCTTTAGATTGTCCGAAACAATAAAATCAGATCCTTTTTCCTTAAAAGCCTCAACGGGCCCGGGTGCATTTTTCCCGAAAATGCGTTTCAAAAATAACGAATAATCCTTATTGGTAATATCTGGATTCTGTTCTGAACCCGAAAGAGCAAACTCCTTTTTGATAATCTTCTGCGTCAGAATAAACCAGGAATAAGAAAAGCCTGTCTCTTGCAGGTGCTTGAGTGTACCCAAAGTATCAAATCCAGGCAAATAAGGAGCGGGAAGTCTGTTGCCGCGGGCATCAAACCACAGCGAAGAGGGCCCAGGCAAGATACGGATACCGTGGTTAGGCCATATTGGATTCCAATTTTCAATCCCTTCCGTATAATGCCACATGCGATCGCGGTTTATCATATGAGCCCCGACCTCTTCCGCAATTCCGATCATTTTTCCATCGACATAGGCGGGAACACCTGAAATCATTTGTGCTGGCGCTTTCCCTAATCGTTCAGGCCAATTTTCGCGTACCAATTGATGATTTGCACCGATCCCTCCCGAAGCAATGACCACCTGATCTGCATAATATGCAAAATCTGCAAGAACATCTCTGTTTGTCGCAACCCCTCTTGCTTTGTTATCATCTTCCAAAACATCGCCCGCAATTCCGATGACCGCGCCATCTTGCGTTAGCAATTTTGTCACACGATGTCGAAAGCGAAACTGCAGAAGACCTTTTTCCTGTGCAACATAAACTTTATCCACAAAAGGTTTTACAACTCCGGTTCCGGTCCCCCAACTGACATGAAACCTAGGGACAGAATTACCATGCCCCGAGGCCGAACCATCACCGCGCTCCGCCCAACCGACCATAAACATCAGCTTTATACCAAGCTTAGCGATGTAGGCAGACTTTTCTTTTGTTGCAAATTTCAAGTAGGCCTCAGCCCATTGTCGTGGCCAATAATCCTCCTCACGGTCAAACCCGGCAGTTCCCATCCAATCCTGCCATGCCAGTTCATAAGAATCCTTGATACCCATGCGACGTTGTTGCGGCGAATTGATAAGAAAAAGTCCCCCGAAGGACCAATAGGCCTGTCCCCCTAGATTTTCTTCCGTTTCCTGATCTACAAGAAGCACTTTCTTACCAGCATTGGTGACTTCCATTGCTGTCGTAAGTCCTGCTAAACCCGATCCAATAATAATCACATCAGGTTTAAAATGTTCTACTTTTTGCATTGTTTTTCTTTTACCGAACAGCTATCCCAATAAAAATGTGATTGCTCACAAGACCAACTGCCTTATATAAATTTACTAGTTTGAGCAGGATTGCACAAGAAAAACTTAACAGGAATCCCTCGGTCTTTTCCTTAAAAAACACTTAGTAACATATCATAAAAATAATAAAACACCCTAATTTAAATTATTTTAATAATAAAAATCAGGACTATAACTTTGTGCTATCAATCATTCAAATAATAATAAGCACCATTTCGAACAGATTTATTTGGTAAAAAAGGTGCATTAACGTAATAAATAATTTTAATAGGAAACATAAAAAATAAAAAAATGGAATACAGAAAATTAGGAAAAACAGATTTAGAATTATCAGCAATTACCTATGGAGCTTTCGCCATTGGCGGCAACATGTGGGGCGGAAATGAAAAGAAAGATTCTATTGATTCTGTAAAAGCATCGATCGACAATGGTGTCACTACATTGGATACAGCCCCTTTTTATGGATTTGGTTTAAGTGAAGAAATGATCGGTGCGGCAATTCAGGGTTATGATCGGACCAAAATACAGCTATTGACCAAATTTGGTTTGGTATGGGACGGCAGTAACCAAGGAAAAGGTGAATTTTTCTTTGATGCAGAAGAAGCTGGTAAAACTATTCCAGTTTATAAATATTCGTCAAAAACCAGTGTAATTCATGAAGTAGAGAATAGCCTAAAACGCTTACGCACCGACTATATCGATCTATTACAGATTCACTGGCCGGATAGCACGACCCCGATTTCGGAAACGATGGAAGCCTTGGATCTTCTTTTACAACAAGGTAAGATCCGTGCCGCCGGCGTCAGTAATTATAGCGTCGATCAAGTTTCAGAAGCTCGAAAGGACCTCAATATTGCGAGTAATCAAGTTGGTTACAGTATGTTGAACCGTGGTATCGAACAGGATCTTGTTCCTTATGCAAAGCAAAATGATCTAGGTATCATTGTATATAGCCCTATGGAGCGCGGTTTGTTAACCGGTAAATATTTCAATACAGGCAAATTAAAAGAAAACGACCACCGCAATGGTTATTTCCAACAATTTGATCTGGCCAAGGTAAAAACCTTCTTGGATACCATCAGTCCAATTGCCACGAACAAAGGTGTCACGCTTTCTCAATTGGTATTACGCTGGACCAGTCTACAGCCTGCGATCACTGTGGTTTTGGCAGGTGCCCGAAATGCAGAGCAGGCCATTGCAAATGCGCAAGCCATAGACATCACGCTTACTGCAGAAGAACTATCATTTATCAATCTTGCATTAGCGAAAATCTAACATTCAACAATGAAAAAATTCAATCAGCTGACAGTACTCCTTATGGGGGTACTGTCACTCACAACATTGCAAAGCAATGCGCAAAATAAAACACTGCTCGTCGACCCAACAGATAGTACATGGTATCATGCTACTTATGGTCAGAACGACGAGATCGGAGCTGCCAATTTAATTTCACCAGAATTGGTGCTACAATCAATAAAGCTCGTTAAAAAGGGAAAAACTGTTCCTCTTGCTGTCCCTGTAAACAAACAGCTCCCAGCTTTCCGCCACCGTAGTTTTAACTTGTATAATATACAACCTGGAGAACAGGCTGGTACAACACTTGGTCCCAATAAATTCACATTCAACGACGAATTGGTAAATGCCTGGACAGGTGTCGGCACTCAATTGAACGGTATTGGACATATCGGAATCAACAATATCTACTACAATGGCAACAAAGCACAGGATTTCGTTACAGTAGAAGGCGTTAAAAAACTTGGAATAGAAAAAGTTCCACCATTGGTAACCCGTGCTGTTGTCTTGGATATGACAACCTATTATGGAAAAAATATCGTTCCCGGTGGTACGGAATTTACCGTCAAAGACATTCAATCGGTATTAAAAAAACAAGGGATCACGATCAAAAAAGGTGACATTGTCCTATTCAACACAGGCTGGTTAGCATTGATCGGTAACAACAACCAACAGTTCCTGGAAACTGAGCCCGGTATCGGTATGGATGCAGCAAAATGGCTTGCAGATCAAGGTATAGTTGCTTTTGGTGGAGACACATGGGCATCCGAAGTATATCCAAATCCAAATACCAACGAGGAATTTCCAATCAATCAGTTTCTATTGGCAAAACGTGGCATATACAATCTTGAATTAATCGATACACGCCCCTTGGTCAAAGAAAAGGTCTGGGAATTTCTATTCGTTCTTGGACAGCCACTATATGTAGGATCCACACAGGTTAATGTCAATCCAGTGGCGATCTACTAATTGCTTTTAAGTAAGCCTATTTGAAAGGCCAAATCAGACCCGTCTTCCAAATAGGCTTTCCTTTATCCCCACTTCATCTATACCTACTTCATTGCTAAAAAACTAAAGTTTGCTAGCAACTGTAAAATACTATTGCCTTATTGTCGAAAAGTTATCGATAATCTTCATCAGAACCAAGGCTTCCTCAATCGGAGATGGATTTGGCCCGATGCCGCGGAAATAATCTACCGTACGCGAAATCATCGGCAATTGAATATTTTCAGGATGATCAAATCTGAATTCCTGCTCGCCATCTCTTGTTTTGACAACAACTGAATTTCCAAAAACAGAAAAAGTAATATGCCCAAGGCTTCCAACAATTTCACAACTGTCTACCTGGTTTTCTTTGGCAACATTAAAACACCAACTTCCATTGAAGACAAGCTGATTTTCAAACAAAATGGTCCCTGTGGTCAGATCAGCTACAGCACTTTCTTTATCCTGAATCAAGCTAAAACCATCGTATGAAACCGGCATCCCAAAAAAATAGAGCATCAAATCCAATTGATGTGGGGCTAAATCAAAGAAATAACCTCCTCCCGAAACAGCAGGATCAGTACGCCAATCTCCACCACCTTTGGTCACTAGGTCGGGGGTTCTGCTTTGCCATAAACGCAGTTGCACCGTCCTTAGCTGACCGATTTCACCATTTCCAACAAGCTCCTTAACCTTCAGAAACAAAGGCAATTGCCGCCTATAATGTGCAACTACCAACTTCCCGTCTCTTTCTTTTATTTCCTGCAATAATGTTTCTGCTTCTTTCGCATTTAACGTAACGGGCTTTTCAACATAAACAGATTTCCCTTTACGCAGAGCAGATAGTGCATACGCGAGATGAGAGGAAGGTGGCGTTGCTACATAAATCGCATTGAGATCGATATTATCGAGCAAATCGTCAGCGTCTGAATACCACAAGGGTACTTGATGTCGACTAGCATAATCAGCAGCTTTCGCCGCATCTCTTCGCATTACAGCCATTAGCTGACTATTATTTATGCGATTAAACGCTGGTCCGCTTTTTTTTTCTGTGACATCACCACAGCCGATGATACCCCATACAATTTTAGGATTATCCATAAGTATATTTAAATTATTGCTAAAATTCTGATCAATAATCCCGATATCTGGCCAGAATTATAGTACACACATCGAAGTACCGGTCTGATTTCTTAGGGCTTTTCACGTCCCACAAATCGGTTTTTACCCAAAAGAAAACCGATTGCCCTTTCGATGTTTTTTCTTCGACTATCCGCAGTTTTTAAGGAAGAAATATAGCGGATGATTTCCTTTTGCTTTGATGGAGACAATCCATCAAACACCGCTAGTGCATCCTTATTTAGTGCAAATGCTGCTTCGAGTTCTGGGTGAGGCAAAATAGCCCGGTCTTCCGGATCAAAAGTGATTGTTATCGCTAAAGTCTCACCGATACGTTTCGGCGAGTTCGACAATATAACCGTGTTTATGTAAAGCCTCCACTCCCCCTTAAATCGCAGCAACGTCTGAATATAATCCTTCTCATTAACTTTTCCTTTCACAGGAATATATCCTTTGTTTATTCCTGCATCCTTAAATAGGTTTTCCAGAATATCCGCAGGAACAAAAACAAAAGGGTTGATACCGATAATTTCCAATTGTGCTTCAAAGGCAAACATTAAACGATCAATTAGGTGATTAATTATGCTTCAAAATAGAATCAATAAGCGTCAATTCATCCGTCGTGAAGTCCAACCTGTCCAAGGCCTTGAGTGAATCAACCAGTTGTTCACTATTTCTCGCTCCTACCAAAACGGAGCTCACGCGCTCGTCTTTCAATAACCATGCAATTGCCATTTGAGCCAATGTTTGACCTCTATGTATCGCAAGATTATTCAACCGGTCGATCTTCTCCATCAATTCAGCAGTGATCATGTCACTTTTCAAAAAATGCTCTTTCGAAGCGCGTGAATCTGCCGGAATTCCGCCCAAATATTTGTTGGTTAGCAATCCTTGAGCCAAAGGAGAGAAAGCGATCGCTCCGATTCCTTCTGCCTTCAGGACGTCCAAAAGTCCCTCCTCAGGTGTCCGCACCAGCATCGAATACTTAGGCTGATGAATAAGGCATGGTGTCCCCATTGCACGCAATAACGCAGCAGCTGTCTTAGCAAGATCAGGAGGATAATTGGACAAACCTACATAGCAGGCCTTTCCTTGAAGAACAATATCTCGCAATGCTGCCATCGTCTCCTCCAACGGTGTATTCGGATCCGGTCGATGATGGTAAAATATATCCACATAATCGAGCTTCATCCGTTTTAAGCTCTGATGTAAACTGGCCATCAAATATTTACGACTTCCCCAATCACCATACGGACCCGGCCACATGGTATACCCCGCTTTAGTGGAAATTAAAAGTTCATCACGATAGCCCACAAAATCGGCACGTAATATCTGCCCAAAGTTCTCTTCTGCACTTCCCGGGGGAGGACCATAATTATTGGCAAGGTCAAAATGGGTGATCCCACGATCAAAAGCGGTCAGCAAGGTTTTACGGAATACAGCTTGAATATCGGTTTCACCAAAATTTTGCCAAAGTCCCAATGATATGGCTGGCAAGAAAATACCACTCTTCCCACAGCGTCTGTAGGGCATATTCTGATATCGGTTTGGATTGAATGTCACGTTATAAAGTTTATACCTGCAAAATACAAAACTATTTCCAACAGTCCAGCGTATTTCCCGCTTTCATTTTCTTTCGTAAACCTCTTTTAAACATCATATCATTTAACAGCAGGTCATGTTTTTAACACCTTGTCGATTGACTACAAGTCATGATAACCTTAGCAAAACAGGCTTCGATGAATAATTGTTTTTGCATAGCAACGTATTTATATTGCATATAAAAAGCAATTTATCTAAGTTTGATCTTATCCAAAAGTAAAGGGATTAATTAGACATAACATGATTGGCAGATTTTTCAGAAAGTTCTATTTACATATTGTCATCTGGACGATATTGCTGCTTTTACCCTTTATTACGTATCTATACCAGCCGGATAAAATCGCGGATTTCAAACCCTATTCGGCATTATCGCATTTAGTAAATATTGTGTTCCTAGCTACTCATTTTTACTTGCATTGCTACGTTGTTGCGCCCACCTATTTTTTTGGTCGTAGAAAGATCTTTGTACTATTAATGGCACTTGGATTCGCCACCTATGTAGCACTGAATTACAGTATAGTCTATTTTAATCCAGATGGAGAGCTCGCTCATTTGACCAAGGAAAATATTCTTTTCGTACGCTTGGTCATCGGCCCAGGCATTATATATTCTCTCTGTATGATCACATCTTCGATGATCTTCCTCTACGATGAGCAAGCCCGACAAAAGGAGCTCAACAAACAGATTGCGCTTGAGAAAACAACGGCAGAACTAACGATGTTAAAACTTCAGATCAGCCCACATTTCTTATTCAATACACTCAATAATATCCGTTGGCTCATTCGTAAACAATCACCAGATTCCGAAGACACTATTGTTAAGTTATCCGAAATGCTACGCTATATACTTTACGAAGTAGACGGTCCCAAAGTCGAGCTTTTTAAAGAGATCGACCATATGCGCAATTTTATCGCCTTACAGACCCTTCGCCTTCCTATTCAAGGAAATGTATCACTAGATATCGAAGACAAGCTCAAAAACAGAATGATCCCCCCATTACTCTTCATCCATTTTGTTGAAAATGCATTTAAGTACGGTGTGGACAGCAAAACTGCACCACAGATACAGTTTCAGTTTCAGGAAACTCAAGGTGGCATTATCTTTATATCCCGCAATAAAATCTTACAACATACAGAACCGCGTCCAAACGAGGGTATAGGACTGACCAATGTACGCAGACGATTACAATTATTATATCCAAATCGACATGACCTCAGGATCAGAAAAACCGATGCTGGAGATTTCGAAGTAACCCTAAAATTGATGACCGATGAAGATTAAATGTATACTAATAGACGATGAACCCTTCGCGCTCAATATTTTAGAAGACGACTTATTGAATTTTGAACAAATCGAAGTCGCCCGTAAATTTAATGCGACGGCCGAAGCTGAAGAATATTTAAAAGATCACACTATCGATCTGATTTTTCTGGATATTGAAATGCCCGATCAATTGGGCACACAGTTTATTCGCGAACTCGCTCCCCGCCCCTTAGTTATATTCACCACCGCCTATCACCAATATGCTGTTGAAGGTTTCGAGCTAAATGCTATAGATTATCTGCTTAAACCCATTTCAAAAGAACGACTCGCAGCCGCAGTCCGAAAAGTGGAAGAAGGTATGCTACTCCGGGCAAAACAGCTACCCGAACAGGACCATATTATCGTTAATGTAGAATACAAAAAGACGAAAATTTTTCTCCATGAAATCAGTTACATCGAAGGCCTGAAAGACTATGTAAAAATATACCTGGTGGACCGTGAATCACCGCTTCTTACGCGTAGCAACCTCAGGGGAATGGAAAAAATATTACCTACAGTAGACTTCCTACGGATACATAATTCCTTTATTGTCAATAAAAATCGTATTGAGCAGGTCGCCCAAAGCAAACTCACCTTACCCGAAACTGCCCTTCCTATTGGGAAAAAATACATCAAAAATATCGAGCAATTTATCTAATGTTGCTACAACAAATTGAATCGATACAATTATCCGTTCGTCTACACATTCGCCGCTTCGGTCTACAGATGATTGCATAGCTAAAAAATCCTTTTCAAATTTGCGTACTATCGAACAGCCTAATCCGCGTAGCCGATAGAATAGCAAAGAAAAAATGAAAAAATTTATAGCAATAGCGCTAATGGCAACTGCGGTTGCTTCTGTACACGCTCAAGCCCCTGCAGGCGGTCGTCCCGCTTTCGCCATGTCCGAAGGTCAGCTCTCTGGCCAAATTGTGGACAACAACGGGAAACCTATCGCACAAGCTTCCGTGAATTTATTGAAGGTTATCAAGGATCAAGCTACAGGTAAAGAAAGGGAAATTCTTGTAAAAAGTACCAGCTCTTCAGAAAATGGAAAATTCAATTTTGCAGCCATTTCACCAAAAGAAAAATGGAAGCTAAAAATTAGCTCTGTAGGCTATGCACCGATCGATCTAGCTGTAGACTATAGCGATAGCAAAACAACAACCAAAGATCTCGGCGCAATTAAACTGGAAAATGACAACCGTAAGCTCGAAGAAGTCACCGTGACTGGCCGTAAGGCACTACTGGAAATGGACATCGACAAAAAAGTATTCAACGTTGAGAAAAATATCGTTGCAGCCGGTGGTACGGCAATCGATGTACTCCGAAATATGCCTTCTGTTCAAGTAGATATCGACGGCAACGTAAAACTGAGAAATGCAGCGCCAACAATTTTTGTCGACGGAAAACCGACCACTCTTACACCGGATCAAATTCCGGCTGATGTCATTGATAAAATCGAGATCATCACAAATCCATCTGCCAAATATGACGCTTCGGGAAGTATGGCCGGTATCCTCAATATTATTCTGAAAAAAAATAAGAAAGCTGGATACAATGGTATGGTCACCTTGGGTGGGGATCGCTTTGGCGGAACCAACTTTATGGGTAGTTTAAATCTGCGTCAAAATAAATTCAACATTTCACTGACGGGAATGAATATGCGCATGCGGACCAACACCGAGGGCGACAGCCACCGTACCAGTACAATTAATGGCGTAGAATCAACAGTAGATCAAGATATTGAAGGTAAAACAAAAGGTATGATTACCTTTGGCCGGCTCGGCGTAGATTACGACTTAAGTCCCAAAACAACGCTATCTGTCGCCGGAGTATTGGTTCAGGGTAAATTTAAGCCGAATGAGAACTCGTCGATCTTAACCAAGTCCGGAGGGAGCGAATCGCTTAGTGATCGGATTTCCGAATCTGAAAGAAGCTTTAAACCACGCGGATTGCAAGCCGGTCTTGTCCAAAAATTCAAGACTGAAGGTGAGGAATTATCTGTCGATTTTAATTATTTTGGCGGTACCAACACATCCAATGGGCTATATACCACCAATTACCTCAATGCAAGCAGCGAAATCAGCGGAACTCAGATCCAAAAAAACATCGGCTCCGGTGATAATAAATTCATGACCGTGCAGGCAGATTATGTAAAACCATTCAAAAATGGCATGAAACTCGAAACCGGTGTGCGTGCACAGATCAATAAACTCAAAAATCTCAACAATAATTCCTTAAAAGCAGTGGACAAAGAGGATTTTGAGAATATCACCGCAGCTTCAGCCAACTATAACAATAAAAACAGCGTCTATGCAGCCTATGCATCACTTGGAGGGAATTTCAAAGACTGGGTATCCTATAAAGTTGGGCTGCGCGCAGAAAGCTCAACGTACGACGGAGAACTATTAAATACAAACGAAAAGTTTCACAATAAGTATCCCCTTAGCTTATTTCCTTCTTTGTTCTTAAGCAAAAAGCTAACCGAAAAAGACCAAATACAGATGAGCGTAACCCGTCGTGTCAACCGTCCGAACTTCTTTCAGCTCATCCCATTTGTTGATTACACGGATAGTTTGAATATTACACGCGGTAACCCTGATCTTGTCCCTGAATTCACCACTTCGGGCGAGCTTTCCTACAGTCGTACACATGGAAAAGGTACATTTTTGGCAACGGTATACTATAAATCTACAAATAACCTAATTACACGTTACCTGACACAGGAACTCAATCCGGTGACGAACAAAATGGATTTCATCAACACCTATATCAATGCCAATTCCAGCAAAAATTATGGGGCCGAATTCACTTATACCAATAATCTCAAAAAATGGTGGGATCTGACAGCAGACCTCAACTTCTACAATTCTAAAATTGAAGTGGATGAGAAAACACCATCGGAAGGTATGTGGACAGTATTTGGAAAATTGAACAATACATTCAACTTACAGAAAAACTGGAATCTACAGCTAGCGTTTGAATATCAAGGCAAAACAAATATGCCAGTTACACAAGGTCAAACATTCGGCCCACCAATGAACCAGGCGCAAAGCTCTTCACAAGGCTATATCAAACCATTCTATGGTATCGACTTTGCCATCAAGAAAAGCTTCCTGAAAAATCAGGCTGCCTCAGCAACATTGGCCATCAATGATATCTTTAGAACACGTGGCAATACCATTGTTTCATCGGGTGAAGGATTCTCTCAAACCTATTATCGACTTTCTAATCCACAGTTGATCAAATTGAATCTTTCCTACCGTTTTGGAAAAATGGATATGAATATGTTTAAGAAAAACAAAAACCAGAATTCAATGGAAGGCATACAAATGCAATAATAGTTGTGAGTCTTATCAACAAAAAGCGGGTGTTTCTTGTTTGAAACACCCGCTTTTCGTTGAATAGAAAATAACATCAGCCCACCTAGCTGGTTATCGTGTATTTTTCAATGATCGGAACTATCTCCAATAAATCGTTGATCACATAATCCGGATTTGCTGATGTGAGCTGAGCCACATTATGTGCACCGGTTGTGATACCGATACTCAAACCACAGCCTGCTTGCTGCCCCTCTTGTATATCGATAATAGAGTCTCCAATCTTTACAACAGCACCCGGATCGGCAATTTCAAATTTTTGCATCGCTAGTTCAATCATATCTGGATAGGGTCTGTTTCGAGGCACATCAGATGCTGTAATTAATGCATCTACATCCTTCCCTACTTTCCAGTTAAGCTTTTCTAAAAGCGACTCCGCAGTTTTTCGGTCATATCCCGTATTCAAGACACGTAAAATATCACGGTCTTTCAATGCAGCAAAAAGCTCCTCCGCATTTCCATTAGGATAAATTTCCTCCACTTCATAAGCATGCTCCAGCTCCGCTAAAAACAAAGTAAACATGCGTTGTGCCAATTCATCATCAACAAGATTCAGGCTATTTTTAAGCACTGTTTTGATCGCTTGCAACTTTTCCTTACCTGCGCCATGTGCCAATACTTCCGTTAACGTAAGTTCATAACCTCCTATCGTATTTATCGCATTTCTAAGTGTCTTATAGACAATATTATTTTCGTTCACTGTCGTACCTGCCATGTCAAATACGACCATCTTGATTGCTTCTTTCATTTTATTAAACCTAAAAGTTTAGCAAAAATAAAAAATTGTTAAATAAAACTAAACAATCCCATATTAATTTAATGCTATCTTTTGGTTAAGAAACCTGATTTAACGAATCACAAAATAATAGGTCCAAGCGATAAGCAAGATTTGAAAAGGAATACGAAACCATAGATAGCTTGGACCTGGTCCATCGAAAGTAGCTGTCTCATAATTTATATGTTTCAAGCTTGCACGGATATTTGTAGGCAATATCAACAGAAAAAAAACGAACAAAAGTATCCCGGTCATACGGCTTACCTGTGGAACAAATAGCCCAATAGCTGCAAGGGTTTCCAACAATTCGGTAGCATAGATCATTTCCTTTTTAAATGGAATAAATTCCGGAAGCATCAGCGTCATTCCCTTCGTATACAATAGATGTCCCAATGATGTAAACAGTAGCATAACGGCCAGTGCTATTTTACCGGAAAGACAATAATCCACCGCGCCCTTCAGCAACAGCGTACTTACATTAGAGATAATAAAGACGACGATCAATACAAAGAGTGGTTTCATGTTTTTATTTCAAAATTAGGTCCCTCTCCTTCTTTTATCAATGAACATTTGTTAATAAATTTCCTTCCGGATCCGGCTTAACGATTGCGGTCTGATACCAATATAAGAAGCCAGATATTTTAAGGGAATATTTCGAATCAGTTCGGGTTGCTCACGCATCAAATTAATATACCTGGTTTTTGCCGAATCTTCAAGTAGCGTCAGTTCCCGTTTCATTTTTTTTAGAAAAATGTCCTCAACAGCTTTGCGACCAATTAGATTCCCAACTGTTGTTGTTTGATATACCTCATGGAGATCCTCAAACGATATCCGCCATAAAATACAATCTGTTATTGCCTCGAGATGATACGATGAAGGCCGCTGCGTCAAAAAAGAATCGTACCCACTTACAAAAGAGTTTTCAAAAGCAAATCCAAAAGTAAAATCATAGTCCAGTTTTGGGATATTGAAACGTACAATTCCTTTCTCGATAAAAGATAGGTATTGCTCCGTTTTTCCGATTTCCAAAATCAGTGATTTTTTCGGAAACTCCATCTTAACAAGCTTAGCGGAAAATACTTCCCAGTCCGTATCATTCATGACAACGAGCGATTCAAAATATTGTTTGATCTTGTCCATGATTCTTATTTTTTAGGAGCAAGATAAAAACTTCTGTTCAAATACATCGTAATGATTACTTACTATTTAATCGATTATTTATTTCAATAAACATACGATCTATTTTACCAAAAAATATTAACTTAAATACTATAAACTTTAATCATGCATATTCTTAACGAAAACGACCCAGAGCGGTGGCCTGCCTTTAGAAAATTAGGCTTTCGATTTTCCTTTATTTTCATATTGTCGTTTATTCTTGTTTTTAATAACGGCACTTATCCGTTATATGGTTATATCAGCGCCCCTCTTACCCATTTCATGCAAAGGTTGACTCCCTGGTTTGCAGAAAATATATTGGGCTATTCTTACGACCACAGCATCTTCATCAACGGAAGTGGAGATACCTCCTACGCCTGGGTATCCTTATTCATCCTATTCCTGCTGGCATTGGTTGGGGCGGCTTTATGGTCCATATTGGATCGAAGAAGAGCCAGCTACACAATCCTTTTCTATTGGTTAACCACAGCAATACGTTATTATCTTGCTTTTATGCTCATTAACTATGGACTGTACAAAGTCTTCTATATGCAAATGCAGCCACCGAGGTTAACACAACTCCTGCAGCCATTGGGCGAGTATTCTCCTATGGGCCTCGCGTGGACCTATATCGGTTATTCTCAAGGCTACAATATACTTATTGGTTCGGTAGAAATATTATCCGGCTTATTGCTTTTCAGAAAGACGGTGATTGCTGGTGCACTTATCACGGTTGCGACCAGTATCAATATTATGGCCGTCAACTATTTTTATGACGTCCCCGTTAAAATGGTCTCTACAGCACTCCTGCTACTTTCCATATTTCTACTGCTTCCCTACTTAAAAGCATTGTTCGCAATTTTTATTTCAGGAAAACCTGTACAGTTACTCCCTATACAACAACCCCTATACAACAAAAGCTGGAAAAGAAAAAGCTTGTTTATCGCCAAATTGGCCGTGTTACTGCTCTTTATGGTGCAACAGGGCATAGGCATATTAAGTACAAAAAAAATGATAGCTGAGTACCTAACGAAGTCACCTCTATATGGAATCTACCGCATTGAACAAGCGGGAACACAACGCAAATCAATCCCCGAAGATTGGCGGCTTATTGTTTTCGAAATTAATAACAACAAGGTCTTAATACGCAACACAGACTATAACCCACAAAGGGAGAGCGTTGTTATTGATACAGCTGGGAAGAAAATTACCCTAAACAATTATCAATTTGATTATCAGATCAACCCTGACGGAAATATTCTTCTGACAAAAACCTTTGATGACCATACGGCGCAAATTAAACTGATTAAACAAGACGTGCAAGCCTTTGAATTAATGCAGCGCAAGTTCCATTGGGTACAGGAATATCCCTATAATCGGTAAATAAGAATCGTAAAAACTAAATAAAACAAATTATGCACTTAACACCTCCTCAGACCAAAACAACTATATTTAATGCTGCAAACATAACAACATGCGACGAAGAGGTAGAGCATCTCGGTTTTTTATATCGAATGCGGAATATCAGGGTACACACCTGCCATATGCTCAAAAGTAAAGAGGTGGTGACCCTTATCTTAATACATTCGAGCGGAGGTAGCCGTCAGATTGATCAGGGGCAACATAATATAATGGGTTATCAAATTCATCTCATGTTCCCCGGTCAGTCAAGTTCTTTCTATTTTTTCAAAGAAACCTCTGTTTGTCATTTTAGAATTCCCTTGCAAAATTTTGAAAAATTATGTCATACGCTTTCAATCAACATAAAACTCCTCAAAGATTATCCGATACTTCAGATCGAGCCATATGAATTTGGAAAACTTCGCTATGAACTCGATAAGATCCGTGAGGAACTCTATCGTTATCAGCCACTATTATCAATCATTTTATCACGTTTGCAAACTAGCTTAATAGAGATCAACCGCTCCTTAACCAAACACATCGATAATTTAGCACCGTATACTTATCCAGCCATCCTGAATCGCTTTCTTGAATTAGTAGAACTTCATTATAAACAAGAACACCATGTCGCTTATTACGCAAATTTATTGAATATAACTGCAACAAGTCTTTGGATACAAACACAGCAATACATGGAGACTAGCCCCCTCAAACTGATTCATAATCGTTTGTTAAAGGAAGCTATGCACCTGCTGAGTTTGGGGGCCAATCCAATCAAGACCACCCTGATTGAATTGGGTTTTGAGGACTCCGCTACCTTCTCTCATTTCTTCAAAAAACAGACAAATATGTCACCTTCAGCATATCAAAAGAAACATTTACCGCATAAAAAAAAATAAAAATGGCTCCTAAGTGAAATACACGGAGCCACAATTTATTAAGAAAACCGCATTATAACTATCTTTTTTTCAACGTGATATTATCCAAAAAGGCTTTTCCCTTTCCTAAATTGGTAAATCCAATTCGAACAATTTTTTTATTCGGATTAATCTCCTTGCCAGTAACAAAATCAACCTCCTGTTTTCCGCCCTTTTTAGCTTGATCAGGTATTAATGTCTTTAAGTTAGACAATTCTCCAGTTACAACAGCGACATCATCCACTTCTGCCTGGACTTTGTCACCTTTGCTCCAATAGACAAGTTTGAAGTCTTGCTGAGGATCCAAATAAACATATTGCTCTATTTTCTGTCCCGGTTCCAGTACGACCGCTTTACTGCCCTTTTCTCCGCCTCCTTCTTCGATGACCGCTGCTCCTTCCCAAGGTGCAAGGCCAGATTTACCCTCAAAATCTGGATTAGGCAATTCATTACCATCTTTTAAAGGCCAGTTATACGCCCGAATATAATCCACCTCCATATTGACTCCGCCTTCAGATCCATAGGCCCCAAGAAATACGTTCAAAAAGTGGTTGGGTGAGTAAATCTGATTTTTATTCGTATATTCTTTGATGAGGTCTCCATTGATATAATGCTTAATACTTGTAGGTGTCCACAATACCCCATGTGTTACCCATTGTCCGACATGTTCATACCCCTCCGCAATATGTGTAGCGAGATTACGTTGAAATACCCCTTTTGAGTCAACGTTTCCATGAATCACAAACTGGGCCGTAATGTACTCGAAAACGTCGATTTCAAAAAGCTGTCCCTTGGGGCGAATGCCTTTAATTCCGTCGACTTCGGATCCTTCTTGAAGATAATAACGAATATCTGGTCCGGGTGAATCAAACCAAAAAGCTGTATTTGTTCCCTTGGGACTACCCTGTCTGTTACGTCTTACCTTAACTTCAAAGTACCCACCTTTGCTGTTGTCCAGTAAATTTTCATTGGACTTCCAATCGTAGGTTTGGATGGATGAAATCTTCTGGTTTCCACCCTCTGTAAAAATCCGTTTGGGAATAGTATCATTGACATACAGATTGATCGCTGATCCATTTAAAGTATAAGCGGGTTGTGGCAAACGATCATGCAACATTTCATCCTTGGATTTTGCATTCAGATAGTTCAAGGACGAGAAATAGTTGGTCGTCCATTTATTCCGGTTAAGCAATTGATCGTTAAACTCATCCTGCCAATAGACTTCCATACCAACCGGAACCGCTCTTGAACTTGGATTCTTTTGCTCTTCATCTAATTCAGTATTATCCAGCTGCCATTTCTTGCTCGTATACACTTTTCCATTTGCCAAAGATTTTCCTGTAGCCGATTCTATCCAGATATAATAGGTCGTTTCAGGCTCTACCTGTTGAATATAATAACGTTTGGTTCCATCAGCCAATACCGCATTAGCGGTCTGTGGTTTCTTATTCGTTTTTGCCCAAAAGACTTTTGCCCCGGACATATTCGATTGCTTATCGTTCATGTCCACACGGATCCAACTCCGGGTACCTAATAGCTGTAATGGCGCATTTGACCTTGTCATTTGAGCCGATAGCCCTAGTACTGACAATACTTGAATACCTGCAAGAAATAGATATTTTTTCACAATTTTCTTATTTTATAAACGGACAAGCTATAGCCGATCTACGTACGAACAGACTATAACCTTACGATAATAACGAGAATTACCAGCATTGACAACTCTGATCAAAACGCAAACGTTTGTTCAATTTAGCGATTCCGAAAACTGGGACTTAAACAATGGATCAGACAAGTCGAATTTTCCGCGCTAACGCGTTCTGCAGCATTGGTAAAGTCAAGAAAAAAGCCGCTCGGAAAATCCAAAACGGCTTGATATATAGCGTAAAAAAAGTTTCCACTCAGCTTATTCATGCAAAACCAAAATCGCTTTAACGGATCGGTTCAGAACTTCATTCACCGTACTACTTGCAAATAAACGGTAAATCATATTATGGTTGCGTTTGACCAAACATAGAATATCGGTCTGGTTGTTTTCAACAAAATCAACGATCGCATGCGATGGGCGTGTATCATCCTCGTCCACATAATTAAAATTGATTTCAACATTAGGAAGTAACTGGCGCATTTTTTTTTCGCCATTTCGAACGAGCTTATCATCCAGTTCTTTTTCCGAAATATGCAAGATTTCCAACTTCTTTGGATCTGAAAGCTTCAAGATACGATTTAAAGCTTTGACATCCCGAACAGACAGCTTTGTTGTTTTATAATCCGTCGCCAATGTAATGACTGGAATAGCTGATAAATTGCTTTCAGGAGGTACAATCAAGGTTGGAATACGCAATTTTGTCACAGCCATACTCGCATTACTACCGACAATTTCCTTAATGCCTGTCGCTCCGGTGATTCCCATCACCAAAAAAGAAACATCAGTATATTCAACATACTTTGTGACTACATTACGCAGATAACCTACTTCAACAACGGTTCTCACTTTGAGGTCATTGTATTTATTTTCCTGGACCACCTGATCAGTCCATTCTTGCAAAGCAGCGCGTTTTCTAGCGTAATAATCTTCTATAAAGATCGCGTTATAAGTACTGTTATTGATTCCTTCTGTCGGATGTATGGCGTGTACAACAGCAACTTCCATATTCAAACGAGAAGCCAAAGACAAGGCATAACGCAAAGCATGACTTGCATTGATTGAAAAATCGGAGGCAACAAGAATTTGTTTCATTTTTTAAGTTTTTAATATTAACCTGTCAATAGCCATGTGTACAAAGTCAGTGGATGACAAAAACATTCAGATAACAATCAACTAAATAAAAAGATGGAAGAATACAAATAGTAATAGGGCCAAGCCAATCGACACAGGTAAAGTAAGTACCCAAGCAAGACCAATACTTTTGAGTGTTCCTTTATTTAGATTGCTCTTTCCTCCGGAAGCGACCATTGAACCGGCAATACCACTTGAGAGCACATGCGTTGTGCTAACAGGCAAACCCAATACGGTACTGATACCAATTGTCGAAGCTGCGACAATCTCGCTTGAGGCCCCCTGAGCATAACTCAAATGTTCATTTCCTATTTTTTCTCCAATCGTTACGACAATACGCTTCCAACCGATCATTGTTCCCAAGCCTAGTGCTACCGAAATCGTTAAGATCACCCAGATTGGGGCGAAGTCCGTAAGATGTTTTAATTCGCCCAACTTACGATTGAGCTCCAATCTATTTTCAGCATTGATATTGATCTGTTTATTGCTCTCCAATGTAGCAATGGATTTGACTAAACCTTCAACCTCTTTTCTGAATTTAAACGTCCCGGCTTTATCTGTTACACTTTTATCCATCAAATGTAGCTTGACTTGCTCAATCTCCTGATTGATTTGCGCAAACATCGTTCCCTGAGTTACATTACTGGAGGCAATTGTCTGTAACACGATTTCGGTTTGATCAAGCGTTTTAATGACAGTCGCATCTGGTACGGAATGGTTTATTGCAAAACGGGCAGGCAGAAATGCAATTAAGATCAGCATAAACAGCCCTACTCCTTTTTGTCCATCATTACTTCCGTGAAAAAAACTGACCAATGTACAGGTTAGTATAAGAATACCCCGTACTAAAAATGGGGGTCTGTCATCTTCCCCTTGTGGGATGTGAAAAAGTGCCTTATAACGGACGACGTGCTTCAAAAAGAGCATCAATAACACTGCTAGACCAAAACCAATCAAAGGTGATAGAATTAAAGAAAGGCCAATTTCCTCGGCCTTATGCCAATTGACACCACTACCCCCATAATACCAGGTGAAGCCAATACCTGCCCCGATAAGAGCCCCTATCAGCGTGTGTGAGCTCGAACAAGGAATGCCGAAGTACCATGTACCCAAATTCCAAATAATAGCCGCTAATAGTACTGAAAGAACCAAACAAGCGCCTACAGAAACTGGGAGTGCCATTAAGGTATCCAGTGGCACCAATTTAAGGATTCCCATAGCCACGGCTATACCACCTGCAAAAACACCTAGAAAATTCCAAAAACCAGACCAAGGAATGGCTACAATTGGTTTAAGTGCTTTGGTATAAATTACCGTTGCAACAGCATTCGCGGTATCATGAAAGCCATTGACAAATTCAAAGGCCACAACGGCAAATAAACAAAGGGCAAAAACAATAAGAAGTCCAGTACTAAGGTCGGTTTCCCCTAAGAGAGGAATCATGTTGCAGAAAATTTGCATATTATTCTTTCATAAGATTTATGATTGTCCTTGCTGAGTTTTTCTTACCTGCTGGTTTTTCCTTAAGGAAAACTACCGCAAGAACAATCGCTTCATTCAGATCAAAAATAATTTTCACATATTAACTTTTGATGAAGGCAATATTACCTTATACAGCAAGAAAGAAAAACTTAAAATACTGTTAACGACACCTATTTATAAAATGACAGCAAATACGATCGTATCAAAGTCCAATTTTCCAATATTATTGGATTAAAAAAATATTATTGCAATCAAAGAGCATTAACAATAAATATAAATTATTATATTCAACTCATATACCAAAAAGTCCTATATTATGAATTCAGACCCATTTGAAACAAACTTTGAAACAAACAATGATTTAAAATTTATCTTAAAAAACCTGTACAGACGACCAAGCTGGTTTTTTAAATTCACACAAGAAAACTATTATGGCAGATACGCTTGGTATCTGCTTTATCTCGCAGCACTAGGGAGCCAATTAGGAAAAATAGCTAGCATGAAAACCAGTATAGTAAGCTGGTCAGGCCTATTTTTTCAGGTCATGGTTTTGGGTTCAGGATTAACGATCCTTTTTTACATTATAAGTGCCTATATTTTTTCGGCCACAAGTAAATTGTTTAAAGGAGAAGCTACGGCGGGAGATATCCTCCGTGTTATGTCTTATTCTTCACCGCCAGCCATAATTCCCCTAATTTTCTATTTAATTGGGGCCGCTCTTTACGGACTACCTTTCTTTACAAATTCATTTTGGCTTGCCGATGCCGATCTCGCTCAGACCATCTTCAAATATTGCGTAACAGTTGTAAATGCGCTCGCCGGCATCAACATTATGATCTTCCTTGTACTCGGGATTTCGGTTGTTAACAATTTTAGTCTATTGAAAGCGATTTTAACGATAGTTTCCCCAATGCTAATCCTAATGGCTATTATTTTCCTGCTGGTATTATTATAATAAAAATCGCCAAACTAGTAAACCTAAATTAATTCACAGCGAAAATAGACCTATTTACCGATTCAGAATTACAGTCCACCGAAAAACATAAACTATTTAAAATTCAACTCGGTACTTTAGACAAAAATAAATTTAACACCAGATTAATTATGCCTAAAGCCTATCCATTAGACTGTTCATCGATGAACTTTTCTTCCTTACAGCGACTTACACTTCGTATGCTACTTTTTCTCTTCGCAATTTATTGCGTGCTCTTTACGCAAAATGCAAAAGCCCAATCTTTAGACTGGTCCACAAAAGATATCGTATTTAAGAGTGAGGGTATTAAGTTGGCCGGAACCATGCTTCAGCCTCGTCGTACCCATGCGGCCATTGTCCTCATCCATGGTTCTGGACAAGAGAAAAGGATGATGGAGTTTGCCTCATATTTAGCCCAAAACGGCATTTCAGTATTTACATATGACAAGCGTGGAGTGGGAAAGTCTGAAGGAACCTATGCTGGCCCTGAAGTCGGTACAAATAATATCGACTCCGCCAACCTCAATCTGTTGGCCAAAGATGCACAAGCAGCGATAAAAGCATTCCATCAGCAACTAGGGAAGACGAACATTCCAATGGGACTACTTGGATTCAGCCAAGCAGGATGGATCATTCCCTTAGCTACTAACCAAAATCCTTTGGTCGACTTTTTTGTCTTGTACAGTGGAGCAGTTATCCCTGCCCGTGAGCAACTACGCTTCCAGTTCTTTACAAATGGAAAAAAAGATTTTTGGGATAAACATACAGAAGCCGATGCCCGACAACATGTGGCGAATGATCCGGATCGCTATCAATTTACAAATACCGATCCCATGACACCACTTAAAACAATAACAACTCCAGGACTCTGGCTTTTTGGATCCAAAGACATCCAAATACCTGTAGGTTTATCCATCGAACATCTCAATGCGCTGAAAGTGCAAGGAAAGCCTTTCGAGTATTGCCTATTTCCCTTATTAGATCACAACACAAGCCTTTCGGCATCTAGCGAACCTAGTACTATTGCATTGAATTGGATCAAAAACAGGAGTAAAAAAAGTCATAAAAAAACTCTTGACAAGGGATCATGAGCATAAGATCAAGTATTAAAAAAGGCCTAAGTAAAAACTTAGGCCTTTCTTTAATCAATTCAAATGTTTAATTCGCTAGTTTAATGCAAATCCGCACGAAGCACTTTACTTTTGTTCAATGCTCTATTGGAATAGATGATATACAAGGTACCGACAATAGTTGGCATAATCCAAACCAGCGTTGAACCAAGCTGAATCCCGGCAACTAAAAAGGCAGTTACCGACGCAATCAATGCGCCTACCATACGGCCCAAGTGACTAACCAGCCAGGCATTTTTCTTTTCTTTGAAACTTTTAAACAGTTGAAAATCCCGAATACTCATAAAGGCACCAAAACCACCAAAAAAGACATATAAAACAGAATTTGCCACCTGTTGTACCAATCCAATTAAACCAAGGCCTAACATACCGACCGATACAAGCAGCATCGTGGCCGAAATCAGTTTATCTTTCCAATCTGCTTGTTGTTTAATCTTGCTTCGCAAAGTCAAAGCCCGATTACCCGCTAGAATAAGATAAATCGTAAAGATCCCGATCAAAAATAAAAATGTGTTTTCGTGGCCCGGCATTCTCGCAATAACAAGTGAAATTAAAGAACTAATCACCATCGCATAGGAAAATATAATCCCCATTTTCTTGTGCCCTGCTCCCCCCTTTTTTACAGCCACACTTATCAGGCCGGTAATCAATCCTATCCCACCAAAAAATGCGTGAACGTAGATCAATGTCTTAATTGTTTCTTCCATAGTTCTTTTTAATAATTGTTTATAGCTAATAATGGTATTGAAGCAAAAAGGCTAATGGTTATGACCTGTTTAAAATAGATAGACAAAAAACAACGCTATAATGCCGTTTGCGACAATAGCCCAAATGTAAAAAATATCCTTTTAATTATCTAAATGTTTAAATAAAAATCACTCTTTTTCCTCGCGAACGAGAAAATCATAAGAGTACCAGAATTTAAGATGTCCATAGGAATTGAGGCCTCCTAGGCTATAGCTAATGGGGTAATCAAAGCTATTCTGTTGCAGTTCAAGTTCATTTTTATAATCAGCGACAAGTTTTTTAATGGCGTCCACACCTGTTGCACGTCTAATAAAACTTGTTTTACGTCCACCGCGCAGATAGACCAGCACATCGGAACCATCCAACACTGTTTCGTCCGTTTTCGTCAAGAGCTGATTATACAGCAGTTTTTCCAAGACGCTTTTAAGATCACCACGCGGAAAATCACTTTCCCCCATCATAATAGAGTGGGTGCCATAGTTGACAGAAGAAACATAGTAGGGATTAAATCCTGATTTTTTTAACTTCCCAAGTTCATCCTTATTAAAAGCTTTCGCAAAATCTTCCAGGTCTACATGAAGACTAAATGTAATATGTTCCCGACGCAATAGTAGGCTATTTGCTCTTTTTATCGTGGTGGAATCGTGGTGACGAACCATTTTTAGTACACTATCAACGTCGGGGCTATTATTAAGATGGTAACGTATCGCCCTATAATCGAAGAATGCCCCCACGGACGATTGCTCCAAAACAGATGGTTCACCCTTACTTTTCTTAGCAAAAGCACGCACAGCATCAAAGCTTGGTATCACACGAATACTGGATAAAGTTGGCTGGGTAGATGAAATTGCAATTTTAAAAGGTTTATAGTAGTTACGGAGGGAGGTGAGTTTCAGTTCCGGTGTGGTATCTTTTAATCCCCAAACTGCCCCTAGATAGAAGTTCTTTTCTGCAGTGCCATCCATATAGATCTGGCTAACCGAAAACCCAACGGAACGCCCTACAAACTGATACCTTTTAGCCGTTGCTCCACCTTCGATTGCCGTAGCATCAAAATCAGCATCTTCTTTGTCGCAGCTGGACAAAAAACAAATACTTAGCAACAACAGGAAAAGATATTTCATAATTTAAAAAATTAATCGTCACCTTTGGTGGAGCACTTCAATCTCATCTACCCGTCGGACAATGGCCTTTAGATTCTTCTCAAATATATACAAAATTCCTAATCCAACATACATAAAAACAAGAATAACAACACGATACAAAGCTAAAGGAATATAATTAACGATCCATTCCGAAGAGACCAACCCGATGATCAAAACCATAATCGGTATCGTTAAACCAAGATAATTGCGATAAACGCAGTATTTGCTTCCTCTAGGTCGATGCCGCAATAAGTATACTGGAATATAAAAAACGAGTGTACCGATCATCCCTAATTTTAATCCGGTCCAAAAAGCATCTGCATCGAGCGGCACAAAATAATAGAACAATGTGAAGTATACGATATAAATTGCACTATGCCAATGCTTGACGAATTGTAAAAAATCAGCAGGAAATTTATTGATCTGTTTACGTTGCAGATTCAATTCATAACTAGCGGCAATACTTCCAAAACCTGCCGCTCCAAAACTGGCATAAGCGAGATCAATGGCTCGATTGAAATAAATACCGGCATCTGAAGACATGAGTTCCTCTACCTTACAAGCAAAGTGATCCAAAATTTCAAGTTGAACATCAACATAACGATATCCTTTAGAACGAATAAAATCCATCAGAATACCTAATTCCGCTTTGGTCAATTTCTTTTCTGTCATGATACAATTGGTTTAGTGTTCAAGATAACCTGCAACTTCTCCACAAAGGTCAACGCATCTTTCATTTTACTTGCCTGAGCTTTTTTTCCTTTCTCTGTTAAGGAGTAATACTTTCTTGCTCTTCCATCGACAACTTCTATTGCTGTATCCAGGAGCCCTTCCGCTTCTAGCTTATGTAATGCAGGATAGAGCGCTCCCTCAGTCAGGATAAACTCCCCCTCAGTTAAGAGTTTTACCTGTTGAGTCATTTCATAGCCATACATTCTTTCCGTTCTAGACAATAGCTTCAGAATAATCGTTTGTAAAGTGCCTTTTAATAACTTCGTATCTTTCATTCGTTCATCTTAAACAATTAATTAAATATACCTAATTTTCTTATATATACAAAAATATAAGAAAACTATGATACAGCGGGTTCCATATTAACCGTCGCCATTAGCTATGGCCCCTGCACTGTCTTTTGACTAGACTGCTTCTGCCCTGCTTTTGCAATTAACCGATCAAATTCCTATGAATCGCTTAGCGTTTACCTAGTGAACCAGGTAAACATTAGGTCTCAGGTAGGTGTTTACTAGGGACAAGAGCGAGCAATGGCAATGGCTGGGGCGAACAAAGGCAACGGCAGGTATAAAGCGAAAAAGCCGCTAGAGCTGGGAACTCCAAACGGCTTTGCATTAACAATTATATATAGAATGATATGATTATCCCGCTTTCAGGAGATCAACAATAAGACGATCTCTATTTTCATTCAATGACGGATAAAATTGATTTAAATCAACCAATATGATCGGCATTCCTCTATTTTCGGGTTTATACAAGACATTATCTACCAAGTCCCGACAGAAAACTAACGATTCATTATCCGTGAATACTTCTCTTGACCTTTTGAGGAAACTATCGAAAAAACGTCTTGGATTATTGATGACTTTAAGATGTTCTTGATTTGGAAAAACCGTACTGGAGAGATCTAGCCTTCGAGAAAATATAACGTCCTTCAATTCCGCATGACCGAAATTTACCAAGGGAGTTTTTAATGGTTTGGCTTTTTTGAGAATAAAAAGATTGGTAGAGTATAAATCTTCTGTAAAAGGAATTCCATAAAACCATGAAGAGCTGATCTTTCCTTTAAAAACCACATGAACAAAATTTGTACCATCGAAAGTTGTTTTGTCAAATGTATTGTAAAGGAAGGAGGACTTTTCAATTTTTAAATTTCCAATAATGGCTTTCGAAAAATCATTCGCTTCGAATGTACTTTCCATCCAAAGCCCAGATTCCTGAAAAACAACAGACTGAAAGTTACAGTCTATAAAGGTACAGCGAATGAACTTACAATCACGAAACATGGAGTTCATGAAGCTTTTCCCTTTTATCGTACAATCGATAAATGAACAGTTTTTTAAAACTTTGTGATTGAATTCAAAACTTTCAATCTCACTTTGTTGGAATATTTTATTAGTCAGTGCCATGCTAAAAATGATTAATAGGCTAAAATTTCATAGTAGTTGCATTGCAAATGGATATTTAACGGCCAAAATATCCATTTATACAATGATGACAACGGGAAAGACAAAACGTCCTAAAGAAATTTTGACTTTTTTTTATTTTTTTTATCCTAGCCTAAAAAAGCCAAGAAATATAAGATCTCATAGCAAACTGACTATGGGAATACACTAGCCAGTGATTCTTATAACTGGCCGATAGGCACAAAAAAAGCCGCAAGAACGGGGAGTCCTTTACGGCTTACTACCTATGAAAAACATTCACCTTAAGTATAAGGCACTATCTACTATGACAATTAAAATTAAAATGCCGCACATAAACCTATCGCACAACAAATTAGCAAATTAAGATCTATGTTTCGACATTTCTTGGAACCAAATATAAAGTGCTCGATCAGAGATTCAAGCCACCGTTTACAATTCGCCAAAAATGATTTACGATTCGTCCATTGTATTATTTTAATCGGCCGATTAACTAGCCCTTTACTCCTAAAAGAAAAAAAAGTATATTGGTGGACACAATTAAAACTGTTTATGAAATTGATAAAAAATATTTTGGCGGTACTTGTACCGCTTACCTTATTCAGTGGCACAACCTTTTCCCAAACCAAAGAGGAGCTTAAAAAAAAATATGAAAACAGCAGTATAGATGAAGAGCTCAAGAAAAAGATGGCTACGGAATATATCTTTCCTGATAGTCTCATCTTACCCCCTTTACACTATATCAATTCCTATTATATATTGGACTCTGCCGTCAATGATTTTCATTCTATTTCCATTGATGTTATTGTACAGGATGACATCCCCGACCATTATTCCTTTTACATTTCACCTTTTAATATATCCCTAAACAATATGCCTTTATATTGTGGTATTCAATCTTCCGGTGGCGGTATCAGTGTTAAGACTGGTAAAGAAGAGGAAATCAAATTTAATGGCATCTTTTCACGTTGGTTTGAACGGACAAAAAAAGCCTTAAAAACTACGGGATATTATGCCAGTTCAGATGCGGAGGGTGATTTTATCAGCGTCCGCAATACCGTAGGTTGGCACAAAGGTTCATATCGCATCACCCTAAAAAAAGAAGGTTATATCGCGGGTAAAACTATCCCAGATACTATTAATCCTAAAGAAACCTATTTCAGCTGGGGCGATTATGAACATTCCTGGATCACCATGTATGTTGAAGATTTGAGCACAAAAAAAGTGGTCAATGTAGGGTCTCTAGCCTTCCCGGGTAAAAAAATCCAGATGAAAAAGTACATCACATCGTTCTTGGAGCAATACAAATATTTCATCGATTTTGCCCAAAGACCGCGGGACCTCGAAGGGTTGAATGTCATCCGATACGACAAATTACCTAACGTAACCATTATTCAAAAAAATCTACGCATCAATGGTAAATTGGTCAAGCTTGAAAAAGTTCCGACTTACCACAACCGTACACACAACCCCGAGCAAAGTAAAGTAGCCGGTGAAATCCCAATTCTATCCAAGGATAGTTATAATCCTGCGACTGGTGAACTGACACTCGAAACGGGCGTGTTTGTAGCGTGGCCCCCTAAGAAAGAGGACGGCAAATAGCCGGCAATGGATCATGATAAAATGCTATCATTGTCTACGACAATAACTTTGATAGCCGCTGTTTCAACAGCAATCAGGGTTACAATTTTTTCGATGGAGGATTTTAATAAAACTGGTCGTTCGAAACAGAGCAAAAAAGGTGAAAAAAGAGTCTTCTCATCACAATGATGAGAAGACTCCTTACTTAATCCCAAACCAAGTTTGACTTTTTGCCGGTATATTGATCTCAAAGATCGCCTCTGAAGCTGCATTTAATGGTATTGTCCTACTGTTTTTATTTTGCCAAAACATTTACTAATGCGACTTTCAGATACTTGCTTGAAACTTTGATTTTATTTGCTTTCAACAATTTTACTGAGCCCCCACTGTTTATTTGGTTCTTTCCCCATAAACAATACCAAGGTCCCGCCGCGCATAATTTCATTGTGATCTATAAAACAGTTATTATAAGGAACGTCATTAAGTTCAGCTTTTTGGATGTAGCGATTTTCAGGCGAATTATTTTCAGTTTTGATTACAAACCGTGTCCCAGGATAATATTTAGGATCAAGTGTAAAAGTGATCGTATCAAACACAGGGCTTGTAATCTCATAGCGTGTCTCACCTGGACAAATAGGATGTATTCCAGATGCTGCCAAGACATACCATGCAGACATTTGTCCCACATCTTCATTACCTATCAGACCATAAACTGAATTATGATACGCACGTGAACAAATTTCACGCGTCCATTTTTGTGTAAACCAAGGCGCTCCTACCCGATTATATAGAAATGGTACATGGTGTACCGGTTCATTGGCATGGTTATAATAATTATTCCACATCATATCTTGTGGAGCGAGTTCAAAAAAATTATTGAGATCCGCAATGGTTTTTTCCTTACCCCCCAAAAGGCCTACAAGTCCATCCACATCATGAGGAACAAACCATCCCTGCTGATAAGGATTGCTCTCAACACAACCGTAATTTTGGGTTAAGCGCCCTGTCTCTGGCCATTTGCTCCAGGTACCATCCTGTTCTTTCGGTCGAAACCATCCAACTGTCGGATCAAACAGATTTCTATAGCTTTGCGCCCGATGCGCATATAACTTCTCGTCGTCCGTTTTATTAAATCGCTTCGCTAATTGAGACAGGCACCATTCTGTATAAGCATATTCCAATGTCGTCGAAATTCCCCCTGTAGTTCCCTTTTCCCCATTTCCAAATTTTTCAACTGTCTGTCGCGCATATTTATATGCCTTTTCTGCATCAAAATTTGATATCCCTTTCATATAGGCGTCCGTAATAATCGATACAGCAGGGTTTCCGATCATACAGCCACTATAGGCATTCAAAAATTCCCAGCGTTCTAAATAATCGTGGTTACTTTCTTCGGCCAATGTTACCAAAGAATTGATCATATCATTTACGATAGTCGGATTAATAATCGTTTGCAAAGGAAACTGACTTCGAAAAACATCCCAGCCGCTAAATACTGTTCGCTTGGTAAAATCCTTTGTCTGACGAATATGTCCGTCGCCACCAACATATTTACCATCGACATCTGAGAAATCTCTTGGATCGATCATCGAATGATACAAAGCCGTGTAAAAAACAGTTTTCTCGTCTTCTGTCCCACCGTGGACGTCAATCTTCCCCAATGCATCGTCCCATCGTTTCTGCGTTTGCTTTAGTACACTGTTAAAGTTCCAATCTTTGATTTCTGTTCCAAGGTTATTTTTGGCCCCCTCCATACTGACAAATGAAATTCCAGCTTTCATCAATACCTGCTCATTTGCATGTGTAGAGAATTCGGTATAAAATCCCAAATGTTTACCCTCCATGGTGCCAATATTTTTTGTAACGACAGATCTAGAAACCATTTCTTGATAGCTGGCACTTGTAACGTCTTCTAATTTACGCTTTTGCCCCTCTGGAACAGCACAATTCCATACTCCTGTTTCGGTAAAAGGCTTACTAAATTGGGCATAAAAATAGACCGTATAATTTGCCTTCCCATCACCATTTCCCCAACCACCACCTTCTGGTGTACATTTCATCCATCCTTGGATGGTATGGTTGTCCACTACTTTCACGTATTGTTCAGTAGAAGTACCACCTACCCTTCGTGCTAAGTCGATCTGAATCCGCGATTTTTGATGTTTGGGAAAGGTAAACCGAAGCATACCGCTATGTGGCGTTGCGGTCATTTCAGCTTTAATATTATAATCTGAAAGTAACACTTCATAATAACCTGCTCTTGCTTTTTCATCTTTTTTGGAAAAACGAGAGCGGTAGCCTTTTTCCGGATGTTCGGCACTGCCTGCCGAGGTTTTCAGTTCTCCAGTCGTTGGCATGACTAAGAAATTACCTAGATCACCATACCAGCCTATGCCACTCATTTGTGTAAAGGCAAATCCTTCGATGGAGGTATGCTCGTAGTTATATCCAGAACCATTATCTCCACCAGTGATTGTGTTGGGGCTAACCTGTGTTAAGCCAAATGGAGTTGCTGCCCCCGGAAAAGTTTTACCGAAGCCATGTCCCCCCGTTTCGGCCTTTTCACCACTGGTAACTGCACCGATAAACGGATTGACATAGTTAGATTGCGAGTAGCAATTAAAACAAATAAAAAATAGAACAACACTAAATTGAATACGGGATATCATAAAAAATGGTTTAGATTACTTCGTCAAGTCTACGGATTCCAAAGATATCTGCAATTTTACCGCATAAAAAAAATGCTTAAACAATTGATTCGGTTTGACCAAAAGTTTTCCATAGACTATAAAACTGGAACAAGATAATCAATATCACAATAATCTCATTCTTTTTGTCTTCCAAAATCAAATTTCCTTAAAATCTCAAATACCCGTTCTTTACGCAATAACCACATGCCTAGCTTTTCTTCGGCAACACCATCCGAAAGTCGGTATGTAAAGATAATTCCCTCCTGTTCATCCAACTGAACCCCCAAATATTTCAGCGCAATACCATCTTTACATAGTATGGGGCAAATTTCTGTAATATGTGAGGATAATAAGAATACACTGTTCTTGTATACTTTCAAACAATTAACTAGCTCCAGGGTTGCTTCACTGGCATCACTATGGTTTGTACCCTTGAATAACTCATCCATCAGAATAAACATTAGCTTACCGGATGCAAGTAACTCCGCCAAATGTTTGACCCGCAATACCTCATTAAAAAAGTGACTTGCACCTGCATTTATATTATCACCTAAATTTATGGTCGCCGATATTCCATCAAAAAGTACTGTCTTCATCACGTCCGCTGGAACCGGAAAACCAAGATGTGCCAGATAAACACAGCTTCCAATTGTCTTCAACAAGGTAGATTTTCCTGTCATATTTGCTCCAGTCAGATACCAAAGGTTATTTTCTTTTTTTATTTCGATATCATTTTTAATGGCATCTTCGATAAATAAATTATAAGCTCCACGTATGGTGATCATATCCTCTACCTCTGTCTTTTCCTCAATCTGAGGGAAAACAAGATTCTTTCCTTTAATACTTTGTGCTACACTGAATAAGGCATCCAAATGATACAAAACCCCGAAAATTTCACGTATTGCATTTCGTTTTATATTTCTAAAAAGATAATCGTATTTGATCATCAGCTCCTTAGAAAATTTGTTATTCAGTAACTGTATAAACTCATCCCGATCGATTTCTTCCAAAACACAATCGATGTGTTTGCCATATTCTTTGAGAATAGCTAAAGTATGATCTTCTGATTTTGCAGATTCTAATAAAATTGCAAGACCATCCGTGATCTTTGCTATTTCGTGAATAGATCTCCTGACAAGTATCTCGCGTTTTTTAAAATCCAAAGACAAAAAATTCGTTGAAACCATTTCCAAGTAATAAGTAGCCCGAGAAGGTGAATAGGGTTCTTGTGGCAGAGACAAATATTGCTCAAGATCCTGCATCATATACTTATCCAATAGATCCGAAATCTCAACTTTTTGCATAAAAAGAATTAAATGCTGCCTACTTTCTATTTCCAATTTAGAGGAAAGAGGTTTAAGAAAATAACTATACAATGTATCCCGCCCACCTACGGTAACTGTACAATCGAAAAAATCGATCATATCCTTATACCTGCTGTTGGTAACATTTAAATCTGCTAAAGTCTGTCTGTCAACAATGGACATAATTTATTTACTGTGGCTCTTTCCCTAAACTTACTCAAAGTCATTATAATTAGCAACACTGTAGCAGAATCGTTATACAGCGAAATAAATTTCCATAATCATGAGATTACTAGCGATTATTCTAGAATATTAAAACTGAAATAAATAACCAATGAATCAATCAGGCAAGATTTAGGTTCTTAAGCATTTAAATTTAGTTGGACATATCCAAGGAACAACGCAAGAGTAAAAAACAATAAAAAAACACCCGAAAGCATGGGGTACTCCGGGTGTTTTAGCCATATTATTAACCTATTTTATGAAAAGTGCCCTTGAATGGGCAACACTAAAATAGAAAATAACTTTGTATAAACAAAATAAAATCAAAAAAAAATCATTTTTTCTAAATCACTAAACCGGTTAAACATGGAAATTTAGCAGCGTGGCTAAAGTATTTCAAGTTCCCTTTTTATCTAGGCACAAGTTAAAATCTAATTGATATTATCTTAATATATTACAGGGAGATTACAGGGGGTTAACAGGGGTATAACAGGGGTTTAGCAGGGGTATATTCCCTACTAACCCCTTGTTAATACGCTGTAAAAATAGTGTTATTCCCTTCTTAATTTTGAATCTGAGGGGAACTTGATACAGGCCTTCGCTATCATTGTGAGATTTTGTTTAATTTTAAATCCATCAAGTAACTATTAGCTATGACCGAACGTGAAATTCTGAGACAACATATCGACAAGACCGTCCAGTTAAACGACGAACAATTCGACTACTTCTTTTCTTTTTTTAAACCGATCTCCTTTAAAAAGAAACAAATGATTATCCGTCAAGGAGACCTTGTGGAACAAGAGTATTTTGTGCTAAATGGCTGTCTAAAGACCTATTTCACCAATGATGAACAAAAGATGCATATCTTACAGTTCGCCACAAAAACCTGGTGGGCTTCCGATTATAATGCATTGCATAATCAAGGCCCAGCTACGGTCAATTTAGATTGTGTCAGCGATGCAGACACACTTTGCTTATCGAACGAGGACCGTGAAAAAGTATGTAAGGAAATTCACGAAGTTGAAACCTTTTTTAGATGGCGTTCCAATAAAGGATACATTGGGCTGCAAAAAAGAATAATGTCACTGCTGAACAATAATGCGCGAAGCCGTTATGAAGAACTCATGCAGCAATATCCTGAACTCTATAATCTCGTTCCAAAACATTTGATTGCAGCGTATCTGGGCGTTTCCCGCGAAACACTGAGCAGGCTATATCAAGCCAAATAATGTGATCTAGATCACAAAAGCAAAACCATTCTCCAAATTGTGATGTATATCACATAGGGCTTTGGCAATTTATCCCCTACTTTGTACTATCGTTTTAAACAGTTATTTTTTTTATTGATGCTGCTATTTGATTGATTTAGATTGACCTGATGTAAATCTTCGAGCTTCATCACCACTAAAAACAAATTAAGATATGAAAAAAGACAAATTAAAAGTATTGGTTGTATTGACATCACATGACCAATTGGGAGATACAGGAGAAAAAACAGGTTTTTGGATTGAGGAATTTGCAGCGCCTTACTATGTTTTACATGATTCAGGAGTGGAGGTCACAATTGCATCGCCTAAAGGAGGGCAGCCGCCAATCGATCCTAAAAGTGCACTCCCAGATTTTCAAACCGAAGCTACCAAACGTTTTGATGCAGACAAGGAGCTTCAAACAAAATTGGCAAATAGCATTCCTTTGGATCATATCAATGAGCAGGATTATGATGCTGTTTTCTATCCTGGTGGCCATGGACCTTTGTGGGATTTAACCAACGATAAGACATCCATTGCATTGATCGAATCATTTTGGGCCCACAATAAACCTGTCGCTGCCGTATGCCATGCCCCAGCTGTATTTCGCTATGTCAAGGATAGTAATGGTCAGCCACTGGTCAAAGGCAAAAAAGTTACCGGATTTTCAAATAGCGAGGAAGAAGCGGTTCAACTAACGGATGTTGTTCCCTTTTTAGTGGAAGATGAACTCGTGAAATTGGGTGGTCAGTACAGCAAAGGGGAAGATTGGCATAGTTATGTAGTCAAAGATGGTCATCTCATTACCGGGCAAAACCCTGGGTCTTCGGAAGAGACTGCTAAAGCTTTGTTTGCTCTATTGAGCAATTCCTAGCAATAAGCTAATCAAAAAAATAAGGAAGGGCTGTTTGTATAACAAAAGGCCCCTCCTTATTTTTTAACAAAGCATCAATATCCGATTTGCAAATGAAAATTTAATTCTCTTGCAACTTCTGCATGATAAGAACTATTTACAAAATGGCTTGAATCTCGTCTTCAAAAACAGATTTATTTTATTTACCACCTTATTTTATAAGGCATTTTACCGTCGCTGTTTTCAACCAAGGTGCGGTAAAACGTACATCAATTGTTTCTCCAGATTTGCCCAAAGCCTGAACATAAGTGAGCATCTTTCCGTGATAAACGCGTTGTTTCTTGTCCGTATAATCGCCCATATCGGCATTGTTTCCGGCTTCCATACCAAGTAGACGTGCATTCCCCACGATGTCACAGGTAATTTCATCTTCCGAAATTAGGACAGGAATGCCCTTTTCATCCAGGATCTGCAAAGCAATTTGGATCACTCCACCCGCTTCGACTTGCTGATTACCCAGAATGACAGCTTGAATAGCTGCAGGCCTCTCGCTGGATTGAATCGCATGCCGAACGACCTCCTTGCCATTCGCATCCAAGCCCACAACCTCCAGCTTGCCTGCTTTATAAGGAATATCCCAAAAGATGATGCCTGTTTTCTGATCGTATTTTTTCATTTCGCCCACCACTTGAGCATCCAATTCAAGGCGTGCACTAGCACTATTCGTATAACAGACCACCCTGATCTGCTGGTCCTCTTGATAGTTCCAAACTGGCCAAGCATCCATGGAAGGTGCCTCATTTTTCCGTTGCCCCTGTTCGGATTCCAATGCAGACCAGACATCTGTGGCTGCGGCTCCTCCCTGCAAGGGATAGGTACCCAAGTAAGCCATCGGTTTATCCAACCACAGTGATTGACGAAAATAGCCTCGCGGTTTGATAAAACCTGCGAAATCCAACAGTCCCGAATAAAATCCCCGTGAAGGCCAACGACCGGATTCTCCAAGATAATCTATACCTGTCCACAAAAATTGGCCAAATATATGGTTGTTGTCGCGTACGGCAAGCCATGCCGGAAGATCGTGTCGATTCTCGCTTCCGAAAATTACTCGTGCTGGATAACGCTGATGATCCTGTTGATAACGACTTTCGGTATAATTGTACCCTGCAATATCAAGTGCTCCTGGATAGGCTGTTTCATTCGACATCGCTACTCCAGCAAGCCCTGCTGTAACAGCTCTGCTTTTATCATATTTTTTTACAACCGCAGCCAAGCGTTTGGCGATATCACCCAATCGCATCGCATCTGGTGCATCCTTTTTATAGCCACCATACGAGGCCTGTGTGAAACCACCCTCCTTCTTCTCGCCATTAAGGACGGGATGTGAGTAAGGGTCATTTGGATAATCCACTTCATTCCCTATACTCCAGGCGAAAATCGAGAGGTGATTGCGATCCCGTTTGACCATATCTGCAAGATCCTGCTCGCCCCAGCTTTCAAAAAAGTCATACGATCCCTCAAAACCGGGGGTTCCGACATTCCAGCCCTGCAACCATTTCCTCTTCGGGTACTCCCACTCGTCGAATGCCTCATCCATAACCAACAGCCCCAACTCGTCACATAAGGTATAAAGCGAGGATGCTTGCGGATTATGGCTGGTTCGAATGGCATTGACACCCAAAGATTTTAATGTCTGCAGCCGCCGACGCCATACCTCAGTATACATTTCAGCACCCAGCACACCGGCATCGTGATGTAGGCACACACCTTTGACTTTCATCCATTCGCCGTTTAAAGCAAAGCCCTTGTTTGGATCAAATGTAAAAGTTCGGAAGCCCGTTTTGATTGCCGACTGATCAATTTGCTTTCCATTTTGCAATACGCTTGTCCGCAAAGTATATTGATTGGGTTGATCCAAGCTCCACAATTTAGGGTTTGCAACCGTCAATTGCTGCTGTATCGTCGCTTTAGCAGCAGCATCAACCTTCACTTTCTCCGATTTATTAGCGACAACTTTCCCTGCGGCATCAATCAACTCCTGCACAACGGTAACCGCACTGCCGTTGGACGTACTATTGACAACGGTCACTTCGGTATTTAACATTCCTTTCCCTTGCTTTAGCTCGGGATAGGCATATATTCCCCATTGATCGATATGCAACGCATTTGCCTTTACAAGCCAAACGTCACGATAAATGCCCGATCCCGTATACCATCTTGAATCGGCACTTTTACTGTGGTCGACCTTAACAGCGATGGTATTTTCTTTTCCAAACTCAATATATGACGTGATATCATAAGAAAAGGATATATAGCCGTTGGGGCGTTTTCCAACAGATTTGCCATTGACAAACACCTCGCTTCGGTTGTATACTCCCTCAAAATAGATAAATATTTTTTTGCCCTGATCTTCCGCAGGTATAACCAGCTTTTTTTGGTACCAGCCAATACCACCCGGTAAATAGCCTGTCGCGCTGGCTAAACTTGGACTGAGCGGGTATTTTACGCCCCAATCATGGGGTAAACGGACCTGCTGCCAGCCTCCGCGATTTTTTTCAGCGCCTGCCTGCCCCTGGATATCACCCAAATGGAAGCGCCAATCCGAATTGATCGCTTCGGCCTCACCAAATCCAGCTTGTGCGTATAAGCCACTGATGCCCATACCAATAGAAACAGCTAAGACTGATAGTTTTTTTATGAGATTATTCATTTTACTTTTTTGCATTAGGTTCAAGTGATTAAAGCGTTGGAACAACAGGCAACACATGGCCCTGATCATCAAAATACAAACGATCCATGCATACCTCCCGATTAAACCCAGCGGCATCGCCCATATCGATACCTTTGGGATAATTAAAACGATGGTATACAATATACCATTCGTCTTTACCGGGAATCTGCAAAATCGAATTATGCCCAGTGCCATAAATGCCTTTGGCAGGATCTTTTTGTAAGACTAAATTATTAGCCGGAACAGTGATCGGTCCATCTGGGGAAGTCGCAGTTCCATATCGTACCCGATAATTTTCACTCCGGGTATCATCTTCTGACCAAAAGAAATAATAGAGTCCTTTGCGGTAGACAACATAGGCTCCTTCGCGGAATGTCTTATCAGGAGTGAGTACCTTGACTGTATTTTTTTTAATGGAAACCATATCTTTGTTGAGTTCAGCAACAGCCAAATAGCCATTTCCCCAATACAGATAGCTTTTTCCCGATTTTGGATCGTTAAACACCGCCGGATCAATCTCCTGCCCGCCATTGACACCCTCAGGCTTAAAATCGATCAGCGGTTTTCCCGCGTCCTTAAAAGGCCCGGTAGGTAAATCAGCCACCGCAACACCGATCTTTTGCGCTGCTGTAAAATAATAATAGTACTTATAATCATTCTTGACTTTCTTTTCCGTAATGGTAGGCGCCCATGCATTTCGAGGTCCCCAGGCAACATCTTTTTTCAGGTCCAAAATCACCCCTTCATCTTTCCACTGATTGAGATCGGAAGACGAGAAGGTCTTGAAATAATAGCCCCCCCAGCCATCAAAACCATCACTCGTTGGATAGATATAGTATTTTTTTGTTTTATTGGAATAGAGTACATCCGGATCGGCATAAAAGCCATCCAAAACTGGATTCTTACTGAATGCGAATTCCATATCTTTGGGTTTCCCCCATTTGGAGGTCAAGTCCAAAAGTTCTTGTCTTGAAATAGGAATAATCGTTCCATGACGTGGATGGAAATCCATGTCAATTTGATGGTCGATTACTTTAAAACGATCAAGGTCTTCGGAGGTGCAGAATTGGTACTTTCCTTTACCATAGACATCGTACATAAGGATATATTTATCCGACTGATTGAGTTTAAAAACACTGGATCCTTCCACAGCATCATTGGTCTGCTGTTTATAACCCGGTTGTTCAATCCATTTTCCCGAAGTCAGTGAATCAGTTATCGCCAACTTAATGCCATTTCCATGTCCTTCAGTTTTGTAAAAAAGGTAGAACAAGCCATTCTTTGCAATAATATCCCCATCGATACAGGATTTGCCATTTTTAGGGAGAAACAGCACTTTAGGTTCGCTTTCAAAATCTGTAAACTCCTTATTAGCATAAGCATAGTAGATGATATCCGGACCATTTCCGTGCTGCATGGACCAGTACACCATGTATTTACCGACCGAAGGGTCATATATAGTCTGTGGTGCCCATACTCTTTTCAACGTTTCCTGACCTTTGAAACGCTGCTGAATATCGATTGCCTGATGAGACCAATGCACAAGGTCTTCGGATTTTAGCAGGATCAAACCCCGATTAGAATCCCAGCCTTTGGAGGAGGTCATGTCGGTGAGCACCATATAAAATGTTTTGCCATCTTCGCCACGGAGAATATGGGGATCCCGTACACCGCCAGTCTTGCTGATCACCTTCGAATCCAAGATAGGCTGGTTTTCATTCAAGGCTCTGTAAGTATAGCCATCTGTGCTGATCGCAAAACAAACCGCCTCATCGGCGACAGCATTACCTTTGAAATAGGCAAATAAATAACCTGCAAAATCTTTGTCCGTAGGTCCGCTGCGATAAGTTTGAGCAAAAACGCCGCATGTAGCATGTATTAAAAATAAGGTAACTAAGATTGAAATTTTGTTTTTTTTCATGAAGGTTTAGTAGAATAAATAAGCATTAGACCATTTTTTTTTTGCATCTTTAAAAGCCACGGAATATGATCCCGTGGCTTCGTAATCTGGCAATTTTACTTGCCATAAGCACCTATTTTAAAGCTATTTTTTGAACTGCCGTATAGTAGTACTCTCCAGATACCGTAGCTTTCACCCCTATTCGGGCAAACACATAATCGAGGTTTTTCAGGTTGTCCGGCAATTCACCGACAATACTTGTCGGTTGACCAAAAGCAACATTAGCCAAATTGGCATCCACACGTAGCTCGCGTTGTACCTGATCTGTTAAAACAGATTTACCGAGGTAAAGTCGCACAAACTCCAAATTTGCCGTGCCTACTATTCTATTAACCGTAAAGTTAGCAGTAATACTGTTATTATTTTTTTGAAAAGACTCGTTTGTCACCGTGAAATAGGGTGTTACAGGCACATCAATTGTCGTATTGCCCTTCACTTGCACCAAAACCGTATCGGTTGCCTGTTGTAGCCATGGTGAATCTCCTTTCCGCACCAATTTGTATTCGCCATCAAACAGACTAACAGAAAAAGAGCCGTCCTGATCAAAATATACGGGTATTGCTGAGCGAAGCGGGTACCCATCCTGCCATAATTCCAATTGAGGCCCATTATTCCGAACGCCAATCGCCTTCCCTTCATAAACAACGCGTCCCGAAAGCGTTGATTTTGGGGCTTCAAAATTATCATATTTGCAACCTACAACGAGTAGGCTTGCAAAAGCTACCAATAAGCTTAAAAATTTTATTTTCATGGTACAACTAGATTAATGGAATGGATTTCTAACTATTTTAGGATTTTTATTAATGACATCCTGACTAATGGACGCATAATAATTGGCCATACGGAAAAAGCGTGCCTTTCTGAAACGCGCAGGTCTTACCCGTTCATAGATAAACTTACCGTCATCGGCATGCCCTGGACGCACGACACGATAAGCATATAGTCCATATACAACAGCGTTGGGATCATTTTCCGATCCGTCCCACACCAAATGTGCAATACGCCATCTTTTAAGATCATAGTAACGATGATCTTCGAAAGCAAGTTCCACACGACGTTCGTTCCGGATAATATCCATCGTTAGGTTACTAACGCTATTGGCCGGAAATCCTGCTCTTTCGCGTAATTTATTGACGTAAGTTCTTGCGTCCACAGTCTGTCCCAGCTCAAATGCAGCTTCTGACGCGTTGAGATAAATTTCACCAAGACGAAACCACGGCCACCAGTTAGCAGCTGATGTACCGCGTGTACTGGCTGCCGGCGCATCACTTACAAATTTACGGATATAGAATCCGGTGTTACTGACGTCCTGTGCGTCATAAAGCGGTCCATCAAAGCCGGTCCACAAACCACCACTCGCATAATTCTGCCCCAGTTGTGGCGCTGCTGTAAACTGGTAAGCTCCATTCGTCCCCCAAGTTGCCACTCCAGCTTGAATACTCACAGCACGTCCGCGGAAAGAAGTTCCCGGATAAATCACCGTCCCAAACAAACGAGCATCTTTATTCGCAAAAATATCATTGATATTTTGGTAGGCTACGTAATTTCCTGCGCCGTTTTTATCATGTAGTGTACCTTTGCTACCGTCTAGATAATCAAAACTTTCTACAAGACTCAATGAAGGAGAAATCGTCGATGATGACTCATTGTCTTCGGTCAGACTTCTGACGATATTGTCATAAGCAAAGCGGTGAACTTTTAAACTCGTGACAAAATCCTTGGCAAAGATGACCTCAGCACCAGTTTTCTTATTGAGCATATCATAAAAATTGGCACCTTTATCGGCATTCTCATTGTAAAGCGCATAGGGACCATTCATAATTTCCTTAGAAGCAGCCAGCGACTTGGTATAATACCCCGTCGCCATATTGGCAGGAATACCCACTTCTCCCCCGGCTGTCGTTATCGGTGAGGCCATTAGATTATTATATTTCGCGATGGATGCCGCATAAAGCATTGCCCGACTTTCCAACGCTAATGCTGTATACTTGTTGGCTCTGGTCTTACTGGCATTGTAGACGGCAAGATCTTCCTTGATCTCTTCCAGTTCTTTGTAAATAAAATCGTAGACTTCATACTCCTTGGCACGTGCCACCTGTAAAGGTGTTGGATCGCCGCTAAAGTCATAGATGAGCTGGGTTGTAACGATCGGTACACCGCCCATGCGTTTGACGAGCTCAAAATAAACGAAAGCGCGGATGAAGCGTATTTCGGCTTTATACTGCTTGCGTTGTGCATCAGACAATTGTGTACTGAACTGATCGATATTTTCAAGGGAAAGATTCAGATCCCGAATCAATCCATAATCCCAATAGCGACCGTAATCGTCACCAAATTGGTAATCATTACGCCAGTTTTGATCGCGATGTCCAGACCACATGGCATCATCCAATTCTGTCATTCCTCCTGTATTGAAAACACCATGCAGCGTTGGCATTCTGTCGTAATAATTGGCGACGAGTGAAGTCAACAGTTTCGGGTCATTCCAAAGCTGTGCATCGGTAATCAATGATTTTGAATCCCGGTCAAACCAATCGTCGTGATTGCAGCTGCTCAACGAGGACAAGGTCAATAAAGCAACTCCTATATATGTAAGTTTAAATCGTAGTTTCATGTTAAAAAGTCATATTAAATCCAACCATAAATACCCTTTGCTGTGGATATACCACTGCTGCTCTCGCTTCGATCTCGGGATCAATCTGGTAGTCTTTGACATTGTCAAACGAAATCAAATTTGAAGCATTGATATAAAACCGTATTTTTTCGGCCTTTATCTTTTGAATCCATGCTTTTGGTAGATTGTATCCAACCTCCAGGTTGCGGACACGCAGGTAACGTACATTGGTCAACCAAAAATCACTATTTCGACTGTTGGGACCTGAGTTACCGTTACGAATCGCAGGGTAGCGTCCCGGAATCCATTCGCTGTTTGGATCATAAGGGTCTTTGCGATGCCATCTATCTTCGAGTAGGTAGGCTGGTGAATTACCCCCACCATGGAAGGCATTACGTAGCTCATAATCCTGAAACCAGGATTGCACCGCACCACCAGCCAGATCAATATTTAAGTTGATGCCTTTCCAGTCAAGTCCTATCCGACCACCGAAGCTCATCATCGGTGCCCAACCCGTCGGATAACCGATCGGACGCTGATCCATATCATTGATAACCCCATCGCCGTTTACATCTTTATAAATCAGATCACCAGGAAGTTGCGTCCTATTGTTCTGACCATCATTATTGATCGGATGGTTGCGGATCTCTTCTTCCGACTGAAATCGTCCAACTACTTGATATCCCCACCATACTCCACCCCAGCGGTCTTCAATCGAGTTACGGTATTCATTCCACGAATTACTGAAACGAGGCTTATAGGTTTCTAGATCACGATAACGTGAAAAAGTCATATTCCCACTGACAACGTAGTTAAGCTCACCGACCTTATCGGTATAGGTAATGATACCTTCGGCTCCATAATAGCCATTCTTACCGAGGTTTTCATTGGGAAGGTCATAACCGATTTCAGCTGGTAATAGGACATCGTATCGTTTGCCAGGATATCCAGTACGGATAATTTTAAAGATATCGGCCGTCAATGTCAGCTTATTTTTCAGCAGTGTCGCATCGATACCCATGTTATAATTGGTGTTTTTAACCCAGGAGAGGTTGCGAACTGGTAAACCTCTAGGCTGTACCCCGGGCACATAGGCTCCGTCTAAGACAGCACTTCCAGCCGCCCAATTATATCCGGCAAGGTAATCATGCATTCCCACACCCTCTTCAAGTCCTGTTTGTCCGATCGAACCACGGATTTTAAGGTCACTAACCACAGATTTTAAGGGTTTAAAGAATCCTTCATCCGAAATACGCCAACCTACCGATGCTCCTGGAAACAATCCCCAGCGTTTACCTTCATAATATTTAAAGGACCCATCATAACGGCCCAGTACCTCCAGAAGATACTTGCCCTTGTAGTTGTAATTGATACGGCCAATATATCCAGCCCGAGCCTCGTAAGCCCATTCATCGGCCAAACTATTGAGCTCCGACAGTCTTAACAACGGAATATAATTGTTTGAAGGATTTGCGCCCAATGCCTTATACGTCCGGTCCCAATCTGAACGCTCATAGCCTAACATTCCCGCGAAAGTGTGATCGCCGATCTGCTTGTTATAATCGATCTGGAACTGTGCAAAGCGAGAAACAATCTCCCTCGTGGTATCGTAACGCCAGCCAGCATCACTTCCACCAGTACGCTTATAGGCATTATTTTCGTACCGATATACATCATAGGTATATTGGAAGCCTTCAAATTTATTGTTGGTATAATTGTAAGAAACAGTTCCTTTTGCCGACAAACCAAAATTTGTCTTATAGGCCGCAAAGAGATTCACATTTCCAGCAAGGTATTTATTGTCTTTATAGCCGGCAATATCGCGACTAAAGAGAGCTGGGTTATAGGGAAAATCATTGGTATGATTGATATACTCCGGATTGTCATTTGCATAGGGCCCTACAGTCGGTCTATTTTTCATAATAGCCAAAATAGACGAGAAGTATCCATCCCCACCTGGTAAGCCAACATCCTGTGTACCCTCATGTCTTCCTGAAATCTGCGTCCCGACAGTAAGTCCTTTGAGTACCTCAGCTTCCATATTGGCCTGGAAATTGGTTCGCTTATAATTGAAATCCTTGATCATTGCATCCTGATTGAGGTGGCCCAAAGACAGGAAGTAATTGGATTTTTCATTTCCACCGGTAACATTGGCATTGATGTATCGCTGTGGAATATTCTTACGGATCACCATGTCATAATAATCATAGCCTTGGTAGCCGGGCTCTGTTCCCGCCTGCCATTTCGCCAACTCCTCGGGTGTATAAACCGTCTTCGGATCGCGGTTTTCATTCTGTGCAGCCTCAACCAATCCACGTGTGTATTGTTTAGCGTTTGCCATGGTCGGAAAACGTGTCAAATTTTGCCAGCCTTGGTAGCCATTAATATTGATTTTTGCACTTTCTCCTTTTGCGCCTTTTTTGGTGGTAATCAATACAACACCTTTGGAAGCACGGAATCCATATACTGCCGCTGCGGCATCTTTCAAAATAGAGATACTCTCAATATCTTCGAGATTCAGCGAATTAAAGATATCTGCGCCGGAGCCATTTTGTGTACCAACCCAGTCAGTACCTTCCTGACCTCCATAAGCAACACCATCAATTACATATAAAGGCGAGCCCATATTCCGGATCTCGATCGCTGCACCACGACCAGGACGTGCGTCTTTGGCACGCACTGAGATCCCCTGGACCTTTCCTGCCAAAGCTCCAGCAGTTGTCGTCGATGATGACCGTACAATATCCTCTGATTTAATATTGCTTACCGCTCCTGTAATATTACGTTTGGACTGTTTACCATAACCAACAACGACGACATCCTCCAATACATTTTCATCTGCCTCGAGCTGGATTTTTAAATTTGTTGTTCCATCCAATGGAACTCGACGAGTTTTATACCCAACAAATGACACGACGAGCGTTCCTTTGTTAGCATTCAGCTCAAATTTCCCCGATTTGTCTGTTGAGGTTCCCTTCCCCCCTTCTAGGAGGAGTACACTCGCACCAACGATAGGCTCGTTTGCTTTGTTGAAAACTTGTCCCGTAACCTTCTCCTGCGCATACAGCAATGTTGGCATCACGCTCAACATGGTGTAAAAAGAAGCAATCTTTAAGTTTTTCATAAATTTCAATACGAATTAAACAGTAAATAATACAATCTAGCCGGACAAGACAATATGATGGTAAACTACGGTCTACTTTGCTTATTTCTTTTGCATCGTTGCCACCCTACCTAGATTTATAATTGGATTAATACCTCAAACTTAGCCGATTTTGGAACATTCCATCGTACACAAATCCGTCAAAAAACATATATTTTTTAGTCAAAAACAGCTTTTTAAACATATTTAAGGCATATTTTATGTTTTTTTTCAAACTGATCTTGTTTTGATCGAAGTATATTAGAAGGCTGCTTTATGCGAAAAAACTATGCCCCTAGCTATGTTTAAATAGTAGGGGCATACTTATCTGATGTGGATTGTTTTAATACACTACGCGGGCTTTATTATCGGACCGTTGATATTCGGAAGGTAGCTGACCAAACTCCTCTTTAAAGCACTGCCGAAAATAAATCGCACTATTGATTCCGACCATAAATGACACTTCAGTCACGTTATACTTCCCGGTCCGAAGTAGGTCTGCCGCCTTATGGATACGTATCTTACGTACGAGCTGATTGATATTTTTTCCTGTGATGCCTTTCAATTTCCGATAAAGGGTAGACTGACTCATATTCATTCGATCAGCGAGGGCAGCAGCATCCAATACCTCATCCTGCATATGCTGCTCGACAATCTGCATAAAATCCTGAACAAATTCATTTTCACGCCAGAGTTCCTCCGTAGGCTTTTGTTCTAGTTCTATACTGGTAGTTGAAAAAGATGATTTTGTTTTTAAACTTTCCAAAATCAGTTCATTGATCTGTTTCTGTCGGCTCAATAGATTGTCAATACGTTTGAAAAGTAAAGCTGCTGTAACAGGCTTGATCAGGTAGGAGTCTATCCCCAGGTCATAACCTCGTTGTCGGTCTGCATCGGTGTTTTTTGCTGTCAATAGCAACAGCGGGATATGACTTGTACTACGTTCCTGTTTCAATTGCTGTACAAGCTGAAAACCATCCATATCGGGCATCATAATGTCACTGATCACCAAATCGGGCACCCTAGCCATCGCCATTTGATAGCCTACAGTTCCATTTTCGGCAAGCACCACATCATACTGTCTTTGCAAGGTACTTCCCAGATATTCACGAAGTTCCAGATCATCCTCAACCAATAGCACTAGCGGACGTTGCGAAGAAACAGACAGCTCGCCATTCTCAACAGGTAATCGATCGGTTTTCAATTTTACCGTAAAGGTGGTACCAAGGCCAAATGTACTATTCACATCAATCTTTCCATGATGGATCGCCACAAGTTCTTTCACCAAGGCCAGACCAATACCCGTACCCTGAGTACCTGTGTTCGCAACCTGATAATATTTTTCAAAAATCCTACCGATATCTTCTTTGTCAATACCTACTCCAGTATCTTCTACGGACAACACCGCCCAATGGTCCAAATCCGATTCTTCGTAATGCAAGCTTAGTTTAATATAACCTGACTCGGTATATTTATAAGCATTCGACAATAAATTATCGACGATCAATTGTACGATTTCGGCATCAAATAGCGTACGTGAATCCTTCACAGGGAGTTCAGACAACACCCGAAGACCAGGTTTGTGATTCAATGTTTTATATTTATGGGCAAGATCTACGAGCATTTCTCCCAAAGACCCAGCTTCGGGTACAAAGGGTTTAAACTGCGATTCTACCTTCCTAAATTCCAACAACTGGTTGACCAATGTGAAGAGTCTATTAGCGCTTTTCTGTACCGTCTGAACCAGTTCGCGATGTTTTTCAGTAAGCTGCTGTTCTTGGGACAGGTCGTCAAGGGGGCCTAGAATCAACGTCAAAGGTGTCCGTAGCTCATGTGTTATATGCGTATAGAAATTCATGCGCTCTGCATGTAACTGTTCGTCCTGCACATGTTGCCGCTCTTTCAGTTTTAGTTCGGATTCAGCTTTCATTTTTTTGAAATAGAAAGAAATGATAATATATCCAATTAGCAGCACAAGGAGCAGATACACGATCTTGGCAGATAAACTGAGATAAAAAGGTGGCGCAATTTTGATCAATAGATGCTGGTAGTCCTGCGACCACTGCCCATTTTTCATCCGGGTGCGAATCAGCAGCTCATGTTCACCGTAGGGTATATTACGAAAATCGAGGTTGGTCTCGTTTCCAAGAAAAATCCAGTCATTATTAAGCCCTTGCAATTTATAGCCAAACTCGACCAAGCCGTCTAGAGCAAAGTCCATGACAGCAAGTTCGATGCGAAAGCTATTCTCATCATAATTGAGTTCAATTGCCTTTGTCGGCGAGGGATATTTATCGACCTGCGTACCGGACTCTCCGGATCGAAAAACAATAAATCGGCTAATACTTAGGGGTGAGGTTGGTAAATTGGACGGGATTGCGGCTGGGTTGAAATAACACATTCCTTCCTGCATCCCAAAATACAGTCGACCTTCACTGTCTTTTCCTACACTTGCATTGATAAAACCTCCCAAAGGCAAGCCGAAAGACTGGTCATATTGTAGAAAACGTCTTTCTTTCGGGACATAGCGTAACATCCCCGATTTGGTCGCACACCAAATATTTCCAGTCTGATCTTCTGCAAGTCCATTGACAAAAAGCCATGCATTCCCTCCCGGAGGCATCAATAGAGACAGATCACCAATCTTCTTGCCCGCTTCCTGTACGGCCAGTCCTTGATTTGTAGCCACCCAGATATTGTCATTTCTGTCCCGCAACAAATGATTAATCGTGTTATTTTGCAAGCCATTACCCTTGTCCATTTTTCGAAGCAGTTTATGCTGAGGATCGTAAACATAGAGTCCTTGCCCATAAGTTCCGACCCACATGTTGTGTTTGCCATCTTCCATCAACGTTCGGGGCGCATAATCGCCAAGCATTGGTTTGTTGATCAAAAGCTTCTGGACACGACCCTTTCCTTCATCATATATGAATACCCCTTGATGCGCTGCAAACCAGATCTGTCCCAAATGATCCTCATAAATCGCCCGCACCTCTGTCACAGGCTCACCTAAATCAATGGTTTTCCAAACGGACGATCCAGCATATTGAACGGCAATTCCACCTTTACGTAATCCGAGCCAAACATGTTGATGCTGGTCCTTAAAAGCTGTTAGAAGGAAATCGTCTGCCCCACCATTATTTTTGGTAATCTGTCTCAATAAACGCCCTTCTGCATTCATTTCGACCAGACCTGAGCCTTCAGTCGCCAAACGTATTGTCCGATTTTCACCCACCAATACATTGCTCACTGTTGCCAGTCGATCCGGCAGCATATTGTCTGATGGAAAGACACTAAAGAAGCGAGCAATATGACTCACAACTCCCAAGCCACCACCATATAACGCTAGCCAAACGTTTCCAAACCGATCGGGAGTAATATGCTGGACCATCGTATTATTGCCTTTCTCCAGATCAAAACGCTCTACATGCTGTACAGCTTCAATACGCTTATCATAACCATAGCTCGGCTGCAATAAAAAGAGTTGCGACGATTCGGCCCCTATCCACAATGTATGACCAATTTCCTTAATCGCATACACAAAAGGTTCATTTCCATTTTTTGCCAATCCTGCCAAAGAAACCTGCTGTAGTTTACCGGAAGCTGGATGATACACAGCCAGCCCCTTTCGGGTCCCTATCCACATATTGCCGGCTTGATCACAAAACAAAACTTTAATTTCATTATCCGGTAATTGTCCGGAGGTATTGTGATTAGTTAGTCGTTTCAAAGAATGGCTAATGGGATCCATTATTGTTAAACCTTCGTTAACATGCCCGATGTAAAGCATTCTTTTTTGATCTTCGGCCAGAGACCAAATGCTATTTTCGGGAAGACCCGGAAAATTCTTTTTATTGAAATGACTAAATTCTCCCGTTACCGGATCAAAATGCTGCACCCCTTGATGGTAGGTCGCTAACCACAATTTCCCATCCTTGCCTTCAATCATATCCGTAATATCATTCGTGGCTATGGATTTTGGATTAGCTGCATCATGTGTATAATAACTGAATCTATTTGTACCTAGGTCAAGCACATTCAGCCCATTGGACCTTGTTCCGATATACACTTTCCTGTCTGCATACAGTAACGTATTAATTTCATTGCTATTGATCGATTGACCGTCCTGCTTATCGGCGGCATAGTACGATTTAAAAGACTTTCCCGCATAACGGTTCAGCCCTAGCTCTGTGGCTACCCACATAAATCCTTCATCGTCATGCACGATATCCAGTACCTGCTGATTGCTTAAGCCATCTTGTAGGGAAAAAAAATGGGCATTGTTGGGCTGTCCATAAACATGGGCCAACTGCCAAAGAAAAACAATAATAATGAGAAAATTTTTCATAGCTCCACCACCACCAAATAAGTTAACAACACCAACCTGTTCTCTTGGATGAGATCCTTTGCCGACTATCATTCGCCCCTATCCATTTGCACCTTTTCACAAAATTGTTGAGCACCGCAACAACTATACAATGAAAATATTCAGGATATAAACACAACATAGGCCCATTCAAATAAAGGTTATTTTCAAGTTAAAGATAAGAATAAATATATAAATGTCAAACAAACATTTATAATAGTGCCAAGAGGAATATTGTGCATAATCTCACGGAATATTGATCAACTAAAATTACCTGCCAATACCTGAAATATTGGTATATTGCAACAAAATCTAATAACACTTGTGAATCACAAAAAACACGTTCATGAATAAAATCTTCTCAACCTTACTCCTATCCTGTGCCCTGTACCTGCCGACACTAAATTTTGCGCAACAAAAAAATGAACTTCCTCAACTCATTCCATTTCCGCAGCAATTGGAGGCTAAGCCAGGCCTTTTTCAGCTAAAGGGTCAAGAATTGGGTTACTATATTGATCCAGCCCTGTCTTCTAAATCATTATCGGGATGGATCGATCATTCCCTATTCGGAAAACTGAACAAAAAAAACGTAAAGAAAGCTAGCGCTACATTGCAATTGATTAAAAATCAAGGGCTTTCAAATGAGGGGTATGAATTGATAATAGATCAAAAAGGTATCCAGATCATCGCCGCATCTGAAAAGGGTGCATTTTATGGATTACAGACAATCCAGCAATTATATTTACTCTCAGGAACAACAGCTAAGCTTGCTCTTCCCTATGTAACGGTCAAAGACAAGCCAGCTTTCCAATGGCGAGGTGTCGAACTCGATGTAGCCCGTCATTTTTTTCCAAAAGATTATATTTATAAATTTATCGATCTACTTGCAACCTACAAGTTCAACAAATTTCACCTGCACCTGACAGACGATCAAGGTTGGCGCATAGAAATCAAAAAATACCCCAAACTAACCGAACAAGGGGCTTGGCGGACGTATAACAATCAGGATTCTGCCTGCTTTGTGAAAGCCAAGGAAAATCCCGACTTTAATCTGCCCAAGGAACTTATCCGCACAACAAACGGAAAGGAAGAATATGGCGGTTTTTATACACAACAGGATATCAGGGACATTGTAGCTTATGCGAGCAGCCGACATATAGAAATCATTCCGGAAATAGATATGCCAGGGCATATGATGGTGGCTACAAAGGCCTATCCCGAACTCCTATTGGACAGTCAGTCCGCGGGTTGGGGAAAACAATTTTCTGTACCGATCAGCCCCTGGAAAGAAAGCAGTTATACTTTTGTTGAGAATGTATTAAGCGAAATCATTGAGCTATTCCCATCACACTATATTCACATTGGTGCCGACGAGGTAGAAAAAGACTCCTGGTCAAAATCAGCAGCTGCGCAGGCTTTTATGAAAGAAAAGCAAATACCTAACTTACATGATCTGCAAGGTTATTTCGTCAAAAGAGTGAACAATTTTATCCGTTCAAAAAATAAACAGAGTATCGGCTGGGATGAAATATTGGACGGAAGTTCCGATACCAGCATGATGGTCATGTACTGGCGTGGTTGGGTAAAAAACGCACCTATGGAAGCTGTTAACCGTGGTCACAGGGTCGTTATGACACCTACAAATCCGCTTTATTTTGATTACCTTCCTAATAGCAGCAGCCTAGATGCCGTGTACAATATGAGCGTGGTCCCTTCGGATATATCCAGCCAAAAAGCTCATTTGATCCAAGGTGCACAAGCCAATATCTGGACAGAAATGATTCCCTCCACTGCGCGGTTAGAATTTATGATCCTCCCACGTTTAAGTGCTTTATCGGAACGCGTATGGACCAACAAATCCCTGTATGATAGCTATAGAAATCGAGTGATTGCACACTTTGGACTCTGGAACAAAATGGGTTTACGGTATCGTATGCCAGACCTCAACGGTTTCGCCGAAACACAGGTAATTGTCGACGGACAATCTACACTAAAGGTCTCGAATGAACTTCCCCAAAATCCAATACATTATACCACCGATGGTAGTCTTCCAACAAAGCGCAGCGCAGTGCTGAACGGCTCTCTTATCGTTAAAAAAGAAGGCCCTATTCGTTTTGCGACAATCTCACCTTCGGGTGCAAAAAGTGAGCTCTATCAGGTTGATTTTAAAAATGATACTTGGAAAAAGGGTATAAAAGTTGACGAAAGCACCGTGGTTCCAGGCCTTACAGCGACATTTTTCAATGGAACTTTTAGCAATACTTCTGCCATTTCGGGTCCCGAAGTGCGTCAGGAAGTGATTAGCAATGTAGCGCTAAGCGATACCATCAAAATGCCTTCTTTTGGTGCAAAAATAAGAGGATACCTCTACGTCAAAGAAAAAGGAATCTATAATTTCTATTTTACTTGTGATGATGGTGGTGTCCTGCGGATACATGATCAGCTTGTCGTTAATAATGACGGACAGCATGCACCGATTATGAAAAGCGGACAGATTGCGCTAGAAGCAGGCTACCACCCAATTGCTGTAGATTTCCTTGAAGCTGGAGGAGGTTTCACCTTAAAACTTCAATACAATGTCAATGATTCAAAAGTGATCGATATTCCCAAAGCGTCTTTTTTCCATAAAAAGGATTAAAAAAATCGACATAAAATAGCAGTGATACCATCCCCAGTGCAGTCAATACGCACTGGGGATTTTTTTACCCGACAAGATTCTGGTCTAACTCGAAGCTAGGGATAACATATTCGCAAAAAGACGATATGCCCCTGCTACTCCTGCTGGCAGTTGTCGAAAGAGCGACAGGCTGTTATAGATATAATAACCTTTTCCTTTTTTGTGCAGTAGCAATAACCCATCTTCCGTACGATTATCTCCATTTTGCCCACGCAGTATTGGTTCAAAACCCGAAGCCCATTTTTGAGGTAAAAAAAGTGCCCGGTCCTGTACCCAATTTTGAAAATCATGCTGTCCGATTACATTAGGGTAGTTCAATATGCGATGGGAAGGGTTCAAAAATGATATAAGGCTTTCCGTATCTGTAATTCTTTCCGGGGAAACCGCTAAAGGATAAGCCCCAACCTCCGTCAAATTCAAATCATACGGCGTATTATACTGTCCTATCAATACACCCCCCTGCTCAACATAGTCACGAAAAAGCTGATGAAATCCCGTAATTAGGGGATGGCTATTGTATATTCGTATTCCCAAAACCACTGCATCAAAGCCTGAGAGATCAATTCCCCCAATTGACTCAAATGGAATAATCTCCAAATGACCAACAAGCTGGCGTAAGCTCCCTGCAAGCTCATCGTTCATCCCCGAAATATAAGCAACTTTCTGAGCCGTAATATTCACGGGTAAGTTTAGCACCCGCAATATACCCTTGGGAAAGTAAGTTAGTTGATTAATATGTGGATAAACAATACTTCTGGATGTGAACGGATACCGCCCTGTAGCCGTCTCAATCTCAAAGCCGATCTCTTGAATATATTCCTGCTGCGCAGGCGAACTCAACTCAAAGCTAAGCTTCTCGGTTGTATTACCCGCTATATTGAGCTCAATTTCTTTCGGAAATACATCGAGCCCATCCGGTAGCGTAAGCTTAACCTTTATAGATAAGGATTCGGAGACATTAGATTGTAGCTCTAAAGCAATTAAACGTCTGGTCACATTGGAGAGCACCACAATATCCGAATCAAAAGTTGCTGTCACCGGGGGGGCCACCGCAACAGGACTACCAGCATGTTTCACAGGCAACTTAACCGCGATCGGCAAGCCAGCAAACTGCAGTTCCAAATGAACAGACAATTCAGTTCCAAATTGTGTCAACACAACATCAGCAGGCGACGCCGGCGCATAGTTATGTGCATCGCCCTCAGCACTAAGCCAAGTTGGAAAAGAAGGTAAAATCGTATCCAGAAGCTGACCATTTAAATGGATCGTCTTCGAAGGTGACAAAGTAGAGTCTATTTGCTCTCCGTTACGAATAAATGGAACTCTCACTGTGGTCAGCTGTAGATTGGATTCCGATGGGATATGCGCATTCAGGATCATATTAACCTCGGTCCCTGGTACCCAAAGTTCCTCAATAGCCTGTACTTCCAAAGATACACCAGCAAAGTCGAGCAGAAGACGCTCTACCTCAGCTCGCTTTTCATGAATAACATGTCCCTCGGGAACAATCCTCATCCAAAATAAAATCGTTCCAAGCTCCAAAACAAGTTCTGCTGTATCGGACTCACATTTTGCAATAAGGTCGTCCACCAAGCGATTAAATACGAGTGAATAAGAATCTTGAGCAGTATATTGCGTAAAAATAGCGTGCTGTTTCTCCGAACTGATCGGTGTACCTTTTAATAATTCAAAATATTCGGTGCTAGGCTGATGCCGAACGAGACTTCCCATGGCCTGAGAACGATGTCTATTACGGCTTTCCGCAGCAATCTCACCATAATGAAAGTCCAAAGAGCCGTGCCTCACTGGAATATCCAGCGAAAAATACGCTGGCAAAGGCCTTACTTCTCCACCGATATCCTTAACACCACTGTCCTGATACACATTCCACAACAGCTGTCGAGCCTGCCAAGGCTCCAATTCGGATAGCTGTTCTATGTAAGCTGATGGATCAGCTGCTAGATCAAAAGCCTTTGCCGCTAGGATTGCTGAAGACTGATGATGTCCATGTGAGTCCGGAACATCCGGTGAAAAACGTGTTACAATTACAGTAGGGCGAAAATAACGGATGGTCCAAACCATATCGGCAAGTACACCGTTTTCATCCCATCGTGCCAGCGTTTCATCGACAGATTTTGCAAATCCAAAATCCTTAGCACGTGTAAAGAACTGTTTTGTTCCCTCAATTGCACGGGCCGCAAGTGATTCCTGCACCCGAAGTACACCCAGATCCAGTCCCTTTTCTGTGCCTATAAAATTCTGTCCCCCCTCACCACGCGTCACGGAAAGATAGGCCGTATCGACCAACTGATGCTGAGCCAAAAAGGTCAACAATCTATTGTTCTCGTCGTCCGGATGAGCACCGATATATAAAACACGATCGGACATTTTAAGCCTACATAACGCACGCATCATCATTTGTTCTTTACGCGAAAAAGCCTGATCTAAATGTTGTTCGTGTGCCTGTTGTGCTAAATATTCCAATGCCATATCCTTCCTACTAAATATTTCTACAGCTCAAATATAGGAATATTTTTTAATAAACTACTAAATAGGTAGATTATATATTTTAATCAAGAATTAGTATTAATTATAATGGAGGATTAGCATTAAAAATAAACATGTTGTTCGTAAAAAACACTAATCTAATCGTGTCAATACACCTTCTTTATGGACGTAAAATTCATAGCTGGCTCCTTTTCTAAACTGCATAACCTTTTCGATATGGATACTACTATGGTTTTTGCTGAGGGTAAAGTATTTTTGCCGGAGCTGAAGCGGCAAACCAGTCCAGTGAATAGATCGTTCGAATTCCAGACCATGAGCTTTACTATATTCCAAGACAAGATTTGTTTCTCTCCAGCTCAAAGTAAGCTCAGTTTTATTTGGCGAATGAGTCAAGCTAATCATCAAATTATCCTGATCGACAATCTTACGCGAACTACCGACCAGCAATACTGCTCCCGAAATCACCATAGCGCCATAACCTATTTTTTTAAAGAGCTGATCACTGACATAGGGCAATATAAATTTGACTGTCACTGAAGAAACTATTGTTGCTACAGCAATAGCCAAGCCCAGGCCCAAGGCTGCCTTAGAATACAGACCTAAAATAATATAAATAATAAGCTTTACGAGATGTAAAAACACTTCATTTGCGGCACGGGTGGCTATAATCTCTTCTTTGGAAAGCCCCATTCTCAGATAGAATCGGTTGAACAGCAACCCAATCGCACCTGTAATTCCCGAAATAAAGCCGGAAAGAAAACCAATAATTGCCAGAAAAGATTTCGAATACTTATTTTCCGATGGCAAATCTGCATTTTTTGATCCAAATAATTGGGGGATATTTCCAATAAGGAAAAAAGCTACAATCAACTGCAAATAAGAGGGTTCGATATATTTAATCAGATATCCCCCCAATAGTACAGCTGGAATGGAAAACGGTACAAACCATAAAAATATTTTCCAATTGATATGCCGTTTAAAAACGACTATTCTTGAGACTGAACTTGTAAATGTACCGATAGTCAACGAGAAAGGAATGACCGATGAAGGTAACATAAAATTCAAGAGGGGTATAAGGATAAGACTTGCCCCTCCTCCACAGATAGCGCTAATCCAAAAAGCTACTATCGTGCTTAAAAATAGGATAACTAAATTTGCAATCATATTTCAAAAACTAAAAAGCTACTCAACTGTAACACCTGACAAAGATGCCTCCCCTTTCTGTAGAAATTTAGAATTGATAGCCCTTGCGCTCTATTTTTGATCTACATCATGCGTACACTGCCTGCTCAATCTTGTTTTGTATAAAAATTAAATGCTTTCGTATAATATCGATTTCCCGCTGTCATCAGGAACATAGATTTGTAAGGATACCTCAGGTGATTGGGGAATCAAATGATTTTGAACGCAAATAAATTAGTAGCGATGAAAGTTAGGCAAGTGTTGATTTTTAAAAGTTCTGTGAAGACCAAAGACAAGAAAAATTTTTTGATGCAATTGGTCAAAACTCATCTTCCACAAGTACAAGATGCCACGGTTGATCTTGATGATGAGGATGCTATTTTCCGGTTCGAAACAGAAGAGTGTTGTGTCGACTATCTGACAAATTTCCTACGTAGTTATGGTATCCAAGTTGATTTCCTCGATCGCTTTGTGGTTGCCTAGGGGAACTAATCGATCAAAGTAGCCCTCCTGTATATTGTTTAAAGAAAGATTCTCGATAGATCTCACCAATAGGGATTTCAAACTTATCGATGTAAATAGTATGGTTATCAAAAGAATCAATAAACGATAAATTAATCAGATAGGATTTGCTGGTACGCGCAAACAGGCTCACCGGAAGTTTCTGGTGAATTGTCTTCAAATTCATTGCAGTAATCAGTTTATTATTCCGGGTATAAATAACCACATAATCTTTGAGTGCCTCTATAAAGCGAATATCAGTAAATGCAATTTTATAGTATTTCCTATCCGATTTAATAAAAAGTGCATCCTCACTGGCCTTCTCAACCGTACTTTGGTTTTCTTTTAACGCTAGTAATTTTTTATAGGCCATTGCTTTATCGATTGCTTTGGCTAAGCGGTCTTTCTTGATGGGTTTCAGCAGATAATCTATTGCATCCAATTCGTAACTTTTCAGTGCATATTGCGCATAGGCAGTCGTCAGGATAACCAGCTTATCATTGGGAAGAGACTGTGCAAAATCGAGCCCATTGACCGTCGGCATCTCGATATCCAAAAAAAGTAAGTCTACCGGGTTTGTCTTGATACATTCCAATGCCGATATCGCATTGGAAAATGTACCGACTATCTGAATAGACGAAATTTCTTCGATTAAATTTTTCATTTCCTCCCTAGCCAGGGGTTCGTCGTCTACAATAATGCAATTCATAAGGGAATAGTAAGTTTAACGCTATATAATGTCTCAGTTGTTGACACCGACAGTTCATAATCATTTCTATACAGCAGATCCAGTCGTCTTTTGGCATTGGCCAATCCCAGTCCGCTATATTTGCTTCGGACAAATGAGTTGTCGGGATCTTTCGAATTTTCACATTCAAAACAAAGCTGCTGATCCGTCTCAGAAAAATGGATTGTGATGAAAGTATCAGCATCACCGGCGCTGAGACTGTGTTTAATCGCGTTTTCAACAAAGGCCGTAAATAGATGCGGCGGCAGAAATACACCTTTTTTTTCCAATTCTATTGGGCAAGATATACGCGTTTTTAAGTTATCGCGCCGTATTTCCTCCAATTTCAGGAAATTGCTTATAAAGTTGATTTCGGACTTCAGAAGTGTCTTATCATCGTTATTTTCATACAACTGATATCTTAGAAAATCTGATAACTTCATGATGACCTCGGTAGCCATATTCGGATCTTTTCGAATTAAAGCTTTAACGTTGTTCAGCATGTTGAATAAAAAATGTGGCTGAATCTGATTTTTTAAGGAAACAAGCTCTGTGGTCAAAGCCAGGTTTTTCAGTTCAGAAATACGCTTATTGTCTTCCAACCAACGTTTAAAAAGCTTAAATGTCGTGGTGGTCAGAATAATCGGAATACAGATAAATAATGCAGCGATTAGCCCCATAGAGTCCGACTCAGGTTTTTTTATAGCGGGAATATGAATGGAATAGATGTAATTTGCAATGTACATGACCACCAGCAGACTGGCTGTTACCAGCAATATCAATGCTAAGACATATAACTCATATTTGGCCTTAAAGAAAAACTTTGGAATCAGTACATACATATTGGCGTAAAACATGCAGACGAATACAAACCATAGGATAATAGAAAAATAAAACCGATAACTCCCTTGAAAATGAGAACTCGAATTTGCATTTGCAAAGAGCAACAGTAAACCGATCAGAAAAAACACATGTCGCAGTGGCCTGAATTTATTTTCTGTAAAATACCTTAAAACAATGCTATTATTGAAGTCTTGCATGCATTAGAATGATTTTAACCTAAATAACAAAAATAAAGCTTTTCTTGGCAAGAATCCGATCTCTTATACGAAGACCTGTTTTTTTTAGACCAAAACTGGGAGATGATTTTTAACGTTCCTTTTCACGGCTCCCCTAAATTGGACTTTTGTATAAAAACAAGACCTGTTTGTCTAAAAAAAAAATACCACCTACTAATTTCGGCTATCCTTACAATGATTTTAATCATACATTTATGCAAAAAATACTTTTAGTGTTTGTACTATTGTTTCGTATATCCACTTCAATCGCACAGACTAAAGATAGCGTACAGCAAAAAGTGAGGGCTGTTGTTACCGACAAATTTCCCATAACACGGGTCCTCAATTTGACCTATGAATCCAATACAGGATACCGTTATTCATCAAAACTCCAAGGTCAGGATTTACCTAAAACAAAAGTAGAATCGATGTACCAAGCCGGAGGTAGTATCAACATTAATTTTTTAAAAAGCAGAACCTGGAACTTGGGTACCAATATTGGCTATCAGTTCACTTCTGTCAACTCCAATCGTCTAGACCCCACCGCACAATCCACCATACAGTCAACCCATCAATATCATTATCATTACGAATCACTTAATCTTACCCGTTATTCACGTTTATGGGGCAAAGTTGCATTTTATACCGCAACGGTTGCTGCCAATGGGAGTGAAAAAGCAATAGAACGCATTAATGGGATATTATCTGCTACTGTGGTACTAAAAGCTACGCGGGAGATTCAAATGGCGGTGGGCCTCATCGGCTTTATAGATCCGGCAGCAATTATTCCGGTTTTCCCAACCTTCGCCTACAAGCAACAATTTTCCAATGGGATGATACTTGATGTCATCTTACCTAAAGGAGCCTACCTTCGAAAAGAGGTCTTGCGGAATGGCCGCGTTTCAATAGGTTCCGATTTAAATAGTACGATCTTTTACCTCTATAACTTTCAGGGCGCTGAAAAAGTATATACCTTCAGTCAGATGGAGATCAATTCGGGTCTGACTTATGAACATAACCTGGGCCGATCTTTTATTGCTACCCTTAAATCAGGACTAAAAACCATACCTCGTGCACGCGTATTTGAAAAAAACAAAACCCAGCGCGATTATGTATGGGAAGCAAATCCCGATCCTTCGTTTTATATTAATGCGGGACTTTCCTTCAATCCCTTTGCTAAGAAAAGGAAATAATATCTTTTTTTCGGGTTATCCACCCCATATAAATCGATGATTGAAAGAATCGAACAGGAGGTTCAAATCCGGCTTCTTCACACAGCTCGGCTAATCGTTCTTCCGAGACATGCAACAATTCATGCTCGATTCTTCGCAATCTTTGAACGACCTGTGTTTCATCTATCCCCTTGGGCAGAAGAAATCTCAACAACTGCAAGTTTTGTTGAATCTGCTCCTTATTGCCCGTAATATCTAATAATAACAAGGGTGCTTGCGACATCATTCTCTTGGAAATATCTTGGAGCAGAACCAATTTTTCGCCATTGTCTTCTAAAAAGTGTAATACCAGCAAAAGCGTCGCAGCACCATATTGTTTCTCTTCGTCCAAATCACTTACCACACCTTCGACAAGATGAACATTCTCGTCCGCTTCAAATTTTTCCAGGGCCTGGCTAATCATCTCAGGCGACGGATCTACCCCGGTTATTGTCCAAGATTCTGCTGTGTCAACAAAACGTTCTATTTCATTTCCTGTGCCACATCCTACCACCAATAAATCCTTATTTTCAGTTTCTCGGAGGAGCTTAGGCAACTGATCTAAAAAATAATGGTAATTGGGAATCCAGCTCTCAACAAATTGGTCATAGCCACTTGCGCGCTCATTTTCAAACAGTTCTACTTTATTCATCTAGCTAACAATAATCGTTCAATATAAAATCAGTATGCAGTTAAAAGGTATACCTTTTCTGCATTCCAAATATACATCCAAAGTCACCTATTTAAAACTATTCTAAATAACTAATAATTATTCTGACAATGTCGTTACTTATATTTCACCGAATAGATCGGTCAAAGAGTTTCTATATTCAGGTTATATCATACTATTTTTTTGAGAGTGTATCAATTACTTTTTTCAGATCGATCCCTTTTCCCAATACAGGTTTAAAGATATCACCTAGCTCATGCATTCTTTCAATCGCATTAAACAAGGTGAAATCACTAATTTTCAGCCCTTTTTTAACTTCATCCCAATGTAGTGGCATGGACACTGTCGCTCCAGGCTTGGGACGCACTGAATATGCTGCAGCAATGGTAGCATGTGGTCTATTTTGAAGAAAATCAAGATACATTTTACCTTTTCGATCACGAACAGTTCGCTCTAAACTGGTATAGTTAGGTAGCTCCGCATGAATCAGGGTGACAATAATATGCGCAAACTCCTTGGACTGATCGTAATTATATTTATTTCCTAATGGAATATATATGTGAAGTCCCGTGGAACCACTTGTTTTACAATACGAAGGTACCCCCATATCATCTAAAAGTTGTTTGGTGAGCTGCGCGGTTTCAATCACCTGATCAAATGTATTTTTATCCGGATCCAGATCAATGATACAAAAGGTCGGATTATCCGGTTTTCTGACGGTACTACTCCAGGGATTCATTTCGATACAGCCAAGATTAGCCATATATAGCAATGTAGCCTCGTCTTTTCCGACCAGATAATGCCGATCACGGCCATCGGCCTCACTTTGGTAAAGATAGGTTTCTGCCCATTCCGGTGCTGTATCGGTAACATCCTTGAAATAGAATCCTTCTTCTTTGATACCATTTGGGTATCGATTCATGCTTTGTGGCCGATCTTTAAGGTATGGTAAAATAAACGGTGCAGCCTGCTCATAGTAATTAATTAAATCGCGCTTGGTGATCTTTTCGTCAGGCCAAAATAATTTATCGAGGTTGGTAAATTTTAACTCATGTCCATTCACCTTCTGAACCTGTGTTTTGTCTTTGGGGTTTAGCATTGTTTTATAGTTTTTCTTATCCGAACTGCCTTTCTTACTATTTTTTTGCATCCCATCTCCCTCTTTTGATTGTTCGCCGATAATCTCATTAACGGCCTGCTCTTCTTCCAGAATCACTTTTTTGGCATTTTTATCGTTACGCATGCCGACAAATGAGGGATGTCGCATAACGCCGTCACCGGTCATTTCTGTAAAGCTCACTTCACAAACCAAGTTGGGATGTAGCCAGGTGACAGCGGCATGAGGAGGGCGGGGTCTAAATCGTGAGGATTTGTTGATATCGGGTTCGTCATCAAACGGGCTATTTTTTGTGACCAAGGGTTTGAACTGCGCCATCAGCTCTTGTTGTAATTTTGCACTGAATCCTGTTCCGACCTTTCCGGTATAAATAAACTTTTTACCTTCATATAGGCCTACCAATAGGCTACTAAACAGTTTGCTGGAGCCTTCGTTCTTTGTAAAACCGCCAATAACAACCTCCTGACGCTTATTAGCTTTGATTTTCAACCAGTCAGGTGAACGCTCATGTATATGGTAAACGCTTTCCTTGCGTTTGGCCAAAATACCCTCAAGGCCGAGTTTTTTGGCTTCATTCAAAAATCCAATGCCCGATGTATCGAAATGTTCACTCAATAAAATCAAATCGTTTTGCGGCATCACTTCCTTTAAAATCGCTTTTCTTTCCAATAGCGAAAGACCTTTTAGATCTTTTCCATCGTACCAAAGGATATCAAATACATAATATACCAAATCGCCATCCGCCTCACTTCTCCAGTTTTGTAGGGCCGCAAAGTTAGCCGTTCCATTTTTTTCCAATACAACGATCTCGCCATCGAGTATGGCATTGATCACGATGCTTTTCAGGGTATCATATACTGGATAAAACTTTTCATTGAAGCTTTTGTCATTTCTGGATTTTAGTTCTATTTTGCCATTTTTCATAAAGGCCATAGCACGATAACCGTCCCATTTCACCTCGTACACCCAGTTTTGATCATCAAAAGGCTTGTCGATCAGCGTCGCCAGCATGGGCTGCACCGTAGTATAAAAGACCTGCTTCGGTGATTTCTTTAGCAAGTCGGTGATATTATACGCTTGTTTCTGTGTCTCAGCCGTTTTCTTTTTAGGCACTTCTTCCAACTCGTTGCTGATTATTTCAGCAGCATTCCTACCTTTTTTGCCTTTATTTTTTGATATGCTATTCTTTTTAACAACCGGCTGTCCATAGACTTTATCGGGCGATTTTTCCATTTCCGCTATCGTCTTTCCCGACAATACGGATTTATCATTTGCTATGACATCCTTGCTTGTTGCATATTGATCTTCCAACTTCATCAGTAGCCATTCATTTCCCCCTCTTCCATATGCTTTTACCAAAGCAAATTCTCCCTTCAATTTTTCTCCAAACAATCTGAATTTGAGCTTTCCGCTATAAAGCTGATGTCGAAGATTCTTATCCATTTTTACAACATCATTTGTCTCAGGAGCTAAAGCTTCATAGCTCCCTTCATCCCACACGATAACTGTGCCACCACCATACTGTCCTTTTGGTATGATACCTTCAAAATTCCGGTAATCGTAAGGATGATCTTCAACCATCATGGCCAAGCGTTTGATAGATGGATCCATAGATAGCCCCTTGGGAACCGCCCAACTTTTGAGCACCCCGTTCATTTCAAGCCGGAAATCATAATGCAGATGCGAAGCATCATGCATCTGCACGACGAACCGCAATTCCTTTCCGCTTGATCTACCTCCAAAGGGTTCCGGTGTTTTTCCTGCGGAACGCTTTTCGCGATATTTTGACAAACCCATACGCCTGTTTTTAATCGTAGCTAACTTTCTATCTTAACACAACCATAACACAAAAAAAGTTTGTTTTTTTAGATGTTCGGGTTGATAAAGGTTCAGCATAGTTTCCTGGCAAGATCTCACAATTCAGCATAAAAAAGGCCAGGAAATCAACCCCTGGCCTTTGAAAAATACAATATCTAACCTACATTACTTACTTTTTTAACCGGTGCAGATCGCAAATAGTTTTAAATATTTTCAGGAAATTCGTCTTTCCACCAAGTAAAACGCCAGTCATCGCCTTCTTCTTCGGTCAACAGGCATTCTTCCAGCTCCGCCAGATATTTTTCTTTATCCAGATCCTGACCTATAAATACCAATTCATTTTTTCGATCTTCCCACTCCGGATGCCAACGCTTAAGAAGTTCAGGTCTGATTTCGGCATAACTGGGATACTGATAACGCTGCTCTTCGGGCATGCTACTCCACCATGAGCCTGCACTTTCCAACCTTACGCTACCGCCTGCCTGACTAAAGCTAATGGCCAAATGCGGGCGGGAGGCCAACCACAGGAGACCTTTAGCCCGTATGATATTGTGCGGGTAGCGCTCGTTGAGATAACGGTGCAGTCGTTGTGGATGGAAGGGCCGTTGCGATCGAAAGACAAAAGATGAAATACCGTACTCTGCTGTTTCGGGTGTATGTTCATTTTCAAGTTCCCTGATCCACCCGGCCGACGATGAAGCTTCATCAAAATTAAAAGAGCACGTACCCATAATTTCCCGGGGATCAACGCGTCCAAATTGTGTACGGATACGCTTTGCACCTGGATTGAGCCGCCCAATTGCAGCCTCCAGGGTACCCAAGGTTTCCTCAGATACCAGATCGGCCTTATTTAGGAGGATAACATTCGCAAACTCGATTTGATCAGTCAACAGATTTACGATCGCCCTATTATCATAGTCGTCATCCGTCAATTTCCGATCTAATAAGGTGTCGGCGCTTCCAAAATCTTTGGCAAAGTTGAAACAGTCCACAACTGTTACCATGGTGTCAATATAACTGAATTTAGACAGATCAATCGCATTATCATGACCAACATAACTGAATGTCTGGGCAACAGGGATAGGCTCCGAAATACCAGTACTTTCGATAAGAAGATAATCAAAGCGGTTTTCTTTCGCTAGTCGCTCCACCTCCACCATCAAATCCTCCCGTAATGTACAACAAATACATCCATTGCTCATCTCTACTAATTTTTCTTCCGTTCGCGAAAGTACATTTTCGCGCTCAACAGCCTGCGCATCGATGTTCACTTCGCTCATATCATTCACAATGACGGCCACTTTCTTACCCTCTTTATTGTGTAAAATATGATTCAATAGTGTTGTTTTTCCTGCGCCTAAAAATCCACTTAAAACGGTGACAGGCAATTTAGTTTTTTTGGAAATGCTGCTCATAGTAATTTCGTTTTCACAAATGTAAAAACAATAACACTCAAATGCAACACTGTTGCTTTATTATTATATAAACTAAGCCAAAAATCTTCCGAATGCCCTTAAAACTTATCAATGATCAAGTAAGTCTCATTTCACCTGATCAGCAAAACGTTGCCGTAAGATACGTTCACGATCAGCATCCCAATACTTACAGTCCAGTTCGATAAATAAGGAACTGTAAGGCAGAGTTGACTCGGTCTTCAGTACGACAACACCAAAAAGCTGTGCTGCTTTATCCATTTTCGCAAATACTTCTTCGTGCATCAGCGGGGTTAATTTTATGTTCGGAAGTAATTTCTTTAGACTCTCCTGATATGCTTTTAGGCCTGGCGCGATGGTTTCATCTAAGTATCCAAGCTCCTTATCTTGGTAAAAAACAGGTCTTATATGTGTTTGCTTATCGAGTAGTCGCTATCCAATACCTCAGGCATCTTTCTTCCCGTATTAATAATCAGCATATTTTTGGTCGCAGGAGCGGGATAGGCCTTATCAACAATCAATATCCAATTGCGGTGACCTAACAAAGGTAATTGTTGCGAAAATAAATCCTTCCAGTCTGGTTTTAACGGCGGATCACCCAAATGACGTGGCGATGATTCACAAGCGACCATCACAGCAAGCATCATGAAAAGAAGCAAATTATTTATCCATTTTTTCATAGCCATTGTATTGTTAGTGTATCTCCATTTTTTAGCATGACTTGCTCCTTAAAACTAAGGATTAGACGCCCATCGGTGCGTTTCAGCTCAACCAGTTCAATCGACCTTTCATTTTGCTTTACAATGAGTTGTTTTTTATTGAGCGATAGGTCATCCGCATCACCTAGATGAAATTCATGAAGCATCAATTGACCATATTTCAAGGTCAGTGTACACTGACATACCCCTTTAGTTTTTCGCTTCTGGGCATATGTCCCCCATCCTTGTGCTGTTGTGAAAGGCGCCTTGAAATCTGCTTGTCCTAACTTAGGGGCAAATCCAATCTGCCCTTTCGGCCCATGATAACTAAAACCGCAGGCGCTGATAAAGGTTCCATAACTTGCCATGGCACGTGCATAATGATCGCTGCATTCAATCTCATTAAAAGGATTTCTCTTGGCAGCATGATGGCGATCGTGGATCACCCTTGTCAATGTTAAACTTTCGTCAACCATGCCTTCAGCCATCATATGTGCTGCGACCTGATGTTCAAAGCCACTCATGCATTCATGGAAATAACCTAATTGCCAGGTAATATTGTCCCCATAAGCCTTGTCTTCATTCTTTGGATTAGTGTTCATAACCATGCCCCCCTCCCCAGCCAAGGCATAAGGCCTTCCGCCAAGATGTGTTTTTATATAGGGGCCAACATCCATGGTAAAGTTATATTTCCAGAGTGCTTTCAATGCAGACACAACGTTCTCCTGACGATTGACCCCCGGCATGTTCACTTGTCTGCACCAGGCCTGACCATAAACCTGGTCAATATGACAGGTATTATAAGAGCCTAACATCTTTCGCCCCTGTAGCTTATCGGGACGATGAATATAATACTCTCCATTAAAGAGTTTGCTATCCATATTTTCAGATCCCTTCCTAACGTATTCCAAACACAATTTTTGAAACGTTTTATCACCTACTTCTTTCGCCATCAATGCAGCAGCCTGTATTGCTGCGAGACATAACCCCACAATCCAGGCAATTTCACCTTCCCAGACCGCATCGAGTGTATTTTCCATTGGCGTATCCGTCATACCATCCTTGTTTTTATCCTGATCAAGAACAAATTGAACTGCCTTCTTAAGTTTAGGCCAGTTTCGCTTAAGGAATTCGCTATCGCTGCTCATCTGATGATCGCGATAGAAGCGTAGAATAACACCAGCCTGCCCATCAATAGCTGGTCTTTTTTCATATTCAGCACGAAAGATGATGGCACCGGTATCAGACTGAAAGCCAACGCCTAAATCCGTCACTTCACGTAAATTACGTTCAAGATCCGGAAATATCCTGCCCATGGACTGCCCATATTGCCAAACGTGCGTACAGGTACCGGCACATGCCCCTACTCCTTCCCAGCCCCAAAATCTTCCCGAAGCAAAACGCATGGTGTTTGCTGTGGCCAGTGTGCCTATATTGACAAAAGTGCGATCCATAAACCAGTACGGCAGTGTTGTATCATTCCAGGTCTGCTGCCATGCCATTGTTTCCCTCTCGAGTTTTTCACGATTGTTCAAATAATAATTGATTACTTCGGCCGCATTATTAAACCTGGCACCATACCAATAACCCGATTGCGCATCCTTGAGGTGAAGTTTCAGTTTAGGGTGTGGATTGTTAAAATACCAAGATATTGCATAAGAAATTTGGCTTGTCGCCTTCGCTTTTATTGTCCGTTTTACCGTAAAGGCACCTACTTGCAAATCCGAAAAATCGACGGTCGAATCCCCCCTATCCGCCTTTACCTCCTGCGGTTTTACAGGCCATTTCTCTAACCTCGTCGTGGGTTGCGCTTCTATATCAATACAGGTAAAAGCCATTGATCCATGGTCTCCAGCTTCCATGGCTTCAGTAGGAACCTGATCGCAACTAAAAAGCAACACTTGAGTATCGGCATGTTCCGCGAGGAAAGAGCGTTTGTGTACAGTATCAAAATCTTTCCGCCCTTTATGTACACCATTTTCCATCCAGCCCGTAAACGTTACATCGACTGGCGCGCCACCCTTGTTCTGCAACTCGATATGTATAGTGGTAAGCGGCAACGAAGAATTGTCCTGATCCAAAGGAATAAATGGTGAATAGGCCACCAATACCACATCCAATGGAAAATCGATACTGCTATAGGTTATTCGACATGTTGGATATGTTGCCTCAAATGCAACCTCATCCCAGTGGTTTTCCCTAAGCTCCTTGATAACCATCTTTCCATCGACTAAGGTCGAAATCGCAAAGCCCTGTTCCATACTCCGCAGGTTGTCTGCTATAGCAGGCTCAATATAAGCAGATCCATCCCTCGGCCGCACAGTGACCAATTCTTTTCCATTGTTCCATTGTACATTTTTGGGCTCTATCCCCTCGCGCTCACCATCGTAAGCCGTATTAAATATCTGCCACAACCATAGCCGACCATCACCTCCTATATAGACCGTACCCGAATGTAAACCACCTACAGGCATTCCAATGTACCGAAGCTCATTTTTACTTTTTCGATAAGTAATTTTTTTTCCCTTTTCATACAGCGAATCAAACCATTGCCTGCTGAGACCTTTTTCCTCTGGAATGTTGTGAACAGGTTTATCCCAGGCAAATATGGTATTTGACCATACAGGAAACTTGCTGACCAATACGCCTAGGCCAACTAAACTGGCTTTCTTAAAAAAACTTCTTCTGTCCATTTGTTTATAATTTATTGCCGTCCCGAATTTAGCGGAAGGAACTATTGGTTTGTCTGCACAAGATATTGAAATATCCTTGATATCCAGCAATAAACATCTCCACAACAAATGGTTAATCAATAAAAAAGTTAAAGCCGCCTGATGTAGCAAAATCAGAGCGGCTCAGCTTACAGCACAGGAAAGTCTGTAAAGGTTACCTACCAGTGGATCTATTCTCTTAAAACAAACGCACTTTAAATCCCAGTTGATACTGGTCAATATGTGCATCCCAGTTGTCTACGATTTTATTATTCTTTTTAAACTGTCGGTATCTAAAATACAGCGCGCCAAGGTCTATCCCTAATGCGTAACCAATCCGTGTACGACTATTGAACGCTGGTTTTCCATCATTGAGTTTATAAGCGTCGTCATTGAGCAGCATATTAAGGTCTAGACCGCCCAGGATGGAAAATTTTCTTGTAAAATTAACTTTTAGGTACACCGGAGTGTTGAGATATTTCAGCGAACGAGTCCCTTTGGACAAACCTCCAGGAAGGGAGGCTGTGTTGTCATTGACACGTATTCGGGTTAAATTATAGCTAGGTTCAACTTGAATATCCATCTTGCTATTAAGCCCAAATATCAAATCTCCACCCAATTGATATCCCATTCTATTGGCGCCAAATGCATTCCCACTTGCACGCGAAATATTACCACCAACCCGAAGTCCAAACCCCATTTGTCCGTAACATGCGGTCTTGAAACCGAACAATCCCATGATCAAAAAACAAACTAGTGTACAATGCTTCAACTTTAATCGATCTATCTTTATCATTTTTACCATAAAACACACCATTACATTAGACCAATAACTGTTTTCCTGTAATTTGCAACTTCACAAAATAGGCTATATTATTTTTCTTTATACTTTCCTTCAATATTCGCGCTTCCTTCGTAAAGTACGTGTGGGTTCGCAAGAAGGCAAGGGTCAGTGCACACCAGATACGTTCATCGATCACCTGATTCTTTCTATAATTTACCTCCAGATACATCCTTTGGTTAAGGTCAACAAAACTTTTACTTCCCAAATGAAAAGAAACTGCATCCACAACTATTTCTTCCAACAGGTTTTCCGGTTTTTTCGAGGGCCTTGTTGCGAGAATACACATTTCAACTTTTTTTATTACCGACTCTACAACAAAATGCTCCTGTAGAAAACAACGCGCTAACGATATACTCTTTTGCCGGGTTCCTTTTACCCCTTCAAATAGATAACCAATATCCTGGAAATAAGCGGCACAATTTACGACGAATTTATCTTCGGCCGTCAGGGTATATTTTTCACTTATGGTCGTTACTGCATCTACAATATCACGAACCCTATCAATGGTGTGAAAACACAGCTGTGGATTGTGGTTCTCGCGATAACTCTGCACTAAAAAAAGGTCTGTCTGCTGAAGTAAATTTGTGTAATCCATTTAAGCAAAACTAAAATTCTGTAAAAAATAGATTTAACATATTATACCAAAGGGTCTATTTTTTATACCAAAAGGCCCTTTAAACAAAAAGGCCAGGTAATCACACCTAGCCTTTATCCTTAATTTTTCCTTTTTCTATCAATTATCCTAAGCGCAAAATCGCTTTAGATGGTTAATTGCTATTATTTATGACATTATTTGATCATTACAGCAAAAGCATATTCATCTGGAGGAAGACATTGTGATGCGTCACAGGCTTGCCATTCCACTGTCCCTTTTACTGTTGCAGTTCCTTTGTTGAGCGAAACCTTTTGCTGAAAGATCACTTCATTTGTAAAGTATCCCACATCCATTTTGAAAACCTCTTCGTGTTTAATCTTTGGTTTTGGTTCAGCAGTCTTACCCACTAACGCATAATCTGTGGCTTTACCAAAATTGAAGGATGTTGGAATTGGTCCTCCGTCTTTTACATTTTGAGAGTAAATGTGCCAACCATCTTGAATGGTAGCCTTCACGTAGACAATAGCTTCCTTGTTGTTCAATTTTTTGCTGGCTACGGTCCATTTTACAGGTTTATGAATCTGAGCGAATGCGCCCGTAACGGCGAACATAACCACAGTCACTAACAATAAAATCTTTTTCATGTTTGTATCAATTTTTCAGTTTATTATTTCATCGAAAGCACATTTCATACAGTATTTTTCTGTAAAAAACACCACTTAAATGCTTACAACAATATTCGTCATAAACAGAATAAAACACAACACGATCATAATAGAACAATAAATTTTATCAAAAAAAACTAATTAAACCATATTTTTTACACTTTTAAAGGCTTAGTTTTTTCAATTCCAGTAATATATTCAAAAAAGCTATCAGACTAAAACAAAGGGCATTGTCAAACATTGTCTGTTGCGAGCTTGTGAACGCATTCTGCTCTACAACTCCATCCCGAGCTAATCAATTTTACATAATAATCTGTATCTTATGCATGTTTCACATTTATGCCATGGCTATACCAACCACAAAAGACGAACTCCTTCAAGCTATACGTACAAATTACAGCAAGCTTGTCTGTGAACTTTCCGATATTCCAATCGGTCAAACTAATCTTCTTATACTCCAGGGTCATGCTAAAGGAACAGTAATGAGTAGAAATAACCTAATTTCCTACTTAATTGGCTGGGGTGAGCTGGTTCTCAAATGGAATAAGAAAAGTGAAGATGACAAAGAGGTTGATTTTCCGGAGACTGGTTTTAAATGGAATGAGCTAGGCAAACTTGCTCAAAAATTTTATCAGGATTATGCCGACCTCGATTTTACGACTTTGTGCGCAAAACTAGATCAAACTGTTTTAACAATTATGGAACTCCTTGAGCAAAAGACAAACATGCAGCTTTATGGTGTAAATTGGTATGAAAAATGGACCTTAGGCAGAATGATTCAATTTAACACCGCTTCGCCTTATCAAAATGCAGTCGGAAGAATCCGTAAGTGGAAAAAAGAAAAAAATAGTAAACCATAGCTGGATAAATATTGTTATTCAATAAACACATATAATCATTACTATGGGAAATCTATTATATACTATCGCTGTTATTTTGGTCCTGATATGGGCAATCAGTTTTTTTGGCGGATTCGTTGGCGGAGGACTAATTCATATTCTTTTGGTTATCGCTATCATTGCAGTGCTTCTGCGTGTAATTAAAGGAAACGCGTGAAGACTGTAAGCAGTTTATTGATTACGATAAAAAGCTCCTCATTTTTAATGCTGAGGAGCTTTTATTTGCTGTAAATTCTTCAGCTAAGGAAATTAAATATTCAGATCCCCTTCTTTACCGATATCTTCCGTTTCATCTGTTAGCCTTACTTTTAGCATCTTAAACAGGTTGACAATCATATTAGAATCTGAATCCCAATAATGAGCATCTTTAGGCGTAACACGCAACAATCGGATATTGGGATCCTCCTTACCTTTCTCAAACCATACTTCCATCATTTTGTTCCAGTAACGATCTATCCTTTCCTGATCTCGCGAAAGACTAGCTTTACCATTTATACTTAGAAAGGTGTAGTGCTTTGGGTCCGCATAAAATAAGGAGGCTTTTGGGTTCTGTACAATATTCTTAAAGGTATCGCTCTCAGCAGAACAAATAAACCAAATATCTCCATCTTCGTCTACTTCCTGTCTACTCATTGGAACCCCATGTGGATACTCCGATTCAGCTGGGAATGAACAAACTGTTCCCACATCGATTTGATCTACAATTGCTTTAAGCTTATCTAAAGCTTCTTTGTTATTTAAATTATTCTCTGCCATAATATGTCGTTTATTTAGGAACAGTATCCTGTAGAAAATCGTTTATTTTTTCAGCAAATTCAGGCTATCTTCGGCAGTGAAAGGGGAAAAGTACGAATAAAAAAAGGCAAATCAAGTAATTTTACGCACTCTATACACTAATAATATTAGTAATTTTACATCAAAATATTAGAGAATAAATCATGTTTGGTTTTGATGATAAATTGCAAATATTAGCTGATGCCGCTAAGTATGACGTAAGTTGCAGCTCAAGCGGAAGTAAAAGAAAAAATAGTGGTGGTATAGGTGATTCATCGACTAGTGGCATTTGTCATACTTACACCGAAGATGGTCGTTGCGTCTCCCTGCTAAAAATTTTAATGACCAATTATTGCATCTACGACTGTTCATTTTGTGTGAGCCGACGAAGCAATGACGTACAACGGGCAGCATTTTCGGTAAAGGAAGTTGTCGAATTGACCATGAACTTCTACCGTCGTAATTATATTGAGGGTCTTTTTTTAAGTTCGGGTATTTTCAAGTCTGCCGACTACACCATGGAACGCTTAATGTTGGTCGTCAAGAAACTTCGGACGGAAGAACGGTTTAATGGTTATATCCATCTCAAGGCCATTCCGGGTGCGAGTGAATCGTTATTAAAAGAAGCAGGTCTATATGTTGACCGGATGAGTGTAAACCTCGAAATTCCCACTGAGGAGGGACTCAAGCTGGTTGCGCCCGAAAAGGATCATCAATCCGTTCGTGAGCCCCTAGCGATTATTAAAAATGAAATCCTCAACCTTCGACAGGATCGAAAAAAAGACAAGAAAACACCCTTATTTGTACCAGCAGGCCAAAGTACGCAGCTGGTTATTGGAGCAACTCCAGAGAGCGACCTACAGATTATGCAGGCCGCCAATACGTTCTATAAAGATTACAATCTCAAACGGGTTTATTATTCGGGTTATATTCCCATCAACGCGACCGATTCCAATCTTCCCCAAATTGGGACATCACCGCCTCTTGTACGTGAAAACAGACTTTATCAGACAGATTGGCTACTTCGGTTTTATGGTTTTTCGCTTCATGAAATACTCAACAGCACGCATCAACATCTCGATCTAGAAATAGACCCTAAGCTTGCTTGGGCGCTACGCAACCCACAATTCTTTCCCATCGACATCAACAGCGCCACTTATGAGTGGATTATCCGAATCCCCGGTATTGGCAGGCAATCTGCCAACAAAATTTTGCAGTCGCGCAAATATGGAAAATTAAAGGAATATCAACTTCGAAAAATAGGAATTGCCTATAATCGCGCCAAATATTTTATGGTTTGCCAAGATACACTCATAGCTAGAGGCTTCCACTATCCCGAAAACATCAGAAAGTCTATTCTTGAAAGTAACCCGCGTATACCGGTCACGGCTTCCAATACACAGCTAACACTTTTCTAATGGACTATATTTTTGACGGAAGTTATTCCGGATACCTCTGTTGTGTATTTGAAGCCTTTGAACGGAAAGAATTTGATAGCATTCCCACAACAGAAAAGTCTATGGAAATTAATATTTTTTCGGAGAAGCGACAGGTTCATACTGATGTAAAAAAAGCCATGCGCATTTTAGTGGGAATGGAAAAGATACTCGGAGCACAAGAAACAAAAATTTTTTATCATAACTTTTTGTCCGATAATCAATCTGAATGGCTCAATGGATTTCGATTGATCATCGAACTTTTTCGAAGGGGAAAATTGGATATACGCAATTATGGATATCCACCTATACTCCGTATCCATCAGACGATCAAAAAGATCAGCCGCGAACGACACCGCATGAAGGCTTTTATCCGATTTGTCAAATCTAACGATGATCTCTATACAGCCATCGTTGAACCCGATTTCAATGTGATTCCCCTGGTTGTAGACTTCTTTAAAAACAGATTCGCCGACCAGTGCTGGTTAATTTATGATATACGGCGAAACTATGGTTTCCATTATGATGGCAAAAATATCTTGGAGGTATCCAACAACAATACACATGAGGTTCAAGATCCATATCAGCTAGAAGTGGATCTCGATCCTCAAGAAAAAGATTATCAGCATCTCTGGAAGACTTATTTTAAGAGTACCTCTATTGAATCACGCAAAAACCTGAAGCTTCACTTAAGACATGTTCCCAAACGTTACTGGAAATATCTCGTCGAAAAACAATAAGTCCCTAAATAGCGAAAATCCTATTCATATCATTATTTTGATCCGCCAAACAGCTTGCTCACCAACCAAATGACAATAGCGACTACGACAACAACCAATAGGATGCCCGACCACACACCAGCTTTAAATATACCTTCAATTGCTGCACAGCTCGACACGAGCACCAATAAACTCGACATGAGCGCAAATGGAATTATCTTTTTCATAAATACCTGTTTTAATTATTAATCGGAAGTATGACAATACTGGCGTTGAAAATGTTTTACAGCAATGACGTTCATGTACTTTTTACATCTCACTGCAGATACGTCCGGTACTTTCACTGCATTAAATACTTGAGCAGTCCGTATTTTTTTGTCACAAAGTGAATGCCCTACGTTATTTACACCCCAAAAATACGGTTAACGGGCCAAGGGAAGCTTTTGGGTACAGCATTTGATTCTGTTTACCCAAATAGCAAAATAGAATTTAAACAATAATTGACTAAAGATATGGACACTATACACCAAAAAGCACAAAAAATAGGATTGGAAAAAGGTTATTATCTATTATTAATGGCTATATTGGATTTACCTGTTGATGGTAAGAAAAAATCGGAAAAGAAAAAATAAGATTGGTTCACCAAGATATACAGAGGAAATCCAGCGGTCTCAATAGTATTTGATACTCCCCTATTAAGGAATAGGGGAGTATTTTATTAAGGACCCCGTTTTTAATACCCTTCGTTCTGTTTAAAATCCTTCGTCACATCCATAACACTTTGTGGAATCGGAAACAGACGCCTGAACGGCTGTGTTGCCGGTTTGGCACTATAAGGCAGATCATACTTTCCAAAACGTATCATTTGCGGGCGGCGAAGCAGCTCCCAATACGTTTCAAAAGCAATTTCACGGTAAAGATCGCCCGCATTTAAAGAGGAAATTGTCTTCCCAGGTTCATTTCCATAGAGTGACTCCCTCGTGCGTGATGAACGTAATTTATTAATATCATTGAGCGCCAAATTCACTTCTCCTTTTCTGAAATAAGCTTCGGCACGCATTGTGTAAATTGCACCAAGGCGCACCAATGGAATATCGACATTACTTGAGCCATTGCCGTCTCCGGGATCGTATTCATATTTAAAAACCCGAACACCACGATTGATTTGATCTTGCTTAAAGACAGCCTGTTTGGGATCATCAAAATTGAGTTCTGGAGTAAATACCATCTTTGTACCAGCGCTTTTCTCCATAGACAATTGCGATACCTTAATACGTCCGTCTGCGGTCATTTCAAAAGCCCCATTTGCAGTCAGCTTTGGCCCATACTGTTGGCCTTCAATAATACCGCGGTTAAAATGAAACCACATCAGATTTGTCCCCGGTACAATATCTGTCGATGGAACACTTTGCTCCCGATCATTATAAAACCAAGTACCGTCGCCATATTGATATTTTCGTGAGAAACGTGGATCATCATGATTTCCATTCCATGTCGCATAAAATTCAGGTGTGATACAGGCTGCATTGGTACCACGATTTACCGGAGTAGGCCGCTGGTTACGTTCAACGCAGACGTAAGCAAAAGAATTGGATCCATTTCTGATCTTATCGATTTTCTGTGTAATTACCCAGATTAGCTCAGGGCCTTTCTCATTTTTAATGGAAAAGCTATTAAAATAGTTGCTTTCCAAACGGAATTTTGAAGAATTGATCAGCAGTGAAGAATAATAAATGACCCTATCCATATCTGTTCCCTCACCAGAGGCAGCTTTCTCGGTAAATTCATAGGTATTTGCCATCCTGTTTTTAAAAACAGCGCGATTGAGATACATCTGTGTTAATAAACCGTAGGCTGCTTCTTTGGTAAATCGACCATTGTGAGTGGATTGATCACCTAATGAAGCCAAATCAGGAAGTAAGCTCTCGACTTCTACAATCAGTTCATCAATAGTGGAGGCCGCCTTTTTTATTTCCAAAGGTGCCCGTTCATTTAAAGGGTCTCTATAAGGAACCTGCCCATACAAATCCAGAACCGTATACATATAGAATGCCAGTAGTCCTTTGGATTCAGCAAGAAAGAGCTTTTTTTGTGGAATATTTGACTCCGTCACAGCTTTAACCGCCGTCATTGCACGTGTGATTCCATTGGTTAACATATTCCAGTTGTCCGTGACAATGGCATTATCTGGAGTCCAGGTAAATTCATGCATCGAACGCCATTTACCACCATCCCCCCAATCGCTTCCACGGGTTGCCAAAATAGCTTCATCAGTGGTATATTGCTGGAGGGCAAAAACACCACCGTGATCAACAAATGTTCCTTTTCCCAGACGATCATAAGCCGCGGCCAATGCGCCTTCGGGATTTGAAGCATCGTCACCAAGAACCTCATCGAGTACCTGTTCATCCAACTTTGTACAACTACCTAAAAGCAACATAAAGGATAGGCAGAGGATATATTTATTAAAAAAAATCTTTTTCATCACTAAAATTTAATCGTTGCACCAAATAAAAATGTCTTTGCCGAAGGATAGGCCGTATAATCAACCCCCAGCGACTGGTTGCCGTTACTTACACGGGGACTGTTGATCAACGGATCATATCCCGAATATTTTGTTACCGTCCATAGGTTCTGTCCCGTTACGTACAATCCAACGGATTGAACCCATTTCTTGCTTACCAAAGGTATTGTATAGCCTAGACGAACAGAATTAAGACGAATAAAATCAGACTTTTCGAGGTAAAGCGTTGAAATCTGCGGGTTATTGGAAGGACTGATATTGGGAGCATAATACCTATTGGACACGTTTCTATCCGATGCCAGATTATTAATATTCAAGGCATTCATCGCCATATTATTAAAATTATAACCGCCCAACTGTCCGATAAATGAAAAAGAAAAATCAAATGCCTTATAGTACATTTGGCTATTCAAACCGTAGGTAAATTTAGGTAAAGCCCCTTCGATAATTCGACGTTGGTCACTATATTGGTAATTACCTTTATCATCTACTCCTTCATAATCCCATAAATAAAAGGAGCCGGCAGCATATCCGCTCTTATAAATATTGACGTTCACACCAGATTGCCCTGGCCCCGCAATAGCGCCGGAAAGAATTTCGGATACAGGCAAATCTTCGATTTTATTTTGCAGTGTCGCACCATTGACATCCACTGTCCAGCTAAATCCTTCCTTATTGATCAACTTTGATCCGAGTAAAAATTCAAATCCTTTATTCACCAATTTACCATCGATATTGACCCATATATCGGCCGTAGGGCTCAATACCTGCGAAGGAATATTTAATATTGCATCCGTGGTGGTTTTATTGTAGTATTCCATTGTTCCGTACAATTTACCTTTCCACAAATCAAAATCAACACCGAAGTTTGTTTGCGTCACAACCTCCCATTTTAAATTTGGATTGGGTGTACGATTGACAGATACGCCGTTGACCAGTGCAAGGTCGTCATTCATGTAGTAGCCATTGCCAGCTGCCAAGGAATAACTCGCTTTGGTGATTTTATTTTGAACTTCTTGATTACCCGTATTCCCCCAACTGGCCCTGAATTTCAAGTCATTTAGCCAATTGGTCTCTTTCAGAAAGTTTTCCTTAGCGATATTCCAGCCCAAAGCAAATGAAGGGAAATAACCATATTTGTTATTCTTTCCGAATCGGGTAGATCCATCGGCACGCAAGGAAGCTGTCAACAGGTAACGATTGTCATAACTGTAGTTGACACGTGTAAAATAGGACTGCAGTTCATTCACCTGAGAAAAACCTGTTGCTGTTGTTGGACGTCCAGCGTAGCCCGGATTATTTTCCGGAAGTACACCTTCCCCCTTATTTGCGATGCCATCAATGGTATAACCATTTCCTCCATTATCAAATTTCTGATAGGAAAATCCCGCTAAAGCTTCAATTTTATGTTTATCGATCCGTTTACTATAATTCAGGTAATGCTCGAGCAGGGTATTTTTCGAATTCTGATTATATTTCATGAATCTTCCTCGTGGATTGAGGTCGGTAATATTGGGGAAAATAGTAGTATTCCGTTCACCCATGGCGCGGTCAATTCCCAAATTGAACTTGTATACCAGCCCATCGATAATGCGAAAAGAAATATCCAAATTACCCAATGCACGTAGGGTACGCGTATTATCCCGATAGATATCCAACAGATACATCGGGTTGTAATGCGCATTCATATTAAAATTTGTAAAATTTCCATTTTCATCAAATACCGAACGCGTGGGATTTGCCATCAAGGTATGTGTAATCAATTGACTAAATGCACCCGTATTGTCACTTGTCGGCACACCAATATCTTTGGTCTCACTGGCCGTAAGGTTAAATCCAACTGTGAGTCTTTTATCATCCAAAAACGATTCGGAAGCATTAACACGAGCAGAAGTTCGTCTAAAATCACTGTTCTGCACAATCCCCTGCTGGTCCATTTGTGCGGCAGACACATAATAATTACCTGTACTACTTGCTTTTGAAAAGGAGAGGGAATTGTTTCTTGTTTTTGCCGTGCGATAGACCACATCTTGCCAATCGGTGTTACTACCGTGATCAAAAGCCTTATCTTTGATTGCACTGCGGTATTGTTCGGCAGACATCACATCTACTTTATGAGCCACTGAAGAGAATCCCAGATACGAATCAGCCGTCAGATTGGCTTCCCCCTTCTTGCCCTTTTTTGTCGTAATAATCACCACGCCGTTAGAACCTCTCGCCCCGTAGATTGCCGCTGCTGAAGCATCTTTAAGTACCGTAATAGATTCGATATCGCTTGTATTCAGAAAATTTAGTGGATTTTTAGGCCTACTGGAACCAAAACCGATATCCTGACCGCCAGGGCTCACATTTTCATTGCTCAAGGGTACTCCATCAACAACAAATAGTGGTGTACTGCCACTGCGGATAGAACCTACCCCCCTAATCGTTACATCCACGCCACCGCCTGGCTCGCCGCTGTTTCCTACTACACGCACGCCGGGAACTTTACCTTGAATTAGATTATCGGCCGAGATGACCGCACCCTGTCTGAAACTCTTTTCATCCAACTGATTGACAGAACCTGTTAGATCCTGCTTCGTCTGCTTTCCATACCCCACAACGACAACCTCATCCATTGCATTGATAACCGTATCCAATTGAACAGTCAATACATTGTTATTATTGACAGCGACATCTTTAGCCTGATAACCTACGATCGTAAACTGAAGAACAGGGTTTTGGCTTTGTACCTCAATTCGGAAGCTGCCATCCGCTTGGGTACTGGTCTTATTGCCCATTCCTTTTTCTGTTACTGTTACAGCAGCAAGCCCCTTACCGTCTACTGATTTGACTATCCCTGTGATCTGCCGTTTCTGAATATTCATCCGAATGTCTTCTGTCTTCGACAATGCAGCCGTGGTGCGATTCAATACAATATTATTATCTACACGCTTGTAATCGATCTTGTATCGCTTACAGATGTCTTCCAATACATCGTTAAATGGTACATTTCTATAATTTACATTGACAAGCTTATCTCCCGAGAAGATGGACTCGTTAAAGAAAATATTAACACCACTTTTCTTCTGTAGGTCTTTGAGAACGGTAGATAGTTTGGCATTTTTCATGGATAAACTTACCTTTTGCGCGTAAGTCATCGCTCCGACATGCATATTTGCGGCAAATAAGAGCGGCAAAGCAATAGACAATTTCATTGAAATTGGAATTTTAAAGCATACGTTTTCCTTCATCGGGAAAACGCGAGCCCGATTTTTTTTATAAATTTGCATTGGTTGATAAATTAATAATAAGCGACTTGATCTATCAATCTAGGATTTATCCAAAATCCATCAATTAGACAGGAGTGCTTCCAACACTCCTGTTTTTTTCCTGTTACATCACCTCTACCCTCCTTTCCTTCCGCTCAAAGCGGACACCCCCGGCTAGGGCGATTGTTTTCAACAGTTTATCGATATTTTCATATCGGGATATAGAACCCGAAAAGCGAACTTTTTCTAAATTGCCATGATAGCGGATTTCGACGTCATACCAGCGGCTAATTGCCTCCATCACCTCATAGATTGAAGCGTCGTCAAAGGCGAAATTCCCATTTTTCCATGCCATAAAGTAAAAAGGATCAACCACAGCTTTGGTAAATACAGCTTTCTTGATATCGTATCGTGACTGTTCATTGGGTATCAGGAATTTCTCGCCAACTTGGGCTCCCGCATAGGTTAATTTCACCTTTCCTTCAGTAAGTGTAGTAACCACCTGTTGATTATAACTGGAGATATTAAAAGCTGTCCCCAGCACCTCCAACGACTGTCCACCCGTTTTCACGATAAAAGGAACGCGTTTGCCTCCATTCATGACCTTTGTGACCTCAAAGTAAGCTTCACCTTCCAGATCAACCTCCCGAATCTGCGCCCGAAAATTGATGGGGTAGCGAATTTTCGTCATAGCATTGAGCCACACCTGTGTACCATCGGGAAGCACCAATTTGTACTCACCGCCTTTAGGTGTCACTATCGTATTATATATCAATTTATTTTCGCGTTGTCCTGAAGGAAAATGGTAAGTAATTTTTCCGTCTTTGGTTTTGCTGACGGAAAAATCCGGGCGTACGATAGTAGTATCCCCATTAATTTTCTCAAGATCGACAGCAGTTCCATCATCAAATAGGATCTGTGCTGTCTGTCTTCCCGGTACCACAGCCGAATCTTGGCTGGCCAATCTTCTTTCGCCCGTCTGTTTGGAAGGTTGTTGTAAATAAAAATATAGTGAAGCTGCAAAAGCACATAAAAAAATAGAAGCGGCCACTTTAAGCCATAGGCTTCCTTGCCGTCCGACGTTACGGGTATCAGGAATCGCTTTAATTTTTTCACCCGCCTCTATACGCGATAAAATGTGTTGAAACTGTCGCTCTCTTTCGATACCCGCTGTTTCAACAAAAAGGACGTCCTGCTCCCACTGCTCTTCCAAAGCAGCAATAAACTTAGGCTCATTTACCAATTCCCGAATCCGCTTTATCTCCGTCGCGTTACAAGAACCTCTTCTATATTTTGTGATCAGTTCACTGTATTCCTTATTTTCATTCATGCTTTCTTTGCTCTTCTATACTAACTAATCGAACGAGAAAGAAAGATGTACCAATGGAATTATAAAGTATTTAAAAAATAATAAAAGCGCCATCAACCCTTGGCTGTCTAGGCCACTATTACTTACGCTAAAGATGCTTTAGGTTACAAAAAAAACAGAAAAATCTTGTCCAGACGAAGACGGACAAATTTACTTGCCAGGGCCAGATGTTTGCGCACCGTATTTTTGGATAGTCCTACCTGTTCAGCAATATCCTGATAACTATGATCTTCCAGCTTATTAAGACGATAGATACGCTGCTGCTGTTCAGGAAGTTCATCGATAATTTTTTCCAGCTCCTGTTGCAGCTCACGATAATCAAGTTGTTGCGTCAAAGCTGGTCCGGTTTCGTCCCAGCTAGCACGTTGGCTGAGCTCATATTGATCATGTAATATTTTTCTTCTAAATGCAGAAATAGCAATACGTTTAGCAACGCGATGCAAAAAGGGATATATTGATTCCGGAGCGTTTATTTTTTCACGATAATAATATAATTGCACAAAGGCTTCCTGCGTAATTTCTTCAGCCTCTTCCAACTGACCCGAAAAATATAATGCACGGGAAAAGATCTGAGGTTGATATTTTTCAAACACTCGTCGGAAAGCCTGCTCATTTCCTTGCTGGAAAAGAGTGAACGTATTCATTTCAATAGGCATTTCCTTTATATTCATCGGTTGCTTCTTATCGTAAAAAAATATGGATAAATTAACGACCCCCATTTAACTTTACTGTTAAGCGAACATAAATTTATCTCAATACTTTTGGGTAATGGAAGATAATTGGTTGAATTCTCCTACTAAAATATAAAAAGGAAATGAAAAATCCATTGTTATTCTGTTTTGCCCGGTTACAGCACTACTCCGCAATTAAAATGTAGCCTTTTCCATATAGGTGGAAAAGGCTTCTTATATAATGCATTTCACAGATTCTTCCGGTACTCTTCGGGACTCATTCCTTTATTTGCTTTAAAAAATGTGCTGAAATAAGGTACATTTTCAAACCCGAGTTCAAAAGCAATTTCTTTTACTGTTTTAAAAGTGTGGTAAAGCAAACGCTCTGCCTCCAATAAAATACGTCCACGGATAATTGTACCACAGCTTGCTGCTCTTTTTTTCCGACAGATCCGATTGAGGTAATTGATCGATATATTCAATTGCTCGGCATAAAATGAAGGGTAACGCTGTTGTGCATAATGACTATCGACCAGCGATTCGAAATTTCGGATTTTATCGTCATCTTCCTCCTGCTTTACAGTGACATGATCGACCACAATTTGCCGTCCCAAAATCTGGAGCAACATGGTTAAGTAGCGGCTCAATACACCGTGAGCACTCAATTTAACTGAATTATAAGCTGTTTCCATCAAACTTACTATATGTAGACAACTGATCATATCTTCTTTTGAGAGCACAAAAGCGTGCTTACATCTACTCCTTAAAAAATGAAAGGATTTTCTTACGGCAGCGTTCTGCCTTTCCATGAAAAAAGATTCTGTAAATAAGACACTGTATCCTTCTACAGACGAACCTGCCTGAAAACTACACACACAATTTGAATTTATGCTGATTATATCATGGGCAGCTATAATATGTACGCTCTGATCCGCTACCATAGACAGTTCACCACTCTTGATAAACAAAAGGGTATAAAAAGATCTTAAATGGAGCGTATTTTGATTTGCTTTAGCTTGTAAAAAAGCTGCTATAGGCATAATAACGATTCCCTTCGAAGTGGAATCAATATCTTCTAATTTTAGAAAATCTAGTTTCTCTTTTCGTATGACCATTTCTTTATGATTATTCTGTAAAAAAATATTTGAAGAATAATCAAACGATTGGTGGTCTAAAAATTTTAGGTAGTATACCGCCGAAGGTATCAGAGACGAAGTCTTTAGGATAGACAGTCTGCACAGCAGGTACTATTGGAGAGCACAGCAAGATTTCCTTCACATACTGCACAAAGACCAATATTTCCCCCCCCTTCATTTTGGCGAGCACATTGTTCACGTCCTTTTGTTCAACCGTCTTTTCGTTGAGGAAACAGAAACCTTTGCAGCTCACTGCCGGTTCAAAACGATTGACGCAGAGATTTTGCTCAATATACGTGCGATTGCACTCAAATTCAATAAATGCCCACAATAGATTGGTTGCCTGCACACATATTGCCCAAGCCATTATCATACAAAACCACCATCTACAGCGCTGAAACTTCATTGATCCTATCTATTTTGTTGTGCTATTACGCTCGCGCAAATATTCTAAAATGGCACGTGCCTCTTCTTGCTTCAAGCCCAAACTAATCATTGGCGAACCATATTCCTTGCTAAGTACTTTTGCGTCGGCATCTTTCTCCAGCATCGTTGCCGGATCTAGCATCATGTTCATAATCCACTCCGGGGTACGGCGTTTGATGACAGCATCCAATGATGGTCCTACTATTGTGCGGTCAAAACTATGGCACATTGCACATTTCGACACAAATAGTTCTACACCCCTATTTGCAAGCTGCGCATCAAAGGGTTTGTGTTCAAAGGAAGTAATGGTTCCTACACCTTTGGATCCCTCTGTTTTATAATCGAGCATGGCTGCAGGCTCAGCTACGGAAGGTTGCTCGGCACTATCTTCTTTCTTAGCTTTTGTACTCTCATTTCCGCTACACGCCAGTATAGCTACAAAACCGAAACAGCCTAGGATTACGTTGATTCTCTTTTTCATTTTTATTGTTTAAGTATATTGGTAAAATAAATTCTATTTGTATTAAGTGACCTGCACCAGATATTTTATATCATCCTGATTTGATTTTTTGCCCTCTTTCCATAATTCGACAATGACTTCCCAACGACCAGGCATAGAAAAATTAACAGTGCCTTCATAATAACCATTACCTGTACTTTCAGCAGCAAAATTTTCCAAAGACCCCGTTTCCGTAGTAGGCCTATTGGTCTTTAGTTTAATGACATAATGATCTAATACCGGAAAATGATGACCATCCATTTTATTCATTAAAAATCGGATCGGATGTTTTCCCTGCTTTACACTATCAGGCAATAGGCAGGAAATAAATACACGACTATCGTCTCTGGTTCCTGAGCTCATTGTTCGCATGGTTGCTGCTGCAGTAACCGGAATCTTGATGGCAAGTGTATCTTTTATGCGATTGTGACTACGTATCGTATGTAATTGCCAGCCCTTTCCCATCTGCGGGATATCTGCCATAATAAAAACCATTGGGCTTCTATACCATCCATCACCGAGTGCAAGAGGATGTTCATAAGGCCCACCATGCTTCATGCGTCCCATACTCATCTCGGGATAAAGATCCAAGGTTTTGTCATTGATCGGAATTCCCGAGGTATCTCTTAAACGCAGATAAATGGTATGATATTTATTGTTGAGTTTGGCATCCGCATATACGGTATAATTGGTAACATCCCAAACAGTATCCGCTATACGGACCAGATCGGACTCCTTAGGAAGGATAAAATCCGTAGCATTCTTACCGTTCTTTTTTGAATGATCGGCAGTACAGGATGAAGTTGAAAAAGCAACTGAAAACGCGAGTAGCAGTACGATTACGCCACCGACAGTCCCCACACGGGAATATAAATTCATATGTATTGATTTAAATCTTTTGAAAATAAACAGTACTGGCTATCAGACTATAAGCCTATAGCACGTACTAAAAAACAAAATGATCTAAACCAAGGGTGGGTGAAAAATAGAAAAGATTGGTCTATAGGTATAATTTGCCTGATATTCCGGAAGTAGGGTTTCTACAGCTGCTTCTTCAAAAAAAGCGATATCAAGGTTAAAATTCTGCTGATTATTGATAAACACAACATCGATTATACGCGATTCGAGGTTCTTCTGTTCCTTCTCCTCATGTTCACGCATTTTCTTCATCAACACACATTGTCCTCGACAGGAGAGTGCCTTTTCGTTGAATCGATTGATACACTCGTTCTTAGCGATATAATCTCTATTTAGCTCAAAAACAGTCCATAGCCACACCGACGAGAAGCTCTGCAAGAGCATCAACGGCAATAGTATCCATATCAATTGTTTCGCTTTCATGTATCGACAGTGCCACAAATATAATAATTATTGCTATTTGCCCCAAGACTTTAGCCCCTTCTGTAGCAGGCCTGTGTCGCCCTTCTCTTTTCAAAGTGAGTAGCGCTTCCATAAAAACCAACAACTTTTAGTATATTTAGCTAGAAACCACTGGCTTTGAATAAATGAAATTTAACCCTTTTTTATTTATTAAATTATTTCTTGGACTATTTATTTGCATTGGAATAGGTTTGACCATATTTATGATTATTCATGGCAGCAAAGTTGTGGGGGCCTATTTCGTTTCAGGACTTTTTATCCTTTTTCCAGGTATTATCCTATACGGTTTAACAGTTGGTTTTCGAGTTTCTGAGAAAACGATCGAAAGACAAACAGCGCTACAGGAAAGTGTAACAGCCGATCACAAAGGTCTATCTCATCAAGTCCCACTGCTCAATACAACGCAGTTTATTCCTTGGAATACCATCGAAACCGTTGTCTACCGCAACCACCACAGCGACGATAAGGCACAGTTCAGTTTCTATCTGACACAGCCCGCAGATCAAATAAAGTCGAAACAACCCCGCTGGATAGCCAAAGTACTTTTGCCTTTGATCACAAAAAGCAAAACGGTCATTATCGACGAGGATTGCATCAGTTTTCGCGAAATCCCCAAAATGCTAGAAAAATTCTTTGTCCCCATAAACTCCGTTAACATGAACGAAGTCCACGGAAAAGGAAAGTTGATAAGCTCAACTACCATCATCAAAAACAATACAATTCGGGTCGAAGAATATTGGAAGCCAAATCCAGATTTTGAATCTGAAAAAGTCATTTATGACCGATATAACCGAACATTTGATCAGCTAAAACAGTCAAAAAACAGCTAGCAGATACAGACGACAAAAGAGCACGACCAAATTTAAATTGCATATAAAAAACTATTTATCTAAGTTTGGCCCGATGAAAAAAATGCTCCTGTATTTTCTGACCGTATCATTGCTCGTCCAAGCGGGATGGGGTTATATTGTGATAGGAGCTTTTTATGCCAATAAAGACTATATCGCCAAATACCTCTGCGAAAATCGGGATAAACCCCAATTGCATTGCAATGGTAACTGCGTATTAATGAAAAAGATCAGAAAGGCACAGGAAAAGGAAAAGCAGAATCCAAGCGTCAAGCTTAAAGCTGAGGTTTACGATATTGTTGATTCCAATGCTTTGTTTTCATTCACTCCTATTTCGATTGAAATTACCGTACTTCCCATTCCTATAAATGTTTCCAAATCCATCCGTAGAAATCCAAATAGATTACTACGTCCCCCTATTGCCTAATTAATCTTCGCTCAATGGGAGATCCATCCATTGATAAATAATTTTAGACAGATTGATAATTAGGTAAAACCATTTCATGAAATACTCATTTTCAGTATTGCTTGTGTTATCAGGCAGTATCGTATATGCTCAACATCCTTTACGGGATACAACTTCCGCACTTCGCGATAGTATTCGCCTGGAAGAGGCACTTGTCACTTCCAAATATTATAGAAAATACAAATTAGACGCTGCTTCCAATACCCTAAAACTGCAGGTACCGCTTCTACGGCTACCACAGAACATCCAGGAAATCGACCATAGTATCATCATCGACCAGCAGGCCATCAATATCAACGAAAGCATCAGTAGGAATGTGAGCGGTGCAATGCGCAACAACACAGCAGACTTCTATGGTCCTTTTCTTTTTATGCGCGGAGCAGGTATCAACACGCTTCGAAACGGGGTAGATCTTTCCATGATCTATTACGGTCCCATGCCCGAAGATGCCAATATGATCGATCGGCTGGAATTTATCAAGGGGCCTTCGGGTTTTATGAATGCTATTGGCGATCCAGCGGGATCCTTCAACCTCGTCACCAAAAAACCGACGGGTATACCTTCCAATCAGGTGTTCTTTCAGACAGGAAGCTGGGACCTCTATCGCGTTGGAGCAGATCTGGAAGGCCATTTTGATCAACAAAAAAAATGGCTATATAGAGTCAATGCCGTCGGACAAAAATCCCGCTCTTTTCAGCGTTTTGCATTTAACGACAAGATTGTGGTCAATCCGAGCCTGAACTACAGCATAGACACAACATCTTCTTTGACTGCAGAATATAGCTTTCAGCAGCAGTCTTTTCTACAGTACCTGCTCACGGTATTTTCACCCTACGGATTTGCTTCCCTTCCTCGGGATTTTAGTATTGCCGATCCCACAAAAGACCCTGTCAAGGCTAAAGAACATACAGCTTTTCTGACCTACACAAAAAAAATCGGCCGAAATTGGAATCTCACTGCGAAAACCGCCTATGCCAACAGCCAGATGGATGGCAATTATTTTTTTGTATCTGCATACGATAAAAACCGTCCCGATGAAATCAAACGACGTGTCACCTACGAACGATTTACAACGGATGTTACTTCCGTTCAGATCTATTTGAATGGTACATTAAATACGGGTAATCTTGCGCATCATATCCTGGCAAGTATCGATGGCAACCGAAAATCTTTACTGGGTTATTCGGTTTATAACGACAAAAATGCGAACCCAACCTTATATCCCTTAAACCTCAATAACCCACAATATGGTGTACCATTTTATGATAATAAAAAGACAGGCTCTTTAGATAACATAGCGACCAACAAGCAGCAGATCAAATATGTCGCCTTTTATCTCCAGGATGAACTTGCGTTCCTGCAGGACCGCTTACATGTGACCTTAGCGGCGCGGCTAACGCGATCGACAAGCCATATCGATATCCCTACCCCCTCCACAGTCTCAGATCTAGTGATTACACCTCGAGTGGGTTTAAATTATGCGCTGACAGAAAGTGCATCGGCTTACGCCCTTTATGATCGTACGTTTACTCCCCAGAGTGGTCTCAGCGCTGATGGCAAAACATTTTCTCCACTCCGCGGCAAAAACTATGAGCTTGGTCTAAAAAAGGACTGGCGGGAAGGCAAATGGAACAGCACCTTATCACTATATCATATCACGAGAGACAATATTCTGGTAAGCGATCCCGCGACCAACCTGCAGTCACAGATTGGCCAGACGAAATCCAAAGGAATTGAATTCGACCTCAAAGGTGAAATTGTTCCGGGCCTCAATACAGTGATCAACTATGCCTATACGGATAGCTATATTTCTGCCGACGCCAATCCAGCACTGATTGGCAAAGCAAGCCCCTACCGCGTACGGCATATACAAAATACTTGGCTGAATTACCGCCTTCCATTCAAAAAAGTAACAGGAATGAGTGTATCTGCAGGTTATCAATATCAAGCGGGTAGAGCCGGACGTTACCCGCAAGACGACATCCCTTCTCTAGCACCGATCTTTCGATTGGATGCTGGTATCGGCTGGACAAATGGTAAGATCGCCATCAATGGACTTATCAATAACATTACCAACCGGTTCAATTATGGAAGTGCCTGGACACGGCCTACTGGCCTCTATGCCTATGTCCCTTATGCCCCGCGCGAATTTCGCATGAATGTTTCCTATAATTTCTAATGATGAAAACAATCACCAAATGGGCATTCCGCGTACACGGATTCCTCGGACTGAGCACAGGGTTATTCTTTCTGATCTTAGGCCTGACAGGTGCTGTGCTGCTATTTCGCCATGATCTCGATCGCGCGCTAAATCCCGATATTTATCACAGGTCCGCCAATGGGACTGTGATTTCTGCCGATAGCGCCTATCGGATTATCGCTACTGCCTTTCCCGATTTAGAAAAAATTGTGCTCCATGATTTTCCCTTATCTTCCCATGAACCCTACGAATTTATGCTCTATCGGACGATCAATGATCCCGCAGACAATCATCTGGGCTTTGCATTTGTCGACGCTCACACCGGAGCAATTCTCCGGAACGGCAATTATGAAACACTCAGCCGCTCATTTTTCAGATGGACATATGCGCTTCATTATAGCTTTTTACTGGGGCGATTAGGCCAGGCCTTTGTTGCAGCGCTGGGGATACTGCTGTTGTTGACTATTCTTTCTGGCCTAATCGTTTATCGAAAACATCTTCTCAGCGTATTGCTATTTAAAGTACCGCTTCATAAGAATGGACGCAGACTGTATTCATCCTGGCATCGCGTAGTCGGTGTGTGGTCTGCTTTGCTCAATTTAGTTTTACTGGTTACCGGAGTTTGGATGAATCTCCCTGCTTTTCAGGAATTGTTTTCCGCAGAGACCGCCGCCCCGCATGTGCATGGGTCTTTTGCTTCAAAAACAGATTTGGACAAATTATTGGAATATTGCAAAACGAGGTCGCCCGGTTTTCACCCTATTGCTATCAATATCCCAAAGAACAACGATTCCCCAATTTTGGTCCGCGGACAGCTTTCGAGTACCTCTTTCCCTTTATTTGGCGGAAAAGCAAGTCATTTTTCATTTGATGCTTCGACCGGTGCATGCCTCAGTATATTGGACATCGACAGAGCCGATTCATCTAAAAAGATTTCCTGGGCAGTTTACCAGCTCCACATTGGTGCCTTCGGCGGTTATGCATTACGAATTTTTTATGCTTTGATTGGATTGACTCCCGCCCTTCTTGCACTGACTGGCTTTGTCCTTTGGACTAGGCGCAGTAAGCTACAAAAAACAAAGCTGCAAAATAGGGGCTTGGAGATATGACATAAATTCCATCATTTGTTCCTGGTAAAATAGATAAATTTGTTCCTCTTAAAATTATTACGATGATTAACAGAATAACAGCCTACTGGAATGATCGGAGCGCTTCTTGGCGCAAGGAACGGGATGAGGCTTGGTCCCGTCCGGAGACCGAACACTGGCTTGACTTCTTTAAGTCTGTCCGTAGCCAGGTTGCGGGCAACAAAGTCCTTGAGGTCGGTACTGCTACAGGATATTTTGCCAACATTATGACCCTGGCAGGTTTTGAGGTTACTGCCGTTGACCTCTCCCCCCAGATGATTGATTATGCCAACCTCGTCAGCCAAGAACTGGAACTCAACGTAGCTTATCAGGTCATGGATGCACAGGTGCTGCAATTTGAGGCCAATACCTTCGATTTGGTCTTCACCAGATTGATGACATGGACCATCCCTGACCTTGAAAAATGTTACCGCGAGATGGAACGTGTACTCAAACCCGGCGGAAGGCTGATCAATCTGGATGCCGATTTCGGAAAAACAGTTTTTAGTACCGAAAGACACGATGAATGTCCGTCCGGTGCTATCGATCAGATCAATGACATCAAATCGGCTCTCGAGATCAGCGCACATCAACGTCCGGCCAAAGACGTCGAACTATTAGAAGCCGTTGGATTTGGTTCCATTGAAATCGATATGGATGCCCAAAATCGTATTCTGAAACTTCCTTTGGAAACGGAAGGTCTCTTTATGCTGGAAGCTGTCAAAAAATAAAATGGAGCTTCATCCGATTAAGGCAATTCAAAGCCGTATATAGATAAGATACTATAGCGAGAACAAACAAAGTACCCCCAAAAAGTAGCTAACTTTTTGGGGGTACTACAAAAATGGGAGTCTTTTATAAGTTCAGCGGATTAAAACTTATAGCTAAAACTTCCCGCTACATTCAGCAGCTTCTGTGCATTAGCTGTGGTATAACCGATCCAATAATGTTCGTTGGTCAGGTTATCCGCTTTTACCCCAACTCTGAATTTCTTCGCATCATAGAATACATTCGCATTGAGGACTACATATTTGGGCAATTCAAAGGTTCCATTTGTCGTGTTGATAATCTTGTTGGCACTGGCATAATTTCCTCCGAAAGCCAGACCAAGTCTTTTCAGGTTACCCTCCGTAAACTGATAGGTCGCATTGAAATTTGCTAACCATGGCGAAGAAGCCGTATTCGGCCTTTTCCCCAAGACAGTGGCATCTGTCGTTTCTGTAAATTTGGAGTCATTATAGCTCAATCCTGCGATCAATGAAAAACCTTTAACCAAATAAGCATTTACTTCCAGTTCAACACCTTTGCTGTTACGTTTTCCCATTTGCTGTTCGATCGCTCTTCCCTGCGGTGTATAACCAATTGTCTGTAAGGTATTCTTGACATTGATGTTGTAGTAATTAAGTGTAGCATTGACTTTTCCGTGCCACAGATCGGCTTTAAATCCACCCTCCCACTGATTGGCTTTTTCAGGATCAGAAAGAGAAAGGTTGGAAGCCGTGTCTGAAACAAAATAACCATTATTAGTGAAGCTATTCTGATAGTTCCCAAATACCGACAATTTTTCTTTCACAAGTTCATAAACCAAACCTAGTTTGGGCGACCATGCACGCTGTGTATATGCCGGAGTTTCATTGGAACCTTTCACGCCTCCATTGAATTTAACACTTTCATAGCGAATGGCTGTCATCAAATTTAAGCCCTGCACAGGTGTGATCACATTGGAAACATACGCACTGTAGGTATTTGACTTATTTTTCAATGGCCAGATTGAGCTATCCCATGCCGGCGTATTGCGGATTGAATTATAATAATTTGTTACATAGTCGGCATTGAAATTTGTATAGTCCATATCGCCCGTAAACGGCACAAAGTCAATGACTCCAAAATAAAAGAATTGATCATTGCGGGTACGCAAATAATCTCCCCCCACCACGGTCCGGTTACGCATACTACCTATATGAAAGTCAAAATTGAAGTTTTGCTGTACCTGTAGGTAACGTTGTTTGCTATCTGCAGTAGACTGGTCACCACGGTATAAACCAACTTCCTTGTCATTGGGATCGGCACCATAGGATTTTGTCGTGATGTAAAAATATGGGTTGAAACCATTCGAATAGCTATAAGCACTATTGATCGAAGTTGACGACCGGATATGTTCATTGATTTTATAATTGACCTGCCCAAACAAGTTACGCGTACGGCCGGTATTGTATAAGCCCGATCCCACATACGGTTTTTTGTAATCGAGGCCGGCTTTCTCCAAGTCTTTCATTCCCGAAAAACCAAAAGCCGACAAAGGGCCGATAAAAAAGAAGTTCTGCTCAGACTGCGCCTTATTATCAAACATCTCATATTCGAGGTTGACATCCACTTTGTCATTTACCTTCCACGTTAGGCTGGGGGTAAATGCAAAATACTTATTGTGCACCTTGGAATTTTGAAAATTCCCTTCTGTTGTATAGGCCGTGTTAACACGAAACAAAAGACTTTTGTCCTTTGTCAAGGGTGCATTGAGATCGGCTTGTGCACGATAATAATCATATCTTCCGGCCGAGACCAAAACATTTCCAGCTAGACTATCATAAGGCTTCTTGGTGACACGATTGATCACACCTCCATAAGAAGTCACATTACTTCCGTATAAGGTAGCTGACGGCCCTTTTAACACCTCTATTTTTTCGATATTCACGGCGTCTACCGTACCACTTACTGGCGCTACCAAACCATTTCTCAGCGAATTATTTGAGATAAATCCGCGCAGGTTGACATACGCTCCACCATCACCGGCTCGCCCTGTTGCATTCCACATTTTTTGCAAACCAGTCACATTTCGATAGGCCTCATCGACGGTAAAAATCATTTGGTTTTCTAAAGCGACACGGTCTATCGAGGAGTAGACCTGCGGATTTTCAATCGCTCGAAGTGGCATTTTATTGGTGTATTCACTATCTTTTTTGATGTAGGCATTAATGATAACCTCATCCATTTTATTCATTTTGACAGTGTCCTTTTGTTGCCCATAGGCAGCGATACTCGATAATACAGAAGCACTTAAGATCAACTTCTTCATGTTATGATAATTTATTTGTAGTTATTTGTAATAGTGTCGAATCACGAGAAAGAGCGGAACAGAAAGCGCGAGCCAGCCCAAATAGTCCCATAGACCATCGCCCAATAATGCAGCAATTAGCCCAAATAGTGATAAAACCGCCAATAGCATAGGCATGCCCCAAAGTTTTAGGAAGATATTTTTCATGGTTAATATTCTTTTGCGATAAATAGCTGCTGTTTTTCTGCACGTCGCCGGGCAATCCATAGGTAGAGTCCCGTTACCAGAACGAGAATGGTGAAAATATCAAACACAGCCCAAACAATTTTAAGAACCGGACCACCATAATTTCCAAAATGCAGCGGTTCGGAAAGGAAAAGCGTATTGACATACCAAGGCATTTCCCGGCTATCGGTTACTAATCCGGTTTTCGCATCAATCAGAACTGGCTTGAGCAACTTCGATGTCAGCTCCGTGTTGCCGCGCATAAATACAGCATAATGATGCTTGCTGGTAAAAGGTGTACCTGGATAGGCTATGACCGCAGCTTTCATGTCTTTCACTTTGTTTTCAGCCGCTAACTTTGCCTGCTCCAATGAACTATAATTGCCCCTCAGCGGCTCTTGATTTTTATAAGGTGCAGTCATTTCGGCCAGCTGCCCCTGCTGCCAGAGACCGAGGATCACATCAGAGAGCGTATTGATGATGCCTGTAAAACCAACCACCACCATCCATGCTGTTAAAGCGATACCCAATAAATTGTGTGTATCCAACCACTGCAGTCTTTTGGATCGATTCTTCCGTACCATTCCAAAATCATACTTTTTCATAATGGGTCCATAAAGCACAATCCCGGAGACAATAGAAATCATAAATAATATCCCCATCAAACCGAGGAACAATTTGCCGGGTATACCCAAAAACATATCGGTATGCAGTTTAAGGATAATATTCATCAGGCCATCGGTCTTGGGAGCCCCAAGCACCTCACCTGTATATTCATTGAGGACCAGATACTTACTTTTTTCATAAGGCGCATCAGGTTTGTCCACGACATCAAAAAGCACCTTATTCTTTTCATTTTCATCCCAGAACGCATACCGCACCTGTTCTCCAGGATACCTGGATGCCGCAATTTCTGCCAGCTTATCCAGACTCAATTTATGTTCTGTGGTCACAGCTTCTTTATTTCCCTCTAATAAATGTTCGATCTCTTCATGAAAGATCAACGGTAGCCCCGTGATGCAGAGATAGAGAAGAAAAATGGTACAAATTAGACTTGTCCATTTGTGCCAGTTGAACCAACGTTTAGCAGCCTTCAGTTTCATCGGTAGTTTTTTTGCAAATGTATTATTTTTAATCAATCTAAATAATAAAAATAAACATTTATACCAAACCACTTATTTCAAAGCAGAAAACAGCACGATTGCCAGATTATATTGTAACAAAGCCGCGATAGTTCCCCAATCTAATTGGGCACCTCAACATTTGTGCAATGACAAAAAGAGTTTTTCTTATTCCAAAAAAAGCCCGATACATGACCGGGCTTTTTATAAAAGATTAATTGCTATCAGGAGACAGCCTGATAAACTTTCCGCGGAAACGAAATGCGTACAGATACCCCCTTGCCATTCGTATTCTCGAACTTTACAGTTCCATCAATCCGCTTGATCAAATCTTTGCAGAGCGAGATTCCCAGTCCTGCCCCCTTGTTGTTTTCAGCTTTCTTGCGTTCCCAGCTATTGACAAAATTTAGGTTATGTAGGACTTCCGACGAAAGTTCTTCCCCTTCATTGCTGACGATGAGTTCCCATCGATCGCGTTGATCATCGATCAATTGCAGCGTAATGGTACCACCGACGCGCCCATATTTAATGGCATTGCTAATCACATTTCTAAGCACAAAAGCAAAGATTCCTTTATGGGTATCTACCCAAAAATCTGGATTTACCGAATTAAAGATCTGTATATTGAAACGTTGAATTTCTAGCGAATAGATCCCCAATACAGCTTCAATCTGATCACAAATATTACAGTTCTCGGTATTTTCAAGCTTATCCCGAAGCTGCGATTCTGTCCACAAAAGGACTTCCTCCAACATCGTACGCGATCTAGCCACCTGTCCTTTTAAGTTTAAAAAGATAAGTTTAAGCTCTTCCTTATCGACCAAAGAAATATCATCGATGGCCAATAAAATTTCAACTGAAGCAAACGGAGCCCGGAGATCATGCGAGGCGATAGAAAGGACTTTAGTCTTAAAACTTTCGGCTATTTTTAATTCTTCATTATAATGATGAATACGAATAGCCTGATCACTGAGGATGCTGTTGGCAGTTGTCAATTTGAGCTGCTCTACTTTTAGCTGGCGGTTTTTTCGGATTAAAAAGTAGATCAGTACTCCGATAAGCGTCTTACTGATGACTATTCCAACAACAAGTAAGGTAATAATAGTTTGGCTTTGCACAATTTTAGGTAATAAATTAACAATAATGACTAATGGAATTTCAAAACTAATCAATCACTTGCTAATTAAAAAATTTACCTTAAAAAAAATCACGGGTATTTCCATCCAAGTTGAAATCTGCTCGACACCCTGGAAGCTAATTCATCAAAAAAGGCTAAGTCGATGCCGACTTAGCCTTTACAAAAAACTATCCTCTAATAGACGTATACCTTATTTATCTTTGGATTATTGAACAATAGTGACGTAAAATAGTTTTAACTATTTTACCTATTGACGCCTAATTAAGCTTCATGTAGTACACTAAAGGAAAAAACTATCATTCAATTTATAGAATTGAATCAGAAATAGTCATATTACCAGTTGATCAGACGGTTATCGTCATCCGATTTCTCCCAGGATTGCTCAACAGTTGCATCGACTGCAGAACCGGCGGCTATACCTTGTTCTAATTCAACTTCCTCCGACTGGATGCGAGGACTGATATAATTTTTCTTTGTATTGGTTGTGTTCATGATTTTTTTTATTTTTTTTATATCACTATTTCAACAAAATCTTGTTTTAGTTACAGGCAATCTTCTTTTTACCGTTCCCTGACCCGATCATTGTCGTTTTCCCTTGAACGACCTGTGTAATTTTCACGGTATTTGACGTCGAACTCCATGGCACAATATTGAATGCCCCTTGTGTCAAACGAAGTGGAAACAATTGACCACCAGAGCTCTTGCTGCCATACATAGCGACTTCTCCCGAACGACTTATAACAACACGAATAATGGGCGCTGTAGTTGTACCTTTCATGTTGTAAATCTGTGGAACCGATCCCCCATCTACGTTTGTTCCGCCGTAATTACTGCCATCTACAAATTGCACATTTTTTGGAGCGATGGCTATATTTGCCTCAAACTGAATTTCTTGCGTAGAAAGTTTTACACCGTTTACTTCCATATTGAATGAGTTGTCCATTTCCAGAATATCAAATACAAACCCATAATCCGCGCCCGGTGCAGTTAATGTTTCTGTAACCACCTGTCCATTAGGCACGAGAACACCGCCAACGGTTGCGCCCCCAGTTGCAGCAGGGTAATTCCAGTTTAGTACTGCTCCTCCTGTTACCGTTTGTGTACAGGTTTTAAAGTTCAGATTTAGGTTATAACGTTGTCCTGGTATAATATTTAACCCTGCAACCGAAACATTATTTTTTGTTTCACCATCAATTGTTATGGATCCAAAATTGAAAACACCATTATTTTCTTGCGAATGAATAAGCACAGTAGGTGAACTACTGACATTTCTCATACCATTGCCCAAAGCCGGAAAAGTTACGGGAGCTGTCGAGGTCTGTCCATTATAGGTTATTACACCATCTGCCAATTTTAGATTTGCACTAGGGTACGTCGGGTTGATTGTTGTATTGACCAAGTTTGTTATTGCGCCCGTCATTTCGGTTGCCATACTCAATTTGGTCGTCACCTCACTATATTGGTGTTTCAACACAATATTAAGATTGTTATCCCCGGATTGAAGTGTCAAATTGCCCTTAAAATACATGAGGTCTGCACTTATATTATCCAAGCTTGCTGATCCCAAGGTAGTCTGTGCAGAAACAGCCGGTAATGATGAAGTCGAATTAACGGAATATGCGACAAAAGTGTAGGTTTGCCCGGCATCCAATTCGATTTCACTCGTGTTATCAACCGTGTTGGTATATGTTTTTTCTGTGACGTAAGCCCCTGCACTATTGTAAACAACAATTTTATATTTAATATTTGCCCCCAATGGCGTTCTCTCTTCCGAAACGGCTGCCTTTTTATTTGAAGAAGCAGACAAAACATTTGAGCCATCTACAGAAGATTGTTTTGTTAATGTTGCCTCAAAAGAACTTGATTCTGTCAATGGAACAATCACTGATTGGCTGGCACTGCCTCTTAAACTGGCTTTGTTGCTTGTTACGATCGGATTTTCAACTCCTAAAAGATGGATATTCACCTTAGCTTTACCGCTTAAAGAAACGCTCTCTTTGCTTTCTTTACAGGAATACATGCTGGTACTGATCAATAAGGCGAAGGATAGCATTCCCAAACCGCCAACGGTTCTAAATTTTGATGTCATTTTATTTACAGTTGATTTAATACGACTTATTTCTATTATACCCCATAAAATTCATCAGTGTGCACGACTGGAGATTTAGAAATTTGTCCCAAAGCAACCATAAACCAAACAGATTGTCAAAAGGAGAACATGGATATACCATTTTTTTGCTATGTTATCTCATTAGAATAGCAAATTTTTGCTATATAAAACTCATTGATTAATTAAACTCATTTAAATAAATTACCTTTGACGATCCTTTACCCACAATTCGATGGATTTATGAAATATTCAGCCAATGCAATCATATTGGATGACCATGGTCTGTTTGCTGACGCATTTTCTATATTATTAGAAAGGTACAAGCTGTTTGACCTTGTCAAATCTTTTGATAACAAAGAAGATTTCTTCACTTTCTTAGGTGTTTTTGGACACAAAAATATCGTTGTATTTTTGGATTATTATCTAGGAGAAGACACGGGACTTATGCTACTATCTGAAATAGGAAGAATAAACAGAAAGGCCAAAGTGATATTTTTAACAAGTGCGCTTTCGCCATTTCTCATCCAGACATTGTATAGCTACAATCCCGATGGCGTTTTAAGCAAATCCTGCAGTGTAGAAACCGTAAAGCAGTGTATCGAAGATATTTCGACTGGCAAAACATTTATAGATCCTCTATTCAAAGATCTGTTGCATAGCAATCAGTCCCTAAATATTAAGTTTACTTCCCGTGAAATAGAAATTTTACAACATTTTGCCAACGGAGAAACAATTGCTCAAACCGCAGAAAATATGTTCTTAAGTTCACACACGATTGTAGCTCATCGAAGAAAAATGATGGCCAAAGCAGACTGTCAGTCAATTACACAATTGCTGACTTTCGCAAAACAGCATGGGCTGCTCTAATTCTTTTCCAAAAATTGCTATTAAGCGGCCGATGCGTCTAATTCGAACCTGAAGATAGACCCCTTTCCATCACTACTCTCAATAGCCAGTTCGCTTCCGCAAAGCTCCAGGTAATATAAACAAAGCTGTAATCCGATACCGAAACCTTTTTCATTTCCGGTTCCTTTCAGTGAAATTGTCCTCGCATCTGAAAAAAGACTATTTCGCACCCGATTGGAAAGACCGACGCCAGTATCCGATACAGAAAAAACAACACGGTCACCGCGCTTATTGACTGTGGCCTTAAGTTGAATATGTCCGCCTTGTTCACAGAATTTGATGGCGTTATCCACAAGATTGCGTACAATAACCATAACGATTTCAGGGTCCGCCCATGCTGTATGTAGCTCATCACAATCGATCTCAAGTGCGATTTGTTTCTCTTCCAGGCTTCTTTCATAAAGTTTAGCGACTTGCTGAAAAATTACTTTCACATTGAAATCGCTCTCCTGAAGATTTGATGAATGTAGATGCTGACTTACCCAAAGCAGCAGCTTTTCAATATGATCTGTCATGGATTCAATCTCATCATAGCATGAGGCCAATAGTTTTTTTGTTTCTTCGGCCGAAATAAGACCATCTTTAAATGGCCTAAGGATAAAATGCAGATTATTTATTGGCGACCTTACATCATGTGCGACAAGGGATAACAAAGATTTTTTGAATCTATCTGATTCCTCAAGTAAGATATTTTGTTCTTCAATAAATGCATTGGTACTTTTTAATACCTGATTGCTTTTTCTTTTCTGTTTTACGTTTTTTATCAGGAGCACGGCTATAACTATCAGTGAAAGAATTAGTACGAGCGCGATGACCAACAGGTCATTGCGGTGCCCTACTCTGGAGCTGTACAGGATTTCAAGATCATTGTGCTGCTTCTTAAACTTCCACTCTTCCTCTTGTCTAACCAATTGTTCTTTATTCTCGCGACTATAAAGTGAATCTGATATTATCTTATATTCCTTATAAAATTGCAATGCATGTACCGCATCTTTTTTTGTTTCAAATATACTGCTTAAGCGCTCGGCCGCAGTCTGTTGATAATATAATTGGCCGCTCCCTTTAGCAAGATCAAAGCATTCCTTGGCATACCGACTAGCCAATTCAAGCTGGCCCATACCAAGATAACATTCGGACAGGTTTTCCAGCAGACGTAGATATTCTGTTTTCTCTCCAGTAGATTCTAAAGTCTCTTTGGCGGTCAAAAGATAAGACAGCGCTTTTTCCCATTCTTTTGTTTCCATCAGCATTGAGCCGAGAGATTGTTGAGCATTGCCTATTGCCTTTAAATTCTTATGTTTCTCTGCTAAGCGTAAAGATTGCTTATAGTATGCTTTTGCCTCGTCAAATTTCTTTTCGTGAAGAAGTAGATGGCCAATATTACCGAGTATAAAAGTTGATTTACTCGTATCACCCAAAGATTCATATAGGTCAAGACTCTGATTATAGTAGGAAATGGCGCTATCATCTTTATGCTGATAATGATATACCATACCAATATTATGAATTGCATGTGCACGTACAGACGGCAACTGATACTTTTCTGCCATTTCGATCCCTTTGCCCAATTCGCGGAGAGCCGCTGTATGTTTACCGAGTGCAATGTAGGGCATGGCCAGATTACTGTGAATTTTTGCCTCTCTTTCGAAGTCATTCGCTTCCGACGCAATTTCTATTGACTTTTTATAATAGCTAATTGCATCCACATAATTCCCTTTTTCGTAATTACCTATGCCCAAATTTCTCAACGCATCAATTCTGCCACCTGCATATTCCAGACGATCGGCATGTGCTAACGCTTGCTTACTGATTATAATCATGGAGTCAGGACAGCTTGACCAAAAGCGATTGGCTTGCAGATTCATTTTATTGACATCAGCTGTATCCTTTGCATAAATATCTGTTGCCTTTCTAGTATCGGAAGAAGAGCAGGAAATATTCCACACAAAGAAAAATAATATAGCCAATTTAAAAAACAGCATCCATTTTTGACTTATCATCTTATAAAATTGAGGTTAACATACAACAAATGTAAACACATTCTCCAATTCTATTATATTGGGTTAATTTTTTTACCCAAAGACTACTATTCATCTATTCTATAACCGGCTAGATCATCCTAAAAAATATTTTGCCCATCGAAGTATAAAAAATACTTGCTACATTTAAGTCAAATACTAAATACCTAACATCAAACAATATGAAAATATTGGTAACCCTTATCTTGGTGCTCTGTTCTTTTGCAGGTTACAGTCAAACAGCCAAAGAACTTATCGGAAAATGGAAACTTGTAAAGCAAACGAACAACGGTGTCGTTTCAACTCCCAAAGACACCTATCAAGTTTTTATGCCCGAAGGAAAATTTCAGGGTATACATAACGGAGATTCCCGCAACGGAAAGTGGAAACTGTCAGATGATAATAAAACACTCACGATTAAAATAAGTATCATCTCCATCAAATTTAAGGTAGAGTCTTTTGATGAGAAGAAACGTGTTATCAGCAGTGATAAAACCGGTACGTTGGAATATGAAAAAGTGGAGGAATAATTCAGTTTCTCACACCTTTTAAAAAAGCTAAGACCTATCAGTCAAAACTGAATTCCACTTCATTAAGCTACGAGAGAAACCACATCAACTGGTATTGATGTGGTTTCTTCTTAGTAGGAACAAATTCTCTATTTTTCACAAAAACTTAACAACTTAAAAGTATAATATAAATAAACTCTGTTTAGTATTATGAATACTTATGTATTTTTATTTAAAATGGAAACCTAGCATCATATTATGTATTTGACTGTGCCAATACAGCACTTACTAAAGTGAATAAACCTATTCGATCTTTGCGCGATGGCGAAATTTTGGTCAACAGACAATATACGACCCTGTGTGGCAGTGATCTCCATACCTATTATAGCCTGCGCAATGAACCATGCCCTACTATTTTAGGTCATGAATATTGCTCGTAGATCTGAGAAAATCCTGCGTATTCATCACTAAGCATCAATGAAATCAATTCCGAATTGGCCTAGGTTCATAGACAGTTACTCGCCTTGAGGTGGTTTAAAACTGTACAATCTTACAAAAAAACAAAGCGGCTATTATATTTGCAAAAGCCGCTTCTAAATCATTAAAATACGATCAATTTCGGAGCCATATTGATAAACTGATCCAGTACACCATCAGCAATCATGACTGGTCCATCAAAACGGGTAGCACCTGGTATGGATTGAATCGCCGCAGCCTCTTTGGAAAACTTAGCCGCTTGCTCAAAATATTGGCCAGCTTTGACGTCTGCCTCGTTTGCTGCTTGAAGTCCAGCCACTGTTGATTCAAGTGCTTTACCCCACAGATACATGGCATCCAACCATGGTTTTGCTTCAGCGAGAAATGCTTTACCAACTTTACCATTACGGATCACGGCGGGGGCACCAACAAAACTTGCAGCTGTTTTTGAAAGCTCAGCGATTACCTGCTTACGGTTTTCTGTATCACCATTTGCGATCACATCCTGCACATTGTCGAGTATAGATTTCAATTTCGGCGCTTGCGCTTGCCAAGGGTGCGACCCAAATATAGGCGCAAGACGCTGGGTATCAAAGAAAGTCAACAAGGCTTCAGTTGCTTGCTTATCCCATCCCGCAAGTTCACGTGCGGCAAACTTCCAAGTCGGTTCTGCATCGTATCCCTTATCATTCCACGCAAAAGCAACCAAGCCTGTCACAGCAATCCGGCTCGCCATCTCCTGATTCATTGGATTAGATACAATACCCGAAAGCTCTCCCGACAAACCAGCTTCACGGCGGGTATAAGGAGCCAGAAGTAATCTTCCTCTCGATTGATAAAAATCATTTACGGGATAGTTATCCCATAAAAATGTCTTACGGCCGAATGCTTTTGTTGCCGCGCGGGCATCTGATATAGAAATCGCAGGTGGCACGACATCGGTTCCTGTCCACTGGACAACAATAGTTGAATCAAGATGCTTGCGCAGTGCCGCTTTATAAGGGCTTTCTTTGGCATCATAATATTCGGTAGGCACCATAATCAATGGCGGTGCTGTCGGATCAACCGCTTTCATATTCGCTTGCACCGCGTTTAGCAGATGTGCTTGTGCCATTGCCGCTGCTTCCGCACCGGAAGGTCCAAACGTAAGTGAATCCAATTCACAATTCCACTTTGTATATTCAATATCGTCAAGCGCAACATAAAAACTATGGATACCCACTGCCCGCAGCGCAGCAAACTTGCTTAACAATGTTCGGAGATCATTCGAATCTGCAAAACAAACCGTTGGCCCCGGTGAAATGGCATACACAAAGTTGATATGATTTGTAGCTGCAATACCTGCTAGCTTCTCAAGCGACTTCAATGTTTCCTGAGGATAAGGCTCGCGCCAGCGATCCCTTGCATAAGGATCGTCTTTTGGGCTGTAAATAAAGGTATTGGCTTTTATCGTCGATAGAAAGTTCAAGTGCCGTTCACGCTCTTCCATCGACCATGGTTTGCCATAGAAACCTTCAATGGTACCCCTTATTGGTAAGGCAGGATGATCATTGACAACAATTTCCGGAAAAATAGGCCGATTTGCCAGCTGACGGAAGGTCTGTACTGCATAGTATAATCCATTAGCATCTTTAGCGGTTAAGGTGACAACTGATCCCTTATCGATTAACTTACTTGCGAGCGTGTAACCGCTTGCATTTGTATCCAAAGTAGATGTAATTTTCTTCAAACCATCAAGTACGTAAGGAGCTGCATGCGTACCGATCAGGATATAGTTACCATCGATTACCTTCGGAAGCTTTTTAGCCTGTTTTATACTTTTGACCCCTGCATCCGCCAACACTTTTGATACCAAGGAGCTAGTACCTTGGTCAACAGTACCAGAATAAATCAGGGTGACAGATGTCCCCATTTTAAAGTTTCCTTTCCCAATTTCCATCGATACCGGAGCAGGAAAAATCGCTGGCATTGTGGAAGGAATTGATGCAGAAATATGATCCGCCGGAGGTGCTTGAACAGACTGTCCGTGGCTTATGCCTATATTCAAAAGTGAAATGGCAAAAACACAGACTTGTAGAATCTTAAAGTTATTTATCATGGGCTTAAAAATATGAAAATTATAATTATCATAACCTACTTAGCAACAATGATACAATAGGAAAAAACGTAGAGGCGAACACAATTGGACCATTTTTTAAACTATTTTGAACAAGCAATGCCACGATTATCAATCGACCTCCTCCGTCAAAGCGATTTTGCCGATCATAATATTCGGCCCTTTCGTCCCGCTGACCTTTAACTTCAGCACACCGTCGTTTGAGTCTTCGCGCATCACATGCAGTTTAACCCATTTTCCATCTTTATTGTGAGGACCAAGTGTATAATCCCTTCCTTCAAATTCGATATCGGCCGCTCTACCCAAATCGTTCCAGTCATGGAAGAAGACGTAAAAAGTGCCGATCATCCCTTGAGGAACCCGCAGGTTGATTTCTACCTGTTTTCCTTGCCAAGCGGAGGAAACGTCATCCTTCCAGACGCCATCAGCTTTTACACTGTATGTTGTACCTTTACTTGCTTCATTCAGATCCAGATCTGTAGCCCATGCAGCATTTTCGTTTATTCGCTGTGATTTCTTTCCTGCCTCCACATACAATAAAGAATTCTTAAATGCCTTTGGTGCTACGCTTTTCAACGGTTCTACAAAAGCAAACATTTTACGCAAAGAATCTATATTGCGCTCCACATCCGGGTTGAAAGCGTCGGATATCATGTACTGCTCAAGGCTTGCCCTAAGTTGATTGGCGACCAGATTTTTATCGTCGCGGATATTGAATCCTGTGACCAACAATTTCCCCTTGCCTACTTTTAATTCAAAAATAGAAGCCAGCTTATTGTTGCGATGAAAATCATCGATTGGCTGTGCAAGAGGTCGATAGGAAGCGGGGAAATCATTGATATAAAACCCTTTTGCATTTTTGTAAATGTATTGCCATTGCCAGCTGCTGTAGGAGTCGGTCGGGAAATTGGCAAATGCAGGATGTTTATCCCTGACAAGCATGCCAATGGTATTGATACCCTGCCCGGGAAAGAAGGTCAGTGACCAATAGAGCGGATAAAAAGCTATGTTGTCCGCTGTTTTTACGTTACCAAGATCGGAAGCATCCAATAAAACATTTCCACCTGATTGTAAAATGGCTTCTACCTTTGCGTCAAATCGGTCAGCCATGTATATATTATAGGCTTTTTTGTTTTGCGCCGTCGGATACACCCATATCTCCCATCGGTTCTTAATAGGCCTATTCTTCAGCCCTACTTCCACAGTTAGTTTGGTGGCACGTTCAATCTGAGAGAAATCGCTCTCAAAATTCCCAATGATCTTGGAGGTCCCTGACTGAAACAAGCTGCTCTCCATGTTTCCTGTAGAAATAACCCGCTGCTCATCATCGTATATTTTCCAATAGACTCCATCCTGAATATCGGCTTTACCGTAATGCGCCACCTGCACTTTTGCCTTAAAGACTTCATTGGAGTTCCAGACAAATTTAGGTATACGCAAAAGCGTTACCGTCGTGTCGTTATGCATTCTAAATTGCTCGGGGGTCGTTATTCCCTTACTATCATAAAAAGCATCGAGCCAGCCGATAAGTGCTTCACCCTGCCCCTGATAATCCTGCATACTCAACAACTGTATTCCGGCAGCCGATGGCGTACGCAGAAAAGATTCAATCTCATTTTTGTACATCAATTGGTTTAATGCACCCGAAGCCTGAACGAAAGCTTCATTTTGTGCTTCGAGATTATTCTTTTTCGCCTGTTCGCGGAACTGTTCCAGATTCCGAGCCTTCAGCACACCTGTATATTTTTTGATTTCATCCCACCTTGGATACACCGGCCATTGACCGATTTCATGTGCAATCACGGGGATACTGGACTGACTGTATACAGACTCAAAATCCCAATCCGTGGTGGCGCCTCGCAAACCTCGGGTGCCTCCCAGTTTATCCATATAGTGCGTCGCAATAAATTGATCCAATGCGGTGATCTTCCTAGCTGAAGACACCGAATAAAGGTGCCTGGAGTCATTTTTCTTATAAGGTTTAAGCCAGGATTCCATTACATCAAAGTCCGAATTACCCAATTCGTTACCAATCGACATCGTCGTAAAAGATGCATGGTTTCCATAGGTGGACAACATAGTTGCAATTTCCTTCTGTGCAAATATATCCGCAGAGACATTATGTCCCAGGCCTTGGGGTCTTCCTTTGGTGTTCATTTCCTCACGCCCGGGGTTGTCTACAGCCATCCACCAATCGAGCCAGATCACCTCGGGATGAAGGTATAGACCAATTCGATCCGCAGCTGTGAAGGCCGCTTCTGGCGGGCACCAGGAATGAAAACGTACATGGTTCAGTCCATAAGACTTATAAATACGAAAGATACGTTCCCAGGACTCAACATCCATGGCAGGATAACCTGTCAGCGGAAAATGCACACAGTCCAGGTTTCCCCGAAAGAAAACAGGTTTCCCATTGACGAGAATTTTGGATCTAGCGGTACTGATTTCACGAAAGCCGACTTCCATTTCTTTACGATCCAGTTGTACATCTTTGTCTCCGATGACCGACAAGCTCAGGGTATATAAATTCGGATTGATGTCATCCCATAGAGCGACAGACTCTGGCACTTGTTCGATTAGGTCCAGTGCCTGTTTGGCTCCTTTTAAAATAAGCTTTCTCTTTGCAGAGAATACCTCCATCCCGGTTTTGCGCTCACGAAGCGAAATTGCCAATATAACTTTTTTGTGCTGAGCACCGTCATTCACCAGCGTATCTTTGATCTGCAAAGTTTTGGGGGAGATTGATGTAAATATTTGTGGATTTGACAACCGAACCGGGTCTTTGGCCAAAAGTTCAATTTTCCCCACAGCGCCATTCCAGATACTTTGTGTATATTCGGAATAGACATGGCCTTTGTCTCCGATATTATAAATCATGTCGTTATTGATCCGGATTGTCAAGCGATGCTTTCCCGGAGACAGCACTCCAATCGGATGGGTATGAGGTGCATTTAGTGCATCCAAGGTGGAAATATGCTTACCATCCACAAACAACATCGATTGCCACATGACACGTTCGAGGTTTAGGAATAGTTGTTTTCCTTTCCAGCCTTGAGGCACTATGAGGTCCTTTTGATACCATGCCGGACCATAATATTTATATGCTCGTGTCAGAATACCAAAATCAGAACCTACCGTCTTTGTACCATATTTGGCTTCATCTGTCGTTCCTGGTAAATATATTGACTGGGTAAGATCCCTGTCAAACCAACGTTCGTTAATACCTTTGTTTTGATCATCAAGTGAAAATCGCCAGATACCATCCAGGCTTTGTTTGTTCTGGGCAAATGAATGAATTGAAATAAGAAAAAAAGAAAGTGCAAGGTAGAAAGTAAACCGCTTCATAAAGATGTATAATCGTAAAACTTATACAAAAGAACTCATATTACCATAAATGGAGATGTAGAAAAATAGCGAAAACATGTAAAATATGCTTTTATCCATTTAAATAATCTGCAACATTTATGCACTTAACAAATTCGTTACAGCAATATTGATCTGTACTGCAGATTTTGGCACACAAATAGCAATACAGCTATTTCATAATTTAGGTTAATAATTGGTTAGTTAAAAACGCTTGCATCTCCCCGATTCAAGCGTTTTTTTTATGCTGAAAGCTAATCTATGATACCCTTTTTCTATTTCGTCAACGGTACTTTCTTGGCTAAGGTTTTCAATGCCCCTTTATAAGAATCTAAGGTTCCAAACAGCGGTGATTTACTGTCCGAAAAAAGCTGACGGCCAGTCCCATCGTAAATCGTCATATAAACAGGACTAAAAATAATTTGATTTGTCTCATAATTTTATTCTTGACGATTAATGATCAGGTTCTTCTTTTGTACTACTATCCTTTTGATTGAAAATAACCTCCTGAATCGGTAAGGCTAAGGCGATACCCTCATCGGTGAAGCGTCTATAAATCTGAGCCAGCAATCCACTCTTAACGACTCCACTATCCTTGGAGGTCCTGACCCAAAAGTAGAGTTCAACAACCACTGCTTGTGAAGTCACCTGTACAAACTGAACTGATGTCCCGCTTGAAGAAAGAATCTGTTCGTCCTCCTCCAATATCTTTTTGAGCAGCTGCGTAACCCGCTCCAGATCTACACCGTATTTTACTTCGAGCCGAATTCTCAGACGCTTTTTTGCACCGCCCTGGCTCCAGTTCATCACGTGCGCATTGAGCAGATCGCCATTGGGCATAATCAGATCCGCCCCTTCGGCTGTCGCAATGACACTGCTACGAAATCCTATTGATTTTACTTTACCCGATTTACCACCGATCTCGATCAGATCATCTACGTTCACAGGTTTTTCAAATGCAATAATTAAACCACTCACCAGGTTGTTGACCAAAGTCTGAAGGCCAAAGCCTATTCCTACCCCCAATGCCCCTACGATAATTCCGATCTGCTGAACAGGAATTCCAAGTGCCGAAAAGGCCAGAAAAAATCCAATCACGATAATAGTGATCCGAACGAGTAAAATCCAGCTTCCTAGTTTAAATTTGTTTTGGGTTGCTCCTTCCTTTTTTTCCCATTGGGAATCCGCAGCAAAATAGGAAACGATCTTCGAAAGTACCGTTGCACAGACCATGATCAATAAAAATACCACGAGATTATTGACCGAGAACTGATAATTGCCCAAGCGATGCCCAGTTTCCAGAAAATCTTTCAAAGGGTCTGCAAGAAATCTGAATTCGTAGAAATTTCGGCCAAAAAGCACAAACCAGCCAACGATCAATACGGCATAAAAAAATGCTGGGGCCCGTTTGCCCACCCGGTTATAATTGATATAAAATAGCCTTCTTTCTTGCTTCTGATAAACCGAAGAAGCCAATTGCAATCCTTCATTGACCAATCGGATCACCCACAAAAACAAAATAAAAACCACGGCATTTGTCAATCCCGCTACCAAAAGTACCTTACTGAGATTAAAGCGACCAAACAGGTTCAATACCACAGATATTAGTTCCAATAGTACCATAAATGCGATCGGAAAAAGTATCCAGCGTTCTTTTATCTCATCGCGCCGTTTCTTATTAAAAAGAGCAAGTAGGCCAACCAGACAGGCAGCGACGGCTATGAAAAGAATCAGCCAGCGTTCCATCCGCGAAGGCTGAAGGACGAGGTTATCCAATCCAGCGAGAATAAACAGCGTTAATATTGCTAGCCAGACCGCCATCCAATACTTTGTAATTGCCGGTCTAAAAACAAAGGATAAAAAGATCGAAGCAATAGTCAATATGGTAATTGTAAACACAAAAGGTGCTGCGGGAAATATAAACTGCATCACACACAAGCCAATCATCAATCCACTCAAAAGTGGCCTATGTAGCAACAGACTTGCCTGAACCGCATTTTTATCATTGATTTGCCGACGCAGGACATGGACATACACCACGACGACTAAACTTGCCAAAAAGAAGAAAAAGAGTTTCCCCAGATGCGCCCTTAAATAATAGAAATAAAGCAATTTGGCCTTTACGAATGAGAAATATAAGATTTCATCCAAGGGTCGTTCAAATCTACTGGGTACCCATATATTGACAAAATTACGTGCAATCGTCCGGTCTGAAAGCTGATTCTGGTAGTATTGTACTTCTTCCATATCCGATTCCAGCCGTGCTAGTTCAATATTAATTTTATTCTCTAATTCGTGCACAACATTGATCCGCTCGGCAAGTTTCAGGGTGATAGGCGAGATTTCCATGGCAATCACCCGAATCCGGCCCATATAGCGAGCTACATTAGCGGAGTCTTTCGAAACAACAAATAGTGCAGGATCATTGCTCAACGAATCAAGTTGCAGCTGATAATTTGTCAACCTATCCTGATAGCGGTCCATTTCGCGTTTTAGGCTCCCCACTTCTATCGAAAGCGCATTCAGGATATTAAACGTTACGGTAAGATTGCGCAACGACTGGGCAGAACCCTTATTTTCAAAAACACCATCTTTGGCCATATCATGTAAGACCCTTAACTCTTTCAGCTCGCGATCCACACGCATCGAATCGAAATCTTTTCGCAGAAAAGAGCGGGATTGACTCGCCAACAATTTAATATCTTCCAGTACACGATTTTGTCGGATGGTAGCACGATCCATCTCCAGATCCTGAATACTTCTTTTAGCAGATTCCTTAAAAAATTGCTCCATCTTGGCCACAAACCCCACCTGGACCGAATCCTGGGAATTGCCCAAAAGCACTTTTGAAAACAGCATGATTAAGAAACATGCTAAAACTTTCCTGCTCATTGATTTTTAAGTCTATTTTTCCTTTTAGGTACTATCTTTACAGATAATACACTAAATGTACACATATTACTTCAAAAAACATACGCTGATCTCATCGGATCGAATGGCCAAATTGTATATATTTTCAGCATCTCGCTTATGTTGCAAACTTGATTCGTATGACATCCTATCTTCCTCCGTTAGTTTACCTATTTCTCCTACTTCAGACATAGGACCAAATATTCTCTTATCCAAAAAATGCAGGTAGTTTATTCATGGTACTTAAATGCTTAAGTACATACAGCCATTGATCCATCACTGTTTTCAATTCTGTAGGATTTTTAAGAATTCCCTATTATTCATAGTGCCTTGGCTGATCAGGAAAAATCCTAATACCAATTTATACCTAATCACATTTTTTAATCAATATTTAGACAGTGATGAGTCAGTAATTATTCAGTCTACACTGACTAATCACTGACTCATCACTGAACAAGCACTGAACAATCACTGAACAAGCTCTGTCTAAATGGAGAATTTGGTCACCATCTGTTCTCCATTTGCTGCATCTAAAACTCATCACTCACTTGCGCCTTCCCTTTCTTCGTTTGATTGACGAGTAAAATATGAAACAACCAAAATGCTAAACGGCACAACCGGGGTATCTGATTTTTTACATTAAATACACTATTATAATTTCTGTTTTTTCTCTACGTTTGGACAACAACAACCCTAAACTTACTAAAACCGTGGTAAAGCTTTTTCGGAAGACTTTTCATCGCTAAGATTGTCGACAATATAATGATCCTATCCACTTTACATTTTGCACTTTCCGTTTGCCTGTATCTTTTATGCTTGGGTTACAACGAATAATATCCCTCTTAGTCAAGGACTTTCAGTTGGATTCGTGCTATTGGCCAGCATGGTTGTACTTGCTTATGCGGCACTTAAATTTTATGACGAACCCATCAGAAAATGGTTGGCAAAAAAATATATTGGATCATCTAAGAAATATATCCGCTAATTAGCTACCTTACTCAAGTACAGCCAGTGTTTAAAACTCAATCAATAACCTAAAGACATGCCCCGGATCCTTTAACCACGACTCGAGGGCCAACTGTGCCTTCTCCACGGGATAGATCGCCGTAATCAGTTCCTCAATCGGACCGGTTTTCAGGTTGAGGTACTTCATCACCGCAACAAAGTCCTTTGGCGTCGCATTGCGCGATCCCCTGATATCGAGTTCCTTTTTTACAAAAAATTGTGTATCAAAAGGAATCGCATCTTTTGCATAACCGATGTACACAACTCTGCCCGTATATGCAGCTGCGGCAATGGCAGCTAGGTACGTTTCCTTCCGGCCAACCGCTTCAATAACTACATCTGCACCCATAGACTGGGTGACTGTATGCAGCTTCGCTTCCAAATCTTCTTCAGCACTGTTAATCGTAAACTTTGCACCTAGCTTTTTTGCAAGAGCAAGCTTTTTAGCACTGACGTCGACCGCAATCACTGTAGCGCCCCGCAAAGCTGCCCGCACGATTGCCCCCACCCCGATCATACCGCATCCAAATACCAGAACAAGATCGCTGTCCGTTACTGAAGCTCGATCAACAGCATGAAAGCCTACACTCATCGGTTCTACTAAAGCCAATTCTTTGGATGAAAGCTGCCCGCCTTCGATAATCTTTTCTATAGGTACCACGATATATTCGGCCATCGCGCCGTCGCGCTGCACCCCCATTGTCTCGTTATAACGGCATGCATTGGGACGGTTATTTTTACAGGCAGTGCAAACACCACAATTGGAATATGGATTTACTGTAACTTTTGCACCAATCTTAAGGTCTGTCACCACATGAGCCCCCAATTCCACTACCGTTGCCCCAATTTCATGCCCAGGTATCACAGGCAACTTGACCAAGGGATTCAACCCACGAAAAGTATTTAGATCCGAACCGCAGAATCCCACATAATCAACCTTTAAAAGGGCATGTCCATCTTTAACAGTTGGCTGAGGAATACGCATAATTTCCACGTTTCCTTCTTTCACAATTTTTATTGCTTTCATTTATAAGGGGTACCAAGATTTAAACAGTTATTGCTCTTATCGTTTAGAATGATAGCAAAGATAATATAAGAAATCAAGAGGCTTCCGATTTCCGTATCTTTGATCTTAACGCATAGCCAAAAATAATTGGATAAGACGGAGAAAGAAACAACATTAGCGATCAAAAATAATACAATATCGACCTATCCTTCACAGAATTCTTGCAGCCCATTTTCCAAAACCCCTTCATAAGTATAAATTCCAAGCGATCAGCGGTATTGTTTTATATGCAGCTAAGCATTTTCAAAATGCCTTTAAATGCTAATCGATCAATTCATAGCGCCTCCATATCCTTAAAAAAACACGGTTATGGGTAATTATTTCACAAAAAGAGTTCAATGACATCATAACGCCCCCAGATGGAACCAAAATGACACATTATCGATATTAGTACTTAAAAAACTATTTTTTTAGAAGAAAACAACTTATATTGTACTATTCTCCTCTTCGCATGATGATAAACAATGAAAAGAATAAACTCGATTTTACACTATTGAATGTTGGCTATGCGGAACATCAGGCAGATTGGAATTTTAAAGATATCAAGAGTCCATTTGCTCGAATACATTATGTGTGTGAAGGAGAAGCATCTATTATTTTGCAGGGCGAAGTCATTAAACTGCGACCCGGTCACCTCTACCTCACCCCCGCTTATGTCCAGCATAGCTATGCCTGTTCTGCTAAATTTTCACTCTATTATATCCATATCTATGAAAACCCCGAGCTAAGATCGAGCATTTTTGACCGATATGCTTTTCCAAAGGAAATCAAATCTGACCCATTATTAGAGACACTCATCCAACATCTTTATACCATAAATCCAGGGCGTGAACTGACAATTTATGACCCAAAGAGCTACGATAACTCCACCGAATTAATGAAAAACATGGCGCTGCAGACGGCTTCTCCTTTTGCCAGAGCATCCGAGAATCAAGCTATTATCCATTTGCTGATGAGCCGTTTTTTAACGAAAGCAATCAACAAAATACCGCATGGCGAAAAACGTCTACTGCGTGTGCTCGAGTACATAGACGAAAATATCCATCAACCGATTTCCATCGAACAGCTTGCCAATTTGATCTTTATTTCCAAAGATCACTTGATCCGGCTATTCAAAAAGCAGATGAATACAACGCCGGTACTTTATATCAATCAGAAGAAAATCGAAAAAGCACAATTGATGATGCTCGTCAATGAAGACAATATTCAACAGCTCAGCTTTAAATTGGGCTTCGAAAACATATCCTACTTTAATAGATTGTTCAAAAAAATAACAGGCGAAACTCCCATGGCCTATAAACGAAGAATTCCCAGATAAAAAAAGCTAGGGATTCAAACCCTAGCTTTAATATATGCCCCTGTTGTTTAGATAAGATCATCAACGTGTATCTTTCGTACACGGTATCACCATTCCAATCTCGGGTCAATGAGCTTGCATTTGACCTTTAGTTCCCAAAAATTTTGGCCAATTCCTGATGCAGCAGTTCTCCTTTGATATTGATGGCGACAATGTTTCCTTTCGGATCCACCAGATAATTCTGTGGCACAGCACGTACGCCATATAATACCGCAGCCTCATTGCTCCAACCCTTCAGATCTGCCACATGGATCCAAGGCAGACCATCATCCTTAATCGCTTTTATCCAGGCATTTTTTCCTTTTGTATCGTCTAGGGATACCGCAAGGACTTCCAGTCCCTTACCTTTATACTTGTTGTACGCCTTTAATAAATTAGGGTTTTCCGCACGGCAGGGACCACACCAGCTTGCCCAAAAATCGATCAGCACATACTGTCCTTTAAAATCGGATACCTTGATCATTTTCCCATTCGTATCTGGTTGGGAAAAATCAGGCGCTTTATTACCAATTTTCACACTTCGCTCAGCCAAAAAGCGTGCTTCCAGCTGCCGAGCATTCGTCATTTGGCGTACTTCTTTCGATAGCTTCAAAAATAAAGGTTCAATCTCACTGAGCTTACGTTTATTGGCCGCATCTATAAGCGCATCCACCGCAAAGATCGAATTCGGATTTTTTGCTGCAAATGCAAGTTCCTTTACCCGGCGTGCTTCAAACCTTGCCTCAAACTTTTCGTGGATAGCTTTATACTGTTCATTGGCATCAGGCGCATTTTTATCTACAGTGGCAAAAGCTTTATTCCCCGCATCAATAATATCCATAAAACCACCACCGATTTCATTCAGATAAGCGACATACGCGTTATGCAAAGGTGACCCTTTTATTGCAGCCTTACGTAGTGAGTCTTTGATGGTCATATTGTAAGTCTCATTTCCCAGATAAAAGTATAAACGGTCACCGATATTCTGTGCGATCAACTTCCCCTTACCCTCCTGATCAAAAACCATTCTTGAGTACGCAGGCTCCTCTACCGTTCCTTTAAAGCTAAACTTGCCATTCACAATAGCAGACGAATCCGATGCAGGAAATCCATCTTTTGTATAATCCAAGTACACTTTTTTACCATTGAAAGCTTTTGGTGCACTTCCATTGATCTGGAAATTTGCTTGCTGCGCAAATGCTACCATGGGTAAAAATGCCAGCGCCAAAGCCGCTATTTTTAAATTTTTCATATTTATATGATTAGATATTATTTTATTGTTCTTTACTTACGCCAGGTCATGTCTACAGGATTTCCCGGAATACCCTCGATTGTTTTGAGGAGCTCACCTTGCTGCCCCACTCGAATGTCCATGTAATACAGAGTGCCCTCTCCACCTGCAATCAGGGTATTTTCATCATCATCCAATTTGAGCAATCCGATATCCGATTTGATTGTTGCTTTTAACTGCTCCACCTGCTGATTGAGCGGATTGTAGCGAAATACCTGATTTTTGTAGGCCACATAGATATAGCCATTGCGGGTGGCCACCATCTTAGTTTGCTCATTGATCCACTCCTGTTTTGAAAAGAGTCTTTTGTGTACCGCAGTGATCATAAAAGGTCCATTAAAGTTGGCATTGAACTTCAGCTCATAAATGTTCCCGTTGCTATCTTTCACATACGCATAAGTGTCCGTGCTATTGATCTGCACCATTCGGATCAAATCCATGCCCACCTTTGTCGGATCAAAAATTTCAGTATTGACTGGACTATATTGCGTACCGAAATACATTGGACTTCCATAAATATTGATACGTACAAACTGCTTTTTATTCTTTTCGAAAGCGATGACACTAAAGTTGTTGTCTACCGTTGTCAGAATAATTTCCGGGGCCAACTCGTAATCTCCGTCCGCATATGTTCCAAACATCCCGTAGGTATTCGATTGGTCCCAGGTATTTGTGGTTCCGCCATAAAATTTGCCGTTGATAACACCCATCATTACGCCTTGAGGATGGGCGATCAGGTTTCCAACATCAATCGTCGATGGAGCCAGAAAAAAGTTATCGTGCAAGGTCCCTGGTTTTACGGCTTCTTTGACCAGATTGTTCACGTCCAGCCGCACACCGCCCTGTCTGGAAATAATCCAATAACCCAGTGGCGTATTTCCCGTGAATTGGTTTTTCAGGTAATGGATATGCAGGGGATCAGGAGGTAATGGCTCGCCGTTGATCGCCTCATAAATATTAGGTTGTACAGTGTTATCGGGTTTGATAAAGGAGAGTTTGCTGGCTCCGTTTTGGACAGATAGCACAAGTGATCCACGCGAAAAAGCTGTCGTTCCCTGAATTTTGAAATTGTAGAAATATTTCATTCCATTGGCGGTATTGGTCACCGTAAGCCGGGCTGTATACCTTTTAGCCTGCAGTCCGAAAACGATGCGCAACGCAGTCCCTTCATAGTGGTTAGCTTCAGGGACAATTGCCTCAGGCACATCGATCCGCCAATTACATTTAACAGAAGCCGCATCAATGCCGGTAATTTTGGGCGCTATAATAAGACTGTCCCCTACCGAAGCTTCATACAAGGTATCCAAACCCGTCACCTGTGGCACTCCAGGCATGTCGATAACATAATTCCCCTTGTCTTTATAACAGCTGCCCAAAGCCAATAGTGTTAAAGACACCACCACTGCAAATAGTATTGCTCTTAATTTATTTACATCTCTTTTCATCTTATCTGACCTCCTTTCCTGATTCATCTATAAAATAATACTTACCCGAAGCGCTATTTTTTCTTAACAGGATGCTTCGGCTGGGATTGTCCAGGTGGTAGAACTGGTAGGTTTGCCCGTTGTCTTTGCTGTTTAGTACGTATTTTTTTTCAGGATGATCTTTGACCCATTTAAATGGATCGTTAAGCATCATGAGCAGGAGATTTGCAAAGTAAAGATTCTTGGGTGCATCGAGCCCCACCATGGAAAGCGAACGCTGTTCGGTGACAATTAAGAACAGCTGATGTTTTACTCGCGAATAGTTGTCGAGCCACATCGTCCACCAGGCCGGCTGCTCCAATTGAGCCGAAATAATAATGCGTGCCCGTATCAGCGCCGGATTTTCAACTCCAAAGTCATCACTTGCTTTCAGTTTGACGAGCAGTGATACAGATTGATTTTCAAGTTCACTTATATTGTGTACGATGATTGGCATTAAAGCCCGGCCGGCATTGCTTTCCAATGTATATTCGGATTTCAGCGCATCATAATGTTGCTCGGCGCGGGCCGTTGATGAATCCTTTTCCACGAAGGCCTCAAAATGCCGTGCTTGCTGATCACGATACCCCATCACTTTGACGGGAATAAAAACGGTATCCTGTGCCTTGGTCATATCATAGGCAAACGTGTAGACAATGCTATCCCGGTCTGCATCGCTCAGATCAAAATAAACATTTGCTGCGCTGTCGTAAGTCGTTAAGCCGGCCTTTTTACAAGAGCACAGCAGCAGCAGCGGGAGTAACAGGAGTAATAAAGTATCTTTTTTCATTTTTGGTCACTATTTACCGTTGTCCATAAATTATTTCATCATCAGGCAAAGGCCATACATAGATCTGCTGATTGGCAGGAATTGTTGTGCCTTGCTGCCCTACAATCGGTACATTCAACCTTTTATAAGCAAAGAACAATTGTCCTTCGGCAAACATTTCTTTCCGGTATTCCTTCAGCAGTTCGCTCTGGAGCTTTGCATAGGTCGAGATATCCACTTTCTGTCCGATGCCCCGATGTTCACGCACCTCATCCAGCCATGCTGCGGCTTGGGCCGGAGCTGTTTCATAGCTACATTCAGCAGCGATATAATAGATTTCAGCCAAGCGGATTGCTGGAGCTACCAAATAGTGCAGATTGGCTGCAAAACTGTCGCCCAGTGTATTTCGGCGATATTTATGAATAGAAGATATAAAAGAATTGCCAACGCTGACTGTTCCGAACCACTGGGTATAGCGCATATCACCACCTCCAGCACCTGCAACCTCATAGATGGTCTTTGCTTCGTCCTGATCCAGGTATATTGCACTGTTATTGTCCTGAAACCAGTCATTGTTATACGTGCTGTTCATGGCGGGGATGTACCAGGCAAATAACAATTCCTTATAGAAAATCCGGTCTTTTTTGTCCGCATCGACCGCTAAAAAATCAGTCGCATTTGTCCACGGAAACTTTTTGACATCGATCACTTCACGTGCATTCATCAACGCTTTAATTTTATCTCCTTTATACAAATAAGTTCGCGCCAGCAACCCACATACTGCATAGTAGTTAAGCCGGTGTCTTCTGTTCTGTAAAAAGAGACTTTTATCCTGAAGCTCTGAATTTTTCAGGGTGTCACCGACAGTCGGATAACCGACCACATAAGATTTCAAGCGAATTGGATCAACTTTAAGTAGTTCTTTGGCTTCCTCCAGATCTCGCACGATCGAATCCAGCACCTGTGACACAGTCGACAATTTGGTGGATTTATTTGAATAGCCGGTTACATAAGGAATGGCTTCGGTTTTGTCATTTACAACCGGAGCAGGAGCAAATAGACGCAAAGCATCGAAATGCAAGTAAGCTCTCAAAGCCAGCGACTCCCCTTTGATCAACTGATAATTGCTTCCCGTAAACAATTGCTTCTTGTGATCGATCTCAGTCAGAATCAGATTGGCATTCACAATGCCATTGTACAGGCCTTTCCAGATATTGTCCTTGCGTCCGATAAAATTGCCATCATTGTATTTAAACAACCTTGTCTGCTGATAACGCAAGGGGTCATTGCTTGATAGCGCATAGTTCTGCGCCAATACTTCCGGAGTTCCGATTGTTAGTTCCTTTCCATAGAGATCATCTTTGGCGCAGCGGGTATAGACCCCAATAAGGGCTTCTTTAAAACCATCTTCGGTGGCGAAGAGGACGGATTTGTCTATTTCGCTTTCCGGTTGTATATCTAGCCACTTAGAGCAAGAAAGCGTACTCAGGGCTGTGAACAGTATTAAAACTATAGTTAACTTCTTCATCTGTACATATTTTTTTCCATCCGTCGGAAGGGACTTACCATCTTTTATAATCCTGCCTGTAGGGTAAAAGTCACACTCCGGGCAAACGGGTATGTAATTCCACGTTCTACTTTCACCGAAGACCAGCGAAAGATGTCATTTGCAACAAGTCCGACACGCAAGCTTGACAGTGCTATTTTTTTTGCGAACTCCTTTCGTGCATCGTAAGAAAAATTAAGCGACTGCAGTGCAAACAGGTTGTCAGGCATGATGAACCGCGAGGACACCTTGGTCTGGCCTAGATCCTGAATACTTTTATAAAAAGTCACATCCCCTGGGTTTTTCCATTTTTCCTCCAAAACCCTACTGTCAACATTGTAGCGCGGATCGGCATTTTCAACCCGGTCTACCAAGGTTTGGTTGTAGGTTTTACCGCCTATCCGTGTCTGGAAATAAGCGACCATCATAAACTGTTTGTAGCGTAGCGTTCCTCCAAAGAATCCTTCCATTTTTGGAGTTGCTACCCCCACGACATCAATATCCCGTGCATCCCAGTCATACGACAGAGTTCCATCTTTTTTAATATAAACTTCCTTTCCATTTTCGGGATCTATTCCCAGAGAAGGTACCGCGTATATCGCATCAAGAGATTGACCTTCTTTGTAGCGAAGTAGCGGTACAGCCATTAGATCACTCCCTTGCTGTGCTTCGTCGACCCTTTCGTTGTAGCTCTTCAGCGCATTTGAAATACGGACGATTTTATTTGTATTTCGGACCAAATTGGCCAATAGGCTCAGCGTCCACTTTTGATTTTTAATGGGAACCCAATTGGCATTGAGCTCAAATCCTTTATTTTCAAGATCGCCAAGATTCTCCTTATACGAGCTGAATCCTGTAGAAGGTGCCAGGTTGATATCTGCCAGGATATCACGGGTGATCTTATGGTAATAGCGTGGCGAAAGCGTCAACCGATCATGCCAAAGTCCAAGGTCAAGACCGACATCGGTACTCTGGGTCTTCTGCCAGGTCAGGTTTTCATTACCATAGTTACGCACCGTACTTCCCAGTCCCGAGCTATACCAATTGCTCTTATCGTAGCTATAAGTTGTGCGCGACATATAAGGATCAAACTGTACAGATCCTGTAAGACCTATCGTTGCACGGAGACGCAACTGGCTGATAACATCGTTGGTAAACCATTTCTCCTTATGCATATTCCATCCGATACCTGTAGACCAAAAGGGAGCGGTACGTTTATTGGATCCGAATTTGGAAGAACCATCCATGCGGAACGTTGCATCCATTAGATAACGGTTATCATAGGAATAGTTGGCACTTAGGAAAGCGCCAAATAACCTGGAGGCGCCCAGACTACTCGAAGGGCTCGCATTTTCAGCATATCCTTTGGCAAATCCCACACTTGTAAATCGGTCATTAGGAAATCCAATGGCCGTAAAAGAACGCTCGTCATAACTTTCTGTCCGGATATTGGTTCCCCCAACCACATTGAAGCTGTGTTTATCAATGTTGCGCATCCAATTGAGCCTGATATTTGCATCCCAGTACAATTCATTGTTTGTATAGCTGCTATAACTGCCTTTTTCATCTGTCTGCGCTGTTGGATAGAAATAAAAATCATTGGCTAAGGGGGACCGGAAATTATCATTGGTATTCAAGCGTTTTAGTAGACTCACCTGTCCCCGCAGGCGAAGTCCATTATTGAGATCAAAATCACCAGAGAAATTGTTCAGCAGTTCGGTATAACCAAGTTTATTGAAACTATTGAGTGTCGCATTATAAAGTGGGTTCAGGACATATTCCCGTTGCGCACTACCAGAGTTTGCGACCCTTGTCCACATATCGGCCTCCTGTATAATATTGCCATTATCATCGGTCATGCGGTAATACGGATTCATCCTCACATATTCCGAAAAACTTCCATAAGGAGATTCGCGGCCATCGACTACGGTTACAGCAAGCTCATTCTGGAATCTAAATTTACCTTTTAGGTTATAGCTAAAATTCAGCCCGCCCGAATATTGATTTCTTCCCGATCCCTTCATGACACCTGGCCTGGTCTGATAGCGCATGTCTACGCCATAACGGAAAGTCTCCGACCCGCCTTCCAGATAGAGTCCGTGTTTTTGTCCTACTGCAGTCCGCACGGGTTGCGACAGCCAGTAAGTGTCCACACCACCGAGAACATTTGCCAGCTTTTGATAATACAGTTCATCCAATGCATCCTGTGACTGACGCTGAATCGTTGCATCGTACAGTCCCGCCAACTTCTCATAAGCTAGTTTATCCGCCGCATGCAATACATCATAGCCCGTCAGATCCGGCATATTCACATTGCTCTCATGCGTATAAGTTAATTGCAATTTGCCATCCTTAGGCATTTTTGTGGTGATGACCATGACACCATTAGCAGCTCTTGAACCATATATTGCCGTCGCGGCAGCATCTTTTAAAATCGTGACGCTTTCAATACGTGTCATATCCAGATCCAGCACTTTCTGTACGCTCACTTCGAAACCATTTAATATAAAGGCCGGCATATTGATTGTGGTGGTGATATTGTCCCTTCGGAGCACTTCATTCCCCCCGGTAGGTAATGAAGAGGATCCACGGACATTAATATTTGGAAGCGCATTGGGATTGGAACCAGCGAGATTGTTGTCTAGCAATTTAAAAGAAGGATCAAATACCTGCATGGCCTGTAGGACGTTTTGTGGATTTACCTGTCGCAGTTCATCCCCACTTTTAGTAATCGCAGTTCCGGTATAGGAATCTTTTTTTAACACCTGATACCCCGTCACAACGACCTGTTCCAACGCATTTGCCTCCTCTTCCATCTGCACGTTGTACTCCTCTTTATTTTCGACCAGGTTGAGGGTAAAGTTTTTATAGCCAACCATACTTAATGTAAGCGGTTGCATAGTACCGGCGAAAGAAAACCGTCCATCCTTATCCGCTACCGCAATGGTATTGCCCATTTGTGAAATATTCACTCCCGAAAGTGGCTGACGGTCTTTACCGACGACTTGTCCCCGGACCTGCAGTTGAGATGGCTTATCCAACGGGGAACGGTTTTTAGGTTCGGTTTTCCGCGGACTGGCTTTCCTTTCCAGGAAAATTGTCTTCGATTCAATTGTGTAGCCGATTTCCTGCGGACTTAAAATTTTATCAAGAAATAATTTAAGAGGCATCTTGTCCGCTTTGATTGAAATTGGTCGGGCCGATTCCAAAATCTTTTTTGCACCCAAGACTTCGTAATTTGTCTGGAGCTTGACCGCCTGGAGCACATCCATCAAAGGAACATTGTGCCCGGCATAGGTGACGGTTTGTGCTTTTACCTTATGACCTAGCTGGAGTAAGACAGCAAAAAGTAGCCATAGAAGGGGTCTGGTCGCTTGTGAAAAACAACTTAATTTCATTAATTCTAGTTAGTTTAGTTAGGTTAGATTGCAGGACTCACTGCCCAATTTGTTAATTCATATTGTATGGTAATGTATAATTTTACGTTTTTTACTGCCCTCCTTTCTGTCCTTTAGGATCACTTTTTTCAATGATGAGTTTTCCATCGGCCGTCAATTGATACGACAAATCCTGGTCTTTTAATATTTTCAGGATGTTAGATAACTTACTCGTTCTGAATGTGCCTCCGAAAAAGGAGACATCAGGTACATCGCCCTTATAGACTACATCAACTGCATACCATTGGGACAGTTCATCCATCACTTGCCGAAGTGACTTTCCATCAAAGTTAAATTTGCCGTATACCCAAGCCATCTCCTGCTGCACATTGACCGGATGTCTGGACAGCTCGGCACCGGTGCTGACAGACTGATCGCCGGGCATCAAAGTGACTTTTTGGCCTTTAATCAGTTCTTTTACCTGCACTTTCCCTTCCAGCAGTGTTGTTTTTGTCTGTGCTGATGTCGGGTAGGCATTGATATTGAAATGCGTTCCCAATACCTGCACCTCCTGATTTATGGTCCGGACGATAAAAGGCTGATCCTTCCGTTTGGCGACTTCAAAATAGGCTTCTCCCCGGAGGCTGACTTCGCGTTTATCTTTAGCAAATACTGTCGGATAAGATAGTGTCGTTCCTGCATTTAGCTTGACCATAGTGCCGTCGGGCAAGGTAACCTCGTAAGTACCACCACGCGGCGTTTCTATTTTGGCAGACACCGCGGCATCGATCGATGCAACTTCATGGCCGTCATCATAGCGTATTCCGCTACCATTGATATGCACTTGCTTTTCTCCCTTGTTTAGCTCATACCGTCTGCCATCTGAGAGCGTTATGATGGCCTGATTAGAAGCTGGAAGCCGATCATTTACAACTCCCAACTGCACTTCTGCCGGCCGGCTGTTATCCCTATTCCAATACCAGACAACACTGAGGGCAAGTAGTACGCTAGCTGCTGCTGCATAAGGCCATAGGCGTTTCAGCAATGCAGGCTTTCTCTTTGTTGGCTGAAAGGAAATTTTATTTTTTAGCGACTCAAAATTACGTTGCTTTTCAAAATGCTGCAGACTGGCATACGCTTCACGCTGCCACTGTCCTTCCAGACAACGTTGATAGATCTCTTTGTTCGATGCTGATTCTTGCAGCCAGTTTTCCAAAAAAAGACGGTCTTCGCCTGTTAGCGTTCCCTGCAATTCCTGGAGGACCAGCGCACTGATACGGATAAGTTTTTCTTCTTCTTTAGGATCCATTTTGAGCTATTTCATCTATAGATACCACACCGATTTAAAAAAGTACTAAAGACAGTTAAAAAAAATTACAATTTTCCAAAAAGAACAATCAATGTGAGTAGATAATTGAAGGAATCTCGTTTCAAATGTTCGCGCAGAAGGCTCAGGGCACGTAATTTTTGATTTTTAACGGTTTGAATATTGATTTGCAATAGATCAGCAACTTCCTGATTGCTGTTGCCTTCGAGGTAGCTCAGCTGTATGATTTCCCGTGCTTTGGGCGGGAGCTTCTGAATGGCTTCGTAGAGTTCGGCCATTGCTTCGGCGTAGACAATTTCATGTAAATGCGATTTTTGATCCTGTTCCTGCTGTGCAACATAGCTATCGACCCGATTCAGCCTACGCAGTCGGGCTGTCTGTTGATTGAGTCCTACATGGCGCGTTGCCTGATAAAGCGCCGCTTTCAGATGCGACAAGCTGTCAAAGCTCCGCTTGCCATGCCACAAGCGAATAAAGCCCTCCTCGGCAATATCTTCTGCTTCTTTACTTTCATCCACAAAGCTTGAGGCGTATAAACAAATGCGATTGAAATAACGGTTGTATACATGCGCGCAAGCCTGCTCTTTCCCTTTTAGGAAATCTTCAAGCAGCTCTTTTTCGCTCGTATAGTTCATCTGTAGATTCGTTTAGCTAGAGGTCAATCTTTTCGTGGATAAAGATAACTAAAAAGAATTGATACTTCCTATCGACGACTTATCCCTAAATTCTTCCTACTAATTTTTCAAAATTTCTCCATATAAGCCATAAATTTTTCGGCGAACAGGATCAAAAAGAAAGCAAAGTCAATAATATATTCAGATCTACTCGGTTGCTCTTGCTTTTCTGTTGACAAATCTGCTACCTTTGAGCCGCGGCATTCTAAAGCCAACCTAACCCAATAAATCAACCTGTTCGCAATATGACACCTTGCTCAAAAAAAAAATCTGATCACACAGTCTTCCACTACATCATTATTTGGGCGATTTTGTGCCTAGCCATTTATCCCACTACCTGCTTAGCGCAGACAAGCAAGTCGTCTGATCACGACATACCGAAATCTACCCTTTTCCGGGCAATGGCGGCATCGATAAAAATGTTTGGTATTGACAGTACCAGCGGCCAGCAAAACAGTGCCCCTTTCAGTGGTGTTATTGTATCTGTGGATGGAGCTATCCTTACAGTGGCACATTCCACAAAGCCGGGCAATTTCTATCGCGTAATTTTCCCCGATGGCAAGCAGGGAGTCGCCAAGGCGCTCGGAAGACTGGTCGTGGATCAACAGAGCAACTTGCCCGATATTGCTATGATGAAGATGCAGGGTGAAGGCCCCTGGCCCTCTGCTGAAATGGGCTGGTCGTCCTCTATCGCTGAAAACCAATTCTGCTTTGGACTATCTTATCCTGAAACACTCCCCTTCTACATTCCCTTTTTGCGCACCGGGCGTATTGTAAAAAAAATGGACGACTATGGTTTTATTCAAAGCAGCAGCATCATGGAACCGGGAGATTCCGGAGGCCCTTTGTTTGATGCCCTAGGTCGGGTCATTGGTCTTCATAGCCGTATCGACAGAGCCGAAGGAATTAATTTTGAGGTTCCTGTAAATAGCTACCGTAAATATTGGCAGTCGCTCAGCCACCCAGTCGCTATCGACACTTATCCCAGTTTAAGCGATTCGATCGGTAGCGATCCTGAACAGCAGAAACTATTGGAATTGGCGCTAAAAAAACAGGCAAAACATCCGGAGACAAACTTTCAGTCCATAACAATTGGCAGTATTTTACAGGACGACAGTATCTCTATATTAGGGACCGTATTTCAATTGCGCAACAAGAAGCAGGTGATCTTATCCAAAAGCAGTCGCGTTGGCAAAGCGCCAACTGTTAAAATTGGCAAGAAGGTCTACGCCTTAAAAGTCCTGATCAGAGACGAAAAAAGCGACCTGGTGGCACTTGTGAGTGATCATAAATTTCCGTCGATCGCCGTATCGAAAATTGCGCAGCAAGGTATCCCGGATACACTGGTGGGTTTAAATTTATGGTCACTGCTTACCGCCAATCAGTGCAAAACCGGTGTTCTAGGTATGTCGTCCCGCACCTTCCCACGTATACCAGTTCCAGGAACTTTCGATGCACAGATGCAGGAGCTAGACGGTCTTCCAACCTTAACAAAAATAGATAGCATGGGAGCAGCTGCCCGCGCCGGACTTCGGGTCGGGGACCATATGATTGCGTTAAATGATCAGGATGTGGCAAGTGCCATCAAAATCAATGCCGCCATGCAGCAATTTTCTGCAGGCGATACGCTACGCGTTCAATACCGACGGGGAGCCGCAGATCTTCAGACGAAGGTCATCCTTTCCAAATGGCCAACCAGGGAAAATCCACATCCGGCAAACAACATTCCCAAAGGAAAATCAGTTCGTAGGGACCACTTTCCAAGTGTGTTTCTTCACGATTCCCGTATTCATGCTGACGAATGCGGAAGTCCCATCGTCGATAGCAAGGCCCATTTTATAGGACTCAACATTGCACGCTTCAGTCATACTGCTTGTCTAGCTATTCCTAGAGATGCTGTATTAAAGTTTTTATCCAATATCGAACGGCTGCTTTAGCACGTAAAAAGATCACATCATTAGGTAATTTTTAGTACCGTTGCGATATCATTTTGAACGAAACTGTCGGGTATCTGAACCTCAAGAGCATCGTCGAGCTGCAGAAAGGATATCCGATCATTAACACCCAGCAACTGTACCCTGCTGACCGCACGGGTATCGGGTGCGGAACGCCCCAATGACTTGATTTTAATTGGCTTTTCAGTAGGTATTCCCATAATAAAGGCATACAAGCTATTTCCCTTTGTCGTAAAGCGGATATCATCGCTGGTAAAAGCTTTTCCCTTTCCTTCATTAAAGCCCTGTACACTTAGTGAAGGAGCCCCCTCTTGTGCGGGACCCTCGCCAAAAATACGCCATGGTCTTGTTCCTATAATAGCTTCCCGGTGTACAGCCATCCAGCTTCCTATCCCCTCGACCACTGCTCTAGCTTTGTCATCGATAGATCCATCACCGCGCAGCGGTACACTCAACAATAGGTTACCATTTTTGCTGACCACATCAATCAGCATATGAATAACGGTCTTGGCAGATTTATATTGATTATTATCATAAATCCGGCGGTCATAATGCCAGGAGCCTATACAAGTACAGGTCTGCCAGGTCTGGGGTTCGATCGTATTGCTTTGGCCCCGTTCGATATCCCATACCAGACATTTACGCTGCTGTTCATTGAGGATTTTACCATTAATTACCACATCAACCTTGCCTCTATTTGCCTGCATGCTCTTATTATAAAAATCGGCGGCTATCTCCAGCCCAACATTGCTTATTGGATAAAGTGGCAGCACCGTATCGTCAAAATAAACGATATCGGGTTTGTAATTGTTGATCAATTCCAGGGTCCGGGCCTTAAAATTTTCGCAATACGCCTTTGTTGGCACACTTACTCCCGAATTTACATCCCAATGCCATTGCCGATGAACGGTGTTATCATCCTTACTATCCAAACTAGGTGCATGATCCTGTGCATAAAGTTCCTGCGGATCGTAACCAGCCCACCATTTCCCTGCGCCATCTTTTTTCGTTAATTTCCCATCATAGGGTATACCGGCAAACTTACCGACCTTATCACTCCGCTGTGCAGTTTCATACCAGGTCCAAGCATGTGCTGCGTGTACGCTTACGCCAAACTTAAGACCTCTTTTTCTTGCGGCACGTTCCCAGCCGCCAACAAGATCTTTTTTAGGGCCGACATTTACACTATTCCAGCGATGGTGACTGCTGCGATAAAGGTCTAGATTATCGTGATGGTTGGCCAGAGCCATAAAATACTGTGCACCGGCATTCTTATACAGCTCCATCAGCTCCTCCGGATTCCAATTTTCGGCTTTCCACTGATGAATGACATCCTTGAAACCAAAAACGGAAGGATGTCCATATTTTTCGACGTGGTATGTATACTGGTCTGTTCCCTCTTGGTACATACCGCGCGCATACCAATCGCCCCTTTCGGGCTGACACTGCGGGCCCCAATGTGCCCATATACCAAATTTGGCATCCCTAAACCAATCAGGTACCTGATAATTTTCAAGTGAGCGCCAATCGGGATGAAAAGGAGCTTTTCCCAGATAGGCATCCGCAGCGCTAAACTTGCCTAAGAAAAGAGTCGGAATAGTTGCCCCGAGAAACTTAATTGCTGTTCTTCTGTCCATTATACGATGATCTTCGTTCAGAATACCCTGCCACAAACGTGCTCGACAAAGGCTTCAGGTTTATAATTTGTTATCTTCTTGAATACCAAAAGTACCTGTATTGGGCCAGTCAAGAAACTACATAATCGACAAATACTAATACAATATCGATACAAGACCTCTTTTTTGCAGAGCTAGGAGGATAAGCGACATAAATCTGTCATGACCACCTGTAGATCTATAAAATCTCTCCTGCCATATTGGATAATAAACAGGTAATCCATGCGAAATCCGATTAACTCAGAAAACCAAAAAAAATATAATCTTTTGAAGAAATATTAAAAATATTTCACATCTTTGAATTGATTTATGCAATCGATTGAATTAGCCATTTAACACATATTTTGGATAGTTTATCCGACCTATTTTCTAAAGAAAAAACCAAACTTAATGGAATATTTTTCGCTATTAAAACACCATTCCGATGAAATCAGAAAATTCATTGCGAATTGCGGTATATTTTCCTTACTCCTCAAAAATGGTAAGGTGATCCATTTTATACCGGACGACCCGGATCATTTTATCCAATGGCTAAGCAGCAAAGGAATTAAAAATATAAAAGAAGAAAAAACTAATCGATCAAAGAGGGAAGCGGTTTCAGCCCTGTAATTTCCTTTCTGGGCTGCGGGGACAGGATTGGTTCGCCTCCCTATTCTCAATCTTCCCAGTACCTAGAAAACCATGTGCCTCAGTATCGCGACCAATATACCTTTAGAAAACAGGCGCATTTCGACAAAAAATAGCACTATACCGACCAATAAAGTCTCTAACAGTCAATTTCATTTGTTTATAAGGTCCAGATCCCTTAGACTTGTAATTAAATACGGTTGCGTCATCGCTTGTGATTTTTAAACTCTAATCTTACTGTTAAATGAACCTGTCCAAAAGAAACTTGGCTAAGTTAGCTGTTCACCCGGTAGATCTACCCCATTACTCCATTTTTGATTTACCCGAAAAAGTCATCCAATTTGGAACAGGGTCACTTTTACGGGGACTACCAGACGATTTTATCCACCGGGCAAATCAGGTCGGGCTATTTAATGGACGCATTGTGGTCGTAAAATCAACCACCCAAGGTGATAGTTCAGCTTTCGATACACAGGATGCGCTTTATACCCTCTGCGTGCAGGGTTATGCAAATGGAAAAATTGTCGATCATCAGCAAGTAAATGCCTCCATATCCAGAGTATTGTCGGCACAGCAAAGCTGGCCTGAAATTTTGGAGACCGCTAAAAATCCACACCTGGAAATTCTGCTTTCCAACACCACGGAAGCCGGACTGGTCGAAGATCAGGGCGACATTGGGGATAATCCTCCTGCAAGCTTTGCAGCTAAAGTAACTGCCTATCTTTATACTAGATTTCGTCATTTTAACGGCGACCCAACCAAAGGACTTATTATTATCCCAACGGAACTCGTTCCCGACAATGCACAGGTACTTAAAGAAATCATCCTTAAGATAACGGAACGACAAAATCTCAAGCCCGAATTTGTCCGTTGGATTACTTCGGCCAACCACTTCTGCAATTCGCTCGTCGACCGCATCGTTCCCGGGAGTATCTCGAGCAGTATACTTCCCTACGAAGACCAACTCGCCATTATGGCCGAACCCTATCGTCTCTGGGCAATAGAGACTGACGATGAAAGCGTAAAAAAGCGGCTATCCTTTTCGGCCATTGATCCAGCCATTAAACTTGTATCCGATATTGAACAATACAAAGAGATCAAACTACGGTTATTAAACGCGACCCATACCCTATGCTGCGGCATCGCGCTTTTGTCTTCTGTGGAATATGTAAAGGACTTTTTCCAGATTCCCGTCTTTGACCGGTTTATGCGCCATATTCTTTTCAACGAAATCGGCCCCACACTACAGCATTATGCACATATTGAGCAAGCTGCGTGGGAAGAGTTTGGTAAAGCGGTGATCGACCGTTTTAAAAATCCCTTTCTCGCCCACCGCTGGGATGCCATCGCTTTACAGTATACCACCAAGATGAAAATGCGTGTGTTTCCGCTGCTCGCCCCATGGTATTCTTTTCAGGGCAAACCACCAGTGGGTCTAGCCATTGGTGTTGCGGCTTATCTGCTGGTCATTCGTGAAGCCGCCAGTGGAAGGCTTGTTTTTCAGGACGACCTCCAACCCTTAGTAGCCCCTTATATCGACAGCTCAACGTCAACGACAGCATTGCTATCCGATAGGCAGATCTGGGAAATATCGTTAGCAGACTATCCTGAATTTTCTCATCTCGTACAGGAGTTGCTCGAATTTATAGAGACAAACAGTATCGAGCAAGTGATTGAAAAATATTTAAAGATCAACTCACACTAGGAGCCAAAATTGGATAAGTGACCAGTCATTTCAGTGATGGAAACGGCTCAATCTCACTCCAGTGTATGAATGGCCAGTATTAAACTTCGCATATCCTGCTGAATAGAACGTATGGTCGCCTGCAATTCATTGTGCATATTGGCCAGATCATGCAGTTCCTCGGCCGCAAAAGTTCCACCATCCTTAAAGTAAAGCTGCTGCAGGGGACTATCCGGTTCATCGTCCAAACCATATTGCAGCCAGCGCTGCCGCATTGTTTCTATCAATGACGAGTTTCCAGCGTTGCTAAATTTTTTCTCGGATAAAATCCCCCAAACTGAACTTGGGTAGATCTCCGCCTTATTATTTTGATACCAAATACTTTCAAGCATATTACGTTGCAGCTGCATTTTGACCCTTTTGCCTTTGGGATTCAGTGTCATAAATCCCAATACCGCAGTGCCTACCCCGCCAGCAATGCTCAACCCATTGTTGAGACCATCATTTTTAACCGTGGTTGCAGTCACAGCTGTAACGGCTCCCAGAAGTATAGAAGCCACCGTCAAACGGGTCTGCGTTTTCGCATTCAGTTCGTCTATATAACCTGCAAGCTTATCGATACGCTCACCGTTACAGTCCAACTCTGCTGCAATGGCATTCAGTTCTGTCTCAAACAGCATGTACCTTTCGGTCATCTTTTGCCTTGCCGCCAATTTCAGCGTAGCATTACTCGCAGTCCCCAAATACTGGATAATGGGTTCTGCTAGATTGAGGTATTTGATCAGCACAAAATCATGGTAAGAAAAAATTTTCCTTATCTGAATACTGTCCGAGGCCGCGATTTCCTGTATTGGAATTGATGTATAGGCCACATTTGGCGCACAGTAGTTTGTTGTCAACGTATGTACCTGAACATTGTTGATCAAGGTCGAACAGGCTGTCAATAGCAATACGGACAAAAAGAGAAATGATCTGATCGTTAGAAGAATTATTTTCATTACCTGAGGTTATGCCTTATTTTTTACAACAATAACCTTTTCAGAATGTTTTTAATCCCCCTTATTTTACCTTTTATTTTTCAAAAAGCAAGCCCGATATTTTTTTGAAAATCCGCACAACAGGTCGATCACTCCATATTTTTTTAATATATTTAAAATGAAAACAGGAACCCATGGTAGACAGCTACAATCAGGGCGCAAAATATACAAGCCTAGCAACATCAAAAGACTATTTATGAACAAAACCCTTTTTCGGAACCTATTTATTGTATTATCCTTTGTTGTGATACTCTTGCCCATTTACCCATCTATTCGGTCCTATTTTAGCAAAACATGTATCACCGAAAAATATGGTATCAATTACAACGAACAACGCAAAAAGCTGGGTCTTCATCCCCTTCCAGCTAGCTGGGGCAGAAAGAATCTCGATTCCTGCATTATCTGGTATAATCCCAGCGGCAATTTAGGATATCGATGGAAGAATCTCTATTTTAAAGGCTGCAATATTAAAAAAGAAATCGATCTTTTTGCTTTCGGATATGATGCCGAAAAGAAGCAATATACCAAGGTCCTGAAAGTGATGACAAGCTACAATATACAGGCGAAAGTCGTGGACATCCGTTATAAAGAACAGACGGCATCATACAGTAAACAGATCACAAAAACAGAAGCCGACTCGTTGATCAGTACTTTGCAATAAAAACAACATTCTCATTTTTTAATACGTGCACCGATCAGTTTAAACATATAAGGCCATTGTTCATCATTTTCCTCCTTACCGTCTACGACATGTACTTTATGCTCTTTGGGAGCTCCGCAAACCACGAGCCATAGTTGTTGTGTATTTTTCGGAACTGTGAATTTGCACTTTCCTTTAGCTGCTGAAAATGTCGGACTATAAACTCTGGAACCGTCAAGTTGTTGTGCTACAAACCCATAACGCCATCCGGCATTGTTTAAATCGATTTTCCGATAACCTTCTGTGCCTGCTATTCCTCTAAAATCCAATTCAACCGCTTTTTCACTACGAAAGGAATCCAGCTTAATACCATTATACCCATAATTTTGTGGAGTATTACGGGCAGCAATTCGATGCCAACCATCACCCACTTCCTCAAGTTCCGTATGATGCTGATTTGCATAGACACTTGCCACTGTGGCGATCCGAGGAATATCCCAGGTTATAAACCTGCGATAAGCATCAAAAAGCTCGTCATTAAAAGCATCTTGATCCAGGGCACAAAGTCTTTTATAAGTCCGTACGGGGTCCTCGCCCGCGACCGCCTCACGCCATATCCGGCCCACAAAATCCACTCCCCTTTTCGAAGACCAGTATTCAAGCACATGTGGAGAATGGTACATATTGGTTTCATGCAAAAAGGCATAGTGCGTTTTTTCCAAAAAACTTTTCAAATGGTAATTTTCAAATGTCAACCATTCCGGATATACCTGCCACAACATATATTGAGCGGTCATTTCAAAAATAGAATGCCCCTTACTTCCATCCACAGGACTTGAAAATGCCCAATGACCATCGCATTTAGCGAGATATTGAAAGCAATGCCCCATTTCGTGCGCTACCGCTCCAAATGGTTTATTTTGTATACGCAATGAAGAAGCCCACATGACACCAACCGAATCAGCAGCACCTCCCCCAAATGCTGTCCCCTCATCTCCACCAATAACATAAAATAATAACTTGTACTTATCGGATAACGATTTCCCACGCTGTACCATCTTTATGGAATCCCTGTAGAATGAATAAAACCGTTCACATTCTTCGAGCATAGACTTTGGATCAAAACGTTTCAATTCATTTTCATGTTTCGTTGGATCAGCACCATATTCCTTTGCCCAAAAAATTACAATATTTTCAGACTCCAACCGACGGAAATCGCTGAATTCACTGTGATCATCTGCATAATTGTTTTTTTCCGGTACGCGGTATATTTCAGCCGGAATATAGGCAATTTTCGCCACCCTATCTGTGGTTTCCGTTTGTGCTTGCAATCGGTTCGAATTGACAAAAAACTGTATAAACAGTAGTAAAAAGACAAGGCTGAGATTCTTTTTCATTGTTACGTAATAAAATTGGTTTATCATCCAAAATTACCTTTTAAAGCTCGGCCAGTTTAGGCTGAATTTAACCAAGAGTAATCTTATAATGACATACATCAAAATGAATTGTCGCCAAACTACTAGCATATTTCTATAAAATATCAAAATACAAATGCTCCTTGTTAATATCGGCTCCAATTCACGTTAACCTTCCAATTATTTTTGTGTAAACCAGCTGTTACACAAATACGATAAGCCTTAATAAATGATGAAACAGTTCTTTAACAATGTGATGAAAATAAACCAAAAACAACTAAACACTATTTTATGAAAATTCTAAAAGTATGGCTGGGATGCTGCCTCCTAGTGATGGCCACCTTTGCAAATGCACAACAGCGTAAGATACTGAATGGCACTGTGCTAACGACCAAAGGAGAGCCTATTTCGGGTGTATCTATACGCCTCAAAAACAACGCCAACGGGGTATCCACCGATAAAGATGGAAAATTTTCAATTTCCTATACGACAGCCGATCGGCTGCTAATTTCTAGTCTAAATTATGTCAAACAGGAAATCGACTTAAGTGATCAGACCACTGTCCGGATTACCTTACAGGAGGATGCCAAACAAATTGATGAAGTTGTCGTTGTCGGTTACGGAACACAGAAAAAGACTACCTTAACAGGTTCTGTAGCCCAAATAAATGCCGAAGAAATTACACAGAGCAAATCACCCAACATCGCGAATGCCCTTGCTGGCCGAATGCCTGGCTTGGTCGTCAATAATCGAAGCGGGGAACCGGGCGCAGATGGCTCTTCTATTCTGATCCGTGGATCGGGGACTACCGGCAATAATGCTCCTTTAATCGTCATTGATGGTGTCGCTAATCGTGGCGGATTCGAACGGCTGAATGCCAATGACATAGAAAGTATCACCGTATTAAAAGATGCTTCGGCGGCAATCTACGGCGCTCAGGCTGCCAATGGGGTTATTTTGGTGACAACTAAGCGTGGAAATATTGGCAAACCTACTATCAACTATGCCGGATCTTTTGGTTTGTCGCAACCTACCCGCGTACCTAAATTGGTAAATTCCTATGAATATGCCCTTTTCAGAAACGAGAAAGACATCCGTCAAGGACAGGGAACAGTCACGTATAGCCCCGAGCAGATCCAGAAATTCAAAGATGGCAGTGATCCCATTAGCTATCCCAGTACAGATTGGTATAAGGAAGTACTAAAGCCACTTACCCCACAGACACAACATGCATTGTCCATTTCCGGAGGTACTGAAAAAATTAAATATTTTGTTTCCGGGGCATATCTTTATCAGGATGCTTTTTACAGAAACAGCGCAACCAATTACAAGCAGTACAATCTTCGCTCAAATATTGATGCGCAGATTACAAACAACTTCAAGTTGGGTGTAGACATTGTCGGGAGAAAAGAAGACCGCAACAATCCACCAGCTTCAGCAGATGGGATATTTTTATCAATCTTAGGCTCCTACCCGGGGTTAGCAGCAGTCTATCCCAACGGTCTTCCTGTTGCGGGTATTGAAGGACCTAATCCAGTGCAGATGGCCCAAGGCTACAATGGTTATGCGAGAAACAGAAACAACAGTATCCAAACAACCTTCAATGCCGAACTAAAACTCCCCTACATCACCGAGGGGCTTTCTGTTCAAGGCTTCGCTGCATTTGACTTCTCCTTTTATAATCAGAAAAACTTCAACAAACCTTTCGACTTGTACCGTTACAGCAGTGCCACAGATACATATAATAATGTCAAAAGTCTGTTATTAGGTGATCCTAGTATTTCCCAGAGCTACGGCGATAGCAACCTCAAAACCTATCACCTACGGATGAACTATAACCGCAAATTTGGATCACATGACCTAAGCGCATTTATTGCTGCCGAACAAAGTGATTATTACAATGAAAGTATCAATGCGAGCAGACAGGGCCTTGTAAGTAGCCAGATCGACCAGCTTTTTGCATTCTTCTACGACGTGACACGTCAAAGCAATGGAAGTTCAGCCGATCAAAATGCGCGCAGAAATTACTTTGGCCGATTAAACTATAGCTATGCAGACAAGTACTTGGCAGAGCTGGTTTTCCGTCGCGATGGATCTTTCAATTTTCCTCCGGGTAGACAATACGGTAATTTCCCCGGACTCTCCCTGGGCTGGCGAATCGGTCAGGAGAAATTCATTAAAGATCGTCTGAAATTTATCGACGAACTTAAATTGAGAGCATCAATCAGCCGCCTAGGCAATGACCGTATTGCACAATATCAATTCCTCACCCGATATACCGTAGCAACCGATCACAACCGCTATTATTTAGGGGACGGTGAAAATCCAGGTTATGCCCCAGGATTAATGCCCGGTGTTGCGCCCAACCCCAATATTACCTGGGAAGTTGAAGAAATGAAAAATGTCGCTCTGGAAGGTTCACTGTTCAACAATAAACTCAATTTTAGTGCAGAATATTTTTGGGCAAAGCGGGACCATCTTTTGGCAAAAAGAAACGTTTCTGTGCCTAATACCACTGGCTTACAACTTCCCGACGAGAATATTGGCCGCGTAGACCGCAAAGGAATCGAACTTACCCTAGGCACAAAAGGAAAGCTCAATAATTTCAACTATTTTGTCAATGGTAACTTCACTAGAACCTGGAGCAAGATCATTTTCATTGATGAGTCTTCAAATGTGCTGGAATGGCAGAAACAGCAAGGTTATCAACTCGGTTCCTGGCTTGTCTACCGTTCGGATGGTCTTTTCAGAACAAAAGAAGAATTGGATAATACAACAGCAAAACTTCCCGGAAGTCAGGTAGGCGATATCAAATATATCGATGTCAATCAGGATGGCGTCATCAATGCAAACGATCAGGAACGTATCTATGAATCTCCGACACCATTATTGGTCTATGGCATCCGAATGGGTGGAAGCTACAAAAACCTCAGCTTTAGCTTATTGTGGCAAGGGCAAGGAAAAGCCAAGCAAATTATTCTTCCCCAAGCGAACAATGGCGAATTTATTCCGCCAAAATGGTTATACGATAACCGCTGGACCGAAGAAAATCCAAATGCAAAATATCCAGGCGCATTTGATAGGACATACAACGTCAATAATCGGGCTTCGGATTTCTGGCTACAGGACATGTCATTCTTTAAGCTCAAAACAATAGAAATTGGTTATACATTCAAAGGCGAAAAATTGACCAAAGCCGGCATCAACGACCTCAGATTATATTTGAATGGGTTTAATATGTTTAGCTTCGACAAAGTTAAATATTACGATCCGGAGACCGTTTCATATACCGGTGCTTACTATCCACAGACAAGGATTTACACCTTAGGTGTCAACTTGAGCCTTTAAGAATTATTCATTAACATTAAAAAGAGCATATACTTATAATCCATGAAAAAGATATTTCCATTGATCATATTAGCGGGACTCGCTTTAGGACAAGTCTCCTGTGAAAAAGACTTTTTGGACAAAAAACCGCTTGATTCCTATTCAGACGCTGATGTCTGGCAGGACCTCAACTTGGTTGAAGCATTTGTCAATAGCCGTTATACCGTACTCCCCTTTTTGGAGGCGCAAGGGGTACAAAAAGCCTACTTCATGTCGGGTGCCAGCGACGAAGGCAACTCAAAACATTCCTATGGCAACGAAAGAGCGCTTGAACTTGGGCAGATGGGTCCCGACAATACTGTCTATAACTTTTGGCAGCAAAACTATCAGGAAATTCGCAATCTAAATATCTTCTTAAACCGCATTTCCGAGGTCCCCGCTGTTGGCGAAGCAGCCATAGAACAAAAAAATAGGTTGACAGGTGAGGTGTATTTTTTAAGAGCCTACGCTTATTTCGATCTTATCCGCCATTACGGCGGAGTTCCCTTGATTGATAAGGTTTATGGACTTAATGACGAATCTTTTGAAGTGAAAAGAAACACCTTTGCCGAAGGTATCGACTTCATTCTGAAGGATATCGAAAAAGCAATACCATTATTACCTTCGAACTATAAAGAAACGACCAAAAACATAGGTCGGGCCACATCCACAGCAGCGTATGCCCTCAAATCACGAGCCTTGCTCTATGCGGCGAGTACACTTCATAATCCGACAAATGACAAAGCCAAATGGACTGCCGCAGCAAACGCTAGCAAAGAAGCTATCGAATTTTCCGAAAAAAATGGCTTCGCCCTCTATCAAAATGCCGATTACAAAAAGGTCTTTACCGACAAAAGAAATGTTGAAGTGATATTTGATTATAATTTTAGCAATGTTCCTGGTGGTGGGCTTGATATCGTTTGCCAGCCCAATAGTTATGGCGGCTGGAGTGTTTATACCCCGTCCCAAACGATGGTCGATGCCTTCGAACTAGTTAACGGTAAGCTTCCCTCGGATCCCGCTTCAGGTTTTGATCCACAGAATCCCTATATAAATCGCGACCCCCGATTCTATGCCAATATATTGTATAATGGTGCCCTATTTAGAGGAACCCCCGTTGAAATATTTGCTGGCGGCAAGGATAGTCAACAAGGTGATCAGGGCTGGAATGCAACAGAAACGGGGTACCACTGGCGCAAATATATGAGTGAAACAATCCGATTTGGTTCCGAAGCAAGCAATCAAAACTGGATTATTTTCCGTCTGGCGGAACTTTATCTCAACTACGCCGAAGCACTACAGGAATTAGGGGAAGACAACCTCGCCAAAATATATATCAACAAAATCAGAAGTCGTGAAAGTGTCAAAATGCCCGCCATAACCGAAACCGGAGAGGCCCTAAAGACACGTATTCGCCATGAACGTCAAGTTGAACTTTGCTTCGAAAGCCATCGAATTTACGACGTCAGACGCTGGAAAATCGCAATGGAAACAGACAACAAACCACTGATGGGTGTAACTGTCTCAAAAAAGGCCGACGGCACTTTTGTTTATACAGCCAAAACTGTACGCACAAGGGTTTTTAAGGAAGCATATTACTTATTTCCAATCTCAAGAGCAGAGATCAATAGAAACAAACTCCTAACACAGAACCCAAGCTACGACTAATCGAAGTATCATAAAAAGGCATTGAATTTGATTCAATGCCTTTTTATCAAAAGCTTATTGCTTCCAAATTTTCAACAAGCTAAACTCACCATAACCCAATTGATTATTACCGGCAATCTGATAGAGCCCCACCCGCAGTCGACTGCCTTTTAAATCTGACCGCAGAAATGGGGTATTGGGAAGATCATTCCACACCAGACCATCGACAGAACAACGTAGAAAGAAATAATCGCCAACTTTTTGGATCTGAAGGTACGGTGAAAAATTTAGTCCTGTTCCAGTATTTCCCTCCTGAAAAACATGTGGACCAATACTCCGCGAAAGATTACCCAGGTTCCATCCTGTCAAAATACAATTATTTATGTAAGCATCCCGACTGCCTACCCCCTGTATCATGATACCGGCCTCACTTGATGTTCGCGCTTTTTCAATCAGGCCGACCACATCGTTTACCTTTACCTCAAGGGTAAAATCGCCGTCCAGTTCTCTGTAAACGAATGGAGCAAGCAGGTCGGCATTCCCCCATTTTGTATTTTTGGATTGAATTTTCCAAACTCCGCTCTCGAAGGACAGCGCTGTCTGTGTGCTATCGGTTCTTTCACCACGCTGAAAACCATCCCAAAAAGGTATTTTCTGATCCTCGGACGTATAACGTTCATCATGTGACGGCTGCTGCAACTGCGGTTTTTTCCCGGAAATCTTCCAAATAGCAGGTTTACTGACATTACCAAAAGCGTCCTTTGTAAATACCTCAATCGATGCTCCGAGCTCAGCTGATTTAAAAAGATAATAAGGCATTTGTATCCAGCCAGAGCTCCCCCGATCAGAACGAAACAGATACCATAGTCCCTGTTGTTTTTCAACCTGCACAAAAACATGATCGGCATTGATATAATGTGGCGCAGAAAGCAATTGCGGGAAATTGTCTACTGGAGCTGCATCAAATCCAGCCTTCCATAGCTTAAACTTTTCGGTGACCTGATTTGCCGTCAACATATGGGGATAGGTGCGAATGAAATGGAACGCATGGGTTAGTATAATTTTGTCGTTTCTAACCTGAAAAAATTTATCCAGAAGATCTTTACTTGCAACCTGTCCATTCCGATAAAAGATCTTCTTCCCTTTATCGGAAACAAGCATCGCGTGCTGCCAGCGGCTATTTTCGTACCAATCAAAACCTAGAGTATAGCTTTGCCCCCTGAAAATCTCGTTTAAATCTGCACTTTCGATGGCTTTTCCTTTCAATGCCAATCTATTTCCTGCTATGATAATCTCCGCATCTTGAACAGTTACTAAAGTATCTTTCGCTGTTCCCTGATTTCTCAAGGTGGTGACCTCGCCCAGATTCAAATCGTCCGTTTGCAGGGAAAAAAAATGATCCTTAGGAGCTTCATTCGCTAACCTTAATACAGTCTGCTCATCTAAACTCTTATTATAGACCTTCAAACTGGAGACATAACCCGAAAAATACTGATCGAGCACCTCCGAAGCCCCCAACACAAAAGCATCACCAGGTTTGACAAATAGCATCCTATTTTCTTTGCGTTGCAACTTTCCGTCCACATAGATCGATTCATAGTAACCATCAAAGGAAAACACAATATGATGCCAGGCATTTGCAGTCGGAACCGACGTGAAACCCAGATCTGGCCATGAACCATGGATAATGGCGCCCTGCCGAGGATCCGTACCGTAACCGAATACAGCCATACCAAGATCCTGCTGCCCCGACGACCACGAAACCAGCTGTTCAAACCTGTCTATCGTTGGGTTATTGATCCATAGCGCAACACTATAGGAACTATTTCCAGACAGGGATTTGGGTACAGCAAAAGTCGAACGTAATGCAGCGGCCCCATCGAAAAAGAAAGCCTTTTTGCCCTGATAATTTTTAATAGCCACCGCATGTTCCGTGTTCAACTCTCCAGCCAACAACCCCTTATTGTGAATCTGTTTTAATTGCTGTCCCTCAGGGAAATCCAGGGCATCAATATGTACCAAATCTCCTAACACGATATCCTGGGAAGGCATCTCTTGCTCAGCAGACCAAATGGTCTGTTGAGCAAGCTTTTCTGCATATACTTTCATGTTCCAAACTCCGCGTGGGAGCCCGTTCAATTGCGTATGCAATACATGGAGTCTAACAAATCGTGCTGTAGCATGACCATGTTCAACAATAGGGCTCGCCCAACGATTATTGTCTGAACGATCAACAAAGCTTTTCCAGTTATGCCCGTCCAAAGACGTTTCCAGTCGATACTGATAAACGTAAGTCGGGTATTCAAATTGAATGGATATGGTCTGTAAATCCTCGACCTTCCCCAGATCAATATCCACCCAGGCCGGTCCCTGATTATTCTCCGACCGCCATAACGTTCCGTTATTATTATCGACCAAAAAAGAAGGTCTAAAATCCGTATTGTAGTAGGACGATGCCTTTACCGTTTTACCAAATGCTAAATCAACGGGTTCTGTTACCACTGAAACCAAATCTGCTACACCGGTATGTGTTGGTTTCACCTGTTCAATATCACCATCCGATGTGAAGAAGAGTTCATCCATAGCCACTTGACGATGAAAACCTCCTCCCGAATGTGGATTATTATGCCGATGATAAACAATAAAATAACGATTATCCTGCTCGAGAATACTATGATGACCAGGGCCATGTATACTACCATCCTCGTTTGTGACCAATATCGGATTTGCAGCAGGATATTCAAAAGGCCCCATGGGACCGATTTTACTTTTAACGTATTGCACACGATAAGTACCATCTTCACAATGCCCCGAGGAGTACATCAGGTAATACATACCCTTGCGCTTAAACATATAAGGTGCTTCAAAAAACTCTTTGGCTACCGTATTCGGTATTAATGCCGTCTTTTCGAAACTTTTCATGTCCTTGTTTAGTATCCCCACCGCACAGCCATGATCCGGATAGATTCCCCAAGTACCCCAATACATATATATACGGCCATCATCATCCGTGAATGTTTGTCCATCGAGGGTAATCACGCCCGGAATCATATAATTAGGGATCATCGATTTACCATCAGCGACCAAAGGTATCCAAGGTCCCGTTGGACTCTCGGAAACTGCCCCAAAGATTTCTACAGGCTGGCTGTAATACAGGTAATATCGACCATCGTACCCCATTGTCATATCAGGTGCCCAATACCAGTGCGTATTGGGCCAGTTCATCGGTTGAATCGTCCAATTCTTAAAATCCGTGGATGTCCATACCTGCGATGGCCCAGCCCCCCAACCATTACCATCCGTAGTGGCATAAATGTAATAGGTATCACCAATTTTCTTGATGCTCGGATCCGCAAAATATCCCGGCAATAATGGATTACCAACGTTGGGCTGCTGTTCGGGTTTTAAGGATTGCGCATTGGCTGCCCCCAGGGAAAGGGCCAATGTGGCCAAAACAGAATAGGAAAAAAAATGCATAAAAAAGAAATAAAGGGCTATTGATACAGATAACTTCTATAGTTGGTGACATAAGTCTTAGGCGATATTCCCAAAAGACTCCGAAAGACACGGTTAAAATTGGTAATGCTATTGAATCCCGAATTATAAGCAATCATGGATATACAGTCATGTCGCCCACCCCCCAAAAGTTTACAAGCTTCCCGAATACGCAGCTCGTTCAGGTATGACACAAATGTCTTTCCGGTACTTTTTTTGAAATATCGACAGAAAGCCTGAGGAGTCAGATTGGCCTTATCAGCAATCTCACATAAACTAATATTTTCCTTAAAATGTTCGTCCAAAAATTTGCATAGTGTCGCAATGCGAAAAGGTTTACTGGAATCACTTTTATGTAATTGTACTCCGGTAAGCGGTTTTAAGTCTGTTGAAACTTTACTCAATGATTTCAATAGATAAAAAAAGTTGACCAGCTGATCTAAAAAATCTGATTGTTGCAGAATTTCGATCCGACGACTTACCCGCGAAAGATATTTTGCGGGTACTTTAAATCCACGATGGCTTTTATCGATAAAATCAAGCAGATTTCGAAGTTCGGGCATAGTGGCCATCGTTGACAAAGCTCCCTTGGTATTAAAAAATACCGAAACAGATTGTACACCCGCTCCAAAAAATAAGCTTTTAAATACATGGGCCTGGTTTGCTCCCAGGAGAAATATATCTCCGCATTGAAAATCATGTACATTGTCATCAACCAAAAGTTGACCAATTCCCGCTTTGATCCAAATTAACTGATACTCTTCGTGACGATGCATATGCGGATAAAACTTTTCCAAAACATCCTCCTGTACATAAACGGACTTATCCTGTGGAGCAGGTACCTTAAATTGAATTGGCTTCATATCAAATTAGATTTATAATAAGTGTCAATTTAACATTAAATTTACAGCATAAGGATTAACATTGCAAATTTTGAGGAATATAGGTTAAGAATGGTATATTGAATGTTAAAATCTTCCCATAAATGCATGGTATAATAATCCATATTTGTAAGAACAATAATCTTTGCTGTATTAAATGAGTAATTAACATGTTTAAAATGAATCTTAAAAAAAGCTATTGGATCCTAGGCTTGGTATTAAGTACGCAGCTTATGGGCAACGTATATGGCCAACAGGATGAACATCCTGTATGGAAAGCAGTCAAAGCGCAGCAAGCTACCCTGGGCCTGGAGGAGGGTGCCAAAAGCTTTACCCTCAAAAACCTCAATGTAGCTATCCTCAATGCATCGCAGACGCTATCTTCTTTTCGCCCCAACGGCGGCGAAAAAGATTTTGACTATACACCTGTTGAACTCCTGAGCAAAAGAGACCGCAATAAGTTTTTTCATATCGGTGATATCAATATCAGTTTGCGCCGTCAGGGTGATTCGTTATGGACCGCCTATTCATCTGCGACAGACCGCAAACCTATAAAAGTACTCAGCCCTACAAAAAATAACCTTGCAAGCGCGGATATCAGTCCTACGCTCAACAATATTCCGTTGAAGGTTGTACGCAGCTGGCAAGATGACGGAGGCGATCTGATCCTGAGTTTTGAGATTTCAAATCCCAACGATTATTCCATCGAAATCGGCGCGCTGGGTATGCCACTTCCGTTCAACAACAACATGGATTGGAAAAATCTCGATCAGGCACATGCACAAAATGTCTTTTTCGATCCCTATATAGGTCAGGATGCGGGTTATCTACAGGTCAACCGTTTACATGGTAATGGTCCCAGTCTATTAGTATTACCCTACAAAAATGCAGGTTTTGAAGCCTACAATCCGCTCAATACAGACCCTACCCCCCGAAGTATTACCTTTGAGGGATTTCATGAATGGATGATCCACAGTAAAGCACATGCCGAGACTGATTGGAAAGGAGTAGAACAATGGAATACACCGACTTCTACCCTCTTAAAACCACATGAATCAAAGAACTTTGCCTTAAAATTTGTCCTCGCGCCAAGTATCCGGCAAATTGAATCGGAGTTATTGAAAAACAATAGGCCTGTCGCTGTTGGACTTCCCGGATATGTTGTCCCCATGGACAATCCCGCCAAACTCTTTGTTAAGCACAACAAAGCGATCAAAAGTGTCAGCGTCTATCCCGAAGGTGCATTGACCCTGACAAAAAAAGGAAGCACAGCCCAACAATGGACCGAATACGAAGTGAAGGGCAACCGTTGGGGACGCGCACGGCTTACCATCAACTACCAAGATGGTATTACACAGACGATCCACTATAAAGTAATCAAATCCGAAAAAGAAGTTGTACAGGATCTGGGCCATTTCCTCACCACCAAACAGTGGTATGAAAATGACAAGGATCTCTTTGGCCGTTCGCCAGCTGTCATATCCTATGACTATGAAGAACAGCAGCCCATCACCCAAAATAGGAGCGCCTGGTTTGCAGGCCTCAGCGATGAAGCCGGAGCAGCAAGCTGGCTTGCCGCTCTGATGAAACAAGTACTGCAGCCCGATCAACAGGAAATAGCCAAATTAAAACGATTTGTCAATGAGACCCTCTATGGCCATATCCAACATAAAGAAGGCGACAAGAAATATGGCGTCGTAAAAAGTCTGTTTTATTATGAACCAGATTCAATGCCGGCCGGTACCTACCGTTCGGATATCAACTGGAAAACCTGGTCTGCCTGGCCCAAAAAGGAAGCCGATGACATTGGGCGATCCTATAATTATCCACATGTTGCGGCAGCACACTGGGTTATGTACAGACTCGCCCGTAACTACAACAATCTGGTCAATGAAGAAACCTGGGACAAGTACCTCGAACGGGCTTACCAGACCAGTATCGCCATGGTCGAAAAAGCGCCTTACTACGCACAATTCGGTCAAATGGAAGGCAGTATCTTCCTTATCATCCTCAATGATCTCCGTAAGGAAGGATTAACGACTATGGCCGACAAGCTTGAAGCCGCCATGCGCAAACGGGCAGAGCATTGGAAAACCCTCAATTATCCATTCGGGAGCGAGATGCCATGGGATTCTACAGGTCAGGAAGAGGTATACCTCTGGTCTCGCTTTTTCGGCTTCGACGAAAAGGCCCAAGTGACACTCAATGCCATCATTGCTTACATGCCTACCGTCCCGCACTGGGGGTACAATGGCAGTGCACGCCGTTATTGGGATTTTGTCTATGGCGGCAAACTTTCCCGTATCGAGCGGCAGCTGCATCATTATGGTTCGGCCCTCAATGCCATTCCCGTCCTTACAGCCTACCGCGACCATCCAGACGACTTCTACCTGCTCCGTATCGGACATGCAGGTATGATGGGTGCATTGGCCAATGTTACAGCCGATGGCTTTGGCCCGGGAGCATTCCACTCCTACCCATCCACACTGGCCAATGACGGCATCTCGGGCGATTATGGAACCGGCTTTTACGGGTATGCCGTAAATTCGGGGACATATATTGTCGATCATCCCGAATTTGGCTGGCTGGCTTTCAGCGGTAATCTAAAAACCGAAAAACAACAGGTCAAGGTTGCTCTCACTACAGCTTCCAAAGGACGTGTCTACCTCGCAAAAGAAAATCTTTGGTTGACCACAGATGCCGGAGAAATTGCCGAATTGCACTACGATCAAAAAGACCGCAGCGTCACCCTGATCTTTAATAATCAGGCAAAACAAAACAGCGCAAATATTCTGCTCAATGTAAATCCCGAAAGCCATTATGAGGTGGAAGGAATAAACAAAGATCCGTTGAATCGCTATGCAATACCCCTATCAACAAAAACGATAAAATTGAAAAAGCTGAAGTAGAAAAGAATCCGGACAACGGCCTTCTAAAACATGGGCTATATCTTCGCTAGCATCCTTGCTAGAAACACAAGTGATCATAAGACTTCAAAAAGCGGGCTTTCATTTAGATGGAAGCCCGCTTTGGTTTAGTTGGAGCAGCTCCGTTCAATTTATTTAAAAAATAATCTACTAATTTTATAGACTTTATTTATTATTCCCTATATTTGCTTATCATATTCAATCAACTAAACTTTTTTAACATTTAAGATCCCTTATGAAAAATCAACAATTCCACATTGCATCCATGCGAATGTGTTGCTAACAAAAAACTACAGTGTTCTGCTGTAGAAACATTCCCCTAGAAATCCTGCAAGTAATCAATTGGCGTTGGCACTTGTTTAATTTTTAACTATTAATCCAAATTTTATGAAAAACATTGGAGTACGGCTGTATTCTATCTATTTTCTATTGTTCTTTTTTTGGGTACAACCCACATATTCACAGAACAAGCCCAAACCTATCGTAAACGCTACCCTTGAGGGCCATATCATTGACGCTTCTACAAAACAGCCTATAGAAGATGTCACTGTACAATTGGATGCTGTTACCCACTCTGTAAAAACCGACAGGGAGGGTAGATTTCAATTTGTTACTGGACAGAAGCTCCCCTTTAAGGTCAAGCTGACGCATCTCAACTACAAGTCGCTATCCCTTGTGATCGACAAAAGTCCCATTGTTATTGAGCTCAGCCCAGCAAGCAAAGACCTGGAAGAAGTCGTGGTAACAGGTGTTGCACAAGGCACAAGCCGCAAAAAGCTATCCTTTGCATTGACCAAAGTAGATCAGGAGCTGATCGGCACCGTTCCTGCTCTCGATGCTTCCACGAGTTTACGCGGAAAAGTCGCCGGCCTCCGCATCGACCAGTCGGGTGGCAATGCCGGGGCATCGGTATATCTCCGTGGATCAAAGTCGGTAACCGGAGAAATCGAACCCTTGATCGTTGTGGATGGCTTCGTCACAGCCCTCCGTCTTTCAGATCTTAATCCCAACGATATTGAGAGCATCGAAGTTGTTAAAGGAGCTGCAGCTTCGGCCTTATATGGAACCCGTGGCGAAGGCGGGGTCATTCAGGTGTTGACAAAAAACGGTAAAAAGGAAGGAAAACTCAATATCAGTATAGATAACGAACTTGGTTACTCGAGTCTGTTATTACTTCCACCACTATCCTATCAGCATCATTTCAAGGTCAACCCAGACGGATCTTTCCTGTTGGTCAATGGTGCCCGCGTGATCGACTACAAAGAAAATGGTTTTTCGGTCAATCTGCATCCCTATAAAGACTATGTGGACAATACCAAAAATCTATTGGGTCAGACCAGCTATTTTACAAATTCCATCTCGGCCGCAGCAAGTGGTGAAAAATACAACATCTATTTATCCGCACAGAACCAACATAAAGGCGGAGTTTCACCAGTGGTCGATGCAGACAAAAGACAGAACATCCTGTTCAATCTTGGTTACCGCGTTTCACCCAAAATTACAGCCGATCTAACCACACAGTATAGCTTCTTCAATACACCTTCGAGTGCTGTATCCAGCCGTTCGGATGGACTGCTTTATTCGACTTTACTTGTCGAGCCTTTTATTGATCTCAGCGAAAAGAATGAATCAGGAAAATATGTCTACCTACCTCAAGGGAGCAATCTTTCCGGTCAGCAATGGACCAATCCTTTCTATCGGCTGAGCAATGAGGAATACGCCTATCAGACCGAGAATCTGCTGCTGGGTGGAAAAGTAAAATATGCAATTACCGAACACCTGAGCGCCGAAGGTGCCCTTTCCCTACAGACAAAACAATATAATACCGAAGAATACTATCCTAAAGGTTATCAGACCATTGTCCCGGATGTCAGTCTGAATAATGGGAACTATGCTTTAAGAACCTCTAAAAGCACCAGCAAAAATGGCCAGCTACAATTAAATTACAACCGCAGGACTGGCAATTTGGATTGGGGGCTTACTGCCAAATATGTGTATGAATTTGCATCGCAGACAGGTTTCAATGCTTCCGGTCGAAATCTTACGGCCCCAGTCAAAAGCCTGGATGTGACAGAACCGAGCACGAGGGTCATTTCATCCAATTGGGAAAAAACAGTTAACCATGGCTATTTCCTCAACGCCAAGTTTGCCTGGGCAGATAAACTATTTGTCGACGCCCTCGGCCGGCTCGATCAGAGTTCACGGTTTGGCCGCGATGTAGGTACAGCCTTTTTCCCCCGCATTTCCGCCGCCTATCGTTTGACGCAGGATATCAAGCTCGATCCGTTGACAGAGTTTAAGCTGCGGGTGGCATATGGAAAAGCGGGAAGCCTTCCTCCTTTTGGAGCCAAAGACAGCCGCGTCAGCATCACCAATACAGGGGGTGTCAGCTATACACAAAATGACAATACCGATCTGAAGCGGGCAGTTACCGCAGAAACGGAACTTGGTTTTGATGCCGTCTTATTTAAGCGACTGAATGTACAGTTCAACTATGCTTTTTCAAATAGTACCAACGATTTTATTTCTGTCCCAGCCTTTACACCGATTTCGGGCTCAGCAAGTATCTACGATAACCTAGGCGCTGTAAAATCAAATTCTCTCGAACTGGAGGTCAATGGAAAAGTGCTCGAGCATAAAAAGTTTAGTTGGTCATCAGGCCTTACTTTCAGCCGCGTCCGTAGCCGGATTACATCACTGGGCGATGTTCCCGAGTTTACATACAACGGTTATCGAAAAGCTGTCGGTGCCAGTACCACCGCAATTTATGGGTACAGTATCCATTCGGATCTCGCGCAGTTGCAAACCAACGCCGACGGTTTTGTCATCAATGCCGGTAACGGTACCAAACGGATTGAAGACTATGTAGTAAATGACTTTGGTGTTGTTGTCGAAAAAGCCGCTTTGGGTACGGCAAATGAAGCGCCCGTATTTTATGTCAATGCTGCAACTGGCAATGCCAAAATTATCGGCGATGCCAATCCAGATTTTTTACTGGGCTTTACAAACACCTTTAATTACGGGCGTTTTTCACTTTACAGCGTGCTGGATTGGCAACAAGGGGGACAGAAATTCAATGAAACCGCACAATATCTGACCTATGTCTACCGCTCGGAATTTTCTGACCGGAGTGCCGCCGCAGGCAAACCGCTAAACTTTACAACCCAGGTATTCAACGCCTCACAAGTAACAGATTATTGGATCGAAAAAACCACCTATTTGGCCCTTCGCGAGCTTTCGTTATCCTATAAACTACCAACAGAAAAACTAGGCCTTTCCAAGGTTCTGAAAAATGCCAATCTATCCCTTATCGGCAGAAACCTCTTTATCTGGACAAACTATAAGGGAGTTAATGTTGATGGAATCGGACAGGATGGATTCAACTACCCGACCTATCGTATTATTTCAGGGAAACTAACCTTCAATTTTTAACCTAATCAGACAAAGTAAAACATGAAGAAGATATTTTTTGGTTTAGCCGTTCTTTTCTCACTAGGCTCATGCGAATCGATCGGATTCGACGACCCCTCGACATTGACGAATGCCGAAGCCATAGAAAAGATAAAAAGTTTAGGTTATGTACTCACAACAAGCAGTGTGCAGACCGCCTTCAATACCACGACCAATAATGCTGGGGGCTCCCATTTTAGTCTTTGGGCAGACCAGTCGACCAATACCAACGGCAGCCAGTCCTGGTGGGATTTTGCGAACGAACCACGGTTACGTTTGAACAACAATTCGGCATACCGCGGTAATGCAGCCGTTCGTGAAGTATATTCCAATTTCTATCAGTCCAATCTGGATGCCACCAAAGTGATCGACCTGATCGAGAATCAAAAGTTGACGATCTATGATGACAAGGGGGCCGATCGGACCAAAGACTGTCTTATTGGTGCCTATTATGCAAAAGGTGTTTCCCAGGGTTACCTGGGCGCAATATTCGACCGCGGACTGATTGTGGATGATGTCAACCTTAAACTCAAGGAGTTTCCCAATTCGTATAAAGAGCTGATCGAGAATGGCATCAAACATCTTGATAAGACCTTGCAGCTTATTGCCGAAACACCCAACCTGAATTTCGATTTTTTAAAGGGTGTCACCATTTCGAAAGGCGATCTCATATTGCTGATCAATTCGCTTTCTGCTCGGATCCTGTCCTCGGTAGCACGGGATAAGGCCGAAGCAGAGAATCTGGCTTCCCCTTATTGGAACAGAGTTCTTGCCTATGCCAACAAAGGTTTTACCTCCGATTACACCATCACCACTACCGTGGGTGGCTATTACAATGCCCTGGTCGATGTACTCGAACGCCCGTACGGAACGGCCTCTTATGTTCCTGCAGATATAAAAATCGCTTATTTGGCAGATAAAACAAAAAAAACGCCCACAGCCTACCCCACCAACAACAGCGTTATCTTGGGTCCTATTGAATCTGACGACAAACGCTTCTACCAATATTTTACTTACACAAGTAACTTCGGTATTTTGCTTGAAGCAAGAGGAAGGGGGCTTTTCAGTAATTACATGCGTTCCCGATGGATGTATCCCAAATTGTCTACCCTCAATGTTGCCGGTGCTGTCAACCCATACTTTTTGGCCGAAGAAACACGCTTATTGCGGGCAGAAGCAAAATACTGGTTGAAGGATTACGATGGCGCTGCGGCTGAGCTGAATGCTTCGACAGCCTCCCGCAAACAAAAAGGTGGTCTTCCCGATGTGATAGCCAACGCCAGTGCCCTACGCGATGCCATTCATTATGAATATGCGATAGAAATAGATGGAGCGGGTGGTACTTTCGTACCCTTCACCTTCATGCGGAGAAATGATCTGCTACAGGGTGGCACGCCGACCCAGTTTCCGATACCGCAGATCCAACTCGAACTCATCGGAGAACCCGTTTACACCTTCGGTGGTAATGAGTCTGCCGGTGAAAAAGGCAAATTTGGTGAGCTTGGTACAGCCCGCGACAATGGCTGGAAGCCAGCTTCAAAATAATCAAACAGAACAACCATTCTATCGAACTAACCCCGTTTATATATACGCCTTCTGTTTTACGCGCTGCACACAGCAGCGCGAAAACAGCGGCTATTTTTTTTACAGCACTATTTAGCTCAGCAGTTTTTGCTGAAATGCAAAACGGATCAAATCAGCCGTGTTTTTGCTTTTGGTTTTGTCCATCAGATTCTGACGGTGCCCTTCGACAGTCCGTTTGCTCAAAAAGATTTTATCCGCAATTTCTACAGCGGTGAAACCCTGAGCAATGAGTTCCAGTACAGCAAATTCCCGTTCCGTGATTTCATACTGTGACAGTCGTGAAGTAACATCAACATTCTCACTATTCTCAACATCAAAGTTTTCCATAAAGCGCAAACCGAAATTGGTCATCAGATACTTGTGACCTTGCGCCAAGCGCAATAAGCCAAATAAGATTTCATCATAATCTCCCCCTTTAGATAGATACCCGTCTGCACCACTCCGGAAAGCTTCGGCTACATCAACCGGATCTTCAATCATGGAAAGCACAGCAAACCTAAGTTCAGGATATATTTTTTTGGCCATCCGGATAAAACTTACACCATCCATGCCCTGCATATTCAGGTCCGTTAAAACCAGATCTGGCAATGTGTTTTGTTCAAGATAGATTAATGCATCCTCTGCACTGTCTACCTCTCCTACCACCGAAAGCTTGTCGTGGGTATCAATGATTAAGCGTATCCCATTTCGCACAAGTCGATGGTCATCAACTAAAAGAATTTTAGTCATTTTTCCTCCAATCCTACTAAGATACTTTATTTTTTTTAATAGGCTATTTTTTAAATTTAGTTCACGTAAAAATCCCCTACAGGTCTACTTTACCTTTCGCCAGATCTTTTCATTTCCCACCTGATTATAGTGAGGTGCCAACGCAGAAAAACGCAATGTCTCCTGACTGCCTAAGGCAAGGTAGCCGAATGTTTCGAGGCTTTCATCAAAAAGTGACAATACCCTGTCCTGCAGCTCTGTGTCAAAATAGATCAGCACATTGCGACATAGAATAAGCTGAAAAGCATTAAAAGAAGCATCACTCACCAAGTTGTGAGAAGCGAAAACAATACGCTCCCGCAAAGTGGAATTGAGTTTTACCCAATTATAGTTCGCGGTATAGTACGATGAAAAATCAGCTTTACCGCCCGAAAGCTGATAATTTTCAACATAAGATTTTAGATTTGCTATCGGGATGACAGCTTTCTTTGCCTGTTCGAGCACTGAAGGGTTGATATCGGTGCCATAGATCAATGATTTGTGCAATAGGTTTTCTTCTTGCAATAAAATTGCCAGCGAGTACGCTTCCTCACCTGTTGCACAGCCCGCTATCCAAATGCGGATAAAGGGCGAAGTACGCAACCTAGGAAGGATTTCATGGCGAAGATTTGCGAAAAAGCTGGGGTCACGAAACATTTCGGTTACGTTCACTGTCATCTTTTCGACAAATCGTTGCATGTATTCCGGATCGCGGACAACACGATAACGTAGTTCGGCGAAACTGGCAAAATTATCCAGCAGGCAAAGCTGGTTGATCCGCCGCGAAAGAGATGCTTTCGTATAGTGAGTAAAGTCGTAACCGTAAAGACGTTGCACGTCTTCCATCAGGATCATGACCTGCTCTTGGCTGACAACCTTATTTCCGCCGATCATGCCCTGATATTCCTGATCAGTTCAACCAATAATTCAATATCGATCGGTTTGGAGATATAACCATTGGCACCCGCATCCAGGCATTTTTCACGGTCCCCTGACATGGCCTGCGCTGTTACGGCGATGATTGGCAAGTCCATAGCGCTGTATGACTCCCGGATCAGCTGCGTCGCTTCATAGCCATCTATCTCGGGCATCATCATATCCATGAGAACAAGACCGATATCGGCATTCTCTCGCAGAATGGCAAGCCCTTCTCCTGCCGAAAGGCAACCCACTGCCTGAAAACCCCTGGATTTCAAAGCCAATTTCAGGGCAAATATATTGTTCTGATCATCGTCTATAATCAATATTATTCTGTTCATATCCATACTCATTCTTTATCTATCTATAATTATTGACTTACCTTTCATACATCCACACCCGCAGAAGGGATAGTAGCTGATCGATATCCACCGGTTTGGAGATATAATCAGAAGCTCCTGCGGCAATGCATTTTTCTCGGTCGCCCATCATTGTTTTGGCCGTAACAGCAATAATAGGCATATCTTCGTAGCGCGGATTACTTCGGATCGAAGCAATAGTTTCGTAACCGTCCATTTCGGGCATCATCATATCCATCAGGATCACCGCCACATCCGAATTATCTTCCAGCTGTTTCAGTGCATCTTTTCCATCCGTTGCTGGCACCACGGTCATCTGATATTTTTCGAGCGCTTTGGTGAGCGAAAAGATGTTTCGGATATCGTCATCTGCGACAAGTACTTTTTTGCCCTTCAGGACATCCTGCAAAAAGCTAAGTCTATTGCCTGTTGGGGCAGAGAAACCGTTATTTTCTTCGACTAAATGCAAGAACAATCCCACCTCATCCAGAATTCGTTGATAGGAATTGGCCGTTTTTACCACAATAGAATCTGCGTACCGTTTTAGTTTCATCTCTTCCACCCGCGAGAGGTTTTTTCCTGTAAAAACGATGATCGGCAGGTTTTCAAGTCCTTGATCACGTTTGACAGCTTCCAGGGTTTCATAGCCGATACGGTCGGGCAGCCCCATATCCAGGATCACGCAATCTGCAACATCGGAGCTCAGCGCCACAATACTGTCCTCCACATTGCTCTTGATCTCGGAGTTGATATTAAAGCTGTCCAAAAACAGCGACAGGGCTGCGGCATGTTTAGGATTTTCTTCAACGATCAATACTTTTTTGGGATGCCGCGTGAGGGCATCTTCTATTTTACGGAACATATCGCCCATCTGCTCCAATGCCATCGGTTTATTGATAAAGTCTATGGCGCCTTGAAGCAGACTTTCTCTTTTTACCTGTAAAGAAGACATAATATGCACGGGGATATGTCGAGTCTTGGGGTTTTCCTTGATCTCTGCCATTACCTGCCATCCATCTTTAAGTGGAAGTTGAATATCCAATAGGACCGCCAGTGGCATATAACGGGCCACCATCTCCGCCGCGATATCACCACGGACGACCACGATACCTTTATAGTTTTGCTGACGCGTATATTTGAGCAGGATCTTTGCGAACTCAATATCATCTTCGACGATCAAGATAAAGCGGTCGCCTGCCACGATGCTATCCCGATCATCCGGAATATCGGCTGGGATAGGAATCTCAGGCATCCTTTCCACGGCCTCTACTGCCGTTTGTGAATCTTGTTTCACTACGGCGTGCTCCACCGTTTCAACGTCTGTTTCTCCGATCATTGGCCGCTGCAATTCCGCAGCAAATACGGATGGCATGTTGCCCGAAATCTGCTCCGGAAGGATGAGGCGGAATACACTGCCTTTGTTTTCTTCGCTATCCAGCAAGATTTCGCCACCGAGCAGACGCGCCAGTTCGCGGCTGATCGAAAGCCCAAGTCCGGTGCCGCCAAATTTGCGACGTGTAGAACCGTCTGCTTGTTGGAAAGCCTCAAAAATCAGATGCTGCTTGTCCTTCGGTATCCCGATTCCCGTATCGCGCACTTCAAATACAATACGATTTCTCTGCGATTGTTCGCGATCAATATGTAAAGTCACCTTTCCCGAGCCCGTAAATTTGATGGCATTGGACAATAAATTACGTAAGATCTGATCCAAGCGCAGCTTATCTGTTTCCAGCTGTGGTGGCAACCCTTCAGCCGCGTTCATTTCCAGTCCGAGCTGCTTTTCGGCCGCTATTGGCCCAAACATAGCCGTCAGTCCATTCAGTATATCGGCAAAATATACATGCTGTACATCCAGGTCCATTTTTCCGGATTCTATTTTAGATAGGTCCAGAATCTCGTCTATCAAAGTCAGCAGACTTTTTCCCGAACTTTGGATCACAGCTGCCGATTCCATCTGTTCTTCATTGAGGTTACCATCCGAATTTTCGGCCATCAAACGGGAAAGTAATAGAATTGAATTGAGCGGTGTGCGCAGTTCATGCGACATATTGGCCAAAAATTCAGACTTATAGCGTGTACTTTGTTCAAGCTCGGCCGCCTTTTTCTGAATTTCCTGATTGCGTTCGGCAATTTCAACATTTTTATCTTCCAACAGTTTTGAGCGCTCTTCCAATTCGCGGTTAGACTGCACCAATTCTTCCTGCTGCACCCGGAGTTCCTCTTCCGATGCCTGCAATTTATGGGTATGCATTTCGAGGCTCGAATTGAGTGATTCCAATTCGGTATGCTGTGCCTGCAGTTCTTCAGTCTGTGCCTGAGTTTCTTCCAATAAATTCTGGACCACCAATCTGGCCTGTGCCGCCGCAAGTGTAGTACCTACTTTTTGCACCGCATCCCTAAAAAATGCCAGCTGTATCGAAGAAAAGGGCTGTAGTGAACCCAGCTCCATCACACCAATACATTGGTTACCATCAAAAACTGGCAGGATAAAAAGGTTGTTCACCTGCACCTTTCCGATAGCAAAACTGATAACATAGCTACTATTTTCGAGGTTTTCGAATAACTTTTCTTTCGCGTCTTTAAAGACCTGACCGACCATGCCCGCTCCCGGAGCAAAACGTTTATGGTCGAGATCTTCGAGTCCATAGGATCCCCTTAAGACAAGCTCATCCTGTTCCATCAGGTAGATGGCACCATTAACACAGTTGCCATATTTTGTCAGATGACCCAGCGTAACAGCTGTAAGCTCTTCCTGCCTTTTATTACCCATCAACAGGTTGCTCAGCTGGGTTAGTCCGGCCTGATGCCAATTGTTATTACTGAGTTCATCAAAAGATGTTTTGAGCGACCTGGCCATTTCATTGAGGGATCCCGTCAAGCTGCCCAGATCATCCTGCTCGCCATCCTGAATCTGCATTTCATAATTGCCGGCAGCAATCTCCCGTGCTATGCGCTGGGTAATGCTCAGTCGGCGCTGGATCTCTTCATCTTTGCGTTTTAGGTCATTCTGCAACTCCTCACGTTTAAAGAAATCTGCCCTGAGCCGGAAGTAAAAAAACAGTGTAATCAGCAACGAAACTGCCGCAGCCAATAAAACAAATATGGAGGTGTATCCCGAAGACCGTGTAAGTTCATCTGAACGTCGATTGAGCAACGATTCTTCTTTATCTATGATTTTGCTGATCAACAAACGGCAACTGTCCATATAGGTTTTGCCTTCTTCGAGTTGGGCAACAGAGACCATACCACCTCGTTTTTTGATGTTCACCAAATTCTCCAATCGATCCAGTCGAGACTGAACAAGTGTTGACAGGGTATCAATCACCTGCTGCTGTGCCGGATTATCAGCCGTAAGATCATGCGCGCGGCTCAGCGATTGAGGCAAGGACTGAAGACCATTTTTGTAAGGATCGAGAAACTTTTCCATCCCTGTCAGTAAATATCCACGCTGGCCCGTTTCTGCATTCTGCAAGTCCTGCAGAATTTTATTGACACGGCTCATGACCCGCCGGCTGTGATCGACCATCGTACTATTGTGGATCTGTTTGCGGATACTGACATATGAAGCCGTTGAACTCGCTAACAGGATCAACAGTGAAATTCCAAAACCTACCTGCAGGTTTCTTAAAATAGTTTTAGGCATGCTTTTCAACAATTGAGTTAAGACAATGCCAACTGATGGTCTAGATGGCCGCCAAATATAACAATAGGGAGCCTAAATTAAATCCCGCGCCACCTGCCCCAACCATCTTACCGTATTTTAACAAAAACTTGCGTATTTATCCGCTCTCCGCAATCTTGCCGGCAATGATAGCCGATGTAGCGGAGCAAAAATCAAGGCCCGAATAATCCGGATTATAGCCGCCCATATAAGGTACAGCCATCATGAAAAGACGTTGACTGGCGTTGCCGCTGTGGTCTACCAGCTGGAAGCTGTCGTCTATCTTTACCCCGGGTACCTGCAAAAAAATGGCGCCATCTGGAGCTACAAACATATGGTCGTTGCCTGCCAACATTTGTTCTTTAGCCTGTTCCACTGAACGAAATCGCAGGTAAGCTGGACTGACATTGCCATTGTCGACTAAACTCTTGAAAGGAAATTCTTCAAAGTTCAACGGTCGCTGTCCTACACAATCAACAAATGTGTTATAATGTTTTTTTATTTCTATCCCAGATTCATCGGTATAAAAATAGTTAGCGCCGCGGTCGCTCGCAGGTTCAACCCGACTGTCCGCACCAACATTGATCACTTCCAACCGACCAGCATCGTGTAGTGCGAGGAGCTCACGGCTGGAACTCTGCGGTACAAAAGCGATGACAATGGAAATCAACGGCATCAGTACTTTTTTTAAACGCAGCATATCTTCGGCAGACATGTATTTGGCAGGATAGTTTAAGGTGAAACTCAGGGCAGAAAGCACTTCTTTCCAATAGATAGACTGACGCCTTCTGATAGATTTCAGCGCTCGTTCGTGCTCCTGGCGAAATCCCTCGAAGGCATCTTTCTGTTCCCTTAAACTGAGTACTGCTTCTACAAAGTCTTCCAGGCTGAGCTTTTCCACAATTGCATAAAAGTCGGGATCCTTTTCCTTAAACTGAGCTTTAAAATTACGATCGAACAGAAAATCCAACGACACGAAACCTTCATTTTCAAGTCTGTTAAGCATGAGTTCCTCTTCGGAGATCAAAAGCTTGTTGGCTAGGAAAGGTTCTTCCTGATGGAATCGGATCGCAGGCAGAAGACCACTTCGGGTATGCATCAATAACTTAAAACTTTCACTTCCCGGGTCGATCTGATACCTTAACTCACCTGTCTCCAGCGCCTCAAAAGCCCCATTGTGGCGTGCTATCGTACGGATAGCATCGATTGCTGTGAGCGAAGCGCCACGCAAGCCAACTGCATGATCTGTTTTTAAGGCGAGCTTTGACGGCGGATAGGGTGATTCAAAATAATGCTCTACATTACCCTCATACCTAGTTGGCCATTTATGTCCGGTACAGATAATAACCTTGTCTACGAAATAGGTGTCGGTGCTGCCCACCATGATTTTAACCTGCGTCTGGCTTTCGAGATCAATGATATCACTGACCTGGCTGCCGAGATGAATCTGTGTTTCGATCCCCTTTTCATCCGCCATCCGTTTCAATAGCATAAACTGCTCCGACAGGTAGCGGCCAAGAAGCAGCCGTGGCACCACTTTGTAGCGATTAAAATCGTCAACGTCTATTCCATAGCTTCGTAGCGTGGTTTCCGGTAAGGATTGAACATAATCCTCTATCGTCGAAACCAGCGCTGGAATTTCATGATCCGAGACATTAGTTAGATGCTCAGGTGTAGCACCTTCGTAGCTATAAGGCATCCCTGCCCCCAATTGCTTGCGGGACTCGAAAATAGATACTTTGAGACCGGCTATATTCTTTTCGACCAATCTCTTGTACATAAATAGGCCACTGGGTCCACCCCCGATAATGGCTACATGAATGTTTTGTTGCATAGTTTTCGTTGCGCTGCCTAAAGGACAGTATTCGGTTCTAAGAACAAGGGCAAATTGCAGAAAGTTTTAGTCCATTTATTCCCGGACAATAAAAAACGGGATAAATACGGACCACGATTTAAATACCTGAATCTCGGATTCTGCAAACGATCATCAGGTACCTGCTGTTTTTCGAATAAACAAAACGATAACAAATAATAATATTATGGAAAACAACATCAACAATCCGGAGATCATCAACGACATTATTAAGATCAACAACGACCGCATCGAGGGTTATAAAAAAGCAATCGATCTGGCGACAGGTCATGGCTTAGATAAACTTATACCAACATTTCAAAAATTTATCGGGCAGTCGGAAGAATTTATTGCCGAATTGACACCTTATGTTGAACTTGAAGGCAAAGAGGCAACGGACAGCACCATGCTTAGCGGCAAACTTTTCCGCGCCTGGATGGGCATAAAAGTGAATATTACAGGAGATGACGAAAGAAGCCTGCTCGAAACCTGTGAACAAGGGGAAGATGCATTCAAATCAACTTATCAAACAGCTTTGGCTGAAGGCTCTCAAGAACTTTCGCAAAATGTTCATAGCTTGATCAATACACAGCTTAGCAAACAGCTTGAAGCGCACAATATCATTAAAATGCTGCGCGACAGCAAAACCCTCTAAAATTAGAAATATCAATTTTTCTTTTTCACGAAAAATACCGAAGTATAATCCCTTCGGTATTTTTTATTAAATCATATTTTCAAATCAACTTTTTTCTAAATTCTCGCCATATAGTCAAAAATAAGGATACCTATTTGCCCAATTACACTTTTGCTCTTACTCGACTCAATGTGGATCGCGTTATCCCTAAATACGAGGCCACAATACCTAATGGTGTACGTTTTAATACTTCAGGATAGCGTTCAATGAGATTTCTATACCGCTCAACCGCGGACAACATCCGCAGTTCATTGGCTTTCTCTTCACTTTTGATATAATAGCGCTCTGTCAAAACCCTACCGATGAAATTAAATTCGGGGATTTTATAGTACAGCTCATTCAATTTCTCGTAGCTCAGAACCAATAGACTGCAGGGCTCTAGTGTTTCGATTGCTTCGAAGCTTGGTTTTTGACTAAAAAAACTATAGACCGCAATCGCAAGATCGCCCTCATAGAGCAGCCAGGAGCTAATCTCATTACCCTTCGGATCAATATAATAAGAATGTACACCGCCCTGCAGAATAAAATAGATCTGCTTTTGCACTTGTCCAATATCAACAAGGCGAACCCCCGCTTTCACATCGATCACATAGCTATGCATTTCGATCAGCTGCTTTAAATCGTCCGACAGCGGATGAATGCTTTCAAAAAGTTTTAAAATAAGATCTGTAGCCGGTTGGCCATATCTACTGGTCTTTTTTTGCATACAATGAATATATAACAATAATGGTGGACCAACTATAAGTCATCCTAAATATACACGATAAGCAACCTATATTTTTTGCTTTTTGGCAAAAAATATATACCATAGATTCCTAAACTTTGGCTATGAAAAATATACGATAAATCCGTTGTGCTTTTGGCGATGGCGGTATTATTTAACTGTCAGCAGACATTTCATCTATAGGAACTGGGATGAAATCAAAAAAAACAGGTCTACGCCACCCGCCCTGAACAGTAGGTGGCAAAAATTTTAACTATATGAAATACATCAAATACAGTTTGATTGCCTTTGCAACGTTAGTTATCATCTGCCATCTTCCCTTTATTGGAGGATCGATATTAAGTGAAATCGACAGCGGAAGGTTTAGATATTCCAATATTGATGGTTCCTATACCAGCATCCAGGGATTTGGTTTTAAAGACGCCTTTTATACGAGAAACACACTTGCCCCTTCATCTGATCCGAAACTTTCTGATCCCAAAGTTCAGCAGATTTATCGCTTATACAAGATCAACTGGCTCTGCTTTTGGCGCTGGCAGTATTATGTTGTATCCTCGCTAAAGTTTGAATATAAAGACTGGAAGGAAATCGAAAAACATCGCGTGCCATATGAAAAAGATAATTATCGACAGGATTTTTAGCACGTTATTCCATAACCTAGCAATCCTATCAGCGAAAGCGGAAACAGTTTATAAGAATATAAAATATCCAATTGAGCCTGTTTTCGTCGGCTCTCTATAAACTGTGCATACAATTTTGGAAAATTGAATCAAACAGTAATATTTTACATGATTTTAAGCTTTTAGTACATGACTTTCTTTATTAAAAACGCTTCCTTTGAGTTACAATTTTAAATCTAGGATGGTGAGTATACCTTGTCAGATGATTCATTCATATATTTTAAGAATCTATGCGACCAATTTATGCGAAAGCACTTTCAAATTTAGGAAACAGGATTTTTGAAATCCAACAGGAAAATTGTCCTAATTTTCTTTCTGAATATCATTTTCACAGTGAATGCCAACTTACCTACATCATCAAGAGCAATGGTCAACGCTGCATAGGCGATAAACTAGAAGAATTTGAAAGTGATGAATTGACTTTTATTGGTCCTGGCTTGCCTCACGTTTGGCACCCTCCGAATACAGTGACCTCCGAAAGGAACAGCGCCGCGTCCATAACACTGATTTTCGACCCGGAAAGGCTCCAGTCTTTCTGTCCCTTATTATTTGAAATATCTCACCTCAATAACTTCTTGGAAAAATCGAGACAGGGCATGTTATTTTATGGAGAAACAAAAAATAAGTTAAAAAAAATACTGCGAAAAATGGTCTCTGCACCTGATATACAAAAAACGGTCTATCTCTTTAAATCATTAGCTATCCTACTTCATACCGAAGAATACAAGATACTATCTGATAAGCTATATATCGATGGACTGCCCCTAAAGGATGGAGAAGTTATTTTTAGTATTTACAATTATGTTTTTGAAAATTTTACCGATGAAATCTCCCTGGACGAGGCCGCTAAGCTGGCGAACTTGACCAAACCGTCCTTTTGTCGATTTTTCAAAGCATGCACAAGGAAAACATTCTCGAAATTTGTCAATGAGGTACGGATTAATGAAGCTTGTAGGCTTCTGGACCGGGATGAAAACCCCATTACCCATATAGCTTACGCCTGTGGTTTCAACTCTTTGCCCAACTTCAACAAGTTCTTTAAAGCGATTAAAGGGATTACGCCTTCTGACTACAAAAATAAGCTTTTGATTAATAAAGATTAGCGAGCAGTGACAAAGCAAATCAAAGAAGAGCTGTATTAATCAGCTATTTTTTTAGGCCTCAGGTGCCAATGGGATGGTCGGCATTCCAGCGAGCTCACGCATCCAGTTATTGAAATCCACATCCGATGGTATGTCGAACTTTTTGCGCAGTCTATTTTTGCGAACCTGCACCGCCCTGATCGTCACAAAGGTGTATTCCGAAATATTTTTTGTCGAAAAGTTGAGAAATGCCATGGCACAGAATTCCAGTTCGGTACTTCGAAGATTAGAGTCAAATGATTTGAGCGCCTGGATAAACTCTGGACACAACTCGGTATAAAGTTCATAATGGGTTTATTGTTTTTAGTCTGTATCCTTATCCAAGCAGGTCTATATGAAATATTTTCCCACTATTGGGAAAACGCTGTATTTGGGCCTCCGTGAGGCCTTCCCTGGCCGTACTGATAAAGAGGTCCGTGCATTCACTCTTATTTTATCCAGCAGTTCGCCCGTCTCACTGTTCCACTTGAAAACCGCAAACCCACCCCAATGTGCTACCCAGAGATGTCCATCGGGCCCTAGGCACATGCCATCAGGCATGCCCAACTGATCGGGTACACGTACTAATGTACTGTAGCCCTGCCCATCCGATCCCACCAATCCTCCTGAATTATGACTATCATAACGACGGATTTAACGGGTATAGGTATCGATAAAATAAAAATAAGGGCTATCGCTGGGCCAAACAAAACCAACCACAACGACCTGATCCAAGGCAATATCATTATCATCCAGGACAATATCTACGTTCTTTTGTGCGCATTGAACAGGGATTTCCAGATTTCTATATTGGTAATTTTGCCTCTCAGGTCATCAATCAACGCAATATCCGCCACTGTAAACCAACTTGAGCTTCCTTCAACATGAAATTGTGCATTTTCGTAACTCAGATCTTCAAGCTTAAATAAAAGAGCCATATTGTTTCTAAAAAAAAGCAAATAGCCAGAACAGAGCGCCCATACCAACGCTATTAAGTTGATCGAATAATCGGCGGCAAAGCCCTCAATTAGAAATCCAGTGAGTACAACAGCTGCAAAGAGCGGCATGCACCGATGTAAAGCTGTAAAATCCGAAGTCAGTTTCATATGGCTGTGATGAATTTAGCAGATCATTATTACCTGCTATGGATTTATCGTTATAAAAATCGCTGCAAGATATAAAAAGTGCAGTAAAAATTAGGGTATTGCCATTAGTCGCGGTACTGTAACCACTACTACATATAAGATGTAGCCTTTTATCACGTTGACTCTGTCGCTTTGGGAGATTACCATACCTAATAAAGAAACACAAAAAGGCTAGGTCACCACGAACCTAGCCTTTTTGTGTTTCTTTATTTACGTATTTTCCTTTCGATTCTCCCTACTACGCCTATACTGATTTTGCATTGAATCATCATAGAAAAAAACGATCAAATGTTCTGCCTATTAATCAGATTGCGAATAGTTTCATTTTCAAACAGAACAACCTACTTAATCAAAAAAGACTAATCTCACGACTAGTCTTTTTGATTTTACGAAACAACAAATTTTAAGTATGATCTAAATTAAATGTTATTTAGAATAATTCCAAATAAATTATAAAAAATATGCTATCCTATTTTTTTAGGCAGCGGATCTGTACCGCTTCTGTGCTACTCGCTATTCTCCATCCGATACCATAACCGATATCTTTTGCAGCTCCCGTCATGTGGAGCGTTTTGTAACCGCCAGCCGTTGCTGTTACCAGATACGCCCCTTCACTGCCGATTACACGGCCGAGATTCAATTAAAAATAAGGGAATAAGAAGCTGTATTCAGCGCATTCATCATCAATGTTTTTGGATGTTCCTAGGCGTCCCAAAGTTGGAGACTACGATATAAAGACAAATACAATAGAGGCCTGAGCTATCCAATGACCAGTGGTCATAAATTGATCGGGCAAACGGCATTCGATTGCCCCTAAAAATAGGTAGGTCCCTACTTTGAAAGCAGAGACCTATACCGAAGTTCCCAAGGAGAACCCTCATTCTAATTTTATCCTCGATTACAATCGGTAGGAAACTGTGGCCACCAAATTTCTACGCTGCTGTGGATTGACAGACCAGTAACCGATATAATATTGTTTGTTGTTGATGTTATTGAGGTTGAAATTGACACGGAATTTGTTGAACGAATAGTATATCGCTCCATTCAGAAGCGCATAACTTGGAAGCTCAAACACGCCTGTCACGCTATTGTCGATGACCTTGTACTTTCCGCCATAGTTACCGCCGAGGCCAAAGCCCAGATTTTTGAGCTTACCGTTCTGAATCTGGTAAGATCCCCATACGTTACCTAATGTACTTGGTCCCTGTCCACCCGGAGCACGTCCCTTTTCGTTGTAGAAATCATTTCCGTTTCCGGCGATAATGGCAATATGGTTGTAACTGAATCCTGCTTTGACCGAAAAACCAGCGTACGGTATTGCTTCGACGTCAAAATCAAATCCCTTGCTCTCTACTTTTCCACCCTGTATGGATCCCGTAGGTGTGCTATACACCCGATTGGCAACCCTAATATCATACAGGGCCAGTGTTGTCCACAATCGATCCTTGATCAGGCTCGCCTTGGTGCCGAGCTCCCATTGGTTGGCCCGCTCCGGCTTGAAGGATTGCACCCCGGTCTTGACATTATTGGCATCGTATACGATACTTGGCGCAACATTGTAGAATGCATTCATATAATTGGCAAAGAGCGAAACACGATCTTTTACTACCTGGTAAACCAAGCCCAATTTGGGCGAAAGTGCCCATTGGCTATAATTGTCGTCTGCATTGGAAACCTCCCCTTTTGAATCAAAGTAATCGGCACGCAAACTCGCCATCAGCGAAAGGCGGTCGGTCAGATCCAATAAGTCTGAGGCATATACACTGAACGAACTGTTTTTGATATGCGAAGGATCGCCAGCTTCGGTATTTGCCAACAGCTGGTCAATCGCCTGACTGGTGAGCGGAACCGGCGTCAGCTCCTTACCATCGCCATCGAGTGGCCCCTTGATCAGTCCCTGCGGATTTACCCGACGTCCCAGTCCCCAGCCCGAACCATGGTCCTTTACGTCGCGGGCAAAATAGTCGACCCCGAACAAGAGCCTGTTTCTCAGACCAGCCAACTTAAAGTCTCCGTTAAAATTCTGCTGTATATCAAAGGTTCGGGTCTTCTGATTTTCATTGTGGAAGTACTGGTCAAAATAGCTATCGCCGGGTTGATTTCCCCAGATATAGCTGTAGATCCCATCAGACTTCACATTGCCCATGGAGACCACAGTCTGTGAATTCCACTGTTCATTAATTTTGTATAGTACCTCGCCCTGCACATTGGACCGCGGATTTTTAATGGCGAGGTCGTTGCTGGTAAAGGAGAGCTTTGGGTTGAGGTTGAGTTCGGCAATATCTTTAAAGGTCAGCGGAGCCACACGGTCCGAATGGAAGAAAACCGGCGCAACAGCCCGTTTCATATCGAGCAGCTCGGCCATCAGGTTGACCGTTAGCCTGTCATTAACCTTATAGGTCAGTGAGGGCGCAAAGTAGAATGAGTTTTTAAAACCCGCATCCTGAAAACTATGCTCGCGGTGGAAAGCCGAATTGATACGGAGTGCGATCGTCTTATTTTTATTTAGCGGTGAGTTGAGATCTAAGGTTGCGCGATGCAGGTCGTTGCTGCCATAGTTGTAGGCCACTTCACCACCAAAATCAAAATACGGTTTTTTGGTGATGGTATTGATCACGCCCCCGTAACCGTAAAAACTAGCGCCAAAAAGCGTTCCCGAGGGCCCTTTGAGCACCTGTATTTCCTCTACGCCGGCCGGATCAAGGATACCGCTCGACAAGCCCGGAAGCCCGTTGACCAAGTTACTCTGCGCCTCAAAACCACGTAACGAAAAATAAGCACCACCATCGCCACCACGTCCTGTCGATTCCCAGGTACGGCTTATACCCGACACATTGCGCAGCAAGGCGTCGTCAAAATTGGTAATGGCCTGCTGTTTCATTATTTCATGAGAGACTGTACTGTACAACTGCGGGTTTTCGAGATTGCTCAGCGGCATTTTGGCGACAGAGCTTACCGTCCGGTTGGATCTGAATGCAGATACGAGAACCTCCTGCAACTGCGCATAGTTTTCATTGAGGACAAAATCAAGCACGGTCGGCTTATTGCCTTCAACGGTTACTGTTTTTTCAATTGAGTTTAAACCCGTAAAACTGGTGACAAGCTGATAGCTCCCCGGTTTTAGGCGTTCAAATTTGTAGTGACCATTTTTATCTGTCTGTGTCTGTCTGTTCGTTCCCTTAATGGTTAAGTTGACCGATTCCGCTGGATTGCCATCCAAAGTCGTAATCTTTCCAAAGATACTGGCTGTCTGTGCATTGGCGACACCGGTAAGCGATAACATCGCTACAGCAATATGTATAGATTTCATTCCATAAAAAATTTATGGAGCCGAATATAGGCTAATTTTAGATCTAATTGAAACTAATTAGACTAATTATAAATAATAATTTAGTTAACTGCTAACCTGTAGGTTAAATAATATGGTGCTCAACCCGCCTTATTGGCCTATTGATTCGCTATCGGAAAATTCCACGCTTAATTCATTGTCCAAAAAAACTGTAACAAAGCGTATGTATTCTCAAAATAACTAACCTTATAGCGACAAATTATTTTCAATATCCTGTAACAGTACATATCAGGGTTGTGGCTACCCTATTTATCTCGATCAGCCTACAAGCTAAAAAGGTCAGCCCTAGCGGACCAACCTTATTCAGAAGGAAATTATCGATAAAGATTTTAAAAGTCGCTTAATTCTCCAAGCAGCCTCACCTCGTAAAAAAAGCGGCCGATAAAATCGGCCACCTTTAGGATTAGAATTGAATAATAATTGTCCTTAAAATTCGGTCATATCAATAAAAACTGATTATATTCTTATGAAAGTTTACTGTCATCTTGTACTGATTTAAAAAAGGAGTTCCCAATAAGCCTTCTATCGGTAAGGCATCGTGACCTGTTCCGCCACCGATAGCCTGATCTGTAATCACAGTATACATATCCTGAAGAGACAGCTCACCTACTTTCGCATGCGTTAGAAACGCGATACGATTGCCTTGGCTTGTTCCATTTACCCCTTTGATATCCACCTCACCTTCCTCAAAATCAATATAAGGTTTTAGTTCAGTTTCTAATGTCTTTTTCAATACATTGGCATTTGCGCCACAATCTATTCCCATTGGATATATCTTTCCGCCAATAGCAATATCCACAATCGGAATATGCCGTTTCAAACGTAAAGGATATTGCGCAAGCAGAGGCCCTTTCTCGATTGACTTTGCAAGCAGCTCACCACGATCGTCCAATTTTTCGAGCAATAACTCCTGCCGTCCATAATCTAATGTAAACTGGTAGTTTTTCAAAACGCCGATGCCCAGCAAACCAAAAACAGGACTTCCATCTTCCAGTTGCATATCGTCCATCTCAGAAACTGGAGCCTCCAATCCATTGAGTACAATGCCTCCTATCTGAAGGCGATTGCCTGCTGACCAGACCACCTGTTGCATCTGCCCACCAATACCTGCGAAATCTACTGAAACATCAGCACGAATCTGTTCTGCGGGAACAAATTTTTTGCGCAATATAACAACGGGGGCACCGCTATCAAATTGAAAGTAACCCTTTGTTCCGTTGACTGTAGACTCCAAATAGACCAATCCATTAACTAACCTAAAAGGAATCACCATTGTCTTGGGTTGCACCGCATTCCCTACCGCATCAGCCAATGCTTTTTCAGGATTACCTTTCAAACGCCCTTTAATAATGCCAAGATTTATAATTTTTCCTGCACGATTAAATAAGAAACTTGGTTTGCCTGGTTTACCATCCTGATAGGTAACTTCAAGCTGAATCCGTTCATCCCCATTGGCAAGCTTATGCTGATCGGCTATGTGAAACGAACTTATGGCGGAGAATTTAGCCAAAATTTCTGGTACAGCAGCTTGGTTATTCATTTTGGGCAGATTACCGATCGTTGCGCTATCAGCCATCATACGTAACAGTGCGGTTGCATCTTTTGTATTCATTGCCCCAATAATCCGATCAATCGACTTGCTATTGTCATCTTGTTGGGCGATAGCAAGATTCCCAATCAGCAACAAAACAAATTGCATATAAATGATTTTCTTCATATTATTTTACTGTTTCGTCCAACCATCTAGCAATTGAGTCCAAGGTACTATTAGGCATTTCACCAAGTTTTGTATACTCCGAAGGCAGGCAGGTTTCACAGACCTGCAATAAGTGATTTACATTTGGCAATAAGATCGTACTAACTTTTCCTCGCTGACCTGCGCCGCTATACTGTTGCCAATAGGTCAAGTTGACCGGATCTACAAAAACATCCCTACTTCCATTGATTGCCAAGATGGGCACATCAACCTTACTTAAGAAGATCTGCGGCTCATAACTAACAAAATAGCGGTACCAAGGTCCGATAGCCTGCTGCACATAAGACCAGATCGGAAAACGAAAATGATCATGTTCAATACCTAAAGATTTAAAATAAAGGTCATCCTTTTGCTTCCAATAATTATAAACTGCATTGAGCTTACTCTCCATACTGTCCGATTTGGCATATTGAAAAGCTGTTGCAAACATCAGTCGATTGATTTCATTGGATCTCTTTTTGTCCACTGCGGTCATCGGCGAAGTATTGACCAAATTTTCGTTCTGGACAAAAAGTGATTCCAGACCGCTCGAAGCCAAACCCGATAAGCTGATCAAAAAAGCAACATCTTTGCTCTGCGATGCGGCTATTGAGATAACAGCTCCCCCTTCGCTATGCCCTAACAATCCGATATGACTCAAGTCAACATTCTTTTCCGTTTTCAAAAATTGCAGTGCGCCCAATACGTCAAGTGCAAAATCTGCGGTCGTCGCATAGCGGTATTCGCCCGTAGTTTTACCCACACCACGGTCATCCATGCGCAAGACCACATATCCCTTTGGAGTCAGGTAACTGGCAATACGTGCAAACATCTTTGTCCCAGCCATTGTGCCATCCCGATCCTGCGGTCCAGTTCCCGAAGCGATAATAATGGCCGGGTATTTCCCCGCCTTGACAGGCGAGGAAATGGTGGCACCGATGGTGATACTATCTGCTTTTGATTTAAATACAACGTCTTTCTGTTGAATGGATTGTGCTGAAGCTTGGTCATAAAAAAGCAATGCAAGAGCAGCCAATACCAGTGATTTGATTGTTTTCATGCCCTTATTTTCCTACTTTTAAAACGTTGACCATTTCAATAATTTCATCGGCAAGTTCTGAAGTGCTCCCCATATATCCAACCTCCGAAAAACGAAGTTTGCCATTTGGACCAATCACCATTTTGTGCGGTATAGGACCTACCCCAGCTGCCTTCGAAGCCTTGCTATCCGCATCCAGCAATACCGTGAACGGATAACCATTTTCTTTCATATAGTTGGTCACATATTCTTTCATATCCGATTTACGTTCCTGTGTATTTATAAAATAAAAGACTACATTCGGATCATTTTTGAAATGATCAACCGCCAGCTTCATTCCCGGAAATGCACCTTTGCATGGTGCACACCAAGATGCCCAGAAATCCAAAACAACAATTTTTCCTTTTTGGGCAGAAAGGCGTACTTTTTTTCCATTTTGATCCAAAAGCTCAAAATCTGCAATACTCTTATTGATTAAAAGTTGCTGTACTTTTTCTTTCAGCTCTTTGCCTTTATCTGCATTTTTCAGACCAGCAAGATATTCTTCATAGCCCTTTTCTGATTTGTTTCTTGCGCTGTAGCTTTTTTTCATCAGCTCCAACATATACGTAGAACTCTGATTCATCGCATAGCTTTTCTCTAGCGCCATCTGCAATTCTTTTGCTTTCCCTTGCCCTTCAAGCACGCGTACATAGGTATCGTTCAGGTCCGCATTTTTATAGCTTGCCGCACTTTGAGCTGCCGAGGCATACACAAAGGCTTCATCGTAAAGCTTATTGTCCACTAATATCTTGGCAAATAATGGTGCATTGCCGTAGTATAAAGTCGCGTATTTATCACCCTGAAAATTATCCTTGTAATAATTTAAACGCTCCATAATGACACGTGCATAGGGCAATATCTCTGCTGGTCCCATACTTTTTTGTGCAATATAAGGAACGTCCAACGAGCGATAGATCACATTTGAAAGTGCTTCGTATGGCGCTATCTTAGCCATATATTTGCTGTAATTCGGCAGATCTTTTTTCATGCTGGTATACACCGAAATGATCCAGTAAGCACTGATATAACTGATTCGGTTGGCCTCATTAAAAGAAACCTCAGCTTCCTGGTAAGGGTGTTTATCGATAAAATCCGTAGCCGCTTTTAAGCGTTCATCGTCTGTTTTGGCCTTCTGGATCAGATTAAAATCGGTCAGGCGACGCTGATCCTTTACATATTGACCATTTGGAAACTGCGCAACAATCTTATGTTGGATTGCCTCCGTCTTTGGTCCATCTTTTAAAATATCCTTATAGACACGATAGATTTCTAGTAGATCCTCTTCTCTGATATCAGGAATCTGTTCCAGGGTGTTCAGCTCCTTATCGAGCTTAGCCAAGGACTCTGGCGTATTCATGTGTTTCAAAGCACTTGCAGCAGTATAAAGCACGCGAAAGCGGTTTTCCGGATGATACTGCAATTCATATTTCACCCACATCAAGAGTATCTCATCCGATTTGTAGGACGCTGTATCCACCACATATGGTACACCCGCAACGATATGCGGTGTGCGCAACATGCCCCAACCCAGCATTCCTCCCGACATCTGGCGTTTATCGTTTGCAGAGAGGATATAAGAATAGGTTTGCTCCCCACCTTTATCTACCAAAGTGTCCGATTTAAAAACAAGATTCATCAGCCCCAAATGCGCAGGCAGAATATATTTTGCAGTCCATACCGAATCATTTTTAGTAAACTTGAGGTCCGTCGTCGTCCATTTAAAATCGGTATAACCTGTTAACTGTGCCGAGATATCTTTGGCATCCTTCAGCACAGTATTCCGAGCATCATATACGAGCTGTACAGTATCCTGTTCCTTTGGAAATTCCGGTATCACCCTAAAAATCTGCGGCTGTTTCTGTTGTTGCGCTAAAGCAACCGAGCAACTCATCAGTGCCCAAGCCAATATAGATGTTGTTTTCATCATCCTATTTTTCATATTTCTCATTCTTCCTTTTTCAATAATGGATCTGCTGACCCGGTTTTATGGATTTTGCGCTATTTCGGGACTTAAATTGATTTCGTATTGGGCGATCCGAAACACATAGCGGTTGCTATTCGGAGCCAATGTGAAGGTGCTTCCGCCGAATGTACGCGTGTAAGTTTTCTGGAAGCGTGTGTCGTCTTTGAGACGGCGCATATCCCACCAGCGCAGCATGCGAAACATAAACTCACGACGGCGTTCCTGCATCACTTTCACCAATGCATCTTCAGCATCCGCTGCGCTGAGATTGACAGTTGACCCCGGCAGAATTCTACTGGCGCGTAAACGATTGACCAATGTCATTGCAGCAGCAGGCTGATTGTCTCGCGCAGCAGCCTCCGCCTTAATCAATAACATTTCAGGAACTGACGGACCTACATTTCGGCCTTCATTTTTGATATAGTCCAGGTAAAAGTAGCGTCCATCGTAAACCTCCCAATTTGAAATCATTGAACCCGGCACCGTAAATAAATTATAACGCTGATCGGTGGCATCGAACAGGCCCAAAAGATCCTTACTCAAGCGTAACGCGGTGGTGGTGTAGGCCGTGATTCCGTTAACAGGTATTTTAGACAGCAAGATTTCCGGATTGGATACACGCAATGGATAATTGACCATGGTCGTTGTTGTCAGCTTGGTCAAATCGTTCAGTTTATCATTCAGCGCAAGTGCCTGGTCGGCCGCTTTTGCTGCATCCGCATAGCGATTCATATATAGGTATGTGCGTGCCAATAAACCATAAGCCGAAGCTTTGGAAGGCAAGGTTGTAAACTGCTGTTGTGCCGGCAAGCCAGGCAGTGCTGTTTCAATATCCGCCAAAATAGCATCATATACCTGTTGCAGCGTACCTCTATCGAGCGACTTTTCTGTAGTTGGTTGCAAAACCAAGGGTACACCCAAATCCGTATTTGCACTTGCCTGCAGGTAAGGTTTAGCATACGTATTGGCCAACATCAAGTAAGCCGAAGCGCGATGAATCTTTGCCTCCGCAATCAGCTGGTTAATTTCAGCAGGAGTTCCATCTGAAACATTAGGTACCTCGCTGATAACAGTGTTAGCATATGCGATCGCATTATAAAGTGCTCCCCAGTTGTCATCTTTGTGATATTGGTTGTCAATTGGGTAAATATCATCTGCCCACTGATACGCCCTGCGGTAATAACCATTAAAATCATTGTTCGCCAAGGAAAGTTGCTGCGGCGAACCATCGATGATTTCCAGGTCGTCCGAAGCCATATCCGATACTGTCGGTGCAGCTTCCAAAGCGGTTGTATTATTTAGCAGATAACGATAGTTTTCAATCGTCCCCGGTGTCAGTTGTCCCTGGGTTTTTATATCGACATATTTTTCACAACCTGTCATGGTAAAGCCGATGCTCAATGCGGCTACCGCTACTGCCCATTTACGGCTGCTGTGTTTTATAGCTATTTTCATGATTTTGGCGATTAGAAGTTAACATTGATGGAAAAGTTGTACGAAGGAACTGGACGCAGGTTGGTCGTATTGCCCACATAATTGGCAAAATCCGGGTCAATCCCTTCCTTATTTGCTGTCCAGATCAATCCCAGATTACGTACGGACCCCGTCAGACTCACCTGCTCGATTTTCATCCTTTTTAAGAAATCTTTGGGCAAAGCATAGCTTAGCGAAACTTCCCGCAGACGGATATAGTCACCTTTGAGTACATTGATATCCGAATAGGTGTAGCGGTACAAACTATACTGCCCATAAATATCGGCTGTTACTGCAGGTATATTCGTGGTAGCCTCATCCCCTGCCTGTCGCCAGCGGTTGGCAATATCGGCACTTAAATCAAATTTAGGCAGTGTAAAACCACGACTCGGCGTCATGTACGACTCGATACTCGGTTTCATAAATACACTTCCAAACTGATAAGTCATCAACGCGTAGAACGACCATTGTTTATAACGCAGATTCGTTTTAAGACTCCCAAAATACGGTGCTACCGTACGGCCCATATATTTGAGATCATCCACACTTGTTAAGGTCTGCTTAACAGAAACGACTTCACCCTCTTTATTGTAGATCTGTGTCAATCCGTTAGCATCCAGCCCAGCATGGCGAAATGCAAAGAGTTTATCGCTGGGGTATCCCTTCAGGTAACTAATACCTATAGGTGTATACGAGTAGGTAAATGTTGAGATATCTGCCGGATCAAAACGGTTATCGGTTATTTTATTGGTATTGTAGGAGAAATTGGCTGTCATATCCCATTGCCAGTCTGTACTACGTAACAAAATACCATTCAACCCAAGGTCAATTCCGCGTCCACTCATGGTTGCCGTATTCCGTTTGAGCGAGCCAGCGTTTATCGTTCCTACATAAGGTGCCGCGATGGGAAAACCATACAGTAGATCACGGCCTTTTTTCACATAATAATCCAATGTACCGTTTAAGCGATTGTCCAATAAACCAAAATCCAGTCCCAGATTGGTCACATAAGTTTTCTCCCAGCGCAACTGCGGATTGGCAATAGCGATGATGCTTGCCGCTGGCTGCGCTGTTGGGTTACGTGAAGCGTCATCGAGCGAGATGTAGGTAAAGGGACGCACATCTTGTGTGATGTTACCATTCACACCATAGGTTGCCCTAAAGCCTAATTGATTCAGCCAATGCAGGTTGTTCATAAAAGATTCTTTTCGCACATTCCATTTAAATCCGCTCGACCATAAAGGCGTTGCACGAAAACTCCGGTCGAGACCAAAGTTGTTATAGTCATCGTAACGGACGCTACCGGAAAATGTAAAGCGACCATCATAGGTATAGGCAGCATTCGAAAAATAAGAAAGGAAGCGACGCGTCCGATCCGCTTGCTGCGGTGCTCCGGAAAGGCTTTCATTGAATCCCTGTATGCTTGGATAGGCATTAGGCAAATAGCTTACCGCGGTATTAAATCCCGTCTGCATATTATAGCCGTAATAGGTGATATTACCTTGCCCTGTTTCCGTCTGCCTGATCTCCGATCCTGCTATTGCTGAGATATCGTGTTTCCGTCCAATTAAAGCGTCGTAGCTCAACTGTCCCCTAACGGTATAATTGTTGACATCGGTATTGATGATATTATAGATACCGCCTTTGTTGATACCAATACTATTTGTCGACGCTCCGATGGGTGTAAAGCGATTCAACAGCGACCGGTTCGCGTAAGAATCCTCGTCATTGTAAATTCGGTTGTTGCCGAAAGATCGCTCATTGGAATACATCACCGCTCCCTTCAGTCCTTTATAGATGGGTACAGCTAAGTTGATCACAGCCGAATAATTATTGTTTTTGAGCATGCGATCCATCTGCTCCAATTCCTGGAGATAATTGTACCGCCAGTCCTTATACGCCGGCCCAAGGACATCGGCAAATCCAGGTGTCAGCCGATCGTAGGCAATGCCATTGCCGTTCTCGTCTGCCAGTAACTGATAAGGTAACAGGGTAGACCCGCCGGTATCGTAAATCTGAGAAAGGCCAATCCCATTTTGTTTATTGCGAAAGAAAGTCCCCCGGATACTAGTTGACAGGGTTGCAATCTTAAATAACTTCCAATTGTTGTTTAGACTTAAAGTCAACCTTTTCCCATTTTCTCCTTTGGTATACGGGTTTTCATTCGCATAAGATGCTGAATAAAAATAGTTGTTATTTTCTGTTCCGTTACTGATCGACAAATTGTATTGCTGACTGTTCATGGGTCGCAATAGGTACTGTTGAATCTGCGACCGATTATCGATGGATTTTAGTGGATTCACCAATGCATCATAAGCAGCCTGCGTCATCTGCCCATTTTTCAATCGAATCGCCGCAGCCGCAACCTCGCCTGGATAATAGGTACTATAGCTGTACAGATTGGTCGCAATATTATTACCATTCAGAATATTCTTAGCCACCAGTTCCTCTTGATAATCGATCATCTGTGCGCTGTTCATCGTACGCAGATAACCTAAATCGGGTTTCCCCGAAAAAGTGGTATTCATGGAAAAGTTGATCCTTGGCACACCGGTGACTGACCCTTTTTTCGTTGTCACCACGATAACTCCATTGGCCGCACGAACGCCATAGATTGATGCTGCTGCAGCATCTTTCAAAACGGTTATATTGTCTACATCATTCGGATTGAGCATTGCCAAATCAATACTGGAAATAGCACCGTCGATAACGATCAAAGGTGATTTTTCAGTTTCGCTATCAATTGAACCGACTCCGCGAACCGTCAGTCCGTAATCATTCTGGCCTATCGTTCTTGTGCTTGAGTAAATACCCAACTGATTGTTATTATAGGTAAAGGTACGATCGCCTGTTCCAATTGAAACCTGTACACCAGGAACCTGACCTTCCAAGCGTTGAATCAGATTGGCAGAGGGAATTTTTTCCAATTCTTTGGCCGTGATCAGTGAAACCGAACCCGTTGCCCTTTCTTTTGAAATCTTTTGATAACCTGTAGAAATCACCGCCTCCTCCAGCATGTGATTTTTTTCCTCCATGGTAAATGTAATCTGGTTACGATTTCCTGCTGTTAAGGCCGTACTTTCATAACCTACAGCCGTGATCATAATAATATCCGTTGGTTTGATATCGTAAATCAGAAAGCGGCCGTTTTCATCACTTTTTGCACCTTTCCGCGTGTCTTTTACCCATACACTCGCTAACGGTATAGGTTTACCTCCTGTTGAAAGCACGGTTCCAGCGACCCGGTCCATCAATTCATTATCGGCCCCATACTTTAGCGGGCTGGCTTCGCGATCCTCCGTAGCGCGACGAACAATTGAATAAGACCTGTCATCGACATAAAGAAATACCAACTGGTTGGGGTAAAGTACTTTTTTAAGAACTTCTTCCAGACGATTTCCTTTCAGCATTTCTGGGTCTACAGTTTTTCCATTCAACAGGTTATGCTCGTAGCTCAAATTGGCGTTGAAGCGCTGTTCGATCTGTTTGATCGCTTGCGCAAGGGATAATTTTTGTTGGCCGAGTGCCTGTTGACCAGCAGTAAATAGTAGCGAAGTGACCGGGACCATCAACAAGCACCGTATCGGTTGCCACCTGTTTTCTGTGATTTTCATTTTTTGTTAGGTTAGATGTTTATTTAGTATAGATTGATCGTGTTTTTCTTATTTTGGATCGAGGTAAATGGTATCTTTTTCCATCCGGATATTCGCTTGTAATATATTTGCAATCGAATAAATAATGCTTTCTTGGGAATTGAGGGATATGCGACCGTCGATTTTTCGGTTCAAAAGCGTCGTGTCGCTTAAAATGATTTCTTTACCGTATACATAGCGAAATTCATTGATTAGATCAGCAACCATTAAGTTTTCGCCTGTCAAGCTCTTCCGCGTCCATGAAACCGATTCCTGCGCTGCTTTTCTGTTAGCGCTCAAATTGCGGAAGCCCGGGCTTCCGTCGACAACGACATCTCCTGGTACGAGTATTTTGGTTTCGCCGCCATATTTGTGGTTGCGTAGTGCGATGCGTCCTTCCAATAACGATACGATCACTTTATTGTCCCTATTTTTAAGGTTAAACTTTGTTCCCAGCACCTCCACGGTGATGTCGCCGGTGTAGGCCATAAAGCGCTCCCCTGCCTGAATGTCTGTCGTATCTTTGTTGAGATGTTTAACCTCCAATAGAACCTCGCCGGTTGTATATACTTCGCGTTTGGATAACCATTTCCAAGCACGACGATAAGCAACAGAAGAATTCGCATTTAAATGTACAGTACTGCTATCAGGCAATACCACTGTTTGTAAGACACCGCTTCCGGTCTGTATCACAATCATGGATTGGTAATACCAAGCTGCAGTTACAAAAAGCGCTACCGCAGCTGCAGCAACAGTTGCGGCCCACAAACGGATAATCTGATTTTTTCGTTTCTTTCTGTTTCCGGCTATGCCCCGTTCAATATCGCGAAACAGATTCTCCGCAAATAACTGGCTAGGTTTTATGCGCGAAATACCATACAAAGCACGAAGATAAGCGAGCGCTTCATCATATGCAGCAGCATTTTCTGGATTTGTAGCACGCCATACTTTCCAATTCCCGAAATCATCCCGGTCCGGATATTTAGCAAAGCGGACAAAATCCAGATCATCTAAGAAATCCTGCGTACTGTAACTCGTATATTTCTCCATTATTAAGCCTTTGTTAAATACAAGACAAATGGACATTAAATTTTATCCCATGGATTTTGATTTTTTTTTAAAAAAAATCAAAAGACGATTTCAATACTTACCAATTTCATAATTTAGCACGCAAATTAATGTTCAAAAGCCTATTTTTGAACCAATGAAAGATAATAATGTGCTACTATTATTATTTAAAATAAGCGTTTCATTATTGTTATTAAATCTTTACTATTTTTGGAGAAGCAAATGATCTATTTCATTTAATGGTATAAATTCGGAGATGAACAACACCATAGATCGGTACTGGAATGAATTCATTGAGGGCGACAAACAAGCTTTCGAGCAGATCTATCGTGCGTTATTACCCAGTCTATACGAATATGGCATGCGTCGGGTAAAAGACGAGGATTATGTCAGAGACTCCATTCAGGATGTATTTATCAAGTTTTGGGAAAACCGCAGCAAGCTACGAAGCATTTCCAATCCGAAACATTATTTGCTTGTCGCTTTAAAAAATAGCCTGCTGAATACCCAATTGCGAGACGGCAAACTATCTTCATTTGGTGAAAAAGATGATTTCCAGCTCACCTATGATGTCGAATCCACTTATATCGCTGCTGAAGAACAACATGCCACAGCTTTAAAGCTAATTCAAGCATTAGAACAGCTAACCGGCAAACAAAAAGAGGTTATTTTTCTTCGGTATTTCGAAGAACTGAGCTATGAAGAAATCAGTGAACTGACCAACATATCTGTCAAAAGCTTATACAAACTAAATAATCGTGCCATGGAAGCGCTGAAAGATATCATGGGTATTCCAAAGCAGCATCTCCTCGTCCTGCTCTACATGATCAAATTTTTGCACTCGTAGCGAAAATAGTTCCTTTCAATCTGTTGATCTAACCAGATACCCAGCAATCCCCTTCCAGCGTCCATTAATATCATTTCAGGGTAATAATAAAAGGTAAAAACTGTGCTTTCGTTCGTTAAAACTTACTTTTGAATTCAAAAAGTCAATAAAAGAATTAAAATGAAAAAGCGCTATAAATTCATCGCACTAGCTTCTCTCTCTTTTCTTACCAACAGTTGCAACATGTTTGACATCCACCCTTATTCAGGAAAAATCGATGGAAGAAAACATATTAATGCAGATAATATCGTCAAAATCGAACATGATTATGCTAATCGGGATACCATCCGCTATGCTTTTATCAGTGATTCGCAGCGCTGGCACGATGAACTTGACGATTTTGTAAAAATAGTCAATAAAAGAAATGATATCGATTTTATTGTACACGGTGGCGATATTAGCGATTTTGGACTTACTAAGGAATTTTTGTGGCAGCGTGATATTTTGGAAAAGCTAAAACAGCCCTATGTCGCCCTTTTGGGGAATCACGATTGTCTCGCCAATGGCGAAGAGATCTTCGAACAAGTGTTTGGCACAGCCAATTATAGTTTTATTGCAGGTAAAACAAAATTCTTATGTTTAAATACCAATGCGCTGGAATCAGATTACTCCAATCCCGTTCCCGACTTTTCATTTATTGAGCAAGAGCGTCAAAAAGATACCACACGTTTTGAACAAACAGTTGTCGTCATGCATGCCAGACCCACATCCGATCAGTTCAACAACAATGTAGCTTCGGTCTTCCAATACAGTATAAAACAATTCCCCAATCTCCTTTATTGTACCAATGGCCACGATCATATCTATCAAAAAGAAGATATTTTTAAGGATGGTATCATCTATTACGGTACTCCCAATATCGGTAAACGTCAATTTCTAATTTTTACAATCACTAAGGATCACTATACCCATGAACTTGTTTCTTACTAAATCAAAAATACGATCTTTCGCGCTTGTTACCCTTTTCTTTTCAATTCACGATATGGCTCAGGCTTCCGAACACCAATATCTCCCACGAACAAGCTTGGCTGGCAACAAAACGGACACTCTCCAGGAGAATAGCATCACAACGGACAGCATCAAAACGGGAAACATGAGCACTAAAGAACTAAAAAAAGCCGCCTTTAGCCTTGTTCCATCAAGTTATATGCTTCAATACGCAGGATCCATAGGACTGCTTTCTGCCGGAACAGGCTGGGATTATGGCCGACACAAGCAGTGGTCGACAGATTTCCTGCTTGGCTATGTACCAAAATATGATACAGACCGGGCTAAACTTACCTTAACGCTGCGTCAATCGTATACCCCTTGGGAAATTAAACTCAGTGAACAGTTTACTTATCATCCCTTGCGTACCGGCGCTTATCTCAATACGACCTTGGGTAAACAATTTTGGTATAAAGAACCCGACAAATACCCTAATAGCTATTATCGGTTTTCGACCAGGCTACGCATCAATATCTTTGTAGGACAGGACTTCAGCTATAAAATCAAATCCAACAGTTCTTATTTTGAAGGCATAAAATTCTATTATGATCTTCATACCAGCGATCTTTACCTCGTTAGCGGCGTACAGAACAAGTATCTTAAATTTGATGATTACATTGGACTCGCCCTAGGTGTCAAGCTACAGATTAGGCGAAAATAATACGCAAAAAAGGCTAGATCGATATCGATCTAGCCTTTCTGTTAAAATACAATCAACTCACTAACTTACTTAAGGTATCATTTAAACAAAAGCTACGGTCAAAACGTTTTAGAATTTACGGTCTGTACGTTTAATTCCCCCTCTTTTAAACCTTTGCATTTCGCCTTTATCTGAATCTTTCCCGATTTTTCGCCTGCCTGAACAATCAAGGTAAGCTGCCCATTGAATAAATGCATTTGCGGTTTATGAAAAGCTTCTAGATTTGTTGGATCACCGTTAGCCAAGGCTTTAAATGTACCATCGCCAACTACGTCAAATTGTACTAGTTCTGCGGCCCGTGGGCAGAGGTTCCCCGCTTTGTCCACTGCTTTGACACGGATGTAGGCTAATGCACGCCCATCAGCAGAAATGGAATCATGAACTGCATCCATTTCAATCCTAAAGGGTTTTCCCGCCGTACGGATTATTTTTTCGGCCGCTGGTTTTCCAGATTCATCGTAAGCTATGACTTTGACTTCTCCGGGTTCGTATACCGTATTCATCCACATGAGGCGGTAACGCTCCTGTAAAGAAGCCTTACTCTTGCGCTGTATTCCCTGACTTTCCCCATTGATAAAAAGTTCGGCACTTGGATAATCTGTATACACGAAGACAGGGGTTTCTTGTCCCGCACGCTCAGGCCACGTCCAATGTGGAAGTATATGCAGGGTATGCTCATTTCTATTCCATAAACTTCGGTACAGATAATAACGGTCTTTGGGAATGCTCGCCAGATCAATAATACCGAACATGGAACTATGGTTGGGCCAGGCATCTGTATCGTAAGGGGAAGGTTCGCCAAGATAATCAAAGCCTGTCCAGACAAATTGCCCCATGGTCCAATGATGATCTTCCGCCAGGGCAAAATCCTCATCCGGAAGATTGGACCAAGAGCAATATTCCATATCGTAAGAAGACGACTGATGATCGGAATACAACATATCACCTTTTTTTAGCACCGGAAATTTATAAACGCCCCTAGAGCTTACTGTTGACGCCGTTTCCGAACCCAACACTAGATTTTGGGGTAATTTGGCATACGCCTCTTCGTAACGGTGCGCACGATAGTTTAGCCCTGGAACATCCAACAGGCTAGCAAAACCATTTTCCAGCACACAACTTACCTGATCCATACCGCAGGTCACTGGTCGGGACGGATCCTCACGATGGCATATATCCTGTAAAAACGAAGCTACTTTATAGCCTTCAGCACTACATTGTGTGGGCACTTCATTTCCAATGCTCCACATCACGACAGATGGGCTATTTCTAAAATGACGGATCATGTTGACCATATCCCGTTCGGCCCAATCCGCAAAAAATCGATGATATCCATTTTTACATTTCGCAATATCCCATTCGTCAAAAGGTTCAATCATCAGCATAAAGCCCAATTCGTCACATAGGGCAACCAATTCCGGAGCCGGCATATTATGTGCCGTACGAATGGCATCGCAGCCCATATCTTTGAGTAATTCCAATTGATAACGAAGAGCCGAAACATTGATTGCAGCCCCCAAGGGTCCAAGATCATGATGATTACATACCCCCTGAAACTTTCGGACCTTTCCATTTAACATAAATCCCCGGTCGGCAATGATACGTACCTCCCGAATCCCAAAACGGGTTTCAAAACTGTCTGTCAATTTACCGTCTACAAATACTTGCGTGGAGGCCCGATACAGATTTGGATGTTCGGGGCTCCAGAGAGCAGGGTTTATCACTTCAAGATTTTGCACGAAAGGCTTGCCATAATTTAGTTTCTGTTGGTTTTCCTTTTGTGCAACCACCTGTCCCGCCGCATCCAAAATCGCAGTTACCATACGTACCAACTTACCATCGGCATTTTTTAAACTTGTTTCAAGCTTAACTGAGGCTAGACTGTCCGATACAAACGGCGTCGTGATATACGTCCCCCAAACAGGTACATAGATCTTCTCCGTCACGATTACATGCACATTGCGATAAAGTCCTGCACCGGGATACCAGCGTGATGACTGTGCTTTATTTTCCAACCGCACAGCAACCGTATTATCCATCCCGTCCTGATGTAGAAATTCGGTCACATCACAATGAAAAGCATTGTAACCGTAGGGCCAAAAGCAGGCTTCCTTTCCATTGACATAGACCCGGGCTTCACTCATTGCACCATCAAATTTCAGGACCACGCGTTTATTGACGGGATTGAATTGTGGAATATCAAAGTTGGTACGATACCAACCCACCCCCACATAAGGCAAACCGCCAGTCCGGCCCGTTTTTACAGTTGCCTTTTTCTCCCCATTTTGTGTCACTGCAACATCCTGCAGATCGTGCGACCGGTCAAAGGGCCCGAAAATAGCCCAATCATGCGGTACAGTGACCTTTTTCCAGGCCTTATCATCTAGTGCTGCTGATTCCCCATGAACAACCTCACCCTGAAAAAAACGCCAGTTTTTCTCCAACAAGAAGGATTGGCGTGCAGACTGTCCATGCGAATTGCCCGGAACAAGTAGGAATAAAAGAAACAAAAAGTAAGTCGTACGCAGTAATCTCATCATCAAATCAGGTGTTTATAGTCTACAGTTCAATTTTTTCATTGTCATTCAGCGGTTTAAATATACCTTATTTAAAAGCATTCAATGCTTTTGTTGGGCGCCCATTATTGTCAAATGCGCCTAGGGTATAACCATTCCAGCCACCATACGCCAAAGGCTCCCAATAGAATATACCCAGTACTTTCTGATCGGGCACACTATTGACCGCGTTGAAGAGATCCTTTAACCATATTTCAGCAATATCTGCTTCATCCCAGCTCATCCCCACCTCGCAGATCATCACTTCCGAATTGTATCGGGCAACCATATCGTTGATGTTGCTGATGCAGGCCGCATTGCGCTCTTCCCAGTTTTCTGGGGTCGGATAAAGTGACATGCCAATCACATCCCATTTCCCACCGTTTTTTTTCAGACCGTCGAACATCCAACGAAACAAGTTATTGTCAAATCCATTGTGCAGGTGTACGATCACTTTTGCTGCCGGAAACACCGCTTTTACCGCATCATAGCCGGCATTATTCAATGTGGCATAATTAGCCATACTGACAGAGGCTTTTCCATCTTCCCAAAGCATTCCGTTGCCCGTTTCATTACCGACCTGCACCCATTCAGGTGAGATACCGCTATCTTTTAGCAATTGAAGGACCTCCGTTGTATGATCACTAACAGCCTTCTTTAAACCATCAAACGATAAGCTCTTCCAGGCGGCAGGCTTTGTCTGCTGTCCCGGATCCGCCCAGGTGTCACTGTAATGAAAATCCACCATAATACGCATGCCCAGATGATGCGCCCGACGAGCTTTCACCAGTACGTCATTCTTGTTGCACCAGCCTTGTTGGGGATCCACCCAAACACGCAGACGTACCGCATCCATGCCCAGTCCACGCAAGATTTTCAGCCCATCCACTGCGCTGCCGCCAGCATTAAAAAATTGCACACCTGAGGCTTCCATTTCAGTAATCCAGCTCACATCCGCACCTTTTGCCAAATGTGTTTTAGGTATATCCACCTTAAGATTATCTTTGTCGTGGCAGCCAGACAAGCCCAAACACAAGCCTATCAGGGCCAACATTATTTTTATTTTTTTCATCCGATTATTTCATTTAAGAACCCGTCCCTATCTATTTTATTCCACATGATATTTGAATTGTTTTGGATCGCTTAGATCAAGAATCAATGTATGTGTACCGATCTTATCATAAGCGAAGCCAGTTCCATCGGCCGTATACAAAGCACAGTTTCCATCGCCCTCTGCTGCACCAAAAAACCAAGTCCAGCTGCCATTGATCAATACCTTAATTCCCCATTGTTCGGCTGCCGTTGTCGTGATGGTTGCTTTCCAAACCTTCGCCGTCTGGTCATATACCATTGGTGTTGCTGTCGCACTCCAACCATTAAAATCGCCCGTTACCGTCAAGGATTCTACGGAAGTTTCTTTCCAGGCCAACTTATTGACATCGGCTGTCAAGTATAAGTATCCACCTTTACTCGTCCAGCAATTCCAGCGATCAGCTCCACTATACAAAATATATTGGCTACCATCCAGGGGATAAGAACCATAGATGAGCGGTGCACTCGCACTTTCCGCATTGGTTAAATAAAAATTATACCATTGGTCGAGACGCACAAAACCGTCATAAAAACCATCTTCCTTTCTCGAACACAGTTTCCATGGAAATTGCGTAAACTCTTTATTCGATAGGTAGAGATAGGCAGCATCCTCCACGGGCTGATAAGCGGTAACAGTCAGGGCGATCACATTACTGTAGAGCCAATCTGTATTGGTTCCCAATCGTGAAGCAATACGGACATAAAACACGTTCTTTTCATCGGGCAAAAATCCCATTCCCGTGACAAGGTTATTCAATTGTTCATGCGTATAGCTGAGCGAGCTTGCTACCTGCTCGATACTTTTGGTGACAGCAGAAAAAGATGGATCAGCAGCAATTTCTATCTTATTTTTTAAAGCCGACTGAGCCATTGGTTCATCGCTGGCCAAAATCGCTTCATCCCAGACAAGCTGCAGCGCTACGGTCTTGCGGTCAGTAGATTTTAAGACCAGTTCTGTTGTACTGCTGTACAACACTGCAGGTTTTATCCCACTGACAGCAGGTGTCCCACCCTCCTTTTTACAGGCAACGAAAAGCAACACCAGGATATAGAGTGTCAATTGTTTCATAGGTATCATTATCTTTAAAAGTCCATATGGGAATACCTGGATACCCTCCGCAGCATGTGTGCTCAAATAGCAGTATATCCCCATAGATTTAGTTATTAATGCCAGCCAGCGCTAGTAGCCAGGATTTTGGATCAAATTCGGATTAGCGCTCATATCGGTGGTTGGAATCGGATACAGATTGAATTTCGCATCCACAGAGCGGCCGTTCATGTCACCGCCTTTCCATTGCCAGAGGTAATCGCTACCGGTAAATTTCCCAAATCGAATCAGGTCAGTACGACGCGTACACTCCCAAAACAGTTCACGACCGCGTTCTGCAAGGATAAAATCCAGCGTCAGCTGCGCCTGGTCAATGGCTCCGGCCGAACTACCATACCCCCGCTGACGGACACTGTTTACCAACCTGATCGCTTCCTGTACACTTCCTCCGCCACCGCGCAGTACAGCCTCAGCATACATTAGATACACGTCGGCCAAGCGGATCATCGGGAAATCAGTACTTACCAAACCTTCATCTGTCGTATAGGTGCCATCATCTTTCAAATTCGTAAACTTAACAAGCCCATATCCCTGGCTCGAGGCAGCGGGGTCTTCGACATCCAGGGACTGGCCGTTTTTCCAAAAATCACCTCTTTTGTCTTCCGCCTGAAAGAGTGCCACAAATTCGCGAAGTGTACGAAAACTATTCCAGCCGGAAAGCACACCGTAATCCGATGATTTCATGCTTCCAACAATAGGGCCGTTGACAAGATACGTTGTCGCACCCCATGTCGTTGTATGCGCTACATCGGCCTCTATCGGGAAAATAATTTCATTGGTCCGTTTATCATTATCAGCATTAAATACCTGCTTATAGTTCGCATTTAAGGAATATCCAGCATCAATCACTTTTTTAGCATAATTCAGACATTCCGCATTTCGTGCTGTCCCCGTATAGACCTGCGCATTCAGATAATTCTTGGCCAATAGGGACCAGGCCGCAGCACGGCTTACCCGGCCATACTCATTTTGACGTGCTTCCGGTAAGATCGTCTCGATCTCAGTCAATTCTTTTTCAATAAATGCAAAGAGATCAGCTCTTGTCATCCGTGGTGGAAAAAATGCAGCAACCGGGTCCTTTTCAGTCACAAAAGGAACGTTCCCATAAAGGTCCATGGCATGACTATAGGCCAATGCACGCAGAAAACGCGCTTCGGCTGCGAACTCCAAAATTTGTGCCTGCTCGGCCGAATTAAAAGTCGCCAGCTTCTCTGTTGTTGCATTCCGTAGAAATTCATTACAGATGGCTACCGTATAATAGATCCGATAATACATGGCATTGACCCAGGTATCGGAAGCTCCCCAGGTCATATACTGGATATCGGTCATATTGTCGCCTCCTGCCCATGTATAGATCACCTCATCAGTCGGTACCTCCTGCAAGTTAAAGTACACCCGAAGGTACCCCCAAGAAGCCGTGCTGCCCGCCATATCCGGATCGGCATCACCACGTCCATTGCCCGCAACGGCAAATGAGGCATACAATTTAGCAAGTACTGCCCGGTAACCATCCACAGAGGTGTATACCGACTCCGAAGTAGTTTCTACAGTGGGGTACTGGTTTAAGTCTTTTGTACAGGATTGCAGCAATGCGATTATACTCAACAATCCAAAACAATATCTTTTTATATTTTTCATCGCTATATAAGTTTTCTTTTTTGAGGTAGCCATTAAAAATCCATATTGAGACTCAAGGAGAAAGTTCTTGAGCGTGGGTAGAACGAGCTGTCGAAGCCACTCGGAACCTCAGGGTCCATGCCGCTATATTTGCTCACAATAAAAACATTCTGAGCTACCGCACCCACACGTAGATTGGAGATCTTACCCACCTGACCAAAATTATAGTTCACCGACAGGTTTTCCATCCGAAGGAAGGAAGCATTTTCGACGTAATAATCCGAATAATATTGTCTGGTCTGGAATTGGGTATTCAAGTAATCCCGATGTAAGTTGTTGATCGACGCATCCACATATTGAACTGTTTCCCAAGCACTAAGATTCATTTTGGTATTATTGAATACGTAGTTACCCAAATTTGCGCGTAGTGTCGTTGCTGCTGTCCATTTTTTGTAGGTTAACTGCGTATTGAAACCAAAGAGCCATTTTGCCGCGGGCGATTGATAGCGATACAAGTCTTTTTCGTTGATCGCTCCATCACCATTCAGATCCGCATATACACCTTCGAGCGGCTTGCCAGCCTCATTGTACAACTGTTTGTAGACATAAAACATGTAAGGCTGATACCCCGTTGTCAGAATCTGTATACCACGGCCACTGACATTCGGTCCCACATAAGTTCCTATGGCATTCGCATCCTGCACCAAAGCTATATTGGTTACTTTAGTATGCTGATTCGTCGCATTGAAATTGACTTCCCAGCGCAAATCATCCTTTTGTATGGGTACGGTATTCAGTTGAAATTCGAAGCCACTACTTTCAACATTACCTACGTTGATAGTCGCGTTCTGATCAAAATTGGTTCCCGCGGCTACAGGCACATTGGCCAATAGATCATGTGTTTTTCTTGTGTAATAGTCAATTGCACCAGACAGCCTGTTTTTCCAGAAAGCGAAATCCAGGCCGTAGTTAAATGCTTTGGTCGTTTCCCAGCGTAAGTCCCGATTGTAAACCGATGGTCTATACACCAAATGGTACTGATCGCCGAAACGATACTGTGCATAGGCTGTTCCCAAATTGTATACCGGCAAATATTCGTAATTTCCGATTCCCTCCTGTTGACCTGTAACACCGTAACTCGCACGGAGCTTTAGATCGTCCAGGAAAGAGATTCCTTTCATGAAAGACTCCTGCGAAAGACGCCAGGCCAAGGCGACTGACGGAAATGTTCCCCAGCGGTTTTCGGGACTGAATCGGGAAGTTCCATCCTTACGGACCGTAGCGGTCAATAAATAACGGCTATCGTAATTGTAGTTGATCCGTCCGTACCAAGAAATCAGGGTATGTCTTTCGTCAGATGCAATAGCAGTCGAGCGTATATCACCAGCTTCGTTATAGTATACGATAGGTGGCCGTCGGGCACTCCAATATTGATAATCGTGGCCTGCTGTCACGTCAATTGTACTTTTAATTTCCGGGAAGAACTTATTATAGTTTAGATAGCCTGTAAACAATTTATTTTTAAGCGTCTGTTCATAACGGTCAAAAGCGCCTCCGATCGTAAAATTATTGGCCGCACTTGCCGGAATAAGATTCGATCCATTCCCTTTGGCATAGTCATATCCGAGTGTTACGTGCGCTTTCAATTCAGGCAGCAGATGGAATTTATAATCGAGGTCAAGGTTACCCACGGCTCTATTGACTGTACTACGGTGTTTTTCCTGCTTGAGCAATCCCAGTGGATTGAGGTTTGCACCTGTTGCCGGAAGACCGGCATTATCCAAACTCTCGTAATAGCCACCATACGCATCTGCCCCAGAATAAATCGGTTGCGTAGGATTAAACGCTACAGCAGACCATATCGCATCGGTATTGGCAAAACCGTTGTTGTTATGGGCACCTTTAACATTTAAATTTACGGTCAGGTGTTTATTAAAAAAAGTGGGATTTAACACCAAAGCGCCCGTCACGCGCTCCGTTTTGTCGGTACGCAAAGTCCCTTGCTGATTATAATAGCCCACCGATGTACGAAAAGGCAAGGTTTTACCGATCTTTCCCTGTAGACTTAAGTTATTATCCGTCCCGATGGCATCCTGAAAAACCTCAGACAGCCAATCTGTTGAGGCATTGCCCAGTAATGCCTTTTGGGCAGTGCTCCCTTTGGTATTGATCAGCGAGGCAAATTCATCGCGCGACATCATATCAGCCACCCCCATAGCCTGCTGCATGGACACGATTGAAGAGAAAGAAAGCCGTAAAGCATCTCCTTTACCCTTCTTTGTTGTTATCAATAATACCCCGTTTGACGCTCGGGATCCATATATTGCTGTCGATGACGCATCTTTGAGCACCGTCATGCTTTCGATATCATTCGGATTGATCAGACTGAGAAAATTGCCACTATTGCCACTAATACCACCAGTCTCTAGCGGTACCCCATCCAATACGATCAATGGATCGTTGCTGGCACTCAAGGAGGCTCCCCCACGGATACGTATCGTACTCCCGGAAGAAGGAGAACCGCTGTTGGACATCACCTGAACACCAGCTGTTTTTCCATTGATCAGCTGTTCGGGAGAGCCGACAAGTCCACTGTTAAAATCCTTGCTTCCGACCGTATTTACGGCACCAGTTAGATCCTTTTTTGTCGTACTACCGTAACCTACGATGACGAGCTCTTCCAGCACATTTCCCGCAGGCACCATGCTGACATCCACGGATGTTCCCCCTACCACCGTCAAGGTTTGGCTACTGTAGCCTACAACAGAGAATAGAAGCTGGGATTTACCCTTGGGCAATGAGATACGGTACGAGCCATCACTCGCTGTTGAAGTACCCACCGTAGTTCCGGCCACCAATACTGTAACACCTGCCATCACCTGCCCATGCTCGTTGCGGACCACCCCACGGACATCCTGTTGTTGCATCGACCTGATCCACTTGCTTTCCCCTTTCGTTGCAGCATATAGCTGCGTTTCCCCAAGACAGGATAGCAAGGACAAGCCCAATAAACTTGTTTTAAATGCAAAACCCTTCATTGTTTAAAATTTAGATGTGTTTATAATTGTTTTCTTTCCCTTTATTATATTTTTTGTATTCCTTATCGCTTTATTTAAGCATTCCCCTAAAAAACGCAGCCGTTTTTTTCAGGTCGTCGTCCTGCTCCAAACCTTGATCCTTACGGCCTGACGGATTATTATCCATGGCCTAATGATCCGTGGAATTATGCAGCTGTATCGCTATTCGAGCCATATCGCAGCTATAGATAGTGCCACCCGCTCCATCTTTTCGCCTGAAACGATCAGTTTTTCGATATCCCTTTTGTCAAATTGAACCGGAACCGTGGGCTTAAAAAACCGCTCAAGAAATACAGGGTAAGGAGCAGGTAGCAAAGCCGTAGGCACGAGCTTTAAGTTGGCTAGATCCATACGGACCACCGTTTCGCCGGATGCCCCAATAGCTATATTATCGACATAGGTATACCCTTTTTTTGTCACAAACCCAGCATTCAGTAGCGGATTCCCGCCTTCATGTTTCAAGAGTATACAGAGCTTTGTGGCAGCAGCGATACCCGCAGGCCGTTCAGCAATTGTCGATTTGATATCTTTTACCCAAAAATACTGTACCCCCGAATCCTTGGCATGAAAAGTATAGGTCCAAAAAGGAACTTTACTGAGATCATGATGCTCCCGTTGCGCAGTCATGTAAGCCGTTTCTGGAATAGCGAAAGTTTCCAAAGAAGAGACTTTGGACAAGGACTCAAAAAGCCCTATAGGCGCACGTTGCTCATATAAGTCCACCGTCCAATAACTATTGACACGATAATTCCAATCCAGCGGTGCTCCAGTCTGATTATCAGGATAGGTAATTTTTTCACCATCCACAAACACAGTAGCTGTATATTTCAATTCATTGCCCACTAATAAGGATGCCGGGACATCCGCTTCATAGGTACAGTTATCTTTGGAGATCAACTTGATGTAGGGATTATGATCTTTCCAAAACGAAACCTGGTCCGTTTGTAGAATAATGGAATCGGGCTGTTTTTCAAAAACATAACGGAACTGCAATTTGGTAGAGCGCCCTTTTTCCAATATTTCGGGCTGCTGGTGTATCAATAAAGGCTGCTTCAGCGCTTCAGTTTTTGGCGCGTAATATTCGCCCAAATAGCCATTTTTCCAGGGCGAGGAAGCTAGCCAGCTATTTTTCAGCTGGAGATTCTTACGTTTTAACAGATATACTCCAGGCTTAACGCTGAAACTTGTTTTAGCGACTGAAATATCTTCATCGTTGTCATTTTTCACTACCAGTGGACGGACGGTAAACAGGTCGCCTAGATTAGGAATCCGAATATCGATCCTCTGTGACCGGTACAGAATATGTACCACCTCCCGATCGAGCGATGGCTTGGCAAAAGGATCAGCTATTTTTTCTGCATCCGGCATAACCTCCAAACGCCATAGACCATCTTCCAGACGATCTAAAAAATAAGCACCAGATCCACCGTATTCCACCACAGGTGATGAACCATGACCGGCAATATGTTGCAATTTCGTTGGATTTAAAGGCCTTACTGTCGTATTATTGGTGTAAAAATACTTATCCTGCGCATTCATCACGGAGAGATCCTGCTCATAACTGACGCTAAAATCGCCAAATAGGGTGTCTTGAGGATACTGTTCAAACTTTTTATTTCTCGGTATCGTATAAGCCACCTCCGCAGCAATCATGGTACTCAGTGCTTTTGCCGGGGTATAAGCCAAATTGAGATAATGTGTCTGATATTCGGTATTGTAGGCTGCAATATCCATCGGATCGTAAGCAAACTGAGTGATCCACTGAAATCCCGCCGAACGAAATGTGCGGCTCATTGCGGGATGCATGTAGCTGTAGAGATTATCAGCAGGATCATATTCGTAAACTGCTTTCGCTTTGTTGGCGAAGCCTTTCAAGTTTGAAAAAGGGATATCGTACTGATCAATGTAAGGAAGAAAATTCCCCTGGCGCTCCCGTCCAGCAACCAGTCCCACAGGATACCATTGATAGGTTGTCCCTTGGATATCAGCATCAAAATAAGCCTTAACATGTTCCATATTATGACTTACATTGTAGAAAATCGGTTTTTTGTTCCCACTTTTCTTCATGGCCTTCACCATTCGACCGATATAGTCCGACGTTGTCTGAATGGCACCTGTATGACAAGGTTCATTATTTATTTCAAAGCCAATGATATAAGGATCCGTCCGATAAGCATTTCCAGTATACGGGTTGACATGATGAAGTAACTGGGTAATGTATTTTTCTTGAGCAGCTATCGCCTGTGGATTAGCATGAACTGCACACTTATCATAATGATACGTAAATGCATCTGTATTTATATTTCTCTCTGGATAACCATTACCAAAATTGGTCATTCCCGTAATCAGGATCCTAATTCCTCTTTCCTGAAGTTTAAAAAACAGATAGTCCAATAGATCAAGGTGTTCATTGTTGATCAGGTTACCATTTTTATCGGAGATTTCTACATCCCAAATATGGATACGATAAGCATTATATCCCAAACGGGCGAAGTGGTAAACGTCGCGATCAATAGCCTGCTTTCGATCGAAGCCTTTATCGTGCAAAGCCCGAAAGGCATGGGCAAAAGGAACGGTATAATTGACGCCATAAAATGAAGCTTCAGCTTTGGAGTCGGACCAGCGCATGACACCTTCACGGTCGACAAAAACTGTAGGGACCTTTTTAATCGCCTTCGATTGAGCGTAAGAATTGACATAGCCCAAAAGAGCAAAGCAGCATAAAATAATTACACGCATGGATTGTATCGATTTATAATTTTTTGGTTATTACTCTTACAAACCTATCAAACGTGATTATTTTTTAAGGCCACATATCGGACAAAGAACAACACAAATTGGACATCCCCAACCACCTAAAACAACAAACAGCACTAACAATCAACCACTTACAAATAACCTTCCATATACACCTTTGGTGACATCCCAAATTCCGATTGAAAGCATTTTGAAAAATAAGAAGCATTGGAGAATCCAACCATATACATCACCTCGGAAACGGTAAACTTTTTTTGCTGTAATAACAGCGCTGCTTTTTTGATACGAATGCTGCGTATATACTCCACCGGTGTATAGCCTGTTAGTTGCTTAATTTTACGATGGAGTTGTCTGGCGGCGACATCCGTGAGCTCACTGAGCCGCTGTACCGAAAATTCCGAATCGTCCAAATTTTCTTCGATCAGCTGCGTCACATTGGTCAGGAATTTTTCATCCGGTGAATGTACAGCTATTGCTTCTGTGGGTTTACTGATTTCGTCGATACGCAACTGAGCTACAATCTTATCTTTCCTATCCAAGAGCTGCAATAGCTGTATCTGGAGCAAGTCCAGATCAAAAGGTTTCGCCATATAAGCATCTATGCCGACGGCAACCCACTCGCGTCTGATCAGCTCATCGTTTTGTGCTGTCAGCAAAATAATCGGAATAGTTGCCGTCACGATATTTTGTCGTAGTTTTTTCACCATTTCAATCCCCCCCATATTGGGCATCATGGCATCCGTGAGAATAATGTCGGGCACAAAACTATGTCCGTCGATCAAGCGTAAGCCCTCGCTACCGTCACTCACAATGCGGCAATCGTAATGCGACTGCATGGCATTTCGTAAAAAATCAGCGAGTTCGATATTATCTTCGACGATCAGTAGCTTTCGTTTAGCCCCTACTGATATGCTATCGGTCGCATCCTTATCGTTTACATGGTCATGTTTCCAACTAAGCGTTACGGCTGTGCCCTTTTTATCGCTCGCTATATCAACGCTCCAGCCCAACTGCTCACAATAACTTTTGACCAGGTACAGACCAACGCCCGTGCCCTGTACAGCACTCACTTCTTTCAGGGAAGAACGATAGAATTTGCTAAATACATAAGGTAGGTCTTCAGGTGCTATACCAATTCCCGTATCCCGAACGACAAGCTTGACATCCGGACCAATTACTTTCAGCCGCAGTTCCACGCCACCCTCCGGGCGATTATACTTACAGGCATTAGCAATGAGGTTGTTGAGAATCGACCCCAATTTGGCTACATCGGTCTGTATAAAAAAGCTCTCTACATCGGCAACAAAGTCAATATGGACGGTACTGTACTCCGGAACCTGCTGCCAGTCAGTGATAATTTGCCTGCTATAAGCGACCAGATCCACCTGAGAGGTAAGCAAGCCCTGCAAGGGCGTCTGCTGCTGCTCGACCTGATCAAAAGTCATCAATTCCTGGATGAGATGGCTGATTTTTAAGGCATTTCGATGAACACCATCCAACTGCCTCTTTTTGTCACTGTTCTTTGTCTGCCGCATCATTTGGCTGACAGGAGCCAAAATCAGACTTAACGGGGTTTTCAGCTCATGCGACACAGCTGTCAGGAAGTCCATTTTCATCTTTGTAAGCTCAAGTACCTTCCTCCGTTCGCGCCTTTCCCATTTTAGCGTACTGCGAACCCTGAAAAAATTGACAACCCAAAATAGCAGGAAAATAACAATGAGGGCGTAAGCAGTTTTCGCCCAGTAGCTTGCATACCATGGATAACGGATCTGAATATGGTAGGTATAAATCTTCGACACAACATGACCGGCGATATCCACTTTAGCCAACTGAAGATCGTATTTACCCGAACTTAAGTTGGACAGGAGCACTTTGTTATCACCCCGTTCCATCGGAATCCAGGTTTCATTTTTTCCTTTAAAAGCATAAGCTAGGCGATAGCCTAAATGATTCCCATAATCCAAATCGGAAAATTCAAGCCGGAGGTTATTCTGATCATGCGCCAAAGCGATCTCGTTCTTATAACGCAAACCATAGTCGTAATTACCGAAACGTTCATTATTGACATACATTGCGGTGAGCACAATCTTTTTGGAACCATCCAGATCCGCTAGCTCATTTTGCGCGGGCAACAGAACCACCTCATCAATTCCGCCCAACACCACTTCCTCCCGCTCAGCATCGTAGTACATGGAGGATATCCTTTGTCCGTATCTTAATAATTCCGTTTTTAAATTCTGCTTATTAACCTGCCACACCCCAGTACTCGTTGCCAACCAGATGCTTTCTTTGACCTCGGCCATGGCAGTTACTTCTCCTTTACCAACAGGATCAAAACGAACCAATGTATTTTTCCCGTCCGGAGCAATACGCCTCAATTCGCCATGTTCCCCTACCCACACCGTTCGCTGCCCATCCTTCAGCATAAAGGTCGCCTGATCCAATGCATGCCCAGCGCTGTCTTTAAGCTCCGTTATTTTCCCTGTGGCCACATCAATGCTACTGATCCCCTTATTATAGAACAGCGCTAAGATCTTCCCCCTTCCATTGTCAACGATCTGATTGGCAAAATCTTCCAGAAGACCGTCAGCTTTACTGAAATTACGGCTTGCTATGACCGGGCCTGTCGCCTCCAATAAACGGCTTCGGTTGACGACAAATATTCCCCCCATATAGGACGCCACCCAGAGATTATCCTGTCCATCTTGCAAGATGTCGTACGACCATTTCGCATTTCGTCTTCCACTGGCATCGACAATTGTAAAGGTTTTAAACTGTTTCGTATGTGCATCAAACACATTGACGCCACCGTCTGAGGCTATCCACACCAATCCCGTATGATCCTCAAATATATCCCGGATACGGTTGTGTGCTAGACGATAGGTCTTGGCATCCATACGGTACCAGCTGCTTTCCGTATTCTTGTCGTCCAGCCCACGTACACGGATCAAACCATTATCGCCTCCCAACCAATACCAGCCATTGTGATCCTTGTTAATTTTATAAAAACGGTTGCCATCGCTGCTCGCTGTCAATTGATAGATCGGCAGTATTTTTTCCACCTTGCGGTTGGACCATAAGGAAAACCCCAGATCGGTACCCAGCCAGATATTTTCCGACCGATCCTTAAAGATACTCCACACGATGTTATTGGCCAGCGAGTTTCTATTGCGGGAATCATGTTTGATCCGTTTGACCAACTGCTGATCCAGCTGATACGTAAAAAGACCATCATCCGTCCCGACAAGCAAGGTGTTGGAATCTTTGGAAGCCATCGCTTTGATGGGATGATTTTGTAGTACCGGAGTTTTCTGAAGCGTATGGTTCTTCGTATTATAGCGATACAGGCCGTATTCTGTCCCCACATAGGTACTTGCCGATTCCGGAATAGAGAATATAGAATTCACAAATTGATTACTCCCCGGCCTATAATCTGGGAGCGGTAGAGGCACAATATCTTTTTTCGATGGATTTAATTCAAAAAGTCCATTATATGTACCGATTAAGATTCTATCGTCCACCTTTTCCAGTGCATACACGGCAGTTTTTGATTTGTTCTTTGGAAATGAATTCTGATAATCGATAAGTTTACGTGTCTTGGTATTATAGCAATACAAACCACTTATTGAACCGATCCACAAGGTGTCGCCAACAAGGAGCAAAGACCTGACATCTCCAGGTCCCCCTGTCGGAAAAGATTCAAATCGGTCGAACTGATAGTTATAGAGCAGCACTCCCTGCCCTGTCCCCAATGCGAAATGTTTATTATCGATCAGCGCAATACAGTAAACGAACGTCTGAAAAGGAGATTTGGTCCCCGTGAGCGGCTGCAACGCATAGCCATCATAATTAAATAACCCATTGTTACTTCCCAGCCAAAGCATCCCCAAGCTATCCTGTGCAAAAGAGTGGACTGTATTGGCATTCGTTCCCAAGGAAATATTGCGAAAAGAGGGATAATCCGGCGATTGCCCGAAAACAGCCGTACCCACAAAGGAACAGAAAAGTAACCAATAGAAATAAAGAGATTGCATTTTTTATAAGCGCTATACCACAAACTTAATTATTTCAAATGGAATACCACTTATTCAATCAATCGCCCCAAGCATGAAAATTCAGGTAGAATTCGACATCAATCAACCCAGAAAATAAAAAGGTTGGCCCTTTCGGACCAACCCTATAAAAAACACCAACTCTACTATCCATTTCTTTTATGAGCAAAAAAGCACAATGATCACAGTTTCTGCTGAAATAAAGCCAGAATTTCTATTACTGAAGCTTAGGCTATTGCTCGTTTAGTTCTCTTTTTCGTTGTTTTGTTCTTTCGGCCATACCAAATATAGAATCCTGTAATTGGTAAAGATGCACTGATCAGACTAGCAATAAATGCGAGTATCTTGGTTGTCAGTCCACCGATAGACCCTTCATGTATAGGTAGATAAAGGTGCTCCAACTGATGTGCTAATGATTCGTGTTCTTCTTCCTCTTCCATACCAATCCTGTGCTGTGTATAGCGGTCGTAGTGCGATCGGTAAGATTCATCTTTTCCATAAACGACAGTCATTGTCGTTGCTATCGGATCTTTTGGCGTTGGGTAAGCCCAATACATCGAATAGGTATGCGCCTTGGGGTACAATGATTCTTCCTGTTCAAATACACGATCCATTAAGGCAACAAATGGAACCTGCTTTGTCCCGGGTGGGGGAATTTTGGAATGGAAAACAACTTCTTCTTCGCCACCCAATATCCAATGGACGCCCTTATTTACCCAGGTTAGACCAATACAAAGACCGGTAAAGGCAATGATGAGGAGGAGCAAAAAAGTATAAAATCCATTGATATTATGGAGATCATAATTTTTACGGCGCCATTTGGTCCCTTTTTTCCAGCGAAACCAATACCGCTGCTTGGCGGCGGCCTTGTTCTTGGGCCACCATAATATCAGCCCACTGATCAACAGCACAATAAATAACAGGGTCGAATAGGATACGATCGTTTTGCCAATTTCTGTCGGCAGCCAGAGATTGACATGCCCCTCAAGGATAAAAGGAAAAAATTCAAATCCCCGCAGGTTTTGATCTTGTACCTTTCCGTCCTTCACACGAAACAATGCTCCGTTACGTTCTATCTTCTGATCCAGGATCTCTCCCGTATACGGATCGAATGAAAACCAGGTGCGATCTGCCCCATTTTCGCCAAACAGCAATACGGATTCTTTATCGCGGAGATAGCGAATCATAAAAGGCTGCTGTCCAGCATTATCTTTAATCATGTGTTGCTGCGCAAGTGCAACAATTTGAGATGGTTTCAACAGTGGTCTCCCATTTGAGCCAATATTGGCAACAATAGGCTGCGTTGCTTTGACCGGAAAAACCGCTAAAAATTCTTCATGAAACACGTGGATGCAGCCTGTGACAGATACGATGAAAACGACGATACCTGTCGATAGGCCCAACCAAAGATGCAGCCAAGCTGCTATTTTTTTAATCATAATGAGACGTGACTAGCGGGTTAATACAATTTGTCAATACGCAGCAACCAGGTATACCCAGGGGGGACACGCATTCCCTTCGCTGCTGTTCCCGAGGATTTTGTATAGGAATAGATAAAACCATCCGTATCACCTTCGTGGTTGGTCAGAATATACGCCTTGTCAGACTCGACGATAACACTTTGAATAGATCCTGAGCTACAGGGTGGAATATCCAAAGTCTGCAGTTGCCCACTACCCAGATCAAGTACCCCGAAGGAGAAAATATGACTACCCGTCAGTTTGCTGTTGTTGTACCTGACAATGGCCTTGCCATTGTCCAGATTCCAGATCCCCGAGATGCGATCCGGATTGTCATCAAAAATCTTGTAGCTCGGGTCTACCCCAGTGCTGCCATTTGAGATACGCAACAGCATCACGTTATCTCCTGTATCTCCATATAGCTGGCCAGCCGCAAAATAGATATTCTGGTTATTGTCCATAAAGGAATAAGGCTGGAACAAACTGGTAAAGCCAGATTGATTTGTTCTACTATCGGTGATAATCTGCTCTACTTTAAAGGTATTGGGATCGATGACCGCAATATTCACTTTACCATCGATGGCTTTGTAATTACTGCTTAAACCATAATTGAAACCCAAAAACAACTTACCGTCGCTGGGGCGATATTGCGCAAATCCAACGATGAATTTGTCATAGCCTTGCGGAATTGCCGGAAGCGCAATCTCTCCCAGGCGCATTTTTAAGCGCACCGAGTCCATCACTGCATAACGTACACTTTTATTGTCCCCACTCGGACCGATGAGCACAAGGTCGCCATTCATCCAAGTATGTGCATATTCCGTCCCCAAATGTGTAAAAGGAACCTCCTGAACAATCTGTAGACGGTCATTTTTAATCTGGTATTTTCCGAAACGCCCTTTACCCAGGGTCTCATAATAATAGCCATCTTTAATCACCAAGCCATAATTCAGTTTTTCATCTACTTCAATACCGCTCTGGACATAATTGAGTGTTCCCGTATCCAGCGATTGCACATTGACAACAAAAGTCGACGAATTGGGATAATTGCCAATCCGCGCCCAAACGGCATATTTACCCCGTTCGGCATCGCCATAATATTTCGCTTTTTCTTTTGTGCAGGAGCCGACGGTGACTGCCAAGCAGATGAGACCGATTAGTCCTGATAATAAATTTTTTAACATCATGATCAACAGCGTAAGGTTAGTGGATATAGTATCTAAATTTGGTAAAGAAAGCTCGGCCCGGTTTCTGCAAGCGGAAATTGTCGTAGGCCGTTTCGTTCGTTAGATTACGGCATTCAACAGATATATTATATTTTCCATTTTTCAACGCATAAGTCAGCATGGCGTTGTGGATCCATTGTGTTGGGATTTTCAGTTTCCCATTCGGATCGCCGATTATTTCCCAGGTACGATAAAACCAGTGCACATATTGCGTATACCAGTTGAATTGCAGACGCGTGTCCTTTCCAAGCAGGTTATTTTTTCCGATATTTACTTCAGCGTTCCCGTATAACCAAGGCTGATTTGGAATTTTATTGCCATAAGAAATATCCTTTTTTCCCTCAAACTCGAGGGTATTATTTACAGCGTGCTGATAACTTGCATTGACAGTCGCTCCCAATAGATCACCGTAAGAATAACGTAGCTCCCCCTCAAGCCCTTTCACTTTTATGGCCGAGACATTTTTATATTGGCTCTGATTGGTCAGCAGGACAACGGGGTAGATAAAATCCTGCACATCCCGGAAGAAATATCCACCTTCGACAAAAATATGCTGATTATCGCCGATACTATGGGAGAAAAAGGCACCGGCGTTGATGTTATGGCTGTTTTCGGGTTTCAGCTTATAATTGGGAATGATATTCATTCCATCGCCGAGCATTTCTGCCGCACTCTGCAAGCGGTAAGCCTTCTCATAAGAAGCTTTGATACCCAGTTCTGGAGTAACCATAAAGCGCGATGCTAAACCATAACCCCAGTTACCATTTGAACCCGTCCCATCCTCGGCACTCCCCGAATAATAGCCCACTTCCTGTTCAATGGAAAAACTAGAGCGGTAGTATTTTGTAAAGAATGTGTTCGAAAGCCTTTTATTCAAAAATGACTGCTGGTAAGAAAACCCCAAAATCTGCTTGGTCATGACATCGCGTGTCGTATCGCTCCGATCAAAGGCATTGAACATTTTATTAATGGTACGATCCAGGGTATAATTGACATTGAGGGCATGGTCTTCAGCAATTGCGTAAGCCAGATTGACCCGGGTAAATAAGACTGGACGAGTAATGTTATTGAGTGAGCGCTGCGTATTTACTTCAGCCGTTGTCGAAGGAATATAGCTTCCATCCCATGCGTAGCGACGCAATACGGTATCCACCACCTCATACGAATCGTTGGTGTAGGATGCGAATGTACTAAAGTCAAGACCTTTCAGCAACAGATTATCTTTACGGTACCTGAAGGTACCATTTAAAGCATGCCCGTGTGAAAATGCATTTCCAAATACAGCCTCCTGCGAGGCCCCGGTCTGGATATCCCGTTTGTTGGCCGAATAACTCCCGCCCAGAAAAATGACATCAGCCCATTTCTTGCCTGTAAAACCAGCCTCCATCTGAACCATGCCCGATTGATAGCGATCATGAAAACGTTTGACATCTGTTGGGATGTAGGCATACTTTTCCTCGTTCCAGACCTCAATATCTTTCATGGTGTAGTTATTTTTGGAATAATTATGGAAACCATTCAGTTTAACGGTCAGTCCAGATTTACGGTCCACCCACTGTGAATTGAGGGCCGAACGATGCGTATTGAATGAGCCAAAGCTATGGCTGAGGTCAAGGTAATTGCGGACGCGCTGATCGGTGATCACATTAACAGCCCCACCCAGCGCATCCGATCCCAGATCCACCGGTACGACACCTTTATACACCTCAATTCGCTGTGCGAGATTGACAGGAATATTATTGAGGCTCATGGATGTTCCCATTGTTTCCATTGGAATACCGTCAATAAAAAAACGGATGGCTTTTCCAGACAGTCCATTTACGGAGAAATTGAAATCAGAGCCAAGCCCCCCTGATTCGCGGACACGTACGCCCGTGCTTCTGTTCAGTATCTGATTGAGGTCTACATTTGCGTTTGCATAATGCTTTGTCTCGATAGCATTTACACTGAAGGCCTGCTCTTTTACCTGTTGATTTTCAGATTTGCCTATTACGTCGACTGTACCCAACCTTCGGTCAGATTTTATAAGCTGAATATCCAGATGAAGTTTCTGTCCACCGCTGAGGTCTACCGAACGTTCCAGTTTTTCGTAGCCTAAGGCAGAGAAAATCAATTGATAATGCCCCGGTTTAATATTGTCGAGGTCAAAGCGGCCGTCGTTTCTGCTCGTTGTACCTGTGTTCATGTTAGTCATCATAATGGAAACATCGGTGAGCGGGTTCCCATTATGCGCGGTAATTCTACCTTCGATATGTGCTAGACTATCGGTTTTTTTTGACTGCGCATTTGATAAAAATGGCAGTAGGATGCACACAAAAAGACAAAGCAATTTTGTATGCAAAAATTTGTTAATTTGCATTACTTTAAAATGTTCAGTTTTAGAGGTAGCGCATTCTTCCGTTGCTGCGGAGAGAGTGCATCGAGAAGTCATGCGGTTGGCGCCACATGGCTTCTTCCTTTTAAATACTTAAATCAGCCCGTAGTTCATTTGGTACCATGTCTGGAAATTCGATTAAATGTTCTTTTCGGAGGATGACAACTTCATCCGTGTGATAGTGGTTGTGCATAGCGATATAGGTTTTTCCTTTTTTTAACGTAATATTTTTCCGCGTGTAGTTTGATTTTTTACAGGTGGATGTAAGCATATAATCAATATCTGAGTCACTATTATTGACAATTTCCACGGCGCCACAAAAATTGAGGTCGGACACTTCTTTTCCATGTTCTGCTGTCAATGTGGCATCACCTTTGCCTAGCAGACGAAAATTGAGACCATGTAAATCCAATGAGCTGGGACTGTTTCCCCCTAGACGATACATTTTGGGATCAGCAATTTCATTCGTCCAATACAGTAAGCCCAATACGAATACAATGCTGGCAGCAGCAGTCAGCCATGTAACATAACTTAACCTGGCTTTTGAAAAAGCGGGTTTGGGAGTTATCCGTTGCCATATACGCGCTTCGATCTCCTGTAGCTGTTTTTCAGGCAAAAGGGTATCCTCTGACTCGTCTTCCGTCAGCCAGCGCTCGATAAGCTCACATTCCGAAGGCGTAGCAGTTCCGGCATAATAGCGTTGAACCATTTCTTTGTTAATATTGGATTTATCCATATTAAGGCATTCTTTACTATATATCCGTTTAAAAAGAGGTTTACCCTAGTGTATTTTTAGATTTTTTTTAGAATTTATGTTGCTGCAGGTTAATTCGTAAAAATTGCAGCGCACGGCCGAGGTGGTATTCGACCGTTTTGATAGAAATAGAAAGCTTTTGTGCAATTTCTCTATTATTCAGACCATGCAGGCGGCTGAATTGGTAGACTGTACGACAGGCCTCGGGCAGTCTATCAACAAGGTGGCTGATATGCTCCTGCAGATCCCGGCTGTAGATGGTCTGCTCCGTCGACTCGTCGAGCTCAGAATAGCCCACAAACAAGTGATTGCGGATATGCTGACGTCTTGTCCCGGTGCGATAGAAATCCATAATTTCCAATTTGGCAGCTCGCACCAGATAATGTTCGATAGGCCCATCCACCACAAAGTTCTTTCTACGCTCCCACAAAGACTGGAAGATATCCTGAACGATTTCTTCGGCGATATGCTCATCGGCTAAACGACTATAACAGATATTGAATATTTTCTTCCAATGCCTGCGATAAATTGCTTCGAAAGCCGCTGTATCTATCTTATATCCGGTATCTTGCATTTAAGTCGGGTGGGCAGATTTAGAAAGCCACCGGGCGAATCTACATCTTATTTAGACAAAATACAAATAACTAAGGCAATTTATTCAGCATGATGACATCGCCTTTTACACGTAAACCTTTCTTGATATGACCTGTTTTCAAACCATAAGAATAAATAGCAGCATTGCCCGAAGAATCATTGATGGCTGCAAAAATCTGGTCGCCGTTTCGACAGAAATTCGGATAAAAATCGAGTTTTCCAGGTGGGAATTCAATTTTTTGCTTTGACTTGTTTTTCAGATCCAACAGGTAATAACCTGTGGTATTGGCCGCAAAATAGGCTGAAAATTCCTTTATTTTGCTCAAGTCAACAGCTTTTGTAAAAGCCATCCCCCCGCCGATATCATATAGTCCGTAAAATTCATCCTTGCGCTCGTTTTCCAATAGAAAGAAATAATCAGGATCAATCAGATCCGAACCGATTTTGATACGCATCACCGCGGGCCTATAAGCTGGGTGAAACCTCAACCTACCGCCTGGCTGCGCAATAAAATACACATAGTTTTCATAAACTGCAGAAACCTGCCAAAAGAGATTATATCCACCGGGAAAAGTCGATCGTGTGTCTGTCGATATTTTACGTGTACGCATGGAGGGGTAATCTATTGTAGCGAGATAGATGGTGTCGCCAGCCGCTGCAGTTTTATCTTCATAATTATAAAGCATATAAGCAAGATATAGATTATTGTCAACCAGCCGCCCCATGATACCCCCATAATTGATTCCTTTGGCCGGTAGTGGGATATCTAAATTTCCGTGTTTTAATACGCGCATGTTTTGGACATCTACGAGCGCATACATAAACTGCTTTCCACGTCGGCTGCTTCCGATCAATAATTCATGATCGGAGACCCAGCTATACCAGCTTGCTACCGGCGTCCATCCCGTAAAATCCGTAAAGGGAATGCTACCATAAAATTTTAAGCTATTGTTTTCATAACTGTACTTAGAAAACTGGCCGTTATCTTCATTTATGCCATAATAGTTTCCATCTTTTTCCGCAAAGAAAAGTTCACCTTTCGTCTGAAAACCATCCGCTAGATCAATATCGCCTTTTTGCAAGCTATCGATCGCTTTAAACGAAATATTTTCAGAAGAACTGTAACCTAATACAGCGAAATTTGCCTGTTTTGTATCTGCTGCACATGAAGTGAGCAGTAACAAAATAAAATATAAACAATAGCGATAAAACCCCATGCCTGTAAAACTATGAAATTATCGACAAAGATTTTTAAAAGCCCAAAGATCCGGAACAGGTAATATACGCCGATGGTGCGATTCTGATTATTGCACCGTTTTCGAGGCGGTATAATTTAACCAGCAATCTTGCCTAAACAAAACTTTTTCAAACGAAGCGCAATAAATGTTGTTCTGTTTGAAAAAAGTATATATGGCACATTTAGAAGTAAAACCTAAAAATGGAGCACCTTGGTGGTTATGGCTCCTTCTTTCACTGATCGCATTGGGATTGGTCCTCTATTTCATCAATCGTTCTAACAGTGGCGCTAGGTTAAATGAAACCAGCTCCGATACGACCGTTAATTCAAGTGTGCCACAAGGAGATACACTTGCGACCACCGTTCCGGAATGGAATTCAGTTGATTTCAACAGTGCTGAATCTTCCGATCCAAACATTACGGATAAGGATATCCGAGTACGTTCAAGCGATGCTTATACCATCTATTCGTTAGGGGAAAACATCTTGTTCGCAACCGATAAAAATACCTTAGAAAATACTGCTGAGGCGAAGCTCAAACAGATCTCAGCAGCTTTGGATAAGAATTTTAAAGGAGCCTATGTCGGTATTTTCGGCAATACGGATAGCACAGGTACAGCTTCGCACAATAAGCAGCTCGGTGTAGAAAGAGCAAGCGCAGTCAAAGACTGGCTAGTTAAGCATGGTAACATTGCTCAGGAAAAGATCAGCATACATTCTCTTGGTGAAAAAGCGCCGGTCGCCAACAATGAAACTGCAAGCGGCAGAAATCAGAACAGAAATGTGGAGATTGTCGTATTTCGGAATAAATAAAAATTGATAACCAATAAAATTAAAGACATGGCATTAGAAGAAAACAACTATAATCATTTAATTGAACTCGGTGGAAGCGATTATGAAATTGTCGACGGCGAACCAGATATCCGAGGCTGGAAAGTGAAAAATGAAGCTGGTCAAGTGATCGGCAAGGTGGATGATCTGCTCTTTGATCCTGAAAGCCAACAGGTCCGTTATATCATCGTTGATCTCAATGATGCCGAATTTGTGATTGACGAAGATAAGAAAGTATTGGCCCCCATTGGACTAGCATCGCTTTATGATGGTACACAGATTCAGGCCAGCAATGAGGAAACCACGCTGGTTCCACCTGTAGAACCCATCGATCCTAGCGTGATCCTGACGGTAGACGAAATTCCAACGGAAGAACCAGCAACGGATTATCTGTATAATCCTGCCGACGATGGCGAAGTGGTGGTGATATCCGTCAGTGAAGATCAGTTAATCCGACTGCCTGCTTACCTACAGGGTGAAGTCACGCCCGAAACAGAGCTAAGTGTACGTCATGTGTTTGAAGGCACCGGTGATGTAGGTTTTGTCGTAGGCACCAACACCTATGACCAGACTGCATTCTATGATCATTATCACTTTAGCGAAGATACGTTCTATAGCGGCGGGAAAAGGACCGAAAGTCTTCCGACAGATCAAACACAGCGCACCCGTAGAGTAGCTGCAAGACATGAGCAGGGCACGGGGCACGAGCCGGGTACACTCGATAACAACAACGAACGTTAGTATAATCAGGTACAATTGCCATAAGCGGCTTAGATAATATGCCTTATCTAAGCCGCTTTTTCGTATACAACTGCGCTTATAACAAATATAGGCGCACCTCAAAGGCCGTATTTCTTGAATTTACATCGTGTAAATACCCAAACCACCAGTATTTTATAACCTATCGCACAAAATAACTACTGAAATCCCTCTAACGTCCTATAAACTGCATTAAAATTGCAGGATTTGTAGCAAATCAATACAAATCGGTTATGAAAGCAACATATAAAAACACCCACGAAAAGAATAGGCAAACCATCAGAAGGTATTATGAGAAATATAGCTGGTATAAACTGGACCGCGAGGAGCTCACACAGGAATTACTTATCCGTGGCGGCTTTCTAGCGATTCTAACTTGGTTGCTCTGGTGATCTAAACATACACCGGTGCATATTTCCATTCATAATATTCAAACCATTTGCAGTTCTGTGTTGTCCTATCTGTAAACTTAAATCAACAACACATTGAACAGATTTGCCCGAATTGCTTTAAAAACAATATTGTGGATTATTGGAGGAATAATTACGCTTTTTATTCTTATCGTTTTCCTGCTTCGCCTACCCTCCATACAGAATTATATCGCTGGAAAAGTAACGCATTATGTCGAAGGAAAGATCGGCACCCCTGTCAAAATTGGCTATATCAATATTGATTTTCCAAAAAAATTGGTTCTGGAAGATATTTATCTTGAAGATCAAAGTAAGGATACCTTAGTTGCCGGAAAAAGCATAGCGGTCGATATCAATATGCTGAAACTATTAAAGAATACCGTGGAAATCCAAAGCCTGGAAGCCGATGGGATTACCGCCAAAATACGTCGGACCTTGCCAGACAGTGCCTTTAACTTTGATTATATCGTTAAAGCCTTTGTCTCTGAAAAGGAAAGTGAGCCCACCGCCGACACGACTTCCGCTCTGCTGTTTAACCTCGATAAGGTCAGGTTTTCAAAAATACATGTGGTCTATGCCGACGCGGTTATCGGCACCAGTGCAGATGTATATCTCGGCAGTGTGAATACCAATATTAAGAAATTTGACCTGACCAAAAACATGGCCTTCGAGCTTCCGAAAATCAACATCGACGGGCTAAATGCGACTGTCAAACAGTGGAAACCCGCCGTGGATGGCTCAGGCCCATCGGTTGAAGATTTTGGGATCAGCGATAAAACCGCCCAGACTACTTCCCTTCTTCCCGACGTAGGCATACAGGTAGCTGAGCTCAGTAATATTTTAGTTCGTTATGAGGACCAGTCCAGTGCACTTAAATCGCAATTTGTCCTTAAAAAATTCCATACCGACATCAATAAGATTGACTTGAATAAAGAATTTGTCGACATCCAAAAGCTCGATCTCGACGGTTCGGATAATAATGTCCTGCTGGGAAAAATCCAAAAATCTTCGGTCTCAGCAGCAAAAACCAGCGAAGTTGAAGCCGACAGCAGCAGCGCTGCAAAGATGAACTGGATCGTTTCGGCAAAAGACATTAACATCAATAATACCAGTATCCGATTTAAAGACGACAACCAGCCCCGCATCAAGGGATTCGACTATTTTAACATCCAAATGCCGGCTCTCAAAACCAGGTTGACTGATCTCTACTACAGCGCCGATTCCATCAGTGGATCATTGAAAGAGCTTATCGCTGCCGACCATTCTGGTTTTGTCATCAAGCAGCTGAAGGCTGATTTTAACTATAGCAATACCGGTGCGGAAATTAAAAATCTATATGCCGAAACTCCCCGCACCTTGATTCGCGATTACGTTAAGCTAAGTTATCCTTCTCTGGATATCATCGGCAAAAAGCCAGAACTGATCACGGTCAATGCCAACATCACAAAGAGCTATATTGATATGCGCGATATCCTATTTCTCGCGCCCTTCCTGGACACCATGCAGGTAATGAAGCCGCTGTTGGACAAAAAATTTTATATTGACACCCGCGTGGCCGGCCGTGTCGATGATCTGCATATACCGAATATCGATTTTAGGACACTTTCCAATACCCGACTGATTGCTAGTCTTCATTTAAAAGGACTTCCCGACATGAATAAATTGTCGGTAGACCTCAACCTGAAAAAACTGACCACAGGCCGTTCCGATATCGAGAAACTGGTTTCCAAGTCGATGCTGCCTCAGGGTATCGAGCTACCCAACACCATTGGACTGAGTGGCACATTTAAAGGCGGAATGACTGCCTTCAATACAAAACTTGCATTGGTGACCGAAAAAGGCACAGCCAAATTAGACGGAAAGGTCCAAATGACCAAGCGAGATACCAGCTATGATGCAGCAGTAAGCATTCGTGACCTCAACATCGGTCAAATCATGAAAATGGACAGTACGCTGGGTATTCTTTCTTTCGAAGGCAAAATCAAAGGCAGGGGCACCGATCCAAAAAAACTGATAGCCAACTTTGACGGTAAAGTCACCCGCATGGATGCCATGGGCTACCGCTATCATGATATCGACATGAATCTGTCTGCCGATAAAGGCGCCATAAAAGCTTATATTCTAAGTCCTGATCCCAATATCACACTAAAACTGGATGCCACGGCCAATATGAATTCTACCTATCCCAAAATAGCATTCGAACTAGTGGCCGACAGCATCAACCTACAAAAGTTAAAGCTGATGCAGGAAGATGTCAGCTACCGGGGCAAGCTGAGCGGTAACTTCAGCACTGCAGATCCAGACTTTTTGAATGGCGAAGCACATATTACCAATTCGTTGATCCGATATAACACTGATCGTTATGCACTGGATACTGTCTCCCTCTTGGCCAAGGCCGATACAAGCAGTAACCAGTTGGTATTGCGGTCCGATTTTTTAAATGCCCACCTGGTCGGCAAGTACAAAATGCTGGAACTGCAGAGTGCGGTCCAAGATCTCCTGCAAGTGTATTATAAACCCGAAAAGCCGGTTAAGATTCCGCCCTACTCGCCGCAGGTCATCGAATTTTCAGCACAACTTACCCGCAATAAACTCATTCAGGATTTTCTTCCTGAGCTGACGGAAATGAAAGCCATTACCCTGGATGGTCTCTTTAACAGTACATCGAAAAACCTATCGGCCAAATTAGATGCACCACGCGTGGTCTATGGTGGTACCGAGATCAACAATGTTACCCTAGATATCAACAGTCTGGACAGTGCCCTTTACTATTCGGCCTTAATCAACAAAGTTCAAGTCAGCAGCATTGAACTCACCAACACCGTTTTTAGTGGAAAGGTCGCGCAAAATACGGTTAATCTGGGGTTGTGGATCAAGGATAAGCATGATAAAGAACAATATCATCTGGGAGCCGATATGCAGGCCAAAGATGGTGTATTTGTATTCAGCTTACTACAGGACGGCTTAATGCTCAACTACGATAAGTGGGATGTGGCGCCCAACAACACCTTAAAATTTGGTAGCGCCGGCCTATTGGCTAATAATTTTGTCCTCAGCAACAAGGGACAGGAACTGCGCATCGCTTCTCAGGACAGCATCCTGAACTCACCAATTGATGTGGCGTTTAAAAACTTCCGCATCGAGACCCTGAGCAAGATGGTTATGAGTGATAGTCTGGATCTTGGCGGCGGCATAAACGGACAAACGACGCTATCCCGACTGGAAAGCAGTCCGGTTTTTATTGGAGATATGACCGTAGATAAGTTTTACTTCGGAAAAGATACCGTGGGCAACGTCAATATCAAAGTCAATAATGAACGCGAAAACACCTACAATGCCCATGTGAGCATTACCGAAAATGGTAACAACCTCGTCCTGAGCGGTGATTTTATCAATCCGCCGCAAGGCGACGCAACGCTCGACTTCACACTAGATATCGCGCCACTGACGATGAAGACCGTACAGGCATTCAGCATGGGAAATCTAAAGGATGCCAAGGGTAACCTGGAGGGCCAGCTAAAAATTGCAGGATCGCCTTCAAAACCACAGATTAGGGGTGACCTTAATTTCAGGGAAGCCGAGTTCAATGTGGCCATGCTCAATGCCCTATTCAAAGCAAAGGATGAACAGATCCGTTTTGATCAAAATGGAATATCGTTCCCCAAATTTGAACTCGAAGACAGCAAAGGCAATATTGCCCAGGTCAGCGGTTCTGTCAATACCCAGACCTATACCGATTTTGACTTTGACCTCAACATCGTCATGGACAATTTTGAAGTGCTGAATTCCACGCAGGCAGACAATGATCTATTTTATGGAAAAATGTTTCTTGGCACCGATCTGCAGATCGGCGGAAACCTTAACAAACCGGTTGTAGACGGAACAATCAAGGTCCTAGACAGTACCGATTTCACGATGGTGATGCCAAACAATGATCCCGGTATGGCCGATCGGAAGGGCGTGGTCGAATTTGTGGATAAACGGGATACGGCTACCGCAAATGCGCTTGCCAGATTAGATTCTATGACTGTAACAAAGCTTACAGGAATAGACGTCGATCTGAACCTGCAGACTGATAAGGACGCCAAATTTAAGATTCTGCTCGACGCAGGATCACAAGATGCCCTAAACATTCAAGGCGAGGCTGAATTAAATGCAGGTGTAGATGCCAGTGGTAAAATAACCATGTCAGGAACTTTTACTGTGGAGCAAGGGAGCTATTCATTCAGTTTTGGACCTGTGAGCAGAGACTTCAAATTTCAGAAAGGGAGTACAATTACCTGGAATGGCGATCCATTGGACGCGCAGCTCAATATTACGGCAGTGTACACATTGAAAGCACCAACTCTGGAACTGGTTGCGCCACAGCTTGGTACGCAGAACGCAAACTTGTATAAGCAAAAGATACCTTTCGACGTGCTGCTTAAAATTTCAGACCAACTGTTTCAGCCACAGTTGAATTTTGATATCGACCTGAATGCCAATAATGCCATCGTATCACAGGACGTCATCAGTAAGGTAGACAATGCACTGACCACCTTACGTGATAATCCTTCCGACCTGAACAAACAAGTCTTTTCACTGATTGTGTTAGGGCGCTTTATGTCGGCCAATCCATTTGAAAGCCTTTCCGGTGGCGGAGGTACAGAGGCACTGGTACGAAATAGTGTCAGTTCGTTTTTGAGTTCGCAGCTCAATCGCCTTGCCTCCGATTTAATTACGGGAGTTGAACTTGATTTCAACCTGACATCAGCAGACGATTACAGCACTGGAACGGCCCAGACGCGCACCGACCTAAATATCGGCGTCTCCAAAATGCTGCTCAACGACCGGCTGAAAGTCAATATCGGATCTAACTTTGAAGTAGAAGGAAATTCACGACCAGGAGAAACTGCCAATAATATTGCCGGCGATATACAACTGGATTATCAGCTTTCACAAGACGGACGGTACTTTGCCCGCTTCTACCGCAAAAACCAATATCAGGTCACTTTACAGGGGCAATTTGTTGAAACCGGAATCGGCTTTATCATCACGATGGACTACAACCGATTTAAGGAAATCTTTATGCGTTCCAAAAAGCTCAAGGAATATTATAATACCGGCAGCAAGAAGTTTAGAAAACGTTTTGATGTCGATCGTATGGAGCAGGATTCGGCTTATCGAGACAGTGTACGCACAGTGATCCGCGACAGCCTGATGCTCCATAGTCCCGAATACCGTAAACGGATAGAGGATCAGGAAAAAGAGCAGCAGCACCGCCAGCAGGTGGACAGCACAGCAAACAGCGCACGGAAAAATAGTGCGCCGAAGCACTTAGACACGATCAAAACCACAGCAATTAAAAATGAAGACGAGGAAAGGGCTTACCATGCAAATTAAACTACACTGGCTGATTGGCCTATTTACGATAAGCAGCATCATTGCGGCCTGTTCGTCGACCAAAAACCTGCCCGAAGGTGAGAGCCTGTACGTGAAGGGAAATGTCAATATCGCATCCGATACCATTTCAAAGAAAAACAAAGAAAAGCTGGCGGCCTACCTGGCCGAATCGCTACGCCCGAAGCCCAACAAGCGCGTTTTGGGGATGCCCTACAAGCTGTATTTTAACAATATGGCCGGCGACACCGCCAACAGCAATTTTCTGAAACGTTTTCTTAAAAAAATAGGTGAAGAACCCGTACTGCTGAGTGAGGTGAACAGGGAGTACAATGAGAATCTACTGCGCAACCGGCTTGAGAATATCGGTTTTTTCAATGCGGAAGTTACTTCGGATACAATCGTTGAAAATAAAAAAGCTACGGTAGACTATACCGCCAAGCCCAATCTGATCTACCGGATCAGATCCGTCAATTTTGATGTCGACAGCAGCACGCAGCTGGGACGCGATATCCGCGCAACTTCTGACCGCAGCCTGTTGCAGGTGGGCAAAAATTATAGTCTTGACGTCGTGCTCAATGAACGCGACCGCATCGACAACGTCCTTAAAAATAAGGGTTATTATTATTTCAGCCCAGACTATATCCTGGTACAGGTAGACAGCACCATCGGAGATCATAAAGTCAACCTCTATGTGACCGTAAAAAAGGAAACGCCCGAACAGGCAAGAACTGCCTCCAAAATCAATAAGATCTATATTTTCCCAAACTATACCGAAACCGGAGCTGGCTACCAGCAGTCACCGCGACATGCCGAACTATTTGACAGCAGTTATTATTTTATTGACCCAAATCATACCTTCCGCAAACCTGTTATCGCCAATCATATTTTTTTCAAGGAGGGCGATCTGTATAACCGCGACGCCCACAATAGGACCATCAGCCACTTGGTGAATCTCAACAGCTGGAAATTTGTCAAAAATAACTTTGTGGACAGCAAGGAGGTACCCAATGCGCTCGATGTATACTATTACCTCACTCCCCTGCCGAAGAAATCTATCCGTGTAGAACTGCTGGGAAAAATGGCTTCCGTCTACAACGGTACGGAAATGAATGTTAACTGGACCTTACGTAACGCTTTTAAAGGAGCCGAGAAGCTCAATATCAACGTATTTGGGGGTTACGAATTGCAGACGGGTGGCAATGCCGATCTGAACTCCAGCTATTTCCGTTACGGTACCGAGGCCACCCTAACCTTCCCGAGGATACTGACACCATTTGGCACCATTAATCCTTCCCGTCAATATATTCCCAATACGTATATCAAGGCAAGGTACGAATTTCTGAACCGGCGCAAAGCCTATACGCTCAATTCGATGGCACTGAGCTACGGTTATACCTGGCAAGAGAACGAAGAGAAACAGCATGATCTGGCGCTGATGGAAATCACCTATGTACAGCCGAGAGGTATTTCGGAAAGCTACAAGATGCAGATGGATACCATTCCGGCGCTGCGGCATGTAATCGATCCCCAATTCACAATTGGGCCCAATTATAATTTCACCTTTCAGAACACCATGAAGAGGCACCTGCAGAATACCTTTTATTTTAAGGGCAATCTGGACCTGTCGGGCAATATTCTGGGACTGATCAAAGGGGCGGATTTTAACAAGGGAAAAACGTTTAAACTCTTTGACGCCTACTTCTCGCAGTATATCAAAGCCAGTGTGGATGGCAGGCATTATTTCAAGCTCAGCGAAAATTCACAGATCGCATCACGGGTGAGTATAGGGATGAGCTACTCCTATGGCAATTCGCGTTCCCTGCCCTATCTTAAGCAATATTATGTGGGCGGACCAAATAGTATCCGTGCCTTTGGCGCACGTGCGATTGGACCCGGCACAGTAGCTCCGGAAAGGTTGGGCAATGGACTTTTCTATGCCGATCAGACAGGCGATATCAAGCTAGAGTTGAATACCGAATACCGGGCAAAAATTGCTGGCCCTGTCCATTGGGCCGCCTTTATCGATGCTGGGAATGTATGGTTGCAGCGGGATGACGAGACGAAGCCAGGCGGTAAATTCAGCAACGATTTCCTGCAGGAACTAGCCGTCGGCGGCGGCTTGGGATTACGGTTTGATTTTACGTTTCTGATCCTGCGTACCGACTTTTCCATCCCGTTCCGTATCCCCTATTTACCGAAGGGCGAGCGTTGGGTATTTAAGGATATCGACTTTGGAAGTTCAAGATGGCGAAAAGATAATCTGATGTTTAATCTAGCGATCGGCTATCCATTTTGATCTAGTCATGTCAACGTAATGATCACATAAAACCGAAGTCCTTATGATCAATGAAAACTTTCTGGGTATTATTGCAGGTATCCTCACATCTATTTCTATGCTGCCGCAGCTCATCAAAGTGCTAAAGGAAAAGAATGTGGATGACCTTTCTCCGGTTATGCTACTAACATTAATCATAGGACTTTCCCTATGGGTATGGTACGGCATAAAGAAAAGCGAAGTACCGATTATCTATTCAAATAACTTTGCTGTTCTCGTGAACCTTTGCCTGCTGATCAGTTATCTGATTTATAGAAAAAAGACCTAAAAAAAGGCGGATAACATTGCTGCTATCCGCCTTTAACACGAAAACACTATTCTACAAACCGTTCAACCAACTATTCACCTCATCTTGTGTTTTACCTGTTTTCTTTTGAAGTTTACCTACCAACTCATCTTCCTTGCCTTCTGCATATAGTAAATCATCATCTGTAAGATCCGCATATTGCTGTTTTACCTTACCTTTAATTTCGTTCCAACGACCTTTCCATGTTAATTCGCTCATAATAATTTTCCTTTCGTTTTTTATAAATAGAACAGCCTGCAGCTGGAATCGTTTAAAAAAAAATGTTATCAAATGTTAAAAAAATATTCACGGTGATTTTACTCCGTTTTATCAATGGTAGTTTCCTCTGGATCGAGTGGTGCCGGTGGAATTTCATCCACATTCCGCTCTATTTCCTGCGTTTCCACATGTACCGCAAACTCAGAAGGTTCGATCGGAATAGCCATTTCCGTTGCATACTCCCGGGTGAAAATAGCGCCAAAATAAAGGATTGCCGCGGTATAATATACCCAAAGCAAAATAAGCACAAAAGAACCTGCTGCTCCATAAGTATCCTGCGTTGCCGAACGTTCTAAATAGATTCCGATCAAGTAACGGCCAATCACAAAAAGAATGGCTGTAAATAGAGCTCCGGCGCGAACAGTCTTCCATTGAATGTTGACATCGGGTAAGGTCTTGAAGATCACGCTAAAGAGGATCACAATGACCACAAAGGAAATGACAAAATTGATAAGATTCATGAGCACCACAGTGATATCGGGAAAGTAGCGCTGCAGCTGACCTGTCAAGGCCAGGATCACACCATTTATAATTAACGTAACCACCAATAAAAAACCCAGACCAATAACGAGCGACGACGACAGCAACCGGTCCTGGATTAACTTCAGCCAGCCCTTTTTTGGTTTTGGGCGCACATGCCAGATCTTGTTGATGGAGTTTTGCATATCGCCAAAAACCGTGGTTGCCCCAAGAATCAAGGTCACCAAACTGATCACCAATGCCATATTGGATTTGCCGGATAACTGGAGGTTTTGAATGACCTCTTCAATCTGTTTGGCGGCACTATTGCCTACCAAGCCGTTCAGTTCGGTAAAAACCTTACCCTGAATAGCATCGGCCCCATAAAATATGCCGGCCAGTGCGATCATTAGAACTAGTATGGGGCCGATGGAAAAAACGGTATAGTACGACAGTGAAGCACTATATTTCATGGAGTCTTCATTTATAAATCCCGATACAGTATTTTTAAGTATCGTCCAATACCGCTGCAGCTTGCTTGTATTTTTCTTTTTTACATCCATTACGCTCTTGTTTTTTTAAGGAATTATTTTTTTAAGTTGTATCGCTTTTAAAAAAGAAACTCCTTAAATACACATAAGGTTTGTTTTTTAAGAAAATTAGATCTGAACTGTACTCACCTGCCCTTCCCCTTAAATGTGTCATAGACGCTATTAATCAACCTAAGTACCCTAGAAGTCAAGCAGTAAGACAAAAACTATTACCATAAAAGAAATAAAGCTAAACTATTGATTAATTTAAGTTGTTCCTCCTAAAAACAACTATTAAGAGCATATGAAAAGTAATCAGAATGACCCCAATATTTTAAATGACCTTATTAAAATCAACAATGACCGCATCGAAGGATACGAGCTGGCTATTGATCTGGCCAACGAGCAGGGCGAAGGTGCACATGAAGCTGTGTTCAGAAAGATGATCGGGCAGTCCGAAAAGTTTATTGCCGAGCTCAGTCCACTTGTTGAGCTTGCTGGCCAATACGCGACTGACCGGACAAAATTAAGCGGCGAGCTTTTTCGGCTGTGGATGGTTATCAAATCAAAATTATCGGGCGGTAATATGCAAGATTTATTGGAGCATTGTGAGCGCGGCGAGGCAGCGTTCCGAGAGGTTTACGACAAAGCGCTGGCGGAGGAAAACAAGCTGTCTATCGGGGCCAAAAACTTGATCCAGATTCAGCTGAGCCAGCAGCGGGAAGCCCATGAAAACATTAAAATTCTGTGCGGGATCTAGATTTTTCTGCATCAATGAGTCAATGCAAAAATAGTAAGAAAAAAAATAGGCTAGGGAACCAATACCTAGCCTATATAAATACAATAATCTAACTTGCCTAAGTTATCCAAAAAACCACTGTCAGCGCAAGAATGTTTTAAAAATTTCTCAAAAATTCCGACTGAGCATCAGTAGCGTCGCCCCTATCTTCGTCAGCAAATTAATACATGAATTAATATCCTAGTTTTGCCAAACGTCCATACATCTCCACAAAAGCGCATTGATCTAACAGCCACTTGGATTTTTGCTTTTTCTCCAAAGTCCAGTCGACATCAAAAAGTCCGTCCTGATCCCTCATCTTATACCATGCACGGTCTAGGTTTTTCGCAAAAATATCAATATAGGTTCTATTTCCGTCCTGTTCAAATAAACTGATATATCCCCTCATCATTACAGCATGGAACCATAAGTTACTATTCTTTAACATTGGAAAAGTATCTTGGTCCGTGGTCTGAAAAAAATACGCTAAACAAGCTTTTGCCAGCTTTTGGGCATCAATCAGATATTTTTTTTCCTTGGTAAGCTTGTAAAGCAACGCTGCTGCTTGCAACATCTGTCCGGAATTATAGGAATACTTGGCCTTACCAATATTTCCATTGAGCTGAATATTATCCCAATAGAGTTTATCCGTTGGGTCTTGCAGACCTGCCTTTGTCCACGCATAGAGTTGTCGCGCTTCATTCAGATAGTCTCCCTCTTTAGTAGCTTCAAACAGCTTTAGTGCAAATACTGCCGCAGGAGCATTGGAACAGGTATTTTTAGATTCTTTTTTCTGTTCACACCAATAGATTCCACCACCGAGCTTGTCATCCGCACCGCTTTTTACAAAAGCCCAGATCTCTTTCGCATGCTTGAGATAATCGACCTTTTTTGTCTGCAGATAACTATCGGTAAAGTCAATACCCAACCAGACGTTATCATCATAAAACCGGTCTGATGCCGGAGCAGAATTGATATAGGAAGCATAACCAACGGGCTCCCTGGAATGATCCCGATATTCCATTAATCCTGGTAGCACGCGCTGGTCAAGGATCTTTTGATAAAGCGCTTTGTTCTTTGGGAGCTCCATCAATGTATTTACAGCGGAAAAGCTTCCGGAGAATGGCCATAGGTAGGCATATTTCTTTTGCCCGGCCGCCTGTTCGGGATTATCCAGATAGTCTGCTTTAAAGCTCGCGTCGAAAGGATATTTCTCAGTCAACAGCTGGTTTTTGGTATTTCCATACTTAGCGTAAATAATAGCTAACGTTCTTTGGGCACGTTCGGCAGACTGTCCCTTATTGAGTTGACCATAGCCTGTTAAATAGCATAAACCCGACAGCAGCACGGTCGTCGTTATCTTAATGATTTGTTTCATCAGCATATGTACTTTAAGAAGCCCCCGGAACCTTTTGGGTCACGAAGACTTCTTTGTATTCATTCCATTATTTTAATTTATTTTGATAGCTTGCTAATCCTTCAAAAAGCATCGCAGCACTTGCATAGGCAGTAATTTCACTATTGCCAATAGGTGGTTGCGCCCAGGACGGACCAAAGAACAGCGTCGGTAGACTTGTTCCCTTGGTCCAGGCAATTTTACCATTATTGACCAAAAATTTCTCAAACTTACTGCGGTAGGCTGCATCAATTCCTTCCTGATTTAAATAGTCTACAAAATATCGTATAAATATCCCTTTAAACAATGCGCCGTCGCCGCTTCCCTCGTCGCGCAAAATATTATTCCCGCCATCGATACAACGTGTGATTGTGTAATAACTAATTTTTTGCGCATCAACCAGATAAAGCTGATCTTTAGTAATCTTAAAAAGCTCCACTGCGGTACCAAGGAACGTCCCCTGATTATAAGTCAGTGTTGTCATATCCACATTACCAGTCTGACCATTAATATTGTCATAAACAGCGCCCGTTGACGGATTGTACAGTGTTGCTTTTTGCCATTCGTAGATCTTCTTGGCCCAGGTCAGATAGTTTTCATCTTTTGTCAAACGATATAGTCTAGCTGCCAGAATACTAGCTGGCCCATTCGAGCAAGCATTTTTGCTATAGCGCATATCTTTCTTCCAAGCCAATCCACCGCCTGCATATTGCTCATCCCATGCGCCAGCAATATCTGTCCATAAAAGCAATACCGTGTCGAGGTATTTTTGATCCTTGGTAATTTCATATAAGCGCAATATGGTCAGTGCATTCCATTCCATGTCATCATAGAATACGTTATAATAGGTATTGCCATTTTTGATCTTCACACCTTCAAACCATTTGCTGAAATAGGCACTATATCTGCTGTTCTTCGTTCGTAGATAGGCATCGATAACAACATCCATCGCATGTGCATTGGGCCAATATTGAAATCCCAGATCGGATTGATTGATCGCATTGTTAAAATACCCGGACTCATTCCAGAATCCGGCGATCATCTTATCGGAAACCTGTGTTGCAATGGCTGTCCAGCTTTCCTCTACGGAGTCTTCGTACGGGTAGCTGTCCTCAATCTTGGTGCATCCAAAGAGTAGAAACACTATGGATGACAGTATAATCATTTTATTCATCGGGTCTCCTCCTTTAATTTGGTACTACAGTATGCGTATAGTCTTTGTCGCCTTGTAAAATCATCGATATTTTTGTTGGATGGCCGTCTACTGCATCCGCAAATTTCCATTTATCGTCCCATTGCGAAAGATTGGGCAATATGCGGACGAAATAATAAGAAGGAGCTGATGAACTATTGGGCGGACTGTCCGTCCCGTTTTGAGTTCCCAACTGTAAGGTTTCAGCCTTTCCGGCCTTGACGGTTTCCATTTGGAACTTATAACGTTGGTCGCGGCCCCAACTTTCCTGTTTAAAATTGATGATACCCGTTGCAGACCAAATTCCCTTACCTTGATAAGGTAGATCCAGCACCACAGCTCCGGTTGGCGAGAAATAAACGCCCATGTTTTTGATCTCTGTGTAAGTAACTGCTGCAACATTGAAATCAATTCGAATACGATATACTGCTGTCTTAGCAATGCTGTTACTTCCGGTTTCACCTTCTTTTATTTTGGTTTGATCTTCCGAATAGAAAACACGTCCCTCAGCAGACTTGCGATCCGTAAAAATGTATTTTTTTCCGGCTTCCAATTTTGTAAAGATCTCATATTCACCATTACCTACCAATTTAAAAGGTAAAGATGCGGCAACATCCGTCCCACCCTCAGTCGCCTCTCCAGTGATAAATAATTCATCGGGGATCTCTGCAAAGCCTTCCAGTGTTTTGATATTCAATACTTTCTTTGCTTTGCTCAATACCCGTTTCATTCCACGGATAGCATATACGGACCAGATCACATCGCCACTCTCACCAGGGTTAATCCCAGCTTTCGTTGCTACCTGATTCAATATTTTGTGACTGATATTGGCGCCGTTTGAGTTTCCATTATTATCCGACGTAACTGTATAAAGAGGCTTGCTAAAATCGCCGTCGGACTTGTCAAAGACAACTTCATATTGAGCTGCCCCACCGTCGGCCACCAAGGCCGACTCCCATTCAAAATACAGCGCTGCGGAGCTGGAACTTAATAATTTGACAGCTTTTCCATCTGCAGGGGCATATAGGTTCTCAACAGCAGACACCTCTGCGTCGGCGTATTTCATATCGTCTTTTTTACAGGAAACGATGCTCGCAGCCAATGCGACCATTGCTATAACTTTAAAATACCATTTCATGTCTATATAATTAATTTATGGTTCGAAACGTACATTTTTTAATGCGCCGTTTGCGCTTGTTTTTTAATTAATTTAGTTTGAGTAGCCCTGATTGTTAGGCAATAAATTTTTATTTAGATCGATCTGGGTTCGTGGTATCGACCAGAGATAGTCTCTACTTTCATCAAATCGACGAATATCCAGTTTGATATTACTATTGTTACCACCATATTTAGCACCCAATACCTGGCCGTCCAAATAAGTTTTACCCGCCTTCCAGCGCATGATATCATAGTAACGCAATCCCTCAAGTGCGAGCTCGCTTCTCCGCTCATTTCGGACCATTGTTTTTAGGTCCCGGGTCGTCGGGAAGTCCAGCGCCTTTGATGCTTCAAAACCAGCCCGCTGACGAATAGGTTTGATCGTCATATCCCACACTGCTGCATTCAGTTGTCCCAGTGCTTCTTTTGCTTCTGCATACATCAATAAGATATCGGCGTACCTGAACATGATGATGTTCAATCCGGCATCGTATTTTACCGTTGCTGTTACATCGTAGTATTTCTTTACGTAATAACCTGTCGCGGAAGCGTTGGCACTGGCACCCTGATATTCGTCGAGGCGTTCCTTGTCGGTTGTACCCGATCCGGGTTTGATAAAGATCTTGCGTGTTGTACCGTCAAAATCAGTCCATTGTCCGCCATGAAAAACGATGGTTGCAGCCATGCGTGGATCGCGGTTGACATAGGGATTATTGTCGTTATATTGCGGATCTGTAGCAATGGTATTTCCGCCCAGTGTCAAATAATTATCAACCAGACTTTGTAATGGTGCATAACCGTTTAAACGTGCCTGTGCAGAGATTGGTGCTGCATCATATAACTTATTCCAGGTTTTTAAAAGAGGTACATAGGCATAATCCAGAATAACCTCTGAATTATATTCATTAGCTGCAGTAAACAGCTCCGGATAACTGCGGAATAATGCGTAAGTGCCAAATTCCGTTTGTTTTTTCATCAGATTTTCACAGTACTCCACTACTTTATTCCAGTTGCTTTCATACAGGTAGGCCCGGGCTTGAAAGGCTGAAGCGGCGCCCTTGGTAATCCGGCCGCGGTCGTCTGCCGGTAAACCATCTTTGTTTGGTAGATCGGCCATGCATTGATCCAACTCCTGATGGATAAATGCCATAATAGTCGCTTTTTCTGTCCGTGGTAGAGTCTTGGACTCTTCCAGCGAGATATCTTTCGTAAAAAAAGGCACAGCGCCATAGAAATTAACAAGTCTAAAATAGAGAAATGCACGGATAAAGCGCACCTCGGCGATACGGCGTTTTTTGAGTGCCGCATCCATTCCAGGTACACGCTCCACATTCTCCAGATAGACATGGCAGGTCTTAATACCACCGTAGAGATCGGACCACTCTGCTCCAAAACGGCCCAGTGTCGGATCGGCGGTTCCATTGCGGATTGCACGCTGGTCTGTGTTTGAGCGCCCCTCAAAAATATTATCACTCAGGGCTTCATCATTCCACATACGATCTGCTGAATACAGCTGATTATAGGCCATATTGACCATTTTTTCGGCATTGTCTGCGTAGTCCCAAAAATTTTCATCGGTAAAGCGATCTGTTGGCAGCGTATCCAACTTATTACAGGATGTTAATTGGAGAATTGCCATTAAACTCAAGCCTCCTACAAGTATCTTATATAGTTTCATTACATAAAAGGTTAGAATTGAATATTTAATCCACCGCCATAGTATTTCAACGTCGGATAATTGCGGGCACTATTGGCCGAACCACCCATGTTAGAATCAAACTCGGAGGATTCGGGATCTATCCAGGAGTTTTTGCTCAAGGTCAGCAGGTTTTGGGCATTGATGAAAAAGCGAACACGCTGCAATCCCAATTTCGACACTACTTCTTTTGGCAACGAATAACCTACCTGTATATTTTTCAATCGCGCGTATTTCCCGTTGAAAAGATAGAGATCAGAATCTTTCCCAAAATTGTTGGTCGATGCTGTTGATCCATTTGCAGTCAGTCGTGGCCAGCGTCCATCAATATTGGTCGGTGTCCAGTAATCGAGTTGATGCTGATAAATGGTGTATGAATAATTCTGATGAAATGGTTCGATCAATTCTCCGCGGATCATCATATCGCGTTTGCCTACCCCCTGCCAGAACATACTAAAATCAAAATCTTTATAATTCAGGTTATAGGTAAGCCCAAATGTAAAGCGGGGGAAACCATTGCCTAATACAAAGCGGTCCCGTGCATCGATAATTCCATCGTTATTCCGATCGACATACTTTACATCGCCGGGACGCAGATCTGCTGCAGTAATACCGCTCGGCAAGGCCGAAGTTTCAATATCCGTTATATTTTGAAAAAATCCGGCCATCTTGTACCCATAGTAGGAATTATAAGGTAGCCCAACACGCGTCAATTTAGTAATGTTATCGACTGTTGAAATACGGTCATCACCGGGCATCGCAATAATCTTATTGTGACTATCGCCCATATTCGCATTGATCGTGTGTTGGAAATCGCCAGTTGTAGCACGGTAGCTGAGGTTGATTTCCCAGCCCTCATTGTTTATTTCACCTAAATTCTGATTCTTTAGGGAGGTTCCGAATGTGGAAGGTATTTGTGGCGACATCAAGATATCAACTGTACGCTTTTTAAAATAATCGAAACTGGCCGTTAATTTATCATGAAAGAAGGTGGCGTCCAACCCAACATTGAAATTATAGGTTTTCTCCCAGCGTAGATCCAGGCTGGCATAATTAAATCCCGCAGCAGAAACAGGTTTGTTGTTAAATCCATAACTGTTCTGATAAGATTCATAGGTAAAATAATAAGCATAGTCGTCTACGGCCTGATTGCCAAGAACACCATAGGTAGATCTGATTTTTAGGCTACCGACATGTTGTTTATACCAATTCATAAATACTTCGTCGGATGCCCGCCATCCTAAGGATCCCGAAGGAAAGAAGCCCCAGCGATTAGCTTTCGAAAATTTAGAGGAGCCATCGTAGCGAAAGCTAAATTCGGCAAAATACTTACTTTCAAAGTCGTATCCGGCACGGCCGAAGATCGAATTGATACTATTTTGCAGTGTCCCATTTGGTGTTACACGGGCACTCACAGGGTCAATAACTGTTCCTGTGGTAGGTGTGCCGAGGACAGGATCAGTAAATTTCATTTTCAGTTCGTTTTGTCGGCGTGTATAGGATTCGTTGGAGGCCCCAAATAGACCTGATACATGATGACTGCCAAAAGTTCGGTCATAATCCAGGAGCAGCTGAAAGTTCAGTAACGAAGCTTTTTCGTTAAAATCTTCGGTATTGCGGTCTGAATTGACGTAGACCTGAGGTTGCGTGGCATCCGGATTGGAATATAATGGCACCTGGATTCTACGGATAGAACGGTGATCGGCATAGATGTCCGCTCCGAAGATACCACGCAGTTTTAAACCTTCGAACAGTTTTGCTTCGAGATTCAGGTTGATATTAAAATAGTCGTTATCGTTTTTGATATAGCCGCCTTCATTCAGTTCAGCCAAAGGATTTTGATCTGTCAGTGCATTGTTGACAAGATATTTTCCATTGTCAGCCTGCATGCGATAGTAGTAATAAGGAGGAAGTCTGGAAGCATTGATAATGGCACTTCCGGCCGTATTGCTCATGTTGTTGTTGCGGGTATAGGCTAAGATTGAGGTCAGTTTAAAACGGCCTATCTCTGTACTGAGATTACTCCGCAAATTGTACCGCTTAATGCCAAAGTCCTGTCCGACAAAGTTGCTGGGCTGATTGTAGAAGCCGCCTGAAAACAAATAGGAACTTTTATCGCCGCCCCCGGCCACACTGATATTATATTTTTGCTGGAAAGAGTTTTTCATGATTTCCGGCAAGTTCCACCGCTCAATATCCTGATGGGCATATAAGTCTGCGATAGCCTCTGGTGAAAACTGCGGATCCATTCCTGAATTAGTCAGCGCAAGATTACGAAGGGTCGCATTTTCATATCCTGCAACAGGTGAAAATAAAATCTTAGGTTCTTGCACGCCCCACTGTGTGCCGACAGTCACGGCAGGCCGCTGATTCTGGCGTCCTCTTTTGGTGGTTACCAAAATAACGCCATTTGCAGACCTCGAACCGTATATAGCCGTAGAACCCGCGTCTTTCAATACCGACACCGTTTCGATATCGTCCGGATTGATCTTATTGAGCGTTCCACCTTCTGTAATAATTCCATCGATCACCACCAGCGGTGCATTACTGTTTATGGTAGATATCCCACGAATATTGATATTCATCGAATTATCGTTGGGATCCATGCTTTTCTGTTGGATGGTCAAACTGGGTGAGGCTCCTTGAAGGGCTTGCGTTACATTGCCTACAGGTCGGTTTTCGAAGGTCTTCGCACTGATCTGATCAACGGCCCCGACAACACGCTGACGTGTCGTGGTACCATAGCCGATTACGATAACTTCCTCGAGCTGACTGTTGCTATTTTTCATGATTACATTGAGCTGCCCCGATCCATCGGTCCGCAGGGAAGACAGTTCCCTGGTCAATGCATCATAACCAACAGAGGAGAATATCAGGGTTGCTTTGGGCGAAAGGTTTGTGAGGGTAAATAGACCATCACCATTGGTGGTGGTACCTATAGATTCATTTCCTTTGACCCGCACAGAGACATTTGCAAGAGGTTCGCCCCGTTCATTGGTCACCCGTCCTTTTACAGGAACCTGATTTGGGGTCATCGTAAACTCCATCGGTGCGGACTTTATGGAAGCTTTTGGCTTATCGTAAATGACCACTGTCTTATTATCCAACTGGTAAGACAAGGGTTGATCTTTAAAAATCTGGTCCAATACATCCGACAATTGACGGTCCCTAACTTTGATGTCAACAGGCTTCGCATTTACCATCTGCCGTTCCGTGTACAGAAAATTGTATCCCGTCTGGGATTTGAGTTCCCTAAATATTTTCTTAAGGCTCATGTTGGAGTATTCTAATGTTACCTTTTGTGCAAAGGTGGTAGCGCTAACCTGCATAAAAGTAACCAAGATAATTATGGTTGTCAATCGCATAATAAGCCATAGTTTACGGAATAGCAGATATGCTATCTCCTTTTTTCTGATATAATTTTGATACATTTGTAAGGTTTATTTGCAGTGTATTCGAGTCGTCCAAAACAGAAACATACTGCAGATTGGATAGTTAAATTTAATTGTCCCAAACGGCAACCGAGTCCCTTCAGGATCTTGGTTGCTTTTTTATACCCCACCTTGGTGGCTATTCGTTTTGTCGTTTTTTGTTCATCGGTTCGTTTATTTAGGTTATTGTGTAATTAATTATTTACAGGATCATTACGGAAGTACATGTATTTTTTTTCCCTCTATTCTGAAATGAACGGCACCCGTTTTTTCGAGCAGGCTTAAGACCTTTTGAACATCATCAAAACGCGATATTCCGCCACCAAATTTCTCGGTTGTTTTTTTACCCTGATAGATGACCTCAACATTATACCAGCGTGCGACCTTGCGCATGACACTTTCGATATCATCTTCATCGAACATAAATTCGTTGTTTGTCCAGGCAATAACCGGAGCTGTATCTATTGGGTGGGATTTTAGCACCCCATGCGCTGTAAGGCTCGACTGCTCTCCCGGCGCTAGTAGCAATTTTTGATTATGGAAACTGACCTGCACACGACCTTCAAGAAGAGTCGTCTGTACCGCCGATTCGTCGGCATAACTGTTTACATTGAAATGAGTACCGAGCACTTTGACCTGCTGATCAGCTGCCTGCACAATAAAGGGGTGTTTGGCATCCTTCGCTACTTCAAAATAAGCTTCACCAGTGAGTGTGACGGTTCTGTCTTTCTGATTGGCAAAACTAACCGGATAGCTGAGCGAAGAAGCCGCATTGAGCCATACCTGTGTACCATCAGGTAGTTTAATCCGATAGGTTTCTCCTTTGGTTGTCGATAAGGTGTTTTGCTCGATTTCGCCCTGCGTCTTACCGCTGACCTCATAAATCAATTGACCATCCGTTGTTTTAGAGATTCTTATGCCCGACTCTTCCACAAGCCGACCGTTTTGTGTTTCATGTAGACGAATCTGCTTGCCGTTGGCCAGCGTTAAGGTTGCAGATTGTTTTCCTGGCGATATTACATTTTGTGCAGCTTGCGGAGCTACGCTTTTATTTTCAATGGCAAGAAACCAGCGACCAATAAATAACAGTCCGATAATAGCCGCTGCGATTGCGCCAATACGTTTCCAATCCCACAGTGATCTTGTTTTCGGTTTATTGATCTGGAGATGCAATTGGTCCCAGGTATTATCCAGTACGGCCAATAAGGTTGGATCATCCAACAGATGTTGATCGATGGGATCGTCCAAAACCTCCTGGATGAGTTCTTGAAGTAATATTTTATCCTTGCCTGATTTTACATAGGACAAAAACGCACGGGAATTTTCTTCGCTAAGTTTCCCCTGTATATATCGCCTTAACGTATATCGAAGTGTTTTCTTTTCCACAATTGGTTACCCTCTTTTCAGCTAATACACTTCAGCGGTACAGATCATCTGCTCTGCCTGCAAATTTATTTTACTTTTTTTCTATGGAATGAAAATTTTATGCGTTAATGCTGTTGGAGAAGTATAAAAGAAATAATGAGCAATGTGGATTTATCCAGGATCCCATGCTTCTCTTTTATATATTTCGTGGCTTTTACGATATGGTCGTTAATCGTAGAAGTCGATATACTCAATAAGTCGCTTACTTCGGCGTAGGTTTTGCCCTCAATTTTACAAAGTTTATAGATCAGTTTGCGTTGGGGCGGCAGCTGGTCAATGGTCTGTGACAGCCATTCTTCATACTGCTTTTCATAGAGTTCTTCTTCGACGTGACTGTACAAGGCTGTATTGTGAAGGCTAAGATAAGCTTGAACTTGTTTTTCGAGGTTATTTCGCCGGATAAAATTATAGACAGTATATTTGGCGATCTGGAATAGATAAGATCGAAAAGACTGCTCGGGATCAATCAACTCCCGCTTATCCCATACTTTAATAAATACTTCCTGTAATAGTTCGACTGCGTCTTCTTTGGACTTGACCATCTTAAGGATGTTGAGATAAATACGCCCACTATACATACTGTAGACCTGCCGAAAAGCACGCTGGCAGCCAGAACGAAGGGAGATCAAGACAGACTTCTCTTCAGTATTGCAGGAATATTTTATAAGTTGGTCTTTCACGCACTGTGTCCTAGTAATTTGTGGATTACTCCCTTAATGGTTACGAACAAATATAATAAAACTAAAACGGTTTTGCTTTTTTAAATAAAAATTTAAAAAGATTAAGAAATTTCAATTTTTTCAAGCTTGTATAACAGGAATTCATCCTTCGCATAAAAAAAGGAGACTACGGGTAATAATCCGTGTCTCCTTCATATACCAAGAGTTCCTCGCGAAGCCTTTCTCTAGACCTCCGTCCAAAAGCAAACTAAGGCAATAGACGAGATCTATTCCATCGCCAAAGGAGAAAAAGAAGCAAGGCCAAGCCGATGATCCAAACCTGCTGAACAGCTAGCATTTGGCTGCTATTTTTTTCGTGGTTAATCTGCTTCTGTTGTTCCTGTTCGCTTTTTTCAGCCAGCTCCAGTACCTGTTTACGGACTCTTTTGGCGGACTCATGCAATACTAAACCTCCCGACCGGGCAGATAGACCACTATCTGGATAGAAACGAAAAGCGCTGTCCGTCCAAAAATACCAAAGTCGGGAAAGCGTATCCTGATGGTCGGAATATAGCCTTTGGAGCTGCTCGGTATACTGCCGGCGCTTATCCGTTTCTTGTTGTTTCTGATATTTTTTATTTTCGTAGATCTTGCAGGAGATCAGCAAGGATAAGAGTCCCCCGTAAGATATCATCTGGCATAGCCTTGTTTTCATCATCCCTCCTTTCAGTCCAGCCAATTTGAAAACGCATAAATGGTAGCCAAGGGACGCCGCTTGCACAATACACGATTATCCACATTTCCTTCCACGGTCAGTATCCAGCTCCCCTCCTTTTTGCGCACAATCCCTACGTGGTTGATACGCTGAAGACTAGAGCTATAGATGGCGAAGAGATCTGCCTGCCGCACAGTCCCCTTGTTGATCTGCTGGGCCGTATACTGACGGGCCTTTGGAAAGAGTGCCGGGCTCCAGGCATTGCGCGGCAATGAGCGTCCAGCACGACCATAACACCAGGATACAAAAGCCGCACACCAGGCGTATCCTTTTCCAAAACCAGTATACGCCAGGTATTCCTCTACCCGCTTGCCATCGTTGTTACCAGTCATCTCTTGCACACCGATCTCCTCCACAGCTATATCGACAATACGTTCACGTACGCCCGCTCTAGCGCAGCATTTCACTGATGGGGCATCCTCATGTCCGGCGAGAGGATCTGTACGTCGGGGTTCAGCATAACTGTCTAAGAGTTTCTGGTCGATTACAACAGCATCGCCAGTACCGCCAAGAAAGAGAACTGTGACAGAAAGAAAACCGAAAAATAAATAATGCATTGTTGCCATGATGTTAATTGATTAAAGTGATAACTAAATTGCTGACGAAAGAGCTTAAAAGGCTGCCAAAGTATTTCCTGTAGCCAATAGCAGCAATATATAGTGGTCAAGCCAGCGAGTATAGCAAAGAGCAACAGGGATAGGATACCGATATCCAATACACCCGCTGTCGGGTCGACGGCTTGCAGCAACAGCCCAGCTGAAATAAAAAATATAAGAAGACAGGCCAGTACAATGCTTAGCACTTGTCTTCCTGTTAAAGGCCAATAGATATCCTCGATATCAGAGACCATTTGTTTTTGTACAAATTCCATATTGCATGTTTAAATTTTTAATAAAAAACTGATTTACTGATCAAAGGGAGGTGCTCTTGATCGAGCAGCCTCCCCTTATCCAGATACAACTAGGTCAACACAAACTCCCCTAAGTATTGGCTCGTTGACGTTATTAGTCCGTCACGATGGATATTAAAAGACCAGCCCACTATTTTCTTACCTGTATAGCTGTCGGGTAGGACGATATCTATAGCTGCATCCACTCTTGTTGCACCTTCATAGGCAAAAAAGAGGTTATCAGCCTCATCGTAAAGAATGACCAGTACTTGATCGTCTTCAAAAGCATTAAAACGGTTAATGATGGGATCCCAGGACAGGTTGAGCACCTTTGGTGCCACTTCTGCTACTACCAAGCCAACCAAAACCGCCAGGCTGCCACTTGCTATTTTGACCGCCGCAAAGTCTATCGTAAAGTTTGGATAAGTACCCTGAAAAGCATTATTAATGAGCTGCTGGAAAGCGACGTTGTATCCCGTCTTATCCTTTTGCTTACTATCTGAAAAACCCAACATTAGGATATCTTTAATGGATTTGAGAAAACTGGTTGTCATTCCAAACTTCATGCGCTGTGCTAACTGCGCTTCTGATGATGCTTTGCTGCTCTTTTTTGGTAACGAGCGCACATAATCTATTCCTCGCCATGAACTTCCCACGATGTTCCCTACTTTTCCGCTATAGGATCCGTGAATCCCTTTTATAAATCTTGCCATGTTATTAATTTTTAAAATGTTAAACCATAAGGTGGCGCTGCAGGCAGCCACGATACCGATATCATGACACTAAGGTAAAAACACTAGGGAGCGCAATTGGCTAAATGGCGCCATCTGACGCCACTTGGCTGAAAATGCCATTTTTTGCGACATAAAACTTAGCTATATGCTGGAAAACCCCATGCTTTTCCCGCGGGCTCCATAAAGACTCGCCAGCTTCTGGATTACTCATTATTTACCTGCTAGAGGCTGTTTTAAGGTCATTCCGAGGCTGCTACTTTGTCATTATGGCAAGGTGTAAGCAAGTAAGCAGCAAAGAAACACCAAAGAATAGGCAAACAAAAAGCAACAAATAAGCAGAGAAACACCAAAGAATTGGCAGAGAAAGACCAAAGGATAAGCAATGAAATAGCCTAGTATAATTAAGCAATCAGTGAGGAAATAGCAGATTAGTATGCTAGCAGTACCAAACCAATACGCCACAAAAAGTAAAGAATTTTCCATGAATCAGCTATGGAAAAAGAAAATAAAAAAGGCCAACCTTTTCTTAAAAGATCAGCCTTTTGAACACTGGAACTTAAATCAGTCCCTTTTCAACACTACGCTTAAGGGCCATTTGTAGATCCTCTTCGCGGTAATAATGTTTGTTGCCCAGATAAATGGGCTTAAGGACACCCGATTTCACCCAGCGGTTGTAGGTTCTTTCGGAAATGCCTAGTTTTGACACCACAGCCATGCGGGTCATCAGTTCATCAATGTTCCACTTTGTCATTTGTCCAGACTCTGAAAAGAGGTGGTGTGCTGATAGCTTTGCATTGATTTCTCGCAACAATTGTACGATTTCATCCAATTGTGACATAAAATATTTCATTGGTCGATACCATGAAATGAGGGCAGCCTACCCTTTACTTATTATTTTGTTTATATACTTCATATTGGTGTTTAAAATTCTCTTTATAAGATCTCGTCATTAAAATAGGAAAAGTATTTCTTGGTTTCATCAAGTATAATTCATCTGTGCGTACTAGATCAACCTTCGCTAAATTAACCAAGGTATTACGTCGTGGACGCGCAAACTTAGCGACCGGAAGCTCGGATTGTAATGCTCTAAGGTTTCCACCACATCGATAGGCCTCTTCTGCCATGAAAATATCTATTTTGTTATCGTCGACAAAAGCATAGTAAATTTGATCAACTTCTATTTCTATCATTTTGTTTTCGAGACTTTTCATCCTTAGGCTTTTTACATCACGCGTTTTCACATCCAATCTTTTGTCAACCATCTCGACTACATCTTCCATTTTTGCTTTTAACGCGTTAAAACTAATCTTTTTACTGAAATAAGTATAGATACCTGCCTCATTGGCTTTAAAGACATAATCTGTATGCGCAGAACAAGCCACCATCAATGGCGGATTGGGGATCAGTTTGGCCAGTTTGATTCCATCGATATCGGCATCACCAAGCTCCATATCCAATATCAAAATATCCACTTCATTTTCTTTCAAATATTCAATGGCTTGCACAGGTTTATTCACGATCTCGATATCCTCATTGATAAAAGGAAGTTCTTTTAAGGACATCAGCACATATACCAACGAGTCGGGTTCATCGTCCACGATCAATACCCTATAATTTAGTTTATTCATTTTTTTTCAAAAAAGTTTAGTTTAATAGCTAAAGAAAAGATTCCTTCTTGCTGCACAGTCTCCAGTGTCGTTTGATAATCTACTTGCTCCAGTTTCGCATTCAGTAATCCAAAGCCAGATTCAGAACGGATTTTATCATTTTTGGGTGACCAATGGTTTGTGCAGCTCAAGGCCAATTGCAAACCATTCCCAGTAAGCGTAAATTGGATCGGATAATCTGACGATATTAGGGCGTGCTTTAAACAGTTTTCTAGTGGAAAGAATAAAATCCCTGTTGGTATTGCAGGGTAATCAGTTCCCTTAATTAGGGACTGATAGCGAACAGCCCTCTCCCCATAGTAGTCCTGTAATAGCCTTACGAAACAATTCAGTTGATCAAGCTCTTCCTCAAAAGGTTTGAGTTCACCATTTTTCTCAAGTTCCAGCAAATAAGCCAAAAACTGGATGATATCCCGTTTTGTACGTTTGTCAACAGGTTCCTCATCGATCAACATTTTACCAAAGCTTGTCAGGAATATCGTTGTCAGGAAATGCGAGGTGTATTGAATATCTAGAGCCCTTTCCCTAAATTGTTTCAAGTCCTTATTCAACTCATTTCTTTCCTTTTTTAGCAGCGATGCCTTATAACGAAAGAAAACTCCTGCCGCTAATAAATTAGCGACCAGATATCCACTGATAATCCTAAAATAAAACTTTGGCAGATTAGCGGATTGCACATGATGTGAGAAACGTATATTAATCTTCGGAAGTATCGTATAAATTAAGGTATGGATACAGGGAATAACAGTCAGGGAAATAAGGACATACAGCACTACGCTGACTATTCTTCGTTTATTTCCTTCTTTCCAGATATATAAGTACAGTAAAGTAATAACATAACTGTATACCGTATACAAAGATGCAGCGATTGCAATCTGGATAAAGGGAATAGCTTCTTCACTCCATAACAAATTTGCCAACCCTACTAAAGTTAACATAAAAGCAAAAACAAGCATATTCTGATACCCTAAATGAAGTACGTTCCGCATGGTAACCCGTCAGTTTACTTAACAAGTTTAAGTTAAAAAAATATTTTTATACAAATTGGTAACAAAAATATTTTCTGTTAAATATTCCATTTCTTTCTTTGAGTTGAACATGAATATTTTCTGCTAGTTCCAAACTAAAATTAAGCGTCTCATACGGTCCGATTTTATAACAATTGAGCTCATGCAGATATGCCCAGCATTCCCAACGCCAGGGTTGATCCTTGATTTGATTGGCTAAGAATTGAAACAGCAATTGCATACTACGTAATAGATAGTCTTCTCTCAGTTCATGTTTCTTTGGATAAACCGTCTCACCACTAAACAGATAATGCACACCATTTTTGACCGTATGCGATAAGGGAACAATCGGAAGTTGTAGTAAAAAGCTCAGTATTGCAATACCTTTGCGTACGTGAATGCTGCTTTTCAAAAAATTCACTTTTAGCTTGCGGCCCAGCGTATCCATGGTTCCACTATTCCCGTCGGCAAATATCAGCAAATGCCTTCCCGCACGGATTGTCGTCCTTGCCTTAAGTAGTACACTTGGATCGTCGCTCATCAAAAAACGATATGTCGTCCCCTTCTCATGACATACATCACGCAGTGCTGACATCTGCTCTCCGTGCTTTTCAAATACTTTTCTATCCATTAATAGATCAAACTGAATATTATTTTCGGCTAATACCTGAGGAATATAGGCATGCATCCCCAAGTGAAACAATACCAACATGCTAGGTTCGGCTTCACGTAGTTCATTGATTGCGTCACTATTCCATATGAGATTAGATTGCAAAGGTTTGGGCGAATGATAATGGCGCCATTGTTCATAAATAAATTGGTGCTGCTCCCATTTCAAATCGGGCATATAGCGGTGCAGGTGCGCCGAGAATAGCGCATAGTTCCAGCTGTGGTTGTCTTCTGAATATATCATTTAAGTCTATTTATAGAAGGGAGGAAGAAAACACTATCGTTTTCATTCCTCCCGCAAGGGTATTTGGCTGCGCGAATTAGAAAGTTAAGATGGGACAACTTTCCTCATCTTTGACCTCACCGGAAATAAAAGGTTGCAGCTCATCCCATTGTAAAATAGACTGCGCTTCCATTGCCTGATCTATGCCATTGAATACCTGATCTTTCAAGATTTTCATTTCATACTATCTTTGATTTACAATTGGTTCTTCAAAGGATTGTACCTTCCCTCTGTCGAACACTTGACTACTCCATATCGGATCCGACGGTGGCAAATATGTTAGAACAAATAAATCCTTTCAAAAAAAATTGTACATATACAGGTTAATGTCACCTACAATTCAAATACAACTTAAATCTGTCATCCACATTCAAAAAATGTCAACTACAATTTATTTACGTCAACTGCATCAGAAAACAGGTCATGTACAATTTTATTTGGCTTTCAACTATTAATCTTCATAAAATCATCTTTTAACTTATTATAAACAAAAGATGAAAAAACCATATAATTTCACCTTAACAGCAGATTATAGGATAGTTTCTTGCGCAAAGCAGCCCATCACTTTCCCTATACGTTATTCGCAAGAAACACATTGGGAATCGCCAACGAACCAAATTTCTGAGCAACTTTTTGACGGGCGCTTTGCTTATCTCTACTATTATGAATATTGGCTATCGGAACCTATGGAGGTCCCTTTCGAGATTACACTGGAAGATCTCCATCTCCTATACCCCTTACTCACAGAGCAATCGATTTTTGGTAAAAAGGAAGATCATGATTTTACCTTTGAACTATCGCCGGGGCAGGGCACTTATTTTTACCTCGCAAAAGGGTGGTATAGACTGCAACTCCCTGCCGGTCATCATATCTTGATTGGCTTTGTCATCGATGCCGGTATGTTTAGACCGCCGGCCCTACAACAGTTTAGGTTTCTCCCGAAGCTCATTCAAGCTAAAAAAGAGCGGTCACCACTCTCGATGAAGAGCATAGATTTTCGTGTCGGTCCTACGACCATCAAATACCTGCGTATTACCTTTGGCAGATTAAATCCACATACACTCAACAACGAGCATATCCTGCTCAAACACCTGATCTTTTTGATCAACCTGAGCCGCTTTAAATTACTGGAAGATGCGTACAATGATGTGCCAATACACGTAAGAGCAAAACAACTCCTTGCAGTCATGGTATCACATGAAGGTGCACAAAGCCGTATTAAGGAAATCGCGCAGATCCTGCATATGGCCTCTGCCGTCTTAAGCCGGGCTTATCGTAAACAGTTCAATATAACTATGCAGGAAGAACGAACAAACTTGCTGCTTGCCCTGATCGAGCAGGTCATTGTTGAGCATGAAAAGCTCGCCGCGACGGCCGAGGAAACGGGATTCAGCGGGCATAGTGAAATGAACCGGTTTATCCACAATGCGACCGGGATGACTGCCACTCAATTTAAAGCAGCAAGCGAACAAAAACTCAAACGCTAGAAACAAACCAGATAAACGAAACATGAAATTTGAAAACAACAAAAAACTGAATTCAAAAATTACCCACGACATCCTTCAAGACGTGTATGATGCCGTTCCTGCAATGATGAAACTCCTTGCTCCAAATGGTTGGGAAGGAAGTTCCTTTCATCAGGAGCTGATGGCCTGTCGCCAGCTTTTCTACAACGACTATCGCAATGAGGATACCAACCAAAACAACGATCAGGAAGGCAACTCCATCCTCTCAGAATACGGCCCTCATCCAGAAAATGAAATGAGTATGGAGGAGTACCTATACATCACATTTCCTCCACTTCACAATGACTATCTCGAGCTATATTACATATTGATCTGCATACTATTGGAAATTACTTTTGTATCCAACCTATACCAGGACCATGGTTCGGAGTTATTCTACCTCGATGAGATTGACCTTGAAGAAATGGTGATTCGAATAGCCCATAAAAATGGGCAAATCAGTGAAGACTGGGCAGAAGTCATGAATTTTGCTTTTCCTCCCCCTTACCTGGACGAGATGGAAGTACACTATTGTCTCGAAGTCTTATTTTCCATATTAAAGCGACATGGTTTCAAACTCGATTATTATCATAACGAGCTTTTGAGCATTGCCGAACTACAACGGCTACACGAAGATCTCTTATTTCGTAACCTTGATGTTGAGGAAAAAGAAAAGCAGCGCCAACAAGTTCAAACGGATATTTTGGAGATCCTATATGAATACGACCGTACACCGATCGATCCGTTCGACTTCAGGGCCATTATTGATCTATTTAATCGGCGAGCGGTCTGCCCTCTTGTCCTCGCTTACCTCCATGTCTATCACGAGTTTCCGACAGGCTATCCTTATCGGCTCACGGATTATCTATTTTGAGTCACACCATCAATAGATGCTTAGCCATCAGTCAGAAATTGCCTAACGGTCGGGGCATTTGCGGTTGTAATTTAGCTGTATAAAATTTAGTAAGCGATTAACAAAAACGGCAATGGAACAAAACGAAAAATATATACAGCATGAAGGTGCACTAGCAGGAATTACAATTCCAAAAAAAACTAAGGGAACTAAATGGCGAACCTGTATGGAGTGGTATATTCTGACAGCCTTGGCTCTTCTGATCCTATTACTTTTCTTCACGGGACTTGGAAAGGTATTCAATCATGTAGCTTTTGTCAGTCAGCTTCACAAACAGCCGCTTCCACACTGGTCAATGCCCATATTGAGCTACTTGCTTCCGACGTTAGAGCTGGGCACAGTTTTATTGATGTGCATACCTCAGGTAAGAATATGGGGCTTGGGTCTGGCACTTGTACTGATGACGGCCTATTCGATCTATGCCTATTTGGCTTACATCGAAATCTATGGCTATGTGCCCTGTGCCTGCGGAAAAGTATTTGAAAAGATGAGCTGGAAGCAGCATTTTTTGTTCAATCTGGTCATCACTATACTTGCAGCATCTGCATGGCTGATGGAATACATACAAAACAAAAAAATTAAAAACTATGCATAGCGAACTCTGACGAGAGTTCGGCCAACAGGATAGGTAGTCAATAGTTGAGTGATATCATCTTTCGGGATTGCGACAATTCAGATATATCGACAAACTTACGACAAGGCAAGTCACCGAGACAGGATATTTAAGAACTAGAAAAACCGACCTGTTTTTATAAACTTTAAAAATTATCGACATGAAACAAGTAAAATTAGTGATCCCAATTCTGGGAGCAGTTTTGGGATTAGGTGTCTATGCTGGACATGCCAATGAAATGAGCAAAAAAGCAGCAAGCACTACTGAGCAATCATGGGAAGTCATTGATCCGGCAGGTGATCTGACTGACCCAGACAATTATCAACCGTATTCGGGCGATATCGCAGATCTGTGCAAAAGCAACAAGGTACTGTGCGGTATCAAAGCCGCAGATAACGGCAACAACCGACCAGAAATGACATCCGAATTGGAGGGTGAAATAGCGACTGGTGCACCAACATCACATGTCTTTTATAAAGCAAATTAGTGTGGTATTTTCATGGAAAAGGGCGGTCGACCGCCCTTTTTCTTTTATCGTGGGTTCTGGATCAGTTGGCCTTCGGCGACAATGGTCGCTGGGATCAATATAGCAAAGCGTTTGTCATTGGGTTCCAGTACATATTCCTTTCCGTCAAAAAATCGCTCTATGCGAATACTGGCACTATAATGTTTATTCAATCGCTTTATATCCGACCAGCGTATTCCAAATCGAAAAGCCAGTTCTTTTTCACGTTCCGCTACTATAAAAGCAGTCAGCGCTGTTTTTTCGTTAGGAATAACAGGTAGCTTGCCCGTTTCATAACGTGATTTTAATAATGTCGTTATCGTATTGCTTGCATCTACCAACTTTCCTAGCCTCGCTTCACACTCGGCTTTAATCAGATAAATTTCATCGGTTGCAAGACCACAAAATTCTTGTTCCCCTACTATTCCTGCGTAATTCCCCACAAAATTGAAGTATCCATTCACATTCTTTTTATAAAATAATGACTTTCTAAGATCCCCCTCCGTGTATTTTTTCAGCAATAGCGTATCGGCATAAGATTTTGTCCCACCGAAAATCCCGCCCGAAGAAGCCAGACTGCTCTGAAAAATAACTTCCTTATTTAGGAGTTCAAAGGGTATGGCCGCCGTTGGTGAAATTGTACGATAATCCATCAGATCTTTCTGCAAAATCAGCGATAAATCTGCATACTTCAACGCTTGCTCCTCATCACCCATATACAAAAAGACCCGAGCCAATACGGCATAAGCAGACGCTTTGGACGGTCTTGTTTTCCTGAGCGGAAGCTCCGGAAGCAAAGCCGCAGCTCCTTTCAGATCGCCCGTGATCTGTACAAAGGTTTCCTCGAGCGTAGCCCGCTGAAAACTGATGTTGATATCCGATGTGTTGCGAAGCGGGATCCCCAGTTCAGTCTTTGCAGTACTGCTTTCATAAGCCGGGGAAAACTCCTGTGCAAGCCAGAAAAAGTTCCAGCCCCGATGAAACAGGGCCGTACCTTTGGTTAGATCCCGGTCCGCGGCAGTCAGTCCATCGAGCTCAGCCCCGTCAATATTATCCAGCACAATATTGGCATACATAATCTTTTTATAGCTTTCGCTCCAATCGGAGAGTGGCGTGTCTTCATTGTTCAGCAGGTACATGTCGTTAAACGCTGCCGCCAGACTTTTGACATCATTGTCATCCATAAAATAGTAGTCCGAAGCAACATCCATTCCCACGGGAAAACTGCGTATTGTATATAGTTCATAGTCCATCAGCGCCTGCAGGTCTTTAACCGTTTTGGGTATTGCCAGGGAGCTTCTGGATTTTTCATCCAAAAATTTAGTACATCCCACCAGCGCTAGTAGCAGGCAGCATAGCAGTAGCTGTATTCTATTTTTTTTCATCATTTTTTAAAATTGAGCGTTAACACCTAGGGAAAATTGAGCAGGGATACGCGTAGTGATACCATTGGGATCCAGACCGGTTTTAGTCGCTTTCCAGATCACAGCAAGATTGCGGGCATAAGCCTGCAGGGAGATACGTCTGAAATAAGCAGATTTCGCTGGGATCAAATAGCTCAGGCTGATATCCTGCAAGGTAATATTATCCCCTTTTTCGACCAGAATATCCGAATTCATATAAAACTGGTCCCGATTGGTATTCAGCGGATAGATAAATGCCGGCACATTGGTTGTCACCTCGTCACCCGATTTTTGCCATCGTCTGTAATAATCGCTATGCAGCGGTGTATTGACAGACAGCGAGGAATAATTAACGGATTCTCGTCTAAAAAAATAGCTGAAGCGATAGGCAATATTGACGCCAAGCTCCCATGCTCCATAAGAAAACAGATTGCGTACACTGCCAAACTGCTCCGGTACAGCAGGCCCATGAAACACCAGATCTTCGAGTGTCACTTTGGATTTGAGATTGGCGTAATTCGCATAAGGCTCTCCTGCCACACTGAACTGCGGGCTCCCCGTATCCGGTGTCAGCCCCATAAAACGATAGCTTACGATATTATAAGCCGAATAGCCTTCGATCGGCGACAAGTTTTGCCCCGAGGCGACCAGATTGGCGATTACATTCGAGCGATAGCTATATCCCGTTATCTTGGTTCTGTTAACCGAATGCAGCAAAGTGGTACGCCACTTGAAAGCCGCATCGATAGGGAGAGCATTCAGTTGGATCTCCCAGCCCTGCGTCCGCAGACTGGCCGCATTCCTGTTTAAGATATCAACACCCAGTGTCGGATCCACATTGACGATGGCAATCAGATCAGTAGCGTTCTTCCTGAAATAAGAAAGGGATCCCGTGATACGATGTTTCAGAGCCGCAAAATCCAGCGCCAGATTGAGCTGGCCCACATTTTCCCATCGCAGATCAGGATTAGGCGGATTGTTTACATAGGCATTGGTCAATCTGCCCAGAGAACTCAGTCCCGAACTGTAGGTTATCGTAGTCTGCGCCGGAACGCTATTATTGACATTGCCGCTTTTGCCATAAGTGGCGCGCAGTGCCAGACGCGGCAACCATTTCCAATTATAAAAACTTTCCCGGTCAATATTCCAGAGCGCACCAACAGACCAGAGCGGTTTCCATCTATTGTTGGTATTTACACCAAAAATGTTGGAGGCATCGCGGCGGGCGCTCGCAGAAATTGTATATTTTTTTAACAGATTATACGAGCCATTAAAATACACGGATACAAAACGGTCGATGTCCCGTTCATTATCACCGTTATACCAGATCTTACCCGTTCCGAGGCCTGCATAATAATTATAATTTGTCAGGTAATCCACAGGCTGCGATATCTCCAGATCCTTATCATAGCCATATTGACGATAGCTATTTGTCAGTCCACGATTGTCTCGCATTTCTCCACCCACCAAGAGATTGAAATCCCCCCATCGCCCTTGTTTATCGTAGGAAAGCTGCGCACGCAAGCTGTGTCCATATTGCCGCTCGGAAGTCCGATCCAGTATATCCCCTATCGGAATAGCCCGGTCGAGCGTATTTCCGTTTAGCTGTGTAAATTTATTGACCAGGTCACGTACATAAAATGAGTTACGGTCCATCCGATCCCGCAACAGCCCGCTGGAAGAGAAATACTGGTACCGCAGTTCCGACCGAAGCCCTTTGATCCATTCATATTGCGCGGCCAGATCAAATTTCAGCACATTGGCTGTATTGACTTTATCCAAAAGCTTCTGATCGATCAATGGATAATAAGACCAGTCCAGGAGCCTGCCGCTCCCCAGCGTATCCAGAAAACGGCTTCTATAATTCTGTTCGACACGGATAGGATTGCCGGCCTCATCCATTAGGCGCGTATAAGGATAGGCTGCACCTGCGCTCCCGATGCGTACAGCAGTCATTCCATTACTGGAAGTTCTATTGGCGTTAAACTGCAATCCGCCGGTCAACACCAGCTTTGAAACAGGCCGCCAGGTCTGTTCGGTACGCAGTGTAAAGCGGCTATCGGCATTGCCGACTATGCTGCTCCTCACTCGGTCAAAACCCAGCGACCAGATAGAGGCCAGTTTATCCGTTCCGGCACTTAACTGAACGTTGTATTGCTGGTTGATTCCTTTCTGACGGAGGTACCTGGAGATATCGCCGCGTAGATCGCCCTGTGCAATGGTACTGAGCTTACTTTCAAGCGTCGCATCATCGATCAGATTATTGCGGCGGTCGTTCAGCAGTTCCACCACAGGGCTGACCACTGGATAATTTTTCCGGTTGTTGAGCAGATTATTATAATAGCCCTGATTGAAAAGCGAACGTTCTACAACGATAGAGGTCATATTGTCGACCTGCGAGCGGTAATAAGGATCTTCTTTATTGATGATAGACAGATTGCTGGTCACATCAAGCCGCATCGGCGCATTAAATTTCCCTTTTTTCAAGGTAATGACCAGCACCCCATTTCCCGCTTTGGCCCCCCAGATGGAGGTCGCTGCAGCGTCTTTGAGTACAGTAATGTTTTCGACATCGTTGGGATTGATATCATCAATATCGCCCACATAGGGGAAATTATCGACAACAATTAACGGACTTTTGATTGCAGCCGTAATCGTACTCAGCCCCCGGACCATAAAATCATTCTGCGTATTGCCCCGTTTATCAAAGAGTATGGCTGTACTCAGTCCATCAAGTCTATTCAGTATATTGGGACCTATCTGCCTGGCCAGGTCCTTCTTTCCAATCACATCAAAAGACCCTGTAGCCCTTTCTTTTGGGATGGTCTGATAACCGGTAGATACTTGTACCTCTTCCAGTTCATTCACTTTGGGGCGGAGGTATACCAGCCAGTCCTGCTGTTTCAAAGATTTCAGGGACAGCGTATCAGACAGATAGCCTAAGCGGAGGAAAATAAGGCAGGAGATCTTTCCTTTTACGATTATCATCCCCTGCTCATCTGTCGCACCAAACACCTTCCCATTACAATCTTTGACGGATACCCCCGCTATCGGCCCCTTGGTATCCCGATTCAGCATCTTGATCGATTGCTCCTGTGCAAATGATTGTAACACAGCAAAGGCAGAGATTATTAAGATTGCTAAAAACCTTTTCATCTTAGAGACTCCTTTCCACTGCTAGAAGTATAACCATACCGGGTGAGTTTCAATGGGGCAGCGTTGCTCTGGTAACCATCTTCTGTCAGTACCAGCATCATTATCTTTCTTTTTTCGAGCGATAAGGCCAGTCCCTGCTCTTCAAAGGCCCGTTTTAGCTGAGCCATGTCGCTGATATTATCAGGCAGGGCGATGCTGACCCTATCCTTAAGACCGCTCTCATCAATCATAAAGGGCAGTATCGCAATATGTAATCGATTAAACAGATTCGGGATATCTTTTATGGTAACATTGAGAACAGCATTTTTACTTTTAGTCCATTTATCTGCTTTTTGCAGATACTTGCCATCCTGCGTACCATCTCCCGTCATCAGGCCATTTAATATGACCGTAACAGATCTAGCGGGATGCTGACTGATAATCAGTTTTTTCGGGTCTTTCACACGCAGTACCAGGCAATCCATGTTGCGCAGCTGATATGAAGCTTTCATGCCGAAATGGAAATCAAGATCGTTTTCCATTTTTCTGTAAATGCTCGTATCAGCATACCCTAGAGGGCTCACAGATTCATAGGTATATTCCTTCAGGTTTTGATCTGCATCCAGTCTTTCATGCATACTTTCCGTATTGCTTACCTGCAGGATCCTCCGGGAAGGTATCTTGGCTATGCCGATCGCAAAGTTAGGGTCCGTAATGAGCGCCTCAGCATATTGCATAAACATATTCTGATTAGGGACCACCAGCTGCTTGATCCTATGCACAGAATCGACATTAAATACCCTTGTCGGCGCGATGCCGAGACCGTAAGGTAATAAAACACTGTAGTAATAAGGACTGATCTTGCTGTCATAATAAGGCTCTAGCAGAGGCTTATCAAATTTGAGTACCAGACTTGCTACAGGAACTGCATGCGGATCGTGGATCATCTGCTCTAAGGCGGCCACGTTCAGCTCACTGGGCATGGAAAGGGAGCGCACCACTCCCTTATTGTCAATACAAACCGAAAAAGGAATGCCATCTTTTTTAAAATACTTTGTTAATATCTTGTCGTCCACAATGGAAGCGAATTTATTTCCCAGTCCCTGCGATTGGATAAATTCACTTTTGCTGATGAATTTTTCTATGGCAGCGCGATCTTGATAAGTGACAGACAGCACCTTTACCTGACCCTTCATTTCATCCTGCAATTTATAAAGCCCAGGAAATGCAGCGATACAGGAAGAACACCAGGTAGCCCAAAAATCAAGCACGATCAATTTCTTATTCCTGTAGTCACGGAGTGTCAACTGTTTGGCTCCTACCGAATGCCCTACGACATCAAGCTTCAAATCCCAAAGAGCCTGCGGGATCGTATCCCCAATGTTTAGGTACCTCATTGAAAGCCCATCGGCCCCGCTGTCCTTGCGGGGCGTCTGAGCCGATAAACTAAACATAGAAACTAATACAAACAAGATTACAAGTAATGCAATCTGTAGAACTGGAATATTGACTACCTTATCAAATAAGGTTATGAAGCTTTTTGATGTAATTTGTTTTGAGCTGGGATGTCCTTTCACTATAGACAGTCTTCTCCCAGCCTTATAAAAATTGTTCATTTTTAAGGTTCTAAAAATGGTCATAATTTATCCCTTTCCTAAGCGAATGCCTAAGATTAGATAGTTAAATAACTCGTAAAATTTTTCCGATATAGTCGTCTAAAAATTGGTTAACACAGCAGTTGATATGGATACACTGACACTGTTTTCGGATATGATCACAAGGATCTGTTTCTACACATAAGCTAAGGGGGAACTCCTAGGAAAATTCGATGTTCATTGATGTTCATAACTCTCTTTTTTAAGTTTATAAAAAAGCTTGAATTATGAATCTGATATAAAAGAAGGATATCTATAAAAAAGAGATGGACCTTCTTATTCTCCTTAGAAGGCCCTAGGAAGCCTATTGACGAAAACAAGAGAAGCCCATCTCTCCTTTGCTGAAAACAAAGATAGAGATAAGGCCTTGATCTCCTGAATCTGCGCCAATTGAAAATTTCCTAGGTTTTCTAAGACATGATTCAGCATACAAGCCTATTTAAATATAGAATAACAAGCAGTTACACCTGAAATCTATAAGACAAATATAAAAATTTATTAACAAAAATACAAATTTCACAAACCCAACCAAAATTCAAAAAGAATAACAATTGCTGTAAATAGCAATATGGAAAAAATCACGCGCCTAGCTTTATATATAATTAACAATAGTAAAAAACGTAGGCTTATTTTAGGGATATCAGCTAAAGCTTTTGGAAGGATAATAGGTAAGAGCGAGGAATTTGTACAGAATATTGAAAGCATCCGGAGGGGGCATTATTTACACATTGACTTTCCGTCAATCGCTAATGCTCTTGACTGGGAAATACATGACCTTCTTCCTCCAGATAATTCTCCCTATAGCGATGGCACATTGGTTGACAAAGTGGTTTTTAGCTTAAAAAATCCATCAGATGCAGAAGAGGTAATTGTGGGAATGAAAGATATTGGATACTTTAAAAAGGAAAAATCATTGAATGACATTCTTGAACATTTATATCTAACAGAAAATATGTCAGAAAAACGAAAGGTAATTACTGATCTTCTGGAAAAGTTGGTTTCCAACAATATATTGAAGCTAAACAATGGAAAATATTTAGCTTAATCAAAATTTTCTTACTTTTGGGTCGAGTAAATTGGCCACACCAATGGAAGAGAAAGAAGATAACCAAATTATATCAACTACAGAACACCTTAGCAGGCAAAAAGTCTCAAGAATTGATTTCGAAATTCTTGTTAATTTTTATGAAATCTGCAAAAAGAAAAAGATATCTGAGCGAGAAATTTCATTTTTAATGGGAAAGGTGAATAAGTACTTCTCCGAAATTCTCAATCCTTTTTTCAAAGAACATGTTAAGACCGAGTATCTAGATATTCTACCCGCTATTGCGTCAACCGGTATCCGGAAAATTATACCGAACGATATTTCCCCAAAAGAAACCATCGATATCCGCGGCACTCATACACGAGAAACAGACAAATATTCGGAAGTAGATTATTATAAATTTACTGTCACTTATAAAGATGGTACAACCAGAAACTATCGTTGGAAAATAGAGATTACTAAAGGATCAAGATCTAAAGTCAACCCAGAGCTGCTCGAGATCTTGAAAAAATTAATCTCACGCCATTACTTTCACAAGCCAAAATTTGCGCTCAATATCTATATTATTCTCAAATCGAGATTTAAAAACACTTTCAGCCCATTGGAATTACAAATTGCTCTCTCGAAATTGACAAATAAAAGCTGCGATCCAGAATTTGCTCTACAAGAAGGGGTAAACAATATGAGGATTACATATAGTAAGATTTTGAACGAAACCGAAAAGTTTCTGGAACATTGTCAAGACCATAGGATCTGGATTTCCCGATATATACCGATAAATACTTCCGAAGGTCAATTTTTCATTTGGTATGAAGATAACGACGAAAACGATAAGTTACTCACTTCTATTGACGATAATGTTCTTCTATCCTCTTCCATAGAAGAGTTGCTCACTTTATTGAAGAGTAATAATAGCATCTTTAAAGCACCTCTTAATTTAGAAGCATGGATATCGGGTATGGAAGACTTACCTCCAACCATATCGGTTACTTATTCTCCCAAGGAAATTATTGATGGTTTCGAAGTAGATTCAGTTTCCGTAGACACTCTTACTGATTTTGTAAACTTTTACAACCTGATCGGCGATCTGGGTTGCCAAAATGAAAGGTTTGCAGAACTTCTAGATTTACGCGAAGCTGGAGAACTAAGAAATGTATGGGATTATTATTACGATAACCATCTTTCCGAAGCAAGAAAACATAAAGGACTGTCGTTTGACAGGGTGAAGTTTATTGTTGATTTTAGGGAGTTGTTGGGGAGGTTTGATGAGTATCTATTGATTGATTAAATTTAAGAGTAAGTGATGGAAAGATTTAAAGCAATATATGGTTATAACGATATCATGGGACTCTCCATTCCAGATGATCCTTTTGGATTGTTAAGAAAATATTCGACCAAACATATTCTGATTAAGCTTGCTCATATCAATGCTATTATATATTCAATGGGTGAAAATAAATATGATGACAGGATTTTGAAAGAAATATTTTTTGATCAATTTCCTATTAAACAAAAAATACCCAGTGTAGAATGGTGTTTAAGGAAGGGTGGAAGTTTGTTTGCATCACCCCATTTATCTGAATTAATCAAAGAAGCACTTAATAACTATTCAGAAGATCTAAATATTGATTTTAAATTTCATGAATTCTCATTTGATTTATTTTTTACAATTCTAATATATAATGATATTTACAATCAAAGGCCTGTTCCAGAAAGCACTCTGACGAGTTTTAAAGATCTTTTTTCATTGCAAGCAATACAACAATATTATATACGCAGCACAAATCCAATAACTTATCTTATCAAATTTGGATTTATTTGTAAGTTCTTGAGCGAAGACAACCAACTGAGGGAATTAACTATACGTTTTTGTAAAGATTATGGTATAGCTTCCCCCTGGAATATAAGTAAATTTCTTATTAATCTATATCAAGCTACAGATAAACAAATCGCTAAATTTGGTCTTGAGAAATCAGCAATTCCAAATGAATTCCTTAAAGATTGGACGCTTAACCATGAATATATAAAACAAAAAAGCAAAATAACTCTCAATTTTGATATTATTCCGCGCCCCCTATTTGATGTAGATGAGGATAGTCTGATTATTCTTGACTTCAATTTTTTTCAATACACAGTTGACCAAGGTTTTTTCTATAAAATTTTTAGTAAAACAATTGCACCTCTGAATATAAAACTTAGTAGAATTAACGAATTCAAAGCATATATAGGTAAGAATTTCTTTGAAGAGTTTCTTTGTAAAACCATCTTAACAAAATTGTTCCCAAGTCGTCAACAGATTGTGTATAGCGATGATGAATTTCAAGATTTTTTAGTTAAAACATCATCAAACAATCTTCTAGTTATTGAATCTAAAATGACTGAGGTTCATGCCAAAACAATGGAGGATATGAATTTTGAATATTTCAAAAAACAAATCGAAGATAATTTCTTAAAAAAGAAGGGGGCTGATAAAAGAAATAAAGGCGCTTATCAAATACTTCATCAATTAAAGCAGATCAGCAAAAATGAAAACGAAGAGAAAATTAAGAAAATACTCAAAATAAAGAATGTTAAAAACCTCAACATATATCCAATACTAATCACCTCTGACGTTAATTATAACATCTCTGGTGTTAACTCCTATATTAATGACGCCTGTTTTGAAGATTTTGAACTCGTAAAAAAAGAATTTCAATCCATCAAGCCTATACTTGTACTTAATATCAACACTCTCTTAAACTATTTTGGATACTTTAAACGAAAAAATACAAATCTCACTAACCTGATAACGAGCTACTTCAAAACAATTGGTAAACATAAAAACCAATATAAAACAAGTAAGAATATATATAGTTATCTCATGGCTTCAAAATCGTTTGAAAGCTTTGTTCAAGAGAAGCTGAAAGATGAAAGTTTAATAGAGAATTTTGATCCTTTCGCTGAGAATTTTAAAGCTGAATTATCAGATATAAATTTTTTCGGAGAACATTCTCTGGAAAGCACGATAAATTGATGTCTCAGCAAAAAATCTAATAAATTCTTTTGTTTCTTTATAACTTAGTAGCTTACTCAACCTCCCATCCCCAGTCTTTAAAAGACTCTCTAAAATAAACAGCTTTGAATTCAGTGGTTTCGATAGGATCTTTCCGATTAATCTTAATAAAAAATTGACCATTATTCTGTCTCGCGACGAATCCATATTGCTCATTTATTAATTCGAGAAGTTGAATATAATGAATATAAAGTGCTAATGTTTCATGAAATAACTCAGTCCATTTTTCAAAACTAATAGCTTTAAGATCAGTTTTAGAGTTTTCTCTAAAATTATTAAACATTATCGACCTACCTAAAATAGAGTATTGAGAATGAGCTATAGCATTTCTAATTTGAGTAAAATATGCACGTTCAAATGAATCAGATAAACCTGGCACAAAAAGTTTTATCTCTTTTATAATTTTTTCCTTAATAATTTTACTTCTTGATTGAAAACGTTTGTTATCCGCCCCATTCAAAGTAAAATGCCAATCATAGCCTTTCCCTGATAGTAAATTTGTCAAATTGTATAACCTTTTTATAAAAAGATCTGATTCCCATATCTTAAGATAAACCAACATTTCATGTTGGATACTAAGTGATTCATTGAAATCCAATATTTCGCTATCACCCGAGTTGTCCTCTTTGTTTAAACTTTTACGAGTTATATTATTTCTCATATAGTGACCGATAAACTCTTTATGTGTGGTTTCCGAATGTCCCTCATAACCCCAGCCGAACATATAGGGACTTAGTTTTGTATCTAAATTATCCCATTTATGCACTTCTGGATTATAAGAACCGTTAATATATACTAAGAGAAGGTCACCAATAAATGTTTGATTCTTTACTATTAGGTTGTAAAGTTTATCAAATTCTTGATCAAGGTCTTGACATTTTTTTTCTAAAATATTTTCAAAAATCATATTTCAACAAATTATTTTAAACAAACAATCCCCATAAATGGACTAATCAATTAACAAATCAACTAATTCAGATATGTAACTATGAATAAACAAATTAATAACATTGCTACGCATCTAACCTGCGTAATAAATAATAAATATATAATACATTAACTATCAAAAACATAATACTAATCTCATATATTTATTTTTATGCTTTGCATCTAGATTATTCTGCAAACTCCACCTATTTATCATTTTTAGTTTAATATTGACTATTCCAGCGATATTTCACATATTAGCCAATCAATAAGAGAAAATTACCAATCCCCAAGAAATATATAATTTATTGGCATTTCTCATTATTGTAATATATATTATTAATAAATTTCATTTGAAATAAGTTATGGCTATTTTCAATGGATCTTTTTGGGATCCCAAAGAAGTTGATGTTCAACACTTCGGAATAATAGAAATAGAAGAGAGACAGAATATCCATTTATTGACCGTCCATGGGGTATTTGCAAATATACTACCAGCATTAAGTAATCTTAATTTCCATCAAGATATTCCATTAATTCACGGAAAAATCAATACTGGACAATTCATATCAATATTTAATTTGAGATTGGAATATTTTAATGGAAGCTCATATGATCCGAAGAATTCTTCATTAAAAACAGAAATTAGACTTTCATTTAAATTCGTAGTTATTGGAATAAAACTGTTTGATTCGGAAAATCTTTTTGAAACGATATCGCTAATTCCTGAACTTGGTCAACAGTGGACTGAAGAATCACGTATTGAAAATGACTATTTACAAAATGCAACATCTCTATCAACATATAGCATAGGTAACCTAATAATAGATACTTTTAACACCAATTTCGCTGATGTAAAATGTTCTCTTTCCGTATTAGACAGACACGAAATACAAATGCGAACAGTTACTATAAAGGAGAGTCTTCAAATAGAGTTTAACTTCCACAATCACTTAAATTTAAACGAGGTAGACCGTTTCATTCATGATTTTAATCAATTTTATATCTTAAGTTCCGGGCACAATCTTGCACTGACAGAAATAAGACTTAAAGAAAGAGATAACATGAAATGGGCTACAATTATTTTATCAAAAAATCATTTCTCTAGCTACTCTAACACCCATCATAGAAATCGATATATTACCTATAAAGACTTTACAAAAGAAAATTCTCTCGATCTCTTCTTTGAAAAGAAAAATTTTTACAAGCTTCCTCTTGATTATTATTTCAGTTACGTGTATGGTGGAAATGAAGGTGATACGAGCATTTATTTTATTCTATTTTTGAGTGCTTTAGAGGTTATACACAACAAGCGATATAAAACCAAGAAGATAATCGAAAACACTAAAAACAATCGAGATTTTGACAGTATAATAAATAAGATAAGCCAGTACCTATCACCAAAGGAGCTACAATTTCTAACTGGTTCAAATTATAACAAAACATTAAGGGATAAAAATATAAAAGATAAACTTATCGATTTGATAGAAATAAGTCCAAAGCTCGAACAACTGGTAGGTAACTCTGAAATGTTTGCAGATGAAATCAAGTCTATTCGCCACTACCTAATACATGAGGAAACTAAAAACGATTTAGAATTTATAAATAATATTCAGGGACTTCGGAAAAGAGTCGTCATATTAAAAATAATCTTAGAATATCATCTTTTAATAGCCCTAGGATTCGATCAAAATAAAGTAGAAGAAAAAATAAATAAGACGATGACGAACTTCATGCATTTTAATAAAGGATAAAATTTGTAGGTATGAGACACGCATTGACAGGATATAGCTTCCAGCATGATGTTGCATTTTTGTTTCTAACAAAAATGGATGTCGAACGTCAAATCAAAAGGATTGAAATAGAAGCCATAGTCGATCATCAATTCGATGACTTGCATTTAAAGATTAACGATCAAAGATACTATTTGCAGATAAAGGATTTTTCTGAAATTGATCTTTGTGAACTTGAAGAGAAAAACAATTCAATTAAAATTGGAAAAACATGGCATAAACTATCCAAAGACATTAATATTATCTTCTTCAAAGAGATCAGACTCACCCCGAACGATAAGATACTGGGATTAGATGCTTTCAAGCATAATAACGTTTATATAATTAGTATGAATAGACAAGCTATAGCAATGGCAATAGCAAATCTCTATCATATCAATGAACGACGTGAAAGCATTATACTAACCTTTCTAAAGAAACAATTGGACAAACGAGTTTGGGATATCGATATTACCGATTTACCATCCATTCCTCTTTTCAAAAAAGAACTATTAGAAAGAACTATTAATGTCGGTCGAAAAAAACTCATATCGGACAATATATTGTTTATAGAAGGACTTCCAGGGGTAGGAAAAAGCCACTATGTAAATGAACTTAAACAAGAGTATAGAAATGCTCTTATTTATAGGTTTTGGATAAATAACCAAGACAAAAACAGAGAAAAAAGATTAGAATATAATTGGTTCTTATTTGACGTATCAAAAGAACTTTTTGGAGATCAAAAAAGATATACTGAATCACAAATTATTACCAAACTTAAAAAATCAAAAAAGACTATAATTATAGATGGGCTTGACCATGTGGAGAACTATAACCTCTTGGATTTACAAAGATATATTTCTTTTATTACTAAGATATCTAAAAACAACAAAACAATTATTTTATCTAGGCCGCTTGTCAAAAAAATTATCTGGCCAAAACATTTTCTAAGTAACTGGAATAGAAAACAAACTGAAACAGTCTTAAATACACTTTATTTTATAACTGACTATAAAATTACATCCAGAATCTTCAAAATAACGAAAGGCTATCCAATTCTAATTAAATACATTGCTGAACATTATAAAAAAACTAAGACTCTGCCAGAAGTACAATCTCTGAATAGCATCGAGGAATACTATGGTCAGCTTATCGAAGGAAATAAAGGTATACGTCCCTTCGCACTATTCCTATGTTCTAATGCATATTATATGCGAACAGAGATATCAACTCTTTTAGAGAATGAATATGGAAAAATAGTTCTGGAATTTATTGATCACTATCCTTATCTATTTGAAATACAACTTAACCGTATAGCTGTATTTCATGACAGCTTTACCACATATTTAAGAAAACGAATTGGAGATTATACTGAAATTGAAAATCGAATTTGCAATCTTGTCTTTACCTCGATTCTTAACGGAGAAAATCGATACCTATCAAGAATCAATTCATTTAACATTGATATCATTTCGAAAAGCAAAATATTTAAACAGTACAGCACATTACCATACTTTGAGAAAATATTATCAAATACATTGGATATAGAAGCGCTAAAAAGCTTTTATGAGCAACTCCAAGAGTCTATCCCATCTATTGAGCTGTCGAAAATAGACTTAGAAACTCTTTATGATCTATCGCTCATATTAAATATTCTGAATCGGGACCACATATCTACGTCAGAAGATTTTTTATACACTTATTTAAAATATTTATTATTTGCAGGGTATACAGAGGAAGATCTTACAAGTAATGAATCTCTTTTTGCCATGTTTGTTTATATTGAAACCGGTAATGATTCATTATTATATAATTTGAGAAGTGACAACGATTTTGACACCTCACGTTTTGTTCAAGAATTGAAATTTGATATCAATAAGGAAGAAAACTATTTTGACATTTTTAACAGTCCATTGTCCTCGGAACGGATAAAAAAACTAGTCGAAGATAAGTATGATGAACACACCTACGATAGATGGCGAGTATCGCTATCAAATCTTTATTTATTTGATCATAGTAAAGAATTTCATCACCTTAAAGAAATTATAAGTAATTATGTTGATAAAAATGACGACAGATCTATATTACATCTTGAGAGCTATTTTCTAAGTAGAAACTTCTCTACTCACCAAGTACGTCGTATATTAAGAGAGACTAAAGAATTGATTTTTTCACTGGGATACAAATGTAAAACCAACGATTATGTAAACTTAAATTTCAGAACTTTTTTAGTCAAACACAAATGTGATGGTAGTTTCACTCTCTATTCGAAAACATTGAACTATATAAGACTTGCGCTTTATGAGAAAAGAAAAATCGACATTCATGAAATACACATTTTTTGGAGCCAATATTATAACAGACATGACTATAGTTTAATCAATATAGCAGATGCTTTGCCTATTTTTGAAGAAAAAGGATTTATTGACCAAAATCAATCCATCGAATTAATTTCTGATATTCAGACCCAGTCTGAAAAAGGTTATCGAGGGATTTTGCTTTCGTATATAGAAAACAAACCCTATGATATACTTGATTATATTGAAGACAATTTCTATCTGGATGAACTCAATATTGATTGGTTTTTATTAGATCCAAAATATTTAAACTACCTACCGGATTCAATTTTCGAATATGGACTCCATGAATTGTTACGCTATCATCGTAATTCCGAGATAATAGAAATTAGAGACATATCGAATGTGCTCGATTCTAAAAGAGCAGATGAACTTTTAAATCAATTGACTAGATCAGGTTATAAAATCAGACTGAATGTCGAAGACAAAAAACACATAAAATTTTTAAAAAAGAAAAACGCCTGTTATGTTACCTTTGAAGACGAGGATAAATATAGAAAAGAAACTAGTCGCCAACGTTTCTTAAAAGGAATTCTAATGGACGAAGATCTCAATTTTGTTAAAAGAAACATTAAGTTTCCATCCGAGGTCGCTAAATATAGGGATGATTATTATACTGCTTTAAATCAGTTAGAACTTTATAAAGGATTCGATAAAGAGCTTGTAAAAAAGGAACTTAAACAGATCTTTATTAATGCATTGAGCTGTAAAGACAAAGATTCCAAATATTTTGGAAGAGTTTACTATTTCCCTGGAAATGTGATAAAAATGATTAAAGAATACGATCCTCAAAGAAGCTTAACTGAATTTTACCAAAGTTTTAAACGATATATCGAACTATCATCTTTTGAAATTTAAAGGACCTTCTTCTTATACTCGAAATTTTGATAAGAAAGCTATATTTAAAAAAAATCAGTCTATTATATTATGAAATTATTGGACTTAAATCAGTAGCATTTCCTACTCATTATTAACTATAATAAAACAAGACGTTCTAATAAAGACGATACTGTATTTAAGTTTTTTTTATTGTATATAGTTTAAAATTTTCTTTTTCTATTGCATAAACTTTTTCATCCATAATATAGTTCGCAATACTAAATGGTTCTATATAGCATCGATTTAAATGCTTTATTAATTGAAATAAAAGAGTAGATAAAACATGTATTCCAGGCTTTTTTATCTCTAAAAGTTCATCAAAATTTCCATGTTCATCTTCCAACACACCTTGTATGGATTTGTCAGTAACTGTTCCGAAAAGATAATATCCAGTATTTAATACGTAAATATCATTCGGCATAAATTGGCCCGTATCAGACAAAGCAAAATTAGGATTATTAGGATTTTCATGATCCAAAGCAAAAATAAAGGAAAACAACGGGTTTTTATATTTTTGATCTATAGACATATTCATAGCATCTCTGATAGAAGTACTTCCTTTAATCCCTTCAAAAACAGTACTTTCGACTAATCTTCTACCCATATCTTGTTTAATGAATTTTATCTTTTCACCAAATTCGATAACGTCATTCTTTCTTAACGTTTTCTTTATTTCTCCTACAGCCAAAACGGACTCAATTGGATAAAAAACAGTATTATCACGTGATTCAAAAAACTTAGGAGTATTTAACCGATCGAAAATGATCACATCAAGTTGTGGACTGACTTTACCTTCAGGATTTACAATATGTCCTTGTTTTACAAGATACCTTTCTGGTAAAAAAGCACTTATCTTATTTCTAATGAGATCTTCGACTTCCATACCGGAACTTTTAATGTCACCCGCTTGATATATACTCTCCGCAGATTTTTTACAAGAATTAATTTCTTCAATTATATTCTCTATTATTTTGTGGAATTGCAACTCTTTTTTCATATTGAACTTTTTAAAATGACCGATTAGAACAACTTATGTTGTAAATAGCTAAATAGATATCTGAGCTTATTCTCTCAAATTTCCTAATTTGTAATCAGCTAATGCCAAATACTTCAAACCACTTTGGTCAATTACATTTTCTGCTCTTTCTCTTCGTAAGGCTGAATACACGGCTTGCCCAAAACCAGCCAAAGCACCCACTACACTAAATGCATTAGGATCCAATAAACTTGCACCGCCTGATATTAACCCTAGGACTGACCCAAAAAATATATTTTCGAAGCTTCCAGTTTCTTTCATTCTCGCGACAAGTTCCTCTTTACAGTCTATCATTTCTGCCATTTTATAATGAAATAATGCTGTTCCTTCCATAATATTCGGGTCCAATACTATTTGTTCAACACGATTACGAAAATTATTTGCAAGGCCAGCATGCCTTTCTTTAAATCGAAATAAATCATTGAGTTCAAATGTTTCAGGATATGGGATTAGCGTTTTGAGAATAGTCTCCCGCTTTTGTTGCACTTTTTGGTCAGTCTTACTGTATGTAAATGAACGAATATGATCAGTAACTGGAAGCCTATTTGTCTTGGAACTAATAACGGTTGCTAAAAATTTCATAAGATGATTTGCCGTATTTCTCTCGACGGAATACCACTGCCCCCCAGCCCTTTCTGCCAATCCCAATTCCATGAGATTTCCGAAAATTTCATAATCAAATTTATCGAAATGAATTTTTGTATCAACGAAATTTGACGGATCTAAATCGTTCCTTCCAGCTTTTGAAAATGCCCTTTGGTTCGCTCGCAATTTGCTTATATTTCTATTTATCAATTCCATAAAAGGAGCAGTGATCGATTGAGGATTGTCTAAAATTTCTATAGGATCAATCGGAGAAACGAGTTGCTGTCGAACCAACTCAAGCATAAAAGGATCAAAATTTTCTTCAGGATGATAAAAATACTGCTGTGGTACAATAGACCCAATATTGTCGTAATACAATAGAGTCCTCATTGTCCACCCAGTCTTTGGAAGATTAATATAAGGATAGTAAAGTAAATCAGCCATAACAATAGATTAAACGGTACTATTAAAATACAAATTTAACTTGATGAATAAAAAATATTTGAAATTAATATGTTTAATACCCCTTGGAATAAATACAGTAGTAAAATCTGAGGGATATTTAGGATCACCAAGCCATTGATTTCCGTCGTCAATTGATTATCTAAATTCATTTTAGAAATTAACTGATCAATAATTTCCCACATTATCAAATAACCACCCAACAAAAACACACTGAAAATCAAATCATTAAAAATACAAAATATCAAATCGTCAAAGGTTTATACCTAAAAAAAGGGAAAATATTCGCTTTCATTATTATTAGATAAAAGGTCGTAAATGGGGTTCTAGCTCTTCATTATAGATAACAGATTTCCGTTTTATAAAAGAGATTAAGTTTCTAATTTTTAGTGATCCAGATTTACATACAAATTCTAATGTTTCAAATTATCAAAAATTTGTTTAATCTACTATTCGGGAAAAGTGAGTGGTAAAAGTTCTGCAAGCGACCATTTCGGTTTTCGTCCAAGATGGGTATTTTTTTCTGGAGGCACATCTTCGTATAGATATCCATATATTCCTTCATTTTTTGCAATCCGATCTAAAGTTGTCAGCTGATTAACAAGTTTCTCCATAAACAAATTAGACCGCGTATGCCCATTAACCAACTGATCAAGATCTTTACTAAGGGAATTCAATTCATAAGTTTCTATTAGCTTTCTCATTAAATTAATACAAGCATCAACTTCATGGTTCATTCCTAAAAAGTGTAAGATTTCAAACCGTAATACTAGACAATGAAACTGATTTCTACGATGTTGTAATTTATCATAAGTCTCTAAAATCGGATCTAGATCCTCCAATAGCAGAAGTAAAAAATCACGATCCTCTATTCTTATATCATGGTTAATCGAGAGAGTCTCTTTATTCCAATTACTGAACGAATGAAAATAATAGGTTTTCGTAAACTCCCACTCTATTTTCGCACTCAAAAGATTGCATACTGCCAGAAAATTTCGGTTCTCCTTCGCAAACTTCACTAGCTCTTTCAATTGATCGTTATATTGTCCATCGAGCTTCAACCATTCTGCAATGAGTAATTCGCGATAGGCATCGACTTTTCGTCCAATTGTAGTTAAGTAATTCCCAACGAGTTCGTACAATAATAATTTCGCTTCGGCTTTTAGCACATGAGCATAGGCTACAATCCGCATATCTGAAAAGTGCGGATTATTATCTAGAATTTTCATGACACCATCATAATACCTCTTTATCTGTTCTGCTCTAAATTCATTTCCTTCAAAACATTTGTTATAGAGATTTTCAAACTGTAAAAACGTTCCTACATTTTCGTTCTCAACAATCCTTTCAATCTCTTCACTAAATTGATCTTTCCTTATAATACCGAGTAAATACTTCGCTTGGATTAGCGTATATGTGACGGTAGCCTGATCTTCTGGATGCAAACTATTTAAATCGCTATAAGCCAGTTTAAGGAAATTAATAGCTTTCAATAAATTATGTTGATGATAATATGCTATTCCACATACCATATTGAATGTTGCTGAAACATGATCTCTCGGATGGGAAAGGTCTTCTATTTCAATGATCCTGGAGAATTCATGTTGATTCAACAACTCATAGCCATAATTTTCAATAAACGCTATGTTTTGATCGATACTATACACCTCTTGAATATTATTTATAACAATACCTTTTAATTTTGCTCCTTCATTGTTATTTAATCGAAGATGCATCCCAACATTTCTCTGTACACTTCCGAAATCGAAAGCTTCCTTAAAAATCATATTGATCTTTTCTTGACCAAGAGTTTGCGTGAATTTGACTTTGTAAGTTTTGGGAGTTTTTTTTGAATTATACTTCTCAGAAAAACAGCGGTATACCTCTCCTACTGATTCTATATAAAACTGATTTGCGGGATAATCATATAGAATATAATAGGAAGGGATTCCAAAATTCACTAAATAGTTCAAATTACTCACTTCAATTGGATAGGTTATTGAGCCATCTTTTAACTTTTTACTAGACTCAGTAGATTTCAGCTGTATGGCAAAACGAAAATTGGTGTACACTCCATTCTGTTTAATTTCACCTATAAAGTCAATCCCTTTGTCTCGTTGACTCTCAGAACGAAGTTCAAATAATGATGGATCAAATTTTAACAGTAACTGATTTCTAGAAATAGTTTCTAGCTCTTCCTGTCGACTTGATTTAGGTAATGCAATATTATGGCTCATTCTTAAATTTAATGATTATCTGTCGAGAAATCAAAAATGCAATTATAGCGTCAGCATTTTATAATACTCTACGGGATACCGTAAATGTTACATCTATTCTAATTGTATTTTAGATAAAAGCATTTTTTATATGGAAACAATTAAAGCAATCAAACCGGGACCAAAGCCTAAGAAACAAGATGGCACACCCGACAGAAGACAACGCGTAACACCCGACACCAAGCCGAAGCATCCGGATCTGAAACCGCACAAGCACAAGCCCGGGGATTCGAAGTAAAAGAATAAGGGATTCAGCTATGTTTTACAATTGAATCCCTTATTTATCGAATGCCATTCTAATAGATTTTCAAACGAGCACAATAGTATACTTTCTTTTGACTAAGGCATAAGAGGTTCTATTCCAAAGTAAAATCTATAATTTCTTGTTTCTATACTACAGCCATTGGTGATCACACATTGTAGAACAAGCCAACCACCTGATCCTTTAGAACTGACTTGCACATAATTCCCACTTGCAGTCCAAGATACGATCGGACTCCCAGCTGATTTAGAAACTAAAGACCACGAATAACTCGTTTGACCTGCCGATTCATAATTATAAAGGTTCATACTGCCCTCGTACTTCATGTTGCCAGTCCCTTGCAGCACTTTAAATGTTTCGTAATCATAAGCTTCTAAATGATCTAAGTTTTCAAATCCTATTACCGTGCTGCCTCCTACCATTATATTTTTATCATATATTCTTCCATTTACAGTCGATCTCAATTTGACAGTACCATTTGCTGTACCAATACGAGTTACTTTCCACTGATTGTTGCCCAATGCCGTAAGTGTCGCAACGTTAGTCGCATTTTCAAGCGTTACTGTACCTGGGTTGACAATAGTATAAATATCTTCGGCACATGTCTGTGCTGGGCCGGTAATAATAGAAGTAAAATATACATCTATTTTAGACATTTCACCCCATTCGGAACAATTCGATGCTTTTCCTGCTACCATGATCGACCTCAGCTGCGTATCATTATATTGAAATTGATTGTTGGTGCTGTTGTGATAGTTTGAATTCCTGTGTTTGTCGTCCACAAAAATAAAGCTGCAGGAAATTTTGGATTAACAATATTGGCAGTGTAAGTTTTAGTTCCGATAAAATTACCAGGGATTTCCTTATCGCCACTTATATTATAACGGGATGCGGTTTTAACTTTAACGTTCAAATCTAAATAGGTTGAGCCACCTGGTATCCCGCCAGTTCCAGAGATTTCGTACTGAACTCGGAGTCTCCATTTACCTTCATCGGTTATATTTCTATTCCATCTAACAACTACAGTATTTGTATTCTGGCTAACAATAGTACCATCTATCACAGACCATAGATAATGGCCGGTATACGAAACTCCGCTGAATGAATATTGATAGTTAATTTCTGGACAAGGATTCGCTTCACCAGATATGACCTGCCCCATAAGTTTATCAGAAAAAAGGACAAATAAGAATAATATTATAAGGTTTATTTTAGTTTTCATTTTTCAATTAATTTAGGTGACCACTCTTCAAATTCTCCATCTTTTACATCTTTTGAAAAGATTTTATGCATATAAATCTTCCCATACTCTCTCAATGTAATCTCCTGACTACTATAAGATCTTTTACCTGATTCCGCATCTGCATCCAAAATCACAGCGATTAAATACTTTCCGGGACGATAATCTTGCAGTTGAATTCCTGAGCTTTTAGTGATATTCTCGGTTTTCACTTCGGTATTAGTTTTCGTATCCAGTGCTATCCCTTCAAGTGCCTTATCTACATCTTTTATGGCAAGTGTCTTATCATCACTCGGCCACATAATAATTGTCGCATCAACCGGAGATACATAAAATTTTTGCCAGGGATTATATTTGATTGCACTGGTCCGAACGTGAACAACAGACATTTTCTCGGGAATCCCCATAAATGGATTTTGAGGTTGTTGATATAAACTATCTAAACCAATGCTTTCTTCCTGAATAAAGGGCTCATTTTCCCTTTTTGAACAACCTGATAAGATTGAAATTAAAATTGGAAGTAATAAAAATTTACTTTTCATGTTATTTATAATTAATGATTAAACGCTTTTAACTTGTCCCCAAAACAAAATATGTTAGTGATCAAATGACATTCTATCTTTTGATAAATTCCTTTCTAATGCCAGAATTTCGCTTATGGACAGGTTACATTTATCTGTCAAGCTGTTTTTAATTAAATTGTGTTTTGCCATATTTCTTTTACTTTTAAGTATATAGCAAAAGTAGGCGGACCTAAACCGCTATCTGAGGAAAAGAAGTGTTATGTAAGCGGTATCTGGGAGATACCGAAAAGTCGGGGCTTGTCCATCATAATACTATAAGGAAAACAGCGAAATTTGCAGAATACTCCTAATAAGATCTGCCCCAAATAATTTGGTATGATGAACTATTACAGCTATATTAGTATAGCCGGTTAAATAAATAGCATTTAGCCAAGCGTCCTAATTTAATTGGGGCGCTTTATTGTTTTTTTAGCCCCTGTATAAATTCAAGACCATAAATATCTAAGCCTGTTCGCCGATCATTTTTAGATTTTTGAAGAAAAGGGCAGTCTTATCTGATTAAATAGAACTAAATCGATATGGATCATTTAGAACCTCCATTATGGACACTCGTAGCGAACATCAAACAGGAAATTAGCTATGGTCAAGGGAAACTGCAAACTCGATATGGCACGAAACAGTTTAGCTCGGGTACCAAAGTGTATATTATCGATTGGTATGCTGGGATGTGCCAAGATATTACCGTAATCGGCGTGTCCAGAGATACGAAAAAATTAATTACCCTTGTGATACGGGCCGAGTGGATCGAAAACCTCCGCGTCAAGTTGTGCTATAATCCTAAAGTTTGCTCAAAAATAAAGGCCTACTTTGATAAAAAGGACGCTGGAATGCAATGGTATACAGAGAAATTTGTAAATGATATGTTTATCGGTATACCTCAATGGAATGATTAATCAAATTTTATAAATCTCCAGTGACAATACTTATTTATAGAATTTAATTAGCTTGCTCATGCTCTGAATTAAGTCAGGTTGATGAAGGTACTCAGTTCCGTTATCAAAAATTTCAAAACTAAAATGACCAGATAATTCTTCTAACCTTTTTTTGCTGGCTTTAATCTCTCCTTCGAACCAGTTGTCCCAGACCAATAGGATTATTTCTCCATCTTTACTAAATTGATAAAGATCAAAATCTATTCCTTTATCAAACATTTTTTCATCATATTCAAGATCTAATCTCCACTTATTTTGCCATAAAAATTTCAAAATTGAATAAAATATATCAGTATTAATTCCTGTTGCTACATAATCCATAATCTAAAGGTTGTCTTTTGTATATATTAGAAGTGTTAGTTACTTCATTGAAATCTTACTATCTCAACTTTAATCCCAAAAGATACAAATTAGGTTTTCCATCATAGTGATCCCTGATACGTTGCTCAACATGGATCGCATTCCAAGTCGCCAATCTTTCAAGTCCAAAACATTCAGATTTAGTCACTTGATTTCTTTTACCATTATAATCGATCCAACATAAATCATCATTACCTATTTCCTGTACGAAAAAAGGTGTTGCAATTCTGAATTTCTCTTCCAGCGACTTAATAGCCAAAACTTTCCATCTTTTAGAAGTTATAGCAGCCCAGCCAACATGAATGGAAAATAGAATATTCTTTTCTAATAGCATATCCAAGTCAATATCTTCCTTTGATGATTGGAAATCAAAGAAAACAAAAATATAACCTTCTATAATTCTTCCGAACACATAATAATCACCTAAATTGATTACAAAATATGTTCCTAACTTAATTGGTATTTTCATTCTCTATTTCCAGTAAATGAACGTTGCAATTACTTTTTGCTGACATCTCATTCTCTATTCTTTTTTTTAATTGTTCGAGTTCTTTTTCAGAATAGTATTCGCCACAACTGACTGCCGATACACCATTGGGTATCCGCGCATTTACAACTGGTGCATCTAAAAGTACATTGTTCACAATAAAAGCTATACGATCCCTGTTTCGACTCGCTTTTTCTGTTGCCGCCGCCCATTTCAGAGTTCCAATTTCATCAAATTGCATAGCAATGGTTTTATCTTTTGTAGCATTTTCACTTATCGTGACAGATTCAAAATTTGAAACTGTCAGAATAGGAACACGGTGTAGAAATAAGATTGCCGTGGATTTATCCAGCTGCTTTGCGATAGCATTCGGGGCACCTCTTTCCAGAACAAAGTACCAACCAGTGGGAAGAATTGTATCCTGATCACTGCTAGAAACCCTATTCCTTTCTTGATTTTGGAAATTAACATCCAATGACTGATTATTATTACCTGAGGCTGTCAATATTATCATCAGGTTTATCAATAATACAAGGATATACTTCATAAATAGGCTTAACAATAATTTAAAAATAATAAATATTTTATGAATGGGTGAAAAGTATTAATGGTAATGATCCCAAGTGGTGCTTTTGACTCTGCTATTTTCTACAAGCTTATACTGATAATGAGTTATGTTCAGTCGTACATATCAAGTGCAAAATTCACATTGTCGTTATTCAAATCCTGTAATTTCTTTAAAGCCATATTAGCCTTCTCAGAATCGATGATTTTTAATGCGTGAACACATTTTCGTAACGTTGGCTCCAGCTCATCATCATACCATCTGTATACTTCTTGGTTTAAGGCGATATTTAAAATGGGGTCTACAAACCTATCGTCAACCAATCCTTTTAACCAAATTAAACTGACGAGGTCCTCGTGCCTACTATGCCAAGTTCCTATAAGGGCTTTCTCAAGAAGATCATAATCATCGGCACCAATTTTCTGCTTTTGCCTAAAATCCAAGCTTTCTATCAAAATTTTTTCATTCTCATTTTCAATAGCTATTTTTAATTTGTTTTTTACCTTTAATAGATGACTCAGGATAAAAAAAGTAAGCACAAACATAATTGCCTGGATGATAAATACGGGATAAAGTAGGTCCCCTTCGGCATAACGATATCTAAAACTTACAATCGTTACCGGAAATGTAAATACAAGCCCCACAAGAAACCATTCGTTATAAAACGGATCGTCAGGATAAATCGAACATACGGATAAAGTACCTATACTGACATAGGCCAAAGCAATAAAAAATGATAATTTTCTTTCTTTTGTGTACCACATATTGTATATCTACTCAATACTTAAGTCCCTAAAATAGCATGACAAGATTCAACTTTGATCATACCTTGTGTTGGCGTCATTTCTGACCATAGCCAATTAAAATACTGAATCACTTGTTGAGATAGGATCATGGGTCTATCGGCAGTAGTGTGTCCATCAGCAACTACAGTAATAAAGTAGTCCCTCATGATAGCTGATTTTAAGGTAGCGTCGACACAAAAATCTGTGGCACATCCGGTTAAAATCAGTTCCGTCACTCCGTTGCTGGTTAATAATGATTGAAGTTCGGTTTGATAAAACGAATCGTTGGCTGTTTTAGAGACAGATATGTCTGCGGGTCCTCTGATCAGCTCTGGTAATAACGACCAATCTTCTGTCCCCGGCAGAAAACAGTTTTCCTTTGTCCCATCATGCTGTATGAAAATGACCAAATCTCCGTTCTTTCTAAACACCTCGGAAAGTCTGTTTATCCGATCAATAACAGCAAAGGTATCATGCCTCAGCTCATAGGGTCTAAAACTTCCCTGTTGCATATCTATAATCAGTAATGCTCTCATTTGTGAACTAGCTTCTGTATTATTGATAAATATAACGAATGTTCATAATTCAACATCAATTATTCGATATCATGTAACTAATAAACAAGCATGTGCTGTTTTGATGGCAGTAGCCAATTATTCCGTCTAGTTTTCTCAAACTGACAAGAATAACTATCAAATCTAAATGTATGGCAAAGAGTTTATTTCACTTACTGATATGCTAAAGGCTAAAGATGGAGACTT